>CDZL01005748.1_pt1 | contig 812264 bp, 656 predicted proteins | sample 557581 | NCBI WGS metagenome assembly CDZL01 (sample SAMEA3182063, study PRJEB8094) | gut metagenome | biome: human; feature: gut; material: Stool; isolation source: human stools | place: Canada | collected 2013-01-29 | reverse complement strand
TCAAATTTTGCTGTAATAGTACTGTTAGAACTATGTAAGGTTGCAGTGGTACTTGAACTTCCTGAATTTGCGATAGTTGCATCTCCCTCCGTCACAGTCCAACCGGAAAATCTGTACCCAGTATTCGGAGTGGCCGTAATATTGATTGCATTTTCCACCTGGTAGCTGTTTGTCCCTGATGGAGAAACGGAACCGCCGGAACCCGCATTAACAGTCAAATTACGCTTCTTTTCTTTGAATCCGCAATGAAATCTATGATCCTGACCGTCTAACTTTACTTCAAATGAAGAAGCGGAACTTTGTGCATAATCATACTTTTGAGGTTCATTCGCAGGTCCGCCATAGAAGTAGTTTACCTCATATCCCGGATTAGGATATGCGGCTACTGTTGGAGTTGAAGTACCATTGTATAATCCTGCTCCCGTTGCATATCCCCCAGTAAAATCAACTCTTCCATCCGAAGAACGGGTTTTTACATCTTTCATACCTTCTCCTTCAATGGTAATACGTGTATCACCGGTAGGAGTCGGTCTGTCATTGCCGGAGTCCTGCTCCAAAACTTCATCACTCTGGCAGCCAACGAACATCGCCGTCAATGCCGCCAACAATAAGAATTTTACTTTTCTCATAATTAATTGTTTTTAAAAGATTTGTTATAATTGCATACAAGATGCTATTCTGAATCATTCAATACCTCCGCCTCAATACGTGCTTCGAACGTCGCATAAAGTACGAACCGGTTATCAAAATAATAGGTATTCCTTACCCTGCTGAACTTTATTTCCGCTCCCATCAACCGGAGTTCCTCCAGATAATTGCTGATGGTTCTCTCGCTTACCCGCACTTTGGCGGCCAGTTCACTTAGACTGCCTGTACTTTCCATCCGGATGAAGCGGTACGTCCGGTTGATCCGCTCTATGTAATTGACAACCGACAGATTTGTCATGGCTTATCCTCCTGTCCGGTTATGCTTAGGAACTTTCTGAAATATCTTTCCTCCAAATAAAGGCACTCCATCAATGCTCCTTTCCCTTCCCGTTCATACATACGCCGCAGGAGAGGGAAGTCCGTCACATAGAGATTCCATCTTATCTGACTTTTTGCCCTGCCGTCGAGTGACTGTGTATCCGCACCTTCCATTCCATATTCCACAGAAAAGAAAAACAGGTTCTTCAGCCCGTATTTCTCCAGGAAAGCCAGATCCTTCGGACAAGCCTTCAGCCCGTCGGAAGCGATACACCGCAGGATAAGTTGTTCTATTTCATCTTTGATTGTCATATCCATACCAATATGGTTTTATAGTTTTGCCGTATTTCCTTATCTCATAATGTAGGTGATAGCCGGTACTTCTTCCCGTACTCCCTGCAAAGCCGATTACAGCCCCTTTCACGAGTTTTTTCCCTTTTGTGGTATAATACGCAGCCAGATGAGCATACAGCGTTTCAAAGCCGTAAGAATGCCGTATAACGACACATCTTCCATATCCGCCTTTTCTCCCCGCGAAAGTAACCGTACCCGAAGCGGTGGCATAGACGGGTGCGGCCAGTTCCACAGCCATGTCAATACCTGAATGGAAACTACGTTTTTTCGTTACAGGATGAATCCTGCCGCCATACGTGCTGCTGATACGGAACTTCTCTTTCAGGGGGCAGGCCAGCGGGAGCTTGTCTGTCATTCCGTACCGGGAAAGTATGTCCCGGTAATCTTCCAAACTTTCCAGGTGTTCACACTTATCAAGTGCCATATCAAGCAGTTCCTTTCCGTCATCATGCCCGGAGAAAGAAAAAGGGAAAAACAATATGAACAGAAGCACTCTCATCGGGCTATCCTCCTTAATATCCTGTCGGCTTCCTCTTCCGTCTCCTGCTGTTCTCTATTCCTGAATACCTCTTCTGCATCCAGGAGCGACTTGTTCTTCAGCTTATACAGGAAATGCCGGCCACCGTTCTTTTCCTGAATCTCGATGACGAGTCTCTTTTTATCCGGAATGGTGAATTTGTTCATAGCCACCGTAAATGTCCGGCTCTCGTGTGCCGGTATCTCCTCCGGATAGTCGAAGGTGAACAAGATATTCTGCTCAAGCTGCTGCACCGCTGTTTTCTTGCGGATCTTGGCATCCTGAATATAGAATCTCATAAAATCCGTCGTATAACCGATTTGGGTACGGTTTGTCAGTGTCATACGCAACAACAGTATGTCCGCGTCGATAAAGATATTTCCAATCTCGAACTCCATGCCGGCATTTTTATCTTTGAGTCCCAGATCCAGGGGTAGCCGTTTGCCTATTGCTTCTCTGATCCTTTCTTTCTGTTCGCTTGAACGTTCCTTTTCATCAAGTATGGCCACTTTTTGTGTATCTTCCTTATCAATAACGAAACTGAAACGTTCCGGGGCGGGTACATAGCGCAGGTCAAACGTATAGAATTTACCATTTTCAACCACTACGGAAATGTTCGTATCTTCTGTATAGGCTCGCATGGCTTTTACAGCCAGAATATTGTCCACTCCCTCGGCTTTCTCTACTTCCACATTCGTACTTCCGTAGTCCACATAGGAGACTGTGGCGGGGAAGATAAGGAAGAGTTGCTTGTCTTTGCCCACCGGCAGGGTATGCGGTGCGGGAGCCTCCCCGTTTATACGCATATAGCTTTCTTTCGGGTGCGCATTGTAACGTATGGCATAAGAGTAGAACTTCGTATCGGCGGTCACCACAGAGAGGTTCGTTTCACCCGGAAAGTTCTCCTCCGCAGCCTTCAGGCGTATAATCTCCGGACAGTTCGTCACTTTCTCACCGATAACGTAATCTCCACCGATGCTGTAGTATTTCACTTCGGTAGGAAATATCAGGTGCAGCGTCTTTTCATAGCCGATTTCCAGAGGTATGGCGGTGAGTTCTTCTATTTTCTGGGCTTTCCCTGAAAGAAAACTCAGGAGAAAAATGCCTGTGATGTAAATTCTGTTTTGTCTCATATCTTTTAAATATTATTTCAATCAAATCGCCTATTAAAGCTGTTTATCGGAATTTTATTACTTTTGCAATTCAGTTATTATTTAAAAAGCAGCTGTTATGTCTACAAATTATAACCAACTATTAAAAGACCTTGAAATTGGTTCCATTTATATCAAGATCCTTATTTGCTTTCTGGCCAGTGCCCTTATACTATATCCGGTTCTTTTTTCCTTCACTCATTTCTTTCGTGGACTTTCTGTGTATGAACAATTCTTTTTTACATTGGGAAGTTCTACCATGTATATAGGAATTGGTATCCCAGTGTCATGTTTAAGTGGAATAAAATATCCCGGAATGTTCTTTCTTCCCATATTGATACTTGCGATTTCTGCCAGTATAAGTTTTTTCATGCCTCAAGTTGGTTGGACTTCTATTTCAGGAAAAGACCTGTTATTAGTGCTACTACCTTTGGAGTACGGATTAACTATTTCATTTGAACTCATTTCTATTATCAAAGAAAACAAAAAGCATGCTTCAAAGCCTTAACTTTTGTAAGAGTAAAGTAATGGAAATTCCTATCAAAAAGAGGCTGACTAATAATTGAATTCCATATTCGCGTATAATTTTTTTCATTAGTTCTACTTTCTTTTTTTTCATTAAACTTCCATATTATGTTGATTTTAAATCATTCATATTATCAAACTCTTTCAGGAACCGGGCCACATCCGTAGCCATCGGGAATATCCCGTCAAAGAGTTTGTACATCAGCTCCGGTTTTTGCGGCCGGTTCTGATACACAACCACTTTCTTGCCGGTTCCCTTCATCCATCCCGCCTCGGAATGCGCGGAAGCTCCGCAGGGAAGTACAAGTACACAAACATCAGCCCACCTCATGGCATCGAAGTCCGATTTAAAGCCTGTCTGGGCAAGCGGGTGCTCCAACGCGTCCAGGTGTTCATCCGTATCCATCTGCTGCCAGTTCTCACTAACCTGCGACCAGTGAAAATCCGTTTTTCCCTCGGGGTTCATGAAATCGTATACCTCGTGCCCATTCCGGCGCAGGAAGGAGACTATCAATTGCTGGTATTCATTTTGCCAGCTGCTTGCCACATAAACCTTTGCCATTGTTTCATTTTTTTCAATATGTTATAAGTGTTATTTCTCTGTTCTTATCAAAATTCTTATCTTTGTACCAGCTACGTCATAAATAAAATATTCTAAAATTTGCGTTGTTTCATTTCGTCCGGCTCGTGAGAGTAGGACGAAATTCTTGTATCATTTAATGCTCTATTTTTTTGCTTCCTTCAGCAATATCCTGTAATTGGTCTTGATGGTCACTTTTACTTTACGGATATTCTTGCTCGCAGCCGACTTGGTGGCACTGATGACACTGTTTGCTGCCCCCGCCACAAGCTGGCTGCCTACATCAAGTCCGCCGGAAATGTTAGTGCCGGCTCCGCTTACTCCGGCCGCTTCCGCTTCCTGTATCGTTTCCGCCTTGGCATTTCCCGGGACGTAAATCCCTTCCATTGCATCCTCTGAATATACTTCCTTTTCGAAAGGAAGTATGTTGCCTCCCAGGTTTACCGAAGTAATCCTTACCAGTACGCGTTCCCCGTCAATCTTCATTACTTCCCCGAACACCGGTGTTCCCTTACGGATACGCTGCCCGTCATCGGTAAGGCAGTTCTCGGCCAGTTGCATCTTCAGCGTCGATCCGGTCATTACGGTTTGTGTCGAGTGTACAAATGCCCTGATGACATTCTTTTCATCCTGCCGGACAAGCCGCACGCTATTAAAACTCCTGCGCGGTTTTGCCTCAGGCGCGCTTTCCAACGTATCGGTATGCAACTCTTCTTTTTTCTCCTCTTTTTTCTTTTCAGGTACGGGAGTATTTTCCTTTCCTGGGAAAGAAGGCTGCATTCCGCCTGTTACCGCTGCACTGCCACCCGTAATCTCCGCCTCGTTCTGTCTTATCAGTTCCCTGATACGCCGTATCTCTTCTTCATTTTCAGCATCCGTTCCGGACGGTTCTCTCCGGCCCGGTACACCCTCATAGACTGTTGAAGGGTTCATCATGCCTCGATTGTCTTTCTCTACGCTTTTCAGCATGTCTTCCAGTGTAAAACTTTCCTTGATCCGGCCCCGAAGTGTCACTTCCTCTGTATCCTCTTCCTTATCCTGACCGGTCGGTAAACTGGCTATAATCCCCCAAACCAGCAGGGCGGTCACGATACCTGCTCCTCCCAGAATGATGATCCTGCTTTTTTCCGACTGTGTCATAAGTTCTCGTATTGCTGGTTATACGTCCGGAAGAAAAAACCGGATATATTTTCAGGGAAACGCGGTCTCACACGTATGGCCGTACCTTCACTGATAATCCTTACTTCTTTCGTGTCACTTCCGTTTATGATGGTCAGTACGGAAGAAAAGATGACATGATACTGGCCGTTCTCAACCGAAAGGGAAATTATCTTCTCGAATTTATTCCGGTATACCGCTCCCAGTTCCAGCGCATCCCCATAAGCCCTGTCCGCACGATACTTTGCAAATATGGCCGTTGCGTCCGGCTTGCTTACCAGAAACAGGGCATGCGCCTGGTTCTCCTGCCATGAGAGCCTGTCGAAACTGTTCAGATAATAGGCTGTGGAACTGCAGTGAGCCTGCAGCAGCTCCTCGTAGAGCTTATCCGTATCCATAGCCTTCTGCTTCAGGTATTCACCGTTCTCATTTACCACAAGTATCTTGTTTCCCATGCTGCTGAGCAGTGAATAGCTGAAAAACAACACGGCCGACACCGTCAGCGCGCAGAAGCCGAATGCCAGCTTCACCAGAAGGGAGCTTTTCTTGCGGGCGTCGGCCAGCGCGTTGAAGTCCCCGAGTATTTCCTTCATGTTTGTCATAATGGAGAATGTTTCCCTTTCTTTTCTTAATATCTTTTTCATACTCATAACCATTTGTTGACCGTAGCCTTGGCCGCCGCAAGCAGGCTTGTTTTCAGGATGATCGAGAAAAACAGCATGATCCATATCGGCCATGAATCCTGCCGGATGTAATTCTTCACTATAAGATCGCTGAATACGCTTACTATTACGAAAGCCGGGTACAGCATATAACATCCGAACAGGTTCTTTGCCCATACAAAGAAAGAACTCCTCAGATCCTTGTTGTAAAGGCATGCGATGGCTACGGGAGAGACTATTTCCAGAAGGAGCAGTATGACATACCTTGTCGCCAGGAACAGGGTGGTGATATAATCATATGCCAGGGCAAAAAGCGTCCCCACCTGTGAGGTCAGTATATGCGTGAAGATCGTTCCCGCCACGTTCCAGCTGCCTTCCTCGACCATGTTCTCCAGGTCACCAAGAAGCGTGGCCCTCCAGATGTTGTCCGAGTTGTATTTCCCGCCTATGGATTCTACCACCTTGTCCGCTCCCATAGCGAATATCGCTTCCAGCCATCCCAGTAAAAGAGGCAGGATTGCTATCAGGGCCGAGCAGAAAATATATTCCCTGCCCAGTTCAAAGAAATGCTTGGCATTGAATCCTTTCTCCTCCTTAATCATGTCATTTGCCATATCAAGCAACTTGAATATGAAAGTTGCTATGATCAGTCCTGCCACCAGCGAGTAGAAGCCGTTAACAGCTACCGCCTCCCTAAGTTCCCGGTAGGAGTGGAACAGCACGCTGAATTCTCCTTCCTCCATCATTGCAGGGCACGTTTCAAAGTTTCATACTCACTGACAAGACGGTTTATTTTCCATATGTTCCGCTCATCCTGTTCGGTCTGTTTCTCTATATCCCTGAGAAGTGCCAGCCTCTCCGCATCGTTCATCCTCAGTGAGGTCGAAAGAACGCTTTTCACAAGGCTGATCAGCCGTCCGTTGTTGCTCACGATCTGTCCTACGCACGATGTCAGTGAGGAAAGGGTTGACGACTTCATTCCCGATTTGCCGGCCCTTCCCAGAAGCTTTCCGCACTCCGTACTCAGTTTCAATTGCCTTTCAATGAGATACTTTACAGTCATGCTGTTACTCACTGTGGCATTCACCTTCCTCATGTAATCCAGGCTTTCATCCAGTATCTTCTTCTGTTCCCTGAGCGAGGAGACGGTGTTCTTGAGCTGCTGTACAGAAAGAACACCCTGATAGGTGTTTTCCGGATCGCTCACAATCCATTGTGCCCGGACAGTCCCTGAAAGGAGCAATGTCATGAGTCCTAAAATCAAAGTCTTTTTCATACTGTTATCTGTTTGATGGTAATTTCTTTACTTTTCTCTCCGGATGTTCCTCCAGATATTCACGGATGGCATCTTCCATACCCATCCTTTGCGTTTTCTTTTCCAGCTCGGCCCATATGCTCCCTTCCGTCTGGAAGGCAAGGAACTTCTCCGGAGACAGTTCCAGGCGGGTAACGGTGGCATATTTCTCTCCCATACGTAAGAAACATTCACTGTACGGCTGCCTGCCGGAGAAGTTGTTCCGCATGGATTTCATCAGGTCGATATGTGCCTGGTCGGTAATTTTGAACTTCTCTATGATGCTGCTGTAAATCACCTCCTTGGTGGGCAGTACGTAAAGCATGTCCGTATTACCGATGATGTTCTGCGTATTCTCGTCATCGGGCAACTGGTCGGGAGTCTGTACGATGGTGTAGACGGCGCCGTTCTCTTTCCTGATCTTCTGGTAGCAGAACGCTACCGAGCTGTGTATGCCCGTATTCGTGGCCGTATCTTTCATTTGTGCCGTTTCCGCATACTCGTCGAATATGAGGATTCCCCGCTTGCTCCTGTCGGAAAGTATCTTCGACTGTATGACCGAGAATATCATCGTCATGACAAGGTTCGAGAGGAACCTGTCCTGTTTGATCCGGGTGAGTTCGAATACTATGAATTTCTTGGCCAGAAAATCCTCTTTGGTATCCTTCGTCACATTCTCATATCTTTTTCCCGGCAGGAACTCCCCGCAGTTCAGAAGAAACGAAGAGAGCTCAAAATACTTCTCCGGAATGTTTTTCCTTTTCAGGATATCCGGATAATTCTGTTTTACATGGTTATAGAATCCCACAAAATTGTGTTCCTTTCCCGGCTGTTCGTAATAGTCCTCGATGAACAGGTTCAGTGCCGTTTCCCTCTCCGGTTCCTTTCCTGTGAACATGTGTTTCCAATAACGCTGCACGATTCCCGAGATCGTTTCCAAGTCCGTATTGTCCGGCCTGCGTCCCTGCAGGTCGAACGGATTGATACCCAACGGTGTCTTTCCGTCATAATCCACGTGAAGCGACTCTTTGGGATAAAGTTTGCAGAGCTGGCTGAAACTTTTTCCGAACTCCACCACTACAACCGTATAGTCCTGTTCAAGAAGCTGGTAAGTGAAATTCTCGGCGAAAGTGGATTTTCCCCCGCCGGAACCGGCGATGATCATCCCGTTGCGTGCATCCGCCCTTCTCTTTCCGGCATCCCATATATCCTTTTTGATCGGGATACGGTATAGTCTGTCCTGTAGCTGAATACCTTCCGCATCGGAACGGAGTGTACTGCAGGCAAGAAAAAGGCATAGTGAAACGGAAAGCGTGGAAAGAAACATATACTCCCCCGGCAGGCAGTTCACCTGTCCCGGTACGGAAGCCAGATGTGCGGCCGCCAGATGCTCGAACGAAGGGATGTAGTATCCGAAGCCGGCCAGGTTCAGGCATTCCCGGATCTTCTTCTCGGCATTCTCCAGTTCCTTTTCGTCGCGGTCAAAAAAGCACAGGGAGAAATAAGTGCGTACAAGCGGTGTGTTCTCCTCCATGATTTCATTGCGGACCTCATCCAATTTCCTGTACTCCGATTCGATGCTCTTTCTTATGCTGCTGTTCTTTTTATAAACATCAATATTGCTGTTCACCCTCGCCCGCAGTTTTTTATCACCTTCAAAGAAAATAACCTGATTGACAATATGGTTGCATGGCAGATAGACTCCCAAGCTTTCCAAAGGAGTATGGAACAGCTCGCTGCCCGCTTTGGGCAGCGAATAGTCTCTGACACATGAGGAAATGATACTTTCCGGCAGGTGTGCTTCATCGCAGATGCTGTAATACTTGACTTTTTCTTCCCCTATACTCATGGTGGAAGAAAACCGCATATCCCTTGTTTCGCGTTTTCCACCGAACAGATTGGTATATTCTCCCATCAGTTCCACCATTTCCGTTCCGTCAAGCTGCCGGACACTTACATTGGGAATATTACGGATGATGCTCATGGCATTTTCCACACCTTCAAGGAAGTCCTTCAGTTTTTGCTCATCACTCCTGTGCAGTTCTTCCCTGTATCTCACCGGAGAGGCTGCATACGCCTTTTCCAATGTCTCAAGGGAAGCGAACGTGAAATGCATCAGGCATGTATGCTCTAGATAGGTACGTCCGGCGAAATGGCGCGCGTCCGCCCGGGAAAGGAAACTGTCGGCCTTTTCCGGAGAGTAGCTGCGCTTGAGAAAGATATCCTGCTTATGCACATAGCTCCCGTCGGGGAGAAAGCGGAAGGCTTCCTCCAACATGAGGTTTCTTCGGTCTATATCTTCCGGGGAAAGGCTATAGCATTCCGGTTCTGTAAGACGGAAGGAAACGGTCAGGCTGCCTGACTGTCCCAGCATGGCCCCGTCTCCCATGATGTCCAAAAGTCCGTATGTGTAGTTTGTTGTCATAACTGCTCCTTTCTGTGTCTTTTCCGGATACGGTAAAGGGTACGGGTCATTTCCAGATTGCTCAGGGTAATCTCCCGGTTCCGGTTCTTGAACTTCCGGGACAAGGTCTTTCTCCAGAACATATAGCACAGCAGAGGCTCCGCCACACTGCATATGCCCAGCATGCTCCAGAAGAATTCCCAGTGCCCTTCAGTCAACCCCTGGGCGGCTGCAAGGACACACAGTCCGATAGCCGCTACACTGGCGGAATATACCACCCAATAATCCCCGGAAAGGAAAATACCGATCCGGCAGGGAGTTTCCAGACCTTTTCTTACTTTGTATTCCATATCAGACACTCAGGTTTATACCCATGGCTGCCGTCCTTATGGCATTGATGACAACCGAACCGGCCAGACCATAACCTACCATCCAAACGACCGCAATGACACCGTCCATTCTGTTTCCGTTGTCATTCTTGGCCGCAATATTGTCATAGTTCCGTACCAAACCGGCAATCAGGCCGATAAGCATGCCTGCCAGATATATGGGTCTGGCCCAGCCGTCAAGCATTGTGTTTACAGTCGAATTCATGTCCTGTGCAGATACCTGTACGGTAGTAAGCAGAAACATGAGGGTTAGCAATACATTTTTCTTTGTCGTCATTATTCATTCGGTTTAATTGATCCGGTATAATCTCCACCTGCCTGCCAGGGACGGACGCTCACACCGGAGAGAATGAGCATCCCTTCTTTGCTTAGGGACAATATGTAGGTGTATCTCTTTCCGGCCTCAAACGTATTGGCCGGAAGGTACCAGTCGTAAACATTGTCCCGGTAATGGATCTGTATCCTGCGTTCTTCCGTTTTGCCAGGGAACAGAAGCAGTATGTTTCCTTTGGAAGCAATGCTTCCGTTATTATCTTTCACGGACAGGCTTCCGCTTGTAAGGTCATATGCGCCTTTCACAGGAAGTTCTTCCATGTTCAAGGTACATGCATCGCTCCCTTCCACTGTAAATTCCAGAAGGGAAAGCAGGTGTTTCATCTCAATGCTTGCCCTGTGGTTCTGCCAGTTGAGCCGCAACTCCTCCGAAGCCAGATAATCTGTCTGGGAAACCAGGTTTATGGGCAGTTCCTTTTCCGGAATTTCCTGGAAAGGAGAAAAAGCAAACAGTCTGCAGGTAGCTTCAGTGAGCGTGACTTCCGGAAAGATCCAGCCGTCATCGTACGTCACATGTACCGGTCCCGGTACGCCGGCGTAAGTATCGCCTGCATCATCAAGCAATACCATCCCGAAATCCTTTACAAGAGAGCCGTCCACATCTGTCCCGACACCACGGCTGAAACAGTTCTCCACCCGGAGCTCTTTTTCCCCTTCCTGTTCAAGCGGGTCCTTTTCATCCGAACAGCCCGTAAGAACAGTAGGACAAAGAAGCATGGCTGTTATAATACATTTATATGCCTTTATCATATCGTTTATGGTTAATTCTTCAATTAGGGATCAATATCTATGGAAGTCTTTCCTTTTTGTCTTACAGTCAATGTTATTGTTTTTCCACTTTCTGCCTGTGTGAGTGTCACGTTTCCACTACGGATTTCTTTCCCCGGGTTTTCGTCATAACTTACCGAACTTCCGGACACATGAATCCAGCTGTCTCCTGACACACTCCAGGAAAGATCCCTGCGGCTGTTGCCTGTCACTTTATAGCTTGTTATACTCAATGTGAATGAACCGGCACTCGCCTCGGTACGTTCACTATGGGTAGTGCTGCCATCCGTATAGCTGAAATAGTAGCTGACCGGGGCTGCCTCCTGGCTGATTGTGGCTGTGGCGGAATTTCCACCGTAGCTTGCCGTAAAGACACAGCTGCGTGCGGATGCGGTGTTGTTCTCCGCTACCGTTACCGTATTTCCTGAAAGGAAGAAACCGTCCGAGCCACCGGTAATGGACGGGGAACCGGTTTGTGAGTTTTCCTTTATGCCATTTACAAATACGTCACGCAAAGCTCCCGCAGTAAGCGTCGAGTTGCCTCCTTTCCAGCCCAGGGATGAAGGGCTTGCCGTCAAAGTAACCGACCAACTGCCGTAATTCCGGTATTTGGGTTCAAGGGTACGGTCTGTCAGAACCTCGAAACTGTACTGTACCGCATCGGATACGATCCTGCCTGCCTCATACCACCCTGCAAACTCATAACCGCCATTCACGTTTGCCCTCACTGTACAGGTACTTCCGATATTGTAGAGTCCCGCACCTGTGGTAGTCCCGCCCGCTGTATAATCCAGAACGGTAATCTGTTTCTTGTAGTCGATACTGTAATTGTGTATCTGACCGGCATAGGTGACCATATCGGAAGTTCCACGAAGTTTTATGTCCGTATCTCCCGTAAGGGTTACATAGTTGGAGGAAGTCGTAAGCGTCTGGGCGGGAACGGTCACGCGAAATACCGTTGTGGCATCTCCCTGCTGGGAATATCTGTACATCCGGCAGTTACCCCTGCTTTCGTCCGTAACGACCTCACCGGTAAGCAGGTTGAAACGGCTCGTGCGTTTCACATTCTCTATGGCAGCCTCCCGGACTCCTTCGTTACGCTCGATCCTGACTTCCACTGTTGAGAGTCTGTGTCTGAAATCCAGCGGTATCGTATAGTTCAGAACCGGTTCCGTATAGGTCGCAGTCATGAAATCCGCTGACAGCCATCCGGACTTCTCATCCTGATCTCCGGCAGAATGGGATATGGAAGTAATGTCCGTTTCTCCTTCCTTGAAAGGATAGTATATATAGAAGTCGAAATCGGTTCCCACCGTTACAATAATATTATCCGCTTCCGTGGCAGGTTTGAATGTGCTGCCGTCGTAGATGTATTCATTGTTCACTGCCCAATATACACCGGTCTTCGGTTCAATGGCAAACACGCCTATGGCATCGCCTGTCTCAAAGCTGCCCTCCTGGGTGTTTCGTGTTCCCGTATCCCCGGTGACGGCGGTGAATGTGACAAGCCCGCTGCCGGCGACGGTTTCCCTCTCTGCGGCATCTTCACCGCAGGATGAAAAGGAAACCAGCAGTACTGCGCAAACAATCGGTTTTATCAATTTTATCATGATTTCTGTTTTATGGGGAACCGGAAGGCTCCCCCATAGGTTACTAATTTATTTGACCGGTACAAGTGTGATATCCTCCTCAGTGGATGTCCAACCCTCTATCGTTACAGACTGCCCGTTCTCCCCACCGATTTCCGCATCATTGGAGCGCATGGTGACCGAGTAGATATATCTCTTTCCGGCTTCCCAAAGAATCTGCGGAATGGAATATGTATAGGTCGCACCATCGATTACGACCTCGAGCGATACCTCACCCTCGGAAATGCTCATCGGATAAATGGCTGCGGCATAGTCTACCGCCTGCTCTCCCTGGGCAGGGACGGTAGTGTTCGGACTCCATGACAATTCGGTACTGGTCGGCTGGAATGTGATTTTTCCCTCATCGTTCAGGTTCATTGTCCCAACGGTGGCAAACTTGGCGGCCGACGCTTTCAGCTTGGCCGATGTAAGATTCCCGTCGTTATGATACTCGGGGGAAACTTTCAAACGGATGACAAACTGCGAGAGGGCATGTCTCATCGGAATTTTAGCCTCGGTTTCAATTACCGACACCTGGTTGGAACTTTTTCCCCACATGTAATCGACGGATGTGCCTGCGTTGATAGGGACGGGTATTTTTGTTCCATCGGTTACCGCGCCGTTATACGGGTAGTATGCCCATATCGTTGCCTTGTCCGAAAGGAGATATACCGGACTGGCCTGCGACCAGCCGTTTGTCTCTCTGGTTGACTTGTTGTTTTGGGCATCATAACGCGGATAGGCATCACCCCATCCGGTTGCCTTGTACATGAACAGCCCCAGAGCATCACCCGCCGCCCAGTCCGTTTTGGGGATAAAACCGGCCCTGGTCTCTGTTCCTACGGTTGGCAGGATATTCAGCTGTGCAAGCGTATGTTCCCGGCCTGTTTCGTTTTCAATAAATGTCTCTTCACTGTTACTGCATGAAGCCAGTAAACCTGCGGTCATTACCGCTGAAAGAAAAAATCTTGTTTTCATAAAAAAATATTAGTTATAGTTTTATAATTCTGTTTCAGGTATGTCCTCCCAATCCGGAATGACAACCGGCTGGTCTATGGTCAGCTCTTTACCGACATGCAGATTGAGTTCCAATGAAAGTTCCTCACCTTCGAAACCTCTGACGTACGGTGTCAGGTCAACCGTCTGCTCTTCATTGAATGCAGAATCCTCTTCATCCATCTCAACCTTCACTGTCAGTATATTCTCCGCTACGGGACTGAAACCGAATACATACAGGCTTGTACGCCACCGGTTAAAATCCTGTTTGCGTGCAAATATGGTAGTGAGGCTTGCATTCCCTGTCCTTTCACGGGAGACGAGATATCGCCCGGTAGAAATGCCTGAAAGCGTACCCTTCAAAGAAGATAGGGGAACAGTATTACCGGATACATTGATCTGTATGTTCAGACGCTGGACGAATGCCGAGGGGCTGACTTCCACCCTTTTGGTATTTTGATACTCCAGATGTTCGCTGAACATGGCCGAACAGCAGAAGTCCTGTATTCCCGGGATGTAAGCCCCGCCTTCCACTGTATCTGTCTGTACGGTAAGACACGCTTCATGGTAGTTCTGAATATCGCTTACTTTGTAATTTCCTGTATAGAACAGGAAGCGGTATTCACCTTGGGGAATACTCCAGCGAAGGGTATCCTGTGTAAAGGCCGTTTCCGTACCTGAAGGGATATCCGTATGCCCGAGAGGAAACGCAATCATGTGCCGCTGCGCCGGTATGGGCAGCGGCTCCTTGATTCCGCTGAAATCACACCAGGCAACAAGTTCCCCGTTTCTTATGCAGAAATCCTCGTTGAAGTCACAACCACTCAGTGCGGTTACAAGAACCGCGAAGGATGCCAGCTTGTTAATATAGTTCATCTTTATATAAATTATAGGTTACTATCAGTTTGTTAATTTCCGGATCGAGTCTTCCTCTCCATATCTTGGAAGCATCCTGGTCACATGACTTGACATACATTTTGAGGGCGTCTTCCTCTCTTTTCAGGCGGCTGTACAGGATGGCCAGCAGATAGTTCCTGTCCGAAGTGTCCGCCTGTTCCGTCATGATTTCAAGTGCACGCTTGTCATAGCCCAGGGACATCAGGCACACTGCCGTATTGTAGTCATCCGGATAAGATACGTCCAGTATGGCAAGAGCCTGCCGGTATTGTCTGTCTTCTATCATTTTTACTGCCTGCATGTAGGTAGTGTCAATAACCGGCATGACTATCGTATCCTGGAGCATGTTCCGGCGATGAAGATGGAATTTGAACTCCACACCGCGCAGTAACGGATAATGCTTTCCCCGGATACGCATGTAGTCGGCGGGATATTTACGCAGGGCATACTCCCGGTTATCCGGATTGTCCGTCTCTTTCATGATACGCAGAAGATATGCCTTGTTTTCCAGGCTGTCATCTGCCAGTACCAGTTCATGCAGCCGGTTCCAGTCCTCGCCGATCCAACGCGGGCGGAAAAGTGTATCGACTCCTTCGCGGTCATCGCTGCGAAGGGCAAGGTATTTCTTGAGTGCCAGTGCACGTCCCTTTGAAAGGAAAAGGTTCATATCGGCACTGCCCTCGGGAGATGACGTGGCTGTCATACGGATACTGTCGATGAGGAACTCCCCTGTATAATTGATACCATGAATGGTTTCGAACACCTTGTCGATTTCCGCTCTGTTATCCCCGATGTCCTCGGAAAATTCGGTGGCTCCGCTCTTGTAGGTCACATATGCCCGAAGGTTGACTTCATCCTTACGGGTGATGATTTTCTTTTTGTAACGTGGACTGCGGTCCAAAAACTGCACCATGCTTGATATGAAGTAGGTGATTGTATCCGAAGGGGGGAGCTGCGTCTTTGTCTCATCCTTTGAAAGAATCTGCCCATCCAGGGTCAGGTCTATCTTTTTCGTATTTTCCGTAGCCGGAAGTTCCTGCTTATAATAATATACGAAGTTATCGCCTTCCTTGATGACCGTATCCAGGCGTGCCGCTTCATATGGAAAGCGCACATACTTCTCGTACATTTCACTGGCCTGCTCTTTCCTTTTCCGGTTCTCGGCCATCTTCGCATAGTCGGTGAAGCGTCTGGTGATGGAAGCCGAATCCTCCGGTGTTATGTTTCGGGTACGGATCTTATAGTTTCCCTCGGCAAATATTTTCCATTTGGAAGGAATATACTTACCATCCATCTCACGACGCAACCGGTAAGCCGGAAGATATTCGAGTATTGAGTTATAGCCGGCTATGGCCTGTTTGTTACGCTCCATCCTGTAATTGAACAGTGCAAAACGCGCATTGGCCTTGTCCGACCAGTCAATCCAGCGTTCTTTGCTGATAACCTCATGTTTCCATGCCTGAAAGTACTCTTCTTCAAGTTCGGCCAGGGCTTTCCTGTAGCCTTTCTCGTCGAATAGTTTCTGAAGGTAGAGACTGTCCGGAATAATGGAGTTCATAAATGCCTGGTAACGCATGTAACCTTTTCTCTGCATCTTGGCAAAGTCAGCCCCGGAAAGAAAAATCCTGTCCAGATACAACGTATCGGCAGACTTGTAGGCTACAGGCGTGAGCTGGACCTGCCATTTGTTGCTGATCAGCTCACCGGGTACTGTGACGATGAAATCCAGGTTGATCTTGCCGTTCCTTTCCGCCACCTGCTTGCTCTTTGCCACGACGGTGATTTCGGAGAGTTCCATTTGGGTAATGTATTCACCCGTAACGCTGTCTTTCGTGGCCTCGGTCACAATATGCTCCTTTCCTTTGTCATCCGTCCATGTTATCTGCCGGGGCAGGCGGAATCCTGTATCTGCGACCGCTTCTTTCATTTGAGGCTGGGAGATGCGTACACGTGCCAGCTTGTGGTCTGTAACACATGAGACAAGCAGTCCCGAGAGCAATGCGTAAGGTATGATACGTCTTGTCTTTCTCATCGGTGGGGGAAATTAAAAAAGATAAACCATGTTCAGTGCGGCGCGGGTAGGAAGAAAATGCCAGCCGTAGTCCTTTTCCACAAGGTCACCGCAACGTTTACACAGATATTTGTCATATCCCAGCCACACTGCCCCGGCTCCGAGCTCCCACTCAAGGTTCCAGCGTCGTCCCAACTGGTATGCCCGGCCGATACTTATACCCACACCGTAACCTTCACCCTCATAACGGTATTTGCTGCCGAAAAGGTTGCCTACACTGTATGTACCGGCAGTACCATGCATGCCGATGAACCCTCCCATATAACTCTCAAGCAGCCAGTAACGTACACCGGGCGATGCATAGAAATTGCGGAACTGGCGGTTCTTCGAAAACTTGAAAGGGTTGTACTGAAGCGGCAGATGCAGCGACCACTTGCGGTCCAGTGTCATGGACGCCTCCAGGTTCAGGTTGGCCGTAGCCAGACCGATTATGTTGGTACGCAGCGAATAGGACTGTGCCGATACAGCCAGGCCGCAGGCAAGGAAGCCTGCCAGAAGAAATGCCTTTTTTATCATACCGGCTTCTCCTCCTTTTCCTTGATGACAACCACTTCCCAGGCAGTCAGAGTATTGAACCAACGGTTCTCCCACTGGCGGGCGGCACAATCGAATTTCACATGCACAGTCTGGCCGACCTCGACGGCATACCGGTCAATGTTGGCGTTCATCAGCTGAAGGCACAGGCTCTGCGGCTTGTTTTCTTCTGTCTCGAGAACGAATTCCCGGCTCTTCCATTCATTGCCGGATGTCTTGCCGATCCCATCCCTGATGGGAAGAACGGCGATGATTTTTCCTTGTATTTCCATTTTTATTAATATTGGTTTGATGTGATTCTGTAGATTAAGCGGGGATACGCTTTCATGGTTAAAATCTGAATGCCATTAAAACTTTTATTCCATTTATGAAAGACGCATATCCCGCTTATGCTCTATATTTGTAATGTCATTTATTTCAACTGCCAGATATTTCATAATACAGTTTTATTCATTTCTTTTGTCATTTTCTGAAATATATCATCAATCAATTGTTTAATCTCACAGACATAGCTTCCCATGCTCCATCCTTCCAGCTGACACACCATTAAATCAAATTCTATTTCTTGTAACAGCTTCACTTTAAATCTCTCGCGAGCAAAGACGTTTACCCTTTGACGTACATTACGGTTAATCATCGGGTCTTGTTTGGGCTCTTTGCTCTTGGGCTTCTGCATTTTGCTCGTTGGGTGATTAACCGCTACGTCATTGGCAGGTATGTTGGCCTTCACAAGAACCCTCTTTTGACCCTTCAGGACACTTTTACCGTTTGTAAAGAAATCATATCCGAATAGAGGAGAACCGGTATGTTTGTCAATAGAGAATCCTTCAGGCGGTTCTTCATAGAGTTCCCAGTCCATGTATCTATTCATCTCTATACTGTTTATATTCAGCCCCAGCTATCTCCGTTTTTATGAAAATCCAAAATGGCTTTTTGTATCTCTTCATCATTTTTAGGTTCATGGGTATATCTCTCATGGCAATAACAGTATCTACTACCATAAGAACAGGTATTATAAGTTCTATTCAATTCCTCTCCAACTCTCCAACGTGCATGAGGGTCAGGAATTCTTCCCTCTTGTAACCATTGCCAATGAGTTTTCATTTTCTCCCGGTATTCGGCATTCTGTTTTCTCTTCTCTTCCCGTTTCTTGGCTACATCCCGATATTCCTTCCTTTTGGCAGAGAGGATGGCTTTTGCAGCTTCCTTATCTTCATGTACTTCACAGTCTTTGAAATAGACAGCTTTGGCAGAGTAATAACAATTAGTCCATTGTTCTGTACCTTCCGCCCCCTCATTGGGTATAAAACCCTTTTTAGCCCATTGTAATGCCGTTAATATTTCCATAGTCCATTCCTTTTTCATTTTACGTTATTCAGCCAGTTCAATGCATTTTGCATGTCACTTGTATAGTCGGCACTATAGATATACGTGACTTCATCACCGGGCTTGTATTCCCGGTCATTGTCAGTTTCTCCTACAATAAACTCCATATTTGAAGTACCTAACTTAAACACGCCTATACAATAGGTCGTGCCGTCTCTTTCTGCACTCTTTTTGGTTGCCAAGAGGAAAATTCTTTCTGCATCTGATTTATTCATGGCTCTAATGTTTTGATTATTCTCCTTTCCTCGGGATACGGATATATTTCCTGAAAAGATAACTGCAGCTCTTTGACAGGCGTAGCCGGAAGGTCTCCTCACGAGGGAGCACTTCCAATGTTACCGCTATGGGAATATCCTGCCAGGTGATACCGGGAAACATTTCCTTGAACGCTCCCTGGGGAATATGCAGGGCTTCCTTGCCGATCCATATGCCGGTATCCCTTTCAGGCTTGTAAGTGAAAAGATGCCCCGTACCGTCATAGTCCACAGCAAACCAGAATGTATTCCTCATGGCTTACCGTTGCCCGGTTCTTCCCCGGGAAAGATAACAGTTCCTTCTCCCAACAGGCATTTCACTTTCGTAACCGATATGATGCATACCAGGTTGTCCGGTTTACCTTCCACATGGATGTGCCATTGAGGTTCGGCATCCTTTCCTGCATCAAAATGCAGGGGTTTGGTACGCGGATATTTGGCATCCAGCTCTTCTATCCGACAGTGAATCTCTTCTTTCAGGTCATCCAGTGCATTCCGGTCCTTGAGCAGGCAGTCTTTGAATTTCAGGATATACTCCTGGAGTTCACTGCCTTTCCTGTTTACCGACGCATAGGTCTGTATATAATGTATAAAGTACATATTATTATAGTTTAAATGGCTTATTCTATCTCTTCACCCCACAAATCCAGATCACTGGGGGCATGCATGGCGGAATAACAGAGCCACACCCAACCCAGTATATATACAGTGGCAAAAACTATCCAGAATACTCTCATATGCATCCCCCTTTTATTTGCCTGTCCAGATTGATACTCAGCCCGTCACCCATGCCAGAATAATAGGCGGGATAGTCGGTCTGTGCATTTCTTGTCAGGACTTTTTTACATGTCCTGATTTTTTCCAGATACTTGTCTATAAGTGCGCCCTGACAAAGTACCAGGGCGGTATCACGGACTGTTTCCGCCGGAATATTGCGCATGGCTTCAAATTGTTCTCTCAGTCCGGATGATGCTCCCTCAAGATATGAGCGGATATATTTCTTTTTGTATTTTCCGGTACGGTAATACCCCCGTTTTGAAGACACGTACTCCAGATGTCTTTTATTCGCCAGCCTGCGAAAGGCGGAACGCAGATAATCATACAGGACGCTTACGGCTGCAATATTTTCTTCGGTTCCAACAATGGTCATGTCTGTGGTTCCTTGATAAATAAGCAGCCGGCAGTAATTATATTGGCACAGGACACGAAGCAGATCACGCTTCCAGTAACTGCCGAATGTATCCTTAAAACTGAGCCTGTCGGATCTCCTGATCTGGAACTTCTCCTCTGGCTGCCTTTCATTTATGTCAAGCAGGGAAAGGTTATACTCCCTCAGAAGCCGGTTCACCAGTATGGCCGCATTGTTCGCCTCTCCTTCCGAGGTTGTCGACTCTTTCAGGCGTATCAGCTTGCGGATACGCTCCATAATTTTATCCGGTATGTCATTCTCCTGTTTCATACTTGATTGTTTAATCTTCATCAAAATCATCCTTCTGTAAATCGTAGCCGGTCAGTACGGCTTCTTTCAATACCGCTTTCAGGTCATGCGCCGGACCGGATGACAACAGTCTTTCGGCAATCTCTTCCGCCCGCTCTTCAAGGCTCTTCTTTTCTTCTGTACTGAAAGTCACAGTCCCGAACCGGGTGGTGTATCTTTTCCCTTCAATTGTAATATTCTGGGAGAAACTTACGCGGGCGGCATTACACCTGACCGACTCCCTGGCCAGACGGTTTCCGAACCATCCTGCAAAGACCATGAGATCCGTATAGGAACCGGCTGCCTTATCCATGCAACACTCAAGGTTTTGTCTCATACCTTCTTCAAACATGGCCCTTGCAAATGTCTCTCCGGAATTGCAGCCGCTACGTTCTGTTACATCCCGGTATATTTCTTCAAATGTTTTCATTATTCTGTTTTTTTGCTCTTCACATCTCATGCCCGCTTACCGGACATTTCATTTTCTGCAGGAATTCGTTAAAATCATTGCATAACGGATACAGACGCTCGGACTCATTCACCAATATCGTACCTTTTGGAAGGAACCGTTGCATTTTTCGGAAAGCCTCCCGTCCCGGGCCGTCATTGTCAAGGAAAGCGTGTACTTTCTCATACCTTGAAAGGAAATCTTTCGAACGTTCGACAATGGCTGTGGAGTTGAGCACACATACATCCAGCTTCCTCAGTGCCGGCAATTCAGGATGGTCCTTTGCATACTGCTTGAAGCTGAGCAGGTCGAAGAAACCTTCGAAAACGGCACAGGAACGGTTGCCCTCTGCAATGCTGGTAATATCCTTGGCATTGGCACACCCCTTGAACATGCTGTTCCGAAGCTCGAACCCCTGATGGTCATTGGCAAATCCAATCGCGTATTTCTCGCGGGGGTTCTTTTCAAAACAGTAGTGAACCTCCACACAATATTTACGGATGACGTCCGCATCGATACCACGCGAGGCCGCATACTCAAGCAGATGGCAGTTTCCCAAGGGAACGGTTCCCAGGATCTTCATCGAACTTCCCGAAAGTGCTCTCTTCTCCCGGACGGAAGTCTGTCCGGAGGTAGCACCGGCCTGTCCTGTAAGGCCCATTTCCCCGATACGGCGCATAGCCTCCGGAAAGGAACAGTTCTCAATGCGCATGACCAGGTCTACGGCCCTGCCATGAGTGCCCTCGCCGAAATCATACCAGCGGTTTTCCTCTTTGAAAACCTTGAAACTCGGCGAGCTGTCACGCCGGAAAGGCGAACTGTACATGTCATATCCCCCGAAGTGCCGGGAAGGATTATGCCCGTAATAGGAGAGAATATCTTCCAACGGTATCGAATTGGCTTCCTGTGATGTCATGACTTGTTATGTTTGATTGTTCCTAAAATTCATTCTCTATGCCGACATGGGTACGGCCTGGCGCATACGGTTCAGGATAAACCTTGTGGGGCTTTTAATTCTCCTGTTGCCCCAGGTTTCCTTCAGGACGGAAGCCAGTACCACAGGTGCGACGGCGGCAAGCTGCATGATCTCCTGCTGGTCTCTTGCGGCTATCCCCAGAAGATCGAGGGTCTTGCGCATGGAGCGCATCGTCTCAGCCTGTTTCCTTTCACGGTCCGCCTGTCCGTACTCGGCATTGTACTTGGCGATATAGTTGTTTATCAGGGGTTCCAGATAATTGAACGTGGTAAGCTGGAAATGGCTCTGCTCAATCTCCCGGATAGCTGTCTCGACTGGAAAATCCGGATAATATCCTCTCAGGAAATGTACCCACCGGATATTGTTCTCGGATACGCCCATGCTTTTGAGCTTCCTTGAAAGAAAGTTCTCCTCATCCGAATTTCCCGAAGGAATGTTTGAGGGGTTTGGGGAGGATATGTTTTCTTTGTTTTTATTTTGTGGTTTATTTTCGCGAAGTATTTCAGCTTTTTCGCGAAGAACCTCATGTGATACTCCTGAAGCCGGTAACGGATGGGTATAGGGAGATTCCGGTCGGGAAGCCTTCTCTTTCTCGGATAAGACGGAAACGTTGGCTTCCATAGTGGATGCCCGCTCTTCCGGGACAGGATATGATGCGGGCACTGTTTCCTGCAAATTTTCCGGTGAATAAAGAAGAAGTTCTCCGGGAATGGCAGGCCTGCGGTGAATGGCTTTACAGATACCGGTATACAGTTCCTGTATGTATTTGCTGGTAAGGATTTGTTTCTCTTGCCAGAGCCTTTTGTCGAACAGTCCCAGGTCTGTACAATAATCGATGATGGCGGCAATACGGCACTCATCCATGCGGGAATAGTCCGCTATGTCGAACAGGCCGTCGGCATCCATCACCATGTAGCATCCTTCCACACGAAAGATCTCATTCACGATGAAATGAAAAACGCCCCAGCCTTCCATTCCGAATTTGTTCTTTAGCCGCTTGACTTTCGGATCATAAAAATGGTCGGTTTCAAATCTGAAATAGGTGAAACCTTTTTTTGCTGTTTTTGGCATAAGCTTATTTATTTAAAGTGGATAATAGTCTTATGAATCAACTGACCGCAAGCTCCAGCTCTTCGGATATATCGGGAAGCTGGGAAAGCATGCAGCAGGTCTTTAGATAGTTCTGCTGTATGTCCTCTGAAGTAAGTACCCGGTACTTCCTGTACAGTCCGCCATTGAACAGGCCGACTTGTATGCAACCCTTCACAATCCGGGTAACATCTTCCAAAGAAGTATTCCAGTAGGAAGCGGTTTTCCGGGCTGTCTCCTCACACCAGGGAAGGAAATAGTCCCCTTGATGGAGAGCCTCGTTTACAAGATACCGGTAGATGCTGTATCCTCCGAAACCGTACTTACGCATGAGCCGTCTGATTTTCATGTCTGAAAATTGCGAAGTGCTTATCTCATAACAGGGACGTGTAGTGCACTTTACTTGCAGCGTCTTGGAAAGGGAATGGTTTGTTCCGTCTGTAAAGCTTTGGGTATTCATATATGATAATGTATAATATTGTTGTGTTAAAGGATAGGTACATGAAAATCCGGATTCCGCCATAAACGGCGGAACCTGCTTATCTTGTCGAAAGAATATGGTATTTCCTCCGAATGAATTGCATGTAATTATATACAGTCTTTTCGCAGACTTTCGGAAAGGCCGGATGATGTTCCTTCAAATAGTCATGGACACGACTGCTGGAAATGGAAGGAAAACAGTTGAGAAGGGATAAGACTTCCTGCTCATAGGCATGAAGTTTGCATGGACGTATGCTCCGGCATTTCTGGAAAAGTTCTTCCGAACTCAAATGCTGAAGATGCCTGACAGTATCACGAGAGATGCCAAGACGTTGCGCCGTCCTTGTTATGTTAAGACCTCGCGAACGGAGATCATGAACATTATTCCATAATGTGTACTTTTTTGTTAAATTTGCCGCATCCATAATCTATTAGATAGACTTCGTAACTGGAACATTCCAGATTACGAATGTTTGATGCAGCTAAGTTACCGCCCTCAACTGAACACCAGCGAAGAACTGCTTCCGTAGTTGTAGTTGAATACATTCCAACTGTCGTTGTTCATGGACTGATACTGATAAGAATAGCCCAAAGCCAGTGTCGGCATGAAGTTGGTGCGCAAGGACTTGATGTTCTTCTGAAGCATCAGGCGGTTCAACTCCAGTTGCTTCATCGTGGTATTGTTCACCAAGCCTTCGTGCATCGCATTATCCAACTGATTGGCAAACACAACTCCCTCATAAGCCGCCAGACTGTCGTCTATCTTAATATCCAGATCGGCCGTTATACCCATCAATACTTTGAGTTGCAATTTGGAGAGCGTCACAGCGTTTCCGGCCGAAATGACACTCGGCTTCACGCTGCGCATCTGTACCTCGGCGCTGATTTTGTCAAATTCACTCACCGCACCCTGCCGGTATTTAGCGTTGACTATGTTATAATTGTCTTCTGCCAGCTTATAGCTTTTTTGCAGAACATCGTATGAGTCCTGCGACAACATCAACTGATAGTAGGCCTTGGTCACCTGATTCACCAAATCCTGTTTGGAGGCACGCGACTTCTCTACCGCCAGCTCAATGTCCGTTTTTGTCATCGACATGGCGCGATACACTGCCGGTGCAAACAGGGGCAGACTTATGTTCAACGCTCCGGTGGCTGTGTTCGCCTTGTCTTTACCCATTTTCACAGTCTGGTCGCCGATACTGAACTGCGGCGCCGTAATAGTGTGGCTCATACTTCCCGAAATGCTCGCTTCGGGCAACAGGTTTTGCCAGGTTTCCTTATGGCTCACCTTTTTCAGTGCAATCTCCTCTTCCGCCACTTTAATAGTAGGATTGTCGCTCAAAGCAATCTCTATGGCTTTGGCAAGGTTCAGGGTCAAAGTATCTTTCGTCCCTTGTGCTCGTGCATAAGCACCAACCAACACTATGGCAACGGCCAATACCCATTTCTTACCCTCAAAAAATCTCTGCATCTTCATAAAAGAATTAATCGTTTTCTATTTGTTCTCTGTCTCGCTATTTCCGGAGATTATCTTTTTGCGGTATTCCCGGATGAACACCTCCAACTCATGCGCCCCTTTCTCCGTAGAAATTCCCCGGAGGAAAGTGAACATGATAGACTCATAAACTTCAAGGAACGAATACTCCTTGCAAATATCCGTATTCATCAGCAAGTCAATCTGCTCCCTTACCAACAGATTGATAATGGCAAAATTCACATCATCGCGGAAGATGCCCTGCTTCACGCCTTCCTTGAAAAAGTTCACCGTTTCTTCCGAGTCCTGATCATGCCGTTTGGTCATCAGCTTATAGGCTTTGGGATACTTCTTGATGTCCTCAAAAAACTTCTTGTTGGTGGCATGGAACTTTTCGATACTGCGCTGGTAGCATTTCAACAGGACTTCCAATACATTCTCGGATGTAGCAAGCACATTCTTCAGATATTCATCCCCCTCTTTCTGACCTCTCAGGATACACTCTTCCAGCAAGGTCTCCTTATCAGGAAACACCTCATACAGAGTACGCTTGGAGATGCCCAACGAAGTTGCGATGTCATCCATCGTAATACTTTTGATACCTTGCGCAGCAAAGGCCTTCACCGCAGTTTCAATGATCCGTTCTCTCAGTTCCGGACGAGGAGTAAGGTGCTTGGTATATTCGCTCATTTCTCTTCCTTTTAAATTTCAAAAACTCTTTTTATTCATTTTGGAAATAAAACGAAGCAAATATAGAAAGAAAACTTAATTCACCAATTAAGTTTTCTTTCTTTTGTTAAACGATTAATAAAAATTAGTGTTCTCGCAGATTTATTGGGAAGATTCCTAATAATCAAACTTGGTCCGGCTCAGGAACGCCACTGTTTTATGAATTTCCTTGTACATCACAATGTCGTCTTTCACAAAAGGAACCTCTTTGCGGTATTCGCGCAGGAAGCCTTCCAAGAGAGGCGAGGTTTTTTGCGGGCGGCGGAAATCAATGCCCTGTGCAGCATTCATCAGTTCGATGGCAAGGATGTGTTCCAAGTTGTCCATGATGCGGTAGAGCTTCGTGGCTGCGTTGGCTCCCATACTGACATGGTCCTCCTGTCCGTTGCTGGACACGATAGAGTCGCTGCTGGCAGCATAGCAGTACATCTTGTTCTGGCTCACCATAGAGGCGGCGGCATATTGAGGAATCATAAACCCGGAGTTCAGGCCGGGATTGGCAACCAGAAACTCCGGCAGTCCCCGCAGTCCCATGATGAGCTGGGCGATACGGCGTTCGGAGATGTTTCCCAGTTCGGCAAGGGCGATCCCTAAGAAATCGTACGAGATAGCCAACGGCTGCCCATGAAAGTTTCCGCCGGAGATGATACGGTCTTCATCCGGAAAGATGGTAGGATTGTCCGTCACAGAATTAATCTCCGTCAGCAAAACCGAAGAGACATACCGGATAGCATCCTTCGTTGCGCCATGCACCTGCGGAATGCAACGGAAAGAATACGGATCCTGCACATGCTTGCCGGGGCGGGCGATGAGTTCGCTGCCCTCCAGCAGTTTGCGGAAGTTCTCGCCCGTTTCGATTTGTCCTTTGTGGGGACGGATTTGCTGGATGCAATCCATGAACGGGTCGATGCGACCGTCAAAGGCTTCCAGGGAGAGGGCGGCTATCAGGTCGGCTTTCTTGGAGAGGCGGAAGGCTTTAAGAATGGCAAAGACACCGTTGGCGCTCATGAATTGCGTACCGTTCAGCAAGGCAAGGCCTTCCTTGCTCATCAGTTTGACGGGCTCCCAGCCGAATTCATCGAGTACGCTGATTGCCTCGCGCTTCCGGCCTTTATAGTACACGTCACCCACACCGATAAGAGGCAGGAAAAGATTGGCAAGCGGAGCAAGGTCGCCCGATGCTCCCAAGGAGCCGCGGTCGTAGACAATAGGCATCACGTCGTTGTTGAAGAAGTCGAGGATGCGCTGTACGGTAATGACCTGCACGCCGCTGTGCCCCAATGAAAGCGCATGCGCCTTGAGCAGCATCATCAGTTTGATGATGACAGGACGGATCTCCTCGCCCACGCTGCAAGCATGGCTTTTGATGAGGTTCTCCTGCAAGGTGCCCAGTTCGTCGGGCGAGATGCTTTTGCTGCACAGGGAGCCGAAGCCGGTGGTGATCCCGTAGAGAGGTTCGGCGGATTCGGCGGTTTTCTTATCCAGATAGTCGCGGCATTTCTGTATGCGTTCTTTGGCTTCGGGAGCCAACTCAAGTTTCAGGTTCTCGTTGATGATGCGTTCGATAAGGTCGAAGGTCAGCTCGCCCGAACCGACATAGTAGACATTCTTCATACTTTGAGCTCCTCATTGATTTCGTCCAACAATTCTTTCTCTTTGGCACAGGCAAGGCGTTCCAGTTCACAGGCTTCGGCCTGCAGCTTGGCAACGAACTCTTTATCTTTGAGCGAACCGAGGTTGATGCGCACATTCATCAATGCCCCCAATACGGCAGAGCGGGCAGACATCATCGCCACGCAGGCATCGGTTACGGCATTACGATTGCCCAGGCGTGCCACATCCATGATGACAGTCATCAGTTCGTAGGCATTACGTGCCACCTGCATGGGCACGAGGGCTGCAAACTTGGTGGCTTCCTGAATGGCGGCGCTGCGGGCGGCCTTCTCCTCGTCGGTGGCTTTCGGCATCTTGAAGCAGGCAAATACACTGTCGTACGCTTCGGAGTCGCGGTCAATGTCTTCGATGAAGGTGTCTTTCTCCTGCGATGCCACTCCCGCAATATGCCGCATCAGCTCCTCGTGCGCCTCATAGCCTTTCTTGCCGACAGTGAGATTGGCTACCATTGCCGCCAAAGCCGAAGCAATGGCGCCATTCAATGCGGCAATGCTTCCGCCGCCGGGGACGGGGTCGCTGCCCGCCACTTTATTCAAAAACTCTTTGACTGTTAAATCGACTAACATGGGATTAAATTATTATTAGGTATTACACAATTAGGTATCAATTCGCTATTAACGCACCGCTAAAGCACCGGGTGGAGTACGCCCTCCTTCACCGTAGCGTGCACACAATTCATGCCCACATAATAGGGCAGGAAATGATAATTATCCGTATTCAGCACCACAAAGTCCCCTTTCTTTCCCACCTCTATGCTGCCGATGCTGCCGGCACGATTCAGGGCGGCGGCGCCGTTCAGGGTAAGGGCGGTAATGGTCTCCTCGACACTCATCTTCATATAGATGCAAGCCAGTGCGATAGTGAGCGGGATGGAACCGGAGAAGCAACTGCCGGGATTAAGGTCGGTGGCCAATGCTACGGCACAGCCGGCGTCAATCATCTCACGCCCGCGGGCATAAGGTTCTTTCAGGGCAAAGGCGGTAAGAGGGAGCAAGGTGGCAACCACGCCTTTGTCCGCCATGGCATGGATGTCGGCATCGGAAGCGTGCAGCAGGTGGTCGGCGGATACGGCGGAAAGTTCCGCAGCCAGTCCCGCACCGCCCAGCGGCACTATTTCATCGGCATGGAGCTTCAGCGCCAATCCCATATCACGAGCGGCAGTCAGCAGTCGGCGGGACTGCCCGATGGAGAACACGCCCTGCTCGCAAAAGACATCGCAAAACTCTGCCAACCGGTTCTGAACGACGGCGGGCATCACTTCGCGAATGATGAAATCCACATAATCGTCCGTACGCCCGACATACTCCTGCGGCACTGCATGTGCGCCAAGAAAAGTGGAAACGATGTCCACCCGCTTGTGCTCGTCATTGTTCAGGCTGCGCATGACGCGGAGTTGCAGCAGCTCGGTCTCCTTGTCCAAGCCGTAACCGCTTTTTCCCTCGACGGTGGTCACTCCCATGACGCTCATCTGCTTCAAGAAGCCCTCCGCCTTGCCGCGCAACTGGATGAAGTTGCTGTTGCGGGTGGCAGCCACTGTGCTGACAATGCCTCCTCCGCGCTCCATAATGGACATGTAGCTTTCGCCCTTCAAGCGCCATGAGAACTCCTCGGCACGCTCCCCGCCAAAAACGAAGTGCGTATGCGAGTCCACAAAGCCGGGCAGAAGGCATTTGCCCCGGGCGTTGTAGTGCCAGTAGCGCTGATAGTATCCGTCGCGGTCCTCGCCACGATTAGGGCCTACGTAGGTGATGACGCCGCCGGTGACTTCCACCGTAGCGTCATCCATGATGCAGATCTCTTCCATTTCCCTGCCACAACGGGCGGAAAAGCCGATGGGAGTGACGACACGAGCGTTGAAGATGATAAGATTCTCCGTCATATTTGTTTCTGTTTCATTTAAAGTTCAGAACATTGATCACTGAAAGACAGTTGTGTGCTATTCACACGTCGGGCACTCACTCCATTATCCGGGCTTCGAGCACCTGCTGCATCAAGAAGTTCTCCAGTCCGAGGTAATAGGAAGCCGTATCAATCAGCGCTTCCATGGGCACAAGGCCGATAATCTCACTGCCCACGATGCTGACACCGTAGCGGCGCGCTTCGATGCGTACCAATTCGAAGGCGCGATAAAGAGCGGTACGGGTATAGTCGGTCATATTGATAGACACCTGCGTGATTCCCCGGTCTTTCAACTCCACTCCCATGGCCTTGCAATAGCGCAGGCCGCCGCCGATGAAGCGTATCTTCTTGGCAATATCGTGCGCAATCTCCAGACTCGGCGTATTCAGGTTGATGTTATAGGCCACCAGCGGCATACGCGCGCCAACCGCCACCGTTCCCGCAGTGGGATGCCGCTCGGCGGGACCGAAGTCGGGCTGCCATTCGGGGAGTTTTATTTTCTCCGCCATACCCTCGAACTCGCCTTTCCGGACAGCCGCAAGGTTTTCCCGGTGAGGGGCTGATGCGGATTTCTCGTAAAGGAACACAGGCAGGTTATAACGTTTCGCCACTTCCCCGCCCACTTCCTTGGAGAGCGCAATGGCTTCTTCCATCGTTACATTCTTAATAGGAATGAAGGGCACAACGTCCACCGCACCCATACGGGGATGCTGTCCCTGATGCTTGTTCAGGTCGATGAGCTCCACTGCCACGCCGATGGCCTCAAGCACAGCATCGCGCAGCGGTTCGGGCTCGCCCACTACGGTGACGACGAGGCGGTTGTGGTCTTCATCGTTACTGTAATCCAACAACTTGACACCCTGCCTGCCACGAAACGGGGCTACAATCCGGTCTATTTTCTGCAAGTCGCGTCCCTCACTGAAATTGGGGACACATTCTACGATTCGGTTCATAATGGTTATGTTTTTAATTTGCTAACACGAGGATACAGATATATTATTTTTAGATTGGCATATTCTTTCTCTCAGACATAAAAACAAAAGAACAGGCCCAATCTCTTATACCCTTATCTCCCCTATAACAAGCCTGTTATTATTGTTTTATATATCTATCAATCAGTTCTTCATCCGCCACGTAAGGAATCGTGATGTGGTAGCCATCCGAATGGGTGCGGTTGAACTCCTCGCTGGTTTCCATGGCATGCTCGTTGCGTGCCCACGAACGGCGTGCCACGCCTCCCATAACATCCCAAAGCATGGCGGAACGCAGAATTTCGTCCACCCTTTCGGAGCCGTCGCACACCATGCCGAAGCCGCCGTTGATGGCTTTGCCTATGCCCACTCCGCCGCCATTGTGCAGCGCCACAAGGCTCATGCCCCGCGCACAGTTACCGGCAAAGCATTGCACAGCCATATCCGCCATTACGTTGCTGCCGTCCTTGATGTTGGATGTCTCGCGGAAAGGGGAATCCGTACCGCTGACATCGTGGTGGTCGCGTCCCAACATAATCGGGCCTACTTCGCCCCGGCGCACCATCTCGTTGAAGCGGAGTGCAATCTTCATGCGTCCTTCGGCATCCTGATAGAGGATACGCGCCTGCGTGCCCACCACCAGATTATTCTTTTCGGCATCGCGAATCCAATTGTAATTATCCAAGTCCTGTCCGCGGCGCGTGGGATCGATACACTCCATGGCCGCCCGGTCGGTCTTCACCAGGTCTTCGTGCCTGCCACTGAGACATACCCAGCGGAAAGGTCCGTAACCGTAATCAAAGAGTTCGGGCCCCATGATGTCCTCCACATAGCTGGGGAAGATGAACCCGTTCTTATCACTGCCGTTGCGCGCTATTTCGGTGACGCCGGCATCGTAGACGGCTTTCATAAAGGAGTTGCCGTAATCGAAGAAGTACGTGCCCCGCCCCACGAGCTCTTTTATGGCAAGGAAATGGCGTTTCAGCGTAGCATCCACCTTACGGCGGAATTCCGCCGGGTTCTCGTGCAGCATCCGGGTACGCTCCTCAAAGGTCAGCCCTGCGGGACAGTAGCCGCCGTCGTAGGCGGCATGGCAGGATGTCTGGTCGGATAGCAGATCTATGTGTACCTGTTCTTTTGCGGCATATTCCAAGAGATCCACCACATTGCCATGATAGGCAATGGAAATGGGGGTGCGACTGTCCATGGCCTCTTTGGCCAGTGAGAAGGCCTGCGGCAGCGAATCCGTCACGTGCCCCACCCATCCCTGACGATGACGGGTGTCGATACGTGAAGCGTCCACTTCGGCTATGATAGCGGCAGCTCCCGACATTTCGGCAGCTTTGGGTTGGGCGCCACTCATGCCGCCCAGACCGGAGGATACAAAAAGCCGTCCGCGCAAGTCGCCGTCTTGCGGAATGCCGAGTTTCAATCGCCCGGCGTTCAGGAGGGTATTGAAAGTGCCATGCACGATGCCCTGCGGACCGATGTACATCCACCCGCCGGCAGTCATCTGCCCGTAATTGGCAACGCCCATCTGCATGGCTGTGTGCCAGTCCTGCTGGTTGTCATAAAGCCCCACCATGATGGCGTTCGTAATGATGACGCGCGGCGCTTCGGGCTTCGACTTGAAGAGCCCCAGCGGATGCCCGCTTTCGATGACGAGCGTCTGGTCGCAGGTGAGAACTTCGAGGTATTGTTTTATCAGGCGGTATTGCATCCAGTTTTGGCACACCTGTCCCGTTTCGCCGTAGGTAACGAGTTCGTAAGGATAGAGGGCGATGTCGAAACAGAGGTTATTGTCTATCATCACCTGAAAGGCCTTGCCCTCGATGCAGCGTCCTTTGTATTCGTCAATGGGCTTTGCCTTGAGGTCGCCTTGCGGGCGGTAACGGTAACCGTAGATGCGTCCGCGCGTGCGGAGTTCTTCCATGAACTCCGGTGCAAGCGTTTCGTGCAGTTCTTTAGGGATGTAGCGCAGGGCATTCTTCAATGCCGTAGCCGTTTGTACCGGGTCGAGGGTGTAGCCGCGGTCGGGAGCCCGCCGGATGCCTTCTACGAAGGCGGGATAAGGGGGCAGTGTTTTGCTTAAGGTAATCTCCATAGTATAATAAGGTGAATAGTTACAAATTGTCAGCAGATGTAGCTCTGTATCTGCCGCAATATAAAAATAAATCCCGATATTCACAATAGAATACCGGGATTATTTATCATTTAGTAAACCTGCACCTTATTAAAGTGGATACAGGAGAAAGACTTTTTGTTTCCTCCGTTACGGAAAGGTTCTGTTCACTTTTCGGACAAAGGCAGGATACGCCCTTTGAAACTGAAATTCCCTGCCATGTAAACCTTGCTCGCCTGCACGAAACATTGGTTGGAGTCGTGATAGAGCGTCATGTTCCATTCAAAGGTCCGATAATGCGCATTGCCCTGCACCCGCAAAGTGATGTTAACATCTCCATTCTTCTGCGTCTCCGGTACGCCCATCTGCAAAGCCGCCTCACCGTCATTCAGCGGTGAGCTACCGAAGAAGAGCTTCGGACTGTTGTCCTCACGAGTTAGATAAGCCAGCATCTTGTCTCCCTTTATTATCAAATAGCTGCCGGTAACTTGTTGGGCACGAAGTTTTTCAGGACGGTCGGAAGGAGTATAAACCTCCTCCAATATAATCTTGCAACTCCGGGAAGACAAAGCCTGCAAAGCCGCACGATGAGCGGCTTGCCCTCCTACAACATCTGCAGTTCTGCATCCGGAAAGCGTTGAAGCTAAAGCAACGTGCAGAAGAAGCACGAATAAAACTCTTCCTTTCATCATAGCAGATCATTAAAGTTAATAATACAAGGCATCACATAGAGGCACATCATGCACAGCCGCAAATCATCAACCAATGCACGTTATCTATCGCAATATAAAAATAAATCCCGGTATTCACAATAGAACACCGGGATTATTTATCATAAAGTCAGAAACAATTACTTCTCCATTAACTTATACTGTTGTTTTACATAAGCCACAAATTCATCAGTAAAGACATATTCATCACCTGCTTTCCGTGCAGCCTTGTTATAGGTTTCCACAAACATCACCGGCTCCACAGAATTGTCGACAATCGCCTGCAATCCGAGTTGGTGCTTGATGAGCGTCGCCATATAAAAGCCATTCGGATGTCCGCCGTTAACCGGTAACTTGGCAACCTGCCCATAGACATCGGCGTCCACTGTTCCTTTCGAGTAACCCACCGTCAAAGAATCTATCTTTTGCAGTAGCTTCGGCGTATTGTAGTAGTTTTCGTTCATCTGTTTCAACACATCTTCACCGAAAAGCCCGGCGTCTTTCATAGAATAAGGACCCTCGAACTTGTTCAGAATATCAGCGCAACCCTCCGACTGCATCATGCTCAACGCGGCCGCAACAGGACTTCCACTGTCTTTGTATTTCTCTCGAAGATAGCCCCAACGATAGCTGTGATGCAGTTCGTGACCTATCAGATTGACCAGGGATTCTTCATCCTGACTATAAACACAATTCAAATCCATAAATACATTGCCGCTGAGCGACCAGGCTTCGGGGGTAAACAAGAGAATGTAGAATTTACTGTGATCGGGATGTCGCATCGCAAAACTATCCGGTAAGTATTTCAAGGCTTGCTTGTTGCCACGGACAAAAGCGCCGGAGAGGGCAGAACCTGCCAAATAGTCATCGAGCCTATCAAGGTCATCGCCAAACCGGCTGAGATTTTGAATACAAAAATAACGTACGATATCTTCATTGTTCTTCATCGTCTGAAGGGGAACGGACAAGATACTATCCTTAACAGCCTTTAAATTCCGGTCGAAAACAATTTCATAAGAAGCCTTAAAAGTTTTTTTCAGCGATTTCCCCACAGGGCGGTCAAAAAACTGCTTATATCCATCGGTGGCAAACAATATTTCCCACTCCTGTTGTGAAGGCAGATGACCGTTTCTCGCTTTCTTGGTCAGTTCGATAAGGGCTTGGGCTGATTCGGTGGAACAAGTCGGTTCAGACTCGAGCTGTCTCAAATATCTCCCGATGACCTCCGCCGACTCGCTCGTTTCTTTTTCAAATGCTTCTTGCAGCGCAGGATAGTCCGCCAGCAGTTCCAGCATCTTCTCCCTGCCCACAAACTCCGAGCGTCCCGTTTCCGGATTCAACTCATAATACACACGCGCAAAGACCAGCCCCGAAGCATTGATGGCATCCCCCACTTCACCGCCCAGCTTCGTTGCATCGGGCGGGGTTGCGGTGCTTGCAGCAACCTGCCCCACAGGTTGCGCACAGAAATAAATCTTACCTTTCACCCACATGGCAGGCGCATACCAACCGCCGAAACGGTAACGCTTATAGCGCATCTTCTTGCAGTTGACGTAGAGCGACGTATCCATCCGCACCGCATAACAACGTGATTTCAAATAACGGCACAAGCCGGAGTTGTCTTCCGCCTCTATACGATAATCCGCACCGCCCATCAGATAAATCTGGTTCTTGGAACGCTTCTCCACTTTCAATATCGTGACCGTATCTCCGCGGCCTTCCACCAACGCTTTCAAGTTGGAATACATTATCTGCTGAGCCGAGCAAGGCAAGCCCAATAAGGCCAATATCCCTAACAACCAACGTACTTTCATATCATTTCCCTTTCTTTCTGAAACTTTACTTACCCAGGCGAAAGGTACATTTTTTATCCTTATTCAGCAAACATAGAGAGGAAAAAAACATCGTATCGCCCATAAAATGATTTTCGTATGTCTGCACCGGCCTTGCCCAACCCTCTCTGTCGCAGACAAAAACATCTAAAGCAGAAATGCGGGACCCCCTTGTTGGAACTACCGGGATACACTACTGATTACAAACGAGATACATATACCAACCGAATACCAACCTTTGGTACACGCCGTACCAAACTGTGGTAGTCCTTGTACCAAGCTGTGGTAGCCCTCGTACCAAACTGTGGTACTTCGAATACCAAACTGTGGTATTTTGAATACCAACCGTTGGCATTTCACATCTTCTTAGGAGAGGAAAACCATATATTTACTTACCTTTGCCAATCTATAAAGCATGGGAATAAATGGAAAGCATTGAAAAAATAAAATCAACATACAGCCGCATTGCGGAGGAAGCACAACAAGAGTCGAACAAAATACAGCAAGCAATTTACCATACCGGCTCCTTACGATTGCTGCTGTTCGTGGCAGGAATCGCAGGGATTATCTACTTCCGGGAGGAAAGTTGGACGATACTGGCAGGAATCGCACTCGTCACCCTGCTGCCGTTCATCCTTCTGATAAAGTACCACAACAACCTGTTTCGCCGCAAAGACTATCAGGAAAAGAGAGCAGAGGTGAACCGGCAGGAGTTGGCCGCGCTGGATTACGATACGTCCTGCTTCGATGCCGGCGAGGAGTTTGTCGACCCCGCCCACCTGTATGCCTACGATCTGGACGTATTCGGCACACATTCATTGTTCCAGTACGTCAACCGCACCTGCACCGAACCGGGAAAACGCCTGTTGGCAAACTGGCTGGGACAGCATCTCGAAAAGAAAGAGGATATACTGGAACGACAGGCAGCCGTACGCGAACTGGCTCCCGAACTGCAATTCCGCCAGCACTTCCGCATCCTCGGCATGCTGCACAAAGGCACAGCAGCCGACGAAACCGAACTGAAAGCATGGGCGGCAAGTCCCGGCGTATTCCGCAAGAATAAGTTCTTACGACTTCTGCCGGCAACCGTCACCGGCATCAACGGCATCTGTCTGCTCCTTATGCTTACCGGTTATCTGCCCGCAAGCATGTGGGGAGTGATCTGGACGCTCTTTGTCACCGCCGGATTCGCCTTTACCGGAAAGATCACCAAAATACAGGCTGTGTACGGCAAGAAACTGCAAATCCTCGGTACGTATGCCGGACTGCTCAAACTGATGGAAGCCCAACCCATGCAATGCAACCTGCTGAAACGCATCAAAGAAGAAATTGGCGGCGAACAACGGAAAGCCTCCCTCGCCATCAGCCGGCTGAGCAAACTGATGAACGAACTGGACCAACGCAACAACGTATTCATGTACGTCATTCTCAACGGTCTGTTTTTTTGGGAACTGCGACAGATAATGCGCATCGAAGCCTGGAAAGAGCAATATGCCCGCGAACTGCCGCATTGGCTCAGCGCCCTCGGACAGATGGATGCCCTCAACTCGCTGGCAACCTTCGCCTATAATCATCCGGACTATTCTTATCCCACCCTGCTCGACAAGGCCGATATGATTGCCGCCAAAGTCAACATCTCTTCCGATACGAAGAAAGCTGATACGGGAAACACCGGCAACAACACCCGTTTCATGCTTCGCGCAAAAGCCCTGGGACATCCCCTGATGCATCGCGACCGTTGTGTCCGCAACGACATCGACATGGAGAAACGCCCTTTCTTCATCATCATCACCGGCGCCAACATGGCAGGAAAGAGCACCTATCTGCGCACGATAGGCATCAACTACCTGCTTGCCTGCACCGGCATGCCCGTCTGCGCGGAAGAGATGGAGGCATATCCCGCCCGTCTCATCACCAGCCTGCGCACCAGCGACTCCCTGACCGACAACGAGTCCTACTTCTTTGCCGAACTCAAACGCCTGAAACTCATCATCGACAAGCTGCAATCGGGCGAGGAACTCTTCATCATCCTCGACGAAATACTGAAAGGAACAAACTCAATGGATAAGCAGAAAGGGTCTTTCGCACTCATCAAGCAGTTCATGGCCTTGCAGGCAAACGGCATCATCGCCACGCACGACTTATTGCTGGGCACCCTCATCGACCTCTTCCCCGGAAATATCTGCAACTACCGCTTCGAAGCGGATATCACCGACAACGAGCTGACATTCTCTTACCGCCTCCGCCCTGGCGTAGCGCAGAACATGAATGCGTGCTTCCTTATGAAAAAAATGGGGATTGCCGTCGCCGACTAATCCCCACTCCATATCCTAACGGTTCCTTACCCGCAGCATCCGCTTACATCGCCTTGCATCTGGACAAGAATGCCGAAACCGCCGCAGCTTCATTACCCGTAAAGTAGCACACCGAGGTCACCGGAGTGTAAGTGTAAGGCACAAACTGAAACAATTGAAGTGCAGCAAATTTATTGTCTTGCGAAATCATAACGTCCAGACGTACATTACCACTCGACTCACTCTTGACACCGGCTTCACCGTCGAGCTTACCGCTTTCGAGCATCTCGGTCAGTTTTCCTATATGCTTCAAATCGAAAAACAGACTGCGTTCCTTCGCCACACTTCCCGTCGGCAGATAAACGATTTCTTTTGATTTCCAGAACAAACGGAACACCCCCAACAGAATCAATGCCGTACCCAGCACCATCAGCCCCATACTCAAAGTAGAGGACTTATCGCTCATCTCAAAAATAGATGCGAAAATAAGAATGCCCACCAGCATCATCCCCACAGAAATAATAAGTCCGGAAACACTTGTACGCTTTGCAATATCAGGATGTGAAGACGCAAAAAGAGTCGCGTCGATAGTTTGAGTTGCCATAATATAAATAGTTTTATGAATTAATGAATATTGAAATAGTGAATAATGAGTACAATCTCCCCCCATACAAGCATTATATGCCCGTACTCAAGGGAAAAAACAATGACAATAATACATTAAATCAGAATCCGCCGCAGTGCGAAAATGTAATACTCGCACACAGGCTGGCAACGATAGTAAGCGGTAGCATCAAAAAGCTTCTCTCTATGCAACGATAGAACCGCTTCACGCTGGGCAATCTTGTCCACCCAGTCCTTTAATGAAAAGATATATTCGGTAATATAAGAACGCTGGATACGGGACATGGTAAGCAACTGCACATGCCCGTTGTTGCTTGCCAACTCCGCAACCGGCAAATATGGCAAACGGGGCGAAGTGAAGCATGCCTCCTCCTGATGATGTGCAGCAACAGGCGCCGTTCGGATATCCATAGACTCCTCCGCACCTGCCGAACTACCGTCGGCAAATGCAGCACCCGATGTTTGCCATACAATAAACGCAAGCACCAGAAAACCTATGAATTTTAAATATCTGCCCATAAACACCTGCAAATATAACAGTTTATTTCATAGATTTGTTTTGCTCATACATCTTTTAATGTTTGTTCATGTAAATAAAAGTATAAACAAAAAAGCCGCCCCAATCGCTGGGACGGCTTTCTATATATAAAAAGAATAGTTGAATTATTCTGCTTTTGCTTCTTCAGCAGCAGGAGCTTCAGCAACCGGCGCAGTTTCAGCAGCGGGAGCAGCTTCAGCAGCAGTCTTCTTTGAACGGCGGGTACGGGTAGCTTTCTTAGCAACTTTTTCCTTAGCCATGTTTTCGTTGTAGTCAACGAGTTCAATGAAGCACATTTCTGCATTGTCACCCAAACGGTTACCAGTCTTGATGATGCGAGTGTAACCACCCGGACGATCAGCAATCTTCACAGAGATTTCTTTGAACAACTCAGTTACAGCATACTTGTCTTGCAAATTGCTAAATACAACACGACGAGAATTTGTCGTATCATCCTTAGCTCTTGTAATCAAAGGCTCAACGAACTTCTTCAAAGCTTTAGCCTTTGCAACGGTCGTAGTGATTCTTTTGTGCTTGATCAAAGAACACGCCATATTAGCCAACATAGCGTTTCTATGAGAGGCAGTACGACCCAAATGGTTGAATTTTTTATTATGTCTCATTTTTTATTCTTTATCTAATTTATATTTAGAAATATCAGTTCCAAACGACAGATTCAGACTTTCCAGCAAATCATCAAGCTCGGTAAGCGATTTCTTTCCGAAATTTCTGAATTTCAGCAGATCGGTCTTGTTGAATTGTACCAAGTCGCCCAAAGTCTCTACATCCGCAGCCTTCAAACAGTTGAGAGCACGAACCGAGAGATCCATATCAACAAGCTTGGTCTTCAGCAACTGACGCATGTGCAATACTTCCTCATCAAACTCTTCATTACCGTCAACATCATTAGTTTCCAGCGTAATCTTCTCATCAGAGAAGAGCATGAAGTGATAAATCAGAATTTTAGCAGCTTCTTTCAGAGCTTCTTTCGGGTGAATGGAACCATCCGTAGTAATCTCAAGCACCAGCTTTTCGTAGTCAGTCTTCTGCTCAACGCGGAAGTTCTCTACCTGATACTTAACATTACGTATCGGAGTATAAATAGAATCGATAGGAATTACGTTCACGTCGGTGCAATATTCGCGGTTTTCGTCAGCAGGAACATAACCACGACCTTTGTTGATCGTAATATCTATCTGCATAGTTGATTTTGAATCTAAATGACAAATAACTAATTCAGGATTTAACACTTCAAATCCAGTCAAATACTTACCTATGTCACCTGCTTTAAATTCACTTGAATTCTCGATTGTAATACTTACTTTCTCGCTCTCGAATTCTTCAACTACTTGCTTGAATCTCACTTGTTTCAGATTCAAGATAATGTTAGTAACATCCTCTTTTACTCCTGGAACACTGGAGAATTCATGCTCAACACCGTCTATTTTGATAGTAGTGATGGCAAAACCTTCCAATGAAGAAAGCAGGATGCGGCGCAGTGCATTACCTACGGTAATACCGAAACCAGGCTCCAACGGACGAAATTCGAATTTCCCGAATTTAGAGTCCGCTTCCAACATTAATACTTTATCAGGTTTTTGAAATGCTAATATCGCCATGAAATTAATTATTATTTAGAATACAATTCTACAATCAAATGCTCTTTAATGTTTTCAGGAATGTCTGCTCTTTCAGGTATGTGCAACAACTTACCTACTTTAGCATTGTCATCCCATTCCAACCAAGGATACTTGCTGTGATTAAAGCCAGCCAATGAGTTAGCGATAACTTCCAAAGATTTAGATCTTTCACGAACGCCAATAACCTGACCCGGTTTTACTGCATATGAAGGAATGTTTACCACTTCACCATCTACAGTGATATGCTTGTGACTAACCAACTGACGAGCAGCTGCACGAGTCGGAGCAATACCCAAACGGAATACTACATTGTCAAGACGACCTTCCAATAATTGAAGAAGCACCTCACCGGTAATACCTTTAGCGGTAGCTGCCTTCTCAAACAGGTTGCGGAATTGTTTTTCCAAAACTCCATAGGTGTATTTGGCTTTCTGTTTCTCACGAAGTTGAACACCATATTCAGAAGTCTTTCTCTTTCTTGAATTACCATGCTGTCCGGGAGGATAGTTTTTCTTTGACAATACTTTATCTGCTCCAAAGATACCTTCACCGAATTTACGGGCTATTCTTGATTTTGGTCCAGTATATCTAGCCATTTCTTTTTAAATATTTAATTGTTATTCATGAACTTAATTTGTTGCAGCCGCGATTGTAGAGAAGAAATTACAATCCAATAACAATATCAAGTTTCATTTTTATTAAAGGTAAATCTTAAACTCTACGTCTTTTCGGAGGACGACAACCATTATGTGGAAGCGGAGTTACGTCAATGATCTCAGTAACTTCGATACCTGCACCGTGGATAGTTCTAATAGCAGACTCACGTCCGTTACCTGGACCCTTCACATATGCTTTTACCTTTCTCAAGCCAAGATCATATGCTATCTTAGCACAGTCTTGAGCAGCCATTTGTGCTGCATAAGGAGTGTTCTTCTTAGAACCTCTAAATCCCATCTTTCCGGCAGAAGACCAAGAAATAATCTGACCTTCACTATTAGCCAGAGAAACAATAATGTTGTTGAAAGATGAATGAACATGCAACTGTCCATTAGCATCTACCTTTACATTTCTCTTTTTTGCTGCAACTGTTTTTTTTGCCATATCAACAATTATTATTTAGTAGCTTTTTTCTTATTAGCAACGGTTTTCTTTCTTCCCTTACGAGTACGAGCGTTGTTCTTTGTACTCTGGCCTCTAACAGGGAGACCGATACGGTGACGTACACCACGGTAGCAACCGATATCCATTAAACGCTTGATGTTCAATTGAACTTCAGAGCGAAGATCACCTTCTACTTTATACTCTGCACCAATGATCTCACGAATCTTGGCAGCCTGATCATCCGTCCAGTCTTTTACTTTCAGGTCTCTGTCAACACCTGCTTTATCCAAAATCTTTGCTGAACTACTACGACCTATTCCATATACATAGGTCAACGCAACTTCACCTCTCTTGTTTTGAGGCAAATCGACACCAACTATTCTTATAGCCATATACTAAATTATTTTTTTTGCAAAAATAATAATATTATCCTTGACGTTGTTTATACTTAGGATTTTTCTTGTTAATAACATACAAACGGCCATTACGTCTAACGATCTTACACTCTGGCGTACGTTTCTTTAAGGATGCTCTTACTTTCATATCTTAATTTTATTTATATCTAAATACAATTCTTCCTTTCGATAAATCGTAAGGAGACATTTCGACTCTTACTTTATCACCCGGCAGGATTTTGATGTAATGCATCCTCATCTTACCGGAAATATGTGCAGTAATCTCATGTCCGTTTTCTAATTCAACACGAAACATTGCATTAGACAATGCTTCAACTATAACTCCATCTTGTTCTATTGCAGATTGCTTTGCCATATTAACTTCTTAAATTGCTTTATCTCCTAATACTTCTTCAATGAATTTGAATGATGACAATATATCAGCCTCACCGCTTCCAACTGCTATGGTATGTTCAAAATGAGCAGCATATTTGCAGTCCTTGGTTCTCACTGTCCAACCGTCACGTTCCATTACAATTTGCCGATTACCCAAGGTAATCATCGGTTCGATTGCAATGCACAATCCTTTTTTCAGCATAGTTCCATAACCACGTTTACCGTAATTAGGAACTTGAGGATCTTCGTGCATTTCCTTACCGATTCCATGACCGACAAACTCGCGCACTACACCATAAGAATTAGACTCACAATGTTGTTGTATAGCATATCCTATATCACCCAACCGCTTGCCTTGAACTGCATTCTGTATTCCTATATATAATGCCTCCTTAGTAACTTTCAGTAATTTGCGAACTTCTTCATCAACTTCTCCCACACAAAACGTATAAGCAGAGTCACCGCAAAAGTCGTTCATGTAAGTACCACAATCAACAGAAACAACATCCCCTTCTTTCAGTACCACATCATCACTCGGAATACCATGTACAACCTGTTCATTCACAGAAGTACAAATTGAAGCTGGAAACGGTTCACCATATTGATTGGGAAAACCTTTAAAAGTAGGGACAGCACCATTATCTCTAATGAACTCTTCCGCCACTTTATCCAACTCCTTTGTAGTAACTCCGGGCTTTATAACCTTAGCTATCTCAGCCAACGTTTTCCCCACAAGCAAATTACTCTTACGGAGCAGCTCTATTTCATCGTCAGTTTTAAGAAATATCATTCTTCAAATAAGATTAATACGCAGCTACTGTACCGCTACGGCCTTTAATACGTCCAGATTTCAGCAAACCATCATAATGTCTCATCAACAAATGACTTTCAACCTGCTGGAGAGTATCAAGAACCACACCTACAAGAATTAACAAAGATGTGCCGCCGAAGAACTGAGCAAACTCTGCTTTCACACCGAATATACCGGCAAATGCAGGCATAATAGCAACCAAAGCCAAAAAGAAAGAACCCGGCAAAGTGATACGTGACATAATCACATCAATGTACTCTGCGGTTTGCTTTCCCGGTTTGATACCTGGAATGAAACCATTGTTTCTCTTCATATCCTCAGCCATCTGAGTCGGGTTAATGGTAATTGCAGTATAGAAATACGTAAACAATATAATCAACACTGCAAAAATCAAATTATACCAAAAGCTTGTATGATCAGTTAATGCATGTATGAAACCGCTCGCATTATTTACATTTGAAAATCCAACGAGAGTAATAGGAATGAACATGATTGCCTGAGCAAAAATGATAGGCATCACGTTAGCTGCATTTACTTTCAAAGGGATGTACTGTCTTGCACCACCGTATTGTTTGTTACCAACAATTTTCTTTGCATATTGAACAGGAATCTTTCTTGTACCTTGTACCAAAAGAATGGCAAAAGCAATGACAAGCAACAAGACTACAAGTTCAATCAAGAACATAACCAAACCACCAGTCTTATCAGTCATACGAGAAATCAACTCCTGGAACAAAGACTGCGGCAAACGTGCAATAATACCCACCATGATAATCAAGGAGATACCATTACCAATTCCTTTGTCTGTAATTCTCTCACCAAGCCACAAAATAAACATACTTCCAGCCGCCAAAATAATGGTAGAAGTAAGCATAAACAGAGTCCAATCTAATGAAGCATTTAAGGAAGGACCAGCCTGCATTTTAAGATTGAGCAAATAAGAAGGAGCCTGAACCAACAGAATGATAATCGTCAAATAACGAGTATACTGATTCATTTTTCTTCTACCACTCTCACCTTCACGTTGCAATTTTTGGAAATAAGGTACCGCAATACCCAGCAACTGAATCACAATGGAAGCGGAGATATACGGCATGATACCTAATGCAAAGATAGATGCATTAGAGAATGCTCCTCCGGAAAACATGTTTAACAAGGCTAAAAGACCCTCGCTTGTTTGTTGATGCAATTGTGTCAACATTGCCGGATTAATACCCGGTAATACAACATACGAACCGAAACGGTAAATTGCCACAAACAATATGGTAATGAGGATCCGTTGTCTCAGATCCTCAATTTTCCATATATTCTTTAATGTTTCAATAGCTTTTCTCATCGAATTAGAGTTTTACTACTTGTCCACCAGCAGCTTCGATGGCAGCAACAGCAGTCTTAGAGAATGCATGTGCTTGTACATCCAACTTAGCAGTCAAAGTTCCGTTACCTAATACTTTTACCAACTGGCTTGAAGAGATGAAACCTGCAGCGATGAAGTCATTGATGCCTACAGTCTGCAAATTCTTAGCTTCTGCCAGTTTCTGAATTGTATCCAAGTTGATAGCTTTATACTCTACACGATTGATATTTTTAAAGCCAAACTTAGGAACACGACGTTGAAGAGGCATCTGACCACCTTCAAAACCGATTTTCTTAGAGTATCCAGATCTTGATTTAGCTCCTTTATGACCTCTGGTAGAAGTACCTCCCAAGCCAGAACCCGGACCACGTCCGATTCTCTTTCTTGTTTTAGTAGATCCTTCTGCAGGTTTTAAATTACTTAAGTTCATATTGTAATTCGTTTTATATTCAACAAATAATTACTTAACAATGGTAACCAAGTGTTTAACCTTATCCACCATTCCAAGAATTGAAGGAGTACATTCGTGTTCAACCACACGATTCAACTTATGAAGTCCCAGTGCATCGAGAGTTCTCTTCTGATCAGCAGGAGCACCAATTCTACTTTTAACTTGTTTAATCTTTATAGTCGACATATTCTTCCTCCTTATCCTCTAAATACTTTTTCCATACTAACTCCTCTGTTCTGAGCCACCATACGTGCATCGCGCATTTCGCTTAATGCCAGGATAGTAGCTTTTACCAAGTTGTGCGGGTTGGAAGAACCTTTTGACTTGGCCAAAACGTCCGTTACACCAACACTTTCAAGCACTGCACGCATTGCACCACCTGCCACAACACCAGTACCATGAGAAGCCGGCTTAATGAATACCTCAGCACCACCGAACTTAGCAGACTGCTCATGAGGAACCGTACCTTTCAATACAGGTACTTTAGTCAGATTCTTCTTTGCAGCTTCAACACCTTTGGCAATAGCGGCAGTTACTTCGCCGGCTTTGCCAAGGCCCCAACCGATGATACCTTCTTCATTTCCTACTACCACAATAGCAGAGAAACTAAAAGTTCTACCACCTTTGGTTACTTTGGTTACACGATTAATAGCAACCAATCTGTCTTTCAGTTCTATATCGTTTGTAATCTTAACTCTATTATTAAGTCCTGCCATAATGATTAAAATTTAAGTCCACCGTTACGAGCAGCATCAGCTACTTCTTTTACTCTCCCATGATACAAGTAACCATTACGGTCGAAAACAACAGTAGTTATACCTGCTTCCTGAGCTTTCTTAGCAATCAGTTCACCTACTTTGGCAGCTTGTTCTTTCTTAGGCATTTTTTCAGTCATACCCAAAGAAGAAGCGGCAGCCAGAGTCTTACCGGACAAATCGTCGATAATCTGAACATAGATTTGCTTATTGCTTCTAAACACACTCATACGCGGACATTCAGTTGTACCTGAAACCTTATTGCGTACTCTATATTTAATCTTAATACGTCTTTCTATTTTTGTTGTCATAATACTATCAATTTAAATGATTATTTAGCACCGGCTGATTTACCAGACTTTCTACGAATTTCTTCGCCAACAAACTTAATACCTTTACCTTTATACGGTTCAGGCTTACGGAAAGAACGTATTTTAGAGCAAACTTGACCAAGCAATTGTTTGTCACAAGATTCCAAAATGATAAGAGGATTCTTATTTCTTTCAGACTTAGTTTCTACTTTGATCTCAGCAGGTAACTGAATAAAGATACTGTGCGTATAGCCCAAGTTCAGTTCAATAATATTGCCTTGATTAGAAGCGCGGTAACCTACACCGACAAGTTCCAACTCTTTCTTATATCCTTCTGATACACCGACAACCATGTTGTGAACCAATGAACGGTACAGACCGTGGAATGCATGCTTCTGCTTCGGATTATCCAGCATTGCATTTTCATTCTCTGTCATAACGACATGGCCTTCTTCGATGGCAACATTGATAGCAGGATTTACGTATTGGCTCATTTCGCCTTTTGGTCCCTTTACGGTAACCACATCATCCTTCAGAGTAACTGTTACTCCAGCGGGAATACTAATGGGTAATTTTCCTATTCTTGACATTGCTAATTCCTCCTATTAATATACATAACACAAAACTTCACCACCGATCTTCAATTCAGCGGCTTCTTTGTTGGTCATTACACCTTTGGAAGTAGATATTATAGCAATACCCAAACCATTAATAACTCGCGGCATATCTTTATAACCGGTATATTGACGCAAACCCGGAGAAGAAATTCTTTCCAGTTTTTTGATAGCGTTCACTTTGTTAACCGGATCATACTTCAAGGCAACCTTAATAGTACCTTGAGGACCATCTTCTACAAACTTATAATTAAGGATGTAGCCTTTCTCAAAAAGAATCTTTGTGATTTCTTTTTTCAAATTTGAAGCGGGAACTTCAACAACTCTGTGCTTTGCTTGAATAGCGTTCCGCAACCTCGTCAAATAATCTGCTATTGGATCAGTCATATAAAAATAAATTAAATTAATCAGGACTACCCTGACAATATTTAAAAAACAAAAATTACCAGCTTGCTTTCTTTACACCTGGAATAAGACCGTTGGATGCCATCTCACGGAACTGAATTCTGGAGATACCGAACTGACGGATATATCCTTTAGGACGGCCAGTCAGTTTGCAACGGTTGTGCATACGAATCGGGTTAGAATTCTTCGGCAACTCCTGCAATTTCTGTGCAGCTTCAAAAGCTTCAGCAGGATCACCTGTTCTAACGATTTGCTTCAATGCAGCTCTTTTCTCGGCATATTTGGCTACTAATTTAGCACGCTTTACTTCACGTGCTTTCATTGATTCCTTTGCCATATTATCAATCTTTTTTAGCGTTCTTAAACGGTAAACCGAATTCTTTCAACAAGGCATAACCTTCTTCATCTGTTTGCGCAGAGGTTACAAAGGTAATATTCATTCCGAGAATTCTGGTAATACTATCGATATTAATTTCAGGGAAAATGATTTGTTCCTGAATACCAAGGGTATAGTTACCCTTACCATCGAACTTACTTTCAATGCCCTTGAAGTCGCGGATACGCGGCAGAGCTACACGAACTAATTTTTCAAGAAATTCGTACATTCTCTCACGACGCAAAGTTACCATAACACCAATCGGCATTTTCTTACGCAACTTAAAGTTAGCGATATCTTTACGAGAAATGGTTGCAACAGCTTTTTGGCCGGTGATAGCAGTCATTTCATTAATTGCCACTTCGATAATCTTCTTATCAGCAACGGCCATACCTAAACCCTGATTGATAACAATCTTCTTAAGTACGGGTACCTGCATTGAAGAAGAATACTGGAACTGTGATTTCAATGCAGGCGCAATACGCTCTGCATATTCTTTCTTAAGGCTAGCAGTATTACTCATTACTTAATCTCCTCTCCTGATTTTTTAGAATAACGCACTAAAGTGCCATCAGCACTCTCTTTTCTACCAACACGCGTTGCTTTACCAGTTTTTGGATCAACCGGGTTCAAGTTTGAAATGTGGATAGAAGCTTCTTGCTTCACGATACCACCTTGCGGGTTCTTTGCATTCGGTTTTGTGCTCTTAGACACCATGTTGATACCTTCAACGATTGCACGTTTTTTATCAACAAGAACCTTCAATACACGACCAGTCTTACCTTTGTCTTCACCAGAATTTACGTAAACTGTATCGCCTTTTTTAATATGTAATTTACTCATTACTTAAATCTTTTACAAAATTAAAGTACTTCAGGAGCGAGTGACACAACTTTCATGTTAGTAGCACGAAGTTCACGAGCTACCGGACCGAAAATACGACTACCTCTAATTTCACCTGCATTGTTCAGCAACACGCAAGCATTATCATCAAAACGTATATAAGAACCATCAGCACGACGGATTTCTTTCTTAGTACGTACGATCAAAGCTTTAGACACTGCACCTTTTTTAACATCACTTGAAGGGATAACGCTCTTTACAGAAACAACAATCACGTCCCCTACTGAAGCATAGCGACGGCCTGTACCGCCTAAAACGCGGATACAGAGAGCCTCTTTTGCTCCACTATTATCACATACTGTAAGTCTGGATTCTACTTGTATCATAATTACTTAGCTCTTTCAATTATTTCAACCAATCTCCATCTCTTAGTCTTGCTCAAAGGACGAGTTTCCATGATGTGTACAGTATCGCCGATATTGCACTCATTCTTTTCATCATGAGCATGGTACTTTTTCGTCTTACTAACGAACTTACCATATATGGGATGTTTTTCCTTAAACTTAGCTGCAACGGTGATGGTCTTATCCATCTTATTGCTCAGCACAATCCCAGTTCTTTCTTTTCTTAAATTTCTTGCTTCCATCAAGCTCATCATTTATTGTTAAGTTCTCTTTGGCGTAATTCAGTTTTCATACGCGCAATAGTCCTGCGTAATTGTTTGATCTGAGCAGGATTATCCAAAGGAGAAATAGAATGATTTAAAACCATTTGGCTATAATTAGCCACTTCTGCTTCTACTCTTTCTACCAAGTCACTGGTAGTCATTTCTTTAATTTCTGCAATTTTCATACTTCTTACGCATTTTGATTTTGGATATCATAATCACGTCTAACCACAAACTTAGTTGTGATAGGGAGCTTCTGTGCAGCTAAGCGCAAAGCTTCTTTTGCGATTTCATAAGATACTCCTTCAGCTTCGATAATAATTCTACCCGGTGTAACAGGAGCAACGAATCCTTCCGGCGCACCCTTACCTTTACCCATACGTACATCAGCAGGTTTTCTTGTAATAGGTTTATCCGGGAAAATACGAATCCAAATCTGTCCTTGACGTTGCATATATCTTGTCACTGCAATACGCGCAGCTTCAATCTGACGGCCTGTAATCCACTTCGTCTCCAAGGCCTTAATACCAAAAGAACCGAAAGCCAACTGGTTTCCTCTTTGGGCATTACCTTTTTGACGGCCTTTTTGTTGTCTTCTGAATTTTGTCTTTTTCGGTTGTAACATAATTCCTAAAAATCAAATTCGTTAGCGATTATTTTTCTTTCTTTTGAAGTTCTTTCCGCCATTGTTTCCGCTATTGCTTCCACGACCACTTTCTTTGCTTTGCGTAAAGTTCGGAGCCAACTCCTTCTTACCATAAACTTCACCTCTACAAATCCAAACTTTAATACCGAGAAGACCAACCTTCGTCAATGCTTCTGCATGACAGTAGTCAATGTCTGCTCTGAAAGTGTGCAACGGAGTTCTTCCTTCCTTATACATTTCAGAACGGGCCATTTCTGCGCCATTCAAACGTCCTGAAATCTGAATTTTGATACCTTCCGCACCCATACGCATAGTGTTAGCGATAGCCATTTTGATAGCGCGGCGGTAGGCAATTTTACCTTCTACCTGGCGAGCGATGTTGTTAGCCACGATAACAGCGTCCAGCTCAGGTCTTTTAACTTCGAAGATATTGATCTGGATATCTTTATCAGTGACCTTCTTCAACTCTTCCTTCAACTTGTCAACTTCTTGGCCACCTTTACCGATAATGATACCCGGACGTGCTGTACAAACGGTAATAGTCACGAGTTTCAGTGTACGTTCGATTACAATTCTTGAAACGCTTGCTTTAGCAAGACGAGCGTTCAAATATTTACGAATCTTGCTATCTTCCAGCAAAGAGTCGCCGTAATTCTTTCCACCATACCAATTGGAATCCCATCCTCTGATAATTCCTAAACGGTTGCTTATTGGATTAACTTTTTGTCCCATTTACCTTAATTTTGATCTTCGTTATTACTTTTAGAACCAACGAACAACGTTACGTGGTTTGAACGTTTGCGGATTCTGTAACCTCTACCCTGCGGAGCCGGTCTCATTCTTTTGAGTGTAGCACCACCATCAACAAAAATCTTGGTTACGAACAGCTCACCACTTTCAGCTTTACGTTCGTTTTTCTGCTCCCAGTTAGCAATTGCAGAGCGCAGCAATTTCTCCACTCTGGCTGCAGCCTCCTTTGAGGAGAACTTCAAAACGCCGAGTGCTCTGTTCACTTCCATCCCACGAATCATGTCAGCCACGAGACGCATTTTACGGGGGGAAGTAGGAACATTTTGCAATTTCGCAAAATACATGGTCTTAAGGGCTTCTTTTCTTTTTTCAGCCGATATTTTTTTTCTTGCTCCCATTATATTATTACTTTATTATTTCAGATAAATCCTGTTTTATTTTTTCTTGTTACCAGCGTGTCCTCTGAATGTACGAGTTGGAGCGAACTCGCCCAACTTGTGTCCTACCATATTTTCGGTAACATAAACAGGAATAAATTTATTTCCATTGTGAACTGCAACAGTATGGCCTACGAAATCAGGCGAAATCATTGAAGCTCTGGCCCAGGTCTTAACTACCACTTTCTTGCCCGATTCATTCATGGCAAGCACTTTTTTCTCAAGCTTTACGTTAATATACGGACCTTTTTTTAATGAACGACTCATAATTTACTCAATTAATCAGATTACTTCTTTCTTCTCTCAATAATATACTTAGACGATTGTTTCTTCGGAGCTCTTGTCTTAAGACCCTTAGCGTACAATCCCTTACGAGATCTCGGGTGTCCTCCTGAAGCACGTCCTTCACCACCACCCATCGGGTGATCAACCGGGTTCATAACAACACCACGGTTACGCGGACGACGTCCTAACCAACGAGAACGTCCAGCTTTACCTGAACTTTCCAATCCATGATCTGAGTTACCAACGCTACCCACAGTAGCCTTACATGTGCTGAGGATCTGACGAACCTCACCAGAAGGCAACTTAATAACGCAGTATTTACCTTCTCTTGAAGTCAACTGAGCGAAGTTACCAGCCGAGCGAACCAAAGCAGCGCCTTGACCCGGACGTAATTCGATGTTGTGAATTACAGTACCGACGGGAATATTCTGAAGCGGAAGAGCATTACCGATTTCCGGAGCAGCTGTTTCACCTGACATCAAAGTCGCGCCAACTTGCAATCCATTGGGAGCAATAATATATCTTTTTTCACCATCTGCATAAAACAACAGAGCGATACGTGCCGAACGGTTCGGATCGTATTCGATTGTTTTAACCACTGCAGGTACACCGTCTTTATTTCTCTTGAAATCAATGATACGGATAATCTTCTTACTGCCGCCACCGATGTAGCGCATGGTCATTTTACCAGTATTGTTACGACCACCAGTAGATTTCTTACCAAATACAAGAGACTTTTCTGGTACTCGTGCAGTAATCTCTTCGAAAGTACCAATAATTTTATGTCTTTGCCCCGGTGTTGTGGGCTTAAATTTACGTACTGCCATTTCTTTTAAATATTGCTATAAAAATCAATAGTATCTCCTTCTTTCAACGTAACAACCGCTTTTTTGTAAGCGTTTGTACGTCCGTTGATGATACCTGCGCGTGTATAACGGCTCTTGTTCTTGCCGGCATAACGGATTGTATTCACATCAACTACGGTAACGTTGTAAAGGGCTTCTACTTCGTTCTTAATTTCCAGTTTATTAGCTTCAGGACGCACGATAAAGCCGAAACGATTGTTCGCCTTATCAGTAATTGCTGTCATTTTTTCTGTCACTAACGGTTTAATAATAATTCCCATTATTTAAGCCTCCTTTTTACATTAAGATATTGTCGATAGCAGAAAGTGCGCTTTCAGCAAACACAACAACTCCAGCGTCCAATACTCTGTAAGTATTTAACCCTGAGACAGTCTGCACATTAGCGCCCTTCACGTTACGAGCCGACAAATATACGTTTTTATTTGCTTCCGGTAAAATTACAAGCAGCTTTTTGTCAGAAACTTTAAGATTTTTTGTCATAACAACAAAATCTTTAGTCTTAGGAGCTTCAAAGTTGAAGTCTTCCACTACAATGATGCCATTGTTCTGTGCCTTGTAAGACAAAGCCGACTTGCGTGCCAGAGCCTTTACTTTCTTATTCAGTTTGAAGAAGTAATCTCTCGGTTTCGGACCGAATACACGTCCACCACCAACGAGAACCGGTGAGTTCATGTCACCACGACGTGCACCACCGCCACCTTTCTGGCGACCGATTTTGCGGGTAGAACCGCTGATTTCGCTTCTTTCCTTTGACTTGTGTGTACCCTGACGCTGGTTAGCCATAAACTGCTTAACGTCCAGGTAGATAGCGTGGTCGTTGGGCTCAATTCCGAAGATAGACTCGTTTAACGTAATCTTTCTCCCAGTGTCTTCACCTTTAATGTTATATACGTTAACTTCCATTATTTCTCAATTATTACGATTGAACCTTTGCAACCAGGAACAGAACCCTTAATCAAAAGAAGATTGTGTTCCGCGATTACTTTTAATACTTGCAGATTTTGAACAGTTACCCTGTCTCCACCAAGCTGTCCGCCCATGCGCATTCCTTTGAATACTTTTGCAGGGTAAGAACAAGCACCGATAGAACCCGGCTTACGGGCGCGATTGTGCTGACCATGAGTAGTCTGACCCACACCGCCGAAACCATGACGTTTCACAACACCCTGGAAACCTTTACCCTTAGAAGTTCCGACAACGTCAACGAAGTCAGCGCCTTCAAACAATTCTACGGTAACAGTATCACCCAGATTCAATTCTGTCTCAAATTCCTTGAACTCAGCCAAGTGTTTCTTGGGAGTTACTCCAGCTTTCTTGAAGTGGCCCATCAGGGGCTTTGTAGTGTGTTTTTCCTTTTTGTCCTGGAAACCCAACTGAACAGCCTGATAGCCGTCCTTTTCTACAGTTTTCACTTGAGTAACAACACAAGGACCTGCTTCGATAACAGTGCATGGTACATTCTTACCCTCGGCACTGAAAACGGATGTCATTCCGATTTTTTTTCCTAATAATCCTGGCATTTCACTTAATTTTTAATACTTACACTTTGATTTCTACTTCCACACCACTCGGCAACTCCAACTTCATCAGAGCATCTACGGTCTTAGCTGTTGAGCTATAGATGTCGATCAGTCTCTTATAAGAAGAGAGTTCGAATTGTTCACGCGACTTCTTGTTAACGAAAGTCGAACGGTTTACGGTAAAGATACGCTTATGCGTAGGAAGAGGAATAGGACCGCTAACGATTGCGCCCGTTGTCTTCACCGTTCTTACAATTTTCTCAGCTGATTTGTCAACCAAGTTGTGGTCGTAAGATTTCAGTTTGATTCTAATTTTTTGACTCATTACTGTCTTAATTATTAATAGTGTTATTTATACAAGAAAGTTCCGTAGGTTAAGAGTCATTCGCTAACCTACGGACTTTTTCAGTTTATTATTTAGAGCAAGTCTGCACGACCTTTCACTTCTTCCAATACTGCCTTGGCGATAGAGTTGGAAACCTGTGCATGGTGAGAGTATACCATTGAAGAGGTTGCACGACCCGAAGTGATGGTACGCAACGCAGTTACGTAACCGAACATTTCTGCCAGCGGAACCATTGCTTTCACGATGCGGGCACCCGAACGGCTTGATTCCATACCTTCTACCTGGCCGCGGCGCTTGTTCAAGTCACCGATAACGTCACCCATGTTTTCTTCCGGAGTAACAACTTCCAGTTTCATGATAGGTTCCATCAATACCGGACCTGCCTTGGCGCAAGCATTCTTGTAGGCTTGGATGGCACAGATTTCGAATGACAGCTGGTCGGAGTCTACCGGGTGGAAAGAACCGTCGACCAAAGTCACCTTCAGTGAATCCAGCGGATAGCCTGCCAATACACCGTTCTTCATTGCAGTTGTGAAACCTTTCTGTACGGACGGGATGAATTCCTTAGGAATGTTACCACCCTTCACTTCGTCAACAAACTGCAAGCCGCCTTGAGTGAAATCCTCATCAACCGGGCCGATATTCACGATGATGTCCGCAAACTTACCACGACCACCCGACTGCTTCTTGTAAACTTCACGCAAGTTAACAGTCTTCGTGATAGCTTCCTTATAGTTAACCTGAGGCTTACCCTGGTTACATTCAACCTTGAACTCGCGTTTCAGACGGTCGATGATGATATCCAAGTGAAGCTCACCCATACCGGAGATAACCGTCTGGCCTGTCTGTTCGTCAGTCTTCACTGTGAACGTCGGGTCTTCTTCGGCCAACTTGGCCAAGCCATTAGACAGCTTATCCATATCCTTCTGAGTCTTAGGCTCAACAGCGATACCGATTACCGGTTCGGGGAAGTCCATAGATTCCAATACGATCGGTGCAGTCTCGTCGCACAGCGTATCACCGGTATGTATATCCTTGAAGCCTACACCAGCGCCGATATCACCGGCACCGATCACCTCAACAGGATTCTGCTTGTTTGAGTGCATCTGGAACAGACGTGAAACACGTTCCTTCTTACCGGAGCGAGAGTTGTAGACATAAGAACCGGCTTCGATCTTACCGGAGTAAACGCGGAAGAAAGTCAGACGGCCTACATACGGGTCGGTTGCGATCTTGAACGCCAAAGCAGAAGTCTTTTCATCTTCGCTCGGCTTACGGTCCTCTTCGGCACCGGTTTCAGGATTTGTACCGATAACGTTCTCTGTATCCAGCGGAGAAGGCAGGAATGCGCAAACGTAGTCGAGCAATGTCTGCACACCTTTGTTCTTGAATGAAGAACCGCACAACATAGGAACGACAGCCATTTTTACGGTAGCGTTACGGAGGGCTCTCAACACTTCCTCTTCTGTGATAGTGGAAGGATCATCGAAATATTTCTCCATCAGGGCATCGTCAAACTCAGCTACTTTTTCGAGCATTTTATCTCTCCATTCGTTGGCTTCGTCCACCAGGTCGGCAGGAATTTCCTCCACTGTGTAGTCAGCGCCCATTGTTTCATCATGCCAGTAGATAGCTTTCATCTTGATAAGGTCCACCAGACCTTTGAAAGACTCTTCGGCACCGATAGGCACAACGATAGGACAAGGGTTTGCTCCCAAAACGTCCTTCATCTGGCGGACAACTTCGAAGAAGTCGGCGCCCGAACGGTCCATTTTGTTAACGTATGCGATACGCGGAACGTTGTATTTGTCGGCCTGACGCCAAACGGTTTCGGATTGCGGCTCAACGCCACCTACTGCACAGTAAGCAGCAACGGCGCCGTCAAGAATACGCAAAGAACGTTCCACCTCAGCGGTAAAGTCAACGTGTCCCGGAGTATCAATCAAGTTGATTTTGTACGTATTACCGGCATATTTCCAACGGGTAGTGGTGGCTGCGGAGGTGATAGTGATACCACGTTCCTGCTCTTGCTCCATCCAGTCCATTGTAGCGGCACCGTCATGCACCTCACCGATTTTGTGGGTCAAACCCGTATAAAACAAAATACGTTCAGAGGTTGTGGTTTTTCCGGCATCGATGTGAGCCATGATACCGATATTGCGTGTCAAATGTAAATCATTCTTTGCCATTTTCTAATTCCTTTTACTTTAAGTTTTTTAATCTTCGATTGTCAGTCTCTTATAGTATATTAGAATCTGAAATGAGCAAATGCGCGGTTGGCTTCAGCCATTCTGTGCATATCTTCTTTACGTTTGTAAGCACCGCCTTGTTCGTTGAAAGCATCCATGATTTCAGCAGCCAGCTTATCAGCCATAGACTTACCGCCACGTTTGCGTGCAAAGATAATCAGATTCTTCATAGAGATAGACTCTTTACGGTCGGGACGGATTTCAGTAGGAACTTGGAAAGTGGCACCACCTACGCGGCGAGACTTCACTTCCACTTGAGGAGTTACGTTGTCCAATGCTTTTTTCCAGATTTCAAGAGCAGATTTCTCTTCGTTCTGCATTTTGTTCTTCACTGTTTCCAGAGCGGCGTAGAAGATTTCGTAAGAGGTATTCTTCTTTCCGTCGTACATCAGGTGGTTTACGAATTTGGAAACTTTCACATCATTAAAAACGGGATCCGGAAGGATAACGCGTTTTTTAGGTTTTGCTTTTCTCATTTGTCTGAAAGAATAATGTTTTTCGTTCTTGGTTGTTTACTTCTGTTTTCTTCAACTCTCCCACCGGAGAATTTACTCAACCTTTAGCATTTCCAACAAACTAAAACGTAAGTTATTACTTTTAATTTTTACTGTTTATCAGTTTCGGCCGCTTGATTATTTCTTCTTGGCGGGAGCAGCCTGTCCCGGTTTCGGACGCTTAGCACCGTATTTGGAACGTCTTTGGGTACGGTTGGCAACGCCTGCGGTATCCAAAGTACCACGAACGATGTGATAACGTACACCCGGAAGGTCTTTCACACGACCGCCGCGCACCAATACGATTGAGTGTTCCTGCAAGTTGTGACCTTCTCCCGGAATGTAAGAGTTCACCTCTTTACCGTTGGTCAAACGTACACGAGCTACTTTACGCATAGCTGAATTCGGTTTCTTCGGAGTGGTAGTGTACACTCTCACGCAAACGCCACGTCTTTGAGGACAAGAATCCAAGGCGGGAGACTTACTTTTCTCTACCAAAACCTCGCGTCCTTTTCTTACTAATTGCTGAATTGTAGGCATTTCAATTGTTTTTAGTTATATATTATTGTTTATATTAATTCAAAATTATACACTTTTGGGCTGCAAAGATACTAATAAGTTTTGAATAATCAATGCACTACAAGTTTTTTTTTGATTTTATGCTTCCCCCTTGATGTTGGGCAGCGGCGGGAGGGGCTGTTCGTCCGGCATGCGAATGGGGCCAAAAGCGCGTTCATATTTGCCTATGTTCTCTTCGAGCGCGCGCAGCAGGCGTTTGGCGTGTTCGGGCGCCAGCACGATGCGCGACTGCACTCCGGCTTTGGGCATCCCCGGCATCACCCGCACAAAATCCACGATAAACTCCGAGCTGGAGTGGGTGATAATGGCAAGATTGGCATACGTGCCTTGCGCTACTTCCTCTTTCAGTTCAATCTGCAATTGTCCGTTATTATTCTCCTGATTTTCCATAATTGTTTATACATCATTATTATTTATATAGATAGGGGCAAATATACTTCTTTTCATCGGGAACACACAACATACTCCGGTGTAAAAAAAGCCACTGCCCCCATAAAGCACAAAAAAAGTTCCGCCCCTGCAAGCCGGCCGGCCTGCAAGGGCGAAATCTTTACACAGCCGCAGTGCCGTCCACCGCCAGCCGCCTGTCGCAATTCTCCCGCATGCAGCGGCAAGTCAACGCTTTCGCCAGCTCCGCTTTCAGCGAGAAGATTTCGGTGTGCATCTCCTTCACGCGTGCACTCAGCCCGAAGTAGTCCTGCAACACCTTCTCCAGTTGCCCGACGAGGAAGCCATACTGTTCCCTCACCAGCTCGCTGAACTCTTTCATCTTCTCCACTTTCTTCTTGCTCCGTTTGGAGAGGAACGGGAGGAATACCAGCAGGCATTCCAGCATTTTTTCAATAATCGCTTTCATCTTTCACTCCTTTCTTTTTGTTCATAACCACAGATGCGCATCATCCCAACGGGTCCTGCTCCTCGCCGCCGCCCGGCACGCTGCCGCCTGCATCCTCCTCTTCTTTCTGCCCGTTCAGGTAGGTTTGCAGATCCACGAACTCCATTGCGTCTTCGGCGCGTGTAGAGGCCAAATCGGGGCGCACGCCGGTCGAAGGGCGGAAGTTGATGCGCACTGTCCGTATCTTCTTTGCCGTACAGTCCTTCTCCGTTTCCGAGCCCTCGGTACGCGCCGAGAGGCTGAACACCCCGAAATCGCGGATGTTCACCGAATGTCCGTTGTACAGGTTCTTGCGCATGCACTCCACGAAGTTGGCAATCACGCTGAGAATATCACCTTTGGAGAGCGAACTGTTCTCTTTCATCTGGTACGCAATCTTGTCGATGCCCACGCTCTGTCCCAAGGTAAGCAGTTGCGGATAATACTTCGCCGCTGCCGTTTGGTCCGCCACATTCTTACGCAATGCTTTTTTAAATACAATAGCCATACTCTTGTCTCCTTTTTACTTTTTTAAGTGAATATTGTCTTTGGTTTCTCCACCATCCCGGCTACCGGTTCTGCCGGATTGGTGAAACAAAGATAACACCGAGCGGAGGCAACACCGACCGCCGGGCGCCGCCGAACGTCGCCCATGTATCCGGATGTATTTATAAAGTCCTTAGATGCAAGAAGGGGCCATCCTCTTTCGGACAGCCCCAAGCACAACTGATTGTCACAGATTACCACATCTGCTGCTACGAGACGGATGCACAAGCATCCGACCGCACATCGTTTATTCCAACTGGTTATTTCATTTATTCATGCCAGGTGATAGTTCCACATTGAGCATTGTTAGATCCGGCACCAACTTTTGTATATCCTTTCATTCTTCCCAAAAATTTTTCTTTAGTATCTCCTTGCTTCAGAGTAATAGTTATATTGCCGCACTTTCCTCCTTTCCCGCTGCCAATCCCGGCTCCAAATTGGGTGCCGGTCGAAGTTATCATTGCATTTTTAATGGTAATGTCGCCGCACCACGCTCCTCCACGCGAGCCAATACCTGCCGGTTCATCTTCATTCGCTTGTGCTATAACCGTACAATCTTCAATATTAATATGCCAGCCACCGGTAGCGCTATATATCGTACCTATTCCACATCCTAAACGCCCACCTATTGCCGTCAATTTCCCGAAACCTACAATCTTAATGCTTCCACTTGTGCCACTATTTCCCAATTGAATACCCGAGGCACCAAAATCATTACTTTTCAAGGTGTTTTTATTTACTACCCTAACAGTAGGGTTACCATTTTGAATATGTAATGCTATCCCGGCAGACACATTTAAGCCATCAATATATATGGTTGGAGCGCCATTTGTAACAGTGATATTATTACCGGTAACCCCGGAACTTTGTGTAACATAATAAGATCTGTCATCTCCAATAGATAGAGGACCTGTTGATAAATCCCACAATTCTTTTCCTGCCTTATCTATAAAAGAAACAACATTAAAATCATATTGCTCCCCCGACAGCAAGCCACTGTCTGTATTAAACGTGGTCGCAAAATCTCTTCCATCTTTCCTACCCGCCACCTTCAGTTGCGTCTGTCCCGGCACAATGCAAGCCTTCCACTTCCGCGCATTCTCTCCATATGCCTTGATTGAGGAACTCCCCGTAACGGCACTTGTATTCAGTGATTGATTGAGAATGGTTACATCCGTTACATCTTCATTGAATGTAAAGATCACTTTTGCCATGCGGTGAGCGAACCGCAGCCTCAGTGCGCCATTGCTGATTGTTCCGTCGGCTACAAGGGCATCGCTCTTATAGTAATTATCGCTGATGCTTTGGTCGGCTTCCACAAAAGCGGTGGAATAGGCTCCGTTACTCTGGTAAGGATAATAGGCTTTCACTGTCGAAGCAGAGTGCTCCCCGCAATAGATTTTTTCGCCTACCGCCACCAATACCGAACCGCTTGCAGGGTATTTGTACTGCACGTTCTGATAGGCCGCACTGCCATCCACCGACACACCGATGTGGCAGCCGGGAGTGAATTTCGTATCGGTTTCTCCACCGTCGCCTGCTCCGGTAAACGTGCTTCTGGACACCACGATGTCTACGGGGATATCCCCGTCGTCCTTGCCGGTGTCGTCCGGCAGGAACGGCTGCCCGTCGCGCGAACAGGCGGCAAGCAGCAGGAGTGCGAAACAGAAACTGAAAAATCTAAAGATTGCGGTTTTCATACATGCGTCTTTTTTTATTGCAGGATTGCGTCAGAGTTGCTATCCTCCCCCGGTGCCCAAGGCGTAATATCGCTGCTGTCCACCACCAACTCCCGTTTCTTCACAGTGACAGTTACGGTATAGCAATTGCCTGCCGTCAGTTCTTTTTTCGACAGGATTCTGGCACTCAGATAGCTGTCGCTGCCCGATGCAATCGTCAGAAAGACATCCGCAGAAGCCGTTTGGGGAGGAACGATTGCCACGAAAGACTGTTGGGTATCAGTATTAGTAGTCTCCGTCTGGTTGGACAGGAGAAGGTCTACAACCTTGGCATCACCGGCAAGAGCCGCCACACCATTAGCCAGGCTGAACGTACCTTTGGCCTTCAGGCCTTTCAGCGTAGGCGCCATTGTGCCCAAGTCCTTCACAGAACTGCCGTCGGCCTTTAGCACAATAATAATTTTCGTCATGGAATGTGCAAACTGGAAATTCACATTGGGGCTGTTCTTGCTTCCGGCGGGTGCATTTCCTTCCCCATCCTTATCCGCAAACAGGAAGTCGAACTTCGCCTGTCCTGCAAGGCTCTGGTCGGTGGCTTCGAAAGCGATTGTCCCTTCTTTCTTTCCTCCTGCGCCGTCCGTAATATCGGCATCCGCCGTATACGGATAGTACGCCATGAAGTTCACCGTAACATCTGTCTGATTTTTGAAGCGGAAAGCGGTAGTCCCGCCGTCCCAAGTGCCTGCCGGGGTACGGGTGTATTTCAGGTTGACCGCATTGTTGCTCTGCTCCACACCGTCTATCATCACCCCCTGCATTTCATTATTCAGCGAGAAGATACCGATGGCATCGTCCTCCGCCCACTCTTCGTCCGCCATACGTGTCTGCACGCGTCCGTCCAGATTGGTGGTGAATACTGCCGCCACGCCGTTGGCGTTGTCTGTCGGCTCATTGTCGTTACTGCAAGCACCGAGCAACAGCCCCGCAGCCAAAACCATAAATACGTTCGCTTTCATTGTTATTCGCTATTTTAAAAATGTTATTATCCATCCGTCTGTCCGTTTCACACAGCATCCCCCTCCTCGCTTCCGGAGGGCACCCAGTCGGTGATGTCCGCATCGGGCAGCGCATCGTTCATCAGCTCCAGCGTGGCGTCCAGCGTCATGGGGTCTGTTCCCCGGTTGAAGTCGGAGAGCGCCCCGGTCATGTCACGCGCCAGCGTCTGCCGCTGTCCGTCGGTGGCAATGAGCACGATGATGAACTCCTGCCGCACATCCGCAGCCGTACCCAGCAAGTTGAGCTCCGCCGTCAGCACATCGCCTTCGCGCACAAAGACAGGACGCACCGTAGCAGGATCGCCCTGCAGCTTCAAAGCAGCGATGTCCAATGCAGGGGCAATGCCGGTTATGGAGGCTTCGGTTCCTGCCAGAATGCCGGGGTTGCCGCCCGCCAGCTTCATCTTCAGCGTCAGGCGGCGGGTGAGCTGCTTCATCGGAAGAGTCACCGCAAGGGTGTCGTCCGCCGCAATGCCTATGGTTGCGGCATTGCCATAGAGCACTCCGGGTTGCGGAAGCAGCGTGCCGTCCGGCAGGGATGCCACGCCCACCCGGTTGTCCGCACGCTCCATGCCTTCGGGCAGGTTGAATACGGAGAGCGTATAGCTGCCGGGAGCAAAGACCTGCGGACAGGGAAAATCGGCCGCGGGAACGCTCGTGTGGTAGTCCTGCACCTTCATGTAGTAGTTGCCGGCATAGCCGGTGTGCAGCAGCAAGGCGCCTTCGGCGGGATGCGGCGTGTTGCAGAAAGTGTCGTCGCGCTCGCAGGCGGCAAACGCCACCCACAGGGCAAGCCACCCAAGACATGATTTTGAAAATATAGGGTTCTTCATAAGTTCATCGGTTACTGTTCGTTGTTTTCAGAAATCGTACAGCAGGGAAACGCCCAGCTGATTGATGCCCCAATAATCTTTCACGAGTTTTCCGCTTTTGTTGCGGAGGACGTTGACCGTCCCGATGCGGGTGTATTCGTCGTATTCGGCACGAGTATAGCCTGCGGCGGCATGGAAGTCGAAAGCCCAATGACGGGTGAGGGGCAGGCGGTAACCGCCCGTAATGCCTCCGCCCTGATAGTCGCCGGCCTTGCCCGTAGCATCCAGTTTGTAGTGGAAACCGCCCCGGTGGTACATGGCTCCCAGAAAGCCGCGGCGGCGGGTGCCGAGATAACAGCGTGCTTCGGGGGAGACACGCCAGATTTTGTAGCGGCGTTGTTTCTCTTTCCAGCCCCAGTCGGCATAAGTGCCGTTCAGGAGAATGGCGATGCGGGCATCCGCCATGCGATATTCCAAGCCGAAATCGGCGGTGAGGGTGGCAAGGCGCAAGAGGTTGGTGCGGAGCGCAAAGGCCGACCCAAAGTCATGCAGTCCGTCTTTGTCCGGCTGCGAGCCAAGCGGCGACGCAGACAAGGAGGCTGCCGGAACAATCGCCGTATCTGCAGCGCAATGAGTGGTATCTATGTCATGGGGCATATTCTCCGTTTCGGAAACCGCGTCTGCATCATCCGCCTGCTCCGAAGCCTGCGGTGCGGCGGGAAGCCTCAGACGCACTTCCACATAATCGCCTTCCTGCACATGGTTGACGGTGCGGAAGCATGCTTCGTGCAAACCGCCCCGCAGTATCATTTCGCTCTTCACGCGGTTGCTGCGCTCGCGGGCAGTCTTGCGGTCGGGGCAAAAACCCTCCACAAATACCGGAATGTTGCCCGAAAGGATGTCTTCCCGATGCATGCCTATCAAGACCATAAGGCGCTCCAACGCTTGCCCGTTCCCCTTGTAGGGTACGTAGAACATGCCTTTGCCCCGAACAAAACGAAAACAATACAGAGAATCGTCAGCAAGAGCGCCACTCGCCCTACTTTCTACAAAGCATGCCATAAACAGCAGTATTACAGCGAGTTGTTTCATGTGGTCTGTTTTTTAAACGTTCGTTTAAAGAACACCCTTTCAGCATTCTGTCACGCATGCTGTCACCGGTTATTTGAAAAAGATTTTTTCACACTTCATAGACTGTTTAATCAATTGGTAATAAGGATTATAATTCTGTTTCAATAAATTATAATTAAAATATTTTGAATAAAATTTGCGGTTCTATCTTCATGTTATTATCTTTGTGTTTTCAAACGAACGTTTAAAAAACACCCCACCCCATTTTTACCACTGCTCTTTCGACACCTCAAAGCAAGGGCATTGCTTCACCCATTCTTCGGGTTCAATCTCTCCGTTCCCGTTCAAGTCGGGGCTAAGGTCCCGATGTCCGCAGATGCGGCAGCCCGGATAGTCCAGCAGCAACGTGCGCACCAGCACGCGCAGCGAATGGCGCTGCCACCCGGTACGCGTATCGGCAGGCCTCCCTTTTTCGTCCAATCCGCCCTCATAGCAGATGCCGATGGAACGTGCGTTGCAGCCTCGTGCATGCGCCCCAATCCGCCCGACGGGGCGCATGGTTTTTATATCCCCGTTCTTGCGGATATAAAAGTGATAGCCGCATCCGTTGAATCCCCGGCGGCGGTGGGCCGCCTCAAGGTCGTGCTCCGTAAAACAACGGTCGGCACGCGTGGCCGAACAGTGAATCACAATCAAATCAATTTCTCTACAAGCCATAGTCTACTCTCTCCTGCTTTTTCTTAAGTTAAACATCTGTCATTTCCTCACCCTGCAAAGATAGGGCATGCCGCCCGCAAGGCAGACCGCCCCGCGTCGCCGAGAGCCTTATTTGTATTTATTCAGACTTTAATCACACAAAAAACTTGCATATCTCGCTAATAATCAGTATATTTACATAAACTTAAAAGCATACAAAAACATGAAAGAAGAAATGGAAAAAGACGAAAGATTCATCATCCGCACCTACGAGAAAGCAGAACTTGCACACCTCTACAACCCCAACATGCCCCTCGTCTCCGCCATGCGGAAGCTGCGTGCGTGGATACGGCGCAACCGCCAGCTCACCGACGCACTCACCGCAACCGGAGAGAACAAGCGCGACCACTCCTACACCCCCCGGCAAGTGTCACTCATCGTGGCGGTGCTGGGCGAACCCTGAAACAAGCCTCTTTTCGATAAAAAATCACCACATAAAACTGAAACAGTTCATGACACAGCAAGTGAAACAGTTTACACGCTATCTCCCAGCCCCTTACAGACAAAACTGGAACAGCAGGTGAAACACTTTGTGAAACCAATATAAAAGAAATAACCAAAATAGATACAGGTCCATTTTCTTGTTTTTTTTGATTCTCCCGAAAGCGCCGGATGCATAAAATCCCAACAAACCCGATTATCCCCGCAGGATACCGGAATTTCCCCTGAGGATGCAATCCGAATCCGCCCGCCGCATTTTTTTTCAAAAAAAAGAAAGAAGAGAACCCCGTCCGGCGGAGCCCTCTTCTTTCATTATCAAAATCAGTGATTGTATCAGCGTTATATATTACTCTTCCGCTTTTTCATCGACAGCATAGTCGAGCACCGTCTTCTTGTTGGCAAGCATGCGGTCGTACTCTTCTTTTGAACCGACAATAATCTTTTCATACTCGCGCTGGCCTGTACCGGCAGGAATCAGGTGACCGCAAATCACGTTCTCCTTCATACCTTCCAGACGGTCCACCTTGCCGTTGATGGCAGCTTCGTTGAGCACCTTCGTCGTCTCCTGGAAGGAAGCGGCCGACATGAAGCTCGAAGTCTGCAAAGCAGCGCGGGTGATACCCTGAAGAATCTGCGTAGAAGTGGCGGGAACCGCATCACGCACTGCAACGGGTTTCAAGTCGCGGCGCTTCAGCATGGAGTTCTCATCACGCAGCTTGCGGGCAGTGACAATCTGTCCCGGCTGCAGGTTCTGGGAGTCTCCTGCATCTACCACCACCTTCTTGCCCCAGATGCGGTCGTTCTCTTCCATGAACTCCAGCTTGTCCACTACCTGCTGCTCAAGGAAGCGCGTATCGCCCGGCTCGTCGATTTCAACCTTACGCATCATCTGGCGAACGATGATTTCAAAGTGCTTGTCGTTGATCTTCACACCCTGCAGGCGGTAAACGTCCTGCACCTCGTTCACGATATATTCCTGTACGGCCGTAGGACCTTTAATGGCAAGGATGTCGGCAGGCGTAGTGGCTCCGTCGGACAACGGAGTACCGGCACGCACGTAGTCGTTTTCCTGCACCAATATCTGCTTGGACAACGGCACGAGGTATTTCTTCACTTCCCCGGTCTTGGAGGTAACGATGATTTCACGATTACCGCGTTTCACCTTACCCATTGTAACCTCGCCATCAATTTCGGAAACCACAGCAGGGTTGGACGGGTTACGCGCCTCGAACAGCTCGGTGACACGAGGCAAACCACCGGTGATATCACCCGCCTTACCAACGGCACGCGGAATCTTCACGATTACTTCGCCGGCTTTCACCTTCTGGCCGTCTTCCACTACCACGTGACCACCCACAGGGAGGTTGTATGTACGGATCAGCTCGCCGTCCTCGGTCATGATATGCGCAGTAGGCACCTTCGTCTTGTCCTTGGACTCGATGATGATGATTTCGCGCAAACCGGTGGATTCGTCGGATTCCACTTTATAGGTGACGTTCTCGATGACGCCTTCAAACTCAATCTTACCCGTAGCTTCGGTGATGATGACCGCGTTGAACGGGTCCCAACGGGCAATGAGCTTTCCTTTTTCCACCACTTCACCGTCGGCTGCATAGAGCGTGGAACCGTAAGGCACGTTGTGCGTGGAGAGTATGATGCCCGTATTGACATCCACGAAACGCACTTCCGCCAGACGGCCCACCACCACCTTCGCAGGTTCGCCCGCTTCGTCGATGATGTCTACCGTACGGAGTTCCTCAAATTCCAGACGGGAAGGATTCTTAGCCACGATGCTTGCGTTGGCAGCGATGTTGGCTGCCGTACCACCGGCGTGGAACGTACGCAACGTCAACTGTGTACCCGGCTCACCGATGGACTGCGCGGCAATCACGCCCACAGCCTCACCCTTCTGAACCATACGGCTGGTGGCAAGGTTACGTCCGTAACATTTGGCACACACGCCCTTCTTGGATTCACAGGTCAATACGGAACGGATTTCAACACTCTCAATCGGAGAGTCCTCAATCTTCTGTGCAATGGCTTCGGTGATTTCCTCACCGCCCGCAACAAGCAGCTCGCCGGTTGTGGGATGAACAATATCATGTACGGATACACGTCCCAGGATACGTTCGTACAGCGTAGCGATGGTTTCATCGTTGTTCTTCAAAGCCGTACAAACCAGCCCGCGGAGTGTGCCGCAGTCTTCTTCATTGATAATCACATCGTGCGACACGTCCACCAGACGACGGGTGAGGTATCCGGCATCCGCCGTCTTCAAAGCGGTATCGGCAAGACCCTTACGGGCACCATGGGTGGAGATGAAGTACTCCAACACCGACAAACCTTCCTTAAAGTTGGAAAGAATCGGGTTCTCGATGATCTGACCGCCTTCGGCACCCGCCTTCTGAGGCTTCGCCATCAAACCACGCATACCTGAAAGCTGGCGGATCTGCTCCTTAGAACCACGAGCACCGGAATCCAACATCATATATACGGAGTTGAACCCTTGGTCGTCGCTCGAAATGGTCTTCATCAGGATGTTCGACAACTCGGAGTTTACGTGTGTCCAGATGTCGATCACCTGGTTGTAACGCTCGTTGTTGGTGATGAAACCCATGTTATAGTTGTTGATTACCTGCTCCACCTCTTCGTAACCTCTCTGCACCAGCGCTTCCTTCTCCTCAGGGATGATGATGTCACCCAAGTTGAACGAAAGACCGCCCTTGAAGGCCATCTGGTAACCGAGGTTCTTGATTCCGTCAAGGAATTCGGCTGCTTCTGCCACACCACAAACCTTGATTACGTGGCTGATGATGTCGCGAAGTGATTTCTTGGAGATAATCGTATTGATGTAACCTGCTTTGGCAGGAACAATTTCGTTTACAATGACACGTCCCACCGAAGTGTCGTGCATCATCTTGTCCACCACGTTGCCGTTTTCGTCAACGTCCTTCACGATGACGCTGATAGGCGCGTGAATGTCGCACTTGCCTTCGTTGTAGGCAATAAGCGCCTCTTCGGGACCGTAGAAAGTAAGACCTTCGCCTTTGGCTCCCTTACGCAGCTTGGTGATGTAGTACAAACCGAGTACCATGTCCTGTGCAGGCACCGTAATAGGCGCACCGTTGGCAGGGTTCAAGATGTTATGCGACTGGAGCATCAGCATCTGTGCCTCCAGAATGGCTTCATTGCTCAAAGGCAAGTGAACGGCCATCTGGTCACCGTCGAAGTCGGCGTTGAATGCCGTACATGCCAACGGGTGGAGCTGGATTGCCTTGCCTTCGATCATCTTCGGCTGGAACGCCTGGATACCCAGACGGTGAAGCGTCGGGGCGCGGTTCAGCAACACCGGATGTCCCTTCATTACGTGTTCCAGAATGTCCCAGATGACAGGTTCCTTACGGTCCACAATCTTCTTGGCACTCTTCACCGTCTTCACGATGCCGCGCTCGATGAGCTTACGGATGATGAACGGCTTGTAGAGCTCGGCTGCCATGAGTTTAGGAATACCGCACTCGCCCATCTTCAACTCCGGTCCCACAACGATTACGGAACGTGCGGAGTAGTCGACACGCTTACCCAGCAAATTCTGACGGAAACGTCCCTGCTTACCTTTCAGGCTGTCCGAAAGTGACTTCAAAGGACGGTTGGCGTCAGTCTTCACTGCGCTCGACTTACGGGAGTTGTCGAACAATGAGTCGACAGATTCCTGCAACATACGCTTCTCATTACGCAGAATCACTTCGGGAGCCTTGATCTCAATCAGTCTCTTCAAGCGGTTGTTACGGATGATGACGCGACGGTAGAGGTCGTTCAGGTCGGAAGTGGCGAAACGGCCGCCGTCCAACGGAACCAACGGACGAAGCTCAGGCGGGATAACCGGCACAATGCGCACAATCATCCATTCGGGCTTGTTGCGTCCGCGTGACGCGCGGAAAGACTCAACAACCTGAAGACGCTTCAATGCCTCCGTCTTGCGCTGCTGTGAAGCATCGCTGCCTGCACGATTACGCAGTTCGTAAGACAATGAGTCGAGGTCGATGCGCGACAGCAGGTCATAAATGGCCTCCGCCCCCATCTTGGCAACGAACTTATTGGGGTCTGAATCTTCGAGGTACTGGTTGTCGCTTGGCAACTTTTCCAACAGATCCAGGTATTCTCCTTCTTCGAGCAGGTCGAACTGTGCTACCTCGCCTTCCAATATACCCGGCTGGATAACTACATAACGCTCGTAATAGATAATGGCATCGAGTTTCTTGGTGGGCAGGCCCAGCAAATAACCGATCTTATTGGGAAGCGAACGGAAATACCAGATGTGAGCCACCGGCACAACCAACTGGATGTGTCCCATACGCTCACGACGTACTTTCTTTTCTGTCACTTCCACACCACAACGGTCGCAGACAATGCCTTTGTAACGGATACGCTTGTACTTGCCGCAATGACATTCGTAGTCCTTGATAGGACCGAAAATGCGCTCGCAGAACAAACCGTCACGCTCCGGCTTATACGTACGATAGTTGATGGTTTCAGGCTTTAAAACTTCACCACTCGAATTCTCAAGGATTTCTTCGGGAGAAGCCAAACCGATAGAGATTTTCGAGAAATTACTCTTTATCTTGTTATCTTTTCTAAAAGCCATACTTTTATATATAATTGATAATTGAGAATTAAAAATTGAAAAATAAATGTTGATAAGTCGGGAACCGGAAACCGGGAAGCATCCGCTTCCCAATCCCCAATCCTCAAAATTTCAATTTATTCTAAGTTGATGCTTAAGCCCAAACCTCTCAACTCGTGCAGCAATACGTTCAGTGATTCGGGGATACCCGGAGCCGGCATCGGCTCGCCCTTAACGATTGCTTCGTAAGCCTTGGAGCGCCCTACGACATCATCAGACTTGATAGTCAGGATTTCCTGCAGGATGTGCGCCGCACCGAATGCCTCGAGCGCCCAAACCTCCATTTCTCCGAAACGCTGGCCACCGAACTGTGCCTTACCACCCAACGGCTGCTGCGTAATAAGTGAGTACGGACCGATGGAACGTGCGTGCATCTTGTCCTCAACCATGTGGCCGAGTTTCAACATGTAGGTCACACCCACCGTAGCCTGCTGCTCGAATGCCTCACCCGTACCACCGTCGTACAAAGTGGTCTTGCCGTAACGGGGAAGCCCTGCTTTGTCGGTCCACTCGTTCAGGTCGTCCAACGTGGCACCGTCGAAGATAGGAGTAGCAAACTTCACTCCCAGATTCTTACCGGCACGTCCCAAAACAGCCTCGAATATCTGACCGATGTTCATACGTGAAGGCACACCCAACGGGTTCAACACGATATCCACCGGAGTACCGTCAGCCAAGAACGGCATGTCTTCCTGACGCACCACGCGGGAAACGATACCCTTGTTACCATGACGTCCGGCCATCTTGTCACCGACACCGATCTTACGCTTCTTGGCAATGTAGACCTTAGCCATCTGGATGATGCCCGCAGGCAGCTCGTCACCGATAGTGATAGCGAATTTCTTACGCTTCAACTCTGCATCGAGCTCTTTATATTTCTTGATGAAGTTCATCACCAATGCACGTATCAGTCCGTTGGTGTGCTCGTCCTTTGTCCAGTTGCTCAACTGAATGGCAGTAAAGTCCATGTCGCTGAAATCGGAAGCGGAGAACTTGGCGCCCTTGCTGATCACTTCGGCTCCCATGTAGTCCTTCACGCCCTCCGACGTGTAACGTTCGGTGAGCTTCAGGAGCTTGTTCACCAATATCTTCTTCAGGTCTGCCACCTTGCCGTCGAACTCGTCGTCAATCTTCGGCAGCAACGCTTTGTCCGCCAATTTGGAACTACGGGTCTTGATGACGCGGGAGAACAGACGCTTGCCGATAATCACACCCTTCAAAGAAGGAGAAGCTTTCAAGGAAGCATCCTTCACATCGCCTGCCTTGTCACCGAAGATAGCACGAAGCAACTTCTCTTCCGGAGAAGGATCGGACTCTCCCTTCGGAGTGATCTTACCAATCAGGATGTCACCCGGCTCGATACGTGCACCCACGCGGACAATACCGTTCTCGTCGAGGTCTTTGGTGGCTTCTTCGCTTACGTTAGGAATGTCGGAAGTCAACTCTTCCATACCACGCTTCGTCTCACGAACTTCCAAAGAGTACTCTTCGACGTGTACGGAAGTCAGAAGGTCTTCGCGCACCACGCGTTCGTTCAACACGATGGCATCCTCATAGTTGTATCCCTTCCAAGGCATGTATGCCACCAACAGGTTCTTACCCAAAGCAAGCTCGCCCTGCTCGGTTGAGTAACCCTCGGTAAGGATCTGCCCCTTCGTCACACGCTGACCTTTCTCGCAAATAGGACGGAGGTCGATTGTCATGTTCTGATTGGTGCGACGCCATTTGGGGATAGTATATTCTTTCAGTGCAGATTCGAAACTTACGAACTCTTCCTCTTCCGTACGGTCGTACAGAATACGGATAGTGGTAGCATCCACGAAGTCAACCACACCTTCACCCTCGGCAGTAATCTGCGTGCGTGAATCGCGTGCGAGCTGACGCTCGATACCTGTACCTACAATCGGAGCTTCACTCTTCAACAAAGGAACTGCCTGACGCATCATGTTAGATCCCATCAATGCGCGGTTGGCATCGTCATGCTCCAAGAACGGAATCAAAGATGCCGCAATAGAAGCAATCTGCTGGGGAGATACGTCCATCAATTCGACTTCATCAGGAGCAACAACCGGATAGTCGGCATCCTGACGGGATTTTACCCTGTCGCGAACGAAAGTTCCGTCATCGTTCAGCGGTGCATTACCCTGAGCGATAATCTTTTCTTCTTCTTCCTCGGCTGTGAGGTAAACCAGACCTTCGTCCGAAAGGTCTACCTTTCCGTTGGCCACCTTGCGGTAGGGCGTCTCGATGAAACCAAGCTGGTTGATCTTGGCAAACACGCAAAGTGAAGAAATCAAACCGATGTTAGGACCTTCAGGAGTCTCGATCGGACAAAGACGACCGTAGTGGGTGTAGTGCACGTCACGCACCTCGAAACCGGCACGCTCACGCGACAAACCACCGGGACCCAGCGCAGACATACGGCGCTTGTGGGTAATCTCGGCAAGCGGGTTGGTCTGGTCCATGAACTGGGACAGGGCGTTCGTTCCGAAGAACGAGTTGATAACGGAAGATATTGTCTTGGCGTTGATCAGGTCGATCGGAGTGAATACCTCATTGTCACGAACGTTCATGCGCTCGCGGATGGTACGTGACATACGTGCCAGACCGATAGCGAACTGGTTGGACAACTGCTCGCCTACCGTACGTACGCGACGGTTGCTCAAGTGGTCAATATCATCGACATCCGCCTTCGAGTTAATCAACTCGATCAGATATTTGATAATCTCAATAATGTCTTCCTTCGTGAGGACGCGAACGTCCATGTCGGTCGTCAGGTTCAACTTCTTGTTGATACGATAACGGCCTACATCACCCAAGTCATATCTCTTTTCAGAGAAGAACAGGTTGTTGATAACCTCGCGTGCACTGGCATCATCGGCAGGATCTGCATTACGCAACTGGCGGTAGATGTAAAGCACTGCTTCCTTCTCCGAGTTACTCGGGTCTTTCTGAAGGGTGTTATATATGATAGAGTAGTCAGACTGGTTCGGCTCTTCCTTGTGTACGAGGATATTCTGAACACCTGACTCTAATATAATGTCAACATGCTCCGGCTCGATTATTGTCTCGCGGTCGATAACGACTTCGTTACGCTCGATGGAAACAACTTCACCGGTATCTTCGTCTACAAAATCCTCAATCCATGTTTTCAATACACGCGCCGCCAACTTACGACCTACAATCTTCTTGAGATTCGTCTTGTTCACCTTCACATCCTCTGCCAAGTTGAAGATTTCGAGAATGTCCTTGTCATTCTCAAAACCGATGGCTCTCAGCAATGTGGTTACCGGCAACTTCTTCTTACGGTCGATGTAGGCATACATGACATTGTTGATGTCGGTAGCAAACTCAATCCAAGAACCCTTGAAAGGGATGATACGGGCTGAGTACAACTTGGTACCGTTGGCATGTACGCTCTGACCGAAGAACACACCCGGCGAACGGTGAAGCTGTGACACAACAACACGCTCCGCACCGTTGATGACGAACGTAGCTTTGTCCGTCATATAAGGGATAGGGCCCAGGAACACATCCTGAATAACCGTATCAAAATCTTCGTGGTCGGGATCGGTACAGTATAATTTTAATTTTGCCTTTAAGGGTACACTATAAGTAAGCCCTCGCTCTATACATTCGTCTATGGTATAACGCGGCGGATCAATATAGTAGTCCAAAAACTCAAGAACAAAATTATTTCTTGTATCGGCAATGGGGAAGTTTTCAGCAAATACTTTATACAGTCCCTCGTTCTTACGTTTCTCGGGTGGGGTGTCCAGTTGTAAAAAGTCTTTGAATGACTTCAATTGTACTTCCAGGAAATCCGGGTATTCCAGCGGATTCTTAGTCGAAGCAAAATTAACTCTTTGATTTACAGTAGTTGAAGACATCTGTTAATGGATTTGTAGAACTTAATTTTAAATATATACACAAAAAGGTAAAGAACCCTTTTCGCGAAGGGTTCCTTACCGAATTACCTGATTTACAGGCTAATGTTATTTAAGTTCAACTTCAGCTCCAGCTTCTTCCAATGTTTTCTTCAATGATTCTGCTTCGTCTTTAGCCAAACCTTCTTTTACTACGCTAGGAGCACCGTCTACCATGTCTTTAGCTTCCTTCAAACCAAGACCGCAAGCTTCCTTAACGGCTTTAACTACTTGAAGTTTAGCTGAGCCAGCGCTCTTCAATACTACATCGAAAGAAGTCTTTTCTTCAGCGGCAGCAGCACCACCAGCTGCAGGGCCAGCAGCAACAGCAACAGCTGCAGCAGCAGGTTCAATACCGTATTCTTCTTTCAGGATAGTTGCAAGTTCATTAACTTCTTTTACTGTCAAGTTAACTAATTGTTCTGCAAAAGCTTTCAAATCTGCCATTTTTGTATGATTTTAATTGTTTAAATACTAAAATAAATTGATGTTTTTTTGTTTCCGAAGTTACGCTTCGGGACGTTCACCGAGAGTCTTGAGAACTCCGTGAATGGTGTTACCACCTGATTGCAGAGCAGAAATAACATTCTTGGCCGGTGATTGCAGCAAGGCAACGATCTCAGCAATAACTTCATTCTTACTCTTGATACTTACGAGAGCATCCAACTGGTCAGCACCAACATAGAAGCTTTCTTCTGCATATGCAGCCTTCAATCCGGGAATACCGTTCTTAGCCTTATCTTTCAGCAATTTTGCAGGTGCGTTGGCTGTGTTGCAAAACATTACAGCGGTTGTACCCTTCATGCATCCGTAAAGCGGAGAATAATCCTCTTCCAGGCTTTCCAATGCCTTGTGAAGCAATGTGTTCTTAACTACCATCAATTTGATGTCAGCCTTGAAGCATAATGCTCTCAACGCGCTTGTGTCAGCAGCGTTCATAGCAGTGGTATCTACCAAGTAGAAGTGACCGTATTCCTTAACTGTAGCAGCAATCTGCTCAATAATCGTACTTTTATCTTCCTTTCTCATTATTACTCCGTTTTATTAGATTTCTTCTACAGATTTCGGGTCAATCTTGATACCCGCACTCATCGTGCTAGAAAGATAAATACTCTTGATATATGTACCCTTGGCTGCGGTCGGTTTCAATTTATTCAAAGTAGAGATGAATTCTTTCGCATTGTCGCGAATTTGATCAGCACTAAATGAAACTTTACCGATTGAAGTATGAACAATACCACTCTTGTCAACCTTGAAGTCGATCTTACCTTGTTTTACTTCTTTTACAGCTTTAGCAACATCCATAGTTACAGTGCCACTCTTCGGGTTCGGCATCAATCCACGAGGACCGAGTACACGACCGAGTGCACCAATCTTACCCATGATAGACGGCATAGTGATGATTACATCAATATCAGTCCATCCACCTTTGATCTTTTCAATATATTCGTCAAGACCAACATAGTCAGCTCCGGCTTCTTTTGCAGCAGCTTCAGCATCCGGTGTACAAAGCACCAAAACGCGTGTAACTTTACCAGTGCCATGAGGAAGTGATACAACACCTCTCACCATCTGGTTAGCCTTACGCGGGTCAACGCCCAAACGTACGTCGATATCCAGAGAAGCGTCAAACTTAGTAAAAGAGATTTCCTTTACCAACTGAGCAGCTTCCTTGAGAGAGTATGCTTTCCCTGCTTCAATTTTTTCTGCAGCCAACTTTTGATTTTTTGTCAGTTTACTCATTCTAATTGAAGTTTATTAGTTATTAACCGGGAACTCCCCTTTTACAGCGATACCCATACTACGAGCTGTACCGGCAACCATCTTCATGGCAGCCTCGACAGTGAAACAGTTTAAGTCAACCATCTTGTCCTGAGCAATCGTACGAACCTGTTCCCAAGTAATCTCGGCAACTTTCTTACGGTTAGGCTCAGCAGAACCACTCTTTACCTTAGCCACTTCAAGCAATTGAATAGCAACGGGAGGAGTCTTGATTACAAAATCGAAAGACTTATCTGCGTAGTAAGTGATAATCACAGGAAGAATCTTTCCTGCTTTGTCTTGGGTTCTGGCGTTGAATTGCTTGCAAAACTCCATGATGTTGATTCCCTTAGAACCCAGAGCAGGTCCAACGGGAGGTGATGGATTTGCCGCGCCTCCTTTAATCTGTAATTTGATTAGTCCAGCAACTTCTTTAGCCATTTTTTAATTGATTTATATATAAACATTAATAAAGAACATTACAGCGTAACACCTGTACTATTCTTTTTCTACTTGCATAAAGCCCAATTCGAGCGGAGTTTTCCGACCGAATATCTTTACCATGACCTTCAGCTTCTTCTTCTCGGTGTTCACTTCTTCAATGATTCCACTGAATCCACTGAACGGACCGTAATTCACCTTTACAGTCTCGCCGACTACATACGGGATATTCAGCTCTTCGCCGGCATCCTGCAATTCATCGACTGTACCAAGTATACGATTCACTTCCGACTGTCTCAGAGGAACGGGTTTTTCCGATCCACCCAAGAACCCTATCACATTAGGAGTATTTCTCAGATGGTGAGCAACCTCACCTACCAAAGCAGCCTCCACCAAAACGTAACCAGGGAGATAACTTCTCTCTTTCACAATTTTCTTACCATTGCGAACCTGATATACCTTTTCGGTAGGAATCAATACCTGAGACACATAATCACCAAGGTCGCTGTTTTTAATGTCAGCTTCAAGGTATTCCTTTACCTTAGCTTCTTTTCCGCTAATAGCACGCAGAACGTACCATTTCTTTTCAATCTCAGACATTTCTCCTTCTTTTTAATGTGGATAAACAAATTCCATTAAATGTTGGAAACAGAAGTCCATCGCAAACACTACCAATGCAATAAGCAGGGAAGCATATAAAACAACTACTGCACTGTTAGTAAGTTCAGAATACGTAGGCCACGACACTTTATGAACAAGTTCGTCGTAAGTTTCTTTAAAATAAGCTACTATCTTCTTCATTTCAATAATATTAGCACGGGAGGAGAGGCTCGAACTCCCGACACCCGGTTTTGGAGACCGGTGCTCTACCAACTGAGCTACTCCCGTTTGAACATAATCAGTTCCCGGTGTCTTGACCGGGAACTGATTAAGATATTTGGTTATTAGTCGATGATTTCAGTAATCTGACCAGAACCTACTGTACGGCCACCTTCACGAATAGCGAAACGCAAACCTACGTTCAATGCTACCGGGTAGATCAATTCTACAGTGATTTCTACGTTATCACCAGGCATTACCATTTCAGTTCCTTCCGGAAGAGTGATTTCACCTGTACAGTCCATAGTACGCAGATAGAACTGAGGACGGTATTTGTTGTGGAACGGAGTGTGACGACCACCTTCTTCTTTCTTCAAAACGTAGATAGATGCTTTGAATTTAGAGTGAGGTTTAATCTGACCCGGCTTACAAAGAACCATACCACGTTTGATTTCGTTCTTATCGATACCGCGGAGCAACAAACCTACGTTGTCACCAGCTTCACCCTGATCCAACAGCTTACGGAACATTTCAACACCAGTTACAACTGATTTCTTATCTTCACCCAAACCGAGGATTTCAACTTCGTCACCTACATGGATAACACCAGCTTCGATACGACCAGTAGCTACAGTACCACGACCAGTGATTGAGAATACGTCTTCAACCGGCATCAAGAACGGTTTATCAACGTCACGCGGAGGCAATGGAATCCAGCTGTCGCAAGCGTCCATCAATTCCATAACTTTTTCTTCCCACTTTTCAACACCGTTCAATGCACCAAGAGCAGAACCCTGGATGAAAGGAGTGTTGTCGCCATCGAATTCGTAAGCTGACAGCAGTTCACGCATTTCCATTTCAACAAGTTCCAACATTTCGGCATCGTCTACCATATCGCACTTGTTCATGAATACAACCAAACGAGGAACGTTTACCTGACGAGCCAACAGGATGTGTTCGCGAGTCTGAGGCATCGGACCATCAGTTGCAGCAACTACGATAATAGCACCGTCCATCTGAGCAGCACCAGTTACCATGTTCTTTACGTAGTCGGCGTGACCCGGACAGTCTACGTGAGCATAGTGACGGTTGGCAGTTTCATACTCAACGTGTGAAGTATTGATAGTAATACCTCTTTCCTTTTCTTCAGGAGCGTTGTCGATCTGATCGAATGATTTTACTTCAGAAAAACCTTTTTTGCCTAACACTGTAGTGATAGCAGCAGTCAACGTGGTTTTACCGTGGTCTACGTGACCAATTGTACCAATGTTTACGTGCGGTTTGGTACGTTCGAATTTCTCTTTAGCCATAGCTTTACTTGTTATTTATTTGATTAATAATCAGCTTTTACATCTTTATGAGCTGTTACCGGGACTTGAACCCGGGACCTCTTCCTTACCAAGGAAGTGCTCTACCGCTGAGCTATAACAGCAGGGAAACCGGAGTTGTGGGCAAAGATGGATTCGAACCACCGAAGGCGTAAGCCAGCAGATTTACAGTCTGCCCCATTTGGCCACTCTGGTATTTGCCCCAATTATATAGAACTCTTTTTCCCTTTAACTGAATTCCCGCAGGCATTGCTGCCTTTTGACGATAATCCACTTTCTTTTGAGCCTCTTGTCGGATTCGAACCAACGACCCCGAGATTACAAATCACGTGCTCTGGCCAACTGAGCTAAAGAGGCAGGCTTAAAAAATGCAACCGTAACGTTCCAGTGCGAGCGAAACGGCTGCAAATTTAGACATTTATTTTTTACCCGCAAAATTTTAAGCGGAATTTTATTTGCTCCGTTGTTTTTCCTTGTATTTAACCAGTTGTTTACCCAAAGCTTCCAGACAAAGATCCACTGCTTCTTCAAACGTATCACAAACCTTATTCGCATAAAGCTCGCCATTGGGAACCAAAACTTTCACCCCGGCTTCTTTATTTTCGGCTGTTTCTGGTTTAACTACCTTTAATGACACCTCTACTTTCTCTATATCGTCGTAAAATTTCTCCAACTTGGCAGCTTTCTTCTGGATAAAAGCCTGCAACTGCTCTGACGCATCAAAGTGAATTGATTGAATTCTAACTATCATACTTACCTCCTTTTCTTTAGGCCCGAGGATGAGCCTGATTATACACTTTTTTAAGTTCTTCAAAAGTAGTATGCGTATAAACTTCCGTAGTCGCCAAACTTTCGTGACCGAGCAACTCTTTTATCGAGCCCAAATCAGCGCCGTTATTCAGCATAGCCGTTGCAAAGGTATGCCTCAATACATGGGGACTTCTTTTTTTTACAGTTACTACCTTTGACAGGTTTCGCTTCACAATATATGCTACGATACTGCGGTTGAGCCTCTCTCCGGTCTTCCGGATGAAAAAAGCATCCGAACGAACCGGCAATGCCTGATTCCGCACATTGACATATTCTTGCATAGAACACCTTAACTCCTCATCAAAGGGCAGCAGACGCTGTTTGTTTCGTTTTCCCGTCACCTTAATGAGGGAAGCGGAAAAATCTATGTCCTTGTCATCCAACCCGATCAATTCCGAAAGCCGCATGCCAGTGACATAAAACATTTCGATAATCAAACGGTCGCGACACCCTTCAAATCCTTCTCCAAAGTCTACATCGTCCAGCAGCCTATTCACATCACCTTCTCTCAAAAAAACAGGAAGCGGCTTCTTTTTCTTCGGCCCCGTTATTTTCTGTAACGGATCCGCCGCAACCATTCCTTTTCGCAAAAGATATTTATAATACGACCGGACAGAACTCAACTTTCGATTTACCGTATTTGGCGCGCAACCCCTATCCATCAAGGAAGTAATCCATTCACGAATAAGTCCCGCATCCACATCCGACGGAGTCAGATCTCCCAACAGCTCCTCACCGAACTTCTGCAGCTCAAGAATATCTGCCTGATAGTACCTTACGGTACCTTTGGAATAATTCCTCTCATACAGAAGATAGTCAAGAAAAGAATCTGTCAACAACATATCGTTACATCTAAATCATGCAACGAATGTATGAAAAAGAATCCAATAATTCAAAGGAAATTACGAATTATTAATCTTCTACTTGTTGAAGTTGCTGAACGTAAACTGCACGCTCTTTCTTAAGTCTTTTAGTCACAGACGGTTTATCAAACTGCTGTCTGCTTCTCAACTCTTTAACGATACCAGTCTTTTCAAATTTTCTTTTAAATTTCTTCAGCGCTTTTTCAATGTTTTCGCCTTCTTTTACAGGTACTACAATCATTTTTTTGTTTTTAAAATTTAATGGTTTATAAAATCTCACGATCAAATTGAGCGGCAAAATTACACATACTTTCTTTATCCACAAAACTTTCGGCAAAAAAAACGATAATCGCAACACAAAATACTTGCCTTTCTTACTGGCAGTTACCCAAATTTCCGCACAGAAGTCTCCGCTTATGGCAGCAACACTGATAAAATAGCGGAATCTGCTCCGTAATTGGAGTAAAGTGAGTATATTTGAAAGCGCTTATCAATACCTTATATAGTATGAATTCAACAATAAACAATCGTATCGCCGCCTTACGGGCGCACATTGCCCAAGAGCAGATACAGGCTTTTATCATCCCCAGCACCGACCCTCACCTCAGTGAATACGTTGCACCCCACTGGCAGTCGAGAGAATGGATATCCGGCTTTACGGGTTCTGCCGGTACGGTAGTCGTCACAGCCAAAGACGCCGGACTGTGGACAGACTCCCGCTACTTCCTGCAAGCCGCCCGGCAGTTAGAGGGCACCTGCATCACATTATATAAAGAGATGCTTCCCGAAACGCCAAACATTCCCGAATTCCTGAGTGCGCATTTGCAGGAAGGAGACTGCGTGGGAATAGACGGGAAAATGTTTTCTGCCGAAGAGGTGGAACACCTGCAAAAGGAACTGAAGAAAAGCGGCATACGCATAAAAAGCATCGCCGACCCGATACAACTGTTGTGGACCGACCGACCTGCAATGCCTTTAGCGCCGGCCTTTGTTTACGACACAAAGTATGCCGGAATGAGCTTTACAGAAAAGTTGCCCGCCGTCCGGCAGGCCATGGAAGCAGCCGGGGCAGACTCCTTGTTACTGTCGGCTTTGGATGAGATAGCCTGGCTGCTCAACATCCGGGGGAATGACGTGCACTGCAATCCGGTTGTCGTGAGCTACCTGCTGATTGAGAAAGACAAAGTGAATTATTTCGTTCAGCCACAAAAGGTTACACCCGAACTGACCGAATACTTCAACGTAAACGGCATCTCTGTGCACCCGTATGAAGAGATAGGCGATTACCTCAACAGCTTCAATGCCCATAGCATCCTGATGAATCCCGCAAAAACCAATTACGCCATCTACTCGGCAATCCGCCCCGGATGCCTGATAATCAACGGCGCATCGCCCGTAGCCCTGCTGAAAGCCATTCGCAACAAACAGGAAATAGCCGGAATCCATGCAGCCATGCAGAGAGACGGCGTGGCATTAGTCAAGTTCCTGAAGTGGCTGGACGAAGCAGTTCCCGCAGGAAAAGAAACGGAAATCAGCGTAGACAAAAAGCTGCACACATTCCGGGCCGCGCAACCGCTGTATATGGGAGAAAGTTTCGACACGATCGCCGGCTATAAGGAGCATGGAGCTATTGTCCATTACGAAGCCACCCCCGAAACGGACGTCACACTGAAATCGGAAGGTTTTCTGCTGCTGGACTCCGGGGCGCAATACCTGGACGGCACAACGGACATAACCCGCACCATCGCACTGGGCCCCCTGACAGAAGAGGAAAAGACCGACTACACTTTAATACTGAAAGGACATATCGCATTGGCAATGGCAGTATTTCCCGAAGGAACCCGCGGAGCGCAACTGGATGTATTGGCACGCATGCCGATATGGAAAGAACGCATGAACTACCTGCATGGCACCGGCCATGGAGTGGGACATTTCCTCAATGTACACGAAGGTCCCCAAAGCATCCGGATGAACGAAAATCCCGTTGCCTTGCAACCGGGCATGGTTACGTCCAATGAACCGGGCGTGTACAAAGCCGGAAGTCATGGCATCCGCACCGAGAATTTAGTGCTGACCGTTCCTGCCGGTGAAGGGATGTTCGGCAAGTACCTAAAATTCGAGACACTCACCCTCTGCCCCATCTGCCGGAAAGGCATCATCAAGGAGTTGCTGACAGCAGAAGAGATAGGATGGCTGAACGACTATCACCGGACTGTATACGAGAAATTGTCACCGGACCTGAACAATGACGAAAGAGAATGGTTGAAAGAAGCATGCAAGGCAGTGATTCGCGATTAACCTTAATTGTCAAGCGCTGCCCCAATCATCAACCCTCAGTCATTAATCATTAATTACTAATCTCTAATTATTAATCTTTAATCACTAAGCATTAATCATTAATTACTAATCGCTAATTATTAATCACTAATTAAGATGGCACTAATAAAATCAGTACGAGGTTTCACTCCCGAAATTGGAGAGAACTGTTTTTTGGCAGACAACGCCGTTATCATCGGTGATGTAAAGATGGGGCGGGACTGCAGCATCTGGTTCAGCACCGTACTACGCGGGGATGTCAACTCCATCCGCATCGGAAATGGCGTGAACATCCAAGACGGAAGCGTGCTGCACACCTTATATGAGAAATCCACGATTGAGATAGGCGACCATGTTTCTGTGGGACATAACGTAACCATTCATGGAGCTGCAATCAGGGATTATGCGCTAATAGGCATGGGCTCCACCATTCTGGACCACGCCGTAGTGGGTGAAGGCGCCATAGTAGCCGCCGGTTCATTGGTACTTAGCAATACCGTAATAGAACCGGGAAGCATCTGGGGAGGCGTACCTGCCAAGTTCATCAAAAAGGTGGATCCGGAACAGGCGAAAGAATTGAATCAGAAGATTGCACACAACTACCTGATGTACTCAAGTTGGTATAAGGAATAAAGGCATCCGGCCGTTTACTAAAACTCCGCCGACGATTTAGTAAATCGTCGGCGGAGTTTTAGTAAATCTTTGAAAAGGATTTACCGGAAGATTTCAAGCAGGGAAAGAGAAAGCAAAAACCGGTTTAAAAGTTTATCATATTCAGCACCCTATCCGTTGCACCGGCATTGTCGGTAACGTAGAGCCCGGCATTCATCCCGCTCTCACGCAGGAACTCCTCATCTTCCAGCATACGGTCGAGCAGCGCTTTCAATTCCTCATAGCTCTTGATGGAGAAGCCGCCCTTCGCCTCCAAAAGCCGGATAGCCTCTTGGAACTTCTGATATTTCGGTCCGAAGATTACCGGAATTCCATATACAGCAGCCTCCAATGTATTGTGAATGCCTACCCCGAATCCTCCACCGATATAAGCGATCTCTCCATAGCGGTAGATCGAGGAAAGCAGCCCGAAGCAGTCTATTATCAGGCAATCCGCCTTACGGACATTCTTTTCATCCGCACGAGTGTAACGCACATACGGGCGCTTCAGCTTACGGATTATCTCCACCAAATGATTTTCATCGATAACGTGCGGAGCAATTATCAGTTTCACCTCCGGATGCTGATTGAAATATTCAATAAACAAGTCCTCATCGGGCTGCCAGGAACTTCCGGCGACAAAAGTCATCGTATTGTTCTTGAACAACTCAACCAAAGGCAAGTCCTTAGCCTCCTCCCGGATCTGAAGCACGCGGTCGAACCGGGTGTCGCCCACTACCGTCACCCGGTTGATGCCAATCTTGGCCAGGTAACGTTTGGAACGTTCATTCTGCACAAACAGATGGTCAAAGTTACGCAGCACGTTTCGGTACGTACCGCCATACCATTTAAAGAATATCTGTCCGCGACGGAAGATGGAAGACACACTGTAAACAGGAATACGGCGCTTATGCAGCTCATCCAAATAGTTCTTCCAAAACTCATATTTGATGAAGAACGCCATGCAGGGGTTCACCAAATCAAGGAACTTTTTCACATTGCGCGGCTTGTCGAAAGGCAGGTAACACACAATATCCGCCCCCCGGTAGTTTTTGCGTACTTCGTAGCCCGACGGTGAAAAGAATGTCAGCAGAATACGATAATCAGGATATTTGGCACGAATCTTCTCAATCAGCGGACGCCCCTGTTCAAACTCGCCCAAGGAAGCCGCATGGAACCAAATGTAGCGTGCATCCTTCTCCAACTGTTGCCGGAGCAGCTCATACACCACCCAGTGCCCTTTCATCATCTTTCGTGGCTTACGGCTGAAAGGGGCAGCCAGATGCACCGCAATATCGTAGATTATTATCGCTAAGTTATAAAGCATACTATCTTAATTAAGAATGAATAATGAAGAATGAAAACGGTATGACAAGAAATCCCTCATTCTTGATTATTTATTTCAACGTTTCGATAGCACGCTGTATGCGGGCCAGTGTCTCTTCCTTACCCAACAAGGCAGTAATATCAAACATGTGCGGGCCCTTGCACTCACCCACCACCGCCAGACGGAAAGCATTCATCACATTGCCCATGTGATACCCTTTCTCCGTAATCCAGCCGATCACTATATCCTCAGACGGTTTTGACGAGAAGTCCTCAATGCCGCGGAGCACTTCCATCAACTCTTCCATGATGCGCGGGGTATCCTCCGACCAGCGCTTCTTCACGTCCTTCTCGGCATACTGCCGGGGAGCGGTGAAGAAGAAGCGGGCTTGATCCCACAACTCTTTCACGAAGTTGACGCGCCCTTTCACTAAGGACACCACCGTAGTGAGGAATGTATCGCTGTATGCGTCCGGATTGACGCCGTTTTCTTTCAACACCGGTTTGAAAAGTTCCGCAAGTTCCTCATCCGATTTTTGAAGAATATATTCATGGTTGAACCACATACCTTTCTTATAATCGAACTTAGCTCCCGATTTGCTGCAATGGCTCAAATTGAAAAGCCGCACAAGATCGTCCATCGACATCAATTCCTGGTCATTGCCCGGGTTCCAGCCCAGCAAAGCAAGGAAGTTGATAACAGCTTCGGGCAGATATCCCGACTCGCGGTAACCGGAAGACACCTCACCCGTTTTAGGGTCGTGCCATTCCAGCGGGAACACCGGAAAGCCAAGACGGTCACCGTCGCGCTTGCTGAGCTTACCGTTACCTTCGGGCTTCAGCAACAACGGCAGGGGGGCAAAAGCCGGCATCGTATCTTCCCAGCCGAAAGCACGATACAGCAGAACGTGCAACGGAGCCGAAGGCAACCACTCCTCACCGCGAATCACATGGGAAACCTCCATCAGATGGTCGTCCACAATGTTTGCCAAATGGTAAGTGGGCAGTTCGTCTGCCGATTTATAAAGAACTTTATCATCAAGGATAGATGAATTGATCACCACTTCGCCGCGAATCAGGTCGTTCACATGCACATCCTCATCGGGCTCTATCTTGAAACGAACCACATACTGCCTGCCTTCAGCAATCAACGCGTCCACCTCTTCTTTGGAAAGCGTCAGCGAATTGCGCATTTGCATACGCGTAGAGGCATCATACTGGAAATTGGCTATCTCCGCACGCTTGGCATCCAGCTCTTCAGGAGTATCGAAGGCGATGTAAGCCTTGCCTGCATCCAGCAGCACCTGTACATACTTCTTGTATATCTCACGACGTTCGGACTGGCGGTACGGCCCATGTTCTCCTCCAAAGCTGACACCTTCATCAAAAGGAATGCCCAACCATTTGAAAGACTCCAATATATATTCTTCCGCCCCCGGTACGAACCGGTTAGAATCAGTATCTTCAATACGGAAAATCAAATCTCCTCCATGCTGACGCGCAAAGAGATAATTATATAACGCAGTACGCACACCGCCGATGTGCAACGCCCCGGTAGGACTTGGGGCAAAACGGACTCTGACTTTTCTTTCTGTCATAATCTATCTTACTTATGAATAAATTAGACGGCAAAATTAAACCTTTTTTTCCATACTATTGTTTTTTTTTGTACTTTTCGCAAAAATTTCAACCGATATGAGTTATTTCAAAGGAAAAAACAAAGAGTTCTCGTTCAGAGATTTGATATATAAGGCGCTTATTTTCATAGGAACCGTCGGGGTTATTGTCTATTTTCTGCCGAGGGACGGCAAGTTCAACTACCAGTTCGACATTGACAAACCCTGGAAGTACGGACAACTGATGGCCACCTTCGACTTCCCCATCTACAAAGACGACCAAGTTGTGAAAAGAGAGCAGGACAGCATCTTGGCTTCTTTCCAACCCTATTTCCAACTGGACAAGAACACAGAAAAAGAAGTGATCAAGAAGCTGAAAAACGATTACCAGACGCATTTGCGGGATGTCCTGCCTTCTACCGATTACATCCGCCATATAGAGAAAATACTCTCCGAGGTGTACCGGGCAGGGATACTCTCCACCGAAGAACTGGGGCAACTGCACAAGGACAACACATCCGCCATCATGGTGATAAACGACAAGCTCGCCAGCCAACGGGACATCGACAAACTTTATTCCGTCAAGCAGGCGTATGCCTATCTCCTCACCGCCGACACCATGCATTACCAGCCGAACATACTCCGGCAATGCTCCCTCAACGAATACCTGTCGCCCAACCTCACCTACGACGTCCAGCGAACAGAGACCGCAAAGAAAGAAGTCCTCGACAACTACTCATGGGCCAACGGCATCGTCTTGAGCGGGCAGAAAATCATCGACCGGGGCGAGATAGTCAACCAAGAGACCTACAACATCCTCGAAAGCCTGCGTAAAGAATCCATCCAGCGCAGTGAATCCATCGGCCAGAAGCGGTTGATGCTGGCCGGGCAGGTGCTGTACGTAAGTATCTTCATGCTCTGCTTTATGCTCTATCTCGACCTTTTCCGCAAGGACTATTACAACCGCAAGGGCAGCCTCTCGCTGCTTTTCGCCCTTATCATGTTTTATTGTGTGGTAACGGCCATTATGGTAGCCAACAACATATTCAATGTCTACATCATTCCTTATGCCATGCTGCCTATCATAATACGCGTGTTCCTCGACTCAAGAACCGCTTTCCTCACGCAAGTCGTCACCATACTGATTTGCTCCATCTGCCTGCGCTATCCGCATGAGTTTATCCTGCTGCAACTTACGGCAGGCCTGATCGCCATTTTCAGTCTGAGAGAGCTGTCGCAACGCTCACAGTTGTTCCGCACAGCCATTCTGGTAATCCTGACCTATATGGCCGTTTACTTTGCTTTTGAACTGATAACCGAGAACGATCTGTCGAAACTAAATGGCAGCATGTACACCTACTTCATAATAAACGGCGTGTTGCTGCTCTTTACCTATCCGCTGCTTTTCCTGGTGGAAAAGACTTTCGGCTTCACATCGAACGTCACTTTAGTGGAACTGTCCAACATCAACAACAGCCTATTGCGGCGCATGTCGGAAACTGTACCGGGCACGTTCCAGCACTCCATGCAGGTGGCCAACCTTGCCGCCGAAGCCGCCAACCGCATCGGAGCGAAAAGCCAGTTGGTGCGTACGGGAGCCCTATACCATGACATCGGCAAAATGGAGAACCCGGTGTTCTTCACCGAGAACCAGTCGGGCAGCGTCAACCCACACAAGAACCTCAGCTACGAACAGAGCGCACAGGTCGTGATCAGCCACGTAACGGACGGATTGAAACTGGCGGAAAAGAGCAATCTTCCCAAAGTCATCAAAGACTTCATCACAACCCATCATGGTCGTGGAAAAACAAAATATTTCTATATATCCTGGAAGAACGAACATCCCGACGAAGAGCCCAACGACGAGTTATTCACCTATCCGGGTCCCAATCCGTTCACCAAGGAGCAAGCTATCCTGATGATGGCAGACTCCGTAGAAGCGGCATCACGCAGCCTGCCCGAATATACGGAGGCAAGCATCAGCAATCTGGTAGACAAAATAATCGATTCGCAGGTAGAGGAAGGTTATTTCAAGGAATGTCCCATCACTTTCAAAGACATAGCGACAGTGAAAACCGTCTTCAAAGAGAAGTTGAAAACGATCTACCACACCCGCATCAGTTATCCCGAACTTAAAAAGTAGAACCTATGGAAGTCAGCGCCAAAGAACGCCAAAGAGCAGAACATCTGTTGCAAAGCCAACGGATCCAATTGCACCAGATTGAAAGTTTCAGTTTTATGAAACGGTATCGCCGGGACCCTCACGAAAATATCGCGGGAGGAAAAGACCGGTATGGTCCGGGGATATTCGTCTTTCATCTAAAAGAAAAACAGGACAGAATCCTGCATATGCCGCCTTTCAAACATCCGTCATCACTCGTCCGCTTTCTTGTGTCGCAAGGAATACCTTTCGCCAACTACTCTCCATGCAACCGGAGTGAAGGCACGCTTCCGGCAGAAACCTATCAGCGCCCTTCTCTGTATATGTTCTGGTTCTTTATATTATTCCTCACGTTTCTGATATTGGGATACTATTCCATTAGCGGCGATGCCTGGTGGGGATTCATTCCCGCCATACTATCGTTCGGGCTGAGCCTCTTCTTCATCTGCATGCTGATGACCCGGTTCTGCTACCTGACATTGGACAATGATGCCCTTACTGTGCACAGCGTAGGAAGAACAATCCGTTACCCCTATACGGACCTGCGAAAAGTAAATTTCGATTTTGCCCGCGAACAGACGTTCACTCACATCATGGAATTGCTCGACAAAGACTACCGCTACCGTCTTTTTTATATCGGGAGGGTTTCGAGAAAGAGGCTGAACGAAATTGCCGAACGGTTACAACAAGCCGGAGTGGATGCAACATGCAGCCTCAACGACAACAAACGCTTCTATCAGGACAAAAGAGGAAGTGGCGAGCTGTGAATCAGGGAGTGACAACTAATCATTAATGGCTTCGAGCAGCCCTGCGCACGCATCCTCCAAGACGTCAAGCACATATTCAAAGCCCTCGGCTCCTCCGTAGTAGGGATCGGGAACATGGTCGGCATGGGTGAACTTGGTACAATACTCTGTCATGCGGTGTATCTTTTTCCACTCTTCGGTGGAAGGGGCCCGCTCTTTCAAATCATCAATATTACGGTCGTCCATTCCGATGATTAAATCGAAATTGTAGAAATCATCCGTACGTACCGGACGGGAACGATGTGTCAGGTTGTAACCGCGGCGTGCAGCGTGGGCACACATTCTGCTATCGGGCAGTTCTCCCTGGTGGTAGGAAAGGATACCCGCCGAATCAATGACAAACTCGTCTTCACGCCCTGCCTGCTCTATTAAATGCTTCATCACCCCTTCTGCCGAAGAAGAACGGCAGATGTTGCCGAGGCAGACAAACAGTATTTTTTTCTTATCTTTCATAATCAAACATGTTTGCTATTTATAGTTTCCTACATCGGATCCACGTCATAATACACAATCAATGACTTGAAACGGTCTTCCATAACCATGTCTTTTTGCACTTGCAACAACAGTTCGCGAACACGCGCCATAGGTGCTTTCGTTTCAATCTTCACCACGATTTTACGGATAAACAACGTTTGCACACGCGCCACCGGCGGTTTGTCCGGCCCCAGCACCCGGTTTCCGAAAATAGCACTCAACTTGCCCGCCATAGTCTGCGCCATTAAATCGAGTAAGGTTTCATTGCGATTCTTCAGATACACATATACCAACCGATAGTAAGGCGGATAATGAAAGATTTGCCGTTCGGCAAGCTGTCCGTTCACCATGCCTTCATAGTCGTTACCAATCACTTGAGGGATAATGGAATGCTCGATACTCTTGGTTTGCAGCACCACCCTTCCCCGTTTGTTCTTCCGCCCTGCACGCCCTGCCACCTGAGCCATCAGTTGAAAGGCACGCTCATAGGCGCGAAAATCCGGATAATTCAGCATTGTATCGGCATTAAGGATGCCCACCACACTCACGTGGTCGAAGTCCAATCCCTTAGAAACCATTTGCGTCCCGATAAGAATATCCGTTTTTCCCTGTTCGAAATCCGCAATTATACGCTCGTAAGCAGAACGCGTGCGGGTTGTGTCAAAGTCCATACGGGCAACGGCCGCCTCAGGAAACAGGCGCTTGACGTCATCCTCTATCTTCTCCGTACCAAAACCGCGATTGCGTAAATCCACCCCTTCACAGGCCGGACAGATGCGGGGCAGTTGGTAGGTGTATCCGCAATAGTGGCATGTCAATTGGTTCAGCCCCTTGTGATATGTCAAACTCACATCACAGTTCTTGCATTTAGGCACCCATCCGCACGTATGGCACTCTATCATCGGTGCAAACCCTCTGCGGTTCTGAAACAGGATAACCTGCTCTTTCTGCTCCAAAGCCTCACGAACATACTGCAACAGCAAAGGAGAGAACGGGCCGTTCATCCGCTTCTTGCGCTGTAATTCTTTAATATCCACCGGAATAATTTCCGGCATCTGTATCTCTTTATATCTTTCTTTCAATTCCACCAGTCCATACTTGCCGGAGGTAGCATTGTACCAGGTTTCCACTGACGGAGTCGCCGTACCCAACAGAGTTTTGGCGCCATACAATGCAGCCAGCACAATAGCTGCATTACGTGCATGATAACGGGGAGCCGGATCTTGTTGCTTATAAGTATTCTCATGTTCCTCGTCTACAATAATCAGCCCCAAATTGCGGAAAGGCAAAAAGACCGAAGAACGCACCCCCAAAATAATGTCGTATCCGCTATCCGATAGTTGTTTCTGCCAAATCTCCACCCGTTCGGCATCGGGAAACTTGGAATGATAGATGCCGAGGCGCGAACCGAATACCCGTTTCAGCCGTTCGGTGATTTGTGTAGTCAATGCTATTTCCGGTAACAGATACAACACTTGTTTCCCCTGCCGGATGACCTCCTCTATCAGATGAATGTAAATCTCAGTCTTTCCACTGGATGTAACTCCATGCAACAGGCAAACATTTTTAGTCCGGAAACTATCCACGATCTCATCGTGTGCACGCTGTTGATGTCCATTCAAGGGATTCAGGGAGAATGTGTTTCCGGCAAAAGCTGTATTCAATCGGCCAATCTCCTGCTGATAGACCTCAAAAACTCCCCGTTCCACCAATCCGTTAAATACGGCAGGAGTAGCGGAAGCCCGTTGCAAAAGTTCTTTCTTCGCTACCTCCTTCTGCACCTTTCCCAAACAGCCGGATAGCTCTATGTACTTCATCAACAGATCCAATTGTTTGGGAGCACGACGCTGCAATTCATCAAAGAAGAAATGCAAACGATGCTCATTACTTGCCGCTTTCGTCAGACGCACGCGGGTTTCCGTTCTGGGCTTGTAAGTGCGCTTCAATTCTTCTTTTACGAAAATGGCTTCTTTGTCCAATAAGGATTTTATAACAGACAGAATATTTTTGACGCCACTCTCTTTTTCCAGCTTCGTAACACATTGTTCGGGTTCTGCAGAGAGTAGATCCAAGATTTTCAGTTCCTTATCCGATAATTGCACATCCGGCTCGAAGTCGGGATTGTATTCCACCATTGTTTCGCTTTCCAACTTCAATCCCGAAGGAAGAGCCGCCTTGTAAACATCCCCTTGAGTGCAGAGGTAATAATCAGCCAGCCATTCCCAAAACTTGAATTGTGCGGGCAACAGGATCGGATGCGCATCCAGCAAGGCACTCACCTCTTTCACCTCATACTCTGTCGGCGCAGAATAATGTATATTCCGCACAATCGCAGTATAATACTTCTTCCGCCCGAAAGGCACTATCACCCGGCAACCAATCTGTACATCTCCCGCCATCTCTTCCGGAAGAGAATACGTAAAGCTGCTATGCAGGGGAAGGGGCAATATGACATCAACGAACTTTTCCATTATAGCGGCAAAGATAGCACTTTTCAGAAAGAAGAGGGTAAGAGAATAAAAAAATAGCGTTGTCGACTTCTGTCATACAACGCTATTTATATTATCAACTATTCAGCTTTTAGAATATGTAAGCAGCAGAAATCTGCCAAGTTTTATTCTTTGCGCCGATAACGGCTTCACCCACTTCTTTCAATTTGTAAGAATCACCCAACGGAATATTGTAGTTAACTCCTATCTGCAAATGTTTAATCAACTTTACACCAGCGCCGATATTGATACCTACCATTGCTTTCTTCTTTTCCAATTCCATCGCTTCATCCATGTATTTCTTATCTCCACTAAAGTTAAAGAAGAAATCAGGACCCGCAGCGACAAATACACCTAACATACTGCCTAAGCCAATAGTATATTTCAAATTAATAGGTATATCCAAGCCGGTCTGTTTGCCATCATCCTTACCTCGCTGAGAAAACAACAAAGCACCATCTACTCCTAAACCGACAATAGGGATTGTTACTTCAGCCATCGGACCGATAAAAAAGCCAGTAGCATTATCCTTATTACCATCATATCCACCATCCCAGTCTACTTTAGTCAGGTTCACTCCGCCTTTCACACCAAACTTAATAAGTTGAGCCTGGGCAGGCATAGCCATTGCCAAACAGCATATAGCTATCATAAAAGCACTAAAAATCTTTTTCATAATTCAATATGTTTAAATTTTCGGGACAAATATATGTAAAATATCCCTAAAAAGAACAATGAGCGTCCCAAATTGTTCATAGTAGCGGCAAAACTTCAAACACTTTGCCTTTGTATATCCTGCCCGGACTTCGGTTTAAATTCTCTTATTTACCTGCCTGTTGTTGCAGTGATTATTCTACGCATAAAGCAGATATACCGCATGTAGAAACCGATTATACCGCATGTCTTTTACCAGCCGGCCTTGAGTTCAAAATTTATATGTAAAGTAACCGAAAATAGCCCGACGCATTGCCGGAAAACATAGATTGACTACCTTTGCAGAAACATTCTTTATCAGGATCACATTCCTTTTTATTACAGATTATGATAGAAATCAGAAAAACCGAAATCACAGAACTTGCCATCCTTATGGATATCTTTGAACAGGGAAAGCGCATCATGCGCAAGAACGGGAACACCAAACAATGGACCGGCGGCTACCCTACCGAAGAGATTATCAAAAAAGATATTGAAAACGGGAACAGCTATGTATGCCTTGATGAAGAACAGAAAATAGTGGGAACCTTCGCCTTCATACAAGGAGATGACCCTACCTATGCGCACATCTATGACGGTGCATGGATAGATGACAAACAACCTTACGGCGTTATCCACCGTCTGGCCAGTACGGAAGACAGCAAAGGCGTAGCATCTGCCTGCCTGCAATGGTGCTACCGCCAAATACCCAATCTACGTGCAGACACACATCGTGACAACCACATCCTGCAATATATCCTCAAAAAATACGGCTTCCAATACTGCGGCATCATCTACCTGCTAAATGGAGATGAACGACTGGCTTTCCAAAAACTGTAAAGGCAGAAATAGAACACTCATTCACCTATGTATTTCTTTTTCAACTCCTCCACACTCGTTCCGGTGAAATACTCCTCTACGAAATCCCAACGCTGATCGTCCGTCAAGATGTCAGTGCCAAAGAAAGAAGAAAACAAGTCTATCTGTTCTTCAAAAATACGTTCGTTCGTGTCCAAAATAAGATTATGGTATTCATTGGAATCTGCCAACTGTTGCAGAAGACCGGGGTCATTGAACCGGACATGCACACAAGGCGTTCCACCACCTTCTACGCTGAACGAAAGACAGTCGAGCATAGAAAGAAGATTGAGCAGCATATTCAAATCGGAAAACGGAGTGCAATAGAACTGCAAACGCTCGCCTTTAGTACCTGCAATGCGCTGAGTAAACAGTTTTTGATAACGCGACAAGAGCAGGTCGAAACCTTTGGTAACCGTAAACGAAAGCTCATTTGATTCTTTCTTCTTGACACTGCTGATGTAGCTCACGCTGCGCCCTTCTTCAGTACGGCTCTCCAGCAACGAACCAATGAAACGTTTGGCAGAGGGAACATCCATGCCATGCTCGGCAAACACCGCGCGCAGCTCTTCTTCATCGAAACGGCCTTTCGTTTTCAACAAAGCGGTTTTCAGCATCGTCACCAAACTTTTGAACAGTGAATCCATACGCTGGCGGATCACCGCCGTATCCTCTTTCAGCAACACCTCGTGCTTGCCAACGGAGACGGCACGAGAGCCTTCCCATAACGTTCCGTTATTCAGCTTCTGTTTGAACTCCCTATACCCCAATTCAGGAAAACGTTCCTCCCAAAGACTATCCAAGCGTGCACGATAAACGCCTTCTTCATCTTCCACTTTCGTCAGATAGGCCTGGAATTCGCGCACAAAGGTATCACCTGTTTTATCTTGGATGTATCCCTCCGTCAGCAGATTTTGCGGGCTCACCTCCAGCAGACGCCTTCCGTAACGTTGTGACAGATCATCCTCCAACCATAACAGGGCGGTTTTGATGAGTTGCCCCAACTCGGATTCATACTCCAGCTTGTTTTTTGTACGCGGCAGCTTTACCACAAACTCAAAGTCGGACAGCGATACGAGAATTTCTTCTTTCTCCCCCTTCATCCGGTATACTTCCATGAGTTTTTTCAAGATCAACGCCAACTGGTCCTGCGCAATATTGCCGGTTTGATGCAAGCGTTTCATATAATAAAAGTCGCGTTCGTGATAGTCGGTGGCAGCAACACCCTGAACATCCGCATCACGAGCAGCACGACCTATTTCCTGAATATAATCGACGAAGGTACTGGAAGGCGCCACATGGTAGACGCGGTCGATATCACTGATATCTACTCCCATACCGAAAGCTTTTGTGGCAACAATCATCCGTTTCATGCCTTCCTTAAATTCTTGTACAATAGCGGCTTTCTGTTCTTTGTCTTTCTTGCCATAATAAGAAGCCACCAAACGCCAGTCGGCAGAACGTACCCAGGTTTTTATACGCATGTCTATGCCACCTGCAAAGGGATAGTAGAGCAGCGTTTTATGTCCGTCGAGAAAGTTTTCCACACGTTCGGATATGACACGCTGTTTTCCTTTGTCGTAAGTTTCTCCCTCCTCCAGCGTAAGCTGCCGGATATCAAAACCGATATTCTTACGCTTCACCGTACCGACATAAAGCACACAGGGCTCCATTTGCAACGAACGGATAGTTTCGAATACCATATCATTGCCACCCTTGGGATTCCATACGGCAGTGGCAGTCAACGCAAACAAGGGAAATGTATAACCGAGATTCTGCTTCAAGGCACTCAGATAACGCCCCAAAAACCAGTAGTCCACACGAAACTCTTTGCCCCAGGTGGTTACCGTATGCGCCTCATCAATAACAACCATACCAATACGGCGGTTGCCTACGAAGTGTTTTATATCATAAGAAAGCAACAGTTCAGGAGAGAGATAAAACAAATCGACTTCACCTTCACGCACTGCCCGGTAAACTTCCATTTTCTGCTCCGGCGAAAGGTCGGAAGATGCATACGCCACACGCTGATAGCCCAAATCCTGCAAGCCCTCTACCTGATCGACTATCAAAGCCTTTAAAGGAGAAACAACAATGGTCAGCAGATTATATTCTTTCCCCAAATAAATAGCCGGAAGCTGGAACAATAAGGATTTTCCCGAACCAGTCGGAGCAGTCAGCAGAATGTTCTCCGGCTCTGCCTCTCTTTTCTGCGCCTTTTCCGCTTCCCGGATCACATTCTCAATCAGTTGCCCCTGAGAGATACAAAGCGTCTCTCTGCTCCTAAACAAGTCTGCGTAAATCTCAAGGTTACGGAAGTGGTCGTAACCATACGTATCTTTCAAAAGTTCCGTTACGCCTTGCCGGCAGTTCTCGGGCAAATGGCGTTCTTTCAATTCGGGCAAACGGGGTGCCTCTCCTGTTTGTGTCATCATTAATGCTATGAAAAAAAGAAAAGAGATAGTATCCCAGCCATAGCAAAGGCCTTCGTACTACCTCTTCCTATAATTTGTCTTATCCTCAAATCGGCGGATAAAATTCAATCAAAGCGTATTAATACTCCTCCTCGTTGAAGAAGAAATCTTCTTTGCTGGGATAATCGGGCCAAATATCTTCAATACTTTCATAAATCTCGCCTTCATCTTCCATTTCCTGCAGGTTTTCAATAACCTCAAGCGGAGCACCCGAACGCATGGCATAATCTATCAGCTCGTCCTTAGTTGCCGGCCAAGGGGCATCTTCCAATTTAGATGCTAATTCCAATGTCCAATACATAGTTTCTAAGTATTAAAATTGTGAATATTAATTCCTATTTTTATTTTTCGGCAAAAGTATAACAAAATATTTCACTTGCAACTATTATTCCAAAATATTTCTTCTTTTTTCTCGTCTTGATTCATTTTACGCGAAAGAACAAACAAATAGTCAGACAAACGATTGACGTAAGCCAACAACTCCGAAGAAATATCTGCCTGCTCTGCCAAAGTAAGAATACGGCGTTCGGCACGACGGCAAACGGTGCGGCAAATATGGCAAACAGCCGCTCCCCGACATCCGCCCGGAAGCACGAAAGCGGATAAGGGAGGAAGCGTATCATCCAACCGGTCAATTTCATGCTCTATCGTTTCCACTTGTTCCGGAGTAATGATGCTCGCTTCCTTGAGTCTGGTCCTTTCGCGATCTGTTGCAAGATAAGAGCCTACCGCAAACAGCCTGCCCTGCACCTTTTGCAGAAACAGCTTGTCGTGCTCATCAGAAAGGAAAGTAATGAGAAATCCCAAATGGGAATTCAATTCATCCACCGTACCATAGGCTTCGAGGCGGATATGGGTTTTAGAAACACGAGTCCCCCCTACCAGGGAAGTGGTTCCTCTGTCTCCGGTCTTTGTATATACAAGGCTTTTCTTCATAAACAATCGTTTTTATCGGGTCCAACATAGAAGACGCCTAAAGATAGTCAAAAGTTGACAATATAGTCTTGTTTTATCTTTGTTTTATCAAAGAAAATAATGCCGAGGTCGTAGAGGTCAAAGGTGATGCCAGTCTTTTCGTGCTGCCTGATACGCTTCCAAACAGCATGCATCTGCGATGTATAACGGATACCCTCAATTACAAAAACAGATTTTTTTGCAGTGCGGGCAATGCAGATGCGCAGCACTTCTTCCACAAACTCCGGTCGGCGGTAATCATGCAAATATAGAAAATCGACAGATGTATCACTTTCCAAGAAGAGCTCGGACAGATCAGCCGCCGCAGTATAGTCCGCTCCTTCCTTAGCGGCTTTCAAATAAAGGGAAGAAGCAGCCGGTATACCCGTATCTACAATTGTAGCGGGCTGCGCATAGTTCACCAGACGGAATAGCAACCGCTTCACCTTTACAGACTCGTAACTCCACATCCGGTCTTTCTGCGGCGCAAGTTTCTTTTGCTCGGCAGCCAACTCCCTATATTTATAATAAGGAGTTGTTTCATAGATGACGTGTGTAATCAGATTGAACGCAAAAGGCGAATGTACTCCATAACCGCAACGGTGGCGGAAGCGATACAACCAAATGAAAGGACGTTTCAACGCAAGCAATATACGGTTCATTACAAATTATTCTTTGAATTACATCGCAAAAATACGGAAAAACCGGAAACAGAAGCCAATTACGCTGCTTTTACTTCGACATTCTTCAGAAGTCCTCTTGGTCCAATGAAATATTTCACCCTATACACCCGTTTGGGAAAGGGAGTCAGATGCATACCTCACAAAAAATCATTTGAAGCAAATCTACTTAAAAAACGGTAACTGCTTGTTAATAAGGAATCTTTTTCATAACTTAGACAAGCAAAGAGATGCCCAAATGGCACAACCGGACACAAAGAATAAGACACTTTTATTGTTATACCGATGATACTTAGACAGATACGGACATCATGTTTATTTATCAGGAATACATTAAGGACTATATATATGAAAACATGTTTACCAGTCCTCTTATATGCATTTTGCATCTTTTCTCCGATGTACATACAGCATCTTTTTTTGATGAGCTCAGAAAAAACGCACAACAAAAACTCATACAGAATTCATACAAATTACTAAAAACACACAAAATGAAAAAAGTATTATTGGCATGTTCCGTACTATTAGCCACAGCATGTGGCAATAGCCCCGACCAGAACCTGAAGCTGAATGAACTTGAGTACTTTGAAACTCAAGGAGTCAACGTATTGGTTTACAGCAACCTCTTCTCCGGTGGCTTCAATGACGAGAAGAACTCCGGCATCGAGCTCATCCACCATGGTGTACGCACTGCACAAGGTGGGGCCATCAGGCTTTCCAATACTCCCGAACAATGGGATTTGGTTCCTTCTACCCCATCAAGAAAAGTGAACATTGAGGACAACTCCATCGAAGTAGCCCTCCGCTATGACGATTTCGACTTCGACTCCCGCATAGTAGTGACAGGAAAAGGTAAAGCCGTTGAAATCTCCGTTTATCTGGATAAGCCCCTTCCACAGGAACTGGAAGGAGACGCAGGATTCAACCTTGAGTTCCTGCCTTCACAATATTGGGGAAAAGCTTACATCATGGACGGACAGCCCGACCGGTTCCCACGCTATGCCGTAAGCAACACCATCACCCGTCCCAATTCCGAGAAGATCAAACAATTTAAAGGATACAAAACTTATGACGACCGGGGAACAGGCCGATTCGTAGACCCGCTGCCATTGTCCACCGGACGTACCATGATATTGGCGCCCGATGCTCCCGAACGTACCGTAAAAGTAACCTCCCAAGATGCTGATCTGATGCTATTCGATGGACGCATGCTGGCCCAGAACGGATGGTTCGTGCTGCGAAGCATTCTGCCTCCCGGCAAAACCGGCAAAGTATTGACCTGGACTGTGGAACCGAATGCCATCAAAGACTGGATAAGAGAACCTAACATTGGTTTCTCTCAAGTGGGCTACCTTCCCTCACAGCCCAAAGAAGCTATCATAGAACTGGACAAAAAAGATAAAATAATCTCCAGCGCTTCTGTCTATCAAGTAAAAGAAGACGGTTCAGAAGTAGAAGTATTCACCGGAAAGACCTCTATGTGGGGAACTTACTTCAAGTACAACTATGCAAAATTCGACTTTTCCGAAGTGAAGGATCCGGGCATATACTACATCAAGTACGGCAATGTGAAAACAAACAATTTCCTCATCGACAAAACTGTGTACAACCATATCACCGACGCCACCACCGATGTGTGGATTCCCATCCACATGAATCATGTGACAGTGAATGAAGGATACCGCATCTGGCATGGCGAACCTTTCAAAGAAGGCTATCTGCAAGCTCCCCCCAGCACAGACCATTTCGACCTGCACAGCCAAGGTCCAACTACCGACACCAAGTATAAGGCGCTGGAACTAATCCCCGGATTAAACGTAGGCGGCTACTTTGATGCAGGCGACTTTGATATAGAGACTGGCGCCAACATCAATGTTGTCCAGAATTTTGTCAGAACCTGGGAGCTCTTCAAGCCGTTACGCGACGAAACATTCGTCAGCGAAAAACAACGCTACGTAGATCTCCACCGCCCGGACAGTATTCCCGACATTATCCAATACATAGAGCATGGCGTATTGAACCTTGTGGCACAAGCCGAAAATATCGGGCACATGTCACAGACTCTTTCCAATTCCGTACTCGACAACTATCACCACCTGGGAGATGCTGCATCCATCACCGACGGACTCCACTATGACCCCAAATTGGCTCCCTATGAGAAATCTGCCGATGGAAAATCCAGCGGTACTCCGGATGACATGTGGGCCTTTACAAGCCGTAACCCAAGTCTGGACTTCCGGGCAGCCACCATGTTTGCTGCTGCAAGTCGCGCTTTGAAGGGTTACAATGACGACCTTTCGGCAAGAGCCTTGAAACAGTCGAAAAGATTGCTGAAAGAGGCTACGGAACTGATGCCGGAAAGCTCTCCTAAAAATAAAAGACAAAAAGTTACTGAAGACATGGCTGCAAATCTGCAACTATACGTTTCTACCGGAGAGAAGAATTATTTGGAACGCTTCACACAGGAAATATGGCAGTCATTGGAAGGCAATGTCAACTATAATATCATGACTGCTATGGACGCTATTCCTTATATGGATGCTTCATATAAAGAGAAACTGCGCCCATACGTCCTTAAATACAAGGAATATCTCGACAGCCTGAACCACGACAACCCCTACGGATTGCCAATCGGACGCGGTAACTGGGCAGGAAATGGCGGCATGGTCAATTTCGGCACCACAGTCTGCTTTGCCAGCAAATATTTCCCAGACATCATCGACAGCAGTTATGCATTCAAAGTTGCCAACTGGCTATATGGTTGTCATCCCTATCACAACTACTCATTTGTGGCAACCGTTGGAGCTACCCGTCCCAAAGCTGTCTTCTACGGCAACAACCGGGCCGATTTCTCCGCCATCCCCGGTAACATGGCTCCCGGTGTATTGTTCAGACAACCCGACCACTTCGAGAACTATGATGACTGGCCATTTCTTTGGGGACAAAACGAAGGCACTATTGCAGGAAACACAAGCTATGTAATTTTCGGCCATGCTTTCAGAGACTTGGTACGCTGATCCATTACGTACAAAAGAACATCGGGTCTGAATAACGATAAACAAGGGGATGTGCAAAACGATATACCGATCAGAGTTTTGGCATCCCCTTCATAATACTAATGCGGGAACCATAAAATCTCCGCCGGCTGAAACATACGGGCGGTGTCAGCTTCCTTTTCGGCAGCGAAAAAATTGAAAGAACTGGAACGGGCCAATATTGCTTTTAAGAGTAAGGTAGATATACGTGACAAACAAAGTTATTTATTGAATGACCGTATAAAGATAATCTCCCAAAAAAATGTTTCAGCCATGTCTCAGCTGGGAAACAGAAAACCCTTGCAAATTTTTTATTTACAAGGGTTTATCTTCATCTTCTTGTACCCAGACCCGGTACAAACCATAGAAATCATAGGAAAACAAAAGAATTTATTCACCTTATTATCAACAACTTGCATATTTCTTATTTTCTCCATTTTTGCCATATTTTGCCCATTTTTTGTTATTCAGTACACTTTTAGTACACTTTGAAATATCATTTTCTTTTGTAACTTTGCAATATCAGAAAACAAAAGAAAATCAACTATTTAGCGTAATCGCCCGGTTATGGTACCTAAATCGGGATAAAACCTCTAAACAATGGCAAAGTTAGAAAATAAAACGAAAGAAAACCCCAAGTTAGAGCAAAATAAGCTCTCGGATGGTAGAATTAGCCTTTACTTAGAGTATTATTTAGGTAGAGAGGAAAAACCCGTATTAGATGAAAACGGCAATCAAGTGTACTATGATAGTGGAAAGATGCAAGGTAAGCCCAAGTTTGCAGTAAAGCACAACAGACGAAAAGAAAACCTTAGTCTGTATCTGATAGATAAGCCCCGCACCCCAGCGGAACGCCAGCAGAACAAAGAAACGTTGGAGCTTGCCACAAAGATACGTGCAGAGCGTGAACAGGAATTTAAGGAAAGTATGTTGGGGTATCGGTTGAAAAAAGATAGAACGGTCAATTTCTTAGACTATTTCCAAGCTTATATCAACAGTTATACCAAGAAAGATATTCGTATGGTACAAATTGCGCTTAGCCGTTTTAAGGACTTCTTAAAAGAGCAATACCCCATGAATGAGTTTAGTATCAAACCGGAACTTATTACCAAAGAAATGATGGAGCAGTTTGTAGCCTATTTGCAATCCCGAAGTGTGGGTGAAGGTGCTAAAAGCATTTACCAGCGTTTTAAGAAAGTTATTCGATATGCGATTGACCACGATGTAATGTTGAAAGACCCATGTAAAAGTGTTACCTGTAAAGTGGATAGCCAAATGCTTCGAAAAGATGTTCTTTCTCCCGAAGAAATACAAAAGTTGGCGGCTTGCCATTATGACAACGAGAACCCGAATGTCAGACGGGCTTTTATCTTCTGTTTATACAGTGGTTTGCGTTTCTGTGATGTAAAAGACCTTACCTACAAAAATGTAGATTACGCTAATCGGTTATTAAAGTTTGAGCAAAGCAAGACAAAGGGACATTCTGCCAGTAGTGGCGTGGTTATTCCTCTGAATGACGGTCTATTGTCTATCATTGGTGAAGCCCCAGCAGATAAAAACTGTTTGATATTCGATTTGCCTACATACGAAAGCTGCTGCAAATCGGTTAAGCGTTGGGTAAAAAGAGCCGGAATAGACAAGCATATAAGCTGGCATTGCGCCCGACATTCGTTTGCCGTGAATATTCTGAACAATGGGGCAAATATCAAGACCGTAGCCAGCCTTTTAGGGCATAGCGGATTGAAGCATACGGAGAAGTACACCCGTGCGGTGGATAAATTGAAAGAGGAAGCAATAAACAGCTTACCCGAACTAAAGTTTTAACCATAAAAGACTTATCTTTGTAACTATGAACTTTGAAGCATTAGTAAAACATATCAGCACGATACAGAACACGTTGCAGGCACAAGCCGCACATGCTGTAAACCTTGCCCTTACTTCCCGTAACTGGCTTATGGGTTGCTATATCGTAGAATTTGAGCAGAACGGAGAAGACCGTGCCGCCTACGGTGAACAACTGTTGAAGAAGCTGGAACAACGACTGAAAACAAAAGGGCTGAATGAACGTAGATTCCGTGAATTTAGGCGGTTGTATCTTGTTTATCCACAACTAAAAAAACCTGTTACACAATACATTGCATCACAAATTCAAATTCGGCAGTCATTGACCGCCGAATTCACTGAACCAATTCGGCGGTTGATGACCGCCGAATCTGAAAGTGGAGTTTGGAAACTATCAACAGAATACCCACAAACCGAAACATGGATGATTCCAGCTGATAGATTATTCAATAAATTATCTTCCACCCATTTAAACACTATATCGGGAATTGAGAACCCGGTAAAACGTGCTTTCTATGAAATGGAAACTATTCGTGGCTGCTGGTCTGTAAAGGAGTTGGAGCGACAAATCGCATCTTTATATTACGAACGTAGCGGACTATCCAAAAACAAAGAAGCCCTCTCCGCTTTAGTCCAGCAACAAGCAACCTTATTACAACCTAAAGATGTTATCAATACCCCTGTTACTTTGGAATTCTTAGGGTTGAATGAACGTGCATTAGTGACGGAAAACGATTTGGAACAATCCATTCTTAACAACCTGCAACACTTCCTGTTAGAAATGGGACATGGCTTCTGCTTTGAAGCCCGGCAAAAACGCATCTTGATTGATGAAGATTATTTCTTTGCCGACCTTGTGTTCTATCACCGTATTTTGAAATGTCATGTTATTGTAGAATTGAAGATAGACAAGTTCCACCATGAGTATGCTTCGCAACTAAATATGTATCTGAACTATTTCAAAGCGGAAGAGATGCAGCCGGATGATAATCCACCTATCGGTATTCTGCTTTGCACTGAAAAGGGAGATACATTAGTAAAGTATGCCACAGCCGGATTAGACCCAAATATCTTTGTACAGAAGTATAGGATAGAGCTTCCAACAGAAGAAGAAATAAAAGAGTTCATTTCCTCCTCAAACTATGAGAGTTACAAACTTTAAAATTGGCGAAAAGGAAAAAGGTTGTTTCTTCTTTCGCCAGCATATACTTTCAGTCAATAGAAATAAGTTTAGTTCGTTTTGGACATATATACAAAAGCACAAACTAAACTCACAATAAAGTGGATTAAAAAAAAGAGAAGATGTTTTGACAAAGTCAGGAATCTATTTTTGCTTTTTGAGAGAACAACTCACGAAGTTATTCTATATTTCAATTGTAATTAGTTTATAGTATGGAAGATTTTAACTCACAATATGCCAACCATTCGAAATTAGAACAGCTAAAGCAGTTCATTTTGGAACATGGTACTTATATCGAACTCAAAAAGGGCGAACGATTCACTATTCAAGGCAAAGTGAATCATCGGGGAGCTTATATTGAACACGGCTTATTGAGATATACTCGTGTGGATGAAAAAGGAAACATACACATAGTAGGATATACTTTCTCCGGAGAATTTGCAGGAAGTTTATGCACTCTTATAGAACCCAATCAACCGTCATTAGTAACAATTGAAGCCGTTTGCGATACAAAGATTTGTTATATGTCCTATTCAAAAGTGGAGGAATTCTTTGCTGCAAATGTAGAAACCATGCAACTAAAATGTACGCTTGTTGAACAATCATACTTATTAATGTATCATAGATTAATGGATATGTACTGCAAGACCACAGCAGAGCTGTATCTTGACTTATTGAATAGATGCCCCGATATTCAAGAGTACATTACGTTAAAGGAGATTGCTTCTTTCTTGCAAGTCACACCGGAAACAATCAGTCGCATACGCCGTGGACTGAATAAATAGCTTACGATAATGAATGATTTTAATACATATCTCAACAATTTGGACTATTCCCATGTAAAAGATTTATTTGCGAGAAAAGGGATATTGCGTACTTACCATAAGAAAGATTTCTTTATCCGGCAAAATGAGGTGGAACGTTTTGCTGGATGGGTAAAACATGGCACATTTCAATATACGCATATTGACGAAGAAGGAGAAGAGCACATTGTGGGATATGCTTTTACCGATGAATTTGTATGTGACTATTCTTCTTTTATGAAAAGTTGTCTGTCAGCAGTGAGCATTCAAGCGTTAACAGACTGTTCTGTTTATGAAATATCACGCCATGATATTATAGAATGTTGGGAAACGAATATGGAAACTCAACGATTAGGAAGATATGTAGCTGAAAATCTATATGAAATGGTGTATGAACGATTGCTCGATTCGTATTGTACACCTGAAATACGATATCAAAGACTAATGAAACGTTGTCCTGACCTTAAAGATACTGTATCCTTGAAAAGTATAGCTTCTTTCTTAGGAGTTACTCCTGAAACAGTTAGTCGCATACGCCGCAAACTGGAGAAATAGCCAATCTTTTAACATCCATTATACCGGGGTCTTGACAATTGTCAAGACCTTTTTTCTTTATTCTTCCGTATTTTGCATTCATGATTTAATAACATTGATATGATACGTAAATTAACACAAGAAGAATATAATAATGCGGCTGATTTGTCCTATCAAGTATATATGGAATGTGGCAGGAATGATTTCACCCAAGAAGGTATTGAAACCTTTAAAAGTTTCGTGTATGACACATCGTTGATGAATACACTTGACATATATGGTGCTTTTGACAATCATTTATTGATAGGAATAATCGGTGTACATCAAGAAAGGCAACATATATCCCTCTTCTTTGTCTTGCCACACTATCATCAGCAAGGAATAGGGAAATCGCTATTTGATTATATGATGAGCAATTGTAATTTCACTTATATAACAGTTAATTCTTCAACCTATGCAGAAACTTTTTATACATCTTTAGGCTTCAAAAAAGTGGGTGAAAAAGAGATTAATAAAGGTATTGTTAGTATCCCTATGAAGAGAAATATATAATTATTGTCAATCACTTAAAATAGAGATAAGATGAAAAAGAAAATTACTTTATGTATGGTGCTTTCCACATTCATTATTTGCGCCATGTTATGTCTGACAAATTGTAGTAACGATGATGCCCCTACTTCTGTCTTCACCCCCGAAGCCTATAATCCCAATAAGATGGTGTGGACGTTGAAGAAGATGTATTAACGGATAAGGCTTAAATAAAGTGTGGATGCGACTAATCAGATAATTTCAAACGTTTGGAAAACAGCAATATTTTTGTTGTTTTTTTTATTTCTCGCCCGTCCAGTCAATGCACAAGTACAAAACGGGTGGACTCCAAACGATTCTGTCCGATTGGCTAAAATGCTGAAAGGAGAAATGCCTATCCATATTGATGATGCTTTTAAAAGGGAATTAGAACAGTCTATTATTGGTCATTCGCCAAAAGACGATAATAGATACTGGGATGATTTTAGGTTAGATATTGATTTTAAAGAAGATTTTCCGAATGTAGCAAATATTGGGTGCGCCACAACGTTTCACAATAAATTAAATCATAACAATAATCTATTGAATGGAAATCTAAAATGCAAAAGCCTTATGTTCAATAGTCGGATAGATAAAAATCTACCTCTTATAAAGATTCAACAAAATACAAATATGGCTATTCCTTTAAATAAGAAACTATATTTTAGTGTATATGGAAACTATACACTGGATAAAAAACGGAGTGTGATACTTCCTGCAACTTCTATCCCTTATCAGATAGGAGCAGGATTTTCATATGAGATAGGCAAATATGTCACTATTAAATCCCAAACGAACTACCAATATAACATAATACAAAGAAGATGGGAATGGTTCTTTGGTGCAGGAGTTTCTTTTACCTTTTAATAGTTTTGTAATCAATAAACTGAATTCGTATGATGCGATTAAATAAAATAATAACATTGACATTTTTCTACCTATTTTTAGGTTGCTATCAAACAGTCGCTTGGGGGCAAACGATTAACGGAAAAATAATAGATGACAAACAACTACCTATAGACGGTGCGACTATTATTTTGCAAGCAATGGATTCGACCTATATAGGCGCATCCATTTCCAATTCCGACGGCATATTCGTTTTTAAAAGCCAACAGAAAGAATACCGCTTGATAATACAACACCTTTTATATGAGACTAAACAAATGGTAGGTAAGGGAAATAATGCTGGAACTATTCAACTTCAACCTCAAGACTATGCTTTGGATGAAGTTATTATAAAAGCAGAACATCCTTTTGCAAAAGTAGAGAATGGACTTTTAGGATATAATCTTGCTGTTCTTACCCAAAATCAACTCGTAAACAATGCTTATGAAGCATTGACAAAGATACCGGGAGTACAAGAAGATAGAGGAATACTAACTTTGGCTGGAGCAGGAAAACTGACTGTTATTTTAAATGGTAAACCTACAACAATGGATGCCGGACAACTTGAAACAATTCTGCGCAATACTCCGGTTAGTCGTATAGAAAAAGCAGAAGTAATGTACAGTGCGCCTCCTGAATATCATGTACGGGGTGCAGCTATTAATATGGTTTTAAAACATTCAAACGACTACTCTTTTCAGGGGGAGATAAGTGCTAACTATAAAAACCAATATTTCAATGATGGAGGAATGAATGGAAACTTTCGTTTATCAACTCCCAAAATGGCTTTTGATGTAATGTACGGAGCAAATAACGTAAAAAAGATGGAGTACATAGACCTTGATTCCAAACATACACAAAAAGGTGAACTACATAATATCATACAAAATGAACAGTTGCGTAGCAAGTACTGGAAACACGACCTTAGAGCAGCTTTTGAGTATAACTTCAACAACAAAAACAATATCAATATAGCATACACAGGTAGTTATACCCCCGACCAGTATAATAATAGCCGGACATCAGGCAATTACCAAACCAGCAATGTCGATAAATATATTGACAATCAAATGCGCAATATTACATTGCAATATCATTCAGGCTTCGGACTTGACATAGGTGGTGATTATACATATTATACTTCTAATAATGCCCAAAGACTATATGCTGATTATCAAGATGGAAGTCAGAGTAGTTTCTCTATGGTTGGTGGACAAAAAATAGACCGCTACTCTATCTATGCAGACCAGAAACAATCTCTATCAAAAGGATGGAATCTGGGTTATGGAATTTCCTATCGATTTGCCAAAGATCTTGATTTTCAAACTTATGATAAAGTGACAGGTAACATTCAAACTCAAAATACATATTCCAATCTAAGAGAACAAACTACCAGCTTTTATGTATCATTGAGCAAAAACTATACAACAGGTACATCTTTATCCGTTTCTGCTACGGGAGAATATTATACTATTGGAAATTATCATAAATGGGCAGTTTATCCACAAGCATCGTTGACTTATTTTAAAACACCGAAACATGTGTTTCAACTTTCATTATCTACGGACAAAACTTATCCAAGCTATTGGGATATGCAATCTTCCGTCAGCTATCTTAATGGATATACAGAATTATGGGGAACACCGAATTTGAAGCCAATGACGAATTATAATCTGAATGGAAGCTATATTTTTTTGAATAAGTATATTCTTAGCCTGTTTTTCACGCATACATCAGATTATTTCACACAAGCTGCCTATCAATCTACTGACAGGCTGGCACTAATCTATAAAAACACAAATTGGAACTATATGCAGGTGTGGGGAGCAAATATCATATTACCCTTTAAAGTAGGAAACTGGCTGGATTCCCGATTAACCTTAGTCGGTATGCAAATGCACCAACGCTGTGATGATTTTTTCGACATCCCTTTCAATCGTAAGAAATGGGTATTTAGCGGCACACTGGATAATACATTTAAAGTAAATAAGAATTTGTCTTTCGAGTTAATGGGAAATGTACAGACCCCCGTCATACAAGGGACATTTGATATAGAATCTATTTTTAATCTCACTGCCGGATTGCGATGGAATTTCGCAAATGATAAATTGAGTTTATCTGTCCGTTGCTATGACATATTTGATACAGGGATGCCTGCAACAAAAGTCCGTTTCAAAGGGCAAAACTTGAATATGGATAGCGGATTTTATTCACGAGCATTTACTCTGCATTTCAGTTATCGCTTTGGTGGATATAAGAAAAAGGAGATAAAAGGAGTAGATACATCAAGATTTAGATACTAATTCAAAAATGATATGAGAACATTGTTACTAATTCTGAGTGTTTTATGTTTTGGTTCATGCAAAACATCATTGATTACCTATCGAAATGGATATATATTTGACAAGCAAGGTGAAACGATTGGTAATTATACTAACGGGTATATTTATAGTTCAAAGAGAATACTTAAAGGATATTATTCCAATGGGTATATTTATGATGATAATCACAATATTGTAGGAAATTATGCAAATGGATATGTAAAAATGAAAAACAAAGATGATTAATAATATAATTTCAACACTACATGGAAAGTGTATTACAACAGAGATTTTTCCGTTTATTATCGGAATACTCGCAGTATGAAGTTTCTGAATTAGAGTTAACAGAAGCCATTGAAGAATTGGCTATCCATTTAGCAGATTCCAGTATGAACGAGCAGGATTACAACGTTTTACTGCGTTATTTTTCCTTTGGTTTACACCGTCTTAAATCGTATCGTGTACGGTTTGAGCAAGAAAAAAATGCCCTATCTGCATCTAATTGATGAAGCGATAGGGCTTTTAAACACTGAAATACGCCTTATTGAATGGCGCATCAAGTACCCGAACCAACTACAGCAATGTATTAATAAACAAATCATTTCTCCTCTTTTTCTTGCAGACAAAACAACTCTTATCAACATCATGGAAATGGTAAGCGGTCTGTTCCTCTCCAAAGACATCGTATATAAGAACGGAAAGCCTGCCTATTTGGTGGATTTATCTAAAGGCTTTGAATGGTTGTTCAATATCAAGATAGGCGACTATTACCAAAAACATGAGGACGTGATAAAACGGAAGCCGGGCAAACTGACCGAATTTCTTAATGGACTGGCAGACCTAATCAAAAAGGAACATGACAAGAAAGGATATAGATAATCAGCAACTTATGGTTTATTTATAGGGGATTCCATTAGTTCCCCTATAATTTCTTTGCATCCATTTTTAGAACTTTGCTTCATCAATCGATTGACAAATAAGAATGTATAACCTGAAACATGAAGCAATTATGTATATAGAGAATGACGAATTTGGTGAATGGATGCAGAAGCTGTATGCCAAACTGGAAGAACTCTGCAAAGATGTACGGGTACTACGCAATGCAGACAGGGTACTGCCCGAAGATGACAACCTATTGGATAATCAGGACTTGTGCCTGCTGTTCAAAGTAAGTATCAAAACCCTGCAACGCTACCGGGCTCTCGGTGCGCTGCCATACTTCACTATCAACGGAAAAGTGTATTACAAGGCTTCCGATGTACGGGAGTTCATCAAAGAAAGGTTCAGTATTACCACGCTACGCCAGTTCGAGAAAGAACACTGCACGAAGAAAAAGAAGTAAATCTAAAAAACCGGAACGGTGAATGTACTTCATCATTTGTTCCGGCTTTCCCTGCTTATGGCTTGCCCAACTTATCGGCTTCTTTCTTTAGCTGTTCGGCTTGCTCGTTCAACAGCCTTGCACGTTCCAACGCTTCCGCCTGCTTTTGGATGCGGTATTCAAAATCCATCACTGAATCGGTCAGACTTCGGATAAAACCGTTATCCCGTTGCCACTTGAACTTGTTTTCCAGCATATCAAAAGTTTCCCCTTCTGCCTGTCCTTGCATCAGCAAATAGCGGTATTTCATATCGTTGTCCTGCAACTGCTGCATACGTTCAGCTAAACGGACATTTAAGAATATGGAAGCGGAACAGATAACCAGCACAGCCGAAAAAAGAAACAATTCCGGACGAATCCAAGAAGCGACTTTGTTGTAAATCCGTTGATAGAGCGGTAAGGGTGCAGCTTCCTCTTTATCCGTCTTGCAAGAGCCCAAAGCGTCAATCATTACCTTGAAACAACGGTAGGTTTCCAATACTATTTTCTTGGTGTCCTCGATATGTTTCTGCTGACCTTGCATCCTGTTCCTTATCTCGTCAAGCTGGCTTCGGATAGCCTGCAAATCCTTTTCGGGAACAGCCGGGTTACTATGCAGTTCCGACAATGCCTGTTCGATTGCGTTCAGTCTTTCGAGAGTTTCCTCCCGACTGGCTGGCGTCACCTGTGTTTCCTGCTTCTCTTTCAGTTCTGTAACCATTGAGAGAAGCCCCTCTAAAATCAAATTTTCCTCCATGTATTTACAGTTTAAGTTGTTTTTTCTTTTTCTTCTTCTTTCTCAAAAAGGAATCATCGGGTATTTCATCAGCCGGGGCTGACAAACCGGAAAACAGACCGTCTAAACCTACAATAAAAGAATTATTCGCTTTGTCGGGTGCTGATACTGATTTCTGAATAGGTGCAGTAACCGTCTGCTTATTGCTTCCGACTATCGCCTGCCCTACATCCCCAAAACATTTATCCAGTTTGGAGAAACTGAAATTACGGTCTATTTCCGAACCCTTGAACGTGTATTCGCCTTTGGAAAAGGAAACGCCCTGTATCTCGCCCGTCTGCCCCTTATACTTGAACAGGATAGTAATACCCTTTTCCACTAACCGTTCCTGTAACTGCTGCCAGTTCTTGGACTTTCCGATTTCATTCTTTACAGCGTTGTAAATCTCGTATTTCGATTTGTCCGGCTCTTTCAAGCGGTGCTGCTTTACTTGTTCTTTTCCACCAGCGAAATAAAGCCCGTGTTTGGCTTTCAGCTTCTTGCATACTTGTTCGTTACGGTACATATCGTTCCTGTCCGAAATAGTCTTGCCGCTGTTGTCTATACGGTTGAACACGATATGCACGTGCGGATGCTCCCGATCTTGATGGCGCACGATGATATACTGCGTATCGGTAATTTTCATTTCACGCATATATTCCTGCGCAAGCTGTATCATCTTCTCGTCTGTCAATTTGGGTGCATCCACTGCCGAATAGCTTAACGCAATATGTCCGACTGGCTTTTTCAAGTCGGGATTCATCCCGGTCTGCATACAGAAGCTGCGGATTATATCTCCCTGACTTTCTGTCAGTACCCCGTCCGCATGGAGCAAAGCCGCCTGTTCCTTGCCCAACACATAGTTTACGCAGCCCTTAAACCCGCTTCCCTTTTTTATTTTTCCAATCATCCGACAACTGGTTTATAATTTCGACAATCCTGTTTTTCAGTTTCACCAGTTCCACAGCCACCAGTGCGAAACCTCCGGCATTTGCCCGGTGTGCCAGTTGGTTGATGTTGTTGGCTTCCCCTGCCAGCTTGCGGATGGTGTCCGCATCCTGCCTATTCAGCCGGGGTATGACCTCTGCCGAAACAACTGCCTGCCGGACATACTCACTGACACGCAACCCGGCTTCTCCGGCTCTCTTTCTGATGGCGTAATACTGCAACTCGGTCAGTTTCGTACTGACAACCCGTTGCTGCTTCTCTATCCGTTTCTTTGCCGGACGTCCCCCCGGCTTATCCTTTATATTCGTCATAGGTTTTTACGTTTAAATGGTGTCTTAAAAATTGCGACCAACGGGAGAAATTTTCTTTGCGATGAGCAAAGCAAGGTAGTTTCGGTTTACCGAAACATAACCTTGCTCTCCAAATTAAACCGCCTGCCGTTGGTAATCCTGCCAGACTAAATCCCCCTGCCCCTTTTCTGTCTTGGGGCGGCACGTTGTCCGGTTTCCTGCTTTATATCCTGTACTTGGCTGGTGCTGTTCTTCTGTTCCTGCTTCTTGCCGCACAGGTAATCGTTCAAGTCTGAATAGCCCCTATAATTGTCCGAGAAGTCACGCACATGGTAGGAGTATTCCAATGCAATAGCCTGTGTCGCCTTATACCCCGTCTCGTCATTGTCAAGCATACAGTGGATGCGTTCATATGGGTACAGCACGTCAATGGCTTTCGGCACGTTGACAGTAGAGTTGAGTATGACATAATCCTGTCTGTCAAGGTCGGGCATGGTCGGACAGTTCTTCATCCGGAGCGTGAGGAAAGAAAGATAATCCATAAAACCCTCGAATACCAAACATTTCTCTCTCGGCTCTCCCTGCTGCCGTATATGGGTGATGTCTTTCGGGGCGATGCAGCCTTTGAGAAAGGAATTGCGAACCTCGTAACCTCCTGCCATATTCGGGAAACCGATAGCAAAGAACGGTCTGCCGTTATTGGTAAAATGGAGTTCCTTACATTCTCTTTTTGCCAGTTCGATATTGATACCCCGCCCCTGCAAGTAACGGAGCAATGCCGGATGGGTCAAGTCACGGACTTCCAAATGTTGGAAACTCGGTTCTGTCCTCCGCTGGGGAAAAGAAAAACTGACCGGGCGAACGTGCAGTGTCTGTTCCGCTATCCGGTTTAAAAGGTATGGTAGGCTGTCGGAGCAATAGAGTTCCTTTGCCAGTGCGATGATGTTACCGCCCTTGCCTGCGCCAAAGTCATACCAAAGGTTGCGGTCAGTGTTCACCTTAAAGGACGCTTCGCATTCTTCCCTTAACGGTGATTTATACCACAAGCCATTACCCTGCTGCTTGACAGGTGAATAACCTAAACTGTGCAGATAGTCTGCGATGGGTATTTGTTTCACATCTTCGATATTCATAACATTTTCTTTTTTGGGGACTAAAAAACAGTTGAAAAGTGCACCAGTCCTGTTTAGTCCGTCATATATATACCCGTACCATACTAAACCTGCCTGTTCCGATACAGGGAAATAGTAAGTCCATTCCTCTTGTATATACACCCGGACTAAACCAAACTGACTTTTAATAATGGAAATCGGGATTATAGCGGTAGCCCTTGCCCTCTTTCACAATCATGCGCTTGTTCACAAGAAACTTGTTAAGTGACACAAGAACATTGCGTCCACGCTCGTAGCCGATACTCGCATAACCCTGTTTCAATGCCGCTATGACATTAGAATAGCCTTGTACCACCTGCTTGCCGAAACCGTTCTCCAACGCTTCCCGGTGTTGCTGTTCAGTCAGTTCCGTAAGCGGAAAATTCCTGTCCTGCTTAGGTTGTTGGAATACATAATCATCCACGATTTCGGGTAAAGCGTTGTCATTGATACGGAATGCGAACGGGTCAAATTCCCGGTCACGTATGTGCATCGCCTTTACCTCGCTTATGTTGCCGTCCTGCTGGCTTTTCGTGATTTGCAGGACGGTTTCAGCCTTGTTGTTCAGTTCCGTACCGATATGCCCCCTTGTGTTGTCATCCCCCTTGTTCAAATGCAGTACGGTATGGATATGCAGGTTATATCCGCTTGACCAGCGCATCAAGAGGTTGATTAGGTCAGTCGATTCGCTGGGGCTGTTGATGTCATACATCAAGTCACGGATTCCGTCAATGATGAGCAACCCCACATCGGGCATATTTTCAAGCATATAACCGATAATCTGTTTCCGCTTATCGGGTGTCTGCTCCCTTAGCACGATGAAAACAAAATCGTCCCTGTCCTTGTCGGTAGGCAATCCGGCAAGCCGCAAAATACGCTCCATGACCTTGTGGCAATGGTATTTGCTCTGCTCGGTATCTACATAGAGGATTTTCCGTTTGTTCGGTGGCAGGTATGCCGAATACTTCAGTACCTCGTCATTCTTCAACGCTGCCGCAACGATAGCGGAAATGTTGAATGTCTTTTTGCTCTTGGCTTTACCCGTGGATGCGCTGAAATTACCCAGCGTGCCAATGGTAGAGCCGTTCACCCAAAGTATTTCGGGCGGTACTTCGTAAGTGTCCGTCACCTTTAGATGAATGGTTTTCCAAAGGGCTGCGAAATCCTCTTTCTGCATGGTGATGTCCTGCCCGGCTTCTGTCGCTTTTCTATTTTCCATAGCCGTTATTTCTTTAGAGGACGGTTAAGGATATACTTCTGCGCTTCCTGCTCTATCTGCGCCTGCGTCTTGACCGGATTCTGACGCAACCATGCTTCCAACTCCGCTTTCTCAAAATAAAGCATTTTGCCCTGCGGCTTGTAATGGGGTATCAAGTTACCCGAAGTCAGCTTGTACAGGTAACTTTTAGAAAGGTTCAAGAACTTGCTCGCTTCATCGAAGCTAAGCACGTTCTTTGAAAGGAACAACATCTTTTCGAGTTCGGAAACTCTTAACTCTAAATTTTTTTCCATATTGTTTAGGAATTTAGGTGAAACAATATGAAGGTGCGCACCCTCGTTTTTTTGTTAACGGGGGCAAAGTTAAGAGCTTGAAAATGAAGTCTAATTGACCTTTGTTTGAGCGTTCAATCTATGCTCAACCTTTTTGCAGTTGTTTGATGTATTTGTCTATGATTTCATATCCTTTCGGATAGATGTTTTTCGCTTGGTCTGTCGCACTCGACAGGTCAGTACGTGTAAGCGGTTCACCTTTTATCTTCTTCAATATCAGCTTATTGTTTGCTATGACAGACTGCCATTCATAAACGATGTAATTATAACAGCTAAGTTGCATCATAAGATAGGCTAACAGACGGGTATTATTAACTTTCAATACCCCATTCAGTTTGCAGTTGAAAAAATCGGTAAGTATTTTGGCACTGACGGTAGTAGTAAACATATTCGCTTCATTCACACAGTCGGTCAGAAGTTTGATTTCATTAGCTTTCAACGTGGACTTGAAAGGATTGCTTTTGCCCACAATCTTGGTTGGATTAGTATCTGCACTTTCCTCTTTCTCTTTTGGCAAGGCTTGCTCTTGGATGGCAACCGCATCTGTATGGTAATTGCTTTCCTGTTCTTGCAGATAGCGCAAATATTTGGAAAGCACGACAAGATTAACGATAATGGACAAATAAGGAAGCCGCCCATCATAACAGGACGGTTCATGCAAATATGCATCCATATCAAAATCAGAGCAGCGGAAACCGATATACTTTTTTCTTTCATCAGAATTCAAGTCCTCAAAATAACCGCTTTCCCACAAAAAATCGGGAATATCCATATCCAATACAATGTTACGCACGACACGGTATTTTTGTTGGATGGCTACAATATTTTCAGTCACACGGAAAATTTCTTGTCGCAAATAATCCTTTAGCTGGGCTTGCGTCAAATATTCACGTTTTAAAAATAGTGCATCTACTTTAGTTTTATAGTCATGAGCTATACAACTATCTAATATCTTCTGTATTTCTCTGAAATTGGTTTCTATATGATTTTCCATAATCGTGCGCCTTTAAACGTTCTTACTACAAATATAAGGTAAGAATCTCACTTTTCCCGAAAACATCGGCAATAATAAGGTAGATAAAGATAGGATAAGCGTTAAGAAATCATAAAGATATGGGGAAGAAAACTATTAAAGTACACCTTTTCTTTGTATTCGTCATTCAGTACACATTTAGTACGCCCTATAAAAGCAGAAAACCCTGATAATCAAGTGATTATCAGGGTTTATTCGTACCCAGACCCGCATTTGAAATAATTAAAGTGGGGAAAATGTGGGTAAAAAGAAAAATGCGGAAAAACGCCACAATTACACTGCATTTCAATATGTTACAATCCTATTAAATTTTAATCCAGGTTAATCGAATTGCAAAATATTTAGCAGATGTGGGGAAAATGTGGGGAAAATATCTATATTTGCAGCAGAGTAAAATTCAACCTGAAAGTCTATGAAAGTAACCTTTATCATTAAAAAAGCAGCCAAGCGATATGATACAGAATCCATGGCTACAATCTATGTCCGTTTTAGAAACGGAAGGCAGTTAGACTCCGTTGCTCCTACTCAGTTAGCCATCAATCCCAATCTATGGGATGATAAAGACGAATGTGTAAAAACGAAAGCTGTCTGCAATGAAGAAATGCGTACCCATATAAATGAAGAGATACGCCAGTTGAAAACCTATATCGAGAAGGTATATCAACAAGAAAAGGAAGCAATAGACAAAGAATGGCTAAAAATAACACTTGATAAATTTTACCATCCTGAAAAATATTTTTTGCCGGAGGAAGTGGTTATCAAGCCTGCCATTGGAGAACTATTCGATGAATTTCTAAACAAGCACCCTTTGTCGGAAGTACGAAAGAAAAATTTCCGGGTTGTCAAAAGAGCCTTACTGCGTTATGAACTATATGTAAGGGCAACAAAGAGAGGACAAAAGGGCTTTATCCTTGACGTGGATTTGGTAACACCTGACACGCTTCGGGATATGTGGGATTTCTTTCAGAACGAATACCAGTACTATGAACTTTACCCGAGCATTTATGAAGCCATTCCCGAAAAGAGGACACCACAGCCCAGAAGCAAGAACACGCTGATAGACTGTTTTTCAAGAATACGCACATTCTTCCTGTGGTGCTTCGATAACAAGCGCACCACAAACAGACCTTTCGACAAATTCCCGATAGAAGAATGTACATACGGTACACCTTATTATATAACACTTGAAGAGAGAGATAGAATTTTCAATGCCGACCTTTCAGCTACCCCACAACTGGCAATACAGAGAGATATATTCATATTTCAGACACTGATAGGATGCAGAGTGAGCGACTTGTACCGAATGACCAAACTAAATGTGGTCAATGAAGCCATAGAGTATATTCCCAAGAAAACCAAAGAGGGGAATCCGGTTACGGTACGTGTTCCACTTAACGACAAAGCGAAAGAAATCCTTGAACGCTACAAAGAATATGAGGGGAAACTATTGCCGTTCATATCCGAACAAAAGTACAATGATGCCATAAAAAAGATATTCAAGTTGGCTGGAGTTGACCGCATCGTAACAATCTTAGATCCGTTGACGCACAACGAAATCAAACGACCGATTTATGAAGTGGCAAGCAGCCACTTGGCAAGACGTACTTTTATCGGCAATATCTATAAAAAAGTGAAAGACCCGAACCTTGTTTCCGCACTGTCGGGACACAAGGAGGGAAGCAAGGCTTTCAGACGATACAGGGATATTGACGAAGAAATGAAGAAAGACCTTGTAAAACTATTAGACTGATACTTGTATGGGACAACAGGAATATGACAATTTCAAAAGACTGATAAAGGAATGGCTCGACAGCCATCCGGATGAATATGCCGATTTCGTAGAAGAAATGAACGACAAGAAGTTCAAAGGGTTCTTCAATATTTTCAATACGGCTGTAAGGCTTGTTCCGAAATATAAAGAAGCAGCACGCAAGAGAATAGGCGATGATAGAAACCCTGATTTCGAGGAACTGGAAAATGTTCTTTTACAATCAGACCTTGCCGAGAAAATAATGAATGAGTTTCATACCCCGAATAAGAGAAGCATTGTTCCTGCCATGCTTGCATGGCTCTATTACGGACGAAGCTATGAGTGCATGGTGGAACAGGGTGAGGAACTGACCAAAAGAAAGGATATTCCCACCTTATACAAATGGCTTGTTTCCGGCATGGTCAAATTCATTATCAGAAAAAGCATCGCCAATGGCATGAGAACCAAAGAGGACTGGCAAGTATTCAGGAAGCAACAGAAAGCCATTGAGGAAAACTCTCTCGTGGAATGGGCAATAGAAGAAGATGAAGACATGGACGAGGAAGAAACAGATATGTTGCAGGAAGAACAGCCAAAGACCGCAGGACGCAAAGCCGACACACGCACGTTGCCAGAACTTCTGATAGAAAAGCATGACATACTGATTGAAAGAATTGGCACACGATTGAAAACCCATGCTACGGAAACAGATATAGCACGACTGTTTATCGCACTGGTGGAATACCGATTCATGCGGAAGTGTCCCATCAAGACTTTCAGAAACGCACTGTACGAGCAGTTCAAGGAACAAGAAATCGTCCACGAAAGAGGCATCCAGAAAGCATACAGAAATCTCACTTCTCCGTTTGGAAACAGCAAGAAACTGGTAAAAGACATTGGTGAAGACCATGAAGCCATCGAGGAATTGAAAGCCTATCTATCCAATTGAAACTCGTTTAATTCGCTTTTCGTTTTTACGAATTTAGCGAATTGAATATCATTGTTTTACGATTGATTTTCATTATATATTTGCGCCACTATCCTAATCGGGGTAGTGGCTTTTCGTTTATAATACTGCCGAAACGGGAAGTCTTACAACCGGCAGTTTCAAAAAGCCTATGACAGACTTATTGGCAATTATCCAAAACGGGAACGGCAACATCAAGTTGGAAGTAACAGGAGAAGATTTGCTATTATTCTCCAACCAGTTAATCAGCCGTGCGAAGCATGAACTTTCTACCGCCATTGCGGAAGCAAGAAAGGAGAAGTATCTAACCAAAGAGGAAGTGAAAAAGATGTGCGGTGTTTGTGATACCACACTCTGGCACTGGTCTAAGAAAAACTATCTGAAGCCTGTAAAGGTTGGAAACAAGGTCAGATACCGCCAATCCGACATTCAGAGAATCTTAGGTGAACACAACCCTTTAATCTAAGCCTATGAAGGAGGAAGAATATATGCGCGTAGGAACAACTTTGTACAAGGTGGTCAATCAGCCATGCGCCAATGGCGGTTATGAAAAGAAACGTGTCGTATGGAACAACAGCACATTACGGCAGGACTATGGAAAGAACTATCTTGCCACCGTCCCCAAGTATGACGGCTTTTGCACCGTTCCCAATCATCTGAACTACCAAAAGGAGATTGAGGGATTTCTGAACCTTTACGAGCCTATAGAGCATAAACCGCAGCAGGGGGACTTCTCCCACATCCAATCCTTGATGCGGCACATCTTCGGGGAACAATACGAGCTGGGTATGGACTATATGCAACTGCTGTATCTACACCCGACACAGAAGCTGCCCATTGTCCTACTCGTTTCAGAGGAACGCAACACTGGCAAAAGCACGTTCTTGAACTTTCTGAAAGCCGTGTTTGAGAATAATGTGACTTTCAACACCAACGAGGATTTCCGCAGCCAGTTCAATTCCGACTGGTCAGGAAAGCTGCTAATCGTTGTGGACGAAGTTTTGCTCAACCGTAGGGAAGACAGCGAACGGTTGAAAAACCTGAGCACCACTTTCACCTACAAGGTGGAAGCCAAAGGCAAAGACCGAACGGAGATTGCTTTCTTTGCCAAGTTCGTGCTATGTTCCAACAACGAATATCTGCCCATACTCATAGACGCAGGAGAAACACGCTACTGGGTGCGGAAGATAATGCCGTTGCAGAGTGATGATACCAACTTTCTGCAAAAGCTAAAAGCGGAAATACCCGCATTTCTTTATTTCCTGACCCAAAGGGAACTATTCACAACACAGGAAAGCCGTATGTGGTTCAACCCAAGACTGACACATACCGCAGCCTTGCAGAAAATAATCCGAAGCAACCGCAACCGACTGGAAATAGAAATGACCGAGTTGTTGCTTGACATCATGTCGAACATGAACGTGGAAAGCGTATCATTCTGCCTGAACGACCTTGTAACCTTGCTACTCTATTCACAGGTCAAGGTTGAAAAGTATCAAGTGAGAAAAGTTGTGCAGGAAGTATGGAAACTTACTTCCGCACACAATTCGCTATCCTACACCGCTTATGAGTTCGCACCCCATCGTGAGTGCCACTATGAGCCGAAAAGGAAAACTGGTCGGTTTTATACGGTAACGAAAGAACAACTGACCACTATCTAATTATTTTGATGAAATGATGAATAAGGGAAGTAACATATTGCCTTACAGATAGATATGTATTCATCAAACACTCATCAACAACGATTGCTGATGAAAAAAGAAAACATCATTTTTCTTTTGGCAAGCAATCTGATGAGAAAAAGATGAATCGATATAATCCTGTTTAACAGCGTATTACATTTCAAATTCATCAAATCATCATTTTTTCATTCACCTACAAATCTGTAAGAAAATGACAATAGAAGAAGCTAAGAGCATACGAATAGCCGACTACCTGCACAGCTTAGGTTATTCACCAGTAAAACAACAAGGTATCAACCTTTGGTACAAATCTCCGTTTAGGGAAGAGAGTGAAGCATCGTTCAAAGTGAATACCGAACGTGAACAATGGTATGATTTCGGTTTGGGAAAGGGCGGAAACATCATTGCACTGGCTGCACATCTGTACGCTACCGACCATGTACCTTACATCTTGAAACGGATAGCGGAGCAGACACCGCATGTGCGCCCGGTATCTTTCTCTTTTGGCAAGCAAAACTCTTCCGAGCCGAGCTTCCAACAGTTGGAGATTGTTTCGTTATCGTCCCCTGCCCTACTTGCCTACTTGCAAGGTAGAGGAATTAACATGGAACTGGCGAAAAGAGAATGTAGTGAAGCCCGTTTCACCCACAACGGCAAGCGCTACTTTGCCATCGCCTTTCCCAATGGCTTGGGTGGATATGAAATCCGCAACCGCTATTTCAAGGGCTGCATCGCCCCAAAGGAAATCTCCCACATCAGACAGTCGGGGAAAGCAAGGAATACCTGTTATGTATTCGAGGGATTCATGGACTACCTCTCCTTTCTAACATTGAGACAGGAGAGCTGCCCGAATTATCCGGAGTTGGACGGACAGGACTACATCGTATTGAATTCCGTATCGAATGTAAACAAGGCTCTCTATCCGTTGGGCAGCTACGAACGCATCCACTGCTTTTTTGACAACGACCATGCAGGCATGGAAGCTCTCCTACAAATCCGCAAGGAATACGGCAGAGACCGATACATCCGTGATGCTTCACAGACTTACAGCGGATGCAAGGACTTGAACGAATACTTACAGAAACAAGCTGAAAGAAAAAGGCAAGTCCAGTCTGCAAAAGGGACGCACAGCCAACCACCGAAAAAGAAAAACGGCTTTCGGTTATAGCCCACTATAACTACACGCTTCGCTTTCGTAGTTGTGGGCTCTCCCGAGAGGATTAGGGCTTTGCCTTAATGACCCACTCAGGGCGTTTCTCCCCTGAGAACCCAGACCAAAGAGTGACCTTCTCTTTGGAAACTCCGCTTATGGGTTGCGCCCCTAAGAACCCCTCTGCGAATGCGAACAAAGCAATCTATCGTAAACAATAAATCAGAATAGTAGTATGGCAATAAAATCAAGTATACATATCAAACCTTGCAACACTAAATCAAGCGAGGCTCACAACCTAAGGACTGCCGAGTATATGCGTAATATCAGTGAATCCAAAATCTACATTGTGTCCGAACTCTCTGCCGACAACGAGCAGTGGGTAAACCCGGACTTCGGCAATCCGAATTTGCAAACGCACCACGACAGCATCAAACAGATGGTAAAGGAAAAGACAGGTCGTGCCATGCAGGAGAAAGAGCGTGAACGCAAAGGAAAGAACGGCAAGGTTATCAAAGTGGCAGGATGCTCACCAATCCGTGAGGGTGTGTTGCTCATCAAACCGAATACCACACTGGCAAACGTGAAGAAATTTGGCGAGGAATGCCAAAGACGTTGGGGTATCACTCCGCTTCAAATCTTCCTGCACAAGGACGAGGGGCATTGGTTGAACAGACAGCCTGATGCAGAGGACAAGGAGAGTTTCCAAGTGGGTGAAAAGTGGTTCAAGCCGAATTATCATGCCCACATTATTTTCGACTGGATGAATCACGATACAGGCAAGAGCCAAAAGCTCAATGATAATGACATGATGGAAATGCAGACTTTGGCATCCGACATCCTATTTATGGAACGTGGAAAATCCAAAACCATTACAGGCAAGGAGCATTTGGAGCGAAACGATTTCATCATAGAGAAACAGAAAGCCGAACTGCAACGTATAGATGAAACCAAGCGACACAAAGAACAACAGATAAGTCTTGCCGAACAAGAACTAAAACAGGTGAAATCGGAGATACGCACCGACAAACTCAAAAGCGTAGCCACCGATGCTGCCACAGCCATAGCAAGTGGAGTGGGTTCTCTTTTCGGCAGTGGAAAACTGAAAGAGCTGGAACATAGCAAAGCGGAACTGCAACAAGAGATTGCCAAACGGGACAAAAGCATTGATGATTTAAAAGTTCAGATGCAACATATGCAGGAACGGCATGGTAAACAGATTCGTAATCTTCAAGGAATACATAATCAAGAGCTTGAAGCCAAAGACAAGGAAATATCACGATTGAATACTATTCTTGAAAAGGCGTTCAACTGGTTTCCATTACTCAAAGAAATGTTGAGAATGGAAAAACTATGCTATGCTATCGGATTTACCAAAGATATGATAAACAGTCTTTTAACAAAGAAAGAAGCTATCAGATGCAATGGAAAAATCTATTCCGAAGAATACAGACGAAAATTCGACATCAAGAACGATATTTTCAAGGTTGAGAAAAGTTCAGTTGATGATAATAAATTGGTACTGACAATAAACAGGCAACCAATAGGCGAATGGTTCAATGAGCAATGGGAGAAATTAAGGCAAGGCTTACGACAATCTGTGGAAGAACCAAGAAAAAGACGAGGGTTCAAGATGTAATCTTGATAGTATTTGATTATATCTCAATAAAATTACATATCTTTGCAAACGGATTGAGACAACTCTCTCCAAGACATATTAGAAAAGAAAGAAGCGTTATGCTTATCTTGTAGTTTGAAAACCTGAGAAACTTTCAAAATGAGATACAAGGAGAGTATAGTGGTTCTCGCGCTATAGCGTGGGCTGCTATCCATATCTGTATCTCAGGTTTTCTCAGGACCTTCAAACTAAGACGTGGCATAGTCAGCACCACGCTTCATGATTTAATAAAATGACGTTCTCCGTGGGGTTGGGGAGAACATTGACAAAAATTCAATTCTATGTTTTCTACTATTTGTTTAATCATTTCAATAATTTGTTTCATTTCTGTATATGGATGTCACATGACGTTGAAAAATGGTGGTCCGTTATCTTATGTTGGATATCTTTCGTCTCCATTATTATCTTCTATACCCTGGATTAGTGGATTTATTCTATCGGTAATACCCGAGTGTTTAATTTTCAATATAACTTGGTATTGGATGTTTCTCATAAATATAGTAGGCGTTTATATTTTGGGACCAATCATAACTAAATTCTTTTTAGTAAGAATGGCAAGTGGTAAGGGCTTGGGCATGGATGCTTTTATTGCTCTAATAATAGGTATAGTAGCTCTTATTGTTGGACTTATATTTCGCTCTTAATATCAAATTCATATAAAGGTTATGAAAGCTGTACAAGTTATCTTAATTTCGGCATTATTATTATGCCTATTCCCAATGCCTTATGGGTACTTCATTTTAGTTAGATATTTGGCTACAGTTGTTTTTACAATAATGGCATATCATCATTACAAACAACAAAACAATGCGACAACTTACTTATGGGTGTGTCTAGCCTTATTATTTCAACCATTTTTAAAGATTACATTGGGGCGAGAAATCTGGAATGTAGTAGATATAGTTGTTGCTATCATATTAGTCATAGTATTGTGGAAAGAAAGGAAAGCAACCGATAAAGCCAGTGCTTTGAAAGGAGTAATGCAAGAAATAAACAAGAATCTATTTCCCGGAGGAACAAAACAAATTGAAAAAGAGACCCAATTACTACAAACTTCATTGCATGGAAGATATTCTTTTGAGGATGTAAAGAATACATTACTATATATATCTTCTATTTTTTTATTATCAACAGACAAAAGTCAGGATGGAATTGTTTCACGTGTATTAAAACGTCCACAGAATAGTCTTGACAGCTCATCCGTCATTATGATATATCAGTTCGTAGTAAAAAAAGCAATGGGAAAGAATAAGAAAGCAAACGATTCTGACCTGCAATATATTCTTAATTTTATAAACGGTAACATCAATAATGGATGTACCGAAAACGAGATACCTAACGGATATGGTGAGTTCGGATTAACAAAGACTAATCCAGTACCAGTAAAAGGAATCTTAGCTAATGAAGCCTACCTATCCCAATTGCGTACGTTAAAAGGTGACGAACTACGTTGGAACAGATTAGGATCAACACACGCACCCAATATTGATTCTCCTATTGATATTTACCGCATCACAACCAAAGACGGGATAGACATGGGACATATTTATATTAGTTCATATCAGAATCACACATCAACAAAAGCTCCGAAAGGTTTTATACATACAGGTACAGGCTATTCACAACCACCTCTTCCAATCTGTTACCAACAAATTTATAGTAGAAATTTAGCTATTGATGACATTAGAGATAAACAAGGAAATTTGTTAACATCAGTGTCTATGCAGCAGATAATACCTTTACTAATCAAATATAATGATGGCAAAACCAATGATTTAATAGAAAAAGCAAAGAACGAATATTTAGTTTTAATAAAACAAGGTTATCCTGATGCCTACAATAATCTCGCCATAATTGATGACTTCCGCAACGGTGGCAATAAAACTATATTTCAAAAAGGAGTAGAAGCAGGAAGTCTGAACGCCTGTTTTAATCTTTCCATAGTAGAAGATAATGAAGAAGGCTTTGCTTGGAATAAAAAAGCTATAACTTGGATAAAAGAACCAACAAGTGAAATAGAAATAGTTCTAATTATAAATATGGCCATTCGCTACCAGTTCGGGTATGGTTGTACTGCAAATCTATCTAAAGCCAAAGAACTATACAATAAAGCACTGTATTGGAATAGCAATATTGCAGAAAATAATTTGGGAGCTATTTTCATGAAAGAAGGTAATTTAGAACAAGCAAAACGATTGTTTAATCGAGCTATCGCAGAAAAAAGCCATTATCGTCATGGAATTGATGTTTACGAAGTTATTTCAATGGCTCAACAAAATTTGCAACTCATATAAAATAAGAAAATGAGAATATTATTAATCCTAATACTGTCCCTAATACAACTGCCTTGTGTCATTGAAGGGTGGATTTCATATTTTCTAAATTGCATAGTCAAGCTAATCTCTGACATCATCTTCCTATTGGCTATTATTTCATTCGTCTGGTGGCCATTAGATATGTTATGTGGAGCATTATGGGCTGGATGTGAATGCCTTAAGCAAAAACTTTTTTCACGAAATATAAAATTTAGCGATGCATTGATATTATACACTCAACTATTTCCCACTATTTAAATACTAATTATATGAAATTTTTTAAATTGATCTTTAGTTCTAAAAACAAGCTCCGAATCTTTGAAAAGCCAACTTCTACTCAAACTATGTCTCCTGTAGAAGAAAGGACAAAACAGACTGAAGATTACTCATCAGAAGAAATGATTCAGAATGCATCCGATTGGACGAATTATTTTCTCCAAACAGCTCCTCAGTTAGATAATGGAACATACCAAAAAGATGAAATTTATATGTTTTGCTGTTGGATATTACTGGATTATGGTGTAAATCATGGCTATTTAGATAAACATTCTAATAGAGATTGTTTTTATTCTACCATTTATCAAGCAGTACGTAATACTGGCAAATATAATCAATCAGATTCAGAACAGTTTATGTTTAGAGTTGACCAATACAAGTGGCAGATTAAAGAAATGTTAGAATGTGATTATCCAAGAACTAAAATATTTTTTCCTGAAACTCTTTACGCTAGATTTGTAGAAATTGATTTTAAACATTATACCCCAACTTTGGGGGGTATTGATGACTCTCTTATTCAATTCAGTGAATTTTTGGCATCTTTTTGGAATAAAATCAATAGTAAACTAATGAAAAGATATCCCACTAAAAAATAAGTTTGATAATATAAATGGCAACCATAGTGGTGAGGATACACCTCTAACCATTCCGAACAGAGAAGTTAAGCTCACTTACGCCAATGGTACTGCATCATTGTGGAAGAGTAGGAAGTTGCCAAAGATTCTTACTTTATTAACATTTAAATTTTAGTAATATGACATTTAAAGAATTAATTTAGAAGGGGTCTTCATGGATAAAGAAGACCCCAAGTAGATTGGAAGTTTGTATTCTGACAATATTGATGAATATTACACTGGCGATAGGTCACTATCACTAGTTTCAACAATGTCCAAGTTAGTAGCAAGCGGAACAAATAATATCAGCTATATGCGATATCGAAAAAACACTTTGTGAATATAATGAAGGTAAAACCGTAGAATACAGACCTAAAAAGAAAAGGTAATTCCGTATCCTAACGATGGAAAACGTGAAATAACCCAATTGGGAGGAAAGAATCCTTCCAATTGTTTTTTATTGCCCTTCTAAGCGTAAGATATTATCAAAAAAAGACTTCAAGCCTTAATAAAATAAAAACACCCAGCTTTACATTATTGGGGTGTAAAACTGGGTGCTTATTTTGTAATTTACCGATTTTCAGCATTTATTGCGAAGGGACAGGTTCTCATACCCCTAAAACATAAAACTGAATCCTTTCTTCTGCGAAACTTTAAACCTTTCAATCTCCAAAGAAAGCGATTTTTTCAACTGTCCTGCCATAAAGTCCAAGAAAGGCAGGTTGGTTTCTTCGTCCTGACATTGCCGCAGGGAAAGGATATATTCTTCTCTATCCTCTTTGAATATCTTGGTAGGGAAAAGGTGATTGCAAAATTGGATGTAGTTCATCAGTAATCGAGCCGTTCTTCCGTTGCCATCCACCCACGGATGAATAGTTACTAAATTAAGGTGGGCATTGAAGCTCAATTCATATTGTTCCCGAAATGTTCCCACTTTCTTTTGCTTCTCTTGAAGAATCGCACAAAGTTCATCCACCTTAGCAGGAACTTTCAAATAGTTCATATAAGAATGTCCGCCAACGCCAGCCGTAACACCACATAGACGGAACTCTCCCTTAGAAGAATCAAAAGAGCCACCCATCACACTGTGAACGCTGCCAGTAGTACGCATCAGCATTGCATTCAACCTTTTCAGAAAAGCAGGAGTTATAGGTACAAGGCTGTCTGATTCAGTTTTGGCAAGTTCATACGCTTGCTTCAAATCTTCATTCATCAGATGATGTACAAGCGGTTTCCCTTTCGCTGTTACTCCCTCGTCAAAGAGAAGCTGCGTATCAAGCTCGGTCAACGTTGAGCCTTCTATGGCTGTGGAATGGGTAATGAGAGAATAAAGGTAGTACTTATCATAGTCCACCGCTTCACTGATACCAAGTTTTTGAAACTTTTGGTACAACTGTTCTATCTCTTGCCAAACACCTTGTTCCATTACTTTTATTTAATAGGCTTTATTTCTTTTCAAAGGTAACTTATTTACTACGTTCAACCAAAGGAAATAATGACTTACTGCTATATTTTTTGCACGTGTGGGGAAAATGTGGGGAAAATTCAAGTAAAAGAAAAAGCTAAGTATTGAATTATCAATTACTTAGCTTTCATCCTCGTACCCAGACCCGGGGTCGAACCGGGATGGAAGTGAATCCACTGGTGTTTGAGACCAGCGCGTCTACCGATTCCGCCATCTGGGCATATTTGATTTCTCAAATGCGGTGCAAAGATACGGCTTTTTTTGAAACCTGCAATACTTTCTACAAAAAAAGGCGAAAAAAGTAATAAAATATCTACGAACCATTCCTCATTTGTAAAATATGCAGTACTTTAGCAGAAACTTTTAAAACATTTAATATGATGACCAATAAGGATAATTTCTGTGTAATCATGGGTGGCGGAATCGGTAGTCGTTTCTGGCCTTTCAGCCGCAAAACTCTTCCGAAACAGTTTTTGGATTTTTTCGGCACAGGGCGTTCATTATTGCAACAGACATTCGACCGGTTCAGTAAAGTAATCCCCACAGAGAACATACTGGTCGTAACCAATGACCTATATGCAGACTTGGTAAAAGAACAGCTCCCTGAGTTGCAGCCCAAACAGATTTTATTAGAGCCTACACGTAGAAACACAGCTCCCTGCATTGCATGGGCAGCCTATCATATTCGCGCGCTGAATCCCAATGCCAATATCGTAGTAGCACCCTCGGACCACCTCATCCTGAAAGAAAGCGAATTCCTCACAGCCATTGAGAAAGGTCTGGCCTTTGTTGCGAAATCAGACAAATTACTGACTCTCGGCATTAAGCCCAACCGCCCCGAAACAGGTTATGGCTATATACAAATTGCCGAACAGACTGAAGACAACTTCTATAAAGTAAAAACTTTTACAGAAAAGCCGGAACTGGAACTGGCTAAGGTATTCGTAGAAAGCGGAGAATTTTATTGGAATTCCGGTCTTTTTATGTGGAACGTAAACAGCATCATTAAAGCCGGAGAACAGCTTTTACCCGAATTAGCCTCTAAGCTGGCAACCGGGAAGGACGTATACGGAACCCCGGAAGAAAAGAAATTCATAGACGAAAACTTCCCTGCATGCCCTAACGTATCTATCGACTTCGGCATTATGGAAAAAGCGGACAACGTATATGTATCATTAGGCGATTTCGGCTGGTCTGATTTAGGAACATGGGGATCTCTATATGACCTTTCTCAAAAGGATGAAACAGGCAATGTTACGCTGAAGTGCCAGTCATTATTATACAACAGCAAAGACAATATCGTTGTTCTTCCTCAAAACAAACTTGCTGTCATTGACGGTCTGGAAGGCTACCTAATTGCCGAATCGGATAATGTGTTGCTGATCTGCAAGAAAGATGAAGAACATTCTATCCGTAAGTATGTAAATGATGCACAAATCAAACTGGGTGAAGATTACATTTAACAGCATCGGGCCAAACATCCGCAAGCTGTATATTCTTCCCCAAAAAGAAGTTAACTTCGGGTATACAGGATGTTAACTTCATAAAAACACAAAGTTAACATCATCTGCCGAATAAAGTTAACTTCATAAAGAGCAAATAAAAAAGCGGTAGTTGGAAATAGCAACTACCGCTTTCATTTTTATATCGGGGAGGAAATCAAATCTTTTAGAGAGCCATACGAATAGACTCGGCTACTGCCTTAAATTCTTCATCTGTCAATTTCAGTTTCGGATTAGAAAAAAGCATATCCTTTTCATTCTGCATAGGAATCAGATGGATGTGTGCATGAGGCACTTCCAAACCCAGAACCGCTTCGCCCACTTTCTTACAAGGAAAAGCTTTGCCAATAGCCAATGCCACTTTCTTCGCAAAGACATGCATTGCAGCCAAATCCTCATCGTTTAAATCAAAAATATAATCCACCTCCTGCTTTGGAATGACCAACGTATGACCTTTCACCAATGGGTTAATATCAAGGAAAGCAAAGAATTTATCATTCTCCGCCACCTTGTAGCAAGGTATCTCACCTGCGATAATTCTGCTGAATATTGTTGCCATAACTGTAATATTATGTATAAAATAAGGCAAGCCCGTATAACGGACCTGCCTTTTCTTTAAAATGATATGTTCACTACTTCCAAATTGATGATACCCTGCGGTACTTTAATTTCAGCTACATCACCTACTTTCTTGCCAAGCAAACCTTGTGCAATCGGAGTATTTACAGAAATTTTTCCCTCTTTCAGGTTAGCTTCACTTTCAGAAACGATGGTATATGTCATTTTCATTCCATTCTTCACGTTCTTTAGTTCCACTTTATTCAATATCTGTACGCTGTCAGTCTTTAACTTGGACTCATCAATAATCTTGGCATCGGCAATCACTTGCTTCAGTTTATTGATTTTCATCTCAAGCAACCCTTGCGCTTCTTTTGCAGCATCATATTCTGCATTTTCAGACAAGTCGCCCTTGTCGCGTGCTTCGGCGATAGCAGCCACAATTTTGGGGCGTTCTACCGTTTCCAGCTGTTTCAAATCGGCTAACAACTTATTGTAGCCTTCTTCTGACATATAAGCCATACTTTTTTCCTCCTTATTTTTATATTGTTTTTAATGGTGCTATAAACAAAAAAGAATTCCAACATGGTCAGCATGCTGGAACCCTCTTTCCTATTTCCTTTGCAAAGATAGACTTTTAAATAATGCGTGTCAAGCAAAAAGTACTGCTTTGTAACATATTTAAATGAAATCTTCTTATTTATAACACGTTACAGCAAAGCCTTCACCGCTGCATCCAAGTCTTTTATAGTCTCACCGCGAGCGCTCAATTCGCTTTTTCTATTAATGAGGAAGACAGCAGGAAGCGACTGCACATTATAGGCAGCAGCTACACTGGAATATACCCCATTGGCATCGCGCACACATACCCAAGGCAAGTTATCAGCTGTTGTTTTCCAATAATGTTCGTCTGCATCCAAAGAAACCTGATAAATTTCCAATCCCTGAGCGGCATATTTATCGTACAGATCACGCAACATATAATTATGTGTAGGAGAAACCGCACTCTGATAAATAGTGAAATCCAGAATGACAACTTTACCCTTCAGGTCGCTCAGCTTATGCATATTGCCTTTCATGTCGCGCAAGTTAATATCGATGATACCGATTTCTGAAACGGCCTCTGTCGGGAGTTCCATAACTTTCTGCTGCGGGGCACGAGTATTCTTCATTCCCTTTATTACGATATTATAAAGATTTTTCGAACGGTCGGCATGCGGATAATAGTTATTCAGGCTCGTTGCCACAGCAGCAAAACACTTGACATCATCTTTATTGTTCAACGGATCAAATATCAAGTAATTATTCAATTTCTGGAACAAAGCAAAATAAGCGGATGCCGTATTTGGAGCTGCAAAAATATAATTTATTTTCACTTCGTCCTTGTAACTCTTCATTAATGCAGCAAGACTATCTTCAAACACATCCGCTCCAATCTGACGGGCCTGCATACTTTGAATCAATGCATTCACATTATTCTGAAGTTGCATTTGCTTCAATGTAAGTTCTTTTATCTTAACACTATTTGCCGACCCCTCTACTGTATAAGCCGTAGAAAAATCCGCATATGGTGCATCCAGTCGAACCGTTTCCGTAGAATCTATGGAAAAGTTGATAACCTTATCATCTACCCGTAAACGGTAAAACTCCGGAGAAACCGGGCGTACCTGTTTGAAAGCAAACGTACCGTTACCCTTCAACTTAACAGAGTCTAAAGGAACAATACCTTCCAAAGCCGAAGCTTCCAGATAAAGCATCTTACCGTCTGCACCGGAGATTTCACCTTCCACTTTAAATTTCGGTTCGGAATTACATGCGCTTAACCCCAAAGCAGCCAACGCAACAAAAAGAATCTTTTTCATATTTCGTGTATTTTTCTAAAAGAACGTGCAAATATACTTCTTTTCATGTTTAGTCAAAGCATTTTCCCGCTTCTTACACTTATAAAAGTGCAAAAAACAACTAAATACAAACTTTTTATCTCATTCCCACCGCATTACATGAATAAAATATGTATCTTTGCGGGAATTTTGAAAGAAAATAGATATAAAACATTTTTTATGATTAACCCAATTGTTAAGACGATCGAGCTTCCTGATGGCAGAACCATCACGCTCGAAACGGGAAAGCTGGCAAAACAGGCAGACGGTTCTGTAATGCTTCGTATGGGCAACACCATGCTTTTAGCTACTGTTTGTGCCGCCAAGGACGCAGTTCCCGGAACAGATTTCATGCCGTTACAGGTAGAGTACAAAGAAAAATTTTCTGCATTCGGACGTTTCCCCGGAGGTTTCACAAAACGTGAAGGTCGTGCCTCTGATTACGAGATCCTTACTTGCCGACTTGTAGACCGCGCTCTCCGCCCCCTATTCCCCGATAATTTCCATGCAGAGGTATATGTAAATATCATCCTCTTTTCTGCAGACGGCGTTGATATGCCGGATGCGCTGGCAGGACTTGCAGCATCAGCAGCGCTTGCCGTATCAGATATTCCTTTCAACGGACCGATTTCCGAAGTGCGCGTAGCACGTATCAATGGCGAGTTCGTCATCAACCCGACTTTCGACCAGTTGGAAAAGGCAGACATGGATCTCATGGTAGGCGCTACTTATGAGAATATCATGATGGTGGAAGGTGAAATGAACGAGGTTTCCGAAAAAGACTTGCTGGAAGCCATGAAAGCCGCCCATGAAGCAATCAAGATACAATGTAAAGCCCAAATGGAACTGGCCGAAGAGGTTGGCTCTACCGTAAAACGCGAATATTGCCATGAAGTAAACGACGAAGAACTCCGCAAGGCTGTTCACGACGCTTGCTATGACAAGGCTTACGCTATCGCCGCTTCCGGTAACAAAAACAAACACGAACGCATGGATGCTTTCGATGCTATTCGTGAAGAATTCAAAGCACAGTTCAGCGAAGAGGAGTTGGAAGAAAAGGCTCCGCTTATCGACCGTTACTATCACGACGTTGAGAAAGAAGCCATGCGCCGTTCCATCTTGGACGAAGGCAAACGCCTTGACGGACGTAAGACTACCGAAATCCGTCCTATTTGGTGTGAGATCGGTTATTTGCCCGGACCTCATGGCTCTGCCATCTTCACACGTGGTGAGACCCAGTCTTTGTCCACCGTTACTTTAGGTACAAAACTGGATGAGAAGATTATCGACGATGTTCTGGAACATGGAAAAGAACGTTTCTTACTGCACTACAACTTCCCTCCGTTCTCTACGGGTGAAGCCAAAGCACAGCGCGGTGTAGGCCGTCGCGAAATCGGTCATGGTCATTTGGCATGGCGTGCATTGAAAGGACAAATTCCGGCAGACTATCCTTATGTAGTACGCGTAGTATCCGATATTCTCGAATCAAACGGTTCTTCTTCTATGGCTACCGTATGTGCCGGAACATTGGCCCTGATGGATGCCGGTGTAAAAATCAAAAAACCGGTATCAGGTATCGCAATGGGATTGATTAAGAACACAGGTGAAGAAAAATATGCCGTATTGTCGGACATCCTCGGCGATGAAGACCACCTCGGCGATATGGACTTCAAAGTAACCGGTACAAAAGACGGTATCACTGCTACCCAAATGGACATCAAGGTAGACGGTCTGTCTTACGAGATTTTGGAGAAAGCATTGCTGCAGGCTAAAGAAGGCCGCGAATACATCCTGAGCAAAATCACCGAATGTATTGCAGAGCCGCATGATGACCTGAAGCCTCATGCTCCCCGCATCGAAACCATGACTATTCCTAAAGAATTCATCGGCGCCGTAATCGGCCCGGGCGGAAAGATCATCCAGGGTATGCAGGAAGAGACCGGTGCAACAATCACTATTGAAGAAATAGACAACATCGGCAGAATTGAAATTGCCGGAACCAACAAGAAGTGCATTGAAGACGCAATGCGTATCATCAAAGGTATCGTAGCCGTACCGGAAGTAGGTGAAGTCTACAAAGGAAAAGTACGTTCCATCATGCCTTACGGTGCATTCGTTGAGTTCCTTCCGGGCAAGGACGGTTTGCTTCATATTTCCGAAATTGATTGGAAACGTCTGGAAACAGTAGAAGAAGCCGGAATCAAGGAAGGTGATGAAATCGACGTGAAACTACTCGATATCGATCCTAAAACCGGTAAGTTCAAACTGTCCCGTAAAGTATTGCTTCCAAGACCAGAAAGACAAGAAAGACCGGAAAAGAAAGAAAAATAATCCTCATTAAATACAATTAGGATATAGTAGGCCCGACAGCAGATTACTGTCGGGCTTTCTTTTTGTCCCAATGCACCGACGGCAGTTATAAAAACAACAGATATATTTGCATATTACAAAAAGATTGCGTTGTTTTGTCATGCAAAACCTTAAATTGTCCGAAAAACATCAAACTGAATGTCCGATCTTACCAGATTACATACAATGGATCTTTTCTCCCGCTTTTTCCAAGAGAATCGAGAAAAGTTCCTGACTTTTGCCTACTCCTACCTCAGAGACAGAGCTGAAGCCGAAGATGTGTTAATGGAATCCATGATTACTTTATGGGAAAATCGCGACCGTTGGGAAGAAGACAGCAACCTTCACGCCCTGTTGCTGACAATCATCAAAAACAAATCCCTGAATATTTTAGAGCACAAACAAATACGCCTGCGGGCAGAAGAAGATATCAACAGCCATAGCCAACGGGAATTGAGTTTGCGCATATCAACCCTGAAGGCCTGTGAACCCGAACAAATATTCGACAATGAGATACAGCACATTGTCCACAAGGCGTTAGAACACATGCCTCAGCAAAGCCGGACTATCTTCATGCTGAGCCGTTATCAAAACCTTCCCAACAGGCAGATAGCAGAGCAACTGCACATCTCCCTGAAAACCGTAGAGGCACATATCACCAAAGCCTTGCGCATACTACGTCTGGAGCTAAAGGATTACCTGGCTTCCATACTCCTGTAAATGTTAAAATCACTTTTATTCAAAAAAAGTTCCATTTTCCGATAGGGTTGCCGCCGTCTCGTCGGTTATATATGCAGAGGGGCCACAGAGGACCTCCTTATAACCAAGCAATTCGTTTATGATGAACCAGGAATTACTATACAGATATTTTAGAGGAACAGCTTCCATTGAAGAAGAGAAGCAGATATTGAACTGGGTTGAAGCCTCCGAAGAAAACCGGGAAACCTTCCTGAAAGAGCGTATGCTGTTCGACGTATCCCTATTCTCCACCAAACAAGACGGCAAGAAAAGAGCAGCGCATCTCATTCCCCTCTTCCGCTGGACGGCGCGTATCGCAGCTGCTATCATCATAGCCGTATCCGCCTACTACATGACCGCAGACTATATATACAACAAAGGCGCACAGCCCCAAACCATTACCGTCCCTGCCGGACAACGCGCCCAGATTACGCTTGCTGACGGTACACGCGTATGGCTGAACGCCAAGTCGACATTGACATACGCTTCCAACTTCGGTCGCAGCGAACGTAATGTGGAATTAGACGGTGAAGCCTACTTTGAAGTTGCCAAGAACAAAAAGTTACCATTTTACGTACATACGGAGATGAATAAGGTGCGGGTAGTCGGAACCAGCTTCAATGTCTGCGCATACAAGGGCAGTAAGGAATTTGAGACGACTCTGGTAGAAGGCATTGTAGATATCTATCCAAGCTGTAACGACCAAGTGATTACCCGCCTGCAAAAAGATGAGTTCTTTGCCAATTATGACGGTCATTGCAAGAAAACGATACTCCCCTCATACCAATACCTCCGTTGGAAAGAAGGCCTGTACTGTTTCGACGATGTCCCGTTCAGTGTCATCTTAGACAAACTTGAAAAATACTACAATGTAAAAATAGCCGTTACCAGCCCCAGACTGCTGACCCACGAAGGTCTGACCGGCAAATTCAGGGAACAAGACGGCATTGAGCACATCTTACGGACCATCTCCAAAGAGCACCCGTTCAAATTCCGCATTAATGAAAACAAAGACTCGATAATCATATATGAATAGATAAAGAACCTTTAAATTTAGTACTAACCCCTTAAAAATAAAGATTATGAAACCATAGCAGAAACAGTCTGAGAATTACTTCCCCTTTTTTTGATAAAAAAGATCGGAAAGTACCCCCATACTTTCCGATCCGAAACAGTCAAAAATCGACCTTAATCAATTTATTAACTTAACACAGTGACAAAGATATGAGAAAAATTTCTTTGAATGGGCTTTTTTGTCCAAAAAGTTTTGAAATTAAGCAATTATTGCGCGCTATGAAGATCACACTATTCCTTCTTCTGTTTGTAACATTCCAAGCATACTGCGGGAATAGTTACTCTCAAAATGCCAAAGTAAATATCCCCAGCTCCCAGTTGAGAGTGGGACAGGTGCTTTCCCAAATTGAATCTCAAACAGAGTATTTATTTGTGTACAACAAAAAAAGCGTAGATGTACGCCGCACTGTCAATGTAGAAGCAGAAGGCAAGTCGGTAGCCGAACTTCTGGATGAAGTCTTTGCAGGAACAAGCATCAAATATGTAATGGAAGGCAAAAACATCGTTCTGACCAAGAAAAGCGAAAACACCGAAAACACTGACGGAGTGCAACAAGAGAGAGTCACCGTAAAAGGTGTCGTCACAGACTCTAAAGGCGAACCGATCATCGGCGCAAACATTCTGGAGAAAGGAACAACCAACGGCATCATTACCAATCTGGACGGTGAATTCACCCTCAATGCACCAGCCAATGCCACTTTAGTCATTTCCTATATCGGCTATGAGCCCATAAGCATTGCACTTAACGGCCGGACATCGCTGAAAGTACAAATGAAAGAGGAAGCCCTGGCATTGGAGACCGTTGTTGTAACAGCTATGGGTATCAAGAAAAAGGAAGCCTCCCTTACTTATTCCACCCAGCAGGTAGGCGGTGATGAGCTGACCCGCGCCAAAGATCCCAACATGATTAACGCACTGGCAGGCAAAACAGCAGGTGTGTCTATCACCCGCAACGCCTCCGGTTTAGGCGGCTCTGCCAAAGTTTCCATCCGCGGTATCCGTTCTGCCAACGCCGACGGAAACAACCAACCGCTATACGTCATCGACGGTGTACCCATGCTGAACAGCGTGGCCGAACAGGCGTACTCCGCCATGGGTGGCAACAACGACGCCGGCAACCGCGACTCCGGCGACGGTATTTCCAACTTAAACCCGGACGATATTGAAAGCATGAGCATCTTGAAAGGCGCTTCCGCAGCAGCCCTCTACGGGTCTCAAGCCGCCAACGGTGTAATCCTGATTACTACCAAAAAAGGAAAAGCCGGTATGCAGCGCATCGTATTCAACTCCAACCTCACCGTAGACCATGCCATCTGCCTGCCCGAATTCCAAGACAGATACGGTGCAAGCGGTGCAACCAGTTGGGGAGCCGAAGATAAGAATTTAAAGGCTTACAATAATGTAGACGACTACTTCAGCAACGGAGTTACCGCAACCAACTCATTGTCTATCATGACAGGCAAAGAGAAAATGCAAACCTACTTCTCATACGCCAACACGACCGCCAAAGGCATAGTCGATGTGAATAAGCTGCAAAAGCACAATATCACTTTCCGCGAAACGGCTTCTCTGTTCAATGACCGCCTGACCTTGGACGCCAACGTAAACCTGATGACTCAGAAAATCAAGAACCGCCCCACTTCCGGTGGTTACTACATGAACCCATTGGTAGGGTTGTACACTTTCCCGCGCGGCGAAGACCTCAGTGCCTATCGTGACAACAACGGATTCGAAAAATATGATGAAAACAGAGCCATGCCCTTGCAAAACTGGTATACGGACATCAACGGGTTCAACCAGAACCCTTATTGGCTGACCAACAGGGTTACCAGCAATGACAAGCGTTTCCGCACATTGGCCGCATTAAGCGCCAACCTGAAAATAAACGACTGGTTCAGCATTCAGGCTCGTGGCAACGTGGACTATATCAATGACAATTACGAACAGAAGATGTATGCCGGCACAGCAGCCGATGTGGCACATCAAAACGGACGTTACATCAAAATGAACCGTCAGGATTTCATGATTTACGGTGACGTTATGGCTATGTTCAACAAGACATGGAATGACTGGACTTTGAATGCAGCCATAGGCAGCAGCATCAATACCACAAAAGTGAATTCCTTAAGCCTTGATTCCGGTAAGTCCGGTTTATACAAAGCCAATGTATTCACAGTCCCCAACATGAATCTGGGCGGTGCAGGCACTTCATTCATTGATGAGACAGCCAACCAAAGGCGTACCATCCAATCCTTATTCGCAACGGCTCAGATCGGTTGGAAAGAGAGTATCTACCTGGATGTTACCGCACGCAACGACTGGTCCTCCACGCTTGCCAATACCAAGAGTGAAAATTCCGGATTCTTCTATCCGTCAGTCGGCCTTTCATGGATTATCAACAAGACTCTCAACCTGCCGGAATGGATCAGCTTCGGCAAAGTGCGCGCTTCCTGGGCACAAGTAGGTAACGACCTTCCTATCGGCATCACCAGTCCGGCACAGACAATTACGGCAGGCGGTGTGGTGCAGCCTATCGACTATTACTTTGCGGAAGACCTGAAACCGGAAATCAGTAACTCCATCGAAGTAGGTACCGAATGGAAATTCTTCAACAGCCGTTTGGACTTTGATTTCACGTTCTACCGCACCGATACCAAGAACCAGTTGATTCGCGTCAACACCACAGCCGAGCAACGTCCTTACCGCTGGATAAATGCAGGTAAAATCCGCAACACAGGCGTTGAAATCACTTTAGGCGCAACTCCGTTGATGAACGATGACTTCCGTTGGAAAACACAGTTCAACTTCGCCACCAACAAGAATAAGATTGTTTCCCTGGGTGGCACCCCCAACTTCCAATACGCATCGGGCAACGTAAGCATGCCCTATAAGATGATGGTCGTAGAAGGCGGTTCGCTGGGCGATATTTACGGCAACGTATTTGTACGCGACGAAAGCGGCAAAATCCTGCTGGAACCCGAAACAGACAAAGACGGCAAACCCAATGCAAAGGCCGGACTGCCACAGGTCACTACGGACAAGGCTGCCAAGATCGGTAATTTCAATCCCGACTGGACGCTGGGGTGGAGCAACACTCTGACCTACAAAGGCTTCTCCCTTTACTTCCTGATTGACACACGCGTAGGCGGCGACGTTATTTCACTGACACAAGCCGGACTGGACTATGCAGGGGTAAGCAAAGCAACCGGTGACGCCCGCAACGCAGGTCATTATATGCTGGAAGGACACAAGATCAGCGATGTGCAGAAGTTCTATCAAATGGTGGGCGACCGCGGCAACGGCACAACCGAATTTTACCGCTACGACGGAACGAACATCCGCCTGCGTGAAGTCTCATTGGGTTATTCCTTCCCGCAACGGATGCTCGAAAAGACCGGATTCATCAAAGGCGTAGACCTTTCGTTGGTGGCACGCAACCTGTTCTTCATTTACAAAGACGCCCCGTTCGATCCGGATGCAACAATGTCAGTGGGCAATGACAACCAAGGTCTGGACACCTTCGGCATGCCTTCAACAAGAAACATCGGATTCAACATTAAATTCACTTTCTAAATACCCGAACGATATGAATAAGATAAAATATACAACCGCATTACTCCTCGGCGGACTCCTGAGTTTCTCATCCTGTACCGATAACTTTACCGACTTCAACAGCACCGACGGAGCCTATACAGACGAATTACAGAAGTACGACAATCAAACCAACCTCGTACCCTTCTCCACCATTCAGAAAGGCATCATCTACCAGACCGGTGTAAACGGGACCGACTGGCAATATCAAATCATACAGAACTTGGCTGCCGATATGTTCTGCGGATATTTCCACGACATGAACGGCGCGTTCAATGCAAACAACTCCACCTACAACCTGAATAACGGTTGGACAAGTGCCATGTGGGTGTACACCTACGGATATGTCATGCCTTCCATCGCCGATGCCGAGAAGCTGAACACAGAAAAGGAATGGCCTCTATACCACGCCATTACCAAAATCCTTAAAGTGGCAACCCTTCACCGGGTAAGCGACTATTACGGTCCAATCCTTTACGACGGATTCGGAACCGCCGACCAAAAGCCACAGTCACAAGAAGAAGTTTACAAACGTTTCTTTGAAGACCTCGCCACAGCGGTGAATATATTGAAAGACTATAAGGGCGGCGTGTCTTTTGAAAGCGCCGACTTCATGATGCCTGAAGGCAAACGCACTCCCGCACAATGGCTGAAATTTGCCAACTCCCTGCGCTTGCGTCTTGCCATGCGTGTATCCAATGTGGCTCCCGCGCTGGCAGAAGAACAAGCCAAGGCAGCTTTGGACTCCAAGAACGGCGGCGTACTGGAAACTGCTAACGAAACAGTGGGGCAATACGGCATCCGCAACCCGCTGGGTGGTGTTGCCGGCTGGAGCGAAGTATATATGAATGCAAGTTTGGAGTCGTACCTGAAAGGCTATAACGACCCTCGCATCAAATCCTACTTCAACCTCGCACAAGACGGCAGGGACAAAGAGGGAAACATTATTAAGGAAGTTGCCGGTGTGAAACAGCTAAACAGCATCGAAGGTGAATACAAAGGCGTCCGCCAGGGAACAGGCGTAGCCGACAACCGCTACTCCACCCACTCTCAGACCGCCATTACAACCGGCAGTAAAATCATCGTCATGAGTGCAGCCGAAGTATGGTTCCTGCGTGCAGAAGCAGCCTTGAGAAATTACACGTCCGAGAATGTAGAGAACTGCTATAAGCAGGGCATCACCGTTTCTTTCGCACAATGGGATGCCAGCGGCGTCAGTGAATATCTGGAAAGCGAAGAAACTCCGGCGGCTTATGTAGACGCATTCGATAAGAAATTCGATGCGGACGCACCGACAAGTATCACTCCGAAATGGGATGAAAGCGCCCCACTGGAACTGAAACTGGAAAGAATCATCACCCAAAAGTGGCTGGCTATCTATCCGGAAGGTTGTGAAGCATGGGCGGAACAACGCCGCACCGGTTATCCCCGGCTCATCAAGGTCGCAGTGAACAACAGCGGCAACACCATCAGCACCGACGATATGATTCGTCGTGTCTTTTTCAACCAAGACTACAAGACGGACAACAAAGCTCTATATGACGCCTTAGTCAGCAAGCTGGGCGGTGCAGACAACGGTGGCACGCGCCTTTGGTGGGATGCCGGAGGGAATAACTTCTAAATGATACAAAGGTATATTCTTTGATTAATGACGTTTTCTTTGTATTAGTTATTACGGTAAAAAGATTGTAAGGAGCAAAGTCGGGGGGACTTTGCTCCTTCTTTTTATGAAGTGATCAAAAGGAGATATGATGATAGGCAAAGGGCCCGTTTTCTTACGCTCCGGGAGCTATGCAGATAAGCTCGGAGGGTTTGGAGAATACCTACGGTTGGTACGGGATGTACCAGCCGTAGGTACAACGTGTTCCTTAGGTTGGTAGGACAAGTACCAAAGGGTGGAACAACTCATACCAAAGGAGGGTATAAATTTGGTATAGGTATCTCATTCAAATCATGGACAGTATAAATCTATTTGTATACCTGTATCGGCAGTTCCCCCCTCAATGCTCCAAGCACATTCAATGCCAATGCTTCCATTTCGTCCTCACCCGGATAAACATGCACCGGTGCAAGGAACGAGATACGTTCTTTCAGCCGGGAAATGATATAATCGGAATGTGCCATGCCACCCGTCAGAAGAATGGCGTCTATCTTGCCGTACAACACAACTGAAGCCGCGCCAATGCTTTTAGCGATTTGATAGATCATGGCATCCAGTACCAGTCCGGCATGCCTGTCCCCCTCTTCTATCCGGCGGACGATGGCAGGAACATCTGTTGTGCCCAGATGGGCCGTCAGACCGGCACGCCCGGAGATACGCTTTTTAAGTTCGTCTTTTGTGTAGCGGCCGGAGCAACAAAGGTCGATCAACTGTCCTGCCGGAAGTGTCCCCGCACGCTCCGGCGAAAACGGTCCTTCGCCGTCAAGCGCATTATTGACGTCGACAGCCTTGCCATGATGATGGACACCGACAGATATGCCACCGCCCAAGTGACAAACAATCAGATCCAGGTCTTCATACCTGACATGCTGTGCGGCCGCATATCTGCGGGCAATGGCGCGTTGGTTCAGCGCATGCCAGATAGTGATGCGAGGCATCAGAGGAGACCCTGTGATACGGGCTATCTCATCCAGCTCATCCACAACGCCCGGATCGGCTATGAACGCACGACAACCGGGAAGCAGTGCGGCAAGTTCGGAAGCTATGAGGCATCCCAAGTTGCAGGCGTGGGTGCGCATGGCATGCAGAATATCATCCAGCATGGCATCATTCACCTCATATACGCCGCCCGGTATCGGTTTCAGCAGTCCGCCGCGTCCCACTATGGCGTCAAACTCAAAAGGTATATTATCAGCCTCCAGCTCTTTCAGCACCAGGTTCTTGCGGAACTCAAACTGGTCGATGATGTGTGAGAAAGAGGACAGTTCGTCCACCGTATGACGGATGTTACGCACCAGACGGGGAGTATCGTTCTCGTATACGGCAATCTTGGTCGAAGTGGAACCGGGGTTGATGACGAGTATTTTCATTTATATATCTGCTATTTGTTTCCTACGGTCATGGCGTGTCCTTCATCTGCAACACCGGAGCAGGTGAGGCATGCCATGGCGATACTGTAATATTTGGACAAGCCGGAGTCACTGCGCGACGGCAGCACCACCGGGCAGACAGGCCCCTGAAGCAAGCCTGCCATATCGGCGTGAGAGAAGAGGGAAACGGCCTTATAAAAGGCATTGCCCGATTCTATATTCGGGAAAATCAATACATCGGCCTCCCCATTGATGGGAGACACGATGCCCTTAATGTCACCGCTCGTCTTCTCGCAGGATGTCTTTACGTCCAGCGGGCCGTCGATAATGACATTCCCGAATTCGCCGGCTTCGGCCAGTTCTACAATGTTGACGTAGTCCAACGAATGGGGAAACTTGGCGCTCACTTTCTCCGTACAATGGATAAGGGCGATGCGCGGTTGCCCGATACCAAAATGGCGACAAGTATGAATGGCGTACCAAATCATCTCTATCCGCTGCTGCAGAGTGGGCCGGGGAATGACAGCGGCATCCGAAAAAAACAGCAGTTTATCATAGGTGGGAATCTGCATTACAGCAAGGTGCGTCAGAATCTTTCCTTTGGGCAGCAGGCCCTTCTCTTTGTCGAGAATGGCATGGAGCAGGTTGTCTGTATTGATTATGCCTTTCATCAAAATGTCCGCGCCACCCTCACGCACGATGCGCACCGCTTCGCGTGCGGCTTCATCTTTGTCCTCGATATGCAAAGTCCGCACATACTCAGGATACTTCTTCAGAGTAGGATATTTTTCCAGAATAGCCGAATCGCCAATCATCAGAAACTCCGCAATACCTTCATCCAAAGCGCGGGATATGGCATATTCAGTATTGGGGTCATCAGCACAAACTACGGCAATGCGCTTCCTCTTATTCAAGGTTTTCAGGTGGGAGGTCAGTTGATCAAAGTTCCGAATAGGTTCCATAACGTTAGATTTTTAGCAAATATCTAAAAAAATGCCGAGAAAATAAACGTTACACCTTATTTTATTTTCTATGTTTAATATCATTTTGACAGAATCGAGACAAAAGAGCAGCGTTTCCTTTGAGACAAAGGAGCATAAGGACATAAACCATGCAGACAGATACCGATTATGCAACACAACAGATATTTGCTCTTTCGTCCTTATGCCTGAATATGATATAAAAGAAAAAAACTCTGTGAAACACTGTGTCCTCTGTGGTGAATTATGTACTTTTGCCATAAATACAGAGATATACAATATGAACAGCCTTATTTTTCCGCCATACGTGCATGAGGGAGACCGGGTGATAATCCTCTCTCCTTCCAGCAAGATAGACAAGTCCTTCCTGAAAGGGGCCAAGAAACGGCTGAAGTCATGGGGACTGGAAGTGGTCATCGCCAAACATGCAGGAAGTGCACATGGAACCTATGCAGGAAGCATACAGCAGCGACTGAAAGACCTGCAAGAAGCTATGGACGACGAGAAAGCCAAAATCATCCTTTGCAGCCGCGGCGGATACGGCGCTGTGCATCTGGCAGGGAAGCTCGACTTCACCAAGTTTCGCCAGCACCCCAAATGGCTCATCGGCTTCAGCGACATCACAGCCCTGCATAATGTATTCCAGCATAACGGCTTTGCCTCGCTGCATGCTCCAATGGCGCGTCATCTTACCGTAGAACCGGAAGATGATTTCTGCACCCTGGCTCTGAAAGATATTCTGTTCGGCAACAAGCTGCAAGAAGAGACAGCGTTCGGCTATACCTGCCCTGCCCATAAGCTCAACCACAAAGGCGAGGGAACGGGAATACTCCGGGGAGGAAACATATCCGTCTTTTACGGTCTGCGAGGCACACCTTATGACATTCCGGCAGAAGGCACGATACTCTTCATCGAGGACATAGGCGAGCGTCCCCATGCAGTGGAGCGCATGATGTACAACCTGAAACTGGGCGGCATACTTGAGAAGCTGTCCGGACTGATCATCGGACAGTTCACCGAATACGAGGAGAATATGTCTTTAGGCAAAGACTTGTATGGCGCACTGGCCGATCTGGTAAAAGAATATGATTACCCCATATGCTTCGGCTTTCCGGTGGGACACGTCACAATGAATGTGCCGATGATCAACGGCGCACAGGTCACGCTGGAAGTCGGGAAAAAAGAAGTGAAACTAAGTTTTAACACTCACAAAGAATGAAACGGAATTATACAATTATCCCACTATTCCTACTGTTGTTCGTAGCTATGGTGGCATGCAGCAATAAAAGCAGAAACAACGCAGACAGCGAAGGCAAACAGCCCCAAAGCACAGTCAACGTCCCCCAGTTTGATGCGGACAGCGCTTATCAGTATGTCAAGGCACAGGTGGATTTCGGCCCGCGCGTACCCAATACGGCAGCGCATAGAGCCTGCGGAGAGTATCTCGTAAAGAAGCTGGAGCAGTTCGGAGCCACCGTATGCAGCCAGCAAGTAGATTTAATAGCCTATGACGGCACATTGCTGAAAGCCCGCAACATCATCGGCAGCTACAAACCCGAAACGAAAAAACGCATCTTGCTTCTCTCGCACTGGGACAGCCGCCCCTGGGCAGATGCCGACCCCGATGAAAAGAACCGGCACACACCCATCCTCGGCGCCAACGACGGTGCAAGCGGCGTAGGCGTATTGCTCGAAATTGCCCGCCAGCTTCACAAGCAACAACCGGAACTGGGCATTGATATCGTATTGGTGGATGCCGAAGACTACGGCCCTCACCAGTCTTATGAGGGCACACATAAGGAGGAGCAATGGGCTCTTGGTTCGCAGTATTGGGCCCAGAATCCTCATGTGCAAGGATATAACGCACGTTTTGGTATTCTTCTTGACATGGTGGGGGCCAAAGACGCCACTTTCCTCTACGAAGGCTATTCCGAAGAATTTGCCAAAGGCATCAACCGGAAGGTATGGAACACAGCCAACAACCTGGGTTACGGACGGTATTTCGTAAAAGAAAGAGGGAACACCGTAACGGACGACCACCTTTTTGTTAACCGCAGTGCACGTATTCCCACTATCGACATCATCCAATGCAGCGAGGAAACCGGATTTTACGAAAACTGGCACACCTTGAAGGATGATATGGACGGAATTGACCGCAACACCCTGAAAGCGGTGGGCCAGACCATTATGGAAGTTATCTATAAAGAGAAATAAATACTAAAGATAAATTATTATGAGTATCAATGAAGTACAAGATGAAGTAATTGCCGAATTCAGTGATTTCGACGATTGGATGGACCGCTATCAGCTCCTCATCGATTTAGGAAATGAACAGGAACCGCTTGATGATAAATACAAGACAGAGCAAAATCTGATTGAAGGCTGCCAAAGCCGCGTTTGGCTGCAAGCGGATGAGAAGGACGGCAGGATCATTTTCCAAGCCGAAAGCGATGCGCTAATAGTGAAAGGGATTATTTCGCTTCTCATCAAAGTACTTTCCGGACATACCCCGGACGAGATTCTGGATGCAGACCTTTACTTTATAGACAAAATAGGATTGAAAGAGCATCTCTCGCCCACACGCAGCAACGGATTGCTTTCCATGGTGAAGCAGATGCGGATGTATGCGCTGGCGTTCAAGGCAAAAAATGCTAATGCCTGAGCAACCTGCAATCTCCCGGACAGAAGAACAGAAGGCCACATTCTATATATATATAAATAGGTGTAAGGAAATCACAGGTTTGCCCTTTTGTTCTTCTGCCTATGTCCAATCACTTTTCCTCTCCCTCCACATATTCCAATATGTCCCCCGGTTGGCAGTCCAGCGCCCTGCAGATTGCCTCTAACGTAGAAAAACGAATGGCTTTCGCTTTACCGGTCTTCAGAATAGAAAGGTTTGCCGGTGTAATATCAATCTTCTCCGCCAGCTCTCCCAAAGATATTTTTCTTCGGGCCATCATTATGTCAAGGTTTACTATAATCATCTTCTTTTCCTCAATATCAGGTTAAATAGTCAACTCCTGCTCTTCTTTCATCTTCAGGCCGATAGCAAACACCTCGGCCACAATCAAGGTAGAAATTCCCAATACCAGCGTCGTGGTATTCACCATATCCGAAAGGCCTAACTCATAACCGCGAACAGAAAAGACTTCCCCCACATTCCTATAAGTGAGATAAGCCGGAAGAACCTCCGTACAGAAACTGATGATTAATGCCAGCCCCAGAAAACGCAGGCGACGGACATTCCTCCAATTAAATATATCGGACTTATTAATGGAAACCACCAGACGGACAAAAAGTATAATCGCCCAAACGCAAATACAAATATGCGCTAAATTCAATAGGGTAAATGTTACCTGACTCCAAGCAGCAGACTGCGTATCTACGCTGACCACCATTGAATTGAAAGAAACAGGCACATACTTTCCGCTCTTCTCATTATAGACAGAATCCTGGAAAAAACCGTTCTCACCCGTCGCAGAAAGATGTTCCGGCAAGAGACTGATATACTTCATGTTTATCAGTTCCCTCTGGTTTTCTGCGGAAGTGTCACTCTCTATACCGGCTTCCAAGCCGGCCTTCACCCCTACAACAAAATAGTAGGCGGTCTCAAAAATCGAATAACTTAATACAAGTACTACGATCACACAAAGAATGTTCAGCCTTCTTTTCATATTTCAAAAGTTGTATTAGTCCGGTAACCGATAAGAATTCATCACTCTATAAGAGACTGCAAACAACACTACCGCCCCTGCCAGACATATCCAGTAAGCGGGTTCTCCCAATAAATCGGACGTGTATTCCACATCAGGATAATGCAAGCTGAGAAATACCGACAAACCATTGTTCAAGATATGTATTAAAATTCCGGGAACAAGACTGCCCGTTTTATAATATAACCAGGCAAACAAGATGCCCGACAACGTGGCGCCCACTACCTGTGCCGGATTAATATGAAAAATCCCGAAGATAAGCGCCGACAATATAATAGCCTTTACCGGATTGTACTTCCGCAGCAGCACTTTCGTGATTGCCCCGCGAAACAACATCTCCTCCAGAATAGGGCCCAACACCGATATACAGAGGATTCCCAACCAGCCCGATTGCAGCAGGTCAAACGTATTGCCCAGCCAATCCGGAAGGAAAGACAACTTGGACATTACAAAATCAATCAAGAAAATAGTGGCGAAACCGATAATGATGCTCCAACCCAGATAAGGTACTGATACCGGAGACCATATCTTTCCGTCATCTTTCAGATAGCCCTTCTTCCATAGATAGCCCCCCATGCCGACAAATCCCAATAACATACTCGGAGCCAAAGCAATGGTATTTGCCCCATCTATCGTTCCACTGACCGCATAAGAATAAAGCATGGCGAAAGGCATCGCCAACAATGCAGCCAGAATTTGCATCACAAAATAAACCAAAACTAATTTTATCGCTGTCTTCATCGTTCCTTTCTTTTCAAAAAGCGTGTAAAGATACACATTTTCCTGCGAACCCGTTAAGCGTCCGTAACAACTCCCATTAACAACATCATCACCATGGAAAGCGACAACACCAATAACGTAATACTCATAAATGCTTTTTTCATAACCGTATGCTCTTTTGTAATCCATATTTATTCTTATCTCAAATCTTGTTTTTCAATAAGAATTTATCGTTTTTCGATATGCAAATAAAAAAGCTTTTTTTGAAAGTACAAAGAAAAACGAGATATATTTATCGAAAAACAATAAAAAAGGCATGTTTTTCAATAAACATACAAAGAGTATCCTAAAAAATGAAACAGCAGGGAGTATTATTGTAATGAAAGAATGGCAGTGATTTCCGCTTCATCCTTATGAAGCTGTTCGATCAATTCCTCAATGGAATCAAATTTCAATTCAGGCCGGGTACGGCGGATGAAAGATATCCGCATGGGCTGATCATAAATATCAGCATCAAAATGGAAAATATGCACCTCAATGCTACGGTCCAGACCATTATTCAATGTAGGCCGGTAACCAATACTCAACATTCCTGTATGCTTCGCCTCGCCGAGAAAGACATTAACAGCATACACCCCGTCGGCAGGAACCAGCTTCTCAGAATCATTGACACATAGATTGGCAGTCGGGAAACCTATCTTACGCCCCACATGATAGCCGTTTACAACCGTACCGTTCAGAAAAAAATGATAGCCCAGACAGTTGGCTGCTTCCGAAACATCTCCCTCCAACAAAAGGTGGCGAATAGCCGAGGAACTGACGGTCATCTCATTATTGGAATAGGCCTGCGCCAATATCACCTCCATTCCCAATTCCTGCCCGTAACGCACATAATCATCAAAATCTTCACTGCGGTTATGTCCAAAACGGTGGTCGTAGCCTATCACTAAAGCCTGCACCTGATAGTCACCTTTCAATACAGCCATAAATTGTTTGGCCGAAAGACGGGCTAAATCAGGTGTGAAATCAAGCATGATGCAATAATCTATGCCGGTATCGGCAAGCAGAGCGGTCTTCTCGTCACAAGTGGTGAGCAACTCGGAGTGAAAGTCAGGGTGCATTACTTTGCGGGGATGCACCGGAAAAGTAATAACCGATGAGGCAAGCCCACGTACAGCCGCAGCCTCGCATACCTGTTCTATCAGGAACCTATGCCCCCGATGCACTCCGTCAAAAAAGCCAATGGTAGCTACATTCGGCAGGAGCTCCTTACCGGATATTTCAGTGTGTAACTGCATGCTCACCCTATCCTGTCGGTTTACTTAAATAAATGACTCCAATCCTCGCCGGCTTTTGGAGTATAGGTGGAGATGCCCAATGACCGGGCCGTTATACAGTTGGCTTCCGAATCATCGATAAAGAAGGTTTCTTTCGGATCCAAACCCGCCTCATCCAGCACTTTCCGGAAGATTTCTTCATCCGGCTTTGCCATTTTCATCTCGTAGGAGAGGAAAATGTGCTCAAAATAATCTTCTACGCGAAATGTCTTATAGGGAAAAGCATGCTCACAAGACCATTTCCAATGAATTTCATTAGTATTGCTCAGCAGATATACCACATAATCCTTACGCAAAGCCAATAACAAATCCAATTTGCAAGTCGGTATATTCACCAGGAAGCTGTTCCATGCGGCATCAATCCGGGCATCAGCAACGTTCTTGCCTATCTTCCCCCGAATCACATTCCGAAAATCGGCACTGGAAATAAGCCCCTTCTCATAATGCTGGAAGAAGTCCTGCTGATGATATATGTCAAGAGCATGCTCCACATCCGGCAATCCCAGTTTCTTAAAATTCTCCAAACAACGCTGACGGTCCAAATCAATCAGTACACCGCCAAAGTCAACTATAAGATTTTTGATTCCTTTTCTTTTCATCACCCTATTTTTGCATGAAACGTCGGACAAGACGGATGCCTTCGCCCACCCATAATACCAAAGAAGTAGAAGCTATAATTATCATCCAGGTTGTGAAATCAAGTGGTTCCGTACGGAACACCGCTCCACCAAACTGCACAATAATGAACTGGCCTCCCAAAATAGCAAGTACCACCAACTCCATGCCGTAAGATCTGGAGATCCCTTTAAAGGCAGAATCCGACGTTCCGAATACCCTTGCATTGAAAAGGTTCCAGAATTGCAACATGACGAAGAAAGTAAAGAAGATGGTCAGGCGCTGCGGCGTCATACCATTCTCTTCGTTATTAAACCAGAATAACATTCCCATGAGCAATATCAGGAAAGCCATTCCCATACCAAGAATATAATTTCTCATGGATTTAGTTATAATGAAATCAGTGCTTTTGCGGGGTTTCTCTTTCATCACACTTTCACTGGGAGGGATAGATGCCAAAGCCAAAGCGGCAAATGTGTCCATAATCAGATTCACCCACAACATCTGTGTTACGGTCAATGGCAGTTCAGTACCCACCAATGAGCCAAGCAGCACAATGAACAATGCCACAAAATTAATTGTCAGCTGGAATACGATGAAACGTTGGATATTCTTATACAACGAACGTCCCCACATCACAGCCGTACCGATACTGTTGAACGAGTCATCCAGCAATGTTATATCACTTGCTTCCTTGGCAACAGATGTCCCTGTTCCCATAGACAGACCTACCTGTGCATGGTTCAAAGCCGGAGCATCATTAGTACCGTCTCCCGTCACAGCCACCACCGCACCTTTCTGCTGCAACAGCTGGACCAAACGCTGTTTGTCGGTAGGGCGGGCACGTGACATAATCTTCAAATCCAATACCCTGTCAAGAGCCTCTTCATCCGTCAACTCGGCAAAAGCAGCACCTGTAATACGGTTCCGCTCAGTATCTTCCTCCTTCCACAAACCAATCTGCCGCGCAATTTCAGTAGCCGTACCCGGTGTATCTCCCGTCACTATCTTGACGCCAATGCCTGCCGACTGGCATTTTGCAACAGCAGCAGGCACATCCGGACGTATAGGATCGCTGATTGCCACAACACCCAGAAAAGACAGGTCATTCCCCGCCACCAAAGCCACGCAATCATCTTTCGCCGTATCATCATCTACTATCTTATAAGCAAAACCGAGCGTACGCATCGCCATATTCTGGTATTTCAGTAACTGGGCCTCCACAGTAGAACGATATTCCACAGCATCCACCCGCTTGCCGTCCAGCAGTACATCCCGGCATTTTCCCAATACGATTTCAGGTGCGCCCTTCACATAAAGGACTTTCTTTCCGATCAGAGGAGAGTCCACCAAAGTTGCCATGAATTTCCGTTCCGTAGAAAAGGTCAGCTGGTCAAGCACCTTCGCGCCCTCCCTAAGTTCCAGATAATTACGTTTCTGACTATCAAGCCACAAAAGCAAGGCCACCTCGGTAGGATTACCCACTCCCTTCGGTTTCTCTCCCGGTGTCATTTCTTCCAGAAAAGCGGTGGAATTGGCACTGATACCCTCTATTACCAGTTTACTCAAATCATCCTCCCCTACTTCCCTTCCGTTTTTCAGTCCGTAAAAGTCAGGTTCATACACCTGCATCAGGTTCTGCGTCAACGTACCCGTCTTATCCGTACAGATAACGGTTATCGCTCCCATCGTCTCGCAAGCGTGCATCTTTCTCACCAGATTATTGGTAGAAAGCATGCGCCGCATATTCAGCGCCAGACTGAGCGTCACACTCATAGGCAACCCCTCAGGAACAGCCACGACTATCAAAGTCACCGCCATCATAAAATATTGCAAAGTAGCTTTCAAAGCAGGCAACCATTGCTCAAACGTATGGAAAGAAGCAAAATCATAGACCAAAACCACATCCTTTATAAAGAAGATGGCAAACGCCAAACCTGCTACCGAGAAACCTATTTTTCCTATGAGGTTGGCAAGTTTTGTAAGTTGGATATTCAAGGGAGTAGGCTCGGTGCTTTGCTCCGTACTTTGACGGGCCACTTTCCCAATCTCCGTAGCGTCGCCAACCGCTTCCACACGCATCATTCCATGCCCGTCGACTACCGTTGTGCCACGCAGCACGCGATTGGAAGCGTACGTAGCCTCTTCATCAAAATCGGCTTCTACAATGGTTTTGGCAATAACAGGCTCACCCGTAAGATTGGATTCGTTTACTTGCAGGGAAATGGCTTCCAACAACTCACCGTCGGCCGGGATCTCCTCACCGGTTTCCAAAATTATAATATCACCGACTACCACCTCCTTACGGGGAATCTCCTGTACACGCCCATTACGGATAACCTTTACTAAGGTTTCCTCATTCACAGCGTTCAGCAGATCAAACTTTTTGTTGGCATCATATTCAAAGAAGAAACCGATGCCGGTAGCCAATAGAATAGCGGCTATGATACCGATGGTTTCGGCATATTCATTCTCGACCATGGAAATAATCAAAGAAAAGAAAGCAGCCACCAGCAGCACTCTTACTACCGGGTCTTCAAACTTTTCCAAATAGAGTTTCCACAAAGAGGGACGCTTCGGGGGCGTCAAAAGGTTTACACCATGCTCTGTACGGCTCTTCCGCACTTCATCGTCAGTGAGCCCGACGTGATAAAAATCATCCTTTGTTGCAGTCATGCAAATCGTTAGGTTTAAATTGAATTGCAAAAGTACAACAATAATTTATATAGTAAATGTTATTAAATCTTTTTATAGGTTTGGTAAATTCCTTTCCCAAACTATTTTTTTACTTGGACAATAAACAAAAAGATGAATTCAATTGTTATCAAAGAAGAAATTTAAACAAAAGAGAGTTATGGAAAAGTACATCTGCACCATTTGCGAATACGTTTACGACCCCGAACAGGGCGATCCTGAAAACGGTATAGAACCGGGAACAGCCTTCGAAGATCTTCCCGACGATTGGGTTTGCCCCTTATGCGGAGTAGGCAAAGATGAATTTGAGAAAGCGTCCTAAGACGCTTTCTTTTCTTTTATATCACTGCTGGCTTCCACTACGTTGACAACGTAATCTCCCAGCTTTTCACATTCCGCAATAATGTCCATATAATAAACTCCCATCTGGTAATCATACTCCTTGTTATTAACATCAAGGATATTCTGGTTTTTCAGCTGATTGCGGTAATTATTGATTTCATTCTCAATATTGAACGACTTGTTCACATCGATGCCCTGATGATCCGAGCGCTCCACTACCACGATCATCTGCCCAAGAGCATCATCGGTCAGCTTCATCATAAAATGGATGTGTTCATATTGCTTTTCCGTAAATTCCAAATTCGCCTGCCGCTTGCGATTGATGGTACGCGCCAAGTTATAACAGCTGTCACCGATACTTTCTATCTCCGTCACTTCACGCAGCATAGCCCTGATCTGCAGTTTACTCTCAGAGCTCAAACGTCCTTCCGACACTTGGTTCAGGTAGTTCGCAATCTCCAGCTCCATACTGTCACTGATGTTCTCGTATTTTTCTATCCGGCTAAACAGCTTATTGAAATCATCATCCTTATCGGTATGCAGCAAATCGCGTACCATGCCAAACATACGATGAGTACGTTCGGCAAACAAGTGAATTTCTTTGCTTGCCTGCAGAATAGAAAGTTCCGCTGTGGAAAGCATACCGCCCGTAATAAAACGCAAGCGATATTCTTCGTCCTGTTCTTTCTGCGGAATAATGGCACAGACCGTACGTTCTATAAACTTCACGAACCATATCAGGATCAACACATTACATATATTGAAGCATGTATGGAAAGCCGACAGTTTAAATGAGACGGCAACGGCAGGATCCTTAGTGCCCATCACATTATCCACAAACCAAGACACTCCCTGCGTAAAAGGAATAAACAGGCACAACACCCATATAACGCCAAACACATTAAATACCAGATGCGCCAATGCAGCCCTCCTGGCCTGCGTATTACCGGTAAGTGCTGCAAGATTGGCCGTTATAGTCGTTCCTATATTCTCACCAAGAACAAGGGCCGCCCCCAACTCAAAGCTGATCCAACCGTTCGCACACATAATAAGAGTAATGGCCATTGTTGCCGCAGAAGCCTGCACAATCATAGTCAAGACTGTTCCTATAAGCACAAAAAGCAGTACGGATATATATCCCATATCGGTATAGTCCTGCACAAAAGCCAGCATTTCCGGGTTCTGACTCAAATCGGGCGCATTGTTCTTCAAATAAGAAAGCCCCATAAACAAGAAAGAGAAACCAAAAATAAATTCACCGATAGACTTACGATTACTTTTCTGAGAGAAGAGGAGAGGAATACCAAAAGCTAAAAGAGGAAGGGCGAAAGCTGCGATGTCTACTTTAAATCCTAATGCTGAAATGATCCATGCCGTAACGGTAGTACCGATATTGGCACCCATAATCACACCGATAGACTGTGATAAGGTTAACAACCCGGCATTGACAAAACTCACCACCATTACGGTAGTTGCCGAAGAGGATTGGATAAGCGCTGTTATGAGCACCCCTGTCAGCACGCCGGTCACCCGGTTGGTTGTCATAGCGGTTAGAATCTTCCGCAAACGGTCGCCGGCAAATTTCTGAAGTCCCTCACTCATAATTTTCATTCCGTAGAGGAACAACGCCAATGAGCCAAGCAGCTTTAAAAAATCATAAAAAGAATATTCCATCTTTAATTAGTTAAAGTGTTTCTTTGTGTCATTTGTTATTATGTTCTATATTTAACGTGTTAATCACCTCAAAAAAAGACATCATGAAACACATGTTACAAATTTGTTGCAAAAATAATAATATTTATAAAGAATTCCCTATAGGAAGCTCACTTTTGGATATTTATTACGGTTTTAATCTTAATTTTCCCTATCAGGTAGTCAGCGCCAAAGTAAATAACCGTTCTGAAGGACTCAATTTCCGGGTCTACAACAATAAAGATGTTGAATTTTTGGATGTACGGGATTCTTCCGGTATGCGTACATATGTCCGTTCGCTTTGCTTTATCCTGTACAAGGCTGTCAATGAATTGTTTCCGGACGGAAAACTGTTTGTGGAGCATCCCGTATCCAAAGGCTATTTCTGCAATCTCCGCATCGGGCGTCCCATTGAGCTGGAAGACGTATCGGCCATAAAAAGACGGATGCAGGAAATCATAGCGGAAGATATTCCATTCCGCCGCACCGAATGTCATACCACCGAAGCCGTACGCGTATTCAGCGAACGGGGCATGAACGACAAAGTGAAACTGCTGGAAACATCCGGCTCCATATATACCTATTACTATACATTGGGAGATACGGTGGACTACTATTACGGCAATTTGCTCCCCAGCACAGGCTTTATCAAGCTGTTTGACATCGTGAAATATTACGACGGCCTCTTGCTGCGTATTCCCAATAAAGAGAACCCTGCCGTACTCGAAGATGTAGTAAAACAAGAGAAGATGCTTGATGTATTCAAAGAACATCTGCGCTGGAACTATATCATGGGGCTGAGCAATGTGGGCGACTTCAACCTTGCCTGCGAGGAAGGCCATGCAACCGACCTGATTAAGGTGGCCGAAGCCTTACAAGAAAAGAAGATAGCCCAAATTGCCGACGAAATCTATCACCGGGGAGAAAACGGAAACCGCGTAAAGCTTGTCCTGATCTCCGGCCCCTCCTCTTCCGGAAAAACAACCTTCAGCAAACGACTCTCCGTACAGTTGATGACCAACGGACTGCGCCCCTATCCCATTTCATTGGACAACTATTTTGTAGATCGTGAAGATACTCCGCGTGACGAAAACGGCAATTATGATTATGAATCTCTCTATGCCCTCGACCTTGAGCTTTTCAACAGCCAGTTGCAAGCCTTGCTTCGGGGAGAAGAAGTGGAACTGCCCCGGTTCAACTTCACGTTAGGCAAAAAAGAATATAAAGGAGACAAACTGCGCATCGACAAGCATACCATTCTTATATTGGAAGGCATCCATGCCCTGAACCCGGAATTAACCCCGCAAATATCCGCCGAGGATAAATACAAGATTTATGTTTCCGCGCTGACAACCATCTCACTTGACGACCACAACTGGATTCCCACAACGGACAACCGCCTGTTGCGCCGCATTATCCGCGACTTCAACTATCGGGGATATTCAGCTCAAGAAACCATTTCACGTTGGCCCAGTGTACGTGCCGGCGAGGACAAATGGATCTTCCCCTATCAGGAAAATGCCGATGTCATGTTCAACTCGGCCTTGCTGTTTGAGTTTGCCGTATTGCGCTGCCATGCAGAGCCCATACTCACCAGTGTGCCACGCAACTGCCCTGAATATGCCGAAGCCTATCGTCTCATGAAATTCATCAAATATTTTACACCGGTACAGGACAAGGAAATTCCACCGACATCCTTACTGAGGGAGTTCTTGGGCGGCAGCAGCTTTAAATACTAAAACCGATGCCGGAGATTCCATCCGCCAATGAGGTAAATTATGGACTTTTGCATACAACATAGCAAAGAAAGTCTTAACTTTGTAAGCAAATAAAACAAACTTACGCATAATGAAAAGAATCATTACAGTACTTTTTGCGGCACTTTTCTGTCTGTGTGCCCAAACGTATGCACAAAATCGTGCCGATGAATTAATGAAACAAGCACAAGAAAGTCTTGCCAAAAAAGAATATATCAAGGCTCGCTACCTGTTCCTACAAGCCTATAATTCCTTTGCTTCACAGGAGAAATACACCCAGGCAGTGGAATGTGGCGTCAATGCCAGCGCCCTCTATCACCGCGAGAACTATTATAAAGAAGCATTCGAGTTACTGCGCAATGCAGAGCAACTGATAGGAAACGGCGAACAAAAACTTAAAAAGAACCTCCCCGACCTGCGTTTCCGCATCAATAAAGAACGGCTGCAGATGTACATCAACATCAAAAACCCTGCCCGCGCCAAAGAACAACTGAAAAAGCTGGAAGAAACAGCCCAAGCCGCCAAAAGCGACTCCTTGAACAACGATTTCCTATATACCCAAGCCAACTATTATTATACTTTCGGCATGAACTCACAAGGAGATGCGGCCTTCAAGAAACTGATAGAACAGTACAAACGGCAAAAGAATTATGTCAAGGTGGACGAATGTTACAAAACCCTCATAAGCATTGCCCGCAAAGCAAACAACGCAGGACTGGTGGCCCGCACCTATGACAAATACATTGTCTGGACAGATTCGGTCAAAGCGCTCACCGCACAAGACGAACTGAATATATTGAAAAAGAAATATGACGAGAGCCTGACTACCATCCAAGAGAAAGACGACTCCCTTTCCGCCAAACAGTACATTATTATCGGACTCTGCGTATTGGCAGCCATCTTAGCAGCAGCATTAGTAATAGGAGCAATCGTATTATTGCGTTTTATCATGCTGACGCGCAAGCAAAAAAAGGCGATTGCCATTGCCAATGAGCACAATGAACTGAAAACCAAATTCATTCAGAACATTTCCGCCCAAATGGAACCGACCTTGGATACGCTCGACTCACAGTTGCCCGGCGTACAGGCATTACGCACTTTCTCCGGTCACATCCAAGAGTTGTCCGAGTTGGAAAACAGTTTGTCAGAGCCCTATGAAGTACAGGAACAGAACATTTCAACTTTCTGCGAGAGCGTCATGGACAAAATAAGAAGCAAAGTACAAGAAGATGTGGTCCTCACTGTAAACGCTCCCAAACTGAATGTAAAAATCAATTCAGAGCATCTGGAACGCATCCTGCTACATTTGCTGGAGAATTCCGCCGAATACACTCCGGCAGGCGGAAAGATATGGTTGGATTTCAAAAAACGCGGTGCCCATACACATCAGTTCATCATCAGTGACACAGGTTGCGGAATTCCCGAAGAACAACGCGAGAGTATATTCAAGCCGTTCACCGAAGTAAAAGACCTGACTCAAGGCGACGGATTAGGCCTGCCTATCTGTTCGCTCATTGCCACCAAAATGAATGGCAGCCTCACGCTGGACAGCGGCTATACCAAAGGGGCACGATTTGTACTGGAGCTCCACGCTTAAACAAAATGAGAGTTGAAAGCTACTATGCGGCATCATTGTGCGGCTGGCTTTCAACTCTCAATTTTTAATATCCGGTTCCTTTAGCTTTCAACTACCTCAGAGCCTCCACTTCCTCCGGTGTCAACGGTATTTTTTTGCCCAAACGGCGCGCACCGGTTTCCGTTATCAGATAATCTTCTTCATTGCGGATGCCGCCGAAGTTGCGGTATTCTTCCACCTTATCATAATTGATGAAATCCTTAAACTTCTTTTCACCTTTCCAAAGGTCTATCAGTTCAGGGATAAAATAGATACCGGGTTCAACGGTATGCACAAAGCCCGGCTCCAAAGGAATGGCGAGGCGCTGGCTTTTGCGACCGAACTGCGTACTTTTGGGCTGGCCGTTGTAACCTACCCAAATCTCACCGAAGTTTTCCATGTCATGCACATCCAGCCCCATCATGTGTCCCAACCCATGAGGATAGAACAAAGCATGTGCACCCTCACGAACAGCATCTTCCGCATTACCCTTCATCAGGCCGAGCTCTTTCATCCCCTCCACCATAACGCGGGCCGAAAGTTCGTAAACGCTCATATAAGGGATGCCCGGACGGAGCGCCTTGACCGACTCCAGATGCATAGCATTCTGAATTTCATAAACGGCACGCTGGCGGGGAGTGAATGTCTTATCGGCAGGAATCGTAGAAGACATATCACCGGCATAGCCCGATTCCACTTCCGCACCGGCGTCAATCAGGAACAGGTCTCCCGGTTTCACTTTATTTCCATGATAATGATTATGCAGGGTTTGACCGTTGATCGTGGCAATCGTGGCAAATGAAAGTTCACAGTTATTGGATTCGGCCACCCGGTTCATTTCCGCCACCACTTCATATTCGTACATGCCCGGACGGAGTACTTTCATGGCAGTAATATGCATGTCGGCCGTCACGTTACATGCTTTTTCTATTTCCGCTACCTCTTCGGCGGATTTGTAATTACGCTGCGCCACAACTGCGCGGATAAAAGGGACGGATCCTTCCTGTCGTGCCGGCGGAATACCCAGCCAATCCATCAGTTTCAATTTATGTTCCGCCCGGTAAGGAGGAAGATAATGCACCGTCTGTCCTTTACGCACCGCTTTGTGCAGATAATTCACAATCTCGGAGGAAGGCATCACATCCGTTATGCCCACACGTTCGCTCTTCTCTTTCAAGGTAGGCTGTGTACCCATCCAGACAATATGGTCAATCGTCAGTTCATCTCCAAAAATAATCTCCTTGTCCTCGTCAATGTCGATAATCGCCGACAAACCGGCAAAGGACAAGCCGAAATAATACAAAAATGTAGAGTCCTGCCGGTAACGGAAGGTGTTATCTTCATAATGCAGCCCTTGCTCGTCATTACCTAAGAACAGCAACACTCCTGAGCCTATATTTTTCTTCAGTAGGGCCCGACGCTGTACATACGTTTCTTTAGCAAACATGATATTCTGTTTTTTTAATAGTTATACCACAAAGATAAGAAGAATATTTGAAAGGATAAGATAAAACCCGAACATGTATAAAGAAGAACTACTTAGTCACCGGAATTGCGTTCAATGCCCTGTCCCTCTCTTCCTTAGGATGAGATTACATTAAAAGGCTTCTAATATAGCATTAAAAGCCTTTTAATATCATATTAGAAGCCTTTTAATGCTATTTCACTCCCGAAGTGACCTCCACTCATATGCAGTAAGACACAACCAAGCTGCGTCTTTCTTGTTAAATATAATAAGAGAAGATTTCTCGTTCCCGAACTATTCACTATTTTTGCAAAAAGTGCGGAGATAAAACTTATCTTTGCAGCAAGTAAACAATGTATAAAGTATGGCACAAGGTTCCCGACAGATACAGACTCAAGCGCAACAGCAGATACAGACGCTGTCACCACAGCAGATTCTGGTAGTAAAGCTACTGGAGCTTCCGGCAATAGAGCTGGAAGATCGCGTACGTGCCGAGCTTCTGGAAAACCCCGCACTGGAAGAGGGGAAGGACGATACTGCCGGTGATGAGTATTCCGATGCTCCCGACGCAGACTCCGGTACAGAAGAGGGCGGAGACACCGATTATGACTCCTTGAGCGATTATCTCACCGAAGATGATATACCCGATTACAAATTACAGGAAAACAACCGCAGCAAAGGAGAGCAGGCCGAAGAGATTCCCTTCTCCGATACCACTTCTTTCTATGAAACCCTGAAAGAACAACTGGGCGAACGCAATCTCACCGAACACCAGCGTGAACTGGCCGAATACCTCATCGGATCATTGGATGACGACGGGCTGTTACGTAAATCGCTGGAAAGCATCAGCGACGAACTTGCCATCTACGCCGGCATTGAAGCCACCACCGGAGAGTTGGAGGAAGCCCTGAAAATCATTCAGGATTTCGACCCGGCCGGATTGGGAGCCCGCAACCTGCAAGAGTGTCTCCTCATCCAGATACGACGCAAGATAGAGCAGCAAAACTTCACTCCCAACCCGTTGCTTTCTATCGAAGAAGCCATTATTTCCGAATGTTACGAAGACTTCACCCGTAAACATTGGGACAAAATACAACAAAAGCTCGGACTGGAAGAAGAAGCCTTCCGCCAAGCCATAAACGAAATCTGCAAACTGAATCCACGTCCGGGCGCATCGCTGGGCGAGGCCATCGGCAAAAACCTGCAACAAATCGTACCGGATTTTATTGTGGATACGTATGACGACGGCACCATAAACCTTACGCTCAACAACCGGAATGTTCCCGAACTGCGCATGAGCCGCGATTTCACCGAAATGGTAGAGGAACACACCAGGAACAAAGCCAACCAGTCCAAGGAGTCCAAAGAGGCCATGATGTTTCTGAAGCAGAAAATGGATGCCGCCCAAGGATTCATAGATGCCGTCAAGCAACGTCAGAACACATTGCTGACCACCATGCAAGCCATTATCGACCTGCAACGCCCTTTCTTCCTCGACGGTGACGAGTCGTTGCTCCGCCCCATGATATTGAAAGATGTCGCAGAACGCACCGGACTCGACATTTCAACAATCTCCCGCGTCAGCAACAGCAAATACGTACAGACCAATTACGGCATCTATCCGCTGAAGTTCTTTTTCAATGACGGATATGTTACGGAAGACGGAGAAGAAATGTCAGTACGGGAAATACGGAAAATACTTAAGGAATGTATCGACAGCGAAGATAAGAAAAAACCCTATACCGACGATGAACTGACAGAAATCCTGAAAGAGAAAGGATACCCGATTGCCCGCCGCACCGTAGCCAAGTACCGCCAGCAGCTAAACATACCGGTGGCAAGGCTGAGGAGATAGAAAGGGACAAGGCAGCGGAATGACAAAAGAGTGATAATGCAAAACCAGAGAAATGGCCATAGAACAACAACATATCATAACTGACAAAACCCTCATCAGGGCAGCCAAGGCGGTTTCGGTGATATTCACACCGTTCTCCATTCCCTTCGTGGCATTCCTGATTCTATTCGTGTTTTCGTACCTGCGGATCATGCCGCTGCAATACAAGTTAATCGTACTGGGAGTGGTGTACTGCTTTACAATCCTTATGCCTACCCTGACCATCTTCCTTTTCCGTAAGATCAACGGATTTGGCCCCGGCGATTTGGCAGAGCGGAAACGAAGGTATGTACCGTTCATCCTGACCATTACCTCTTACATCTTCTGCCTGCTCATGATGCACCGGCTGAATATCCCCTGGTATATGACAGGAATTATTTTTGCCGCTCTCATCATGATGATAATCTGCGTTATTGTCAACCTGAAGTGGAAGCTCAGCGAACACATGGCAGGAGCCGGCGCCATAATAGGCGGACTGGTTGCTTTCAGCGCCCTGTTCGGATACAATCCGGTGGGTTGGTTGTGCATATTCATCCTCATCGCAGGCGTGTTGGGTACGGCGCGGATCATCCTCCAACACCATACGCTGGGCGAGGTAATGGGCGGTTTCGCCGTAGGGCTGATTTGCTCCCTGCTGGTGCTGCACCCGTTCTGCAAATTAGTATTCCGTTTGTTCAACATATTCTTATTTTAAATATTAACTCTTAAAACTAACGATTATGAATTTTCCTAATGATGTAAAGTACACAAAAGAGCATGAATGGATTCGCCAGGAAGGCGATGTAGCTTATGTAGGAATCACCGACTATGCCCAAGAACAGTTGGGTGATATTGTATTTGTCGACATCCAGACAGTAGGCGAAACATTGGCAGCCGATGAGGTATTCGGCACTATCGAAGTAGTAAAAACCATTTCCGACCTCTTCTTGCCCGTTGCCGGAGAAGTGTTAGAGCAAAACGAGGCTTTGGAAGAACAGCCGGAACTGGTAAATAAAGACCCGTACGGCGAAGGCTGGCTCATCAAAATCAAACCTGCCGCCGACGCAGACTTCGACAGCCTGCTGGATGCAGAAGCATACAAAGCACTGATTAACGATTAATCACTAAACTCTAATCGCTAAACCCTAATAATATGTCTCCAATTGTCAGTATCATTATGGGCAGCACCTCCGACCTTCCTGTCATGGAAAAGGCCGCACAACTGCTCAATGATTTACATGTACCGTTCGAAATGAACGCTCTCTCTGCCCACCGCACTCCGGAAGCAGTAGAAGAATTTGCCAAAGGCGCCCGTAAGCGCGGTATTAAAGTAATTATCGCCGCAGCCGGCATGGCCGCAGCTCTGCCCGGTGTCATTGCCGCCAACACCACGTTGCCCGTAATCGGGGTGCCCGTAAAAGGTTCCGTCCTCGATGGCGTGGATGCCCTTTATTCCATTATCCAGATGCCTCCGGGCATCCCGGTAGCCACCGTAGCCATCAACGGAGCGATGAATGCTGCTATCCTTGCAGTGCAAATGCTCGCTTTGAGCAACGATGAACTGGCAGAAGCTTTTACCGCTTACAAAGAAGGTCTGAAAAAGAAAATCGTGAAAGCAAACGAAGACCTGAAAGAAGTGAAATACGAGTATAAAGTAAACTGATTAATCACTAACAACGTGGATATATTCAATTACTCCCGACGGGAAACATCAGAAGTGAATATCGGAGCCACCCCTATGGGCGGCTCCAATCCTATCCGCATACAAAGCATGACCAATACCTCCACGCAAGATACCGATGCGTGTGTGGCACAGGCCAAACGTATTGTGGATGCCGGCGGAGAATACGTACGCCTCACCACCCAGGGCGTCAAGGAAGCGGAGAACCTGATGAACATCAATGCCGCCCTGCGCCAAGACGGCTACATGGTGCCACTGGTGGCAGACGTACATTTCAACCCTAAAGTAGCAGACGTTGCCGCGCAATATGCGGAAAAGGTCCGCATCAACCCGGGCAACTACGTGGATGCCGCACGCACCTTCAAGCATCTGGAATATACCGATGAGGAGTACGCGCAAGAGGTCCGGAAGATACGCGACCGCTTCATTCCCTTCCTGAACATCTGTAAAGCCAATCACACCGCCATCCGTATCGGTGTGAATCATGGTTCGTTATCCGACCGTATCATGTCGCGCTACGGCGATACTCCCGAAGGCATGGTGGAATCATGCATGGAATTCCTACGGATCTGCGTAGCGGAGAAATTCATGGATGTGGTTATCTCCATAAAAGCGTCCAATACGGTAATCATGGTGAAAACCGTACGTTTACTTGCCCACATAATGGAAAAAGAAGGCATGCACTTCCCCCTACATCTCGGCGTAACGGAAGCCGGAGACGGAGAAGACGGACGCATCAAATCGGCCTTAGGCATCGGCGCTTTATTGGCCGACGGCTTAGGCGACACTGTCCGCGTATCCTTAAGCGAGGCTCCCGAAGCGGAAATTCCCGTTGCAAGAAAACTGGTGGACTATATGACGCAACGCCGCAATCATCCGTACATACCGGGTGCGGTGGCTCCCGAGTTCCATTATCTCTCTCCTGAACGCAGAACGACGACCGCTGTGCATAACATAGGCGGGGAAAACCTTCCGGTAGTCATTGCTGTGCGTCTGGACGGGAATATGGATTTCAACCCGCAGTTTACGCCCGATTACGTGTACGCAGGACGCCAGTTGCCCGAACACCCCATCAAAGGCATGCAATACATCATCGACGCCGACCTTTGGAACGGCCAACCCGATACATGGCCCGCTTTCAAAAGCGAACAGCTGCCGTTTGTCAGCGGATTCAACGCATCATTGAAATTCCTGTTCATCAGTTACATGGGACTGGACGACGAAGCGATTGCCTGCCTGAAGTATCATCCGGAAATAGTCCTTGTCGCACAAAGCATCCACCCCAACCGACTGGGCGAATACCGCGCTTTGGCGCACCAACTGATGAATGAAGGACTGAAAAATCCTCTTGTTTTCTTCCAGCACTACGCCGAAGATGAGGTGGAAAACCTGCAAATCAAATCGGCTGCCGACATGGGAGCGCTCATCATCGACGGATTCTGCGACGGTATTCTCCTCTTCAACCAAAGCAAACAAAAGGGCGGCAAGAAGATAAGCGACAAGGTGACAGACGCCACCGCTTTCGGCATTTTGCAGGCAGGACGTGTCCGCACCAGCAAAACGGAATACATCTCCTGTCCGGGTTGCGGCCGTACGCTCTATGACCTTGAAAGCACCATCGCCCGCATCAAGCAGGCAACATCGCACCTGAAAGGACTTAAAATCGGTATTATGGGCTGTATAGTCAATGGCCCCGGTGAAATGGCCGATGCCGACTACGGGTACGTAGGCGCCGGACGAGGCAAAATCAGCCTGTACAAAAAGAAAGAATGTATTGAAAAGAATATCCCCGAAGAGGAAGCAGTGGAAAAACTGATAGAACTAATCAAAAAGAACGGGGATTACACTGAGAGATAAGTTCCTTTTTCCTCACAAAAGACGCAGAGTCCCAGAGAGAGATTTTCTTCTCCCGGAATCCGGTTTGAACGGTCCAGGAATAATAAAAGCTCTCTGTGGGACTCTGTGTCTTTTGTATGATGATTTTTTGGGGGCAGAACACCCCTACCAGCAAACCTACCGTTTGCTCTCGTCCGATTTTGCAAGCGGGGCGCCGAGCATCTTTTTATACTCCTCCGGAGCAGTCAATATCTTGGCAGCTTCCTTCAAATCATCATCATCCTTTAATTGCTGGATAATGCTTCCGCGCTGATAATAATAGCGTTTGATAATCTCCACAGCAATCATTTCCTTGATATCTTTTGAGAAGTGGTCAAGGTCGCGCTCCAAATTATGGGACAACTTCTTCTCCAAAGCTTCGAACTCGCCCGACGCATCTGCCAGATAGCCTTCAAACTCGGCCATCTCCTTCAGGTTTTTCAATATCTTCTCGGTCTGCTGGTCATACTTGAAATCGGCCTTTTGCACCATTGCCTTGAAGTCGGCATAGTCGGCATCGGTGATTTCAAAATCCTTGGGTTCCGGAACCGTAGGATGCTTCAAGCAATACTCTGTGGCATAATTAAATATCAGGTTGTCATTCACCAGATAGAACAGGATATTGGGCAATTTATCCTGCTTGACGGTAATATCGGGAGTGACCCCGCCACCGTCGCGCACTTCGCGCCCTGCCGCAGTGTGGAATACTGTGGTGAGGCTGTCCGGAATACGTCCCACACTACCGTCTTCATTACGGTGCTTATAGTCGATGGCCTGCACGCAACGGCCGCTTGGGATATAATATTTGGAAGTGGTCAGCTTCATTGTACCGCCATAAGGCAGTGGACGGGTAGTCTGCACAAGCCCCTTTCCAAATGTACGGTTGCCCACCACCACTGCACGATCGTAATCCTGCAATGCACCCGCCAGAATCTCCGATGCAGAAGCCGTAGCGCTGTTCACCAATACAGCCAACGGGATTTCCAGATCCAACGGCTCGCGCAAGGTCTTATACGTATTGCTCGCCTGTTTGATTTTTCCTTTCGTAGTCACCAGCGTTTTGCCCCTCGGCAGGAAGAAGTTGGCTATTTCCACCGCCTCATCCAGCAAACCGCCGCCATTATTGCGCAGGTCGATCACCAAAGAAGTGATTCCCTGTTTCTTCAAATCAAGAAACGCCTGCTTAAACTCTTTGGAAGGATTGCCGGAGAAAGTGCTCAAGTTGATGTAACCGATGTTATTGTCCAGCATCGCATAATAAGGAATAAAAGGCAACTGGATGGAACGACGGACAATGTCGAACTCCAACGGCTGTTCCGTTCCGGGACGCTGCACTTTCAGCTTGAAACTTGTGCCCACCTGTCCGCGAAGCATTTCGCTCACTTCCTGATTGTTCTTTCCCGCAAGGTCTTTGCCGTCAATCTCCATAAGGATGTCACCCGCCTTCAGACCTACGGTGGCAGCCGGCATATTTTCGTATGGCTCGGCTATCATAGACCGCTTCAGCTTGGTGTTCCAGGTTATGATCGAGCCGATACCGCCATACGAGTTTTTCAACATCTGCTCCAGCTCGCTCTGGTCGTCTTCCGGAAAATATTGTGTATAAGGATCGAGCGAGTAGAGCATCGACTCGATGCCGGTACGGATCGTTTTGTCCGGATCTATCGTATCCACATAGAACATATCCAGTTCTTTCACAATAGAATTGAATATATCCAGATTTTTGGCTACCTGAAAACTACGGCCATCACCACTCTTGAATCCGAAAAAGAAACTCGTACCCACTGCCAGCAACAGGACAGCTATCCAACGTATTTTTAAATATTTCATATGTTCTAATTTATCATTATAATCTTTTCTTTTATCTTCTCCCATTTAGAATCCGGCAGCTCCGTTCCAATCACCTGTATCACCTCTCCCGACAGGATGGAGCCTATATTTCCGCACTTCTCCAAAGAATAGCCGCAAGTCAGCCCGTAAAGGAAACCTGCCGCAAAGAAATCTCCGGCACCTGTGGTATCCACCACATTCTTCACCGGTACGGCCTCAACGTGCACCTCTTCCGTTCCCTTGCGAATCAATGAGCCACGCGCTCCCACCTTTACAATGGCAATACTACACATTTTGGCAATAATATCCAACGCTTCTTCGGGTTCTTTGCCTGTGAACGCCTTAGCCTCTTCCTCATTGGCAAAGACAATATCCACATATTTATTGACCAAAAGGGAGAAAAACTCATGGTCACCCGCCACGATGTTATAACTTGCCATGTCCAGACAAACCTGCAAGCCGGCTTCCTTTGCCAATTCGATAGCGCGGAGAATCATGTCGTGCTCCTGCACCAGATAGCCCTCTATAAACAGATAAGTATATCCTTTGAACATCTCCAGCGACAGCTCTTCCGCTTTCAATGTGGACGCCGCCCCCAAATATGTGCCAAAGGTGCGTTCTCCGTCCGGAGATATAAAAGTAGACGCCACTCCCGAAGGCAGTGTATCCGAAACCAACAAGTTGGCTTCCGTTCCATGCTTCAGCAGGCTTTCCCCAAAAAAGCGGCCGTAAGAATCATTATTAACCTTTCCTATGAACCCGGTGCCCGCCCCAAGCTGCGCCATGGCGCGGATGGCATTTCCGGCAGACCCTCCGGTGGCCTGATGCGTCTTCATCCGGCTAAAGTATTTATTGATTTTCAGTAATTTATCCTCGTCAATAAGAGTCATACTACCCTTAGGCAACTCCATTTCCGTTAAGATTTCATCACTGTCAAGGGTTGCTAACACATCGACCAATGCGTTTCCCAATCCAATTATTTTGTCCATTCTTGATATTTTTTTTGCAAAGATATTGCATATTTCAAAATATCCTATTACTTTTGCAGCGCATTTGAGAAAAAACAACATTCTTCCTTAGCTCAGTCGGTTAGAGCATCTGACTGTTAATCAGAGGGTCCTTGGTTCAAGTCCAAGAGGAAGAGCGAAAGAGAAACTCGAATGTAACATTCTTCCTTAGCTCAGTCGGTTAGAGCATCTGACTGTTAATCAGAGGGTCCTTGGTTCAAGTCCAAGAGGAAGAGCAAAAGGTTCGTCATGCAGGCGAACCTTTTTTATTTGAATCAACTATCTGACATCCCGGCTCAAGGATCATTCTCAATAATCCGTTACAGCAAGTGTCAGCACACTGATACACATCCCTTCCACATCCCGAAACGCATCGGCGCACGCCGTAGTGGTGGCTCCGGTAGTCAGCACATCATCCACCAGCAAGACATGCTTTCCGGCAAAGCGTTCGGGACAGTCAAGGCGGAACATGCCGTCCACATTCTCCCACCGCTCATACGCCGATTTGCTTGTCTGCGTCTCCGTATGCCTTTTGCGCACCACAGAAGAAGTATCCAGGGAAAGACCGGTAACCGCTGCAATCCCCCGGGCTATATACTCGCTTTGGTTGTACCCGCGTATCCGTTGTTTACGGGGATGCAAAGGAACGGGCACTATAACGTCTATACCGCGAAAGAAGCCCGACTCCAGCAGCTCCGCTGCCATAAAGCGTCCCATTATCTCACCTAAATCCTTATGCCCGCCATATTTCAGCAGATGCAGTATCCGGCGGAAGTCGCTGCCTTTCTGATAAAAAAAGTAGGAGGTGGCATGTTCCAAAGGAAATTTTCCCCAAAACATACGCTCCACCGGATTGTCCACACGAAGATGATACCCCGTACGGGGCAGACTCATATTACACTTCAGGCAAATAGCATCTTCTCCCTCCTGCAAAGGCTCGCCGCACACAGCGCACTGCCGGGGAAAGAATAAATGAAGAAAAGATAGAAACCAAGTTTTAAATGTGTTTTTCATAGGTGTTACATTCCTAAAGGCATCGCCTTCTGCACCAGCTCCAGCAAGAACGGGTGCAGCCACCCGTTAGTGGCGACCACATGATGCCCGTCGATGAAACCGGCGTTTCCATAAAAATCTGTCACCCGTCCGCCTGCTTCCTGCACAATCAGTGCCGCCGCCGAGAAATCCCATTTTCCGAGGAAAGCCTCCAGCCAAGCGTCGAAACGTCCTGCCGCCACATAGCAGAGGGCTATTGCCGCCGAACCATTCATACGGATACCCGCCACCCTGCCGTACAGTTCGCGTATCAGATACTCTCCCGTACGGGCATATTGTTCCGAATTATACGGAAGCTCCGTCACCACGAACGAAGCTTCCATACTACGGACGGAAGATACTTGTAGAGACTGTCCATTAAGGTATGCGCCACCGCCCTTCCAAGCATAGAAACACTCGTCCAGACAAGGGTCATAAACAACTCCCAGCAACAACTCGTGCTTGTTGCGCAAAGCGATACTGACACAGTAGGGGGCATTGCCATGAATATAATTGGTAGTACCGTCAAGCGGGTCCACCACCCAACAATACGGCTCATCCCGGTAGACTGCCGAGCCCTCCTCCACGATAAAACCGGCTTCGGGCAGAAGAGCGCCCAGTGCGGCGACAACGCGTTTTTCAGACTCCTTGTCCACATAGGACACATAGTCGTGCGCATGCTTTTCCTCCACCGCTTCCCTACGGAAACTCTTACGCTCTTCTTTCAGGAAGCGCCCCGCCGTACGGGCCACATCGCAGACTTTACCGGTCAAGATTCTTAAATCATCCATTGTTCAAGCAATCATTAAAATAAATCATTTATCGGCAACCGACTCGTAGACAAGCTCTCCACGCCGGCTGACGGTCCATTTATCATTTTCCAAACGTACGTTCTTCGTATCATCGTCCTCCATATTCCAGACATACCCGCCGGAAGGCAAGCTACGGCGGTCAAGGATTTCATTCGGAATATCCTCTTCCGAGAAGAACAATTCCACCCGGCTGGAGTCAGGACTGAACACAATATATAATGTGTTCCTTTCATCTTTAACAGAAGTCAGACGCACACCTTTCTCCCACAAACGGATGCAATCTTTCTGTACTTCACTCCATGTATATCCCGCCGAAGCAATACATCCATGCTCATCTTTATCGCCCCCAATCATTTCCGGCTTTTCCATTTCATCGGTATCCCCAGCCTTTTTCTCGCGGTTGCTTCCACAGCTTACCAATAACGCTCCGGCGCATACCAGACACACAGTCATCGTTTTTATATTCATATGCCTTTCAATTTTTATGTTCAAAGATACACAAAATATAAGAGAAACGAATAAAACCTGTAAATCTTGCACCTGATTTATCTTATATAACGGGTAACTCAAAAAGCACATAATATTAATAATGTCCCAGCATATATCACTTATGTTCAAAAATACAAAACAGAGCGTTTTTTGTCTGTTCAAAGCCGGTACGGATTATAATTTTTGCCTTACATTTACAGAGGGTTAAGCACACCCCTCCCCCCTAAAACGGATAGAAGAACAACTATTTATTAACATACCAAACGAAAAAACATGAAAAAAAGTATCCTATTTATCACAAGCCTTTTCCTCTGTATTTTCTGCCTGAAAAGCAATGCGCAACAGAGCAGGACAGAAGTGACTTGGGAAAAAATGGAAGATGTCACAGTCCCCATTCCCCCGCAGGTGCACCCCCGGCTTTACGTACGTTCCGCCGATCTGCCCGACCTAAAGAAACGGATGAACTACCCGCACGTAAAGGAGGTTCTGGCCACCCTGAACAAATTAGGGAAAGACCGCACGCCGGAAGAAGAGGCAAAGGTCAAGGACAGAGGCTTCCGCTATTACTTCGAAATGCGCGGCGTGACCAGCCGCGTACAGGTACAAGCCCTCGAATACCTCGTATACGGCGACAAGAAACAAGCAAGACGCGCCATTACCGCCATGCTGGACACGCTCCAGAACGTAAACTATGGAACCCAAGGGGACCTGTCACGCGCCAGTGGTGTGATGCTCACCTGCGGCGCAATGGTATATGACTGGTGCTACGACCAGATGAAAGAATCGGAGAAAAAAGCGTACGTGGAATCTTTCATCCGCATAGCCAAGACGATGGAATGTGGCTACCCTCCACGCAACAACGAACCGATTGCCGGACACTCCAGCGAATGGATGATACTGAGAGACATGCTTTCGGCCGGCATAGCCATCTATGACGAATATCCGGACATGTACAACTACGTGATAAAGATGATGTTCAAGGATTACCTGCCTGTAAGGAACTACATCTATTCCGGACATAACTATCATCAGGGGACAAGCTACGTGAACGTACGTTTCAGCAATGACCTCTTCTCCCTCTGGATCCTGCAACGCATGGGAGCAGGAGCCATATACAACCCGGCACAGCAGTTCGTGCTGTACGACTTCCTGTATCGCCGCCGCCCGGACGGACAAGTAATGCCCGCCGGCGACACTAACCCTATCAGAAAGAACACACCCTCCTATTCGCTGCCCGCCATGCTGGCCTCCAGCTTCTACAAAGACAGCTACCTGGCCTACGAATACGAGCGCAAACCGAATATCGAGCGCCATTGTATCATCTTCGACATCCTGTGGAGAGATCTGGACCTGAAAGCCAAAGCCCCCGATGACCTGCCGCTGACACGCTACTCCGGAAGCCCGTTCGGCTGGATGATAGCACGTACGGCATGGGACGAAAACAGCGTGATTGCCGAAATGAAAATAAACGAACAGTTTGTCGGCAACCACCAGCATCTGGACGGCGGTTCCTTCCAACTCTATTACAAAGGCCCTCTCGCCATCGACGCAGGAGCCTATCAGGGAAGTTCCGGCGGCTACAACAGCCCGCACAACAAGAATTTCTTCAAACGTACCATCGCGCATAACTCCCTGCTGGTGTACAACCCCGACGAGAAATTCGCCTGCTGGAACTACGGCGGAGGCGGCAAGACCGAGTTTGCAGCCAATGACGGTGGACAACGCATGCCCGGCGACCGCTGGGAAACCTGCCGTTCCTTCAAGCAATTGATGAGCAAGGACTACACCACCGGCAAAGCACTGGCGCATGGCTTCGGACCGGATGCCTGCAAACCCGATTACTCCTACCTGAAAGGTGACATCACGCAAGCCTATACAGATAAGGTAAAAGAGGCCAAGCGTTCTTTCGTATTCCTGAACCTACATTCCACCGAAGTGCCCGGTGCGCTCATCGTATTCGACAAAGTGGTATCTTCCGACCCGCAATTCAAGAAGTTCTGGTTGCTGCACAGCATCGAAGAGCCCGTAATAGAAGGCGACCGTTTCATCATCCGCCGTACCAAGAACGGGGATACGGGCATGTTGCAGAACCAAGTGCTGCTGCCTGAAGCCGGTAATGCCCAAATAGAAAAAGTGGGCGGCAAAGGAAAAGAATTCTGGGTGTTCGGCACCAACTATCCGAACGACGCACTGCCCAACCGTCCCGATGATGCCAACGAAAGAGGAGCATGGCGCGTAGAAGTGTCTCCCGCTGTTCCCGCCGCCGAAAACTACTTTCTGAACGTGATGCAGGTGGCAGACAACACCTGCAAACGGATGAATGACGTGAAACGCATTGATGCCGGGAAAGTGGTGGGCGTACAGATAGCCGACCGGATCGTGACTTTCAGCAAGAACAGCCTGCCCCTGTCCGGCAAAATAGACATGAAGGTGGACGGAAACACTTCCATGAAATTTGTCATCACCGACCTCATTCCGGGCACATGGCAAATCAAGAAAGACGGGAAAGTATATATCCCCGCCATGGAAGTACGTTCAAACGACGGCATCCTTTCTTTTGAAGGCACTGCCGGACATTACGAGTTTCTACGCTAAACGACAACGGCGGAAGATCCGCCGGGATAAACCACCAAGACTGCACCCGATGAACAGAGTATCACCGGATGCAGTCTTTTTTATGAATAGATTTTCCTATCTTTGCCTACTGCAACCACTAAAGTTATAAATTACATGGAACATCCTCTTTCCCAATTCAGATACTGTCCGAAATGTGGTTCGGAGCATTTCGACATTCACAATGAGAAATCAAAGCAATGCAAGGATTGCGGATTCGTCTACTATTTCAACCCTTCTTCCGCCAGCGTAGCCCTGATACTGAACAAACAAAACGAATTGCTGGTGTGCCGTCGCGCCAAAGAACCGGCTAAAGGAACACTGGACCTGCCTGGCGGCTTCATCGACATGGCGGAAACCGGCGAGGAAGGCGTAGCGCGTGAAGTGAAAGAAGAAACAGGCATGACGGTGACACAAGCCGAATATCTGTTTTCGTTGCCGAACATTTACATATACTCAGGATTTCCCGTACATACGCTGGACATGTTTTTCCGCTGTACGGTAGCGGATACCCTGCATCTCAAGGCAATGGACGATGCCGCAGAAGTGTTCTTCCTGCCTCTGAAAGAAATACGCCCGGAAGATTTCGGACTGGCATCCATTCGCAAAGGCCTGCAAATGTTCCTGACCGGCATATCCTAAAAAAGCCAAACATTTGAAACATTTTCAAACCAAAACACGTATTTTTGTAAAAGAATCTATTCCATAGCCAAAGATGAAACATAAAATCTACCGAATATTGTGCACCGCACTCTGCTGCGCACCTTTGCTCGCCACAGCACAGACGAGCGAGAAAACCACCTCCCCGCAACGGCTGTACGAGGAAGGCCAGAACCTGTTTCGGCAAAAAGCATTTGCCGCCGCCATGTCTCCGTTGCAGGCTTTCATAAAACAAACCGGCGCGGAAGGCAACCCGCTCCCCACTGCCGGAGAGAAAGAAGAAGCCGAATACATGCTGGTATGCGCCGAATATGAATTAAGAAGTCCAAACAGCATAGAACTGCTGCGGGAGTATCTCGACACGTATCCCGACACTCCCCATGCCAACCGTATTTATGCCCTTATCGCTTCCGCCTATTTCTTCGAAGGAAAATATGATGATGCGCTGGCAATGTTCAACTCCGCCCGGCTCGACCTTTTGGGCAATGAAGAACGGGATGACATGACCTACCGTCTGGCAACCTGCTACCTGAAAACCGGGAATGTGAAAGAAGCCGCCATCTGGTTTGAGACATTGCGTAGCACCAGCTCCAAATATGCGGCGGACTGCACATATTACCTTTCATACATCCGCTACTCCCAACAACGCTATGACGATGCGCTCAGCGGCTTCCTCAGCCTGCAGGACAATGCGAAATACAAGGCGCTCGTACCTTATTACATTGCGGAAATATACCTCATAAAAAAGAATTATGACAAAGCGGAAATCGTTGCCCAAAACTACCTCTCCGCTTATCCCGGACAGAAATATACGGGAGAGATGTACCGCATACAAGGTACGGCCGACTACCATTTCGGCAAGTATCACGAAGCCGTAAAAGCCTTCGGGCACTATCTGAAAGATAATGCAGAGCCCGCGGCAAGAAGGGACGCACTTTATATGCTGGGAATGTCCTATTACCGGACGGGAGTCTATTCGCAAGTTCCCGTCGTCCTGGGCGAAGTGACTACCGGCAAAGATGAGCTCACGCAGAACGCCTATCTGCACATGGGACTGGCTTACCTGCAACTTGCCGACAAGAACAAAGCCCGTATGGCTTTTGAACAGGCTGCCGCATCCAACGCCAACCAGAAAATAAAAGAACAGGCATCCTATAATTATGCCCTCTGCATCCACGAAACATCCTACTCCGCATTCGGCGAGTCCGTTACGGTCTTTGAAAACTTCCTGAACGAGTTTCCCAACTCCGCCTATGCCAACAAGGTGAGCAACTATCTGGTAGAGGTGTACATGAATACACGCAGCTATGACGCCGCGCTCAAATCCATTGAGCGTATTGCACATCCCAGCAGAGCCATTCTGGAAGCCAAACAGAAAATCCTGTTCCATCTGGGAACCCAGTACTTTGCCAATACGCAGTTTGAACGGGCAATCCTTTATTTCAACCAAAGCATCGCCCTGGGCCAATATAACCTGCAAACCAAAGCGAATGCCCTTTATTGGCGGGGTGAATCTTATTACCGCCTGAACCGCATGCAGGAGGCCGCCCGCAACTTCAACGATTACCTGTCGCTTACCACGCAGAAGAATACGGAAATGTATGCCCTTGCCTACTATAACCTTGCCTACATAACCTTCCACAAAAAAGATTATGCAACGGCGCAAGACCGCTTCCAAAAGTTCATCCAACTGCAAAAAAGCGGAGATGCAACCGTTCTTGCCGACGCATACAACCGTATCGGTGACTGCCACATGCAAGCACGCCGCTTTGATGAAGCCAAGCAATATTATACCCGGGCGGAGAATCTGGGTACACCGGCAGGCGACTACTCCTACTATCAATTGGCACTGGTGGCAGGCTTGCAAAAGAACTATGACGGCAAGGTGGCCTTGCTGAACCAACTGGCAAACAAATATCCCAATTCGCCATACGCCATCAATGCGCTCTACGAAAAAGGCCGTTCTTATGTGCAGAGCCGCAACAACAGCCAAGCTATCGCCACTTTCCGGGAACTGCTGAACAAATATCCCGAAAGTCCTGTCAGCCGTAAGGCCGCTGCAGAAATAGGCTTACTGTATTATCAGAATGATGATTACGACCGGGCTATCGAAGCCTATAAACATGTCATTACCAAATACCCGGGTAGCGAGGAGGCCCGCCTTGCCATGCGCGACCTCAAATCCATTTATGTGGAAGCCAACCGCGTGGATGAGTTCGCAGCGCTTGCTGCCCAAATGCCGGGTGCTATCCGGTTTGAACCCAGCGAACAAGACTCACTTACATACATTGCCGCAGAAAAGGTTTACATGAAAGGCGAACTCACTCCTGCAAAAGCAAGTTTCACCCGTTATCTGCAAAGCTATCCGAACGGAGCTTTCAGCCTGAACGCACATTATTATCTTAGCATTATCGGAAAAGAACAAAAAGATGAAGTCGCCGTACTGGAGCATGCAGGCAAACTGCTGGAGTATCCGGACAGCCCGTACTCGGAAGAGGCACTGCTGATGCGCGGAGAAATTCTGTTCAACCACAAGGAGTACGAACAGGCAATGGCCGACTATAAACAACTGCAAGCACGCGCCACCACCGCCGAACGCAGACAACTGGGTGCGACAGGCGTACTGCGCTGCGGTGCATTGCTGAAGGATGACATAGAAGTAATCCAAGCCGCAACCACCCTGCTCACCGAAGCCAAACTGACTCCCGAATTACAGAATGAAGCCCTGTACTATCGCGCCAAAGCCTATCTGAACCAAAAAGCAGTGAAAAAAGCGGCGGACGACCTCAAACTTTTGGCAAAAGATACCCGTACGCTATACGGTGCGGAAGCTAAATTCCTGGTGGCACAACAGATGTACAACGCCGGTGAATATGCTGCCGCAGAAAAAGAAATCCTAAACTTCATCGATCAAAGTACGCCGCACGCTTACTGGCTGGCACGCAGCTTCATCCTCCTATCCGACGTTTATGTCGCCATGGATAAAAAACTGGATGCACGCCAATATCTGTTAAGCCTGCAACAGAACTATCATAACGATGATGACATTGAGGGTATGATCCAAGAAAGACTGGAAAAGCTGAAATAAAAAGAATATAATGAATATGAGAAAGATACAATATATCTTCAGCGGAATAGCGCTGATGACCTTACCTTTGGGCATTCACGCCCAGCAACAGGCCAAAGATTCCACAGTGAACCGTACAGTCGTTGTGGAACAGGAATACAATCCCGACATTCTGGATGCATCCAAAATAAATGTGCTTCCCAAAGTGGAGCCGCCAACTGCCAGCAAAAGAGTTGTGGAATATGATGCAACCCTCATGCCCGCCAATGCCATCCCTGCAACCGTCATGCAGGCGTATACCGGAAAAGAAACACAGGCCAAGGCACAGCCCGGATACGTCAGGTTAGGATACGGCAATTACGGCAACTTAGATGCACGTGCCAACTATCTGTTTACACTATCCGGCAAAGACCGCCTGAATCTGAATTTCCACATGAACGGCAGGGACGGCAAACTCGATTTACCGGAAAATGGCGGCAAATGGAATTCTTATTATTATCGTACACATGCCAACATAGATTATCTGCATCGTTTCAAGAAAGTGGATCTGAACATCGCAGGCAACTTCGGACTGAGCAACTTCAATTTCCTGCCCGATGCAGCCGTCAGAAAACAGAAATTCACCTCCGGAGACATTCATTTCGGAGTGAAATCCACTGATACGGAACTGCCCCTCCAATTCAGTGCGGAGACGAACTTGATGCTCTACGAACGCCAATACGATCTCGGCATATCGGATAATCAGGAGAATATAATCCGCACCAAAGCACAGGTCGCGGGAAGCATCTCGGAGGAACAAATCATCGGCATCGCCTTTGCAATGGATAATGTGTTTTATAAGAACAATGATTTTGAAAACTACACATCGCTCAATCTGAACCCGCACTACCGGTTGGAAAATGACGACTGGAAAATACGTCTGGGCGCACAAGTTGATATGGCTTTCGGCTTCGGAAAGAAGTTCCGGGCAGCACCTGATGTGTCCGTAGAATATAATTTCTCGGACAGCTATATCCTCTATGCACAGGCCAAAGGGGGAAAACTGCAAAATGACTTCCGCCGTCTGGAAACATTCTGTCCGTACGGGCAGATAACTCCGCAGCTGGACGCCACCTATGAACAACTGAATACCGCCATCGGCTTCAAAGCCAGCCCGGCAGCAGGTTTATGGCTAAACTTATACGGCGGATACCAGAACTTAAAGGATGATTTGTTTTTCCAACCGACAATCCTCACTCCTGCCACAAGCGAGCCCTATCCTATGCTCTCCATCAACCAGTGGAACACAAGTAACTTTTATGCCGGCGTGGAACTGCGTTACGACTATAAGAATATATTTTCATTCTCCGCTGCCGGAGTCTATCGCAGCTGGGATACAAAAGATGACAGCCAGTCCACCGGGAACTATGCACTTGCCTACAAACCGGCTTTTGAGGCCAATCTGCATATAGATGTACGTTCCATATCCTCTGTACTCCTCAGCCTCGGTTATCAGCATGTCTCACGCGAGAAAGTGGAAGAAAGCAAGGTTGATGCAGTTAATAACCTTTATCTGGGCGGTACTTACGAGTTTCTGAAAGGAATATCCGTCTATGCCCGTATCAACAATTTGTTAAACCGGGATTACCAATATTATTGGGGATACCCGACCGAAGGCATCAACTTCATCGGTGGCGTAAGTTTCAAATTCTAATAGCCGGAATCAGAGACATTACGAACAAAAAAGGCCTTTTTTGCTAAATTCTCCTTATATTATAAGGTGGTAAGTTTGTTTTTTCCTACTTTTGCGGGCAAAATCAGTGGCTGGAGTCACTATAAAACAGAAATTTATGCAGAAAAACCTTGTCATTGTCGAGTCTCCGGCAAAAGCAAAAACCATTGAGAAGTTCCTCGGAAAGGACTATAAAGTCCTTTCCAGCTATGGCCATATACGCGATTTGAAGAAAAAAGAGTTCAGTATTGATATCGATAAGAACTTCAAACCGCATTATGAAATTCCGGGAGATAAGAAAAAGGTTGTAGAAGAGCTGAAAGCCGAAGCCAAAGAAGCGGAAACCGTATGGCTGGCATCCGATGAGGACCGCGAAGGAGAAGCAATTGCATGGCATTTATATGAAGTGCTGAAGCTGAAACCGGAACATACCAAGCGTATCGTTTTCCATGAAATCACCAAAAGCGCCATTCTAAAGGCTATTGAGAAGCCACGTAATATTGACATCAATTTGGTGGATGCGCAGCAGGCACGCCGTATTTTGGACCGCATTGTAGGTTTTGAACTCTCACCCGTATTGTGGAGAAAAGTAAAACCCGCCCTTTCTGCCGGACGTGTGCAGTCGGTAGCCGTCCGCCTCATCGTAGAGCGCGAACGCGAGGTACAGGCTTTCCAGTCGGAGGCATCCTACCGGGTTACCGCCGTTTTCCTTGTACCCGATACAGACGGCAAGCTGGTTGAAATGAAAGCCGAACTGGCACGCCGCATCAAAACAAAAACCGAAGCGCAGAAATTTCTGGAAAGTTGCAAATCAGCCACTTTTACTATCAATGACATCTCCACCCGCCCGTTGAAGAAGAGCCCTTCCGCCCCATTTACGACATCTACCTTACAACAGGAAGCTGCCCGTAAATTAGGGTTCACAGTGGCACAAACCATGATGATTGCGCAACGATTGTACGAATCGGGAAAAATCACCTATATGCGTACCGACTCAGTCAATCTGTCGGAACTGGCGGTGAACAGTAGCAAAGTCGTTATTGCCGACCTTATGGGAGAGCGTTATGTTTATCCGCGCCATTTCGCCACAAAAACCAAAGGCGCCCAAGAAGCTCATGAAGCTATCCGCCCCACCTATATGGAAAATGCCAAAATAGAGGGTACCCCACAGGAAAAAAAACTATACGACTTGATCTGGAAGCGCACAATAGCTTCCCAAATGGCAGATGCGGAAGTTGAAAAGACTACCGTAAATATCAGCATCAGCAACGAATCGGAGACGTTCACAGCAACGGGAGAAGTTGTAAAGTTTGACGGTTTCCTCCATGTCTACCGCGAGTCTATCGATGAAGAAGCAGAACTGGAAGATGAAACCCGCCTGCTGCCCCCTTTGAAAAAAGGACAAGTTTTACAGAACCAGGACATTATTGCTACGGAACGCTTCACGCAACATCCACCCCGCTACACTGAAGCCAGCCTTGTGCGCAAGCTGGAGGAGTTGGGCATCGGTCGTCCTTCCACGTACGCCCCCACCATCTCGACCATACAGCAACGCGGCTATGTGGAGAAAGGTGAAAAAGCGGGAGAAGAGCGTTCTTACAACGTACTTGCATTACAGAACAACGAGATTACAGATATCACCCAAGTGGAAATTACAGGAGCAGAGAAAGCCAAACTGATACCTACCGATATAGGTACGGTGGTCAATGACTTCTTAATGGAGTACTTCCCCAATATCCTCGACTATAACTTCACCGCCAGCGTCGAGAAACAATTCGACGAAATAGCGGAAGGAGAGAAGAAATGGACGGCTATTTTGAGTAATTTCTACCAGGGTTTCCACCCGTCCGTAGAAAATACGCTCGCCACCAAAAATGCCCATAAAGCAGGTGAACGCATCTTAGGCCAAGAACCGGGCAGTGGTAAACAGGTATCCGTAAAAATCGGTCGCTTTGGCCCTGTCGTACAAATCGGTACTGCCAGCGACAGCGAGAAACCGCGTTTTGCCCAACTCAAAAAGGATATGTCCATTGAGACAATAACGTTGGAAGAGGCTTTGGATCTGTTTAAGCTTCCCCGCACTTTGGGCGAATACGAAGGCAAGACGGTAACCGTAGGAACCGGACGCTTTGGGCCTTATATACACAACAACGGAATCTACGCTTCACTCCCTAAAACAATAGACCCGTTGGAAATCACATTGGACGAAGCAATCGAGCTTATCCAGAACAAAAAAGATGCTGAAGCCAAAAAACATATTAAGAAATTTGAGGAGGAACCTGAATTGGAGATTCTGAATGGCCGCTACGGACCCTACATTACTTATAAAGGCAGCAACTATAAGATTCCAAAGGATATCATCCCGCAGGATTTGAGCCTGGACGCATGCAGGGAAATCATCAAACTGCAAAGTGATCCGGATGCACCGAAAGCCAGACGCGGAAAATACGCCAAGAAGAAAAAATAAAGCCGTAATCAAAATAAAAGCCCTCTTTACGGTTCGGTAAAGAGGGCTTTTCATATACAAAATATCCTTAGTTACATTCTGTCGGGAACTTCAATGCCAAGCAGCCCCATTCCCAAACGCACTACCTTAGCCACATTCTCGGACAAGGCAAGACGAAATATTTTCACAGCCTCATTCTCCTCACGCAGAATGCTGAAATCATGATAGAACTGATTGTATTCCTTTACAAGGTCATAAGTATAATTGGCTATCAGAGAAGGACTATAATCCTCACCTGCCTGCTTCACAACAGTTGCAAAGTCTGCAATCATCTGTATCAGCCCTTCTTCTTTTTCACTCAATTCAATGCCTAAGGGGAGCTGTGCAGGAACAGTGATACCTGCTTCCTTCGCCTTACGCAGAACGGACTGGATACGCGCGTACGTATATTGGATAAAAGGCCCTGTATTACCGTTAAAGTCAATGGACTCTTTTGGATTGAATGTCATATTCTTACGGGCATCTACTTTCAATATAAAATATTTCAAAGCACCCAAACCGACAATACGGGCAATATTATCAGCTTCTTCCTGAGTGAGGCCGTCCAGCTTACCTAATTCTCCGGAAGTATCCTTCGCGGTATTAATCATTTCAGCCATCAAATCATCGGCATCCACAACAGTACCTTCACGGCTCTTCATCTTTCCTTCGGGTAGTTCCACCATACCGTAAGAGAAATGAACCAGTCCCTTCCCCCAGTCAAAGCCCAGCTTATCAAGCAAGATAGAAAGTACCTGGAAGTGATAGTTCTGTTCATTACCTACCACATAAATCATCTTGTCAATAGGGAAATCGGCAAAACGCAATTTAGCCGTACCTATGTCCTGCGTCATATAGACAGAAGTTCCATCCGCCCGAAGAAGCAGCTTATGATCCAGTCCTTCCCCTGTGAGGTCGGCCCATACGGAACCGTCTTCTTTGCGGTAGAAGAAACCTTTCTCCAAGCCTTCCATAACCTTCTCCTTCCCTTCCAGATAGGTTTCCGACTCGTAATAAATTTTATCGAAAGTAACTCCCATCATACGATAAGTCTCATCGAAGCCTACATATACCCAATCATTCATCTTCTTCCACAAAGCACGCACTTCGGGATCATTAGCTTCCCACTTCACCAACATTTCACGCGCCTCTTTCATCAAAGGAGATTCAGATTCCGCCTTAGCTTTCGCCTCTTCCTCACTCAGGCCTTCACCCTGAAACTTCGCCATCAACTCTTTCACTTCGGCTTTATAATGCTTGTCGAAAGCTACATAGTAATCACCAATCAGATGATCACCTTTCTTACCGGAAGTTTCGGGAGTTTCACCATTGCCATACTTCAACCAAGCCAGCATTGATTTACAAATATGAATACCGCGGTCATTCACAATATTCGTCTTTACCACCTTGTTACCATTAGCTGCAATGATATTTGCCAATGCATTACCCAACAGGTTATTGCGGACATGGCCCAGATGGAGGGGTTTATTCGTATTGGGTGAAGAATACTCAATCATCACCAACGGAGACTTGTCAGTAGCAGAAACAACGCCGTATTGCGCATCCGCATGAATACCGTTCAGTAACTCAATCCATGCCGAAGAAGCAATTGTCAGGTTCAGAAACCCTTTGATAACATTGAATGTCGAAACCGAAGGCTCATTTGCCTGCAAATATTCGCCAATCTCCTGTGCTGTCTGCTCCGGTCCTTTCTTAGACATCCGGAGGAAAGGGAAAACAACCAACGTAAGGTGTCCCTCAAATTCTTTCTTGGTCTTCTGCAACTGTACCTGTGCAGCCGGAACATCCTGTCCGTACAGCGCTTTCAATCCGCCAATTACGGATGCTACCAATTTCTGTTCTATATTCATGATTCAAATGTATTTTCTGTGTGCAAAGATACGAACTATTTTTAATTCCATAAAAAAGGAGACGTTGTATGCGTCTCCTTTTATCAAGTTTTATTTATGAACTACTTATTCGATAGTCAATTCTGAACCTGCTCTAAACTTGGCAACCTTCTTTGCCGGAATCTGAATGGGCTTCTTCGTTGCCGGATTTATACCAACGCGTCCGGCTCTCTCCGTTACAGAAAAAGTGCCGAAGCCAACCAATGCCACTTTATCACCCGCCTTTAACGCTTTTGTTACTGATGCGATAAATGCATCTAATGCTCTTTTTGAATCGGCCTTTGACAAACCGGCTTCAGCTGCCATTGCGCTAATAAGTTCTGACTTATTCATAATACAAAATGATTAATTAATATGTTACACAAAAGAAAAATTCTAATGCTACTTCCTACAAAAATAGAGCAATAATTCTGAATATCAAATAAAAACATTAAAAAAAGGCTGGAAAATAGAGAAAAAAAAGGAATAGGAGTTCCTTTTTCTGTTATAGAACAGAATTTATTCGTATTTTTGCCAAATAAAGCGAAAAAATCAGATTATGAATGCTATACCGACAGTAACCAAAAACCTTTTAATCATTAATGTGCTGATGTTTCTCGGCACCGTTGTAGCCCAAAGCTATGGCATCGACCTAAACCAATATTTAGGCCTGCATTTCTTCCTTGCCGGAGACTTCAATGCAGCACAGCTGATTACTTATATGTTCATGCATGGAGGATTTACCCATTTGTTCTTCAATATGTTCGCCGTATGGATGTTCGGCCGTATTCTGGAACAGGTATGGGGGCCGAAGCGTTTTCTGTTCTATTACCTTGTATGCGGCATTGGCGCAGGACTTATTCAGGAACTCGTGCAATATATCCATTATGAAACGGTACTTTCAGCATACGACAGTGTTAACACCGGATATTCTGTCATCCCGATGAAAGAATACCTTAACATGATGACCACTGTCGGAGCTTCCGGATCCGTATATGCCATATTACTTGGGTTCGGCATGCTATTCCCCAATCAACCCATGTTTATCTTCCCGCTGCCTTTCCCCATCAAAGCCAAATATTTTGTCATCGGATACGCCTTGATAGAATTATATTCCGGCTTTGCCAACAATCCGGGCGACAACGTCGCACACTTTGCGCACTTGGGCGGCATGATATTCGGTTTTATACTAATAATGTACTGGAGAAAAAAGAACAGAGGAAATGGCTACTATTATAACTGATTTAAAAGAATCGTTCCGCAGAGGAAACATTTACATACAGCTGATTTATATCAATGTAGGGGTCTTTGTCCTGACTACACTGACAGAAGTTATATTGCAATTATTCAACCGGAGCCTTGGAGGAATGTTCGAATGGCTGGAGCTGCCGGCTTCGCTTTCCCGCTTCATTGTACAGCCTTGGTCTATCCTGACTTATATGTTTATGCATGCAGGAGTATTGCACATCCTTTTCAACATGCTTTGGCTGTATTGGTTTGGCGCCCTGTTCTTAAATTTCTTTTCTGCGAAACACCTACGGGGAGTATATATCTTAGGCGGCATTTGCGGTGGAATTCTTTACATGGCTGCCTATAATATCTTCCCTTATTTCCAACCAATGACAGAATATTCTTTCATGCTGGGGGCATCGGCATCTGTTCTTGCGATCGTTGCTGCAACAGCCTACCGGGAACCCAACTACCCGATACGCCTTTTCCTTTTCGGAACGATACGCTTGAAATATCTGGCATTGATTGTTGTCGGAATGGATTTATTGTTCATCACCTCCAGCAATGCCGGCGGACATATAGCCCATTTAGGAGGAGCATTGGCGGGACTATGGTTTGCAGCCAGCCTTAGCAAAGGAACGGATATTACCTCATGGATCAACAAATTTTTGGATTCCATTATTTCTTTATTCAGTTTCAAGCCCCGAAAGCCTAAAATGAAAGTCCATTATGGGACTGACAAGCAGAAAGATTATAACTACAATGCCCGGAAAAAAGCTCAATCCGATGAAATAGACCGCATCCTCGACAAATTGAAAAAGTCCGGATATGAAAGTCTGACAACAGAAGAGAAAAAGAGCTTGTTCGATGCAAGTAAACGATGAGGTGTACGTATGAAGCATTTCGGTAATTTTGTCGCGCTCCTGATTTTAGCGGTCAATGCTTTATTTACAGGTCTCTTGCTATTAGTAGCATACAGCCCTTATATCCAGCCGACATCTCACCCGGTACAATCTTGTTTCGGACTGGCTTTTCCTGTTTTTGCGTTAATCAACGGAGGCTTCCTGATTTTCTGGCTCGTTATACAACGATACAAAACTGCTCTACTACCTCTAGTCGGCTTTTTGCTGTGCTATTCGCAATTACGGACGTATCTTCCCCTTAATTTCCATACCTCCAACCTCCCGGAAAAAAGTATAAAATTCCTTTCTTACAATATCATGGGATTTGACGGGGCTAATAAAAGAAACGGGAAGAATCCGATACTCACCTACTTAAAAGAAAGCAATGCTGACATCCTATGTCTACAAGAATATGCCTCCGACGAATCTCACCGGCATCTCACCCAAAAAGACATAGAACGAGAATTGAAAGACTATCCTTACCACCGCATCAATGTTGTGGGCAGTGGTAGCGGTTATAGCAACAAGATAGCATGCTATTCAAAGTTTCCCATTCTATCCGCCCGGGTCTTGAACTACACGAGCAACTACAATGGCTCCGTATTATACGAACTCAAGCTGGATGAAGACACAATTACCCTTATCAACAATCATTTGGAATCCAATAAGCTGACAAAAACCGACAAAGACATCTATGAGGATATGCTGAAAGCCCCTGAGAAGGAAAAGGTAAAAAGCGGTGCACGATTATTGGTGCGCAAACTGGCAGAAGCCTCCGCTATCCGCGCCCCACAGGCAGATACTATTGCAAAGGAGATCGCTTCTTCCCGACATCCTTCTATCATAGTCTGCGGAGACTTCAACGACACTCCCATTTCATACACCCATCGCGTCATTGCACAAAACCTAAATGACGCCTTCACCCAGTCGGGACGCGGTTTGGGAGTTTCCTACAACCAGAATAAATTCTATTTTCGAATAGACAACATATTAATCAGCAAGAACCTACAGTCCTATAACTGTACGGTGGACCAATCCATAAAAGAGTCTGATCATTACCCCATATGGTGTTATATAGCCAAACGGCAATAATCCACTTTTTTAAAGTTGAACAACTATTTATAAACTATCAATATCTAATACTCTGACATTTATGTTTAAAAAAGGTATTTTAATTTTAGCTGCAAGTTGTATGATGTACTCCTGTGCTAACCAGACGGAAAGTAATCCGTTCCTCACCGAGTTTCAAACCCCGAACGGCGTTCCACCTTTCGATAAAATCAAGCTGGAACACTATGAACCTGCATTCCTTAAAGGAATAGAAGAACAAAACGCCAATATTCAAGCCATTATTGACAATACTGAAGTTCCGAGCTTTGAAAATGTAATCGTTGCTTTGGACAACAGCTCTCCCATACTGAATCGGGTAGGCGCCATTTTCTTCAATATGACGGATGCCGAGACCAATGACTCTCTGAACGCTCTTTCCATAAAGCTTGCTCCGGTATTGTCCGAACATGAAGACAATATCTCGCTCAACCAGAAACTGTTCGACAAAGTAAAAGCCGTCTACCTGCAAAAGGACTCTTTAGGGTTGACAACTGAACAGCAAAGGCTTTTGGACAAAACATACAAAGACTTCGTACGTTCCGGAGCCAATCTTTCTGCCGAAAAACAAGCCCGCCTGCGTGAAGTGAACAAGCAACTTTCTACGCTGGGCATCACTTTCAGCAATAATATCTTGAATGAGAACAACGAGTTTATGCTCTTCGTAGACAAACAAGAAGATCTTGCCGGTCTCCCCGAATGGTTCTGCCAAAGCGCTTCCGAAGAGGCCAAAGCTGCCGGCCAGGAAGGCAAATGGCTATTCACATTGCATAACGCAAGCCGTATCCCATTCCTGCAATACTCCGATAATCGTTCGTTACGTGAAAAGATTTATAAAGCCTACATCAACCGCGGCAACAACAACGACAAGAACGACAACAAGAAAATCATTACAGACATCGTGAGCTTGCGTCTTGAAAAAGCCCGTTTATTAGGTTTCGACTGCTATTCCAATTTCGTATTGGACAACACTATGGCAAAGAACTCAAATACAGTAATGGAATTTCTGAACAACTTGTGGGGATATGCCCTTCCCAAAGCTAAAGCCGAAGCAGCCGAACTGCAAAAACTAATGGATCAAGCAGGCAAAGGCGAGAAACTGGAGGCTTGGGACTGGTGGTATTACACTGAAAAACTTCGCAAAGAGAAATATGACCTTGAGGAGGATCAAATCAAGCCTTACTTCAAATTAGAGAACGTACGCGAAGGAGCATTTGCCGTTGCCAACAAACTTTATGGTATCACCCTGACAAAGCTCAACAATGTCCCTGTTTATCACCCCGATGTAGAAGTCTTTGAAGTAAAAGATGCAGACGGTTCCCAACTGGGTATCTTTTATGTAGACTACTTCCCACGTGCAGGTAAAAGTGGTGGAGCATGGATGAGTAACTACCGCGAACAGAAAGGTGATATCCGCCCCCTGGTGTGCAACGTAGCCAGCTTCACCAAGCCTGTCGGTGACACTCCCTCTTTATTTACGATTGATGAAGTGGAAACCCTGTTCCATGAATTCGGCCATGCCCTGCATGGTTTGCTGACCAAATGCAATTATTTGGGCGTTTCCGGTACGAATGTCGTGCGCGATTTCGTAGAACTTCCATCGCAAATTAACGAACACTGGGCCACAGAACCTGAAGTTCTGAAAATGTATGCCAAACATTATCAAACCGGCGAGGTCATTCCTGATAATCTCATTGAAAAAATTCTAAAACAAAAAACCTTCAACCAAGGCTTTATGACTACTGAGTTACTCGCAGCAGCCATTCTCGATATGAATCTACACAACCTGACAGACACTGAAAATATCGATGTAGTGGCCTACGAAAAAGAAGCAATGGACAAGCTTGGTTTAATTCCCGAAATAGCCCCTCGCTATCGTACTACCTACTTCAACCATATCATAGGCGGCTATGCAGCAGGCTATTACAGCTATCTATGGGCGAATGTTTTGGACAATGATGCTTTTGAAGCGTTCAAGGAACATGGCATCTTTGACAAGACAACCGCAGACCTTTTCCGTCGCAACGTTCTGGAAAAAGGAGACAGTGAAGACCCGATGACCCTCTACAAGAATTTCAGAGGAGCAGAACCTCAATTAGAGCCGATGTTAAAAAATCGCGGTATGAAGTAAGAATTGTGAAAAAAAAGCTATATTTGCAGCCTTATATACGATAGAAATCAATTAAAAAGTAATCATAATAAACTAAAAGTAACATGCAAAACAAAGGATTTGTAAGGGTTTTTGCGATATTGCTCACATTGGTATGTGTGTTCTATCTCTCCTTCTCTTTTGTGACTCGCCACTATACCAACAAGGCAAAAGAGTTCGCAAAAGGTGATGTGAAAGTGGAACAAGACTACCTCGATTCTCTGTCAAACGAGAAAGTGTGGTTCGGCAATTGGACGCTGAAACAATGTCGTGAAATGGAGATCAGTTTAGGTTTGGACTTAAAGGGCGGTATGAACGTCATTCTTGAAGTATCGGTTCCCGATGTTATCAAAGCATTGGCGGATAACAAGTCTGACGAGACATTCAACCAAGCGCTGGCAACAGCCGCCAAACAGGCTACTACCAGTCAGGACGACGTAATCACGCTGTTCATCAGAGAGTATCATAAGCTCGCTCCGGATGCTTCACTTTCACAACTGTTCGCAACCCAACAATTAAAAGACAAAGTAAACCAGAAATCTTCCGACGCAGAAGTTGAAAAAGTATTGCGCGAAGAAGTAAAGGCAGCCGTTGACAACTCATTCAACGTTCTCCGTACCCGTATCGACCGTTTCGGTGTGGTTCAGCCCAACATCCAAAGTCTGGAAGACAAAATGGGACGCATCATGGTGGAGCTTCCGGGTATCAAAGAGCCTGAACGTGTAAGAAAATTATTACAAGGCTCTGCCAATCTGGAATTCTGGGAAACATACAATGCAAAAGATGTAGCTTCATACCTGCAATCGGCTGATGCCAAATTGCGTGCTATTTTGGCAACCACAGAAGACAGTACGGAAGCAACAGACAGTACAGCCGCTGAGACTCCTGCCGTAGCACAAGCTACCAGCACCGCCGACAGCCTTGCCGCAGCACTGAAAGGCGAAAGCCAGGCGCAAGCTGCCAACCTGGAGCAAATCAAGAAAGAACATCCGTTATTGGCAGTTCTGCAAGTCAACCCCAGCGGTCAAGGTCCTGTTGTAGGTTATGCAAACTACAAAGATACCGCAGACATCAACAAGTACCTCTCCATGCCGGAAGTTCAGGCGGAAATGCCGAAAGACCTGCGTTTGAAGTGGGGTGTTTCTCCTTATGAATACGATCCGAAAGCTCAAACTTTTGAATTGTATGCAATCAAGTCAACCGAACGTAACGGACGTGCTCCGCTGGAAGGTGACGTAGTTGTAAATGCCAAAGACGAATTTGACCACTATGGCAAACCTGCCGTAAGCATGTCTATGAATACGGACGGTGCACGTCGCTGGGCACAGCTCACCAAGCAGAATGTAGGTAAAGCCATTGCCATTGTATTGGACGGCTATGTATATTCCGCACCGAACGTAAATCAGGAAATCACCGGCGGTAACTCACAAATCACCGGACATTTTACTCCCGAACAGGCAAAAGACTTAGCCAATGTATTGAAATCGGGTAAGATGCCGGCTCCTGCCCATATTGTACAGGAAGACATTGTAGGTCCGTCTTTGGGACAAGCGTCCATTAATGCCGGTATCATGTCATTCGTTGTGGCATTAATACTGTTAATGGTTTACATGTGCTCCATGTACGGTTTCATTCCTGGCATGGTTGCCAACGGTGCTTTGGTGTTGAACATGTTCTTCACATTGGGTATCCTTTCATCTTTCCAGGCAGCTTTGACAATGTCCGGTATTGCCGGTATGGTGTTATCACTGGGTATGGCTGTGGATGCCAACGTATTGATTTACGAACGCACCAAAGAAGAATTACGCGCGGGTAAGGGTGTTAAGAAAGCACTTGCCGATGGTTATGCAAATGCCTTCTCTGCAATCTTCGACTCCAACTTGACATCTATCATTACAGGTATTATCCTGTTCAACTTCGGTACCGGACCTATCCGCGGTTTCGCTACTACATTGATTATCGGTATCCTGATTTCATTCTTTACCGCAGTGTTCATGACGCGTTTGTTCTACGAGCACTTCATGAGCAAAGACAAATTGCTGAACCTGACATTCTCTACGGGTATTTCCAAAAACCTGATGGCAAATGTACACTTCGATTTCATGGGCAGAAACAAACTCTGGATGACGTTGACGGGTATAGGTGTTGTAGTTTGCATCGCATTCCTCAGCATGCGCGGTTTAAGCCAAAGTATCGACTTTACCGGTGGACGTAACTTTAAGGTACAGTTCGAAAACAAAGTAGAGCCCGAACAAGTACGTGAACTGATTGCCAGCAAGTTCGGTGACGCCAACGTCAGTGTTATCGCCATCGGTGCAGACGGCAAGACTGTGCGTATCAGCACCAACTATCGTATTGAAGAAGAAGGCAATAACATCGACTCAGAAATCGAAGCCTACCTGTATGAAACACTGAAACCGTTGCTGACTCAGAATATCACGCTGGAAACATTCATCGACCGCGAGAACCATACGGGCGGCAGTATCATTAGTTCACAAAAAGTAGGTCCAAGTATTGCAGACGACATCAAGGTATCGGCCATTTGGTCTGTTGTGCTGGCTTTGATTGCCATCGGCTTGTACATCCTACTCCGTTTCCGTAACATTGCCTATTCTATCGGTTCTGTATGCGCATTGGCTTGTGACACTATTATCATTTTGGGTGCATATTCCATGTTCTGGGGTGTCCTGCCGTTCTCTTTGGAAATCGACCAGACATTTATCGGCGCTATCCTGACGGCTATCGGTTACTCAATCAATGATAAGGTGGTAATCTTCGATCGTGTGCGTGAATTCTTCAGCTTGTATCCGAAACGAAACAAGAAGGTATTGTTCAACGATTCACTGAACACTACTCTGGCACGTACTATCAACACTTCACTGAGCACATTAATTGTATTGCTGTGTATCTTCATCCTCGGTGGTGACTCTATCCGCAGTTTTGCATTCGCAATGATTCTGGGTGTTGTATTCGGTACACTGTCCTCTTTGTTCGTTGCCTCTCCTATCGCTTACATGTTGATGAAACATAGCAAAGACGAAGAGCCGGCTGCTGCAACAACAATATAAAACAAACTATAAAGTGTTTTGACAAACACTTATAGTCTTTTTCAGGCACATATTATAGGAATTCCATGGCTTTTGAGTTTCATGAGACCTGTAATATGTGCCTGATTTATGTATATGGATACCTACCATAGGTAAAGAGCTATAATTGATAACCTTTTTCAGAAAATTCTAATGTAAAAGCATTATATTTGTAGATGTTACGCTACTTAGAATGAAAAGGATAGACAAATGGAGAAATTAAAAGAGTTATTAGCGAATGAATGTTCATTCAGGCCATCCGGTAAATTATTGGATGAACTGTTGGCACCGGCAGAAAGCATAGAGCTGAAAAAGAATGAAGTTTTGATTATGAGCGGCCGGCTCGACCCTAATGTCTACATTGTAAAAAGTGGAGTGATGCGATACAGTTATATGAACGGAATACGAGAGGTTACTTTCGCTTTTGCATTGCCGGGTAGCGTAATGATTGCCATGCACTCTTATTACGCCCATCTCCCTGCCTTCTACCAAATCGAAGCCTGCTGCAAATCAACCGTATTTAAAGTTCCCCAAAGTCACTACGCCCATCTGGTCTCATCCTCACACGAATTTGCTCAATGGGCATTGAGATATGCACAAGGACAGCTTTTCTATCTCGAAAAGAAAGACTCTGTGATAAACGGCAATGCCAAAGAACGATTCATATCCCTGATTCATAAACGTCCTGAGATCATAGAAAAAGTGGCCTTGAAGCACATTGCCTCCTATTTGGGTATCACACAACCCTATCTCAGCCTGCTAAAAAAGCAATTAAAGAACATATAACGAAAGGCAAAACTCTACATCATACCGCCATACGAAATGTAGTGAAGCATCTGTTCTCCCTGTGATTAGGAAAACAGATGCTTCACTACATTCTGACTATACCTCAATAAAAAAGGCCTCGCAGAACCAGCCTCTCCAACAAACGTCAAACCCTATCCGTTACATACAATCTCCCCCTTACCGCAAACAGCAGACAGAACGGAAAAGAAAAATCCTGTACTAAACGAAGTTCAAAACTAAATAAAACTGTATTCAGTGCTTTTTTGTTAAAGCGAAAACAAAAAAAGCATAATTTAATATAGTATAAACTTTTTCTCACAAACACTTATTTCCTTTGCAAAAAGAAGTCTAAACACATATAAAATAAACAGAATATTAACTAAAACCTCAAAACGATGCACAAATACTTCAGCCTCATTGGTTCATCCAGTCCCCATCAAACACAATCAAGTATGATAATATTCCATTTCCGGTAAAATTCAAACATTTAAAATAGTAGAAATGAAAAGAGTAACTCTTTTATTCCTCTCCCTCGTAGCAATTATCAGCATGCAATCACTTTCTGCGCAGAACTTCAGCGTGAAAGGTAAGGTCATTTCCGAAGAAGGAAACGAACCGTTGATTGGTGTAGCTATTGTACAAGAGGGCAGCGGGAATGGCGTAATTACCGATATTGACGGGAATTACAACATTGAAATTAAAGGAGCTGAACAAGCTACCTTGACTTTCTCATATGTAGGTATGCAGCAACAGCAGCATACAGTAACAGCAAGCACTAAAACGCTGAACATCACACTGAAATCAGATGCGCAAGTAATGGATGAAGTAGTGGTAGTGGCTTACGGTGTGCGTAAGAAAGGTACTATTGCCGGCTCAGTATCTACGGTAAAATCCGAGAAGCTGGCAGATGTGCCTGCTCCCAGTTTTGACCAAGCGCTGCAAGGCCAGGCAACGGGATTGACCGTATTGTCCCAATCGGGAGAGCCCAGCGCTCCTGCCGTATTCTCCATTCGAGGAACCAACTCCATTAATTCCGGTACTACTCCGTTGTTCATCATGGATGGCATGCCTATCTCCAGTGGAGACTTTAACGCTATCAATCCGTCGGACATCGAATCCATTTCCGTACTGAAAGATGCTTCTTCCACCTCTATCTATGGCGCACGTGCAGCCAACGGTGTCATTGTTATCACAACCAAACGGGGAGCCCTAAGCAATCAACATGCAAAGGTTACTTTCCGTACCCAACTCGGCATCTCACAGCTGGCCCAAGAAAATTGGAACCTGATGAATACCGAAGAACGCATTGCTTACGAAAAAGAAGTGGGCCTGGACACCGGTAAAGATTACGACAAATTAAGACAAATCAACATAAACTGGTTTGACGAAGTGTTCAACAAATCTGCACTGCTACAGAACTATGAAGTACAAGTAAACGGAGCTACGGACAAAATACGCTATTACGTTTCCGGTAACTTTTACGATCAGGACGGCGTTGCCATTGAGTCCTACTTCAAGCGTTACAACGCCCGCGCCAATGTGGAAGCACAGGCCAAGAAATGGCTCAAGTTAGGAACCAACATCATGATGACCCATGAAAAAATACAGCAAGCTGACCAGGGCGCATACTCTACCGTAACTCCCATTTCGGCCGCACGTTTCATGTTGCCTTACTGGAATCCGTACAAAGAAGACGGTTCGCTGGCTTCGGTGAACGACGGTTCATGGAAAGGCCTCAACCAAAACCCACTGGAATGGATTATGAACAATCCATACAGCAGCAAGAAAAACAAACTCATCGGTAATATATTCTTTGAAGTAACTCCGATAGAGGGATTGAAAATACGTTCGCAAGCCGGCTTAAATTATACTGATATAGGAGATGAAACATTCAGCATGCCTTCCTACCGCCCCAATCAGGATCAGGGTAAGGCAGCTCGTTCCAACAGTCACGCCTATAACTTGTCTATCACCAATACTGCCGAATACCGTTTTAACCTGAATCACGTCCACGACTTCAATTTCCTGATCGGACAAGAAGGAATAGACTATCAGTCGGAAGGTTTCTCGGTGGCTACTGCAGGACAAAACAACGACAAGCTAGCAGACATAGCCACCGGAACACGTGCCACCTCTTGGGGAAACAGTAGTACGGCCTATTCTTACGTTTCGTTCTTCGGCCGCGGCGAATATAACTATGACAACCGCTACTACGCAGACTTCTCTCTGCGCACCGACGGTTCATCGCGCTTCGGTGTCAAAGGCCGGTGGGCTACCTTCTGGTCAGTGGGTTTGATGTGGAACCTGCTTAATGAGAAATTCATGAAAGGCTGTGAATGGCTGACCACTGCACAACTGGCAATTAGTACGGGAACATCCGGTAACTCCGAAATCCCCAATTACGACCACCTTGCTTTAGTAGGCGGTGGAGGCAACTATCTCGGCGATGCCGGTTTGGCACCTTTGACAAAAGGAAACGAAGAGCTGAAATGGGAGAAGTTGTGGACAACAAATATCGCAATCCACTTAGGTTTCTTCAATCGCATCAACTTAGACGCCGAGTTCTACAACAAGAAAACAACCAATATGCTTATGGCTGTACCTGTGGCCTATGCAGATGCCGGTTACGGTTCACGTTGGGACAATGTGGGCGGCATGATAAACCGCGGTGCGGAACTGAACCTGAGTGCCGACATCATCCGCACCAAAGACTTCACATGGAACATCAACACCAATGTTTCCTATAATAAGAATGAAATTACCGAACTCTATAACGGAGTGCAGGAATATGTAATGGCCACCACCGGCATGAAGCTGGCAGTAGGTCACTCTTACGGTGAGTTCTACCTGAACCGTTACGCAGGCGTCAATCCGGCAACGGGTGACCCTTTGTGGTATGACAAGAACGGAGAAGTAACTCCTGTAATGAACGAGTCCGACAAAGTGCTTGTAGGACACAGCTATATCGCCCCTTGGCAGGGCGGTTTCGGTACCGTCGTATCATGGAAAGGACTTTCGCTCGGCGCACAGTTCAGTTGGGTGGCCGACCGCTGGATGATAAACAACGACCGCTATTTCGAGGAAAACACAACCTTCGACAACTACAACCTCTCTCGCCGTATGCTCTACGACCGTTGGAAACAAGCCGGTGACGTTACCTCCATTCCACGCTATGGAGTAACGCCACAGTTTGATACGCACCTGTTAGAGAACGCATCTTTCCTGCGCCTGAAGAATTTGTCGCTCGGTTATACACTACCTGCGTCCCTACTTGAGCGCACAAAAGTTTTATCGTCTGCCCGCGTTTATGTGCAAGCGCAGAATCTCTTTACGTTTACTGATTTCTCCGGCATGGATCCGGAATCAAGTTCAAATGTGTATAAGGCGCAATATCCTATGACACGTCAGTTTACATTTGGTTTGGAATTCACATTTTAACGTTTAATTATTCAATAATGAAATCATTTACAAAAATAGGACTGGTGGCGATGCTTTCGCTCGTCTTTACCGGTTGTTTAGATAAATACCCGGATAACGCCATTCCCGACAAGGAAGCCATCCAGTCGGTATCCGATGCAAATCAGGCGGTTATCGGTATCTACGCCAGCTACAAAAGTTCTGCATTATACAGCGGATATCTGACTTTGCTCCCTGATATTCAAGCCGACTTAGTATATGCGGTAGAAGGCTTCAGCAACACCTACGGTGATATCTGGAGATGGGACATCCTTGCCACCAACCGGGAAATAGAGGCAGTTTACAGCGCTCTTTATACCACAATAGGCCGGTGCAATTATTTCTTCGAAAGCATTGTCGATTTGGAAAACACACTCACAGACGACGAACAACTCGACAAGCTGCAAGATTTGAAAGGAGAAGCATACTTTGCACGTGCATTAGCCTACTCGGAACTCATCAAATGTTTCTGCAAAGCCTACGAACCCGCCACCGCCGAAAACGAATTGGGCGTAGCGCTGATTTCAAGCTACTACAACCCCGAACGTATGATCCGTTCTTCACTGAAAGACTCTTATGCTTTCGTCATTTCCGATTTGGAAAAGGCACTCGACCTGGTGACCCTCGATGAAACCAATAACTCTCCGTACATCACCAAGAGTACCGTAAAAGCATTGCTGGCACGTGTCTACCTCTACATGCAAGATTGGGAAAAAGCACGCGACTATGCCACCCAAGTCATTGAGGATGACTACTTACAACTGTCGAGTGCAAAAACTAAATACACCTCCAAGCTGACGCACTACCAATATATGTGGAAGTACGACAGTGCATCCGAGATTATTTGGAAGGTAGGTTTCAATACCACTTCCTACGGCGGCGCCCTGGGACGTGTATTCCTGAATTACGACAACATCTCCTATAAACCGGACTATGTACCCGCCAGTTGGGCGTTGAACCTATATGATCAGAACGACCTGCGTTCCGAAAGCTTCTTTGCACAAAAGACTACAGGATATGCACATGGCCTCACATGGCCTCTGCTCGTCAAATATCATGGCAATGAAGATTTCATCAAGCTGAATATCTATCATGTAAACATGCCGAAAGTATTCCGTCTCTCCGAGCAATACCTCATCAGAGCCGAAGCCTACTGCCACCTGAAAGAATACACCAAAGCGGGGAAAGACATTACAACCTTGCGTTCGGCACGTTATAAGACCTACGGCGCCACCGTCATAGGTGAAGATAATTGGCTGGAAACCATTTCCGAAGAACGAGTACGAGAACTCTTTATGGAAGGTTTCCGCCTGCACGACCTCAAACGCTGGCACAAAGGCTTCGAACGCGAACCGCAATCCAACACCGTAGAGGCGGCCAACTCGTTGAAGATAGAAGCCGACCATCCGCTCTTTGTATGGCCCATCCCACAACATGAGCTTGATGCACCGGGTTCGGAATTGCAACCTAACGATAGTAATAACTAATTTTTGATGCGTGTTATAATGAAACATCTATCTATATATAATGTATTAATTGCCACCGCCCTGCTTTCCCTTGCCTTGCTGGCGGCGTGCAGCAGCGAAGAGCAGACCTATGACGGCCCGTCTTACGTAATGTTTACCGATTCGCTGAATGTCTGTCCTGTATTCCAGGAGAACAATGACTACAAAGTGGCGCTTTCGGCAACGAAAAGTGTCCCTTACGACCGGAAATTCGGTATTGAAATCCTCCAGACAGAAAGTAATGCCATTGAAGGCTATCACTATTCCATCAAGTCGAACACCGTAACAATTCCTGCCGGAGAGCTGGCTACATCCGTCGAAATCAACGGTATCTATGAAAACATAGCAGACGACGATTCACTGAACATCCGCATGCGTATTGTATCACTCGAAGATGTGGAATGGCCTTACTATGGAGTGACCGCCAATGTTCGTCTGCAAAAAATGTGCCCGTTCGACATCAACAACTTCACGCGTTATGCCGTAGTGCAGTCCTCTTTCCTCAGCGAATTCAAACCATATAGCACCAACAAGCGTCTGATTATGACCGACCGGGTAGAAGGCGAAGACAACAGCATAATGCTTCACGACTTCCTGTGCGACGGCTACGATGTGAAAGTAACGCTGGATCATAGTGACCCGATGGTTCCCTCGGCCAGTGTACATACCGGAGATATTATCGGTACCACACAAGAATTCCTCGGCAGCTTGTACAATGACAACATGCTGCGCATCACAGATTATACGGCAGTCCCCTCAACCATTTTCCCCTGCCGCGACACAGTTGTACTCTACTCCATGGTCTATGTAAAAGATGTAGGCCTTTTGGGTGCTTATGTCACTGTGATTCGCTGGATCAGCGACGCTGAGGCAGAAGATATTTTGCATAGTGGATTTTAAACCAGTCAGATGATGAATATGAAAAAATTAGAATATATACTTTTAGGCCTATTAGTGGGCTTCGCAATGGGAGCTTGCTCATCCGATGATGAGAATGCGGGTGTCGTTGACCCCGTTTTCCCGGAAAGCCAATCCTACGAAATCATACCTGATCAGGTATGCGAAATCAGCTTTGAAGCTTCCACAGAATGGAGAGTGACTACTGACAAACAGTGGCTGAAGTTTATAGATGAAACAGGTAAATTTCAGTCGCTCACAGGAAAAGCCGGAAAACAAACGGTAAAAGTAACCGCAACGAACGGTGCTCTTGGATTTACAGATGACAAAGCGCAAGTGAAGCTGACTATGGGCGGCAAAACACAAACAATTGCCGAGATGAATCGTGCTGCAAAAGAACGTGTAGCGAAGATGTACACTGTAAAAGGATCTGACATTATCGAGATTAATGAATTTGTCGATAAAACATTCAACCGTACGGAACAAATTGGCTTTGAAGCCAATTTCGACTGGAAGATTGATATGGCTTCTTTACCCGGCTGGATTCTCAGCGAAGGCGCAGAAAGCAGTCTCATCGAGAATTTATGTGGAGAAGCCGGTCAAACCATCAGTCACAACAGAATGGGCAGTATAGACATAAAATTAGAAGAACGCTATAAAGATCTTAGCGGATATATCACCATTCGTGACATTGAAAGCGATTACACATGCCAATTTCCGGTAAGCGCTCCGGGTATAGAAGCCGGACAGATAATGTGGATAGGGCAAGTTGTAAATTTACGCAGAGGAATTACTTGGAATGATAAAGGGAAAAAACTCATTCTGGATCCAGGAAGCGGAGACGTCATTTCCGTTACAGATGAATTGGCAGCATGCCACGTTGTGATTCGTGACAACGACTTCGAGTATCGATTTATGGAATGGGACCCTATCGAAAGGACAGCAAAAGAAATACCGGCTGAAGATATCTGGGTGGAAGTAGAAAAAGAGGGAGGAGTATTAACCTTAAAAGCAAAAGAGAACACTAACATAGATGTACGTAAGATGGTTCTGTTCCTTGTCCCTAAAAATACGGAAGTAGACTATGATTCACATTTCACTAAATATAACGGTACCTTCAATTTCAATACAAAAGGTTATGGAATAGAATTAAACCAATACGGTGCCATTACATTCAAGGTATGGAAACAAATCAATTCCATGAAATATGAATATATGGCAGAGGCGACCAAGGCAGCAAATGCAGAGGCGATTGCAGAAAATTTAGGTTTGGAAAATGCTGATAATATTTTTGAATACTCTTTTACCAAAGAACAGTGGGATATGTCCGAAAGACTTCACATTACACCGCTTGGGATGATTTCATGGCATGGAAAATTTGAATTGTTCGATGAGAATTACAAATCTTTAGGAACGAGTGCTATAAAATGGGCGGCATCTTGTGGCAACGGTAATGTATATGACGAAGCCTACAAAGCTTATCCATCCATTAAATTTGAGAATCGTATCCCCTTTGACAATATCACTGACGATTGCCTGTACATCGTAATCCGCGACAATAACGACAAAGATTTAGGAACCTTTGTTATCCGCAAAAACAATGAAGCCACTATAAAATAAACGCTGCTATATGAGAATTACAAATATTTTAATCAAACTGGTAGGAGCCTTGGCACTCTTGGCTCTCACTTTCAGTTGTACGGACGATACGTATGACGCTCCGGCAGAAGGCTATGGATTCGTACAATTCAAGCTGGTGAAGAATGGTGGATTAACGGCCGACAAAGAAATAACTTCACGTGCCGCCAATGCCGACATTCTCGATTCACTGGCAGATGCAAAAAAGATCAAAATAACCCTGAAGTCGGCCTACGACGTAATAGAGCAAACACTCGCACTCTCGGCAACCAACGGTTCAGATACTGAAATGGGACTGTGGAGCGAGAAATGCCAACTGTTGGCAGACCATTACAACATTGCAGGCTACGAACTGCTCGACAATCTGGGTAACACTCTACTTACTTATGACGTAGAATCAGAAAAAACATTCGAAGTGGTTTCAGGCGGCATGGTAGTGGAAACAATCAATGTCAACGTCCGCCCACGCGGAACAGTCAAATTTCAACTTGTGAAAGACTTTTCAGCAATCACACGTACTGCTGAAGCCTACCGTATGGATAAGGTAGCCAAAGCAAATATCACTGTGAAGCACAAACAGACCGGTGAATTAATCACTTTCGAAAATATGCGCACCAATATAGAGTATTACTATGAAAGCGAGAGTGAAAAAACCTATCACAGCAAGTTGGTGTGCGATACAATTCTTGCTCTGAAAGCAGGCGATTACATCGCCACTTCTTTCATTGTTAAAGACCAAAAAGACCAAATTCTGGAAGCAGCCAAGGTAACTGCCCCCAACGGTTTTTCCATAGCAGACAACAAAGAGACCGTTGCCGATGTGCCTATCACCATGCAGGAAACAGCCCCCAGTATTCACGACGGCATTATCCTGAAGAAAATATGGGAAGCGCTCGACGGTCCTAACTGGAGCTTCCGCGGTGTTGTTTTCAATAAAGGCTGTAACTGGGAATTTGACCGGGACATCGATTTATGGATTGCACAACCCGGTGTCATGGTGTTGGACGACGGTCACGTAGCTTCTATCTCTTTGGGAGGATTCGGTGCACGCGGTCATATGCCCGAAGAATTGGGAGAACTGAGTGAACTGCGCAGCCTGATTCTCGGTTCACACAACGATGCCATCAACTCCTCTCCTATCAATAAAATAGACGATCCGGACGAACTGATAGCTGCCCAACGCGCCGACTTCAAGCAAATGACTTTAGACTGCAGTCTGGCAGAAATGGCTCCCGAAATGTGGAATGTCCTGCCTGATAAGTTAAACGAGCACATCAAGGACTTTAACAATTGCGGTAACCGTTCCGCGGCCGGATTGAATATGTATGCCAACAACCCCAACAATTTCTATACTGCCATCTACTCATTACCGGCAAGTATCGGCAAATTAAAGAAACTGACAAGTCTCTTCATCGCCAACAGCCCGATAGCCTCTCTGCCCGATGAGTTATCCCAGCTGGAAAACTGTACGGATGTAGAAATATACAACTGCCCCAACCTGAAGGAAATTCCTAAAGGCTTTATGAACATGCCCAAGTTACAAATGGTCTACTTCGTCAACAACAACGGTATCACAAGCGATAAGCTCTATGAAGGAATGGTAGAGTGGACAAAGAGCGCGTCCAAAGAAAGCTTACAGGGATTGTACTTCATGAACAACAACCTGAAGAGAGTACCCGACCTGAGGCCCATGAAGAAGTTAGGCTTCCTCGATATGCAGAACAATCAGATTGAAGAATTTGAAGCACCATTCGGCAAAGACCATAACCTGGGAACACTAAACTTAAGCAACAACCACCTGAAAGCTCTTCCACGCGATGACCAAGGATATTTTGCCGGATTTGAAGCGGTAGAGACATGGTCATTTGCCGGCAATGAATTTACGGAGTTCCCGGATATATTCGATGCAGACTCTCCTTTCTTGATAGGTACCATTAACTTCTCACAGAACAAAATTACTTCCTTTGAAAAACGAGGCGGTGACAAGTTCCATGGTCTTAATGTAGAGATTCTGAATCTGTCGTTCAACCCATTAGGCAAATTCCCCGGATGTATCTATGAATCCGGAACCAAAGTCAATTACCTGGTACTTCGTGCCTGCAATATCCGGGAATTTCCAGAAGAGGCATTGGAGGGAGACTATGTTTTCTACACAATGGCACTCGACCTGGCAGCGAACAGAATCAAAACATTGCCGAAGAACTTCAACGCCCTCAAGTTCCCCTATATGAGTGGACTGGATTTAACGGGCAATGCCTTCGATGGATTTGCCTATCGCGCACTGGATCTTCCCAATCTGAAGCAGTTTATCTTCCGCGGTCAGCGTGATGACAACGGATACCGCTGCATGAAAGAATGGCCTACCGCCGTTTATGCACACCATGGGCTGAGAGTGCTTTACTTGGGGTCGAACGACATCCGCAGAGTAGTTGATTACACCCTGGATAAAATACGTTTCGGTGTCGAGTTGACAGATAATCCGAATATTTCGATAGACCTGACTACAGCCTGTCCATACATAACAGCCGGTTTGGCAAGTTTCCTGTTTGATCCTGGACAAGACGTACGCGGCTGCGATGCAGTAGTTCCTAAATACTGATAACTTAATAGATACAGATATATGAAAGCAAAATATATTCTTAGCATAATGGCACTTCTGATAGGTGCCTCCTGTTCGGATGACAATGAGAATACACCCGGTTTTACTTTGGACGAGAAAGAGATCCAAATGGAAGCCGTAGGCGGAACGCGTGAAGTACACGTCTCAGTACCGGGCAACTGGACAGCCACCCCCAGCGAATCATGGGTACAGATTTCGCCCACCAACGGCAAAAGTTCGGAGATTTGTGTCATCAAAGTAGATACCACTATATTGGCCAACAAACAACGTGAAGCCATAATAAACTTCAAGACCCGTAACGATGCCGAAACACGTTCTCTTAAAATCGTACAAGCCGGGTTTGACAAGGCTTTAACCCTTTCTACCACCTCTGTTGAATTGGAGAACTACGCCGATTATGGTAAACGCTATTTTGATGTAGAGGTCACTTCCAATGTAGACTTCAAAGTGGACATACCACAGGATGCAGCCACTTGGCTTTCTTACGATAAATATAAATTTACGCTTGACTGTGGCGCCCGCCCCCGCAAAACCACTATCCGTTTCAATTGGGAAGGAAATACGGATGCTACAAATCGAGAAGCCAAAATCAACTTTCTCGTAGCAGAAGGCAATGAAGACATGGTGAAGCATGATGCACTACTCATCAGTCAGGAGCGTGCACCCGAAATAACCCCTACACGCGAAGGTGACTCATTGGCTTTAGTCATCATTGAACGCAAGCTGAACGTAGCTGTCAAGTGGGATAAAAATGAGTCTTTAATGAATTGGCCACAGGTAAAATTGTGGGAAGAGCAGGACAAGGGATGTACTCCGGAGAATCTCGGACGTGTACGCGCGGTTGAATTCAGCCAATTTATTACTAAAGAAGGTATTCCCGATGAAATACGTTATCTTACAGAGCTCGAAACTTTAAGTTTCTTCTCCAATGGTAACAAATTCATGTATTCATTCGATACGGGAACCGCCATTACCCAACTGACGAAACTCAAGAACCTGCGTATCTATTCATTCGGACTTACCACATTGCCACCCGATTTTGTGAATCTGAAGAATTTAGTGACGCTGGACTTGAGCAGCAACAATTTCCAGGAAGTACCTGCCATTCTTACTCCAGAGAACTTCCCGAATCTGAGACACCTGTCACTGGCAACCAACCGTCGCGGTCATGAGATAGATTTGACAGGTACAGCCAGATATCCCAAAGAAGAATGGGGAGGATTGTATGGTTCAAACAATAATAATAACTCTAATCTATCCAATCCGATGTTGGAAAGACTCTTCAAATGGGAAAACCTGGAATCACTGGTGCTTTCCAATAATATTATCAAAGGGACATTGCCTAAAATGGCTTACGGCGTACCCAAATATACAAAAGAGGAAGTGGAAGCAAACGATACACTGAAAACCGCCGCAAGTGTATTGGTAGGCAAACCCAAAGTATTGCCCCATTGCAAGGATTTACGTATCGGCTTGAACTACCTGCATGGAGACCTTCCCGATTGGCTCTTACACCACCCCTACCTAATGTTCTGGTCACCTGAAATCAGTATATTCAATCAGAACAGAGGCAAAGATGACCAAGGGATAATGCCTGGATTCAGTAATGTTCCGACATCATTTGAATATTTCTACGAGCTTTATCCGATATTGAAGCCTAAATATTAAAACCAATGAAACAACAGAATTTTATGAAACTAAAGAATCTCATCATATTGGCAGGTGCCATACTCCTCTTCGGAGCATGTACGGACACTTATTCGCCGGTGGAGATACCGACAGCACCGGAAACTCCCAAAAGCGCAGTTATCGTAAATACGCCCGACGAGGCCATTAGCGGAGAGTTGATGATTAAATTCCGTCCGGAAGTGACAGAATTATTGAACAGAGCATTGACAAGAAGCACCAATGCTTATGGAACTGCCACCCGTTCGGGTATTCCTGATATGGACCGCGCCTTGGAAATTATCGGTTCTTACAACATAGAACGTATTTTCCCTGTCAACCGCCAGGAAGAGTTAACCCGTAAGGCGGGACTCAACCTATGGTATATTGTCCGCTTTGACGAAAAAACGGACGTACGCAAGGCCGCCGAAGAGTTGGCCCAAGTAGGAGAAATTGCAAAAATTCAATACAACCGCGAGCTGAAACGTCGTGATGACCAACGTCCTGCCGTAATAGTTCCTCCAACTGATGCTGCTACACGTATGATGCAAAAAGCCTCCATATTCAACGATCCGGGACTCAGCAAACAATGGCACTACATCAATGACGGCGATCAAACATTAGTTCCTAACTCCAAGCAAGGCGCTGACGTTAATTGTGCCGAAGCCTGGAAAAAATGTACGGGTGACCCATCAATCATCGTTGCCGTAATGGACGAAGGTGTAATGTGGGCACATCCCGACTTGCAAGCCAATATGTGGATAAACGAGGACGAAATCTATAAATCGGACAAAGACAACGACGGCAACGGATACAAGGGCGATGTCTACGGATACAATTTTGCACAGCAGACTCCTACCATAGACTGGTCGTCCGAGGGTGATACGGGACATGGCACTCACGTAGCCGGTACCATTGCAGCCGTAAACAACAACGGCGAAGGCGTATGCGGTATTGCCGGAGGTTCCGGCAATGGTGACGGTGTAAAGATCATGTCTATCCAAATCTTCTCAGGAAACTATGGCACCAGCCCATATAGCGAAGCGCAAGGCATCAAATATGCCGCCGACAACGGGGCGGTTATCCTGCAATGCAGTTGGGGTTACAACTCCGCACTGGCTGATGCCGCCACTTCGATGCGTGGTTTTGCCACCGATGAAGAATGGGCACAAAATTGCCCGCTGGAAAAGGAAGCTATGGATTACTTTATTCACAATGCGGGTTCGCCGAATGGCACCATAGAAGGCGGCTTGATAATCTTTGCATCCGGCAACGAATATGCTGCAGCAGCAGGATATCCCGGTGCTTATGGTGATTTTATCAGTGTGGCAGCCATGGATGCAAGTTTCATGCCTTCTTCCTACACCAACTATGGTCGGGGAGTAGACATCACAGCACCGGGCGGCGACTCCGACTACCATAAAAGCGTACAAGGTAGCGTTTACTCCACTATGCCTCCCCTGCTGAGCGACGGTGTAGGATACGGATACATGGACGGAACTTCCATGGCCTGTCCGCACGTTTCAGGTGTAGCAGCCTTAGGATTGTCGTATGCTGCCAAACTGCACAAGCACTTCACTGCCAAACAATTCAAAGAGTTAATCCTGCAATCTACGCGAGACCTTTCTCCTTATATGTCGGGCAGTAAGCTCTACTATAAATATTATGCACTGGCAGGGGAATCCACACCGGTTTTAATGGAGATGAACAAATACTATCAGGGACAAATGGGTAGCGGACTTATTGATGCCAACAAACTGCTCACGCTGGTCGAAGGAAACGGCGTAAAACAGGAACTCCCCAACATCTATCTTGCAACCGGAGAAAAAAACAGACAGACCTTGGAACCGGCACGTTTTTTTGACGGAGGTGAGAGCATGACTTTCACAGTAGAGTCGGCCAACCCAGAAATTGCGACAGCTGCCATCGAAGGAAACAAGATAATTATAACCGGTACTGCCATCGGCAGCACCTCTTATACGGTAACAGCTTCCAACGGCGAAAAACAAACCGCCGACATCACTGTGCGACGTAAAGCCAATGACAACGGCTGGCTGTAATACAAAAAAACAGAAATATGAAACGCTTGTACAACCTCTATTGCTTATGCCTTTTCTGCACGCTGTATCCCTGGAAGATACAAGCGCAGGAAGGCATTTCCCGTCGTGCTTTAGAAGAGTTGGCAGAACCGGATCCCTTACAGCAATCAGCCTTGTTCTTCAATATCACAGAAGCGCAATTTCCGAAGATACCTGAAGAGCATGAACCGGTCACTGTGGAATACGGCTACGTCAACCGAAGTGATAAGCCGCTTACCATAAATAAAGTGACAGCTTCCTGCGGTTGTATTGCTGCAAATTATGACAAGCTGCCTATTCCTGCCGGCGGAAAAGGTACAATCAAAGTTTCTTTCAAGCCCAAAGGTTATTCCGGACCTATCTACCGTCAGATACTCGTCTATACGTCCCTGTCGGCCGATCGTCCCACCGCAAGGCTCACCTTGACCGGCGAAGTGATTGCCTCCACCGATGCATGGCGCGGCTATCCGCACAAGTTAGGAGCGCTGCGCACCCGGCAGAGAACTATCTCTTTCGGCGTAACAGACCGTTCGGCAAAGTTAGCGGAAGTTATAGCTTGCGGTAATAGCGGTAAAGTTCCCTTATCTTTGTCGGCAGCAGGCCTGCCTCCCTATCTGACGTTCCGTACCAGTCATCCGGTAATTGAAGCAGGCAAAGAAGCGGATTTGATATTTCTGTTTGACGGTTCCAAACTTCCGGTAGAAGAAAAAGGCACAATCACCCTGCCCGTAGTACTGACGGGATTGGAAGGAGATCCGGAACAACGAACCATTACACTGGTCATTAAGTTAGATTAATATTTATACAAATAATTCGATAAAATGAAAAATATACTTGTTTACTTGATGCTTGCGGCTACATTCCTGTTGTCAGCTTGCGATAAAGACGAAAAGATGTTAGAACCATCGTATCTTCCCGTCACCTATGCCAACATTGCAGGTACTTGGCAACTTGCGGAATGGAATGGAGTTGAAATGAGCGAAGGACGTTACTGCTATTTGGTTATCAAACGCAAAGCCGATGAAGAAACCGGAAAACGCGCTTTGGAAATTTATACAAACATAGACAGCGACAAATCTCATCTGCTGACATCTACGTATGAGCTGGAAGAAGACGAGGACTTAGGTTCGATTATCAGCGGCATCTACGACCACGCTGCCGGCTTCTGGAATAACTCTTACCTGATTAGCGAGCTCGAAGCTGACCGTATGGTATGGACTGTTTTAGAGGACGCCGAAGATGTATCCGTCTATGTGCGATGCGAAAAAGTTCCTGAAGACATAATGAACGGGACACGTGCCATAAAATAATTCTCTCAACTATTATACTCTGAAAAGAAACTCCCCGGGTATCTCCTATCCAAAATAGAAATATCCGGGGAGTATTTGTTTAACAACCTTAATCAACAAGTCATTTGGTAGCCTCGAGGGGAATCGAACCCCTATCTAAAGTTTAGGAAACTTCTATTCTATCCGTTGAACTACAAGGCCTTTATGCATACTTTCTGTATATAACAATAGAATGCGGGTACAAAGATAGTGTATTCTGCCGATTTTCCGAAAAAAGTTTTGTTAATCCGATTAACTTTACGAAATTTGTCCGTCAACAAAATGATAATATCACATTTTTTAATGTAACATATAGTAATTCGTAAGTTATGGCAAATGACATGATGGTCAAAGAACTGGAGCAAGTGGTAGTCCGCTTCTCCGGAGACTCCGGCGACGGTATGCAGCTCGCCGGCAACATCTTTTCAACAGTTTCGGCTACGGTAGGTAATGACATCAGCACATTCCCTGACTATCCGGCAGACATCCGCGCACCGCAAGGTTCGCTGACAGGCGTATCCGGTTTTCAGGTGCACATCGGTGCAAAGAAAGTCTATACCCCCGGTGACAAATGCGATGTGCTGGTAGCTATGAACGCTGCAGCATTGAAAACGCAATATAAGTTTGCCAAATCTACCGCATGTATCATCATTGATACAGATGCATTCCAAAAGTCGGATTTGGAAAAGGCGGCTTTCAAGACAGACGATCCCATTGAAGAAATGGGAATCAAGCAGGATGTCATTGCCGCTCCTATCTCCAAAATGGTAAAAGACTGCCTTGCCGACACTGGTATGGACAACAAATCCATGCTGAAATGCCGCAATATGTTCGCAGTGGGGTTGGTGTGTTGGCTGTTCAACCGCGACTTGAAAATAGCCGAAGACTTCATACGCGAGAAATTTGCCAAGAAACCCGAAATTGCAGAAGCCAATATCAAGGTTATCCGCGCCGGATACGACTACGGACATAACACCCATGCATCCGTTGCACATACTTATAAGATTGAAAGTAAAGTAAAAACGCCCGGACGCTATATGGACATCACCGGCAACAAAGCCACAGCTTACGGTTTCATTGCCGCTGCCGAAAAAGCGGGTCTGAAACTTTATCTGGGTTCCTATCCCATTACTCCGGCAACCGATGTATTGCATGAGTTGTCTAAGCATAAGTCACTGGGAGTAATGACTGTACAATGCGAAGACGAGATTTCCGGCTGCGCATCTGCCCTCGGTGCATCCTTTGCTGGGGCATTGGCTGTCACTTCCACCTCCGGACCGGGTGTCTGTCTGAAATCGGAAGCGATGAATCTGGCTGTTATTATGGAGTTACCACTCGTTGTGCTCGATGTACAGCGCGGTGGCCCTGCAACAGGTCTGCCCACCAAATCCGAACAAACCGACCTTCTGCAAGTACTTTTCGGACGCAATGGCGAAAGCCCCATGCCTATACTTGCCGCTACCTCACCGACAGACTGCTTTGAATGTGCCTATATGGCATCCAAAATAGCTTTGGAGCATATGACTCCCGTTGTATTGCTTACAGATGCTTTCGTAGCCAACGGTTCAGCTGCCTGGAAACTGCCCAAGCTTGCCGATTATCCCGCTATCGTTCCACCTTATGTACGTCCCGACATGCAGGGTACATGGACTCCCTACCAGCGTGACGAAAAGACCGGCAGCCGCTATTGGGCTATCCCCGGAACAGAAGGTTTCACTCACGTCCTCGGTGGTCTGGAGAAAGATAACAAGACAGGAGCCATCTCTACCGACCCCGAAAACCACGATTTGATGACCCGACTACGCGCCGAAAAGATTGCCAAAATTGAAGTTCCCGATGTGGAAGTGGAAGGCGACAAAGACGACGCCGACCTGCTGATCGTTGGTTTCGGCGGTACTTACGGACATCTGCACGCGGCTATGGACGAACTTCGCGCAGCTGGCAACAAAGTGGCTCTCGCCCACTTCAAATTCATCAACCCGTTGCCCAAGAATACGGAAGAAGTGATGAAACGCTACAAGAAAGTAGTGGTGGCAGAGCAGAACATGGGACAGTTTGCCGGATACCTGCGTATGAAAGTAGATGGTTTCGTTCCCTACCAGTTCAATCAGGTAAAAGGTCAGCCTTTCCTGGTAAATGAGTTAGTACAAGCATTTGAGGAGATTATCAAAAACTAAAAACGAAAAGAACTATGTGCGAATATACAGCAAAAGACTTCAAGAAAGGGCAACCCCGCTGGTGTCCGGGTTGCGGCGACCACTTTTTCCTCGCATCTCTGCATAAGGCAATGGCCGAAATTGGCGTTCCACCGCACCAAACAGCAGTAATCTCAGGTATAGGTTGCTCCAGCCGTCTACCCCACTATATGAATACGTATGGTATGAATACCATTCATGGACGAGCTGCAGCCATTGCCACAGGTTGCAAGGTTACCAATCCGGAGCTCGCCGTATGGCAAGTGAGTGGAGACGGTGACGGACTTGCCATTGGCGGTAATCACTTTATCCATGCCAACCGCCGTAACATCAACCTGAATATGATTCTGCTAAACAACCGCATCTACGGTTTGACGAAAGGACAATACTCCCCAACATCTCCTCGCGGCTTCGTCAGCAAGTCATCACCTTACGGCACGGTAGAGGATCCGTTCCAGCCGGCAGAACTTTGCTTCGGTGCACGAGGACACTTCTTTGCGCGTGCCGTAGCGACAGATGCAGCCGGAACAATAGAGATTCTGAAAGCAGCCTACAACCATAAAGGCGCCAGTGTCTGCGAAATTCTCCAAAATTGTGTAATCTTTAATAACGGAACACACGATTCCGTTGCCAAAAAAGAAGACCGGGCCAAGAACGCTATCTACTTAGAGCATGGCAAGCCTATGCTTTTCGGCGAGAACAACGAATATGGACTAATGCAAGAAGGTTTCGGCCTGAAAGTGGTGAAACTCGGTGAAAACGGTATTACTGAAAAGGACATCCTTATCCACGATGCTCATTGCGAAGATAATACCTTGCAACTGAAACTTGCCCTAATGGAAGGTCCTGATTTTCCGATAGCCCTCGGCGTAATCCGCGATGTGGAAGCCCCTACCTACGACGATGCCGTACATACACAGATCGAAGAGGTATCCGCCAAAAAGAAGTACCATAATTTCGAGGAATTACTGATGACAAATGACACCTGGGAAGTGAAATAGCCTTTCCCGGTACAAGTTTTCAACCTATATTCATTCCCCTTTCATCTTTCATATCCCCTTGTTTATAAGGGGATATGAAAGATGAAAGGGGATTTTTTATGCCTTACACGAAACTCAGGAACTGAAGAAACATAGCTGTGGAATGACGGCGCATCCTGTGGATTTTCTCCACAACATTCCACACCATGCATACACATATTATAAGTATTTATAAAAAAATAAACATCTGAATATCACATACATAAACTATCAAAAAAACGCCCCATACCATTTTGGCATACCGCTTGTCCCATAATATCAGCAAAAAATCCAACGGATTTTAATTATACAAGCAATAATTTGTGGAAATATGAAGTCTATCAAAAAAAAATGGAGCTGTGCTTCACATTGCAAGCTACATTTTCAAAAGGTATTAGGTATTATGATTGTAGCATTGGCATTCCTATTGACCGGAAATGCCAATGCACAGGAAAGCAAGACAATTAAAGGTGTTGTAAGAGATGCGACAGGTGAGCCGCTTATCGGCGCCAGTGTCATAGAGAAAGGCACTAACAACGGCGTCATTACGGATGTGGAGGGGAGTTTTATACTGACAGTCCCCACCGACGCAACATTATCCATTGCCTATATGGGCTATGCCACCCGCGAAATCAGATTGGCAAAACGAAAAAAACAAGGTGATCTGAAAGTGACGTTGAGAGAAGACTCGCAACAGCTAAAAGAAGTAGTTGTTACAGCCATGGGCATCAAGAAAGACACCAAACGATTAGGCTATGCCGTCAGCACCATCGAATCGGATGAAATAGTAAAGGCCGGAGCAACCAACTTCGCATCCGCCATGTACGGCAAAGCGCCGGGCATCCGCATTACACAGACACAAGGAGGTGCTGCCGGCGCAGTATCTATCAATGTACGCGGACTGACATCTATTACAGGCAACAATCAACCGCTCATCATTCTGGACGGTGTACCTATCCGTAACGGCGGAACGGGTAAGAGCACCGATTTCGCTGAATTCGGTAACGACGGACAGATACGTTCCAATGGTTTGGTAGACATTAATCCGGAGGACATCGAAAGCGTGAGCGTGTTGAAGGGAGCTTCAGCTACGGCGCTCTACGGTTCAGAAGCTGCAAACGGTGCAGTAGTCATCACCAGTAAACGCGCCAAAAGCGGTAAGCTGACAGTGGATTTCACAGCACAGGTAACCGCCAATCTGCCCGCCTACCTGCCGAAAGTGCAGACCGTATACGGTCCGGGACGTTACAACACAGAATATAGCGATTACGAGAAGCAGACAGGCGGTTTCTACCAGCGTACAATGAATGGTGAAAGTTACAAAAGCTTGTATAGCACAACCATGTCCTTCGGCCCGAAATATGACGGAAGCGACGTGTTATATTGGGACGGTAAGGTTCGCCCCTATCTTCCGACTACGGACAATCCCTGGAAAGAATTGTTCCGTACAGGGTGGAACCAAACGTACAACCTCGCCATTTCGCAAGGTACGGAGACGAGCAGTAACCGCTTCTCATACACCTTTATGGACGAGATGCCCAATTCACTGACCGGCAGTTTTACAAAGCACAACTTCAAATTGACCGGTTCCTACAAGCTGGCAAAACCGCTGACATTGGAATACTCACTGAACTATATCATACAAGACGTAAAAAACCGTCCTCAAACATCATTGAACCTATATGGCAGTTTCAGCAATATGTTCTCTTCTTTCATGGATATTCCTTATTTGAAACAGAGCTATGTCACCAGCCTGGGCTATCGCAATACCTATGCCGTAGGTGGTGACGCCACACTCACTCCGGACGAGGCATGGGCATACAATCCGGGATATTTGAATGGCGTATCGAATATGCTTTGGAACATGTACCATCATCACAGCAAGGAAACGGAGAACCGCCTCATCGGTATGGTACGCCCCACCTGGCAGATTACCAATTGGTTGAGTCTCCGCGCCCAACTTGCCACAGATATAACAGACACCAAGCAGACATTGGAATATGAAACAGAACGCCCTAACTCACTATACGACCCCAGCGGCAGTTTCCAAAGCATCAACCGCCGTTACGACATCGTATACGGTGATGTAATGTTGAATTTCAACTACAATATCCGCCGCTTCGACATTGCCGCTACGCTGGGCTGGACAGGACGTTACGAAAACATGAATAACATGCGCGTTTCCACCAACGGCGGTCTGGTTACGGAAAACTGGTTTGACCTCAACGCCAGCCGTTACACCGCCAGCAGTATACTGCAACGTATGGAACTGTTGAAGACAGGCTACATGGGTACACTGAGTCTGGGCTGGGACAACTACCTATTCCTCGAACTGACCGGACGACAAGAGCGTTCCTCCACACTGAAAGACAAAAGTTTCTTCTATCCTTCCGCCAACCTTAGTTTCCTGTTCTCGAACGCTTTCCGCATGCCGGCATGGTGGAATCATGGCAAGCTCCGCCTTTCATACGGAATCGTGGGTAACGCACCGGAAACCTATGCCGCCAATATCATCTACGAGCAAGGCTCGGACAACGGCTTCACATGGAACTATGTGCCTTCTTCATGGGGCAATGCCAACATCCGCCCTGAAAAAAAGTACGAATACGAAATCGGTCTTGAAAGCAAGTTCCTCAATAACCGCCTGGGCTTTGACGTGTCATACTACAACAACCGGGTGAAAGACCAGATACTGTCCACTCCACAGCCTTCATCCTCGGGTGTGAAGTATGTGCTGATGAATGTGGGAGAAGTAGCCAATGAAGGTTGGGACATCTCCGTCAGCGCCACTCCTGTACTGACCAAAAACTTCCGCTGGGACTTGACAGCCAACTACGGCATCTATCACAACAAGGTTGTGAAACTTGCTGAAGGCGTGCCATACCTCGAAATATCCAACATCGGCGGAGGAGGTGCCAAGATACAAGCCGTAGAAGGCCGCCCAATGGGTGATATCTATGTACAGATGCCTCAAATGAACGAAAACGGCGATTATCTTGTATCGGACAAAGGACTTTACCTGAACCAGACAGATCTGCAAAGAGTGGGTAATATCAATCCTGACGGCGTAGGCGGTTTGTTCAGTTCATTCTCATATAAGAATATATTCCTGGATTTCAGCATCGACTTCCGCATAGGAGGCGATGTAATCAATGAAATGTACCAGTATTCCACCGCATCGGGTTTGACACCGGAATCCTTGCAATACCGCGATACAGAGCATGGAGGCTTGTCTTATTACTATCCGGGAAACAACAATGCCAGCGGCACACCTGTACAGGTGGATCCTTCATCAGGCGCCGGTCCGAACGGAGAGATTATTTATCATGACGGCATTATTCTGCCGGGTGTGGTGGCTTCTACGGGTGAAAAAAACACACGCATCATCCCCGCCGGCTACTACTACAACCAAACTTATAATTGGGGTACCCAGTCTGAACAACTCACATACCGCCACTCAGTATTCGACAATACGTATGTCAAACTGCGCGAACTGACTATCGGCTACCAGTTCCCGGAGAAGCTGACAGCCAAATTGGGAATGACCCGACTGAGCGTGTCCATATTCGGACGTAACTTGTTCTATTTCTACAAGGCACTGAAGAATTATGATGCAGAATCTTCCGTAGGAACATCCTGGGCAAGCCAGGCAGTAGTGGGCGGCTCTACTACTGCGACACGTAACTTCGGTGTTTCGTTGCGGGCGAGCTTTTAGGAAATAAAAGATAGAGAATTGAAGAATAAAAATTGAAAGTTAATGAAAATAGATATGAAAAAGATGAATATAGGGGCTTTCGTAGTATCGGGAGGGTTGTTATTGGCAGCTTCCGGCTGTACGGAGTCCGACTTTGACAGCAAATATGAAGATCCTTCAAAGGTCAACCAAGTCACCATCAGCAATCTGATGGTAGGAGTCTTCCAGAAAGTGAAAGATTATGATGTCTATGAATACGGACGTTTCTTCGGCTTCGACTCACAATTTGTGGGCAAATATGCGCAAACATTCGGTTACAGTTACTCCGGCGGCATGTATAGTCCGGGATATACACCTGCCATAGACGGGCAATGGGACAACCTGTATTCGGCACTGACTCAATACCGCAAAATGGAGTCACTGTATAATGAGGAAAACGACACTCAAAAAGCGCAGGACGAGGCGTTCATGCTGGCAGCCAAAGTGCAGTTGTATGATTTCTTTGCCGCTACCGTAGATATTTTCGGGGATATGCCCTTCTCCAAAGCATGTACCCTGCCGCTAACCAACGACGTTAACGGTTCCTACGCCCCTTACGACAAAGCCGAAGATATTTACAGAACAATTCTTGGCGAACTGAAAGAAATTGCCCCGCGTTTCCGTTTGGTAACCGTACCAAAGAATTTCAGCACTCAGGACTTCATCAATTTAGGGAATATGGAGAAATGGGAACGCTATGCAAACTCCCTGCGTCTACGCCTTGCCATGCGTGTAGCTACACAGGGGGCTTTACAGGAAGAAGGACGTGCAGCCATCAAGGAAATGCTGGAAAACCCTGCCGGTTATCCATTGGTAGAGGAGCAGGAAAACAATATCTTCATCATCAACCAAAAGTCCGGACAACTGAACTTTACCGCCGGCAGCGGGTTAGGCGACTGGACAACGAACCGCCTCGCTTCCGGCGCTATCATAGACCGCATGTTAAGCCATGGCAACTATGACATGAACAGCAGCGACCCGCAAAGCGGTGTTTATATCAAAGGTGAAGACGATCCCCGCATTTTGCTGAACTACAATTCCGTAAGCATCACCAACCGCCAAACCGGACAAGTAGACGAGCACCGCTATCTCGGTACAGACCTCACTGTGGCAGATGAACTGACAGAGTATTACAATGCCCAGGCACAGGATGAGGTGAATACAGCCAACAAAGGCTTCTCACAAATCACTCAAAGAGGGTTCTTTTGGGAAAACGATAAATTCGACATGCTGATAATGGCTTCACCCGAGATACACTTTCTGAAAGCAGAGGCTTATGCCATGGGATATGGGGTGACACAAGACATGTCGAAAGCAGAAGAAGAATTCAAGACGGCTGTCAGCCAGTCCGTCACGCTCTATTACTACTATGACTCAATCGGTTCGGGAGAGAACTGCCGTCGCTACGATGCCCCTGCCTCCGAAGAGATTGCAGACTTTGCCGATGCAAAATGGAACAGTGCTGCGTATGCGGACAAGTTGGATGCCATCATTACGCAAAAATGGCTGCACTTCGGTTTTCTTACCAGCCGCGAGGCATGGAGCGACATCCGCCGTACAGGTTATCCCTCAGGACTAATATTTCCCGAAGTATCGGGCACCATCCCCCGCGTACCGAACCGCTGGCGATATCCCAGCACAGAGGTGAATTATAATCCCTACTATAAAGACGTAGCCGACAAAGACACCTATACGGAAAAACTGTTTTGGGCTAAATAGGGAAACGTAAGTTCCCCATCCGGGCAAGGTAAGACATCAATACGGATTACAACTTATCTCCGAATGACAAGTCTCCGGCATCCCCCAATCCCGGAACAATGTACGAATGTTCGTTCATCTCCGGATCAATGGCACCGCACCATAAAGAGACCTCATCACCGGGAAACAGATTCTGCAAATGCTCCACCCCTTGCCGGCTGGCAATAACACAAGCAATCTGCAATTTAGCAGGCGTACCTTTGGTGAGGAAAGCCTTCCAGGCAAGCTCCATACTCTCGCCCGTAGCAAGCATCGGGTCCACCAGTAACAGGGTCTTGCCGGTGAGGTCGGGAGTAGCGATGTATTCGATATGCACATCCACGGTGCGGCACTCTTTATCCTTATAGTAGCGGTAAGCAGAAACGAAAGCGTTGTCCGCACGATCGAATACATTCAGAAAACCGGCATGCAAAGGAAGTCCGGCGCGAAAAACGGTAGCAATCACTACATCATCGTCGAACGTACTGACAGGAGCTATTCCCAACGGCGTTTGCACTTGTTTCTCGGAATAGGCCAGTTCCTTACTCATTTCATACGCCATGATTTCTCCGATACGTTCGATGTTGCGGCGGAAACGCATACGGTCGGACTGCACTTGCACGTCACGTATCTCCGCCATGTATTGGTTCAAGACCGAGTTAGTCTCGGCAAAGTTTATAACTCTCATAGTAGGACATCAATTTCATTGCAAAGTAAATGATTTCTGTCCAATTTGCAACATTCAGTTTGCAGATATTGTTATGGTTTTATAAAAGATTTCCTATTACAGAAAAATTTCTCTAATTGGATGTTTCTTTTAAAATAAAGTATTACTTTTGTAGTCGCAAAAACAAGGGGCTTACCAAAAGGTGCGTTTTTCATGAATCCTCCCCCCTTGTGATAAGGCGAAAAGAAACGAATTATAAACCAAATACCAATTTTTAAAATCTTAAAAGAAATGGCAAATTTAGATTTAAGCAAGTACGGTATCAAAGACGTGAAGGAGATCCTCCACAACCCGTCTTATGATGTATTGTTCGCTGAAGAGACCAAACCGGGTCTGGAAGGCTTCGAAAAAGGTCAAGTAACCGAACTGGGTGCTGTGAACGTAATGACAGGTATCTATACCGGACGTTCTCCTAAAGATAAATTCTTTGTAATGAACGAAGCCAGCAAGGACTCTGTATGGTGGACTTCCGAAGAATACAAAAACGATAACAAACCTTGCTCTGAAGAAGCATGGGCCGATCTGAAAGCTAAGGCTGTAAACCAGTTGAGCGGCAAGCGTCTGTTCGTTGTCGATACTTTCTGCGGTGCCAACGAAGCTACCCGCATGAAAGTACGTTTCATCATGGAAGTAGCATGGCAGGCTCACTTCGTAACTAACATGTTCATCCGCCCCACTGCTGAAGAACTTGCTAACTACGGAGAACCTGATTTCGTATCATTCAACGCTTCCAAAGCAAAAGTTGACAACTACAAGGAACTGGGTCTGAACTCTGAAACAGCTACTGTATTCAACTTGAAAACCAACGAGCAAGTTATCCTGAACACTTGGTATGGTGGTGAAATGAAGAAAGGTATGTTCTCTATCATGAACTACAAGAACCCGCTTCGCGGCATCGCTTCTATGCACTGTTCTGCCAACACCAACATGGAAGGCACTGACTCTGCTATCTTCTTCGGTCTGTCCGGTACAGGTAAGACTACTTTGTCTACCGACCCGAAACGTCTGCTGATCGGTGACGACGAACATGGTTGGGACGACGAAGGCGTATTCAACTACGAAGGCGGTTGCTATGCTAAGGTTATCAACTTGGACAAAGACAGCGAACCCGATATCTACAATGCTATCAAACGTGACGCTCTGTTGGAGAACGTAACAGTTGATGCCAACGGTAAGATCGACTTCGCAGATAAGAGCACTACTGAAAACACTCGTGTTTCTTATCCTATCTATCACATCAACAACATCGTTAAGCCGGTATCCAAAGGTCCTCACGCTCATCAGGTAATCTTCCTGTCTGCTGATGCCTTCGGTGTATTGCCTCCGGTATCTATCCTGAACCCGGAACAAGCTCAGTACTACTTCCTGTCTGGTTTCACTGCTAAGTTGGCAGGTACAGAACGCGGTATCACTGAACCGACTCCGACATTCTCTGCTTGCTTCGGTGCTGCTTTCTTGAGCTTGCATCCTACTAAATATGCAGAAGAATTGGTTAAGAAGATGAACAAGGTTGGCGCTAAGGCTTACTTGGTTAACACCGGTTGGAACGGTAGCGGCAAGCGTATCTCCATCAAAGATACTCGTGGTATCATCGACGCTATCCTTGACGGTTCCATCGACAAGGCTCCGACAAAGGTTATCCCTTACTTCGACTTCGTTGTTCCGACAGAATTGCCGGGTGTTGATCCGAAGATCCTCGATCCTCGCGACACTTACGAATGTGCTTGCAAGTGGGAAGAAAAAGCAAAAGACTTGGCAGGACGCTTCATCAAGAACTTCGCTAAGTTCACAGGTAACGAAGCCGGTAAGGCTTTGGTTGCTGCCGGTCCGAAACTCTAATAAAACCGGATTACATATTTTTAAGGCGGCTTCCGTTTTCGGAAGCCGCTTTTTTTGTTAGATTTGCGACGAAGCGAATCACCAATATAATACAGAATATGAAGAGTTTAAAGTTTATGCTGTTAGGCGCAGGCCTATTAATGTTGTCCGCATGCGGACCGCAGGCACAGAAAGAGAGCGAAAGTACCGTTACAGAGAAAAGCAACTCGGACGCGGTGATTGAAACAATCATGTCACGCCGCAGCATCCGCAAGTACAAACCGGAAGCAGTAAATCGCGACACAATGAAAATCATCCTGGACTGTGGCATCAATGCCCCCAACGGACAGAACAAACAGTCCTGGGCAGTACGCGTGGTGGACAGTCCGGAGTTTCTCAACGGAGTGAGCGAAGTGTTCAAACAGAAGAACCCCCAAGCGGCGGGAGATCCCAATTTCAAGAATATGTTCCGCAATGCGCCCACTGTGGTGTTCATCGGCAATGACACCTCCTATGACTGTTCCCAGATTGACTGCGGGCTGCTGGGTGAGAATATGGTATTGGCAGCCTGGTCTATGGGAATAGGTTCCTGTTGCCTGGCAAGCCCCACACGCTTCATCGCCGACACGCCCGAAGCTGCCGAATACCTCAAAAGACTGGAATTCCCCGAAGGCTACAAGCTGCTCTATTGCATCGCTTTCGGCTATCCGGACGAAGCGCCTGCTGCCAAACCGAGAGATACCGCCAAGGTGAAATACATAGATTGACGTACAACAAAAGAAGGAGTGCCCCACCTTTCAGTGAAGCACTCCTTTCCATATATAACAACTAAAATATTAGAATCAATTCTTATTGGCACGTTTACGCTCCGTTTCGTCCAAAATAACCTTACGCATGCGCATGGACTTGGGAGTAACCTCTACGTATTCATCTCCCTTGATATATTCCAGCGCTTCTTCCAAAGAGAACTGTACCGGTGGAATCAAGCGTGCTTTTTCGTCAGAACCGGAAGCACGCATATTGGTCAGTTTCTTGGACTTGGTTACGTTCACCACAAGGTCGTTGTCGTGAGAGTGTTCGCCTACAACCTGTCCGGCATACACCTCTTCCTGCGGGAAGATGAAGAACTTTCCGCGGTCCTGCAGTTTGTCTATAGCATAAGCAAAAGCCGTACCCGACTCCATAGCTATGATAGAACCGTTAGTGCGGCGTTCAATTTCGCCTTTATAAGGTTGGTATTCCTTAAAGCGGTGCGCCATGATAGCTTCACCGGCAGATGCAGTCAGCACATTCGTACGCAGACCGATGATACCGCGTGACGGCATATTGAATTCAAGGTTGACGCGCTCTCCGGCACTTTCCATTTTCACCATTTCACCCTTACGGCGGGTCACCATATCAATGATCTTGCTGGCATATTCTTCGGGAACGTTGACTGTGAGTTCTTCGATAGGTTCGTTCTTCACACCGTCTATCTCCTTAAAAATCACCTGTGGCTGCCCCACCTGCAATTCATATCCTTCACGACGCATCGTCTCAACCAATACGGAGAGGTGGAGGACACCGCGACCGGAAACCACCCATTTACCGTCTTCCTCACTTTTGCGTACGCGAAGTGCGAGGTTCTTATCCAGCTCCTTCATCAGACGGTCGTGGATGTGACGGGAAGTAACGAACTTGCCCTCCTTACCAAAGAACGGAGAATCGTTTATGGTGAACAGCATGCTCATTGTCGGCTCGTCGATGGCGATAGGCGGCAATGCCTCAGGATTTTCATAGTCGCAGATCGTATCTCCGATCTCAAATCCTTCGATACCTACCAGCGCACAAATGTCACCGGAAGAAACTTCCGCAACTTTCACACGCCCCATGCCTTCAAAAGTATGCAGTTCCTTAATCTTTGACTTGACGATCGAACCGTCGCGTTTCGCCAAAGATACGTTCATGCCTTCTCTCAAAGTGCCGCGATGCACACGGCCTACGGCAATACGACCGGTATAAGAGGAATAGTCCAATGATGTCACCAGCATTTGCGGCGTACCTTCCAGCTGCGTGGGAGCCGGGATATTCTCCAGGATACAATCCAGCAAAGGATAAATATTATCCGTCGGCTTCTGCCAGTCGGTGCTCATCCAGTTATTTTTTGCCGAACCGTAAATAACGGGGAAATCCAACTGGTCTTCCGTTGCTTCCAGGCTGAACATCAAGTCGAATACCATTTCATAGACTTCTTCGGGACGGCAGTTCGGCTTGTCCACCTTGTTCACAACAACGATGGGTTTCAGGCCGATCTGCAAAGCTTTCTGCAATACAAAACGCGTCTGCGGCATCGGACCCTCAAAAGCGTCCACCAACAAGATACATCCGTCGGCCATGTTCAATACGCGTTCCACCTCACCGCCGAAGTCGCTGTGCCCCGGAGTGTCGATAATATTAATCTTAGTGTCTTTATAATTGATAGAAACGTTTTTGGAAAGGATTGTTATTCCTCGCTCACGCTCCAAATCATTGTTATCCAACATTAATTCACCTGTGCTCTGGTTATTGCGGAAAAGATTTCCGGCCAGAAGCATCTTATCGACAAGCGTCGTTTTTCCATGATCGACATGGGCAATAATTGCAATGTTTCTAATATTTTGCATATAATACCTATTATTTGGCTGCAAAGATAGTGCAAACCGAAAGCAGATGCAAATTAATTTGCAATTTGCTAAGGTGCAGCCTCTTTTCGCGTAGCAAAGGTACGAATTTTACAGCATATACATCACAGAGAAAAGTTTTTTTTGCTGAATATCATTGCAATATAAAAGATAATGCCTATCTTTGCACGCTCGAAAGAGAAAAATTTATCAACTTTTTTAATTAAACACTATGTATTTAGACGCTGCTAAAAAGCAAGAAATCTTCGGCAAATACGGAAAGTCTAACTCTGATACTGGCTCAGCTGAGGCCCAGATAGCTTTGTTTTCATACCGTATTGCTCACCTGACTGAGCACATGAAGCTCAACAGAAAAGATTATAGTACAGAAAGAGCCTTGACAATGTTGGTAGGTAAGCGCCGCGCGCTGCTGAACTACCTGAAGGACCGCGACATCAACAGATATCGTGCCATCATTCAAGAGCTTGGCTTGCGTAAGTAATTTACTTGCGGTAAACTTATTAAAGCGGGGAAGTCTCAATAGGAGATTTCCCCGCTTTGCTTTTTAAGCACTTTTCTTGCCTTTCCCATTCCGTTCCACCATGGGATAAGTTTCTTTCCACCACGAGGCAAATTTCTTTCCATCGTGGTGGAAAGAAACTTGCCTCGTGGTGGAAAGATTTTACTTGTGCGGAAGACTACAACAATGACTTATAGAGTACGTGTTCTTTCAACGGATGCCCGTCGGTTACGGAAGGATGCATAAAATTTTTCTCAAACTCCATTCCTATTTTCTGCATAACCCGCTGTGAAGGTTTATTGGGCAATGCGGTAAAGGCCCAAACCGTAGTAAACGGAAGATTCTCCTTTGCATAGTCCAAACAGGCTTTTGCAGCTTCAGTAGCATACCCCCTGTTCCAATATTCCTGCTTCAGCCTCCACGCTATCTCAATTCCCGGAGCAAAATCAACATCGAACGAAAAATTATGAAAGCCCGTAAAGCCGACAAAAGCCCCGTCCGACTTTTGTTCCACAGCATATCCCCCATAACCATATCGGAGAAAATCACTCCTGACAGCATCAAAAAGAACGAGTGACTCTTCTTCGGACAAAGGGTGCAAAAAGTACTTCATCACAGAGGGGCTGCTGTTCATCTCTGAGAAAACAACGAAATCCTCTTCTTTCCAATCGCGTAACAACAAACGCGGTGTTTCAATATATACCATGATCCAAGCAAGGAGTTGTCTTATTCTCCCGTACAAAGATATAGCTATTTCTCAAACTTTTCGCCGCAGAATGTTGCACCAAGTAAAAGAATATCTTATTTTTGCAACTTACTGTTATTAATTATAACCTTTTAGGCTGAAAATACTATCAAATTATGGATACAAGTAAGATTGTAGGAGAAAAGATCAAGTCGCTCCGCGAAAGCCAATCCATTAGCATGGAAGAGTTGGCACAACGTTCAGGGCTCGCTATCGAACAAATTGAACGTATTGAAAACAATATCGACCTGCCATCACTGGCACCGCTCATCAAAATAGCCCGCGTACTGGGCGTGCGTCTCGGAACGTTCCTTGACGATCAGGATGAAAACGGTCCTGTGGTATGCCGTAAGTCGGAAGCAAAGGACAGCATCAGTTTCTCCAACAATGCCATCCACTCACGCAAGCACATGGAGTACCATTCCCTGTCCAAGTCAAAGGCCGATCGCCACATGGAACCGTTCATCATTGACGTGGCACCTACGGACGACAGCGATTTCGTGCTCTCCTCACACGAAGGCGAAGAGTTCATCATGGTCATGGAAGGAACTATGGAAATCAGCTACGGGAAGAACACCTACCTTCTTGAGGAGGGAGACAGCATCTACTACGACTCCATTGTGCCACACCACGTACATGCCTACGAAGGACAGGCAGCCAAGATACTGGCAGTGATTTATACACCGATTTAAAAAAAGTTTGAAGCATGGGATATAAGGTATAAACAAGAAAGTGCAGCGACACCGCACTCATGCTTTATACCTTATATTCCATGCTTTATCTCCATACTCAAAAAGACATCATGTTATACGAAAGAACGCTTGGCCAATGGCTGGAGCATTGGGCCGCAACTACACCTGACAAAGAATACATTGTTTACTCCGACCGCAACCTGCGCTTCACTTGGAGCCAGTTCAACCGCAGGGTAGACGACATGGCAAAAGGACTTATCGCTATCGGCGTGGAACGGGGAACACACGTGGGCATTTGGGCGGCAAATGTGCCGGACTGGCTGACCCTGCTGTACGCCTGCGCCAAAATAGGCGCCGTCTACGTAACGGTAAACACCAATTACAAACAAGCCGAACTGGAATACCTGTGCGAGAACTCGGATATGCACACGCTCTGCATCGTCAACGGCGAAAAAGACAGCGACTTCGTGCAGATGACCTATACCATGCTGCCGGAATTGAAAACCTGCCAGCGCGGACATCTGAAGAGCGAACGCTTCCCCTACATGAAGAATGTAATCTACGTAGGACAGGAGAAGCACAGGGGGATGTACAACACCTCCGAAATCCTGCTCCTGGGAGACAATATCGAAGACACCCGGCTGGAAGAACTGAAAAACCGGGTTGACTGCCACGATGTGGTAAACATGCAGTACACCTCAGGCACCACCGGTTTCCCGAAAGGTGTAATGCTCACCCACTACAACATCACCAACAACGGATTTCTCACCGGTGAGCACATGAAATTCACCGCTGACGACAAACTGTGCTGCTGCGTGCCCCTGTTCCACTGCTTCGGCGTGGTGCTTGCCACGATGAACTGCCTCACTCATGGCTGTACACAAGTCATGGTGGAACGTTTCAACCCGCTGGTGGTTCTTGCTTCGATACACAAGGAACGCTGTACGGCACTCTACGGCGTGCCTACGATGTTCATTGCCGAGCTGCATCACCCCATGTTCGACCTCTTTGACATGTCCTGCCTGCGCACAGGCATCATGGCGGGCTCCCTCTGCCCTGTGGAACTGATGAAGCAGGTGGAAGAAAAGATGTATATGAAAGTGACCAGCGTCTACGGCCTGACGGAAGCTGCCCCCGGCATGACCGCCACACGCATTGACGACCCGTTTGATGTGCGTTGCAACACCGTAGGGCGCGACTTTGAACATACTGAGGTGAAAGTTATCGATCCGGAAACCGGCGAGGAGTGTCCGACAGGCGTTCAAGGTGAAATGTGCAACCGCGGCTACAACACCATGAAAGGTTACTATAAGAACCCGCAAGCCACAGCCGAGGTTATCGACAAAAACGGTTTCCTACACTCCGGCGACTTGGGTGTAAAAGACGAAGACGGCAACTACCGCATCACCGGACGCATCAAGGATATGATTATACGCGGCGGGGAGAATATCTATCCGCGCGAAATCGAAGAGTTCCTCTATCAGTTGGAAGGCGTAAAAGACGTGCAAGTAGCCGGTATTCCCTCCAAAAAGTACGGCGAGGCGGTCGGCGCGTTCATCATCCAGCACGAAGGAGCAGACCTGCACGAGTCGGATGTACGCGACTTCTGCATTGGGAAAATCTCCCGGTACAAGATTCCCAAATACATATTCTTCGTAAAAGAGTTCCCCATGACAGGGAGCGGCAAGATACAGAAGTTCAAGCTGAAAGACCTGGGACTGCAACTCTGCAAGGAACAGGGAATTGAAATCATTTAGTAAAAAAGTTAAGGGTTAGTGTGCAGCAATTGCCGCGCACTAACCCTTAACTTCCGGTTATTCATAGAAAAGCCACAAAGCTCCTATCTTATTTTTCCGGGTAACGCATGTTGGCTTCCGTCATCTGTTCCAGCACCTCATGCAGATACTTGGCAGACTCCCATTTTGCCATTGGCAGGTCGTGAAGCAAATAATTACCGCAGTCCTGCGGAGCGGCACCGGGCACTTCTCCTTCATATCCGGCAACAAAGCGGAAGGTATCTTGCATCAGAGGCACAATATCCTCTGGTTGCAAATCGCCCTTCATCAACAGATAATTGCCTGTGAGACAACCCATAGGTCCCCAATAAATAATCTTGTCCTGCCATTGCGGCTCGTTGCGCAGGTAGGTGGCCGCCAGATGCTCGATAGTGTGCAGGGCGCCTTGTCCCAATGCCGGTTCGCGGTTGGGCTCTTTCATACGGATATCAAAAGTCGTGATAACTTCTCCGTTCACTTCATCCTTGCGTGATACGTAAATACCGCGCAACAGGCGGATGTGGTCAATGGTAAAGCTGGGAATTTTCTTCATGATTTATGGTTTATAGTTTATGATTTACAAGCTATCGGGCAGAGTGGAAAGGAAAGCCCAGGTCGAGAGGAATGAACGCTCTGCCATTGTCCCCCAAAAATCGGCGTATTGCGCAGAATGATCCTCCACTCCCGGCGTGTCACTGATGATGCGGAAGCTAAGGAAAGGAATGCCGTACAAATGGCACACTTGCGCAATGGCTGCAGACTCCATATCGACCGCAAGCCCGGCAGGAAAACGGTGCTTGATGGCACCCAGCTCGGCGCGGTCGGTGATGAAGCGGTCACCGGTACAAATCAACCCTTTGCAAATGCGGCTTTCCGGCCCGGCATTATTCAGGGACAAAGCGTGTTCCAACAAGGAAGCGCACCCTTCGTACGCGGCAGGAAGCCCTTGCACCTGTCCATATTCATTCCCCTCGCCACACCACACATCATGGTAGACCAAACGTTCGCTCACCACCACATCCATCACCTTGAGACAAACATCGATACCGCCCGCCACACCGGTACTGATGATACAATCCGGAGCGAAACGGCGTATCAGTTCCGTTGCGCCCACCGCTGCATTCACCTTTCCGATACCGCACTGCGTAAGTATCACATGATTACCGCCAAGCAAACCTTCAACATAGTGCAAATGACCGTAATCCGCCACTTTCTTCTCCTGCAAACGCTCCACCAATTGGCGATGTTCGCTATCCATTGCGCTGATAACACCTATCGTCATATTCTCTTCAATTCATGCATAAATTTCAGGGCAAAGGTACAATATTTCTGCAAGATAACCCATGCCTCCGCATCAAAAAGAGGCGAGCTTATTTTGTACTGCCTGCGGATTACACTATCTTTGCCTCCGTTATAAAACCTATGATTCAAGATGATAAAAAAGACCCTTCCCGATTTGATTGCTATCCTGGCATTCATCCTGATTTCTTTCGCTTACTTCTTCCCGGCGGATATAGAAGGACGCATCCTGTTCCAACATGATACTGCCGCCGGAGCCGGAGCCGGACAGGAGGCCAAAGAATATTACGAACAGACAGGCGAACGCACCCGCTGGACCAATTCCCTCTTCAGCGGAATGCCTACTTATCAGATCGCGCCATCCTACGACTCTACCGCACCGCTGCAATGGACGCAGAAAGTATACCAGCTCTTTCTTCCCAGCTACGTCAACCTGACGTTTATCCTCATGCTGGGTTTCTACATCCTCCTGCGGGTATTCGGCATACCGGTGTGGCTGGCGGGACTGGGCGGCATCATGTGGGCTTTTTCGTCCTACTTCTTCATCCTGATTTCCGCAGGACACATCTGGAAGTTCATCACCCTTGCCTACATCCCACCCACAATAGCGGGCATTGTACTTGCCTACCGGGGCAAGCTGCTGGCCGGCGGCATCCTGACAGCCCTCTTCATCGCCCTGCAAATCATGTCGAACCATGTGCAAATGTCCTACTACTTCCTGTTTGTCATCCTGTTCATCGTAGGAGCATACTTTGAAGATGCATGGCGAAACAAGACACTCCCCAAATTCTTCAAAGCAAGTGCCGTAGTGTTTGTCGCAGCCCTTATCGGTGTGGCAGCCAATCTTTCCAACCTCTACCACACCTATACGTACAGCAAAGAGACCATGCGCGGCAAGAGCGAGCTGGTAGAAACCGGCGATGCCGCCAAGCAGACCAGCAGCGGACTGGACCGCGACTACATCACCAACTGGAGTTACGGCATCGGCGAAACATGGACACTGCTCGTCCCCAATTTCAAAGGCGGCTCCTCCTCCGCCCCCCTCAGCCAAAGCGAAACCGCCATGGAGAAAGCCAACCCGGTGTACAGCAGCCTGTACAACTCGTTCCCGCAGTACTTCGGCGACCAGCCTTGGACAGCAGGACCTGTCTATGTAGGCTCATTCGTGTTGTTCCTTTTCGTTCTGGGCTGCTTCATCGTGAAAGGCCCTCTGAAATGGGCATTGCTGGGAGCAACTTTCTTCTCGATTGTTCTGGCATGGGGCAAGAACTTCATGCCACTGACGGATTTCTTCATCGACTATATCCCGATGTATAACAAGTTTCGTGCCGTATCGTCCATTCTTGTCATAGCGGAATTCACCATTCCCCTACTGGCAATCTTTGCCTTGAAACACGTATTGGACGAACCCGGAATATGGAAAAAATATAAGAAAGCGTTCGGCATCAGTCTGGCACTGACCGCCGGCGTGGCATTGCTGCTCGCTGTGGCTCCGGGCAGCCTCGGTTCGGGCTTTGTGCCTGCACAAGAAACGCAGATGCTGCAAAACGCCGTCGACCGCCAGATGATACCCGCCAACGAACTATCCGGGATTCTCGCCAACCTTGCCGAAATGCGGGGCGCACTTGTCAGCGCCGATGCACTGCGGAGCTTCATCATCATCTGTATCGGATGCGCGCTGCTTTGGCTTCATGCAACGGGCAAGTTACGCCAATCTCTGACCGTTGCCGGAATCGCAGTGCTCTGCCTGGCCGACATGTGGACAGTGAACAAACGCTACCTCCACGACGACCAGTTCGTCCCCCGTTCCATCCAGACAGAAACATTCAACAAGACCAAGACCGACGAATTGATCCTGCAAGACACAGATCCGAACTATCGCGTACTGAACTTCGCCACCGACACATTCAACGAGAATACCACTTCTTACTGGCACAAGAACATAGGCGGATACCACGCCGCCAAACTGCGCCGTTACCAAGAGATGATAGAACGTCACATCTCTTCCGAAATGCAGGCTGCCTATCAGGCAATAGCTGCCGCGGGAGGAGAAATGGACAGCGTGGATGCTTCCAAATTCCGCGTACTGAACATGCTGAACACGAAGTATTTCATCTTCCCCACCGGACAGCAAGGACAAACCGCGCCCGTCCTCAATCCGTATGCCAACGGCAATGCCTGGTTTGTGAAGAACGTACAGTACGTGGACAACGCCAATCAGGAGATTGATGCGCTCAAGTCCATTCTGCCTGCCGAAACGGCTGTCGTTGATGTCCGTTTCAAGGATGTGCTGAAAGGAACTGACGACGCTTACAAAGACAGCCTATCCACCATTCGCCTGACAAGCTATGAGCCAAACCGCCTGGTGTATGAAACCGAAAATGCAGGAGACGGCATCGCCGTATTCTCCGAGATTTACTATCCGGACGGCTGGCAAGCGACCATCGACGGACAAGCTGCCGAACTGGGACGCGCGGACTACATACTGCGCACGATGTATGTCCCTGCCGGCAAACATACCATTGAAATGCGTTTTGACCCGAAGAGCCTGCATGTAACGGAAAGCATTGCCTACGGAGCATTGGCGCTGCTGGTTATCGGAATCATAGCAGCGGTACTGATTGCACGAAAGAAAGCGGCATAGACCGGCAACGTGACCTTATAAGCCAAGCCCTACAATAAGGAAAAGAATGAAAAAAAAGGTATAAACAACCGGCAGAACGATATATTTCAGTAACTTTGCTTTTCAAATCAAAAAAATAATATAGTATGGAGACTACCAGACAGAACAAAATAGCCCGCCTGCTCCAAAAGGAGTTAAGTGATATCTTCCTGTTGCAAACCAAATCCATGTCCGGCATACTGATTTCGGTCAGCGCCGTACGCATCAGTCCCGATATGAGCGTAGCACGCGCTTACCTCAGCGTCTTTCCTTCGGAAAAAAGCGAAGAAATCATCAAGAACATCAATGCGAACATGAAGTCCATCCGTTTTGAACTGGGCACCCGCGTACGCCACCAGCTACGTATTATTCCCGAACTGAAGTTCTTCGTGGACGACTCTTTGGATTATCTGGAAAGAATTGACGAATTACTGAAATAGTGTTTGGTGATTAACAGCTAACCGCTACCCATGAACTTTCCCTTCTTTATAGCCCGCCGCTACCTCTTCTCCAAGAAGAAGCACAACGCTATCAACATTATATCCGGCATCTCGGTGTGCGGAGTAGCCTTGGCTACATTGGCACTGGTATGTACACTGTCCGTATTCAACGGCTTTCAGGATATGGTGGCGGGATTCTTCACCGCTTTCGATCCGGAATTGAAAATTACTGTCCGGGAAGGAAAAGTCTTTGACCCGCTCGAATCACGCATCCGGCAAGTGCGCGTTCTGCCCGAAATTGATGTCTGGACAGAAACACTGGAGGAGAACGCAATGGTGCAGTACAAAGACCGTCAGGCAATGGCCGTCATCAAAGGCGTAGAGGACAACTTTGAGCAACTGACCTCCATAGACAGCCTGCTGTACGGCACAGGAAAGTTCATATTGAATGATTCCGTCGTAGACTACGGCTTCATGGGAGTAGAGTTGGTTTCCGAATTGGGTACGGGGATTCAATTTGTCGACCCGCTACGGGTCTATGCGCCCAAGAGGAATGTACGTGTAAATATTGCCAATCCGGCAGCTGCCTTCAACCAAGATTACCTGTTCTCACCGGGAGCTGTATTCGTTGTCAACCAGCAGAAATACGATTCGCGCTATATCCTCACGCCATTGAGCTTTGCACGACGGCTGTTCAACTACGACACAGAAGTCTCCGCCATCGAGCTGAAACTGAAACCCGGCAGCAACACCGACGCCGTACAAAAGAAAATGGAACGCATCCTGGGCGACCGCTTTGTTGTACAAAACCGCTATGAACAGCAAGCGGATGTATTCCGCATCATGGAGATCGAAAAACTCATCTCATATCTGTTCCTCACCTTTATCCTTACAATCGCCTGCTTCAACGTTATCGGTTCTCTTTCCATGCTGATACTGGACAAGCGTGAGGATGCGGAAACGCTGCGCAACCTGGGCGCCGATGACCGGCTGATTGCCCGCATCTTCCTTTTTGAGGGACGGTTGATTTCAGTGTTCGGAGCAATCGCCGGGATTGTGCTGGGGCTATTGCTGTGTTTCCTCCAACAGCGTTTCGGACTGATATCTCTGGGAGGCGGCAACGGCAGCTTTGTCGTGGACGCCTATCCGGTGAGCGTGCATGCAACGGATGTTATATTGATACTTATAACAGTTATTGCCGTAGGATTCCTTTCTGTATGGTATCCGGTGAGATACTTAAGCAAACGGCTGCTTAAAAAATAAAAACATCATCCCCTTTCACTTCTCCAACCCTTTGTATCATTCTTTCCAAAGGGATTTACATGTGAAAGGGGATGATGTAAACTATTTCTTACGGATAATCGTCAGCCCGTCCCGCAAAGGGAGTATGACCTTCTCCACGCGATTGTCCGCGGCAACCAAATCATTGAATGTTTTAATTCCGATTGTTTGCAGGTCCGTACGATGCGGATGTTCTTCGAGCACGTGCCCGTCCCATAAGGTGTTGTCGGCAATGATATATCCACCTTCCGAAAGGCGTGCCAACACCATTTCATAATAATCTACATAGCGGCGCTTATCGCCGTCAATGAAAGCAAGGTCGAAAGTTATGTCCATTTGGGGAACAAGCTCCAACGCATTGCCTATATAGAACCTTATCTTATCCGCATAAGGTGAATTCTCCAACCAAGGACGGGTGAAGTCTTCCTGCTCGTCATTGATTTCAAACGTGTGCAACATTCCGCCTTCCGGCAATCCCTCTGCCATACAAAGCGCGGAATACCCGCTATATGTTCCAATCTCCAACACCTGACGGGGGCGTATCATCCTGACAAACATCTTAAGCATGCGCCCCTGCAAATGCCCCGAAGCCATACGGGGGTAAAGCAACTTGAGGTGCGTGTCACGATAAAGGGCTTTCAGGTAATCTCCTTCTTCGTCAATGTGTTGTAGGATGTATTCGTCTAATGTCATATAAATCGGAAATTGAGAATTAAAAAAAACAGCCCGATCACAGGCATTTATTTTTTTAATTCTCAATTTATAATTTTACAAGTATCTGTTACTGTTGGGCAGTACGCTGTCTTGGGCATGCTTCAGGGCATCTTCTACCACGTTGATCTCAAGGAAAGAAGTTTGCGTACCGGCCTTACCGCTGCTCAGGTAGCCCACCATATCAGTGGAATGCAGACGTCCCTCTTGAAGCAGTCGGCGAAGAGCAGCGAAATAATATTCCTGCCCATTGGCAAGTTCGGGCATATAAATGGCCTCTACACCATATGATAGTGCCAAATGCCGCATTGTCTTCTCCTTATAACAAATGGCAAGCACCGGATATTTGCCACGAAATGCAGCAAGGTTGCGGGCTGTACGACCACTATAACTATCGGTGATGATAGCGCGGATCTTTAATTTTGTAGTGGCCTTTACTGCCTGTTTGGCAAGGAAAGCCGTTACATCGTTACTGTTTTCATCCAAAGGAATACGGATGTCATTATCCGCCAACTTATCCTTTTCTGCCTGTGCAGCCACCTTCGCCATGGTTTTAACGGCTTCAACCGGATATTTACCGTAGGCTGTTTCACCGCTTAGCATCAATGCATCCGTACGGTAGTAGATAGCATTGGCGATATCCGTAACTTCCGCACGTGTGGGACGCGGATTGGAAATCATGGTATGAAGCATCTGCGTGGCAACAATTACCGGCTTCTTTGCTAAAATGCATTTACGGATCAGGACGCGCTGGATACCCGGAATACGTTCCTGCGGAACCTCAATACCCAAGTCACCGCGAGCAATCATTACGCCATCGGCAACTTCAAGAATCTCATCAATATTGTCCACACCTTCCTGGTTCTCAATCTTGGCAATGATTTTAATGTCACTGCCATGGGCATCCAAAATAGCCCGTATATCAAGAATGTCTTGTCTGTTACGCACAAAAGAGTGGGCAATGAAATCTATATCTTTCTCAATAGCGTAGAGGATATTATTACGGTCCTTTTCCGTCAACGAGGGTAAGTTGATGCGCACCCCCGGCACATTGACACTCTTACGGCTGCCTAAAGTAGCCTCGTTCTGCACCTCACACAACAGATAATCTGCATTCTTATCCACTACTACCAGTTCCAGATCACCGTCATCAATAAGGATGTGCCCGCCGACATTCAAATCGTGCACAAAGTTGGGATAAGAAACGGAGATGCACTCGCGAGTGGTCTGCTGATCGGGATTGCCTACCACCTTTACGCGATCGCCTACCTTAAAAGGAATCGGCTCGGCAAGAACCGTCGTACGCACCTCAGGCCCTTTCGTATCCATAAGGATAGCAATGCGGTTGGAAACCGTACGCACATTCGCTATCAGTTTCTCGAAACCTTCGCGACCTGCATGGGCCGTATTCATACGTACTACGTTCAGACCTGCGTCGAACAACTGTTTTATAAAATCAACATCGCAACGTTGGTCAGAAATCGTTGCAACGATCTTTGTCTGTTTTAATAGCATAATCTTATACCTATTTATATTGATGATAAACTATGAATGGAGAAGTATGAATTACCTGCAAAAACATCATTCAATTCATCATTCATAATTGATAATTCATAATTCCTTTAAAGCCTCCAGCGCCAGACGATAGGAATCCAGCCCGAAACCGCAAATAACACCCCGGCAGGCGCAAGCTATCATGGATACGTGACGGAACTCCTCACGAGTATGCACATTCGAGATATGAACCTCAATCACCGGAGAAGTGACCGAACGGATCGCATCTTGCAAGGCAATGGACGTATGGGTGTAAGCACCCGCATTCAGAATAATGCCGTCAACATCAAAACCTACTTGTTGTATCTTGTCGATCAACTCCCCTTCAATGTTGGATTGGAAGTAGTCTATCTGTACATCCGCATACCTTTTACGGAGTTCGGCAAGGCAGTCTTCAAATGTAACGCTGCCATAAATGGAAGGTTCACGCTTTCCCAACAGATTTATATTGGGGCCGTTAATAATTTGTATCCTCATAACACAATTTTTTATACCTTTGTCCACAGAGAACATTCTTTCAAGGTGCAAAGATACGAAAAAGTAATGAAAGTAAAAGAGAAATTAACGAATAAGGAAAAACAAGCGTTGATAATCAGGAAGTACCAACAATATCTCAAACTGGAAAAATCGCTTGCGCCCAACACATTCGACGCCTATATGACGGACTTACAGAAACTTCTGCACTTTCTGGAGGGAGAGAATATAGAGGTGGGCAACGTTACGCCGGATGATTTGCAACGTTTTGCAGCAGGCCTCCACGACATCGGCATCCATCCCCGTTCGCAAGCCCGCATACTCTCCGGCATCAAATCCTTTTTCCACTTCCTTACCGTTGCCGACTATTTGGAAACCGATCCAAGCGAGTTGTTGGAAGGCCCCAAAATAGGCTTCAAGATTCCGGAAGTACTCACCGTAGAAGAAATTGACAGAATCATCTCTGCCGTAGACATGGACAAGAAGGAAGGACAACGCAACCGGGCCATTCTGGAGACACTGTACAGTTGCGGGCTGCGTGTCTCGGAGTTGTGCAACCTGAAACTCTCCGACCTCTACTTTGAAGAAGGATTCATTAAAGTGGAAGGCAAAGGCAGCAAGCAGCGCTTAGTCCCTATTTCACCGCGCGCAATCAAGGAAATAAAATATTGGCTCACAGACCGCAACCTGGGAAAAATCAAAAAAGGTTATGAAGACTACGTATTTCTGGCACGATGGGGAAACAACATCTCCCGCATCATGGTGTTTCACATGATTAAAGAGCTGGCAGAGAAAACCGGTATCACCAAAAACATCAGCCCGCACACGTTCCGCCACTCCTTTGCCACCCACCTGCTGGAAGGCGGCGCCAACCTACGAGCCATTCAATGCATGCTGGGGCATGAGTCCATTGCCACCACAGAAATCTATACACATATCGACCGAAACATGCTCCGGAGTGAAATTATCGAACACCATCCGCGTAACATTAAATACCGAAAAGAACGCGGAATTTATTAAATTATAATAAATGTGATAGGAGTATTAACAAATTGCCAAGAGAATTAATATCTTTGCAAAGCTATATATATAGGAGTATAGCAACTAATTGTGAATGGACAAATTTCAATTACAAACAATTAATTTATATCTAAAATGACTAAAAAATTGTATCTGCCTTTGTTAGTGGCACTTGTTGCTGTATTGACATCATGCAGCAGCAAAATGGGTGAACTGTCTTCTGACTATTTCACAGTGACTCCGCAAGTATTGGAAGCCGTAGGCGGTAAGGTACCCGCTACAATTAACGGTAAATTCCCTGAAAAGTATTTCAAGAAAAAAGCCGTAGTAGAAGTAACTCCGGTTTTGAGATGGGAAGGCGGCGAAGCTAAAGGTCAACCTGCCGTATTCCAAGGCGAAAAAGTTGAAGGCAACGACCAGACTATCTCTTACAAAGCTGGTGGTAGCTACACAATGAAAACTTCTTTCGACTATGTTCCTGAAATGGCTAAATCCGAGCTGTACCTGGAATTCAAAGCTAAAGTCGGAAAAAAAGAAGTTACTATCCCTGCTGTTAAAGTAGCTGATGGTGTTATCTCTACTTCCGAATTAATCGGCCAGACTTTGGGCAGCGCTAACCCCGCTAACGGTGACGACGCTTTCCAACGTATCATCAAAGAAAAATATGATGCAAACATCATGTTCTTGATTCAACAGGCTAACGTTCGTGCAAGCGAATTGAAGACTGCTAAAGCATTCAACGAAGAAGTTAAGAACATCAACGAAGCTGCCAACAAGAAGATCAACAACATCGAGATTTCTGCATACGCTTCTCCTGATGGTGGTGTTAAGCTGAACACCGGTTTGGCTGAAAACCGTCAGAACAACACAGCTAAGATCATCAACAAGGACCTGAAGAAAGGTAAAATCGAAGCTGCCGTAGATACTAAGTACACTGCACAAGACTGGGAAGGCTTCCAGGAATTGGTTAGCAAATCCAACATCCAAGACAAAGAGTTGATCCTCCGCGTATTGTCAATGTACTCTGATCCTGAACAAAGAGAACAAGAAATCAAAAACATCTCTTCTGTATACAAGACTTTGGCTGAAGAAATCCTTCCGCAACTGCGTCGTTCTCGTTTGACTTTGAACTATGACGTAATTGGTAAGTCTGACGAAGAAATCGCAGCTTTGGCTGACAGCGATGCTAAGCAACTGAACATTGAAGAGCTGCTGTATGCAACTACTTTGACTAACGATCCTGCTAAGCAAGAAGCTATCTTCACTAAAGCTACTCAGATCTATCCGAATGACTATCGTGCATACAACAACCTCGGTAAGTTGGCTTATCAAGCCGGTAATCTTGACAAGGCTGAAGGATACTTCAAGAAATCTTTGTCTATCAAGGATTCTGCTGAAGCTAACATGAACATGGGTCTCATCGCTTTAACTAAGGGTGACAAAGCAGCTGCTGAATCTTACCTGGGTAAAGCTTCCGGCGCTAAAGAATTGAACGAAGCTCTGGGTAACCTGTATGTAGCTCAAGGTCAGTACGACAGAGCTGTAAACGCTTTCGGTGACACTAAGACTAACAGTGCAGCTTTGGCACAAATCCTGGCTAAGGACTATAACAAAGCTAAGAGCACATTGTCAAGCATTGCAAAACCGGACGCTTACACTGACTACCTGATGGCTGTTGTAGGTGCAAGAACCAACAACACTTCTATGGTAACTGAAAACCTGAAGAAGGCTGTTGCTAAAGATTCTTCATTAGCTAAGAAAGCTGCTTCTGATTTGGAATTCTCCAAATATTTCACGAATGCAGATTTTATGAATATCATCAAGTAATAAAGATTATAAGATGAAAAGAGATGCCCGGCATAGAAATATGTCGGGCATTTTTTTTTATTCACACCAAAAAGAACTACTTTCGCAGCAGTGTATCAGAAGAAGAAATCCATATGAAGAATAGTTATTTTGTATATTTCCTACTTATTATACTGTCTGCCTGCAATGACAAAAAATCCGGTACAGCCAGCCTAAACGGGGAAATCAAAGGATTGGGCAATGACACCATATATATATATGGGGTGGATGAGATGTATGACCGTATGGATACGCTACTTGTTGAAAACGACAAATTTTCAAAAACAGTCTCTTTAGATACTTTGATAGCTGCCCGGCTACTGTTCAGCGACGGCACTCAATATCCTTTCTTCATGGATGAAGGCAACAAAATACAAATTAAAGGCTCTGCCGCAGAACTCAACAGTCTGGAGATAAGCGGAAATACTCCCAATGAAGAATTCAGTGCTTTTCAAAAAGAGCTCAAAGGATTAGGAACACCTTCTGAAAAGGTATTAGAGGACAAAGCCGGCAAGTTCATCAATGAACATCATTCCTCCTTAGTCAGCATCTACCTGCTGGATAAATACTTCGTGCAAAAAGAAAAGCCGGATTATGCCCAAATCAAAAAGCTGACCGAGCATATGACAGGAGAGCTGAAAGACCGTCCCTATATTGATGAGTTGCTCAACCATATTCAGGAAGAAGAGAAAGCAGCCATTGGAAAAACAGCTCCCTACTTCCGTATTCCCAACCCTAAGGGCAAACAGATAAACCGTTCGAACTTCAAAGACCAATATTTATTGATACACTTTTGGGCTTCTTGGGATACGGTGAGCCGGGATAGCAATGCCGTCTACCGTAGAATCTACAAACAAGAACGAAAAAATAAGAAGTTTGCTCTTTTAGGAGTTTCTTTGGACATGAATAAAGACACTTGGCAAAAAGCAATCAAAACAGATACTTTGGAGTGGGAACAAGTATGTGATTTTTCCGGCTGGAACGCAGAAATCGTAAAACAGTTTGCCATAAAAACCTTGCCTGCCAACATACTGCTTAATCCTTTCGGCAAAATTGAAGGTAAAGACATGACAGAAGAAGCTATCAAAAAGAAACTGAAAGAGATAGAAAATACAGAGAAAGAAAAGCAGCAGAACAAGTCCAAAAAATAAATATAGCTTTTCCGCCCATTATTAATAATTTATAACTCATAATTTAACCTCGTGCTCATTAAAGTATTCGGAGCGGCTGTTCAAGGTATTGATGCAACCCTCATCACTATCGAAGTCAACAGTTCCAGAGGCTGTATGTTCTATCTTGTAGGTCTGCCAGATTCTGCCGTCAAGGAAAGTCACCAACGCATCATCTCTGCACTACAAGTAAATGGCTATCGGATGCCGACAAGCAATATTGTCATCAACATGGCTCCGGCAGATATCCGCAAAGAGGGTTCCGCTTATGACTTACCATTGGCCATCGGCATGTTAGGCGCCAGTGAAGTTATCCGCCCAGACAAGCTCAACCGCTACCTCTTAATGGGAGAGCTTAGTTTGGACGGCAGCCTGCAACCCATCAAGGGAGCATTACCCATTGCCATAAAAGCAAGAGAGCTTGGCTTTGAAGGCATTATCATTCCCAAGCAGAATACGCGGGAAGCCGCTGTGGTGAATAACCTGAAAGTTTATGGAGCCGGAAACCTGAAAGAAGTCATTGAATTCTTTAATGACAAACAGGAACTGGAGTTAGTCCATGTTGACACCCGCAAAGAGTTCTACACCCAGCAGAACAGTTTCGACTTGGATTTCTCCGACGTAAAAGGGCAGGAAAACGTAAAACGCGCATTGGAAGTAGCAGCCGCAGGCGGGCACAACATTCTGTTAGTAGGCGCTCCCGGCAGCGGAAAGTCCATGCTTGCAAAACGCCTTCCCTCCATTCTTCCACCACTATCATTAGGAGAAAGCCTTGAAACAACCAAGATACATTCCGTTGCAGGAAAACTGGGGCAGGGCAGCGGACTAATCTCTAAGCGCCCATTCCGCGACCCACACCATACAATCTCTACCACAGCCATGACAGGAGGCGGAAGCTTTCCGCAGCCGGGAGAGATAAGCCTGGCACATAACGGCGTTTTGTTTCTTGACGAGCTGCCGGAGTTTAATCGGAATGTACTTGAAGTATTACGCCAGCCTCTGGAGGATCGGAAAATCACAATCTCACGCGTGAAATGCAATGTAGAGTTTCCCACAAGTTTTACCCTCGTAGCATCCATGAACCCTTGCCCTTGCGGATACTACAACCATCCTACCAAAGCCTGCGTATGCAGTCCGGGACAAGTACAGAAATATCTGAATCGCATTTCGGGACCCTTACTCGACCGTATCGACCTGCAAATCGAAGTCATTCCCGTCCCATTTGAAAAAATGTCGGATTCCCGTCCGGGAGAATCAAGCGCCGATATTCGTGAACGTGTAGTGCGTGCGCGCCAAATCCAATCAGAAAGATACACCGGGGTTCCCGGCGTATATTGCAATGCCCAGATGAATAGCAGATTACTCGCCTGCTATGCCCGTCCTGACGATAAAGGGCTTGCCTTATTGAAAAACGCCATGAACCGTTTCAATCTCTCGGCACGTGCATACGACCGTATCTTAAAAGTATCACGTACTATTGCCGACCTTGAAGGTTGCGAATCAATACAGACTTCCCATCTGGCAGAAGCAATAGGGTACAGAAATCTGGATAGGGAAGATTGGGCCGGATAGGCGTCACCTATAAACGCCGCCCTAAATAAGACACTGCACAATGTCCCCTCCCCTTTAACACAGGAAACTATTGCTTTTCTATTCTGATGCGGGCATCTACTGCTATCACGTATTTTTCAGTAGCCAATAACGGGTTAATATCCATTTCCTTTATTTCCGTAGCAAAGCGCAGCAAAGTGGACAAGCGGACAATGATTTCGGCAAACTTGTCTTCATTCACCCCCTTCTGTCCGCGCGTACCTTTTATAATCTTATAGGCGCGCAAGGAATGGATCATAGAGTAAGCCTCGTCGTAAGACAAAGGAGCCAAACCGGAAGATACATCCTTGAGCACTTCCACAAAAATACCACCCAAACCGCAAAGCACTACATGCCCGAACTTCTCTTCATACTTTGCTCCGATAAACAACTCCGTCCCCTTCAGCATGGGCTGTACCATAATGCCTGTAACTTCCGGAATCTGCATCATACGTTCAAATTCCAAAGCAAGATGCTGTTCGCTCTTGATGTTCAGCACCACACCACCTACATCGGATTTATGTACAGGGCCCACCACTTTCGCTACCACCGGGAATCCGGCACGACGGGCAAAGGCAAGCACCTCTTCCTCATTTGCAGACACAAACTCCTCTACAACCGGAATCCCTGCGGAACGGAGCAATGCCTGCACCTGATGCGGTTCTATATAACCGTCCTCGGGAATGGAGTCTATGATACGGCGAATACGGGGAACATCCACGCCAAAAAGCTCTATTTCGTTATTCGCAGGTTTCGACACATTCATTATGCGTGAAAGCGCCGTACCCAACGTCACTTCGTCGGCAAAGTTGACATGCCCTTTAGCCAGAAAAGCAGACACTTCAGCCCCTGCCGTATTGATGGAAGGAAGAATAGGAAAGATAGGTTTTTTGCAGGTTTGCATCTTTTCGTGCAGCACATCATACATCTCGAACATGGTAACCAACCCCGGTGTACCGAAAATGGCCATTACCGCATCCACGTTATCAAACTTCTCTTCACAGTATTCCAAGCAAAGCCGCAAATGCTCAGGCGTTCCGGTGGCCAGAATATCTATCGGGTTTCCGACCGCAGCGCCCGGAAAAAGCTTACCTTTCAACTCTTCGGCAAGCTCACCTTCCAACTTCGGCACATTCAGTCCACCCTTGCTTAGCGCATCAGTCAGCATCACACCCGGACCGCCGGCATGGGTAATAATGGCGAAATTCTTTCCCTGCAATTCCGGCAAGGTGAAAATACACCCCACTGTGGTCAGCTCCTCACGCGAATAACAGCGCACGATACCCGCTTTACGGAACAAAGCCTCCACTGCCGAATCGGAGCTGGCAATGGCTCCCGTATGCGAAGATGCCGCGCGGCTCCCGCTCTCACTGCTGCCGGATTTGATAGCCGCAATCTTACACCCTTTCTTTATTAATGAAGAAGCGTGGAACAATAGCCTGTCAGGGTCGCCTATACTTTCTATATAAAGCAGCTTTATCCCGGAATCCTTTTCCGGATCAAAATGCTCGTCCATATATTGCAGCACGTCTTCCACCCCAATCTGCTTGGCATTGCCCACAGACCACACAGAATTGAACTGCAACCCCTTGGTAACCGCACTTTCCAATATAAATACCGCAGTTGCCCCGGAACTGGATACCAGATCGACACCCTGCGGATGCAAGTTCGGTATCGGCTGGCTGAACACACTGTGATGCCACGTGTTCATCAGCCCGATGCAATTGGGACCTATCAAGGAAGCTCCGTACTTATTTACCGTTTCCAAAATACGGTCTTCCAGAAGCGCACCCTCATGTGTCTCCTCTCCAAATCCGGCAGAAAGAATGATGAACGCCCGCACCTGCTTTTCGGCAGCCAATACCTCCACTGCATTCGGGCACATCACTGCCGGTATGGCAAGGATCGCCAGGTCCGTATCCGGAATATCTTTTACATCGGCATAAGCGGCAACTCCCTGCACCTCCGTCTCTTTGGGATTGACGGCACGCAGTTCTCCCGCATATCCACCACTAATCAAATTTCTCAGGATAGCACCTCCCGGTTTATGTACATTATTGGATGCCCCCACCACCACAATACTGGCAGGATGCAGCAATTGGTTTGTTATCATAATCTATTCTGTCAAGTTCACTATATATAATGCACAAATATACATTTTGTATGCGTAAAAACAATCATTATAAGAAAATATTCTTTGACTGAGGAAGCAAACATTGCTTGCCTGCAAGGAAAACTATAAATCAAAGCTTCGGTTATAGGAATAAAGGTTTGATTTGTATAAACGAAGGCTTCATTTATAGAAATGAAAGTATGATTTTTAGTTCTGCTTACGGACAAACTATGTTTACCTTCGCAATGATATACTTTTAACTCAGGTGTTTGACATATAATCAGCCTCTTTGCAGAAGAATATGGTGATGAAGAAAACAACAACAATTACTATCAAATTTGATATAATTCGCCTATCTCTTTTGTGCAATCATCAGAAAACCGCTATCTTTGCGTAACTAAAAGCGTTCATAACAAAAGAGATACATACTATAAATATGGAAAAGAAATTCAAACGTACTACCGTAACATCGGCACTGCCCTATGCCAACGGGCCTGTCCATATCGGACACCTCGCAGGGGTATATGTGCCTGCTGACATTTACGTCCGCTACCTGAGACTTAAAAAAGAAGATGTAGTCTTTATCGGCGGTTCCGATGAACATGGGGTACCTATTACCATCCGCGCCAAGAAAGAAGGAATTACTCCTCAGGATGTGGTAGACCGTTATCATACACTCATCAAGCAATCTTTCGAGGAGTTCGGCATTTCGTTCGATGTGTACAGCCGCACAACCTCAAAGACACACCACGACACAGCTTCCGAATTCTTCCGTAAGTTGTACGACAAAGGCGAATTTATCGAGAAAACCAGTATGCAATACTACGACGAGGAAGCCAAAACATTCCTTGCCGACCGCTACATCACCGGCGAGTGCCCCCACTGCCATGCCGAAGGCGCTTATGGCGACCAATGCGAAAAGTGCGGTACGAGCCTCAGCCCTACCGACCTGATTAATCCTAAAAGCGCCATCAGCGGCAGCCAGCCCGTAATGCGCGAAACCAAGCACTGGTACCTGCCACTCGACAAGCATGAGGCATGGCTCCGCCAATGGATATTGGATGACCACAAAGAATGGCGTCCCAATGTATACGGCCAATGTAAAAGCTGGCTCGACATGGGACTGCAACCGCGTGCCGTAAGCCGCGACCTCGACTGGGGTATCCCCGTTCCGGTGGAAGGTGCCGAGGGCAAAGTGCTTTACGTATGGTTCGACGCCCCTATCGGCTACATCAGCAATACGAAAGAGTTGCTTCCCGACTCGTGGGAAAAATGGTGGAAAGATCCGGAGACACGTCTGGTTCACTTCATCGGAAAGGACAATATCGTGTTCCACTGCATCGTATTCCCTGCTATGCTGAAAGCGGAAGGCAGCTATATCCTTCCTGATAACGTGCCCAGCAATGAGTTCCTGAACTTGGAAGGCGACAAGATTTCCACTTCCCGCAACTGGGCGGTGTGGCTGCACGAATATCTGGCGGACTTTCCCGGCAAACAGGATGTGTTGCGCTATGTGCTTACAGCCAACGCTCCGGAGACTAAGGACAACGACTTCACTTGGAAAGATTTTCAGGCACGCAACAACAACGAGCTGGTAGCCGTATACGGCAACTTCGTGAACCGCGCCCTGCAACTCACCAAGAAATACTTCGACGGTACAGTACCCGCAGCAGGCGAATTAACCGACTATGACAAGGAAACCCTTAAAGAGTTCGCCGATGTGAAAGCAGAAGTGGAAAAGCTGCTCGACGTATTCAAATTCCGCGACGCACAGAAAGAAGCCATGAACCTGGCACGCATCGGCAACAAATACCTGGCAGATACCGAACCTTGGAAACTTGCCAAAACAGATATGTCACGTGTAGCCACCATTCTGAACATTTCCTTACAGTTGGTTGCCAACCTTGCCATTGCTTTCGAGCCGTTCCTGCCCTTCAGTAGTGAGAAACTTCGCAAAATGCTGAACATGGACAGTTTCGACTGGGCAGAACTGGGACACACCGACCTGCTTCCCGCCGGACATCAACTGGCAGCACCCGAACTTCTGTTTGAAAAGATCGAGGACGACGTTATCCAAGCGCAGGTGGACAAGCTGCTCGCTACCAAGAAAGCCAATGAGGCCGCCGGCTACAAGGCCAATCCTATCAAGCCCGTTATCTCATTCGAAGATTTTGAGAAACTGGATATTCGCGTAGGAACCGTATTGGAATGTGAGGCCGTACCCAAAATGAAAAAGCTATTGAAGTTCAAGATAGCCGACGGACTGGAAAACCGCACCATCGTCAGCGGCATCGCACAACACTATCAACCGGAAGAGCTGGTAGGCAAGCAAGTGCTGTTCATTGCCAACCTCGCTCCCCGCCAATTCAAAAACGGGCTGGTGAGCGAAGGCATGATACTTTCCGCCGAAAACTATGACGGTGCATTGGCCGTCACCTCACTGCTGCGCGAAGTGAAGCCGGGCAGTGAAGTGAAATAAAAGGTTTGCACTAATTTCCGGTCATGTAGCATGAAGGAGTCGTCATTAAAAGCAAAAACCGCTAAAGGATTGTTTTGGGGAGGCGTAGGCAACGGGCTGCAGCAACTTTTCAATCTGTTCTTCGGGATTTTCCTTGCGCGACTTCTTGATGCTTCGGACTACGGAATGATTGGCATGCTTGCAATCTTCTCGGCCATTTCAAGCGTCATTCAAGAAGGTGGATTCGGCGCAGCCCTCATCAATAAGGAGAAGATAACCCAAGAAGACTGCAACGCTGTCTTTTGGTTCAGCCTAAGCGCCGGATTTTGCCTGTATATCTTGCTCTTTCTCAGCGCTCCGTTCATCGCCGGTTTCTATGGGATTCCCGAACTGGCCCCTCTTTCCCGTTTCATGTTTCTGGGCTTTCTGATAGGTTGTACAGGTACTGTGCATGGGGCCATCTTCACCAAACGGCTGATGATCAAAGAGAAGATACACATCAATCTGATTGCCTTGTTCTGCTCGGGATGCATAGGCTTGGCAATGGCATATTGCGGAATGGCATATTGGGCGATAGCCACGCAGCAGGTCAGTTACATGCTGCTGATGGTAAGCATGCTATGGTACAAGTCACCTTGGAAGCCGACACTCCAGTTCAGTGCCGCCCCCCTGAAAGAAATGCTGCCATTCAGCATCAAAATTGCCTTTACCAACATCTTCAACCAAATCAACCAGAACATACTGACCGTATTGATGGGAAAATACTATACTTCCCGGCAAGTGGGCTACTACACCCAAGGAAACAAATGGATGATGATGGGAAGTTCGCTTGTGACAAGCATGGTGACCAACGTTGCCCAGCCCGTACTGATACAGGTATCGTCCGAAGTGGAGAGGCAAAAGAATGTTTTCAGGAAAATGCTGCGCTTTGTCTCATTCATATCCTTCCCCGCCATGCTGGGACTGGCATTGATAGCTCCTGAACTCATTACGATCACCATAACCGACAAATGGCAGGCCAGCGTACGCATCCTTCAGCTGCTATGCGTTTGGGGAGCCGTTATCCCTATCAACAGCCTATATTCGAACATGATTATCAGCCGGGGACAGTCCCAAGTTTACATGTGGAATACGGTTGCACTCGGCATTCTCCAGATATTGGCCCTCATATTCATGAGCCGCTACGGCATCTTCGCCATGCTGGCCACCTTTACGACAATCAATGTCATGTGGCTGGGAATATGGAACGCCTTTGCACGAAAAAGCATCGGACTCCAATATTCCGAGATGCTGAAAGACCTGTTGCCATTCCTCATGGCAGCAATCGCAACAACAACGGTGACTTACGTGTTGACCCAAAACATTACCAACCCCTACATGTCCCTCGCATGCAAAACGGCACTTGCCGTCCTGCTTTATGCAACCATCATGTGGGCAGGAAAATCGGTTATTTTTAAGGAGTCCATCAGATATATCCTGAAAAGGGAAAGCAAATAAGAAGAAAAACATCATGGAATACATCACTCATGTAGAAACAAATAAAAGAACGCTGTTTTGGACGTTTATCAGATACATCAGATATGCGATGTCCTTTCTCTGCCTCAATATGCAGAAGAAAACCGGAAAACAGCAAAAGAAATACACCGTAGCCGTCTGCGCCATATTCAAGAATGAGAGTGTTTTCCTGAAAGAATGGCTGGAGTACCATCTGCTGATAGGCGTAGAGCATTTCTATCTGTACAACAATTTTTCGGAGGACAATTATCAGGACATCCTTGCTCCCTATATAGAGAAAGGACAAGTCACCCTGACGGAATGGCCCGTACAATTCGGCCAACTGCCGGCCTACAAAGATTGTTTCCAAAAAGCAAAAGATGAGACACGCTGGATAGCCTACATTGATTTGGATGAATTCATTTGCCTGCGCCGGGAACAAAACATACGGAACTGGATACAGAAATACGACAAGTATCCCACCGTCTATGTGAACTGGAAACAGTTCGGTACATCGGGCAGGCTGCAACATGACGACAGCCAACTGGTGATAGAGCAATATACAGCTTGCTGGCCGCATCCGGCGAACTCCGGCAAGTCCTTTGTCAACACCAGCTATACTTTCCACAGGTTTGAGTGCCACATGTTCTATCCCGACGTACGTTTCTTAGGGATAAAGACAACGATACTCCCTGTCAACGAGTTTAAAAAGTTTATACACTATTGGATTATGCGGTCGCCCCGGAAAGGAGAATCCGAAATACAGATTAATCACTATTACAACCGTTCATACGCACAATATCTCTACAAGACCCTACATCGCGGAGATGCCTGTTCCGCCGACAGCCAAAAAGGAAGAGAGAAGCAAGGGCTCTTTGAATGGACCGAAACCCTCAACACATCAAGGGACTACACCATACAACGCTTCCTCCTGCTGCTAAAGCTAAGGATGCAGTAGCTCACAGAAACTTACTGACGGTGTCTTCCAGCACTCCGTTATCTTCCAGCAGCTTCTCCACAAACTCGCGGAAAGCGCCGTAGCCGCCATGCGCAGCCGTCACGTACTTCACCTCGCGTTTTACATATCCGGGCGTATTGGCAGGAGAAGCGCTGTAACCTACCAGACGCAGCAACGGCAAGTCATTCAAATCATCGCCAATGAAAGCCACTTCATCCAATGAAATGTCCAGTTCGCGACAAAGTTCCCTCGCCTGTGCCACCTTATCCTTTACTCCCAGATAACAATACTTAATTTTCAGCTTATCAGCACGTTTCTGCACGATTTGCGTGTTTTCTCCGGTCATAATAGCTACGGGTATGCCCAGCTCGCGCAGGAAAATCACCCCCCAGCCGTCTTTTACGGAAAAACGCTTCATAACATCACCGTCGGCGGTATAATACATTCCACCGTCGGTCCACACACCGTCTATATCGGTAATTACTAACTTCGGTAACATAAGCGTGCCAAACTTTAAATGATAGAATCGGGATAAATAATCTCGTTGCGTGGTATCTCTTTCCGCACTTGGCGGCCTACCACCTTATCGCAGTCCGCCCACTTGAATCCGTCGCCCGGGCTGAGCAAGTGAATATCCTCCTCCTTAATAATATCTCCGGGATGCAACGCCTTATTCGTGGCAATGGAACGCTCCAGCTTCACTTTGGCGGCAGCAACAGCAGGATCGATATACAATTCTTCCCTACCCAGCCAATGCTCGGCTATGCGGATGTCGCGAATCATGCGGTTCACCCCGTCCGGCCCTAAGGAGCCTTGCTGGTCTGTGCCTTTCATACGGCGGTCGATGGTGATGTGCTTCTCTATAATCTCCGCCCCCATGCCTACGGCAACCACCGGAGCTGCAATGCCGATGGTATGGTCGGAGAAACCGATAGGATACTGCCCGTAATGGCGCTTCAGATAGGCAATCGTTTTCAGGTTCAGGTTGTCCGGCCGGGTGGGATATTGCGACACGCAATGCAATATGGATATATCGTTGTGATAGCGGGTAATCACCTCCAAGGCATCGTCCAACTCTTTCTTCCCTGCCATGCCGGTGGAGAGAATAATAGGTATTTTGGTTTCGGCCATCACCTCCAGCAACGGCAGGTTGGTAAGGTCGCGACTCGCCACCTTCAGGCGGTCGGGAGTGAAGAGTTTCAGCAGAGACATGCACCCCTTTGAGCACAGGGTCTCCACAAAGTCCAATCCCAATGACTTGGCGTGCTTATAAACATCGAAATGCTCCTCGTCCGTCAGCTCCAAGTAAGCGCGATGCTCGCCATAAGTACGGCCGAAAGAGTGAGGAGAGTCGTAGGGGCGATTCATCTGCGAATCGGTCAGTTCTTCGCTCAAGTCCCGTTTGGTCATCTTCACCGCATCCATAGGGCGCAGTTCCAGATTAAAGACTTCTTCGCGTACAGGGCGTGACACCAAATCGACAATCAATTTAGCTATATCGACGGAGCCGTTGTGGTTCTGTCCTATTTCTCCGATAATGTATGTACTCTTCATTCAGCAATTGTTATTATAATCAGTATGGGAGTATATCTTACTTTTCGTTCCTCGCAATATTCTCCAACATCCTAACGCGATACTCCGGATACTTTTCCACCAACCTGAGCAGTGCGTGGATACTGCGGTCGGTCTGTTCATAGAAAGCGGCATAAAGCTCTTGCAACAAAGTGAAATCCTCCATTGTGTCAAGCGTAAAGCGAAGGTCCAACCTCCCTTCCAATTCATCGGGCAACGGCAGCAGACGGACGCTGAATACTTCGGGATGCGTATAGAGATAAATCGTAACGTGCTCTATATACAGCTTTTCCTGCGTGGCAGCAGCGGCGCGACGCAAGGCATCGGTTGTCGTCAACTCGGCAAACAGTCCTAAATGCGACTTGATGGTCGGGCGACCGTCAGCAAAGCCGTAGGCGATGTAGTCCGCCGGCCGGGCATCATGTTCCCTGAAGAAAGCCGGGAAAGTGTCCGGACGCAGAAAAGGATTGTCCGAACAAACGCGGATAAAGCGGTCGAGATTGAACTCCGCAGCCGCTTGTACGAAACGGTCGAGTACGTTGTTCTCGTCTCCCCGGTAGCAACAGATACCCGCTTCGCGGGCAACCTCCTCCAATATATCATCCTGCGGGCGGTCCGTAGTGGCAAGGACAATTGTCTTGCCGGCGCAAGCCTGCTTGATATTGCCGATTAAGATGTCGATAATACGCTGCTCACCATAGAAAGGAAGCAATATTTTGTTATGCAGCCGGGTCGAACCGGTACGCGCCTGAATGATAATTCCGTCTCTCATATTTTCATTCGTTTAAAAGCATCTATATAACTGGCCGGAGTAATGTTAATCACCTCCTTGCCCAACTTCCGCGCATAGTCTTCGAGCACGAAGTAGGACTTGAAAGCAACATACATATGATAAAGTATAGTATACAACCGGGCACTGTTCAGGTTCTCCTGCTTCACCGTTGCTGCCTGTGACTTGTTCTGGTCATAAAAATGTTTCTGGTGCATCAGCACCACGTTGTCATCCGTCACTGTAATTTCGGGCAGCCAGGAATGGTCTGCTCCCGCCAGATAGATTTTCCTGAAAGGCAGGCGCAGTCCTATGGCTATGGAAGGTATCAGTACGTTGTGCGGACGCGGCACTCCCCACCCTCTATTGAAAATCCAATTGCAGAAACCTTGAAAACCTTCAATCGGAGTGGTGTTGTAAATGCAGAGCCTGATGTTGGGATTGCCTGCCAGCATCGGCTGCCATTCCTTGTTTTTCAAGGCGCGTGCCGGAACAAAGAAATTCATTGGCCAAGTGGTTTTTTCAGCAAGCGTTTGAAACAGTTGCACCCGCTTCTCAGGAACAATCCAGAACAAAGGATCGGCTATGAGGTAGATTTCCGGCCGAAGCTGTTCGAACATCGGGGAAGTGGCACAAAAGTTCACTGCCAACAGCGTCTTTCCTTTTATAAACTCCGGAGCTTCCTGCACCGTACGGCTCAGCGAAGGGCCGTTGGCCAGTATCAGCAGCTCTTCCGGATTACCGAACGATGACGGTAAATGCGTATGCCACTTGGACTGCAGCAATATCTTCACCACACTGAGGAAACTTTGCCACAACTGCCCCAACCATTTCATTCCTTTTTCTCCCATTGATACAAACAATATAATGTGATGCAAAGATAGAGAGTTTAGCGATTACAGACTAAAAAAATAGAGGAATTTATGGAATAGAAAGCAGCAAAAGCAGTACTTTTGCACCAGATAAGGGCGCGCAATGCTATCGGATAGCAAGCTATCCAAGAAAGATAAATTTATGAGAGTACTATTAATCAATACATCCGAACGTATCGGTGGAGCAGCCGTAGCAGCCAGCCGACTCATGGAATCGCTCAAGAACAACGGCATCAAAGCCAAACTCCTGGTGCGCGACAAGCAGACAGACCGGATTACCGTAGTTTCATTAAGCCACAACTGGCGTATGGTGTGGAAATTCGTATGGGAACGTATCGTCATATGGAAAGCCAACCGCTTCAAAAGAGACAACATCTTTGCCGTTGACATCGCCAACACCGGTACGGACATCACCACACTGCCGGAGTTCCAACAAGCAGACATCATTCACCTCCACTGGATCAACCAGGGAATGTTATCCCTGAAAAATATCGAAAACATCCTTGCCTCAGGCAAACCTGTCGTATGGACCATGCACGACATGTGGCCCTGTACAGGCATCTGCCACCATGCCCGCGAATGTATCCGCTATCAGCAAGAATGTCATAACTGCCCCTTCATCTATGGCAATGGCGGCAAGAAAGACCTCTCCTACCGGACTTTCCACAAGAAACAGGACTTGTACAAAGGACGACACATCAACTTCGTGACATGCAGCCACTGGCTGGAAGGTCTGGCCAATAAAAGTGCCCTGCTCACCGGACATACAGTCACCTGTATCCCCAACCCCATCAACACGAACCTATTTAAACCGCATAATAAACAAGAGGCGCGTAGCAAATGCAACCTGCCGCAAAACACCAAACTTGTGCTGTTCGGTTCCGTAAAAATAACAGATAAGCGGAAAGGAATTGACTACCTGATAGACTCGTGCAAATTACTGGCAGAGAAACATCCTGAATTGAAAGAAAAACTCGGTGTCGTTGTTTTCGGCAAGGAATCGCAACAATTGGCCAACCTACTGCCTTTCAAGGTCTATCCACTGGATTTTGTCAGCAACGAGCATCAATTAGTGGATATTTACAACGCAGTAGACCTTTTCGTCACCCCTTCATTAGAAGAAAACCTGCCTAATATGATAATGGAAGCCATGGCTTGCGGAATTCCTTGCGTCGGTTTCAATGTGGGCGGCATTCCCGAAATGATAGACCATTTGCACAATGGCTATGTGGCGCAATATAAATCGTCCGAAGATTTTGCCAACGGCATCTATTGGACATTGACCGACCCGGATTATCCCAACCTCTGCGAACAAGCCTGCCGAAAAGCCGTCACTCACTATTCGGAGAGCACGATTGCCAAAAAATATATTGACCTGTATAATAAAGTCACCGGAAGAAATGCATAATCATCCCACCCCGAAATTCAGCATCATCACTGTGACCTACAACGCCGAAGCAGTATTGGAAGATACCATCCAAAGCGTTATCTCACAGACCTATCACCACGTGGAGTACATCATCATCGACGGAGCATCCAAAGATAAAACGCTTTCTATTGCAGACAGGTACAAGGAGCACATCGCACAAGTAGTGAGCGAGCCGGACAAAGGTCTGTACGACGCCATGAACAAGGGTATCCGGCTGGCTACGGGCGATTATCTCTGCTTCCTCAATGCCGGCGACAGCTTCCATGAAGATGACACGCTGCAACAAATGGTGCATACGCTGACCGGCAACCAGCTCCCCGACGTATTGTACGGTGAAACGGCCCTGGTAGATAAGGAAGGACACTTCATCCGTATGCGCCGTCTCTCCGCTCCGGAGACGCTGACATGGAAAAGTTTCAAACAAGGAATGCTGGTGTGCCACCAAGCCTTCTTTGCCAAACGCAGTTTAATGGAACCGTACAACCTGAAATACCGCTTCTCCGCCGACTTCGATTGGTGCATCCGAATTATGAAGAAAGCACAAAGGCTGCATAATACCCACCTTACAATAATAGATTATCTTGAAGAAGGGATGACCACCCAAAATAGGAAGGCGTCACTCAAAGAACGTTTCCGCATCATGGCGCAACATTACGGCTTGATAAGTACGGTGGCACATCATGCCTGGTTTGTACTGAGGGCGGTACTGAAGAAGTAACCTGTTTCTTCAATACGCCAAACAACCCTTTGGGCACATACAAACCGTTAACAATACCTGCCTCAGGATTGAAGCAAAGAACGTAATTCCCGTACCCCTTCCGAAGCCCCTTTCTGAATGACGTGTATCCGACGCATGGAATGTACATCTACCGGTTTAGGGTCTATCAGATACACCTCAGCCTCACGAGGCACATAATTGAGCAGTCCGGCAGCCGGATATACATTCATCGACGTACCGATAATAACGAATATATCCGCTTTTTCCACGTAGTTGACAGCCGTTTCAATCTCAGGAACAGGTTCTCCAAACCAAACAATAAACGGACGAAGCTGAGTGCCGTCACCGGCCTTATCTCCAAACTTCACTTCATATTCATCCGGCTTCAGTTCTTTTATGTAATGGGGGTTATAAGGGTCGCGACTGGAGCAGACCTTCGTCAGTTCACCATGCAGGTGAATAATGCGCCTACTCCCGGCACGTTCATGCAAATTGTCAATATTCTGAGTCACAACCGTCACATTGAAGTCCGCTTCCAATTCAGCAAGCCCGAGATGTCCGTCATTCGGCCTTACCTCCAGTAACTGTTTGCGACGCTCATTATAAAAGTTGATAACCAACTCCGGATTACGGGCATACCCCTCGGGAGTAGCTACCTGCTCTACCGGGTACTTATCCCACAGCCCGCCCGCATCACGAAAAGTACTGATACCACTTTCTGCACTCATACCGGCGCCGGATAAAACAACCAAGTTCTTCATCTCTCTATCTCCTTAAAATTCATATAGACATACAAATGTATGAATAATACCTGAAAAGAAGAAGTTATTTTCGCTTGCTAAGATTTTTTAATCTCAAAAAAACAAAATCATTCAAATAAAAGACGTATTTTTGCCATTCGTTAATTTGCAATGGGCTGGAAAAGAAATCATTTCAGCCGTCAACAAAATCAATTTATGGACAAATTCAGTTATGCTATCGGCCTCGGAATAGGTCAAAATCTTTTAAGTATGGGTGCTAAGGGCATCGCAGTAGATGACTTTGCACAAGCAATCAAAGATGTCTTGGAAGGCAACCAAACGGCTATCAGCCATACGGAAGCCCGCGAAATAGTAAACAAATATTTCGAAGAATTGGAACAAAAAATGAATGCCGCCAATATTGAAACCGGCAAGAAGTTCCTCGAAGAAAACAAAAAACGCCCGGAAGTAGTTACCCTGCCCAGCGGACTCCAATATGAGGTCATCAACGAGGGTAACGTAGGTACATACGCAAAAGCCACCGATCAGGTACAATGTCACTACGAAGGTACATTGATTGACGGAACACTGTTCGACAGCTCTATCAAACGGGGACAGCCTGCTACATTCGGTGTGAGCCAGGTAATTCCAGGCTGGGTGGAAGCTTTGCAACTGATGCCTGAAGGAGCTAAATGGAAACTTTACATCCCCAGCGAATTGGCTTACGGAGCACAAGGAGCAGGCGAAATGATTCCGCCGCACAGCACGCTCATATTTGAAGTAGAACTACTTAAAGTATTAAATAAATAATTTTAAAAGCAAAATGAAAAAAGTAACATTTATTATGGCTCTTGCAGCTGCTGCCGGTTTGGCTTCTTGCACTGCACAAAGTCCGAAAGCAAATCTGAAAACGGACGTTGATTCATTATCTTACGCTATCGGTATGGCACGTACCGAAGGTTTGGATCAGTATCTTGCACAACAAGGCATCGATTCTACCCAAATGGCACAGTTCCTAAAAGGTTTCAACGAAGGTGCATCTAAAATCGAAAAAAATGATATTGCTTACATGGCAGGTCTGCAAATCGGACAAATGGTAAGCAAACAATGGGTAGAAGGTTTCAACCAACAGATTTTCGGTGGAGACTCTACACAAACTATCAGCCGTGAGAACCTGTTGGCAGGTTTCGTTGCCGGAGTTGTCGGTAAAGGTATCATGACCAAAGAAGAGGCTCAAACTTTCATGCAGACTCAAATGGATGCAGTAAAAGCTAAAGCAATGGAAAAGAAATATGCCGACAACAAAGCTGCCGGTGAAAAATTCCTTGCAGAAAACAAAACCAAAGAAGGTGTCGTAACCACTCCAAGCGGTCTGCAATACAAGATTATCACTAAAGGTACAGGTGCAATCCCTGCTGATAGCAGCAAAGTGAAAGTAAACTACAAAGGTACATTGATTGACGGAACAGAGTTCGATAGTTCTTACAAACGTAACGAACCCGCTACGTTCCGCGCTAACCAAGTTATCAAAGGTTGGACTGAAGCCCTCACTATGATGCCGGTAGGTTCTAAGTGGGAACTTTACATCCCGCAAGACCTGGCCTACGGAGCAAGAGAAACCGGTGGTCAAATCAAACCGTTCTCTACTTTGATTTTCGAAGTAGAACTGGTAGGTATCGAAAAATAAGACAATAACACAATTAAATGATAGGGCGGTGAAGCGACAATACTTCACCGCCCTATTTTATTATCACCCTACCACTTTATCACCTCATCATCTCCTATCACTTTATCACCTTATCCCCCTATCACTTTATCGTATTATCACTTTTATTCTTTTTTTCTTTCCATTTTATAGATAAATTAAAATAAAGTCTTATATTTGCTTACTATTTGATAACAACAAGAACTTTACTTATTTACTATTATGGAAAAAATAGACAATCTTGATCGGCAGATTCTGGAAATCATTTCCCAAAATGCCCGTATTCCTTTTAAGGATGTAGCAGCTGAATGCGGTGTATCACGTGCCGCAATTCACCAACGTGTGCAGCGCTTGATTGATTTGGGCGTCATTGTTGGCTCCGGTTATCATGTAAATCCCAAGTCTTTGGGTTACAGAACTTGTACTTATGTAGGAATCAAACTGGAAAAAGGTTCTATGTATAAGGCTGTTGTTGCCGAAATGCAAAAGATCCCCGAAATTGTAGAATGTCATTTTACCACCGGTCCGTACACTATGCTAACTAAAGTATATGCACGCGACAACGAACATCTAATGGATCTGCTGAATAATAAAATGCAGGAAATCCCCGGTGTTACTGCAACAGAAACCCTAATCTCATTGGAGCAGAGCATCAAGAAAGAAATTCCTATTTGTCCGGAAAAGTAAGATAAATAAAGTGAAAGTGATAAGATAATAGCGTGTATTATTGTGGTCGTTGTGCTATTATCTTATCACTTTTTCATCTCCTTATGCTTGACTATTTTATCACTCTATAACCTTATCATAAACATGGATTTCTTAAACGAATATCATCTGGCAGGACTTGTAATCGGTATCTGTACTTTTCTCATCATAGGCATCTTCCACCCCATAGTAGTAAAAGCAGAATATTATTGGGGAACTAAATGCTGGTGGATTTTTCTGCTATTGGGAATTGTCGGCGTCATTGCCTCCCTCTATACTGAAAACATCCTGATTGCCTCGCTTCTTGGTGTATTCGCATTCTCGTCATTTTGGACTATTAAAGAAGTCTTTGAACAGGAAGAACGTGTGAAAAAAGGTTGGTTCCCCAAAAATCCTAAACGAACATATAAATTCTAAGCAAAAGAGGTTCGCATTTTTATCTGAAAAGTTTGCATATTTCAAGAGAAAATACTACTTTTGTCCCCGCTATCCGATATAAGGATACACCGGACTTGTAGCTCAGTTGGTTAGAGCAACAGACTCATAATCTGGAGGTCCCTGGTTCAAGCCCAGGCTGGTCCACAAAGAAGAGGCTCATTCTTAATAGAATAGAGCCTTTTTTGTTTGCAACCCCTCCAGATATAACTCTGTTGCTCTTGGTTAATTTACTCCTATTTTAAGCAGATGTTGACTAATTGTTGACTAATTAAAATAGAGTTAATATGCTGACTATTAAAGCATAAATTAAAAGGAGTGAGTTAAAAGTTGACGGAACATATAACGTCAAGATTAGATTTTAATTGATAATGAAAACATTTAGATTATTAGCAACCTCATTATTGGTTGCATTAGGCATGGGAGTTAGTTCCTGTGGGGATGAGATTACTAACGAAGTGGTTCAACAAGAGCCTGACAACACTTTAGAGTTATTACTTGGAACTTGGCAGGAGCAGGTGAAGCAGAGGGTGAAACACTTACCTTTAACAAGGATAAGACCTATGCAGAGATAAGTGAGAATGAAACTCTAAGCGGTAGATTTGAGTACTTCCCTAACAGATATATGTTCGTTATTTACTATACAACTGATTGGGGAGAAGAGAATACTATTTACACTGTCGTTAAGATTACTGAAGACGAACTATATCTTAACAACAATGGACATAGTGATATAGTAATTTACAATCGTAAACCATAATTAATTTAACAATAATGAGAACTTTAAGATTAATTGGAACGACCTTATTAATGGTCATGTTGGCTGTAAACTTTACAGCGTGCGGTGATGATGAAGATGGACAGACTATCATTGAACAAGCCAACCTGATAGGTAAATGGCAGTCCACTTGGGAGAAGATTCACAAAGTGGAGAATGGTAAAGAAGTAACAACTTCTGATGAAGCCTATACCAATGGTTTATGGGAGTTCAAGGCTGACTGCAGTCCAACTTAGAAACGGCTTCAAAAACTTGCAGCGTGTGTGGAGCTAAACCTTTCATGCAAACATTTTATTAAGGTGGCGAGTAGCCATAGATTTTATATAAGCATCTGGTTTCTTTGCCTTAAAATAATACCATGCAAAAAAACGATTCAACGTGTAGAGATATTCCGCTTGGGGAACAAGATAATCCAGCCACACCCGCTTGATTTTATTGAAAGGATAAATTAGAAACAGTTGGTTTATTTCTTCCAAGTCAAGATGCAACAAGGTTTTCTCAATCAGCATATCATCTGGAATATCCTTGATTGAGTTTTCATTGTACGACCAAAAGCAGTGTTCTTGCTTCAGTTTCGCCAATAGTTCTTGTTTCACCACATCTCTTGACATAACTCCCTGTTTTAGAATAACACAAAATTAGTGATTATTCTTGTCCAAAGCAAATCACAATGGAGAATGTTTCATTGCGAATAAGATTTTTAGTGAATTTGCATAGTAAGTTCAGTGTTGACCTATTGTTGACCTCAGAACTTATACTGAGATAATTAACGTGTTGATAACGAGGCAGCTCAATTGGTTAGAGCAACAGACTCATATCTGGAGGTCCCTGGCTCAATCCCAGGCTGAGCCACAAACTAAAAGACTAATTTCTAACAAGATAGAGTTTTTTGTTTGCATACCCTCTAGATATAAATCTGTTACTCTTGGTTGATTTACTCCAATTAAGGCATTTGTTTCACTATTGTTTCACCAGTTAAACAATATGCAATTTAAAGGGATTTCATGTATTCCAATGATACTATAAACTATCTCGAATTACTTTGTATCGTTCGATTAACTCATCAGTTATTTTATGATTTATAGCATCAAGCGCAATAATAGGCTCTCGAACCATATTAGTCTCATATATTCCGAGTGAATACATCATTTCTTTGAAAAAATGAATTGATATATCAAGATGCTGATTTGAATAAGACAATATTGGTAATATTCTCTCAAAAAGCTCACGAGCTGCAGTTTTATGACCTTCTTGAAACAAAGTATAGATTCTTACATATATTTCATGCATAGCCGTCGGCATAAAACAGTCAACACCACGTTCCAAACCCTCTATCATCTGCCCTACAGCCCAACCACCAGCCAATAACAATTTTCCTTTTGTCAGCATCTTTACATCTGTGTATTTCTTTCCTGCAGGAACAACTTCAACTTTCAACATCTTAAAGCTTTCTATCTCTCTATATAGTTGTCCAATGAAATCTAGAGGCAACCCGTACCCACCGGCATCCCAATCTTGAATTACAATCATTTCAGGCGACAATTGATCCAGTTGCTTTACCTCATCTAAATATTCATCCGCAGAAACAAAAGGAATATTGACTAACAAAGCCCGGCATCCCATCGCCTGGAATTTGACAAAATTTTCGTATCGTTCTTTGCGCGTATATGCAGAAGTCCCTGCAATAACAGCAACATCTGTCCCTGCCTCCTCAAGGGCTATTTTGACAAGCAACTCTTTTTCCGACTCCGACAATTTTAGCACCTCACTCGCCATAGCCGGAATCAAGAAACCTTTTACTCCAGAATTGATAGCGTACCTCAAGTGTTTACGCAAGCCATCTTTATCAATTCCTCCGCTATGATCAAACGGAGTATTAATCACAGTTACTATTCCTTTCAGATCCATGTTTAATTCTGATTTTTATTATTAATAGAGTTGATTTTTATTGTGGGAATTTTATCTGTCCTAAAATTGCATAACCTCATAAAAGTCAAAAAATTGGCATCATGTTGACGTTTTGGAAGTCCTCGTTCTTCATCAAAAGCAGTACGAAGGACAGCAACAATATCCTTCCCGTCAAACTGCCAGTCTGCATATTGAAACCCATGAAAGAATGGATTGTCGCTTATAATTAACGTATCTTTAATTTCCCAATGCCGCAAATCACTTGAACAGATTAAAGCAAGATTATTACGGATAAGTCCACAAGGTACCCCCTTTTTATAAATGCCTGAATGCTTTTTCTTTTTATCCTGCTCAAAAACAGGATTTGTCATAGCCCAATACTTACCCGAAATTGTATCATACCGGATTGTGAATTTTTTTCCACCACCTGGAAAGTTAATAATATCTTCCTTCGGATTAAAAACTAACGTATTAGAATCCTCTACAGTAAGTATAGCCGCCATATTACCATTTGTCCAATTATCTACCCGAATTACATCGACCAATTTACCATTAGGTGCAATAACAACATTTCCTTCTACCCACTGCTTCACAACAAGTTTTTTATCAAACCACTCGGAATCAAACGCAATCCCGTTTGTAGAGACCCAACTTTCAGCCTTCATAAGATTAGAATCGATAGGAGCCGACATCACAAATGCACGAGGGACTTCTCCCTTAACTCCAGTCTCCATCGCACGCCAAATACGCCCATTGTATATAACTACTGGCACTGGAGCTGTGCTGAATTTTCCACATTTAATTACTCCCTCAGAAAGGGAGTCCCTTGGAAATGTCCATGAAATACCACCGTCATCGGAACGACGAATAATCACGTTTCGGGAGTTTCCACCCCAACCCTCAGTCCCCATTGAGTAAAGCACATCATCATGCATGAAGAGATTGTAAAAACTAATATATCCATTATTCTCCGAAAGAACTTTCCAAGTCTTTCCTTTATCTTTGGAACAAAAATAAGTTACCCCTGATTTCTCACCTGATTTTACAAAAACGCCCGAACATGCAACTAAATAGTCGCCATTGGGTAGAACCAATATGGCCGGATTAGTTACCGATTCTTTTTTCAAATGGGCCACTTTTGCAATCACTGTCCCTGGAGGTTGCATAACTTCTGATACAGTAATCTTATCACCATAAATAATTGTAGTCGTTCCTTTTTCACTAGGAGACGGTACATTAACCCATTCTCCCGGAGTTATATAATCATATTGATACAAATAATAATTGAGCTGAATTCCTGTACTTGCTATTACAATTTTTTCACCTGTCGGAATCCATCCTTCCCTGCTATCCACATCCAGATGGTCCACAGCAGCAAGTATCGAACACTTTTGACTACTACGCACCTGATACGGTCCATCCATATCCATAATACTTAATGCACTTTCTTTCCCCAAAATACATTTTGGTGTCGATATTCCATATTTCAGCATGCTCCCACCTTGCGGAAAAACGGCAGCCCCATATTTCACCTCTATAATATCAATAACACATCCTTTCACCTCAAGTATTGATTTTTCAGATTGTGAGGCAACTCTCATTATAAATAGAAAGATTAACAAAAAAAAGAGTATAGTCTTCTTCATCCATTGTCCATTCGTTTTGTTTTCATTGCCATATTGCTTACCTCGGGAAAGTAAGATCTCCATGACATCAATAAGAGAAAGATTACAAACTCTAAAATTCATAACTGCATATATATTTTGAACTCAAATTGTCTTTTTCGCAAATTTTGTAAGTAGAAATCCTGTAAGGAATATGACAACCGTTCCAAAAACAATTGTAAGGTATGTATGCAATGAACTACGAAAACAATAGAAAGGTGAACCTTCATTAATTAAGGGAGACAGACTCATCCATGCAATAACCAATAAACCCAATATAACTGCTACAACAGCATGCACACGTTTAACATTTCGACAAACCACCCCCAGCAGGAACAAGCCAAGCATTCCACCACTAAAAATCGATGCCAATTTCCACCAAGCATCCAAGATTCCGTCAATATGCATCATCATTAAGCCCATAACGACCCCCAACATGCCCACCAAGAACGATGCAACATATAATACTTGCATGCTTTTCCTCTCAGATAGTTCCTTTGAAGAAAGCCGTTTAACAAAATCTGTCAAAACAATCGTTGCCGAAGAGTTGATGCTCGTGGCAACAGTGGACATACCAGCTGAAAATAAAGAAGCAATGATAAGTCCAGTAAGTCCTGTGGGAAGCCCATGAACAATAAACCATGGAAAGACCTGATCAGACGGGGTTCCTGTAGGTAACAGTTCAGGTTGAGCTACATAGTATGAGAATAATGCTGTTCCGATATAGACGAACACAAGAGATACCGGAATGTAGAGTAAACCACCCAACAAAGTCGATTTCACAGCTTCTGCTGTTGAACGAGTCGTCATATAACGCTGTACATAGTTTTGATCTATACCATAATTCTGCATATTGACAAACAATCCATATATCAGTACTACCCAAAATGTCGGCTCAGCAAGATTTGCACCGAAACTCCCAAGGCTAAACTTATCGTGTTCCAAAGCTATATCAAAGAGTTGTCCTGGTCCTTCAGGCATAGTAAAGGTAAGTAACAATGCACACACCACAGCTCCTACAATAAGTATAATTCCCTGTATAGCATCTGTCCAGACCACAGCAGCAATGCCGCCAAGTAAAGTATATATAAGTGTAGCTATACCTGTGCAGAATATTATAGTCTGAACGTCCCACCCAAACATGGTATTCAATGGCAAAGCCAGTAACAACAGTATCGATCCTATGCGTGCAAGTTGCGTCAATAGATAACAAACGGCTACATAACAACGTGCCCAATAGCCAAAACGCATTTCGAGATAATGATAGGCAGATACACTATTTATCCCTCTGTACAGAGGAATAAATACCTTTGCAGCAAGCCATGTAGCAATTGGTATCGAAAGACTAAACACAAACGGATTCCAATTCCCTTTGTAGGCATCTCCTGGCAATCCTAAGAAACTAATGCTACTGACAAACGTTGCAAATATTGACATGCCTACAACCCATGTAGGCAATGTTCCTTCTGCTGAAGTGAATGCCGCAGCCCCTTTGCGACTGCGGAAATAAAACGAACATCCAAAAAGAACAACTCCACTCACAAAAACAAAAAAAACGAGATAATCAAGCAAGGTTATATCCATTTTATATAATATTAAATGATTCAATGATATATTTCATATTCTCTACATCCAATATCCAACAAATGATATTGAATATAGCTACGCCTTTTTGATAAAAGTTCTAAATATTTAAGTTCCTAAAGCACAGAAATTAAAACAATAATAAATTCCACTTATTTTTCTCCAGGATGTGGAAAGCCAGGAAATGGATTAGGTTTATTCCTATATTTTTTGACTTCATCTGCCGTCATAAGTTCCAAATGCTCTCCCTTTAACAAATAAAGTCTTCCAACTTCATTTCCAACTAATAAATTGCGTTGTGTTCCTCCTCCCAGTTTGGTTCCCACAGCTCCACTTTCATGCGATCCACCGGGTTGCACTAACCCTGTAACCGGATGTTTAAATGGAGAAGGATGAGCAAAAACAGGGTACGATGAACTACCTACATTCTTCATAAACAAAGGAGTTCCCATCGTTTTCTTTCCCAAAATAGGCAAAGGATAGCCTGTCTCCATATTAGGAATTGCCGAACGCCTCCCAGTACCAATAATTAAATCAAGCAGCCCATCTCCATCATAATCGAAGAAATTTAGTTTACACCGTCCTGTACCACCTGCAGGCTCAGCACTCGTTAATATAGAACTCCCGTTCTCCAGTTTCAACTCACCACCATCTTCCAAATGGAAGTTATCTATTTTCCAATACAAGTGAAATAAATCATTGTCATCAACTATAGCCAACGCCATACGATTACCAAACTTTGCCACAGCCGCCCTTGAACGCCACATTCCATGCAATTCAAGCCCTTCACAGAAAAAAGGCTGAGGGGCATCAAGCTTTGGTTCCGTTCGTGTTCCTTTATTTACATACAGAGTATATTTTCCAGTGATATCACCCATAATAATGTCCGGCAATCCATCGCCAGTCCAATCAACAACAGTAGGGGAAAGATACCCCCAACGTGACTCCGGAGTACCTTGCACACTACCTGAATATCCTGCCTGAATATGAATATCCTTACCATCCGCCTGTACTCTTCCTTTGGGTATAAAACGCGGATTATTATTGTTACCTATATTTTTAAAGAAAAGTACATGTCCATCTGAATTGCCGACAATAATATCTTCAATCCCGTCTCCATCCCAGTCTATCACACTTGGAACCGGCAATGTGCCACAATAAAGATCTGCATCTACTTGCAAAACAGGTGAAGGTTGGCTGAAAACAGGGTGACCATCCAAAGTAAACTCACCGGAGTATTTATAAAAATAGACTGCACCTTCACCTCCAGCAATGATATTTGTTGTTCCACTTTTAACATCCACATAAGAACATACGGAAGCTGATATACTGGGATGCTGTAACAATATATTATCAGAGCCTACTACATAATGGCGAGGAGACAAAGTATCCTGCGAAAGTTCCGGACGTGAATAGTATGTAAAATTTCCCAATCTTGACCCACATATCAATTCCTGCATATCATTTTTTCTAAGTGTCACCATCGCAATATTCATCATCCCCCAACGGGTTTCTTTTCGGCTATGGGTAACCATTTGTTTGACAGAAGGGGTTCCGGACAATAATCTAGGATAGCGTATATTACACAAATAGGTATAATGAAGTGGGGTCGTAGAAACACCCGCTTCATCATAAGGTCTCCACTCTTTACTCGAAGGATTTTGGTTGGCATATTTTGCCGGGATACTATGCCCCACCAGCTCTAAGAATAAATCTACACTCTGATCTTTATTTATACGTGCAGCTATACTTTGAGGAAGAGAAGCCAATTCAGGCAACTCAATACCTCCGATTCTATCAAACGACTGTTTCTTAAGATTAAATACTGTATGGATTACAGAATCTTTTTTCAACCACAAAGCATGGACATTATGGTCATCAGTTTGAAATATTGTGCCTTTCAACTTGAAAGGAGAAGCTATTTTATGAGGCTTATCAAATATAGGAACACCATTTTCTGTATTCCTCAACCATTTATAAAGATAAAGTTCAGTTGTTTTCCCTGTTCCGGCAATAAAAAGATCAGGACAATCACCATTATAAACAAATGCACTGCCCAATACCATATGACGCAAATGAGGAAGAGAAAGAGGGCCTATCCCGTCAGGAGCCATTGACTTTAATGGTATCAGATCTTGATCATTTTGCGCAATCCCTAGAAATGAAAAAGATAAAAAGAAAATTATGGATAAAAAGAATGTTTTCATAGGTATTTATTTTTTTGTTTTTAAACACTTTCTAAATGATTTAAAACGATGAAATGTCAAATAGTTGGCATCATGTTGCCGCTTAGGCAAACCATTCTTATCATCAAACGCTGTACGAGAAACAGCAATAATATCATTTCCTTCAATAAGCCAGTCAATATACTGGAAACCATGAAAATGAGGATCGTCGTGACTGATAAGTGTATCTCGTACCTGCCAATCCCGCAAATCGGATGAGGAGACCAATACTAACCTGTTACGTAACAAGCCACAGTGTTCCTTTCCCAAATCTTGCTTAAACACATGGTTGGTAATGGCCCAATAGAGATTGGAAACAGAATCAAATCTTATTACGAATTTCTTAGAAGCTCCCGGTAAATCAATAATATCCATCTGAGGATCAAAATAGGCTTGCTTACCATCATCGCTAATCCTGACCATGGCCGCTTTTCCATCAAAATTGCGTTCTTCAATCCTTAATATATCTACCACGTTTCCTTCACGAGTAACAACAGCATTTCCTTCAAGCCAACCATTGAACGTCCGATCAGTACCAAGCCAAGTAGAATCGTAAGGCAATGCTTCTGAACGTGTCCAGGCTGCAGAATCTAAAAGGTTGGCATTGATTGGAGCTGACATCATAAATGCCCTAAAATACCGTTTGCCTTTAGGAAGGTTATCTTCCATCGCACGCCAGATTCTACCTTTTGCATAAGCTACCGGTACAGAAGCAGAATGATAACTTTTAGACTCTCCACTTAACAATCCATGCTTCGAGTCAATGGGGGTAGTCCAATTACGACCTCCGTCGTCCGAACGTAGAATAACCATATGATTAAAACCTCCTTTAGTACCCATCAGGTATAAAACAGAGTCATGAACAAAAAGAGAATAGAAACCTACTTCAGGGATTTCTGAAAGTACTTCCCATGTTTTACCTTTATTTGTGGAACGATAAAGACGCACAAATCCTGTCTTACCACTGAAACGCGCTCTGCATCCTGCTATATAATCACCATTCGGTAAAACGGCCAGTGCCGGATCTGTTACAAAATTCCGATCCGAATTATCAGAATTATAAATAACCGTACCTGGTACTGTAGGCAAATCGACTCGTTCAATTTGTGGCGCAAACAACAACGAACTGTTTCCATTCATATCGGGCACAGTAACCCATCTGTTATCTAATTCGTAACTATAAAGATAAAACTTTTGATTTCCTGATAAAAAGAACTCATTCAATGATTTCCATTTCTTATTAATCACAGGAGTCGTAGCAGCCAAATAAACCGTAACAGGATATTCACTCTTTATTTTTATCGCAGATTGACAATGCCTAAATCGGCGAACAAACATTTTTCCCTGAAGATGTTGATTTATCCCCTCATCAAACTTAAATAATTTAGATTTCAAGAACAATTCCGTTTGAGGAGTTACCATAGAAATATCCGTCATATTTCCCTTCACAAACACTTTCTGTGCCGAAACGTATTGACCAGCGAATAGACAACACAAAGCAATAAATAGTATTTTTCTTCTCATTATTCCAAACTGTTTAAAATATTTCTATAACTTCATTATCAGTACGAAATGGCAATACTGGTAGTCCATTGGAACAAAAGAGGTTACCTACCGCATCATTAGAGAAGCTATATCGCACAGCAACAGGGTGTTTTACTGTAGTCGACGTAACTACTAGTGTATTAGTTTTCTTATCTATCTTACCTTTAGCGGGAACAAATTTCATATCTTCTCCTGCAATCTCCAGAGCAAACGGTTCTTTTCCTTTACAAACGATTCCAGCATCGGCATTATCAAACCATATCCGTATTCTGGAGTTCTCCCTCTCCATTTTTAGAAAAGAAGGATGTCGATAGGCAGCAGTTTTTTTATTATACTTCTCCCCAAGAGCCCAATGTGCCAAACGTTCGCCCACAGGACGTTTGTATTTGGGATGTATATCTCTAATATTGTCAACATAATCAGGTATAGCAACCATACCTACATTAGGCAGTTTAGACACTTCGTATTGTTGCTCTCTAACCTGTGCAGCAGCTCGGGAAGCAAATTTATAACGAGCATATGGGGCTATTTGTACATAATAAAAGGGGAGTTCATCATCTGAAAATCCCTGGCGCCAAGCTTTTATCATGGACGTGAACATACTCGCATAATAATTACCATTGGCAAGATTAGCTTCGCCCTGATACCAGATAATACCAGCAAGCCGTATAGGCATTAAAGGATGTATCATAGCGTTATAGGTAGTGGACGGAGAAATATCCCAACCAGTACTTGTACTAAGAGTTTGCAATGCTTTGGCAAATTCAGGATGCTCTTCCATAGTTTCATGAGGCATCCACGTTTCTATATTTGTTCCTCCCCAAGAAGAATTAATCAGTCCAATAGGACTATCTAATTCCTGGTTGAGCTTTTTCCCAAAGAAATAACCTACAGCAGAAAACAATTTTAATGTTTCCCGGGAACATACCATCCAGCGGCCACGACAATCATCTTGAGGAAATAGGGACGTTTGTTTCTCTACAGTAAAAAAACGTATCTCAGAGTTATTGGCATGTGGTAATTCATCTTTGACATCCTGAATACCTTTAGCGGAATTCCATTCCATATTAGACTGACCACTGCATAACCATACCTCACCAATAAGTACATCTTTAATAATCAAATCTCTATCCTTTATCTTTACTTCTATTTGATAGTTTTTTTTTGAGGTTGGGGGAGTTTGCAGTTCTACCTCAAAACGCGCTCTATTATCAGCTTTTACAATAATAGTATCTTGTCCCCATGAAGGGATGATACGTACTGTTGTACGAGGATTGGTCCAGCCCCAAAATTTCACTTTTGAATTTTGTTGTAATACCATATGGTCACTAAAAATAGAAGGTAATGACAAAGGAGGTATGGACTGCGCATATGCCTGGCTACAAAATAGCCAGGCAAATATGATAGTATATAAATAATTTCTCATCATTTGTATATCTTAATCCCACAATTCCAGTTTCATTTCAGTATTACGGTAAATTAGCGTATCAGCCATTACATAGCGTATTCCGCTGGCAGCGTCAGTATACTCATAATTTAAATAGAACTGCTTTTTCTCCCGATCATATTTAGAAGCACCAAGATCTTTGATGCCTGTGATTTGAGAGCTTCCCGGAATCAGATTGTCTGAAATAGATACACTATTGTCTTCATTAACATGCAAAATCATTGAATATTTAGAAGTTCCAGATAGAAATTCTGCAATACCATCTGTTGTCAAACTTGAAGCGTTGATAGTACCTAAGTTCCACACCAAATTCTTAATATACATATCCTCTTCATGATCTCCTACATACTTTAAGGTTTCAATCAAATTCCCTGAATTATCATACGCGCTCCGTTGTCCACGATGATAGTACACACCATGAAACTCACTAATATACTTAATGACTATTATAGTATAATCTTTAGCTTCAATACCAGCCTCAACATCCCCTTTTAAAATCTGATCAGTAGAACTTTCAGTAATTCGGATTGGTAAAGCATAGGTGTTTTCAACAGCTAACGGATCCGTCAGAAACTTTTCTTTATTCAAAGTCAATTTGATTGTTCCCAAAAATTTTCCTTTAGGAATAATAATTGTATGATTATCACTTAATGAATAATAGTCTTCCGGCAATAGCTTAAACTGATTATTTCCTACATAATCAACATTTTGCAGCATTTCCGGTTCTATTTGAAAAGTTACTCTCTCATCAATTTTATTTTCACGTTTTCCTCCTAATACTACGCCTATTTCAATAGACGGATCATCAGAAAAGACTGTCCGTATAGGTCTTTGATACGCAAAATAAGTAGTAGAATAGTCATAATCCTCAATAAAATCTTCATACTTCTGACAAGAAGTTAAAGACAAGATTACTGTTAATAAAAAAATCAATTTAGCTTTCATATTATCATTTGATTTTAGTCTTTAAAATATAAAAAGGAAAATAATCATTTTTACCATCCTTTATTTTGCAAAATTAATCCGTTGGTACTATTTACTTCAGCTTCAGGAATAGGACCATAATACATATAATCTTGATAATTTCTCGTTTCGACTACCTTATCAAATTCATATGTAAACGTATCACCCACTTTTTGAATTGTAACGCCCTTTACAGGTGTATTTATAACCTCTAGCGGAAGCATCCAGCGTCTTATATCAAAAAATCTATGATTCTCAAAACATAGTTCAATGCGGCGTTCGTTCTGAACTAACTGACGAAATTCATCTTTTCCAGCTGCTGCCACCTCTCCTACATAGGGATCTTTAGAATTTATTCCAGCTCTTTTACGCAATTCTTTTAGCATCGTTTCTGCAGTCTTACCCCAACCAAGCGGATCAGCTTTAGGCCCCCAAGCCTCGTTGGCAGCTTCCGCATAATTCAGCCATAGTTCTCCTTTACGGAAAATACAATAGTGATGCTTGGCTCTAGTAACAGTTTCTCCTGGAACAAGAGAAACATTTTCACTTATCGTCTTACGCAAATAATAACCCGTACGCGTAGCCTTTTCTTTATTACTTTCCGTATCCAGCCCTCCTTCAAAAGTTTCAACCTTTGTTTTGGAGAAAGTAGCACCATTGTACAAGATTGCCAGATCAAAACGTGGATCACGATCAATATAAGGATCCTCAGGCTTATATCCACTATGTTCAACATCGGTAATAGGGTAACCGTTTTTCATAGGAAAAGCATCCACCAGTTGTTGTGACGGGTTAGTACGTCCCCAACCATATAATTGGGGAATAAAATTATTTTGCTCAGGAGTATTGATATCTTCCTGATAATTACGCCACAAGATTTCGGCATGATCAGGTTTCTCAAAGAAATCGGCTTTCATTGCCGGTAATGAAGTGCCACTGAGTTGAATAGCTTCCATAGCATATTGAGCAGCTGTTTCCCATAATTTTATTTTTTCAGTTTCACTTTTTTCTATGGTATATAATGGACTCGCCGCATAAAGTGCCACGCGTGATTTTAAACACATTGCTGCAATCGCAGTAGCACGGCCTTCCTTTGTCGGTCCCAACTCTGCATTATTTACATCGTCATATTTTTTAGGAAGATATAATAAACTATTGTCAATATCATCGTATATTTGCTTTACACAATCATCAAATGAATTACGAGCTTGCTTGATATTTTCACCTTGCGGTAAAGACTTGGTGACAATAGGAAAGCCTAACAACTGCCCGTTTGTAGCAATTCCTGAGAACCGGCTTAACAGTTCAAATTGGTACCATGCTCTTAGAAAATAAGCTTCTCCTTTTGAACGACGCTGAATGACCGTATTAAGTTCATCCTTATTGGAAAACTTAATGTGCGGAGCCCGTTCCAGAAAATAGTTCATATTTCGAATCTGTCTATAGCAATTAGTCCACGTATCAAAAGGATTATAATTAGGACGCCATGAACCTAAGGCCATATTCAAAATCGGAGTATTATAATCATTAGTTACAGCATTATCAGTAGCACAATCAAGGTAATTGTTTGAAAAGCAATCATAATAGGTCGGCAATTGAGCATAACCATCTACTAATGCTCCCATGGCGAATGTTCGGTCACTCCAAACAGTTTCATCGTTGTAGTTATCATCTATTTTGGGATCCAGAAAATCTGAGCAGCCATATAGACTAATCAAGACAACGACTAATAATTGTTTTATAATATCTTGTAGTTTCATATTCGATAAATTTATATTTATTTTTCCCATTAGAATACAACATTAATTCCCCCAGTAAACGAACGGAAGAAAGGATATCCGGTTACACCTGCATCGATATACTCTGGATCTAGGTCTTTTATCGAAGAAATAGTGAATAAATTAGATCCCCTTACAAATAGCTTCACTTGCTTTAATGTCATCTTATTCGTTATGTTCTGAGGTAATGAATAACTCAACATTGCATCGCGTAATTTGAAAAAGTTTCCACTACGCATCCACAAAGAAGAAGAACGATAGTTATTTTGGTTTTGCTGTGTAGTAAGTCTCGGGAATTTACCTTCACCGGTAGACGGGTTAAAATAATTCTTAACAAATGTGGAATACTTTTGATCTTCCCTCATCCAATAATATGAGTTGTTCAGATAGATGTCATATTGTGCCATACCTGAACCTGATAGAGAAAGCTCAAAACCTTTATATGCCAGATTAATGTTCAGCCCAAATTGAAAACGTGGATATTCGTTGCCTATTGGCAACATATCGTTCTCATTAATATGATGATCATTATTTATATTTGCATACTTTACATCACCAATCTGTACAGGACCGAAATCTTGCACTGGATGTGCTGCAATTTCATCTCCACTTTTGAAGAGCCCTTCAGCTATCAGTCCAAAACGAGTATCAACCGGCTTACCCTCTTTTTTACGGTTTGAAGATAAACCTTCCATATCATCAGTTTTCTCATATACAGCCTTACTCCATATAGTATTTCCACCTATTGAATAATGAAGTTTCCCAATATTACCCGAATATTCCAAAGCCAATTCTACCCCCTGATTGCGTACACTTCCATAGTTCCTATACATCAATTCACCTCCATTTATGGAACTGAATGAAGTAGTAGGAGTAAGAATGTCATAACGATAATTATTAAAATAGTTAAAGTCTGCAGTCAAACAATTCAAGAATGAGGCTTCTGCTCCAATATTAATTTCAAATGACTTTTCCCATGTTAAATCCGGATTTCCCACATGTACCAACGTCGATGTATTGACATCTTCCTCCAGTTTTGGACCAAAGTGTGTGCTTTGACTAGTATTCCAACGAGACTCAAACAAGAAGAAATCAAAATAGTTATCAGTTCCCAATAATCCCGTACTAGCTTTTATTTTCAAGAAATCAAGCCATTCTTTATCTTTTAAGAATTTTTCTTCTGAAGCAATCCAGGCAACTCCCACTGTTGGGAAATAACCATAGCGATTTCCCTTTGTAAAACGGGAACTACCCATTACTGCCATATCCAATTCTGCAATCCATTTTTTATTGTACACATAATTTGTACGAAGTGCAAAAGTTCTGTTCACATCATCCTGTGAAGAGCCTAAGTTTTCCCGTCTACTTTGGAATATCACTAAATCAGATTTTAATTGGTGCTTTGCTTGAAACGTACGATCATAACTCAATTGGCCAAAGTAACCATAGTTACGATACATTTGGTCTGCAATTCTACTTTTATCAGACACTTTCTTTTCTACAGTAAGCAGTTCTTTCCCTATCAAACTATTTTCATTAAAAATAGGACGATATGAAGAAAAATTCTCATTTTTACCTACCACTAAATAATTATAAACGTCAAATGTTACATAAGCCTTAGCACTCAATCCTTTAACATACCTATCCAGACTTAAATCAAAGCCAATATTAGTTTGCCCTTTTCTGACTGTATTTTCTTTAGAGCCACCTAATGCCATCTCAGCATATATATTCTCGCGCGACGAAGAAAGATTAGCATTCTCCATAGCACCATAAATTTCGGTACCCGGATTTCCAGGATCACTGAATTTTATGGGATAAGCGTTCGGTCTATGCGAGGATAAACGAGAAAAAAGTTTATCAGCTGACATATAGTTAGTTGTGTAAAATTCCATTTGTCCAGCAATATCAACAAACGCTTTCAACCAATCATTTACCTTGTAATCAAGATTCACTCGCAAATTGAATTTATTGGAAGTATTGTTTTTGCCAACAGCCTCATATCCACCATAACCAGCATAGGTCGCATTTACATAATATTGAGCAGATTCATTTCCACCACGGAACTGTGCTATTGCTTTTCTATAGCTCATATGATCGTTCAAGCACAGCTTATGAAAATCAACATCCGGATAAAGCACCGGATTGGTTCCCATACGATAACCATCAATATCAGTCTGAGTATAGTAAGGTGATAAACCATCATTAATTCTTGCCTGATTATACATGGTTGCATAATCAGCCGAATTTAAATATTCAGGCATACGCACAGGAGTTTGTGCTCCAAATTCAATATTAAATTGACGATCCCTTTTATATTTTATTCCTCTTTTAGTTTTTACCAACAGTACACCGTTTACTGCCTTGGGGCCATATAATATTTTAGAAGTAGCATCTTTCAATACAGTAATTGATTCTATTTCTTCTGGAGTCAAATCTTCTAGAGGACGTTCAATGCCATCAATGATAATTAATGGAGCATTATCCGTTGCTGAACGAGATAAACCTCGTATATTAAGTACAGTAGCAGAACGCCCAGGCTCAGTTGGTACTTGTGAAACATTTAAACCAGGGGCTTTGCCAGAAAGTATATTTAATACATTCATTTGATTGGAACTAGAAATAGCATCCTCATCTATAGTTGATGTAGCACCCACAATTTCTCTTGCTATGGTTTTCCGGAATGGCAGTTCAACTTCATCTTTCACTCCTCCATAAGGAATCGATTTTTCCATTACTACTACAGGATTCTGCTTGATTACAGATACTCCCAAATATTGCGGTTCAAATCCAGGCACATCAAAAACTAATGTACTGTTATCAGTTACTTTCAAAGAAAATTTTCCCTGTTTGTCTGTGGACGATTCAAAAATACCTTCATCAACAGTTATTCTTACTGATTGAATCGGATTTCCTTCTTTATCGACAACTTTTGCCTTTATCTCAGAATATTGTTTGCTTCTTTTTTGTGCATAAATGTTACTTTCCGAAAAGAATGGCAGTAGAAGCATCAGAATAATGTATATATATAATGTTTTCATATCCTACAAATTAAAATTTATAGATCTTTTTCTACCAACCTGGATTTTGCTCTACATTATTGAGCATTTCCATTTGGCTTTTAGGTATCGGATACCAATAATGTTTATCTTCGAATACACGCTTATAATCAGGATGTTCCATATATTCAAACCGGAACTGATCTTTGCCAGTACGAGTAATCACCGCCTTATAAATAACTTTTACTGCATCCTTAGCAATTCTCCAACGGCGGATATCATACCAGCGATGGTCTTCAAAACATAGCTCAACAGCTCTTTCATTACGAATCCGTTCTCTGAAGATTTCTTTATTAGCTTTGTATTCATTTCTAACCGGAACCGCTCCTACTCTATTACGGATGATGTTAATAGCATCTACGGCAGACATATCCGTACCTGGTACTTTCGTTTCAGGTCCATACGCTTCATTAGCCGCTTCGGCAAAATCAAGATAAAGTTGTGCTACCCTGATATAAATTGCAGGCATATAATAGTTATAATCATTTTCCCACTTATTGGCTGTTTCAGGCCACCACTTCCGAATAAGATATGGACAACGCGGATTGTATGTCTGCGAGAACAAAGCCATCATATCTGCAGATTTTGAATTATCATATGTGTTATATTCCCATAATTCGAAATAATGAGGAACACCTTTGTTATTTCCCCATTTCACTCCATTATACAGAATATCATAATAGAAACGAGGATCACGATTCACATAGGGATTTTGATCATCATAATCAGCACCTGCATCTTTGATAGCACGTCCATCAGCCATTTCAAACATATCTACCATATTCTGTGTAGGAGATGCACAATGTACATTAGAAGCGCACATAGAGTTAGGTATAAAATTGGCATTCCACTCACTCTTAGCACGTATCCCATTTCTTTTAGTCTGATAAAAAATGGCCTCATCACTAGCCATGATATCTTTATTATAAAATATCTTAGAATATTCTTCCACTGTCTTACCTGGCATTAATCTATTGCAACCTGTTTGGTTGATATAATCAATAGCTTCCCATGCAGCCGTAGCTGCCTTTTTACAGATTTCAAGATCATAATTATAGTTAAGTTCAGGACACATCGAAGGGCTAGCTGAATAAAGAAGTGCCATACTTTTAAGAGCCAAGGCAGCTGCTTTTGTAACACGACCCTTTTCTGAAGCTCCCCATTTCTCTGGTAACAACTGATATGCAAGTTCAAGATCAGAAACAAGCCAATCTGTTGATTCATGATAAGATAAGCGTGGAAAATCCATATCATCATCCGACAAGAATACTTTATCAAACTTGAACATACCTCCCCAACGACGAATTATTTCAAAATAATTCCAAGCTCTAAAAAAATAAGCCTGCCCTAACAGCTGATCGCGCTGTTCTGGAGTAGCGTCCTGCAAATCGTCTATATGACTAATACATAAATTAACAGTACGTAAATTCCGCATAGCCATAGCAATTATCGGCATTTTATTAGTAGCCACTGAATTCATAGCTTCACTTGTGTACCAACCTAATTCCAGGTTATCTTTAGTGAGCATAAAATTGCCATCATTTAAATCTCTATGACAAGTTCCTTTTGCAGTACACAAGCCCTCATCCCCAAAGGCAAAACGCCCTCCACCATGGGTGGAAAGAAAAGGATCACAGGTCAATACATATACTTTATCCAAAACCCCTCTATAGGATAAATAATTCTGGAATACTTCCTTATCTGTAATTCCCATATCCGGTGATTTATCCAAATAATCTTCACATGAACTAAGTAGCATGAAGACTGATAAAATTAGATATATACTTTTATTTTTCATAATATATTAGTATTTAGAAAGTTAATCGGAATCCCATATTATATCTGCGTGTTAAAGGATAACTGCCCGATCCACCCGATTCCGGATCAATTCGGTTATCAAATGAAGTGATCGTGAACAGGTTATTACCATTGACATAAACCTGCATATTATTTATGCCTACAAAACGGCGTAAAACTTCAGCTTTTATATCATAAGACAATTCTAATGTTTTTAATCTAAAATAAGAAGCATCCATTAAACCATATGTTGAAGACTGACGAATATGTGCTGTATTCTTCATACTAAGACGCGGCCGATTGGCATCCACATTATTCCAGTGCCAACGTTCCAAACTTTCAGGCCATGCCATATCATAATCATAAGGGAATTCCCACAAAAATGAGGTCCGTTTTTCGACTCCAGCTACTCCATAAAATAAAGCTCTAAAACCAAAGTTCTTATAATTAAATCCAAGTGTAAACGAATAAGTATAGGCCGGATCTGAAGTTAATTTCATAGGAACTTTGTCATTATCATCAATTACACCATCACCGTTATAATCGTTATAAATGAAATCTCCCGGTTGTCTAATATCATTTTGCCAAATAGAGGCTGGCGTATTATATACATCATCCCATGAACGGTTAATATCAATCTGATCCAATCTGGACAGATAGCCGATTGGCTTACCAGCACTTTTCTGATACTCCAAACGATTTATAGGGTCATCACGAAATACCACTCTGTTCTCTTGAAATGAGAAACCTGCCTTAAGATAATATTGAAAATCACTGATATTATCACGCCATTCCGCCTCTATCTCATAACCATGATTTTTGGTCTTACCTAGATTTGCATACGGAGCAGTTTGCCCAAACCATATAGGCACCGTATTTTCCCTTTTCATCAATATACCATCACGTTTTTCAGAGAAAAAATCTACAACTAGATTGAGTTTATTGAAGAACGACAGTTCAATACCCAAATTTTGTTTACGCGCTGTTTCCCATGTTGCATTTTCATTCGCGGCTCCACTCTCAAAATATAATACATAATCATTATATGCTTTATCATCACCGAATGTGGCATTACTACCAGAAGAATATTGAGTAAGGTATGTAAAGCGCGACGCACCATGGTCACTACCAACTTCACCATATGAATATCTCACTTTTGCTTTTGTTAAAAAACTCAAGAAATCCATTTTTTTGATAAAAGGTTCTTCAGTAATCATCCACCCTATTGCCATAGACGGAAAAAAGCCGAAACGCTTACCAGGAGCAAATTTCTCAGAACCAGTATATGCCCCATTGAATTCTGCAAAATAACGATTGTTATAATTATAAGTAACACGTCCCACCCAGCTTTCTTCATAGCTAGGAAAATCAACTAATGAGTTTCCTGCACGCTTCGTCTCATAATTACGACGGTTAAAAACACCTAAAACGGACAGATCATGACCACCAAATTTACGAGCATAATTAATCGAAGCTTCATAATATAAATCTTTGACTGAGTGATCTAATGTCTCACCACCATATACAGCAGGTTTCTCCACCCATTCATCATTAGGAAACCATATAGGGTCAGAACCCGGTTCCCAATACATACAAGCCACATCCTTTTGTATCAACCTATTATAGGCAAATGTAGTGTTATACGAAACTTTTGCTTGTACCGACAAACCTTTAGTAATAAAATCTAAATTTTGCTTTAAAGTTACATCACTAAATAACCGACTTGTTTTTTGAGTGGCGCTACCCTGATAATTCAGTGAATAAATAGGATTCCACCAACGTCCAATTGAAGTTGTACCTAAAATACCATTTTCATATCTTAATGGATAAACATAATTAGGCATCAAATACATGTAAGAAAAAAGGTCTGAATTATTGGTAGCAGATGAGGAACCAAATGGGTCTCTCCCCATATATGATAAAGGGCGGTTACGAGTCGCTATATCTCCAGCAAGGTTTACAGATATTTTAGTATACTTGGTTACATCCATATCAAGATTGGTACGATAATTATATCGCTCATATTTGAAGGTTGGATCGTACTCAGGTTGTTTTTCTGTTTTAAAAACATCTCCATCTTTAGTATACCCAATGGAAGCAAAATATTTAACAAAAGAGGTTCCACCTGACATATTCAAATTATACTGTTGTGAAAAAGCGACCTTCTTGTAAAGTAAATCTTTCCAATTAAGTTCTGGATAAAAATAAGGATCAGTATTGTTTCTCCAATTATCTTTATAGGTTTCACTATAGATTTTATCCCAACGTCCTTCGTTGGCATGAGCCTCACTTGCTAAATCCATTGCAGTCAGTCTATCCAATACTTCATAATTATTTATAGGTTCTTTCAATCCAAAGTTTGAAGAGAAATTAATTTTAATTTTACCTTCTTTACCTCGTTTAGTTGTCACCAAAATTACCCCATTAGCCCCTTTTACTCCATATACAGCAGTAGCAGATGCATCCTTTAAGACTGATAAACTCTCGATTTCGTTAGGATCAATATCATTAAAACTACGTTCAATACCATCAACTAAGACTAGAGGTTCTGTGCTTCCCCAAGTAGACTTTCCTCGAATGACTATTTGCGCTTGGTCACTACCTGGCTCTCCACTTGACTGTATTGCTGTAACTCCAGGAAGCATACCTGTAAGAGCACTAGATACATTGGTAGTTCCTCCTACCTTCAATAGATCATCGCCTTTAGCCTGAGTAATAGCACCAACTATCGACGCCTTTTTCTGCACACCATACCCCACAACAACAACTTCCGTCAATTTTTGAGTATCATCCTCCAACTCGATTTTCAAATTAGTAAATGACTTTAAACCTGCTAATTGCAATTCTTTTTTCTCAAAACCTACATAAGAAAATACTAAAGTAGCATTTCGGGATACACTCATACTAAAGTGCCCGTCAATGTCAGTAATGATTCCACTTGAAGAATTTTCTTTTTCTACAATATTTACACCAATCAGCGGAAATCCACTTTGGTCATAGACTACACCTTCCACTGTCACTTTATCGGGAGATGTTTGTGCTAATAAATCAATGCATATCCATAATAGGCACAATAGTAAAGCACTGGCTCTGTATTTAACCATGCCGAATCTGCATATCGATTCTTTGTTTCCTTTCATAATATTAAATATAATTTAGTTAAAAACACCTGATTCTCCTGGAACGGATAATCTGTTAATTTTCATTATTTAACTCATGTATAAAATACATATAGATTTCGGGTTATGACTATGGAAAATTTATTAGTTTAAGTCATAAACCATCAAATGAATTCCTGTTTTGGAGTACTTTGTTTTCATGGTTGATTAAATGTTAAATGAATTACTTCAATTGGCTCTGATTTTTATTACTACTTTTTTAACTTTTTTACTTTGCCCTGTATTCATGCAAGGTTGATGTAAGTCCTCTGGAAAGAACAGAAAGAATCTTGTTGAATCAGCCCGAAGATATTTCTCTATATCAGCTTTATAAAATGCAATATCTTTTTCTTCATTATATAAGACAATATTCTCTGTTGCATTATGACTGAGACCTATATATTCGCTACCTTCTATTACATATTGCAGATCAATATATTCACGATGGGACTCAAACAAAACCTCTTCTTCTTTTTTCGTTTGATATTCACTTATTGTTACATATACATCGCTACTCAAGTTAATAGTTCCCAATAACAACGAATCTGTCTTCAAACTATTTAAATAATCAAACACCACTTTCCAACGCTCCGGATATAATTCATAATGCTTTCTGAAACAATCTATGTTTATTGAAGAATCTGGTTCAACTTTAAAGTTATGTAAGATTAAATCCCAATTAATTGAAGCTACCATAATATCAGATTGTTTTTGTGATGATTTTGTATGATTTACATTACAAGAAATCAAGAAGATCATTAAGACAACGACCTTTATTTTCACACATATTTTCATGATTTCCTGCGTTTAAATAAGTTTGTACTGACAAAGCCTATTAAAAATATAACCATTGTACCGAAAACAATTGTCAGATTAGCATGAAACGGGCTTTTGTATTCACTCCAAAAACCATCAGTAAACAGTATTGGTGATAAACTCATCCAAACAACAACTATTACACCGCATGTTACTCCCAATACTGCATCTACATTACGAGCCTTCCTTGTCACATATCCTAATAGGAATAAACCTAACATTCCTCCACTAAATATGGAGGATAAAGCCCACCAAGCATCTAAAGCACTTTCTACATTCAAAAAAGCTAATGCCACTAATATGCCAATGATACCGACAACTATATTTGAACCATAAAGCACGCAAACCGATTGTTTTTCAGTTGGTTGTTTACAAATAAATCTTTTATAATAGTCTGTAAGTATAATTGTTGCTGAGCTAGTAATACTAGTTGCAACCGTACTCATGCCAGCAGCAAATATAGATGCAATCAGTAAACCGGTAAGCCCGACAGGAAGTTCCTGAACGATAAAATATGGAAAAACGGAATCTCCGGTAACACCCATCGGTAATAAATCTGGATATGCTTTGTAATAAGTATACAACGCCGTACCTATCATAAAGAAGATCATTGATACTGGAATAAATAAATATCCTCCAAATAATGCTGAGAATTTAGCCTGTTTCTCATCTTTAGCCGTTAAATAGCGCTGTACATAGTTTTGATCAATACCATAATTCTGAAGGTTAATAAAGATTCCATAAACCAAGCATACCCAAAAAGTGGAATCAGATAGACTGGTTCCAAAACTCCCTAAACTGAATTTATTGTCAGCGACTGCCATATCAAACATTTGCTTAGGTCCTTCGGGCATGTTAAACATCAATACAAGCATACATATTATAGCTCCACCAATCAATATAAAACCCTGAATAGCTTCAGTCCATATCACTGCTTTTAATCCGCCCAACATTGAATAGAAGATAATGGCTACACTTGTAACTATTATAATAGCTTTAATGTCCCAACCCAATAAAGCATTCATTGGTAATGCCAAAAGATAAAGTATGGACCCCATACGTGCTATCTGAGTCAGCAAGTAACAAATGGATGCATAGAACCTAGCCCAGGTGCCAAACCTCTTCTCAAGAAAACTATATGCAGAAACACTATCTAAATTACGATAAAAAGGAACAAAATATCGTGCTGCAAAATAAGAAGCAATAGGAATAGAAAGGCTAAATACAAATGCATTCCAATCGGCCATATACGCTTTTCCCGGATATGCCAAATAACTTATACTACTTACATAAGTTGCAAAAATAGACATACCTACTACCCAACCAGGAAGGCTACGACCAGCTGAAGTAAATTCATCTGAAGTTCGTTTTTTACTAAAAAAAGAACATCCAAGCAAAACTACCCCACCTGTAAATATTAAAAAGACTATTGTATCTATAATAGACATAATATCAGCACTTATGATTTTAAATCAAGATCCATGTTCAAATTTTCTAATGCAATTCTTACTTGATCACGTTCTTCTTTTTCAAAATGGTTAAATGGAGCTGCCACAAAATCACTACAGACTCCCAAAAGAGATAAAGCGCATTTTAGGCTTTTCAAATAACTGGAGCCATATTTTCCTATGGTGTATACAGTAGTGCTTATTTGCATCACAATTTTCTGTAGACGATATAGTTCCTCAAAATTATGTTCCTTTGCAGCATTGTAAAGAGCAACATATAATTTGGGAAACATGTTGGCACCTCCATTAATTCCGCCATTTCCTCCCATCAGAACAACTTCTCCGGTAACCTCTTCAGGGCCAACTAACATAGAGAAGTTTGGATGATCTTTCATTATATGCATTACCGACTGAAAATAAACTAAATTGGCAGAACTATCTTTAAACCCTATAACCTTGGGATTTTCTGCTATACGATAAATTGTTTGTGGAGCGAAATTTACTTTGGTATGCGTAGGCATATTATACAAAAAAAGAGGCAGTGGTAAATCTTTAATGAGCTTATCATAAAATTCCACTAATTCTGGTTGAGCAGAAGCAAAATAATACGGTGGTGCAGAAACTACAGCTTCAGCACCATAGTTAGCAGCTACCTGTGCAAGTCTAACACTCTCCACAATAGATGTATCTGATATACAAACCAGTACCGGCAAACGATCTGCTGTAATACGACAAGTCTCACGAATCATTTCTGCTCGCAACTTGTAACTTAGGCATTGTGCCTCACCTGTTGTTCCAAGAATAAAAAGAGCATTTACACCTCCATCAATAAGACGCTCTATTAAACACTCCAAGCCTCTAACATCTAACGTGTCATCATCTAATAATGGGGTTACTAATGGCGGGATTATACCCGACAAAGGAGATTTAAGTAATCTGTTCATACTATTATTTTTTAATTGTTTTGTTTTTTATAATATAGAAAAATCCATCTTCTGCACCTACCAGTAAATCATATATACCATCCTTATCCCAATCAACAGGAGTAGGACTTGTTGTATGTCCTGCCAAAGAAAGTCTGGAAAGATCTCCCTGATTTTTGAAATATATAGTATCACCTGATTGACGTACATTTTCAAGAAATGCAGCATTCAAAGTATTTACAATCAGGTCCAAACGTCCATCGTTATTCCAATCTACCAAACAAAGTTTACGTCTGCCAGAAGCACCGGCTTCTTTATCATTCAAACGAAGAGGACCAGGCTCATTGACAATTGGATCATGTTTTTTTGTAGGGCCAACAATAACCCCCTCCGTTGCAAAAATCCTCTTCCCTGGTTTTAACCATAATTCATCGTTCATTTTAAATCTCTCATAAAAACAGAGGTATCCTTCATGATCCATCAATATAAGGTCTGTAAACCCATCTTGATTCCAATCTATGGCAAAGGGAGTAGTACGCCATTGAGTTACTAAATCTGTTTTACCTGGATTCCACCAATTCCACAAAGGTTTAGGTGCATCTTTTCCTTGCCAGTCCACCTTTACTAGATAAGGTCCTTCCAAATTTTCAACATCTCCAGTATTTTTATACCAAACTATTTCTCCGAAAATAGAGTTAGCTATAATATCCTTTTTCCCATCTCCATCCCAATCGGCAACAGAAACAGTTGTATAACCCCATTTTTCTTCACATGGACCTTGAATAGAACCGTTTTTACCCGCAAGAATACGGATAACTTCACCATTCACTTTAAAATTGACGGGAGCTGCCCATATAGGATCATTACCTCCTCCTAAATTTTTAATAAAACAAATATTTCCTGCTGAATTTCCACTGATAATATCATCAAGCCCATCGTTATCCCAGTCAACACTAAACGGAGTAGACAATGCACCATATTTTACACAATCCGCTTTTTGCTGGAGATAAACCGGAGAATCAAATTGTGGCATATTATCAATAACAATCCCCGTATTTCTTAAATATGCCACTCTACCATCTTCATCCCCTACCATTAAATCAATATTTCCATCTTTATCAAAGTCCACAGCGACAGGCAATATCATTTCAATATGAAATTTAATAATTCCATCCTTATTTTCTAAATAACGCCCTTCAGCAAACCGAGGAACCTCACGTGTCCCAATATTTTCAAACCAAGTTAGTTTATCAATAAATTCACCACATATCAAATCTAAATCACCATCTCCATCAAAATCATACATGTTAGGGGTTGGCGCACCATAAACATCAATCGCCTTCTTTCCCGCCTTTATTTTTCCCCGATTAATATATTCTCCATTTTTGTTCTCCAATAGATACACATATCCATGAAGGGGGCCATTTTTCCAATTACCGTTTTTATCATAGGCATTATCCCAACCATAATCACCCCAATCACCTAATCCTACAATAATATCAAGATCACCATCATTGTCATAATCAACATAAGCCCATGTATTCCCGCGCTCTTTTACAATGTCTTTCAAAGGATTTTCTGTAACCTCTATTTTTTGAGGTCGTGCAAACAAAGAATTCTTAAAATCCAAATATTCGACCCCTTTATGTATTACATGCAAATTTCCATTCACATAAGAAACACTTAAATCTCTATAAGTTGTGTTTACCAATTTTACTCCTTTGTCAAAAAGTGGTGTTTGTTTATTGCCAATATTATGGAAATAAAAGATCCCTTTATGGGGTGTTGATGGACATGTCATCAATAAATCCATCAGTCCATCTCCATCATAATCAATCGGAATCGGCATTCCCCATAATCCCACTCCTAAATCTACTATTAGATCAGGGTTATTATATTTCAATCTGTATTTATCATTAGCTTGTCCATGAATCGAAATACATATCATGGCCGTTAAAAACAAAATAATAATCTTTTTCATATTATATAATTTTAGTAATAAAAACTACAAACCTCAATTTTGCAACTATCGATGTTAAAACTGAGCTCCTTAAGTATAATATCACATGCTTCTTTCAATCTTCACAATTTCAACTTTCAATTGATAATTAAGGTTTCATTCATATCATTTTCCTATTGAAATTTAGTCTTGATTGAGTATATGTCTGTTTTAAATAGTTTTTTTATTATATAATCCAATTGTTTATCGTTTCCCTGTATATGAATTATTTTCTGTGTATGGGTTAATGACTCATTGGGTGCCAATTCTGCACCTGGAGAGGAAGTTTCAATTTCATAAAAAGGTCCCATCACAGAACCATCTTCAACCGGCCCGTCATTATAAGCATTGATTACATCACCGTAGTAAGGATCATTTTGAATTCCCCACTGTCCATTCATGTAGTTCAAAGAGTCTTCAAAAATATCACACCACAAAATAGTAAGTACACCTTTGGAAGAATCATAACTTCCACATAAATTAGTTGCACGTGAAGCAGGTACTCCTAATTTAGAACGAAAACACCCATCTATTTTAAAGTAAATAATGCCATTTTTTACAATTAGTCTATCAGTAGGAATTTTACCAAAATATTCATCATTTACAATTTTTCCCTTTCTAGATTGCTTGTAAGGAATAAATACAGTAGTAGCAGATGTAGGATTAAACATACTAAGCATCCAAACTGATATCAACCCTGTTTCTTTATTCCATGATTCATTTCCAATATTGGTAATCTGGTTATCACTCTTATAAGCTACCGCTTTTATATCTTTAGGAAATTCAAGATTAAAACTTGCTGCAAATTCATTAATATCCAATAAAGAAATAGTTCGTTTAATATTTAAATAAAAAGTGGTACCACAAGCATTTGTTAAGCATCCTTCCTTAGTTAGACATATACAATTTTTACTTTGTGATTGAATTTTGAAAGCCTCTATGTCCAAAACCGGGGGAACTTTCCAATTTTTATAAATTTGTTTTTCCCCTTGCCTGAAATATAAAGAAAATACCCCACCTTCCGGACCGAGCCAAAAACGCTCTTCACCTCCCACAGGATTAAATTGCAAGTCTATTTGTCTCTTTTTGATAAAAGAATAATTAATCCAACCATAACTATCTCCTTCATCCCCAGCAGCAGATGTAGTCATAACTCGCCCTTGCCAGGCTGGAATCACCATAACTTTGGATTTTCCATCATCAGAAATCAACTCAACATATTCAATATTATTCCTGCTCATAAACAGGGCATCATCAGCATAACTTCCCATTTTATTCTTTTTTATCTATTGCAAGATATAAGGACGACCTATACCTTGCAATAGAGAGATTCTCAACTATATTAGATTTTTCCGCATGTTTTTTCTCTATTTATACAATGGACCATAATTTTTACAAGCTCTATAATCACTGCCTTCCATATCTTCACCAAAAGCAGACCATGCACTCGGACGGAAAATATTTTCTTCAGGAACGTTGTGCATACATACCGGAATACGAAGCATAGAAGCCAGAGTAATCAGATCAGCACCTATATGACCATAACTAATAGCACCATGATTAGCTCCCCAGTTGTTCATAACGGTATATACATCACGGAAATATCCTTTACCTGTCAAACGAGGTGCAAAGAAAGTAGAAGGCCACGTACGGTCGGTACGCTCATTGATAATTTTGAACACATCATCATCCAAATTGACGGTCCAACCTTCAGCAATCTGCAAAACCGGTCCTTGACCTTTTACAAGGTTCAAACGACACATTGTTACAGGCATCTCACCACGAGTTACAAACTGAGAAGAATAACCTCCGCCACGCATATATTCACGACTGGCTGGATGCCATTTGGTTACTGCAAGACAAGCTTCCATTTCTTCTTCCGTAATTTCCCAGAAAGGCTTCATTACCGGCTTGCCGTCACATGTCTGCCAACCTGTTCCGTCAAGCGTACAAGAACCGGAATTAATAAGATGAATAAAACCATTCGCAGCCTTGCCTTCCAGTCTCTTTCCCGTTACACGTTCCACTGCATTCGGACTCCAATAAGTACGTACATCTGCAAATATCTGCGCCGTATTCGTCAAGAGATGATTGAACAACATGGAAGTACAGTTTAGCGTATCGTTTTCCGTAGCAAAAGTAAAAGCCTCACGAATACCGTTCCAGTCGAAAGAAGTGTTTAGAATAGCTTCTGAAAAATCGCCGTCAGGCTTATAGTCTGTCCATTGGCGTTGTCCCTGGAAACCAGCAGCAATTGCATTGTGTCCCATTGCTTCTTCCTTAAATCCCATCTCTGCCAGTTTGGGATTACCAATCATCATATCACGGAAAATGAGAGTCATTTTCACCACATATTCCCAACGTGCATCTTTCTCTTCACGAGAATACACCAAATGTTCTGGATTAAAATCCACCCCTTCATTGCTCTTACAATATTTTTCCACCCACACCATGGCACGAGCAAACTCTTCATGATCATAAATACCCAACTGAACACGACGCTCAATCTCACTGGCATCAACATACTCATTGCGCATACCCAAATATTCCTGAAAGAAATCGGGATTTGGAATGGATCCGGCGATACCCATGGATACACTACCGATTGAAAGATAAGACTTACCTCTCATCGTAGCTACAGCTATGCCTGCGCGAGCAAAACGTAATAATTTTTCCTTCACGTCTTCAGGTATTTCCATATTAGTAACTTCCTGTACATCGCGTCCATAAATACCAAAAGTGGGTAATCCCTTCTGTGTATGACTTGCCAACGCTGAAGCTAAATAAACTGCACCCGGGCGTTCCGTACCGTTAAATCCCCAAATGGCTTTCGGCATTTCTCCATCCATATCAATGGTCTCAAATCCGTAACACCAGCAAGGAGTTACGGAGAGTACCACACCCACTCCACTGTTACGGAATTTTTCAGCTGCCATAGCGGCTTCAGCCACTCCGCCAATAGTTGTATCTGCAATCACACATTCCACAGGAGTACCATCGCTATGACACAAAACAGAAGAATAAAGTTCGGACACTTTATGAGCCATAGTCATGGTCATATCTTCCAATGATTCACGAATACCTCCACGACGACCATCAATGATAGGTCGAATACCAATTTTCGGCTTTCCACCGATTAATCTTGAATTTCTCATGGTTCAATTAATTTTATTGAGATCAACACATTTATTAAATCGTTTAAGCTATTAGATAAAAAAAACTAAGAAGTTTTTTCTATAAATTCCCCTTCAGCAAGCACAGACTGTACAGTATTACCATTAGCAATCACATCTGTCAATATCTCAAGCGCTTTTTGCACAAGAATATCTATAGGCTGTTGAATATAAGATATAGGCGCATCAAAAAAATCAAATACTGGATTACCGTCAAAGCCTACCAAACCTATTTTCCCGATAATGTCGTCTCCCATATCTTTGATTATATACAAACAAGCCAATGAAATCATGTTTGTAGCAAACAAAAAAGCGTCTACCCCGCTGTCAATCATTTTAGGAAGTAAGCGGTCAGCAGACTTTCTAGGGCTATCCTGCTTCAAAAAGGCCACGTTAATTAAGCTTTTCTTACCAGCCTCATCCATAGCTTTTTTATAGCCAAGAACACGCTCTTGCATATGAGTAAGATTAACATCATAAGCTACTATGCATGGAGCTGTATAACCTACTCTCAAGAGATATTTGGTCGCAATGTAAGAAGCATTAAAATTATTCAGAGCAACATAACTGACATTGATTTCTGGGAAATAACGGTCAAACAAAACAACAGGAATATGATTATTTACTAATGAGGAAATGGATTTCTCAGAATTATTACAAGGAACAATTATCAACCCATCTACCCCCTTATTAATAAGATTGCCCACAATACGGTTCATCTTATCTTTATTCTCATCGGAACTTCCAAAGAGAACAGTATATCCTTTACGTGCAGTTTCATCTTCCAAGACACGAGCTAATTGGGAAAAAAACGGGTTAGAAATGTCCGAAACCACTAATCCAATTGTCTTCGTCTTACCACTTCTAAGGCTCTTTGCAGCAAGATTAGGTTGGTAATTCATCTCATTAGCAATTTTCAATATACGTTGGGCCGTTTTCTCCCCTACACGATATTCTTTCTCCTTACCATTCAAAACGAATGAAACCAATGCTGTAGAAACGCCTGCAGCTTCTGCGATATCTTTCAATGATGTTTTTCTTAGTAAGGACATATAGTATATAGAAATTGAAATGCAATTATTTAAAATTGTTTTTTGGATTTATAGCATTCGTTATATTGTTACGCTGCAAATATACATATATATTTTAAACTAACAATTTTTTTCGCTAATTCGTTATAGTTTTTTTTCATGCAATCTAAAAAAGAATACTAAAAGAGCTTGTAGATCATCCTCTTTCTATTCCGAAAATAATATACATCAATATTTTCATGCTCAAACACAAAGAAAACCAGCCTAGAGATAACAAGACGTATCAGTACCCCAATCAACCACACAAAACAGAAAAAGCTATTACTTCTAATACACATTGCTTGCATACCAAAATCAAGATGTCTTCTCCCCCATGTGCATTCAGTAAACAGTTTCAAAGAAAAGCAAATTAAAAACAATTGGTTTATATCATCCAAATCAAGATGTAGCAAGATTTCCTCAATCCGCATATCATTTGCAATATCTTTGATCAAGTTTTCATTGTATGGTCAGAAGCAATGTCTCTGTTTCAACTTAACCATAAGTTCGACGTTGATCTACTCGTTAGCTTCAAATAGCCACATTCTATATATCAATAATTCTTTCATTAAACCAGTTTTAAAACTAGACGCGGACTGAATTCTTCTTTTATAGATTTCCATTGACGAGCATCAGCAGCAAACAATGCAGTAGACAATACCTCCCCCACAGCCCCACTTTTCGTAACCACTGCAACAGCCCACTTTCCTTCTACCAATTTACCGGAATTAGGGATAATAATGTGTTTCCGTTCAAAAGAATTATTACCTGAAATTGTCAGACATTCATCTTTAAGCAAAATCTCTTGTTCTTGGTTCTGTGAAACAACATTCTGCCCAAAACCAACTCTCCAGCCGTCAATTAGAGGATGTTTCCCCAATGCGAGCACAGAACTGTTTCCCATATTCACCAATGCATTCTTCACTTCATAAGATCGCAACAAATCACGTATACTCTCCAATGCATACCCTTTCAGGAAACCAGAGAGATTGATATTGATTCCAGGATGTTGAAAAAACAACGTTCGTTCTTTCGGTGATAACTGAACTTTTGAAATTAAATCCGGAGTATAATCAGTAGAATGAACTGTTATATCAAAATGCCCATTAGTACGTGCATTACAATCTACACAAAATGCAAGCATATTATAGAGTTCATGGCTGACCGGTTGCGGGCGTATAGCAGCAAACTGATTTAACTGTGCCAGTTCACTATCTGCATCATAACAATTACCTAACTTTTCTATTTGGCATAACCGATCATAAATTGCATCAACCACAAGTAAAAACTCTTCTTCACTCTGTTGACCGCATAGTACAATGTCAATACGCGTATGCATTGAAAAAAAACAGGCATAAAATACTCCACCATAAACAGGTGAGTGTTTATAATAACTCTGAATAACACCAAATGCCTTCTGTTTCATTTTCCTTTTCTATATAAACAATGAAAAGGTAAGTTACAAAAATTAATAGCTTACCTAATTCTATGCATATAAAATTAACTACAATACCGCATCGACGGTCTTATTTTCCAAGACTTTCCGATAATCTCTGTATATATCTTAGTTTCCCGAACCAAATTCAATGCTTTTTCCATAGAAAATTGTATATGCCGCACAATGCAACAATCTCCACCTTAGGATTCTGCAACGAAAAACTCATCAGGAAATGCCCCTTTGACCCCGTACCTATAATCGCCAGATGGCATTTTTCACTCGATGTCTCTACAACTTCTGAAAAAACAGAAAGCCATGGACTTATGGACAATAGGGTGCCCGCACCTATAACTCCTAAGTTTCTCAAAAACTCTCGCCTGTTAATCAATGCATCTTTCATAGCTCAACTAGCGATACGTTTTAAAGTTTATATATAATATATTTATCGTTCTCTCCGATAAGGGTTTTCCATAAGATTTAAATGACTTGGTTCATCTCCACCACAATTCACCACAATTTTATACAGTACCATAGAAAGAGCTAACGGACAAACGGTCAGTGTATGCGTACCTTTCTCCCAATTGACATCGGAAGCATCTTGATGCGTTGCGGGAACATCCGCCCACCAATACCAAGGTGAAACTCCTATCTGACGCGAAAGCTCATAAACTCCATAAATAGTACCGCGCTTGTCACTTCCGGCAATGAGCAGGACTCACCTTCGAGTCCCTTTAGAAGATTATGAAGCGTAGTTATGATGAATTTTTCATTTTTATCTTTCAGAAGATCATTTTCCAACTTTCCGGCCTTCAACAACTGACGGATAAATGAGCTTTTATCGTAAGAACCAACAATGACACGTACTGTCTCGTCAGCACTGTACACCATATCCGGACGTACGGAAGTTACTTTTTAAAAGTCAGTCTGCAGATTCCTTACGGCAGTCAAGACTCCTTTATGTTCCTCTTCATCACACAAAACCGAAAATGCCTTACTATGAGAAGTAACCAAGCCAAACTTGGCATTATCCGAATTAAAAACGACAAAAGTGTCAACTGCCCATACAGAAGATACCGGCAACTAAACTATCATACACAACAAATTAAAAAATATTGTTCTGACTCTCATAACCTATGCTTTATTCTAATAGAACATTTTTATCTTTTCTTATTTTACTACACTGTAACGGAACCAATCCACATCCACGCTTCCACCCGACTTACCTTTTGCCTGCTGCGCAAAAAGCCCTAAATGAACTCCGGTAAATCCTCCGATGGTCTCTGTGCTAAGATAGCGATACTCCATTTTACCCAAAGGGAGAAACCGATGATTATCCTCTGAATATGACAAATGGTAATAGTTATAATCACCTTCTATACGAAGATAAATCAAGTCCGTATTCAATGGGAATTCTTTCTCTACGTGCCGTACTTGTCCAATACGTATATATGCCTTGACATACTTCCTTCCCCCACGACATTCCACTACAACATCATAATGATTAGTATGAGCTGCGTAAGCGGTAATTCCAGCTTCTCCCCCTTCTTTTAGGGAAGAAACATCAATGGCTGTAGTTGCCTGAAAACGAGGTTCAGTTTGCCTGCGTCCAATAAAAGTCAGTGTTCCTACCTGATCGATCGTTTTCTCACTCGCCTTCATACGTAAATACCCCTTACGTTCTGTCAATGAATAATTTTCAAAAAACGGATTACATAAATAGCTCCAACACCATGCCAGCTTTGTTTGAGAAAAATCATCAGTTTCCGGATCTTCCGGCAGTTTCACCTGTGGCAGGGTTTTGCAATCCATATCAATTTGAACAGTTCCATTCTTATTTACAACGGGCCAACTTCCCTTCTCCCATTGCACAGGAGCTAAGAATGTTTCACGCCCCATCACATGTTGCAAATAGCCATGTGTACGATAGCCTAAAAAAATCACCCACCAAGAGCCGTCCGGGGCTTGCACGAAATCAGCATGTCCCAATCCTTGAATAGGACTATTCTGCATCTCATTATTAAAATGGGACAATATAGGATTCGACGGGCATGGTGTATAAGGCCCCTCTAAATAACGGCTGCGGGCCAACGTCACATGATGACCATGTTCTGTTCCCCCTTCCGCCAACAGCAGATAATAATATCCGTCTTTTTTATATAGATGGGGTCCCTCAGGATAGCGTCCTCCCATTCCCGACCACAGACGTTTAATCTCAGATAGCTGTTTACCGGTCTTGACATCAATCTCACAAATTTTAATTGTCCCATCCTTCCAAAGAAAATAACATTTACCTTCATCAAAGAAAAGAGTAGGATCACAACTACCTGTCACAAAATCTATCATAATAGGCTCAGACCACTCGCCAGCCGGATTATCCGTATAAACATAAAAATGTTTCCGAGAAGGGAAAATAGTCGTCACCATGTAAAATATCCCATCATGATAGCGGATAGTAGGAGCATAGATACCGTTATTGCCATCCATGTTTTCCAGATTCACTTGAGAAGGGCGCGTCAAACATGCCCCTATCTGCTCCCAATGAATTAAATCTTTACTGTGAAAGACCGGGACTCCCGGAAAATACTGGAAAGTACTGTTTACCAAATAAAAATCATCACCTACCCGGCAAACACTAGGATCGGCATGAAAGCCCGGAAGAACCGGGTTCTTAAAGCCTTGCCCCCAACACATAAAAGAGCAGAGCAAGCTAACTGTAATTATTATACTTCTTTTATTCATATCTAATATCATTTTCAATGGAATAATCAACCTGCAATAGTATCTCACATAGTTTCAGCCAGCACTATATCAACTTAAAGCTACACACTCTAACGTCAGATTTATAGAATTCTCATGATAAAGCATAATTTATCAAAGAACAAGTGAAATTTCATATAACAAGGATTCTGTGTCACATAGCCATGTTTTTCATAACACAGACTTCGTATAGCGAGTTTAACGGTCTCATTGCAAATGTACAAAGAATACTTAATACATCTTTTTAAAACATGCTACACATTTCTTTATTAATATTACATCTTTCTCGTTTTTCGTTACATTTCTTATCTTACACGTAACACCTATGAAGACAACAAACTATTTATCAATGCATTACAAATATGATTATTGTAAACAACAAGAATATCCATAAAAAAACAGCTATTTATAACTCCACCCTCTTATAAACTCTAAACTTAACACTATGGGCTTTCCTATGCCAATAGAATTATGAGTGTATATATCTGTAGTTTTATCATATTTCAATTATCTTTGTACATACAAGGATGATTGAAATATGACAAAGACAATAAAGCACCTGTTCCTTATATGCATACTGGTTATTATCCCTAACGGATGCCACCGGCAGTCTTCCGAACAAAACGTTGCGGCAGAAAATGACTGTACAGACATAGTACCCCTCATGCGCCCCGCCAAAAGTAAAACGGCTGCCTATTTGGATTCACTCGGCTTCATTAATATTGCCGAAGCAGACAGCAGTATTGGCATAGACTTGATGTACACTCGTGCAAACAACTTCACAGGACAAGTGCTGTATGAAGACTTGCACGAAGCCTATCTTCATCCGGAAGCATTGAAAAGCCTGTTGCAAGCCCAAAAACTATTGAAAGAAATATGCCCCGGTTACAGTCTTATTGTCTATGACGCAGCGCGCCCGATGTCTGTCCAACAAAAAATGTGGAACAGCGTAAAAGGAACTCCCCAATATATATACGTATCCAATCCTGCGCGCGGCGGTGGCCTGCACAACTACGGTATGGCTGTAGACATCAGCATTGTCGATGCACAAGGGCAGCCACTTCCAATGGGTACTCCCGTAGATTATCTTGGCAAGGAGGCACACATCACCGAAGAAGAACAATTGGTACGAACCGGCAAGCTCACCATACACGAACTGGAGAACCGCCGACTCTTGCGCAAGGTGATGAAAGAAGCCGGTTTCCGCACGCTTCCCAGTGAATGGTGGCACTTCAACCGCGTCAGCCGGCAGACAGCCAAAAAGAAGTACCGGATAATTCCTTAAAGCCTCAACAATCTCCATTTCCGGCAAGCCCGGATGCATTCCACCTGACTTTCTCAGACTAATCTCACAAATAATATAAATCAAACATTGAAGTTGACTTATATTAGTGCAGAACAATTTGTTTTGGTTATCTTTGTAACAAAATATCAATTACTCCAGAATGATAACAAGAACAATGAACCCTTTTACACTCAGAAGGGAGATGCAAAAAGATATATTCGACAATATAGTCCCTTATCTTAGAAGGAATTATGATTCCAAAATACACAGAGCAATTATCAAAAGCCATTGCTTGCCAATGATATTCAATCCTATCCATTACTTCAGTAAGACAACAAATAATGATTGGTTTATATATTACTATGCAATAAACAAAAAATTTTCTAAAGACGCTGCATGTATTGCCGCATCCGAGGTACAAACAGAAGAAGGCACTTATGTTTACGAATATATCATTGCAGGTGAGCATAATATCTATATATTTCCACCTCATTTTTTCTCCCGATATCATTCAAGATTCGTAAAGGACACTGAGATTAGTAAGCAAGAACTTATCAATCAATATATAAAGAACAGCTATTTAGGTATTATGAGAGTCTCCGGTTTAGGACAGAATACATGCGCCATAAGTTTTCAAGACGGATACGCAATAGGCGATATTATCAGTCGTGAAGAACACATTTACATATTCAAGACATTCATCTCAAAAGATTTATTGAGAAAGGACCAAATGTTTGCAAAAGCATATGACATAATTCAGGAACAGAAACTGCTGAATTACATTGTTAATTTAGAAAATCCCCATGAATTCCTGATTAATCAATACGGCCATTTTCTGGACTCTAAGTTATAAAACAAAATGGAAAAGCCCCGAATGACTGAAATACATAGCCAAGACACTCTACACTTCATCCGCACACACCGTCGGGAAGATGTACGACTCCTTGCTTTGCAGGCACACCGTTATCCCTCGGTGGATATGCCTGCCGCCATCACGCAGATCTTTGGCTGGCAGATTGCCAAAGAGAAGATACCTGCATGGGCCGAAAACGAAAACATACTCTACCCAGTCCACCTTTCTCTGGAGCAATGCTCCTCCGAAATGACAGCGCGATACAAGGCAGAGATTATAAGACACCTGTTGGAAGCAGGGCGACAGAGTTCCGAAGAGAATAATACTCCCGAACCAACGGAATCTCTCACCGACCTCACTGGCGGCTTCGGCATCGACTGCGCTTTTTTGTCCTCCTGCTTCCGAAAAGCCACTTACGTGGAACGCCAAGAAGCACTTTGTGAGATTGCCCGGCACAACTTTCCCGCTTTGGGGCTGGACCACATCTCTGTCTGCCACGAAGACAGCATCCGCTATCTGCAAGAAATGGAATCTGTGGACTGGATATTCATAGATCCTGCCCGGCGTGACGGACGTGGTGGTAAAACAGTAGCTATCAGCGACTGCGAACCCGACGTTTCCGCTTTAGAGGATTTATTACTTGAAAAAGCCCCGCATGTCTTGGTCAAGCTCTCTCCCATGCTGGATTTGGCCCTCGCATTGCATGATTTGAAACATGTACAAGTCGCCCACATTGTTTCCGTCAATAATGAATGCAAAGAGCTTCTGCTCGTATTGGGGCGCGAAACGCATCTATCCTCCGAGGAAGTTCCCATTCATTGCATCAATCTCATGACATCGCAAACAACTCAATGCCTCTTATTCACCCGGCAGCAAGAAAAAGAATACTCATGTCCGTATACCTCCACATTAAAAACGTATCTGTACGAACCTAATGCCTCCATTCTGAAAGCCGGAGCCTTCCGCAGCGTTTCATCTATATATAATGTAGAAAAGCTGCACCCTAACAGCCACCTTTATACTTCCGACGAATATATACCGGACTTTCCCGGACGCAGGTTCCTAATCACCGGTAGCAGCAGCCTCAACAAGAAAGAACTCAAAGAACTGTTAGGAACGGGGAAAAAAGCCAACCTCACCGTACGCAATTTTCCCGCCAGCGTAGCCGAACTGCGCAAACGGCTGAAACTGGCTGAAGGCGGCGACACTTATTTATTCGCTACCACATTGGCGAACGAAAAGAAAATGCTTATTATTTGCCAACCATAGGGCAACTTTAGTTTTCATTTTGACACTTTGTATTTCCACCCGCATCAGGATGCATTATTTACGCCCGATTGCCCGTCTAAGCAGAAATACGCAAACGGGATTTCACAACTTACTATCTTGTAGGAAGATAGCGAAATATGGGTTCTTCTAATAAATGGAAAAGCCCTTATCTTATTCCATTAATTTCACTTTTACCAACGTAAAGTTCTACTTTATACGGCCAAACATGAACTTTACGTAGAGGAAGTTGATGTTTTGTCGGCAAGAAGTGAATGTTTTGCCGGCATCATATTAACAACCTGCTACTATGATATTAACTTTTCTTCGGAAGAAACTGCATAAAGCACGTATATTATGCAGAACAACTGCAATATTTATTCTCTTTCCATACCACATTCCTCTATTCCACTCTATCTCGAAAAACAAAGATGTCAGCAGAAAGTTGTTTTTGCTTTCTTACTGACACCTATTTAAAGATAAATGTTTGTTGATGCTATTATTACATGTGGTTGATTGCATTGTCCAGCCACGCCACTCGCTCCTGTAATGAGTTTGTAACCTAATTGTTACCCTTTCTTCAACCTCCCGTAAACCGCACGTAACGGCATACCTCTACTTTTGCCGCAAATTATTAACAGATAATAACAGGTATGAAACAATTTGTAAAAGCATTCTTATTCTTGCTCTTATTCGCAACGTCCGGCAACGCGGCAATGGCCGATGAAAAAGCAAATATTGTTAAACAAGGTACGGTGCGCGGCCGTATCATTGATGTAACAAAGCAAACTCTCCCGGGTGCTTCAATCTATATCGAAAAACTACACACCGGAGTGACAAGCGACGTCAACGGCTTCTACACATTCCCCAACCTCGACCCGGGAACTTATACAGTAAAGGTGAGCTACGTGGGCTACTCACCCGTAGAACTGAAAATCACCATTCCTGCCGGACGTACTTTAGAAAAAGACGTAATACTGAACGAAGGGGTTGAACTTCAGGAGGTAGTTGTAGGCGGAGCCTTTCAAGGGCAACGTCGTGCCATCAACGCCCAAAAGAGCAATTTGGGAATTACCAATGTAGTATCTGCCGACCAAGTAGGCAAGTTTCCCGACTCCAACATCGGCGATGCCCTGAAGCGTATCTCCGGAATTAACGTGCAATATGACCAGGGAGAGGCCCGTTTCGGACAAGTCCGCGGGACAAGCGCCGATTTAAGTTCCGTAACGATCAACGGCAATCGCATACCCTCTGCCGAAGGCGACACACGTAACGTACAGCTTGACCTGATTCCGGCAGACATGATTCAGACTATCGAAGTAAATAAGGTGGTAACTCCGGATATGGATGCCGATGCCATTGGCGGTTCCATCAATCTGATAACAAAGAACTCACCTTATAAACGCACCATTGCCGCAACCGCAGGCACAGGTTACAACTGGATTAGCGAAAAAGCACAGTTGAACTTGGGATTCACCTATGGCGACCGTTTCTTCAATGACAAATTAGGACTGATGATATCTGCCTCCTACCAGAACTCTCCTTCCGGGTCTTACGACACCGAGTTTACATGGGAACAGGGCGAAGATGGCAAAACATATGTCAACGACTATCAAATACGCCAGTACTACGTAACCCGAGAACGGCAGAGTTACTCCGCAGCCCTGGACTGGGACATCAACGCCAACCACAAACTGACTTTCAAGGGTATCTTCAACAACCGTAACGACTGGGAAAACCGTTACCGTACCAATCTGAAAGACCTTGAAGCAGACGGCAGCGCCACCGTACGCATACAAACCAAAGCCGGAACACCCGATAACCGCAATGCACGCCTGGAACGCCAGCGAACCATGGATTTTGCCCTCGGAGGCGAACATCTTTTCGGTCCGTTTGCCATGGACTGGCACGCCAGTTATGCCAAAGCCAGCGAAGAACGTCCCAACGAACGCTACATCGACTTCCAACTCAAGAAACAGAAGTTCAATGTAGACCTGAGCAATGAACGCCAGCCGTTTGCCACTCCCAAAGACGGTTCCACAATGACCCTGAACGACGAGTTCAGCCTGAAAGAACTGACCGAACAACAGGAAGACATCAAAGAACAAGACTTGAAATTCTCCGCCAACTTCAAACTTCCGTTCAAGAACGGCAACAAACTGAAGTTCGGTGCAAAGGTAGTGCGTAAAACCAAAGATAAAGAAGTGGACTTCTACGAATACTCCCCGCTGAATGAGGATGCTTTCATGGAAAACAGCCTTAAAAATACCGTAGACCAATCCAACAAACACTTCATGCCCAACAACAAGTATCAGGCAGGTATTTATGCCGGCAAAGAATATACAGGCTCATTAGATCTCAACAATACTTCACTGTTCGAGAAAGAACAGGTGCAGGAAGAATTGGCCGGAAACTTTGAAGCCCGCGAAACAGTCAGTTCCGGCTATGTCCGCTTTGACCAGAAAATAACAGACCGCGTGGAGCTGATGTCCGGCCTTCGTATCGAAAATACCAACTTGGCCTATACCGGGCGTACTTATGATGCCGATGAAGACATCACCAGCAAAACCGAACGCCGCCATAACAGTTACATCAACTTTCTGCCGTCCTTGCTCATGAAATGGAACGTAAACGAGGACTTCAAAGTACGCGGCTCATTCACCCAAACGCTGTCACGCCCTAAGTATTCGGCCCTTGTACCAAGCGTAAACATCAAACGCTCCGACAATGAAATCACCATCGGTAACCCGGAACTGAAGCCCGCCATGTCTTATAACTTCGACTTGAGCGCCGACTATTATTTCCGCAGCATCGGTCTGGTCAGCGCCGGTGTCTTCTACAAGAAGATCGACGATTTCATTGTAAATCAAATCAGTAACAACTACGAATACCAAGGTAACGTATATACCCGCTTCACGCAGCCCAAAAACGCAGGCAATGCCAATCTGCTTGGCATAGAGCTCTCTTACCAACGTGATTTCAGCTTCATTGCTCCTGCCTTGAAGTGTATCGGCTTCTACGGAACCTATACTTATACCCATTCCCGCATAGAGGACTTCAACTTTGAAGGTCGCGAAAACGAAGAAGGTCTCAGTATGCCGGGGTCACCGGCACACACAGCCAATGCCTCACTCTATTTCGAAAAAGCCGGACTGAACATACGTTTAAGCTACAACTTCGCTTCCGAGTTTATTGACGAAATGGGCGAAAGCGCTTTCTATGACCGTTACTACGACAAAGTGAATTATATGGATGCCAACGCCAGCTACACTTTCGGCAAGAAAATCAAGACAACCTTCTATGCCGAAGCCAACAACCTGCTGAACCAACCGCTCCGTTACTATCAGGGTACAAAGAACCGCACCATGCAAGCTGAATACTATGGCGTAAAAGTGAACGCCGGAGTGAAAATTAATTTCTAAATATACAATGCATCACAGAGCGTACAGAACTTCACAAAGTATTTCCTTTAGTGGAAGCTAAGTGAAAGAACTCAGTGAAACACTGTATCTCTGTAATGAAAAAACAATATCAAAACAATGAAGAAAATATTCCTTTTATTATTCGTCGCCCTGTTGGGCAATCTGGCAACCGCCCAAATCACTGATTATTCCGTATTCGACAAGAAGTTCAACTTTTATGTAGCCAACGACTTAGGGCGTAACGGTTATTATGACCAGAAAACCATTGCCGAACTGATGGGAGTTATGGCGGAAAACGGCGCAGACCCGGAATTCGTACTCGCCACAGGCGACGTACATCACTTTGAAGGCGTACGCTCCGTCAACGACCCGCTGTGGATGACCAATTACGAACTGATTTACAGTCATCCCGAACTGATGATAGACTGGTTTCCACTGCTGGGCAATCACGAATACCGCGGCAATACACAGGCCGTACAGGATTATTCAAATGTCAGCCGCCGCTGGACAATGCCTGCACGCTACTATACTAAAACTTTCGCAGACAAGGACATGACTATCCGGGTGGTTTGGATAGATACTGCTCCGCTGATAGACAAATACCGCAATGAAAAAGAAACCTATCCCGATGCTTGCAAACAGGATTACCAGCAACAACTGGCATGGATAGACTCCGTCTTGACTTCTGCCAAAGAAGACTGGATAATTGTTGCCGGACACCATCCCATTTATGCCGAAACTCCCAAAGACGAGAGTGAACGTCTGGATATGCAGGCACGTCTCGACCCGATACTCCGCAAGCACAAAGTGGATATGTACATCTGCGGGCATATCCACAACTTCCAGCACGTCCGCGTACCAGGCAGCAATATCGATTATATCACCAATTCCTCCGGTTCACTCAGCCGCAAGGTCAAACCCATTGAAGGCACTGTGTTTTGCAGCCCTGCATCCGGCTTCTCCATTGTATCTGCCAATAAAAAAACTTTGGAACTGCGCATGATCGACAAAGACGGCAATGTGCTGCATACAGTGACACGCAACAAATAGCCCTTCTAATTAGAAAAGACGAGAGTCCTCTTATATTTCACAAAAAATGAACCGGTTCATTTTATTCTACTATTGGTTTGCACTATCTTTGTCCGCAAAACAATATATTCCATGAACATTCTATTACTTGTAGGAGGACTCCTTCTCATTTTATTGGGAGCAAACGGACTGACAGACGGAGCAGCATCTGTCGCCAAACGGTTTCATATACCTAATATCGTTATCGGACTGACAATCGTTGCTTTCGGGACCTCCGCCCCTGAATTAACGGTCAGCGTATCTTCCGCACTGAAAGGAAGCGCAGACATCGCCATTGGCAATGTAGTAGGAAGCAATATCTTCAATACACTGATGATTGTGGGCTGCACCGCACTGTTTGCCCCCATTGCCGTAACCCGAAATACACTGCAGAAAGAAATACCTTTGTGCATCCTCTCCTCCATAGCCTTGCTGATTTGTGCCAACGACATATTCCTGAATGAAGACGAAGCTAATATCCTCAGCATCACCGATGGCCTGTTGTTGCTCTGTTTCTTTGCAATTTTCATGAGCTACACTTTTGCTATCGCCTCGCACACTCCTGAGGAAGCCGCCGGCGATGAGGAGAGCATCAAGCAACTGCCGCTTTGGAAATCCATTCTCTATATCCTGGGAGGGCTCGGCGCACTGATTGCCGGCGGAAGTCTCTTTGTAGACGGTGCAAGCGGCATTGCGCGTAATCTGGGAGTGAGCGAGTCCGTTATCGGACTGACATTAGTAGCGGGTGGCACATCGCTCCCCGAACTTGCCACGTCCATCGTCGCAGCTTTAAAGAAAAATCCGGAAATAGCCATCGGTAATGTAGTGGGAAGCAATTTGTTCAATGTATTCTTCGTATTAGGGTGCAGTGCTTCCATAACGCCATTACACCTGACAGGCATTACTAATTTGGACCTATGGGTACTGATAGGATCGGGCATACTGCTTTGGATGTTCGGGCTGTTTTTTGCCAAACGCACCATCACCCGTATCGAAGGAAGTATCATGGTGCTTTGTTACATTGCATATACAACATTCCTCATTTATAGCCTGTAAGACAACGGACTTTAAAGATTTTCCGTATCTTTGCCCACTCATAACAACATACAACTATGGCAATTACAATTAAAAAAGTCTCCACGAAGAAAGAGCTGAAACAGTTTATCCGCTTTAATTACGAACTATACAAAAGCAATCCGTATTCAGTACCCGATCTTTACGATGATATGCTCAAAACTTTCAACAAGAAGAAAAATGCGGCTTTCGAATTTTGTGAAGCCGATTATTTTCTTGCTTATAAGAACAACAAAATCGTAGGACGCGTAGCCGCCATCATCAATCAAAAAGCCAACCAGACTTGGAACAAGAAAGAGGTACGCTTCGGCTGGATTGATTTTATCGACGACCCCGAAGTATCTGAAGCCCTTATACATACTGTCGAAGAATGGGGCAAAGAACGAGGGATGACCCACATACAGGGCCCGTTAGGCTTTACCGATTTTGATGCGGAAGGCATGCTCATCGAAGGTTACGATCAGCTCAGCACAATGGCAACCACCTATAACTATCCTTACTACCCGCAGCACATGGAACGTATGGGATTTGAGAAAGATGCCGATTGGGTGGAATACAAGATTTACATTCCTGATGCCATACCCGACAAGCACAAACGTATCTCGGAACTAATCCAACGCAAATATAATCTCAAAATCAAGAAATACTCTTCTGCCAAGAAGATTGCCCATGACTACGGACAAGCCATTTTTGAACTGATGAACGAAGCATACAGCCCGTTGTACGGTTACTCAGCTTTGTCACAGCGCCAGATTGACCAATATGTAAAAATGTACCTGCCCATTCTTGACCTGCGTATGGTGACACTGGTTACAGATGCCGAAGACAAACTGGTAGCCGTAGGTATCTCCATGCCCTCCCTATCGGAAGCTCTACAAAAGTCTCATGGGCGTTTATTGCCTTTCGGTTGGTATCACCTGCTGAAAGCCTTGTTCATGAAACGTCGCGCCAAGATGCTGGACTTGTTGCTCGTAGCCGTAAAACCCGAATATCAGAATAAAGGTGTAAATGCTTTGCTGTTTTCCGACTTAATCCCCGTCTATCAGAAACTGGGTTTTGTGTTTGCAGAGAGTAACCCGGAACTGGAGTTGAATGGAAAAGTACAGGCACAGTGGGAATACTTCAAAACCGAACAACACAAGAGGAGAAGAGCATTTATCAAAGCAATCTAAAAAATTGTGGATCTTTTAGATAGAGTACTATTTCTTCGTTGCCAAAATCTCTTTATTCCATATTAAATATGGCAAAGTTTCAGGGCATATATTTGTTTACATAGGTGTTTTTATTGATTTTCTTATTAACTTTGCGGAATATCAATGCTTACAATACAAGATGTTTTTCTATGGAAGATAATAATATGACTTTGCCATTGGAAGCTTCCGCCGATTACGAGGAAAAGGCAACCAGTGCAAACATCGGCAGCAACGAAGTGGAATACAACGAAGATAACATTCGCCATTTGGACGACATGGAGCATATTCGTGTCCGTTCGGGCATGTACATAGGCCGCCTTGGCGACGGTTCGCAGAATGATGACGGTATCTACGTATTGCTGAAAGAAGTGATGGACAACAGCATCGATGAATTTAAAATGGGTGCCGGCAAACGTATTGAAGTCAACATCGAGGACAATCTCCGCGTAAGTGTACGTGATTACGGACGGGGCATTCCGCAAGGAAAACTGGTAGAAGCAGTCAGCAAACTGAATACCGGCGGGAAATATGACAGCAAAGCCTTCAAAAAAAGCGTCGGTCTGAACGGTGTCGGCATCAAAGCCGTCAACGCACTCAGCAGCCGTTTTGAAGTACGGAGTTATCGTGACGGCAAAGTACGTACCGTAATTTTTGAAAAAGGAGTACTGCAAAGTGATGTAACGGAAGACAGCACAGAAGAAAATGGTACTTATATCTTCTTTGAACCGGACAACACCCTCTTCCTCAACTACTCTTTCCAGAACCAGTTTGTAGAAACACTGTTGCGTAACTACACTTATCTTAATACGGGACTGACTTTCATCTACAACGGACAGCGGATCATCTCCCGCCATGGACTGGAAGACTTGTTGAAAGACAACATGACCAGTGAGGGTCTTTATGATATTGTCCACCTGAAAGGCGAAGACATCGAGATAGCTTTTACACACACCAACCAATACGGAGAGGAATATTATTCTTTCGTAAACGGACAGCATACCACACAAGGCGGTACGCATCAAACTGCATTGAAAGAACATATCGCCCGTACTATCAAAGAATTCTACAACAAGAACCAGGACTATGCCGACATCCGCAACGGACTGGTGGCCGCCATTGCCATTGATGTGGAAGAGCCCATGTTCGAAAGCCAAACCAAAACAAAACTCGGCTCCAACAATATGTGGCCCGACGGTCCGACCGTAAACAAATATGTGGGCGATTTCATTAAAACGGAAGTGGACAATTTCCTTCACAAAAACCCGTTGGTAACCGAAGTTATGTTGCAAAAGATACAGGACTCCGAAAAAGAACGTAAAGCCATTGCCGGAGTAACCAAGTTGGCCCGCGAACGAGCTAAGAAGGCCAACCTGCATAACCGTAAGCTACGTGACTGCCGTTTCCATCTGAGTGACGGGAAAGGTAAGGAACAGGAGACAGATTCGTGTATCTTCATCACAGAGGGCGACTCTGCCAGCGGCTCTATCACCAAAAGCCGCGACGTAAACACGCAAGCCGTATTCAGCTTACGTGGCAAGCCTCTCAATTCTTACGGACTGACCAAGAAAGTGGTTTATGAAAACGAAGAGTTCAATCTGTTACAAGCAGCATTGAACATCGAAGACGGAATTGAAGGGCTTCGCTACAACAAAGTGATTGTTGCCACTGATGCCGATGTGGACGGGATGCATATTCGCCTGTTAATCATTACATTCTTCCTTCAGTTCTTCCCTGATTTAATAAAGAAAGGACACGTATATATCTTGCAGACCCCACTATTTCGTGTACGCAACAAAAAGAAAACAAACTATTGCTATACAGAAGACGAACGGATAAAAGCGATCGAAGAACTTGGCCCGAACCCGGAAATCACCCGCTTCAAAGGTCTGGGAGAAATCTCACCGGATGAATTCAAACATTTCATCGGCAAAGATATGCGTCTGGAACAAGTTTCACTGCGCAAGACTGATTTAGTAAAAGAGTTATTGGAATTCTACATGGGCAAGAACACCATGGAACGGCAGAACTTTATCATTGACAACCTGGTTATAGAAGAAGATTTAGCATCATGAGAAGAGCAATCTTTCCGGGTACATTCGACCCGTTTACAATCGGCCACTCCTCGGTAGTGCGTCGCGCACTGACTTTCATAGACGAAATCGTCATAGGAATAGGTATCAACGAGAATAAGAATACGCATTTCCCCATTGAAAAGCGCGAAAAAATGATACGGGATTACTACCGGAACGAGCCGCGCATCATAGTACAGTCGTACAATTGCCTGACCATCGACTTTGCCAAGGAAGTGGGTGCCAACCTGATTATACGCGGAATACGCACAGTAAAGGATTTTGAGTACGAGGAAACAATTGCGGATATAAACCGCAAGCTGACCGGAATAGAAACCATCCTGCTCTTTACGGAACCGGAGTTGACTTGCGTAAGTTCGACTACCGTACGCGAACTGCTGCAATTCGGGAAAGACATAAGTATGTTCATTCCGGAAGGAATGGAGATGAGTGATGATATGATTAGTGATTAGCAATGACGGTATAAGTGATTAGTGATAAAAGTAATGAAGAAGATTTTTACTATTATAATATGTATATGTGCTATAACAGCACAAGCCCAAAAAGCAAGTAATGAAGCTATTCGCAAATTGCAAATGGCAGAGTTTGCCATCGCCAACCTCTATGTTGATTCCGTTGATGAAAATAAACTGGTGGAAGAAGCCATTATCAAGATGTTGGCACAACTCGACCCACACTCCACCTATAACGATGCTGAAGAGGTAAAGAAAATGAATGAGCCCCTACAAGGTAACTTTGAAGGTATCGGCGTTCAATTCCAAATGATAGAAGATACGCTGCTTGTGGTACAGCCTGTCAGCAACGGTCCCTCGGAGAAGGTGGGTATTCTTGCCGGTGACCGTATCATAGCAGTCAACGATTCCGCTATCGCCGGGGTCAAAATGAGTACGGAAGAGATAATGAGCCGGTTGCGTGGCGCAAAAGGTTCTGAAGTTAAACTGACAATTGTGCGTCGCGGAGTAAACGAGCCTTTGTATTTTACCGTAAAACGGGATAAGATACCTATCCTTAGTTTGGATGCCTCATATATGATACAGCCCCAAACAGGCTATATCCGTATCAACCGTTTTGGAGCAACCACTCCCGAAGAGTTCCTTAAAGCCTTGAAACAGTTACAAAAAAAGGGAATGAAAGACTTGATACTTGACTTGCAAGGAAACGGTGGGGGGTATCTGAACGCCGCTATCGACTTAGCTAATGAATTCCTGCAGCAAAAGGACCTTATCGTCTATACCGAAGGGAGGGCAGCACGCCGCAGCAATTTCTACGCTAAAGGAAACGGTAACTTTAAAGACGGGCGCCTCATCGTTTTAGTGGATGAGTATTCCGCATCTGCCAGTGAAATCGTAACCGGGGCCATTCAGGATTGGGATAGAGGAGTTATTGTAGGCCGCCGGACTTTCGGCAAAGGATTGGTGCAACGCCCTATCGACCTGCCGGACGGCTCCATGATACGCCTGACCATCGCACGCTACTATACCCCTTCCGGCCGCTGCATACAAAAGCCTTATGACAAAACTGCCAACCTTGACGGAAAGTTCAATGGAGAGGGCACTTTGGAAAAATACAATCAAGAATTGATAGACCGCTTTAATCATGGCGAGTTAATGCATGCTGACAGCATACATTTCCCCGATTCCCTCAAATATCAAACAAAGAAATTAGCACGTACCGTCTACGGCGGCGGTGGCATTATGCCCGACTTTTTCGTCCCGATAGATACTACTCAATATTCGGATTACCACCGGAACCTCGTAGCTAAGGGTGTAGTTATCAAAACTACAATGAAATTTATAGAAGACCACCGAAAAGAGCTACAAAACAAATACAAGAAGTTTGAAACGTTCAATAATAAGTTTGAAATCAGCGATGAAGTGTTAGCAAACATGCGGACCCTTGCCGATAAGGAAAAGATTAAGTTTGACGAGAAGCAATACCAGCAATCTCTGCCACTTATCAAAACTCAATTAAAGGCATTAATTGCCAGAGACTTATGGGACATGAACGAATACTTTCAAATAATGAACACCACGAACAACAGTGTGATACAAGCCTTGAAAGTGCTGAATGAGGGAATGTATGAAAAGATGGTGAAATAATAAAGTTTCTTTTACTTGCTCCCGAACAGCCATTGATTCAGCCAGCGGTTCACATAAATATTCACAATCGCACAGCCGGCACCGATAGCAGCGCCCGCCAATACATCCGAAGGGTAATGCACTCCTTCATTCATACGTGATACCCCAACCGAACAAGCCCACAAAGCAGAAGGCGCTATCACGTACCATTTAGGGTATTTTACGCATAAAGAAGTGGCAAGCGCAAAAGCTGTCGCGGTATGCCCCGACGGAAATGAAGGACTGCTCTCATGACTATACGGATGTACCCTATCCGGATAGCGTTCATACGGGCGTTCACGATCAACAAGATATTTCATACCATAGGTCACTACAAATGCACCTGCCACACTTGTTCCTACATATACGGCATCTTTCAATAAATTTTTGTCTTTTTTGGCCCACGCCGTCAAAGCCATAGCTACCGGAACCCCTATGGCTACATAAGGTTCAGAGCGTGAAATAAATTTATTATAATTGCGGACAAACTTATTATCCCAGCTATTCACCCGGTGCAATGTATTAATATCCCAATTCTGTGCAGAGAGATTAGATACAACTAAGGAAACAAAAAATACAAAAAAAACAGTTTTTCTCATAAAACCAATCTATTAGTTGGGCGCAAAGATAGCCGAAATCTTTAGAGTATTCGCAAATTTATCTTATCTTTGTTGCCACAATTACATATTAATACATTCACATATTCTATTTCATGACATTAAATAGTTGTTACTCTCGGCAGATGGATTGTGCGCTATGTCCTAAAACGTCCCAAGGAGCATTGATATATAACCAATATTCTAAAGGACATCATTCCCCTGCCGAAAAGTGTACACAAAACTGTATAATGTTCATATTGAAAGGCGAATTGCTTATCAATAGTGAAGAATATCCCGGAACTACCCTGCAAAGCAACCAATGCATCCTGCAAGCTATCGGTTCCAAAGTGGAATTATTGGCTCTGACTGATGTTGAATGCCTTGTCTATTGGTTCACAGAGCTTACTTTCCTTTGCGAAGAGCGTTACAAAGAAATACTTGAGATAGCTCATGCCCCGTTGACGTATACACCTTTGACAGTTATCCCTAAACTGGGAAGATTACTCGATGATCTAACAGAATACTTCAAAGAACAACCGAACACATGCGGCAAGTATCTTGACATCAAATGCCAGGAAATAATTTATATTTTAACCTGCTATTATCCGATCCAGCAGATCTGTACTTTTTTCTATCCAATCAGCACATATACGGAAAGTTTCCACTACTTCGTTATGCAAAACTACGACAAGGTGAAAAATGTAGAAGAGTTTGCCCACCTTGGGGGATACACCACTACTACTTTTCGCCGGCTATTCAAAAACATGTACGGCGTCCCTGTATACGAATGGATTTTGGATAAGAAACGCGAGGGGATTCTGGATGACCTGCGATACACTAAACAGCGTATTTCCGCAATCAGTAGCCGTTACGGTTTCGATTCATTATCTCACTTTGCTCATTTCTGCAAAGACTCTTTTGGAGACACTCCCCGTTCCTTACGAAAGCGTGCCGCCAATGGCGAAAACATCACTATTATCTGTAAAGAACACAACAAAGAACAGGAAGACGAATAAGCCAACTTGCTTGCCTGCAAACTTCGTTGTCCACCGATTACGGAATTATTTCTTTAATTCCTTGTTTTATCAAGGTATTTCCTCTATTTTTGCAGAAAAATATGCAAAGAAAAGCTCCACCCCGGCATAAAAAATGAACAAGCTCATTTTATTTTGCTCTCAGTTTGCTTTTCCTTTGCAAAAAATTAATAATGCTGTATTTAAAGAATATATTTTCTAACTATTAAATAATTTAAATTCAATCATTTATGTGGTTAAGTAATTCATCTGTAGGAAGGAAAGTGGTGATGAGCGTTACCGGTATCGCCCTTGTCCTGTTTCTGACATTTCACATGGCGATGAACCTTGTTGCATTGGTTTCGGCCAACGGCTACAACATGGTTTGTGAGTTCTTGGGAGCAAACTGGTATGCATTAGTAGCTACCGTTGGTTTGGCTGCCTTGTTCATCATCCACATCATCTACGCTTTTTGGCTAACTATGCAAAACCGTAAAGCACGTGGTAATGAACGTTATGCCGTAGTAGACAAGCCGAAAACGGTGGAATGGGCTTCTCAAAACATGCTTGTGCTGGGTATCATCGTAATTGTTGGTCTGGGTCTGCATCTGGTAAACTTCTGGGCAAAAATGCAGCTTCCCGAATTGATGCACAATATGGGTGTACACACCGACATGCTCACGCTGTCTTATGCTGCCAACGGTGTCTATCACATTCAGAACACCTTCTCCAACCCGGTATTCGTAGTGCTTTACCTCATTTGGCTGGGTGCATTGTGGTTCCACCTGACTCACGGTTTCTGGAGCTCCATGCAGTCTTTGGGCTGGAACAACAAAGTATGGATCAACCGTTGGAAATGTATCTCCAACATCTATTCCACTATCGTTGTTGTATGCTTCGCTCTGGTAGTTGTCGTATTCTTCATCAAATCATTGATGTGTAGCGGCGCTTGCTGATAAATTATTGTAAATGATTAAATTGTAATAGCATTATGACTAAGATAGATTCTAAAATACCGGAAGGACCGGTAGCTGAGAAATGGACTAACTATAAAGCTCATCAAAAATTAGTGAACCCTGCCAACAAACGCCGTTTGGACATCATCGTAGTAGGAACCGGACTTGCCGGTGCTTCCGCTGCCGCTTCTCTCGGTGAAATGGGTTTCAGAGTATTTAATTTCTGCATCCAAGACTCTCCGCGTCGTGCGCACTCTATTGCTGCACAAGGTGGTATCAATGCAGCAAAGAATTATCAAAACGACGGTGACTCCGTTTACCGTTTGTTCTACGATACAGTAAAGGGTGGTGACTATCGTGCCCGCGAAGCTAACGTTTACCGTCTGGCTGAGGTATCAAACGCTATCATCGACCAATGCGTTGCACAAGGTGTTCCTTTCGCTCGCGAATACGGTGGCTTGCTCGACAACCGTTCTTTCGGTGGCGCACAGGTTTCACGTACATTCTACGCTAAAGGTCAGACAGGCCAACAACTGTTGTTGGGTGCATACTCCGCACTGAGCCGCCAGGTAAACGTAGGTACTGTAAAACTGTTTACACGCTATGAAATGCAGGACGTTGTTCTCGTGGAGGGACGTGCCCGCGGTATCATTGCAAAGAACCTTGTAACCGGTAAGCTGGAACGCTTTGCAGCCCATGCAGTAGTTATCGCCACCGGTGGTTATGGAAACGCATATTTCCTTTCTACCAACGCCATGACTTGTAACTGTACGGCAGCTATTTCCTGCTACCGCAAGGGTGCATGGATGGCTAACCCCGCTTACGTACAGATTCACCCGACATGTATCCCCGTTCATGGCGACAAGCAGTCTAAGCTGACTTTGATGTCCGAATCACTGCGTAACGACGGTCGCATCTGGGTTCCGAAGAAACTGGAAGATGCCAAGAAACTGCAAGAAGGCACTCTACAAGGAAAAGATATTCCTGAGGAAGACCGCGACTACTACTTGGAACGCCGTTATCCGGCATTCGGTAACCTCGTTCCGCGCGACGTTGCCAGCCGCGCCGCCAAAGAACGTTGTGACAAAGGCTTCGGCGTAAACAATACCGGCCTGGCCGTATTCCTCGACTTTAGCGATGCAATCAACCGTCTGGGCAAGGATGTTGTGGCTCAACGCTACGGTAACCTTTTCGATATGTATGAAGAAATCACCGACGTAAGCCCCTATGAGAACCCGATGATGATTTACCCTGCCATCCACTACACAATGGGCGGTATCTGGGTTGACTACGAACTGCAGACTTCTATCAAGGGCTTGTTTGCTATCGGTGAATGTAACTTCTCCGACCATGGCGCCAACCGCCTCGGTGCTTCCGCATTGATGCAAGGTTTGGCCGACGGTTATTTCGTATTGCCTTACACTATTCAGAACTATCTGGCTGACCAGATTACCGTTCCCCGCTTCTCTACCGACCTGCCTGAATTTGCAGCTGCAGAGAAAGCCATCCAGGAGAAGATTGACTGGATGATGAACATCAAGGGTAAGAAGTCCGTAGACTCTATCCACAAGGAACTGGGCCACGTTATGTGGGAATACGTCGGTATGGGACGTACAGCCGAAGGATTGAAAGAAGGATTGAAGAAAATGAAAGAAATCCGTAAGGAATTCGAAACCAACCTCTTCATCCCCGGCGACAAAGAAGGCATGAACGTAGAGCTCGACAAGGCTATCCGTCTGTACGACTTCATAACAATGGGCGAACTGGTGGCATACGATGCCCTGAACCGCGATGAAAGCTGTGGTGGCCACTTCCGCGAAGAATACCAGACAGAAGAAGGCGAAGCTAAACGTGATGACGAAAACTTCTTCTACGTTGCTTGCTGGGAATACCAAGGCTCTGATGAAAAGGCTCCGGTATTGCTGAAAGAACCGCTGGTTTACGAAGCAATCAAGGTACAGACTCGTAACTATAAGAGCTAATCGGGAAGTTGAACATTTAAAGAATTAAAGAAAATGGATAAAAATATATCATTTACGCTCAAGGTATGGCGCCAAAAGGGTCCAAAAGCAAAAGGCGCTTTTGAAACATACCAAATGAAAGATATCCCGGGCGATACTTCATTCCTCGAAATGCTGGATATTCTGAACGAACAGCTCATTAGTGAAGGTAAAGAGCCGGTTGTATTCGACCATGATTGCCGCGAAGGTATCTGCGGTATGTGTTCTCTCTACATTAACGGACATCCACATGGGCCTGCAACAGGTGCCACTACTTGCCAAATCTATATGCGTCGTTTCAACGACGGTGACACGATCACCGTAGAACCTTGGCGCTCTGCCGGCTTCCCGGTAATCAAGGACTTGATGGTGGACCGTACGGCATACGACAAAATTATGCAAGCCGGTGGTTACGTAAGTGTACGCACTGGTGCTCCTCAGGACGCCAATGCCATCCTGATCCCGAAGCCCATCGCTGACGAAGCTATGGATGCCGCTTCTTGCATCGGCTGTGGCGCCTGTGTAGCTGCTTGTAAGAATGGTTCTGCCATGCTATTCGTTTCTGCTAAGGTAAGCCAGCTGAATCTGTTGCCCCAAGGCAAACCGGAAGCATTACGTCGTGCCAAAGCCATGTTGAGCAAAATGGATGAACTCGGTTTCGGTAACTGTACAAATACTCGTGCTTGTGAAGCTGAATGTCCGAAGAACATTTCCATCAGCAATATTGCACGTCTGAACCGCGACTTCATCATCGCAAAACTGAAAGACTAACCGTACTTTCTACATCTTAGACAATATAGGATACGGCTTCGGATAAACCTCTGGGCAAGCTCAAGTTTATCACTTTGCTTTCACTATATTTGATTAATATCACAAAGAACTCTTCTGTCGGGAAACCGGTAGAAGAGTTTTTTATTACATAGAAACTACTGAAGCTGGGAAAAGGCTGTCTCAAAGGATTATCATATCGTCAGCATATACTCCCCATTGAAATCAGGATGTCAATCGTGTGCGAAAACAGTGAATAACATTAAAAGATAATTAAAAGAAATTCCGAAAAAGAGTAAACATTTGGAAGATATACAAAGAAACCATACATTTGTCATGTGATTTTTTTCATAGTATTAGATTTAAGGTTAACAAAGGTTGGAGTACAGCGGTACTCCTTTTTTTATGCCAATAAATGATATACTCCTCCAACCAACGTTTTCACCACTCCTTTCATTTCCAGTTCAAAGAGCAAGGCACTCATGCGGTTTACGGGAATATCCGCCTCCACCACAAGTGTATTGATATGCAAGTCACCCTGGCGGACCAATATATGTACCACAGCCTCTTCCTCTTCCGTCAACTCCGGAAACAAACTTCGCTGGATACCCTCTGCCTTAACCGGCGGTTCCGTATCAGTCCAACCCATCATTTTCACAAACTCCCCTGCACTTTGCACAAGCGCCGCCTTATTATCCCGTATCAACTGATTGCAACCGATAGAAGCCGTATCCGTCACTCGTCCGGGTATGGCAAAGCAATCGCGATGATAACCATCAGCTAAATCGGCTGTAATCAAAGAACCTCCTTTAGCAGCAGACTCCACTACAATCGTTGCATCACACATTCCGGCCACAATACGGTTACGGCTGACAAAATTATGTTTATCCGGATTAGTTTCGGTGAGAAACTCCGTAAGCAGCCCGCCATTTGCCAGCATATCAACAGCCGTTTTGCGATGAAACGAGGGGTAAATGCGGTCCAAGCCATGAGCCAAGACGGCGACAGTGGAAATATCATTGGCCAAAGCCGCACGATGCGCATGAATATCAATGCCATAAGCAAGTCCGCTCACCACCAGCACATCGGGAAGAAGCGCGGACAAATCGTGTAGGAAATCCGCACAAAACTGCTTACCGTATTCCGTAGCACGACGCGTACCTACCATATTGATGACATGCAGACGATTAAGATCGACATTCCCTTTAAAGAACAGGACAACCGGAGCATCTTCACATTCACGCAGCCGGGAAGGATAGGCCTCATCCTGCAAGGTAAGGCAAGTCAGGCGATTCTTTTCCACAAACCCCATTTCGCGTTCGGCACGAATAAAAGCGGCAGGACAGTCAAGAGCAGTAACTATGGAGGGATTTACACCGGGCAGGAGTTTCGGCAACTCTTTACGCTGTCTGAAAACGTTGACGGCACTTCCCGCACCGTCTATTAAACGCTTTGCCCCGATATGTCCTATACCGGGGCAAAGCGTAAGAGCTATACTACAAAGGCGTTCGTCGTTATTCATGGTCGAGGTAAGGGGCAAAGACGTTATCGAATAATTCGCTGTCGCTTAAACGTCCGTTAACCACACATACCGTTTCAACCACCGCCTTAATGGCTACTTTATTATCACTCTCTCTGAAAATATCCTGATAAAACACATATTTGATGCCTTCTTTCTTCATAGCCAGCTTCGACACAAATTCGTCACCGCTTTTCAACGGTGTCTTGAAAGCCATATTGATACGTGCCACTACCGGATCCACACCCTGTTCATGCAGCGCGGCAAAGCTGACACCCGTACTCAACAGGAACTCATGCCGCGTATGCTCCAGATAATGCTGATAGTTGGCATTGTTGACAATGCCTTGCAGGTCACACTCATAGTCGCGGACCTTCATTTTCAGTTCATAAATATAATTCATTTTGATATTTACGGTTTATTCCTACGTGATAACACGTCTTTTATCTCTGACACATAGATATATTGACAATCGACGATCGGGCAATCAGCCGCGTTTGTTTTCTATATCCAAGCCTTTGAACTTCTTCAGTTCCTCCACAGAAACCAGCTTGTAGAGTTTGTCACTGGGACGTATTTTATCTGCTTTCATCGAGAAATGCTGCCCTTTCCTAACAGTCTGCACAGGCTTCAAATCCACGCGTGCTTCTTCCAGGGTAGTAAAGACAGCCCCTGTCGTGGGCCCAGTTATCAACAGTTTGTCACCCACGTTGACTTCGGCGGCTTCCACCAGAAACTCCGCCACACCGATATTCGAGAAATAGCGAATCCCTTTACCCACATAGATTTTGCGTTCCGTAGCGGCCGAGCCATAATTCCGGGTCCATTCGCCCAAACGTTGTCCCAGATAATAGCCATCCCAAAATCCGCGGTTAAAGACGGTTTTCAGACGTTCATCCCAGACAGCTATCTTTTCATCGGTGAATGTACCTTCCACGTACGAACGGATGGCTTCTTTATAGCATTCCACTACGGTACGTACATACTCAGGACCGCGGGCACGCCCTTCAATCTTGAACACGCGCACACCGGCATCCAGCATCTTGTTCATAAAATGGATAGTCTTCAAATCCTTAGGCGACATGATATATTGGTTGTCGATATCGAGTTCTACATCCGTCTCCTTATCGCGTACCGTATAGGAACGGCGACACACCTGCATACAGGCTCCCCGGTTGGCAGAATGGTTCATCTCGTGCAACGAAAGATAACACTTGCCCGATACCGCCATGCACAAAGCGCCATGGCAGAACATTTCGATGCGTATCTGCTCACCACCCGGTCCGCAGATATTCTCTTCGCGAATATGGCGGTAAATCTCTGCCACCTGTTCCAAGTTCAACTCACGCGCCAGCACCACTACATCGGCAAACTGTGCATAAAAGCGCAAAGCCTCCACATTCGAAATATTCAGTTGTGTGGACAAATGCACCTCCTGCCCTATCTGCCGGGCATAACTCATCACAGCCACATCCGCTGCAATCACAGCCGAAATACCGGCGGCTTTTGCCGCATCCACAATGGTGCGCATCAGAGGAATATCATTATCATATATAATGGTATTTACCGTAAGATAACTTTTCATACCATGCTCATCACAGGTCTGAGCAATCTCCCGCAAATCGTCAATAGTAAAGGTATTGGCGGAACGGGCACGCATATTCAGGTTCTCTATACCGAAGTAAATAGAGTCCGCACCCGCCTGAATGGCTGCGGCAAGAGACTCGCGTGAACCTACCGGCGCCATTATTTCAAAATCAGTGATAGAGGACATAACAAATCTATTTGTATTATTACATTCGTACCTTATTTTTCGCAAAGGTAGCCTTTTTTCCGTATTTTTGCAGCCAAATCCCGTTAGATTATGAAGATTCAAAATATAGACCTCGGCAAGTACCCTGTATTGCTTGCCCCTATGGAAGACGTGACCGACCCGGCTTTCCGCCTGATGTGCAAAAACTTCGGAGCAGACATGGTATATACCGAGTTTGTATCAAGCGACGCACTGATACGTTCCGTCAGTAAGACCGAACAGAAGCTGAAAATCAGTGACGAGGAGCGTCCCGTAGCCATACAGATATACGGTAAAGATACGGACACGATGGTGGAAGCTGCACGAATTGTAGAACAAGCACATCCGGATATTCTGGACATCAACTTCGGATGTCCGGTGAAGCGTGTAGCCGGCAAAGGGGCAGGAGCCGGAATGTTACAGAACATTCCCAAAATGCTCGAAATAACCCGCTCCGTAGTGGATGCCGTAAAAATACCGGTCACCGTAAAGACCCGTCTCGGTTGGGATGCCAGTAACAAGATTATCGTGGACCTGGCAGAGCAACTGCAAGACTGTGGCATTGCCGCCCTTACCATTCATGGCCGTACCCGCGCCCAAATGTACACCGGCGAAGCGGACTGGACGCTGATTGGCGAAGTCAGGAACAATCCCCGCATGCATATCCCCATCATCGGCAACGGCGACATCACCACCCCTCAAAGAGCCAAAGAGTGTTTTGACCGTTACGGAGTGGACGCTATCATGATAGGCCGCGCCAGCTTCGGCCGTCCTTGGATATTCAAGGAAGTGAAACATTATCTGGAGACAGGCGAGGAAATGCCGCCCCTCAGCTCCGAATGGAAGCTGAACGTGCTCCGGCAAGAAGTGGAAGACAGCGTAAAACTGCTGGACGAACGAAGAGGCATTCTGCATGTACGCCGCCATTTGGCGGCAAGCCCGCTATTCAAGGGTATTCCCAACTTCCGGGATACACGCATCGCCATGCTACGTGCAGAAACGAAAGAAGAGCTATATCGCATCTTTAACGAAATAGCAAAATTGAACATCACCTGAACATCGGCTGCGCAAACCATCGCTTGAACATCCATGTAACCACCACATAGAGAACGATGGCAGAGAAAAAGCCCACAATGGCATCAATCAGGTAATGAGCCTGAATATACACCGTAGCCCCGCACAACAACAAATAGAAAGGAAGCAGTCCGGCAAACAAACGCTTGCTACCCCGCCATGCCATAATCATCAGGATGGTGGACATGCCGACATGCGAGCTGGGAAAAGCCGCCGTCGGGCGCTCACCCACTTGTTGCGAACTCTCCACCAAATTATAGAAGAAACCATGTTCGTATCCCGGTCCGGGAAGCAACTCCTGATTATGGTTGAAATAATCGCCGATAGAAGGAAATACTCCTCTTGCTACATTCTCCTCGCCAATGGCCGGAAAATAAAACTGTGGTCCTGCCACCGGCACGAAGATATAAAACAGATAATAAATAAAGAAGGCAGTGACTATGACAAACGAGACTTTCTCAAAAAGCTCAAAACGATAGAGGAAATACCACACCACCACCAAAAGGATCATCGGATAGTAGAAGAAGTAACCCATATTGAACGGTTCACTGACCCACATCTGCGGGAAGCGCAAACAGAACCATACGGCAGGCTGCCCGCCGAATACCCATTGCTCGGCTGAGGCGAAGACATGGTCGAGATTGGGAAAGATGCGGTTGAACTCAAATGTGTCGGGATACCAGTAAGAAAGCAGCGACATCTGGATAGCTATACGGATAAAAGCAGAAAACTTACAAGGCGCAAGCCGGTAAAGATACATCAGTAGAAACGTCATACCCGCAATCACGACGCGATCGACAAGCATCTGCACCGGATGATCCATTTCTTGGAAAAGAAACAGTATGATAATGGAAGTCAACAGATTATATATCAGCGTGATCTTCTCTACCGCAAAAAGCCCTTTACGGGTTTCTACTCTCTTGAATAAGTCTAAAGCCATCCTTTATCTTTATACCAGGCAATGGTTTCTTTCACTCCCCGTTCCAAATCATATTCAGGGCGGTAGCCAAGTTCCTTGACAGCCGGAGTTATGTCGCATTGCCAGTTGCGTTGTTTCATTATTCTATACTTGTCCGAATTGAGCGTACTGGTAGTGTTCCGGCATTTCGCCCAATATTCAGCGAGCAAAGATACAACTTTCAATATAATTAACGGACATCTCAGACGAATTACAAACGGATTTCCCAATTCTTTCCGTATCAAGTCGGAAAAAGCGCGGCTCTGATACACCTTGCCGTCTGCCAGAAAATAAGCGCGACGGGATATTTGCTTCTCGATTCCAAGGAACACAGCCTGCACAATATCTTTGACGTAGACAAACGTCAAATCCTGCCGGCGGAAGCCCACTGAGAAGTCGGTGTGTTGCCGGATGGACTTTGCCATCAGGAAATAATCCTTCTCACGCGGCCCATAGACACCCGTAGGACGGTAAATGACGTACGGGAAATCAGGCATGCTTTGCAGGTAAGCCTCTGCCTTCAACTTACTAAGGCCATAAGCCGTATTGGGCAACGGAGTATCCTCTTCCCTTATCGGAGTATATGACTTTTCGTGTACCGGCCCGAACACACTTAGCGTACTGATAAAAACAAACTGTCCGGGAATCATATCCAAGTTTCGCAACGTATCCGCAAAATTTCTGGTTTGCAAATAATTCACCCGGTCGAAATCGTTCTTGTCCACGCACTTTGTCGCCCCGGCGCAATGGATGATGTAATCGAACTTGCCATTGGCTTCCTTATGGGCGGACAACTGTGCACAAAGCACATCGGAATGAGCAAAGTCGAGTTCAAGAAAATGTATCCTGCTATCTTGCAAATACTCCCGGCTGCTGGACGAACGAATACCCGCCCATACGTCGAATCCGCGCTTCAGCGCTTCTTCCACAATGAAACTTCCGATAAAACCGCTTGCTCCTGTAACTAAAACTGACTTCACGTTATTAATTATGAATTATGAATTATTTTCTTTACCGGCTCCACATGAATGCCGACATGGGTTCCCTTGCCAAAGTGCTCTTTCAAGGTACTTTCAATGGCTGTTGCCGTACGGTGCGCCTCCTCTAATGTAATGTTGCCATCCATGCGCACATGCACTTCTATCGCATAATAGCTGCCTATACGGCGGGTACGCAGATGGTGCGGCGAACTCACTCCGGGAAAAGAAAGGATGATTTTCTGTATCTCACTTTCCACATCGGCAGGCAATGACTTCTCCAACAGCTCGTCTACGCAAGGAACCAATAACTTTATGGCCACCTTCATGATGAAGAAACTGACAACAACAGCCGCTATCGGATCGAGTACCCGCCAATGATTTCCCAAAAGAATAGCTCCGCCGATGCCGACAGCGGTTCCTATGGAAGAAAGGGCGTCACTGCGATGATGCCACGCGTTGGCCACCACCGCCTGGGAATTCAGCTTCTTCCCCTTGAATACCGTATAGCGATAAAGCGCTTCCTTAAAAACTATGGAAACCAGCGCCGCTATCAATGCCAGCATCCCCGGTTCCTGCAAAGAACCTCCATGCAGAAAATGATAAATGGATGAAGCGCCGTTCCACAAAATCCCAAAACCGACAAAAAGTAATACAATACCGATAATGGCTGTTGCCAATGTCTCATATTTACCATGTCCGTAATCGTGCCCCTCATCTTCCGGTTTGGAAGAGATGCGCACGAAGACAATGACAATGATGTCTGTCACAAAGTCCGACAACGAGTGGACGGCATCGGCCAGCATTGCGGCACTATGCCCCACAATTCCCGCAAAGAACTTAAATAGAAGCAACAGGAAGTTCACCCCGCTTCCCACAACCGTTACGTGGTAAATTCCTTTTTCTCTTACAGCATCTTCTTTATCCATAGATTGTACTTCCATTTTACTTTTTCTAAGTTGTTGCAAATATAGTACATAAATCCATTATGGACGGCCGTTCCGTTATAATTTTCAGTAAGACAGGAAGATTTTGAAGCCGGAGTGAACGAGTGAATACATTTATTTGTTTACTTTGCAAGAAAGATAAAAAGATATCAGATTATGGCTAAGACAAAAAAAGAAAAGAAAGAGAAAAAGGCCGGCAAGCGTATGAAGAAAAAAGAGCTTGTCAAAGCGCTATTGGATTTCTTCCACATAAAACAAGACGAAGTACTATCACTGAAATACATTTTCGAACAACTCCACCTCACCACACATCCGCTGAAGATGCTGTGTATGGATATCCTATCCGAGCTGTCGGATGATGACTACATCACCGAAGTGGACAAGCATAAATACAAGTTAAATAATCATGGCGTGGAGATGACAGGCACCTTCCAGCGCAAGAGCAACGGCAAGAACTCCTTCATTCCCGAAGGCGGTGGCGATCCCATCTTCGTAGCCGAACGCAACTCGGCACACGCCATGGCGGGTGACAAAGTGCGCATTGCCTTCTATGCCAAGCGCCGCGGGCGCGAAGCCGAAGGTGAAGTCATCGAGATACTGGAACGCGCCAACGACACTTTCGTAGGTACACTGGAAGTTGCCAAATCATACGCCTTCCTTGTTACGGAAAACCGCACGCTGGCCAATGACATCTTCATTCCCAAAGAGAAGCTGAAAGGCGGGAAGACGGGAGATAAAGCCATCGTCAAGGTAGTAGAATGGCCCGACAAGGCCAAGAATCCCATCGGTCAGGTTATCGACATCCTGGGAAAAGCCGGAGACAATACCACCGAGATGCATGCCATCCTGGCCGAATTCGGTCTGCCGTATGTCTACCCTGCTTCCGTAGAAAAAGCCGCAGACAAGATACCCGCCGAAATTCCTGCGGAAGAATATGCCAAACGTGAAGATTTCCGCAATATAACCACCTTTACCATAGACCCCAAAGACGCCAAAGACTTTGACGACGCCTTGTCTGTCCGCAAGCTGAAGGATAACCTCTGGGAAGTAGGCGTACACATCGCCGACGTAACACACTACGTAACGGAAGGCAGCATCATCGACAAAGAAGCCGAAAAACGCGCCACCTCCGTCTATCTCGTAGACCGTACCATTCCGATGCTTCCTGAACGGCTTTGCAACTTCATCTGCTCGCTGCGCCCCAACGAAGAGAAGCTGGCTTACTCCGCTATCTTTGAAATGACAGACAAGGGTGAGATAAAGAACTCACGTATTGTACATACAGTTATCAAGTCCGACCGTCGCTTCACCTACGAAGAGGCACAGCAGATTATCGAAACCAAAGAGGGAGACTTTAAAGAAGAAATACTCAAGTTGGACGCACTTGCCAAGATATTACGCGAAAAACGGTTCGCCGCCGGCGCCATTAACTTCGACCGCTATGAAGTGAAGTTCGAAATTGATGAAAAGGGCAAACCCATCAGCGTATATTTCAAAGAATCCAAAGACGCCAACAAGTTGGTAGAGGAGTTCATGCTGCTCGCCAACCGCACTGTGGCCGAAAAGATAGGACGCGTGCCCAAAAGCAAAAAGCCAAAAGTATTCCCTTACCGTATCCACGACCTTCCGGATCCCGAAAAGCTGGATAACCTGTCGCAATTCATCGCTCGTTTCGGCTATAAGCTGCGCACCAGCGGAACCAAGACGGATGTATCCAAGTCCATTAATCACCTGTTGGATGATATTCAAGGCAAGAAAGAGGAGAACCTCATCGAAACCGTATCCATCCGCGCCATGCAAAAAGCGCGTTATTCCGTACACAACATCGGACATTACGGGCTGTCATTCGATTATTATACCCACTTCACTTCGCCTATCCGCCGCTATCCGGACATGCTGGTGCACCGGTTGCTGACCAAATATTTAGACTTAGGCGGACGAAGTGTTTCCGAACAGAAATACGAAGCCCTCTGCGAACATTCCAGCAGTATGGAACAGATTGCTGCCAATGCGGAACGCGCCTCTATCAAGTACAAGCAAGTGGAATATATGACAGAACGCCTTGGACAGACGTACGACGGTGTCATCTCAGGCGTTACCGAATGGGGGCTGTACGTAGAGCTGAATGAGAATAAGTGTGAGGGAATGATACCTATCCGCGACCTCGACGATGATTACTACGAGTTCGACGAAAAGAACTATTGCTTGCGCGGACGCCGGAAGAAACGCACATACAGCCTCGGCGACGCTATCACTATCAAAGTGGCACGTGCTAACCTGGAGAAAAAGCAATTGGACTTTGCACTGATTGAATAAAAGAGACCATTATCCTTATAAAAAGCATATATACACACATACATGAAGACAATTACTATTACAAATCGCAGACAAATAGAAGACATCATCCGTAAATGTCCTTATTGTACGGTGGGGATGACCGACAAAGAAGGCAATCCGTACATAGTGCCCATGAACTTTGCCTGGAAGAACGATACTGTTTACTTACACTCGGGGCCCGAAGGAAGCAAAGTGGAAATGGTAGTACGGCATCCGCAAGTCTGCATCAATTTCTGCGAAGGACACGAACTGGTGTATATGCACAAACAAGTGGCATGCAGTTACAGCATGAAATCCCGCAGCGTTATCTGCAAGGGCAAAGTGCGTTTCATCGAAGATATGAATGAAAAGCGCCGAATACTCGACATGCTTATGAAGCAATATACAGACAATGAATGCAGCTATGCCGAACCTGCTGTGCGCAATGTGAAAATATGGGAGGTGAAAGTGGATGAAATAAGTTGCAGGTCGTTCGGATTAAGGCCGAGTGAAGTAAAATAAAAAAAGAGCGTGCTTTCCTGCACGCTCCTAACCTAACTAATAAATCTATTAACATCATTATGTGATTCCTAAATCTTTCTTGTCAGAAGCTCTATTTCTTAATGGTGATGTTGAAGTCTGATAAAAATTACCAGTATTCACATCTACATATTCAGGTTTATAGTTTGTAATACTCTTACTCCCCAATTTACCCCAAAAAGAAGCAATACACCCAGAATTATACAGATTAATATAAGATACTGACAATTTATCCCAACTCATCTCATTGAAACGAATACTGGCTCCTCCCTTTCCACTGTTGGCAAAAGAACAATTAGTCACAGTAGCACTTTGTACTCCTATCAAACGCATAGCAGAACCTTGTTCTTTATTGTCCACATTTTCAATTGTACAATGGTTAACTGTCAGCAATGGTCCACTGGTGCTTTCATCATTTCCACCTCGATAAATATTCAAAGCACTACCTAATAATCGATAAAATATACAATTACCAACATGTAACTCTTCTACATTGTATTTACCTTTATCATCTTTCTCTCCAGCAAAATTAATTGCTTCCCCTGACATGTCATGAAAAAAAGAATTCCGGATAATCACCATTGGTGAGAAAGTAGATTTTTCGCCACGAATGGCAGCCAAGCCAGATTCATTGAAATTATAGAATTCGCAATTATCAACAGTAAGTAAATAAGGAGTAATAGTACCTGATTTCACAGTTATACCACCTTCAGACAAAGCTTTCCCTGCCTCACCTTCACCATTGAAAGCAAGACCTTGTATTTCCAAGTTTCCACCATTGACAATGGTCACAAATGCTTTACCAGACATACCATTAAAACATAAAACGGGACGTTTAGATAAATGGGAGTCTGCTTGAATACGAATATATTTATCTATCAACAAAGTATTATCCAGCCAATAAACACCCTCTTCCGAGAGATTCAAAATATCACCGGACTGCGCTTTGTTAAAAGCCTCTAATAGCGTATTTTGTCCTGCCTTCACACTGATTTCATTACCAGTAAGCATCAATTTATGATTTTCAGAAAAAGTATACCAACTTGCACCGAGTTTTTTCTCCATATATGGCTTTAAATCAATACTATCTAATAAAGTCGTATTATTCTGAAAACCCCTTTGTGTTACGGTATAGGGATAATTCACCACATTATCAATAAAAGTAAAGCCAGAAATATCATCAAAAGACTGATAAAGCGCTTTATCTGACTTACTAATGAACTGATTACGGATAAAAGAGATATTTGAGGGTGGTAATGTACGTTCATTATCTTTTCCTACACAAAATAGGATATTATCACAATTAATAAAACGATTATCTTCTAACGTTACATCCTTTACATGATGATAACGGTTAGGTAAAGAATTAGGAACCGCATTCATCAACCCAAGAGCCGCAAAAAAACGATCACCTTTCAGCCCATAGAACAAATTCCCCTTAATAATATGGCCTTCATTGACTACACGTACTCCGCCTGTACAAGGTAATCCATTTCCTATAAATGCGTTTCCTTCAACTAAATTACGGTTACCATGACGTAAAGCCAAAATACCACGACATTCTAAAAATACATTATTACGAATAATGTTATCACTTGATTTGATAGAAACAACTTCAACTTCCCCATTACAATGGTGAAACATATTATCTTCTATCACTGTATTCGAAGAAAAAAATGCATGATGTGAGGTTCCCACACGAATCGTTTCGCCCCCATTTGAGCCCAATATCGGGCGTTCACCGAAATAATTGTGATCAATTCTATGATTATTATTACGGTCTCTCTCACCATTTAAAATAACAGCCAAAGTTACTCCTGCATAAAGCTTACCCAAAATAGAATTATGGTCCAGTCGATTATTTCGTCCGTAAAGAAGAATCCAGCTCCCAGATACCCCACGATCTATCGGATTGAAGTAATCAATGACACAATCTGTTATACGGCAGTTGTTAGCAACTTTTTCACCTTTACGAAACTCAATCACAGCTCCTTTAGGAGTGTAACCATTACGAAAATGCAATCCGTTTATTTCAACGTATTCTCCACATAAACGAAGATTAGATACACCTTCTATAAAAACACTGCCTGGTTGTTGAGTCATAACAACAATCGGCTCTTCTACCGTACCATACCCCTCGAGTTGTAACTGGATATTTGTATATGTACCTGATTTAATATAAATCGTATCACCTGGACGAGCCTTCTCCAAAGTATTTTGAAGAGAATTTAAGTCAATAGTCCAATTTCCTTGCGAACATGCGGCCAACAAAGGAAAAATCCAACAAAGTTTAATAAATGATTTAAGCATCACAAGCTATATATATTAAAGTTTCACTAGTTAACGAATTTTCATCGGATAATAAATACCCTCTGTCATTAATGAGAAATTATCTGTACGGAAAGGAGTTGCTGGGAAACCCTCTTTATTAAAAAGATTAGCTTCCGTCCAATTAGACCAACCATAACGTACCGCAATAGGACGCTCTACAACATCAGACCAGACAAATACTTTTCCATCCCTAATTTCCGCTCTTGCCGATACAAAATTATAATCCGCCCCACAAATAGAAAAACCTTTCAATTCCTCGCCCAAAGCAGTCAAACCAGAATAAACAAAGTCAAAACTAATTTCTGCTTTATTGTCTTTTATTTGCATTGATTTATATACCGGGCCTGAATATGGTACTTTTTTATCATATTGCAAATGCAAAGCACAGGATGCTAAACGTTCACCAATAGGTTTCTTATAAATAGGGTGTACATCGTTTTTCTCCCCTTTATCAATACTGACTACCATAGCAGTATTCTTTACTGTTTTCCATGTAAATAGCTGGGCATCACGTAACTCAGCCCAATTTGGACGATCTTGCCAAAAAGGATGATCAAAATTCGACAACTGAACAAAATAAAATGGTAAATCAGGTTGATGAAAATCAGTACGCCATTGTCTAATTAATGCTGGAAAAAGTACTCTATACTGCTCCGCCCGCTCTGCATTACCCTCGCCTTGATACCAAATTACACCTTTAGCCGTATAAGGAATAATACGCTGCAACATAGTATGATACAATCCACAAGGGCGTTTATGATGTTTAGGGCCCACTGGTTCGAAAGGACGAACAACGTTTTTATATCCCATAGTCACTGAGTCATTATAAACCCTATAAAGTACCTTATACTCCTCCATTTTTTTCTCATATAAGGTATCATCCATAATAGCAACTTTACGATAATTATCCAAAATAGGACGTAATTTATCATCTCTTTCCAGCGTCTCTTCTTTCACCCAAGCTTCAGCAGGCGTTCCACCACGATAACAACAAATGATACCAATAGGAACATTTAATTCTTTCTGAAGTTTACAAGCAAAATAATAACCGATGGCAGACATATTCGCAACTTGTGGCGCTGTTGCGGTCTGCCATTTCATTTCTTTATTGACATTATGCCCTTTATAATATACTTGAGGTACTATTAGAAAATGAATATTCTGATTATTAGCTGAACGAACAACAGCTTCTCCATTTTCACTCATAAACAGCTTACGCTCCATATTTGATTGTCCTGTTGCTAACCACACTTCTCCAACATACACTTCAGACAGTAGAACAGATTCATTTCCTGAAGTTACTTTTAACCGATATGGCCCCCCAGCAGCCAGATTCTTCAAAGACAACATCCAGCGCCCGTCAGGCTTAACTTCTGTCTTTACTTTTTGATTTTGAAATTCGACCTGTACTATAGCAAAAGGACGTCCTATTCCCCAAATATTATTTATATCTTCTTGCTGCAATACCATTCCTTCACCAAAAACTTCAGCTAAAGACAACTGGAAATTATTACCCGTGGAGGCTCCCCAAAGGAGCCCCCAACAGATACAAATTTGCAAACATATAAATATACAACCTCTTTTCATCATTTTTATCAGTTATAACCCTCGTTCTGAGATAAAATTTCTTTTCCTAACAAACGAATTTCACGTCCCGGAATAGGATAAAGCATTTGAAATCTTTCTACCTTAGTAAATTTCTGCTTTGGTAAAAGTCTAGAGTCCTGTCCGTGTGCTTCCATAATTCGAATCGTTTCAGATACTCCAACTACACGCTGTAAATCAAACCAACGTTGGTTTTCGAACGCAAACTCAAATTTACGTTCCTGAAGTAATTCATTTCTAGAAACCGAAGTTACGGGAAGATGCCCTGCACGTGCCCTCACTGCATTATAAACGGCTAAAGCATTCACATCATTAGTTATATCATTCGCATAAGGTTCAGAGGGAGCACCTAATACCGCTTCAACATACATTAAAAGTACATCAGCATAACGTAAAATAGGAGCATCGGCAGCATTATCCTTTTGTGAAGGCTTAGTTCCCCTTTTCAAGTATTTACCACACACAATCCAAATACCCGCCTTATCTTCTTCCATTAAATTGGTCTGGCTACGTACAACATCACTTTCACATTCCTCAGCGAATGGAGTAGTAGGTGTATTTAAACCTGAATTACCACCAAATACAGAAAAATCATAACTAAATGTTTGTCCTTCACCCGAAGTAGAATTAAATTGAACAGCAAATAATATCTCACTATTCCATTTAGTGCTTTCTGAGAATATAGAGCTATAGTCTGAAGCTAATCCTACTCCTGAAACAGTACTCTTGCTAGGATCTGACATATTAATCAACGTAGCAAGCAAAGTCTTTGCATCGGAATGACGACCTAAAGTAAGATATACTTTAGCAAGCAACGCTTTAGCTGCCATAGCATTTGCTTTGCCCTTAGTCATGTCAGACAAATTATTTATAGCAAACTCTAAATCGGGAATAATGACAGTAGAATAAACTTCAGAAAGAGGCTTCCGGCGAAACATATCTGTTTCATTGGCATCTATCGTACGAGTAATAATAGGTAAATCCCCCCATAAACGAACCATATTAAAGTAAACTAATGCACGTATAAAGCGTGCTTCACCTTCTATTCGGTTGCGAGTCACCTCATCATTTACTATACCCAAATTATCTATTACTAAGTTTGTACGGGAAAGAGCATTGAAACAGGCTTTCCAATAATTATATACATCACCACTCTCAACAATATCTTTCACAAAAGTGTCAATATATCCAAACTCACCTTCTGCCAAATAAGAAGAAGAAAGATCTGAACGCATTTCCATCAATACATAATCATGATTCAAAGACATTTGTTGGAGACCGTCATAACAACCAACCAAAGCCAATTCAACATCACTTGTCTTATTAAAGAAGTTTGTTTGTGTCAAATCTGATTTAGGTTGTAAATCCAATGCATCCGTACAGGAAGCCAAAAATAAGCTTAAACCCAAACCTATTATATATTTCATTTTTTTCATATCAGTCAACATTAGTAATTAAAATTGAAAATTAAAGCCAAGCGTATAAGTACGAGCCAACGGCATTGCACCACTCTGATAACCATCAATCAATGGAGTATCAAAGCTCTTAATACCTTCAGGATTATACCCTTTATAATCACCCAACAAGAAATAGCATGGATTATAAATAGACGCATAAACACGTAATGAACAGTTCTTCATAATATTTTTAGGCAATGTATATCCTAAATTGATACTGCGTATTGCAATAAAAGAAGCATCCTCTATAAACCAGCAGGCTGAAGCTTTATGTTTGATATTATTATAGGAATTCTGGTACTCTGGCAACAATTTCCCATTCCATTGACTCTGAGCATAATGCTCATCAATATTAAATACTTTATTACCATGTGACCCTTGAACCACTACATTTAAATCGAAATCTTTCCATTTTAAATCATTAGTCATACCCCAAGTTACTTTCGGATATGGAGAGCCCTGTGCTACCATATCATCATCGTCTATTTTTCCATTGCCGTCCAAGTCTTTAACATGTACCAATTCTGGTTTCACATCAACCGGCCATACAGGACTGATAAGCCCTTCGTTAGGAATCTCTTTTTCAACAACAAAGCCATAGAATTGAACTAAAGGTTTACCGACCTCAGTTACAAAATATGTAGGACGTTTTTCTTCTCCTTTAGGACTGCTTATAATCTTATCTACACCACCTAAGTTTAAAACCTTATTAAAGTTCTGTGCAATATTTAAACTTGTAGACCAAGAGAAATCCTTTGTTTGAATATTCTGGGTTGTAATTTCAATTTCATAACCGGTATTACTCATTTTACCCATATTAACCAACTGGTTTGTTTGTCCCGTCATACTAGAGATCTCTCTTTCCAAAAGTAGTTTATCCGTTATCGTATAGTAAGCATCAAGATTAATTCTCAAACGATTATTAAACATACCCAAATCAAAACCACCATTATACTGATAAGTTCTCTCCCAACCCAAGTCTTTATTTTCACTGGAAATTTGTGTATATCCAGGAGTTACTTTATTATTGATTACAGCATTGGACTGTGAAAGAAGACCAAATGCTTGGTAATTACCAATATTTTTATTACCACTGGCACCAAAACTTGCTCTAATCTTTAATTCATCAATTATCTTCTTAACCGGAGTAAAGAATGATTCCTCAGAAATACGCCAACCTAAAGATACTGAAGGGAAATACCCCCATTTATTATTAATACCGAAACGAGAACTTCCATCCCAACGTGAACTTACAGAAGCAAGATATTTACCTTTATAAGAATATGTGACACGTCCTAGTGCCGATAATAGCAGTTCCTCATACTCAGTAGTATTACCCGAGTTAATGATACCAGCATTCAAGGTTTGAATATTATCAGTCGGAAAGTCTGAAGCTGTCATATTGCTATTATAGCCTGTAGTCTTTTGAACTGTATAACCAGCCAATATACTTAAAGAATGATTTTCTCCTAAATTAGGAGTATAGGTCGCAATATTTTCATTCAACCAATCTATTACTTTTGCAGTTTTATATTGTCCGCTCGTTTTACCATTATTATGAGCTAAACTACTCTGATAAAATTTATAGTCCATCATAGAAGCATATCCACCAAAAGAACTTTTTAAAATCAAACCTTTAACAGGTTGATACTGTAAGTAGATATTTCCTAAGGCTTTAATATAACCAGTTCTATCATTACGCTCTAAAGTAGTAGAAATACCATTATTACCACCAGCATTTTTTACACTAATATATTCTCCATTATAAGGGACTTTCGAAAAATGATATTCATGAGCATAGTCACCTATATTTAATGTAGGATCAGACAAACGAGCCCATTCAATTGTCTCAGCAGTATGCCTTACTGGGATGTACATAGCATCTCTAAATACCTGATTAATATTTGATTGAGATCCTGAACGATAAGCGCGTTGGGAATCAACAACTGCATTCACATTGACGCCGAATTCTAATTTATCATTAATCTTAGCATCAACCTTAGCATTTAAATTAAACTTTTTATAACGATCTGTTATAACAATTCCTTTCTCATCCAAAAAAGAACCAGATGCGTAGTAGTTCACGTTTTTTGAACCGCCAGAAACACTAATCTGATGGTTCTGTATATATCCCAGTTTTATTGTTTCTTCTACCCAGTCAGTTTGAGTTCCCAAAACATCAGAAGCAACATAAACTTTTTTCATATCATCTACCATAGACGCATGAGCTCCACTGGTCGGTCTACCCATTTCTGCATATATTTGTTCTGCTTTTATCTTCCAGTCTTCAGGACGTGTACGTTGTATTCCTTTCAACAGTCGCTCTTTAACACCACCATAACTATTTATGCGAATAGTAGGTTTAGAGCCTTCAGAGCTACCACTACGTGTAGTCACAATAATAATACCATTTGCACCTCTTGAACCATAAATAGCAGCTGATGCAGCATCTTTCAATACCTCAATAGATTCTACATCATTCATATCAACATCTGACAAATCTCCTGGGATAGGATAACCGTCTACTACGATCAGAGGATTCGTATCTGCAGAGATAGACCCAATACCACGTATCTGAATTTTAGGACTAGCTCCCGATTGCGCTGAAACATTTTGAATTTGCACACCCGCCAATTTACCAACTAACGCCTGGTCTGCACGAGAAACGGGCAATTGCCCCAGATTCTCATTTTTAATTTTTGAAATAGAACCTGTTAAATGAGATTTCTTCTGAACACCATAACCAACCACTACTACTTCATCTAGCTGTTGTTGATCCTCAGTCAAAGTTACATTTATTTTTGGCTGTCCTTTGCAAGCTACTTCTTTCTGAGTAAACCCGATATATGAAAATACAAGAATGTCTGCTTCTAAATCTGGTACACTAATTGAGTAATTTCCATCAATATCAGTAATACATCCAATAGTAGTCCCCTTTACAAGAATATTCACACCAGGCAAAGGCGAATGTGTCACATCTATAACTTGGCCTGTCACAATTTTCGTTTGGGCAAAAATCGCCATACCATACAGTTGCATCCAGCAAAACATGATTAACAAAAAAGTTCGCCGAGAAGCAGTTTGAAATAATTGTCTGTTCTTCATAAAACTATAAAATTAATGATTAACAATAAATATATATCACAATAAGATAATAATCCTAATAGTAGTTTTACCATCTTCCATAGCCATTCGCTACAGAAAAGTTGATCACCGCACAAATTGGTTTGCCAAAAATAATAGTATTTTTAATAATATCAAAGTAAAAAGAAGAAAAATATAAAATAAATCATATTACCACATAAGGGTTCTATAAATAACGATATACACATAAAATAGTACGCGTACATTATTATATTATTAAGCAAAAACCAATATAATATACTAATAATCAACATATTTATATTTAAACAAAGAAAGCAAAAGAAGAAAGGGAACAATCATAAAAAGTGCGCACAAAAAAATATTAGGTGAACCTATGATAAAAAACATAAAAAATATCTGGTATTTTATTTGCTCAAAATAAAATTAACCACTATTTTTGGAAAACCAATTTAAAACAAAGAAATACTCATGAAAACAAAAAGTATTCTAACAACTATTTTCTTATTTCTGGCATTTACAATCCAGGCCAAGTTACCAGAGCATCCCTGCTTATTGCTTACTCAAAAAGGAATTGAAAAAATAAAAGCTCAAAATAAGCCGGCTATGCTATTCAATACGACATTAACTCAAATAAAAAATCAAATATATCCTATCTTAAAACAACCGATAGAAGTTCCACTTCCTAAAGACGCAGGAGGTGGCTATACACACGAACAACATAAGCGCAACTATAATAACATGTATAATGCAGGTGTACTTTTCCAATTAACTGAAAAAAAAGAATATGCGGAATATGTAAAAAAAATGCTTATACAATATGCAGAAATGTATCCTAATCTACCCTTACATCCAATTCAAAAATCTAATTATAGAGGAAAGCTCTTTTGGCAAGGGTTAAATGAATGTGTTTGGTTAGTATACACATCTCAAGCCTATGATTGTATATATAATTACTTAAATCCCAAAGAAAGAGAGTTTATTGAAAATAATTTATTTAAGCCAATGGTTGAATTTATCGCTATACACAATAAATCCACATTCGAAAAAATTCACAACCACGCTACCTGGGCAGTAACAGGAGTGGGGATGATTTCCTATGTTATGGGAGATAAAGATATGCTAGAGAAAGCATTATATGGACTAGATAAAAGCGGAAAAAGTGGTTTTATTAGGCAAATAGATCAACTTTTTTCACCCGACGGATATTTCGAGGAAGGGCCTTATTATCAGAGATATTCATTACAGCCATTCATTATGTTTGCTCAAGCTATTGAGAACAATGAGCCTGAAAGAAAAATATTTGAATATAAAAATGGAGTAATATTAAAAGCCGTCACTACCCTATTACAAATGTCTGAAAACAACGGCCAATTCTTTCATTTCAATGACGCTTTAGACAAGACCTGGCACAGTACAGAGTTAGTTTGGGGTATTGATATCTCCTATAATAGAACAGGCAACAAACAACTATTATCTATAGCAAAAGAACAAAATACTGTTATCCTAAATGAAGCTGGATATAAAGTTGCTACTGACATAGAACTTGCACAACCTTTTATACATCAAACAATGGTCATAAGCGATGGAGCCAAAGGCGACGAGGGTGGCATTGGAATTCTACGCTGCCCAAATAAAAATAATGAAAGCTGTGTAGCTCTAAAATACACATCACAGGGTATGGGACATGGACACTTTGATAGGTTATCATTTACCTATTACGACAATAATAAAGAAATAATACAAGACTACGGGGCTGCACGTTTTTTAAATATAGAGCCTAAAAATGGCGGCCATTATTTACCTGAAAATAATAGCTTTAGTAAGCAAACAATAGGGCATAACACCCTAATAGTCGACGAAACCAGCCACTTCAATGGTAAATTGGACGAAGCATCAAAATACTCTCCCACATTCTATGCTTTCATCAATGGCGAACAGGTAAAAATGATCAGTGCAAAAGACAAACACGCTGTTCCCGGAGTAACTATGCAGCGAAATCTACTGCTAATCTCCCATCCTGCTTTTGAACATCCTCTCATTATTGATATATTCAAAATAATTTCACAAAAAAAACATCAATACGATTTGCCTTATTATTATAAAGGGCATCTCATTAATACTGATTATAAATACAACGCATTCGATACAACTCGCACTTTATTAGGCAGCAAAAACGGATACCAACATTTATGGATAGAAGCACAAGGAAACCCCAGGCAAGAGACAACTTCTACCACTTGGTTAAACGATAATAGATTCTATACATTAACCGCTGTAACCGATGAAAATACAGAGATATTTCTAACCAGAATTGGTGGTAACGACCCTAACTTCAATTTGAGAAACGATCCTTGCTTAATGTTTCGCCAGAAAGAGAGTGATAATCATACATTCGTATCTCTCATAGAAGCACACGGAGAATACAACCCACGTCTGGAATATACATTAGCTCCTTACACAAACGTACAAAACATCCAAATTATAATGGACACAGAGGAATATACTATCCTCAAAGTTACAACTAAAAATAAACAGGCCATAACTATCTGTTTTGCGAATACAGATAATAATCCACATTCTGTACATAAAATAAGAGATTATAGCTGGCAAGGAGTCTGCGAAATAAAATAACGCAAATAATAACTATTAAAAAAACAACATTATGAAAACATGTAGTAAAGTTTTTCTATTAGAAAATGAAATAAGTTGGGAACAAGTTGGTGAAGGTATTCAAAGGCAAATACTCGGATATGACGGACAACTCATGCTAGTAAAAGTGAAATTTCAGAAAGGGGCTATTGGAAACGCCCATGAGCATTTTCATTCCCAATCCACCTATGTTGTTAGTGGAGTGTTCGAATTTCATGTAAACGGAGAGAAGAAAATAGTAAAAGCCGGAGATGGAATCTATATGGAACCGGATGTCTTACATGGTTGTACCTGTCTCGAAGCTGGTATTTTAATTGATACCTTTAGCCCAATGCGTGAAGATTTTATAAACGAATAACTATCATGAAAATCAAAGGTGTAAGATGGTGGATTATTGGGCTAATCATGCTCATTACCATCATAAACTATTTGGATAGAGGTACTCTAAATTATATGTGGGTAGCCAATATTGAATACACTCTAACAGACTCTTTTAATCCTAGTCTTAGAGTGAACCAAGCCACTCAGATAAATGAGCAAACCTATCTTTTAACCAACGGTCAAGGCCATGAGATTCAAGTTGAAGCAAGTAGAATCTCACTAAAGGAGAAAAATGGCCAGACAATGGTAATAAACAAAGAGGGAATTGCCTATGATTTAGGACTAATCAGTACTGATTTGTCTACTGAAGAAGCTGCCAAGCAAGCTAAAGATATACTAGGAACGATTACCATATTTTTTATGATAGCTTATGGTATAAGCCAGTTAGTATCTGGAAAAATGTATGACAAAATTGGTACAAGAAAAGGATTCTTCGTTTCTGTATTATTATGGGGAGCCGCAGATGCCATGACATCACTATCACGAGGCATCCTTTCATTAACAACATTTCGTATGATGCTGGGATTAGGAGAAGCCGGTCCATGGCCAGGAACCACTAAAAGTAACGCTGAATGGTTTCCACAGAAGGAACGTGCATTAGCACAAGGTTTATTTGGTGCAGCAGCTTCGTTGGGTTCTATTTTTGCACCCATCATTATACTCATGCTGTATATTACACTTGGATGGAAGCTTACATTTGTAGTTGTCGGTGGTTTCGGTTTATTATGGCTAATCCCATGGATTATCATCAACAAAAAAGGACCTAAAGAACACCCATGGATTACTGATAAAGAAAAAGAATACATATTAACTGGACAACCGGAAATCAAGATTACCAATGACAAAGGCAAAGGCTGGAGAGAATTATTATCAAACAAAAAAAACTGGTCTGTTATTTTAGGACGTTTTTTTCTTGATCCCATTTGGTGGATGTTTGTCACTTATCTACCACTCTATCTAGCTGATGTCTTCAAACTTAATATAAAGGAAGTAGCATTCTCCGCATGGGTTCCTTATGTAGGCGCAATGGTTGGTAGTATTGCCGGTGGATGGATGTCAGGCTTTTTAATCCGAAAAGGAAAAAGTGTTGATTATTCACGTAAAGCTGCCATGTTATTGGGTGGATTTATTATCATCCCTTCTATAATTGCAGCCGTTTATTCTACAACTTCTATTATGGCAGTTATCTTTATGGCTTTCGTCTTGGGAGGTTTTCAATTTGTCATGACGAATATTCAAACAATACCCAGCGATCTACACTCCGGAAAATCCGTTGGCTCATTAGCAGGTCTAGGTGGTGCATCAGCCGTATTAGGAACTATTCTAGCAATATTATTTGCCCAATACATCACAAACTGGCTATTATTATTCTCACTACTTGCAGCATTAGTTCCATTATCATTATTATCCATATTTTTGACTGTCGGTAAAATAGAACAAATAAAATAAAGTTACACATATTCATTAAACTAAAAAATAATATGAAATTACAAGGTAAAGTAGCCATCGTAACAGGTGGAGCACGTGATTTGGGACGTGCAATCTCAATCAAATTCGCTCAAGAAGGAGCTAAAGTAGCTGTAAACTATTTCGACAACCCGGAAGATGCAGCAGAAACTTTAAAATTAATTCAGGCTGCAGGGTCTGAAGGAATTATTGTACAAGGTGATATGACAAAAGCAACTGATGTCAAAAATCTATTTGACAAAGCTATTGAAGCATTTGGAAATCACATTGATGCATTAGTTAATGTTGTTGGTGGAATTGTTGGTCGCAAATTAGTAACAGAACAAGACGAAACTTGGTATGACTTTTTAATGGATGTAAATATGCGTAGCGTATTTCTATGCACCCGCGAAGCTGTACCGTACATGAGTGCCGGATCTACCATTGTCAATTTTTCGTCTCTTGCAGCCCGTGATGGTGGCGGTCCTGGAGCATCTATGTATGCAACTGCCAAAGGTGCTGTTATGACTTACACACGTGCTATGGCCAAGGAGCTTGGTCCCAAAGGAATACGTGTCAACGCATTAGCTCCCGGCACAATAGCTACATCATTCCACGATCGCTTCAATACACCAGAAAACAGAGAACGACTGAAAGCCACATATGCCCTCCGTCGTGAAGGTGAAGCAAAAGAAGTGGCAGATCTAGTAATCTACCTTTCATCCGAGGATTCCTCTTATATTACTGGTGCAAACATAGATATTAATGGTGGTAGTTTCTTCTCATAAAACAATTCAAAATAAATAATATATAAAGATGGCAGGAGCCCAATATTGGCTTCTGCCATTTTAATATAAAATATCTATTTTGTAACAGGTGAGAGGAGAGTTTTTCCTTCAAAGTAATTTATAATATTCTGAAGGGCATAACGAGTGCTTTCTACACGTGTATCAATAGTCCCTGTGCCATTATGAGGTGATAATAGCACATTATCAAGCAGTAATAATTCCGAAGGTATTTCAGGCTCATTTTCAAATACATCCAACCCCGCACCAAATATTCTTTTTTTTTGAAGAAAATGTATCAATACTCTTTCATTAATCAGATTTCCCCTAGCTGTGTTTATCAATACCACAGAAGGTTTCATTAGATTAAACTGTTGTATATCAATCATGTGATAGGTTTCTGAAGTCGCTGGGGCATGTAATGATATAAAATCAGATGTAGCTAACAATTCATTCAAACTGACCCAATCAGCCTCATACGCATTTTCAATTTCTTGAGATAATCTTTTTCTATTATAATATATAATTCTCATACCACAAGCAGAAGCTCTTCTTGCCAAAGCTTGCCCTATCGCTCCCATACCAACTATCCCTAAAGTCTTTCCATATAAACTGATTCCAAGATTTTCCATCACATCAATTTCTATTCCTCTTGATGAACGTAATTTCCTATCACATTCAGAAATTCTTCTAGCCACATTCAATAACAAGGAAAAAGCCAGCTCAGCCGTTGGTTCAATAACCGGTTTCGGAGAATTGGTTACCAAAATTCCTTTTGTAATAGCATAATTAACATCTATATTATCATAACCTGCTCCAAAGTTTGCAATAATCTCCAAGTTAGTAGCACGATCTATAATTTCTTTAGTTACCTTAAATGCATAAGTAGGAAGCAAAGCATCACAACGCCCAATCCATCTATCAAGCATACAGCTACTAATCAATCCTTTATCAGGCATAATAATTTTATAATCATTTACAATTGTTTCAAAAGCCACTTTAGGAAGCTGATGAGTCACAAGAATCGTTTTCATATATACTACTAAAAAAATGTTTTACTATGACAACCTAATATACTTTTATGCAAAAATAAGTTTCCAAAATTGGAAAACCAAATATAAGCTAAAAAAAGAATACTAAAGCACTTAGCCGATCTCCAATCTAAACCGAATATATTTTCTAACATTTTGTTGAATCTATAAAAGAAGTATTTTGAATTAATTTGTATCTTTGCAAACATTTAATAAATTAACATATGACTGATATATTGAAGCTTTTAGAACCTGCTGGCGAAAATGCAACTGATGATATCATCAGACAAATTCGCTTTTTACTTGACTCTGGCGATTTACAACCTGGGGACAAACTTCCGGCTGAGCGTAAATTAGCTGAAAAGTTCCAAGTTGCACGTTCTCAGGTAAGGGAAGCATTTAAAAAACTAGAGTTTTATAATATCATTAAAACAATGCCACAAAGTGGCTCGGTAATCTCGGCCATTGAGTCTACTGCTTTAAATAGCTTAATCAGTGACATTTTAAAAATGGACAATTGCGACTTCCACTCTTTAGTAGAAGCCCGTTCTATTATTGAAATTAATGCTGCAAAACTTTGCGCAATTCGTCGTACAGAAGAAGATCTGAAAATGATAGAGAGCGCAATGAACAACTATAACAAAAAAATAAAAGAATGCGGTTCTGCATTAGAAGAAGATTTATACTTTCATCGTACTATTGCTGAAGGTTCTAAAAATACAGTATTAAAATCTATGATGATGACAATTACACCTGACATCATGGTAAATTATGCTAAATTTAATGTTTGTAAGACAAATTTTGAGATCCCAATAAGTGAGCATCGTCTTCTTTTCGAATATATTAAAAATAACAATGCAGAAGCAGCTAGTAATATTATGAGTCAGCACCTTACAGGAGTACTAAATTTTGCTAAAACACAACAAATTGCCCTCTAGACATAAAAAAACCAATTATAAAAAGCCCGAGAATCAATTTAACAATCAGGCTTTTTATATTAAATCATAAAGGATATTCCTCAAAAGCATACAGCAGCGTTGACAAATAACGTTCTCCCGTATCAGGCAGCAATACCACGATGTTCTTGCCCTCATTCTCCGGTAGCTGCGCCAATTCTGTGGCAGCACTCACAGCGGCTCCCGAAGAAATCCCCACTAACAGCCCTTCGTATCTTGCCAGTTCGCGGCTCGTACGAATAGCATCATCATTGGATACTTGCAGAATTCCGTCCACAACTGCACTATTATAGTTTTTGGGGACAAAGCCCGCACCAATGCCCTGAATTTTATGCGGCCCCGGTTTCCCCCCCGACAGCACCGGCGAGTCTTCCGGTTCTACGGCTATCACCTTCACTTCGGGATTATGTTTCTTCAAAGCCGCTCCAACACCACTCACTGTTCCTCCGGTGCCTACCCCGGCGACAAACATATCGACTTTCCCGTCCGTATCCTGCCAGATTTCCTGTCCGGTAGTACGCTCATGGACGGCAGGGTTAGCATGATTGTCGAATTGCTGCAAAATCAGCGAACCGGGAGTGACCGACTTCAATTCTTCGGCACACGCCATAGCGCCTTTCATGCCGTCCGCACCGGGAGTCAAGACAAGCTCCGCCCCAAGGGCTTTCAGCAAGTTGCGGCGCTCCATGCTCATAGTGTCCGGCATAGTCAAAATCAGTTTATAGCCTTTGGCAGCCGCAACAAAAGCAAGCCCCACCCCGGTATTTCCGCTGGTCGGTTCGATAATCGTCGCACCAGGTTTCAGCAGTCCTTTCGCTTCCGCATCTTCTATCATAGCCAGTGCGACACGATCCTTTACACTGCCCGCAGGATTAAAATATTCCAGTTTGACAATCACATGAGCTTTCAAGTCTTTACTCCTGCTATAATTATTCAACTCCAACAAAGGAGTGTTGCCCACCAAGTCGGTAAGCCGTTGTGCTATTTTTTTCATAACCTGTATAGTGAATTATTGATAATACAAAAATACGGCGAAGTCCGTTCATCCCAAATACCATAAATGTGGTAAATCCATACTATAAATGAGGGATATGTAGGAAAATTGGTGAGTATTTTATACCTTTGTAGCCACTTTATTAATAAAGGATATCATAATGAGTCCACTTAATTTTACTCACATCCTGACACAAGCAGTCGACGAGCTATCGGAAAGCGAATCTTACAAAGGACTGTTTCACCAGCACACAGACGGCAACCCATTGCCATCAGCTAAGGCATTGTGCGATATTATCGAATTGGCACGCGCCATTATCTTTCCCGGATATTTTGGAAATTCAACAGTCAACAGCCGTACGGTGACTTACCATATCGGAGTCAATGTGGAAAGACTGTTCGACCTGCTGACAGAACAGATACTTGCAGGACTCTGTTTCGGCAGCGATGATGAAGGCAGCTGCTGCACAGAGCTCCAGCGCGAGGAAGCCGCCTCAATCGCCGCCCGGTTCATCAGTCATTTGCCCGAACTGCGCCGCATACTGGCAACAGATGTGGAAGCCGCTTACAACGGCGATCCAGCCGCCCATTCGTTCGGTGAAGTCATCAGCTGCTATCCCGCCATTCGCGCCATCAGCAACTACCGTATAGCGCACGAACTGCTGGTGCTCGGCGTACCCCTTATCCCACGCATCATAACCGAAATGGCACATAGCGAAACCGGAATCGACATTCATCCGGGAGCCGCCATAGGCAGCTATTTCACGATAGACCATGGCACAGGTGTGGTAATCGGTGAGACTTGTATCATCGGCAATAACGTAAAACTATATCAGGGGGTGACCCTCGGAGCCAAAAGCTTCCCATTGGACGAAGACGGCAAGCCAATCAAAGGTATTCCCCGACACCCGATATTGGAAGATAATGTCATTGTCTACTCCAACGCCACCATACTGGGACGCATCACCATTGGAAAAAGCGCTACCGTAGGCGGCAACATCTGGGTAACGGAAGATGTACCGGCAGGCGCAAGGATAGTACAGACCAAGGCAAAGAAATAGGCCTGCAAAATGGTGAATAAGAAAAAGAGAAACGACAGCAAAATAGAGAATTGTAATTGTAAAATAGAAAATAAATTAGATGAGCGAACAATCATTTGAAATGATTGCCAAAACTTTCCAAGGACTGGAAGAAACATTGGCACAAGAACTAACCTCCTTAGGAGCAGACGAGATACAGATAGGACGTCGTATGGTATCATTCTGCGGAGACAAGGAAATGATGTACAAGGCAAATTTCTGCCTGCGAACTGCTATCCGCATCCTGAAACCTATCAAGCATTTCGTTGCAAAGAATGCCGATGAAGTGTACGAACAAATCAAAGCAATCCACTGGGAAGATTATTTGGACGTCGACAAGACTTTCGCCGTAGACGCAGTCGTGTTCAGCGAAGAATTCCGTCATTCCAAGTTTGTCTCCTACAAAGTGAAAGACGCTATCGTAGACTACTTTCGGGACGCCTACAACAAACGCCCGTCCGTACGTATCAGCAAACCGGACGTATTGCTGAACATCCACATTGCGGAAACCAAATGCACGCTTTCCCTTGATTCATCGGGTGAGTCCCTGCATCGCCGCGGTTATCGCCAGGAAGCTGTGGAAGCTCCCCTGAATGAGGTTCTGGCTGCCGGTATGATACTTATGACAGGTTGGCATGGAGAATGTGACCTGATAGATCCAATGTGCGGTTCGGGTACAATCCCCATCGAAGCGGCTTTAATAGCCAGAAACATCGCACCGGGCGTATTCCGTAAGGAATTTGCTTTTGAGAAATGGATTGATTTCGACCAGGAACTGTTCGACAAGATTTACAATGATGACAGTCAGGAACGGGAATTCGATCATAAAATATACGGGTACGACAACAACCCGAAAGCCAATGAAATCGCAACCCATAACATAAAAGCCGCAGGCGTGTCCAAAGACGTAACGTTGAAGTTACAACCGTTCCAACAGTTTGAACAGCCCAAGGAAAAGGCCATTATCATCACTAACCCGCCTTATGGCGAACGTATATCTACCAACGACCTGCTGGGCTTATACTCCATGATTGGCGAACGGCTGAAGCATGCTTTTATCGGCAACACCGCATGGATACTCTCTTATCGTGAAGAATGTTTCGACCAGATCGGACTGAAAGCTACTGCCAAGATACCTTTATTCAACGGTGCTTTGGAGTGTGAATTCCGCAAATATGAAATCTTCGACGGAAAATATAAAGAATTCAAAAAGCAAGAAAACGAAGAAGGCAACGATAAAGAAGAGTACAGACCATACGTATCAAGAGAGAGAAAGGAGTTCAAATCCGGTGAGAGAAGAGAATTCAAGCCAAGAGAAAGAAGAGAATTCAAACCGGATGAGAAACGGGAGTTCAAACCTCGCGGATACAGAAAACCGACAGACGGAGAATGGAAACCGAAGCGGGAGTTTAATAAAGAACGGGAATTTAACAGAGACCGCAAACCCAGAGAGTTCCGGAAATGGGACAACGAACGGACTAACGACTGATATCGCTATAAAAAGAAGAGCTATGAACATAAAGAGAAGCAGTAAAGTGATCATGGCGCTGTTGCTGGCAGCATCTGCTTTATTTACAACTGAGCTTATGGCACAAGATTTGAAGAAACCAACCTTGGAGGACCTGCTTTCCGGTGGTGAAACCTATCGCATCATTGAAAACCTGCCGAATTTACGGTGGTGGGGCGACGTATGCATAAAGCCCGGCATCGACTCATTGTTTGCCGTCAACCCCAAAACCGGAAAAGAGACACTGCTCACAACGCGGGAAAAGGTTAATCAGGTGCTCAATTCATTGATAACCCCTACGGCGGCAACAGCAGCCGTATCCGGACAGAAGAGAAGTAAAGTGCAGCATTTCTATAACACTGAATTCCCATGGCCGGACAAGCCGTATATGCTTATCAAACTGCCTACGGAATACATCGTTTACGACTTTGAAAAAGATGAATTCGTTCAAGGCATGCCGCAAGCAGGAAAAAGGAAAGGCAGCAACATCGACTATACTCCGGAAGGAGGACACATAGCCTATACCGTAAAGAACAACCTTTTTGTGGACAACAAGGCCGTAACCAAAGAACCCAAAGGAATTGTGTGCGGGCAGAGTGTGCACCGCAATGAGTTCGGCATCAGCAAAGGCACTTTTTGGAGTCCTCAAGGAGATCTTCTGGCCTTTTACCGTATGAACGAAAGCATGGTAACCCCCTATCCCCTGGTGGACATTACCCCCAGAATAGCTCTGGTAGATAAAATACGCTACCCGATGGCAGGCATGCTCAGCCATCAGGTTTCCGTAGGTATTTATAATCCGGACACTCAAAAGACCATTTACCTGAATACCGGCGACCCCACCAATCGCTACTTTACCAATATCAGCTGGGCGCCCGACGGAAAGAGCCTCTATCTCATAGAACTGAACCGCGAGCAGAACCATGCAAAACTTTGCCAGTATGACAGCAAAACCGGTGAACTGATGTCCACCCTCATGGAGGAAACACATACCAAGTACGTCGAACCCCAACATCCCATCCTGTTCCTGCCTTGGGATCACACGCTGTTCATCTACCAGAGCCAGCGGGACGGCTATAATCACCTGTATCTTTACAATACGGACGGCAAACTCATCAGGCAACTGACAAGGGGAGAGTGGCTGGTGCAAAAGATTTTGGGGTTCAACGCCAAGAAGAGGGAAGTAATCATCGCCTCTACGGAAGTGTCCCCTCTGCAAAGCAACTTATATAAGGTAAATGTGAATACAGGCAAATGCACCCCGTTGGATAATGGCAAGGGGATTCATGAAGGGATACTCTCTGCTTCGGGCAGTTACATCATCGACCGGTATTCTACTCCCGACGTTCCTCGCCAAATAGATATAATCACTACACAAAACGGGAAAAACGTAAGCCTGCTGACTGCAAAGAACCCGTATGAAGGTTTCATTATGCCTATGATAGAAACGGGCACAATCAAAGCTGCCGACGGCAAAACCGATCTCCACTACCGCCTTGTCAAGCCTGCCGATTTCAATCCCGGCAAGAAGTATCCTACGATTATCTATGTGTATGGCGGCCCTCATGCCCAATTGGTCACCAACGGCTGGATGACCGGTATACGCGGCTGGGACATCTACATGGCGAATAAAGGCTACATCATGTTCACGCTTGACAACCGCGGCAGTGAAAACCGCGGGCTGGAATTTGAGAACGTCACCTTCCGTCGTCTCGGCATAGAAGAGGGAAAAGACCAGATAAAAGGCGTTGAATTCCTGAAGAGCCTGCCTTATGTGGACGGTGAACGTATTGGTGTTCATGGCTGGAGTTTTGGCGGACACATGACCACCGCCCTGATGCTCCGTTATCCGGAGATATTCAAAGTAGGTGTTGCCGGCGGACCTGTCATCGACTGGAGCTATTATGAAATCATGTACGGCGAACGCTACATGGACACCCCTCAAAGTAATCCCCAAGGCTACAAGGAAACGAACCTGAAGAACCTTGCAGGCAATCTGAAGGGACATTTGCTCATCATCCACGATGACCACGACAGTACCTGCGTGCCCCAGCACACGCTTTCTTTCATGAAGGCATGTATCGACACGCGCACTTATCCCGATCTATTCATCTACCCCGGACATCCGCATAATGTCAAGGGACGTGACCGTATACATCTGCATGAAAAAATAACCCGGTATTTCGAGGATTATTTATAGAGCAGCAGTATTTTTTCAACCGTAAATAACTAAAACATACCTATATGAAAGTATTATTACTTGGCTCAGGTGGCCGCGAACACGCTTTGGCTTGGAAGATTGCACAAAGCCCCAAAATAGAAAAACTGTACATCGCTCCCGGCAATGCGGGCACAAACGCAGTAGGCGAGAACGTAGAGATAAAGGCTACGGACTTCCCCGCCCTCAAGGCTTTTGCCCTTGAGCAGAAAATTGACATGATTGTGGTGGGTCCTGAAGACCCGCTGGTACAAGGCATTTTCGATTACTTCAAAGGAGATGCCTCCACGCAGCACATCGCCATTATCGGCCCCTCCGAAAAAGGTGCACAGTTGGAAGGCAGCAAGGAGTTTGCCAAAGAGTTCATGCTGCGCCACAACATTCCTACCGCCCGCTACAAAAGCGTAACCGCCGATACACTGGAAGAAGGCCTTGCCTTTCTTGATACTCTTACCGCCCCTTACGTCTTGAAAGCCGACGGTTTGTGCGCCGGTAAAGGCGTACTGATTCTTCCCACTTTGGAAGAGGCCCGGAAAGAGCTGAAAGAGATGCTCAGCGGTATGTTCGGCGATGCCAGCGCAACGGTGGTTATCGAGGAGTTTCTCAGCGGCATAGAGTGCTCGGTATTCGTCCTGAGCGACGGTGAACATTACAAGGTATTGCCCGTAGCCAAAGACTATAAACGTATCGGGGAAGGTGACAAAGGACTGAATACCGGTGGTATGGGTAGTGTAACTCCCGTTCCTTTCGCCAACGATGAATTTATGGAGAAGGTGCGCAAACGCATTATAGAACCTACCATCAACGGCTTGCGCGAAGAAGGTATCCTGTACAAAGGTTTCATCTTCCTGGGCCTTATCAACGTACAGAACGAACCGATGGTAATCGAATATAACGTTCGCATGGGCGATCCGGAAACAGAAAGCGTCATGTTACGTATTAAAAGCGATATTGTGGAGCTTTTTGAAGGCGTACATAAGGTAGATCTCGACACCAAGACAATGGAGCTTGACCCGCGCACAGCAGCCTGCGTAATGCTGGTCAGCGGCGGTTATCCCGAAGCATATCAAAAAGGGTATCCGATGAGCGGTTTTGACTCTGCCGAAGCCACAGACAGCATCCTGTTCCATGCCGGCACTGCCGTAAAAGACGGACGCATCGTCACCAACGGCGGACGCGTCATAGCCGTCTGTTCGTATGGAGCGACCAAAGAAGAGGCTTTGGAAAAGAGTTATAAAGTAGCCGACATGCTAAGCTTCGAAGGCAAATACTTCCGGCGCGACATCGGATTCGACCTCTAACAAGCAATGAGAACCCAAAGATTCCAAAACCGGGTTACGGCGGGACGCTTCACGCTTCCCGTCGCCATTCTCCTATCAGTAGCCTGCTGGATACTGAGCGCTATTTTATTGCCCGATTTGGATGTGCAGAAAGACAATTATCCTTTGTGGAACACGTTCTGCAACTCATGTATTCCAGCCTGGGGTAACCGTCTTTCCAGTTTTATCCTATACTCCGTCATAGGCTATTTTCTGATCGGCCTGAACAATGCATTCGCCATCATCCGCATGCGTGCATCGGTGCAGACCGGCATTTATTTTCTATTGATTTCCGTTTGTCCGAGCCTGCACGTACTATATGCAGGAGATTTAGCGGCGATCGCTTTCCTGATAGCCCTGTTTTTCCTGTTCAAGAGCTATCAGCATCCCAAGCCTGCCGGTTATCTTTTCCACACATTCACATTCATCGGAACCGGCAGTCTGCTTTTTCCGCAACTCACGTACTTCGCACCCATATTCTGGATAGGCGCATATAACTTCCAGTCCCTCCACACCAAGAGCTTCCTCGCCTCACTCGTCGGTTGGAGCCTGCCCTATTGGTTCCTGCTGGGCTATGCCTACACCTCCGGACAAATGGACCTATTCTACCGACCGTTTCTGGAACTGGTGAATTTCCACCCTGTCCGGTTTAATTTTCAGCCATGGGAACTGGCCACAAGCGGATATTTACTCCTTTTATATATAGTGAGTTCAAGCCACTGCCTGATTGCCGGATATGAGGACAAGATACGCACGCGCAGTTACTTGCATTTCCTGATATTCCTGAACTTCTGCATTTTTGCCTACATAGGTTTGCAACCTGCCTTATATCCCCATTTGTTATCTTTGCTGCTCATCGGTATCAGCATCCTGATAGGGCATTTGTTCGTACTGACCAATAGCCGGAGTTCCAACATATTCTTCATCATTATGCTGGTCGGATTATTCACTTTATTCGGATTCAACCTATGGACGCTTTTGTAGACACACTGATACAGTTGCTGATTGACTGGGGTTATGCAGGGCTTTTCATTTCCGCCTTACTGGCCGGAAGCATTGTCCCGTTCAGTTCGGAGTTGGTGATGATAGCACTCGTCAAAGTAGGGCTAAGCCCCGCCATTTGCGTTCTTGCCGCAACATTGGGGAATACGGCTGGCGGCATGACCTGCTACTACATGGGATGTCTCGGCAAAACAGACTGGATTGAAAAATACTTCAAGGTAAAGAAGGAGAAAATCGACAAGATGCAGCGTTTTCTGCAAGGGAAAGGAGCGCTTATGGCTTTCTTTGCTTTCCTGCCTTTCGTAGGAGAGGCCATTGCCATAGCATTGGGATTTATGCGCAGCAACGTCACTCTGACTGTCTTCTCCATGTTTGTGGGGAAACTGATACGGTACATCGTCATGCTACTGGCATTGCAAGGGGCGTTGTCGATGATTAACGGTTAGTAATTTGTAGCACCCAATGATTTGTATGTGTGTATGAAACGGATTATAGAACGAACAGAAGACGGGAGCGCGACATTATTCGTGCCGGAACTGAATGAGCATTACCATTCGGTAAAAGGAGCCCGCACCGAATCTCAACATATCTTCATTGATATGGGGTTTAAAGCATCCACCGCTTTCCAACCGCGTATTCTCGAAATAGGATTCGGTACGGGCCTGAACGCTTTGCTCACTATGGAAACTGCCGGAGAAGAGAAAAGGGCGGTTCACTACACCGGCATCGAGCTCTATCCCTTGTCGTGGGAAGAAGTCGATGTTTTAAATTATAGCGACAATCCCCTATTTAAGAAACTGCACACTTCACCCTGGAACAAGGACGTGAACATTACGTCTTATTTTACGTTACACAAGGTACAAGGAGACGTTAGCCAAGTATTTTGTGACAGACCTTCAACTACTGACGGCGAATCATCCGCCAAATCTCCGGTACTCTTCACAGGCCACTTGTTCGACCTCGTTTATTTCGATGCCTTTGCTCCCGAAAAGCAACCGGAAATGTGGAGCGAAGAGCTTTTCCGGAATATATATGCCGGTATGGATACAGATGGAATACTGACTACATACTGTGCAAAAGGCGTTATCCGCCGCCTTCTACAAGCAGTCGGATTTACTGTAGAACGGCTCCCCGGTCCGCCCGGCGGCAAGCGCGAGATACTCCGGGCATCAAAAAAAGTAGAAGGGCAGACCTCAGGCTAAGGAAGAAGAACTGTACAACGGTTGCCCTGACCCTGAATTACTTATATTAAAACCATAAATAAAATAGATGAAAAAGATATATTTCTTACTGCTTGCAACTATACTGGCAGCTTCCTGCAAACCAAGAAGCAACCAAAGTCAAAACAGCAACGACAAACCCGTCATTACCGTTACCCTTGAACCATTGCGGTATTTTACCGAAGCCATTGCCGGCGATCATTTCACAGTAGTCAGCATGGTTCCCAAAGGTACAAGCCCGGAAACCTACGACCCTACGCCCCAGCAACTTGTAGACCTTGCCCACAGTAAGGCCTATTTCCGTATCGGCTACATCGGATTCGAACAAAGCTGGACAGACAAGCTGACAGACAATGCCCCCCACTTACAATTCTTTGACATGTCGCAAGGAATTGATTTGATTTATGACGATACGCACATCCATCATCACACAACGGATGAAGAGGAACATCCGCATGCCGCCGGGGTAGAACCCCATATATGGAATTCCACCATCAACGCGCAAATCATTGCAGGCAATATCCTAAGTGCGCTGTGCAGCATTGACAAAAACAATGAGGATTCCTATATGGAACGCTATAACGCCCTTTGCCGGCAAATAGAGCATACCGACAGTCTCATCCGGCAAACGCTTGCAACACCTGGCGCAGACCATGCCTTTATGATTTACCACCCGGCGCTTTCCTATTTCGCCCGCGACTACGGATTGCATCAAATACCTATCGAAGCCGGCGGCAAAGAACCCTCACCCGCACATCTGAAAGCACTGATTGACACCTGCAAAGACGAAAAAGTGCACGTCATCTTCGTGCAACCGGAATTTGACCGGCGCAATGCCGAACTCATCGCCAAACAAACCGGAACCCGCGTGGTTGATATCAATCCCCTATCCTACGACTGGGAGGCAGAGATGATGCATACAGCAAAGGCCCTGGCAGAGAAATAACCCCATTGATATGCCCATGAAACCAATTATTGAAATAAAGAACCTCAATGCCGGATACGACAGTCGTACAGTGCTTCGCGACGTAAGCCTCACCGTTTACGATCGGGATTTTCTAGGTATTATCGGTCCGAACGGAGGAGGCAAGACTACCCTTATAAAGTGTATTCTAGGCCTGCTCAAACCCTCTTCCGGCGAAATTATCTTCACATCTTCCCGCATGACGGGCAATTCGCAGCTCACCATGGGCTATCTGCCCCAGTACAACAGCATAGACCGCAAATTTCCCATCACCGTCGAAGAAGTGATCCTGTCGGGACTCAGCAGCAAGAAGCCACTCACTTCACGTTTCACGAAAGAACATAGGGAGAAAGCCAGTCAAGTCATTGTTCGCATGGGGCTGGAAGGACTGGAAGAACGCGCCATCGGTGCATTGAGCGGTGGTCAGCTCCAACGTGCCCTACTGGGCCGCGCCATCATCTCCGATCCCGAGGTAGTTATCCTCGACGAACCCAGCACCTACATTGACAAGCGTTTCGAAGCCCGCCTGTATCAGTTGCTGGCAGAAATCAACAAGGATTGCGCCATCATACTCGTGAGTCACGACATAGGCACAGTGCTGCAACAGGTGAAATCTATCGCCTGCGTCAATGAAACACTGGACTACCACCCCGATACGGGCATCACCGAAGAATGGTTGGAACGCAACTTCAACTGCCCCATAGAACTGCTGGGACATGCCACATTGCCACACCGGATATTGGGAGAGCATCATCACCATTAGGAGAAATGACGAAACTTTTGTTTTTGCATAAATTCCCCCTATATCTTTTAACCAATCCTAATAATACGCCTTATTGTCACTTATTTAGAACTGAAATCATTATCTTTGTGCCCATATATGCCGAAATTAAAATAAAATTATAACGAATTTCATCCGAATGAAACAGTACAAAACCGTAAACAACCTGATCGGTTGGATTACATTCATCATTGCAGCAACGGTTTATTGCATGACCATTGAGCCGACTGCAAGTTTTTGGGACTGCCCGGAGTTCATCACCACCGGTTATAAGTTGGAAGTAGGACACCCGCCCGGCGCACCGTTCTTCATGTTAGTGGCCAATCTGTTCTCACAATTTGCTTCCGATGCCACTACCGTAGCCAAAATGGTGAACTATATGAGTGCGTTGATGAGCGCCGCCTGCATCCTGTTCCTGTTTTGGAGCATCACGCACCTTGTACGCAAACTGGTGGTGAACGATGAGAACAATATCACCAAAGGACAACTGATTACTATCATGGGCAGCGGCCTCGTGGGTGCGCTGGCATATACATTCAGCGATACATTCTGGTTCAGTGCGGTGGAAGGAGAGGTATATGCTTTCTCTTCACTGTTTACAGCCGTTGTATTCTGGCTGATACTGAAATGGGAAGACGTAGCGGACGAACCACACTCCGACCGTTGGCTGATCCTGATCGCCTATCTCACCGGATTGAGTATCGGCGTTCACTTGCTGAACTTGCTCTGTCTCCCGGCTATCGTATTGGTCTACTACTACAAGAAAGTGCCCAATGCCAACGCAAAAGGCTCTCTATTAGCCCTTCTCGCATCAATGGTGCTGGTGGCAGCCGTATTGTACGGCATCGTTCCGGGCATTGTAAAAGTAGGCGGCTGGTTCGAGCTGTTCTTCGTCAACACACTCGGACTGTCTTTCAACAGTGGTGTCATCGTATATATCATCCTGCTGGCAGCCTGCCTCATTTGGGGCGTATACGAAAGCTATACCGAAAAGAGCAAGTCGCGCATGGCACTCTCATTCATCCTGACCATAGCCATGCTGGGTATTCCTTTCTACGGACATGGCGGCAGCTCTGTCGTTATCGGCATCATCGTCACCGCATTGCTGTGGCTCTATCTCAAGCCGGGTACGCAGGAGAAGATCAAAGAGAAATATCGCGTATCGGCACGCACACTGAACACATCACTATTGTGCACCATGATGATTGTCATCGGATATTCATCATACGCACTTATCGTGATCCGCTCCACCGCCAACACACCGATGGACCAGAACTCTCCGGAGGACATCTTCACGCTGGGCGAATACCTGGGACGCGAGCAATATGGTACACGCCCGCTGTTCTACGGTCCGGCATACTCCTCACAAGTAGCCCTGGATGTGAAAGACGGTTATTGCGAACCGCGCATCTCCTACAACGGAACCAAATACATCCGTAAGGAAAAGGCTTCCGCCGATGAGAAAGACAGTTATATTGAAATTCCCGGACGTATCGAATACGAATACGCACAAAATATGCTCTTCCCGCGTATGTACAGCAGTACGCATGCCAACCAATACCAAACCTGGCAGGACATCAAGGGATATGACGTCCCCTACGACAAATGTGGTGAAATGATTATGGTAACCATGCCTACGCAGTGGGAAAACATCAAATTCTTCTTCTCCTACCAGCTCAACTGGATGTACTGGCGCTACTTCATGTGGAATTTCGCCGGACGCCAGAACGACTTGCAAGGCAGCGGAGAAATAGAGCATGGCAACTGGATTACCGGCATCAAGTTCATCGATAATATACTCGTGGGCAACCAAGACTTGCTGCCGAAAGAACTGAAAGAGAACAAAGGACACAACGTATTCTACTGCCTACCGTTGCTGCTCGGCATCATCGGCCTGTTGTGGCAGGCCTACCGCGGTCAAAAAGGTATCCAGCAGTTCTGGGTGGTATTCTTCCTCTTCTTCATGACCGGTATAGCTATCGTGCTCTACTTGAACCAGACGCCGAGTCAGCCGCGTGAGCGTGACTATGCGTATGCCGGTTCGTTCTACGCTTTTGCCATCTGGATTGGTATGGGTGTGGCAGGCATTATCCGCCTGTTGCAGCACTACGTCAAGATGAAAGAGCTCCCCGCTGCAGCCATCGTTTCAGCAGCCTGCCTGCTTGTCCCCATACAAATGGCAAGCCAAACATGGGACGACCACGACCGCAGTGGTCGCTATGTGGCACGCGACTTCGGCCAGAACTACCTGATGTCATTACAGGAAACAGGCAATCCGATTATCTATACCAACGGTGACAACGACACGTTCCCCTTGTGGTATAATCAGGAGACGGAAGGTTTCCGTACCGATGCCCGTACCTGTAACCTTAGTTACCTGCAGACTGACTGGTACATCGACCAAATGAAGCGTCCAGCCTACGACTCTCCTTCCCTTCCCATCACATGGGACCGCATGGAGTATGTAGAAGGTACCAACGAATATATTCCGGTACGCCCTGAATACAAAAAGAGCATCGACGCCCTCTATGCCGAAGCCGAAAAACAAGCTTTGAACGGCAACACCGAAGCATTAATAAACGTGAAAAAAGAATTCGGTGAAAATCCTTACGAACTCAAAAACATACTGAAATACTGGGTACGCAGCAAAAACCAAGACTTGAAGGTAATTCCTACCGACAGCATTGTCATGAAGGTGGATAAAGAAGCCGTACGCCGCAGCGGCATGATGATACCGGGCGACTCTATCCCCGACTACATGCACATCTCGTTGAAAGGCAAACGCGCCCTTTACAAGAGCGAGCTGATGATGCTTGAAATGTTGTCGGAAGCCAATTGGGAACGTCCTATCTACATTGCAGTCAGCGTGGGACCGGAAAACCAATTGAATATGGGGAACCACTTCATCCAGGAAGGCCTTACCTATCGTTTCACTCCATTCGACACAGACAAACTGGGTGTAAAGATTGATAGTGAAAAGATGTACGACAACCTGATGAACAAGTTCAAGTTCGGTGGTATCGACAAGCCGGGTATCTACATTGATGAAAATGCGATGCGTATGTGTCACTCGCACCGCCGTATCTTCTCACAGCTTGTACAGCAGTTGGTACGTGAGGGCAAGAAAGACAAGGCAAAAGCTGCACTGGACTATGCCGAAAAGATGATCCCTGCCTACAACGTACCGTACGACTGGCAAAACGGCGCTGTACAAATGGCCGAATCGTACTACCAGTTAGGAGATTCTGCAAAAGCGGACGAGATGATGAAAACGCTTGCCGACAAAGCAGTGGAATACCTCACCTGGTATCTAAGCATGGACGACAGCCGCTTCGCGATCTCTACCCGCGAATTTGAATACCATTGGGCAGTGCTTGATGCCGAAGTAAAGATTATGAAGAAATATAATTCCAAACTGGCAGAGATATACGACCCGAAGGTAAAAGAGTTATACAACTTATATATAGAAAGACTTAAACAGTGATAACCGTTAATCATCAATAATCGTGTTTATAGAACAGCCTCCTGAGTTTGTTCGTAAGTTATACCCCAGCGCAGTCTGGCGAATGGATCCGAATGAGAGAGCCGTTTATCTGACTTTTGATGACGGACCTATCCCCGGAGTAACTCCTTGGGTTCTCGACTTGCTTGACAAATATAACATAAAAGCCACCTTTTTTATGGTGGGCGACAACATTCGTAAGCATCCCGATGAATTTCAAATGGTTGTAGAAAGGGGACACCGCATCGGTAACCATACTTTCAACCATCTTAGGGGATTTGAATACAACTTCAAAGACTATATGGCAAACGCGGAGAAAGCAAACGAAGTAATGCAAACAGACCTGTTCCGCCCTCCGCATGGGCACATGGGATGGACGCAGTATATGATGCTGAAACGCCGCTATAAAATAATAATGTGGGATTTAGTGACTCGCGATTATAGTAAGAAGCTGCGTGGGCCGCAAGTGCTTGCCAATGTTATGAGATATGCACGTAATGGCTCTATCATCACATTTCACGATTCCCTAAAGTCTTGGAACAATGGCAACCTGCAATATGCATTGCCACGAGCCATAGAGTTCCTAAAGGAAGAGGGGTACGAATTCAAATTACTTTGAGAAATAAAACATGAGAGTTGAAAGTCAGGCCGCGTAGCGTGAACTTTCAACTCTCAACATTTCAAGGCTATGAGATTTTCAACTCATCCACGCCTTTTTTAGTTTACTTTTACCGTCAACGGATTGCGTACTTTCTGAGCAAAGTCTGCCATATACTGATTCCAGGCAGCGGCAGTCTTGATATCTGCCCTGTCCCATGCAAATCCCCAATAATACACATATTCTGAACCCGGTTCATAATCGCTGACAGCAAGTACATGACCGTCGGCGTTATTACGCTCTTTCTTCTCCTTTTCAGAGAAAAGTACGGTTTTGGCATCTTTGACAACCGTAGGAACAGCAGCTCCTATAAAGATTTTACCATTGTCGGGGCCTGTCGTAGGGTCTACATAAGTAATGTAACCGTTAGCGGCATCGGCAACAACAGCTCCGTCCGGTTCATGCAGCACAATGCCTGTAACAATAGGCAATGTTTCTTTCAGGTTAGAGTATGATACGGCTGTTTTGTTCAGGTGCGAACCTGCATCCAGTGTAATCAGACGCGTCTCTACAACAGTCGAGTCACCCTTTACGGTCAAAGGATTGAACTCCAGCCTTACCGTAAAGCGCAATGGGCCATTATCCAGAATTTCCTGGCTCTTATAACACCAGGGATAGATGATGCTGTCATCCACCATTAACGCAGCTACACCGGCTCCCAATGTAGGACCCACCGCATAGCAATCCATTCCATGTCCATGGTCGATATGATAAGACAATTCTTTCAACAACCCGGCAGCCTTCTCCGGCTCCGTTTTCTTCAATTCTTTCAGTTTCGCGCGAGTTTCCTTATCGGTCTCCTTTGCATACATGCCCTCCAGTATCGGTTCGGAAGTATCGCGCTTGGTAAACAGGTCATAACCAAATCCACGCTCCCCTTTTGCCTGCAAAGCAGGGCCATACGCGCGGAAAGCCACCAAGTCGTTTTCCCAGGCCATATCATCCATACGTTCGGGATAGCATTTGCCGCAAGCCTTTACATCGAAAGATTCCGGAATACCGGCTTGTATGGTGTAAGTGGCAGAACTATTGGCAGCTACCGTAGCGGGAAATATAACTTTGCCGTCATAGGTAATCTGATAAGGGAGCTGTTGCCCGTCGACATTCAGAACCACAATCTGTGCCGTATCTGCCAATCCCAACCGGTTTGTAACAGTTTCCATAGATACCTCTATCACCTCATTAGAGCGCTCCAAAGCCAACGGGTTGGTTACCGTAACGGTTACCGTCTTACTTTCGTTACAAGCGAAGCAAAACAAAGCCGTCATACATAATAAAAGAAGTTTCTTCATTGATTAATGTGCTAATGTGACAATATATAAATGACTAATACGTAATGTGCCAATACCCAAATCACTACGCCATACATAGCGCAGCCAATTGGCATATTGGCACATTATCAAATTAGCAAATTAAAATTTACTTAGGTTGTTTTCCGATGTAAGCCAAGATACCACCGTCAACGTACAGCACATGTCCGTTAACCGCGTTAGAAGCCTCAGATGCCAAGAATACAGCAGGACCTGTAAGTTCTTCCGGATCCAACCAACGACCGGCCGGAGTCTTAGCGCAAATGAATGAGTCGAACGGATGACGGCTGCCGTCAGCTTGTTTTTCACGCAACGGAGCAGTTTGCGGAGTAGCGATGTAACCCGGACCGATACCATTACATTGAATGTTGTATTCACCGTATTCAGAGCAGATGTTACGAGTCAACATCTTCAAGCCGCCCTTAGCTGCAGCGTATGCAGATACAGTCTCACGACCCAGCTCGGACATCATAGAACAGATGTTGATAATCTTACCATGACCCTTCTTCATCATTGCAGGCAGAACAGCCTTAGATACAATGAACGGAGCGTTCAGGTCGATGTCTATAACGCGACGGAAATCGGCAGCTTCCATTTCGTGCATAGGAACACGACGGATAATACCTGCATTGTTCACCAAAATATCGATAGTGCCTACTTCTTTCTCAATAGTTGCTACCATAGCCTGAACAGCCGGTTCATCAGTCACGTCGCATACATAGCCATGTGCCTTGATACCCTTTTCAGCATAAGCAGCCATACCTTTATCCACCAATTCCTGATTGATATCGTTAAAACAGATTTTAGCACCTTGCTCTGCAAAAGCTGAAGCAATAGCAAAACCGATACCATAAGAAGCACCTGTAACGAGGGCTACTTTACCTTCCAAAGAAAAATTCAAATACTGATTCATGATGTTTATTTATTTTAGGTTGAAAAATAGTGTTATTTTAAGTCTGTAATCAAAGAAAAGTCCTGATCCCCGTAGTCCAGATTCTCACCACCCATACCCCATATAAAGGTATAATTGTGCGTAGCGGCAGCAGAATGGATAGACCATTCGGGAGAGAGAACGGCCTGGTCGCCTTTCATCCACACATGGCGGGTTTCGTCTACTTCGCCCATAAAGTGGCAGATAGCATGGTCTTCCGGTATTTCAAAATAGAAGTAGGCTTCCATACGGCGGCTGTGGACATGTGCCGGCATTGTATTCCACACACTGCCCGGAGCAAGCTCCGTCATACCCATTTGTAACTGGCAAGTCGGCAATACCTGATTAACCAGCATCTTATTAATATTACGATGATTGGAACCTTCCAAAGAACCCATTTCGGCCACAACCGCGTCTTTCTTCGTTACTTTCCTATCAGGATAATTGCGATGAGCCGTTACCGAATTAAAATAGAATTTAGCCGGATGGGCTGCATCCTTGCTCTCAAAAGTAACTTCACGATCGCCCGAACCCAGATAAAGGGCCTCCTTATAACCCATTTCAAAGACGGCATCACCGGCTTTCACAACCCCCGGTCCGCCTACATTGAAAATGCCAATTTCACGACGAGTCAGGAAATAAGGCGCCTTCAAAGGATCAATAGCTTCCAGTTGCAATACTTCACCTACCGGCATAGCGCCACCCACTACCATACGGTCGTACATGGAATACACCATGTTTACTTCATTGGGAGAAAATACTTTCTCTATAAGAAAATCACGGCGGATTCTTTTTGTATCATAACTTTTCGCATCCTCCGGATGAGCAGCGTAGCGAATTTCATAGTTTGTTTTCATGATTTTATTACGTTTTTAAGTTATCAAGTAAATAGCCGAACGGCACGTCGTTTACGTACACGATTGCAAATGTAGGAAAAGAAAACGGCAAAACATCGCGTTTTTGTCCTAATTATCTATCAAAATTGTACAAAGTAAAGGGAAAAATGGCATAAAACCGGCCATTTCAGAAAAGAGCAACCATTAAACGCGGCGTAATACAAAATAAGCTCCAACAATCAGTAATTGTCAGAGCTTATTATTTCGTTGGACTACCAAGATTCGAACTTGGACAAACAGAACCAAAACCTGTTGTGCTACCATTACACCATAGTCCAAACTTATGTGCTTTCTGTTAAAAAGCGGTGCAAAGATAGAAGTATGTCCCGAAATATGCAAATATTTCGGGACATTTTTTCATCAGCTTCTATTATTTCGCGATAATCAGGTAATAATTCTTCTTACCACGCTGTACCAGCAGATACTTATCGTCCAGCAAATCAGCAGTTGTAACAACCTGATCGAAAGCGACCAGCTTCTCCTTGTTTAAAGAAATGCCACCGCCTTGTACCAGCTTACGCATTTCACCTTTGGATGCAAACACAGCTGCATTGTCCACAAACAAGTCAACGGCCTTCACACCGGCTGTCAATGCATCACGAGACACCTCAAACTGGGGAACTCCCTCAAACACTGCCAGCAGCGTATCTTCATCCAGCTTCTTCAATGCTTCAGAGGTAGCGTTGCCAAAAAGAATATTAGAAGCATCAACAGCCGCATTATAATCCTCTTCAGAGTGTACCATAATTGTAACCTCCTTAGCCAGGCGCTTTTGCAGGACGCGCAGGTGGGGAGCTGTTTCGTGCTCGGCTGTCAGAGCCTCGATTTCCTCTTTAGACAAAGAAGTAAATATCTTGATATAGCGTGCAGCATCAGCATCACTTACATTCAGCCAGAACTGATAGAACTTATAAGGAGACGTATAACGAGGATCGAGCCAGATGTTACCAGATTCCGTTTTACCAAATTTACCGCCGTCCGCTTTTGTAATCAGAGGGCTTGTCAGGGCAAACACTTCACCGCCATTGGTACGACGAATCAGCTCGGCTCCCGTAGTGATGTTACCCCACTGATCCGAGCCACCCATTTGCAGCTTGCAGCCTTTAGTCTCATACAGATGCAAAAAGTCATAACCTTGCAGCAGCTGGTACGTAAATTCAGTGAAAGAAAGACCATCGCGAGCCTCCCCGTTCAAACGCTTCTTCACAGAATCCTTGGCCATCATATAGTTTACAGTGATATGCTTACCTACCTCGCGAGCAAAATCAAGGAAGCTGAAACCCTTCATCCAATCGTAGTTGTTCACCAATTCTGCACGATTAGGGGCGTCCGAATCAAAATCCAGGAACTTGCTCAACTGCTTCTTCATACCTGCCATATTGCGCTGCAAAGTTTCTTCAGTGAGCAGATTGCGCTCTGCCGATTTGCCGGAAGGGTCACCAATCATACCCGTAGCACCGCCTATCAGCGCCAACGGCTTATGACCGCAACGCTGGAAGTGACGCAGTATCATCACACTGCAAAGGTGTCCGATATGCAGAGAGTCTGCTGTAGGATCAAAACCGATGTATGCAGTCACCTGTTCCTTTGCCAACAGTTCTTCCGTACCCGGCATCATATCGTGGAGCATGCCACGCCATTTTAGTTCTTCTACAAAATTCATCGAATGATTAACTATTAATTATTTGATTTATACTTTGTCTGCGGCAAAAGTACGACTCTTTATTCTAACAAACAACTCTTATCGTTTAAAAAAGACTTTGTCGATATTTTCCTGCATATCTTCCATAAACCTATCCAAGGGTATGCCGCGAACCTCGGACGCCCGCCTGTACAATTCCATAATTGGCACACCACTCTCGTCAGTCTCCAAAAGCAAACGTCCGGCAGGAACGGTCCGAAGGGATTCTTCCTGATACTTCTCCCCGAAAGAAAGATAAAATCCATGTCTCACATAGTCTTGCGCCAAAGCCGGCTTCCCGCGAAACCCATGAATAATCCAGGGATTGGCAGGCTGCAACCGCTGTTTCAACTTCAGCAACTCCTCCACTGCTTTCACCAAATGAATAACTAACGGTTTGCCAAGCTCCACAGACAGTTGTGCCTGATATTCAAAGACCTCTATCTGCACGGCTATCGGAGCATCTGCCAGTTTATCCAAACCAGCCTCCCCTATAGCAAGAACCTGCGGATGCCCGATCAAAGAAGACAGCACATTCATCTCACACCGCACATTCGAAGTAATAGCAGCCGGCACATACCAAGGATGTATACCCACTGAATACCATTCCCCCTCTTTCGGAGCAAAAACATCCGGATAACAGTTTACGATAGCCGTCCCGGGGATTCGTGGCAAGCGATGCGTATGTATGTCGACAGGACGCTTCATGGAACGGGATCATATCCGGAACCACCCCAAGGATGACAACGCAGAACACGTCTTATCGCCAGATAAAGCCCTTTGAACGGTCCATGTTTCTTAATAGCCTCAACAGCATATTGGGAACAGGTGGGAGTAAATCTGCACGACGGGGAAGTCATAGGTGAGATACACTTCTGATAGAAATAAATGGGAAGCAACAGCAGGTATGAGAACAGCCGTTTCATGGTTCAAGAGTCGTGGAAGGCATGTCCGTATTCGGAGCTGCCATTTTTTCGGTTATGCGCACCAAAGCAATCCTCATCCTATCCTCTATTATGGAAGATTCCACCAGCTGATCGGAGAGGTAAATAAAGGCAATAGCAAGCCGACACTTCCTTTCTACCAGAATATTCAGCAACTCGTGCTTATTTACGCGATAAGCCTCACGTATCTGACGTTTGACACGATTACGCTTCACCGCCCGCTTGAAACGGCGTTTTGAAACACTGATAAGAATGGAAGCATCCGCCTCCAGTTCTTCCACCGGCAAATATACCACACGCAACGGAAAGACCGAAAACGAACGAGAACCGCCCGCAAACATCTTCTCTATTATCTTTTTCTTATCCAGCCTTTCGACCTTATGTAAGGTATTTGCCATGAGTAAATTACAAATTATGAATTCAATAAATCACGAATTATGGGTTGCGATTATAAAAAACGAGCTACAAGGTCTGCGACATTTAAGCACCGCACCCGTAGCCCGCTATTTCTATTGTTACGACTACAAGCCACAAGCCGGCAGGCTCATAACTTATAATTCATAACTCATAATTCTTTTCACTTTCCTTTATTGTTCTCCTTAATGAACATATCGAGCGCTGCCGTCATTGAGGGCGCCTGCACACAGGGAGCTTCCAAATCCAAACGGAGCCCGGCATCGCGGACAGCTTGCGCTGTTGTAGAACCGAATGTTCCGATCTTAATTTCTTTCTGTTCAAAATCGGGAAAATTCTTCTTTAAAGAAGACACGCCTGCAGGACTGAAAAATACCAGCATATCATAGTCGAACTTCTCATCCGGAGTAAAGTCATTACTTACCGTACGATACATAACTACTTCCGTATGCTGAATTTTACTCTTATCCAACAAGTTCTTAATCTCTTCCGTATGCACATCCGACATCGGCACCAAATACTTTTCAGTCTTATGCTTTACAATCGAAGGCAACAGATCATCAAACTTTCCGGTATTTCCAAAGAAAATTTTACGCTTACGATACTGTACATACTTCTGAATATACAAGGCTATTGCTTCTGTCACGCAGAAATACTTCATGGTTTCAGGAATTGTCACACGCAATTCTGTGCAAAGATGAAAAAAGTGATCGATTGCATGACGCGAAGTGAAAATAACGGCAGTATGATCTAATATAGACACCTTCTGCTGTCTGAACTCTTTCGCTGAAAGGCTCTCTACTTTGATAAACGGGCGAAAATCTATTTTCACACCGTACTTCTCGGCAATGTCGTAGTAAGGAGATTTCTCTGATGCCGGTTTCGGCTGCGACACAAGTACTTTCTTAATTTTCAACGTCCTAAAATTTTATTATCAAATAATCGTTTAGTTGTATCACTCCTTGATATAACATCAAACAAGGCATGATTTCAAGGGCACAAAAGTACAAAATTAAAAGGAAACCGCCATGTAAATTGTTACAAAAAAGCTTTAACCACTTATAGAGCATCAATATTTTAGTAAAAAATGCCAAAATCAATCCGATTATTATCGTAAGTTGCAGACTTAAGTCGAAATAGACTATAAACAAAACGAATGGAAAGAGGGTAAACCCAAGATAATAGAGCAGGGTAGAATACGATTCGAGCCAAAGCGTTGTAACACTTTCGTCAAAAAAAATCCAACCCAATACAGAGTAAAGAACCCATTTAAAGAGCAGATAACAAAAACTCACTCCAATATAAATTCCCAGTAACATGAAAGGAGAAACATGGCGCACCAATTCCGGCTGAACATCATTGCAGTAATTAAAAATGCAGACACCGGCAAGAATGCAAGTTTGCAAAATCAACAGCAACAAATAGCGCATATCGCCTGCTGTGGAAGTAGCAAATATACTGGTACGCTCACGATGCAGCAAGAAATCCTTTACCAATTGCAATAAAAAACGACGGCTGCGGGAAAGAACATAAGCCGACAAAAAGAAGCAACATAACAGGATAACAGTAATGCCGTCGTCCATTCGTGGAGAATAAGGGATAGGGATTCCCTGCGCTCCACCTGCCGCCCATGCCATCAACTCACTCATCATATTGCAGCAAACTTACGGATAGAAACGTCCCACAAAGGAACAGTATGCACCAATTCCACAGCTTCCCGAACCGTTTTGGCTACATGCCAGATAGAACCATGCTGCGTACGCATGAAATTTTCCTCCACAGCCCTCTGAAGCATGGCAAGTAGCGGATCAAAATACCCTTTGACATTCAGTATTACCACCGGATTCAGATAAAGTCCCAATTGTTTCCAAGTGATGATTTCGAGCAACTCTTCCAAAGTGCCGCAACCTCCGGGCAACGCAATCACAGCATCACTCAAATCTGCCATCATTTTCTTGCGCTCGTGCATGCTTTCCACTTCTACAAGCCGGGTCAATCCCGTATGATGCCACCCTTGCTCAACCATAAAACGGGGTATCACTCCTGTTACTTCCCCTCCCGCCGCCAGCGCGGCATCCGAAACAGCAGACATAAGCCCCATATTGCCGGCGCCGTTTATCAATCGGATATGTTGCTGTCCCAGCAATGTACCCAACTCATAGGCCGTATCAAAATAAACCGGATCAATTTTGGTGCTCGAAGCACTGTATACACATACGGAAGCTATCTTATTCATCATCTTTCAGCGATATCGGTTATACTTGTTGCAAAGGTATATGATTTTAAGGAAATTTGAAAAAAGAAGCTGCTCATTCTGCTCCGGAGTATTCCAAAGCCAGAAAGGCAGCTTTCTATAATAAATAGCCTGTAAAGCTATGCTGATTACTTATCAGTCAAGGATTAATGTTGACAATTACAAGGGATTGGCAACGAGGCTTCATCAGAGACCGAAAGCTGCCTTCACCTTATCAACGTAATCCAGTTTTTCCCAAGTGAACAGTTCCACAGTCACATCCTTATCACCTTCATAGCGTGACTTGAAATGTTTGGTAACAACCTGCGGCTCACGTCCCATATGGCCGTAAGCGGCAGTTTCCTGATAAATAGGATTGCGCAACTTCAAACGGTCTTCAATAGCTTTCGGACGAAGATCAAAGATTTCGTCAATTTTCTTAGCTATCTCACCATCGCTCATGTTCACATGACCACGTCCATAAGTATTTACATATATATTAATAGGACGTGCCACACCGATGGCATAGGATACTTGCACCAGCATTTCGTCTGCCACACCGGCAGCAACCAGATTTTTGGCTATATGACGGGCTGCATATGCGGCGCTGCGGTCCACCTTACTAGGATCTTTACCGGAGAAAGCGCCACCGCCATGCGCACCCTTGCCGCCATAAGTATCTACAATAATCTTACGCCCTGTCAAACCTGTATCCCCATGAGGACCTCCGATTACAAATTTACCCGTAGGATTAACGTGATATTTAATATCATTGTTAAACAACGACAGCACTTTCTCATGATGGATAGAAGCGATGACACGAGGCATCAAAATATTGATAACATCGTTGCGGATGATACCCAGCATCTCTTCATCCGCTTTCAACTGAGCTGCTTCGCTGTCATCAGCGGGCAGGATGAAATCATCATGTTGGGTGGAAACGACAATCGTATCGATGCGGACGGGGTTACCGTTATCATCATATTCAATGGTCACCTGGCTCTTGGAATCCGGACGAAGATAAGTCATTGCCTTACTTTCACGACGGATATCTGCCAATACCTGCAAAATACGGTGAGCAAGGTCCAATGAAAGCGGCATGTAGTTTTCCGTCTCATTAGTGGCATATCCGAACATCATACCCTGGTCGCCTGCACCTTGTTCCATTGGATCCTGGCGCTCCACACCACGATTGATATCGGGACTCTGTTCGTGAATAGCGGAAAGCACGCCACACGAGTTACTCTCGAACATATACTCGCCTTTGGTATAGCCGATTTTCTTGATTACTTCACGTGCGATAAGTTGAAGATCAACATACGCCTTGGTTTTCACTTCTCCAGCCAGCACCACCTGTCCGGTAGTAACCAGAGTTTCGCAAGCTACTTTCGAACTGGGGTCATAAGCCAGCAGTTTGTCAAGCACAGCGTCCGATATTTGATCGGCCACTTTGTCGGGGTGTCCTTCAGACACCGATTCGGATGTGAATAAATATCCCATTTCAATCAGAAATTAAAAATGAATAATTAAAAATGGAGATGAGGGAAGTATCATCAATGAGTAGGAATGCAAATCTTGATACACCGTAGTGCCGTCAGAAAAGGATGTGTTTTAGCATTTTTTTCTGTGGTTGCAAGCTACTCAAATCTTTCCACATTTCATTTTCGGCTGCAAAGATAAAGAGAAATACGATATATGCACCACAGATTACACAGATTAACACAGATTTATTTCGCCTATTTCAGCACTTCCTCTAAATCTACGAGTGCAGGCAATACACTTTGCAAACCGTCCGGATAGATTTCCTTTAGCGGACGCATCACAAAATCGCGTTCCCACATCAAAGGATGCGGCAGTTTCAGTTCGACTGCATCGACGCGTACAAGCTCCCCTCTAGCGGCAAAACAGAGCAGCAAGTCTATATCTATCACCCGATCACTATATACCCTGCCGACAGATTTATGCGTACGTCCCATTTCACGTTCTATCTCCTGAGTGAAATGCAGGACAGACAACGGCGGAAGCAGTGTCTCCACACAAGCCGCCGCATTCAAGAATGTGTGTTCGGAGGAAAAGCCCCATGGAGCGGTGGTATAAAAAGCGGACAGAGAAATTACTTTCCCCACCCGCTCTTCTATTTTCCGGACGGCGAGACGGAGATTATGCTCCTTATCGCCGAGATTAGTTCCTAAACTAAAGTAAACGTACATCAAAACAAAATAGATTCACTTAATGCCAATCACTCTTTACTTATCCGTAATCAGCATTGCATCGCCATAAGTGCCGAAACGGTAATCTTCCTTCAACGCTACGTTATAGGCCTCCATTACCTGCTCATAACCGCCGAAAGCGGCAACAATCATCAACAGGGTGGAAAGCGGCATGTGGAAGTTGGACACCATTGCATTGGCAACCGTAAAGTCATACGGAGGGAAGATAAACTTGTTTGTCCAGCCTTCATACTCCTTCAAATGACCGTCTGTGCTGACGGTGCTTTCTATCGCACGCATCACCGTAGTACCTACGGCGCACACTTGCCTATTCACATCCTTGGCGCGGTTCACAATTTTTACAGCTTCCTCCGTAACAATCATCTGTTCAGAGTCGGTTTTATGTTTTGTAAGATCCTCCACATCAATATCGTGGAAGTTGCCCAAACCGGCATGCAGAGTGATGTAGGCAAAGTCAATTCCTTTAATCTCCATGCGCTTCATCAACTCGCGGCTGAAATGCAGGCTCGCCGTCGGAGCAGTTACAGCACCCTCATTACGGGCAAAAATAGACTGGAAACGTTCCGAATCCTCCGGTTCTACCGGACGGTTGATGATGCTGTGCGGCAGCGGAGTTTCGCCCAACGCATACAGAGCTTTCTTGAACTCGTCATGCGGCCCGTCGTAAAGAAAACGGAGAGTACGTCCGCGTGAGGTTGTATTGTCAATCACTTCAGCCACCATAGAATCATCCTCACCGAAATAAAGTTTGTTACCGATACGAATTTTGCGGGCAGGATCCACCAGCACATCCCACAAGCGCAACTCCTCATTCAACTCACGCAACAGAAATACCTCGATACGGGCGCCGGTCTTCTCCTTGTTGCCGTACAAACGGGCGGGAAATACTTTCGTATCATTAAAAATAAATACATCCTTATCATCGAAATACTCCAGAATATCCTTAAACATACGGTGTTCGATTTCGCCCGTCTTTCTGTGTAGTACCATCAAGCGTGACTCATCTCTATACCTTGTAGGATGTAAGGCAATCTTCTCTTCAGGAAGTTTAAATTTAAACTGCGACAGTTTCATAATTATAATGTGCTAATGTGCCGATGTGCCAATGTGCCGATGAAGCGCAAGACAACAGCACTGTGTTAATAATCAATTTTCTTCTATTACGACTTCTTGTCCGTCTATCCACTCTTTGAACGCGAGCGGGTCGAGACAATCTTCTATACGGACATCCCCCACGCGTGTACGTTCCAAAGCAGTGAGGTGGGCACCGCTATGCAGAGCTTCACCGATGTCGCGTGCCAGAGCGCGGATGTAAGTTCCCTTGCTGCATACCACCCGGACTTTGATCTCCGGAAGATTGCACTCCAGCAGCTCAATCTCGTCAATCACCAGCAATTTGGGCTTCAGCTCCACTTCCTCCCCCTTGCGGGCAAGGTCATACGCGCGTTTACCGTTCACCATACAAGCCGAGAATGCAGGCGGAACCTGCTGTATCTCACCTACAAACCGCTTCAAGGTTTCCTCTACCAGTTCCCGCGTAATATGTTCCGTAGGATAGGTAGCGTCTATCTCGTGTTCCAGGTCATAAGAGGGAGTGGTAGCACCCAACCGAATGGTAGCCACATACTCCTTCGTATGGTATTGGAATTCTTCAATCCGCTTCGTCGCCTTGCCCGTACACACTATCATCACTCCCGTAGCGAGAGGATCGAGCGTACCTGCATGCCCCACCTTCAGCTTCTTTACTTTTATCCGCCGGCAGATATGGTAACGGGCATGCCCTACGACCTTAAACGATGTCCAGCCCAGCGGCTTATTGAAAAACAGAACTTCGCCTTCTTTAAAATCCATCATCACACCACCTCTAGATTGTGTCCTGTGAGCAACAGCAGAAGGATGATTCCTCCAACAATAATACGATACCAGCCAAACGCCTTAAAGCCATATTTCGTCACGAAGCTGATGAAGAACTTAATGGCAAGCAGAGCTACCACAAAAGCCACCACATTACCGATTATCAATGCCGGCATATTATTCATGATAATCTCCGTTCCGCCATCCAAAAAGAGTTTCAGCATCTTATACATCGTGGCTGCAAACATTGTGGGAACGGCCAGAAAGAAAGAGAACTCAGCCGCAGCCTTACGGGTCATCTTCTGCGCCATACCGCCAACAATGGTCGCCATGGAACGTGACACGCCCGGTATCATCGCAATACACTGGAACAGACCAATATTGAAAGCCTTCCTCTCCGTCAGGACAGTATCCTCGCTGCCTTTTGAGAATATCTTGTCGCAGAACAGCATAAACACGCCGCCGATCACAAGCATCACAGCCACTACGGTCACACTTTCCAGCATCTCATCAATCTTGTCGCTGAACAGGAAACCCAATATGGCCGCCGGGACAAATGCCACCAGCAACTTCCAATAAAAATCGAACTTATGCAGAAAGCGTTTCAATGCGGAAGTCCCCGCCGGAACCGGTGTATGGTTCAGACGGAAAAAGCGCTTCCAATACAGCCAAACCACTGAAAGAATTGCACCAAACTGTATAATCACCGTAAAGGCTTTCACAAACTCCGTACTCTCTATACCCAGCAGATTCTGCGTAATAATCATGTGCCCCGTAGACGAAACTGGCAAAAACTCTGTCAATCCCTCTACAATAGCTATAATAATCACTTCAAGCGTACTCAAATCTCCCATAGTCATTCTTTTGTTTCCTCTTTTATTTTCGGTTTACGCAACACAGCGTATATCATAAACACAAACCCCAAAAGGCAGACCAGTGGAGCCACCTTGATACGTCTTACACTGAAAATATCCGGTTCGAAATGCGTCGGTGTAGATACAGGACCGGTCATCAAAATAAAACCAAGTATTACCACCGCCATGCCGACAGCAAGCAAAATAAAGTTGGTCTTGTCAAAAGCGAACTTCTGTTTACTCATTTATTTACTATTTAACGATTTACTATTTAATTCCTCACCTTTCGTCTGCTATATATAGTACAGTGTGCCTGCCTTCATCTTCAGATACTTGTTGATGGAAAGCAACGCACACAACCACGTAATAAGCACTCCGAATATCAGTACGGAAACGGAAACCAGCAACATCACATCGGGGGTGATGACCCTGATCAGTTCCGGTTCATAAGAAACCAGCCAATAAGCGGCTCCCCATAAAACGGCATCGGCGATGACAGCCGACAGCACACCTATCCAGAAATTACGCCGCAAGAACGGACGCCTGATAAAGCTCCAGCTCGCCCCCACCAGTTTCATGGTATGAATAAGGAAACGCTTGGAGTAGATAGTCAGACGTATCGTATTGTTTATCAGCGCAAAGGAGATAAAAGTCAAAATAACCGCCAGTCCCAACAGCATCAGGCTGATGTTGCGAATATTATCATTCACCGCATCTATCAGATCTTTCTGATAAAGCACTTCCTGAATGTTCGTATTCTTCTTGATTTTCTTCTCTATCTTGGCAATGCTGTCCGAATTGGCATAATCAGAATGCAACTTGACCTCAATGGACGCCGTAAAAGGATTGTAGCCGAGGAACTCCTGAGGATCCGTTCCCATAGCCTCTGTCTGTTCACGAAGCGCCTGTTTCTTAGAGATATACTCCGTAGCCTTTACAAACGGCTCTTTATCCAGCTTCTTCTGCAATTTGAGGATGTCACTCTCCTTCATGTCGTCACTGATAAGAATGGAAAAGTTGATATTCTCCTTTACATATACAGAAAGATTGTGGGCTCCCAACACAAAGAACACCACCAATCCCAGCAGCAGCAGTACCAACGTGGTGCTTATGCTGGACGTAACGAACTGCATATCAAAGTAGGATACCGAATTATGTTTAATCTTCATTGAACCACAAATTACTAATTACCAACTACAACGCCCGGTCTGTCACCTTACCGTCCTGCCACCCTATCATCTTTTTTTACGAAACACATAAATCATGGAGCTGCTGCGCTCTTTCTTCACCAGTGCATGAAGCCATGCCAATGTTCCGGTAATCATTCCTCTTACAAACGGGCACGGATGGCGCATGTTCTTCTCTGTCAGCATGGAGATATAAAAAGCATCGAACGGCATGGGATGACGTTCCGCCAGAATAAAGCCATGCTTGGAACCCAGTTGCTGAATAGTGCCTGGAGTGAAATGCCACAAATGTCGGGGAACATCGTATGCAGCCCAATAAGCACCGTATTTTCTGGCGTCGTACGACGAACAGTTGGGTACGGCCACAATCAGCACTCCCTTCTCGGTCAGCAACGAATTCAGAGTTTCCCAGACCTCATTCAACGGTTCGAGATGCTCCATGACATGCCATAGGGTGATGACATCGAAACTGTCCGGCTCAAAATCCTTCAAAGCCGTATCCGGTTTCACCTCCAAGCCGAAATGCTCTTTGGCAAATGCGCGCGCATGGGCATTCTTTTCAATAGCTTCCACCTGCCAGCCTCCACGTTTCATCGTGTCGGCAAAATAGCCGGTTCCCGTACCTATATCCAGCAAACGCCCGGTCTTGCGATGCGCCTCATGTGCCACCAGACGGGCCTTGCGTTTCAGCATATAGCCGCGCACCCAATGATACACCGAGTTCATCACTCCTTTCTTCGTGTCCGAATGGGAAATATAATCGGGAGTTTCGTAATAACGTCCGATTTCAGCTTCGACGGGAAAGTCTTGAGTAAAGATAAAACCGCAGTCCCGACAACCGCACAAGTGGAATACTTCACCCGAAGCATAATGATCTATGCAGGTCAGGGTACGCTCCAAATGCGTTCCACCACATACCGGACAAGCTTTTATAGTGAGTTTATTCATCGAACGTTTACCAATAAGGAAGTGCAATCTAAACCGAACAGACCGCAATTATCCTAAATTTGGTGCAAAATAACAAATAAAAAGTGATTTACAAGGTTTTCATTAAGGAGATTTAATAATAACGATGAAATAAAAACGTCCTCAGCATTAATTAAATACCAAAAACGGGAAAAGCTGCATAGAGGCCTGTATGATTTAATTCGTTCGCCCTGAGTTTCAGAAACAAATACCGGGCATTTCAAAGGCAAACACCAGGCATTTACAGATAAAAGTCAGGGCATTTCAAGAATAAACTCAAGGGATTTCAGAAGCCCCCCTGGGGGGGGACCGAAAACAATGAAAACACAATAATATTTCCAAAGAAGAATGGGTTGTGTAAAAATGAAATTCCGATACCATCGGACGATATCGGAATTTTATTTTCGCACAAGTGATATATTTATTATATTACTTGATTATATTTATATATATTATATATCACCTGCGGAAACTTTTCCGGAAAAGTTTCCGCAGAAATCAGACTTCTTCTCCTTTCAGTGTCGCCGAGCTGCTTTCCGTAATCTTCACAGTCACAAAATCACCTACCCGATGCGTACCCCTGTCGAAAACCACTACACGATTCTGCTCGGTGCGTCCGAAAAGCTGGTCGCGTGAACGTTTGGAAACGCCCTCCACCAACACTTCATAAGTCTTACCCACACAGCGGGCGTTGGCCTCGGCGGAAAGACGGTTTTGCAAAGCGATGATTTCGTTCAGGCGGCGAATTTTCACTTCCTCAGGCACATCATCCGGCAGATGTTTACTGGCATACGTACCCGGACGTTCGGAATACTTAAACATAAAGGCGGCGTCATAGCCACATTCCTCCATCAGGGAGAGGGAAAGCTGGTGATCCTCTTCCGTTTCCGAGTGGAAACCGGAGAATATATCCGTAGACAATCCACAATCCGGAACGATACGGCGAATGGCATCAACACGCTCCAGATACCACTCACGAGTATATTTACGGTTCATCAGTTTCAATATACGGCTACTCCCGCTTTGTACGGGCAAATGTATATGCTTGCATACATTGGGAACTTCCGCTATGACTTGCAACGTTTCATCACTCATATCTTTGGGGTGGGAAGTAGTGAAACGGATGCGGACACCCGGAGCAGCCCCCGCTACTATGCGTAGCAACATGGGAAAGATTATCACTTCTCCATCCGCCTTCTCAAAACGGTAAGAGTTGACATTCTGCCCCAACAAGGTCACTTCCTTATAACCCTTGGCCACCAAATCGGACACTTCATTCAGAATACTCTCCACATCGCGGCTACGCTCGCGTCCGCGGGTATAGGGAACGATGCAGTACGTGCAGAAATTGTTACAGCCGCGCATAATGGAGACAAAACCCGATATATGATTTCCACAAATACGCGAAGGTATCACATCGCGATAAGTTTCCGTTGTGGAGAGCTCCACATTAATGGCTTTCTCCCCTGCCTCTACGGCAGCTATCAAATCGGGCAAAGTGAGATAAGCATCCGGACCTACCACCAAGTCGACATGGTGATTCGTAATCAAATCGTCCTTGACGCGCTCCGCCATGCATCCCAACACACCGACAATCAGGTTCTTTTTCTTCTTCTTGAGCGAATGAAAAAATTCCAGACGGTTTAAAATCTTTTGTTCGGCATTGTCACGAATGGAACAGGTATTCATAAACACCGCATCCGCTTCCTCCAGCGTATCGGCTACGGAATATCCCGCCATCTGCATCACAGAAGCTATCACTTCACTGTCCGCCACATTCATCTGGCAGCCATAGGTTTCGATGAACAACTTCTTGTTGTCATCAGCAGTTGCAGATTTAAAGTCTGCTCCCGTCACATTTTCCATCATTTCTTATTTTTTTGGTTTCGCCGCAAAGATACATCTTCACTCCCAAAAAAGCAGTGAAACTACGGAAAAATAACACATAAGTTCCTCTATTCGATGCATTTCTACTAATTAATGTTAAGCAACTAAACATTTTCCGAGTGTTAATTTGGCATTGTAGGAATAAATCTCCATTTTTGTGAAATGAAAGAAACATTAGATTTTTTCATAGTTAAGGTTTAGGTTAAAAAATAAAAGGGGAGCTGTGAAGCTGCCCTTTTTTAATGCCAATTTATTGGTTACAATCAGATTAAATAATTACCTTTGGCGGTGGAAAAAACAATAAAGGCTTATGGAAGACATCTTCAAATTTCTGTTAGTTATAGGCATTATCGCAGTAGGTTTCGTCAGGCAAGCAAAGAAAGAAGCAAATAAGAAAACCGGCGGCAGTCCTGTCATGCCTATGCCCGATGAAGACAGTCCCTTTCCCGAAACTATCATCACACCACAAAAGAAGACCAAGAAAACAGAAAAAAAACATACACCTATCCAAAGGCAACCCCAGAGTCATCAAAACACAGACAATGCATTTCCCGAACAGGCTGATGCCTCCTCTGAATTTGAAATACATTCGGTAGAGGAAGCGCGTAAGGCCATTATTTGGGGAGAAATATTACAACGAAAGTATTAATGTAATTGAAAGTTGATCCTTTACACGAAAAAAATAACTATACATTATGGCATTTAATTACATTTCAGCAGCAGAAGCTGCGAGCCTGATCAAACATGGCTACAACATTGGCTTAAGCGGATTTACTCCCGCAGGAACAGCCAAAGCCGTAACGGCCGAACTGGCAAAAATTGCAGAAGCGGAACATGCCAAAGGAAATCCTTTTCAGATAGGCATTTTTACAGGCGCCTCAACCGGTGATTCCTGTGACGGCATCCTTTCACGCGCTAAAGCAATCCGTTACCGCGCTCCCTACACAACAAACGTCGATTTCCGTAAAGCGGTGAACAACGGTGAGATTGCCTATAATGACATCCATTTGTCACAAATGGCACAGGAGGTACGCTACGGCTTCATGGGCAAAGTAAATGTTGCCGTCATCGAAGCATGTGAAGTGACACCCGACGGAAAAATCTACCTGACTGCCGCCGGAGGTATCGCTCCTACGATCTGCCGTCTGGCCGACCAGATCATTGTAGAGCTGAACGCCGCCCACAGCAAAAACGCCATGGGACTGCACGACGTTTACGAACCGCTCGATCCGCCTTATCGCCGCGAAATCCCCATCTTCAAGCCCAGCGACCGCATCGGACAGCCCTATATTCAGGTTGACCCGAAAAAGATTGTCGGCATTGTAGAAACCAATTGGCCGGACGAAGCACGCGGCTTTGCCGACCCCGACCCGCTGACCGACAAGATCGGACAGAACGTGGCCGACTTCCTTGCCGCAGATATGAAACGGGGCATTATTCCTTCTACTTTCTTGCCTTTACAGTCGGGCGTAGGAAATATAGCCAATGCAGTATTAGGCGCTTTGGGACGTGACAAGACAATCCCTGCATTCGAAATGTACACAGAGGTAATTCAGAACTCGGTTATCGGACTGATTCGCGACGGCCGCGTGAAGTTCGGCAGCGCCTGCTCGCTGACCGTAACCAACGACTGTCTGAACGGCATCTACGAAGATATGGACTTCTTCCGCGACAAGCTGGTTCTCCGTCCGTCGGAAATCTCCAACAGCCCTGAGATTGTACGCCGCTTAGGAGTTATTTCCATCAATACGGCCATCGAAGCCGACCTCTACGGAAACGTCAACTCCACCCATATCGGCGGTACGAAGATGATGAACGGCATCGGCGGCTCAGGAGACTTTACGCGTAATGCCTATATCTCTATCTTTACTTGTCCGTCTGTTGCCAAAGAAGGTAAAATCAGCGCCATTGTGCCCATGGTTTCCCATGTGGACCACAGCGAACACGATGTCAACATCATCGTCACCGAACAAGGCGTTGCCGACCTGCGCGGCAAGAGCCCGAAAGAACGCGCACAAGCCATCATCGAAAACTGCGTTCATCCGGACTACAAGAATATCCTGTGGGATTACCTGAAACTGACTGACGGCAAAGCTCAAACTCCGCATGCCGTCCGCGCCGCTTTGGCTATGCATGCCGAACTGGCAAAAAGCGGAGATATGAAGAATGTAGACTGGGGACAGTACAAATAAATATTCTTTATACAGCAAGCAGAGATACGCCTTATGATTCAACTAAAAGGCGTATCAAGATATAAAATCCCCCTCATACTGCGTTCTTCAATGACAGTATGAGGGGGATTTCATATCTTGCACATTCCCTTTTACCCGGTTACGACGGCAAACTGTTCCTGTTCCGACATCTCATGCACCTCATCGGATAAGTATATCACAAACGGCGTCCTGAAACCTGCGCGCCTCTCTGCCGGAAAGCACATTCTGGTTCATAATGGCAAAAGCAATCTGATGTCCGTTATTTGCCTCCAAATATCCCGCCAAACAGTTTATGGCAGTAAAGGAACCCGTTTTGGCATGTACCTTCTTATAAGAGGGAGTTCCTTTTTTCATCCGGTTCTTCAGTGTTCCGTCCACCCCGCCGATGGGCAATGCCTTATATAATTTCTGAAACACGTCTGTACGCGAATAAGCGAACTTCAGGAAAGCAACCAGAAGCTCCGATGAGATATAATTATAGTTGGAAAGCCCGCAACCGTCTGCCAGCTTATAATGATCGGGGACATAACCCAGCTTTCTTATCAGTTGCCGGACCTCCGAAAGCCCGTCTTCGGCCGAAACATACTTGTTGCCTGCAGACTGTGCACCCAAGCGGCAAAGCATTGCTTCGGCATTCAAATTATCACTTTCTTTCATTATCTGATTCACTACTGCCTGCACAGGAGTATTATAGTATGCCATTCGCACAGAAACACTATCTTTTTGGAACTCGCCGAAAGAATAGTCCGGCAGACAGCGGATGCCTTTTGCCCGCAAACGTTCCAGAAACGTGTGCATGAAGAAATCCTGCGAAGAATAAATATTAACTGCACCGATGCGCCTGCCATCCACATTCCCCGACACCGTTATGTCGTTACTGTTCTCCAGCCAGTTACGGGATACCCGAAAAGGTCCGGCAGAAGTAGTACGGCTTTTTGTAACATTAGTCAGCGTATAATAAGACGAAGCAGGAGTACATTCCAACCGCGCCGTATCTCCCTGCACGCCGGGAGAAGCAGTTACCGTAACCACTCCTTTATCAAGCATCAGCGGCGACAGATAGGGCTGGAAGGAATAGGGCGTATCGTCCCACAACCAACCGCTTCCCCAATACAAGGAGTCTTTCATGGAAACATCACCGTAGACCTTGCCTTGTACCACCGAGAAAGGCAAGCGTACCACCCCACTGACCAAAGAATCCAGCGCCTCATCATCAAACTCCGGATCGAATCCTCCGACAACGTATATATCCCCCTTCAACGTATCACGTTCAATCACTCCCTTATACCAGACCTCCGTACTGAAAGGCTCATCCGCCTCAGGACGTGCAAGCGCCGTAATCGTAGTCAACAGCTTCATTGTGGAGGCCGGGCGGGAAAACTTGTCCGCCTGATAATCATACAAGGCTTCATTGGCAGTCAGGTCGTACACCGAAATGGATACATTAGAGCCTTCGGGCAATTGATACTTTATCAACGTATCCAGCTGCGAAGAAAGGATGTTTGTTTCGGGAGATACTCCCTGTGCAAACGATATACAAGGAATCAGTGACAAAACCCATATAATCGACCATAAACCAGATTTTCCCATCTCTTTACAAACTACCCGATGTTACTTGATAATTGTTCATAATACCATATACCATGATGCATGCTGTTTGCTAAAGCGCTTCTCTGAAGATTTCACCTACCGTAGGATGCGGAAATATGATTTTCTTCCACTCCGAAACCGTCAACCTGAGTTCAATAGCCATACCGGCCAGCGTGATAATCTCTGAAGCCGGATTGCCTAGTACATGAGCTCCCAAGAGAGTGTCATCTTCTGCCAGCAACAACTTGCACATGCCATTGACGCCTTCATTCTCCGCAACAAAACGACCGGAATAGGCCATAGGCAGTTTTATCGTACGGTAAGGAATGCCTTTTTTCCGCAGAGTCTCTTCCGTATCTCCCACACCGGCAATCTCCGGATTGGTATATACTACACCGGGAACAGCTTTGTAACTCATGCAGTCTTCCTTCCCCAGCACAGCATGTACAGCCACTTCCGCCTCACGTACCGCCGTATGGGCCAGCAAGGAAAATCCGGTTAAGTCCCCGCAAGCATACACACCCGGAACAGACGTCCGCATCTGCCCGTCAACCCATATATTTCCGCGTTCTGTTTTCTCCAATCCCAGGTTCTCCAGCCCGAAGCCTTTCGTTACAGGACGCCGGCCAACGCTCATCAGTAACCTTTCCGCAACGACAGAACCTGCACCCCCGGCATTTTCATAATTCACCTGCACCTGCGCCTGCCCGTCTTCCAAAACATTTCCGGACAGTGACACCACTTTGGTATCCAGCATGAACTTAATCCCGCGTTTGGTATATTCCGCACGCAGCATAGCGGACAGTTCCTTGTCCATTCCGCCCAATATCTCATCCAGCATCTCAATGACAGTGACCTCTACCCCCAGGCTATTAAAGAAAGAAGCAAACTCCATACCTATCACCCCACCGCCGATGACAGCCAGCGACTTGGGCAGTTCCTTATTGTCCAATGCCTCACGATGCGTCCAGTAAGGCACCTCATCCACTCCGGGAATAGGCGGAATAAACGTTTCCGAACCCGTACAGAGCAATAAATTATCACATTCATACGTTTCGCCGCCACACAGGACATGGTTCTTGTCTGCAATTGAAGCCTCTCCGTTCACAACGGTCACATTATTGGCAACCAGCTTCCCCTTGACACCCAGCACCAGTTTCCGTACAACTTTCTGCTTACGTGCCACAATTTTGGACAAGTCGAACGACACTTCCGGCACACTGACCGCATACTTAGATGCATGGCGCGCACTGTCATACGTCTTTGCCGAATACAATAAAGTCTTGGTAGGAATACACCCCTCATTCAGGCACACTCCGCCAAGACTTTGTTTTTCAAAAAGTACAACGCTCAGACCGGCTTTCCCGGCTGTCTCCGCAGCCGTATATCCGGCCGGCCCTCCGCCGATGATGGCAATTTGATATTTCATAGTTCTTGCATTTATAGATTTCTGCATGCAAGATACAACAAGAAATTCAGAAAAAAGGCATGGTAACCCTACTTTATTATCATCCTACAACATACTTTGTTTCAACAACCGTATAAATTCCTCTTCTTTTACAGGAAGCAACGCCACACACTTGCCTTCTCCATACCTCACCAATACATAACGCATAACAGCAAATTTCCCTATCCGCATGGAAGAAGTACGTTCTACCGACGTAATATCCTTCAACAAAATCTCTCTCCCACGCGAAAAACGACCGAAAAACAGCAGCAGCCTGTTATCGGCAGTAACAGTATAAGTGGTATGAATCAGCTTCTCGATGCTGACAACCAGCAAGAGCATAAAAAGAACGGCAATAAGGATATTCTTTTCCCAAAGGCCGTAAACAGCCATTGCACCCGCCAGAATGATAAACAAATACTGTCCGACAGCAATACGCGCATGAAAAATTCGATTCATTTTGTCCTATTTTTGCTGCTAAGATAGGTATTTTTATGAATTAATGCCTGCAAGACACACAAGGAACGCAGTTATTTTGTAGTTTTGCGGTGTCAAATACACAAAATTATGGTAAGAAAGTTCGATTTCCTCGTTATCGGCTCCGGAATTGCCGGTATGAGTTTTGCGCTGAAAGTGGCGCATAAAGGAACAGTGGCCCTCATCTGTAAAGCCGGCCTGGAAGAGGCAAATACTTATTTCGCACAAGGCGGAATCGCTTCCGTCACCAACCTGGCGGTAGATAATTTCGATAAGCACATTGAAGACACCATGATTGCCGGAGACTGGATAAGCGACCGCAAAGCTGTGGAAAAGGTAGTGCGCAACGCTCCTGAGCAAATCAATGAACTCATCAAATGGGGGGTAAACTTTGACAAAAAAGACAACGGGGAATTCGACCTGCATAAAGAAGGCGGACATTCGGAGTTCCGCATCCTGCACCACAAAGACAATACAGGCGCGGAAATACAGGACAGCCTGATTGAAGCCGTAAAACAACATCCCAATATCACCGTATTCACAAATTTCTTCGCGGTAGAAATCATTACCCAGCACCACCTGGGCATCATTGTAACCCGCTACACTCCGGGTATCAAATGCTACGGCGCTTATGTATTGAACGAAAATACCGGAGAAGTGGATACCTTCCTCTCTAAAATGACCATCATGGCAACAGGAGGTTGCGAAGCCGTATACCGAAACACTACCAATCCATTGGTTGCTACCGGCGACGGTATAGCCATGGTCTACCGCGCCAAAGGAGCCGTAAAGGACATGGAATTCATCCAGTTCCACCCCACCGCCCTCTACCATCCGGGCGACCGCCCTTGTTTCCTGATAACGGAAGCCATGCGCGGATATGGCGGCGTTCTCCGTACCATGGACGGCAAGGAGTTCATGCAGAAGTACGATCCACGCCTTTCACTCGCCCCGCGCGACATCGTGGCACGCGCCATCGACAATGAGATGAAGCAGCGCGGCGACGAGCATGTCTATCTGGATGTTACCCACAAAGATCCCGAAGAAACCAAGAAGCACTTCCCGAATATCTATAAGAAATGCCTCAGCATCGGCATCGACATCACCAAAGAGTACATTCCCGTAGCCCCTGCCGCACACTATCTTTGCGGCGGCATCAAAGTAGATCTGGACGGACAATCCAGCATCCGCCGCCTGTATGCCATCGGTGAGTGTTCGTGCACCGGACTTCATGGCGGAAACCGTTTGGCTTCCAACTCGCTGATTGAAGCCGTTGTCTATGCCGACGCAGCCGCCAAGCATGCGTTGAGCGTATTGGAGCGCTATGACTTCAACGAAGATATTCCCGAATGGAACGATGAAGGAACTATCTCCAACGAAGAACGCGTATTGATTACGCAAAGCATGAAGGAGGTGAACCAGATTATGGAATCTTACGTGGGCATTGTGCGCAGCAACACGCGCCTGACACGCGCCTGGAACCGTCTGGATATTCTTTATGAAGAGACGGAAAAACTATTCAAGAGCAGTAAGGCTACTCGTGAACTCTGCGAATTGCGCAACATGATTAATGTGGGCTATCTGATTACCCGGCAAGCCATGGAACGTAAGGAAAGCCGCGGACTGCATTATACAATAGATTACCCGCACGCTCAAAAATAGGGTTCATGGCACATTTCAACGAGTATCTGGACTTGTTGGAACTTTCTCCTCTGGTGTATCATTTTCTGCATAACGGAAAAAAGCAGCTTTATAAAAAAGGAGAGTTCTTTTGTCGGGCAGATGAAGTGTGCCATCATATTGCCTATGTATCCAAAGGAGGTTTCCGCTATTTCTGTCTCGACAAAGAAGGAGATAAGCACATCACCGGATACAGTTTCGAAAAGGATTTTGTGACCGATTATTACTCGTTTACCAGGCAGATGCCGGCCATAGTCTGTACGGAAGCAGTCAAAGACAGCACCGTCTACCAGTTATCCCATGAACAACTGGAAAACTTTTGGGAGCTGAACTCTCAAAACCAGTTATTAGGTCGTAAGATTGCTGAAAATCTTTTCTGTATGACCTACCACCGCTTACTGGACTTCTATTCAGTCTCCCCTAAAGTACGCTACCAAGAGCTGCTAAAGAGGTGCCCTGACATTGTCCAACAAACAAGTTTGAAAGAAATAGCCTCTTTCCTTAATATTTCCCCATATACCCTGAGCCGTATCCGACGAAAAATAACTTTCGAATAAAAAGGCTGATTTCTTGCTTTGAAGCAAGAAATTAATTTTTTCAAATATATATTTGTTATTAAAACACAGCTTATCGCTATCTTTGTGAATACTTAATTATATAATCTTATATCAGTATGATATGAAAAGCCGTTGTATTCATATATGTATACTTCTATGTCTGTATGTTTATAATCTGTACGGACAAACACCCGATGACAATATTATTATCACAAAATGCAGCGACTCCTATATTTTTGAGGAGAAAGACGGCATCCCCATTGTATCCAACCGGAAAGAGATATCCTATGAAGCAACAAGAATGGGAGCCTCTCTGCAACCCCACACCTATTACGGAGAGTTCATCTCACTGGACAAGGCTTCTGCCAAAGGGGGAGGGAAAGCCGAATATAAAAGCATCACACCAGAAAATGTCTTCTTTGACGACAGCAAAGTCTGCTTTTTCAATCTCTACCTTGATCGGAAAGGGAAAAAAACAGAAGCATCGTTCAAGCGCACTTTTCACGACCTGCATTATTTTACGCGGGTCTACCTGGGCGAAGACTACTTCATCAGAGAAAAGCAACTGACATTCATCATCCCACAATCGCTTTCCCGCTTCCACCTGACGGAAAAAAACTTCAGTCCGGCCATTCACTGTGAACGCAGCATCAACAGCGCAGGCGACTCGGTATTCACCTATGTCGTGACAAACATGCCCGCCATGAAAGACGAGAAGCAGATGCCGGCAACAGGCAAAGTCTATCCGCATATATTGATAACAGGGTCGTTCAAAGACTACCACGATATGTACTGCTGGTCCAACAAACTGGCACAAGTGGACTGCAACGTGCCCGAAATCGATATTCTATTGGCAAAGATCACTGCCGGCTGCCATACCGACATGGAAAAAATACGCAATACGTATGCCTGGGTACAACAGAACATCCGCTACATCGCCTTCGAAGCAGGCATATTGGGCCACAGGCCCGATACTCCCGCAGAAGTTCTCCGCAAACGTTACGGTGACTGCAAAGGAATGTCACTCCTGCTCCGCACATTGCTGAAAGCACAGGGATTTGACGCCCGGCTCACCGACATAGGCACCATAGACATCCCCTACCGGATGAGTGAGATAGCAACGCTTGCATCTGCCAACCACATGATATGCAGCCTTATCTATCAGGGAAAAACCTATTATCTGGACGCCACCAACGAATACATTCCGCTGGAATTCATACCCGGAAGCATACAGGGCAGGGAAGCTATGATAGAAAACGGAGAAGAATGTATCGTACAGACGGTACCCATATTGGACAGCAGTGCTTCTACGGACAGCCTGTATTACACTTGCACCCTCTCCGGTGAGCAAACAGACAGAGTGCTGCAAGGCAGGGCAACCCGCAGCTGGAGTGGAGACATGAAAGAATTCTTCCTCACAGCCTATCATAAAAACGACAAAAGCGACCGCGAAGAACACCTGCTTCGTACACTGGCGGGAAACAATCATAACTATCAAGTCGGCTCCGTCAAATGGATACAACAAGAACCCCAACAGCAATGGGCCATACTGGCAGGAACAGTCATAAACAACAGTGCCGTACAAGTTGCAGACAGCGAGTTCTACATTGAATTAGACCTTCACAACGACCTGTTCGACCAACCCATAGACACCCTCAAGCGCATACATGATTATGAGTTGCCACTCCGTTGCCGCATTGTGCGTCACACAGAATTAGAAATACCCGCAGGCTATACCCTTGTCCATTGCCCCAAAGGAATTTCAATCCATGCGCCACAAGGCACACTCCACTGTTCCTACAACAAGCAAGGGGAGAAAATCATCTTCCGGAAAGTAATGGAAATCAAAGAGAAACTCATTCACCGTAATGACATTGTCACTTGGAACGAGAACCTGCGGAAATGGGCTGATACATGCAATGAACAAATTATTCTCAAAAAACAATAACCATGAAACAAAACATGCTATTCTTAATGGGGGTATTAGCACTTTTACTAGCATCCCCCAATGTAAATGCCGATGACAAAGAGAAATACAAGCTCTTTGCAGAAGAAACAAGAAAAGAAGTCTGGGCGCTCGAACTGCCTGAATTTGCCAACACCGCCGTCCCCGAAAAGTACAAGGACGAGTCTGCCGTCATTCTGGCTGCACACAGCCGGCTGGAAGTCACTAAAAAGACCCGCTTCAACGTAGGCGCTTTCCTCGGCGGTTTCCACTACATAGATCGTGAGGTAAACTGCCGCGACTTGTACCGCATGTTAGTGCAAATCAACGACAAAGCAGCTTTAAAGGAATTCTCCGAATTCGATTATAAAGCAGAAATCCGGAAAAAATCATGGCGATACGACGAAAGTTACCAACAAGTATTAGGAGTGCGCATCATCAAACCGGACGGCACTATAAACGAAGTGAGTACCGATGAATACATGACTGCCACCGAAGGCAAAAACGACAAAGAGCAACGCCAGAAACTTGCCGTACCGGGATTGGAGATCGGCGATAAGATAGATATTTTTTTCTTCAATTACACCTCATTGGAAAACCATAACCTTGATCCGTTCATTTTCCGTTTCCGCCAAAGCCATCCGATGCTTTCCTACACCGTACATTGCGAAATAGACGATAAGCTCACCACCCAATACCGCACCCTGAACGGTGCGCCTGACTTCAAGCAAAGCACAAATGAAGAAGGAAACATCCTGCTTGACGTGGCGATGAAGGATATAGAACAAACCGAACCCGATTTGTGGTACAACTCCATGCAGCAAACGCCGACCACATTATTATATATCACCAACAGCCAGATGAAAAAATACACCTACATACCCAAAAGTACCAAGAAAAAAGGGCTGCAACCCAATCCCGACGCGGCTTCCATACAGGAAGACGACTGGGAATTCATAAAACAAGCGATACGGTATAACGGCTACGGAGGAGTGAGCAACGTCAAAAAAGGCATACGGCTTCTCCGCAATGTTAAACAGATAAAAAAGAAAGACTGGACAGATGAGACAAAAGCAGACTTCATCTATAACTACTATCATTTTGCACTGATGACAGACCCTAAAAGCGATTGCAACAATGAGCTGTTCATCGTCTATTTTCAAAGATTGCTAAATTGGGTGGATGTTCCCAACCTGCTTGGAATAACCACCAACGAAAATAAAGAACCGCTTGACAAACTGGCAAGTTACCGCAATACAACCTGGTTTATCGCGCTCCCGGAAAGCAACAAATATTATCTCCCGCCTACGAATTATCTTATTCCCCATGAAATTCCTGCCTGTTATCAAGGCCGGCAAGCCATTTTGGAATCGGATAAATCGAAAGCCAAGGCCGGACGAAAACATTTCAACTTTCCCATGAGTACGGCTGAAGACAACAGAAATGTCACTACCATACAAGCCGACATCAATAATACCCTGCTCACCATCCACCGTAACGAATATCGTACAGGAACACAAAAAGAACGCATGCAGACCGCATTAGCCAAAATGGAAGATGTAGACGCAGCCTATCGCCGCCTGCTCAGCATCGACAAGGAATTTGCAGAAGAAATAGGCAAGAAATATGCAGACGATCTTCAGGAAATGTTCCGGAAAGGACGTGAGCAGGAAAAAGATGACTATAAATGGGAAATCAACTTCTATCATGGCGAGGATGCGCAAGAACTGCTTAATTATCAGATGCAATGCTTAGGCAACCGTCCGGACAGCGCCGCTTTTGTTTATGACGTCCGTTACGCAATGGATGGCTATGTCAGAAAAGCCGGGCCTCACTATGTGCTTTCCGCAGGGAAACTACTTGGCGAACAAACTCTGGTTGAGGGCAAGGAACGCAAGCGTTCGGCTGACATATACATGTCGGCTCCCCGCACTTTCCAATGGAATATCACCGTCAACCTTCCGGCAGGCTATGAAGCAGCTGCCGAGGGAGTGGAAAAATTGAATGTAAAGGTAGAGAACGAATGTGGCGCTTTCATTGCAAAAGCCGTTGCTCAGAACGGAAAACTTATACTGGACATCACCAAACGTTACAACCACAAGACAGAACCAGCTACCAACTGGGACAAACTACTTGAAATCCAAGATGCTTCCAAAGCATACGAATCACTTTCCGTAGTATTGAAAAAATAGAAAGCACCAATCATAAAAGGGCTGCATCCAACCAACGATGCAGCCCTTCCATATATCTATATCCCTTCCTTGAAAGAAAGCGGAATCCTAATAGTTCTCTTTCTTTACCTCAAAATAGGCCTGCGGATGCAAACATGCCGGGCATACCTGAGGAGCTTCTTTACCGGTATAGATGAAACCACAGTTACGGCATTGCCATACAACCTCGCCTTCCTTTGCAAATACGGAAGCTGTTTCAATATTCTTGATAAAAGCGCGATAGCGTTCTTCGTGTCCCTTTTCAGCAATAGCAATATTGCGATACATCAAGGCAATTTCGGGGAAACCTTCTTCATCGGCAACATCAGCAAAGCCCGGATAATCCAATGACCATTCTTCATGTTCACCGGCAGCAGCTTCCTGAAGATTTTCAAGAGTAGTACCGATAACGCCGGCAGGATAAGAAGCTGTGATTTCCACCATTCCGCCTTCCAACCACTTGAACATACGTTTAGCGTGTTCCTTTTCCTGGTCGGCTGTTTCTGTGAAAATAGCAGCAATTTGTTCGTAACCTTCTTTTTTAGCAACGCTTGCAAAGTAAGTATAGCGCATTCTTGCTTGCGATTCACCGGCAAATGAAGTCAATAAATTCTTTTCAGTACGGGTTCCTTTAACACTTTTAGCCATAGTCTCTTTTTTAAATTAGTTAATATTATTACGTATAAATACCGTTCGCTTTGTCCTTATGATTGTTGATACAAAATTAAGAATTAAGTTTGATATAACCACACTCTGTCTCATCGGATTTATCTATTGCTCCATAGGTGAAATCTATTTCGCCTGCAAATCCAAAGAAAGAGGTCATTCCCTTGTATTCTATATTTAAGAAAACAAGTAATCTGCATAGAAAACAAAAAACAGGCTATTTGTGTTCAACAAATTTGCAAAAAACAGGCCAATCTATCAATTTATACATTATTTTGCTTACTTTTGCAGCTTATTTATAAACACACACTTTTTATAGCGTAAAAAAGTCAAATTAATAATGAAAGCGTTCGAATTCAAGCCTAAACTATATACGGCTTTAAAAAACTACTCAAAAGAACTTTTTATGGCAGACTTGATGGCCGGTATCATTGTAGGTATCGTGGCCCTGCCACTTGCCATTGCGTTTGGTATTGCATCGGGTGTATCACCTGAAAAAGGCATTATTACGGCTATTATTGCCGGTTTTATAATCTCCCTGCTGGGCGGCAGCAAAGTTCAGATCGGCGGCCCTACCGGTGCATTCATCGTTATCATTTACGGCATTATTCAGCAATATGGAGAGGCAGGACTGATTGTAGCCACGCTGATGGCAGGCGCCATTCTCATTCTGTTAGGAGTGTTCAAGCTGGGAGCAGTCATTAAGTTTATCCCCTATCCCATTATTGTAGGTTTCACAAGCGGCATTGCAGTCACGATCTTTACCACCCAGATTGCAGATATATTCGGACTGAGTTTTGGTGGAGAGAAGGTTCCGGGAGACTTTATCGGGAAATGGCTGGTCTACTTCCGCCATTTCGACACTGTCAACTGGTGGAATACAGTTGTCAGCATCGCTAGTATCTTCATCATTGCCATTACTCCGAAATTCTCAAAGAAGATACCCGGTTCGCTCATCGCCATTATCGTGGTGACCATTGCGGTCTATCTGATGAAAACCTATGGCGGCATTAGCTGCATCGACACCATCGGCGACCGTTTCAGCATTAAAGCGGAACTTCCCGATGCTGTGATGCCTGCCTTGGACTGGGAAGCCGTCAAGAACCTGTTTCCCGTTGCCATTACGATTGCCATACTGGGAGCCATAGAGTCTTTGCTTTCGGCTACCGTAGCCGACGGCGTAATCGGTGACAAGCACGACTCCAATACCGAACTGATAGCACAGGGTGTTGCCAACATGGCTACCCCACTTTTCGGCGGTATCCCTGCCACAGGCGCCATTGCCCGTACAATGGCCAACATCAACAACGGCGGCAAGTCACCCGTAGCCGGTATAATCCATGCAGTGGTGCTGCTCTTAATTCTTCTGTTGCTTATGCCGCTGGCACAGTACATCCCAATGGGATGCCTGGCAGGCGTACTGGTGATTGTATCCTATAACATGAGTGGCTGGCGCGTATTCAAAGCACTGCTGAAAAACCCGAAATCGGACGTCACCGTATTATTGATAACTTTCTTCCTGACGGTTATCTTCGATTTGACAATTGCCATTGAAGTAGGCCTGGTCATCGCCTGCGTACTCTTTATGCGCCGCGTCATGGAGACCACCGAGATATCTGTTATCAAAGACGAAATAGACCCGAATACCGAATCGGACATTGCCACAAATGAGGAACATCTCATTATTCCGGAAGGCGTGGAAGTGTACGAAATCAACGGTCCCTATTTCTTCGGCATCGCCACAAAGTTTGAGGAAGTAATGGCGCAACTTGGCGACCGCCCCAAAGTGCGAGTCATCCGCATGCGTAAAGTTCCTTTTATTGACTCTACGGGTATCCACAATCTGGAAAGCCTTTGCAAGATGTCGCAAAAGGAAAAGATAACCGTTGTACTCTCCGGCGTGAACGCCAAAGTGCATCAGGTATTGGAAAAGTCCGGTTTCTACACGCTTTTAGGCGAAGAGAATATCTGCCCCAATATCAATGTGGCACTGGAACGGGCACGCAAGCTGGCCGAGTAAATGTTTACAAAAGGAACCTGAAAAAGAACAGTCGTATAATGAGGGGTCTCAGTCGTATAGTGAGACTATCTCAGTATACGACTGAGACCCCCTTAGCAGTATACTGAGATAGTCGCCATTTTACAGACTGATAATCAAGCTATTACAAACGCCCTATCTTATTAAGAAAAGATAGGACAAAAGAGAAGCATTATGGCAAAGAGAAGAAGAAGCAACAAGAAAGAACCCAAAGGAGTGATTTACCTGATAGTTCTGGCATGCCTTGCGGCCGTCTTCCATGAACCGATAGCCAATGCGCTGCACAACAAACTGCCCGTTCCCGCGGAAAAGACAGCGAAACGGGCAGAAACAACGAAAACCGCCGGAAATCCCCTACTGCCGGCTCCACTGAAAAACGTACCCGAACAAATATTGCACCGCAAGGGCTATACCGCCTCCTACAACCGCGAACACAAGATACCGAATTGGGTGGCCTGGGAACTTACACCGGAAAAACTGATAGAACGTGAAAGCCGCACCGACAAATTCCTGCCCGATCCCGACCTGCCCGAAAGCCAAGCGGTAACTACGGACGACTATAAGCGCTCAGGCATGGACAGAGGTCACATGTGCCCTGCCGGTGACAACCGTTGGCATTGGAAAGCCATGCAGGAAAGCTTCTACATGACCAATATCTGCCCCCAAAATCATAACCTGAACCGCGGCGACTGGAAAGAACTGGAAGAAGCCTGCCGCCTGTGGGCAAAAAAAGAAGGGAAAATCTATGTTGTCTGCGGCCCTGTCCTCTACCGCCAAAAGCACCGCACTATCGGAAAAAAACACAAGATCACCGTACCCGAAGCATTTTTCAAAGTCATACTCTGCACAAACAGCAACCCACCGAAAGCCATCGGTTTTATTTATAAAAATACATCGGGCAACCACCCATTGGACACCTATGTCAACAGCGTGGACGAAGTAGAACGCATCACCGGAATCAATTTCTTCCCAGCCCTGCCGGATAACGTTGAAAAGCAGGTAGAAGCTGCCTATAACCTTGATTTATGGAAGAAAGAATGAATAGCAACATTCTTTAACCTTACATATTTATACAAACATATTGTCACGACATATCCCCCATTTTTACAATTTATATCACTTGTTTTTTAAATATTCCTAATTCTCCTCTGCAATACTCTGCCTTTTTTCTAATTTTTAATAATCCGGAATTTAATAAATTTGCAATCCGTTATGCAATTATTTATCTCTTTTTTCACGTCTATATTAATTATTTAATATCTTTGCAAGGATTTACATAACAGATTTTATTTTCAGCTAAAAAAAATGAAACACAATACGAAACATAGCCTGTCTTTTGTTTGGAGAAACGTTAAAAAACGTGATGAAATATCACCCTAAGGAGGCTGTTTCCATAATTCTACAATAACAGACATTTATCAATTCAAATTTTAATCAATAATAAATTAAAGACAAGGATGAGAAAATCAATTCTTTGGTTTGTCTTTCTTACATTATTGACTATTCAATCGGCTTTTGCACAAAGTTTTTATGTAAAAGGCAAGGTTATATCCCAAGAGGATAATGAACCGTTGATTGGCGTGTCAATTTTGCAAGAGGGAAGTGGAAATGGCGTAGTAACCGATATTGACGGAAACTACAGCCTTGAAGTTAAAGGTACGACAAAAACGACTTTAGTCTTTTCGTACATCGGTATGCAATCGCAGAAGCATGAAGTCAGCGCAAAAACTGGTACGCTGAACGTTCGGCTCGCCTCAGACGCCGCATTAATAGACGAAGTAGTGGTAGTGGCGTACGGAACCCGTAAAAAAGGGACAATTGCCGGCGCTGTATCTGCCGTAAAATCGGAAAAATTGGAAAATGTTCCGGCAGCCGGTTTCGACCAGGCGCTGCAAGGACAGACTCCGGGTTTGTCAGTAATCTCCAATTCGGGAGAACCCAGTAAAGCTGCTGTTTTCCAGATTCGCGGTACCAACTCAATCAATTCGGGTACATCCCCGCTGTTTATTCTCGACGGTGTGCCTATTTCCAGTTCTGATTTCAATACAATCAGTCCGGGAGATATTGAATCGATCTCAGTATTGAAAGATGCTTCTTCAACCTCTATCTACGGTGCACGTGCGGCAAACGGCGTGGTAGTAATCACTACCAAGCGCGGTCTGGCTATGGATAAGGCCAAAGTGACCCTGCGTGCCCAGTATGGTATCTCACAGTTGGCATCCAACGGCAAGTGGATGATGATGAACACGCCTGAGCGTATCCAGTTTGAAAAAGAAATCGGCCTGGACGCCGGGCAAGACTACGAACTGCTTTCGCGCACCAACGTCAACTGGATAGATGAAATATTCAACGACCGCGCTCCGCTGCAGAACTACGAACTGTCTGTGAACCGCGCCACTGACCGCTTGAACTATTACGTTTCCGGCGGTTTCTACGATCAGGAAGGTATCGCCCAAAGCTCTTCTTTCCGTCGCTACAACATGCGCGCCAATGCAGAAGTAAAAGCAAGCAACTGGTTGAAGATAGGAACAAGCACGATGGCTGCTTACGAAGAAATCCAGCAAACCGAGGAAGGTTCCATGGCGCTCTATACACCGATTTCAGGTTCACGCTTCATGCTTCCCTACTGGAACCCTTACAACAAAGACGGCTCACTTGCCTCCGAAAACAACGGCACATGGGCAGGAACCGGCCAGAACCCCATTGAATGGATGGCCAACAATCCTGTACATTATAAAAAATATAAGGTGTTGTCCACCGTATTTGCCAACATCACTCCGATCAAGAACCTGACTATCCGTACACAGTTCGGTGCAGACTACTCTCACTCTACGGCTTTCATGCAGTCATACCCAAGTTATGTCATCAACAACGGTATGGGTTCTGCAGGACGTAACTCGTCGGATGTACTGACGCTGAGCGAAACGACCACCGCCAATTATCGCTGGGAACTGAATGAAAGCCATTCGCTCAACTTCCTGCTGGGACAGGAAGCGGTGAACTTCGAATCGACCGGCTTCCAGGTAGTTTCCAGAGGACAAGCCAACGACAAGCTGACGAATGTAACGTCGGGAACACGAGCTTCCGCATGGGGCGATTCAAACAGTTCTTATTCTTACCTGTCGTTCTTCTTCCGCGGCGAATACAACTATAAGGATTTGTACTACGCGGAAATGGCTGCCCGTACGGATGCCTCCTCACGTTTCGGTAAAGACCACCGCTGGGGTGTTTTCTGGTCGCTGGGCTTTATGTGGAACATCAAGAACGAATCATTCCTGAAAGACGTCGAGTGGCTGACCAGCGCTCAAATTGCGTTGAGTACAGGTACATCGGGCAACTCTGAAATACCGAACTATGACCACCTGGCATTGGTGGCAGGCGGTCCCAACTACAACGACGAAGCCGGAATCTATCCCAAACAGCCCGGAAATGAAGATTTAGGCTGGGAGCAGACGTGGGCAAACAATGTGGGCGTCCGCATGGGACTTTTCAACCGCGCCAACGTGAATATCGACTTCTATCATAAGAAAACCAGCAACATGCTGATGCTTGTTCCCCAATCTTACGCGGTGACCGGCGACGGTTACAGTTGGGAAAACATCGGCGCAATGGTAAACCGCGGTGTCGAAATCAGCATAGACGGCGACATCGTCCGCACCAAAGACTTTACGTGGAACGTGAACGCCAATGTTTCTTACAACAAGAACAAGTTGGTGGAACTCTACAACGGCGTACAGGAATACGTAAACTCCACTACCGGACTGAAGTTCGTGGTAGGCCGCCCCGTACACGAATTTTTCATGAACCGCTATGCCGGTGTGAATCCTGCCAACGGTGACGCCCTGTGGTACACCAAAGACGGCGAGCTGACTACCGAATTCCGCGAGGAAGACAAAGTGATGACCGGAAAAACGTTTGACTCTCCATGGGCGGGCGGTTTCGGAACCACTTTTGCATGGAAAGGTCTTTCGTTGTCCGCACAATTCAGCTGGATGGCCGACCGCTACGTGATGAACAACGACCGTTTCTTTGAAGAGAGCAATGGGCTGTACAGCGCCTACAACCAGTCCAAACGACTGCTGTATGACCGCTGGAAAAAGCCGGGTGACCTTACCGATATTCCCCGCTACGGCGTAGTGGCGCAACTCGACGACCGTTTTCTGGAGAACGCTTCATTCCTCCGTCTGAAGAACCTGACGCTGGCTTACGTACTTCCGCAGCCGATATTGAAGAAGACCAACTTCTTTACCTCAGCCCGTATCTATCTGCAAGGACAGAACCTGCTGACCTTTACCGGATTCAACGGACTTGACCCGGAAGTGGCAAGCAATATTTACAGAGCACAATACCCGGCTTCGCGCCAATACACGTTGGGTGTTGAAGTTTCATTCTAACACAGTATAAGCAGAAAGAAAAATGATAAAGAAAATTAGAAATTATATCCTGTTGGCTGCCGTAGCACTGTCTGCCGCTTCGTGTCTGGACAAACTGCCCGAAGACGAAGTTCCTTTCGACAATGCCATCCGGTCGGTGTCCGACGTAAACCAGGCAGTCATCGGCATCTACGATGCCTTCAAAAGCAGCGCCCTGTATTCCGGTAACCTCACTTTGCTGCCCGACCTCCAAGCCGACTTCGTGTACGCCGTAAACGGCTACACCAATACATACGGCAACATCTGGCGCTGGAAAGATATCCTTGCTACGAACACAGACATCGAAGCGGTATACCAAGCCCTGTACGCAGTGATCAATCGCTGCAACTTCATGCTGGACCGCGTGGACTACGTAAGAAAGAACACCACCGTCGATGCCGACCTCGACAAACTGGATCAATATTGCGGCGAAGCCTACTTTGCCCGCGCACTCGCCTACTCGGAACTGATAAAGCTCTTCTGCAAAGCCTACGAAAGCGATGAAGAAGCTGCCAACGAACTGGGCGTGATACTGACCGAGCACTACAACGGCAACGAAGAGATGAAGCGCGCTTCGCTGAAAGACTCTTACCAATTCGTACTGGACGACCTGAACCGCGCCGCCGACCTCCTGCAACTGGAAGACGACTTCAAAGGCACGCTTTACGACACCACCTACTTCAACGAATACACCGTCTATGCCCTGCGCGCACGCATTGCCTTGTACATGAAAAAGTGGGACGACGCCATCAAGTACTCCGACAAAGTGATAGAAAGCAATTATTATACGCTGGCAAGCTGTACAAGACAGGTATCACAGGGCGTAAGCTACTATCAATATATGTGGACCAACGATCACTCCATAGAAGGCATCTGGAAAGTGGGCTTCACCGTAAACTCTTACGGTGGCAGAATGGGCACCATCTTTGCCAACTACGACTTCCGCAACTTCCGTCCGGACTATGTGCCGGCAGAATGGGTCATCGACTTGTATGACAGCAATGACCTGCGCGTTTCTTCTTTCTTCAAGGCCTACACCACCGGATACAGCCATGGGCTCACCTGGCCATTGCTGATGAAGTACTTCGGCAACCAAGACTTCATGAAGCAGTACAACATACTCCACGTCACCATGCCCAAAGTGTTTCGCCTGTCCGAGCAGTACCTGATTCGTGCGGAAGCCTACGTGCAGAAAGACCAGCCCGACTATGCCAAAGCGGGCAGTGACATCAGCGCCATCCGTACAGCCCGTTATTCTTCGTACGGCGGTTCTACTGCCATGAACAAGGAGAATGCCATGGACATCATCGAAGCAGAGCGTGTGAAAGAACTTTATATGGAGGGCTTCCGCTTGCAAGACCTGAAGCGTTGGCACAAGGGATTCAAGCGCAAACCGCAAGACCAGTCGCTGACCAACGGCAGCAGCCTGAAAGTGGAGAAAGACGATCCTCTGTTCGTATGGCCTATTCCCCAGCACGAGCTCGACTCTCCGGGTTCGCAGGTAGAACCTAATGAAAGTAACAAATAAGATTAAATACATACGATAATGAAGAAACTATTAATGGGATGTATGGCAGCCCTGGCTGCTTTGATAAGCCTTGTCGGGTGCGAACAGGACAGGGTGGTATACGGCGGGTCCAATTATCTTATGTTTTCCGACACGATCTATTATTGTCCCGTGCAAGAAACGAATGAGATATTCAATGTCCCCGTATCAGCCACCGAGACTGCCGACCGCGACCGTACTTTTGCCGTAGAGGTAATAGATAAAAAAAGTAATGCCATAGAAGGAAAGCATTATAAAATCCTCTCAAACACAGTAACTATTAAGGCAGGCGAAAGAGCCGCCAACGTAGAAGTAGAAGGTCTTTATGAGAACATCGGCATCAGCGATTCGCTGGGTTTTGCCTTGCGTCTCATCATTCCGGAGAACGACTGCTGGGATATATATGGCACAGAGGCCAAAGTAGTGTTGCGTAAGATTTGTCCGTTCGACATCAAAGACTTCACCGGATATTGCAAGGTGTCTTCCACCTACTTCGACGAGTTTATGAACGATGTGGAGATACGTCTGACAACCTCGGAAGTTGTAGAAGGTGAAGAAAACACCATTGTAGTTCGCGGATACTACTACGACGGCTATGACATCAAGATAAAGTTCACCCGCAACAAGGTGCTCGATCCGCTCATCGAAATGGAGCAGCAGTTGTGTGCCAGCACAGGCGAAGCGTTTGGAACCATTTATGGCAACGGCAAATTGCTGATGAGCCAGCCCACGCAGTACGTATCTTATTACAGCACCTGCGAAAAATTCATCTTCCAGTATACCACTCTGAGTGTAGACAACAAAGACGGCTCGCTCTACGGGGTTGTAGGAACATTCGGCAACGTCATCGAATGGATCAGCGAAGCCGAATGGGAAAAATTAAAAGAACAAGGATATTAACATTTAAAACCATACAATTATGAAAACATTAAATTTAAGAAGTATGAGTTGTATCATGGCATTGGCTATGATGATTATTGTGTCATTCACAAGTTGTTCAGACGACAAAGAAGAAGGAGCCACTACCCCGGTATTTCCGGAAGAGCAAGCTATTCCCTGTAATGCCGGCGAAACAAAGGTACTTACCTTCGACGCTAATATGACTTGGCAACTGAGCTCTACGGCAGCCATCTGGTGTAAGTTCGAAGTGAACGGCGAAGATAAAGAAGTTGTTAAAGGCGAAGCAGGCAAACAAAGCATAACGATTAAGGTTACGGATGCCGCACAAGAAATAGGCAAAGCCAGCGAAGCGCAACTGAAATTGGATATGGGTGGCGAAACAAAAGTGATTGCCACCGTAACACGTTCCGCCAAAGGATATTCACTGAAAATATACGATGCCGAAGGAAAGGAAATTACCACAGAGCAAGGTCTTGAAGTGGGATACAAGAAAAATATATCGTTCACAGTGAAAGCCAACTTCCGTTTCGCTGCAACCAGCTTCCCCGAATGGGTGCTCTTGGACGGCGGTTCAATGTCAGGTGAAATGAATGACAAAGAAGAAGGTGAATTGAAGATTCAAGCAACCAGCGGTTTAGCAGTTAAAGAGAACGGCGAATATGAAAAATGGCCGGTTGAAGCAGGCAAGGACAGCAAGAATGTAATCACTTTTGCTGACGAAGCAGGAAACGCATCTTTCTCTTTCCCTGTTTTCTTCAAAGGAATGGGAGCTGAAGATATTAACATAACAGAGCCTGAACTGAATTCTCGCTACGGATGGAACGTGTCTTTGGACGGAAAAACTTTCAAACTGACAGGAAGTACGGACGGAGGTGAAAATGTCACTACCTTCAATGATAAAATGGAATTTACTGTGGTATCGCTCAAAGATGAATATGAAGTGGTGCTATTGGATGCCTTTAATCACTGGGAAACTGGTAAGAAAGTTATTGAAGAAATGAACTCTTATAGTTCATGGATAAAGTATACTAAATATGGGAATAAAGTGACCCTTACTGTGAATGAACTCAATCCTGACAGTGAGGGGTATGACAGCAGAGAATGTTATGCACTTGTTATTCCAAAAGCTCAATATGAACAAATCAAAGAGGATATAACAGGCAATCTTGTAACTACAAATGAAGAAGGCGACCAAGATTTGGTTTATGTTTATGGACAAAATAACCTCTTGATTAATTTAGTTCAGGAAGAAGAGAAAGCAGATGGAGAATCTTTTGAGATATTAAAAGGTGGATACATACCACTTACTTGCAACAAAGTTACAGACGAAAGCATTTTAAATAAGTTCCATGATTATTCAGTAACAGCTGTTTATTCAGTAGAGGTTCCCAAAACAGAGAACTATAATACCATATCAATCAATCCATTATTAAGTAATTGGTCAAATACAAATGGATACTTAATTTGTAATACTAAAGATGACAGCGAAAACACAGAGATAGTTCCAGAACCAGGAGAAAATAATATATCAATTGATGTACCTGAAAATCCCATTTATATTGTCTTCAAAGATCAAAATGGTGTAAACAAGAAAATTTTAATGGTTCAATTTACTACTACTGTCTTTAATATAAACTATTCTGCAGGAGCAGAATATGGCACTGTCGATTGTATATCATATGTTGATAACAACAATTGGGCTTCCAATATGTACGGTGTAGAAAGTGCTAATATTTGGCATGCTAAAACTCCCTACGCTGCAATGAATTCAATAACATTTGCATCCTCAGAAACTACTATACAAGAGTTGAAATGTTATAATTTCGACCAAGATGAATTGACGGAAACAACTAATGATTTTAACTTTAGTAACGCTGAAGATGATGTATCTATGGAAGGTAATAACACCATATATTTATGGCTCGGAAGTGGCACAAGTATTACCTACTCCATGGCGCTACTTATAACAACAACTGCTAATGAGAAATATTTATTAGTAGTTGAAAAACCTGCTCAATAAAAATAACTTTCAATAGAATAAAGCAATAGATTAAATGAATCTACATAAATTAAAGATACGCTCTATATTCTTTTTACCCCTCATCGTCAGCTTGCTGGCGATGGTGGCGGTAACGGGATGTTCCGATGAGGAGGATGCGCTGCAAACAGGTCAATACGGTTATGTGCAGTTCAAACTCTACAAAAGTACAGGAGAAAGTGCGGCTACCCGCGCCACCGATAAACTGGAACTGCTGTCGGATGCAAAAAAGATAAAGGTAGTGATGTTGCGCGACGGTGTAACGCTGTCGCAAACATTGGTTCTCAATTCATATAACGCAGAGAATGCAGAATTTGGTTTACGCAGTGACAAATTGCAGTTGCTCACCGGTACTTACAAAATAGTAGGATATTACCTGTACGACAAACTAGATAAAGAATTGCTGGCAGGTTCCGTAGAAGAAGATGATGAATTTACCGTAATCCAAGACGGTATGCAGGAAAAGGCTTTGACCGTAAGTACTGTGACACGCGGTATGGTTAAGTTCAAACTGATTAAAGACGGACTCGATACTCGTGCGTCCGGAGAATACTTATTCAGCCAAATAAAATTGGCAGACATAACCGTAACCAACCTGTTCACCAAAAAGCCGACAACGATTAAAGGCTTCAAAGTGACTTACAAAGAAGAATCCAAAGAACACCAAAACCCCGATAACGACAAAGACAAGTATATGGACATCGCCACTGCAAAGTGCGACTCTGCCGTATGGTTGCCTGCCGGAAACTATCAGGTGACTTCTTATACCACCTACTCTAAAAGCGGAAATCTGGTAAAGACACTGGAAACACAATCAGTAAAAGGCGAACAATTTACCATAAAAGACAATGCACTCACCGACGATGCCATAGTCCCCGTCAAGCTGTCCCGCACCGCCGAATACATCAAAGACTATCTTGCACTGAAAGAAATCTGGGATGCATTGGACGGCAAAAACTGGAGCCAACAAGGTTTCGGCAGCCAACCGGGTGCCAACTGGAACTTCAACAAGGAATTGGATATGTGGGGTGCCCAGCCGGGTGTGTCACTCAACAGCAACGGCCGCATAGTAGGACTTTCTTTAGAAGGCTTCGGTGCCAGCGGAAGAGTGCCGGACGCTATCGGACAACTTACAGAGCTGGAAATCCTGGCGTTAGGCTCGCATGGCGAGAAGGTAAATGAAAGACTCTTCGGCCCCAAAGGAATTTCGGTGAATATGAGTGATGAGCAGAAGCAAAAAATGCGCATGCACTACCAAAAAACATTCGTTGACTACGATCCGCGTGAAGGCTTCTCCGACCTCATCAAAGACTGCATCAACAGCGATCCCCAACAGAAAAGAATCCAAAAGAGCAGCCGCATCACATTGAAAGATACGCAAATAGGACAGTTGAGCAACAATATCACATTTGTTTCCAAAGCGGTAATGCGCTTAACGAAACTACACCAGTTCTATATGGGTAACTCTCCTTTCACCGCTGAAAACATTTGCGAAGCATGGGAAAATGAAAACTCCGAATATGCCCAACAATACAAGACAGAAGATTTGAAATGGGATAATTTGAAAGAACTGACAGACGTAGAAGTATATAACTGTCCGAATCTCACAAAATTGCCCACATTCTTGAAAGAACTGCCCGAAATGCAGCTGATTAACGTTGCCTGCAACAAAGGTATCTCCGGAGAGCAGCTGAAAAAAGACTGGACAACCCTTGCGGATGCACCGGTAGGAGAGAAAATCCAGATTATCTACATAGGCTACAACAACCTGAAAACATTCCCGGCGGAAACATCTTTGCAGAAGATGAAAAAACTGGGCATGCTGGAATGTCTCTACAACCAACTTGAAGGCAAGTTACCGGCATTCGGCTCGGAAATAAAATTGGCATCACTCAATTTGGCATATAACCAAATCACAGAAATCCCCGCAAACTTCTGCGGATTTACCGAACAGGTGGAAAATCTGAGCTTTGCGCATAACAAATTGAAGTATATCCCTAATATCTTCGATGCCAAATCCGTTTCGGTAATGAGCGCGATAGACTTTTCCAACAATGAGATAGGCTCGGTGGACGGAAAGAATTTTGATCCTCTTGACCCCACTCCTTTCAAAGGTATCAACGTTTCTTCCATCAACTTGTCAAACAACCAGATAAGCAAGTTCCCCAAAGAGCTGTTCTCAACCGGTTCACCGCTTTCTTCCATCAACCTGATGGGTAATATGCTGACAGAAATACCCAAAAACTCGTTGAAAGACGAAAACGAAAACTTCAAGAACACCTATTTGCTTACTTCGATAGACTTGCGTTTCAATAAGCTGACAAAGTTGTCCGACGATTTCCGGGCTACCACACTGCCCTATTTGGTTGGTATAGACTTGAGCTACAACAGTTTCTCAAAGTTCCCTACACAACCGCTGAACAGCAGCACGCTGAAAGGCTTCGGTATCCGTAACCAACGCGACGCACAAGGTAACCGCACCCTGCGCGAATGGCCGGAAGGCATCACCCTGTGTCCCAGCCTGACGCAACTACAAATCGGCTCGAACGACATTCGTAAAGTAAACGAGAAGATAACCCCGAACATTTCGGTACTGGACATCAAGGACAATCCGAACATTTCCATCGACTTGAGCTACGTATGCCCCTACATCGAAGCAGGCATGTACATGCTGTTCTACGATAAGACGCAGGATATTCGCGGTTGCGATGCGCTGGATATTAAACGATAAACTCACAAGAAATGAAATATTCAAAGAAAATAATAATAGGACTGGCTCTTTGCGCGGGCATCGTAACCTCGTGCAAGGAAGATGAAGCAGGAGTATCGAACAACATCTCCACCGACAAGGACGAAATCACAATCGGCCCGGAGGGAGGTACAGAGCAAGTCGCCGTCTCTACCAACGCCGATTGGGTGGCCGGTTCAGCCAAACCCTGGATCAGCATTTCCCCCGCAAACGGAATGGGTTCGGCAGATTGCAGACTGGCCATCGATTCTACATTGGAGAACAACGCACGTACCACCCAGATACGGTTTGCAGCGGAAGGACAAGAACCTAAGTTGATTACGATTACCCAGTTCGGCTTCAACAAGCAGATATTGCTGAAAGAACCGGAAGTGGAAATTGAGAACTCAGCCGAGTATGACAAGCGCTTTTTCGAAACCACCATCTCTACCAACATTCACTTCAAAATTGATGAGGAGAATATAGAGTACTCGTTTGCCGAACCGATGAACGATACGGAAAAAATAGAAATGGAGCCCGAACGCGCCAACTGGCTTACGTTGCCCAAAAGCGACGACCTGGAAGTAAACCTCGACAGAAAAGCGCGTCCGCGTACCATCAAAGTGCGCTTCCGCTGGGAAATGAATACGGCACCTTTTACCCGCGTTGCCAAAATCCGCCTGATTCCACAGAATCCTGAGGAAGACAAGCTGAAAGATGCCGATGGCAAAGAGATAGATGCGGTTATTCTCACCGTCCGCCAGAAACCGGCTCTGAAAATAGAAGACAACCGTTCGGGCGACTCGCTTGCCATCATCACTATCAACAAAAAGGTACAGGCTACAATGTCATTCGACACCAGCGAGAATATGCAGAACTGGAACTATGTAACCCTTTGGGAAGCAACCGACGACGACTTACCTTCACAGGAAGCCATCGGTCGCGTACGCAGCGTGAAATTCATAATGGTGAACTTAAAAGAAGGCGAAACCCTTCCTAAGGAAGTGAAACACCTCAAATATTTGGAATCATTCGGTATTCAGAGTAATGCCAACTTCCAGTTGCGAGAGGTTCTTTTAGGCGAAGAAATTTGTGAACTGGAACACCTGAAATATCTAAGTGTATATGCGTATGGTCTTATCAAGTTGCCCGATAACTTTATAAAACTGGGCGGCAAGGGTAAAGAAAAAGGTCTGGAAGTACTGGATTTATCTTCCAATAACTTCCCTAAACTCTCTACCATTACGGATGTGGTGAACCAAGAAAACTTCCCGCATGTAAGAGCATTATTATTAAGCGGATGCCGCCGTACGGACTCCTTCAACGATTTGAGCCAGATGGACAACAGAGGAGGCAGCGAATACAATGGACGACCTATCGGACTGCATGTCAACATCACCGAAGAAGCCAGAGAACGGGCAGCATTCTTTAAACTGCTGACTTGGGACAATCTGGTTACCCTGTCCCTGTCTTATAACTTCATCGAAGGACAGTTGCCTACGGATAGCGAAATAACCGCTGCGCTGCAAGCCGCAGGAAAGCCTACACGCTATACGGAAGATGATTTCTCCACCGATAAAAAGGATTATTTGGACAAGCTGGTAGGCGACACTTGTATCTGGCTGAAAACAAACGATAATCCGGTAACTTATCCGGGAGTGAACGGACAATATAAGGAAGTAGTACATGGACAGGATGTTCCGCGCGTATTGCCCAATGCACGCAGTCTTTCCATCAACCTGAACTTCATGACGGGCGATATGCCCAAATGGATACTTTTCCACCCCTACTTTGTGGAATGGGATCCGGAAGTCTTGGTTTTCAATCAGCAGGAAAGAGGTAAAAACTCTGAAGGAGCTCCCGTATTGTTTGATAATATAGACAATCAGAAGTACGACTATAAGTATTATTACGGCGATAAGGATCCCGGAACAGAGGTAACAATTCAAGGTACCGCCTATCCGCTTTACTACCGCAGATACGTAGCTCAATAACAACCGATAACAGACCGGGATATTCTGAAAAGAAGAATCATCAACAAGAATAATTTTAAAACGAAACAATGAAGAAAAAATTCTTATACATAGCACTGTTCGCTCTTACACTGGCTGCATGCTCGGAACAAGAAATCATTGAACAACCGTCTACCTCACCCGAGGAGACGGAAGTTCAACTTCCGGCAGACGTCACTTCGGGCGAACTGCTGATAAAGTTCAAGCCTGAAATGACTGCCATCCTCGACCGGACGATGACACGCGCCACAAGAAGCGGTAGTGCCATGACCCGTTCGGGCATTCCGTCTACCGATGAGGTGCTTGACATTTTAGGAGGATACCACTTTGAGCGTATATTTCCCGTAGACTCCAGAAACGAAGAACGTACCCGCACCGCCGGACTGCACCTGTGGTACTTGGTGAAATTCGATGAAAATACGGATTTGCAGCAGGCTGCCAACCGTCTCAGCCGTTTGGGAGAGATTTCGAAGGTACAGGGAAACAGCCGCATCAAACGTGCTTATAACACCGGAAACTACCGTACTTACATCAGCGAAGCAGCCCTGCAACAGAAAGCGGCTACGCGCGCGGCAACCAACAGCACTTTTTCAGATCCGGGATTGCAATTCCAATGGCACTATAACAATACGGGAACAAACCCGTTTGATAATCCGGAGAATGGAGCAGAATCAATAGCCGGATGCGACGTAGGCTGTGTAGAGGCATGGGCAAAGTGCAAAGGAGACCCCTCTATCATCGTTGCCGTACTGGATGAAGGCGTAATGTACACCCACCCCGACCTGAAAGACAACATCTGGGTGAACGAACAGGAAAATCTGTATAGCGATGAAGATAATGACGGAAACGGATATAAAGACGACAGATACGGTTATAACTTCGTAACGAACAGCGCCATTATCTCATGGACAGATACCTACGACACCGGACATGGAACACACGTTGCCGGAAGCATTGCGGCCGTAAACGGCAATGGCAAAGGTGTTTGCGGCATCGCCGGCGGAGACGGCACTGCAAACTCAGGCGTGAAGATTATGTCGTGCCAGGTATTTGCAGGACAAGGCGGCGTTACGCTGAGCGCGGAAGCCCAAGCCATTAAATATGCCGCCGACAACGGAGCAGTAATCCTGCAATGCAGCTGGGGATATAACTCGGCAGACGCCAATGCAATAGATGGATTTGTACCGGGCCCGGCAACCGAGGCAGAATGGATCAAGCTCTATCCGCTGGAAAAAGAAGCCCTGGATTACTTCATCAACAATGCAGGTTCTCCCAATGGAGTGATAGACGGCGGTATCGCCATCTTTGCATCGGGTAATGAATATGCCAAAATACCGGCTTTCCCCAGCGCCTATTCCAAATGCGTATCCGTAAGTTCAATAGCCGCCGACTTCACACCGGCGTCCTATACCAACTTCGGCACTGAAGTGGACATCTGCGCTCCGGGCGGTGACGTACAGTATTATAGCCAAGCAGGAAGAGGAGAACCGGAATATTGGCTGGAAGAAAATCCGGAAGCATCGGGCTCCATTCTTTCCACCATGATACAAAACGGAAAACCTGCCTACGGCTATATGGACGGCACCTCAATGGCGTGCCCGCACGTATCGGGCGTAGCAGCTTTAGGATTGTCATACGCCGTAAAACAACGCCGCCATTTCAAGGCGGACGAATTTGTGAAGCTATTGAAAGAATCGGTGAAACCTGTCAACTCTTTCTATACGGGAACTAAAAAGTTCTACAGAAACAGCGCTTCTCATGGTGCTTCGCTCACCCAAATGAACTTGTCTGCCTATATCGACAAAATGGGTACCGGAGCAGCCAATGCCGGCATATTGCTGAACAACATCGAAGGAAGCGGTTCGGACATGAAAGTGCCTAATGTATATGTGGCGGAAAACGCCGAATCTACCATCAATCTGGCCGGCTTCTTCATAGAAGGCGAGAAACTGACTTATACTTGTACGTCAAGCGACGAAGCCGTTGCGAAAATAACCGTTAACGGCACGCTGATGAAGGTAGCCGGAGTAAAAACCGGTTCGGCCCACATCACAGTGAAGGTAAGTAACGGTACGGAACAGACCATCACCGTTACCGTTCGCAAGAAAGCTAACGACAACGGTTGGATGTAATTAAAATTATCAATGAAACCCATTACTTGGATACAGCTATTTATACTTTGTGCAGGAATCGGACAGGCTTGGGCGGTTAAAGCCCAAGACGTCCGCTTTCTCTCACAAGAGAAAATCGACTCGCTCATAAATCCGCCGTTGATGAAACAGGGGGATGAGATACTGCGTTTCGAGAAAACTGTACAGAATATTGGAACACTGACCGAAGATGACGCTCCGCGAGCTTGCAGCTTCACATACACCAATGTAAGCAAAGCGCCGGTTGTCATCACCCGCGTAAGGACAACTTGCGGCTGTACGGCGGCAGATGCCTATACAGGAAAAGTACTTCCGGGCGAAACGCGAACCATCACGCTGACTTACCACCCGAAAAATCATCCCGGAACGATAAATACGAACACTTTCGTCTATCTATCTTCTTCGGATAAAACTCCGGTGGCACGCCTGACACTGATAGGAAACGTCATTCCCGGAGCCGACGAATGGGCACGCTACCCGTATGCAATGGGAAAGCTGAGACTGAAACAAAACCAACTGGAATTTCGGGAAGTAGCTGCCGGAAAGCAGCCTTCGGAACGAATTCTATGCGGTAACAGCGGAGACAAGCCGTTGCGTTTGTCAGCACTCATCATTCCTAAATTCGCAACTTTCCGCACAGAGCCGGAAGTTATTCAGCCGGGCAGTGAAGCCGATATCGTAGTAACGGTCAACGCATCGCTCATTCCCGCGGAAAAAGGGAAATCATTCACCTTCCCGATTATTCTTGAAGGAGTGGATGCACGCCCTTCGGACCGGACATTAAATATAAAAGTAAACTGTATTAAGTAACGATAAAAACAAGAAATTCGATATGAAGAATATTTTCAAATTAATGGCTTTGTTCGCCTTCCTGTTCTGTTTCTCTTCCTGTGAAGATGACGAACCGGTAATCCCGACCTTAGAAGTTACTCCCGCCAATCTGGAGGGTACATGGAAACTTGCCGAATGGAACGGAGCTTCTTTGGATGAAGGTACATACTGTTATGTGATTTTCAACCGCAAGGAACAAACTTTCGAAATGTACCAGAAGTTCGACAGTATGTATGCCCGTTACATTACCGGTGATTTCAGCATTGAAAACAATCCTTATTTGGGTTATATCATCAGCGGAGTTTATGACTATGGTAACGGTGACTGGAACAATAAATATATCGTAACCGATTTATTGGAAAGCGGTTCGATGACTTGGACATCAAAAGATGATGAAAGCGATGTAAACAAATACATCCGCTGTGAAAAAGTTCCTGAAGAAATCATCGCGGAAGCCAAAGTTGACAAAGACGAAGAATAATACTCGGAATTTTCATTTTTTTTTTCATAAAAATTACTCTATAAAACGAACTAAGGGGACCGTCCGCGAAGGATAGTCCCCTTTTTAATATTAAAATTATCTTATTCAATAAGAAACGCTCACAGCTATCCCCATTTCCTTTACCAATACTGCAATACGGTCCAATTCCTCATGAGTGGCCTTTTGCAGGTCGTGGTCGGGAGTTTCGCGGTCAATGGTATAAATCATTACCTGTCGGGGAGAAATCTCCTTAACAGCCTCTAACCAAGGCAAAACATACCTATCGGAAGTATTGTCCATATCCTTATCCTGAAAACCGCCCTTCAGGAACATGGTTTGGATAATACAATTACCCTTGAAAGCTTTCATACCGTCAATTATTTCACGAACAGAATAATGTCCTGTCGGACGGTCAAGTTCATGGATATAGGCTTCATCTGCCGTATCCAGTTTCAGAATATTGTTATCTACCCTACTCAAGGCTTCGAATACGGCAGGACGGTGAATGAATGTTGAATTGCTCAATACGCTGACTTTAGCTTCCGGAAAATATTTATCGCGCAAGGCAAGTGTATCCTCTATAATTTCAGGAAAATGCGGATGTGCAGTCGGTTCTCCGTTTCCGGCAAAAGTCAGTACATCGGGAACAGGCCCGTTCTTCTGCATGTCTTGCAAACGGGCTTCCAAAGCAGCACGTACTTCTTCACGTGTGGGAAGCGGCTTCTTAGGACGATGATCGGAATTAAACCCACACTCACAGTAAATGCAGTCGAAAGTACATACCTTACCGTCTTCCGGCAACAGATTAATTCCCAAAGATACTCCCAAACGGCGGGAATGGACAGGACCGAATATGGGAGAGGGATAAATGACAGTCATTTTATTTCTAATTTTTCACCTATTTTCTACGTTTTTCAACGGCAAATATAGAAAATTGCTATAAAAAACGACTTAATTGCTCTTTAAAACTTAATACGAAGCTGCATCTGCAAGTCCGTTTTTTTATTTCCCTCTATCAAATCGTTACCCGAACCGATGGTTGCACGATCCTGATAGACGGTTTGCCCGAACTTAACGAGAAACATAAAAGTTTTGTTCAAGTCATAACGTACATGAGCAGAATAACGAAACCCTCTGCCATAAAAAGAAGGGGTGTAAAATGTATAAAGCAAGCCTTTTTCAGAAGCGTAAATCCGGGAGTCGTAATCGTCCGTATGAAAGTAAGTGCCTTGCACAGATACAGCCAAAGGAAATCCAGAAAATGTATAAGCACAAGACTGGCTACACTGCCAACCTTGTTTTCCCTCGAATTCATACCCTTTCCCATCTTGCTGGCGAAAATGGTTGTAATCGACCGTAGTACGGCACACAAAACCTTTCGGCATATAAGTAAGCCTGCAACGGAACTTGTGATGATAGACAGGTAAGGTGACTTTCCCGCCTGTTTCCGGCACATCCCTCTCCTTTTGCCTGTACCGGTAATTAAGATATACCGATAAGTTTCTACGAGGAGAATAAGCGGCCTGAAACATCCCGTCCATACCTTGTGAAGGTTTGCTGATCCGATATTTCCACCAGGGAAAAGAAAACAAATCCAATGAAGCAAAAAATTTCCAATGTTCCAAAGGAGTTGCCTCTGCTGCCAGATACCAGCCGTTTTCATTCTGCGGCGTACCGCTTTCTCCGAAAGAATGGGAGAAGAAAGAGCAGTAATCATGCGAATAATAACGATGAATTAACAGCAGTTGATAACTTGTTAATAGTCTATACTTCAATTGATTTAGCAAAGCATATCCTTGTTTTCCCACTGCTCCCTCTCCTACCCACACCAATTTTCCTAAACGATATTTATAATCCACACCCAGATTATAAAAATTATTTCCATGCAAATTGTATTTTGCATACTTCTTCAAGTCCGGTTCATAAGGATGATTGAAAAAATAATAAATACCTGTCACCCCTATTTTCAGCTTATTCTTTTCATAAGTCAGGTTGCCTCCCGCTAATTGCATGGTAAAAACATCCATTTTATCAGCTTCTTTTTCCGTACGGTGCAGTCCTGTCTTGAAAATAGAAGTGATTTCCCCGTTTTTTACTACACCGTCCATAGAACGGTGCGAATAGAAAACAGAAAGCTCCAAGCAGCGGAGAAGTTCCATTGTAGCGGCTACCCCGCGAAAATAATTATATTCATCCGTAGAACTGTGTTTCCGAATTCCTCCCGTACGGTATTCCGATGTAGACATGGAAAACGTTTTTCCCAATCGAAAGTCCGTACTAAGCACCAGTCCTTGACCAAAACTCAACTTATAATTGCCCAATGCCAATGATTTCAATCTGCCCGAAGTTTTAAGCAGACAATAAAAAGAATAATAATCATATCCTTTTTTATTTTGCAAGGCAAAAAGCGGTTCACCCGCATCCTTCTCTCCCACTATTCCCATCTGCAAATAATCGCCATAACGAAAATCATACTTCAACGAATGATAAACAGCCGGTCCCAAATAGTTTTTATCATATCCCTTACGGGCATACAAAGGTACATCCATACGTGTCAGTATTTCCTGTTTACCATACTTCAATATCTTTTTCAAAGAAGGATAACCTGATTTATTCTCAACAGACTTTATACAGATAAAAGGCAATAATAACTCAATAGTACGTTTATCCATTCCTTCTACCAGTTGTAATTCATAGACAGTCTGCATCTGTCCATGCACATACACATACGCCAAAAGATGTTCTATTTGAAATGCAGTCAGGAAAGGAAATTCTTCTAATTGCCGCTTGGTAGCAACATTGATATTAATCGGTTCCTGCAGACGCCTGGAAAGTTCTTCCAGTTCGTCTTCCCAGTTTCTTTCTTCCCCATCCATGGAAAGCTGTTCCAGATTTTCTTCCCACAGGGATACAGTCGTATTTTGAGCTACAAGCATAGGAGTTATTAACAGCATACTTATAAAAACTCCTACCTTGATTATCGTCATTGATAATGAGCTATTTTCAAATTTATGGACAGCGAAGTTACCTTAAATTAGTTAATTGAACAAGGAAAAACAAAAGCAATGCAACAACATTCCATAGAATGGTGTACTTTTGTGCCATGAACGGGCAGTTTAAAATAATAATACTCATTGTGTTTCTCTTATCAGGAAGCCTCATTTGCCATGCCCAGCAAACCTCCAAAGAGAATGGAACGAAAAGTGTCTTCCTTACTCCTATGTGCGTTTATGAAGGTGACACCATTCCATACGTCAAACTGCCTACCGTCTACATTTTCAAACCGCTTAAATTCAAGAACAGGCGTGAAATGGCAAAGTACTACAAACTCATCCGCGATGTAAAGAAAGTACTTCCCATTTCCAAAGAAATCAACCGGGCAATTATCGAAACTTATGAATACTTGCAAACCATACCTACCGAAAAAGGACGGCAAAAGCATCTGAAAGCTGTGGAAAAAGGGCTGAAGGAACAGTACACTCCCCGAATGAAAAAGCTCTCCTTCTCTCAAGGAAAACTGTTGATTAAATTAGTGGACAGACAAACCCATTCCACTTCTTATGAATTGGTCAAAGCATTTATGGGACCTTTCAAAGCCGGATTCTATCAAACCTTTGCAGCATTGTTCGGTGCCAGTCTGAAAAAACAATATGATCCTACCGGAGACGATGCACTTACGGAAAGGGTGATTTTAATGGTAGAAAGCGGACAACTTTAATAACCTTCATACACAGTTTTCACCACTTATCCACAACCTGTTAAGAACATAGTTACTAACTGACAAACTAAAAGTCATAAACCACTTATTTACAAACCATTAATTCTGTTAATAACAAAATAAACAATTGTTTATTTCTCTGTCTGAAAACAGGTTGAAAAACAGTATTCCAACCACTTATTAACACCCATGTCATTTCAATTTATTGAATAAATCCCAAATAACAATACCTGCTGTGACCGATACATTCAAAGAATGTTTCGTGCCGTATTGTGGAATTTCAATGCAGCCATGAGAATGGTCAATAACTTCTTGTTGAACACCTTTTACTTCATTCCCCATTACTATGGCGTACTTCCTACTTTTATCTAAAGTCAACTCATTCAGCATGATACTGCCTTCGGCTTGTTCTACGGAATAAACCGTATAGCCCTCGTTCTTGAGGTTATCAACAGCTTCGACAGTGTTATTAACATACTTCCAGTCAACAGTAAATTCAGCTCCCAAAGCCGTTTTATGCATTTCAGGATGGGGTGGAGTAGCTGTAATGCCACACAAATAAATACATTCGATGCGAAAAGCGTCCGAAGTACGAAATACGGAACCTATATTATGCAAACTGCGAATATTATCCAATACAACTGTGAGCGGCAACTTTTCAGCTTCTTTAAATTCCTCTGTACTAATGCGATTAAGTTCGGTTATCTTCAGTTTTCTATTCATAACAATCAATTTTACATCTTTCGGTTTCCCACAAAGAGTATGTCTGCCGGCAAAGATACTTTTTTCCGTTCACATCCCTGTTAATAACCGTTGAAAAGGTGTCAATAGTACAGGGAAAGATTTTTAAAAATAATACTTGCATTATTCAAAGTAACACATATTACATGAGTATAACGAACAAACCAAAAAAGTTAGCCTAAATTTTCAAAGGCTATATAAACACATTTTTAAGCACTCTTTCACTAATAAATCTCTCTAAAGTTATTAACTTTGCGGTTTATCAACAAGGTGTTAATGAAGTGAAGTTATGAGAGAGTAGGGGACTTATTATCAAGCGGTATAACCCTTATTTCATACGTTAATAACCGGAGTATAAAGTTTTACCTCATACTAATAACTTCATGGACAAGAAAAATCGTATTAACTTGTCCACATTATTAACAGCCTATCATCACTATCAAAGGATTTTTAAAGAAAGAAGAGAAATAAAAATTATTATTATGAATAATCTGATAGAAGCTATTAAGCAGCTGAAGAAAGAGAAGAATGCGATCATTCTGGGACACTATTACCAGAAAGGTGAAATACAAGACATAGCCGACTATGTCGGTGACAGTTTGGCTTTGGCGCAATGGGCGGCAAAAACCGAAGCTGACATTATCGTGATGTGCGGTGTTCACTTCATGGGTGAGACAGCGAAGGTGCTTTGTCCCGACAAAAAGGTGTTGGTACCGGATATGGCTGCAGGTTGTTCACTTGCCGACAGTTGTCCGGCTGATAAGTTTGCGCAGTTTGTCAAAGAGCATCCCGGATATACGGTTATATCTTATGTGAATACGACGGCTGCCGTAAAGGCGGTTACCGATGTAGTGGTTACCTCCACCAATGCCAAGCAAATCGTGGAAAGTTTTCCCAAAGATGAAAAAATAATCTTTGGTCCGGATAGGAATCTGGGAAATTATATCAACTCCGTTACCGGCAGGAACATGTTATTATGGGACGGCGCGTGCCATGTACACGAACAGTTCTCGGTTGAAAAGATTGTTGAATTAAAACAGCAACATCCCGGTGCGGTAGTATTGGCGCATCCCGAATGTAAGAGTACGGTTTTGAAACTGGCGGATGTAGTGGGTTCTACGGCTGCTCTGCTGAAATATGCGGTCGGTCATCCCGAAAAGGAATATATCGTTGCTACGGAATCCGGTATCCTGCATGAGATGCAAAAGAAATGTCCGCAGACTAAGTTTATTCCGGCTCCTCCCAATGACAGTACTTGTGCTTGCAATGAATGTAATTTTATGAGATTAAACACATTGGAGAAGCTTTATGATTGCCTGAAAAACGAGTCTCCGGAAATAAAAGTAGATGCGGAAATAGCGGAAAAAGCAGTGAAGCCGATTAAGAAGATGCTGGAAATCTCTGCCAAATTAGGATTATAACCGACTCTGAATCTATTCTCTATATTTACGGTAGGTGACTTACTGACTTATAACAAAGAAGGTGTGTCAAAACTAACATTCACTATCATTTTACTCTGTCATTCATTTTACTCTGTCATTCAGAGCGAAGCGAAGAATCTACTCTCTTTGTGAGTAGGAGAAGAGATGCTTCACTACGTTCTGCATGACAGACTATACATTAGCGTAAGAAATAAAAGATATTTTGAGCGAAGCTAATGATATGCTTGTCAGAGTTTTGACACACCCGCTTATATTTTAACATATTCTATTGCTTGACAAGGATTCACGCTGTAAGGCAATATATAGTTGTCTTACGGTAATATATAAAAAAGAGAGAAGTAGACTCTTTGCTGCGTTTCAAATGGCGGAATCATTACTTGGATAGGAAATTGCAAAGTTTATTCGTAGCCAATGCCCGGTGGCTGATTTTATTCTTCAGTGTATTTCCCATTTCGGCATATGTTTGCGTGTATCCTTCGGGAATAAAGACAGGATCATATCCAAAGCCGGAGCTGCCGCATCTGTGCTTCGTTATTTCACCTTTTACGATGCCTTCGAACAGATGCTCCTTTCCATTGATGATAAGGGCAAAAACAGTACGGAATTGGGCTTTACGGTTCTCTATTCCTTCCATATCCTGCAATAGTTTCCTCATATTGGCTTCCGAGTTGTGCGCATCGCCGGCATAACGTGCCGAATATACTCCGGGAGCTCCGTTCAGCGCTTCCACTTCAAGTCCGGTATCATCGGCAAAGCAATCCATGTTGTAGTTTTCAAAGATATATCTTGCTTTTAGCAAGGCATTTCCTTCGAGTGTATCTGCCGTTTCGGGAATATCCGCATGACAATGAATGTCTTTCATGCTGAGAAGTTCTATTTTGTCTCCTAAAATAGCGGTAACTTCTTCCAACTTATGGGCATTGTTGGTTGCAAATACAAATTTCTTTTTCATTTTCCTTTCAATTTATCAAAACCTTCTCCATATACGCCTATGACAGAGCTTTGTGAAATAAAAGCATTCGGGTCGATGTCTTTGACCAGACGGAATATTTCAACGGATTGGCGCTTATAGGCCAGCACAACCAGTACTTTTACATTGCGTTTGCTGTACCATCCTATGCCGTCGAGTACCGTCACACCGCGGTGGGTCTCTTTGGTGATGCGGTCGGCAATCTTTTCATAATCTTTGGAAAAGATGAAGAATTGCACCGACTGGCGTGCGCCGTTGACGATATAATCCAGCACGATACCGATGACAAACAGGGTTACGAAACCGAAAATAACCCGTCTCCAGTCATTGAATATGAAGTAACAGGAAGTGATGATGATGACGTCACATGCCATGATCATACGTCCTAAGGTTACATCACGATATTTATGGATGATAGCGGCAATGATATCCGTACCGCCTGTACTTCCGTTACAGTTGAACACTACGCCCAGACCGACGCCACACATGGCAGCGCCTATCAGGCATGCCATGAAGTCCTGGCCGGGACCCAATACCAGTGGCGGCACTCCGTCGGCTCCGTTCACCAATATCTGGAAGAACCACAGAAGAAAAGTCAGCATAAAGATTGCATAAGTGGTTTTGATGCTGAACTTCGGTCCGAGAATCTTGATGGCAAAGGTCATCAAGACTGCATTAATGATGAAATACGACCATTGGATAGGGAATCCGGTGGAGTAGTAGATGATGGCTCCGATACCTGTGGTACCGCCGGTAGTGATCTGATAGGGGATGAGGAACGCAGCCCATCCCATAGCGTAGGAAATTAGTCCGAAAGTGATGAAGATGTAGTCTTTCAACTCCCTCATCACTTCGGCTTTGGTTGGTTTTGTAATTTGCATATTTGTTATTTAACAACAATATTTACAATCTTCTTGGGCACTACGATGACTTTGACGATGTTTTTCCCGTCTATCCATTTAATGGAACGTTCGTCTGCCAGTACCGTTTCCTGTATGGCTTCCGATGCTGCATCAGCAGGGAATTCCATGTTGAAACGGGCTTTTCCGTTGAATGAAATGGTATAGTTCACCGTATTCTCCACCAGATATTCTTCGTTGTATGCAGGCCATTGTGCATCGCACACCGATCCGGCATTGCCTAATGTTTTCCACAGTTCCTCACATACGTGCGGGGCAAAAGGAGCCAGTGTGACTGTGAGCTGGTTCAATATCTCTTTCTTGCTGCATTTCAGTGCAAACAGTTCGTTGACACAAATCATGAAAGCACTGATACTTGTGTTGTAAGAGAACTGTTCGATGTCTCCTGTGACTTTTTTGATTAGCTTATGCAAAGATTTCAGTTCTTCTTTGTTGGCAGGTTCGTCGGTCACCAGATAATTGCCGTTGCGGTCGTAGAACAGCGACCAGAATTTCTTGATGAAGCGGTGCACGCCGTCTATGCCGTTCGTGTCCCAAGGTTTGGACTGTTCCACCGGACCGAGGAACATCTCGTACATGCGGAGCGTGTCTGCGCCGTATTTCTCTACAATCATGTCCGGATTGACAACGTTGAACATGGACTTGCTCATTTTTTCAACAGCCCAGCCGCAGATGTATTTGCCTTTGCTTGATTTGTCTTCGGTTCCTTCCGGCGATTCAAGTATGAATTCAGCCGTTGCGTATTCGGGACGCCATGTTTTGAAGGCTTCCGTATTGAGGACATCATTGGATACGATGTTGACATCCACATGGAGTGGGGTAGTGTCGTATTGGTCTTTTAGGTTCAGGGATACGAACGTGTTGGTATCTTTGATGCGATACACAAAGTTGCTTCTTCCTTGAATCATGCCTTGGTTCACCAGTTTTTGGAACGGTTCTTCTACGTCGGAAACACCGAGGTCGTGCAGGAACTTGTTCCAGAAACGGGAATAAATCAAGTGGCCGGTGGCATGTTCCGTACCGCCTACGTAGAGGTCGACGTTACGCCAGTATTCATCCACTTTCTTGTCTACCAAGGCAGTATGGTTACGCGGGTCCATATAACGCAGATAGTATGCGCTCGAACCTGCGAATCCCGGCATTGTATTCAGTTCCAATGGGAAAACGGTTATGTTATCAATCTTGTTGTTGTCCACTACACATTTGTTTGCTGTGTCCCAAGCCCATTTGGCGGCATGTCCCAACGGCGGTTCGCCTGTTTCGGTAGGCAGGAATTTGGCTACTTCGGGAAGTTCCAGGGGCAGACAGCTTTCATCAATCATATAAGGCATACCGTCCTTGTAGTAAACGGGGAACGGTTCACCCCAGTAACGCTGGCGTGAGAAAATGGCATCGCGCAAGCGGAAGTTCACCTTCACGCGTCCCAAATTATGCTCTTTCACGTATTTTTTAGTAGTAGCGATAGCTTCCTTGATAGTCAGCCCGTTAAGGTTGAGGTCGCAATAAGGCTCTGTATTGGCTTTTGGTGAGTTGCATACGATGCCTTCCTTGGCATCGAAACTTTCTTCGCTGACATCGCAACCTTCCACCAGCGGAACGATGGGTAATCCGAAGTGTTTGGCGAAGGCATAGTCGCGGCTGTCATGTGCCGGTACGGCCATGATGGCTCCCGTTCCGTATCCTGCCAGCACATAGTCGCTGATCCAGATGGGCACTGCTTCGCCCGTAAAAGGATTGACGGCATAGCTTCCGGAAAAGACGCCGCTTACGCTGCGGTCGGAGATGCGCTCGCGTTCGGTGCGTTTCTTGGTGCGTTCCAGATAGGCGTCCACATCGGCTTTTTGTTTCGGGGTGGTCACTTGTGCCACCAGTTCGCTTTCGGGGGCAAGTACCATGAAGGTAACTCCGAACATGGTGTCTGCGCGGGTAGTGAAAATGGTGAATTCCAAATCGCTGTCTTTCACTTTGAATTGAATTTCAGCGCCTTCGCTGCGGCCTATCCAGTTCTTTTGGGTTTCCTTCAGGGAATCGGTCCAGTCGATGGTGTCGAGTCCGTCCAACAAGCGTTGTGCATAGGCGGATACGCGGAGACACCACTGGCGCATCTTTTTCTGGACTACGGGGAAACCGCCGCGTTCCGATACGCCGTCCACCACCTCGTCGTTGGCAAGTACGGTTCCGAGTTGGGGACACCAGTTCACCATTGTTTCACCCAGGTAGGCGATGCGATAGTTCATCAGGGTTTCCTGCTGTTCTTTTTCGCTCATGGCGTTCCACTCTTGGGCGGTGAAACTGAGCTCTTCGCTGCAAGCCACGTCCAGGCCTTCGGTTCCTTTGGTCTCAAAGTGCTCTATCAGTTGGGCGATGGGTTTTGCCGATGCGCAGGAGTTGCAGTAGAAGCTGTTGAACATCTTTTGGAAAGCCCATTGCGTCCAATGGTAGTATTCCGGGTCGCAGGTGCGGATTTCGCGGTTCCAGTCGAAGGAGAAACCTATCTTGTCCAACTGCTCGCGATAGCGGTTGATATTGTTGACGGTGGTGATTGCGGGGTGCTGTCCCGTCTGTATGGCATATTGTTCTGCCGGCAGGCCGTAAGCATCGTATCCCATGGGGTTCAGGACATTGAAACCTTGCAGGCGTTTGTAACGGGCATAGATGTCCGAAGCGATGTATCCCAATGGATGTCCCACGTGCAGGCCTGCGCCGCTGGGGTAGGGGAACATGTTCAGTACATAATATTTTTGTTTTGTTTCGTCTTCCGTCACTTGGTAGGTTTTGTTCTCCACCCACCGTTTCTGCCATTTTTTTTCAATCTCTCTGAAATTGTATTCCATAATGGTTTTAATTATATTGTTGAAAACTTGTTGATATACTTACTAAAACTTGTTGATAGTTTGTTTAATTTGGTTTATATCCTGTTAATTAAACGGTGCAAAGTTAAGGGTTTATTTTCAGATTTGTAGCGAAGTAGTGTAAAAAAACAGCATGAATGCTTGACATTCCGCTTTTTATTACTTATATTTGTGATGTGCTTTTAAAACTAATTTTTTGTTTGTAATACAAATAATGACTAAATTAATTCAATAGGATTTTACAAAGAAGATTTTTTAGGATATTGCAAGGGATGTAATCTGTGAAGATCACATCCCTTTTTTTGTATGTTTCCTGTCGGAGGCGCTTCCATTTGTATGTTTTTCTGATAATGGGCACAACCTCTTTTCAAAAGCCCTGTATAAGGCCTTTGGGGAGATTTACTAAAACTCGGACGGAGATTTACTAAATCTTTCCTTTCATTTTAGTAAATCTCCCCAAAGGTTTCAGTAAATCTTCTTTCGGGTATTATAAAAGCTTGTCTCATTGTATAGAAAAAGGAAAGCATTATCTTTGTGCGTAATTTATAAGCGGTGTATGCATACAACGAAGAACTATATTTATCATCTCATAGCCATTCTTACCGTAGGGATATGGGGACTGACGTTTATTTCTACAAAAGTATTGATAGAGCATGGACTTTCTCCGCAGGAGATATTTTTGCTTCGTTTTCTGATGGCTTATCTGGGAATTTGGTTTATCTCTCCGCGCAAACTGTTTGCCGATAATTGGAAAGATGAACTTTGGTTGCTGTGGGGCGGCGTTACGGGCGGTTCTTTCTACTTCTTTACGGAGAATACGGCATTGGAAATCACACTGGCCACCAATGTGGCTTTTATTGTTTGTACGGCTCCGCTGCTCACCACTATTTTGTCTTTGCTGATCTATAAAAAAGAAAAAGCCACCGCCGGACTGGTGGGCGGTTCCCTGCTGGCGCTGGTGGGGGTAGCGTTGGTGGTCTATAACGGCCATTTCATATTGAAGATTTCACCGCTTGGCGATTTCCTGACTCTTCTTGCCGCTTTCTCCTGGGCGTTTTACAGCCTGATAATGAAAAAAATGTCCGGGCGTTATCGTACGACTTTCATTACCCGCAAGATTTTCTTCTACGGAATACTGACTATCCTTCCCGCTTTTATCCTTCATCCCTGGCAATTTTCTCTTTCCGGACTTTGGCAGCCGGCGGTTTGGATGAACCTTCTTTTTCTGGGTGTACTTGCTTCTCTGGTTTGCTTTGTGGTGTGGAACATCATTTTGAAGCAATTGGGTACGGTGCGGGCTTCCAACTACATTTATTTGAATCCGCTTTTCACGCTGATAGGTTCCGCTGTCCTGCTGGACGAACAGTTCACTGTAATGTCACTCATGGGAGCCATGCTCATATTGGGCGGTGTGTATTGGGCGGGAAAGAGATAAAGAGGGGAGAGGAGACCTATGGGCATAAAAAAAGGAGTACCGCTGTACTCCAACCTTTGTTAACCTTAAATCTAATACTATGAAAAACACATTGCAAAGGTACGGACTTTTTGGAAATCTCCAAATAAAGCAAATAAAAAAGTGTGTTTTATAACATGTTTTAGTAAAATTCCCCACTTTGTTAAGGCTTGCTAAGGATTAAAACCCTTTACATATGTATTTTCTAAAAAAGAATTATCTTTGTGACATTAATTAATGAACACAGAGGCACAGAGTTGCTTATGCAGAGAGTCTGCTTATGAAACCGGGAGTTCATTCCGTTAAAAGACTCTGTGCTGTCGTAGCTCTGTATTCTGCAAAGATATACCTGTATGCACGAAGATATTGTCCTTACCCCGATGATGAAACAGTTCCTTGATTTGAAGGCAAAACATCCTGATGCCGTCATGCTGTTTCGTTGTGGTGACTTCTATGAGACTTATTCCACCGATGCCATTGTGGCTGCCGAGATATTGGGCATTACTTTGACGAAGCGTGCCAATGGCAAAGGGAAAACAATCGAAATGGCGGGATTTCCTCACCATGCGCTCGATACGTATCTGCCCAAACTGATACGTGCAGGTAAACGCGTAGCCATTTGTGACCAGCTGGAAGATCCGAAGCTCACCAAAAAGCTGGTGAAACGCGGCATCACCGAATTGGTGACTCCGGGTGTGTCCATCAACGACAATGTGCTGAACTACCGGGAGAACAACTTCCTTGCCGCCGTTCACTTCGGTAAGGGTGCCTGCGGAGTGTCATTCCTGGATATTTCCACCGGTGAGTTCCTGACAGCGGAAGGACCTTTCGATTACGTCGATAAGCTGCTGAATAATTTTGCCCCGAAAGAAGTGCTTTTTGAGCGTGGCCGCCGGGGAATGTTTGAAGGCAATTTCGGCAGCAAATTCTTTACGTTCGAGTTGGACGACTGGGTGTTTACGGAGACCACCGCCCGCGAGAAACTGCTGAAACACTTCGAAGTCAAGAACCTGAAAGGATTTGGGGTGGAACATCTCAAGAATGGCATCATTGCTTCGGGGGCTGTCTTGCAGTATCTCATTATGACGCAGCATACCCAGATAGGGCACATCACTTCGCTGGCCCGCATAGAGGAAGACAAGTACGTCCGTCTGGATAAGTTTACGGTGCGCAGCCTCGAATTGATGGGCAGCATGAACGACGGCGGCAGCAGTCTGTTGAATGTGATAGACAGGACTATCAGCCCGATGGGAGCCCGCTTGTTGAAGCGCTGGATGGTGTTTCCCCTGAAAGACGTACAGCCCATTAACGAACGGTTGAACGTAGTGGAATACTTCTTCCGCAAACCCGACTTCAAGGAGCTGATCGAAGAACAGTTGCATCTGATAGGAGATTTGGAACGCATCATTTCCAAAGTAGCCGTAGGGCGCGTTTCTCCGCGCGAAGTGGTTGCCCTGAAGGTGGCATTGCAGGCTGTTGAACCTATCAAGGAAGCCTGTATGGATGCAGATAATGCCAGTCTGAACCACATCGGCGAACAACTGAATATCTGCCGGTCCATTCGCGACCGCATTGACAAGGAGGTCAACAACGACCCTCCGTTGCTTATTAATAAAGGCGGCGTGATAAAATCGGGCGTGAATGCCGAGTTGGACGAGTTGCGCCAAATAGCCTATTCCGGCAAGGATTATCTCTTGCAGGTGCAGCAACGTGAAAGTGAACTGACGGGTATTCCCAGTCTGAAGATAGGGTATAATAATGTCTTTGGCTATTATATCGAAGTGCGCAATGTGCACAAGGATAAAGTGCCGCAGGAGTGGATCCGCAAGCAGACCTTGGTCAATGCCGAACGTTACATTACGCAGGAATTGAAAGAGTATGAAGAGAAAATACTCGGCGCTGAGGACAAGATTCTGGTGTTGGAAACGCAACTTTATACGGAGCTGGTGCAGTCTTTGAGCGAATTTATTCCTGCCATTCAGATTAATGCAAATCAGATAGCGCGTCTGGACTGTCTGCTTTCGTTTGCCACCGCCGCCCGCGAAAACAATTATATCCGTCCGGTAATTTCCGACGATGAGGTTTTGGAGATACATCAGGGACGCCATCCGGTCATTGAGAAGCAACTTCCCATAGGCGAGAAATACATAGCCAACGATGTGATGCTGGACAGCAGTACGCAACAGATAATCATCATCACCGGTCCTAATATGGCGGGTAAGTCTGCATTGCTCCGCCAAACCGCCTTGATCACGCTTATGGCGCAGATCGGCAGTTTCGTTCCGGCGGAAAGCGCACACATCGGTCTGGTGGACAAGATATTTACCCGCGTGGGTGCCAGCGACAACATTTCCGTAGGCGAATCTACGTTTATGGTGGAGATGAACGAGGCGGCGGACATCTTGAACAATCTCTCCTCCCGCAGTCTGGTGCTCTTTGACGAGTTGGGGCGCGGCACTTCCACTTACGACGGCATTTCCATTGCATGGGCCATTGTGGAATACATCCACGAACATCCTCGTGCCAAGGCCCGTACGCTGTTTGCCACGCACTATCACGAACTGAATGAAATGGAGAAGTCCTTCAAACGCATCAAGAACTATAATGTGTCGGTGAAGGAAATCGATAATAAAGTCATTTTCCTGCGTAAACTGGAACGGGGTGGCAGCGAACACTCTTTCGGTATTCATGTGGCTAAAATGGCGGGTATGCCCAAAAGTATCGTGAAACGTGCCGCTGACATTTTGAAGCAACTTGAGACGGACAACCGCCAACAGGGTGTATCAAGCAAACCTATGGCCGAAGTGGGAGAGATGCGTGGCGGCATGCAGCTCAGCTTCTTCCAGCTTGATGACCCGATACTGTGCCAAATACGTGATGAGATACTGAATCTGGACGTAAATAACCTGACGCCGCTTGAAGCGTTGAACAAGCTGAATGACATCAAGCGGATAGTAAAAGGGAAGTAGCCTGTGTGGTATGGATTTAGCGGCAAGGCATGAAACCTTCAGTTTCCTTGGATGAACTGCCGGTTTCATGCCTTGAAGTTTTTTTATTGCCGGAGGATATTATTTTCCTGCCGTTTTCTTGCCATAGAAACACATGAAGTAAATTCCGATAAGTATGAACGGAACACTGAGCCATTGCCCCATATTCAGCGCCATTGTCTTTTCAAAATCCACTTGGTCTTCTTTCAGGAACTCGATGAAGAAGCGGAAGACGAATATCTCCGTCAGGCAGAGGCCGAAGAAGAAGCCGCGATGATAGGGTAGGGAGGCTACTGCTTGCACTGCGGTGGACTTTGCCTTGGTGGTGCTGAAGTCTGTTTCAAGTTTGCTTTCCTGCTTCTTCTGTCCGCGTTTGTACAGGTAGACCATGCCCAGGAAGAAGATAAAATAAGCTATTGCTTCGTAGAGCTGTGCCGGATGGCGGGGCAGCATATCTACGCGTTCGAATACAAATGCCCAGGGGACATTGGTCGGCATACCGATTATTTCGGAGTTCATCAGGTTGGCAAGGCGGATGCAGCAGGCGGTGATAGGAGTGGCAACGGCTATCATGTCCAGTACGTCCATATAGTGCATCTTTGTCTTGCGGCAGTACATCCAGAGGGAGATAATCAATCCCAGCGTGCCGCCATGACTGGCAAGCCCTTCGTATCCCGTCCATTTCCAACCGCCGTCCGGCAGGAACTTTACGGGGAGTATCATTTCCCAGAAGTGGTTCAGGTAATAGTCCGGCTGATAGAACAGGCAGTGTCCTAATCTCGCCCCTATCAGGATGCCGAAGAAGCAATAAAAGAACAGCGGTTCGAACGTCTTTTCGTCGATTTTCCGGTCATGGTACTGACGGTGTACTATCGCATAGGCAAGAGCGATGCCGACAACCCATAACAGGCCGTAATAACGGATTGGAATACTTCCGAAAAGGTTGAACAGCTCCGGATCAGGATTCCAGTTGATAGAGAGGAGAGTTGGTATATTCATAAGTAATTAAAATTAGTTTATGTCATTGGGTGTCGTCGTTCGGAGCGTAGCAAAGAATCTGCTCTTTTTGTGTATGTGTGGCAAGGAAAAGATTTTGCACCACGTTCTGAATGACAAAGATAATATAAGATAATTGGACAAAGGTATAAAATTATTTGAATTTCTCTGCTACCATTCTGTATGTAGGAATCTCAATTCCCTGTTCTTCGGCTGCCGTAATCATATCGAACAGTAATCCCTTCACTTCGCTTTGATGTCCTTTTGCCATATCTTTTTGCATGGAAGCGGTACTTTCGGGAGCCAGTTTGTCGATTACTTTGAGATTATATTCCACCATATCTTCCTTGAACTCAATGCCCAGTTTTTGCCCCAATGCAGCGCTTTCCTGCGAAAGTCCGATAAAAGTGTCGCGTATCCTGCCGGGTTTTTGCACTTCACCCATGGGCACGTCATAGTAAGCGCCTGTTACTGCCATGGCCGAAATGAAAGACCATTTTACGAAAGTATCCCGGTTGATGTCGGGAGATATCTCAGCTTTGATGCCGCTTTCCTGCAAGTCATGTTGTACGGCTTCCAATGTTTCACGAGGAACAATCGTGTTTTTGTGTGCTCCGTAGACCAGGCGGAATATCTTTCCCATCTGTGTGATCTCTCCTTTGCCGGAAACAAATCCTACGATGTAGATGCAACCGTCCAATACCGTTACACCGGGAACCAGCCGTTGGATGCGGGGACCGGTTCCGTAGACATTGAGAATGGGGATGACCACCGTATCTTTATGTGCGGCGCATTTGATTAATTCTGTAATGGAGTCTACGGAATAGCCCTTGACGCATACAAAGATAACATCTGCCTTGAAGTCGGCTGATGAGGAAGCGAGGGCTGTGTATTCTTCTGCGGTATAAGCGGGTATCTTCAGTGTATGTTCACCTTTCAAGTCGGAGTGTAACCGCAAACCATGCTCATGTATAGCGGCAAGATGCTCGCCGCGTGCGATGCAAGTAACGTTCTTTCCTGCCAATGCAAGGAAAGCGGCAATGCTTCCGCCTACTCCGCCTGTGCCTGCAATGAGGTATTTCAGATTACTGTTTGTCATTTGTAGCATATTGATGTGATTATAAAAAATGAGCTGCCAGGAATCTCCGGACAGCTCACAATGGATGTTTTTTATACGTTGAAGCGGAAGTGCATGATGTCTCCGTCCTGCACTACGTATTCCTTGCCTTCCACGCCCAGTTTTCCGGCTTCGCGTACGGCGGCTTCGCTGCCATACTTGATATAGTCTTCGTATTTGATGACTTCGGCGCGGATGAAACCTTTCTCAAAGTCTGTATGGATGACACCGGCGCATTGCGGAGCTTTCCAGCCTTTACGGTAGGTCCATGCCTTTACTTCCATTTCGCCGGCGGTGATAAAGGTTTCAAGGTTCAGCAGGCTGTAAATGGCTTTAATCAGTCGGTTGCAGCCACTTTCTTTCAGGCCGAGGTCTTCGAGGAACATTTGTTTCTCTTCGTAAGTTTCCAGTTCGGCAATGTCGGCTTCGGTCTGGGCGGAGATTATGATGAGTTGGGCATCTTCACCCTGAATGGCCTGACGTACTTGCTCCACATACTGATTGCCGCTTGCGGCGCTTGTATCGTCCACGTTGCAGACGTAAAGTACCGGTTTGGTGGTAAGCAGGAACATCTGTTTGGCGCATTGCTCCTCATCATCGTTTTGCGGTATTACGGTGCGGGCGCTCTGTCCCTGTTCCAGTGCATCTTTGTAACGGAGCAGGAGTTCGTATTCCACTTTTGCCAATTTGTCGCCACCTACTTTTGCTATTTTTTCCACGCGCTTGATGCGGTTTTCTACTGTATCGAGGTCTTTGAGCTGGAGTTCGGTATCAATGATTTCCTTGTCGCGTACAGGATCCACGCTTCCGTCCACGTGAACGATATTGCCATTATCGAAACAACGCAACACATGAATAATGGCGTCGCACTCGCGGATGTTGCCTAAGAACTGATTGCCCAATCCTTCACCTTTGCTGGCGCCTTTCACCAGTCCGGCAATATCGACAATGTCGCATACGGCGGGCACGATACGCCCCGGATGAACGATTTCGGCAAGTTTGGTCAGTCGTTCGTCGGGTACGGACACTTGGCCCATTTGAGCGTCGATAGTACAAAAAGGAAAGTTTGCCGCCTGTGCTTTTGCGCTGGACAGACAGTTGAAAAGAGTGGATTTCCCCACGTTGGGCAGTCCCACTATACCTGCTTTTAATGCCATAAGTATATCTTGTTTTTTAATTATTATTCAGCTAATTGGCTGCAAAGATAGTCTTTTATCTTTTCTCTTCTTCGAACATTTGGTGAAAAATGCTTCTTAGACGCACTTCATCCGCTATAATGGCTTGCAACTCTTTCAACTGCCGGGCGTTCTTTGAGTGGGGAAACCAAAGTTTCAGATAGCCGCCGGGAGCATACTTTTCCATCAGATGATCGTAGAAACGTTGGTAGTGCCATGCTTCGTCGGCTGCAGGGTTTTGCTTTAGCCCGTATTGTACGGTACGGCGCAACGTGGTGTCCGGATCTATGATACGGTCGGCTTCGGCCACGATTTTGCCATAGATACTGCGTGGTTCATGGTCGGTGGAGGCCCGGTGGTCTTCTACGGCCTCACGCATAATTTCTATTTCTTCTTTGCCGAACCATTGCAGGAGGTTGGCATCCTCCGCTATGATTTCTCCTGAAACAAGGTGATGTGTGGCACGGTCCCGGCAAAGTCCTGTATCATGATAGGCCGCTATGGTATATGCGAGGCGTTCGTCTGCTTCAGGATAAAGTTTGGCAAGGGCGAGGCTTTCTTCAATGACTGCCTGCACATGCAAAAGGTTATGTGCCTTGTCAAATTGCTCGTACCGGGGGATAATCTCTGTCTCAATGTAGAGGATAAGTGCCTGGGGTATCATGTTTCATATTCTTTATTGAAAGACAAAAATACAAAAAGAGCCGGATACATTGCGTATCTCGGCTCTTTAGTTTATAGAAAGGTTTTGGGTTGTAAAGTATCTTTAAGAGAGAATGGATGTATTTTACATGTTAGGGTTATCCATTGTAATAGTCATTTCAGGAATGAGGACGTATGTGCCTTTTTTATTGTTCCACTTATAATAGGTAGTGGTAACCGACTTTCCTTGATAAGCGTAGCGGATGCACATGTCGTTGGTCCATGTATTCTTGACAGCGTTCCATTTCATGGCTTCGCTTTCTGTCATACGGTTTTGGTCATCATACTTATAATTGTACTTCATATAGTTGGCAAGTGTACTGCCGTCCATTTTGTAAACAGTTTCAGCGACCTTCATACCATTTACTTCTTCCGAATTGTAAATGAGGTTACTTTTATTGTCTGCTGATACATTCATTCCACATACAAAAAGAAAAGAGAACAGAATCAAAGTTTTTAAAGCTTTCATGGTTTTATGTTTTTAGAGTTATACTTACTATTTTCTATCAATATGTCATTGATTACGCTGCAAATGTACGCAATAAATTGACATAAATATAATAATTGGGATTTATTTTATCAATATGTCAGAATGTGTGCAGGAAATATACTTTCTTTTTGGAAAGATTAATGAATAAAAAATATCCGGCAGTGAAGATGCCGGATATTCTGATGAGCAAACTGTATTTTAAAGCAATCACTTCTGTTGCTTTCTGATTGTAAGTTAAATAAAGTTATAGACCGGATTAGTGTGCTTCCAACCAGTTTTTCCCCCAGCCAAAATCAGCTTTTAAGGGTACCAGCATGCGATATGCCCGTTCCATTTCTTCGATTACAATTTTTTGTATAATCTCTTTTTCTGCCTCAGGAACACTGAAATTTAGTTCGTCATGGACCTGTAAAATCATCTTTGCTTTCAGATTGTTACTTTGAATGCGTTGATAGATGAGCGACATGGCTACTTTGATGATATCGGCAGCACTTCCCTGAATAGGGGCGTTGATTGCATTGCGCTCTGCATAACCGCGCACTACGGCGTTTCGGGAGTTGATGTCCGGCAGGAAGCGCTTGCGGTGAAAGATGGTTTCCACATATCCGTTTTCGCGTGCCACCTGAATGCTTTTGTCCATATATTCCTTGATTTGCGGATAGGTTTCAAAATATCCGTCTATCAGTTCTTTGGCTTCCTGACGGGAAACATTCATACGTTCTGCCAGCCCGAAGACAGAGATACCGTATATAATACCAAAATTGGCGGTTTTAGCCTTACGGCGCATATCGGTGGTTACTTCGCTGATATCCACCTTATATATTTTGGCAGCGGTGGCCGCATGGATGTCATATCCGCTGAGGAAAGCGTCAATCATATTTCTGTCCTGACTCAGATGTGCCATAATACGCAGTTCAATCTGTGAGTAGTCGGCGGAGAAGAACTCGCACCCGTCATCAGGAATAAAGGCTTTACGGATTTCCTTACCGTCTTCATCGCGAATGGGGATGTTCTGCAAGTTAGGATTGCTGGAACTGAGCCGGCCGGTGGCGGTTACTGCCTGGTTGAAAGAGGTATGGATGCGGCCTGTACGCGGATTTATCAGTTGGGGCAATGCATCGATATAGGTGCTCAACAGTTTCTTCAGCCCGCGGTATTCGAGTATCTTGCCAATGATTGCATGTTTGTTGCGCAGACTTTCGAGTACTTCTTCCGAGGTAACATACTGGCCGGTTTTGGTCTTTTTGGCTTTTTCTACGATTTTGAGTTTGTCGAACAGCACTTCACCTACTTGCTTGGGAGAGGCGATGTTGAAAGTTTCACCATTTGCCAGTGCATAGATTTCTTTTTCGATTTCCTGCAGGCGGAGAGTGAAATGTTCGGACGATTGCTTGAGAGCTTCTGTATCAATGCGTACTCCGTTGCTTTCAATGTTGACAAGTACCGGTACGAGTGGCATTTCAATTTCATAAAAGAGATGTTCGGCAGATTGCTTTTTCAGTTCCTTTTCAAGTACGTTCTTCAACTTTAGAGTGACGTCCGCATCTTCGCAAGCGTAGCGGTACACGTCTTCCGGTGGAAGGTCACGCATGCTTTTCTGGTTCTTTCCTCTGCTTCCGATGAGTTCATCTATGTGGATTGTCCGATAGCGCAGGTAGATTTCGGCAAGGTAGTCCATGTTGTGACGGAGTTCCGGTTGCAATACGTAATGGGCGAGCATGGTGTCGAAAAGCTTTCCCTTCACCTGCACTCCGTAGTTTTGAAGGACAATCATGTCGTACTTGATGTTTTGTCCCACCTTCATGGAATTTTCATTTTCATAAAGCGGGCGGAATTCATTTACAATTTTTAATGCTTCGTCACGATTTGCCGGAACAGGGACGTAATAAGCCCGGTTTTCGGCATTACTGAAACTCATTCCTACCAGTTCTGCCTCCATTGGTTCGGTTCCGGTAGTTTCGGTATCTATTGAGAGAATTTCTGTTGTAAGTAACTTTTGAATAATTTCGCTTCTTTTTTCTTCTGTATCAATGAGTTGATAGTCTACATCAAGCATTTCTAAGTGCGTGAGATTTGAATTTTCCGCGTTGCCTGTGCCGTTGTCTGCAAAATTTGCAAACAAATCGCCTTGAACAGGACCGTTGTTTTCAGGAGTTGGACTATCGACCGGACGAGCAAACAAGGTTCCGGCATAAAGGTCGGGTGAAACGGAGTTGGAAGAAGAGGAGAGGGGAGCACCTGATTTTTTCAGAACGCGGTCAATGAGTGTGCGAAACTCCAGTTCCTCGAAAATCTTGCGAAGCTTCTCTTCATCAGGTTCTTCGCGAACGAGTGTTGTCATGTCGAGCTTAATGGGTACATCGACTTTAATGGTTGCAAGGAATTTGGAGAAAGTAATCATTTCCCGGTTGGCTTCCACTTTGGTCTTCAGTGCGCCTTTCAGTTGATCGGTGTGGGCAAGCAGGTTTTCGATACTGCCAAATTCCGCAACTAACTTCTGTGCGGTTTTCTCTCCCACACCCGGACAGCCGGGAATATTATCGGAAGAGTCGCCCATCAATCCCAACATATCGATGACCTGCTCTGTGGAGCGGATATTGAATTTGTTTTTTATCTCTTCAATGCCCATGACTTCGAATCCGCCGCTGTGTTTGGGACGATACATGAATACATTGTCCGATACCAACTGCCCATAGTCTTTATCGGGAGTCATCATATAGGTGATGATACCTTGTCTTCCGGCTTCTGTGGCAAGTGTACCTATCACATCGTCGGCTTCGTAACCGGAGACTTCCAGAATAGGAATACGGTAGGCGCGGATGATATCTTTTATAATAGGTACGGAGAGACGGATGGCTTCGGGAGTTTCTTCCCGCTGCGCTTTATATTGTTCATAAGCCTCGTGGCGGAATGTTGGTCCTGAAGGATCGAAAGCTACCCCTATGTGCGTAGGATTTTCTTTTTTCAGCACTTCTTCGAGAGTGTTTACAAATCCCAAAATGGCAGAAGTGTTGAATCCTTTGGAGTTGATTCGCGGATTTTTGATAAATGCATAATAAGAACGGTATATCAATGCATAAGCGTCAAGCAAGAAAAGTTTATCGGTTGAATTCATAGATTTATCCTTTTTTTCATGGTAAAAGTACAAAAAAATACCGTATTAACTGTTTTATTACTATTTTTGTGCTCAAATAGCGATGTATGGACAGTATATCCCTCATAAAATCCCCGATTTCTGCGGAGTTGGAAGACTTCAAAAAGCATTTTGATACTTGCCTTTCCAGTTCTAATCTTTTGCTGAATAGCGTGATTGCGCATATCCGGCAGAAGAATGGGAAGATGATGCGCCCGATTTTGGTTCTGCTTGCCGCAAAGTTGTACAATGAGGTTCGTCCGGCAACACTGCATGCTGCGGTTGCTCTGGAGCTTCTGCACACAGCGAGCTTGGTGCACGATGATGTGGTGGATGAGAGTACCGAACGCCGGGGTCAGCTTTCTGTGAATGCTATCTTTAATAATAAGGTAGCGGTTCTTACGGGTGATTATTTGTTGGCAACGGCTTTGGTGGAAGTGGGGATGACGCGTAATTACGCTATAATTGATCTCGTTTCAAATTTAGGGCAGGATTTGGCAGAAGGGGAGTTGTTGCAACTTTCCAATGTCAGTAACCCTGAATATTCCGAAGAGGTCTATTTTGATGTCATCCGCAAGAAGACAGCCGTATTGTTTGCCGCGTGCATGAAAGCAGGTGCGCTTTCGGTGGGTGTTGACGATGAAAAGGCGGAATATGCGCGTTTGTTTGGTGAGTATATCGGTCTTTGTTTTCAGATTAAAGACGATATATTCGATTATTATGAGAACAAAGAAATCGGTAAACCTACCGGAAATGATATGCTGGAAGGAAAGCTGACATTGCCTGCGCTTTATGTACTCAATTCAACGCAGGACAAGCCGGCGCAGGAGATTGCTGTAAAGGTTAAGAACGGAACGGCGACTGCTGATGAAATAGCCCGATTGATCGAATTTACCAAAGAGCATGGCGGCATTGAGTATGCCACGAAAGTTATGGTGGACTTTAAAGAAAAGGCGCTTTCATTGTTGGCTGCCATGGAAGATACGGATGTTAAGAGAGCGCTTATTTCCTATCTTGATTATGTGATAGAGCGTGAGAAATAATAAAATTATTTATATATGCAGACAGCCTGACAAGATCTCTTGTCAGGCTGTCTGCATTCTACACTAATACTTCTTGTTAAAAGAACTTCATTTCTTCGCCTTTGATTTCCGAGAGTAATAGATTTGCCAAACGGCTGGTTCCCAAACGGAATAATTCATTGTTCAGCCATTCCTCTCCAAGCACTTCTTTCACAATGGTATAGTAAATCAGTGCGTCATTTACACAGTTGATGCCGCCTGCCGGTTTGAAACCAATCTTATTGCCTGTCAACGCATGGTATTCCTTAATGGCCTGGCACATTACGTATGCTGCTTCCGGAGTAGCGGCAGGCTGTTGTTTTCCGGTAGAGGTCTTGATGAAATCAGCTCCGGCATACATGGATAGGATAGAGGCTTTCTTGATGTTTGCTGCCGTTTTCAAAGCTCCCGTCTCCAAGATTACTTTCAGGTGGTGCTCTTTGCAGGTAGCTTTCAGCTCTTGTATTTCATCGCACATGGTTTCATAGTCTCCGCTCAGGAACTTGCCTACAGAGATGACGATGTCTATTTCGTCAGCACCTTCCATAATGGCCATGGCGGTTTCGGCAATTTTTACTTCTATAAAAGTTTGGGAAGAAGGGAAACCTGCTGATACACAGGCGATTTTTACATCTTCTACTTCCAATGTATCTTTTACTACTTCTGCAAAATTGGGATATACACAGATAGCTGCCACGTTTTTCAGGTCGGGAAATTCTTCGTCAAACCGGTTTACTTTTTGAGTAAATTTCATGACGCTTTCATCGCTGTCTGTACTGTTGAGCGTGGTGAGGTCAATGCAATTGAACAGGAATTTCTTTACTTCCGGAGTGTTGTTTGCAGGCACTTTCTCCTCGATTATTTTGGCTACTTCTGCAGCCACTTCCGCATCGTTCAAATTGGTGTTGTACTTTGCCAAAGCAGCATCGTACTTGTTCTGGGTGGATTCATTATTCTCCATGATCAGATAATTTAGGGTTATTGATATGCCTTGTTTGGTCACGTTTGGTTTTCTTCTCTATGCTGCGTGCAAACGCTTCGGTGATATCGACTCCGGTTTGGTTTGCGATGCAGAGAAGTACCCAAAGGACATCTGCTATTTCTTCTTCGATATTATCTTTTTCTCCCTCCTTAAAGGATTGGTCGCCATACTTGCGCGCCATAACTCGTGCCAGTTCACCTACTTCTTCGGTCAGTACGGCCATATTGGTGAGCTCGCTGAAGTAACGCACTCCATATTGCTTAATCCAGGAGTCTACTTCTTTCTGTGCTTCTTTCAGTGTCATTATTCCTTGTTTTTTGTATCCATGCAAATGGTCACAGGACCGTCGTTCAATAATTCTACCTTCATGTCGGCTCCGAACTCGCCGGTTCCTATTTCCTTGCCTAACGCTAAACTCAATTCTTTGCAGAATTGTTCATATAGCGGGATAGATATTTCCGGTTTCGCTGCCCGGATATAGGAGGGGCGATTGCCTTTCTTGGTCGATGCGTGCAGCGTGAACTGGCTGATTACCAGTATGTCACCGCCGATGTCGAGTATGGATTTGTTCATTACGCCATTTTCATCGTCAAAGACGCGCAGGTTGACGATCTTTTTGCACAACCAATCAATATCTTCCTTTCCGTCTGTCTCCTCTATGCCAATCAATATCATAAGTCCCTTTTGAATGGCAGACTTGCAAATCCCGTTGATGGTAACAGATGCATGTCCGGTACGTTGTATGACTACTCTCATGCTTTGGTTCTAAAAATTAATTTTGCGAATTGCAAAGTTACGAATAAATTTGTGATTGTTATGTGTAAGATAGGGCTATTTGTTGGCAAAGTGCTCCTTTATGATTTTTGCTTTGGCTTCGCCAACCACCTTGATAATATCCTCTGTGGATGCTTCCTTGATGCGTTTTACACTTTTGAACTCTTTTAGCAGGGTGTTTTTGGTTTTTTCTCCGATTCCTTTTATCTCGTCTAAGGCCGAAGCTACCTGTCGCTTGCTGCGCTTGTCGCGGTGGAAAGTTATGGCAAATCTGTGTACCTCGTCCTGTATCTGTGTCAGCAGACGGAAAAGGGGGGAATTTTGTTTGAGTCCGATTGTTTGAGGCGGGAATCCATACAGCAGTTCCGATGTACGGTGTTTCCCGTCTTTGGCAAGTCCGGCAATGGGAATGTCGAGGTTTAGTTCGTCTATAATCTCTTTTACGGCGCTCATTTGCCCTTTTCCGCCGTCGGTGATAAGAAGGTCGGGGAGGGGGCTGTTCTCTTCGATAGCGCGCTGGTAACGCCGTTTCACGACCTCTTTCATGGATGCATAGTCGTCGGGGCCTTCCACTGTTTTGATATTGTACTTCCGATAGTCCTTTTTGGACGGTTTACCTTTGATGAAAACGACGCATGCCGCAACAGGGTCCGACCCTTGGATGTTGGAATTATCAAAACATTCTATGCGCATAGGCAGCCGGTCGAGATGCAATTCCCCTTGGATTTCTTTCAAGAGACGCACAGTGCGCTGTTCCGGGTTCAGCTTTTCCGTCTGTTTCAGCCGGTCGGCTTTGTATTGTTTCACATTGAGGATAGAAAGTTCAAGCAGTTTTTTCTTATCACCGCGTTGTGGAATGGTGAAGACGACATCTTTGAGTTCCATATCCAGTTCGAAAGGCACGATGATTTCGCGGGAGAGGCTTTTGTAGCGTTCGCGCATTTCGATGATGCCCAGCGAAAGGAGCTCTTCTTTGGTTTCGTTCAGCCGTTTTTTGTACTCAAAGGTGAAAGCTTGGTTGATAGCTCCGTTCGTGATATGCAGGTAATTGATGAATGCGGACTTTTCATCGGTATCTTCTTCAATGGAGAACACGTCGATATTATGCAATATGTTGCTCACGACTTCTGATTTGGAACGATAATTTTCTAACAGCAGGTACTTTTCTTTGATCTTTTGTGCTTCTTCAAACTTCATTTCGGCGGCAAGATCCTGCATTTGCCGATACAGCATCCGCCCTACCTCTTGGGTGTTGCCTTTGAGTATCTCTTTTATCTCGGCGATGTTGTTCAGATATTCTTCCTGACTTTGTTTGCCGACGCAAGGACCTGCACAGTTCTTGATGTGATATTCCAGGCATACGTTGAATTTTCCGGCCCGGATGTTTTCCGGAGAGAGGTTCAGGTTGCAAGTGCGTAGCGGATATAAATGCTTGATAAGGTCGAGCAGCGCATACATGGACGGTATGTGGCTGTACGGACCATAGTACGAAGAGCCGTTGCGTATGACTCTTCGTGTCTTGAATACGCGTGGAAAGTATTCGTTCTGTACGCAGATGGACGGGTAGGTTTTATCGTCTTTCAGCAATACATTGTAGCGGGGCTTATACTTTTTAATGAGGTTGTTTTCCAGTAATAAGGCGTCTTCTTCCGTATTGACTACGATATACCGGATATCTGCAATCTTGCTTACCAGTACGCGTGTTTTTCCCGGTTCGTGCTCCCTGTTGAAGTAGGACGACACCCTGCGTTTCAGGTTTTTGGCTTTTCCTACATATATAATCGTTCCTTCGGTGTTCAGGTATTGGTAAACACCGGGGCTTTCGGGAAGGTTCAGAACGATACCTTTTAGATAATCACTTGTTTTTAGTTCTTCCATACTCTAAAGGTGCTGTCGCCCTACCGTTATTTTTATAGCGTCAGTACAGACTCTACATCCACATCTTTATCGAATACATCCTTTCCATGCAGCTCTTTCAGCTCGATAATGAAGTTTACATATATCTTTTGGGGATTCATCTTCTTTACCAATTTGCAGGCAGCTTCCATTGTTCCGCCTGTGGCCAGCAGGTCATCGTGTAGCAACACTACATCGTCCGGTTCAATGGCATCCTTGTGGATTTGCACCGTATCTTTTCCATATTCTTTATTGTAGCTTTCTTCAATGGTTTCTGCCGGCAGCTTTCCGGGTTTGCGTATGGGTACGAAGCCGGCTCCTAAGCGGGTGGCGAGAATTGGTCCCATAATGAATCCTCTGGATTCTATGCCTACAACTTTGGTTATTCCTTTGTCCTTGTACATTTCGTATAAAGTGTCTGAAAGTTCCTGCAATGCGACCGGATTTTTGAACAGGGTGGTTACATCATAAAATAAGATTCCGGGGATAGGGAAGTCGGGAATTTCCCGAATGCTCTTGGCAAGTGTTTCTTTGCTCATAATCAGTTTTTTTATTGCGTTTATTGATTTTTTTGTTTCACGTGGAACGTTGGCGCTTATCGGCCGCAAAGCACCAACAGTACATTAATGTCGCTTGGTGATACTCCCGGAATCCGGCTTGCTTGGGCTATTGTTTCCGGGTCGATCTTGACTAACTTCTGGCGGGCTTCGGTGGAAAGGGATTGAATGGAATTATAGTCAAACTTTCCCTTAATCTTTATGCTTTCCAGTCGTGCCAGTTTATCTGCTATGATTCGTTCGCGTCCGATGTATCCTTCATACTTGATAAGTATCTCTGCCGCTTCGATAATCTCATCTTTTCTTTCCGTAATTTTATCAAGTTCCCGATGGAAAGCGCCGACATGCTGTGCCATGTTCTCCAGGGTTATTTGCGGACGGTTTATCAAATCTATCAGCTTGCATCCCTGGCGAAGTGGAGTGGTGCCAAGTTGTTCCAGTACCGGATTGATTAATGCTGGTTTCATCGAATAATTCCGGGTGAAGTTTATGATGTTTGTAACGGCTTCGCGTTTGCTTCTTAGTAACTCGTAGCGGTCATTCTTTGCAAGTCCGAGTTTCCAGGCTCTTTCGGTAAGTCTCATATCGGCATCATCCATACGGAGGAGGATACGATATTCCGCACGTGAAGTAAACATACGGTAAGGCTCGTCAACGCCTTTGGTTACCAAGTCATCGATTAATACGCCGATGTATGCTTCATCTCGTGCAAGGGTGAAGGGTTCTCCGCCATGGCAGTTGATATGTGCATTGATACCGGCGATGATGCCCTGTCCGGCTGCTTCTTCGTAGCCGGTGGTTCCATTTACTTGTCCGGCAAAGAACAGGTTTTTGATTTTCTTCGTTTCCAACGTATGTTTGAGCTGGGTGGGATCGAAGAAGTCATATTCTATTGCATAACCGGGGCGGTAAATTACGAGATCCCGGAATGCAGGAATCTTTTTCAGTGCCTCAATCTGTATGTCCATTGGCAAGGAAGAAGAGAAGCCGTTCAGGTAGAGTTCCTGAGTGGTTTCACCTTCCGGTTCCAGGAAAAGCTGATGCTGCTCTTTGTCGGGGAAGGTCACAATTTTTGTCTCTATACTGGGACAGTAACGGGGACCTATGCTTTGAATTTGTCCGTTGAAAAGGGGAGAGTCCGGCAGACCCTCGCGCAGGATGCGGTGTGCTTCTTCATTGGTGAAGCAGGTCCAGCATGGCAGTTGCTTCAAATGGCGCACGCCGTTATCCATAAAGGAGAACTTGTGGAAATCGTTTTCTCCGTCCTGAACATCCATATCCTCATAGTGCACGCTGCGTCCGTCGATGCGTACCGGCGTTCCGGTTTTCATTCGTCCGTATGTGATGCCATGTCTGGCAATGGATTCGGTCAGTTGGTAGGATGCAGGTTCGGCCATTCGTCCGCCCGGAAGCATGGTGCGTCCCACGTGCATCAGTCCGTTCAGGAAAGTTCCGGCAGTCAGTACGATGCATTTGGCGCGGAAAGTTACTCCCCAAAGAGTAGTGAGTCCGGTCACTTCGCCGTTTTCAACAAGAATCTCTTGTACGGTATCCTGCCAAATATGCAGGTTGGGAGTGTTTTCCAGAATTTCACGCCATGCCCAGATGAATTTGTTACGGTCGCATTGCGCACGCGGACTCCACATGGCAGGTCCTTTGGAGCGGTTTAATATACGAAACTGGATAGCGGTTTTGTCAGTTACCAATCCCATATATCCACCCAATGCGTCTATTTCACGTACAATTTGCCCTTTGGCAATACCGCCTACGGCAGGGTTGCAACTCATTTGGCCTATCTTATTCATGTCCATCGTGATAAGACAGGTCTTTGAACCCAGGTTTGCGGCAGCGGCAGCGGCTTCACAGCCGGCATGTCCGGCGCCGATTACAATAACATCATACTTAAACTCCATTCGTTCAATCTCTTTTTAAACCCTGCAAAGTTACTAAAAAGTTATTTTGTAGCCGCGATTTCTTTCTTTTCCTTGTGAATTCTTAGGAAATACTTCGTGTGGGACTGCCGGCGTCTCCGGTACATAGATATCCGGCTCCTTGGTTCCGGAGAATACCTTAGTAAGGTACGGCAAGTTTCCTGCTTTGGTACGACGTGTACCTCACTGAGAAATCTCTTGTACCTTAGTGAGGTACAAGCCGTACCAACCGTTGGTATTGACTTGGTACGCGTATCTTTTTATTTTTCATTGCTTTAACCGATTTTCTTCTTCAGGTTTATCAAATCAGCAACGTTCTTTCGGTTGGGAAGAGGCAATTGCACTTGTCCTTTCAGCGCAAATGAACTTAATGTCTCGGTATAAAAGGTATTTTAACAATATTGTGACAAGGGCTGTATGGAACGTTTGTTGTTGCTGTAAATAAGGATGTTACGATATGATAGAGAGCATAATAGTAAACAAAAACAGTGACGACCAACATTTGGTCGTCACTGTCATAATGTTTCTCGTAACTTATTAAGTTGTTTATTTACAGATAGTTGAGCGTAAGGTGATGAGTGATGACAAAAAACTCATCACTTTTATGCTCGTCTTGCGTTGCAATTTCTATCGCATGGCCAGTGCCTTGTTCTCGGCAGCTTCCATAATTTCCCGTTCTCCCGGACCTTTATCATTGATGCCGCAAAGGTGCAGGATGCCATGGATAATGACCCGGTGCAGTTCTCTTTCATAATCGTTGCCGGCAAATTGTTCGGCATTGGTGCGTACCGTATCAAGGCTGATAAAGAGATCGCCGCTCAGGCGGTTGCCTTCGCAATAGTCAAAAGTGATGATGTCGGTATAATAATCATGCTGAAGATATTGCCGGTTTACTTCGAGAATTTTCTCGTCCGAGCAAAAAATATAGGCGATTTCACCGATTCTTTTTTCATAGGTGGCAGCAACGGCTTTAATCCATTCCGTTGTTTCCCGTTTCTTGATTGCAGGCATTTTGATGCCGTCCGCTTGATAACTTATCATATTGTTTACTATTTATTAGAATGGGCTTTTTTTAGAAAAAGAATATATAGCTGATGATGATAGCGGCGATAATGCCGGATAAATCTGCTATCAGACCACAGGTAACCGCGTTGCGGGTTTTCGTAATGCCTACACTGCCGAAGTAAACGGCAAGTATATAGAACGTTGTATCCGAAGCACCGCGTGCCACGCAACTCATGCGGCCGACGAAGGAGTCGGCGCCATATTGCTTCATTGTATCAATCATCAGGCCATTGGCGCCGCTGCCGCTCAATGATTTCATCAAAGCGGTGGGCAAAGCTCCTACAAAGCCGGTATCTACTCCGAACAAGCCTACGATGTAGCCGATGCCGTTTACTATTATATCCATTGCGCCTGAAGCGCGGAAAACGGCGATTCCAACGAGAAAAGCTACCAGGTAGGGGATGATGCGTATGGCTGTTGTAAACCCTTCCTTGGCACCTTCTATAAAAGCGTCGTACACATTAATCTTCTTCCACAATCCCCAAAGGATAAAAAGCAGGATGATGGAGAAAAGTATTATATTGGCAACCAGTGTGGAATAGACTCCCATGTCCTCGCGGCTTACTTGGGTGAACAGGTAGATAAGTCCGGAAAAGAACAGGCTGATGCAACCGATCAGAATGAGGATAGGTTTATTCAACAGGTTTATCCGTTGTGCAATGCTGACGGCAATCACACCGACAGTGGTGGAAATGGCAGTGGTAATCAGTGTCGGGATGAAGATGTCGGTGGGCTGCGCAGCACCCATTTGCGAACGGTACATCATGATGCTGACAGGTATCAATATCAATCCGGAAGTGTTCAGCACAAGGAACATAATCATCGGGTTGGTGGCTGTGTCTTTCTTCGGATTGAGTTCCTGAAGTTCTTTCATGGCTTTCAGCCCCATTGGGGTAGCGGCATTATCCAACCCCAGCATGTTGGCGGAGAGGTTCATGAAAATAGATCCCATGGCGGGGTGTCCTTTGGGTATCTCCGGAAAGAGGCGGCAAAACACCGGACTCAACCAGCGGGAGAGTGCGTTGATCATACCGCTGTTTTCACCGATCTTCATAATGCCGAGCCATAAGGACAGAATGCCGGTCAGCCCCAACGATATTTCGAATGCAGTTTTGGAGGAGTCGAATGTAGAGTTGACAAGTTCCGTAAATATCTCTACATTTCCCATGAACAGGAGTTTGAAGAGCGCCACAATGAAAGCTATTACAAAAAATGCTACCCAAATGTAATTTAAAATCATAAAATAATATGTTGATTTTCTGCAAAAGTAGGAATATCTTTCTATTTAGCGTGGAAAAAATTGCTATTTTTGGCAGGTAACATTACGAATAGCAAATATATAAGAGAATATGAGACAGCGGGCAAAGGAGATAGAACAGGAGATAAGCGAGTACATAGATCCGGTGAAAAGGGAGTATCTCCCTAATTTTTTCAAAACGGGAAAGGGGCAATATGGCGAAGGCGACAAGTTTCTGGGAGTGGTAGTGCCGAATACCCGTTTAGTGGCCAAGCGGCATAAAGATGCTCCTTTGGATGTTATGGCGGAACTTTTGCAAAGCCAATGGCATGAATGTCGTCTTTGTGCTCTGTTGATGCTGGTGGAGCGCTTCAAGAAAAGCGATGAAAAGGAGAGAAAACGCATTTATGATTTCTATCTTTCACAGACGTCGCGCATCAATAACTGGGACTTGGTGGACTTGTCTGCTCCGGGTATTGTGGGGGAATATTTAAAAGATAAGTCCCGCGAAGATCTTTATCGTTTGGCAGGCAGTGAACTGCTTTGGGACCAGCGTATTGCGGTTGTTTCCACTTATACTCTAATCAAAAACGGTGATTTCATCGATATTCTGGCGCTTTCCGAACGGCTGTTGCATCATCCGCACGATTTGATGAGAAAGGCAATAGGCTGGATGCTGCGCGAAATGGGGAAGAGGGACAAGGATTTGTTGGTGCAGTTTCTGGAGAAATATTGCAAGGTGATGCCGCGTACCATGCTGCGTTATGCCATTGAGAAATTTCCGGAAGAAGAAAGGAAGGAGTTTATGAAACGTTGAAAGATTTGCATTATCTTTGTCGCTGTATATACTGATTTTGAATGGAACAAGAAGATTTTAACATACGTGATCATCAACTGACCAGCAAGGAGCGTGACTTCGAGAACGCTCTCCGTCCTTTGAATTTCGAGGATTTCAGCGGACAGGATAAAGTGGTTGATAATTTGCGTATTTTCGTAAAGGCTGCCCGCCTCAGAGGCGAGGCCTTGGATCATGTATTGCTTCATGGTCCTCCCGGATTGGGAAAAACCACACTTTCCAACATTATAGCCAACGAACTGGGAGTAGGCTTCAAGATTACTTCCGGGCCGGTGCTCGACAAGCCGGGTGATCTGGCCGGTGTCCTTACCAGTCTGGAACCGAACGATGTGCTTTTCATTGACGAAATACATCGGTTGAGTCCTGTGGTGGAGGAGTACCTGTATTCGGCTATGGAGGATTACCGCATTGATATTATGATCGACAAAGGCCCGTCGGCACGAAGCATACAGATCGACCTGAATCCGTTTACTTTAGTGGGCGCTACCACCCGTAGCGGTTTGCTGACTGCTCCGTTGCGTGCCCGTTTTGGCATCAACCTTCATTTGGAATATTACGATGATGATGTGTTGAGTGGCATCATCCGTCGTTCGGCAAGTATTCTGGATGTTCCTTGTTCCACAAAGGCTGCTTCGGAGATTGCAGGACGCAGTCGGGGTACGCCGCGTATTGCCAATGCTTTGCTGCGCCGCGTGAGGGACTTTGCGCAGGTGAAAGGTTCGGGCAGCATCGATACGCAGATCGCTAATTTTGCGCTCGAAGCGCTGAATATTGACAAATACGGTCTGGATGAGATAGACAATAAGATACTTTGTACGATTATCGATAAGTTCAAGGGTGGTCCGGTAGGCCTGACAACCATTGCTACGGCTTTGGGAGAAGATGCAGGCACTATTGAAGAGGTATATGAACCGTTCTTGATAAAGGAAGGTTTCTTGAAGCGCACTCCTCGCGGTCGTGAAGTAACGGAGCTGGCTTACAAACATTTGGGGCGAAGCCTCTACAATAGTCAGAGAACGTTGTTTAATGATTGACGTTTTCCGGTAAACGATCGGCATGGAGTATAATGGAGCATTGAAAAATTGCTAAACACTAAATAACGTGGCTGGATTAAAATCATTGGCAAAAGAAACTGCCATTTACGGGTTGAGCAGTATTGTGGGGCGTTTCCTCAACTATCTGTTAGTACCCGTATATACCATGGCCTTGTCTGCGCAGTCGGGAGGTTATGGCGTTGTGACTAATATCTATGCGTGGGTGGCGCTGTTGCTGGTGCTGTTGACGTGCGGCATGGAGACGGGCTTTTTCCGCTTTGCTAATAAAGGAGAGGACGACCCGATGCGGGTATATTCCACAACATTACTCAGCGTAGGCATCGGTGCGTTGACATTCCTCGCTCTGGGATTGTTGTTTCTTCAACCCGTTGCCGATTGGCTGGAGTATGGAGAACATCCCTGGTATGTGGGAATGATGATGATTGTAGTGGCGATGGATGCCATTCAAAGTATTCCTTTCGCTTATTTGCGCTATAAGAAACGTCCTATTAAGTTTGCGGCGCTCAAACTGTTGTTCATCTTCCTGAACATAGCCTTGAACCTGATTTATTACGTCTGGATGGAAGGCGATGACGTGGCGTATGCTTTCCTCTTCAACCTTGTATGCACCTCTACCATTATGCTTTGCATGATACCCGAATTGCGCGGCTTCACTTATGTGCTGGACAAGAAACTGTTGAAGCGGATGCTTGCTTATAGCTTGCCGTTGCTGGTGTTGGGCATTGCGGGTATTCTGAATCAGGTGGCGGACAAGATAATCTTTCCCTTTGTGTATCCTGACGAGGCGGAAGCCACCGTACAGCTTGGCATCTATGGAGCCGCCAGCAAGATTGCAATGGTAATGGCAATGCTGACACAGGCCTTCCGTTATGCTTACGAGCCTTTCGTGTTCGGTAAGAGTCGTGATAAGGACAATAAACAGGTGTATGCACAGGCCATGAAGTTCTTTATCATCTTCACGCTGGTTGCTTTTCTTGCGGTGATGTTCTATTTGGATATTCTCCGGTATATCATCGGTCGCGACTATTGGCCGGGGTTGCGTGTGGTTCCTATCGTAATGGCTGCGGAGATTTTTATGGGAATTTACTTTAATCTTTCTTTTTGGTATAAGCTGATTGATGAAACGCGATGGGGGGCTTATTTCTCATTGATAGGTTGCACAATTCTGGTGGCGATGAATGTCCTTTTGATTCCGAAGTACGGTTATATGGCTTGTGCATGGGCCGGATTTACGGGATATGGTGTAGCTATGCTGCTCTCTTATTTTGTCGGTCAGAAGAAATATCCTATCCGGTATGATTTGAAGTCAATCGGATGTTATGTGCTCCTGGCTGCCATACTCTATGTAATTGCGGAATATGTGCCGATTGGAAATATCTATCTTCGTATGGCTTTCCGCACGTTGCTATTATCCTTATTTGTAGCTTATATTATAAAGCGTGACTTACCGCTTGGCCAAATACCTGTTATCAATCGTTTTATTAGAAAATAGTTTATTTTATGGAACAGCCTGTCAATTCCAACAGAAACGCATTTGCAATCAAGAACTTTCTGAAAGAGTATCTGGATTTACGCAAAGATAAAGACAATGAGCTCGAAACTGTCGATTCCATTCGGAAGGGTGTTGAGTTTAAGGGAGCCAATTTGTGGATTCTGATATTTGCTATCTTTATGGCCTCACTCGGTTTGAATGTCAATTCCACCGCCGTAATTATCGGCGCGATGCTTATCTCTCCGTTGATGGGACCTATAATGGGTGTGGGGCTTTCGGTCGGTCTGAATGACTTTGAACTGATGAAACGTTCACTGAAAAGTTTCTTGATAACCACCTTGTTCAGTGTTACCACCGCCACCATATTCTTTTTGGTCAGTCCGGTTGCCGAGGGACAGTCGGAGTTGCTGGCACGTACCTCACCTACGATTTATGACGTATTCATCGCATTAATGGGTGGTCTTGCGGGAGTAACGGCGCTTTCCACCAAAGAAAAAGGGAATGTAATTCCGGGTGTCGCCATTGCTACGGCGTTGATGCCGCCGCTGTGTACAGCCGGTTACGGATTGGCAACGGGTAATCTGATTTATTTCCTCGGTGCATTCTATCTTTATTTCATCAACTCCGTCTTCATCAGTCTGGCTACTTTTATCGGTGTGCGTGTGATGCATTTCCAACGCAAAGAGTTTGTGGATAAGAATCGTGAGAAGAAAGTGCGGAAGTATATCGTACTGATAGCTATTGTCACGATGTGCCCGGCTGTATATCTTACGGTAGGGATTATTCAGGATACTTTCTTTGAAAGCGCAGCAAACCGTTTTGTAAACGAACAGCTTGCGTTTGAAAACACACAGGTATTGGATAAAAAAATCCATCATGAAGGCAAACAGCACGAAATACGCGTAGTCTTGATAGGGCAGGAAGTGCCGGAAGCCTCTATTGCCATAGCCCGCAGTAAAATGAAAGATTATAAACTGGATAATACCAAACTGGTTGTGCTTCAAGGGATGAACAACGAGTCGGTAGATATTTCCTCTATTCGGGCCATGGTTATGGAGGATTTCTATAAGAACAGTGAGCAGCGTCTGGTGGAGCAGAAACAACAAATCTCTTCATTGGAAAAGAACTTGGAACAGTATCGGAAATACGATGAATTGGGCAAAAAGATTATTCCTGAGTTGAAAGTACTTTATCCTTCCGTTAAGTCGGTTTCCATTTCTCATGCACTCGAACTGACGGTTGACTCAGTACGGATAGATACCGTTACGCTTGCTGTCTTGAAGTTCGGCAAGCATCCGGACACCCATGAGAAAGAGAAGATTACCGAATGGCTGAAAGCGCGTACCGGTTCCAGTCGGTTAAGGCTGATTGCTGAATGATATTTGTTTCAGATACATAGAGCGAAATGATATGAAATTTAGGTTCGTAATTATAGCCGTTTGTTGCTTCTTCACTTTAGCGGTGCGGGCGGATGAGGGCATGTGGATGCTGGGCAATCTGGATAAACAGACACGCCGTACTATGAAAGAGCTTGGCCTGCAGATGCCGGCAGATAAACTGTACAGTTCCAGACGCCCTTCATTGAAGGATGCCGTAGTCAGCTTCGGTGGCTTTTGTTCGGGGGTGGTTGTGTCGGAAGACGGATTGGTATTTACGAATCATCATTGCGGTTTCAGTTGTGTACAGCAACATTCTTCTGTGGAACACGACTATCTGAAAGACGGTTTTGTGGCGCATAGCCGCAGCGAGGAGTTGCCGAATCCGGAGCTTTACGTCCGTTTCCTGTTGCGGACGGAGGATGTTACAAAACGGGTGCTCGGCGCGGTGAAACCGGGGATGGCCGAAGCGGAACGCTCCGCTACGATCGACTCGGTGATGTTTGCCGTTAGTGAAGAAGTGGCTCATAAAGATTCGACTTTGGTAGGAATTGTAGATGCCTATTATGGCGGCAATGAGTTTTGGCTGTCCGTCTATCGCGATTATAACGATGTCCGGCTGGTGTTTGCGCCGCCCTCTTCGGTTGGAAAGTTTGGTTGGGATACGGATAATTGGGTGTGGCCGCGCCATACGGGCGATTTCTGCGTATTTCGTATCTATGCCGATAGGAACAACCGCCCGGCGGATTATTCGCCGGAAAACGTCCCTTATCATCCCGAATATGTGGCTCCGGTTTCGCTTGACGGATATAAAGAAGGTTCTTTCTGCATGACATTGGGGTATCCGGGCAGAACGGAACGCTATCTCTCTTCGTTTGGCATCGAAGAGATGATGAATAACGACAACCAGGCGCAAATAGATGTCCGGGGTATTAAGCAGGCTATCTGGAAGCGTGAAATGGACAGGCGGGACAGTATCCGCATAAAGTATGCCTCCAAATATGATGAAAGCTCCAATTACTGGAAAAACAGTATCGGAGTGAACAGGGCCATCCGGAAGTCGCATATTCTGGAGAAGAAGCGTGCGATGGAGCAGGAACTTCGCCGTTGGATACAACAGACGCCCGGAGAACGTGAGACGTTATTGCAGCTGTTTCCTGATTTGGAACTGGATTATAAAAATGTGCGTGAAGCCAATCATGCATTGGCCTATTTTGCCGAAGCATTTCTGAATGGGCCGGAGTTGGTGCAATTGGCTTTGTCCATTTTGAATTTCGATTTTGAGGGGGAACAGAAGGCTGTTGTGGCTAATCTGAAAGCGATTGTAGAGAAATACGCCAATTTGGATCTGGAGATTGACAAGGAGGTCTTTACAGCTATGCTGAAGGAGTATCGTTCCAAAGTGGATTCTACCTATCTACCGGAATTTTATGGTACGATTGCCACCCGGTATGGCGGCAATGACAAGGCTTATGTGGACAGCCTGTATGCAAGTTCGGAATTGACTACTCCACGCGGTTTGAAACGCTTTTTGGAGCAGGATACTACGTATCACATCTATGATGATCCTGCCATAAACCTGGGGATTGATCTGATTGGCAAGATGTTTGAAATCAATATGCAGACGAGGGAGCCTGCCATGAATATTGCCCGTAATGAGCGTTTGTTGAATGGTGCCGTACGCAGGATGTATTCGTCCCGTAATTTCTATCCCGACGCAAATTCTACCATGCGTTTGAGTTTTGGTACGGTATGCGGATATACTCCGTTTGACGGTGCTGAATACGATTATCATACAACGACTAAAGGCATCCTCGAAAAGGTGAAAGCCCACGCAGGTGATGTGGATTTTGAGGTGCAGCCGGAGATTCTTTCTTTGTTCTCCAATCGTGACTTTGGCAGGTATGCCGATGAAAAGGGGGAAATGAACGTTTGCTTTATCTCTAATAATGACATAACGGGCGGCAATTCGGGAAGCGCCATGTTTAATGCAAAAGGAGAACTTCTCGGATTGGCTTTTGACGGCAATTGGGAAGCGATGGGCAGTGACATCCTCTATGAACCGAAGATGCAGCGTTGCATCGGGGTGGATGTACGCTACATCTTGTTCATGATAGAAAGATATGGCAAGGCCGGAAACCTGATACGGGAACTGAAGATAGCTTCCGGCAGATAAACGGGTTATATTATTCCCCTGATACGGTCGTCAAAAGCGGACAACGCTGCCTTGGCGCCTTCTCCCATAGCTATGACAATCTGCTTGTAGGGCACGTTGGATACGTCTCCTGCCGCATATACTCCCGGAATCGTGGTACGGCAGAATGTGTCCGTCTTGATTTCACCGGACGTCGTTGTTTCCAGTACATCGCGGAAAAGCGCACTGTTGGCTGCCAGGCCTATTTGTACGAAGATGCCGTCCAATGGATAGTCACGCTCTTCATTGGTAATACGGTTCTTGATGCGGATACCGGTTACTTTTTCGCCGTTGCCTTCCACCCGGATGGTTTGTGAAGAGGTGAATATCTCCACGTTGGGAAGGCTTTGGGCTTTCTCCTGCAGGATACGGTCGGCTTTCAGTGTGTCGGCAAACTCAAAGACGGTTACTTTCTTGCAGATGCCTGCCAGATCAATGGCGGCTTCTATGCCGGAGTTCCCGCCGCCGATGACAGCCACATGCTTGCCTTGATAGAAAGGACCGTCGCAATGCGGGCAAAAGGCTACGCCGCGTCCGATATATTCGGTCTCTCCCTCTACATTCAGTTTGCGCCAGCTTGCACCTGTGGCAATGATTACGGCAGGAGCCGTAAACGTTTCTCCACCACCGGAAAAGACCTTTTTCTCTTTGCCTTGGAGCTCCGCTTTCTCTATTCTCCGGTTTTCAAAGACTTCAACGGGGTAATGTCCTATATGGTTCTTGAGTGCGTCGGCAAGTTGCGAGCCGGTTGTTTGAGGTATGGAAATCAGGTTTTCGATGCCTACGGTTTCTTTTACCTGTCCGCCTATTCTTTCGGCGATAATAGCGACGCGCAACCCTTTGCGGGCAGAATAAATGGCTGCTGAAGTTCCGGCAGGTCCTCCACCGAGGACAAGCAGATCGAATTTCCTTGGGACAGGCGCTGCATCTTCTTGTGGCAGGCTTCCGAAAGTGTCTTCCAACTTTTGAAGAAGTTCTCCTAAAGAGCCGCGTCCCACATGGAACTGCTTTCCATTGGCATAAACGGACGGTACGGCTTGTATTTTCAGTGCATCTGCTTCTTCCTGAAAGAGAGCCCCGTCTATCATCTCATGGGTGATGTGGGGATTCAGCAGCGCCATGATATTCAATGCTTGCACTATGTCAGGACAATTGGTGCAGGTCAGTGACACATAGGTTTGCAGGCGGATTGTTCCTTTCAGTGCTCTGATGCGGCGGCCGATACTTTCATCCGGCAGGTTTTTCCCCTTTCCATCGGCATTTAGTACAGCGAGAAGCAGGGAGCTGAATTCGTGTCCACCCGGGATTGCGCGAAATTTTATTCCGGTTTCCTGCTCCTCTTTCAGGAGGGTGAACTCCGGTCCGGGCGTCTCGGTTTCGGTTAGCCGGCAGGAGAGTTTGTCGGAACAACTCGCTATTTCATTTAGAAAATCAATCAGCTCGCGAGCCTGTTCATGCTTCGGATTACAAGTGATGTGGAAAGTATAGCGGGCTTCCAATGGTTGGAATATGCTCCGCACTTGGTCTAATATATTTGTTTCTAACATGATGATGCGGGTCTTTAATGTTGAGGTATAAAAAGAGACTATCTCCTTTCTTTTGCTCTTGCAAGGAAGAGATAGGGATAGTCTCTACATAGTAACATTTACCGTATGGGGGTACGGCTAAATCTTACCGACTAGGTCGATACTCGGCTTCAAAGTGGCAGCACCCTTTTTCCATTTGGCGGGGCAAACCTCACCGTCATGGGTGGCTACGAATTGTGCAGCTTCTACCTTGCGGAGTAGTTCGTCTGCATTACGTCCGATGCTGTTGTCTTGTATTTCAGCAAGTTTGATTTTGCCTTCGGGGTTTACGAGGAATGTACCGCGGTAGGCCATGCCTTCTTCCTCAATCATTACACCAAATGAACGGCTCAATGCGCCTGTGGGGTCTGCCAACATCGGATATTTAATCTTGCGGATGCTTTCGGAAGCATCATGCCATGCCTTATGTACGAAGTGGGAGTCTGTGCTTACGGAGTAAACCTCTACACCCATTGCCTGGAATTGGTCGTATTTTTCTGCAACATCAACCAATTCGGTAGGACATACAAACGTAAAGTCTGCCGGATAGAAGAAGAAAATAGCCCATTTGCCTTTTACGTCTTCGTTGGTTACTGTCTTGAAACTTCCGTTTTGGAAAGCCTGAACTTTGAATTCAGGGAGTTGAGAGTTGATAATCGGTTCCATAATTATACTTTTTAAAAGATTTGTTTTTTGTTTTACCGATGCAAAAATATAGCAATTTTTCCCGGTAGAACAAAAAAAACGATTGAAAAGTTGTATGGGCCGATAGACAGAATCTATACAAGAGCCTGGGTTGCTTTCAGGGAAAGCATTTCCTTAGGCACTGCGGCCGTAATTTCTTGGGTGATTGTTTTCAGGAGAGTGTTACGGATAAAGCTCCGGTTGGTCAGTAGGATGATTTGTCGGGTAGGACAGGGAATGGCAAAGGGACGCACCAGTTCTTTCTGCCTATCATCCAGTTGCAACGTTGCCAACTCTGGAATGAAAGTGATTCCTTTACCGCCCTCCACCATGCGCATAAAGGTTTCCATGCTGCCCAAATGATAGGCCAACTGGCTGGCACGAGCTGCCTTTAGCTGGCAGAAGCGTTCCAACTGGTCGCGGAAACAATGGCCTTCATCCAGCATCCAAAGCTGTTCTCCTGTCAAATCGGCTGTGCGTATGATTTCATTGGCAAACAGCCTGTTTTCTCTTGCGATATATGTGTAGAACTGTTCATAGAATAAAGGTATCTGCCGGAACTCTTCCATACCTGCCAGGCTGGCTACGATTCCGGCGTCTATCTCTTCCGTTTGCAGGGCTTTCTTGATGTCATTTGTCTTCATTTCGACCACCCTGATATCGAGCTGGGGATATTTCTTCATTAATTGAGGAAAAAAACGGGGCAATAGGTAAGGGGCTATCGTGGGAAGGATGCCCAGCTTGAATACTCCGCGAAGGGAATGTTTTTCTTCTTCTATAATGTTTTTTATACGGTTTGCCTGAACTAACACATTTTGAGCTTGTTCTATGATGTGGATACCGATAGGAGTAGGGCATACGGGTTGCTGGCTGCGGTCGAAAATCTTGGTGTCCAGCTCTTCTTCCAATTTCTGAATCATGGCACTCAGGGTGGGTTGCGTGATCCGGCAATATTCGGCAGCTTTGGCGAAATGGCGGAACTGATTGACGGCAAGTATGTATTCCAGTTGTTGCAGAGTCATAGTAAACAGGGCTTTTGAATGTTATATATAGAATCGTTCTATGCAAAGATAGAAATTATCTGTTTGACAAGCACTTATTTACCGGTTATCTTTGCAACAGAAACAAAGAAAAATAGTACAAACTTTTAAAATAGAAAGATTATGAAGACTTTAGATTATTTGCATTTGAATGAGAACAAAGTAAACAGCGTAGTATCTGCCTTGCACCAATTGTTGGCAGACTTCCAAGTACACTATACCAATCTCCGCGGCTTCCACTGGGATATCAAAGGACATGGATTCTTCGTTTTGCATAGCAAATTCGAAGATATGTACAACGATGCTGCGGAGAAAGTGGATGAAATCGCAGAACGTATCCTGATGTTAGGCGGTTCGCCCGAAAATAAATTCAGCAGCTATCTCAAGGTTGCGAAAGTGAAAGAAATCTCCGGTGTCACTTGCGGGGGCGAGGCTGTTGACCATATCCTCGAAACCTACAGTTACCTCATCGGTGAGGAAAGAAAGGTGATTGAGCTGGCTAATGAAGCCGGTGATGATGCAACTGCCGATTTGATGACCGGCTATCTGAAAGAACAGGAAAAAATGGTGTGGATGCTCGTGGCTTTCAGCACTAGGAGTTGTGAGAAATAAGCGATAAAAAGTGATAAAATAGCGGGGGTGTCAAAATGAAATTCAGTTATCATTTTGACACCCCCGCATTGTTTTTTATAATTTTCTTAAACAATGGCGGCTATTCCGCTTGTTTATTTCTTTTTAGGTGTTCGTCTTGCCCAGCCTTCTTCGCTGAAGTCGGGTTCTGAATCCTTAAACTCGTTGTTCCCCTGGAAGAATTGTTTCCAGTCGTCTTTTTTACCACGTGCTTTGGTGTAACCGCGCTCTTCACGACTGGGCTTGCTCTTTTTCTTGTCGGTGGCAGGGTATTCGGATTTATTGTTACGCTTGCCGGTGGATTCGCTGCGGCGATCGTCCTTGTTACTGCGCTTTTTGCCGTCAAATTCCTTTTTGCCATAGCTGCCGCCTTCACTTCTGCGTTTTCCTTTGGGCGTATCTTTTCCTTCTTCTCCTGCGATTTCTACGGAGACCTTACGGCCATTCCAATTGGCGCGGTTCAGGGCTTTTACGACGTTACCGACTTCCTTTTCCTCCACTTCAAAGAAAGAGAATTTCTGCATTAGGTCGATGCGTCCTAACTCAATGCGTCCGCGGGTATTGCTGTTCAGGAGGCTGATCAACTCATTGGGGAAGAAATTGTCCATTTTACCGAGATTGATGAACAGACGCTTGAAGCCCGGAGCTGCCTGACGGGTGCTTCCACTCCGTTCACTGCCTTTGGCGTTGCGTTCGCTGCCGGTAGCTATCTCTATTTCTTCACGATTGCGGTAGTAATCCAAGAATCGATTGAATTCATGGGAAACCATACGTTTAATCAGATCCTCTTTGCTCAACCAGTCCAGTTTACGGTAAATGTCAGGCATGAAGTCACAGATTTCATCTTCATTTACTTTTACTTTCTCAAGCTCGTCAATTACTTTCAGCAGCTGTTTCTCACAAATTTGCTTCCCGGTGGGCATTTCTCCCTGAATGAATTTCTTGCCGATAATACGTTCAATTTCACGCATTTTGCCTTTTTCTCTCAGGTTGATGATGGCAATGGATGTACCTGTTTTTCCGGCACGTCCCGTACGTCCGCTGCGATGGGTATAGCTTTCCGTATCATCGGGCAAACCATAGTTGATGACATGGGTGAGGTCGTCGACGTCCAGTCCACGTGCGGCAACGTCAGTGGCTACCAGTAGTTGCAAGTTGCGGATACGGAATTTCTGCATGACGGTGTCGCGTTGCGCCTGGCTCAGTTCGCCATGCAAAGAGTCGGCATTATATCCTTCCTGCATCAACTTGTCGGCAATTTCCTGTGTTTCCTTGCGGGTGCGGCAGAAAATGATGCCGTATATCTGCGGATAATAGTCAACAATGCGTTTTAGGGCAGCGTATTTGTCTTTGGCATGAACGGTGAAAACCACATGCTTCACGTTGCTTGTGCTTTCATTCTTACGCCCGATAGTGATTTCCTTTGCGTTGTGCAGGTATTTTTTGGAGATGCGCGTTATTTCGGGGCTCATGGTAGCGGAGAACAAAAGCGTGTTACGTTCCTGAGGAACGTCTGCAAGAATAGCATTGATGCTGTCCGTAAATCCCATGTTCAGCATTTCATCTGCCTCGTCCATCACTACATTCTGGATGGTGGAGAGGGAAACGGTTTTGCGCTCCATGAGGTCGAGCAGGCGTCCTGGAGTGGCCACTATGATATGCACACCGCGTTTCAGGGCACGTATTTGGCTTTCAATGGACGAACCGCCATATACGGGCAATACCCGCAGGCCGTCAATGTATTTGGAATAGTCATTCAAGTCACCTGCAATCTGCAAGCAGAGTTCGCGGGTAGGACAAAGAATAAGTGATTGGGGAATTCTGTTGTTAACGTTAATTTGCTGTATAAGCGGCAGACCAAACGCTGCGGTCTTTCCTGTTCCTGTTTGTGCCAGTGCTACTACATCATTATTTTCTCCCAAAAGGTAAGGGATTACTTCTTCTTGTACCGGCATGGGACACGCATATCCCATTTCTTCAATGGCGCGGCGTATCTCCGGCGACACACCGAGCTCTTCAAATGTCTTCATTAAATCTTTGTATATCTTTATATTTCGGCCGCAAAGATAAGAGTTTTTTGGTGATTAGTGATTAGAAATTAGTGATTTGTTGACGTTTACATGTTATATTTCTGATAAATAACTTATTAATCACTGAGCAAGATACTCCGCAACCTTTTTATTTCGTCTTTGTTCAGCCCGATACCTTTCTGCAAATAAGAGTCAATGTCGCCGTATCTGCGTTCCGCTTCCTCTTTGGCGGCGTTTAGGAAATCCTCGCGTGCCGAGAATAGGGTGGTAATAGCTTCTTGTGAACGGGCAGGCAACTGATAGGCGTCTTTAGAGGCGCTTGGGATGTTGAAGTAATCATTGCTCAGCCGGTAATCTTCCATGATTATGTCTTCATTTATGCCCAATGCGGCGAGCACCAAAGCAGAAACGATGCCTGTACGCCCTTTGCCGGAAGAGCAGTGGATCACTACCGGATAGCTGTTCTTATCCAACAGAATATCGAAGATCTGCCGGTATTCCGTTGTATATTTGTCTATTAAATCGCGGTTCATCTGCTCTACCATGCGATAGACGGTATCACTTTTTATTTTTTCTTCCCGTATGCCTTTCAGTATATTTTCCATATCTCCGGTGGCAAGGGGAATATGTACAACGTTGAATTCTTTTTGCAGCGGAGATTGCCTGCCTGTCTCCGAAGAAGCCCGCAGGTCGATGAGTGTCTTGATGCCGAGGTTTCTAAGTTCCCTGCGTGAGTAACATTCAAGGCTGTCTATTTCCGCCGAGCGGTAAATCATTCCCCAACGTACCTGTTTTTTAGTAGAGTAAGAGGGGTAGCCGCCCAAATCGCGGAAGTTTTGTATGCCGGGGATATTGACATTGCGCGTAGCGATTTTCACACGATATTTGTCTCCGAATAGCAGGGTGTAATAATAACGCTTGGCGGGATCGTTTGTGATGATAGTCATTTTCAGATCCGAGATATCGGCCATAGCAACGGGAACATCCTCCGGAATGGCATCAGGATCGGTTGAAGCATATACTTTTACGTTTCCCTTGATGAGGGGAGCCATTTCCCATTTGACGATACAGTTCCCTACGTTGTTTTCTTCGCATACAACAGATATGTGTGGAGCTGTGCCGCTACAGGAAGGAAATAGCACTACCAAAGCAAGCAGGTTCAACAGATTCTTATACATCATGGTTCGTAAACTCTCTAAATGTCGTTTACAGCAAATATATAGTTTTTCGTTTCAGATTATGCAGCAGATATGAAGGTTTTATAATTTTTAAATGATAATTTATTTTTAGGTGCGGATTGGAGAGGCGCATTAATACCTGTATCTCTCTGCAAACTCATTTGATACCGAATTGCTGTAACTTTTGCAGACCTCTGCGGCAAATTCCATGCCGTAGCGTATAATCTCGTCCCACTTGGCTTCACTGATTCCATTCAGGTCGTCATAACGAATGTCATGTTTCAGTAAACCGTAGATAATGCCTGCATTGAAGTTATCACCGGCTCCAATGGTGCTGACTGCCTCTAACGGCGGTATGTCATATTCTTTGGAGACGGAACCTGTGCGGAGTGTAATCTTTTCCGCCCCTGCCGTACACAAGAAGTTAGGACAATAGAATTTTATCTTATCCTTGTATATTTTATCTGCGTCACGCAGGTTATACATGTGGAAGAAGTCTTCCTGCGAGCCGCGTACGATATCGGCATATTCCAGGTTCTCAATGATGGTTGGCGCCAGTTTTATGGCTTCTTCCTTGTGGGAAGAACGGAAATTGGGGTCGTAATAGATGATGGCTTTCTTTTCACGCGCCCGGTCAAGTAGTTCCAGCACTTTCTCGCGCAACACCGGATTTAATGCATAATAAGAACCGATGACGACTATGTCGTCTTCTTTCAGTTCGGGATAGATAATATCCAAGCGTTGTTTGGGGTAGTCTTTGTAGAATATATATTCGGCATCGCTGTTATCATTCAGGAAAGCGAGTGATACAGGAGATTTCCCGTCGGGAAACACGTTGACGTGTTCTGTCGAAATATGGTTGTCACGCATGAACCGTAGGATGGTGTCGCCTACATGGTCGTTGCCTGTTTCACTGATGAAACAGACAGGAACGCCTGTACGGCTTAATGAGACGATTCCGTTGAATACAGAACCGCCCGGTACAGCGGCAGAAGGCTGTTCATTACGAAAGATGATATCCAATATCGTCTCTCCAATACCGATTACTTTACGCATAATGATCTTGATTTTTCTCCCAGATAGCCGCCATGATGACGTTTGGAGTAGTCTTCAATCGTGAACCCGGTTCTCTGCATGGTCTGTACAACCAGAATATCACCGATTACGGTCATGACCGTTGTGGAGGTGGTGGGCGTCATGCCTAATATGCAGACCTCTTTGGGACTTCCTGTGCTGAGGCATACATCGGATTCCTGTGCCAGCGGACTGTCCGGATTGCCTGTGATGACGATGAATTTCAGATTGGGATTCAGGTTGTGTGCTAATTGGGTCAACTCGACAATTTCACGCGTTTTGCCAGAATTGGAAATGAGCAGCAGCAGGTCGTTTTCCTGTAGGATGCCTAAATCCCCATGTTGTGCTTCACTGGGGTGAAGAAATACCGACGGAATCCCCGTTGAGCAAAAAGTGGTAGCAATATTCATAGCTATTTGCCCTGCTTTACCCATACCGGAAGTTACCAGTTTCCCTTTTTTGTGGTGCACCTGTTCTACGATAAGCTCTACCGCTTTTTCGTATGCGTCTGTTACGGGAATATTCAATACGGCTTGCGCCTCTTTCTGCAAAAGCTCTTGAATGGATGCTGTCATTGTCTGATGCGATTAGATTAATATGATTATATGTGCAAATATCCGCAATTTTCCATAAACGGCAATAAGTTTTATTGTATTTTTGTGCCCACAAATCGTTTGGAACGTAAGAATGAAGAATTTAACAGAAGAAATATCTCCTCGCTACCGTCTGCACACATTGTCGAACGGCTTGCGCATCATCCATGAGCCCTCCCTGTCGAAGGTGGCTTATTGTGGTTTTGCAGTAGATGCCGGAACGCGCGATGAACTTGAAAATGAACAGGGTATGGCGCATTTTGTGGAACATCTTATTTTTAAGGGTACCAAAAAACGCAAGGCATGGCATATTCTGAACCGCATGGAGAATGTGGGTGGCGATTTGAACGCTTACACCAATAAGGAAGAGACGGTGATTTATTCTGCATTCCTTACTGAGCACTTCGGGCGCGCTTTCGAATTGCTGACGGATATTGTATTCCATTCTACTTTTCCGCAGCGGGAGATCGAGAAGGAGACAGAGGTTATTATAGACGAGATACAGTCTTATGAAGACAACCCTTCTGAGCTGATTTTCGATGATTTTGAAGACTTGATCTTTCGGGAGCACCCTTTAGGACGTAATATTCTCGGTAATCCGGAACAATTGAAAAAGTTCCGCAGTGAGGATGCCGCCGCTTTTACTTCCCGTTTTTATCATCCCGGCAATATGGTGTTCTTTGTTTTAGGCAACATGGATTTCAGGCAAGTGGTGCGTTGGGCGGAGAAGCTGCTGGCCGGTATCCCGGCTGTGGCTGTCGATAACCGTCGCACGCCGCCGCCTTTGTATGTCCCGAAAACCCAGATTTTGCATAAAGACACCCATCAGGCGCACGTCATGATCGGCAGTCGGGGATACAATGCTTATGAGGACAAACGTACGGCACTCTATCTGTTGAACAACATCCTCGGCGGTCCGGGTATGAACAGCCGGTTGAACGTGGCTTTGCGCGAACGCCGCGGTTTGGTCTATAATGTGGAGTCTAACTTGACTTCTTATACCGATACCGGAACTTTCTGCATTTATTTCGGTTGCGATCCTAAGGATGCAGACCTGTGCACCCGTCTTGTGTATAAAGAACTGAAACGCTTGCGTGATGCAAAAATGACTTCATCTCAGCTTGCCGCGGCCAAAAAACAGCTTATCGGGCAAATAGGTGTGGCTTCGGACAACAACGAGAACAATGCCCTCGGCATGGCGAAGACTTTCCTGCACTACAATAAATATGAAGCGTCCGAGGCTGTATTCCGGCGTATTGAGCAACTTACCCCTGAAATTTTATTGGAAGTGGCAAACGAGATGTTTGCTGAGGACTACCTATCAACGCTTATCTACGATTGACAGCTTTTCCTGCTGCTGGAACTGAGTGCTGGAATAGGGAACATTGTGCCGGTTCTCATTGAGTTTAATTCGTCAGACAGATGTTTTCCTTGCTGCTTGTCTTTGGAAGGCTCCTTTGAATGCCTTATTCAGCCTTATTTTCTTTCTGTTGCTCCAGTCGTTTCATACTGAATTCGCAACCGCAGTATAGCTGGTTATAGAAATCATATTCTTTAAGAAGCTGGTTGCGGCGGTCTTGCAGCCCGCCTTTCCGCCAGTTTTGTTCCCAAAAGATTGTACCGGGATAAAAGGAAGCTGCCCTCTGGCCTGCTTCGTTTATCTGCTCAAGGTTTTTCCAGCGCGAAGACGCAAGGGTGGTGGTAAAGACCTGGAAGTCGTGTTCGGAAGCATAGCGTGCTGTTTCCGTCAGCCGTAAGGTGAAGCATTTCAGGCAGCGGCTGCCTCGTTCCGGTTCGTTTTCCAGTCCCGACATGGCATTTCGCCAATGGTCATAATCATAATCAGCATCGATGAAATCGAGGTTTTGAGACGTTACAAAGCGAATGGCTTCCTGCTTTCTTATTTCATATTCTTCTTGCGGATAGATGTTGGGATTACAGTAAAACACAGTAGGGCGGATGCCGTTTGCCAGCATACATTCGATGATGGCAGAGGAACAGGGAGCGCAGCAGGAATGTAGTAGAACCCTGTTCTCACCGTTGGGAGTTTGAATTTTCAGCATATCGATTGGGGTATTCAAAGAAAGCCACTCGCCTGCAATATGATTGCAATTGAATGGCTTCTTTTCAGTATGTATTTCTAAAGGATCTTTCTTACTCGAACAATGACTTGGCGATTCCCATTTCCAGGCCTCTCAGTTCTGCCAGTCCTCTCAAACGGCCGATGCAGGAGTATCCCGGATTGGTTTTCTTCTTCAAATCATCCACCATCTGATGTCCATGGTCGGGGCGCATCGGAATGGAGACTTTGCGGCGTTGTTGCAATTCGAGGAAGGCTTTCATTACGTGATACATGTCGACGTTGCCTTCCAGGTGGTTGGCTTCGTAGAAGTTGCCTTCAGCATCACGTTGTGTGCTGCGGAGGTGAACGAAGTTGATACGGTCGCCGAATTGTTCCATCAAGGCGGCGCAGTCGTTTGCGCTGCTTACACCCAGAGAACCGGTGCACAAACACAGGCCGTTGCTCTTGTTGGGAACAGCATCGATCAGAGCCTGGAAGTCGGCTCCACAACTCATGATACGCGGCAGGCCAAGGATTGAGCAAGGAGGATCGTCCGGGTGGATAACCAGCTCTACACCGGCTTCATCGGCAACAGGACAGATTTCACTGAGGAAATAAATCAGGTTGGAGCGTAGTTTCTCAGGAGTGATGTCCTTGTAGCGATCAAGCTCTTTTTGGAATTGTTCCAGTGTGAAGCTCTCCTCCGAACCGGGCAGACCGGCAATCATGTTGCGTACGAGTAGTTGTTTGTCATCTTCCGTCATTTGCTCGAAACGCGCTTTGGCTTTCGCCTTTTCTTCGTCGGTGTAATCGGCTTCCGCACCGGGGCGTTTCAGCAGGAAGAGGTCGAAAGCGATGAAAGCTGCACGTTCAAAGCGCAGGGCGCGGCTGCCGTCGGGAAGTTCGTAGGCAAGGTCGGTACGAGTCCAGTCCAATACGGGCATGAAGTTGTACGTAACGATGTTCACGCCGCATTTGCCGAGGTTGCGCAGGCTTTCTTTGTAGTTGTCTATATATCGCTGGAAATCTCCGGTCTGGGTCTTGATATGCTCGTGTACGGGCACGCTTTCTACGACGGACCAACGTAGGCCGACGGCTTCAATCATTTCCTTGCGTTTCATGATTTCCTCCACTGTCCATACTTCACCGTTGGGAATGTGGTGCAGAGCGTTTACGATGCCGGTGGCTCCGGCTTGTTTGATGTCCCACAGGCTGACCGGATCGTTAGGACCGTACCAGCGCCAGGTTTGTTCACAAAGTATCATGGCATTTATTATTTTACGATTTACAATTTATTATTTTATGGTTTAAATGGAGAATGCATCGAAACCGCCGTCCACTACCGAAAGGGCTCCGGTAACGAAGCTGGAAGCGTCACTGATGAGGTAGTGAATGGTTCCGAACAGTTCTTCCGGCTCGGCAAAGCGTCCGCAGGGAGTATGGGCTATGATGGTTTTGGCGCGGTCTGTATAGGAGCCATCGGGATTAGTCAGCAACGCACGATTCTGGTTGGTCAGCAGGAAACCGGGAACGATAGCGTTTACGCGGAGCTCGGGGCTGAACTTGGTAGCCAGTTCGGTTGCCATATAGCGGGTATAATTGCCGATAGCGGCTTTGGCTGAACCATAACCTACCACGCGTGTCAACGGACGGAGGGCAGACTCGGAACAGAAGTTGACGATAGCACCTTTCTTGTTCTTTGCCATGACATCCACGAAGACCATAGTGGGAAGTACTGTACCGAAAAGGTTCAGGTCTACCACTTTGCGGAATGCCTCTACATCCAAGTCGAGTACAGTCTTGTCCGGAGCAATGGTGGCGCCCGGCATATTGCCACCTGCAGCATTCAGCAACACGTCGATAGTGCCGAAGCGTTCGAGGATAGCTTTCTTATTTTCTTCCAGTACTTCCTTGTTCAGTACGTCGGTTACGAGGAACAGGGCTTCAGACTTCTGGTTGAGTTCGGCTTCCAGTTCTTTACCTATTTCTGCTGCACGATCCAAAACCACAATTTTAGCGCCTTGTTCTGCAAGGTAGTTAGCGATGTTTTTTCCGAGAATGCCGCAACCGCCTGTGATGACGATTACTTTGCCTTTAATGTCAAATAAGTTCTTCATAATTTTTTTATTTAGTGATATGAATATATATTTCTTCGGGTTCGCATTGCAAAAATAGGAATAAATGTCTTCTTTACCTTGCGATATGTCTAAAATTATATAATTTATGCCAAGTTACCGATGTTCCGGCTTATTGCTTTGTTGCAATACCAGCAGGCTTTCCGGTCCCATGTTGAATAATAAGTCGATAATGCTGAGGTTGGGTAGGAAGCCGAGCCTCTCTTGGAAAACCTGGTAGTAAGGTTGCGGAGAGAAATCGGGATCTTCCAGGGAGAAATCTTTCTTGGGATGAATACGCTCCCGAAAATCCGCCTCGCCGGGGGCGAATCCGGTTTTATATTCCGAGGTGCGTTCCATAACAGGCTGTATATCTATCAGGGAACAAACCAAGTGGCAAAGTTCTTCGTTGAAATCGGCTAAAAACTCATATTTCTTTTTATAGAAAGGGCGGAAGTCATCCTTGTAATATTCAAAGAAAGGAGTGTGGTTGTATGCGGACTCAATGGCATTCCAGTGCAAATGCCGCCAGTTGCCATGATCGGAGATGCGGATGTCGCACATCGGACATTTTAAGGAGGCGGGTTTGACTGTCGGAATGGAAAGGGCAAGCTCTCCGTCAGGTGCGGCAATGGTGCAGCGATTGCGGTAGGTTTGTTTGATATAATGGTCGTGCTGTTCGATACATACCCGGTCGTATGCCAATAGTTTGGTGTAATATTCAACCGGGGCCAAGTAAGCAGAAGAAAGATAGACGGTCATTCTAAATTATAAATTATGGGTTATAAAATCATAAACTTGAGGAGACGGCATTATTTAACCTCTTTCCACATCCTGTTCCAGCGGTAGCCGCCGAAAAGCCCTGTCCCTTGTTCCTTGGAAAACCAGATTACGGTTGCTTTTCCAATGACGTGGTCTTTGGGTACAAGGCCGAACAAGCGTGAGTCCGACAGGTTAATGGGGTTGTTGGCTCCCACCCAGTAGTAGTCTTTTGTGAAATAGCAGTGCTGTGCGGGCTTCCCTTCTATGTACAACGTATCGTTTTTGATTTCAGCCCGTTTTTTTTCGTGCAATACCAATGTGTTGCGCAGCAACGTCATGTTCCAGGGATACACGCGTACCGCTTTCCCCTTACCGGGGATGATGAGCGGTTTCAGCACTTCTACGGAGTCTTCCTTGTCGATTGGCTTTATCCAGTTGTTGTTGCCTAAAGCCTGTTCTAATAAATAATATTCATACCTGCTGAAACTGCGTACGTTATTCACCGTATCTTGTCCTAACAATGCGTTGGGACGGATGGAAAGAATAGTAAGCAACGAATCCAACTGTTTTTCTTTTTTTTGAGGGTAGGTATAAAGGAACTTTTGGTCGGGGGCATTTTTCTCCGAGGGGATTACGGAGAAAAGGGAATCGACTAACAGCGTGTCTCCCGGTACTCCTAAACAACGGCTGATAAATACTTCCTTCCGGTCGATTGTAGCTTGGAGAAGATTGGCAGGGTTGTTGAATACAAGAATATCTTCCTTGTGTACGGGCCTTTCCGCCCAGCGGTGATATCCCCATAAGCCCATGAAAGGAAGCCGCAACCCATAGCTCCATTTATTTACCAGAATATGCTCGCCGCGGTACAAGGAGTTTTCCATGCCTGAGGAAGGGATGGAATAGGAAGTCGCAACACAACCCCGAAGTAATACTACCGCGAGTATCACTCCTGTCATAGTAGCTGCAATCTTCCGGTTCCTTCTCTGCATAGTGTGTATCGAACATCAATAGCCAACTGCTGCTTAATGTACCCATTTGAATATCCGGTTCCAACGGATTTTTCCGTCAAACCAGCTGCGGTCTTTATCCAGTGATAACCAGACAACGATGGGCTTACCTACTACATGGTCCTCGGGAACGAAGCCCCAATAGCGGGAATCGAGAGAGTTGTGACGGTTGTCACCCATCATCCAGTAGTAGTCCAGATTGAAGGTGTAAGTGTCTGTCTTTTGCCCGTTGATGTAGATGCCGTCCGGTTTTTGTTCCAATGTGTTGCCTTCATAAGCTACGATGCAACGTTCGTAGATAGGCAGGTTGTCTTTGGTCAAAGTAATGGTGGCACCCTTTTCCGGTATCCAGATAGGGCCGTAGTTATCCCGCGTCCATTTGGTGTAGAGGTTTTGCGGGTACATTTGTCCTGAAAGGTCCTCCGGTTCCATGACGATGCGACTGATTAATTTCTTATTGCCGGTAAGCGTATCGTACATTTTCTTGGTGAGGGGCAGATGATAGACAGGAGTCAGCCTGCCTTGGGCATCACGACGGTCCAAACCCATTTGGATAAGTCCCTCCTCATAGTTGAAGTCGTCTGTCATCAGTATCTGGTCGTCATTGCTGATGCCGAGCTCGCGGAACATATTTTCAGGGATGTACGGTCCGGTGGTCTGTACGAAATAGTTGAGTTGCATGTCTTCCGGATTCTCAATGGCTTTCCCGTCGATATAGACTTGTGTGTCTTTGATTTCCAGTGTATCTCCCGGTAGACCGACACAGCGTTTTACATAATTCTCGCGACGGTCCACAGGACGTACCACAATATCGCCATACATTTGCGGATTGGTACAGATCAGGTTGCGTCCGGCATTGTAGTAGAGGTCATAAACAGTGCGTTGTTGGTCGCGTGTCAGACTGTCCATATTGATTTTATTGGGATATATACGTTGTCCTTCCCTATAAGCCAGACTGTAAAAGTCCTCCTGCTGCCTGTTGAGCGCCACTGTATCCCCCGCAGGGAAGTTGAACACGACAATATCATTCAGTTTCACTTTTCCGAAACCCCGTACACGTTTGTATTTCCACTGCGGCCATTCAATGTATGATTTAGTGTTGAATACCGGCAAGGTGTGTTGTGCCAACGGCATGGAAAGCGGTGTATTCGGAACACGCGGGCCGTAGCTCATTTTACTGACGTAGAGGAAATCGCCCACCAGCAATGATTTCTCCAGCGAAGACGAAGGTATCTGATAGTTTTGGAATATGTAGATATTCACAAAATAAACGGCTACCAGAGCAAATACAATGGCATCCACCCAACTCATGATGCTGCGTACTGCCGGATTTTTGGAGTTTTTCCAAAAACTCCAGGGTATCTTCTTACTGATATAGATGTCGAATATGAAAGGGACGACAATCAGCCCCAGCCAGCTTCTTACCCAAACAAGGAAAATGAGGTAGAGCAGGGTAATTATACCGAACTTAATCCATTGGGCGCGTGTTGCTTTTCTCATAATGTTTTAGTCTTTTAAAAATGGAAATAAATCGCTCATGCCTAAGAATCCTTGTTTGCCGGCGGTGTACTCTGCGGCCAATACGGCTCCCAAGGCAAACCCGCGGCGGTTTTTGGCGTCGTGGGTGATGGTGATGCTGTCTGCTTCGGAGTCGTAGCGGATGCTGTGGATACCCGGAACTTCCCCTTCGCGGATGGAGCTGACAGGCAGTTCGTTGGCGGCACAGTCGGTAGAACCCGATATTGTTCCGTCCGGTGCTTGCAGCGTACCTTTTACCCAACGCTCTTTTCGGTCGAGGTTGTCCAGAATACCTTCGGCAAGGGTGATGGCAGTGCCGCTTGGAGCGTCCAGCTTATGTATATGGTGCGTTTCGCTCATCGTTACGTCGTAAGCGGGGAAGCGGTTCATAATCTTTGCCAGGTATTTGTTGACGGCGGAGAATATGGCTACTCCCAGACTGAAGTTGGAAGACCAGAATAATGTTTTGCCACCTTCAGTACAGAGTCTCTTGACCTCTTCACCATGTTCTTCCAGCCAGCCTGTACTGCCTGAAACCAATTTCACGCCGGCTTTGAAAGCTTTCATATAATTGTTGTAGGCTACCATTGGGTTCGTAAACTCTATGGCGACGTCGGCGCTTTTGAATGCGTCCGATTCAAAATCCTCCTGATTATTAATGTCGATGATGCTGACAATCTCGTGTCCGCGGTTCAAGGCAATCTTCTCAATTTCCTTGCCCATTTTTCCGTAACCGATTAATGCTATTTTCATTGTTTCTTTAGTTTTTATTCAGTTTATCAACCAACTATATGTCGCAAAGGTAATCTTTTTCTTACATTTGCGCACAACATTAACGATAAGTTAACAATGGAACAATTGCTGCATTACGTCTGGAAGCATAAGATATTCCCTCTGATGCCTCTCCGGACGACCTCCGGACAGCCGGTTGAAGTGATAGATCCCGGTTTGCCGAATCCCAATGCAGGCCCCGACTTCTTTAACGCAAAACTGAAAATAGATAATATGCTTTGGGTGGGTAACGTGGAGTTGCATGCACAGGCTTCAGACTGGTTTCGTCATGGACACGACCGGAATACGGCCTATGATAATGTAATCCTGCATGTTGTGGGTGTTTCCGACTGTGAGGTGCATCGTACCAACGGTGATGTAATCGCTCAGTTGCAACTGTGTTGTCCGGAAAGCATCCGCTGCCGTTATGCCGAATTACGGCAGGCGGAAGCGTATCCTCCTTGTCATTCCATCCTTAGTTCCTTACCGAAGCTGACCGTCCATTCCTGGTTGTCGGCCTTGCAGGTGGAGCGTTTTGAACGAAAGGCTCAGGATATCGCCGTACGTCTGGAACGTTGCAATAACCATTGGGAAGACGTGTTCTTTATCACCCTTGCCCGTAATTTCGGTTTCGGACTGAATGGCGACGCTTTTGAAGCATGGGCCGGTCATCTGCCTTTGCGTGCAGTAGATAAGCATCGGGACAGCTTGTTTCAGGTGGAAGCATTCTTTTTTGGACAGGCAGGATTGCTGGAGGAAGATTCCATCCAAGACAGCTACTATCAAAAGCTCCGGAAGGAATTTTATTATTTGCAGCATAAGTTCGACCTTCCTGCGCCTATGGCTGCCGGACAGTGGCGTTTTCTTCGTCTGCGTCCCGATAACTTCCCTCATGTGCGCCTGGCACAGCTTGCCGATCTGTATCATAAGAAGCAGCTACTGTTTTCCCGCATTATGGCGGTGGAAACACCGGAAGACGTGAAGCAAATATTGACTGTGCAACTCTCCCCCTATTGGGAGGAGCATTTTTCTTTTGCAAAGACTTCGCCACGCCGGAAAAAGCGTATGGGCGAGAATACCTTGAACTTGCTTCTCATCAATACCGTCATTCCCTTTCTTTATGCTTATGGAATACACAAGGCGGATGAACGACTTTGCGACCGCGCCACACGTTTTCTCGAAGCATTGAAGGCGGAGGACAATCATATCATCCGTATGTGGAGTGGGGCAGGGTTGCCTGTTTCTACGGCGGCGGACTCGCAAGCGTTGCTCCAGCTCCAAAAGGAATATTGTGACCGGAAGGACTGTTTGCGCTGCCGGTTCGGATATGAATATCTGAAAAGAAAATGAACGGGTGAAATTAAAAAGACAGGACATTAGCTGTTAGGTGAAGAAGAATAGAGGCAGCATACTGTAAATTCTCGCTTTTTTTTATTGCAAATTACTGGCTTGTTGTATCTTTGTGGCCTGAATCGAAATAACTCGCATCTATTATGAAGGCAATTCACTTTGTTTTTTGTCTGTGTACGGCTGTCGTGCTCTCCACCTTCAGTAGTCTGGCTGCCGAAGAGGATTTCAAGATATTTCTCCAGAAATTCACATCCAGCGCTTCATTTCAGTATTCACGCATCAAGTTCCCTTTGAAGTCTCCCATTATCTTGCTGAAAGATGACGGAGAGACGGAGCAGACGTTCCCTTTTACCCGCGATAAATGGGCGTTGCTGGATAGTGAGACGTTGCGGGAAGGACGTATTACGGAGGAGGAGGGAGGAACTTACATATCCCGCTTAACGCAGGATGGACCTGCCCATAAAGAGTTCGAGGCCGGATATGATGAGTCGGAGCCTTCTTTGCGTGTCGTTTTCGACTTGATAGGCGGTAAATGGTATGTCACCGATTGCTATAACGATTGGTACAACTCCGATTTGCCAGTGAGCGAGCTGGAAGAAACCGTCCGTACGATGCAGGAAGAAAATAAGGCCTTCGAAGAACTTCATCCTTGATTTAAAATTGCTTTCTTGCAGAATGGTGACCGCTGTTCTGTACTTTGCAGGAAGGGGTTATGACATTTTTTAGACCTCTTCTGTACGATTTATGCCCCTGTTTTTGGTGAAAGAGGGCTTTCTTTGTACAATGCAAAAGATATAGATAACCTTAAAGAAATAAACATGATGCAATTTAGTAAATGGACAATGGGAGCAGGAATGCTTCTCGGAACTTTACTGCCGGTGAATGCGGAAGCGCAGGTGGTGAAGAGTGAAAGACTGCTTTCTTTTGAAGGACCACAAGTGCCGGCCTTTATTTCGGGAACAGGTTCCCGGCTGGGTATTAGTGGAGAACATTATAAAGATGGTTTGCATAGTCTGAGTTGGACGTTTGATCCGGGTGCTGTGTTGTCTGTCAAGAAAGACCTGAAATTCGAGAAGAAAGATCCTACCGGAAAAGATACGTATCTTTCCGCTTTCATCGTATGGGTGTATAATGAGGAGGCTCAAGACAAAAAAATCCGGTTTGAATTTCTGAAGGACGGAAAGAAATGTACTTCTTTCCCGTTTGGTATCAACTTTACCGGTTGGCGTGCGGCATGGGTATGCTATGAACGCGATATGGAAGGCGTGCCCGAAGAGGGAATGAACGAGATGCGTGTGATTGCTCCCGATGTCAAAGGTAAGCTATACTTGGATCATATCATACTTGCCAGCAAGGTGGATGCTCGCCAGCAAGCAGCCGATGTGCAAGTGCCTTTTGTCAACAAAGGAACCACCAACCACTGGCTTGTCATTTACGAACATTCTTTGTGGAAACCCGATATGGCCTTGACTCCTGTCAGCGAGCAACAGAAGCGGGAGGTACAGGAGATAGAGAAACGTTTCAGGGATATGCTCTATACACCTTCCAAATTTACGGATAAAGAGCTGGGCGGCATCCGCAAGAAATACGATACCTATAAGATCACGTATAAAAATGGGAAGGTTACCGGCTTACCTATTTTTATGGTCAGGCAGGCGGAGGCTTATGAACGTATGATACCTGATTGGAATAAAGATATGTTTACCCGGTTGGGCATGGAGATGAACGAATACTTCAACCTGATGAAGCGCATCGCCATAGCCTATAACAATGCTTCGGATACCGGTGTGAGGGATGAACTGAAACAGAAGTTTCTTGCCATGTACGACCATATTACCGACCAGGGCGTTGCCTATGGCAGCTGCTGGGGCAATATCCACCACTACGGTTACAGCATGCGCGGGCTTTTCGTTTCTTACTTCCTGATGAAGGATGTCCTGCGTGAGGCAGGAAAGCTGAAGGATGCCGAACGTACACTGAACTGGTATGCCATTACCAACGAGGTGTATCCCAAGCCTACGGAAAACGGTATTGATATAGATACTTTCAATACTAAATTGCAAGGCCGTATTGCCAGTATCCTGATTATGGAGAACAGCCCGGAGAAGCTGCAATACCTGCGCTCTTTCTCACGCTGGCTGGATTACGGCTGTCGTCCGGCGCCGGGATTGGCGGGGTCTTTCAAGACGGACGGCGCTTGTTTCCATCACCGCAATAATTATCCCGCCTATGCGGTGGGAGGTCTGGACGGAGCTACGAGCATGATTTATTTGTTGAGCGGAACGGAATTTAAACTATCCGAACTGGCGCATGAGACAGTAAAGAACGTGTTGCTCACCATGCGTTTCTATTGCAACCTGAAACAGTGGCCGCTTTCCATGTCAGGTCGTCATCCCAATGGCAAGGGGGAGTTGGTTCCTATCCAATATGCCACTATGGCTGTTGCCGGCACTCCGGATGGCAAGCAGGCATATGATGCCGATATGGCAGCCGCCTACCTGCGTTTAGCGGCTTATACCGGAATGCCCGATAAGGATGCCCCTGATTATCTGCCGAAGGCTTCTGCCCGGCAGGAGTTGAAGATGAAGGAGCTGCTTGAAGCGCAGGGTTTCCGCCCTGAGCCCGATCCGCAAGGTAATCTTGCATTGGGTTACGGCTGTGTTTCTGTGCAGCGCCGGGATAATTGGATGGCGGTAGTACGTGGACATTCCCGCTATTTGTGGGCTGCCGAACATTATCTGCCCGCCAATTTCTATGGTCGTTATCTGGCACATGGCAGTATGCAGATTCTGACAGGAAAACCCGGTGAAATGGTGACTTTTACTACAAGCGGTTGGCAGGAGAATGGTTTTGACTGGAACCGTATTCCGGGCGTGACCAGTATTCATCTGCCTTTTGAACAGTTGCGTGCCAAAGTGCTGAACGTAGATACCTTCTCCGGCATGGAGGAAATGCTTTATTCCGACGAGGCTTTTGCCGGCGGGTTGTCACAGGCGCGTCTGAATGGTAACTTTGGCATGAAGCTGCATGAACATGACAAGTACAACGGTTCGCATCGGGCCCGCAAGTCTTTTCACTTCTTTGGCGACATGATAGTATGTCTGGGCACAGACATTGAAAATACGAATTCGGAATTTCCTACGGAGACAACCGTCTTTCAGTTGGCAGCCGTAACTCCTGAAGCCCATCAATATTGGAATGCCTGCAAAGGCGGCGGACAGACTTATATCGATCCGAATGGGGTGGGGTATTACCTTTCCAAGCACTCTATGGCGGATGCGAAATATGAAAGGAATTTCCCGCAAGTCACAGTAGGCGAGCGGAGTGCGAAGCCCACCTCGGGTGATTGGGTCTCCTTGACACTGCAACATGGAAAGGCTCCGGAAGCTGCTTCTTATGAATATGCCGTATTGCCTCATACCGATGCGGCTTCCTTGAAAACATTTGCAAAGAACCCCGCTTATAGAGTTCTCCAGCAGGATCGTAACGCCCATATTGTCCATTCTCTGACGGATAATATCACTTCTTACGTATTGTTTGAAACTCCCCGGTCGCTTCCGGCAGATGGTTTGTTGCAGAAGGCGGACACTTCCTGTTTGGTAATGGTGCGTGAAAATAACGGCAAGCTGTTGCTGACAGTTTCCCAACCGGATCTGGCATTGTACCGCGGTTCGAGCGATGAGGCTTTTGACAAGGATGGTAAACGGATTGAACGGAGTATCTATTCCCGGCCATGGATTGATAATGATAGTGGGGAAATACCCGTAACCGTTACTTTGAAAGGCTTGTGGCAAGTGGCGGAGACTCCCTATTGCAAGCTTGTTTCAGCAGATAAGAAACAGACCGTACTGCGTTTTACATGCAGGGATGCGGCTAGTTTTGATGTGGAATTACGTAAATAAACTTTTATAGGAGATTTTTACTATGATAGAATTAAAGAATATCATGTTGTTTGCAACAGCTTTTGCCCCTTCATTGACGGGGGCAAAGGAGTTGCCGAATATCATTTATATCGTAACCGACCAGCAGACCGCTTCTGCCATGAGTTGCATGGGGAATGCGGATTTGCATACACCCAATATGGATCGTCTGGCACAGTCGGGTGTCTTGTTTAGGAATGCCTATTGTTCTGCTCCTTTGAGCGGACCTTCCAGGGCGTCCATGTTTACGGGATATACCTCCCACGAGGTTGGCCTTGCACGCAATAATGTGCCTATGGCCGATTCGTTGCGCACTGCTAGTTTGGGCTGGTTGGTGCAAAATGCCGGCTATGAATGTGCCTATGCCGGGAAGTGGCATGTGCATACGCCGTCCATGCCTGATAAGGAATTTGGATTTTCTGCCATTCATCCGCATAATGACAACGGACTGGCGGAGGCTTCTGTCGCTTTCCTTGACCGGAAACATTCCAAACCTTTCTTTCTTGTGGTGGGCTTTGACAATCCTCACAATATATGCGAATATGCCCGTAGCCAGAATCTGCCGTTTGGCAATCTGCCCGAACTCTCTCAAGATGAGTGGCCCGGACTGCCTTCCAACTTTGCCCGTAATCCTTATGATGCCGATGTGATAGACTATGAACAGGGTTTGAATTACTCAGCTTATCCCACCCGCCATTATTCACCTGATGACTGGCGCCGTTACCGTAGTCTTTATTTTCGGTTAGTAGAGAAGGTGGATGCCGAAATCGGTAAGATTGTCGATGCCGTTGACAGGCGGAATTTGTGGAGGAATACAGTTATTATCTTTACGAGCGACCATGGTGACGGAGTAGGAGCGCACCATTGGAATCAGAAATCGGCCCTATACGAAGAAGTTGTGAATGTTCCTCTGATAGTAACCCTTCCCGGAAAGAAGAATGCCGGTAAGGAAATGCCTCAGCTCATTAACGCAGGTGTTGATTTTTTCGCTTCCGTATGTGACTGGGCAGGTATTCCCCTTCCCGGAGGCTTGCATGGCGTTTCTTTTAAGGCTTTGGTGGAAAATGCGGATCCGGAACAGATGCACCAGCCTTATGTCGTTACTGAAACGACATTTGACAAAGGTGTTACACGTGGCTGGGCTTTGCGTACCCCGCATTATAAGTATGTATTATATGATAAGGGGCTTTATCGTGAACAGCTTTATGACATGGAAAAGGATCGTGGCGAGATGCGGAATTTGGCCATAGAGAAGAAGTATCAGGAGATACTTGCACAGCATCGTGCTTATCTGAGTGAATGGATGAAATTACATCATGTAGTTCAGATACGTCCTGAGGTGCACCTGATTCCGGGTATGTAATTTCATCCATTAAAGATTTATTTACGTGATAATGTGAATTCTACGGGTTGCCCATGTTGGCAAGTTACAATGAGAACGGTTTCTGTCTGATTGGAATGTACGGTTATTTTGTTATTGGGAGCTGTACTTCTCCATTTCCCTTTAAGAATTAATTTCTTTTCAATCGGACGGCTGGGCTCTTTGGTCGTGTAGGTTTTCTCGGATATATTCAAGTTCGGATCGCATACACTGAGTAAAAGTTTGGAGCCTGCCTGCTTTTGCATTACCATTGTTTCTGCCGGGATGGAGAGGAATATCTCATCTTTTGCAGGAGAGTAAGTCTCAAAAGCTGCATAGGCGGTAATACCGGTTTGATTGTCGGCGACCACGTGGGCAGTATCATCTTTATGGAGGATCCGGTAGGGTGCTTTCCGACGGACTGCTTTCAACTCTTCAGGTGTGGGCTGTACCAGTATCATGTATTCGTATTGGGCATTTTGCGGTGATACTCCATGATTGATATAGGCAGAGGCAAAGGTTCCCTGTGTTTCAGTGCGGTTTTTTTCGTGTCGCGATACTTGGTGAGCAATTTGTATCTGCACGTCGTTGCCGTTGATAAAATAATAATTATTATATCCGTCCTGAATATAATGGCGTTTTTTGTCATCTAATGTCTGGTGAAAGGCCTCGTTTCTCAGCTTTCCGTCCACATGAATGTCGGTTTTCCCTTTTTGGAATGTACTTTGAAAAAGAGTTGTTTCGGTTGGAAAAGATGCATTGCTGTTACTGATACCTGTGCCTAGGCATATCATACGGTTATCAAAGCAAAAGACTGATTTGCGGGCTACGAAATCCGGAGTAAAGTTTTTCAGGTTGCGTTCCATTAACTTCATGGCGAACATACCGTTTTTCCCTTCCAATGCACTGCTGCCGGAGAAGTTTTCTTTGGAGTGGGCCATTGTGGTTCCGGGTAGCGGGCTGTCCAATAGTTCGAATGGTAAATGTATGGTGGTTGTTCCAGGCAGACGATTCCAATCCCACCCGTTTTCATCATAGCCGCTGGCTATGCGCGAGGGATATCCCATGATTTGGACGGAACCATAACTTTGGTAACGTCCGTACCGGTTGTCTTTTTTATAGATCTCGGCTCCCCATACGTCGGTAGTATATCCTTTTAAGGTCACCATCCAGTCGTTACGACGGAAGATTCCTGTCGAACCGTAATTGTATACAAAAAAGCCTTGTGGAGCTTTTGCAGGGGTAATACCTTTCTTTTTAAAATATTCTGCTTCCGGAGTATCCTTGTCGCAAAGTCTCAGATAGTCGGCTGCTAAATGGTGGTCGAATGTATTGCCTTCTCCCGATAAATCGCCGGAAAGGGCAAGGTAGGCAAATGCTTTTACGTCATCATCTTTCATGCCACCTCCGAAAGGGTGTCTTCCACTGATGCCGATGCCCCATTCGCGACTGTTGGAGTAGTTGCGCATAGATATAAAAGCGGATTTTAAGACTTGGCGTGCTTCCTGAGTAGGAACGTATTGGGTGTGGCTGGTGAGTGCGATGAACTGTCCCACCATGGCAAGCACTCCGGTAGTATAGGCCGGGTAGAATCCTCCATGATGGAAAGTTGTTCCGTCCACTTTGATTCCTCCTATTGTGCCCGGGCTGTATTGCAAAGAGCCGCTCAACCATCTTGAAAGTCCTGTTAGGGCGCGTGCCCTTTCTCTTTCGTCCACAAACATAAGAGCAGATATGGTTTTGGGCATTAGCAAAGTATGCCAGCTGTCTAAAAGCTCGTCCCGACCATATTGATAAGGTATTCTTGTTTCTTGCAGTGCAGACCAGAAAATGAGTGCAGAAAGAATGTTGTCCCTATTGGGAGCTTTCCAAATGGCATCACGCATCAGCCATGCTGTGGTATATATTTTCCTGATCTGATAACCATAGTGATGGTTGGTCCCCATGCCGCTGCCAAAGGCAAAACCTTGATTGATGGCATAATCCCAGACAAGGAAGTAATTCTTCATGGATTGGGCGGAGTGATTGTAGCAGGCGTCGTATGCAAATCCTGATAGCATATCTTCCAGATCATTTAAGGAGATTTCTCCTTTTTGGCGGTTTAGCTCATCGGGGGCGATAATAGGAGCGCCGGTGAAACCATTTCCGGATGGGCGGATAGCAGCTGTTTTGAATGTATTATAGGCTTTTGACACATCTTTTCGAGGCGCTTTTTTAATGTCAAGCGCCTCGGTAAGTCGCGCTTCTATGGTAGCCAGCTCTTGTTTTTCGGTTGTGGTCAGTGCTTTGCTCAAAGGTAGGTCGTATCGGTATTGTTCCCACTGCCAGACACGACACCAATGCCATAGATCGCGATAAGTAAGCGAGTTGTTGGTCGGCATTTGTAAATCCGGAGTAGTGCGGTCATTAATTTTCTGTACCGGGAAGGTCAGACGGTCTAAAAAGATACGTCCTGTGCGGTTGGGAGCAACGATGCGATATCCGGCTATTTCTTTTTCTTTTTTATCTCCCTGCATGTATTTGAAGCTTATCCAGCAGGCACGCCATCCGGCAGAATACAGCCGGAAGCCAAAATGGTAGGAAACGTGTCCCGTAGGAGAATAAAACTCAAAACGCAAGGTGTCTTGCTGAGGCTCTTCATTGTAAATCCATAAAGTAATTCCATTGTCGTCATTCAAGGTAAAGACAGATTCGGACGGAATGTTTAATATACTGTTTGGGGAGAAGTTCCATTCCAGGCTTTTATTACCCTCCTTATAGTATAATGAAGATAAAGCTAACTCTTGTCCATTGGAACTCTTGAAGTTTTGGGGAACTTCTTTTTCAAAGCCTGTAAGTTGTGCAACAGCAGGCGAACTGAAGTAGAGTAAGATTAGAAATAGTAGAACGTTTTTCTGCGTCATAGCTATCAAAATAATTTAAGGTGATTAATTTATATATTGCAAAACTACGGAATATTGCTCTTATTATGTGTGCAGATTGTACAAAACAGGTAGATAAATCATTCATTCGGACAGAAAAAGAGGAGAGGAACCTTGCGGGTTACTCTCCTCTTTGAAATAAAATTGATTAAGGTCTATTTTACTATTGATAAGAGACGGTAAGGTTAGAAGTCTTGCGGCTTTATTTCCACCATTTGTTTTGTTCCAGTTTGGTGTTTACAGACAGTTCCTTATTGGGGATAGGATAGAACTGATGTTTTTCTTCTGTTTTGGCCGCAACAGTACCGGCAAAGTTGTATTTACCACCGGTCTTATCTGCTTTGACATCACTTTGAGACTGTGAGTTCCAGCGTTTGTCGGCCGCTGCTGCTCCTAATACGTTCTGCATTCTGTCAGTGTATATGCCCCAGCGCACCAAATCGAACTTGCGGATAGACTCAAAACAGAGTTCGCGTGCACGTTCATCGCGCACCTCCTGTTGGAACTGATCATAAGAGAGGTTTTTCACTTCGGGGATGCCTGCACGTTTGCGCACCAGATTGAGGGCTGTATAAGCCAAATCTGTGGGTTGTTTGTTTACTTCGTTCTCAGCCTCTGCCAGCATCAGCAAGACGTCAGCATAGCGTAGAATCGGATAGTTTTCGGGAGTCCAGTTTTTATTTTTGGCTTCGGCTGTTTCCCATTCGCGGCGGAACTTTCCGCAACGGCGCATGGTAATTTCATGTTTTTTCCATTTCACTTGCGCATCTTTTGCATTCAGGTAATAAGGTGCCATGGAAAGGTCACGACGTTTATCTGTGCTATTTTTCTCGAATAAGTCCCAAAGTACCAGTGTGCCTGCGTAGAAAGCGTAGGTATAACCTTTACCTGACGCTTCACCGTTTCTTTGCGCGTTACCGATGGTATTGCCAATACGGCTTTCTGTATAGTTATTGTCCAGACGGGTTCCTATAAATTCCACTTCCCAGATGGATTCGTTATACTGGGTGTCATACTTATCCGTAGCCATACATTTCCACATGGCATATACATCGGGATTCAAATCATGTTTTTTGGATTTATAGACTTCGTTGGCATATTGGGCTGCTTTTTTGTAGAAAGCCTCTCCGCCATTGGACGGTGCTCCTGCCCGCCATAAGCACACACGTGCCAGAATACCATATACGGTGTTCTCTTTTACGTGAGAAGGACTTTTATCATATTCTTTATTGTCAACTAAAGAAAGGCAGTCTTCCATTTCCTCAATAATCCAGTCTAAGGCTTCAGCGTGGGGGGTGGCCGGTATGCTGGCAGCATTAATGTCGTCTAAAGACTGCTTGCGGATAGGAACTTCATAGAAAGCTTGTACCAGCAGGAAATGATAATAGGCTCGGAGGAATTTTGCTTCACCTTTAATCCTGTTTTTTATAGGTTCATCCATCTCTGCTTTATCGATATTTTCAAGCAGGCCGTTGGCATTTTTAATTCCGGTATATAATTGCGCCCAGATATCCCAGATCTCTTTGGTGCTGCTGGTATAGTCATTTGCCCATAGTTTTCCGGAAAAATTGGAGTTACGGGTGTAGTAGCTTAGGTCATCAATATTCGTCATTTCTGTTGAATAGAAATTTCCATAAAGGATATTGGTGGCCATTGGATAGTATACGGCAGCAAGTGCCATTGTACATTCAGACTCGTTTCTGTAGAATGTAGTGGGAGAAACAAAGTCGAAAGGTTCGGTTTCGAGGAAGTCGCATGAAGTCATGGAGAATACTCCAATGATGACAAGGGCTTTTCTGAGGATATTATAGAATTTTTCCATAATTGCTTTTGTTTTATACGTTTGTAATTAGAAAGTAAGGTTTACTCCGATAGAAGCGTTGAATGAACGAGGGTATGCCGACCAGTCAAAGCCCGGGGTCAAAACGGAGTTACGTGTAGAAACTTCCGGGTCGGAACCTGAATATCCTGTAATAGTCGCAATGTTTTCTGCAGAAACGAATACTCTGGCAGAACTGATATGTGCTTTCTTCAACATGGCTGCGGAGAAATTATAGCCTAAGGAGATTGTTTTCAGTTTTAGGAATGAACCGTCTTCCACATAAAGGGAACTGTATTCATTGGAACCGAGGGCGTTTGCACGCGGCATGTCGCTGCCGGAGTTTTCAGGAGTCCAACGTCCGGCATAAGATGCAAACATGTTGGTGTTCTTCTTTTTGGCAGGGTTCTCGAAAACCATACGGTTGGCATTCAAGATATCGTTTCCTAAGCTCCATTGCAAAAAGATGCTGAGGTCCCAATTCTTATACGTAAAACTGTTTGTGAAACCGCCTGTACATTTGGGAAGGCCGTCACCGATGGTTGTACGGTCGTCATCTGTAATAACACCGTCGCCTGTGTCGGGAATGCCGTCACCATTGGTATCTATGGTCGGCATGTCTTTGTATTTAGGATCGCCGGGCTGGCAGTCCTTCACATAAGCCGGGATTCCTTCTTTAAGGGTGTATATTGTCTTTCCGTTTGCCCCTGTGGTAACATTGAAGTCGGATTCTTTATACGTACCTTCATAGATGAAACCATACATTTTGCCTGCCGATTCTCCTATACGGCTGACATATGCGGGCATGGTTTTATATTTGTTATCCCAACTCACATAGCTGGTAATTTCGCCTTTGCCTTCTGTCAGTGCGGTGATCTTATTGGAGTTGAATGCTATATTGAAGTTGGAAGTCCAAGAGAATTTCTTGTTCTTCATATTAATGGTTTCTAAAGTAACTTCAAGACCTTTATTTTCGAGTTTTCCTACGTTGAGTGTCGCGCTTGTGAACCCGGAGCTTCCCGGAACGTCGGCCTGAAGGAGCAAGTCTTTGGTTGTCTTTATATAATAATCGGCAGTCAGATTGATGCGTCCGTTGAGGAAGCCTAAATCCAAACCGAAGTCGAACTGTTCGGTTGTTTCCCATTTGAGTTGTGAGTTGGCCTTATTGGAAATATGGAAACCAGGGGTAAAGGAACTGTTCCATGGATATTTGTAGACATCATCGCTGGTTATCAGTTTAGCCATATAGTCAAAGTCGCCTACACGATTATTACCGGTCTGGCCGTAGCTGATACGTAATTTTCCGTTGGATAGCCAAGAGGCGTTTTCCGAAATAAAGGCTTCACGACCAAACGCCCATGCTACGGATCCGGAAGGGAAATATCCCCAACGGTTGTTTTTCGGGAATTTGGAAGAACCGTCAGCACGCATGGAAGCAGTGATGTAGTATCTTGAGTCAAAATTGTAATTGATACGGCCAAAATAGGACATCATCTTGTTTTCTCCCTGATTGCTTTCGATTGTCTGGTTAGTTCCTTTGTCCAGGCCTGCCATTCCAAAAGATTCATTACTGATGTGTTCGGTTGCCACAGAATGGGCGTAGTCACTGTTCTTTTGTAAACTCAAACCTGCCAATGCGTTCATGCTGTGACGGTTCTTATTGAACTGATAGGTCAAGGTGTTCTCGTTTAGATAGCTTCTGAATTCATATTGATACAATTTGGCATTGATGCCTTTACTTTGCGTATTGGAGGGATGGGAGTTTCCCGTACGGGTATTGGGACCGTTGAATTCTTCTTTCTTGAGGTCGCGGCTTGAATAGCCTGCCGAAACCTTGAACTTTAAGTTTTTAATGATTTCATACTCTGCACTGAGGTTTGCCTGCAATGTATTAGTGGTATTTTTCCGGTATTCGTTTTTTGCTGACAATACGGGATTAAAACGATAATCCTCCGCCATATCAATGTCTGTGTCATAGATCTCCTCCATTAAATCGGCTCCTGAGGGTGATACGGGACGATATGCCCATACACTGTACATGAAGGCTGTAGACATGGATGAAGTATTGGTAGAGGGATTGGGACCGTTTTGCACTGTGCTGGCAAAGTTTGCGTTAGCGTCTATCTTCAGTCTTTTATTGAATTGTTGGCTCAAATTGACACGTGCCTGGTATCTGCTCAGGTCTGAATTGATAATAACACCCTGCTGGTTGTTGTAAGAGACTGATGTGGAATATTTCAAATCTCCAGCATTGCCATTCAGGAGTACGTGGTGGTTGTGGCTTAAAGCGGTACGATAGATTTCTTTCTGCCAATCGTAGGATTTGAAATTACGGTAATCTTCCAATGTAAGCCCGTCTTTCAGATACATGTTGGTGAAATCTTCTGTACCCATGATTTCTTGTTGGAGCTTGACGAATTCATATCCATTCATCATTTCGGGGGTATTGTTTACCAAACCTACTGTGAAACTTCCATTGTAGGAGATAGTCGGTTTGCCTGCTTTTCCCTTCTTCGTTGTGATGATGACCACACCATTGGCACCGCGCGAACCGTAAATGGCAGTAGCTGAAGCGTCCTTTAAAACATCAATCGATTCAATGTCGTTGGGGTTCAAAGAGCCCATGTTGGATGTTTCCTGTGGAAAACCGTCAATGACGTATAAAGGAGCCGTACTTTGGGTCAATGAACCGGCACCGCGGATAACAATATTGAAGTTATCCCCCAGACCGCCGTCTGTCGATGAAACCTGTACACCGGCAATACGTCCGCCTAAGGATTCGGCGACGTTGTTGACAGGGGTTTTAGTCAATTCTTTGATGTCTGCTTTGGCGATGGAACCTGTCAGGTCCTTGCGGCGGACATCGCCATATCCCACAGCAACGACAACGACTTCTTGCAGTTGTTGGGCGTCTTCTGTTAAATTGACAGTGAATTTCTTTTGGTTGTTTACGGGGATTTCCTGTGTCTGATAGCCGATAAATGAAACTACCAATACCGCTTTGGAAGGTACATTGGATAGGGTGAAGTTGCCATCAAGGTCGGTTATACAACCGTTGTTGGTTCCTTTTACAAAGACAGATGCGCCGATGACAGGACCGAAGTTATCATTTACAGTACCTGTAACGGTCAATGCCTGTGCATTGGTTTGTGTTACGAAAAAGACAAAAAGCAATACTGTACTTAATGCCCTCAAAAAGATCAGCTTCTTTTTCATAAATATTGGTTTAATTGATTAATAAGGTTATAATTCCATTTCTGTGAGTACAAAATCACAGTGCAAAAATATTAATATGATAGGGCAGATATATAAGGTAATCGTTCGGAAATAGTCTAATTTTGTACATGAAAGTAGTGTTATAGGGGCTTTGGGAGGAGGTTTGGCCTATAATTACAGTATAATAAAAAAACAATCTGCGGATAAAAGGTTATTCATAGATTGTTTTTCATTTTCATGTGAGAAAACCGGTGCTTTTAGGATTGTAGTTCCCGCCTCATTTATATGAAGAAAGTAAATCATTTACTGCTATCCGGTAATTGGCTATTTTACTGGTTTTGTGTATGGTCTTTTTGGCTTTACGGTTTCCATCGGGTAACAGGTACTCCCAAAAGCTTTTCATTTTCATTAGCAACTGTGTTTCTCCGCCTTGCAGTAACTCTTCATAGTTGCTGTAAACTTCTGTATGCAACTGTCCTACTTTCTCAATTATCTCATCGGGAGAGAGCTTTTTCCCTTGTCGGTATTCCCATGCCAGGGCAGGATTGGCGAGCAGGCCACGTCCTATGACTACTCCTGCCAATTTTGGAAAGCGTTCTGTAATCGTTTGTATATCTTCCACTGTATGCAGGTCTCCATTGTATAATAAAGGCTTTTCGCACCCGTTATAAAAAGCCTCAAATCCACTTAAATCCACCTCTCCCTTGTATTGTTGCTTCCCTAAACGCGGATGTAGGATGATATGTGTCAAAGGAAGGGCATTGAACAATGGCAGCAGTGCGAGGCATTCTTCTGCATTTTCCCAACCCAACCGGAGTTTGACGGAGAAATGGATTTGAGGGTATTTTTCTATTGCGGCGGTCAGCAGATCTTTTACCTCGTCCGGATACGGCAACATTCCGGCGCCATTGTGACGTTTGGCCAACATTGGGAAAGGGCATCCCAAGTTGATATCTGCTTCCTGATAATTGTTCTCGATGAAAAGAGTGATTATCTGTTCCAGCTTGTCGGGCTGTGATGCAATCAGCTGGGGAATCAGGTGTATTCCTTCCCGGTTATTCTTCGAACTTATATCGCGTGCGTCTTTACGACGGATCTCACCATGTTCCACACGTACAAAAGGGGAATAGTAAGTGTCGATGCCACCGAATATACGGGCGTGTGCCAGCCTATATACCGCGTCTGTATAGCCTTGGAGCGGAGCGAAATGTATAGGTAATAAATTATTGTTCATGGCTGCAAAGATACGTTTTTATTCCGTATCTTTTATGAAGAGGGCGATATTCTAAAAAGAGAGAAGAATCTCACGATCCTTCTCTCTCATTCAAGTGTAATCAATTAAAGTCTTTTAATTGATTATCGACATAGAGATTAGGTTAGAAGTTTTGTGTCTGTCGATATTGTTGGTTCTTTGCGCTTTTCACTTCTTCCAATAGGGCGGAGAGTGTTTTTACTTTATCCGGATGGTCCTTAGCCACGTTGTTTTTCTCGGAAGGATCAATGGACAGGTTATAAAGTTGGGGTTCGGGATTGTTTCCCATTTCTATTTTTGTCCAGTATTCCAAGGCCGGTTTGTTGCTTGGCTCGATATACTTCCAGTTATGCTGGATGATGGATAGGGTATTGTTCAGGTTTTGTTGCACTATGTAGTTGCACCCGGCGGTATCCGTACCGAGGAAGCTATCAAGCTGGTCGCGGCTGTCGGGGGCGACACCTGTGGGAAGCTGATGATCCAGCAGGGCTGCGAATGAAGCATATACATCAATCATGGAGAATAAGGCCTGTTGTTTGCCCGGTTTGATCCCATTGGGCCAGCGGACAATGAATGGAATACGGGTGCCGGCATCGAACGAGCTGTACTTGCCGCCACGATAATGTTTCATGGGCGTGTGTCCGTTCAGCAATTCGAGAGCTTGGTCCTGATAACCGTCGTCAATGACAGGCCCGTTGTCGCTGCAAAATACGAAGATTGTATTGTCGGCAATGTTCAAGCTGTCGAGGGTACGCATAATTTCGCCAACGGTCCAGTCCAATTGCAGAATGACGTCACCGCGCGGTCCTAAACCGCTTTTCCCTGCAAAGCGTGGGTGAGGAACGCGGGGAACATGTACGTCTTGTGTGCCCATATACAGGAAGAAAGGTTCATTCTTATGTGAAATGATGAAATCTTTAGCTTTGCCGGTAATAATGTCTGCAATGTCCTCATCTACCCAGAGGGCCGATTTGCCGCCGGTCATCCAGCCAATGCGGGGAATACCGTTAATAATGGTATTATTGTGTCCCTGACTGGGCTTCATTTTTACTGATTCAGGATTTTCAAGCCCGGTGGGCCAGTCGCCTACTTTGTGATTATAATTGACGGTGATAGGATCTTTGGGATCGAGTCCTACAACATGGGCGTTTTCTACGAAAACACAGGGTACGCGGTCCACAGTAGCAGGAATTATAAATTCGTAGTCGAAACCGATGTCTTGCGTATTCGGCTTGATTTCATGGTTGAAGTCCGTTCCGCCCTTAGGCCCCAATCCCAGGTGCCATTTGCCAACGGCTCCTGTGCAATAGCCTTCTTCTTTGAACATATCGGCCATTGTAACGCAGGCTGTGTCGATGATCAGTTCGGAGTTACCCGGAGCGATGCCGGTATTTTCTTGTCTCCAGGGGTACATACCTGTCAACAGGCCGAAACGGGAGGGAGTGCTTGTGGAGGAAGTGGCATAAGCGTTGGTAAACTGCATACCTTGACCGGCAAGGCGGTCGATATTCGGAGTGCTTACTTTTGTGGCGCCATAGCAGCTAAGGTCGCCAATGCCCAGGTCATCCGAAATAAGATAGATGACATTTGGCTTTTGCAATTGGCTGCTTGGAGCTGCCTGTTTGGAATGATTGCCACATCCCGCCAAGAGGATTGCGCTTGGGAGATATGGTAGGAGGTTAGATAAATGTTTCATAGTCTTTGGGCTTTAAAGTTTGATTTCCGCTCCAAAGGTATGTGCTCTTTTCCAACCTCTGTGTATAGAATAGTACACACAGAGGCATGAAAAGTCCAAAACATGTAAAACCTATTCTTCGCTCCCTTCCTCTTCCTTTTCCTTGTCGTCTTCCTCTCCCTTGCGGTACGCCAGCGGACTGACATGATAGACATCTTTGAAGCACTTGCTGAAATAGCGTGAAGAGCTGAATCCTATCCTGTCGGAGATCTCTGTGATGTTTAGTTCCGGGTTATTGCGTAGCATCAGGGCGCCTTTCTTTAGGCGGATAGTCAGAATAAAGTCATTGGGAGTCTGTCCGGTGATTGCTTTTAACTTGGTGAACAGGTTGGTGCGTGCCATTGCCATTTCCCTGGCAAAAACATTGACGTTGAATTCCGTATCATCCAGGTGTTGTTCGATGATAGCCATGGCGCGGTCCAGAATATCTTTGTCAATCGGGTTCGTAGCGAGCATTTGGGCGGCTGCCTGCGGCTGTTTGCTGAATTTCTCCTGTAAGAGGATACGGGAGTTCACCAAGTTGTTGCAGCGGGAAATCAGTAGGCTTGTGTTGAATGGTTTGGTAATGTAGTCGTCCGCACCGATGCGCAAGCCCTCGATATTCTGCTCGATAGCGGTACGTGCGGTCAACAATACTACGGGAATATGGCAGGTGTTGAAATCGTTTTTTATAAGTTTGCACAACTCTGTTCCCGACATTTTGGGCATCACCACGTCGCTTACCACAATGCAGGGCATCTCGTTGCGCACCAGTTCCCAGCCTTCTTCTCCGTTGGTAGCTGTCAGTATCTGGTAGAATGGTTTGAAGATATTGGCGAGCATTTCCCGGATGGAATCGTTGTCTTCTACGATTAGCATTTTAGCATCCGGAATACGCTTGATGGGTGCATTTTCCTCAAGTTCCGTTTTCAGGAAAGCATCTGTTTCCGGTTTAGGTATTTCTATTTGTTGCACACAATCCGGGTTGGGGTTGATTTGCTCTGCGTCAAAAACTCCGTTGCCTAAACGCAGGGTGACAATAAAGCTGGTTCCCTTGCCGAGTTCGCTTTCTACGCGGATAGTGCCATGATGCAGCTCTATGATGCCCTTGGTCAACGCCAGTCCGATGCCCGTACCGCTTTTCCCGGCATCGGTGGAGTTAACCGGATCTATCTGATAGAAACGGTCGAATATCTTGTCGATTTCTTTTGCATCGATGCCGCTTCCTGTATCTTTTACGCGGATCACAACGTTGTCTTCCTCTTTTTTCACGCTGAGCGTAATGGTATCTTCCTCCTCCGTATGCTTAATGGCATTGGATAAAAGGTTGTTGATGACTTTCTGCATCTGCTTTTGGTCGTACCACACTTCAAGTTCGTCGGTTTCTTTCTCGAAGTTGAAGTTGATGCGTTTTGCGCTGGCATATTCGAGGAACAGCAGATAGTTTTCATATAGAAAATTCACGATATTGTGCGGGCTGACCTTTATCTTCATATGTCCTTGCTCTTGCTTGCGGAAGTCGAGCAATTCGGTGATCAGTTCGCGTAGCTGGATGCTGTTCTTATAAATGCCTAATATCTTGTTATAAATGGCGGGTGTGAAGTTCTGTAATTGCAGAAGGGTTTCCACCTGGCCCACGATCAGCGTCAGCGGAGTGCGGAACTCGTGCGAGATGTTGGTGAAGAAGCGCAGTTTGGACTGGTTTAATGCTTCTACATCCTGAATGTGTTTTTGCTCATATTTCAGGGACTCTTGCAGTTTGATTCTGGATTTGTAGGTACGTATCAGGTACCATAACACTGCCGTCGTTAGGATGAGGTAGATGAAGTAGGCAAAGGTTGTTCTGTAATACGGAGGTAGTATATGGATGATGAGCCTCGCTTGCGGGCAAAGGCTTTCATCCTTTTCTTCCGGTTTGATGAGCAGGGTGTAAGTGCCCGCGTTCAGATTGGTATAAGTTATGGAGTGCAGTCCGCGCGTATTGGTCCATTCGTCGGAGAAGCCCTCCAGTTTATAAATGATATCGTCTTTGTTGGCAGGTATGTAGTTGGATGTGGCAAACTCTATGCTGAACATGCTTTGGTCTGCATTGAGCGTTATCTCCCGGGTGTGGCACAAGGAGTGTTGCAGGATACCGGTTTTGTCCCCTGCGTGTATTTCCTGTCCGTTGACGATGAGGCGTGAAAGGATGATGTTATAGGGTTTTGGTGTAAAGTTCAGCTCCATTTCATGAAAAGAAATCATGCCCTGTACGCCACCCAGGAAAATTTCGCCATCGCGGGTGATGCAGAGCGAATTCTCGTTGACGGCTGTCAGCGGAAACCCATTTTCGGCGCTGTAATTCTTAATATGCATGTTCTGATAGTCAAAAATGGAGAAGCCTTGGTTGGTGATAAGCAGTAATTTGCCACTGGCGGCAGACTCTTGCGTCTCGTAGACGCAGTCGCTGGCAAGGCCGTTTTTCTCTTTGTCGAAGTTTTCGAAGTCATTGTTTGCAGGATGATATAGATCCAGGCCGCTGCCCGAAGTGGAGAACCACAGGTGGCCTTGACTGTCCTGCATTATATTGTTTACGTTGTTGTTACTAAGGCTGTTCGGATTGGCGGAGTCATGGCGGTAGTTGGTCAGTTTCCGGGTATCGAAACGATAGTTGAACACGCCCTCTCCGGTGGCGGCAATCCACAGGGTACCTTCCGAATCGAGTAGTATATCCGCCACCATTTTTATGGATTTCCCCTCTTTGCTGTCTTTAAACAGTTGCCGGCACTTTCCGCTGTCTGGGTCAAAGAGACACACTCCGTTTTGAGTCGCTACAATCAGGAGGTCCTTGTAAGGAATGATGTCGCGGACAATATCCGAAGGGAGAGTTTGCCGGTTGTTATCTTCCATGCGGTAATGGGTAAAGTGCCCGGAGCGTATGTCCAGTCTGTTCAGACCGCCCAAGTGAGTGCCTATCCATATAATTTCTTTGTCGGCATCGTAATAAAGTGCTTTCACATTATTGTGCGATATACTGTTGCGTCCTTCTTGAGGGCGGTACCATTTGAATTCGCGTGTACGGCGGTTGAAATAGTTCAGGCCTCCGCCTTCGGTTCCTATCCATAGGTTGCCGTTTTTATCTTCGATGGTACGCCCTACGACGGGGTTGCTCAGTCCTTGCTTTTCGTTGGAAGAATAAGAGTAGCGGGTATAGATTTCATATTCCGGATTGAAGTAGTTGACACCGCCAAAGTAAGTTCCCAGCCAGAGCGTGCCTTGATTGTCTTTTACAATGCACCAGATGGAAGAGTGTGTAAGGCCGTCGCTCTGTATGTCGTTGGCGGTATGGTTTTGGAACAAACCGGTACTTTTGTTGTAACGGTTCAGTCCGTTGAAGGTGCCTATCCATATATTTCCCAGATTGTCCTCGCAACAGGCCCTGACGAAATTAGAAGAAAGGCTGTGCGGGTTCTTGGCATCGTACTTGAAATTCTCGATCTTTCCGTTTGTCTTTACATGGAACAGTCCCTCTTCCCAGCTACCAATCCATAATTCTCCTCCGCTGTCCCGATAGAAACTGATGATATTCCCTTTCCGAATGGGGTGTTCCAGTTCTTTTTTGTCTATATTCAGGCGGTATACACCGTTGGTGGTAGTGCCTATCCATAAATAACCTTTGTCAATGTGCATGCAAAAGATATCCAGACTGCCGTTGGGCAACTGATAGTAGAGATCGAAGTTGGCGGTCTCTTCATTGTACCGGTAAACTTCGTTCTTTTTACCGATGAAAAGGCCGTTATTGTAGTAGATGCTGTTGATGCTCCCTTGCAGTAAGGTTGTGAATTTTTGGGTGATAAGGTTGAACTCGGCCACTCCGTCGGTGCAGAGCAGATAGATGCTTCCGTTGCGGTTGCCCACAATACGCAGTACTGTATTGCAGAAAAGGCTGTTAGGATCGTTCTTTTGTAATTTATAGGTCTTTATGTCTTCCCCGTTGTAGCGGTTCAGCCCTTCGCGCGTGCCAATCCATAGAATACCGCTTTCGTCGATGTACAGACTGTTTACGGAGAATTGCGATAGCCCGTTGTCAGTGGTAAGGTGGTTGAAAGTAATGTTCTGGCCATATACATTTGCGAAAGCCATGCCCGCTAAAATGAAGAGTAGTCTGATGATAAGCTTCTGCACGTTGAGTCATTTTTAAGGTTTCAGTTACAAATATATGAATATTTTAGGCAAAGAATCTCATTTATTATTTGGATTTTGAGGTTATGTCTGCTTAAATGTATAAATTTGGAACTTCATCGAACAATTATAAACTGATTATACCTAATAAAGAAGGTATATTTGTACCATAAATTAATCTCTTAATTATCATGAAAGACCTTTTATCTATCGTATCTCATTTTCAATTAACAGGTACAGTGCAAGAAATCAAGCCCTTAGGAGCCGGGCTTATCAATGACACGTATAAAGTAACCACACTCGAAGCCGATGCGCCCGATTACGTATTGCAGCGCATCAATCATGCCATTTTCCAAGATGTAGAGATGTTGCAGGCAAATATCAATGCCGTAACCACTCATATCCGCAGGAAACTGGAAGAAAAAGGTGAAGGCGATATTGAGCGTAAGGTGCTCCATTTCCTTCCTGCCGGCAATGGAAAGACTTATTGGTTCGACGGCGGGAATTACTGGCGTGTCATGACGTTTATTCCCAATGCGAGGACATACGAAACGGTCAATCCCGAATATTCATACTATGCCGGTGCGGCTTTCGGCAACTTCCAGGCCATGCTTGCCGATATTCCCGACCGTCTGGGTGAGACAATCCCCAATTTCCACAATATGGAATTCCGTTTGAAGCAGCTTCATGATGCTGTGGCGGCCGATGCTGCCGGACGTGTGGGGGAAGTGCGGTATTTTCTGGATGAAATTGAGCGTCGCGCCGATGAAATGTGCAAGGCGGAACGCTTGCATCGTGAAAACAAGTTGCCCAAGCGTGTTTGCCATTGCGATACGAAAGTCAACAACATGATGTTCGATGAAAACGGCAATGTGCTCTGCGTCATTGATCTCGATACGGTGATGCCCAGTTTTGTATTTTCCGACTTTGGCGATTTTCTGCGTTCGGGAGCCAATACGGGGCTGGAAGATGACAAAGACCTCTCCAACGTGAATTTCAATATGGAGATATTCAAGGCTTTCACAAAGGGCTATCTGGAGTCGGCCAAATCTTTCCTGCTGCCGGTGGAGATAGAGAATTTGCCTTATGCGGCCGCATTGTTCCCCTATATGCAATGTGTGCGTTTCCTTGCCGATTACATTAACGGTGATACATACTATAAGATTCAATATCCGGAACACAACCTGGTGCGCACCAAAGCGCAGTTCAAATTGCTGCAAAGCGTGGAAGAGCATACTCCGGAAATGCAAGAGTTCATTGCCTCATGTATTCGATAAGATATATGATAGCAGCGGTAATGGGGTGCTGTGTTTTCCCCTTATTCGCGTTAACCTCCAAAAATAAGATGATGAAAGAACTGGATGTCAAGAAAGTGAGCATGGCAAACATACCGGTGGAATCGGTTCCTGCTCTTTTGGATGAAGAAAAAGTGGCTTTTCAGCCGGTTAATACAGTGAACTGGGCGGCATATCCGTATTGTCCGGATGTCAAATTCCGCATGGCTTATGCGGATAATGCTATCCTGATTCATTATAAAGTGAAAGAAAACAGCATACGTGCCGTAGCGGGCAGGGACAACGGGCCTGTCTGGGAAGATTCGTGTGTGGAGTTCTTCTCCGTTCCTGCGGAAGACGGGGTGTATTATAATATGGAATGTAACTGTGCGGGACGCTTGCTTATCGGTGCGGGAGCAGGGCGGAACGGCCGCAGGTATGCGCCGCAGGAGGTGCTCGATAAGGTGCAGCGCTGGTCTTCTTTAGGGCGTGAGGATTTTGAGGAGCGGATAGGAGAGTGTAGCTGGGAAGTAGCTTTGGTGATACCTTATTCGGCTTTCTTCATGCATAACGTCACCTCACTGGGTGGTAAGACGATTCGTGCCAACTTCTATAAATGCGGTGATAAGTTGCAGACTCCCCATTTCTTGTCGTGGAGTCCCATTGATTTGGAAAAACCGAACTTCCACTGTCCGGAGTTCTTCGGAGAATTGCATTTCGAGTAAGAGGGAACCACTATCCTATGGCAACCTGCCGGCTTCGTAGGGGATAGTTGCTTCCGTTGCCATGCAGTCTTAAAATAAAAGTTTTATTCTTATAAATGAAGGTTTGATTTATAAGAATAAAACTTTGGTTTTTATGAATGAAGCTATCATTCTAACTCTCCGTAGCGGCTACGGAGAGTTTGGAATGTGGAGACATGCTATACGTACGGGGAACTACTTCGCTATACCTTTGGAGTTACGGATAAAGTTGATGATGTTGTGTATCTCGTCACTCATCGGGACCTGGTCTTCAATCTTTTGCAGGGCATCCTGTACACTGAAGTTTCCTTGATACACCAGGCGGTAAGCATTTACGATATGGCGCAGAATACGGTCGGTGACCTGATGCTTGTGTTGGAGCACCATTGCATTGATGCCATGGTATTCTGCCGGGTTGCCATTCATAATGATATAAGGCGGCACATCTTTTGCAATGCGGCAACCTGCCTGAATCAGCACCCAACTACCGATGTGGCAGTTCTGATGCAGGATGACATTGCTGCTCAGGATCGTGCAGTCGTCTATGCGGCAGTCGCCTGCCACTGTGCTCTTGATGCCCAATACGCAGTGATTGCCAATTTGTACGTCGTGGCAGAGGTGTACGCCGTCCATTAGATAGTTGTTGTCACCGATGCGCGTGCAGCCGCTTTCGTGTGTCGCACGACTGATAACCACATTTTCACGAATGTCGTTGTTGTCGCCGATAATCAATCGGCTTTCTTCGCCTGTGTAATGAAAATCCTGTGGCTCACTACCCAGTACGGCACCATGATGTACCTTGTTCCCTTTACCTAAGCGAGTACCCTTGAGGATACTTGCATTTGACATAATCACGCAGTCATCACCGATTTCCACATCTCTTTCGATGTAAGCGAAAGGCTGAATGGTCACATTCTTACCGATTTTAGCGGTTGAATCTACAGATGCTAATGGACTAATCATGTTTTCTAATTTTGAATTATGAATTTCGAATCATGAACCGGCAGCATAGGGCTGTCCATAATTCATGATTCAGAATTCATCATTTATAATTATTTCTCTCTCCCTCCGCCCAATGCTTGATACAGACTGATTACAGACTGCATGCGGTCGAAGGTATCAGCCACTTCTGAAAGTTGTGCGCTGAGGTAAGATTGCTCGGCCGACAAGACTTCCAGATAGGTTGACGTGCCTAAGTTAAACAATTCTTTTGTATCTTCTGCAGCTTTACGGGCAGAATTCACCTGAATTTCGCGTGAAACGGCTTTATCCGAGGTCATTTGATATTGATACAGGGCATTGCTCACCTCATTTCCGGCTTTGAGCAATGTGGTCTGGAACTGGATCTTGGCCTGCTCCTCTTGTGCTTTTGCCTGTTTCAGACGGGCTATGTTGGCGCCGCGATAGAACAGAGGCTGCGTCAGTGAACCGATAGCGGAGGCCAGCAATTTGCCGGGATTGACGATGGCGGATCCGGCGCTGTTGGTCCAGCCGGTAGAACCGCTTAATGTAATCTGAGGATAGAAAGCGGCGCGTGCGCTGTTGGTATCGTAGTAGCTTGCGGCTAATGACATCTCGGCGGCTTTCACGTCGGGACGGTTAGACAATAGCTGCAAAGGAATTCCGGTGGAGAATTCGGCAGGCAGCTCCTGGCTTTCCAACGTGCCGCGTGCAATGCTTTGCGCCGGCTGGTTCAGCATCAGGCATAATGCGTTTTCCGTTTCGCGGATGCTTTGGCGTATGTCGGGCAGGGAAGCCATTACTTGCGCATAAGCAGTACGGCTTTGCTCTACGGCTGCACTGTTCGCCATAGCAGCTTCTTTCATGGCTTCTACGGTTTCGAGGTTGCGTTTCAGAATATCGCAGGTGGCTTCGCTGATCTGCAACTGGCGGTCGAGCATCAGCAGGGTGTAGTACATATTGGCTACGTTGGCGATTACCTGCGTCTGTACGGCTTGCTCGTAGAACTGTGTCTGCTTCAGGGAAACCTGTGCCTTGCGCTTGGGGTTCAGCAACTGGCCGAACAGGTCGATCTGCCAACTTGCCGTCACAGGGAGTGAATAGGTCTGTGTGGCTTTCCCTTTATCCCAACTGCTCACTGTTCCCTGAGGGGAGAGAGCCAGCATCGGGGCATAGGCCAGACGTGCGGACATCAATGCTGCCTGAGCTTGTTTTACGGTCAGTGCTGCGCTGCGCAGGTCGGCATTGTTGGCCAGTGCCTGTTCGATAAGCGTCTGCAACCGGGCGTCTGTAAACACTTCCTTCCAAGGCAGATTACCGAAATTGGCAGTGTCGGCGGCAAGTGTATCGCCACCGGCAACGGTGTCGCGATACAGGCCTTCCACTGTGATATCTTCGGGCCTGTCGTATGATTTGTAGATATGGCAACTGCTCAGTAAGGCAGTTGCGCACATCAGAGTGATTATTTTCTTCATGATAAGCTATATTTTAGTGATTAGTGTTTAGTGATGAATGATTAGTAATCACTATTTTGTATATTGTTCAATCTCAGGTTCTGCATCCGAGTTATCTACATCTTCCCACTCCATCGGCTTAACCTTCTCTTGCAGGTATTGGAAGGCTACGAACAGGGCAGGCACAATGAATATCTGCAATATCATACCGATTAACATACCGCCGATGGCCGATGTACCCAGTGTACGGTTACCGTTGGCTCCTGCACCGGAGGCGAACATCAGCGGGAGCAGACCCACAATCATGGCCAATGAGGTCATCAGGATAGGACGCAGACGGGCTCCTGCACCCAGTACGGCAGCCCAAGTGATGCTCATACCCATTTTGCGGCGGTCAAGGGCGAACTCTACAATCAAGATAGCGTTCTTGGCCAACAGACCCATAAGCATGATGAGGGCAATCTGCATATAGATGTCGTTGGACATAGTGCCCAAAATCATTTTCAGTGCAGGAATGTTGCCCAATGAGCCTATACCGCTGACGAACAGGAAGCTGCCCAGCAAACCGAACGGTACGGAGAGCAATACGGAAAGCGGAAGGATATAACTTTCATATTGCGCACTCAGCAACAGATAAACGAATACGAAGCAGAGCACAAAAATCAGACCGGTAGTGCTGCCGCTGGTTTCAGCCTCTTCGCGGGCCATACCTCCAAGTTCGTAGGCGAAACCTGTCGGAAGGCTTTCTTTGGCAACCTCTGCAATGGCAGCCAATGCCTGACCGGAAGTGTAACCGCTGGCAGGAGCCACCATTACCTTCATGGATGTGTAAAGGTTGAAACGGCTGATGATGTCCGGGCCATATACTTTCTTGATTGACACGAATTGAGTGATGGGAGCCATTTCGTTACCGTTGCGCACCTTGATGCTGGAGAGTGATTCCAAATTCTTGGTTGCATTCGGTTCGGCCTGGATCATGACACGATACATCTTACCGAAACTGTTGAAGTTGGAAGCGTAGAGACCTCCGAAGTATCCCTGCATGGTGCTGAGGATGGCGCTTGGGCTGAGGCCTGCTTTCTTACAGGCAGCCGCGTCGATATCCAGCATATATTGCGGGAAGTTCGGGTTGAAGCTGGTCTTTGCGGAGTTGATTTCCGGGCGTGCCTCCAAAGCGGCGGTATATTGGTTCACTACCTCGAAGAAGTGGTTGAGGTCACCACCGGTCTTGTCCTGCATGTTCAATTCGATATCGCTGGATGCCGAGTAACCCGGAATCATAGGCGGCGCAAAGAACAATACCTGTGCTTCCTTGATGATCTTCTGGGCACGCATGAAGAGCGTGGCATAAACAACCGTTGAATTCTGCATGGTGGAACGGTCTTCCCAATCCTTCAGCTTGATGATGAGCGAGCCGTAAGAAGGTCCCTGCCCGCCGATGAAGCTGAAACCGGAGATTACCGTACGCGACTCTACTGCCGGATCGGCTGCAACAAGGCTGTCCACACGAGTCAGCACCTCCATGGCGCGTTCTTGTGAAGTGCCCGGAGGCAGCGTCACTACACCCATGATAGTACCGGTGTCTTCATTGGGGACCATACCCGTCGGTGTGATGTTCATAAATACTACCAGCAGTACAATGGAACCCACGACAATACCGCCCGACAACCATTTCTTCTGGATGAAGCGGAGCACCTGTTTCTTGTATTTGCCCAGAATGGAGTCGTAGGAGGCGTTGAAAGAGTGCTTGAACTTGTCGGTAGTCATACCGGCCAATGCCAGTACGCTGATTACAATCATAACCAGACAGAGCACAGGATGATTCTCAAAGTTGAATAAACCGAAGATCATACCCAAAATGGCAATCGTGGTGAAGAGCAGTGTCAAACCGGGGCGCATCATTTTACCGATAGAGTCGGCATAGCGGGCTATCATAATCTTACGTGCTTCTTTGGTGGCAACGCCTATCCGTTCTTTCATGCCGGCGTCACTGTTGTGCGGCTTCAGGAAGATGGCGCACAAAGCCGGACTCAGTGTCAAGGCGTTCAGCGCGGAGAAACCGATGGCGATGGCCATTGTAAGACCGAATTGCCGGTAGAACGTACCGGCTGTACCACCCATAAAACTTACCGGCACGAACACAGACATCATTACCAGTGTAATGGAGACGATGGCGCCGCCCAGTTCACTCATGGCGTCGATAGAGGCGGTTCTTGCCGATTTATATCCCTGGTCGAGCTTGGCGTGAACACCCTCGACGACGACTATGGCGTCGTCCACCACAATCGCGATGGCAAGCACCATGGCCGAAAGGGTCAGCAGGTTGATACTGAACCCGATCAGCTTCAGTACGAAGAAGGTGGCAATCAGGGCCACCGGAATGGCAATAGCGGGAATCAACGTAGAACGCATATCCTGCAGGAAGATATACACCACGATGAACACGAGAATAAATGCTTCGATCAAGGTCTTGACAACCTCGTGGATAGAAGCGAACAGGAAGTCATTGGCACTTTGTGCAATATTTATCTTCAAACCGGAAGGCAGCGTTTCGGATGCTTTGCTGAGCACTTGTTCCAAGTCGCTGATTGTTTGCGTTGCATTGGTTCCGGCCATCTGGTATACGATACAGGACACAGCCTTGTGGCCGTTTACCGTATTGTTGAAGTTATAGGACAAACGTCCGAGCTCTATGTCGGCAATGTCTTTCATGCGAAGCACTTCGCCGTTCTCAAGAGCCTTGATAACGATGTTCTCAAACTCCTCCGGCTGTTGGAGACGGCCTTTGTAGCGGATGGTGTATTGGAAACTTTGGTTACCGCGTTCACCAAACTGGCCGGGGGCGGCTTCAATGTTTTGTTCGGCCAGTGCGCCGGCTACGTCGCTGGGTATCAGTTTATACTGTGCCATTACGTCCGGTTTCAGCCAGATGCGCATGGAGTAATCCTGACCGAGGACGGTGGCGTCACCCACTCCGTTCACACGTTTGATTTCCGGAATGAGGTTGATGTTGGCATAGTTCTCAAGGAATTCAATGTCATATTGGTCTTTCTCATCATAGATGGAGAATACCATCAGCATGGAAGTCTGCCGTTTCTGTGTGGTAACGCCCACTTGGGTTACTTCGGCGGGCAGCAAACCTTGAGCCATGGACACGCGATTCTGCACGTTGACGGCTGCCATATCAGGGTCGGTGCCTTGTTTGAAGTAAATGGAGATTTCGGCAGAACCGTTATTGGCTGCATTGGAGGTCATGTACATCATGTTCTCCACACCGTTGATTTGGTCTTCCAGCGGTGCGATGACAGAATTCAGCACCGTTTGGGCATTGGCGCCCTGGTAGGTGGCACGTACCGACACTGTCGGAGGTGCAATGTCCGGATATTGGGTGATAGGCAGTGTGGCCAGACCAATAAGTCCCAAGATCACTATCAGGATGGAGATTACCGTTGACAGTACCGGACGATTAATAAATCTATCTAATTTCATGTTCTTTTTACTGATTAGGAGTTAACGACTGGCGATTGGCAGTTTGCGTTGGTATACCGCAGGCTATTTATCACTAATCGTTAAACGTTAGTTAAACGCAGTTTGGATATTACCTTCCTTCTGGTCTTTAATGGCTTTCTGATATTCGGCCTCTTTCTCTTCGGGAGTGATAGGAGTGATGACTTGTCCGTCTTTCAGGTTCTGCACACCTTCTATCACAATCTTGTCGCCGGATTTCAAGCCGTCGGTAACATAGAAGTATTTACCGTCGTTCAGGCTGAATACCTGGATTTCGGTGTTTTTCAGCGTGTTGTCCGGTTGGGCAACGAACACAAACTTCTTATCCTGTATCTCCGTAGTGGCCGATTGCGGAATCATAATCACGTTTTCCATCGGGTTGGGGAATACTACGTTTCCTGTACCGCCGCTACGCAGGATGTTGTGCTTGTTGGGGAAGAGCGCGCGCATGTTCACAGCGCCTGTTGTCTGGTCGATGACGCCGCTGATGGTTTCTACACGTCCGCTGTCGGCATACATGGTTCCGTCAATCAGTTGCAGTTGCACCTGAGGCATCTTTGCAAGGATTTCCTTGATGCTGCCGCCTTCACGTATCAGTGAAAGGAGCTGTCTTTCGGTCATGGAGAAATAAGCGAACATCTCGGAGATATCGGCAACCGTAGTCAGCGGAGTGCTCATAGAGGGGCTTACCAAGCTACCCACACGATAGGGGATAGTGCCAACAATACCGTCGCTGGGACTTGTTACGCTGGTGTACGACAAGTTGTTCTTGGCATTGACCAGTTGTGCTTCCGCCTGTGCCAATTGCGCTTTGGTCTGCGCCAATTGGTTTTCGGCCATTTGCAGGTCATAGTCACTGATGATGTTCTTTTGATTCAGCGTACGCTTGTTGCTGACTGTAAGCTCTTGCGTATTTACGGCGGCCTTTGCTGTTTCAACCGCTGCTTTGGCTGAATTTACGGCAGCCTGGTACTGCACAGGATCGATACTGAACAAAACTTGTCCTTTACGCACAACAGAACCTTCGTCTACGTGTAGTTTAGTGATAAAACCACTCACCATAGGGCGGATTTCCACATCTTGTTTACCTTTGATAGTAGCCGGATAACTGTTTGTCAGGTTGGCAGTGGTGGTCTCTACCGTAATCACTGCGAATTCGGGTGCTTTACCCGTACTTTTGTCACCTTGTCCACAACTGCTGAGCAGTGCCAAGCAACATGCCAATAATACTAATCTACTCTTCATACTTTTTATAATTCTCTGTATAATTTTATTCTAGTTAATCGGAAGCTTTTGTGTGTCAATCATAGAAGAAAAAAGGTAGACGTGAAAACTGAATGTATCTATTTAGTTTTCGGTCGCAAAATTATTCTTTTCTCGGTATATAAGGTGTGAACATCCTTGTTTTTTAACTATGTTTTATATATAGTCGGGAGAAATCTTTGTTTTTTGATTAAAATACTGTAAAGCATACTGCTAATTGCCGGATAACCTTTATTTTTGCATCATGTTAGATTGTAAGCGTCATAATAAAAAGAGACCGTTTATACGTAGGTTGTTGGGGGCAGTCGCAGGAGTGGCTGTCTTGTATTCTTGTGCCAGTGTGGGGCGTCTGGAGGGTGGCTCGATAGACGAGGAACCGCCGCGTTTCGTCACGAGTTCTCCATTGCCGGGCACTCTCCATAACAAGAAGAAAAAAATATCAATCGAATTCGATGAATTTATCAAGTTGGAGAAGGCGAATGAGAAGGTTGTTATCTCACCACCTCAGGTGCAACAGCCGGAGATAAAGGCAAATGGCAAGAGAGTGGTGGTTAATTTGCAAGATACGCTGAAGGCCAACACCACGTACACCATAGATTTCTCCGACGCTATCCAAGATAATAATGAAGGCAATCCTATGGAAAGCTTTACTTACACGTTTTCCACCGGAGCGGAGCTTGACTCAATGGCCATTGCCGGCACGCTGCTCGATGCATCGAACTTGGAACCGGTGAAAGGATTGTTGGTTGGCTTGCATGCCAATTTGGCCGATTCGGCCTTTACCACACAGCCTTTCGACCGCGTAGGACGTACGGACAGCCGGGGACGGTTCTCCATACGCGGGGTGGCTCCGGGCAAGTACCGCATGTATGCCCTCATGGATGCCGACCAGAACTTTAAGTTCTCCCAACCTACGGAGATCATAGCTTTCAATGACTCTCTCGTTATTCCTTCCATGGAGGAGCGTACACGTCAGGATACTTTGTGGAAAGACTCTCTGACCATAGATACGGTTATGGAGAGGCGGTATACTCACTTTTTGCCGGATGATGTGCTGTTGCGCAGTTTCAAGCAGAAGTCTTTCTCGCAACGCCTTATGAAGACGGAACGCCTTATACCGGAGAAGTTTTCTTTCTATTTTACAGCTCCGGCTGACAGCCTGCCTCTGATGAAGGGACTGAATTTCGATGAAAAGGATGCTTTTGTCATTGAGCAAACAACCGGACGGAACGATACGATTCATTATTGGATAAAAGATTCCTTACTCTATCAGCAGGATACATTGAGGATGAGCCTGACTTATTTGTACACAGATACGTTGGAACAGTTAGTTCCCAGGACGGATACGTTGAGAATCGTATCGAAGGTAAGTTGGAAGAAGCTGCAGGAAAAGAAGCAGGAGGAGAAAGAGAAGGCCGAAAAGGAAAAGAAGAAAAAAAGGAAGAAGGGTGAGGAAGAACCGGAGCCGACTACTTTTCTGTCGATGGACGTGTATGCGCCTTCGGCCATGGATGTGTACGACTATATCACACTGAGTTTTACAGAGCCGATAGCGAGCTTTAATGATACTGCTTTGCACGTAAGGCAGAAGGTGGATACGTTGTGGCAGGATGTCCCGTTCGACATTATGCGCGATTCGCTGGATTTGAAACAGTATAATCTGTATGCCGACTGGAAACCGGGTGAAAGCTACGCCTTTGAAGTGGACTCCACCGCTTTTCATGGGCTTTATGGCCTGTTTACCGATAAAGTGAAGAAAGAGTTTACGGTGAAGAAGCTGGAAGAGTACGGACAGATATTCTTCAATATAACCGGAGCCGATTCTTTGGCGTTTGTAGAATTGCTGGATACTCAGGATAAGGTGGTACGGACAGTGCCGGTGGTAGAGGGCAAGGCTGACTTTTATTATCTGAATCCGGGAAAATACGGAGCCCGGCTCATTAACGATACAAACGGAAACGGCGTGTGGGATACCGGTGATTATGCTGCCAAACGCCAGCCGGAAATGGTTTATTATTATCCGCAGGTGCTGGAGTTCAAGGCCAATTTTGATTTGATTCAGGATTGGAATGTGAAAGAAAGGCCACTGGATAAGCAGAAGCCGGATGAACTAAAAAAACAAAAACCAGATGAAGACAAGAAAAAGAAAAATAGCCGGAATAATCGCAACAATGACAGCAACCGCAATAGCGGCAGGGGATACAGTTACTAAAAAGAAACAGGCATTGGGTCTGCTTTTGCTGGCGGGGCTTTTATGGCTGGGCGGCACGATGCCTGTGCAGGCCCAGTGTGTGGCAAAGAATGAAGCATTCCAGTCGGGTGAGCATGTCATGTATGATTTATATTTTAACTGGAAATTTATCTGGAAGAAAGTGGGACTGGCAAGTTTGACCACGAATGGCACTACCTATCATTCCAAGCCTGCATATCGTTTCAACCTTCTCTCTGCGGGCAGCAAGAAAACTGATTTTTTCTTTAAGATGCGCGATACGTTGACCTGCTATGTCAGTGACAAGCTCGAACCGCTCTATTTCCGTAAGGCTGCCGAGGAGGGGAAGCGTTATACGGTGGATGAGGCGTGGTTTTCCTATAATGACGGTGTGGCTACCGTAAAGCAGAAACGAACGTGGCACAACCCAGTGCGCGAGCCGCAGGAAATGGAATATAGCGACAGCCGTTGCATTTTCGACATGTTGAGCATCTTGGCACAGGCGCGTTCCTACGATCCCCGCGATTACAAAGTCGGGGAGAAGATACTTTTTCCCATGGCAACGGGGCGCAGAGTGGAAGAGCAGACCCTGATTTATCGCGGTAAGGAGGAGATAGAGGCGAATAACGACACCATCTATCGCTGTCTTGTATTCTCTTTTGTGGAATACAAGAAAGGGAAAGAGAAAGAGGTGATCACTTTCTTTGTTTCCGATGACAAGAACCACCTTCCCATACGTTTGGATATGTATCTGAACTTTGGCTCTGCGAAAGCCTTTCTCAAGAGCGTGAGGGGAAACCGCTACCCGATGACATCCGTAGTGGAAAAGTAATCCCGGCCTTCCTAAAGGGGAACGGCAAACGGCAGTGCATCCCCTTTTCTGAAAACGCTGGACTCGAATGTGGCTACCAGCTCTCCTTTTTGGTTGGTGATGTCAATCTGGTAATATCCGGTGCTGCGTCCGGTATACCGTTCGCGGGCTTCGGCATACAGCGTGTCTCCGGGACCGCTGCTGCGCAGGAATGTGATGTTGGAAGAGAGCGAGAAGGCGAGTGTGCCATGGGAGTTGGCGGCGGCTGCCAAAGCAAGGTCGGCCAGCGTAAAGAGGGCCCCGCCCTGGGTGCGGTTGCCGGCATTGAGGTGCTCTTCCGTAATGACCAGGCGTGCTTTGCCATACCCTTCTTTTATTTCTATCAATTCCACGCCAACATTGTCGGCGAAGCGGTCTTTCTTGAAAAATTCCTGTGGAGTCATATTGCTTTGATGATTAATGGTTACAATTTATGATTGTTATCAAAGGAAAACCGGTTGTTTTGGACGCAAATGTAATATTTTAGCCTTTAATTGGATAATTTAGGCGGGTTATTTTCTAAGGGCCGCGCTACATTTGCAGTCGAAAAATCGACAATATTAATAAATAAATCCCTTACTTATGAAAACAGCTCTTACTACATTGGGCATTTCCCTTTTTGTTTTGGCAGGTTGTGCAGGACAAAAGCAGTCTGCAAACGACTTTATACAGGAGAATATTGATAATGCGGTGGCGCAGGAAACGCTTCAGACCGATATTATTGAGAAATCCGGTGAAATCCTCAACCCGCGTACTATTGATGAGGAGGGAAATATTCATTATATTCCCATTGATGATTGGTGTTCGGGTTTCTTTCCCGGTAATATATGGTATACGTATGAACTGACCGGTGACAAGAAGTGGTTGCCGCTGGCAGAGAAATATACGGAAGCGCTGGACTCTGTGCAATACCTGACTTGGCATCACGACGTAGGTTTTATGATCGGTTCCAGTTATCTGAACGGATACCGTTTTGCCAATAAGGAGGAGTACAAGCCCGTAATAATCCAGACGGCCCGGTCATTGTCCACCCGTTTCCGTCCGAATCCGGGAGTCATTCAGTCTTGGGATGCCGATAAGGGCTGGCAGGCGAAACGCGGCTGGAAATGCCCGGTCATCATTGATAATATGATGAATCTTGAACTGATGTTTGAGGCCACCAGACTATCGGGCGACTCTACTTTCTATGATATAGCCAGAAAACACGCCGACACTACGATGGCGAATCATTTCCGGGCGGATAACAGTTGTTACCACGTAGTGGATTACGATCCGGAAACGGGTGAAGTCCGCAAGAAGCAGACGGCGCAGGGCTATGCCGATGAGTCGGCTTGGGCTCGCGGGCAGGCATGGGCTCTGTACGGCTACACGATGTGTTACCGCTATACGCACGATGTCAAGTACTTGGAGCAGGCTGAAAAAATATACGGCTTTATCTTTAATAACAAGAATCTTCCGGAAGATCTGGTTCCCTACTGGGACTTCGATGCTCCCAAGATTCCTGACGAACCTCGTGATGCTTCCGCCGCTGCATGTACGGCTTCTGCCCTCTATGAGCTGAGCACCTATATTCCGGGCAAGGGATATAAAGAAAAGGCGGACAAGATTATGGAGAGCCTTGCTTCTCCGGCCTATCGTGCCGAGGTGGGGACTAACGGCAACTTCATCCTGATGCATTCGGTAGGCAGTATTCCTCATGGTGCGGAAATTGATGTGCCTCTGAACTATGCCGACTATTACTTTCTGGAGGCTTTAATGCGTAAAAGAGACTTGGAGAAATGAAAAACCGGTTGAATATATTGTTAGGTGGTTTAGGGTTGTTCGCCTTGCAGGGTTGCAAGGCTCCACAGGGCGGACAAGCCCGACAACCCAATGTGATTTATGTCTTTCCCGACCAGTATCGTAACCAGGCAATGGAATTTTGGGGTCAGGAAGGTTTTCGTGAGCGGGTGAACTTCCGGAATGACCCGGTGCATACCCCTCGTCTGAATGATTTTGCGAGGGAGTCCATGGTGCTGACTTCCGCCATGAGCAACTGTCCGCTGAGTAGCCCGCACCGGGGCTCGTTGTTGACCGGAATGTATCCCAACAAAAGCGGCGTCCCTTTGAACTGCAACTCCAACCGTCCTATCAGTTCATTGCGTGCGGATGTGGATTGCGTGAGCGACGTGTTCAGCGGTGCGGGTTACGATTGTGCCTACTTCGGCAAGCTGCACACCGACTTTCCTACTCCCAACGACCCCCAGCGGCCGGGGAAATATGTGGAAGACCGCATACCGGCATGGGACGCTTACACACCGAAAGAGCGCCGTCATGGATTTAATTACTGGTACTCCTACGGCACATTCGATGAGCATAAGAACCCCCATTACTGGGATACGGACGGCAAACGCCACGACCCGCACGAATGGTCTCCGCTGCACGAGGCGGGCAAGGTTGTCTCCTATCTGAGGAATGAGGGTAATGTGCGCGACCCGAAAAAGCCGTTTTTCATCATGGTAGGTATGAACCCGCCGCATAGTCCGTACCGTTCGTTGGACGACTGTATGGAGCAGGACTTCAACCTCTACAAAGACCGGCCGTTGGACAGTCTGCTGATCCGTCCCAACGCCGATCCGGAAATGGCAAAGGCGGAGAGTGCGCGTTACTACTTTGCTTCGGTTACGGGCGTTGACCGCGCTTTCGGGCAGATACTCGATGCTTTGGAGGAGCTGGGGCTGGATGAGAATACAATCGTTGTTTTCTCTTCCGATCATGGTGAAACGATGTGCAGCCAGCATACGGATGATCCGAAGAACTCTCCGTTCTCCGAGTCCATGAATGTACCTTTCATCGTCCGCTTCCCCGGTAAGATCAAGCCACGTTTGGACGACCTGATGCTTTCCTCGCCGGACATCATGCCCACCTTGCTGGGATTGGCGGGACTGTCCGGTTCCATACCTGCGACTGTGCAGGGACATAACTATGCCCCGCTGTTCTTGGACGAAAAGGCCGATGTGGTACGCCCTACGGGTGCTCTTTATATCCAGAACCTGGACGGAGAGAAGGATGCGGACGGCAAAATCCGTTCTTATTTTCCCGCATCGCGCGGATTCAAGTCGGCCCATTATACGCTGGCGCTCTATATAGACCGCGACAGCCGGAAGCTCGTGAAGAGCCTGCTGTTTGATGACAGGAACGATCCGTACCAGATGAATAACCTCCCGTTGGAGGAGAATAAGGATGTTGTGGACGGACTGTGTGCCGAAATGGGGAAGGTGCTGAAGGAGATTGACGACCCTTGGTATAGGGAACGCATCCTGTCCGATATGATACCGTACGGTGAATAAGGATGATGACTGTTGCACCGGAGTGCTCTGTGACACACCCTTATTATATGCTTTCCGCTTTCGGGGCGCTTATTTGTTCAGCTTCCATTCGCATCCGTCCTTGCCGTCCTTGATTTCAAATCCCAGGGCAGTCAGTTCGTTGCGTATCTTGTCGCTGGTGGCCCAGTCTTTGTTGGCTTTGGCCTTCATGCGTTCTTCCAGCAGCATGTCCACCACTTTTCCGAAGGCGGCTTCGCGTTCGGCATTGGAGGCGTTGTCTTCCTTCAGTCCCAGAATATCGAAGCAGAAGAGGTGGAATGTCTCTTTCAGCTCTTTCAGGTCTTCGGCGGTAATGGTGTCGTTTCCGGCGAGGATGTTGTTCACCATTTTGGCGCCTTCAAAGAGGTGGGCGATGACGATCGGAGAGTTCAGGTCGTCGTTCATGGCTTCGTAGCACTTGGCACGCAGGGCTTTCGCATCTACCGTAGAGGTTGCTGCCGGTGTAATCTTGTCCAGTCCATGTACGGCATCCATCAGTCTGGCCAGACCCTTTTCGGCGGCTTGCAGGGCTTCGTTGCTGAAGTCCACCGTGCTGCGGTAGTGCGCCTGCAAGGTGAAGAAGCGGATGGTCATCGGGCTGTATGCTTGTTCCAGCATGGGGTGCGTGCCGGTGAACAGCTCTTCCAGGGTGATGAAGTTGCCGTAGCTCTTGCCCATTTTCTGTCCGTTCACAGTCAGCATGTTGTTGTGCATCCAGTAGTGCACCATGTCGTGACCTTGTGAGGCTACGGATTGTGCAATTTCACATTCGTGGTGCGGGAAGATAAGGTCCATGCCGCCGCCATGTATGTCGAAGTTCTCGCCGAGGTATTTTTTGCCCATGGCCGTACATTCTGCGTGCCAGCCGGGGAAACCGTCGCTCCATGGGCTGGGCCAGCGCATGATATGTTCGGGCTGCGCACATTTCCAGAGGGCGAAGTCGGCAGGGTTATGCTTTTCGCTCTGTCCGTCCAGCTCGCGGGAGGTGTTGAGCACATCGTCCAGATTGCGGCCGGAGAGTTTGCCGTAATGGTGGTCTTTATTGTATTTGGCCACGTCGAAGTAGACGGAACCTTCACTCTCGTAGGCATATCCGTTCTTCATGATTTCCTTCACGAGTGCTATCTGCTCAATGATATGGCCGCTGGCATGCGGCTCGATGCTGGGCGAAAGGACGTTCAGTGCGTCCATTGCCTGGTGGTAACGGTTGATGTAGTACTGCGCCACCTCCATAGGTTCGAGTTGTTCCAGACGGGCTTTCTTGGCTATCTTGTCTTCGCCGTCGTCGGCATCATGTTCCAAATGCCCCACATCGGTGATATTGCGCACGTAGCGTACTTTGTAGCCGATATGCGTGAGATAGCGGAAAAGCAGGTCGAAAGTTATGGCCGGACGTGCGTGTCCCAAATGCGGGTCGCCATAGACGGTCGGTCCGCAGACGTACATGCCCACATGAGGGGCGTGCAGGGGTACGAATAACTCCTTTTTTCTATCTAAGGTGTTGTAAATGGTCAGTTGTTGTTCCATAACGTTTGTCTTTTAGTTCATTACGAAGCACAAAGTTACGGAATTTCTATGAATATAACAGCCCTGTGTGCGAAATATTATAATAGGCCGATGTGCAGAGATATGTTCCCACCGCGGGAGAGGCATGTTCCCAATACGACTGAACGGGGCTCTCATTACGACTGAAACGTGTTCCCAATACGACTGAAAGGATGTCCCACTATGACCGTCGGCGGTGGGACATCAACCATTCATCCACTCAGCAAGTTACGGAGCGGCGTTGCCTTTGGGTGTGTGCTGCTCGTCCCAGTTGTACTCATCGGTGTACCTGTCGAAAACGGGGACTTCGTCGATGCCTGTCTGAAGAAACAGTGCGGCGATCTCTTCTTGCTCCCCGGGCGAGAGTGCGCGTTCCTGATGCAGAATACGGTAGTAGGTGGTGTGGGGATAAAGGTCGTGCATCTTCCGCTTCAGATACACCGCTTTTTTGTAGGGGATGTTGTCGAAAAGACTGCTGATGCCCCAGGCATAACGCTGTTTCTCGGTGCTGCGGAAGTAGGCGCACCGGTCGGCTTCTGCGGGATAGTTGGCGGGATTCACCGCCATGATGTGTGTCACTTCGGCAGGAACATGCTGTGCGGCGAGATGGCGCAGGCAGCTTGCGCTCCGGGCGCAGGAGGGATTGAGACAGTGCAGGTAGTGGAAGGGGACGGATTGGTAGTTGAAGTTTTCCATGATGTTTTCTTTTGGTGGTGGCAAAGATAGGGTTTTCTCAGGATGAAATACTATTTTTGCGGCATGAAGTCAAAAGAACGTGTGTTATTGGGAATGAGCGGCGGTACGGACAGCTCTGTGGCTGCCATGAGACTGCAGGATGCCGGTTATGAGGTGACGGGAGTTACTTTCCGTTTTTACGAGGTGGACGGCAGGACGGAGTATTTGGACGATGCGCGTGCATTGGCTGCGAGGCTGGGCATTGAGCATGTCACATACGATGCGCGGGAGCTTTTCCGCGAACGCATCATCCGCTACTTTATCGATGAATACTTGGCGGGGCATACTCCTGTCCCCTGCACGCTCTGCAACAATGAGCTGAAATGGGCGCTTCTGGCAAGAATAGCCGATGAAAAGGGGATTTATTGGATTTCCACCGGGCATTATGCGCGTAAAGCCCTCTTGGGAGAACAATGTTATATCGCTCCGGCATCGGACAGGGACAAGGACCAGACTTTCTTTTTGTGGGGATTGAAGCAAGACATCTTGCAGCGCATGTTGCTCCCGATGGGGGATGTGACGAAAGAGGAAGCGCGCGCCTATGCTGCCGGGCGTGGGTTTGCGCGTGTCGCCTCCAAGAAGGACAGTATAGGGGTATGCTTCTGCCCGTTGGATTACCGTTCTTTCCTGAAGCGTGAAGTCCCTGCGGGGCGGTTGCCGGGAAAGGGTCTTTTTATCGGTGAAAAGGGGGAAATATTGGGCAGCCACGAGGGGTATCCCTTTTATACGATAGGCCAACGGCGCGGGCTGGGGATTCATCTCAATCGTGCCGTATTTGTGAAGGAAGTCAGGACAGCGACGAACGAGGTGGTACTTGCACCGCTCGCTTCCCTGTATAAGGACGAAATGCTGCTGAAAGACTGGAACCTCGTCAGTGAGCAACGGGTGTTGGGCATGGAAACGGTCATCGTGAAGATACGCTATCGCAAGCAGGCGAACCATTGCAGGGTGGCTCTGATGGCGGACGGATGCCTGAGGGTGTCGTTGCTGGAGCCTTTGGAGGCTATCGCTCCGGGGCAGGCCGCCGCTTTCTATGATGCGGACGGCTTGCTGTTGGGAGGTGGTATCATTCTTTGAAATTCAGTTTCAGCATTTCCTCGATGTACTCTCTTGTATTGCTGAGGCGGGGAACCTTGTGCTGTCCGCCGAGTTTGCCTTTGCTGTCCAGCCAGTCGTGGAACAGGTCCTTGCGGGCCACGATTATCTCCAACGGCTGTAAGGCCAGGTCGTTTTGCCGTTTTGCCTCATAGTCGGAATTTACTTCTTTGAGGGTGTCGTCCAGTATCTTGGCAAACTTCTCCAGGCTATCCGGCATCCGGGCGAACTCAACCAGCCACTGGTGGCGGCATTTGGCGTGCTCGTCCATAAAGACAGGAGCCGCGGAATAGTCTATGATCTGCGCTCCGGTGGCTGCACAGGCTTTGTTCAGGCCTTTCTCGGCATTCTCCACAATCAGCTCTTCGCCAAAAGCGTTGATGAAGTGCTTCGTGCGGCCGGTAATGACAAATTTGTAGGGGCGGTTGCCGGTGAACTTCACTGTGTCCCCGATCATATAACGCCATAGTCCGGCGGAAGTGGAGATGACCATTGCGTAGTTCTTGTTCAGCTCTACCTCTTCCAGACAACAGATGCGTGGATTCTCCTTGCCGACATCTTCCAGAGGAATGAATTCATAGAAGATGCCGTAGTCAATCATCAGCAGCATGGCAGGGTCGTTCGGGTCGTTTTGCGTGCCGAAATAGCCTTCGGATGCATTGTACGTTTCCACATAATGCATCTTGGAACTTTTGATGATTTGCTTATATTGCTCCCGGTAAGGAGTGAAAGCTACTCCGCCATGGAAGAATACTTCCAGATTGGGCCATACTTCTTCCAGCGACTGCTTGCCGGTTTTCTCCAGTATGTGTTTGATGAGCACCAGCATCCAGGAGGGCACTCCCGAGAGGTTGGTGACATTGGTGTGGAGCGTGCTGTTGGCTATTGCTTCCATCTTGGACTCAAAATCACTCATCAGGGCGATCTTCTTGCTCGGCACGCGGATGTAATTCACCAGCGGGTGTACATTCTGTATCAGTATGGCGGATAAATCGCCCACCAGACTGTGGTTGGAATTCAGGTTCGGGCTGTGGCTGCCGCCGAGAATGAGGCCTTTCCCTGAGAAGAAGCGGCTTTCCGGGTTCTGCCCCAGATAGATGGCGACGGCGTCTTTGCCGCCCTGATAGTGGGTGTCCTGCAGGGACTCTTTGCTGACCGGCAGGAATTTGCTTTTATCATTGGTTGTTCCCGAAGACTTGGCAAACCAGCGTATTTCCGAGGGCCATAGCAGGTTCTGCTCGCCGGCCCGCAGACGGGCTACGTAAGGCTTGATCTCTTCGTAGGTTTGTATGGGAAGACGTTTCTTGAAATCTTCATAAGTACGGATGGAAGCGTAATCGTATTTCTTGCCCCATTCCGTATTGGCGGCCATACGTATCAGGCGGTGCATGACGCCTGCCTGCAGTTCGCTTGCATGGTCGGTGTATCGTTCGATTTCTTTCAGGCGGGGGGCGAAGTATACTTTGTTCAGAAATTTTGTAATATTCATCGTTCTTATTGAAATCTGTATTTAATGCGCAAAAGTAATCTTATTTATCGGCATCTCTATCTTTTTTCTCTTTTTTTTCTATCTTTACGTCCGTATAGGAGAAAAGAACCGTAATTTAAACTAAAACATTATGAGAATCGGTATTTTGACTTCAGGCGGGGACTGTCCCGGTATCAATGCGACTATTCGTGGCGTATGCAAAACCGCTATCAACCACTATGGAATGGAGGTGATAGGTATTCATAGCGGCTTTCAAGGATTATTGACAAAAGATGTGGAGTCGTTTACGGATAAGTCCTTGTCGGGATTGCTGAACCTGGGCGGTACAATGCTGGGAACCTCCCGCGAAAAGCCGTTCAAGAAGCATGGAGTGGTGTCCGATGTGGATAAACCTGCTTTGATAGAGAAGAACGTCAAAGAACTGGGGCTGGACTGTATTGTGTGCATTGGCGGCAACGGTACGCAGAAAACCGCCGCTAAACTGGCTGCCAGAGGACTGAACATCGTTTCCGTTCCCAAGACCATCGATAATGATATTTGGGGGACTGATTTCTCCTTCGGCTTTGACTCTGCCGTCAGCATCGCTACGGATGCCATAGACCGGCTTCACTCCACTGCCAGTTCGCACAAACGGGTGATGGTGATAGAGGTAATGGGACACAAAGCCGGGTGGATTGCATTGTATTCCGGCATGGCGGGAGGAGGCGATGTGATCCTGATTCCCGAACTTTCCTATAATATCCACAATATCGGAGATACAATCCTGAACCGCTTGAAAAGAGGGAAGCCTTATTCTATCGTAGTGGTGGCGGAGGGCATCCAGACTGACGGCAGGAAGCGTGCCGCTGAGTATATCGCGCAGGAGATTGAATACGAAACGGGTATTGAGACGCGTGAAACCGTTCTGGGGTATATTCAGCGTGGAGGTTCGCCTACGCCTTTCGACCGTAATCTGTCGACCCGCATGGGAGGTCATGCTACGGAGCTGATTGCAGGAGCGCGGTTCGGGCGTATGGTGACTCTGAAAGGAAATGAAATATCCTCGGCGCCTTTGGAAGAGATAGCCGGAAAACTTAAGTTAGTGACCGAGGAACATGATTTAGTTGTTCAGGGCAAGCGTATGGGAATCTGCTTCGGATAGCTTCTCTGTTGCGTCTGTTGCGTTTTCTTCCGCTGCCGTATTTTCTTCTATCATGTGGTTTTGCACTTTGGCTGTTTCAATGGCCGTTTTGAAGTTGCCGTCATTCTTTATCTTTTTCAAGGCCATTTGTGCGGCATTCTGTTGTGACTCTTTCTTGGAATAGCCTGTGCCTGTACCGGCTGGAAGATTCTCAATGAGGACTTCTGTGTGGAACATTGGATTATAGTCCCGGTCGAGGAACTGTTCTATCAGCTCAAAGGAGACTTCCATTTTGTTCTTCTGGCTCCATTCGATGAGCTTGGACTTGAAGTTGACTTCCTTGCGCGACATCTTGTCAAGGTCAATGTAGTTCTTGAGGATTTTCTCTTCCATGAACTGTTTGCAACGTTCGTAGCCCTGGTCCAGATAGATGGCTCCGATAAGTGCTTCGAAAGCATTGCCGTACATGTAGCTGTTGTGTGAAGAAGAACGGGTGGAGTATTTGACAAGTTTGTCCAGCCCTATTTCTACGGCCAGTTTGTTCAAGGTTTCCCGTTGCACGATTTTTGAACGGGTATTGGTAAGAAAGCCCTCCCGGCGGCCTTCAAAGTGCTTATACACAATATCTCCCACGATGGCGTCCAGAATGGCGTCGCCCAAGAATTCCAGTCGCTCGTTGTTCAATGGCCGTCCTTTCTCGGAACGGACAGAGGTGGACTTGTGTAGCAGGGCCTGCTGGTAGAAACGGATATTGCGGGGAAAAAAACCAAGTATCTTGTAAAAACAAAAATAAGACTCTCTGTCCTTACGGAATAAGAGCCTTATTTTGTCTATTTGGTTACGTAACACGACCGTATTATTCTGCGTATTTCTTGAAAATAACACATGCGTTATGACCACCGAATCCAAAAGTATTGGACAAGGCTACGTTCACTTCACGCTTTTGGGCTTTGTTGAACGTAAAGTTCAGGTCATAGTCGATGTTTTCGTCGTTGTCACCCTCTTCGTGGTTGATAGTCGGAGGAACAATGCCATTCTGGATAGCAAGGATACTTGCAATAGCTTCTACCGCACCGGCAGCACCCAATAAGTGGCCTGTCATGGATTTGGTTGAACTGATGTTCAGTTCATAAGCATGCTTCCCGAATACTTCCTGGATAGCTTTTACTTCCGAAATATCACCAACCGGAGTAGATGTACCATGAACATTGATGTAATCTACTTCCTCAGGCTTCATCTCTGCGTCTTCCAACGCATTTCTCATTACCAACTTGGCTCCCAAGCCTTCCGGGTGGGAAGCTGTCAGGTGATGAGCATCGGCAGACATACCTACACCGGCAACCTCTGCATAAATCTTGGCGCCACGTGCTTTGGCGTGTTCCAGTTCTTCAAGAACCAGACATCCACCGCCTTCACCCATGATGAAGCCGTCGCGGCTTGCGCTGAACGGACGGGATGCAGTCTCCGGAGAGTCGTTGCGGGTAGATAAAGCGTGCATAGCGTTGAAACCACCTACACCACAAGCGGCGATAGCTGCTTCCGAACCACCGCTGACAATGGCATTGGCCTTACCCAAACGGATGAGGTTGAATGCATCAGCAATAGCATTGGTAGAAGTGGCGCATGCAGAACAAGTCGCATAGTTAGGACCATGAAAACCGTACAGGATAGAAATTTGTCCGGCAGCAATGTCCGAAATCATCTTAGGGATGAAGAACGGATTGAACTTAGGACCGTTTTCTTTATGGAGGGCATAGTTACCTGCTTCTTCTTCAAATGTACGGATTCCACCAATACCGGCACCAAAGATGACACCGATTTTGTTCAAATCCTCATTTTCGACATCAAGACCGGAATCTTCTACCGCCTGCTTGGCTACGCCGATAGCGTATTGAGTATACAAGTCCATCTTGCGAGCCTCTTTGCGGTCGATATATTGATTGGCATCAAAGTTCTTCACTTCGCATGCGAATTGGGTCTTGAAAAGTGATGCGTCGAAATGAGTAATAGGTCCTGCTCCACTAACCCCATTCACGAGATTTTCCCAGAATTCGGGTACTGTGTTGCCAATGGGAGTAATGGCGCCAAGACCTGTTACTACAACTCTTTTTAATTCCATACTAAGAAATGAATGGATTAAGATTACTTAGCGTGTTCTTCGATGTAAGATACAGCATCACCTACAGTACCAATCTTCTCAGCTTGGTCATCAGGAATAGAGATACCGAATTCTTTTTCGAATTCCATGATAAGTTCTACAGTGTCAAGAGAATCCGCTCCTAAATCGTTAGTGAAGCTAGCTTCGTTAGTAACTTCTGATTCTTCAACGCCTAATTTGTCGACGATAATCGCTTTCACTCTTGATGCAATTTCAGACATAACTTTAAGTTTTTAATTAATAATTAGTTTTATTTCTTTAAATTTGCGGTGCAAAGGAATAAATATTTATTGTTCCTCGCAAATATTTGATGAATTAAATGTACCTTTTTGCACATTTTTCACGGTTTTGTGCAGGGATTGGAGGGCTTATGAGTAAAAACATTGCTATTTTGGCTTCCGGTAACGGGACGAATGCAGAAAACATCATCCGTTATTTTCAAAATAGCGAATCGGTGAATATAGGGCTGGTTTTAGCTAATAGGGAGACAGCTTTGGTTTTGGAACGTGCACGCAGTCTGAATGTTCCGTTTGCCTGTATGGGTAAAACCGAGTGGGTGGATGGAACGGCTGTGTTGGCTCTGCTGGAGGAGAGGGGCATTGACTTCATCGTCCTTGCCGGTTTTCTTGCACGTATACCGGATTGTATCTTGCATGCTTATCCCAATAAGATTATAAATATTCATCCTTCTTTATTACCCAAATTCGGAGGTAAAGGCATGTACGGAGATCGTGTACATGAAGCGGTGGTGGCTGCCGGCGAAACGGAAACTGGCATTACTATACATTATTTAAATGAGCATTTTGATGAGGGGGAAGTCATTGTGCAGTACAGATGCCCTGTTTTGCCGCAGGATACGGCGGAAGATGTGGCAAAGAAAGTGCATGCGCTGGAGTATGAGTATTACCCGCAGGTCATAGAGCGTTTGTTATCGGAGATGTGCTGACAATCTTTCGGAATATTGTTTTTTGCGGACAGAAGCGGCATATTATTCCGGATGATTCAAAATTGCGTATGCTTCTTTCTCTCTTCTTAAAGGATAATCTCCCCGTAGCTTTTCGAATAACTCCGGATGTGTTTTTAATGCGTTGCTGTCCCGGCGGGGGTCATACATTAGCAAATAGGCATCCGATAGGTCATCTGCTGTGATTTGCAGCTGCTTTGGAGCGGGCGGAATAATCTGGTAGTCCGTTTGTATATTGAAATAACGGCATAGGGCATCCAGCGACATGCGGGTGGCGTTGGCTTTACCGTCTGCCGAGTAGCCGGCAATATGGGGGGTTCCGAGGAACACTTTGTCTAATAAATCTATATTTATGGCAGGCTCGTTTTCCCAAACATCAATGACAGCATCTGAAATGGCTCCTGTCTCTAAGGCGTTCAGTAGTGCATTTGTTTCGATAACTTCTCCGCGTGAGGTGTTGATGATGACAGGCCGCCGCTTTAATGATCTGAAAAATGCAGCATCAGCCATGTGGTAGGTCTTATACTTCCCTTCTCTATATAAAGGTACGTGAAAGGTGAGTATATCGCACTCCTCCGCAAGCGACTGGAGGGAAGAGAACTGCTGTTTTCCTTCTTTTTCTTCGCGCGGAAGGTCGTTGAGCAAGATATGCATGCCCAGTTCTTGTGCAACTTCAGCCACCTTGCTGCCCACATTGCCCACACCTATAATGCCGATAGTGGCTTCCGACAGGTTAATGCCTTTCTGCTTTTGCAGCAGGATCAATGATGAGTGCAGGTATTGGGCTACGGATGCGGAGTTGCATCCGGGAGCATTGGTCCAGGTGATGTCTGCTTCGTGGCAGTATTCCGTATCAATATGGTCGAATCCGATTGTTGCCGTAGCGATAAACTTCACTTGGCTGCCTGCCAGTAATTCCCGGTTGCATCGGGTGCGTGTACGGATAATGAGCGCATCCGCATCTTTTACCAAGGAGGGGGTAAAGTCTTTTCCCGGTGCGTAAACCACTTCATCCGCTATCTTTTCAATAGCTTCTTTTATAAAAGGTATTTTGTTGTCGACAATTACTTTCATGGCACTTTTGTTTATGTAGGCAAAGTTAAAAATAATTCGTGAGAATGAGGAATGTTGGTACAATAATACATACCTTTGACAGATTGTTTAAAACATAAATTTATATACTGATGAAAACACTGATTGGTTTTGAAGAAATAGAAGATAAGATAATTACCCTTCGCGGACAAAAAGTACTTTTGGACAGGGATGTTGCTGCTTTGTACGGGGTGGAAACACGGGATATTAATAAGTCCGTCAGAAATAATCCGGATAAATTCCCCAAAGGGTATGTTATTGAACTGAATGATAGTGAATTGAAAGGTTTGCGGTGGAAAAATTCCACCACAAATCTTTCTAAGTCAAGAGTTTTGCCCAAAGCCTTTACGGAGAAGGGATTGTATATGATTGCCACCATTCTGAAAAGTGCTCGTGCAACCGAGGCTACGATTTCCATTATTGAGACTTTTGCCAAGTTGCGCGAACTCTCCCGTACCTTGAACAACTTGCCGGATGCTTCCGAAGAGCAGCAGAAATCCTTATTGGAGAAAAGCGGTGATTTGTTCACCGATTTATTGGACAATAATCTTCAGGCAACGGATTCGGAGACAACGATCGAATTAAATCTTGCCGTATTGAAAGTAAAGCATACGGTAAAACGGAAAGCGGACAAGGAATAAATGCGGCAAACTGTTTGGCTGTGTGCAAAATATTGTATAGTTTTGTCAACTTGTGGGAATTTTGCAGCTTGTTGAACAAAGACTAATTATTTATATCCAATGAAGTGTATTCATATCATTACTCCTGTAAAGGACTCTATTGAGTTGACGCTACAAACTGTGGAGGCCGTTATGGCATCCGGTTTTCAAATACCGTTTACTTATACTGTATACAATGATTTCAGTACGGAAGAAAATACGGCAAAATTGCAGGAGGCGTCCGGGAGACTGGGATTTGAGTTGGTGAACCTTGCCGAGATTACAGAACATCCCTCCCCGAACTATCTGCTGGTGCTGCAAATGGCGCAACAGCGTGCCATTGAGGCTGATGCCGGTTTGATTATTGTAGAGTCGGATGTGGTGGTAAAGAAGAATACATTACAGGCTTTGTTTGACGGAGCAATGGAAAGAGAGGACTGTGGGATTGCAGCTGCTGTGACAGTGGATGCCAAAGGGAATATCAACTATCCTTATCTTTATGCCAAAGGGAAAGAGAATCAGGTGTTTCCGGAGAAGAAACATTGCAGCTTTTGCTGCTCCCTGTTGACTTTGAATTTCCTGAAAGCTTTCGACTTCCACCGGTTGGATCCTGAGAAGAACTGGCACGATGTAACTATCTCACACCAATCCCTGAAGGAAGGGTTTAAGAATTATTTATTTACTACATTGCCAGTGTTGCATCAGCCTCATGGCAGCCGTCCATGGAAACAACTGAAATATAAGAATCCGTTGAAGTATTATTGGTTGAAGTATACGAAAGGGTTGGATAAAATTTGATGTATTTATGAAATCTGAAATGAGCCGGAAAGCCGATATTTTTCATCCTCATACCTTAGTTATCCATCCGGATTTTGAGGCGTTGAGAGGGTTTGTACTCTCTTTACCTGAGCGTTTTGAAAAGAATGAGGGTATTGTAATCCATAAAGGGCGCAATGAATTGAGGAAAATGGAGTATAAAGGCCGGGAATATGTCGTTAAATCTTTCCACCGTCCCAATTTTATCAACCGTTTTGTATACGGTATTTTTCGGCCTTCTAAAGCCAAACGTTCCTATGACCATGCCGAATTATATCGAAATATAGGTGTGGGGACCCCTCAACCGATAGGGTATCTCAATGTGCGTAGCGGCCTGTTGTTCGACAGAAGTTACTATGTGAGTTGCTTGTCGGCATGTCCTTATGTCTATAATGACTTGTTCAAGCAGAAGTTTGAATATGAAGAAGACGTTCTGCGAGAGATAGGGAGGGTAACTGCTGTGCTTCATGAACATGGGTACGCTCATAAAGATTATGGGCGCGAAAATATCCTGTTTCAGAAAACGCCGGAAGGCATTAAATTGGAAATTGTGGATTTGAACCGGATGTTTATCGGTACTATCGGCATGAAAGCGGGCTGTAAGAACTTTGAGCGCCTGCCTGCCACTCCGCAGATGCATCGTTGGATGGCCGAGGAGTATGCAAAGGCCCGAGGTTTTGATGTTGAAAAATGTTTTGAACTGATGGTTGCTTACAGAAGTACCCAACCGGGAAAGATTGATAACCTTTATTGAAGATAGCCATGAATATTGTAGCCGTAGTCGTTACCTATAACCGAATAGAACTGCTGAAAAGGACTGTTCGCTGTTTGCAGCAGAACAAGCCGGTCTCTTCCATTGTAGTTGTCAATAACGGAAGTACGGATGCTACTGCCGAATGGTTGAAGACGCAGCCGGGACTTATTGTTATCAGTCAAGCGAATGTCGGCGGTTCGGGGGGCTTTTATACAGGTATGCAGTATGCATATCAGGCGGGTGCCGACTGGATTTGGTGCATGGATGATGATGTGTTTCCGCGTGCCGATTGTCTGGAGCAGCTATTGCTCCATGCCGATCGGGAAGACATAGGAATACTTGCTCCACGACGCTTGCAGGAAGGGAAGCTTTTCACGCATGAGTTTCAAGGTTATAACTTAATAAACCCTTTTGCTTCCATGTACACCGGTAAACTGTCGAAACAGACCGTAACAGAACCTGTGGAGATACAGGGAGCAGCTTTTGAGGGACCGTTTATCCGCCGTGAGGTTGTTGAGAAGATAGGTTACCCCAATAAGGAGCTGTTTATCTTTTGTGATGATACGGATTATTGTCTTCGTACGGTGCAGGCCGGGTTTAAAATACTATATGTTCCTACGGCACTGATGGACAAGGAGAAGTTTTTCTCGAACGACAGTTGGAGCGAACGGAATAAAAAGAAAAAGTGGAAACGTTTCTATCAGGTGCGCAATTCCACTTACTTGAGCCACCATTATGGACGTAATTGGGCAGTAAGGTATCTTCGGGGTTTTAATGGAGTGGCAGGCTATATTTTAACGGCCCTTCTAACTTGTCCGTTCACCGATGCTTACCAATGGAGTGATATTGCCAAACTGTGGAAAGCATATTGTGACGGGATACACGAACGGCTGGGAAAAATGTAATAGACGCTTCAAGGATCTGCGAAATTTCTTACGAATTATTTTCGAATGGCTGAAATTTTTTAGAATGCTAATATTAAGATATCCTAATATTTCACAGTCCTAAACTAAGAGCTTATTCTTTGTTGATTTGTTTGTAAATATTCTGTATGGTAGTATCCTTATAAATAAATCCGTTGTTATAGAGTACATCATAGTTTTTTTTCCCGATAACCCGGTCATACTCCGCTTCGAGTTTCCCTTCTTTGTATAATTTGTAGAAGTATCTCCAATGGCGACCTCCATGTCTGCCTTTATGCTGCTCCAGCTGCCTGCCTCCATTTATCATCTTTTCCAGGAATTGTTGTTTCCCGCGTATGTTGTAATGATATATGCGTATGCCACTGTCTGTGGATAGTTGGGGAAGCATGGTCACTTTATGGTTTCCCATAGAGATTTGCAGATAGCCGGCGCTTCGATGGATGACTTTTTTGTTCTGCCGTTCGAATATGGAATAGGTAGACAAATCGTAGCGTTCCGGTTCACTGACAGGTTTCACAACTTTATCCCACTGCCAGAAAGGCTGGTTCTCTTCCGGATAAACGCTTCTCATTTCGCAATTCAATACGTTGGCATGGGTGGCCGACAGGTCTGTTTTGAGATTGCCGGAGGGAGAGTACCACAACTCATCGGCATCGGCATTGATGATCCAGTCGGCTTTGTAGATGGTTTTGGCTTTCCATATCATCCGGTCTACCCATTCTTTTTGTTCATAGTCGGTTGCTTTCTCCTCAATGACTTCCTTTATCCATCCTTTCTGTTTATATTTTCGGATAATCTCGGGAGTAGAGTCGGTGGAATTATTGTCTGTAATGATAAAGCTGTCCACACCCATTGCTTTGTGGAACAATAGGTTTTCCTCCAGCATGCTTTCTTCGTTTTTCACCAATAGGGTCATTATTAATTGTGAAGGAGGGGCTTTGCGGAATGTTTTGAAACATTCCACAAGGGCTAAACTTATTTTCTTTATAAGGTAAGTATTTATCATCGCGATGTATGTAATCAGTTAACGGGTACTTTTATCCAACCGGCAGGATAGATGTTGGGCGTATCACAATGTTGAAACCAACGTTCGGGCATAATTACCGTCTTATTCTCTCTGGGGTTCAACCACGCCCCCCACCAGCTAAACGTACTGTTGCAAATGATGTGGTGGCGGCAATGGCTCATCAGCATCATGTCCTGCCAGCTTTCCGTACCTTTATTCCAATCAATGAAGACGGCCTGTGGCAACGGCAGGTTTTCCTTTACCCAGGCTATGTCATCCGAAAAAACATAATAGGAAGGCTGCTCTATCCGTTTGTTCATTTCGGTAATAGCATTGAGGTAATAGGGCAGTTGGCACACACTGCCTGTTGTTTTCCAATGTTTGGGTTCTAAATAATCTCCCCGGCGGATATGTAGTGAAACGGCATGCTCGTTATGCTTTATTTGCGTTAGCATTGCTTGGGTCTTCTCATTGAACAGGTCTGAGTTGAATGTAAAGGCTATACGTATGTCATTTTCCATATCGGCAAAGAACCTTTCCGACTGATAGAATCCTTTAAAGTATAGCAAAGGCCATAAGTATTTCTTATCGAATGGGAGGAGACTTGATGGGTCTTGTTTGCGTTCATAGATTTTCTTGAAGAAAAGAAATTCTATAACCTTTTTCAAAGGTTGGTTGATACAGAATTCTGTTTTGGGAAGATTGAACACGCGGTGCATTTCATAACCATGGTGGACGTTGTAATGCATCATGTCGGACAAATCAATCCGAGTATTTGTATGACGTTTTTTCATTCGTAGATAGAAAGCGTAGATAAACATTTGGTTGCCCAGGCCGCCTGTCATTTTAATCAGTCTCATATGTCTGTTTTTAAGGAATAGTGTTTTTTAAACGTTCGTTTAAAAAACACAAAGATAGGAGTAATTTCTTATCTAAAAAATATTGTTACTCGTTTTTTTCATATTCATCGCCAAAAACGTATTAACCTGATAATATCATTTTTTGAATAGTCATAAATATAGACAAACGATCTTCCTGTGAAAACGTTCTGAGAGGTGTTTTTTAAACGAACGTTTAAAAAACACTATTTATTGCCTATAAAACAATATTAAATGAGTGATAGTCTGTTGTATAAGCTTCGTAGCGGTAAACCATCAAAGGCATTCTTTTTCCTAAAGGGGTATCTGAAGCGGTGTATACCCGATTGTTTTTTCAGTATGCGGAGAAAGAGCTGTTTGGAGCAAGTAGAAATGCGGTCTGACAAAGATTACATTTATGAACGGGTGAACTATTACAACAAGTTGCAACATCCGGTAGTATTGCCGGAACAGGTTTTGCATGAGCATAAGCATAGCTATTATGTATATCTGGATAAGATAAGAAACTTTCGCCCTTCTACTTTTCACAAAGCATATTATTTTGATTTGAAGGATGTAACCTGTTGGTTTAATCAGAATTTACGTATAAGTTATATTCCGGGAGACGTATATTTTACCCCCCAATACCCTTCAATAGTAAAAAGTCGTTTGTTGAAGGAGGATAATGCCTATTCCGTAGTGTTGAAGTTGGATAAATTACGGCATTTTATATTTCTAAACGATCCTGTTCCTTTTTCACAAAAACGTGACCAAGCTATATTTCGCGGCAAGATTCGGTTGAGCCGTATTCGTGAGAAATTTCTTCATATGTACTTCGGATCTTCTCTTTGCGATTGTGGTGTAGTGGGTAGGAATGAAGGTTATCCCGACGCTTGGATGACTCCAAAAAAAACAATTCGTGAGCATCTTGACTACAAGTTTATTATGGCACTTGAGGGTAATGATGTCGCTTCTAATTTAAAGTGGGTAATGTCATCCAACTCTATTGCTGTAATGACTCGTCCCACCTGTGAGACTTGGTTTATGGAAGGGAAATTAATACCTGATTATCATTATATAGAGATTAAGGACGATCTTTCCAACTTAGAAGAAAAACTGACTTATTATATTAATCATCCGGCAGAAGCAGAACTGATTATCCGGCATGCTCATGAATATGTAGCACAATTTTTCGATACTGAACGCGAGCGTCTGATTTCATTGCTGGTGATGGATAAATATTTTCAGATGACAGGTCAAAAACAATAATAAATCAAATCTTTATGATTCATATAGCTTGTAATATAGATGCTAACTTTATGCAGCATTGTGCTGTTACATTAGTTTCTTTGTTTGAGAATAATAAAAGTGCTGATATCTGTGTACACATTGTAGCCCCATCTCTTTCCGAGGAAAATCAACAGATTTTGCGGAACTTAGTGGCTTCTTACGGAAATGACATCCGTTTCTATTTCCCTCCTGAAGATTTATTGAGTTGCTTTGCTATAAAGAAATTCGGCAAACGTATTTCTATGGCAACTTACTATCGTTGTATGTTTTCGGCCATTCTGCCTGATGATGTGGAAAAGGTTCTCTATTTGGATTGTGATATTGTGGTTTTGGGAGATATTTCGGAATTTTGGAATACAGATTTGTCCGGCTGTGGTGCAGCTTGTATTGAAGATATTGGTAAGGACGAAGACGAACGTTATGAACGGCTTCATTACGACCGATCGTATTCTTATTTTAATGCCGGTGTGCTCCTTATCAACTTAGATTATTGGCGGGAACATAAGGTGGACAAACAGTGTGTTGAATATTTTCAGACATACCCGGAACGTATTCTTTTCAATGATCAGGATTTGTTGAATGTCGTTTTGCATAAAGATAAAGTATTTGTTCCTTTGAAGTGGAATATGCAAGATGGGTTCTATCGTTATGGTATAGACAAAAAAGTAGCTGATTGGAACAGCTTTAGAGAGGAACTGTTGCATCCGGTGATTTTGCACTATACTAATAAGAAACCTTGGAATTATGATAGTATGCATCCGCTGCGAAGTGAATATTATAAATATTTGGATATGACACCATGGCAAGGGCAGCGGCCTCTATCTTCTTTGAAGAAACGTGTTCAATGGTGTATGAAACGGTTACCTTATGTTTTTAGATTTAGAAAGCCTAAATATATGGATCTTGGTGAATAGAGTTTTTAGTCATGCTGAGTAAAAGAAAAAAGAAATATATCAAATTGACAAGGAGAATTCGTTGTTGGTGGTATCGAATGAATCTTAAGAATAAAACAGTTACTATCTTGAGTAATAATTGTTGGGGTACTTTTATGTATAAGTATTGTAATTTAGAGTTCAATTCTCCTTTCATTGGCTTGTTTGTTTTTGCTCCTGATTATATAAAACTGTTGGAAGAGCCTTCGTTGATTTATTCTGATTTATGCTTTATAGAGAGAAGCCGGTCCAAATATCTGGAATTCCTTGATGACAAAGAATATCCAATAGGACTTATTGCTAATGATATTGAAATTCACTTTATTCACTATAAAGACGAAGATGAGGCGTATGCTAAATGGTCTCGTCGAGTGAAAAGGATTAATTGGGATAATCTTATTGTGAAGTTTTGCGATAGAGACCAATGTACAGAAGATTTAATTCGCCGTTTTGATAAGCTTCCTTACTCTCATAAGGTTTGTTTTACGGCAAAAGAGTATCCTGATATACAGAGTGTCTGTTATCTGAAAGAGTATAAGGGTGACCAATTTGTCGATAACTGTTGGTTGGTGAGCAACAGCCATTGGAGTTTTGTGAAACATGCTAATTCTATTCTACTTGGAAAGAACCCTCATTGATTTTCCCTGAGAGTTGAAAGTGAATAGTAGCGTTTCTGTTTAAATCCTAACAAATAAGGAAGTAAATGGATAAAGCGATGGATACGCTTCAAAGGATTGTTCAAAACAGATTGTCCGGCATAAGGCGTCAGGTTCTGATAATCATAAAATAGTTTCCGCAAAGGGTGCATACAGTGATATTCCCAAGGCTTTCGGTTGGTATAATGTAAAATGGCGGGGTGGAGTAAGGCGTCTTGATAGGTGGATTTATATTCAGGAGGTAGACTGTTTCCTTTATTGAATTTCCGGTAGAAAGCATCTTGCACATTATAACGTGTGGGGATTACAGCTTTTTTGTCATAGAGTAAGGCATTCAATAAATCCTGATCATTATAGAGCATACGGTCTATATTCTTTGCATAATATTGGCGACACTTTTCTTCTATGTTATACTTACGCCAATAATCTAAGTTGATAAGGAGCACTCCCGCATTTATATAACGATAGGAGGGAGCGTAGCCTAAGCGGTCACAATGCTTGTCTTCTTTGCTGCGGGCCTCTTCTATACCGGCAATAGCTATATTATTTAAGTCGGTGTTCCAGATTTCTTTTATAGAATCTAAGACTAATATGTCGCTGTCAAGGTAGATTGCTTTGGATAGTTGCGAGGGGAGCAGTGAAGGCAGCATGCAGCGATAAAAAGTAGCCAATGAAATACGGTGGCTCATGGCTTTTACTTGATAACCTTCTGTTTTTTCTTTGGGTACATGGTAGAAATAAGTGCAAGCGCCACTTTGTTTTGCTAATTCGGAGAGAATTGTTTTGCTCTTTTCCGTAAGATTATCTGTCACTATGTGGAAACATATTTCTTCTGTTTTATTATGTTTCAATAGGGAAGCTATGGCAACTGCGCAAAATCGGGTAAATTTTTCGTCAATGGTGAAAACTATATCCATAAGTTCGTTTATTGGAGTTAAGTAAATGAATTTTTTATTAAAGTCGATCTCTTTTACCGGTAGTTAGTGTTGGTATCAATAATCGCAGATATTGATTGGAGCGTTCTATTAAATACTCTATAACCCCGGTGTGTAGTGTATCATGTAGACTTTGATAAAGTGGTGCTTTCTGTTTTTTGTTTATTGGCAACCTTTTTATTTTTCTATATAAAATACCATGGCGTAGCCGTTTTTTATAGCGGTTTAGTCTATTTCCTAATATTTCTTCTATATGTTTTACAATTAATATATCTTCTTTTATGCCTTCTCCCGCTTTTCTTGAGTTTTCAGTAACTTTGGTAGGATGCTGCCGGAAATAATTTAGGTTTTTATATATTTCTATCACCTGCCCTTTCATGGCCATTTCAAACCAAAATAGCCAATCACCGCAATAATGCATATTTTTGAAAGAAGAGTTAAGCAGTGTAAGGGCCTTTTGACGTGAAAAGATTGCACCACTTGCATTGATAATATAGTTCTTCCAGTATAAATTGTGTGTGGCGAATAGAACACCGTTAAAACAAGAATTTGCTTTGGCTTTTCTATGTCCCCAGTGATTAACATCTTTTCTTAAAACCTGACCAGTATTGTCAATCAATAAAGATCCGGTATAACATATGGAAACATCTTCTGCTTGTTGCGTTGAATTAATGCACGTTTCCAGAAAGTCTGGTTCTGCAAGGTCGTCCGCTTCGGCTATCCAGATATATTTACCGCGGGATAATGAAATACCTTTCATCCATTGTTGAAATGGGCTTCCTGTGTTCTGCTCGTTGACAACGATGTGAGAGACGTGCTTATTATTACGATATTTTTCTAAAACAGAAACGCTTTCGTCTGTTGATGCATCATCGAGTAAAATTAGTTCAAAATCAGTGAAGGTTTGATTAAGAATTGACTCTATACGCATTGGCAGATAGCGGGCATAGTTATAGTTTGGAACGATAACACTGACTTGCACTTCTTTTTCTATTTCCATATTTTGCATATCGCGCTTTTATAATATTTATTGGGTTCATCAATGCACGATTTGATGTATAAAATTCTATAAAGCTCTTTTACAGAATACTTATGTGTACAAAGATACAGGTTATTTCTTGCCTGAGAAATATTATTGCAAGCTTTTCCACAACTTTAGCGCCGCTGCCACCGTATCATCCATATCCGCATACGTATATTGTGCCAATCTGCCGCCGAATAAAACTTTCTCCTGTTGCTGGGACAGCCTTTGATATTGGTTGAAAATCCGGGTATTATTCTCATCGTTTACCGGATAATAAGGCTCTTTTCCCGGCTCGAAATCATCAGGATATTCATAAGTGATTACGGTGGAGGGCTGTTTGCCGAACTCAAAATGCTTGTGTTCGATAATACGGGTGTAAGGAGTTTCACGATCGGTATAGTTTACGACAGCATTGCCCTGAAAGTCTTCTACATCTGCCAGGCGCTTGTGCTCAAATCGTAGACTGCGGTACTCCAGATGACCGCACGCATAATTGAAATACTCGTCAATGCAACCGGTGTAGAGCACCTTCTCTGCCAAAGGGTCCAGTTCCTTACGGTGTTCCATATAGTCGATGCCGGTGCGGACTTCGATACCTTCCAGCAAGGCATCGATTAAGCGGTTGTAACCACCGACAGGAATACCCTGATACGGATCGTTAAAGTAATTATTATCAAAGATGAAGCGGAAAGGGATGCGTTTGATGATAAATGCCGGTAACTCTGTGGCAGAACGTCCCCATTGCTTCTCCGTATATCCTTTTATCAGTTGCCGGTAAATATCCTCTCCGCAAAGTTTCAATGCTTGTTCTTCCAAATTCTGCGGATAGGTGATGTGGGCATATTCCTTGCACTGTTCTTGTATCTTTGCTTTGGCTTCTGCCGGGGTGCGCACTCCCCACAGCTGATAGAAAGTGTTCATGTTGAAAGGAAGATTATACAGTTTCCCCTTATAATTGGCAATCGGTGAGTTGGTATATCTGTTGAATTCAACAAGGCGGTTGACATAGTTCCACACTTCTTTATTGTCTGTATGGAAAATGTGGGCACCGTATTTGTGCACATTGATTCCGTCTACTTCTTCACAGTAGATATTACCACCGGTGTGAGTACGCTTTTCTATCACAAGGCATTTTCTACCGGTTTTATGGGCTTCGTGAGCGAATACGGCTCCGAATAGGCCGCTGCCGACAATCAGGTAATCGTATGGTTTCATTCTTATTGATATTTATTAGATTACAAAGATATAATAAAAAAAGAAAGAAATGATATTTGGTTTTTATTTCACCTTAATTCCATATCTTTGTCCCGTAATTGTGTAATATATAGAAAATAATCATTTCGACTCTGGAAAAGAAATATTTTTGTACCAACATTGGAAAAGCATAAGATACGGAGCGCAAGGCTTTATTTATATGCTCCATAGGGGATAGATGACATTCTTAATGATAAAATGTCCAGCATATTCTTGATAAGTCTTTTATCGTTTTCACTTTAGATGATGGGTATCTGGGCAACTATATACAGGCTTATCCTATTTTCAAGAAGTATGATGTGCCTTTTGCTTTTACGTATGGTACACTAAACGAGGTGGGAGCGCGCGAGTTTGATATAATGAAACAGTTTGATTTTAAAACAATGACCACGACGAGACGGGTTATGATTACTCAGGAATCTGCTCCGCAACGGTTGTCTCGTGTCATGCTTTGTGAATTATAACAATGAAAGTACTACATATATCGACCTACGAAAAAAAAGGAGGAGCAGCTATTGCGGCTTTTCGTTTGAATGAAGCAATGAACCGCTATGGTATTGACTCAAAAATGTTGGTATGCAGAGTATCTGCCCATTCTTCCGAAAACCCATATTTGCGTAATGCCCGTTGGATTAAGATCAAGCAGTCATTTTTGTCACATTGTTCTCAGCTATTTCAAAAGTATTGCCTGAAGAGTGAGTTTGTGTTTTCATTAGGACATTTTGGAATTCATATTTCTAAATTGCCGGAAGTGGTGGATGCAGATGTTATCTATATACATTGGATTAATCATAATTTTCTTAGCATTAAAGAGATACATCGCCTTCTACGTTTAGGTAAACCTGTGGTCATATTCATGCACGACATGTGGGCAATAACAGGAGGGTGTCATCATAGCTTTGACTGCAAGAAGTACGAATCAGAGTGTAAAAAATGTCCTGATATTCATAGAGACTTGTTCAGGAATATAGTATCTTCCACTTTTAAGAAGAAAAAGCGTTTATTGTCTCCATATAAAAACCTGTATGTGATAGCTTCAAGCCAGTGGATGTCCGATTGCGTAAAGCGTAGTGCATTGTTTGGTACACATTTTCTGAAAACCATACCGCTAACGATAGACTTGGATGTTTTTAAGCCCTATGACAAAACTGAGGCTTGTAAGATATTGGAGCTTTCTCCTGCCAAACGATATATTCTTTTTGCGGCGAATGGAGGAGATGCTAATCCTCATAAAGGTTGGTCTTACTTTAAGAAAGCACTGTCTTTATTGAATAAACATGGCGTGGAGGCATTGGTACTGGGAAGTACAGTAAAGGAAGAAGATAAAGCGGGATTACCTATCCGGTCAATGGGGTATTTCAGAGATGAACATTCTCTTGCTTTACTGTACAGCGCGGCCGATGTGTTAGTGGTGCCTTCTTTGGCCGAGTCATTCGGGCAGGTAATTGTAGAAGCCTTTGCTTGCGGTACTTTGGCTGTGGGCTTCAATGTCGGAGGGATACCAGATCTCATAAAGCACTTGCAAACAGGTTATTTGGCCGATTATAAAGACAGTGCCAGCTTGTCGTCTGGAATAGAATGGGCTTTGGTCCATGGCAACGATGCCGATTTGAAGAACAATTTGCAAGAGTTCGTACGGCAGAATATATCTTACAATGCCATTGCCAGGCAACATGTAGAGACATTAAAAAGATGCATATCCGATTTATCAGAATAAACCTTTGAAGAAACGAAGGAAATTTCTCATTGAATATTTCAGTTTTAGTTTGAAGATTAGAAGATTGCGTTTGAGAAGTTTTTTCTCTTTAATACAAATAAATTCTTTGTTACGCAGGTACTTATTAGTAGACGATATACCTCCCATAGCGTCGAATACGGCAACAGTGATATCTTTATACAGATACTGGTTATTGGTGAAATAGAGTTTGTAGAAGAAATCAAAGTCCGCTGATATTTTATATCTTGTATCAAACATGAATTGCTTCATATAATGTGTACGGCAGAAAATGGATTGATGACATGCAGGCATAAATTTATAGTTTCCATATTGCCTGTTTGCTTCAATCTCTGTGTGGTCAGAATATTGAAAAACCGTATTTCCATAAACCACAGAATAGTTTTCGCCAATACTGTCTTTAAACAGACGGGCTATTACATTCTTATCATAGAAAGAATCGCCACAATTGATGAAATTAATCCATTCTCCTGTAGTGGCGGCTATGCCTTTGTTCATGGCATAATATATCCCCTTGTCAGGTTCACTGATCCAATAGCTTATCTTGTTTTCATAGCGTTTGATGATATCTACTGTGCCGTCCTTACTACCTCCGTCAATAACTATGTATTCTATGTGGGGATAAGTTTGATTGATGACGCTTAATATGGTATCTTCTATAGTGAGGCACGAATTATATGAAATGGTAATGATACTGATTAACGGTTTTTTGTCCATACGTTGTTACCGGTTTACTGTTTATAAGTTTCCATTATTTTGTGAGCAAGTTCTATTTGTTCCGAACTGAATTTTCTGGCAAATAGCATATCAGACTGTACAAGCTCGTCATAATCTTTGTTTCTCCATGTATAGGGCTTTCCTCTTTCCCAATCAATTTTTCGCATAGCGCTTTTATTTACATCTTCAATACAATAAATATTCTCACGAAAAGGAGAGTTCCATAATATACTTTGTACAAATATCTCGTCAGGGCAGAGGGCATACCTGAAATGTTGCAGAACAATCTTTTTCTTCTGTACCAGATAGATGCAGAATTCATTAGTAATGCTAACCCAATTTGGCCCTTTCTTTAATACAAACTTAGCAGCTTTACGGTAGTGGATGATTTTTTGCAAAATCAACGTGGTATTTCTACAAAATGAAGTTAGGCTGTGGATAAATGGATTCGTGTGCCGGTCTTTAAGGTGCTGGGTAAAGAGATAATATCGATGAGCTTTACGTTCCAGATCTCGTTGATGGTCTGCATCCAACCAAAATCCTACAAACTCTTTGCCTGTATGCCGGGCGCAAAAATTATGGATATACTCTTGTTTCTGTATGGGTAGATCTGTTCCGGATAATAAATGGTAGTAGGCATAAGGACCATTTGCTAAAGCTGTTTCAAATAGTAAATATTCCGCTTTGATCTGGCTGATATTTCCCCAATATACTTTAATGGGATTTTCGAGTATAAAGAATCCCGCTTTGTCCATTTTGAATGATTTTAATTCCCGATGAAGAACTTTGGCGCGCTTATCTATATGAAGATACACATCATTCCCGTATTCGTCCAACATGGATAAGAGGATTTGCAATATAGGGTACTCACTGTGTGCAATAATTAGATAAGCATGTTTCATCCTTTATGTAGATAAATATAGAATTCAGTATTCAAATGGCTTTGGAGGGCAAATATAGATAATATTCCGAATAAACAGTTGCCGATAATCAGAAAATTGTATTGCTTCTTAGCTTAGTATTTATTCGGTCAAACCATGATTGTTTGCTTTCCTATAGTAAATCACATGTTTTCGCGATTCTGAAGCTGTTATGGCTATATGTTCTTGAATATTGGTTAAAACACGTTTATAGATAATTTTTTATCCCTATCTTTGCCCCCAGTACAAACGTAATGAATTAACTGCTTGACCGAATGAAAGAATTCCTCCGACTTTTGCGGCGTTTTGTTCCGCCTTATAAGAAATATCTGATAGGAGCACTGTTCCTGAACCTGTTATCGGCAATTCTGAATATATTTTCTTTTGCGTTGATTATTCCTATTCTCCAGATACTTTTCAAGATGGATACCAAGACCTACGAGTTCATTCCTTGGGATGCGGTAGGCGTTAACCTGAAAGATATAGCGGTCAATAACTTCTACTACTACGTCACCGAGCTGATAGCCTCGCAGGGCGGTTCGCTGACGTTGCTGATTCTGGGTGTCTTTCTGGCGGTGATGACTCTGCTGAAAGCCTTTTCCTATTTTGCTTCTTCGGCGGTGATGATTCCCCTTCGTACGGGGGTGGTTCGTGATATCCGCGCGCAGGTATATAACAAGGTGTTGCATCTTCCTTTGAGTTTCTTCTCCGAAGAGCGGAAGGGCGACATCATTGCCCGCATGAGCGGTGATGTGACCGAGGTGGAAACGTCCGTAACCAGTTCGCTGGACATGCTGATAAAGAACCCGATACTGATTATAGCTTATTTTGGAACGTTGATAACCATCAGTTGGCAGTTGACATTGTTCACATTGCTGGTGCTTCCGGGCATGGGCTGGATAATGGGGACGGTGGGCAAGAAACTGAAACGGCAGTCGCTGGATGCGCAGGCAAAGTGGAGTGACACCATGTCGCAACTGGAAGAGACGTTGGGCGGGCTGCGCATCATCAAAGCCTTTATTGCCGAAAACAAAATGATGGAGCGTTTCAATAAGTGCAGCAACGAGTACCGCGACGCCATCAATCGGGTGGCTACCCGTCAGGCATTGGCGCATCCCATGAGCGAATTTCTGGGTACATGTGTCATCGTTATCGTGCTGTGGTTCGGCGGTACGCTGATCCTCAGCAACAGTTCGACGATTGACGCTCCTTCGTTCATCTATTATTTGGTGATACTGTACAGCGTTATCAACCCGTTGAAGGAATTCTCCAAAGCCGGATACAACATACCCAAAGGGCTTGCGTCTATGGAACGCATCGACAAGATACTTTTCGCGGAGAATCCCATTAAGGAGCCTGCCCGGCCGAAGCCGCTTTCTTCACTGAAAGACAAAGTGGAATTCAAGGACATCAGTTTTAGCTACGACGGTTCGCGCCAGGTGTTGAAGCACATCGATCTGACTGTGCCCAAGGGCAAGACCATTGCGCTGGTGGGGCAATCCGGTTCCGGAAAATCGACGTTGGTCGATTTGCTGCCCCGTTACCATGATGTGCAGTCGGGCGAAATAAGGATAGACGGGCTGAACATCAAGGAAATGCGTATCTCTGATTTGCGCGGGCTGATTGGAAACGTCAATCAGGAGGCTATTCTCTTCAATGATACGTTCTTCAACAACATCGCTTTCGGTGTGGAGAATGCCACCATGGAGCAGGTTGTCGAAGCTGCCAAAATAGCCAATGCGCACGATTTCATCATGGACACTGAGAAAGGGTACGACACCAACATCGGCGATCGCGGCGGTAAGCTCTCCGGCGGACAGCGCCAACGCATCAGCATTGCACGCGCCATTCTCAAAAACCCGCCTATACTGATTCTGGATGAGGCCACTTCTGCGCTGGATACGGAGTCGGAGCGCTTGGTGCAAGAGGCTTTGGAGCGCTTGATGAAAACCCGCACTACTATTGCTATTGCGCACCGTCTTTCCACGATTAAGAATGCGGATGAGATCTGCGTGCTCTATGAGGGAGAAATTGTGGAACGCGGCAAGCACGAGGAACTTCTCGCCAAGAATGGCTACTACAAGAAGCTGAACGACATGCAGTCTTTGGGATAAGGCTGCCGCTTGTCGGTTTTTTTATGTTTTTCTCGTCACTCGTCACCGATGATGCTCTATCTCTTTGCCGGAAAGGGATAGAGGGTGTGCTGACAACAGTGACGACAGTGTCCGGTACCATGTAGTTCACCGTTGGTTTACTTGGAATAAACTTCCGATTTATTAGGATTAAACCGGCAGTTTATTAGTATTAAATTGACAGTTTATTGGTATTAAACCGGAAGTTTATTCCAAGTAAACAATAATAAACTTCAAACGCATTGATTATCAGTGTGCTGAAACCTGCCTGCGCATGCACATTAATATCGGGTAAGAAGAAGGGGGGAGGGAAGAGTCTTTCTATGTTATTTTCTTCCGAAGTCTGCGGGGATCTCTCCCCATTGCCGGGTTTCCCATTTGAGTATGGGGGTGGAATAGGCGTTTTCGCGCAGCCATTTCTCGGCACGTTCTATCAGTTGGAAAAGTTCTTCGGTCTTGGGGTCGCGGGGCAGTTTGGTCTTACATTTCTTCTGTTTCACCCAGTTGATGGCATTGGCACTGTCGCTGTAAATGGGCATATCAAGGCCTCTCTGCTTCAGCAGGGCAAGGCCATGGACAATGGCAAGAAACTCTCCGATGTTATTGGTGCCGTATATGGGGCCGAAGTGGAAGACCTGCTGGCGGCTGGCGACGTGCACCCCCCGGTATTCCATTGCACCGGGATTTCCGCTGCATGCGGCATCTACGGCAAGACTGTTTTCGAGGACTGCGGTCGGGTAGGGAGCATCTGTGTCGTGGGACTGTCCGGATTTTCTGCTGCCGGTGGATGCGTTACGCTTGATGTAGTCGTACGGTGATGAGGCAAAGGCTTTTTCCGCTTCTTCGCGGGTGTCGAACGATTTGTATTTCGCTCCTTCGTAGCCTTTGGTCTGCAGCTGGCAGTCGGTCCAGGAGGTATAAATGCCCGGAGTGCCGCCGGCCCATACAACGTAGAATTTCTCTTTTTTCATAACTTGCGGCAAAGGTACAAATATATTCCGCAAAATCGAACAACTTGTTTCTTTCACTTGTTATTTCTATAATAGGATAAAAACAATAATGAAAGAGAAATATATGAAAAGAACCTTTGCAGAAGCGCTGGAACACCGGCGTAGTTATTACTCCATCGGCAGTGACTCTCCCGTTTTGGACGAGGAGGTGGTGCATATTGTCCGTACGGCAGTGAAGAACGTGCCGTCGGCTTTTAATTCGCAGTCAACCAGAATTGTGTTGTTGCTGGGCGATGAGCATAAGAAATTGTGGGATATTGTGAAAAGTACCCTGAAACAGCGCATCCCGTCCGATGCTTTTGCAAAGACGGAAGCCAAAATTGACGGATGCTTTGCCGCCGGGCATGGCACTGTGCTCTATTTTGAAGACACTGCGGTTGTAAAGAATTTGCAAGAGGCTTTTCCCTCTTACGCCGAGAACTTCCCAACCTGGTCGCAGCACACATCGGCCATGCATCAGTTTGCCATTTGGACGATGCTCGAAGATGCCGGTCTGGGAGCTTCGTTGCAGCACTATAACCCACTGATTGATGAGGAGGTGCGCCGCACTTGGAATTTGCCCGGAAGCTGGATGCTGATAGCCGAAATGCCTTTTGGCACACCGACTGCCGAACCCGGAGAAAAGGAATTCGGGGAATTGAGCGAACGGATTAAAATTTTCCGCTGATAGTGGGGTAGTCTCACTATGGAATTGCTTATCTTTGCTTGAAAAGCGAAGATAAGCTGCACTTTGGCATAAAAAATGAACAAGTTCATTTTATTCTGCTCTCAGTTTGCTTATCTTTGCCTGCAAACGGTAAGCAATTATGATACGTATCTTTTTGACCGGCTACATGGGAGCCGGTAAAACTACTTTGGGAAAGGCTTTTGCCCGCGAACTGAATGTACCTTTTATCGATTTGGACTGGTACATAGAAGAACGTTTTCACAAATCTATTCGTGAATTGTTCGCAGAGCGGGGAGAGGCCTCTTTTCGTGAACTGGAACGGAGTATGCTGCACGAGGTGTCCGAGTTTGAGGATGTCATTGTTTCCACAGGCGGCGGCACTCCTTGTTTTTTTGACAATATGGATTACATGAACCGGCATGGGCAAACCGTTTTCCTTGACGTGCACCCTGATATATTGTTCAACCGCCTGCGGGTGGCAACCCGGCAACGCCCTATCCTGCAAGGAAAGACCGATGAGGAATTGCGTTCCTTCATTGTGGAGGCGCTGGACAAACGGGCTCCTTTTTATTCGCAGGCCCGTTACCGTTTTGATGCCGGAAGGCTGGAAAGCAGGCGCCAGATAGCCGGGTCTGTGCAGGAGTTGCGTGCTCTATTGAATGTTTAATTCCTTGTAAACGTGTGTTTTTCACTCGAAAAGGCAGGATGTTCCGGATTTATATGTATTTTTGTACCCCTTTTTATAAATACAAATTACTTAAAACAGCAGAGTAACAAGAAATGAGAAAATGGCGTATTGAAGATTCAGAAGAGCTGTACAACATTACAGGTTGGGGCACTTCGTACTTTGGTATCAATGACAAAGGTCATGTTGTAGTAACACCGCGTAAAGACGGAGTTGGCGTTGATTTGAAAGAGCTGGTCGACGAATTGCAGCTGCGTGATGTGATGGCTCCCATGCTGGTCCGCTTTCCCGACATCCTTGACAACAGGATCGAAAAGATTTCCTGTTGTTTCAGGCAGGCGGCAGAGGAGTATGGTTATAAAGCGGAAAACTTTATCATCTATCCTATTAAAGTGAATCAGATGCGTCCGGTGGTTGAGGAGATTATCAGCCATGGCAAGAAGTTCAATCTTGGACTGGAAGCGGGCTCCAAACCGGAATTGCATGCAGTGATTGCTATCAATATGAACTCCGATTCGCTGATTATCTGCAACGGATATAAGGATGAAAGCTACATTGAACTTGCTTTGTTGGCGCAGAAGATGGGAAAACGCATCTTCCTCGTGGTAGAAAAACTGAACGAGCTGAAGCTGATAGCCAAGATGGCGAAGCAACTGAACGTAAAACCCAATATCGGTATTCGTATCAAGCTGGCTTCGTCGGGAAGCGGCAAATGGGAAGACTCCGGCGGCGATGCAAGTAAGTTCGGACTGTCTTCCAGTGAGTTGCTCGAAGCACTCGACTTCATGGCTGACAAAGGCATGCAGGATTGTCTGAAATTGATACATTTCCATATCGGAAGCCAAGTGACGAAGATACGCCGTATCAAAACTGCCTTGCGTGAAGCGTCGCAGTTCTATGTGCAACTGCATAGCATGGGCTTCAAAGTGGAATTTGTGGATATAGGCGGCGGCTTGGGAGTGGACTATGATGGAACGCGCTCTTCCAATAGCGAGGGTAGCGTGAACTACTCCATTCAGGAATATGTGAACGACTCTATATCTACTTTGGTGGATGCCAGCGATAAGAACGGTATTCCGCATCCCAACATAATAACGGAGAGCGGACGCGCCCTGACTGCGCATCATTCCGTACTCATTTTTGAAGTGTTGGAGACAACCAACCTTCCTGAATGGGACGATGAGGAGGAGGTGACCGAAAACGACCATGAACTGCTGAGGGAACTTTACGGCATATGGGATACATTGAACCAGAACAAAATGCTGGAGGCTTGGCACGATGCGCAGCAGATACGCGAAGAGGCGCTCGACTTGTTCAGCCATGGTATTGTGGACTTGCAGACCCGTGCTAAGATAGAGCGCCTGTATTGGTCTATCATGCGCGAAGTGAATCAGATTGCCAGCGGCCTGAAGCATGCGCCCGACGAATTCCGCGGACTTCCCAAATTGCTGGCGGATAAATACTTCTGTAACTTCTCGCTTTTCCAGTCCTTGCCGGACTCGTGGGCGATAGACCAGATATTCCCCATTATGCCCATTCAGCGTCTGGACGAAAAGCCGGACCGGACGGCTACGTTGCAGGATATCACCTGTGACTCGGACGGTAAGGTTGCGAACTTCATCTCTACCAAGAACGTGTCTCATTACTTGCCGGTACATTCTCTGAAGAACAAGGAACCCTATTATGTGGGAGTGTTCCTCGTGGGTGCCTATCAGGAGATTCTCGGCGACATGCATAATCTGTTTGGCGACACGAACGCGGTGCATGTGTCCGTAAGCGACAAGGGCTATACGATAGAACAGGTGATTGACGGTGAAACGGTGGCAGAGGTGCTGGACTATGTACAATACAGCCCGAAGAAACTGGTGCGCACTCTGGAGACATGGGTAACCCAGTCGGTAAAAGAAGGACGCATATCTTTGGAAGAGGGAAAGGAATTTTTGTCTAACTATCGCTCCGGCCTGTACGGATATACATATTTGGAATAATGAGAGAGAAACTGACAGTAATTAAGGTGGGTGGCAAAATCGTGGAAGAGGAGGAAACGCTCTGTAAACTGTTGGATGATTTTGCCGCTATTGAGGGCTATAAAGTGCTGGTGCATGGCGGTGGACGCTCGGCAACGAAGGTTGCGGCCCTGTTAGGTATTGAAAGCAAAATGGTAAATGGACGCCGCATCACCGATGCCGAAACCTTGAAGGTGGTGACAATGGTGTATGGCGGATTGGTAAATAAAAACATCGTTGCCGGTCTGCAGGCGCGTGGTGTGAATGCGCTTGGTCTGACGGGTGCGGATATGGATGTGATCCGTTCTGTGAAACGCCCGGTGAAAGAGATTGACTATGGCTTTGTAGGCGATGTGAAGCAGGTGAACGGGGATTTCTTGGGCAGTCTCATCCGTAAAGGCGTTGTTCCGGTGATGGCTCCGCTGACACATGATGGTGAGGGCCATATGCTGAATACGAATGCTGATACGATTGCTGGGGAAACGGCTAAGGCATTGTCCGGACAGTTTGACGTGACGCTGGTTTACTGCTTTGAGAAGAAGGGCGTGTTGCGTGATGAAAACGACGATGAGAGCGTGATCCCTCAGATTACTCCGGAAGAATTTAAGCAATATGTTGCCGAAGGAGTGATACAAGGCGGCATGATTCCCAAGCTGGAGAATTCTTTCGAGGCTTTGAACGCCGGAGTGACGGAAGTCGTAATCACGTTAGCTTCAGCCATAAACAGTGCCGGAGGAACCCGTATCATAAAATAATTCAAAAAAAGTGGCGGCAGACTGTAACTTTCGGTCTGCTGAACCGTCAATTAATCAGAGATGCAAGAAATCAGTTTTCGAAATGACATTCTCCCGCTGAAAGACAAACTCTTTCGGCTAGCCCTGAGAATTACATTTAACAGGGCGGAAGCGGAAGATGTTGTGCAGGAAACATTGATTAGGGTGTGGAACAAACGTGACGAGTGGCCGCAGTTCGGATCTATTGAGGCTTATTGCCTGACAGTGGCAAGGAACCTGGCAATAGACCGCAGCGAAAGGAAAGATGCCCGGGCGGTGGAACTGACACCCGATATGGAAGATGCTTCCGATGCGTCGAGCCCTTACGAAAGGCTGGTGAGTAAAGAACGGATGGCTCTGATACACCGCCTGATGAATGAGCTTCCCGAAAAACAACGGCTGATTATGCAGTTGAGGGATGTTGAAGGTAAGAGTTATAAAGAGATTGCGGTTGTCCTGAATTTGACAGAAGAGCAGGTTAAAGTGAATCTTTTCAGGGCGCGGCAGAAGGTTAAGCAACGGTTTATTGATATAGAAGGCTATGGACTCTAAATATATAGAACAACTTTTGGAACGCTATTGGCAGTGTGAGACTTCTCTTGAAGAAGAAGCGCAGTTGCGTACTTTCTTTATGGAAGGGGATGTTCCCGGACATTTGCTCCGTTACAAAGATTTGTTTGTGTATCAGCAACTTCAGCAGGAAGAGCATTTGGGCGCGGATTTCGATGTACGGGTGCTTGCTGAGATTGAAGCTCCGGTTGTGAAAGCCAGGCGCATGACACTGACCGCACGCTTCATGCCGTTGTTCAAAGCCGCAGCAGCAGTGGCGGTGGTGCTTTCATTGGGTAATGCAATGCAACATTCATTCTTTTCCGATGTAAAGGAAGTGGCCGCAGCCGATACTATCGGTAAGCAGATTTCAGCTCCGTCGGTAGCTCTTTCGGGAGATATGGCCGTAACGCACGAGAAGCAGATTATGGATAGCCTGCATCGCGTTAATAAGGAGAAGGAAATCAAGGAATAGATTTTTCATTTGCTTTTTAAAATAACATTTTCATTTGCTTTAAATATAATATAGTTAGTGTGCTTTTATTAAAACAAAAAAACAGAAGCTGTGAAGTTTCAATTCTCTCAAAATTTATAAAAACTAACTAAGATAAATGGGACGCCGCGTGATGCAGCGTCCCATTATGTTTTTGCCCTTCCGGTTGCTGTGCCCTATGTAGTGAATGGTCTAATCAGAGTTTGTATAATCCTTTTTTAGGAACGTCCAATTCCGGATTGCCTTTGTAACCGATGTCGCCGCTTCCGCTGGTGCGTGCTTTCAGAAAGTCGGTAGCATGGCATTTGATGTCACCCGACCCTGACACGCTTGCCGATACGCGCTCAGCCTGCAGGTCGGAAGCAAACAGGTCGCCTGAACCTGCTATACGATAACTGGCTTCCCGGGTCTTTCCCGTCAGTATTGCCGTACCCGATCCTGCTATGGATACTTCGGTGTTGGTGGCTGATATGTTGTTGAGTTTCAAATCTCCGGATCCTGCTATGGATGTTTTGAGCTTGGTGCAAGTGATGTTGCTGCCCTGTATGTCACCGGCTCCGGCAATGGATACTTTAAGATGATCTGTCTTCAGCCCGTTTGCCAATTCTATGTTTCCGGCTCCGGCAATGGAGATGCTATTGAGCGTTTCGGAGGAGATGCGGATCTCCAGTTTGTTGAAAGATACATTGACACCTTTCTTGAACCGGATGTTCAGGGTGTTGTTGGCTACATTGATGTCTAATAGGTCTACGATATTGTCGGATGTGTATACCTCTACTTCGGGCTTGCCTGCCTTTTGGGTATAAATGACATCGGGACTGCCTGCCAGGTTCAGCCCGGTGAAGTTATCTACTTTGATGTTTTTGGTTACATAGTTCTTGCTTGCTTTGACAGTCTTACCGCCGAAAGCTCCTGTGTGCTCTGTGTGGCGGTACTGAGAACAAGCGGTAGTGCTGAATACCAAGAGGATGGCTGAAACGAATGTTGTTAAATTTTTCATACTCATTTATTTTAAGTTCTTTTGTTTGTTAGACGCTATCTTTTTCCGGAAAGTTGCAGTTCTTATGGCTTTTTATCGGAAACATTTGGTTACGGACTTTTATTCAAAATTCGTGCCATAGTTGTAAGTCCTTGTTTATTAGTGTGTAATAGGCTAATCGAAGTGTCCGCTTTTGAACATCTTGTTCATTTTTGATAAACAACCGTTTGCTTTTTCGGACGATTCTTCGTTCTTTTGCCTGTATTTCTATTAGAAAAGAGCAGATGATGACGGAATGTATTTTGGAGGATGAAGAGTTGGGGCGCTTACTGGTGCGAGTGAATATACGTGCGCGGCGTTTAACTTTCCGTACGCGGGAGGATGCCGTCTATGTGACTGTTCCGCCGGGTACAACGGTTGCAGAAGTAAAAAATGCCGTAGAGCAATTGCGTCCCCGGCTGAGGGTGGCGCAACAGAAGCAAAGTCGTCCGTTGATTGATTTGAACTATCGGATTGATACGGAATTCTTTAAACTGAGTTTGGTTAGTGGAGAACGCGACCGTTTCCTTTCACGTTCGGAATTGGGAGAGATGCAGATTATCTGCCCGCCGCATGCGGACTTTTCGAATAAAGAGTTGCAAGCCTGGTTGCGGAAAGTGATTGAAGAAGCCTTGCGCCGTAATGCCAAGATTATTCTTCCTCCCCGGCTTTATGCACTCTCGCTTCAACACAACCTTTCTTATAAGAGCGTAAAAATAAATTCCAGTAGCGGACGTTGGGGAAGTTGCTCGGCTCGTGGAAATATCAACCTGTCCTATTTTCTTGTTTTATTGCCCGGACACTTGATTGACTATGTGCTGCTCCACGAATTGGCGCATACTCGTGAAATGAATCATGGTGAACATTTCTGGGAATTGCTCGATAGCATGACGGGCAATAAGGCGCAGACTTTGCGTAAAGAATTGAGAAAGTATAAAACCGACTTTTAATGTGTGGCTTTAGTCTTCTTGCGCCAATAGTTTCACTTCATCATCCTCTTTCTCAAAACGGTAATTGCCGCCTTTCTCGCTCAGTTCGAATAAGGAAAGTTTGTCGGTTGCTTGGTCCACTATCATCAAAGCGCTTTGCTCGGCAAACCGTTTCACCTCAAAGGTAAAAGGTTCTTTGCTTATGCGTTGGTCGATTAGGACACTGTCGTTAAGTAGAACGGATATGGAATCACCGGTAAACCCTTTCACTAAAGTGATGTTGTAGGTCTCGGCAAAGTAGCGTTCGCCTTCTTTGCGTTGCTGCAGGCGCATGCTCATATAGACAAAGATAACGACAACGAATATTACGGCAAACGCAAGGATGCCGTTGCCTATCATAAACTGTTTATTGGTGTTCAGGTGATGTGCCATGATGATCAAGTTTAAAGAACCATGCAAATGTAGCGATTAATTTTGAATGAAGGAACATTTCGGACCGTAGTGCTAAATATTCTTTTTTTCTCCTATTATTTTGTAGTCGAACAGATTATTTATATCTTTGCACCCGAAACGGATGAAAGGTGGAGGGGCGATTGAGCTCCTCTTTTTTGTTCTTAATGGTTAATCTATGATAGAAAAAAAAACTGTTTGTCAAATTGTAGATGAGTGGCTGGAAGATAAAGATTATTTCCTGGTGGAAGTTATAATCAGCCCGGATGACAAGATTGTGGTGGAGATAGACCACAAAGAAGGTGTTTGGATTGAGGATTGTGTAGAGCTGAGCCGCTACATAGAGTCCCGGCTGAATCGTGAGGATGAGGATTATGAGCTGGAAGTCGGCTCTGCCGGTATCGGACAGCCGTTTAAAGTGTTGCAACAGTATGTCAACCACATCGGCAAAGAGGTGGAGGTGCTGGCGAAAGACGGCCGTAAGCATTGCGGCATCTTGAAAGGCGCTGACGAGCAGCAGTTCACCGTCACCGTTCAAAAGAAAGTGAAAGAAGAGGGTGCCAAACGTCCTAAAATGGTGGATGAAGACCTGACCTTTACATACGAAGAGATAAAATATACTAAATACTTAATTAGTTTTAAATAAGACTATGGCCAAGAAAGAAGAAACTATCAGCTTGATAGATACCTTTTCGGAATTTAAAGAACTGAAGAATATTGATAGAACCACCATGGTGAGCGTACTCGAAGAGTCGTTCCGCAGTGTGATTGCAAAGATGTTCGGTACTGATGAGAATTACGACGTAATCGTGAACCCGGATAAGGGTGACTTCGAAATATGGCGTAATCGTGAAGTAGTGGCAGATAAAGACCTTGAAAATCCGAACTTGCAGATTTCTTTGAGCGAAGCCCAAAAAATTGATGCTTCGTATGAAGTGGGAGAGGAAGTGACGGACGAAGTGAACTTTGCGAAGTTTGGCCGTCGTGCTATCCTGAACCTGCGCCAGACTTTGGCTTCCAAGATCTTGGAATTGGAAAAAGACAGTATTTATAATAAATATATTGATAAGGTAGGTACCATTATCAATGCAGAGGTTTACCAGATTTGGAAAAAGGAGATGTTGCTCCTCGATGATGAAGGCAATGAATTGCTGTTGCCCAAAACCGAACAGATACCGAGCGACTTCTACCGTAAAGGAGAAACAGCCCGCGCTGTGGTGGCTCGTGTTGACAACAAGAACAATAATCCGAAGATTATCTTGAGTCGTACGTCGCCCGTTTTCCTGCAACGTCTGTTTGAAATGGAAGTACCTGAAATTAATGACGGACTGATTACTATCAAGAAGATTGCCCGTATTCCCGGTGAACGCGCTAAAATTGCCGTAGAGTCATATGATGATCGTATTGACCCGGTGGGTGCTTGTGTCGGTGTAAAAGGCAGCCGTATTCATGGTATTGTCCGCGAACTTCGCAACGAAAATATTGACGTTATCAACTATACGTCGAATATCCAGTTGTTTATACAGCGTGCACTTAGCCCTGCTAAAATATCTTCTATTCGTCTGAACGAGGAGGAACACAAAGCAGAGGTTTTCTTGAAACCGGAGGAGGTATCGCTGGCTATCGGTAAAGGCGGCTTGAACATCAAGCTGGCCAGTATGTTGACTGAGTACACTATTGACGTATTCCGCGAGTTGGATGAGGCGGTAGAAGATGAGGATATCTACTTGGATGAATTCCGCGATGAGATTGACGGCTGGGTAATCGATGCTATTAAGGCTATCGGCATTGATACTGCCAAGGCTGTGTTGAATGCTCCGCGCGAGATGTTGATTGAAAAAACTGATTTGGAAGAGGAAACGGTGGACGAAGTATTACGCATTTTGAAATCGGAGTTTGAAGAAGAAGAAAATCACTAATCACTAACTACCACTTCTTTCTCCATTATTCATTAAATTAAAGTATGACGATAAGGTTAAATAAAGTAACAAGAGATTTAAATGTAGGAATCACGACGGTAGTTGAGTTCTTGCAAAAGAAGGGACATGCCATTGAAGCAAATCCCAACACGAAAATTACCGATGAGCAGTATGACTTACTCGTGAAAGAGTTTAGTACAGATAAGGATCTTAAACTGAAAACAGAGCGTTTCATTCAGGAACGCCAGAGTAAGGATCGTAACAAGGCATCAGTGTCTATTGACGGCTATGACAAGGAAACACAGGAAAAGCCGAAAGCCGAAGAGGTGGTGAAGACTGTGGTTCCCGAAGATGTACGTCCGAAGTTTAAGCCTGTCGGCAAAATTGATTTGGATAAACTGAATCGCAAACATACGGTGGAAAAAGAGAAAGAAGTAGAACCGGAAAAACCGGTAGTTGAGGAAATAAAGGCTGAAGAGCCTGCACCGGTTGTGGAGGCCCCGAAGCCGGAACCTGTTTCCGCTCCCGAACCTCAACCCGAACCAACACCTGCTCCGGTTGTGGAGCCGGCTCCTGTTGTGGAAGAAGAGCCTGTGCCTGTCATTGCCGAACCTGTATCAGCACCTAAGGAAGAACCGGTTCCTGTTGAGACTGAGGAGGTGGTTTCGGAAGACAAAGAAGAGATATTTAAAATACACCAGCCGGAGTTTGTATCGAAGATTAATGTCATCGGACAAATAGACCTCGCTGCGCTGAACCAGTCTACACGTCCGAAGAAGAAATCGAAAGAGGAAAAGCGGAAGGAACGTGAAGAAAAGGAGAAACAGCGTCAGGATCAGAAGAAGCTGATGAAAGAGGCCATTATCAAAGAGATCCGTCGTGATGATAATAAGATAAAAGATTCGAAGGACGGCAATGATGCCAATGCCAAGAAGAAACGCGTCCGTATCAATAAGGAAAAAGTGGACATCAACAATGCGTCCAATTTCCAGCGTGGCGGAAACGACCGCTCGAAAGGCGGAAGTCAGCAAGGTGGCAATAACCAGCAGTCCGGTAAGAATAAGAATAAAGACCGCTTCAAAAAGCCTGTTATCAAACAGGAGGTAAGTGAAGAGGATGTAGCAAAGCAGGTAAAGGAAACTTTGGCTCGCCTGACCTCCAAAGGTAAGAATAAGGGGGCGAAATACCGTAAGGAAAAACGTGACATGGCGTCCAACCGTATGCAGGAGTTGGAAGACCAGGAAATGGCGGAAAGCAAAGTATTGAAGCTGACGGAATTCGTGACAGCCAACGAGTTGGCAAGCATGATGGACGTTTCTGTTACGCAGGTCATCGCTACTTGTATGAGCATCGGTATGATGGTTTCCATTAACCAGCGTCTGGATGCCGAGACAATCAATCTGGTGGCGGAAGAGTTCGGCTTCAAAACAGAATATGTAAGTGCGGAAGTGGCACAGGCTATCGTAGAGGAAGAAGATGCCGAGGAGGATTTGGAACATCGCGCTCCGATCGTAACGGTAATGGGTCACGTAGACCATGGTAAGACTTCGTTGCTCGACTATATCCGTAAGGCAAATGTGATTGCCGGTGAAGCCGGTGGTATCACACAGCACATCGGTGCCTACCACGTAACGCTGGAAGACGGCCGCAAGATTACGTTCCTTGATACTCCGGGACATGAAGCGTTTACCGCTATGCGTGCTCGCGGTGCCAAAGCTACGGATATTGCTATCATCATTGTGGCTGCCGACGACAACGTGATGCCGCAGACCAAGGAAGCTATCAATCATGCCATGGCTGCCGGTGTGCCCATTGTGTTTGCCATCAACAAGATTGATAAGCCGACTGCCAATCCGGATAAGATTAAAGAAGAACTGGCTGCCATGAACTTCCTCGTTGAGGAATGGGGTGGCAAGTACCAGTCTCAGGATATTTCCGCTAAGAAGGGTATTGGTGTAAGTGATTTGATGGAAAAAGTATTGCTGGAGGCTGAAATGTTGGATTTGAAAGCAAATCCCAACCGTCGTGCCACCGGTTCTATCATTGAGTCCTCATTGGACAAAGGTCGTGGCTATGTGGCTACGGTATTGGTGTCCAACGGTACATTGAAGATGGGTGACATTGTGCTTGCAGGTACAAGTTACGGTAAGGTGAAAGCCATGTTCAATGAACGCAACCAGCGCATGAAAGAGGCAGGTCCTTCGGAACCGGCTTTGATTCTGGGCTTGAACGGTGCTCCCGCTGCCGGTGACACCTTCCATGTAATTGAAACTGAACAGGAAGCGCGTGAGATTGCCAACAAACGCGAACAGTTGCAGCGTGAGCAGGGTCTGCGTACACAGAAGATGCTGACGCTGGACGAAGTAGGCCGTCGTTTGGCATTGGGTGACTTCCACGAACTGAATATCATCGTGAAGGGTGACGTGGACGGTTCTGTCGAGGCGTTGAGCGATTCGTTGATCAAGCTGTCTACCGAACAGGTACAGGTGAACGTTATCCACAAGGGCGTTGGTGCTATCTCCGAATCGGATGTATCTTTGGCTGCCGCTTCGGATGCGATTATCGTTGGATTCCAGGTTCGTCCTTCGGGTGCTGCCGCTAAACTGGCAGAACAGGAAGGTGTGGACATCCGCAAGTACTCTGTCATCTATGATGCGATCGAGGAGGTGAAGGCTGCTATGGAAGGCATGTTGGCGCCGACTTTGAAGGAACAGGTTACGGCAACGATTGAAGTGCGTGAGGTGTTCAATATTACCAAAGTGGGTCTCGTGGCAGGTGCCATGGTGAAGACCGGAAAGGTGAAACGCAGTGACAAGGCACGTCTGATACGTTACGGCATCGTTATCTTCACAGGAAACATCAACGCCTTAAAACGCTTCAAGGATGATGTGAAGGAAGTAGGTACTAACTTTGAATGCGGTATCAGCTTGACGAACTGCAACGATATCAAGATAGGGGATATCATAGAATCTTACGAAGAAGTAGAAGTAAAGCAAACCTTATAAGAAAAGATAAGGCGATAGCGTGATAAAGTAATAACGTGATAGCATGTGCCAATGTGCCAATTGCCCTGCGGCATCTCTTGCGCAGTCAATTGGCACATTGTTGTATAGTCACTTTTATTAATTTATAACCTTGTCACTTTATCATCCTTTTTTAATTATGGCAACCATAGATATAGTCATATTAGTCGTGATTGGTGCAGGGGCGGTCGTCGGTTTCATGAAGGGGTTTGTGAAACAACTGGCTGCTTTGTTGGGACTGATTGTCGGTCTGCTGGCGGCAAAAGCACTGTATGCTTCTGTTGCCGAGAAAGTGTTTTCCAAAGTAACCGACTCAATGACAGTGGCACAGGTGTTGGCGTTTATAGCTATTTGGATAGCTGTGCCGTTGGCTTTTGCCCTGATAGCCTCTTTGCTGACAAAGGCGATGGAGGCGGTTTCGCTCGGCTGGCTGAACCGTTGGTTAGGTTCCGGGTTGGGAGCGTTAAAGTCTCTTTTGCTGGTAAGCCTGCTAATCGGCGTTATTGAATTTATCGATGAGGACAATACGCTGCTGGATCAAACAAAAAAGGAAGAATCGGTGTTATATTATCCTATGAAATCGTTTGCCGGGATATTCTTTCCCGCAGCTAAGCATGTTACAGAACAATATATATTGAATGAATAATGCAACAAGAAGAACCCAATAAATATGTAAAGGAACTCACTCAGGAGAAGTACAAGTACGGTTTCACCACCGACGTGCACACAGACATCATTGAGCGCGGCTTGAATGAGGATGTGGTACGGCTGATTTCCCGGAAGAAGGAAGAACCTGAATGGTTGTTAGAGTTCCGTTTGAAAGCGTACCGTCATTGGCTGACGCTGGAGATGCCTACATGGGCGCATCTCCGTATTCCTGAAATAGATTATCAGGCCATTTCATATTATGCCGACCCTACCAAGAAAAAGGACGGTCCGAAGAGTATGGACGAGGTGGATCCGGAGTTGGTCAAGACCTTCAATAAGCTGGGTATCCCTTTGGAAGAACAGATGGCGTTGAGTGGTATGGCAGTGGATGCCGTAATGGACTCCGTATCCGTAAAGACTACTTTCAAGGAGACGCTGATGGAGAAGGGAATCATCTTTTGTTCCTTCAGCGAGGCTGTACGTGAGCATCCCGATTTGGTTCAGAAATATTTGGGTTCGGTAGTGGGTTATCGTGATAATTTCTTTGCGGCACTGAACTCTGCGGTATTTTCCGACGGCTCTTTCGTCTATATTCCGAAGGGAGTGCGTTGTCCAATGGAGCTGTCCACTTATTTCCGGATTAATGCCCGCAACACCGGACAGTTTGAAAGAACTTTGATTGTGGCGGATGATGATTCGTATGTTTCCTATCTGGAGGGGTGTACGGCGCCGATGCGTGACGAAAACCAATTGCATGCCGCTATTGTGGAGATTGTAGTGCATGACCGCGCTGAGGTGAAGTATAGCACTGTTCAGAATTGGTATCCGGGTGATGCCGAAGGTAAAGGCGGAGTTTATAACTTTGTGACGAAGCGGGGCCATTGCAAAGGAATAAACAGTAAACTGTCTTGGACGCAGGTGGAAACAGGTTCGGCCATTACTTGGAAGTATCCGTCCTGTATTCTTTCCGGTGATAATTCTACGGCAGAGTTTTACAGTGTGGCGGTCACTAATAACTATCAGCAGGCAGATACCGGTACGAAGATGATTCATCTCGGAAAGAACACCCGGAGCACTATCGTCAGCAAAGGCATCTCAGCCGGACGGAGTGAAAACTCCTACCGAGGGCTGGTACGTGTTGCCCAGAAAGCGGATAATGCCCGTAATTACAGCCAGTGCGACTCATTGTTGCTGGGCGACAAATGCGGTGCGCACACCTTCCCTTACATGGACATCCATAACGAGACAGCCATTGTGGAGCATGAAGCAACTACCAGCAAGATTAGCGAAGACCAGATATTCTATTGCAACCAGCGTGGAATTTCTACGGAAGATGCTATCGGACTGATTGTGAATGGTTATGCAAAGGAAGTTCTGAACAAACTGCCAATGGAGTTTGCTGTGGAAGCTCAGAAGTTGCTGGCTATTTCGCTGGAAGGAAGCGTGGGATAAAAATGAAGAGTTAAGAATGAAGAATGAAGAATTAAAATAGAACAATGAAGAGTTAGGAATGAAGATGCTTATGAGATTCTTCATTCTTAATTCTTCATTCTTAATTTTGAAGATTATGTTAGAGATAAAAGACCTGCATGCCAGCATCAATGGCAAAGAAATATTAAAAGGCATTGACCTTACTATCCGCGACGGTGAGGTACATGCCCTGATGGGACAGAATGGAGCCGGAAAAAGTACGCTGAGCAATGTACTGGTGGGGCATCCAGCATACGAGGTAACGCGTGGCACCATAACTTTTAATGGTAAGGATCTGCTGGCTATGAGTCCTGAGGATCGCGCTCACGAGGGTATTTTCCTTTCATTTCAGACACCGGTGGAGATACCGGGCGTCTCTATGGTGAACTTTATGCGTGCTGCTGTCAACGAACAGCGCAAGTATCGCCATTTGCCTGCACTCTCTGCCAGCGAATTCTTGAAGTTGATGCGCGAGAAGCGTGCTATCGTAGAACTGGATAACAAACTTGCCAATCGCAGCGTGAATGAAGGTTTCAGTGGTGGTGAAAAGAAGCGTAATGAAATCTTTCAGATGGCTATGCTGGAACCTACTTTTGCCATTCTCGACGAAACGGATTCCGGTCTTGATGTGGACGCTTTGCGTATTGTTGCTGACGGTTTCAATAAGCTGAAAACGCCTCAGACCAGTGCAATGGTGATCACCCACTATCAGCGTCTGCTGGACTATTTGAAACCGGATACTGTCCATGTGTTGCTTGGCGGACGCATCGTGAAGACCGGTGGCCCTGAATTGGCAAAAGAGATTGAAGCGCGTGGCTTCGATTGGATTAAGAAAGAAGCGAGTGAATTATAAATTCAAAACTCATAATTAGATAACATGAGTGTAGAGCAACAATATATAGACCTTTTCTCCCAAACGGAAGCGATGATATGCCGTCACAGCGCCGAAGTGCTGAATGCTCCGCGTGCCGCTGCATTTGCCGACTTCGAACGGCTTGGTTTTCCAACCCGTAAGGTAGAGAAATATAAATATACCGATGTCAGTAAGTTCTTTGAACCTGATTACGGGCTGAACTTGAACCGCCTGGACATACCTGTCAATCCTTATGAGGTATTTAAGTGCGATGTGCCGAATATGAGTACTTCCCTTTACTTTGTGGTGAACGATGCTTTCTATAACAAGGCATTGCCTAAGTCGCATTTGCCCGAAGGCGTCATCTTCGGAAGTTTGAAGGAGATGGCCGACCGGCATCCGGAACTGGTGAGGAAGTATTACGGCAAGTTGGCAGATACATCCAAAGATGGGGTAACGGCTTTCAATACTGCCTTTGCGCAAGACGGTGTATTGCTGTATGTTCCCAAGAATGTAGTGGTGGAGAAGCCTATTCAGTTAGTGAACATTCTGCGTGCCGACGTCAATTTCATGGTGAACCGTCGTGTGCTTGTCATTTTGGAAGAGGGTGCGCAAGCCCGTCTTCTGGCGTGCGACCATGCAATGGATAGCGTGAACTTTCTTGCAACGCAGGTGATAGAGGTGTTTGTTGGTGAAAATGCCACTTTCGACTTCTATGAACTGGAGGAAACGCATACCAGTACAGTACGTATCAGTGCCTTGTATGTCAAGCAAGAAGCCAACAGCAATGTTCTGCTGAATGGAATGACCCTGCACAACGGTACCACCCGCAACACAACCGAGGTTACGCTTGCCGGCGAGGGAGCCGAACTGAACCTTTGCGGTATGGCGATTGCGGATAAGAACCAGCATGTGGACAACAACACTACAATAGACCACGCTGTGCCCAACTGCGCCAGCAACGAGTTGTTTAAGTATGTGCTCGATGACCAGTCAGTCGGTGCTTTTGCCGGTTTGGTGCTGGTACGTCCCGATGCACAACATACGAGCTCCCAACAGACGAACCGCAACCTTTGCGCTACGCGCGAAGCGCACATGTATACCCAACCTCAGCTGGAGATTTATGCCGATGATGTGAAGTGTAGCCATGGCGCTACGGTGGGGCAGCTTGACGAAAGTGCTCTGTTCTATATGCAGCAACGTGGCATCTCCATGCGCGAGGCCCGTTTGCTGTTGATGTTTGCCTTCGTCAATGAGGTGATTGATACCATCCGTCTGGATGCTTTGAAAGATCGCCTGCATCTGCTGGTAGAGAAGCGTTTCCGCGGTGAGCTGAACAAGTGTCAGGGATGCGCGATATGTAAATAATGAAGCTTTCTTCATTATTCATTCATAATTTAAAAGATATGGACCTTCAAAAGATAAGAGCTGATTTCCCGATACTTTCTCGTGAAGTATATGGTAAGCCGTTGGTTTATTTTGATAACGGTGCGACCACACAGAAACCCCGTCAGGTGGTAGATGCCATTACGGACGAGTACTATTCGGTCAATGCCAATGTGCATCGCGGTGTGCATTTTCTTTCGCAACAGGCTACGGAGCTGCACGAGGCATCTCGTGAGACGGTGCGGAAGTTTATCAATGCCCGCAGCACGAATGAAATAGTCTTTACCCGCGGTACGACGGAAAGTATCAACCTGCTTGTATCCAGTTTCGGCGATGAATTTATGCAAGAGGGGGATGAGGTGATTCTTTCCGTCATGGAGCATCACAGCAATATCGTTCCCTGGCAGTTGCTGGCTGCTAAAAAAGGCATCACCATTAAGGTCATTCCGATGAATGACAAGGGGGAACTTCTGCAGGATGAATACAAGCAACTGTTTTCCGAACGTACAAAGATTGTCAGCGTGGCCCATGTCTCCAATGTGCTGGGTACGGTGAATCCTGTCAGGGAAATGATACGCTATGCCCACGGGCAGGGCGTTCCCGTACTTGTAGACGGTGCCCAGTCCATTCCACACATGCCGGTGGATGTACAGGATTTGGACGCCGACTTCTACGTCTTTTCCGGTCATAAGGTATACGGCCCTACCGGTGTGGGTGTGCTCTATGGTAAGGAAGAATGGCTTGAGAAGATACCTCCCTATCAAGGTGGCGGCGAAATGATACAACACGTATCATTTGAACAGACCACTTTCAACGAGCTTCCTTTCAAGTTTGAAGCCGGTACCCCCGATTATATCGGTACCACCGGACTTGCCAAAGCGCTGGATTATGTTTCGGCTATTGGCATGGAGAATATCGCTACCCACGAGCATGAACTGACGGCGTATGCCATGCACCGCCTGAAAGAGATTCCCGGCATGCGGATTTTCGGTGAAGCGGAAGATAAAGGCAGTGTCATTTCTTTCCTTGTAGGCGATATTCATCATTTCGACATGGGGACGCTGCTCGACCGCCTCGGCATTGCCGTACGTACGGGACATCATTGTGCGCAGCCGTTGATGCAGCGCCTTGGCATTGAAGGTACGGTGCGCGCTTCATTCGGCTTGTATAATACGAAAGAGGAAATAGACGTGTTGGTGGCAGGCATAGAGCGTGTCAGCAAGATGTTTTGAAGAACTTAAAAATAGAGAATTATGTTAGTAACAACAACTTCCGTCATTGAGGGTGGCCGTATCACCCGTTATTTTGGTATCGTCAGCGGTGAGACTATTATCGGTGCCAATGTTTTTCGTGATTTCTTTGCCAGCATCCGCGATGTAGTGGGCGGGCGCAGCGGTTCGTACGAGGAGGTGCTCCGCGAGGCAAAGGATACTGCTCTTCGCGAGATGCAGGAACAGGCGCGTATGTTGGGAGCCAATGCTGTGATAGGGGTGGATCTTGATTACGAAACGGTAGGCGGCAGCGGCAGTATGCTGATGGTGACTGCTTGCGGTACTGCCGTAACAATAGAATAAAGAAAACACATGAGGGCATCGGAGTTTCGATGCCCTCATGTGTTTTTTCATGCCTTGGCATAAATTCGGTTAATCGTTTGCTTATTTCATTTCAAATCAATACATTTAGGCTTTCGTTCAACCTTTTAATACGATTTATGCTATGGACCAATTGCTTTTCTGGCTGGTTCCAGCCGCTTCCGTTCTGGCACTTTGCTTTGCCTGGTATTTCCACCGTCAAATGATGAAAGAGAGTGAGGGAACTCCTCAAATGGTCAAGATTGCCGCAGCAGTGCGCAAAGGCGCCATGTCCTATCTTCGCCAGCAATATAAGATTGTGGGTTGGGTGTTTCTGGGGCTGGTGATTCTGTTTTCTGTTATGGCTTATGGCTTCGGAGTGCAGAACTCTTGGGTGCCGATAGCTTTCCTCACAGGCGGTTTTTTCTCCGGCCTTTCCGGCTTTCTTGGCATGAAAACGGCCACGTATGCTTCGGCGCGTACGGCGAATGCAGCACGCAACTCATTGAATTCCGGTCTGCGTATTGCTTTCCGCAGTGGTGCGGTGATGGGGCTCGTTGTGGTCGGGCTTGGCCTGCTCGATATTTCTTTCTGGTATTTGTTGCTCAACGCGGTAATTCCGGTGGATGTGATGACACCCACCCATAAACTCTGTATTATCACTACCACAATGCTCACGTTCGGTATGGGGGCTTCCACTCAAGCGCTGTTTGCGCGTGTGGGTGGCGGTATCTATACGAAAGCTGCCGATGTAGGCGCCGATCTTGTGGGTAAGGTGGAGGCAGGTATTCCGGAAGACGATCCGCGTAATCCTGCAACCATTGCCGATAATGTGGGCGATAATGTGGGCGATGTTGCCGGTATGGGCGCCGACCTTTACGAGAGCTATTGCGGCTCTATCCTTGCCACAGCGGCCCTCGGTGCTGCTGCCTTCATCCATTCGGGAGACACGCTGATGCAGTTCAAAGCGGTTATAGCTCCGATGCTGATTGCGGCTGTGGGAATCATTCTCTCCATTATAGGTATCTTTTCGGTGCGCACCAAAGAGGATGCCAAAATGAAAGACTTATTGAATTCGCTTGCTTTCGGCACGAATTTGAGTTCGGTACTGATAGTCGTTGCCACTTTCCTTGTTCTTTGGCTGTTGAAGCTGGACAACTGGATGTGGATTTCCTGCTCGGTGGTTGTAGGCCTGATAGTAGGTATCGTTATCGGACGTTCTACGGAATATTATACTTCCCAGTCCTATCGTCCTACTCAGAAGCTGAGTGAAAGCGGTAAGACGGGGCCGGCCACTGTCATCATTTCCGGTATCGGTTTGGGCATGCTTTCCACTGCTATTCCGGTCATTGCCGTAGTTGTAGGCATTATAGCCTCTTATCTTTTTGCTGCCGGTTTTGATTTTTCCAATGTAGGCTTGGGGCTCTACGGCATCGGTATAGCTGCCGTAGGTATGCTCTCCACTTTGGGCATTACGTTGGCTACGGATGCTTATGGACCTATTGCCGACAATGCCGGTGGCAATGCCGAAATGTCCGGTCTGGGCGAGGAAGTGCGCAAGCGTACCGATGCGCTCGATTCTCTGGGTAATACAACAGCCGCTACGGGTAAGGGGTTTGCCATCGGCTCTGCCGCGTTGACGGGACTCGCCCTGCTTGCGTCCTACATAGAAGAGATTCGTATCGGACTGACGCGTTTGGGTGCTACCGACATTTCTGTGGGTGGTGAGACGGTATCGGTGCAGGATGCCACCTTCTTCGATTTCATGCACCATTATGATGTAACGCTGATGAATCCGAAAGTGCTTTCGGGAATGTTTCTTGGCAGTATGATGGCTTTCTTGTTCTGTGGCCTGACAATGAATGCCGTAGGTCGTGCCGCTGCGCACATGGTGGATGAAGTGCGCCGCCAGTTCCGCGAAATAAAAGGTATCCTTACCGGTGAGACGGAGCCTGATTATGAACGTTGTGTGGCCATTTCCACAAAAGGCGCGCAACGCGAAATGGTGGTTCCGTCATTGATAGCAATCATCGCTCCTATCCTGACCGGACTGATCTTCGGTGTGCCCGGTGTGCTGGGATTGCTTATTGGCGGACTTAGCAGCGGATTCGTGCTTGCTATCTTTATGGCGAATGCCGGTGGTGCGTGGGATAATGCCAAGAAATACGTAGAGGAAGGAAATTTCGGCGGAAAAGGCAGTGAGGTGCATAAAGCCACCGTTGTGGGGGATACGGTAGGCGACCCGTTTAAAGATACTTCCGGTCCGAGCCTTAACATTCTTATCAAACTGATGAGCATGGTGGCTATCGTAATGGCAGGCCTTACTGTTGCTTGGAGCGTGTTCTAAACCTACAATATTCGTCTTGTAAGACGAAATTATTCATCCTATGGGACGGATTTATTCCTCCCATGGGATGATTTTTTTTATCTCATGAGACAAATATATTTGTTCTGTGGGACGGATCTGCTTCCGATAGGAAGCCTTATCCGCTCCCGGCTTATATCGAACAAAACAAGGTTACCAAGAACGGTACGCTGAAGTCGACCACAAATCCGTGGAATATGGAGACTACGACGAATTGCTGTCCGGCGGTACGGGTGATTATCGGGAGTGTGGTGTCCATTGTCGTAGCTCCCCCCGCCGAGATGGGAGCTAAGTTACCGAACCAGCGCACCAGCAACGGTGCAGCCAATAAGGTGAGTATCTCGCGGCTGATATTGGCAAGCAGTGCAATGGTTCCCAGTTCGGCTCCTTTGTATTCGGTGATGAAGATGCTGGAGAGTGAATAATATCCGAAGCCCGAACCTACTGCCAGGCAATCGGTCAGCGAGCGGTGAGTCAGGATGAGGCTGACTACTGCTGAACCTGCCAGTGTGCCCAGTATCGTCATGATGGGCAGGAAAACCAGTCGCGGATTGAGCGAACGGAAGTTCTTCAATGTTTGCGGGTCATTGCCCACACTTAATCCCACGCTGAACATCAGTGCACAAAGAGCGTAGAAGCTGATCCGGCTGTCCATGACTATGTCAATGGGTATCAGATGGGAAACTCCGCAAAACGTACCTAGCACGAAGAAACCGATTATGATAAGACTGCCTTTCATGCCGCTTCTCCTTTCTTCTTATATAAAGCCTTCCATAATGCCCAGGCAGCAATGACACTTCCCAAAGTTCCGCCCAAGGTCAGTATGATTGCTTCAATCCCTATGGTGTGCAGCCCTTTGATGATTTGTTCGTTTCCGCCTACTTCAACTCCGAGAATGAAAAGCAGCACCCAGATCAGTACGGTAATGACATTGTGGATTCTGCACAAATTTTTTCTTCGTAAGAGATAGCCCAGCAACATTCCTGTGAGCATCAGTCCGATAATTATAAACATGTCTGTTGTCTTTTTATTTGCCGGCAAAGATAATCATATTATTTATTCTCTTTAAAACTCCCGTTTACTTATGAAAAGATTTATCTTTGTGTGCTCTAATGTAGTGATATATGCTGTTACCTTATTTGAACAAAGAACTGATAGAAGCCGGTTGTGACGAAGCCGGGCGTGGCTGCCTTGCGGGAGCTGTTTATGCTGCCGCCGTTATCTTGCCCAAAGACTTCAAGAACGAATTGCTGAACGACTCCAAACAACTTACCGAAAAGCAACGGTATGCCCTGCGTGAAGTTATAGAAAAAGAGGCTTTGGCGTGGGCGGTGGGAGTTGTCTCTCCGGAGGAAATTGATAAGATAAACATCCTGAACGCCTCTTTTCTCGCCATGCATCGTGCTGTCGACCGGTTGCAGTTGCGTCCGCAGCATCTGCTCATCGACGGAAACCGCTTTAAGAAATACCGGGAACTGCCGCATACGACCGTTGTAAAAGGTGATGGCAAATATCTTTCCATTGCGGCTGCCTCCATTCTTGCCAAGACCTATCGCGATGATTATATGAACCGGCTGCATGAAGAATACCCTTATTACGACTGGAATCATAATAAGGGCTATCCCACGAAAAAACATCGGGCGGCGATTGCTGAACGGGGAACTTCCCCCTATCATCGCATGACCTTTAACCTGCTGGGCGACGGACAGTTGGAACTTCCTTTTTTATAAATGCTGCTCTAATAAATCTATCCGTTTACATAGGAGGTCAATAATTCTGCTATTGGCTTTGATGAGTTCACGAAGGTCATCGTAGTTGGGGACGGCATTCCCATTTTCATTGTTATTGTCAGAATATGAGTGCATATTCTTGCTGATGTGACTAAATAATGCTAAAGCGGATATACCCAGTACTTTTGCAATCTTGTCCAACCTTGTCAGTGTTAGGTCAGTTTCTCCATACTCAATTTTGCAGTAGGCGCTTGTGGAGAGATTTAATTTCTCGCTCATCTGTTCTTGAGTTAAATTCTTTTCCAAGCGTAACAATTGCAATTGTTGGCCTGCAATTTTCTTTAGTTTTCTTTCCATTCTGTTTGCATTTCGGATAGTAGTATCCGTTTATTGGGTAAATGTAATAAAATTAGTGGACATACGCAATATTAAAATGTGTTTATCTTTGTTAGCGAAGAGAAACACATATGTATGACCGATGAATACAGTGGAATATCATTGTTAAGTAAACGGAAAGATAGATTACACATTTATTATAAACCCTGAAACAGGGACGGTATCTCTGCTTCATATTAACAATTACAAGTTATGAAAAAGTATTTATTTGTTTTATTGGGTCTTTTGGTCTTTAGTGCTACCACTGTTTATGCTCAGGAGTTAACAGAAAAAGAGAAAGAAAGACAAGAGAAAGAGGCGAAAAAACAGGCTAAAGAGAATGCCAAGAAAGAAGCTAAATTAAAGAAAGCCGCTAAAAAGGATGCCAAGATTGCTCAATTGCGTACAGAATATGAAGAGTTTTTGGTAGAGTGGACACCGATTGAAGCCAATATCGGTATTGCAGAAGTTGATACTTTCTTTGTGCACACGAATGAGTTGTTTGCTTTGTTGCAACAGGTGGAGGAGAATACTGCTTTCATAGAAATGGTTCCCGAACCTTACTTTGATGAAGAAATGGGAGTGACAGACACGATTTGGAATGCCAAAAACAAGAAAACAGATGAGCCTATAGCCAAGAATGACGCATTGAAAGTATATAGCATCGCTACTTTGAATTTGACGGAAGCTGCTGCTCGCGGGGTTTCTCTTACTGCCGAGAGCGTATCGGCGCTGGCTTCCCTGACTTCAGACCCATTGAAAGCATTGACCATTGGGAAAAAAGTGAAGCAGGCTACGAAAGCCATCAAGATGTCTGTGAATGTGATTCCACTGATTCAGCGCAATATCAAAGAAAATACGGAGAAGCTGAAATATAAGAAAGCCAATGAAGGCCAGGAAGTTAAAGAAGAATAGTTGTAAATTGGGAATAGCATGATGAGAAAGATAATTTTATTGTTTGTAATGATTACTCTTGCTTTGGGCGTTTTTGCTCAAAGCAAGGGTAAAAATGCCATGACTTTACGTCTTGTGGATATTAAGGTAACGGATGGGGCCTTGGTGAATATTGCTAAAGAGCAGGAGGCTAAAGGAAATACCAAGCCTATGGATATGATTCGCATTTATGAGGGGAATGTACGTGCCAAATTGGATGAGGTGGCAAAGGCCAGCGGACGTTTTGAAATATCCGATGAAAACACATTGGATGCACTGACTCGGGATGCAGAAGCCAGTTTATTTATGAAGATGTCCAGAGCAGAAAAAATAGAGTATGTATCTTCCAAGCAAAATGACTATACACTTTCTTGTGATATAGGCAGTTGCCAGTTTACCCGCAAGGCGGGTGGGGCAGGCTATTCTTGCGTACTTCGTCTGAAAGTCAGTATCAGTGATGCACGCGATTCCACTGCGGCTGCATTGATTTCACGTGAATTCATCAGTGATATAAAGAAAACTGCTATCCGTCCCAACAGAAATGCCGCTTGTCAAGAGGCTCTGTCTACTTTAACGGAACCTTTAACGGATTTCTTTCTGAATAACATTCCGGTATACGGGCTTTTAGGTTATGAGGGGGATGAATATATCATTACTTGCGGTGAGAATCTGAATATAAGGAAAGGAGATCAGTTTCAGGTTTCTTTGGTAAAATATAATGGAGGGGAACGCCAGAGTGAAGTGGTCGGTGAGGTGAAAGTACAGGATCTGCGGGCATCCACTTCCGCAATTTCTTTTTCTGAAGGTAAGGATCGGGTAATAGAGCTGATTCCTACATTGGATGTCAACAGTTTCTTGCAATGTAGACTATTATTATTAAAATCTCGTTGATATATGAAGAAAGTTTTGATTTTTTCTTTTTTCTGTTCGCTGTTCCTTACGGTGTCTTTTGCTCAAAAAGTGAAACCGGTGAATTATGGCGGCTCAGTAAATTTAATAGAGGTGAGAGGGCGTGGCTATGATGCAGTATTGGTGCTTCGTACGCTGGGTTACGGTAAAAACGATGCTTTGGCGCAGGAAGATGCGGAGGTACGTGTAATACGCGCTTTGCTGTATTCCGGTTTCTCGAAGGATTATCCTGCAGTAATTTCAATGTCGGAAACGGAAGCTGAAACAAAGAGCCAGGGCAAGTTACTCGCCTTTTTTGAGAATAAAGAGTATAAGGATTGTATAAGTTCGGTAAAGCCTATGGGAAAGCTGGACAAGGTAAAGGGCGAAAAGGTGAAGAAAAAGCCCTTTGATGTTACAGTCAATTACTATGTTCTGAAAAATAAGATAGCAAACATGAATTTTGACTCGTTTGGGTTTTGATTAATATAGATGATTATGAGAAGAAGATTTGTTTTCTTTTTAAGCATGTTTTTGCCGCTGTGTCTTTTTGCTCAGGGCAATCAGGCGAGACAGCCGAATGTAATGGTGGTTCCGTTTGTTGAACCCGGCGAAGGGGAAAATGACCGTATAAAAGATGCGGTTTTGAATGATGAGGCTGTGCCCTTGGCTCTTTCCAAAATAAAGGAGCAGTTCAATTTGCGTAATTTCAAGACGATTGACTTTATGACAGAGTTTCAAAGGGTACAGAATCGTGCTTATGCGGCATCAGCGTTGAATGCTAAGTCTACCGGATTGCAAACCTATGTAGATGGAGCGCGGGCGGATATCTATGTGACGGTGAAAATTACCAAAGAAGATTTTGAAGGCGGTGCTTCCAATGTCACCCTTTTGATGGAGGCAAAAGAGCGTGAGACCGGTTTCTCGCTGGCTAATGCGAGTATTGTGAGCGACCGTTTCCGCGCATCTAAAAAGGAACTGACAGAATATGCCCTGGAAGGTATTTCAGAAAATTTCTTCAATCAGCTGAAACAAGCCTTTCGCGATATGGTGAACAATGGGAGGGAGGTGAACATAACCGTTAATGTTGATGAAAACTGTGACTTCGATATGGAAAACGATGTTGTCGGTATAAAAGATATGACTCTGAGTGACGAACTTGATGAGTGGGTACTTGAAAATGCCTTTAAAGGTAATGGTGAAATTCGTTCGGGGGGTAATGGTCTGAATGTTTATATGCGTGTGCCGGTATATGATCCCGAAACGGGGAGGCCACGTTCCATAAAATCGGAGACAGGTAAGTTGAGAAGGTTTGCATCAAGCCTGTTGAAAGACAAAGGTTATACGGTCAGTGAAAAAGCGGCTTCTGGGCAGTATATACAGCTTTTAATTCAAAATTCCAGAGAATAACATTGGGCTGAATGTCCGGCAGGTATTGGTGGATACAATAACATAGCCGGGCATTTGCTTTTTAATAATTATGAGTATGAAGAGATTCTTATTTCTATTGGTGACAGGCTTCTGTGCTATTCAGCTTTTGGGGCAAACGGTTAATTTCTCTGTGCAACCTTTGTCTGAGGGGAGTGAGTTATCCGCAGCATCGCAAGAGATGCTTCAGAATAAGCTGAAACAGATTATTACCCGCAACAGTGCGGGTGCGGCAAATGACTATAATGTTTTTGTCATAGAACCTTTGATAATGGTGGTTGATAAGCAGTCCACGTCAGGGCTGATGCGTAATACTACTCTTGTAAAGGGGGAGTTGACGTTAGTGGCCAAAAATAAAGTGGACGGAAGCATGTATCACAGTGCGGTAGTGGCTGTGTCCGGACAAGCGGCAGAAGGCGCCGACCCTTATAAGGCTATGATTATGGGCATTCGTGCCACCGATCCGATTTATACCCGTTTCATCCGTATAGCCCGCCAGAAGATACAAGATTATTATGCCGTTAATTGTGCAACTATACTTCAAAAAGCTCAAAGCCTTTATAGCTTGAAGAGGTATGAGGAAGCTTTGAGCTATCTTTCTGCGATTTCAGAGAGTGTACCTTGTTATGAGCAGGCTTCCGTACTTCAGGCGGAGCTTGCACAGTATGTACCCGGTACACAGCCCGATACGGTGATTATAGAGAAAGTGATTGAGAAACCTGTCGAGGTGGAAAAGATTGTGGAAGTTGAAAAGATAGTGGAGAAGCCCGTTGTCGTGGAAAAGGTCATTGAAAAGCCTGTGATCGTAGAGAAACCGGTTGTTCGGGAAACTCCGAAGACAGAATGTGAAATAACTTTTTCCACTAATAAACTGCAGTTTATTGTATTGAAATGTTATGGTGATGTTGCACAACAGCGTATTACAATCTTGGCTGAGATGACTAATCTGGATACAGGCCGGAATACGGAGGAGTATCTGCGGGTAAATTCGGCTGTGACCGACAATGGTGCGGAATGTAGCAACTTTGAGATTCAGAATGGACATTGGATGAAAATGCCGCCTCGCGTGAAGCTCCGTCGTGAATTCTATGTTACGAAGGTCTTTGATAAATTTCCAGCTTTCTCTTATGTGGAGTTGAAGATTGCAGATACTCAGGTTTATATTCGTAATCTGCCTATACGGTGGCAATAAAAAATAGATGCTTATGAAACGATTGATGTGGGTGATTTGTGCATTGTTGCTGGCAGCAGGCATGAACGCCCAAACTAAAGTGATGGAGAAGAGTGCCAAGAAAGTTCCGGGATGGATGAATACTGCCGTAGATGACTACTTGATAGTTTCTGTAACCGTCGGTTCTTTGGCAGAAGGACAGTCGAAAGTGTTACAGGAAATTACGGAACGTATTATTCAGGCTGTGGCAAATAACGTATCTGTATCCAAAGAGAATGTCCTTTCGGAAGTGAATACGGATGGAAATATTGAGTCCTCGGATGCTTTTATGCAGGTATCTAAGATGAAATCGGCAAATCTTCCTTTTCTGAAAGGTATCTCTCTTTCTAATGTAGAAGAAATCTATTGGGAAAAGGTACAGGATAAATCCACGAAAAAGGAATATTATAACTATTCGGTGAAATATCCGTTCTCAAAGGCGGAGCAGCGTAAGTTGGTGGCAGAGTTCGAGGCGTTGGATGCAGAGAAGGTGGCGCAATACAAGGCGTTGGAACAGAAAGTACATTCGATAGAGTCGGTGGATGAAATCAAACAAGCTGTTTTGGAGTTGAATACCTTATCCGAGTACTTTTTTGATGCTGTGCGTTTGAGTCAGGTGAGGGGTTTAATCAGCCGCTATAACGAACTCTATAAAGCGATTTCCGTAACCGGAACTTTTCTTGAGGATGGGAAATACCAATGCCAAGTATTGCTTGAGGGCAGTCCGGTAAAAGTGTCTGCAGTTCCAAAGGCTACTTCTAACTGTGCCAGCCAGGTCAGTGTCCGGCCTGATAATGGCAGGTTTATTATTGCTTATAATGCGGTAGACTGCTTGCCCGAAGAGGAGAACTTGTTGGACATTACGTTTGTCATTAATGGGAAACGTATCCAGCACCGGGCTTTTTTGAATGAATCGGGAGCAAGTGGAGTCTCTTTTTCGGTAGTGCCCGAAGGGAAATTGGTTCTCACCGCCGATTCCGTAGTGTCTGCCGACAGGAAATTGTTCAATATCAATATCCGTCTCACGCTCAACAATCGCGGAGGCACTCCTTTTGGATTGAAATCACTGGAGCTTCATATACCGGAGATTTCCACTCCTGTCATTTTTGACGACATTGATGGAGTGTACAAAACCAAAGGCATCGTTCAGATTAAGGCATTGGCCGAGGGAGAGTTCACTGCAAGGGAGAAGAAAAGTTCGGCTTTCTCTTTTGCGAAGGGATCCATTACGCTTGTCAACCCGTTGACAGGCGCTGTGGAACGTACCCAGCTTTCCTTACCCTATGTCACAAATTGGGAATAAAGAAGCAAAGTCATAATATTAACTATTAAATTGAAATGATCATGAAAAGAAGTTTTGCATTTTTTGCGCTTGTTTGCGCTATACTTTTCGGATGTGTGGCAACTGCCGGTGCACAATCTAAAGCACTGAAGAAAGATGTCAAGAAGAGAGTGAAAGAATTGAAAAAAGAAGGATGGAAACCTTTGGCGAGTTCTTCTACTTTGGAATATGCTTTCTCTAAATACCGTACTTATCTGGAAGAGGATTCTGAAAACCGTATTGAGTTGGTAGGTATCGCTATTGGTAAGAATGTCAAGATTGGCAGGGAGAATGCCATAATGAATGGTATTACCAGCTATGCTTCCCGGGCAAAGGCACAGGTGGTAGGCAAAATGAAGACCTTGCTTTCCTCTTCGGCAACCGATGCTCCGGAAGAAGAGATTGATAAGTTCGGTGCTGCCTATCAGTCAGCGGTGAATACAAAGATTGCCGGACTGGTAAAACAACATCTTGTCTTAGTGAAGGACAATAAGGATGGAAGCAAAGAATTTAATGTTTATATGTCCATTGATGAGGCTCAGGCAAAGAAGGCCAGAGAGGCGGCTGCGCTGGAAGCCAAAAAAAATGCGGCTTTGGGAGACTTGTCACAGAAAGTGGAAGAGTTTATTGGTGAGCCGGTAGAGGAATACTAATAACCGTTTTTTCAGTTGTTTAAAAATATGCGACCATGAAGAAAACAGGAGCTTTTATTGCGGGGCTTTTCCTTTCTTTAGCCGGAATGGCTCAAGAAAACAAGGGAGGCATATCTGACTTTATGAAGGAAGAGATAGCGGATTTTGATAAGTTTATGGATGATGCAGATAAAGAATTCATCGATTTCATGCGTAATCCCTGGAAAGAGTTTGAGTCAGAGAAGCCTGTGGTGAAACGAGTAAAGCCTGAACCTGTGGAGCCGGTTGTATATGATGAGAACGTTACACCGAGAGATGCCAAGCCGGTATGCCTTACGATTGAGGAAATATTGGACATGACTACTTCGGAAGGTGGACATAAGTCTGTGATACAGCTGAATGATATAGATAAAATTACTTTTGACAAACCAGAAGTGATTGTCAAAAAGAAAAAAGACCCCAAGGTTATTATTATCGAAGAGAAAACGGCGGATAAGCCATCGGTACAGCCTGAAAAGGAACCGGTAGTCAAGGTTCCCGAACCGGAGTCTGTCGTTTCTCCTTTCATTATCTCTCAACCTGTAGTTGAGCCGAAACGTCCTGCCGGTACATCTGTCAAGAACTCTCCGTTGTATACTGCCCAAGCCGGCCGCAGCAAGATAGCCTATGTCGGAGAGTCTTTTTATCTAAGCGATGCATTGAGTGGTAGATGCCGCCTGAACGGATTGGATGAAAATGCCATTGCCGACGCTTACGAAACGTTATGCAGTTCAGATTACAAATCATTGGTAGCAGACTGCGGGCAGATAAAAAAGGATTTACAACTGAATGATTGGGGTATGTTCATGCTGATACGGCAGATTTCAGATACCTATTGCGCTACAGCCAACGAAAGTATTGTCATGCAGCAGTTCTTGCTGAATGAAATGGGGTATAAGGCACGTATGGCGCGAAAGGCTACGGGAGACAAGGTAATGTTGTTTGTGGCTACGGATTGCAACATTTATGCACGTCCTTATATCACATTGGAAGGACGGAACTATTACAACATGAGTGAAGATAATACGCAGTGCCGCTTCTATATGTGTCCCAAGGATTCGCCGAAGGCAAAGAAAGCAGTAGGAATGCGTCTGGATGCAACTCCTAACTTTTCGGGTACAGTCACTACCTTTACTCGATATGCACAGGGAAGTGCAGCCAAAGTGACGGTGGATGTTTCCAAAACTCTTGTCGATTTCTATAAGAGCTATCCCCAATGCGATTACAGTGTTTACTTCAACGCTATGGTCAATGGCAGTGTGGAAAACGAACTCATATCTTCTTTGGCCCCTTTGTTGCAAGGCAAGAGTGAAGCTGATGCAGCAAATATTCTCATAAACTTTGTGCAGACCGCTTTTCAGTATCAGACGGATGAGCAACAGTTTGGCTATGAAAAGCCATTCTTTGTGGAAGAACTTTTTTATTATCCTTACTCCGATTGTGAGGACCGTTCCATGTTATTCTCTTATTTAGTCAGAAAGTTACTGGGGCTTGACGTTGTGTTGCTGGACTATCCCAATCATATAGCGACAGCTGTCTGTTTCAAGGGAAACGTCGGTGGGGATTACCTCATGGTGAATGGACGGAAATATACGGTATGCGACCCTACTTACATTGGGGCCTCCATCGGCATGACAATGCCGAAGTTTAAGACTGTAGCGGCGAAAGTGCTGCGATACTGACATGGGAGGGATTAAGTGGTTTTTAGAACCACTTAATCTTTCTGAACCATATAAAGGTCACCGCCGATAAGATTGCCGATAGCAAGATAATGAATACGAACGCATGTGGAAAACCGTCTAAATGTATATCCACATTCATCCCGTAGAAGCTGGCTATCAATGTGGGTATCATCAGCGTGATGGAGAGGCTCGTCATGCGTTTCATGATTGCGTTCACGTTATTGGATATGATGGAAGCGAAAGCATCCATTGTTCCGGTGAGGATGTCGCTGTAAATATTCACAGTGTTGTAAGCCTGTTTCAGTTCGATGACCACGTCCTCCAGCAGTTCCAGATCAAGATAGTCCGTATCCTGAAAGATGTTCTTCAGCCGTCCTATCATGACTTCGTTGCCGCGGATGGAAGTGTTGAAGTACACCAGCGTCTTTTGCAGCTTCATTAATTGAAGAAGGTCTTCGTTGCGGATACTCTTTTCCAGTTCTTTTTCGGCGGTGGTTACGTCGTTGTTGATTTGTTTCAGATATTTCAGGAACCATACGGCAGAGGAATATATGATTCGCAGAATCAGCGTCAGCTTATTGTTGACGGCAATGCCTTTGCGGCGGGTGTGCTGTATGAAGTCCGGTATCAGTTCGGTGTGGTGATAGCATACGGAAACGATGATATCATTGTTCGTAATGATGCCTATGGGCACTGTGATGAACGGAATTCCATGCTGGCTGCTTTGCATCGGGATGCGAAGTATGGTCAGCAGCCAATTGCCTTCCGTCTCCGTACGCGGACGTTCGTCCGTATCGGCTATGTCTTCAAGGAATGATTCGGGAACTTTCAACTCTTGGGTAAGGAACTGGAAATCGCTGTCGTCCGGACATTCCACGTTTACCCAGCAGTTGGGTTTCCACTCGTTTTTTTCTACGAAGCCGTTTTCGCTGTAGAGATACTTTCTCATTTTTTTGCCTCCTTTCTTTAGTTCGAACAGAGGCATTGCCGCCAACGTCTCCGTTCGCTTTAATTGTAAACACTATTGCACGTTCGTGGGTTTGAATCGTCCATCATTTCAGTTGATTTTATTTAAAAACAGTGCAAAAGTATGAAAATCAAAGCTGAATCCATACTTTTGCGCACTTTTTTTCGGATTTCTTGTTATTAACAGAAACAGGTTGATTGGTGCAAATGTTATTTTTACTTTTTGAAGTGACATAGTTTGACCGCTATTTTGTACCTTTGCAACCGGAAAACAGATTGCAAATCAGCAGTCTTTTTTCGCAGGAAAGAGATTGTACAATTAAAATCAATGAATATTATGAGCAAGAAAGCCCTTTTAATGATTCTTGATGGCTGGGGTATCGGCGATCAAGGTAAAGATGATGTGATTTTCAACACACCGACTCCCTACTGGGATAGTTTGCTGGCTGCTTATCCGCACTCAGAGTTGCAGGCAAGCGGTGAGAATGTCGGTTTGCCCGACGGGCAGATGGGTAACTCGGAAGTAGGCCACCTCAATATCGGTGCGGGACGTATCGTATATCAGGATCTGGTGAAGATTAACCGCGCCTGTGCCGACGGAAGTATCTTGAAGAACAAGGAAATCGTTTCTGCTTTCTCGTACGCTAAGGAACATGGAAAGAACATCCACTTCATGGGACTGACCAGTAACGGCGGTGTGCACAGCTCTTTCGACCATCTGTTCAAGCTTTGCGATATTTCAAAGGAATATGGCATCGAGAATACATTCATCCATTGCTTCATGGATGGCCGCGATACCGACCCGAAGAGCGGTAAGGGCTTCATCGAGCAACTGACGGCACATTGCCGGAAGTCTGCCGGTAAGATTGCTTCCATTGTAGGCCGTTTCTACGCTATGGATCGTGACAAACGTTGGGAACGTGTGAAAGTTGCTTATGACCTGCTGGTAAACGGTGAAGGCAAGGTGGCTTCCGACATGGTTCAGGCTATGCAGGAGTCTTACGATGAAGGTGTAACCGATGAGTTCATCAAGCCGATTGTAAACGCCGATTGCGACGGTACGATCAAGGAAGGTGATGTGGTTATTTTCTTCAACTACCGCAACGACCGCGCCAAGGAATTGACTATCGTCCTGACTCAGCAGGATATGCCGGAGCAGGGCATGCACACTATTCCTAACTTGCAGTACTATTGCATGACTCCGTATGACGCTTCTTTCAAGGGAGTACATATACTTTTCGATAAGGAGAATGTGCAGAATACATTGGGCGAATACTTGGCTGCCAACGGTAAGACGCAGCTTCATATTGCTGAAACGGAGAAGTATGCTCACGTGACATTCTTCTTCAACGGTGGTCGTGAAACTCCGTACGATGCGGAAGAGCGCATCCTCGTTCCGTCTCCGAAAGTTGCCACATACGACCTGAAGCCTGAAATGAGCGCTTACGAAGTGAAAGACAAGCTGGTTGAGGCTATCAACACCAAGAAATTCGATTTCATCGTGGTGAACTATGCCAACGGTGATATGGTGGGTCACACCGGTATCTACGAAGCCATTGAGAAAGCCGTAAAAGCTATTGACGAATGTGTGAAAGATACGGTTGAAGCTGCCAAAGCCAATGATTATGAAGTAATCATCATTGCCGACCATGGTAATGCCGACCACGCCCTGAACGAGGACGGCACGCCGAATACGGCTCACTCCTTGAATCCCGTTCCGTTTGTTTATGTAACGGAAAATAAGGATGCTAAGGTGGAGAACGGTGTATTGGCGGATGTCGCTCCTTCCATCCTGCATATCTTGGGCATGAAGCAACCGGCTGAAATGACTGGTAAGGATTTGATAAAGTAAGTATTATTAGCATATTGAGGGGCGTGGGTTATTAACTAATCCACGCCTTTTTGCTCTTTTACACATTTAAGAAAGTTATGATACAGATAGACGACGTGGTGGTAAGCCTGGACGTGCTGCGTGAGAAGTTTCTTTGCAATCTGGAGGCTTGCAAGGGAGAATGTTGCATTGAGGGAGATGCCGGCGCCCCGGTGGAATTTGAGGAGATAGAGAAGCTGGAGGAGGTGCTCCCTGTGATTTGGGATGAGCTCTCTGCTGAAGCGCGGGCTGTGATAGAGGCGCAGGGTGTGGTGTACACAGACGAAGAAGGCGATCTGGTGACGTCCATTGTTAATAATAAGGATTGTGTGTTCACTTGTTATGACGAGAAAGGTTGTTGCTATTGCGCCATTGAGAAGGCTTTTCGTGAGGGTAAGACAGACTTTTATAAACCGGTCTCCTGTCATCTTTATCCCATACGGATAGGCGATTACGGGCCTTATAAGGCAGTGAACTATCATCGTTGGGATGTCTGCAAGGCGGCTGTGCTATTGGGACGGAAAGAGGATGTTCCTGTATATAAGTTCTTGAAGGAGCCGCTGATACGTAAATTCGGCGAAGAATGGTATGCTGAGCTGGAATTGGCGGCGGGGGAGATGAAAAAACAAGGAATGTTATAAGAGAAAAGCTCCGGTCAACAGGTATTTCCTGTCCGTCCGGAGCTTCTTCGTTGTAAGATGTGAGGTTGGTTAATAAAAACGTTATTCAATGATTAATCATTAACCAAACGCTAATGATTAATCACTGTTCTTATGCATCGATATTTGCATACGTTGCATTCTTTTCGATGAAATCGCGGCGCGGGCCTACATCTTCACCCATCAACATGGAGAATGTGTAGTCGGCTTCGGCTGCATTTTCAAGGTGTACTTGTTTCAGCATGCGGTTTTCCGGGTTCATGGTTGTTTCCCACAATTGTTCCGGGTTCATTTCACCCAAACCTTTGTAACGCTGGGTATGAATGGCATTTTCCGAACCGCCGCCATAGGTGTCGATAAACTTCTGACGTTGTTGGTCTGTCCAGCAGTACTCTTTCACTTTACCCTTTGTGCAGAGGTAGAGAGGGGGAGTGGCGATGTACAGATAGCCCTGTTGTATCACCTGCGGGAAGTAGCGGAAGAAGAGCGTCATGATCAGCGTGTCGATGTGCGAACCATCGACGTCGGCATCGGTCATGATGATTACCTTCTTGTAACGCAGCTTGTCTATGTTTGCCTCTTTGCTGTCTTCGCCGTCCACACCGAAACGGATGCCCAGTGCCTGAATGATATTGTTTACTTCGTCGCTCTCGAAGGCTTTGTGCCACATGGCTTTCTCCACATTCAGAATCTTACCGCGGAGCGGGAGGATGGCTTGGAAAGTACGGTTACGTCCTTGTTTGGCAGAACCGCCGGCGGAGTCACCCTCGACGAGGAATAATTCACATTCTTCGGGGTCCTTGCTGGAGCAGTCGGCCAGTTTGCCCGGCATGCCGCCGCCCGACATCGGAGACTTGCGTTGTACGGACTCACGTGCCTTGCGTGCAGCCACACGTGCCTGTGCCGCTAATATCACTTTGTCTACAATCATTTTGGACTCTTTGGGATGCTCCTCCAGATAGTAGGAGAGTGCTTCGCCCACAGCCTGGTCTACGGCTCCCATCACCTCGTTGTTTCCGAGTTTTGTTTTGGTCTGCCCTTCAAATTGCGGTTCGGCCACTTTGATGGAGATTACTGCGGTCAGGCCTTCGCGGAAGTCATCACCCGAAATCTCTACTTTGGCCTTTTCCAGCATCTTGTTGTCCTCGGCGTATTTCTTCAACGTACGGGTAAGCGCACGACGGAAACCTGCCAAGTGGGTACCGCCTTCGATTGTATTGATATTGTTTACGTAAGAGTGGATGTTCTCGTTGTAGGAAGTGTTGTACATGATGGCCACCTCCACCGGTGTGCCCTGTTTCTCGGTGTTAATGTAGATGACATCGTTCACCAGATGTTCGCGGGAGGAGTCGATATAGCGCACGAATTCTTTCAAGCCTTCTACGGAGTAGAAAATCTCTTGTTTGTAGTTCCCGTCTTCTTCTTTTACGCGAAGGTCGGTCAGCGTGATTTTGATTCCGGCGTTCAGGTAAGCCAGCTCACGCATGCGGGTAGCCAGAATGTCGTAGTTGTAGACCGTTTCGGTGAAAATCGTATCATCCGGCCAGAACTGTTGGCGTGTACCTGTAATTTCGGTAACGCCGACTTCCTTTACAGAATATAGCGGGTGTCCGCATTCGTATTCCTGCTGATAGATTTTTCCGTTGCGGAAAACCTGTGTGGTCATGTGCGTAGACAGTGCATTTACGCAAGATACGCCGACGCCATGCAGACCGCCGGAAACTTTGTAAGAGCCCTTGTCGAATTTACCACCGGCATGTAATACGGTCATAACAACTTCGAGAGCCGATTTCTGTTCTTTTTCATGAAAATCTACCGGAATACCGCGTCCGTTATCCTGTACGGTAATGGAGTTGTCTTCGTTGATAGTAACTTCGATGTGGTCGCAATAACCGGCGAGCGCTTCATCAATAGAGTTGTCCACAACTTCGTAAACCAAGTGATGAAGTCCTTTGATACTAATGTCGCCGATATACATGGCAGGACGCTTACGTACAGCTTCCAAACCCTCCAATACCTGGATGTTACTGGCCGAGTAATTGTTTTCGCCGTTTATCTTTTCTTCTTCAGTCATAATCTAATTTCTCTTATTGTAATAACAAAGCAAAAATAGTGAAAATCCCTGATATATCATGCCAACGCTTTGATAAATTTGGGCCGTTTACAGCTTTTTAGCACCATGAAGAGATGTCTTGGAGAGGTGGTACGGGAGTGGTGCGTATGCAGAAAAGGCCGGACTAAAAAGTCCAGCCTCTCATATCTTTTAAACTTATCAGCTTAACCGAGTTTGTTGATGTAAAGCGCCAACTTAGACTTCAAGTTGTTTGCTTTGTTCTGATGGATTACGTTAGTCTTAGCTAATTTATCCAACATTTTGGTGATACCAGGATACATAGCTGTTGCTTCAGCTTTGTCTGTGGTAGCGCGAAGCTTGCGAACAGCATTTCTCATGGTCTTGCCATAGTATCTGTTGTGAAGTCTTCTTGTCTCTTCTTGTCTGATTCTCTTCAGTGATGATTTATGATTTGCCATCTCGACTAATCTTTATTTAATTCGTTTATTTTTTTAATTGTAGCCCGTGGGGGAATCGAACCCCCCTTTCAAGAATGAAAATCTTGCGTCCTAACCGATAGACGAACGGGCCATCCTGTGTGAGCATTTCTGCTCTTGCATCCGACTTTCCTTTCGTTTGCGGTTGCAAAGGTAGAAACTATTTTTGAATTAGCAAACATTTCAGATGAAAAATTTGCATGATTTCTTCCGGAATATCTCTTTTTGGGGATTTTAATTATTGATAATCAGTAATGTAAGTGCGTTTCATTTTTTCATCTTTTATGGTCGTTTCTTGATTACTCTTCTTTAATTTCCGTAGTTTCGTTCTTTTTTTGTAGCTTTGTTAGCCGGATTGAAACTTGATAAAGGACGGAAATGTTACAGAAAACACAGGGAATTGTATTGCATTCATTGAAGTATAAGGATACTTCCATCATCGTAGACATCTATACCGAGGTGTCCGGACGGGCTTCTTTTCTGGTGCCGGTGTCCCGTTCGCGCAAGGCTGCGGTGAAATCGGTGCTGTTCCAGCCTTTGTCTTTGGTGGAGCTTGAAGCTGATTTTCGTCCGAATACCACTATATATAAGGTGAAAGAGGCAAAGTCGTTTTATCCTTTTACCTCGATTCCCTATGATCCTTATAAGTCTGCCATTGCTTTGTTCTTGTCGGAGTTTTTGTATCGTGCTTTGCGTGAGGAGGCCGAAAACCGTCCTTTGTTTGCATATTTGCAACATTCCATTGTCTGGCTGGACGAGTGTGGCAGCGGTTTTGCCAATTTTCATCTGGTCTTTTTGATGCGCCTGTCGCGCTTTCTCGGATTGTATCCTAACTTGGAAGATTATCACAGCGGTGACTGTTTCGATTTGCAGAATGCTTGTTTCACTCCGTTGCGCCCACAGCTACATTCTGATTTTATAGGACCGGAAGAGGCGTCGCGATTGACGATGCTGATGCGTATGAACTATGAAACAATGCATCTCTTTGATATGAATCGTACGGAACGTGCGCGTTGCCTGACGATTATGAATGAGTATTATCGTCTGCACTTGCCCGATTTTCCGGTATTGAAGTCTTTGGAAGTTTTGAAAGAACTGTTCGATTGAGTTTGGCTCTGCGGCAATTTCCCGTTGCCACGCAGGGCGTGTGACAGATAAAACACATAACTTTTATCTGTCACACGTATCTGTCACAAGATATGTTGTTGGCAATCAGTTTCATGCCTCATCATTTGTGACGGCATGACGGATAAATCAGAAATAAACTTTCTTTCGTAGTGGGAATTTGCAGGTTGATGATTGGCAGTGGATGATGCAGCAATAAGAAGCCGTACTTCAAGCACCTCCTTTTGGGATGGAGAAGAGCTTGAAGTACGGCTTTATACCTATGCGGTGGAACCGGGCAGGGGCTTATCCCAGCAGTTCTTTCACTTTAGCTGAAATGGCACGTCCTTCGGCAAGTCCGGCAAGTTTCTTGCTGGCTACACCCATTACCTTACCCATATCCTTGCCGCTGGTGGCTCCTACTTCGGCAATGATTGCTTTCAGGGCGGCTTCCAGTTCTTCGGGAGTCATCTGTTTGGGCAGGTAGGCTTCCATGACTTTCACTTGTGCCAACTCTGCATCGGCAAGGTCCTGACGTCCTTGTTGCACATAAATCTCGGCGGCATCCTTACCTTGCTTTGTCAGCTTCTGAATAATTTTCAGAGCATCGGCATCGGTCAGAGTATCATTGGCTCCCGGAGCTGTTTTGGCTTCAAGGAATACTTTCTTCACGTTTCTCAAAGTGTCCAGGGCTACTTTGTCTTTAGCCTTCATTGCGTTTTTAATGTCTTCGCTGACTTTTTCAAATAAATCCATCTTATTATTTCTATTTATAATTTACTATTTCCGGGTGGGGGGCTGAACTGCCGGCGGTTTAGAAGGTGATTATACCGTTACCGCTGTTTTCAGCTTCCCGCGCTTCCTCGGTGGCGAGTATTCCGGCTTCTTCCGCCTTGAGCTTGATTGCTGCCAGGGTGCTCTTGTCGCGCTGGTAGGTAGGAGAGTTTTCTACCATACTGATGAGGTCGGCATTGTCGAGGTCTTCGGGGTTGAAGATGTAGATATGCCGGCGGCGCAGGCGTTGATACTTGGTGTTGGCATCCTTGCCGTAGTAGGTCTCGCGGCGCGAACGTCTTTGCTCTTCCTCTTCTTCCAGCTCGGCGAGGCGCTTCTGCTCTTCTGCGGTACGCTGGGTGATGCGCTCGTCCATCTCCTTCATGTGGATATCCTGGATGCCGAAACCGGTGGCAAGTAGGGTGATCTTGACGCTTTGTTCCAGCTTGTCGTCGATGGCCATACCGAATTTGGTCTCGAAGTCGCGGCTGAAACGGTTCATAAACTCTTTCACCTCGTCCATTTCGCTCATCATCAGTTTGTGTTGTGAGCTGTATGAAATGTTGAGCAATACTTTCTTGGAATTGAAGATGTCGTTGTTGTTCAGCAACGGAGAATGTTGGGCGTTCTGGATGGCCATGCTTACGCGGTTGTCTCCTTCGCCATAGCCTGTACTCATGATGGCCACGCCGCCGTCTTTCAATACGGTTTTTACATCGTTGAAGTCGAGGTTGACCTTTCCATGCAGGGTGATGATTTCGGCAATGCTCTTGGCGGCTACCGAAAGGGTGTCGTCTGCTTTGTCGAAAGCGTCGTCTACGGATAGTTCGCTATATATTTCGCTCAGTTTCTCGTTGTTGATAACCAGCAGGGCGTCTACATGCTTGCTGATTTCCTCCACACCGTCCAGTGCTTGGTCTATCTTCTTGTCACCCTCCCAGCGGAACGGAATGGTGACGATGCCGATAGTCAGGATGTCCATTTCTTTGGCGGTTTGTGCAATGATAGGGGCTGCGCCTGTACCGGTGCCGCCACCCATTCCGGCAGTGATGAACACCATTTTAGTACCGTCGTTCAGCATGTTCTTGATGTCCTCAATGCTTTCTTCGGCTGCTTTGCGGGCGCGGGCGGGACGGTTGCCGGCTCCCAAACCCTCTTTGCCGAGTTGCAGCTTCACAGGAACGGGGGAGTCTTTCAACGCCTGGTTGTCTGTGTTGCACAGCACGAATGTTACATCATGTATGCCTTCCCGGTACATGTGGTTGACGGCATTACCGCCACCGCCACCTACACCGATAACTTTGATGATTTTCGGTGAATCGGTCGGAAAATCGAATTGTGCTATATCATCCATGATTATAGAGTTTTTTAATTATTTCATATCATCGTCTGAGAAAATCTCGTTGGAGAGTTTGTTGAAAGTCTTTTCAAACCAGCTGGGACCTTCTTTCTTCTTCCGCTTTCTCTCCTCCTTTTCTTGGCGTTCTTTCTCCCTACGCTCCTTTTCTTCTTTCTCGCGTTGTGCTTTGGCAGCGCGGGCCGCTGCTTCCTGTTCTTTCAGAATTTCGTCATTGCCGAACATGTCAACGGGTTTGGGCGTAGGATTACCGGCGGGTTTCGTTTCCTGCAGGCAGCAGTTTTCATTGCCTGCGGCAAGAAGTGCCAGCAGTGTGTTCTGCATGCCGTCTTTGCTTAGCACGTCGCTGAAACCATGAATCGTGTTATGAACAAAGCGCATGGTTTTTATCTTCTCCATTTTGCTTTGTTTGCGGAAAGCATCTTCGATGTTCTTCAGGTTTGCCCCGCCACCGGTAAACACTACTCCGGAGAAGAGTTTGTCCTCGTAGCCGGAGAGTTGCAGCTGGTTCCATACGTTGGCAAGGATTTCCTCGGTGCGGGCTTCGACGATGTTGTTCAGTGTGGCCAGTTCAATGGCGCGTCCGTCGTCCAGCGTACATACGGCGGGTGTCTCGGTGTCTTCCTCTTCTTCGTAGAGGGCGTTGCCGTATTGCAGCTTCAGCTTCTCGGCGTCTTGTTCCTCCATTTGCAGTGACGTGATGTCGTGGGTGATGGTGTTTCCCCCCAGTGGCAGTACGCTCAGGTAGCGGAGGATATTGTTCTTATAGACTGAAATGGTGGTGGTGTCTGCACCGAAGTCCACCAGTGCGCAGCCCGAACGCATCTCGTTTTCCGTCAGTACGGCGTTCGCCAGAGCTATCGGGGCTATGAGCAGGTCGGCTATTTCTACCTTGGCTTGCTCGAAGCTGTGTTCAAGGTTCTTCTTGAGTGAGGCGCGGGCCACGATATTGAGGAACTGTCCTGTGATGTGCTGCCCTGCCACTCCTACCGGGTCGGCTTGGAGGTTGTTGTCTATTTTATATTCTTGAGGGGCCACATCCAGTACGCTCATGTCTGCCAACGGCACTTCGAGGTTCTCATCGCAGATAGAGTCTACCAGTTCTTGTGAGATGATATCCTCCTCTTCCAGTGTGCGACTCACTGCATTTTTCACTGTGCGCAATGACTGTCCGCCGATGCCTACATATACTTTGGCAATGGAGTTGTTCAGCTGGCCTTCCAGCTTATTGATGATAGAAGTCAATGCCTGTGCTGTCTTATCGATGTTGTAGATGACGCCCTTATGGATGAATGAGGATGCATCTTCACGTGCATAAGCCAACACCTGAATACTTCCGTCGCTGTTCTTCTTTCCCGCGATACCGGAAATCTTGGAAGAACTCAACTCAATAGCGGCGATGAAATCTGTTGTTGCCATATCTGTTTATTTATAGTTTTACTATTTACTAATTTTACTGTTTGCTATTGCCTTTTCGTGCAGATTATCTGGTTACCGAATTCAACGCTGATACGGGAATATTTGTTCCAGCCTACCTTGTTTAATCCTTTTTCGTAGAATGTCTTTACCCGTTTCAGCTTCCGTTCGAAGTCGTCCAGCTTGCCGAGGTAGATGATGTGATCGCCTACACGCGGCACTAACTCTATGTTTCTGCCCGGCAATACATGAATCTGTTCGATTTGTGCGTTCCAAAACGAATTCTTTTGCAAAAATACACCAAACTTATATAAATCCCTCATGGCAAACGACTTTTCTACGTTTCCGGTCACAATAGCCCGGTGTGCAACGCACTTTGCATCGGGCGGCATCACTGTTCCTTTGTTGTCCAGATAGTAGTTTTCGCCATTGGCGCTCATTATCCGCAGGATAGGAATGCGTTGGGTCACCTCGATGCATAGTTTGCCGCTTGGCGTCTTGTAACACTCCACTTCATCGATGAGAGGATGTTTGGAAAGTGCCTGTTCTAAGGGCTTGGCGTGGATGCGGTCTATGTTTTTACCTATGGGGCTGATGCCTTTCTTTTCCAGCATAGCGGTTACTTCTTTCTTCGTGATGAAACCGGCGTATACTGTGTCTTTGATAAGCAGCTCCACATCGTGGCATACTTGTCCGGCCGGCTTTCGGTTGAAAGCGGTAATGGCTACTACCAGATAGGTAAGGACAAGCAACAGGACGATAGAAAGTAAAATCCGTTTAATCATAGACTTGTTTACTATTTGCTTTGTTGTTCAAGCAATTGGGTTATGGAAGGCACATAGTTATCCAAATCACCGGCTCCCAGCACAATCAATACTTCGACCGACTTCTTTGAAAGCAGGTTCAGGATATCTTCCTTTGGGCAGATACACTTCTCGATGCCCGGACGCAGGTTGTCATATATAAGCCGGCTGCTGACACCGGGAATCGGTTGCTCGCGGGCAGGATAGATTTCCGTCAGAATAACCTCATCCAACAGTGAGAGGCTGTCTGCAAAGTCTTTGTAGAAGTCTCTGGTGCGGGTATAGAGGTGGGGCTGGAAGATAGCGGTTATCTTCTTATCTTGGTAAAGCTCGCGGACGGACTTCACGCTTTGTGCGATTTCGGCCGGATGATGCGCGTAGTCGCTGAGGAATACGAGCCGGCTGGTTTTTATCTTGAAGTCGAAACGGCGGTCCACTCCGCGGAAACTTGCCATTCCTTGTTTGATTTCCTCGTCGGTCACTCCGTTCAGATGTGCGAGCGCCATGGCAGCTACGCCGTTCTCTATGTTGATGCCGATAGGTACGCCGAGCCGGATGTCATTGATGCGTGTATCCGGAGCCACGAAGTCGATGAAGATTTCGCCGTTTCCGATGCGGATATTCTCTGCATGGAAATCGCCTTCATCGCGGGAGTAGGTGTATACCCTTACACCCGGCTGCACGTCGGGTTGCAAGGCAAGGCCTTTACGGATAATCAATGCGCCTCCCGGCTGGATGAGGGTAGTATAGTGACGGAAACTTTCCAGATAGGCTTCGCGTGTACCATATATGTCCAGGTGGTCGGGATCGGTGGCTGTGATGACACTCATATAGGGAGAAAGCCAGTGGAATGAACGGTCGAACTCATCGGCCTCAATCACCGTATACGGGCTGGCCTGGGACAAGAGCAGGTTTGTTCCGTAATTTTTGGAGATACCGCCGAGAAAAGCCGTACAACCTATATGCGACTGGTGGAATAGGTGTGCTGCCATTGTACTCGTGGTGGTTTTGCCATGAGTGCCGGCAACGCAAAGTCCCTTGCTGCTGCGGGTAATCGTGCCTAATACTTGGGAGCGTTTCTGTATCTCAAAACCCTTCTCGTGGAAGTAGGCCAGTTCGGCATGTTCCTGAGGTATGGCGGGGGTATATACTACTAATGTCGTTTCCTTCTCCTTGCAATTCGCCGGAATGAGGTTGATGTTTTCCTCGTAATGTATTTGTGCACCTTCTGCAATCAGATGCCCGGTCAGCTCGCTTGGCGTACGGTCATATCCTGCCACAAACTTGCCTTTGGAGAGGAAATAACGTATCAGTGCGCTCATGCCGATGCCGCCGGCGCCGACGAAATAAACGGATTTTATGGTTTCTATATTCATGTACTTGTTATTTAATAAGTTTCAGTACCTCTTTGGCAATGACCGTTGCCGAGTCGGGTAATGCCAGTTTGGCTATGTTGTTGCTCAAGGCTTTCAGCTTCTCGTTGTCTTTCACTGTTTCCAGCGCTACGGACAGCAGCTTCTCTTTGGCTTCCGCATCTTTTACGTAGATAGCGGCATCCTTGTCAACAAGGGCCAGTGCGTTTTTGGTTTGGTGGTCTTCTGCCACATTGGGCGACGGTACCAGAATCACCGGCTTGTGCAGCAGGCAGAATTCCGAAATGGAACCGGCGCCGGCACGGGAGATTACCAAGTCGGCGGCAGCGTAGGCATTCGCCATGTCCTTGATGAAATCTGTCACATAAAGGTTGGGAAGGGCGCTGATGTGTGGGTGGTGCACCGCCTCACCGGTTGTTGTGGTGATTGCGTCCCTTACCTGTTCGATATATATTTTACCGGTTTGCCAAATGAACTGTATGTCGGGGTTCTTCCGGATGATGTCCAAACCTGCGGTTAAAGTCTGGTTGATGGTTCGTGCACCAAGACTGCCGCCCAGTATGAGGATTGTTTTTTTGGCGGGGTCTAAGTCTAAATAGCGTACGGCTTCTTCGCGGGAAATGGAATGGCCGAGCAGGTTCTGGCGGACAGGATTGCCGGTCATAATGATTTTCTCTGCGGGGAAGAACTTCTCCATGCCTTCGTAGGCGACGCATATCTTGCAGGCTTTCTTGGCAAGCAGCTTGTTGGTGACGCCGGCATAGGAGTTCTGCTCCTGTATCAAGGTGGGCACTCCCATCATTCCTGCCGTTTTCAGGGTAGGACCGCTGGCATAGCCGCCTACACCTACTGCCACCTGTGGGCGGAACTGTTTGATAATGTTGCGTGCTTTCCATTGGCTGCGTGCCAGCTTCACCAATACGGCAAAGTTCTTCCACAGGTGTTTGCGGTCGAAACCCGCTACGGGCAGACCGATAATCTTATAACCGGCATCGGGCACACGTTGCATTTCCATGCGCCCCTCCGCACCTACGAACAGAATTTCCGCATCGGGACGCAATTCTTTGATTGCGTTGGCAATGGATACAGCCGGGAAAATATGCCCTCCTGTACCACCGCCGCTGATGATAATGCGCGGTTTGTTGTTCTTCGTTTCCATATCTGAGTGTATATCTACTTGCTACTAATAACTAATTTTAATATTATTCAAATTCAGCATCGCTGTTCAGCATTTTGGCTGTCGGTTCTGCGGCGCTTTGCGCTTCACTGTAAGTGCTTTCGTCTCCGTTATCGGTTTCTATCTGCATGGTGGGCAAGGCGTCGTGTTCACTCTGTTCTTCCAACTTGGCTGTATATCGGCTGACGCTCAGTATCATACCGATATAGGCGCAGTTAATCAAAGTGGAAGTACCTCCCTTGCTGATAAGCGGTAACGGTTGCCCCGTAACAGGAGCCAATCCCACAGCCACCATCATATTGAAGACGGCCTGCGATACCAGCAACAGGGCTATGCCGATGATGAGGAAGGCAGGGAAAGTTCGGTCGCACTTCTTGGCAATGCGTCCCACACGTATCAGCAGGCAGATGTAAAGGAATACCACTATGACTCCTCCCACCAGTCCGAGCTCTTCAATGATAATGGCAAAGATGAAATCGGAAAATGCCTGGCTCAGGAAGTCGCGCTGTACGGAATTGCCGGGGCCTTTGCCGACAACATTACTGGTGGCAACGGCGATGCGTGCATGGGCTATCTGCGCGTCTTTGTCTATATCGAATTTCGCAGCGGGAACCTCCTCGTCATTTGTGAACTTCTCGATACGGGCACGCCACGTGTCGAACCGGTGCAGGAAAGGTATGTCGCTGTTCTTCGTCATCAGGAGGAAGGTGACGGCGATGACGCCTACCGATGTCAGACCGCCGATTAATACCAATAGTTTTTTTGCGGAAACACGTCCTATGAACATCATCAGGAAAACCACTCCAAACAGCAATGCCGCTGTGGATAAGTTTTCCGGGGCGATGAGCAGGCAGATGGCTCCGGTTATTATCATGATCCTTTTAAATGCCTTTGGATGGGCTCCGTCTTCGTCTTGCCCCTTGGAAAGGATGAAGGCTGTGACAATGATAACCGCCATTTTTGCAATCTCCGAAGGTTGGAACTGTATGCCCATGAATGTCATCCAGCGCGCCGCACCATTGATGCGTTCCATCATCATGACCAGCACCAACAGTATGGCAGAAGCCGGTAGCAGAAAGACGGGAAACACCTGGAACCATTTGTAGGGAATGTTGTGCATGAGAACCACAATTACAGCACCCACCATTAGGATAATGCTGTGCTGGGTGATAGGCCCCCAGTGGTCGCCACTCTTGTAAGTGAGCGTACTGGCAGCACTGAACACTTCCGTAATGGAGATGAGACAGAGGAAGAGGAAAATTATCCAGATTACTTTGTCTCCTTTGAATATGCTTTTTAATAAATCCATTTATAATTCTCTTACGTATTTCTTGAATTGATCGCCCCGGTCTTCATAACTCTTGAAGAGGTCGAACGAAGCGCAGCAAGGACTTAACAATACGGTCTCACCCTTCTTGGCCAATTGGAAAGCAGCTTCCACTGCATCTTTCATGCCTGTTTGCACGTCGGCCACAGGAAGCCCGAAGCGGTCGAAGAACTCATGCAACTTCTCATTGTGCAGTCCCAAATAGATTAAAGCCGAACATTTGGTACGTACCAGTTCTTCTATTTCGGTATAATCGTTTCCTTTGTCTTTGCCACCGAGAATGAGGACGGTCTTGGTGGTCATGCTTTGTAAAGCATACCAGCAGGAATTGACGTTGGTTGCCTTGGAATCGTTGATGAACTGGATGCCGCGCACTGTCGCCACCTTTTCAAGGCGGTGTTCCACCCCTTTGAAATCGGACAAGGCTTTGCGGATATCTTCTTTTTTGATACCGGCAAGGTTGGCGGAGATACCGGCAGCCAGTGAGTTATACAGGTTGTGGGTGCCATGTAGCGCAAGTTCCTCTTGTTCCATGTTGAAAGCGATAGGCTCGTTGATTTCCACTTCTCCGTCTTCCACATAGGCGATGGCGCCGTCCTCTTTTACGGCGGCGAAAGGATAGGGATGCGCTTTTAAGCCATGCTTCTCCAGTTCTCTGCGGATGATAGGGTCGTCGTTCCAGTAAATGAAAGCGTCTTCCGGTGTCTGGTTCTGCGTGATGCGGAATTTCGCATCTACATATTTCTGCATGCAGTGGTCGTATCGGTCCAGATGATCGGGAGTGATATTCATGAGGACAGCGATGTTGGCGCGAAACTTATACATGTTGTCCAACTGGAAGGAACTCAGTTCTATGACATAATAATCATGCTTTTCCATGGCTACTTGTAGGGCAAGGCTGTTGCCGATGTTTCCTGCCAGTCCCACGTTCAGTCCCGCACTCTTGAAGATATGATAAATGAGCGAAGTGGTGGTAGTCTTACCGTTGGAGCCGGTGATACAAATCATCTTGGCGTCTGTATAACGTCCGGCAAACTCTATTTCGGAGATGATAGGAATGCCTTTTTCTTTTAATTTTAGAATAAGCGGAGCGTCATTGGGGATGCCGGGACTTTTCACCACTTCATCGGCGTTGAGTATCAGTTCTTCAGTGTGTTGCCCTTCTTCCCAGACAATGCCATGCTTGTCCAACAGTTCCTTGTATTTGTCTTTGATGGCGGACATATCGGATACGAATGTGTCGAAACCTTTTACTTTGGCGAGTACGGCAGCTCCCGCACCACTCTCGCCAGCTCCTAAAACTACAATTCTACTCATATATTATTATAATTAAGAATGGAGAATGATGAATGAAGAATTCAGCTGCGTATTGTTGCGCTGTATCGGTAATTCTTCATTTTTCATTCATAATTCTTCATTGGGTTGTTATCTTATCTTTAACGTTATAATTGTTATTGCTGCCAATACAATGGTTACAATCCAGAAACGGACGGTAATCTTTGATTCATGGAACAGCTGCGTCGGTTGTGTAAATACCACTTTGCAACCGGGCTCTATCAGGTTCATGCCGGTACGGAAGTGGTCGTGTATCGGCGTCCGTTTGAAGAGACGCTGTTTAACTCCTTTTCGTTTACCGGCTTTATAATATACCCGTTGCAGTATCACCGACAGGTTCTCTACGAGGAATATCCCGCAGAGAATAGGTATCAGCAGTTCTTTGTGGATGATGATGGCATATACGGCAATGATACCGCCGATGGTCAGGCTGCCCGTATCACCCATGAATACTTGTGCCGGATAAGCGTTGTACCAAAGGAAGCCGATCATCGCACCGATGAAGGCGCAAATGAAGATTACCAGTTCTTCCGATCCTGGGATATACATGATATTCAGATAGCCGGCATATTCGATGTGGCTGGATACGTATGCCAGTATACCCAGCGTCAGACCGATAATGGCGGAGTTGCCTGCTGCCATGCCGTCCATGCCGTCGTTCAGGTTGGCGCCGTTGGAGACGGCGGTTACCACGAAAATCGTAACGAACACGAACAGTATCCAGCCGGCTGTTTGTGCATGTTCTCCCATGAAGGAGACAAGGTCTGCATAGTCCAGGTTATTGCTTTTGAAAAAAGGAATGGTGGTCTGTGTAGCCTTGATTTCTTTGGCAGCATGTACTACTTCAATGCCTTGCCCCGGATTTTCCACTTCAATATTCTCACGAATGACAACCTGCGGGCTGAGGTATAGCGTAAGGCCTACAATCAGTCCAAGACCTACCTGGCCGATGATTTTGAATTTGCCATGCAGCCCTTCTTTGTCTTTTTTGAATATCTTGATGTAGTCGTCTGCAAATCCCAATGAGCCTAACCAGACAGTGGTGATAAGCATCAGAATCATATAGATATTGTTCAGCTTGCCCAGCAACAGACAGGGAATCAGGATGGAAAAAATAATGATTACTCCGCCCATACTCGGCACTCCTACCTTGTTTACTCCGAACGGGTCGATATTGGCATCCCGTTGCGTCTCGGTGATTTGCTTGCGTTTTAATAGATTAATAAACTTATCACCCCATATGCTCGAAATGAGCAATGCCAGGATGATAGCCATTAACGCTCTGAAAGATGTGTAGCCGAACATGCCCGCACCGGGGAAGTCGTATTTGTCTAACCATTGAAATAAGTAGTATAACATGTCTTTTTCAGTTCTGAGTTATGAATTAATGAATTGCCGGCATGATGTATGCCGAGCAAACAGCATGACATGCTTCTTTGAAATTCATGATTCATGGTTCTCAATTCATAATTTCTTTAATAATTTCTTTATCGTCGAAATGATGCTTCACTCCTTTTATCTCCTGATAGTTTTCATGTCCTTTGCCGGCAATGAGGATGACATCTCCCGGTTGTGCCAGCATATAGGCGGTTTTTATTGCTTCTTTTCTATCGGTAATGCTGATTGTCTTTTGCATATCATCCTTGTCCAGTCCGGCCAGCATATCATTGATGATGTCCTGCGGTTCTTCAAATCGCGGGTTGTCGGAAGTGATGATGACGCGGTCGCTCAGGCGGGCAGATTCCTTGGCCATGATGGGGCGCTTTCCTTTGTCGCGGTTGCCGCCGGCGCCGACTACGGTAATCACTTTCCCTTTGCCTTCCAGCACATCGTGAATGGCATTCAGCACGTTGACCAAAGCGTCCGGAGTGTGTGCATAGTCCACAATGGCAGTAATGCCTTTGGGAGAGCGGATAGAGTCGAACCTTCCGGCTACCGGGTGCAGAGTGCTGAGAGCTATGAGGACATCTTCTTCTTTCTTGCCCAACAATACGGCTGCGCCGAATACGGCGAGAAGATTGTAGGCATTGAACTTGCCGATGAAACGTACGGCCAGCTCACGATTGTTGAAGTCAAGCAGCATGCCTTCAAAATGAGACTCCAATATCTTACCCTTGAAGTCACTCAGGCTTCTTAAGGAGTAGGTATATACTCGCGAACGTGTATTTTGAGTCATGACCAAGCCGTTCTTGTCGTCAAGGTTGGTAAGGCTGAAAGCATTTTTCGGCATATCATCGAAGAATTTCTTCTTAGCCTTGAGGTAGTTCTCGACAGTCTTATGGTAATCCAAGTGGTCGCGCGTGAGGTTGGTGAAGATGCCGCCGGCAAACTTCAGCCCGCTGATGCGTTGCTGCGCAATGGAGTGGGAGCTGACTTCCATAAATGCGTATTTGCAACCGGAATCGGCCATTTCGCCCAACAGGCGGTTGAGGGTGATCGGATCAGGGGTGGTATGTTCGGTCGGTATGGCCCGGTCGTCGATGTAGTTGCATACGGTGGAAATTAGTCCGACTTTATATCCGAAATGGCGGAATGTATTATATAATAAGGTAGCAATGGTTGTTTTGCCATTGGTGCCTGTCACGCCCACCAACTCCATTTTGGAGGTGGGATCGCCGTAGAAAGCGGTAGCAACCTTGCCAACTGCATTTTCGCTGTCTTTTACTTGGATATACGTAATGTTGGGGGTAGGTTCTTCCGGCATGTCCTCGCAGAGCACAGCTATGGCGCCCTTTTCGATAGCTGCCGGGATGTATGCGTGCCCGTCGGTCTGCGTGCCGCGCATCGCCATGAACAGATGTCCGGCTGCAACTAAACGGGAGTCGATGTTTACTCCTGTTATGTCTTTCTCCGTACTACCGGTGACTTGTACCGGTTGTATCGTTTTTAATAGTTCGCTTAATTTCATACCTTATTATATATAATGTATATTCTATAATTAATGTAACGTCAGGCTTATCGTCTGTCCCCTGACAAGTCTGCTGCCACCCGGAATGGACTGGCTTCTTACTTTGCCGACGCCGTTGAGGCGCACCCTCAGTCCTTTTCGTTCCAGCAGGTAAACGGCATCTTTGGCTCCCATGCCTACTACGCTGGGCACTATGCCGGCGGAGCTCTTCTGGTTTTGCAGGATGACGGCAGACGGGGCAGCCTGGCTGTGTCCCCATAGTTCTTGTCCTTTTTTTGCCTCAAACTGTTTCTGTACCGGGACATCCAGGGCATCGAGCACGTATAACGCTTCGTTCATCTCTCCGGCTTTTACCGTAGGAATCACGTTCGTGGTGCTGTCTATCGCACTGCGTATGTCAAATCTTAAATTCTTGGCATATACTCTTTCGGCAATCTTGCTGAATACGCTACCCGCCATTAAGCCTCCTGATGCCGGAAGTCCGGGTTTTTGTATGGAGACAATGCAGCTGTATTTGGGCGCCTCGGCCGGGAAGTATCCGCAGAAGCTGACAAGATAGTTCACCCGCCCCGCCTTATATCCGGCGGCACCCTGGGAAATCTGTGCAGTACCCGTTTTGCCGGCTACGGCAAACTGCTTGCTTCCGGCAGGTTTTGCCAATCCTTCGGAGACCACCTTATGCAGGATTTCCCGTATTTGTGTCAGCGTGTGGTCTGAACAGATTTTGGGATTGATGACTTCCGTTGGGAACTCATGGACAACTTCGCCGTCCTTCACTGCTGCTTTCACGAACTTGGGGCGCACCATTGTGCCGTTATTGGCAATGGCGTTGTAGAAGGTCAGGATATTGAGCGGCGGCACCTGCGTTTCGTAGCCGATACTCATCCAGGGCAGGGTGGTCTTGGAGAAATAACGTTCTTTAGGGCCACGTATGTTGGGCTTGCCTTCTCCGGCTATTTGCAGGTGGAGCGGGCGGTCTATGCCGATGCGCTTCAGGCCGTCCACAAACTTCTGCGGATTGTCGCCGTAATGTTTGTCGATGAGATGCGAAACGCCGATGCTGGATGATACTTCCAGGATGCGCGTAACGTTGATCTTGCCATATCCGCCCCGGTGCCAGTTGTGGTCTTTCATTGCGCGGCCATGCATCATCATGATGCCGTTTCCTGTATCGACTTCTGTGTCGGGAGTGATCTTTCCGTCCTCCAGTGCCACCATGATAGAGGCGGTCTTGAAGGTGGAGCCCGGTTCCAGCATGTCGCTGATGGCGTTGTTGCGCATTTCGTAATACTTTCCGTCGCCCGCTTTCATCATATTGACGATTGCCTTTACCTCTCCGGTCTGCACCTCCATCAGTACGGCGACGCCTACATTGGCGTTGATTTCCTTCAGTTTGTCTATCAATGCCTTTTCACAAATGTCCTGCATGCCCACGTCGATGGTGGAGATGATGTCGCAACCGTCTACGGGAGCGATGTCCACTATGTTCAGGTATTTGTTCATCACCTTCTGGCGGTGGGTAATGCCGTCGCGTCCTTTCAGCAGGGTGTCAAAGGCAAGCTCAATGCCGTTCTTTGCCCCTTGTGCCGTATCGGCGTAGAGGTCGCCCAATGTACGGGCTGCCAAAGAACCGAAAGGTTTTTTACGCTGGTTGTAAGTCTGCTCGTGGAAGCCGCCCTTGTATTTGTTCAGGTTGAACACCGGCAGCCGCTTGGCTTCTTTGTACTGGATGTAAGAGATGCGTTTGGGATAGATCAGGTAGTTGCGGCTTCCCTTTTTGCGCCCTTTCAGCAGGTGCCTCTTGAATTCGGCGGCGCTCTTATCCGGGAATATCCGGTGCAGTCCCTCGCAGATTTCACCCAGGTGGTTCATAAGCATGGTGTCTTTCTTCTGACCGCCTGCTTTGAAGTCCATGTAAATGCGGTACTCCGGTAAGGAACTTGCCATCAGTTTGCCGTCGGATGAAAGAATATTGCCCCGGTTGGGCTTGACGGTGACGTTCTCCTTCACAAAGCGGTCGGCGACATCTTGCCAGTACTGCCGTTCGGCAAACATGATGACGGTACCTTTTACGATAATAGCCACTCCTATCAGTCCCATGACAAGGACTACGAAGAAGTAACGTGTCATTATATTTTTCTTGTTTACTGCCAAGGCTTTTTTAATTTACTGTTTTAACGAATTACAATTTACTATTTGGGGGTTTATGATTTACTAAATTGTCGCTTACGATTTACTAAATCGTTGCTTGCAATTTACTAAATCTTGTTTGCCCCTGTTCTTTGCTCTCATTTGATTAAATACGGCGGATTGGTCGAAGTCTGCAAATCGCTTTCTTTTGTTGCGATATATTCCTCGATGCGCGATTGACGGCTGCGTTCCATTAATTCGGAGCTGCGTGTCAGGGCGTCGTACTTAATATCTATCAGTTCTTTCTTGAGTTTGTCTATCTCTATCATTTGTTGCTGACAGGCATAGCGGTTGTGGATGTAGAACAGAATAAGAACCATGATGAGAACAAGCAGTCTGGTCTGGCGGCGGAAGAAGTCCGTAGCCAGAATGTCGCCGCCGATAATGTTCTTTAGCGAGGTGCGTCTTTTCACTTTTTCACCTTTCTGTCCTTCCTGTTTATAATCTGTTTCGTTCATCACCCTATTGCTTTATCACTTTTTCATTTTCATTTATTTCTCAATCTTCTCCGCAATCCTCAGTTTGGCGCTTCTTGAGCGTGGGTTACGTTCTATTTCCGTTTCGTCCGGAACGATAACCTTGTTGTTGACCAAGCGGAAAGGCGTCTGTACGTTCCCGAAGAAGTCTTTTTCGGCTTTACCTTCTATGTTCCCGGTCTTCATAATGTTTTTCACCATGCGGTCTTCCAAAGAATGGTAGGTGATTACCACCAGTCGGCCGCCGGGCTTTAATGCTTCCGTAGCGGCATATAGCATCTCTTTCAGTGCTTCCATTTCCCGGTTGACTTCAATGCGCAATGCCTGAAATACTTTTGCGAGTTCTTTCTTTTCTCTTTCCCGTCCGAAGAGGGGCTTGATGATGTCCAGAAAATCTCCGATCGTACTGATCTGCCGGGTGGCGCGCGCTTTGACTATGACGGATGCCAGCTTGCGGCTGTTCTTTAGTTCCCCGTACAAATAGAAGATATCGGCAAGGCGTTCTTCCTCGTAGGTGTTCACAATATCGGCGGCGGTGCATCCGGCGCGTTTGTTCATACGCATATCGAGCATACCGTCGAAACGGAAAGAAAATCCCCGTTCGCTGTCGTCGAAATGGTGCGACGACACGCCAAGATCGGCGAGTATGGCATCCACCTGCTCAATGCCATGATAGCGCAGGAAGTTATGCAGATAACGGAAGTTGCTGCGTACAAATGTAAAGTGCGGGTCATTCACAATGTTCTGTTCCGCATCTTCGTCCTGGTCGAACCCCAGCAGCCTTCCGCCTTCACCCAGCCGGGACAGTATCTCGCGTGAATGGCCTCCTCCGCCGAAGGTCATGTCCACATACGTTCCGTCGGGGCGTATATTCATTCCGTCAACACTCGGCATCAGCAGTACCGGAATATGATATGTCGTTTCTTCTTTCATCGTTCATCGCTAATACGTTAATCACTAATCATCCCACTCTCTCCCAAGATGTCTTGCAAGGCTTCGCTGAATTCTTCGGGGTTCATGAAAGGTTGTTCGGCCTTTTCTTTCGCCCAGATTTCAATCGTGTTGTCCACGCCGATGAAGCGTACGTCGCTTTGTATGCCTGCCATTTGCAGGTAGCGTTTGGGCAACAGGATGCGTCCGTTCCCGTCGGGAACCATGATTTCAGCATCACTCACAAACTGTCGGAAGATTTGTTGGTGTTTCGCATTCCATTTGTTCAGCCGCTGCCGAAGTTGGTTCTGCGTGGCGAACCAGACACTTTCCGGATAGAGCACCAGACAGTCTTGGAATACATCTTTACGCAACACGAGCCTTTCCTCGGAGGCAGCTTGCAACTGCTTCCGGAAGCCGGCAGGGATAAATACGCGTCCCTTTGCATCGGTCTTAGCTTCGATATTGCCTAAAAAACGTATCATTTTTCACCTTATTATAATAAGTGACGGTAAAAATACACATTTCCCCACAATTCCCCACAATGTTTTAACTAAAATCTTACTTAGAAGTTTTCAACAGCTTGTTGATTACTTATTTTGTTGGAAATGAACATGCTGTCAAGACGCTTTGACCGGTGGGGGAATTGGGACGGTTGAATCGTTTTTCCGGGACAAAAAAATCCCATGAGGCGAATGGATTTACCTCATGGGATGAATTTATGTGGTTTTATGTAGATGCCGATTAAACAAAATCCTTCAATTCCTGTTGTAGTTTTTGGCGGGTGAAGAATATGCGGCTCTTTACTGTTCCTAACGGAAGTCCCAGTTTTTCGGCTATCTCGCGGTATTTGAAACCGGAAACGTGCATGGAGAACGGGACTTTATATTCGCGTGGCAATGAATTGACAATGCGGTGCATCTCTTTCAGGTCGTATGCGCTTTCCGTACACTCAAAAGCGTTGTCGCGCGGAAGATTCAGATGGTAAAGATTGTCTGTCTGGTCTACAAATGTCTGGTCGCGCACCACTTTACGGTAGTTGTTGATAAAGATGTTGCGCATGATAGTATATATCCAACCTTTGAAATTAGTATCGGGCATGTATTTATCTTCATTATCCAAAGCTTTGAGCGATGTTTCTTGAAGAAGGTCGTTTGCTTCTTCTCGGTCGGAGGTGAGCTTGTATGCGAAGCGTAATAAGTCGTTTTGAACCCCAACCAGGTCTTTTTTAAATGTAATACTGTTCATAATGTGCTTTGTTAAATGATTACTTGTTCGTTTAGCTTTTCAGCTTTGCAAGTTTACGAAAGTTCCGGCTTCTCGGCGGGCGGTTTTCAAGCAATCTTTGGGGGAAAATCTATCAATTGATAGATTTTAGGTGCTATTTGATAGATTTTGGGTGTAGTTTTCTATCGAATATTTGCATTTAATTAAAAAGATGCGTTAATTTTGCGCAATCATTTCATCATAAGAAGAATGGCTGACGACTCTTTATTTTTGATTGACATTGATCGGATTCTTCGGGAAAAAGCTCCGAAGCATGTAAAGTATATCCCTAAGTTTGTCGTGTCTTACTTGAAGCGCATCGTTCATCAGGATGAATTGAATGTCTTTCTGAAAGAGTCGAAAGATAAGGTAGGGGTGGAATTCTTGCAGGCTTGTCTGGAGTTTCTGGATGCCAAGCTAATAGTGAAAGGTGAGGAGAACCTGCCCAAAGACGGTCTTTACACATTTGTTTCCAATCATCCTTTGGGCGGTCAGGACGGAGTGGCATTGGGTTATGTGCTTGGAACCTACTACGGTGGAAAGGTGAAATACATGGTAAATGACCTGCTTATGAACCTGCATGGCCTGGCTCCTCTCTGTATCCCTATTAATAAGACCGGTAAGCAGGCCAAGGATTTTCCGAAAATGGTAGAGGCCGGGTTCGCGTCGGACGATCAGCTTATCATGTTTCCCGCCGGGCTTTGTTCGCGTCGCCAGAATGGCGTCATCCGCGATTTGGATTGGAAAAAGGCGTTTATAGTGAAGAGTGTGGAGGCGCATCGTGATGTGGTGCCTATCCATTTTGAAGGACGTAATTCCAATTTCTTTTACAACTTGGCAAACCTCTGTAAAGTGTTGGGCATCAAGTTTAATATTGCTATGCTTTATCTGGCGGATGAGATGTTGAAGAACCGCCATAAAACATTTACCATTACAATAGGCAAGCCCATTCCCTGGCAAACATTCGATAAGACGAAGACACCTGCCCAATGGGCTCAGTATGTAAAAGATATCGTGTATAAATTATAAATTGAAAATTAAAATAGAAGACCGGGAGTTGATACGGAGGACATTTATTCTCAACTCTCAATTCTCAATTAAAGTAATATGGAAGATATAATTGCACCGATCAGCAAAGAATTGCTGAAAGCGGAGTTGACGGAAGACAAACGCTTGCGCATGACGAACAAGAGTAATAATCAGATATACATTATTACTGCTCAGGATTCACCCAATACGATGAAAGAAATCGGGCGTCTGCGTGAAATTGCATTTCGGGCTGCCGGTGGCGGAACGGGCATGTCGATGGATATTGATGAATACGATATCATGGACAATCCCTATAAGCAGTTGATTGTCTGGAATCCGGAAGCAGAGGAGATATTAGGCGGTTACCGTTATATTCTCGGTACGGATGTACGTTTCGACGAGCATGGTGCACCGATTCTGGCTACTGCACACATGTTTAACTTCTCCGATAAGTTTCTGAAGGAATATCTTCCCACTACCATTGAGTTGGGGCGTTCGTTCGTAACGCTCGAATATCAGTCCACCCGCCGCGACAGCAAAGGCCTGTTTGCGCTGGATAATCTGTGGGACGGTTTGGGTGCGTTAACGGTGGTTATGCCCAATGTGAAATATTTCTTCGGAAAGGTCACCATGTATCCCAGCTATATACGCAAAGGGCGTGACATGATCCTTTATTTTCTGAAGAAGCATTTTGCGGACAAAGACAGCCTGATTACTCCGATGAAACCGCTGCAATTGGAAGCTGACGAGAAGGAACTGGCAGCTTTGTTCTGTAAGGATACATTTAAGGAAGACTACAAGATTCTTAATGGTGAGGTGCGTAAATTGGGGTATAACATCCCGCCATTGGTAAATGCATATATGAGCCTTAGCCCGACCATGCGTATGTTCGGTACGGCTATTAATTACGGTTTCGGTGATGTGGAAGAAACCGGTATTTTAATCGCCGTTGATGAGATTCTGGCAGAGAAGCGCATCCGGCATATACAGTCGTTTATAGAGAACGAGCCGGATGCATGTAATCTGACTTCCGGGGCGAATAAGATATTCTTTCCGAGCAGATAACCGCATTTTATACTGCCGGCAGACTGTTTCCGTTGATTTTCCGGTAGAGGTCGAGCGCAAAGACGTCCGTCATGCCTGAGATATAGTCCAATACCGCCTGTATTCTTTCATACAGCGCGGTTGCTTTCATGTTATATTGGCCGGATACGCGGTTGATGAGCAACTGCGAATATGTTTTTTCCGGTGAGCACACTGCATCGATCATCAGCTCAAGCAGGGTGCTGATGATGCGGAAACCGGCAAGTTCTATGTCCAGTACGTCGCGTGAGCGGTAGATTTTCTTGAAAGAGACCTCGGCGCAGTGCTTGTAGGCAGCAGCAGGCTGTTCCGAAATATGCTTGATGAGGCTGCCTTCAAATTCCCCTTCTAAAATCCGGGCTTCATTATTGAGGAACGCTTGGGTGCATTCGCCGATGAGCAGTCCGATGACAGACGAGCGCAGATAGGCTATCTGTTCGTTGGTGTCGCTTACAATCTTGAAAGTGTCGAGTATGTGTGCCTTGCGTTCGTCGGGGAAGTAGGACAATAGCAGTTCCTGTGTTTCCTGCGTAGTCAGGATTTTCAGTTTATGCGCATCTTCAATGTCCATCATCTGGTAGCAGATATCATCTGCCGCCTCCACCAGATAAACGAGCGGGTGGCGGGCATACTTCAGCGGAGAATCGTGCAGCTTCTTCATGCCCAGTTCTTCGGCTATCCGCCGGAAGCTGTTTTCTTCGGTTGTGAAGAATCCGAACTTGGACTTTTCTCCGGCCAAACTCGATGAAAAGGGATATTTTACGATGCTGGCAAGTGTGGAATAGGTCAGGACGAAGCCGCCTTTGCGACGCCCTTCAAACCGGTGGGTAAGCAGGCGGAAGGCATTTGCATTTCCTTCAAAGTGTGTCAGGTCTTCCCATTGCGCCGGGGTCAGCTGTTCTCCGTTGGGCTGTTTTTCTTTCAATGCCATGCCCTTTCCTTCCGAAAAGAAGGTGGAGATGGCGCGTTCGCCGGAGTGGCCGAAGGGTGGATTTCCCAGATCATGGGCGAGGCAGGCGGCGGAAACGATAGAGCCGATTTCCGGCAGGTAGGAGCTTTGCAAGTCGGGACGGCGCTCAAGGATGGCTTTGGCTACATCGTTGCCCAACGAACGGCCCACACAGGATACCTCCAGACTATGTGTCAGCCGGTTGTGGACAAATATGCTTCCGGGCAAGGGGAACACTTGCGTTTTGTTCTGCAATCTCCGGAAAGGGGCAGAGAAGATAAGGCGGTCGTAATCCCGCTGAAATTCGGAACGGTTCTCGTGGCGTTCTTTGTGAAATTCTTCCAGGCCGAATCGCTTGGCAGATATGAGGGTATTCCAGTCCATGACGATAATTATATTAATTGGTGATGTGAGCCACTTGTCGGGTTATAGCTCATTTCTTTCCGGTAATGAGTCCGGTCCGACTCCTGATTCGCATTAATAACAGATTATTTAACTGCAAATGTATCATTATTTTGCTTCAAAATCACTATTTTCGCCCTCTATAATGAAAGAAGCCCTGTTGTAGAGTAGACTTAGCAGGTCTTTTTTGTAATAGTAATCTTAATTAATCCGTAATTAACGCCATGACTGTCCAAATTATAAATAAGTCAAAACATCCGTTGCCTGCGTATGCCACCGAGCTGTCTGCCGGAATGGATATTCGTGCCAATCTTTCCGAGCCGATGGTGCTGGAACCGTTGCAGCGCTGCTTGGTTCCTACCGGCCTGTATATTGCTTTGCCCGCAGGGTTTGAGGCGCAGATCCGTCCCCGTAGCGGGTTGGCCATCAAGAAAGGAATTTCGGTGCTCAACTCTCCGGGTACCATCGACGCCGACTATCGCGGTGAGATTTGCATTATCCTCGTGAACCTTTCTTCGGAAAGATTTGTGATTGAGGATGGAGAGCGGATAGCCCAAATGGTAATAGCCCGTCATGAGCAAGCCGTATGGCAGGAAGTGGATGTGCTGGACGAAACGGAGCGCGGTTCCGGCGGCTTTGGGCATACGGGCGTGTAGTTGGTGATGAGTTATAAGTGATTAATGATTGGTGATTAACGGAAGTTTACTTATACCATCTGATTTTACATAGATAATGAGCATATTCAAGAACAAGAAAACAGGACTATTTTTATTGGTGGCAGGCTTCTTGCTTGTTTCCTGCGGGACGTCCCGTAAGCAGGCAAAGGCATTATCGGCAAAGCCTGTGGCCGAACTCACTCCGGAGCAGCAGCGCAAGTACGATTATTTTTTTCTGGAAGCATCCCGCCTGAAGATACAAAAAGATTATGACGCGGCTTTCGACTTGCTGCAGCACTGCCTGACAATCAATCCGAATGCTTCGTCGGCTCTGTATGAGCTGGCGCAATATTATCTGTTCCTGAAACAAGCGCCTCAGGGACAGGCGGCGTTGGAGAAGGCGGTGGAAAATGATCCGGATAATTACTGGTACAGTCAAGGGTTGGCGAACCTCTACCAGCAGCAGGATGAAAAGGAGAAGGCGGTGCGGTTGCTGGAAGATATGTCTGTACGTTTCACCGACAAGCTGGATCCTCTATACGCCCTGTTGGATATTTACAATCGGCAGGAGCAATACGATAAGGTGATTGCCACGCTGAACCGGATTGAAGGGAAGATGGGCAAAAGTGAGCAGTTGAGTATGGAGAAGTTCCGTATTTACCTGCAAATGAAAGACAATAAGAATGCTTTCCATGAGATAGAGAGCTTGGTTGCGGAGTATCCGATGGACACCCGCTATCAGGTTGTGCTGGGTGATGTCTATATGCAGAACGGGAAGAAAGACGAAGCATACGGCATATACCGTAAGGTATTGGATGCAGAGCCGGATAACGCAATGGCTATGTATTCGCTTGCCTCCTATTATGAAGCCACCGGGCAGAAAGAGCTCTATCAGCGGCAGTTGGACACATTGCTGCTCAACAAGAAAGTGCCTTCGGAAACGAAGATGAATGTAATGCGGCAGTTTGTGGTGCAGAATGAGCAGGATGGCAGGGACAGTACGCGGGTCATCAGCCTTTTCGACCGTATTCTGGAACAAGAGCCGGACGATGCCGGGATACCGATGTTGTATGCCCAGTACCTCCTTTCCAAGGGGATGAACAAGGAAGCGTTGCCCGTATTGCGCCGGGTGTTGGCAATCGACCCCACCAATACGGCTGCACGTATGATGTTGTTGGGTGAGGCTGTCAAGAAAGAAAATTACGGTGACGTCATCGAGCTGTGCGAAGCCGGCGTTGAGACCAATCCTGAAATGCTGGAGTTTTATTTCTATTTGGCCATTGCCTATAATCAGGCCGAACGGACCGATGATGTGATTGCGGTCTGCCGGAAAGCGTTGTCGCACACCACAGACGAGAGCAAGAAAGAGGTTGTTTCGGACTTCTATTCCATTTTGGGCGATGCCTACCATACGAAAGATTTGAATACGGAAGCCTATGCCGCTTATGATTCGGCGTTGGTGTACAACCCCTCCAATATCGGTGCGTTGAACAACTACGCTTATTACCTGTCCGTCGAGCGCCGCAATCTGGATAAAGCGGAGGAGATGAGCTATAAGACGGTGAAGGCCGAACCCGATAACGCCACTTATCTGGACACCTACGCTTGGATTCTGTTCGAGAAAGGCAATTATGCCGAAGCCCGCCTGTATATAGACGACGCCATGAAGAATGACGGCGGCAAGAGCGACGTAATTGTGGAACACTGTGGCGACATCTATTATATGACGGGTGATGTGGACAAAGCTTTGGAATACTGGAAGCAGGCATTGGAGATAGGCAGCAAGTCCAAAACCCTGAAGCAGAAGATTCGGCAAAAGAAGTATATCGGTGATAAGTAACGACGTATATGTCGGTGATCAATAAAAAGTGATAAGACGATGAAACAAGTAAAATCCAATAGTAAGATACTGCTCTTTCTCCTTTTCTTCCTCTGTTGTCTGACGGGGTGTAAGATTTCCCGTAAGGCGGAGACGTCCAAATTGCCTGAGAGCGCCCGTTACCTGTCTTCTAAAGTACGGTTGACGATTCCTTCCAAAGACGCTGTTTTCACCGTAAACGGCACGATGAAGCTGATAAGCGGCGAGCGGATGCAGCTCTCGTTCTTGATGCCTATCATACGTACGGAAGTGGCGCGCATGGAGGTGACGCCCGAAGAGATATTGCTGGTGGACCGTATGGGCAAACGCTATGTGCGGGCTACCCGTAAGGAACTGAAGGATGTATTGCCGAAGAAGGCGGATTTTGCCCATTTGGAGAAGATCCTGTTCGATGCTTCCAAGCCCAAAGGAAAGAGGGAGCTGACAGGGAAGGAGTTGGGTATTCCTTCTTTGGAGAAAGGCAGGGTGGAGTTGTCCGGCTTTTCCTACGGTCCGTTTTCCCTGACGCCCACTGAGTTGTCTTCGAAATATACGGAAGTCGAGTTAAGTGAAATATTAGAAATGCTGATGAGCTTATGAGACGTTTGCTTTGTATTTTTATAAGTTGTTTCTGTCTGGTTTTTCCGCTTCTTGCACAGTCCAACAGGCTGATTAAGGAGCTGGAGAGCAAGCGCGGTGCTTTGCAAAAGCAGATTACCGAGTCGGAGACACTTCTGAAAACTACAAAGAAGACCGTAAGCAGCCAGTTGAATGGGCTTGCCGCCCTGACGGGGCAGATAGAAGAGCGTAAGCGCTACATCCTCACCATCAATAAGGATGTGGAGGCGATAGACCGCGAACTGTCATCGCTGGAGCGTCAGTTGGGGCAGTTGCAGCGTGATTTGAAGGACAAGAAAAGGAAATACGACTCTTCTGTCCAATACCTTTATAAGAACCGCTCCATTGAGGAGAAGCTGATGTTTATTTTCTCTGCCCAAAGTCTGGCGCAAACTTATCGCCGCTTGCGCTATGTGCGCGAGTATGCCACCTATCAGCGTTTGCAGGGTGAGGAGATACTGAAAAAGCAGGAACAGGTGAATAAGAAGAAAGCGGAACTCAGGCAGGTGCGCGCTGCAAAAGCCGATCTGCTGAAGGAGCGTGAATCTGAGAAGATGAAGCTGGAAAAGCAGGAGAAGGAGAAACGTACGCTTGTCACCAGCTTGCAGAAGAAGCAGCGCGGTTTGCAAAACGAGATTGCCAAAAAACGCCGCGAAGCCAATCAGCTCAATGCGCGCATCGACCGCCTCATTGCCGAAGAGATAGAGAAAGCCCGCAAACGTGCGGCGGAGGAGGCCCGTCGCGAAGCTGCCGCACGCAAGAAGGACGGTGCGAAGACGGATAAGTCGGCTACGGCTTCCGGTGCATCCAAAACAAAGGTTGCTCCTTTGGAGACTTATACCATGAGCAAGGCCGACCGCGAGTTGTCCGGCGATTTTGCCAATAACCGCGGTAAGCTGCCTATGCCCATCAGCGGGGCTTACATCATAACCAGCCATTACGGGCAGTATGCGGTGGAAGGGTTGCGCAACGTCAAGCTGGACAATAAAGGCATCGACATTCAAGGAAGGCCGGGAGCACAGGCCCGCGCCATTTTCAACGGTAAGGTGGCGGCCGTATTCAAGCTGAACGGGTTGTTCAATATCCTTATCCGCCATGGGGCATATATTTCCGTCTATTGCAACCTCTCTTCCGCTTTGGTGAAGCAGGGCGACACAGTCACCACCAAGCAGGCCATCGGGCAGGTATTCTCCGACGGAGCCGACGGTGGACGCACTGTACTCCACTTCCAGTTGCGCCGGGAAAAGGAGAAACTGAATCCCGAACCCTGGCTGAACAGATAAATTCTTTCTTTCCGTTTCCCTTAGCAGAACATTTTGTTTCAGTCTATCGGAGCTTTTCTGTTTTTCTGCATTTGATATTTGGTTTCGGTGGGTTTGGACAAAATGCCCGGCCGGACGGAACAGCTGTTTAGATAATTACGGATGTCATATATATATATTAAGGTAATTCGTACCTAAAGTAATCAAATGTTGTATTATGGATTTTAAAACAATGAAGTATGAGACAGAAAAGTTTGACCGACTTCATGAATGAAGTCATTAAAGATTTGTGCGAGCAGGGCCGTTTTGCTACGGCCCATGTCTACAAGTACGCTTTGCGCTCCTTTACGGAGTTTGTGGGCGGAGGTTCCATTTATTTCGGTGCGTTCAGCAAGCGTTCGTTGCGCCGCTTCCAGACCTATATGGAGGAGCGGCAGCTCAGTTACAACACCATTTCCACCTACCTCCGCTCGTTGCGTGCGGTCTACAACAGTGCGGTGGATGCCGACTTGGTGAGGGGAGAGTTCCGCCTGTTTGCCGGACTGAAAACCGGGGTGGCTTCGGAACGTAAGCTGGCGGTTACGGCGTTGCAGATGCAGAAGCTGCTCAAGCAGCCTTTGTCTGCCGGAGCGCTCAAGGCTTCCGCTGTCCGCCTGTCCGGTGCGTCCGGTTCGGATGATTTTCTGGCACGCATGCAGAAGGCCCGCGACTGCTTCTCGCTGATGCTTTTCTTGCAGGGGATGCCCTACGTGGACCTTACACACCTCCGCAAGTGCGACCTTAACGGCAACCTGCTCACCTGCCGCCGGCGTAAGACGGGTACGGAACTTTGTATTCGTGTCACTCCCGAAGCTATGGCTCTGATAGAACGGTATGGCAACCACGACGAACATTCTCCCTACCTGCTCAACCTGCTTGGCAGCAACCCTGACGGAGAGGAGGATTTCCACCAATACCGGAGCAAACTGCGTGGGCTGAACTATTACCTTTCTTTTCTTCCCTCGCTCTGCGGATTGCATGGCTTGAAGATAAGCTCCTACACCCCGCGCCATACATGGGCCACGCTTGCCAAGTATTGCCAAGTGCCCGAAGAGATTATTTCCGAAGGACTGGGACACTCCTCTCTGGAGGTCACCCGCTCCTATCTGAAAAGTTTTGAAGGGGATGAACTCGCTAAAGCCAACAGAATAATAATTGATTATATTTGGTCCGGGAATAAAACCCTGTGGAATAAGCAGTAATGTGTCTGTTACTCCGTAAGTAACGGAAGTAAAACCGCAGCAAAGATATGAATAATTATATAAAAAACAATATACAAAACATAATCATTTAAAAATAAAAAGGTTTTAAGATGTCTTTCTCTTTCCATACAAGCTAAAACACCGACATATCGCGCCTCTTCGGCCTACGAGAACGCATACGGTTCTCATCTCCATATTTGGATCTGAAAATGGAGACACTGTTTTATATGCCTGCCCCGGCATATTATCATTTATAAATCTTTTGTTGGAGCCTGTAACGCTTTACAGATAGGTTGTTTGTTTTTTACTGTTACTTACGGAGTAACAACCTACAAACAAACAAAATGATATGCTTAAATTACCGGTTCTGACACTGCTGGTTTTCTTTTTGGGGACAATTCATGTCCGGTCCGTTCATGCACAGGAGAATTCTTTATCTCCTCCGGCCTGTTCCCAAACAGTCTATTTCCGTTTCGACAAAGCGGAGGTTGAAAGTGCGTATATGGACAACCGCCACGCCCTGTCCGCTTTGGACAGTCTTTTCTCCGACCCTGTATATGTATGGTCCATCGACTCCATTTATATCCACGCTTATTCTTCACCCGAAGGTAAGAGTGACTACAACCTTGAGCTCTCCCGCCGTCGTTCACAGGCCATGAGCAAATACCTTACGGAACGTTATCCCATGCTGAAACTCGGTTCCCGCATTTCCTGCATTTCAGGTGGTGAGAACTGGGACGGGATGAGGGAAGCGGTGGCGCGCGCTTCCGACTTCAATGAGCGGGAAGAGGTGCTGATGATTATCGACCAAGTGAGCGACCTTGCCCGGCGCGAACAACTGCTGAAACGCCTTAATGCCGGATTGGCATACCGCTATATCAAAGACAACATCCTGCCGCCACTGCGCAATGCAGTGGTATGTGTCATACGGACACGTCGTCCGTTGCCCGACAAACGGCATCCTTCGCTTCCCCCCGTCCGTTCCTTCCCCCTGCATTCGGCCACTGTGCAGCCGCAGTTGCGGGAGGGAGCGGAGACCGTTTCCCCACCGGACGCAAAGCAAGTGCGCCCCGCACGCTATGCCGCCTTCAAAACCAATCTTGCCGCTTGGGCCGCCACCACCGTAAACCTTGCCTATGAGGTGCAGGTGGGCAGGCGCTTTACGCTGGACCTGCCGTTGATGTGGAGTTCGTGGGACATCACCGCGGAGCATGCCTTGCGCGTGATTGCCTTTCAGCCCGAACTCCGCTATTGGTTCTCCTCTGCGGGAAAGGGGCATTTCATCGGGGTGCATGCCCATGCCGCCCGCTACAACCTGAAGTGGAACGCAACGCGTTATCAGGACAACGAGTGCCCCCTGTTCGGGGCGGGCGTGAGCTACGGTTATGCGTTCTCCCTCGGCCCGTCATGGGGCATGGAGCTCAACATCGGAGGAGGCTATGCCCAAACCCGCTACCGCCTGTACAGCAATGTGCCCAACGGCGCATGGCTCGATACCCGCACCCTCCGCTACTGGGGGCTTACCCGCTTGGGAGTGTCATTTATCTATAAACTGCCGCAGCCATGAAAAAACGACTGATACACATATATACTCTCACCATAAGGCTCTGCGCTCCGGCGTTCACGCTGTCCGCCTTGTCCGCGCTTGGGGCGATGCTTGTGCTTCTTGCAGGGTGCATCCACCAGTATCCCGACGACGGGCAGGCGGCGGACGTGACGCTCCGGGTGCAGTTGCTGCCCGAACGCGAACTCATCCTCCTGCCTCCCATCACCAAGGGCGGTGCCGCCGTCCTTCCCGAAGGCTGCCTGCCCCGCGTCACAGTGGAAGCCCGTCCGGCGGACGGGAGCGGTGCGGAAGTGGTGCGGACGGTAACGGCATTGAGTGCCGAAGAGTGGTCGCAACCCCTGATCACCCTTCCCGTTCCCCTGAAACTCAAGGCTGTTCCCTATCGGTTTACCGTATGGGCGGACTATACGCGGGGAGCATCGCTGCCCGATACATACTACAATACGGAGAATTTCCGTTCTGTGTCCCACACGCTTCCGTATGAGGAAGACTACCTGCGGCGCGAGGCCTTTTTCGGCAACGCCTCCGCAGACCTTGCGGGCGAGGAGTGGCGGGACGGCATACAGATAACCGTCAAACGTCCGCTGGCGCACTACCGCATCGTTGCAACCGATGTGCAGGAGTTCCTGAACAAGCAGCAGGCCAACGGCCGTCCCGGTGCGGGCGAATACGAGGTGAACATCATCTACGCGTACTTCCTCGTCACCCATTTGGATGCCGTTACGGGGCAACCGCTCAATTCCGGAGCGGGCTTCAGCTATACCCGCAGCATAAATCTCTCTGAAGATATGACCGAGTGCGAGCTTGCCGCAGACTATATACTGGCGGACGAGCAGGGGTCGGGAGTGACGGTGACGGTGGAGGTTCGGGAAAAAGGCGTCGGGAAAGCTGTACTGAGCCGCAGCTCCGGTCTGGAGATACCTTATCGGAGAGGGCACACCACCACCGTCACAGGCCGTTTCCTCACCGCCGGTAGCGGAGGTGGTGGCGGTAGCAGTAGTGGCGGCATAGATATAGGTATCGACGGAGACTATGATGGAGAGATAAACATAGATGCGAGGAACTAAATATTTACTAATTATAAAAACAACTTTTATGAAAACAAGAAATCTATTAATGAGTCTGATTGCCCTCATGGCAATCTTAATTGCCTCCTGTTCCGAGCAGCAGCCGGGTACGGGAATGGAAGTGGGCGGCACGAAGACCCTCACCTTCCGGCTGACTACGGACGGGCAGGCGCAGACGCGTGCCCCAGCTCCCTCAGTGACAGGACACAAGTTGGAGTACATCCTGCAAGTGCTCGATGCGGGCGGAAGCATTCTGTCCGGATATACGCAGAGAGTAGAGACAGGTACTTTCGATGTGACGCTTCCGTTGGGCGTGGCCTATACCTGCCTGTTCTGGGCGCAATACATCCCCGATGCAGGCGGTGGCAGCGAGTTCTTCGATACCGACGACCTCAAGGCTGTGGCTTTGAAGAAGCCGCTTACTGCCGAGGACCAATGTCAGGCATTCTGTGCTACGGCATCCGTTGCGGCTGCCGACGAAGCGCTGACGCACACCGTTGTCATGAAGCGTGCGGTGGCGCAGGTCAACATCAAGAGCGACACCCAGATGACGGGCTACTCCAAACTGACGGCAGCCTACACCAATGTGCCCAACACGTTCAATGTGCTGGATAATACGGTGACTGACAACACCGGCGGCGTTAGCGGGGATGCTGATTTTGATATAACCAATTTCAGTGCAGCACCCGGTACCGACGGCAAGTACATCTACCAGTCGGCCTACTTCCTTGCCTCTGCCGACGGTGCGGGCAGCATGCTGAATATCGCTCTCAACACATACATCACCGCCGCACCGGGCACTCCATTCAAGACGATAACCGTCAACAACGTACCTACTAAGAAGAATGTGCGGACAAATGTGCTTATGGACTTTGCTGCTACCAGCTCGACATATACCTATACGCTGGACTTTGCGGACTTCGATGCGCCGGATATCAATCGTAAGACTGTAAGCACTTGGGACGGAACATATCCTGCCGTCAATACAGGCGCTACATATAGCGGTGGAGACGGAAGTCAGGCCACCCCTTACATCATTGGTTCTGCAACGGACTTTGCGCAATTTGCAAAAAATACAACAAGTAAAAACTATCGAGATACTTATTTCAAACTGGATGTTGATATTAATCTGAATGATAAGCCTTGGACGCCGACAGGGAACTTTGCCGGTGTTTTTGATGGGCAACATCATAAGATAACCGGTTTGAAAGTAAGTATTGCAGATTATCGTGTGGGATTATTCTCCCAAATCGATGCTCGGTCCGGCCCCAATGCAAGTGTATCCAATCTTCATGTTAGTGGAGATGTTGAGAATACGAAACCATCTGAATATGATTGCGCTGGAGGAATATGCGGTGATAACGCCACAGGAGTAATTGCTAACTGTTCTTTTTCGGGAAGCGTCCGCGGAGTAGGAATAGCGGGTGGAATTGCAGGTGAGTGCAATGGAAAAATTATTTCTTGTAAGAGCACAGCATCCGTTTTCGGCAAATATGCAGGTGGTATTGCCGGGGGGAATAGTTCTGGAAAATACAGTATATATGGATGTTACAATGAGGGAACCATAGAAACAGACGGAGGCAATGCAGGTGGAATATACGGAAAGGATGGTGGTTATGATTTTGATATAAAGGGTTGCTATAATATAGGTACGGTACAAGGTAAGCAGGGTGGAGAGGTTCTCGGAGCCATTACTTCTTCTTCTGCAAGCGGTAGCTCTGTTATGGCTTCATGCTATGTCAGGGAAAAATATGCCATTGCCCATGCTACGGAGGAAACAGTATTCGGTTCCTCTGGCTGGCCTACTTCCACAAACAACACAGTGTGGTACGCCGACCCAAGCAATGACGGTACATACACAGCAGGCTCCGACGGTGTGCCTACCGGCAATTATAAGTTCTGGAAATCCCTCGGCAGTTGGAACGGTGGTACGCCCCAATATCCTAAGCTCTGGTGGGAGGAGTAAGGATGTTTACACTCTTTGCTATCGGTGCGTGGGCTGAATGACAGAAGTTCTTCGGGCAAAAGTTCTTCGGACAGAAGAACAAGAGAACAAAAGAACATAAAGAGCAAAAGAGCAGCAAAGCAAAAGAATAGAGTAACAAACATGTTAGAAATCCTGTCTTTATGAAATATAAGAAAACTTTGCAGGTGCTTATTATCTGTGCTGTCTGTGAATTGTATGCTTTGCTGTTCTCCGCATTGATTTACTCTTGCCGGGGTGAGGGCGGGAGAGCGGAGATGCGGACGGAGATGGAAAATGCCGTAGTGACCGGGAATAAGAGCGATGTTACTGCTGCCTGTCATAAGTGCCGTACCGGGACGTATATGCTAAACGGTTATAAACATAATTCAACTACTGATTCGCATTAGTAATTAAAAATCAACTTTTATGAAAACAAGACACCTATTAATGAGTCTGATTGCCCTCATGGCAATCTTAATTGCCTCCTGTTCCGAGCAGCAGCCGGGTACGGGAATGGAAGCGGGCGGCACGAAGACCCTCACCTTCCGGTTGACTACGGACGGGCAGGCGCAGACGCGTGCCCCAGCTCCCTCAGTGACAGGATACAAGTTGGAGTACATCCTGCAAGTGCTCGATGCGGGCGGAAGCATTCTGCCCGGATATACGCAGAGAGTAGAAACAGGTACTTTCAACGTGACGCTTCCGTTGGGCGTGGCCTATACCTGCCTGTTCTGGGCGCAGTACATCCCCGATACAGGCGGTGACAACGACTTCTTCGATACCGACGACCTCAAGGCTGTGGCTTTGAAGAAGCCGCTTACTGCCGAGGACCAATGTCAGGCATTCTGTGCTACGGCATCCGTTGCGGCTGCCGACGAAGCGCTGACGCAAACCGTTGTCATGAAGCGTGCGGTGGCGCAGGTCAACATCAAGAGCGACACCCAGATGACGGGTTACTCCAAACTGACGGCAGCCTACACCAATGTGCCCAACACGTTCAATGTGCTGGATAATACGGTGACTGACAACACCGGCGGCGTTAACGGGGATGCTAATTTTGATATAACCAATTTCAGTGCAGCACCCGGTGCCGACGGCAAGTACATCTACCAGTCGGCCTACTTCCTTGCCTCTGCCGACGGTGCGGGCAGCATGCTGAATATCGCTCTCGACACATACATCACCGCCGCACCGGGCACTCCATTCAAGACGATAACCGTCAACAACGTACCTACCAAGAAGAATGTGCGGACAAATGTGCTTATGGACTTTGCTGCTACCAGCTCGACATATACCTATACGCTGGACTTTGCGGACTTCGATGCGACGGATATCAACCATAAGACTGTAAGCATTTGGGACGGAACATATCCTGCCGCCAATACAGGCGCTACATTTAGCGGCGGAGACGGAAGTGAGGCCACCCCTTACATCATTGGTTCTGCAACGGACTTTGCGCAATTTGCGGAGAATACGCGTAATAATTTTCAAAACTATGAATATACTTATTTCAAACTGGATGTTGATATTAATCTGAATGATAAGCCTTGGACGCCGACAAAGGAATTTCGCGGTGTTTTTGATGGGCAACATCACAAGATAACCGGTTTGAAAGTAAGTGTCGCAGGTGAAGAAGTGGGATTATTTGGCCAACTATCCAGCACCGGACGTCTATCCAATCTTCATGTCAGTGGAGATGTTGAGAATACGAGTCCAACTACATACTACGCTGCCGGAGGAATATGCGGTGTGCACAGCGGAGTAATTACTAACTGTTCTTTTTCGGGAAGCGTCCGCGGAACAGGAACAGTGGGTGGAATTGCAGCTAAATGCAATGGAAAAATTATTTCTTGTAAGAACACAGCATCCGTTTCCGGTGAAGAAGCAGGTGGTATTGCCGGGCGGGAATCTTCTGCAATTCCCAAGATATATGGATGCTACAATGAAGGAGCCATAGACGGAGCGAATGCAGGTGGAATATTGGGAAAAAATGACGGTTATGGTTGTGAAATAAAAGGATGCTACAATATCGGTGCGATACAAAGTTCGTCGGGAGGGACTTTTGGAGCTATTACTTCTTCTACCGCAGACGGTAGCTCTGTTATGGCTTCATGCTATGTCAAGGAAAAATATGCTGCTGCCCATGTTACGGAGGAAACAGTATTCGGTTCCTCTGACTGGCCTACTTCCACAAACAACACAGTGTGGTACGCCGACCCAAGTAATGACGGTACATACACAGCAGGCTCCGACGGTGTGCCTACCGGCAATTATAAGTTCTGGAAATCCCTCGGCAGTTGGAACGGTGGTACGCCCCAATATCCTAAGCTCTGGTGGGAGGAGTAAGCATGTTCGATGCCAAACATTCAATGAGTGCCACCCCATGATGAAACGTAACTTTATTAAAGTATGCCTTCGGCAAGGCGAGTCACTCAACTGGGAGAACTTCAACAACCGCATCTGCGTGCTGGTGCTTCAAGGCAGTATCGTAGTATTCGGCAGACATGGCAAGATGCTGTTCCGCCTTAATGCGGGTGAGGCAAATGTTTTTGAAGGGACTCCCGAATGCACGGGTACGTCCGTCACCAATGACACAGAAGTGATTATTGTTTAATTATCCGTCACGCCATTGATGGTCGGCATATAGGGCGATGCAATGTTGCAGAGTAGTGAAGCCGATTGTTAAGCGACATACCGGGAGTTTCAATGAAGGGGACCGGGAGTTTCAACCGTTGAAACTCCCGGTTTACCTCAATGAAACTCCCGGTATCCCTTAGGGAAACTGATAGTTTATCCCGTTGAAACTGGAAATGCCCTGCGGGAAAAAGGGAACGAAAACGGGTGAAGCTTAAATCTCCGCCCCGTCCAGCAATTCAAGATACAGCGTAATGGCTTCTTCTATCTCTTTTACAAAGATAAATTCGTCCGCAGTATGTGAACGGCTGCTTTTGCCCGGTCCCATTTTCATGGACGGGAACGGCATCAGTGCCTGGTCGGACAGTGTGGGAGAGCCGAAGGGCACCCGTCCCAAAGCAACGGCCTTCCGCACCAGCGGGTGGTCCGGCGAAACGTGTGAAGAGCCCAGGCGGAACGAGCGGGCTTTGGCTTCGCAGGAGATATGTTTCCGTATCTCGTCGAAAAGCTCCTGATTGGTATAACATTCGTTGCTGCGGATGTCTACGACAAACGTGCAGCGGTCGGGGATGACATTGTGCTGCGTTCCGGCATTTGCCATGGTGACACTCATCTTTACCGGGCCCAAGAAGGGAGATTCTTTCGGGAAGCGGTAGTCGCGAAACCACGCAATGTCGTCCAATACCTTATATATGGCATTGTCTCCTTCATTACGGGCGGCGTGCCCCGAACGTCCGTAGGCAGTGACATCCAGCACCATTAAGCCTTTCTCGGCAATGGCGGGCTGCATCTCGGTGGGCTCACCCACAATGGCGAATTGTATGGGAGGCAGCTGCGGCAATACGGACTCTATCCCGCCCTTGCCCGATACTTCTTCCTCGCAGGAAGCAAGGAAAATCAGGTTGTACGCCTGTGTGGTGCGGCAAAGTTGCAGGAACACCTGCAGCAGGCCGACCACGCTTGCGCCGGCGTCGTTACTTCCCAGACCGTAGATCTTGCCGTTCTCCTCCACTGCGTTGAACGGGGCTTTCCGCCATCCGTTTACGGGCTTCACAGTGTCGATGTGCGAGTTCAGCAGCAGCGTAGGCTTCTGCAGGTCGAACATCGGGCTCAGGCACCATATATTGTTGCCCTTTCTTCCGGTGGCCATTCCCTGCATCTCGATGTAGTTCTGCAGGAAGTCGGCGGCCTGCTCTTCTTCGCGGCTCAAGGAAGGAATGGCTATCAATGATTTGAGCAATCCGGTTGCTTCGGAAACTAAAGTCTGTACGTCGTTTGTCATTGTCGGGATCGGTTATATAATTCATTATTACTCCGCAAACTTACGGATAAATCCTGAAAAAGGAAGATAGTTTCAAATAAAACTAATACCTTTGTACCCATATTTACCAATTTATTAAAGATATGACTTATCATCATTTGTCTGTCATGGTACATCGTCAGGCAGAGAAGTATGGAGACAAAGTAGCCCTTAAATACAGGGACTATGAAACATCACAATGGATACCCATCACTTGGAATAAATTCTCTCAAACAGTACGGCAGGCTGCCAACGCTCTGGTGGCGTTGGGTGTGGAGGAACAACGAAATATCGGTATCTTTTCACAAAATAAACCGGAATGTCTGTTCACCGATTTTGCAGCTTTCGCCAATCGTCTGGTCACTATACCGCTGTATGCCACCAGCTCTTCGGCACAGGCGCAATACATCATTAACGACGCACAGATACGCTTCCTCTTCGTAGGCGAGCAGTTCCAGTATGACGCCGCCTTCAGTGCGTTCGGTTTCTGCCACTCCTTGCAGAAACTGATTATTTTTGACCGCAACGTAGTGCTCGACCCCCGCGACAAGACATCCATCTATTATGATGAGTTCCTCGCATTGGGCAAAGACCTGCCCCATAACAATGTTGTGGAAGAACGTACCGCACGCGCTTCGGACGAGGACCTTGCCAATATCCTTTATACCTCCGGCACCACCGGCGAACCGAAAGGGGTGATGCTGCATCACTTCAACTACCGGGAAGCCATCCGCATCCACGACATCCGCCTGACTGCCATGACGGATAAAGACGTGTCCATGAACTTCCTCCCGCTGACGCATGTGTTTGAGAAGGCTTGGACCTATCTCTGCATCCACCGGGGAGTACAGGTGTGCATCAACCTCCGTCCGGCAGATATCCAGACCACTATCAAGGAAATACGCCCCACGCTGATGTGCAGCGTTCCCCGCTTTTGGGAGAAAGTGTATGCCGGCGTGCAGGAGAAGATAGCGCAGGAGACCGGCTTGCGGAAAGCGATGATGCTGGATGCCATCAAGGTGGGCAAGATGCACAACATTGACTATCTGCGTGTGGGCAAGACACCCCCACTGCTGCTTCACCTGAAGTATAAGTTCTACGAAAAGACCATCTACGCCCTGCTGAAAAAGACGATCGGCATTGAGAACGGAAACTTCTTTCCCACCGCCGGAGCTGCCGTACCCGATGAAATCTGCGAGTTTGTACATTCCGTAGGCATCAATATGATAGTGGGGTACGGGTTGACGGAATCTACCGCCACCGTTTCCTGTTTCCCGGACAAAGGCTATGAGATAGGTTCGGTGGGTACGCTGATGCCCGACGTTGAAGTGAAGATCGGAGAGAACAATGAGATACTGCTCCGGGGCAAAACGATCACCACCGGTTATTACAGGAAGCCCGAAGCCACTGCCGACGCCATTGATAAGGACGGCTGGTTCCACACCGGCGACGCAGGACACCTGAAAGACGGTCATCTGTATCTGACCGAGCGCATCAAAGACCTGTTCAAAACCTCCAACGGCAAGTATGTCTCTCCGCAGGCGTTGGAAACGAAGCTCGCGATAGACCGCTATATAGACCAGATTGCCGTCATTGCCGACCAGCGTAAGTTTGTGTCCGCCCTCATTGTGCCCGTCTATGGCTTTGTGAAGGACTATGCCAAAGAAAAAGGCCTTGAATATAAGGATATGGCCGACCTGCTGCAACACCCCAAAGTGCAGGCGTTGTTTCGTGCACGCATCGATACGCTGCAACAGCAGTTCGCCCACTACGAGCAGGTGAAGCGCTTCACCCTTCTGCCCGAACCTTTCAGCATGGAACGCGGCGAACTGACGAACACGCTGAAGCTGAAACGCTCTGTGGTGGCAACGAATTATAAGGAGCTGATTGATAAGATGTACGAAGAGTAACGCGTTTTTTCGGACTTTTGCACTATCTTTGCGGCTCGAAAAGATAGAATTTGAAGAAAGCATATGATTACCATTGAACAACTGAAGGATATAAAGGAACGTACCGAAGCGTTGAACCGCTATCTGGACATCGAAGGAAAGAAAATACAAGTAGAAGAGGAACAGTTGCGTACGCAAGCTCCGGGCTTTTGGGACGACCAGAAGGCTGCCGAAGCGCAGATGAAGAAAGTGAAAGGCTTGCAGCAATGGATTTCCGGCTACAACGAGGTCAGGATTCTGGCGGACGAACTGCAACTTGCGTTCGACTTCTACAAAGATGAACTGGTGACGGAAGAGGAAGTGGACGAAGCCTATGCCAAAGCGTCTGCCGCCGTAGAAGCCCTTGAACTTAAGAACATGCTTCGCGAAGAGGCCGACCAGATGGACTGTGTGCTGAAAATTAATTCCGGCGCCGGCGGTACGGAGAGCCAGGACTGGGCAAGCATGCTGATGCGTATGTATTTGCGCTATGCCGAGACGCATGGCTATAAGGCCACTATCGCCAACCTGCAGGAAGGCGATGAGGCCGGAATCAAGGCTTGCACCATTGAGATTGCGGGTGATTATGCTTACGGTTATCTGAAAGGCGAGAATGGCGTGCACCGCTTGGTGCGTGTGTCTCCTTACAATGCGCAGGGTAAACGCATGACTTCTTTTGCGTCGGTTTTCGTTACTCCGCTGGTGGACGACACCATTGAAGTGAACATCAATGTAGCCAATATCTCATGGGATACGTTCCGTTCCAGCGGTGCGGGCGGACAGAACGTGAACAAGGTGGAATCGGGCGTGCGTCTGCGCTATCAGTTCAAAGACCCTTATACGGGCGAGGAAGAGGAAATCCTGATTGAGAATACCGAAACGCGCGACCAGCCCAAGAATCGCGAGAATGCAATGCGCCAGCTACGCTCCATCTTGTACGACAAGGAGCTCCAGCACCGCATGGCGGAACAGGCGAAGGTGGAAGCCGGCAAGAAGAAAATCGAATGGGGCTCGCAGATACGCAGCTACGTGTTCGACGACCGCCGCGTGAAGGACCACCGCACCAATTTCCAGACTTCGGACGTAAACGGAGTGATGGACGGCAAGATAGACGGCTTTGTCAAGGCTTACCTCATGGAGTTTGCAGGCGCGGAGAATGCTTGATCCTTTTTAAAGTTAACTTCATTGTTCGGAATAAGTTAACTCTGTTGCGGGTAAGAAGTTAATATCGTATATGCGGGAAGTTAACATCATATAATCAATGATGTTAACTTCCCGCTTTTTTCTTTTATAAATGTTTGCAAACTTCCCGAATTTCTTTTTACTTTGTTTGTCGTTGAACTTTAAACTGTAAAAACACCATGGGAAAGAGCAAAAAGAAAGTAATGCACAGTCGGAAAGAAGAAGAACAGGCCAAGAAAGTGTTGCTGATTATCGGAGTTGTAGCTCTGCTATTGGTAGTCGCCATGCTGGTAGGTTACTCCTTCTTGGGCTAATCGAAGATAGAATATGCCGCAAGAGATAGAACGGAAGTTTCTCGTAGAAGGGGAGTATAAGTCGCAAGCATACGCCCAAAGCCGTATTATTCAGGGCTATATCAGCAGTGCGCGGGGACGGACGGTAAGAGTGCGTATTCGCGACGGGCGGGGCTACCTCACCATTAAGGGAGCATCCGACAGCTCAGGCATCAGCCGCTACGAATGGGAAAAGGAGATCCCTTTGAATGAGGCCAAAGACCTGATGAGGCTGTGCGAGCCGGGCGTCATCGATAAGACCCGTTATCTGGTGCGCAGCGGGCAGCATGTTTTCGAAGTGGACGAGTTCTACGGGGAAAATGAAGGGCTGACGGTTGCCGAAGTAGAGCTTGCCTCTGAGAATGAACCTTTTGAGAAACCGGATTTTATAGGGCGGGAAGTTACGGGAGATATCCGTTATTACAATTCGCAACTGATGAAGCATCCGTTTAAGGAATGGGAGTAAACTAATCGTGCCTTGTAATTGTTCATTCGTATATGGAGAAACTGTACCAACACTTGCCGGAAGAGCTCGTCACTTTTATTCTGGTGACGGTGTTCTCTTTGCTCATAGGCCTTTCCTTGCGGCGCATCAGCCTGAAGCGTGAAGGGGAGACCACCCTCTTCGGTACTGACCGTACATTTACTTTTATCGGTATTCTGGGTTATCTCCTCTATATTCTCGATCCGGTGGACTACCGGCTTTTTATGGGCGGCGGAGCTGTCTTAGGGCTGTTGCTTGCCCTGAACTACTACGTCAAGCAGGCGCAGTTTCATGTGTTCGGGGTGACTACCATTGTCATAGCGCTCATTACGTACTGCATCGCGCCCATTGTCGCCACGCAGCCTTCATGGTTCTATGTCATGGTGATTGTAACGGTATTGCTCTTTACGGAGTTGAAGCACACCTTCACCGAACTGGCGCAGCGGATGAAGAATGATGAAATGATTACGCTTGCCAAGTTCCTTGCCATCAGCGGTATTATTCTTCCGATGTTGCCCAATGACAACCTGATACCGGGCGTTAACCTGACGCCTTACAGCATATGGCTGGCTACGGTGGTTGTTTCCGGCATTTCCTATCTCTCTTATCTGTTGAAGAGATATGTGTTCCGCGAGTCCGGCATTTTGGTCTCCGGCATTGTGGGCGGGTTGTACAGCAGTACCGCCACCATCTCCGTATTGGCACGCAAGAGCCGCAAGGCGCCTGCACAGGAAGCGCCCGAATATGTGGCTGCCATGTTGCTGGCGGTCAGCATGATGTTTCTGCGGTTCCTGATCCTGATAGGGATATTCAGCATAGGAACTTTAGCCGCCGTCTATCCCTACCTGCTGATTATGTCGGCAGTTGCCGCCGGAACAGCCTGGTTTCTACATTCCAAATGGAAGCGTCCGGCCGTATCCGGGACTACCGATGAAGAGGAGGATGGCAGCAACCCGCTGGAGTTTAAGGTGGCGCTTATTTTTGCCGTACTTTTCGTGGTCTTTACAATAGCTACCCATTATACACTGATATATGCCGGAGAGGGTGGGCTCACCTTACTTTCTTTCGTATCCGGTTTCAGTGACATCACTCCGTTCATCCTGAACCTTCTGCAAGGTACGGGCAGCGTGCCCGCTTCGCTGATAACGGCCTGCACCATGCAGGCAATAGTAAGCAATATCGCCGTAAACATGTGTTACGCGCTCTTTTTCTCCGGTAAGCAGAGTCCGTTGCGCTCGTGGATATTGGGCGGCTTCGGCTGCGTCATTGGCGCCAACGTATTTTTGTTGCTCTTCTTCTATTTTCTGTAAATCAATCTGCTTCTGCAAAGGTAAATCCTAATTTTCGTAACCCTTGTTGCACGTCCGGATGGCTCATAAACAGTTTCCAGAGCAGTCCGCTGCGATAGTTCTCGATCATGACGGCTATCGGTCCTTGGTCGATGGCAAGATAGCGCTGCGGATACCAGTTGTCCGTTTCGCTGAAAGCGTCGTAGAAACCGTAAGGGCCGAACACCTTATCGCCCATGCCGTAAAGGTGGCGCATCACTTGCAGCGAATATTCCGGCGTATATACAATGGACGACAGGGCGGCGGTGGGAGAGATGACTCCGCGGTCGTCGCCCTCGTTGGGAGCGTGGGCGGCGTATCCGTCTACGGAGTAGCTGGCGGTCAGCCCCCAACAGTCGGCGCCGAAACCTTTGTAATGTTTGGGGTTACGGATGCAATAGGCGCGGTTCACAAGTGTCAGGTTGCGCATCTCGCCGAAGTAACCGGGACAGTACTCGTCTTTCAGACCGTTAGGGTAAAGTCCGAGGAAAGAATACTGCGCCCAGAACAGCGGCCCGGCTTCTGTGCCCTGATACCGCAGGTGCAGCTCGATGCCTTCTACCTGATGCGGACTGACGATAGCGCCGTTCTGCGCCCATCCCTCGTGGTACACCGCGGCAGGTACGTCATGAGTGGGCGAAGCGGCGGCGAGGATATACATGATGAGACATTCGTTGTAACCATGTACGGGGAAATTCATCTCCCAGCCATATTCGGGACTCCAATGCCAGTAGAGCACATTCTGGTCGCCCTGCCGGTAGAAGTTCCAGTCCACTTCCCGCCACAGCTTGTCGATGCGGGCGGCAAGGGCTTTTTCCTGCGGACTGCCGCCTGCATAGTATTGGTGTACGGCAAGGAGTGCCTGCATGACGAAAGCGGTTTCTACGAGGTCGCCGCCGTTGTCTTTCTGCCCGAAAGGCTTCACCCGCCCCGTATCGCCATACCACCAATGGGGGTAGGCGCCATGAAAGCGGTCGGCGGTTTCGAGGAAGGAGACAATGCGTTCCATACGCGCCAAGCCTTCCTCGCGGGTGACATAGCCCCGGTCGATGCCTGCCAGCACCGCCATGATGCCGAAGCCGCTGCCGCCGGATGTTACTACATTCCGGTCGTTTTCGGGATATACTCCATCCATGTGGATGCGTTCGCGTGCCAGCCCGCTGTTGGGCTCGGCGCCGTCCCAAAAGTAATTGAAAGTCCGGCGTTGTACGGTGTCCAGCAGGGCTTCGTCGGTCAATGTTCCGGATGTGCCGCCGGACTTCTTTGTGCCGCAGGCTCCTACGGAAAACAATAGGAGGAGAAGCGGGATATAAATGTTTACTGATTTCATTCTGTTTGAGTACAATAGTTAATTAAATCGGTTGAAACGGGTCTCTTATTTCAGGGTGATACGTGCCGTCTTGGCAGCCTGACTGCTTCCGCCGATGAAGAGGTCGAATTCTCCCGGTTCGGCCACATGGTTCAGGTCGTAGTCGTAGAAGCGCAGCAGTTCCGGGGTAATCTTGAAAGAGACCGTCTTGCTTTCGCCTGCGCGAAGGAATATTTTCTCGAAGCCTTTCAGTTCGCGTACCGGACGGGTGATGCTCCCCACAAGGTCGCGGATGTACAGTTGCACTACTTCCGAACCGTCGCGCTTTCCGGTGTTGGTGACGGTGACCACGGCGGTGATAGAACCGTTCTGCTCCATTGAAGGGGTACTCAGGGCGATGTCGCTGTATTGGAAGGTGGTGTAGGACAAACCATATCCGAAAGGATACAGCGCGTCGTTGTCCACATCCAGATAGTTGCTGCGGAACTTCTCGAACCATTTGCCGGCTTGTAGCGGGCGTCCGGTGTTCTTATGATTATAGAACAGGGGTATCTGCCCTACATTCTTCGGGAAAGTCATTGTCAGCTTTCCACCGGGGTTGACATCGCCGAACAGGACATCGCCAATGGCATAGGCGGCTTCACTTCCGCCGAACCACACGTTCAGAATGGCGGGAACATGCGCCTGCTCCCAAGTGAGTGTCAGCGGGCGTCCGGTGAAGAGGGTGAGCACTACGGGCTTGCCTGTATTCAGCAAGGCTTCCAGCAGGGAGCGTTGCACGTCGGGAAGGTCGAGGCCGGTGCGGCTGGAGCTCTCGCCGCTCATCTCGGAAGACTCGCCGAGTGCGGCCACGATGACATCTGCACCGGCGGCCACTTTCAGCGCCTCGTCCAATAATTCCTTATCCGTCCGGCTGTCCCGGTTCAGGGAGCGTCCGAACATGGTGGCGCGTTCTTCGTAGGCTGCATCGCCGATGAGGTTGCTGCCTTTGGCGTATGTGATGTTCACTTTGCCGTTCATCATCTCTTTCAGCCCTTCATACAAGGAGGGATAGTCGTTGAGGCGGGCTGCCACGCTCCATGTTCCGGGCATGTTGCTGCGGGTGTTTCCCAGCGGGCCGATAACGGCCACCGTTCCTTCTTTCTTCAGCGGTAGCAGCGGTTCGGGCAATGAGCCCGGATGCCGTTTTACGTTGCCGTTCTTCAGCAGCACGAAGCTCTCGGCGGCAATACGGCGTGCGGCGGCGCGGTGCTCTTTGGTGAAGATGTCGCGGGCGGGCCGGTCCAGGTCGCAGTATTTATAGGGATTGTCAAAGAGTCCCAGTTTATACTTGGCTTCGAGGATGCGGCGGCAAGCTGCGTCGAGGGTTTTCATACTCACCTTGCCCGACATGACGGACTTCTTGAGTGTGCCGGCAAACCCTTCGCTCACCATATCCATATCTATACCTGCATTGAGGGCGCGGGCCGAAACGGTTTGAAGGTCGCCGATGCCATGTTCTATCATTTCGGATATGCCGGTGAAGTCGGTCACTACAAAGCCGTTGAAGCCCCATTGCTTGCGGAGCACATCGGTCATCAGCCATTTGTTGGCTGTGGCGGGCACGCCGTCTATCTCGTTGAAGGAGGCCATTACGCTTCCCACACCTGCCTCTACGGCGGCTTCATAGGGATACATGTATTCGTTGAACATGCGGTTACGGCTCATGTCTACCGTATTGTAGTCACGACCTGCCTCACCTGCCCCATAGAGGGCGAAATGCTTGACGCAGGCAAGGATCTCGTCGTTACGTTTCAGTTGGTCATCGAGGTTGGCTCCCTGATAACCGTAGACCATTGCTTTGGCAATTGCTCCGCCAAGGAAAGGGTCCTCGCCACTGCCCTCGCTGACACGTCCCCAGCGCGGGTCGCGGCTGATGTCCACCATCGGACTGAATGTCCATGAGATGCCGTCGGCACTGGCTTCGACAGCGGCAATGCGCGCGGATTCCTGAATGGCGGCCATATCCCATGTGCAAGAAAGTCCCAAAGGAATAGGGAAGATGGTTTCGTAGCCATGTATCACGTCCATGCCAAAGAGCAGGGGGATGCCCAGCCGGGAGTTTTCCACCGCCAACTTTTGCACGTCGCGTATCTTGGCTACTCCTTTCAGGTTGAAAAGGCCTCCGACGAGCCCGCGCTCAATCTTCTTGGCAACATCGCTGTTCTTGGCTTGTCCGGTAGTGATTTCACCGGTGACGGGAAGGTTCAGCTGGCCGATTTTCTCTTCTACGGTCATTCGCTTTATCAGCGCATCGATAAAGCGGTCCATGTCTTGAGGGGATTTCTGCGCCTGCATCGTGGCAGCGCCCAGAAAGGCGGCTGCCAGCAACAGGCTTGTTCTTCTAAAAAACTTCTTCATGATAGGTTTCTTTGTAATGGTTTCTTTTAATATGCTTTTTGAGCCGGATAATAATTTAGGTTTTAGTAATTAGGATTCTGTACCAGTACCCCGTTCGATTTGTCAATCTCTTCTTGCGGCAACGGCAACAGGGCGTTTTTATCCTGATAATTCTTTCCGGCAGCCTGAAGCACTTCCTTGGCGATGCCCCAGCGTACAAGGTCGTAGAAGCGGTCGGGTTCCAATGCCAGCTCTACGCGGCGTTCATGGCGAATGGCTTCACGCAGTGTGCTCTGGTCGGTAGATGTGACTTTGGGCAGTATGCTGCTGTCCGTACCGCGTGCATGGGCGCGGACCTGTTCCAGATAGTCGATGGCTTCGCCCGGAATGCCTTTTTCATTGGCAGCTTCGGCAGCCATAAGCAATACGTCAGGATAGCGGATAATGCGGATATTTACCCAGAACCCGTCTTTGGTGTATTTCTTACGCAGCTCGGGCGATGTATATGCCTTTTTATTGAAATAGGCGCCCATTGCGGTGGATACGGGAGACTCGCCGTAGGGCTTGTTGGTGTTTTCCGGGGTAACGGGTTCGCTGATGCTCCGGCGGAAATAGAGCAGGGAGGCGTCTTTACGGGGATCGCCGGCTTCGAATGCCTGTCCCACCAGTGTTGTGCCCATGTGCCAGCCCCAGCCAAGATCCCACTCGCCGGCGCCGCGTACGCCTTGCACCTGGCAGAACTGGCTGCCGATGACGTCACTGTTCTTCAAAGCGTCGGTCGATTCGCATTGCAGCTCGAAAACGCTTTCGCCGCAGTTCTCGCCTTCTACGGTAAAGACTTTATCCACCGGGGTGTTCAGGTTGTATATGCCCGACTTGACAACTTTGGTGGAGGCGTCGTACATGTTATCCCAGTCATTGCGCATCATGTAGGTGCGGGCGTGCAGCGAACGGGCGGCTCCCCATGTGATCCGTCCGGTATATTCGGAGGTCCATGTCAGCGGCAGGCATTTCTCGGCCTCGGTCAGGTCTTTGTCTATTTGTTCGTATATCTTGTCGGCAGTGGTCTTGGGCACATTGGCATCGGATGCTTCTTCCACTTTAAAAGTCACCAGAGGCACTTCTCCCCAAGCGCGCACAAGGTTGAAGTAACAATAGGCGCGGAAGAACAGGGCTTCTCCTTTGGTACGCACATTTTCCGGATCGTCTTTGTTTTCGCTGTTTTCCAGATCGTCCAGTATTTCGTTGCATTGGTAGATGATTTTATAGTTCTGCCCCCAGTAGGCGCTGAGCGTACCGTTGGAAGCTGTGTACTGGAAGTCGTCCCACATGGCTGCCTGATCGGCGCCGTCGCCGGCATCGCTTCCCTTTTCGGAGTCCTCGCTGCGCACCATGTGTATCATGAAAGCGGGAATGCCGGCAGTAATGTTGTAACTGCGCATCAGGTAATATACGTTGTACATCTTTCCGCCGATGAGGGCGTTCGGAGCGTCGTCCTCGGTGAACTGTCCCAGCGGGTCGCGATCGAGGAAATCGTTGCAGGATGTCAGGGCAAAGGTGGTGAGCGTGCCTGCTATCAGAGTTAAAATCTTATTTTTCAGTTTCATAATTGTTATTTTTTAGTTCATCGCAGCGGATACCGGGTTGCGCGGCTCTGTGTGCTCTGCGGTGAATTGTTGTTAGAATGTCAGGTTGAATCCGAATGTATAAATGGCAGGCATCGGATAACTGCCGTCGTCTACGCCGAAAGCAATGGCGCTGCCGCCCAGTTCGGGGGTGTATCCGGTGTTGTGCTTCCAGGTCTTCAGGTTCTGAATGTTGACATAGAGCTTCAATGCCTGCATACCGATTCTGGATATGAGGGTCTTGTCGAAGTTATAGGCCAGTTGCACGTTGCGGATGCGGAAGAAACTGCCGTCTTCGATGTAGTATTCGGAATTCAGGTTGTTGATGGTGTGCTTCGTATTCAGCAAGGGTTGGGTGTTGCTTGTGCCCGGCCCATGCCAGCGGTCCATGCGCTGTTCCATGAAGTTGAACTGGCTCCAGTTGTAGTTGTCCCATGTGCGGAATATCTGGTTGCCGCCTTGTCCCATCATGTCGATGCCGAGTTCCCAGTTCTTATAGTTTACGCCGAGGGTGATGCCGTAGGTAACATCCGGGGTGGGGTCGCCTATCATAGTACGGTCGGCAGTGGTGATTTCGCCGTCGCCGTTCACGTCCTTGAATTTCAGGTCGCCCGGTGTGACGGTGGCCAGCGTGTTTTTAGGTGACTTGGCTATTTCTTCGTCTGTCTGGTACACGCCTTCCACTTTGTAGCCGTAGAAGTAACCGATAGGATAGCCGGCCATTGTGTAGCTTTGGCTCTTGTCGCCGGCAATGATTGAGTAACCGTCCTGCACCAAACTCAGCACTTTGTTCTTGATTGTAGTGAGATTGGCGCCCACGTTATATCCCCAGTCACCGATCTGGTCGCGCCAGTTGATGGCAAGTTCCACACCTTTGTTCTCGATGGAGCCGAGGTTGCCGATGCCCGGCACTGTGCCCGAAATGCCCGGTACCTCTGCCAATAAGTCTTTGGTGGTCTTTTTGTAATATACTCCTTCAAAGTGCAGGCGGTTGCGGAAAAAGCTGGCTTCTGCTCCTGCTTCCCAAGCCTCTACTTTCTCCCAACGAAGATTAGGGTTGGGCAGGTAGGATAGCTGGTAGCCGGGATAGATGGCGGACGGCTTGCCGAAGACGGCAGAGTAAGCGTTGGTCAGCAACGGTTCGGCAGGATAGGCTTTATCCAGGTTCTGGTTGCCGAGCGTACCCCACGAACCTTTCAGCTTCAACATGTCCAGCCAAGTGATGTCTTTCATGAATTCTTCTTCGGACATCAGCCAGCCTGCACCGATGGAGTAGAAGTTCTGCCACTGGTTGCCGGTGTAGGAGAATGCGGAAGAACCGTCACGACGGAACGAGCCGTTGAACAGGTATCTGCCCTTGTAGTTGTAGAGCACGCGCCCCAGCATGGAGACAGTGCTGCGCTCCCATTGCTTGCTTTCATTGGTGGCTGTCGCCGCATCACCGATGCTGATGTACCATTTGTCGGGATTGTTGGGAATAACCAGTCCTACGCCTTGCGTGCGCTCGCCACCCAGCATTTCCAGTTTATTATAATAGGTGGTGAAACCGGCTGTGGCGGTCAGGCTGTGTTCGCCCCAGCTATTGGTGTAGGTCAGCAGGTAGTCGCTTTGCACTTTGGCTTCGGTCTCTTTGGATTGTCTCACTCCGGTCTTGCCGTTGCCGAGGGTTACGACGTTGCCTTCCACACTGCTGTCGAATACGGTAATGATAGGCGTGTAGGTACGGCTGCTGTTGGAGGCGTAGTCCATGGAGTACATCACCTTGAACTGGAAGTTCTTCAGGAAGTCCCACTGGGCGTACACGTTACCCGAAGCGCGATAGTTTTCCGCACGTGTTGTATTGGCTTTCAGTTCCACATCAACCATGGGGTTGTTCATCTGTGCCTTTTGAAAGCCGGGTAAGGTGGTGTACAAACCGTATTCTTCATTGTATACGGGGGCTACCGGGGCAGCGCGGAGGGCTGTTGCCACACTTTTGGTATCGGCAGGCAGTATGCGTGCGCCATTGAACTGGAAACCCACTTTGAAGTTGTCCGTAACTTTGTAATCGTTACTTATGTTCAGCGTGATTTTGCTGTATTTTTCGTGCTTGATGTTGCCTTGCTCATAGGCATAACCGGCACCGAGGTAGAAACTGTGTTTGGCGGAAGCGCCTGTTATACTGACATTGTTGTTGGTGATGAATCCGGTCTGGAAGATTTCATCCTGCCAGTTGGTGTTGCCCGTCCATGGGGTAAAGTCGAATTCAGGGCTGCCTTCATTCCTCAACTGCTCGTTGTAGAGTTCCTTGAATCCGGCAGCATCGGTCATTGCAATCTTGTTCGCTACGGTTTTGAAACCGAATGAACCGTTGATGTTGACGCGCGTCTGTCCTTCCTTGGCTTTCTTGGTAGTGATGATGATGACGCCATTGGCGCCGCGCACACCGAAAATGGCGAGGGACGACGGGTCTTTCAGGATTTCCATAGACTCGATGTCCTGAGGATTGAGGAAGTTGATGTTGTCATTGAACAGGCCATCTACCACATATAGCGGTTTGTAGCCGTTGATGGAGTTTGTACCGCGCACGCGTATTTCGGGGTCTGCACCTGCTTTGCCGGAGTTGATTACCTGTACGCCGGCTATCTTTCCCTGCAAGGCAGCTACCGGATTGACTACGGGTTTGTTGGCAATCTCATCACCTTTGATATTGGTGATAGAGCCGGTGAGGTCGCGCTTCTTGGCGCTACCGTACCCGATGACCACTGTTTCGGCAAGCATTTGCGAGTCATCTTGCATCTGTACGTCAATGACGCTCCGGTTGCCCACCTTGATGGCCTGTTTTACCATACCCACGTAGGAAAACTCCAATGTCGCTTCGGACGGCACTTGGATGGAATACTTTCCGTCGATGTCTGTAATGACACCGTTGGAGGTGCCCTGCTGCAGTACGGATGCTCCGATAAGCGGTTCGCCTGTCGCATCGACCACCGTACCGGTCACTGTCTTGTTTTGAGAGAAACCGGGGATTGCCGTAAGGAGCAAACATGCTATCAGAAACAGATTTTTCAGCCAAAAGGCTCTCTTCATAGGAAGTTTAGGTTTTTTCTTCATTGCATAAAAATTTAGTGGATAACTAACTTGATTGTTTTCTCTGAAACAATCGGGATGCAAAAAAGATTTCAGACCTTTATATATCTCCGGTTTTTAACACAATTCGCGGGGGAAGGAGAGGAGGAGTGCGTGCCTTTTCTGTGATATGCCTACAAGAAAAAAGAAGATGCACTTTTGATACATCTTCTTTTCTGTCATTTGTCTTTTATAAAAAAACTGTGCGGGTGATAGGACTCGAACCTACACGCCTCACGGCACCAGATCCTAAGTCTGGCGCGGCTGCCAATTACGCCACACCCGCAAGGGATTTTCCGTTAAGCGGTGCAAAGATAAGAAGTTTTCTTGGTTATACAAGCAAAAGCGTAAAGAAAGTTGCTCATTTCATTCCGGCATCCATTTCCCTTTAAGGAAAGCCCGGGCTTTCTCGATAATGGTATCTATGTGATTGGCTTCATCCGCTTTATCCATATCAACTTTGATGTCAGGTTCTATGCCCCATTCTATCTGTTCCATATCTACACTGAAATGCGGACTGGCTGAAAAACGGACGGTCCATCCGTTAGGCAGTTCGGAGGTAAAAGGCATGCCGGAGCCGCCGCCGGTGTTGTCGCCCATGATAGTGACATTGGGCAGGCAACTCATCTGGTTCACAAAATCGTTGGTGGCACTGTATGAACGGCGATTGGTCAATACCACCACTTTCTTTTGCCAACGTATGCTGTTGCTGGGTTCCAATTCTATGGGATAGGGCTCGGAGAAGTCATTGTGACCCTTACCCGTTTTATGGCGGATGTACCCGGTCAATACTTTTTTGTTGGTGAAACGGGCAGCGATGCGTGTGGAATTGGTTACATTACCACCGCCGTTGCTGCGTACATCAATGATAAGTCCGTTGCATGCGGCAAGGTAGGAGAGTATCTCATCCAGATTCCCATCACCGATTCCCGAGGAGAAACTTTCGTAACGCATATAGCCGATGTTGTCCTCGAATATCTTGTACTTGACGCCTGCGGCAGTGCGGTAGTCGGTACTGGCTTTACCCAAATATACATCTTCTACAATATCCTCGCGAAAGTTGCGCGGGTAGTCCTGATACCATGCATCATAATAAGATACATTGTGGGCGGAAGCGAGGTTTACATGCCCGTCCTTCAGTTCGTTCAACATATTTCCCAAGACTTCAAACAAGCCTTCGCTGCTCATAGTGTTGGTGATGAGTTTGCTGTATTTGTCATGTATGGCATTCCAGTCTATCTGTTTGTATTCCAAAAAACAATACTGCTCATCGATAATCTTCCATAGGGCTTCAAAGTTGCCTTGTGGAGTATTGGTCACCTCTTCTTCGCGGATGCAACTGCTCAGCAGAGGAAGTACGACAATCAAAAGTGCTATTTTTTTTAGAAGTCCCATCATCTTATTATTTCCTGGTTTATCATCTTACCGCTCTATCGCCTTCTTTTCTTGTTCTTCAATAAATACACCTCTTTTACGAAACCCACCATGAATACATGTGAGTAGGTGTGTGTCTTTATAGCGTTTACGTTGGACTGTTGGGCATCCCATATATAGGCAAAACGCATCTTGGCACGTCCTATCGGAAAGTCTGCCGTCAACATCTGCCGCAGTGAGGGCTGGTTGTGTAATGAGGTGAATTTCACAACTCCGCTACTGTTCCCCAATGAGAAGATTTCATAATAGGATTGGCCGTAATGCGGTGAGAACATCACTCCCATTAATGGCAGGTTGACCTGATAGCGCAATGTCAGCGGGTAATTCTTTATGCGTAAGTCCCAAACAGCCATGCCCGATGCATCTAAGTTGATATAGGCGCGTGCCGATGCCGGATTGTTGGTGTTGCGGAGGTTATAGACAAAACCGCCGTTCAAGTCGGCAAGACCGCCGGCGAGTAACTTGAAGTTACTCGTGATGGGGATGTTATAGTGCAGACCATAGTTCCAGTTGGCCAATGCGGAGAATGTATTGTTGTTGTCCACTTTGTTATGGGTATACCCGAGGTCGGCTTGAAAGAAGCTCTGCAAGGACAGTTTGCCGTCCATCCATTTGGTCATGCGCATGCTCTCACGTGAGACGCGGAAATCTATTCCGGTATATTCCTGAGGAGACAGATATGTGTCGAATACGTTCGTAAAGCCTACGCCGTACATGGTGGCGCGGGTCACGAGACGGCTTTGCTCCAGCCTCTCCGCTTCCACAGGAAGCTGGGCCTGCATTGTTTTGCTGTGCAATAACAAAAGCAGGCAGATAACCGGTATTACCGGTTTAGGTAGTTTCATGTTCCTTGCTGTCATCGTTGTTAGAGAACAATTTCATTTGTCCCGTCAGTTCATCCAGAATGTCACCTTCACTCTTTCCATGATCCGGATCCAGTATTTCGGCTTCTTCCTCCTCGCTGCTTTCGGCGTGCTGTGGGGCTTCCGGCTGACGGAGGGGCTCTAATTCATTGATGGTGTCCAGTGTGTAGGTAGTCAGTCGCTTCCCTTTGGCTTTGAAACCTTTCACTGCAATGAATTCGTCCGCATCAACTATCAGTGGTTCGCGGAAATTGTCATGTCCTCCGAATACGACTTCCAGTCGTGGATAATATTCGTCAGTCAGCAGAATGAGGCGGCTGTCTTTATTCTCGCCCAAATAGTTCTGCTTGCGGTTGCTCGCCTCAAAGCAGAAACGCTTGATGTAGGGATAGCCTTGCTGGTCGGCATCATAGAGGACGGCTGTCCAGACCTTGTGCGGATCGTATTTCTCCAGTACCCGTATGTTGTCTTCGTAATGGTTGTTCACGTCGAAATTGCTGGTGTAGAATTCGCCGTTGTTCAGCACAACCAGAATTTGTTCGTCGCTCTGGAACTCACCGAGGTATTCTCCGCGGCCGTCATAATTGAGACGCAACACATCTTGGTCGAACCATACTTTCCGTCCGCCCAGTGTAGAACCGCCGCGTTGCTTCAAGGCTATCTTATGAACCGGGTTACGGGTGAGTATGTTACCCATAGCCTGGCGTCCTTTGATGTTTATTTGGCTGAAGTCTTCTTCGAAAATTATGCGGCGTATACGCGGATTGGGTTTGAGGGTTACTTTGATAACCTCAGCCTCACCGTTGGGATTGGCTGTGAAATATACGATACGTGAGTCAGGAGTGCCTTGTGTCACGTCATATTCGCGGTCGCGTACTACGGAAGTTACGGCAAAACGCTTGATGTAGTGCGTGCCTTCTTTCCCGTCGCGGTAGACAACATTGTAAATGGTGCGTTTATCGTTCTTCTTGAATACGTTGGCATAGAGGATATTCTTGCCGACAAACTTCTTATCCGTTACCGGAGTGATGATGTAACGTCCGTCCCGGAAGAAAATTATGACATCGTCAAGGTCGGAACAGTTGGTTATGAATTCATCTTTCTTCAAACCTGTGCCGATGAAGCCCTCCTCGCGATTGATATATAGCTTTTCATTGGCTTCTACCACTTTAGTGGAGTCAATCGTATCGAAGTTGCGTAACTCCGTACGACGCGGGAAGCCTTTACCGTATTTTTCTTTCAGCATGCGGAACCAATCTACCGTATATTCCACGATATTTGCCAAATGGCGGTCTATCTCCTCAATGTCCGCTTTCATACGGGCAATCAGCTCTTCGGCCTTGTCGGAGTTGAACTTGAGGATGCGTGCCATTTTGATTTCCATCAGCTTGAGAATATCTTCTTTGGTCACTTCGCGGATAAATGTGGGGTAGTAAGGTGTCAGACGCTCATCAATGTGTTCGCAGGCAGCATCCATATTCTTGGCCTGTTCGAATTCCTTGTCCTTGTAGATACGCTCTTCAATGAATATTTTTTCCAGTGAAGAGAAATGCAGGCTTTCCAGTATTTCGTTTTTACGTATCTCCAGTTCTTGGCGTAGCAGGGCCAATGTGTTGTCTACGGACTTCTTCAGTACATCGCTGACGGTGAGAAAGTGTGGTTTCTGCTCATCAATAACGCAACAGTTCGGAGAGATGCTGACTTCACAATCTGTAAAGGCGTAAAGCGCATCAATCGTTTTGTCCGATGATACGCCGGGAGCAAGGTGTACCAATATCTCCACATTCTCGGATGTGAGGTCTTCTACTTTCTTTATCTTGATTTTTCCTTTTTCGCTTGCTTTGACGATGGAATCGCAGACACTGGCTACTGTTTTTCCGTAAGGTATCTCCCGGATGACAAGTGTCTTGTTATCTACCTTTTCTATTTTGGCGCGTACACGTACAGCGCCTCCGCGCTCACCGTCATTATACTTTGACACATCAATATTGCCTCCTGTCTGAAAGTCGGGATAGAGTTTGAACTCCTCGTTGTGCAGGTATTTTACAGACGCATCACAAAGCTCGTTGAAGTTATGCGGCAGTATCTTGGACGAAAGTCCTACGGCAATACCTTCCACGCCTTGCGCCAGTAAGAGTGGAAATTTGACGGGCAGTGTCACCGGCTCTTTGTTTCGTCCGTCGTATGACAGTTTCCATTCGGTTGTTTTGGGGTTGAACACTACGTCGAGGGCAAATTTGGAAAGGCGCGCCTCGATGTAACGGGGAGCAGCCGCACTGTCTCCTGTGAGAATATTGCCCCAGTTTCCCTGACAGTCGATAAGCAAATCTTTCTGACCGAGTTGTACCAGTGCATCACCGATGCTGGCATCGCCATGCGGGTGAAACTGCATGGTGTGTCCTACGATGTTGGCCACTTTGTTGTAGCGTCCGTCTTCCATGCGGCGCATGGAATGTAGGATGCGTCGTTGTACAGGTTTCAACCCGTCCATGATGTGAGGTACGGCACGCTCCAAAATTACGTATGAGGCATAATCCAAAAACCAGTTCTGGTACATGCCACTCAACTGGTGCTTGATGTTTACATCATTGGTATCCGCAGGTTTATAGTCCGAATGTCCTTCGCCTCCTTCCGGAAGCTCTTTATCCAACTCGTCTTTTGGTCCTTCAAAGTTTTCACTCATATTTGTTCGGGAATTGTCTATTCATGAATAACTGCTAATTTGGCAGTTGCAGGCAAAAATACGAATTATATTCCATTAAAGAAAACCTGTATCGGAGTTTTTTGAAGCGGTTCTTTGTTCTGTGTTCGATGAGTGAGGATATAGGAAAAGCGTGAATTATACAAATCGGTACTGTTTCATTGCCGATTTGTATAATTCACGCTTGATTTTATGTTATAGCTTTTGTGTTGTGATCTTCACAAAGTTGACTACCCGTTTTTTAATGATCACGGAAATTCCATTTGGAATTGTCGCTGTTCATATCGAATTTGCCAAGTGAAGGGGTGCTGTCACCTACGGACACCAATACCAGTTCTTCATCAGTGCCGGGAACTTTCTTGGGCATGATGCGGTAAGTGCCGTCAGTGAGTTGCTCTATTCTCCAAAGTTGTTCGGGAGCACCGGTAAATTCGGGTACGGTTGAGACTTCAGCATCTGCTGTGGCTGTCAGTGCCCGGTTAGTGCCTTCAATTACTATTTTGTAGTAAGGAGCTCCCAGATATCCGCCTGCATCGGGTACGGCTGTGATTGTCCAGCGTTGGTGAGGACGGAACATATAGTCACCGATTCTTACATCAATATTGCCTTGCGGCCATGTACCTATTACCTCTTCCAATGTCTGTGACTTTAAAGGTTGGACAGGTTCTTTACTCTCTTCCCAAAAACGGTGTCTGACACTTGCCATACGTACAAAGTCAACGGCAAGTTCAAGACCATAGCCTCTGCGTTCGGATTCTATTTCATAGGTTCCTTCCTTAAATACTTCACCTGCTACCGGCCAGTCGTTCTTCCATAAAAGAGGACGTATGGCGAGTACGCTACGACCGCCGCGGTCAAAGTCGGCCTCAAAATGACATGACATTTTTTCTACTCCGTCAGTCTCGATGAAACGTCCGAAATGTCCGGGACCGGTTTGGCGATTTCCTGCGGCAAGCACCATTTTTCCGCCACCTTCCAGCATATCTCTGCCCATATTGTCAATGTATGGCCCTGTAACCTTGCGTGAACGGCCTACTACAATATTGTAAGTGGAATTAGGCCCGTCACAGCAAGTGCCATGTGTACCGAGCAGGTAGTACCAGCCGTTGCGATATATCAAATCGGTAGCTTCACAATCAATAGCGATATTGATAGGCTCGTTGCCTTCTACTCGTTTACCGGTGGCGGGGTCGAGCTCTACCAGTCGGATAAAACCGAAATAAGTACCGTAAGACAACCATAAGCGGCCATCGGTAGGATCAAGTAGCAGTCCGGCATCAATAGCGTCGCAATCTTCGTTGTCCTCTGATGAGGCAACGGCTATCGCTTCTGTATATTTGAAATCTGGTGATTTAGGGTCTAGTGTTTTGTTCCACATTGTCAGCACAGTACCGCGATGACTGCCTCCAAGACCTCCGCCGGTAGCACTGTAAGCAATTAGGTAACGGTCGCCAATCTTTACGGCGTCGGGAGCCGCACCTCTGCCGGGCCTTACTCCACCGCCGTTCCATGTCCAGCCATCCTCGGAAATCAATCCGCCTCCGCCTGTGCCGAAAGTGTAATATTTCCCTTCACATTCCATGATAGTGGAAGGATCGTGTATATAAGGTTCTCCGATTTGTGCGGTTGCTTTCTCTGATATCAGCAGGGATAATAGGGTTGCGGCACCCAAGAATATAGTTTTTGTTTTCATGGTTATTTATAACTAATGGTAATGTTCTTAATAGGTGCTCCTTTTTCATCAAGGAGACGGATACAAAAATCACTCATTCCGGGACCGTTAATGATAGCTCCACGTATAATGTTTTTCCCTTTCTTCAAGGTCAGGCGTTTGGACAAGCAATCGTCCTTAACCATACGGCGGTCACCGGACAAAATAACAGCCTCCTCACCATTAAGCCACCACATAGAAGCGGAATTTGAACCTACTGAAATCCTGACGTTTGGTATGTCTTCCGGACAATTGATAACTGTAACTGCCCAAAACAATACGCCGTATATCTGCTTTTGAAGATTGGATGCAAAACGAAATAGTTTCACATTAAACAGGTTGCTGTCAAGTGCATGCCAGGTTAGTTTCTGCTTGCCTACTTTCACTTTGTCACCGTCTTTGGGCAATACGGTGAACTGCTTGGGAAAGTATTCGGTAGCAAATGCTTCGCGAATATAACTGTCTGTAAATACAGTATTGCTGCGGTTAGGCTTGTCAATAGGTTCAAGCAATAGCCAACGCCGTATGAAACCTTCATCATCAGGATACATGACATCGGTGGTTCCCGGTGAAAAATAAGGAGCCAAAGGAAAGCCGGCCTCTTTGTTTTGTGCATATACATGCACACTCATTATGGTGGCGAGGCAAATCGCCAACAATGCTTTGTAATAAGGAATTTTCATTATTATAAGTGTATTTCTCAATGAGACATTAATTATTTTCTAAATAACAGCGGAACAAATTCTTTCAGGCATCTGCGCCAAGTGAGGAATTCATGGGCTGTGCCTGGAGACTCGTAATAGATATTATTGATACCGGCAGCCTTCAGCCCATCGCTGAGTTTCTTGGTTCTTTCGGGACGCTCTTCCGAACCGATGCCCAGGAAAAAGACATGAACTTTGTCGTTGAATGCTTTGCGGTCTTTAAATGCTCCGTTGTAAGTAGTGTCAATATTCGGCAGATCAATGCTGCCTGCTCCACTGAAACCGCCTATATAAGCAAATTTATCTAAATTATTCAGTGTTGTGTTGAATGTAAGAAGTCCACCCCATGAAAGTCCTGCCATTGCGCGGTTTTCCCGGTCGGTCAATGTCCGGTAGTTGGACTCAATGTGCGGGATAATTTCATTCACCAGAATAGCCGGAAACTGAGCCCCGAATTTGGCTCTGGCTTCAGTGGGACTTTCACCCGGTTTGTTTTTGAATACTTCAATATTGCCGTTGTCCATTACTACAATCATAGGCTTGGCTTTACCTTCGGCAATCAGATTATCCATAATGAAATTCATTTTGCCCTGGTTGGCCCAGCTTGTTTCATTTTCTCCCATTCCATGTTGCAGATATAGCACCGGGTACTTTTTAGAAGGGCTTTTATCATATTCTGCCGGTGTGTAGACCATACATCTGCGCCATTCCTGACGGATGTTGGAATAATACCAACTTTGGCTTATTAGTCCATGAGGTACATTCTTGATAGCGTAATAATCGACTCCTTTTTCCGGAATTTCAATGCCGCTTACCCATTTACCCATGCCGAAAAACGGTTTACCGTTGGGGTCAGCAGTACTTACTCCATCCACTATAATCTGATAGTAATGGAAGCCGACAACTTCAGGCTCTTTCGATACGAGCGACCAATATCCATCTGCTTCTTTAGTCATTTCACCGCGGAAGCTGATTTCTACTTTTTGTGCATTGGGGGCAAATACTCTGAAGTGTACCCGGCGGTCTTCGCCTATACGGGGATACTCGGCCCCGTTGATGTTGTGTTCGTTGGGAACTGTTCCTTCCGGAAAACTTTGCTGTTGGGCGTACATTGTTAAGGGTAGCGCCAATAAAGATGAAAAAAGAAGCTTTAATGCGTTTTTCATAATTTGAATATTTAAAAAGGTGTGTAATTAAAATTATTTGTGATTGTCGTTATTTGAAAAGGAGTGGAGCAAACTGATATAAGCTTTCACGCCATACAGGCCAGGTGTGACCGCCCGGAGTTTCAAAGTAAGTGTACTTGATACCTATTTGGTCAAACCGTTTCATCATTACCTGGCAATTGTTGTAAGCTATATCTTCCTTGCCGCCCATGGATATCCAGAATTGCTTCAGTTTTGTATTATAATCGTCTTTTTTGTCTTGTAACATTTTGTAGTATTTCTCGTTGTCATTGCCGCCTCCGAAAGGAGTAGGGTTAGCCCACCAACCGGAGCTGAATATTCCTAAATAGGCAAAGTTGTCGAGATTAGGAATACCGACATTCAGGGTCTGAATACCTCCCATGGAAAGTCCTGCCAATGCGCGGTTATTGCGGTCGGTTTTTACGCGAAAGTTTTTTTCTACAAATGGAATACATTCTTTGAGGAGCTCACTTTCAAAGTCGTGAGTGTTGCCGTCCGTCATGACAATAATCATGGGTTTTGCTTCTCCTTTAGCTATCAGGTTATCCATAATGATGTCGGTACGTCCTTGGTTGGCCCAACCGCGTTCATCTTCACCACCGCCATGTTGCAAATAGAGTACGGGGTAGGATTGTGTTGAGCTGTCATAGCCTGGTGGACAGTACACGAACATACGTCGCCAATCATTGGAAGTCTTTGAAAAATAACGTTTCATGCGGATGTCCCCATGAGGCACATCTGCCATATAGAAGCGCACATCACCTTCTGGATAAGGTATTTCCACACCACTTGCCATCATGCTACATCCATAGAACGACTCACTTGCCGGATCTGCAACGGATATTCCGTCAATAATAAGAAAATAGTAATGAAAACCTTGCGTGAGAGGATCTGTAACACCACACCATTCACCGTCGGCATTGCGGACAAGATCGTATTTGCGGCCTAAATCAATCTGTACCTTTTTAGCATCAGGCGCTTTTATTTTGAATTCTATACGGTTGCCGGGTAACAGGCGTGGGTATACTGCATTGCGTACATTGAGTTCGCCACGTTGGCCGGGCAACATGGATTCACTCTTTGCCGGACGACCGGATTGTGCCATGAGAATTCCCGAACATACTGCTTGGAATAATAGGAAAATAAGGATTCTGTTCATAAAGTAATCTATATTTTAGTTGTTATCTTTGCAAAGATAGTCGTGCCGTCGGCCTTTTTCTTTGTACTTTTGAACACTTTCCTTACACTTTTAAATATAGATTCTCTATTTTCTCATTATTGACTTAGTATTGGAAAAAGTAATATTTGTATCTTTGTCATGATTTAAATAAAGAAACCTTATATATATGAAAAACTCATTATTGTTATTTTTAATCTTTTTCTTACTCAGACCTTGTAATGCGATTTCTCGAGATTTTACGTTTAGTAATATCAATGAGTCATTTGGTATTTCTATGCGGGAAATAACCGCAGCAGTGCGTGACGATGATGGGTTTATTTGGGCTGCTTCGCGTTCGGGAGTCCTGCGTGTGGCATCCGATGATTATCGGCTTTACCAGCTTCCATTTGCTACAACCGATGTGCTGCAGCTTAAAATGGCCAGTCGGGGCAGTCTGTTGGTGGTTGCAACTCAAAATGGACAGGTCTTTCGTTATAATCGCATTCTGAATAAGTTCGAACAGTGGTTCACTCTTTCATCATTATTGGGCAATGATAATTGGGTCACTAATCTGTTGATAGATGTTGATGGGAAGGTGTGGATAAGTACTAGTATCGGTATCTTTTTTTGGACAGGTAAAGAAGTTGCTCGGGCATTTGATGATATGGCAGGTGTTTCTAATATTGCATTACTGGAGGATTGTCATGCATTGGCTTTTGTACAATCATCCATATATCATATTGATACCCGTAAACATACGTATACCAAATTGTGCGGTCATCTTCCCACTCTTATATCATCCGCCCGTTTTGATGCGCATGCCGGACGTGTCTGGGTGGGTACTTATGATGCGGGATTATGGGAGTATGAACTTACCACTCAGACAGCCCGGAAAGTTGCGGTTCCGCATTTTCCACAACTAATTGTGCGGGATATTCTGATACCTGACTCTACTTCCCTTTGGGTGGCCGTTGATGGAGGGGGGATATGGATACTTGATTCAAAAGCTTGTCGGGTACAGCAGGTAATACGAGAGGATGTTGATAAGCCTTCCTCTTTGAGGGGTAACAGTGTCTATTCTTTGCTGGCTGATAATCATAACCGGATATGGGTTGCTACCAATGGCGGAGGTTTACAATATACGGAGACTGCAAGTGTTGATGTGGAGCATCTGATACATGGCATCAACAATTCGCAATCATTACATAATAATGAGGTAAATCACATCATGGCCGATAGCCGGGGAAATCTTTGGATTGCAACGAATGATGGCATCAGTTTGCGTAACGCTAATACTCTTCAATGGCATCAGCTGTATAGTGGACGGCAGAGGGCCTTTTTATCACTGGCTGCCGATAAGAAAGGACATATTTATGCCGGTACTTATGGTGAAGGTGTTTACGTGCTGGATGAGGTTACGGGACGTGAGTTGCGTCATTATACAAGCGATGATGGTAACATATTCGGGGCAGGTGGCTTTGTATTCGCTGCTTATACCGACAGTCAAGGAGATGTGTGGCTGGGTGGCGTAAGAGGCAGTGTGTATTGTTGCAATTCTGCCAGTGGAAAACTTCGCGCTTATGACACGCAACCCGTTTATTGTTTTGCGGAACTTTCACCCGGACAGATTTTGTTGGGATGCGCTTATGGCTTGTTGCTAATGGATAAAGAAACCGGAAAGTTTGATGTCCTTTTATCCGGTAATACGATACATGATATTGCTGTAGACGGACATACGATATGGGTTTGTACTTCAGGCAATGGTATGATAGGACTGGATATGCGTACAGCCAGACAAACACATATTACTACACAGCAGGGATTACCCAGTAATTATATCAAAAGCGTATTGTTGGCCGATAATAATTTGTGGATAGGTACAGATAATGGAATATGCTGTTATAATCTTACCAATAAGCAAATACGAACTTTCGGCACCCAGCAGAATTTGGCAAATGTGTCGTTCAGTGTCAATGCAGCCTGCCAACTGCCGGATGGGAGATTAGCTTTCGGTAGCAACAGCGGTGCTGTGTTGTTTTATCCCGATAGGATTGATACAGTTTCTGCTTTGGGGCGTATTTATTTTTCGGATATACGCGTATCGGGCCGTTCCATTCGGGAAATAGCTGATTTTAATTTGTCTGTACCAATTGACAGCCTTTCTGTGTTACATTTGAGTTATCCGCAAACTTCTTTCACCTTGTCGGTGCTTCCGTTGGGATGTGTCGGTAAGTCCGTTGCTTTTTCATGGAAATTGATGGGGCAGGATCATGTGTGGAGTACTTATACGACCAGCCGGTATATCAACTATACCAATTTGCCGGCGGGAAAATATACATTATGTATCCGGTTATCCGATGGTAGTCTTTTGTCGGAGCGGCAGATGTCTATTGTTGTAGATCCTCCTTTTTGGAAAACGATATGGTTTCGATTGTTGCTGACAGTTGTAATAATCGGAGTGTTATTTCTTGCAGTTCGCTATTACATGCAATACTTGCGCCGCCGTTATTCAGATGAGAAAATACGTTTCTTTACACGTATGGCACATGATATACGTACCTCACTGATGCTTATTAAAGCGCCCATAGAGGAATTGCATAAAGAAAAGGAACTCTCATCGTGGGGAGCTAAGTGTTTGACTTTAGCTTCTGAACAAACTGCAAGATTATCTGATACGGCCACACAACTGCTCGATTTTGAAAAGCTTGATATCGGATGTGAACAACCTCAGTTTACAGATATCAGCCTTACTGATTTGATAAGACGGCGTGCCGGAATATATGCATCGTATGCGGCCGGACAGCAAATAGATATTTTAGCTGATTTGACGCCGGAAGATTATTGGATACAAGCCGATGCACGCATGCTTGAAAGGGTGGTTGATAATCTGCTTTCCAATGCGGTGAAGTATTCGTCCTCCGGTGGACGTGTTGAGGTATCTTTTATAGGAAAAACGGATGAGTGGATACTGCGTGTCAAGGATTATGGTATGGGGATCAGTAAAGCGGCGCAGCGTAAACTGTTTCGTGAGTTTTACCGAAGTGACAATGTTGTAAACACACAAATAGTTGGTTCGGGGATTGGCTTGTTGATGACCAAAAAGTATGTCTCTATCCATAATGGGAAAATTGCCGTAACCAGTGAACTTGGTGTGGGGACGACTTTTGATGTAACTGTGCCTTTGAGACCTGCTTCTAAGACAAAAGCCGCTGATATTCCAGCTATTAGTAATAAAGTTGATGAGCCGGTAATGGATGATGTGGAAGCACATGATATGCATATCCTTATCGTAGAAGATAATCATGCTTTACGCGAGTTTATGGTACATCCGTTGCGTGAGCATTTTCGTGTGACTACTGCCGATGACGGGCAGCAGGCTTGGGAAATGATGAACGAATTGCAGCCTGATCTTGTGGTCTCCGACGTTGTTATGCCACGTATGGATGGTTTCGAGCTTTGCAGAAGGATCAAGTCTACTTATGAAACATCCCACATTCCTGTAATTCTGCTTACTGCCCTTTCTGATAAAACCAACCAGTTGCATGGATTGGAATTGGGAGCGGATAACTATCTGACCAAACCATTTGATATGGCGTTGTTGGCAAGCCGTATCACGTCTATTATCCGCAATAGACGCACTGTACTTCAGAAGGCCATTGAGGTGAAACGTGATGATGCCCATTCTATTGTGGCAAATCGAATGAATGATGAGTTCATCAAGAAAGCGGTTGAATGTGTGCGTGCAAATATTGCCAATGAGAATTTCGGTAAAGAGGATTTTGCATCTGCTCTTGCCTTGAGCCAGTCATTGCTTTATAAGAAAATCAAGGCGCTTACTAATTTGTCTGTGGTGGAATTTATCCGTTCAATTCGATTGAACTATGCGATGGAAAAGCTTCGTTCGGGAGAATATAACGTGACAGAAGTGAGTGAGATGTGCGGGTTCAGTACACCTGCGTATTTTAGTAAGGTCTTTAAGGAATATTTTGGAAAGACACCGACGGAAGTTATGTGAAATTCAGCTTTGTAAGGTATCAATAAAAAGAGAGCTGAGCTCTTTTCGGAGTTCAGCTCTCTTTTTATTGTCTTATTTACCACTTGGATTTTGTTCCAAATTAGGATTGATAGAAATTGCATCAAACGGGAATGGGAAATATTCATGTTTGCCTTTTATGAATCCCGTTGGACCATTGTTGGGACTTGAATATTCAACGTAGATGCGATGTTTGGACTCTTTTTTTGAGAAGAATGCGTCATAAGTAGAAGGTATTCTCTTGCCATTGTCTACAACACCATCCGTATCACCCCAACGCACCATATCTGGGAAACGAACTCCTTCAAGCCACATTTCGAAGCCTTTCTCTTTTTTTACTTCATCCAAAGTGAGTTGGGTAGAGACATAAGCCGAACCTGCACGATTTTGGATATCCTGAAGACATTTAAGGCCAAGTCCGTCTGAATCGTCAGTTTGCGCACAAGCCTCTGCATACATCAAAAGCACTTCAGCATAACGGAAGATAGTAAGGTTCCTGAATCCCCAATTACCTTTTACGTTGTCTTCTTTCCAGGCAATGAACTTATTGGCAAAATAACCTCCAAAACCATATAGACCTCCCGGATCTTTAATGCCAATCTGATTGGACACTTCAAGTTCTTCACGGGTATGCTCTATATAATTGCCTCCGGCATCTTTTAATCCATTCCATTCCATTTCATAGAGGAATTCATCGGGGGTGAGGAATGTAGCCTTACGACGGGGGGAATCACCATCATTGGCTAACATACGTTCAGCGAAATCAGCACGAATAGCGTGACCTCCCCAACCATCGACGCCTATGAACGAAGGCTGGGATGCTAATTTGTCTGTACGCCAGTTCCAGAATTGGATAAACATCCATCCTGTACGTTGAATGTTGTTGCTCCAGTCGCCAATATTTGCATTTTGTACTACATTGGCTTGGAAAATCATTTCCTCGCAAAGGTCACCTGATGTGTGGAAGAGGTTGGCCCAACGTTCAGTGGGAACAAGTTCGTATTTTCTTGATTCGATAACCTGCTTGAGGTTAGTCTTAGCACCTGCGTAATCGCCTTTGAAAAGACGAGCTTTACCAGCAAGAGTAAGTGCGAATCCTTTAGTTACTTTCGAAGCACCCACTTTGTCTGTCGGGCTTGTACGTTCATCAAGGTCATTTACTACAGCCTCTGCCTCTGTGGCACACCATTCAAGGAGCTTGTCATGACCACCTTCGTAGTTGCCGGGTTTGGCATCTGCCGGGAGGATATGGTCAACTAACGGAGGACAATCCCATCCGATAGCAAGTGTGAAATGTGCCCAGGCGCGAAGTGCGCGAGCTTCGGCGCATACACGTTTTTTAACGGCAGTGGTAGGCTCTATGTTGTCAAGAATAAGGTTGCAATCATAAATTACACCGTAAAGTCCCCAGTAGGCATTTTTGACAACCTCGTTCTGTGAATCTAAACGGAATTCGTTGAGCTGTGCGCCGAAGTCATTGTCACCATAATAATTACCTGCAGCCAGCATGTCGTCTCCGGGCTCATTGAAGAGCACCGGAAGGGCGACATAGATACCTTCATTACCTGCAATATTCAAGCAGAATGACTGATAGAGGTTGTTGAGCGCATTCTGTGCATCATCATCGGTCTGATAGAAACTTTCAAATGGGATGACTCCTTTCTGACCAATGTTGAGGCGATCCTCGCAAGCACTGAAGAGGAATGCAGCACCTATAAGTGAATATATAATTTTTTTCATAATGAATATACTTTTTTGAGGTTTTCCAAGATACTGATCTTAATTAGAATGAGAAACTTGCACCGAATGAACACTTCTTCATTGTTGGATAAGAACCGATGTCGAAACCGGCGCCACCATTATTACCAGTGGTTGCTGTTTCCGGATCCATACCCGGATAATTGGAGAATGTAAAGAAGTCATCCAAAGATACAAAGAAGCGGAGATCCTTGATTGCCACCTTCTGAGTGAGTCTCTTTGGCAAGGTGTAACCGAGCTGAAGTTGCTTGATCTTGAAGTAAGAACCGTTGAACATGGCAGCACTTGAGCTCCAGAAATTAAGGTCGGTAGCTACATTATTTACTGCAGGCATGGAAGCTCCTTTATTTTCCGGAGTCCAGGCATTGTCCATATAATATTTCAATGAGTTGCGTAACGGACTATCTGCACGATAGAGAATGTTGAAAATTTTATTACCTGCTACACCGGTACCAAACGCAGTGAAGTCAAATCCTTTATATTCGAGATTAAGGGTGATACCGTAAGTGAATTTTGGAATAGCACTACCGATATCTGTCATATCTTCATCGGTCAGTTCTGAAGAGGCAACGATTTTGCCTTCGTGGTTACGGAATTGGGCTGCACCTGTTTCCCGGTCCACACCAACGTAGTCGAATGCGCGGAAATACCAGATGGAGTGTCCTTCTTCAAATGCGGTATGAACCTTATTGTTTGTACCGTTTACACCGCCTTTGCTGGCTGTGATACGTGGGAGGTCATCATAAAGGTAAGTTACTTCGTTCTTCAATGTTGAGAAGTTTGCATTGACACTATATGCGAGATCGCCAATATGGTCTCTCCAGTTAGCTTCAAATTCAAATCCCTTATTGTTTACTTCGCCGGCATTGATAGTAGTCTGATTTGTATAGACTTCAGGAACCGGGTTGATTTTTATAAGAAGGTCTTTCGTATTCTTATTGTAGTAATCAAGGCTGACTGTTAGACGGTCATTCAAGAAGCGCATGTCAAGACCGAGGTCTAATTGTTCGGATGTTTCCCATTTGAGGTTAGGATTGGCAAGACCAGAAGGGTAAGATCCGTAGTGTTGTTCAGGGCTGTCTCCGTACTGATACCAAGCAGCATTGTAACTGATAGGTGAGGTGTATGGATAGTTGTTGAGTACGTTGACATTACCGTTACGACCCCAAGAAGCGCGGAACTTCAAAAATGAAAGAACATCACTGCTGATATTTTCTTTGATGAATTTTTCATTACTGATGGTCCAGCCGGCAGCAATTGAAGGGAATTTACCCCAACGTTTGTCAGCAGGAAGTTTAGAGGTGTCGAATGCATCGGCACGATAGTTGAACTGCAAGCTATAACGGTTATCGAACGTGTAGAGCAGACGACCGAAGTAGGAGAGGCTTGTCGATACTCCCGGAAGGTTGCCGATGCTTTTTGTTGTCGTAGAAGCTGAGTTTACATAATCAAGATACTTGAAGTTGTCGGCATCACCGGAAAGAATCTTGTTGCCGCCTGTACCGCTGGCTGAAGCCGATACATTATCCGAACGGTATTCTGTATATGACATACCGATCATGGCACCTACATTGTGTTTGTCAAATAACGTTTTGTTGAAATTTGCAAAGTTTTCCCACTGGTAGTAGTGATTATTGTTGGCATTGGCTGAGATGGAATAGTTGTCAGCTTTGGCCTGGCCATTCATGTAATAAGGCTCGGAATAGTCATGACTATTACTCTGTGCAATGCGATAGGAGAAGCGAGAGGTCATTATAAGTCCGTCAATAGGAGTAAGATCTACGAAAGCTGTTCCTCGAACAGTGAAACCGGAGCTCTTTTGGTTGCGGCGGTCACGTTGGAGGAGCGGATTACCATTGTCATCCATTTGGAATTTGGAAGTGGCGTAGTATTTACCGTTCGGAGCGATAAGTATCTTTTCGGGGTTCGTAGCATATACATCCTTCATACTTGTCGGAAAATCATCAACGCTGTCCCAGTATACAGGGGTCAGAGGATCGAGTAAGAGGGTTGGAGCAAGCATGGAACCGTAAGCACTTTGGTGAGTGATGTTGCGGGTTGCCCATTTTTCGATAGAAGTGTTTGTGCCGACTTTAATCCACTTATAAAGTTGATAGTCTGCGTTGAGTTGGGCGGTAAGACGGGTATAAGTATCCTTTTTGCCTCGTACGATACCGTCATTGTCAAGATAGTTTACAGAAGTGAAGAAGTGGCCTTTGTCATTACCGTCTTGGAAAGTGACAGAATGCTGAGTGGCCCAGCTGGTGCCGAAGACTTCTTTCACCCAGTCTGTTTCCTGAGGATTGTTATAGTCAACGCCATTGGCTTCACACATTGTCTTCATGTCATAGCCGGACATTTCTTTGTATTTGATCCAGTCTTTTGCACCGAAAAGCTCAGGTGTCTTGCCTAAACGTTGGTTGATGGCTTTGAAAGAGTATGTAATTTTGGGACGCCCATTTGCACTGCTACCGGTTTTTGTCGTAATGAGGACAACACCGTTACCTGCTTGAGCACCGTAGATTGCAGCCGAAGCAGCATCTTTGAGGACTTCCATAGACTCGATCATTGAAGGATCAAGATACTGTATATTGTCCACTTTCAAACCATCGACAATCAATAGCGGACCAAGTTGGTCTGAGTTTGATGAATAGCCGCGGATACGGATCTTAGCTCCTTCACCGGGAGCACCGGATGTATTCAAAATCTGAACACCGGCAGCCTTACCTTGAAGAGCTGCTCCGGCATCGACTGTCGCAAGGTTTTTGATATCGTCCGAGTTGACGGAAGCAACGGCACCAGTGAGGTCACTCTTACGCTGAACGCCATAACCTACAACTACAACTTCATCCAGTACCTTAAGGTCTTCCTGCATACGGATGTTAATTTGATTGCGGCCATTAACCTTAATTGTTTGTGTTTTGTAACCTACAAAAGAAACAGTAAGTGTTGCATTGCTGTTCTGCACCTGAATAGAGTAGTTACCATTGAGATCGGTAATGCAGCCGTTGGTAGTTCCATTCTCAAGAATAGCAACACCAATCATTGGCTCAGAATCGTTATCTGAAACTACAGTACCTTTGATTTGTTGGATTTGTGCCATTGCCGAAGAACAACAAAAAGCAACAAAGACCAGTAAAAACAAAATTCTTGTTTTCATAAGCATAGATCGGTAATTTTTAATAAATAATGTGTTTTTAGTATTATAATTAATTGTGAAAAGCATGTTGACACAACTTTCTGTGATTTGTGTTTTATTAGGAATATTTTCTCATAGGCAAAATCGTTTTATGGTTTAACAAAGGTGAATAGTTTAATTTGAATATTTTATTTTGATAATATAAAACTATTATATGTTAATAATGGTTTATTAGCAGTTCCTTGATTTATAGGTGTTTAAATCAAATCTGTCTAAACCTATCTTATCTCATAGATAAGATAGGTCAGGCTATTGAAAAACTATTTCGCTACTCCTTGCTTGGTCTGTATTACAGTCTGCATGGTACCGTCCGGATTATACTTTAATTCATCCACACATACGCTGCGTCGTCCTATTGCTCCGGCATGACCATCAAGTGTTAACGTTGCATTGTGGTAGAACAGATACCACTTGCCTTGGAATTCGGCAATTCCCGGATGGATTGTAAAACTGTTTTCTGCCATGCCGGTCAACTCCCCTTGTGGTGTCCATGGACCTTCCATGCCAGGAGCGGTGGCATAAGATATGGTTTCACGCCCTTGTCCGAATGATGCATATGTGAGGTAATACAAATTGCCATGTTTATGTAACCATGGACCTTCTACATAACGGGGCAGGTCTACTACTTGGATATCCCCGTCAATTTCGGTGAGATTGGGCTTTAATTTGGCAAGGAAACAAGTCCCATTTCCCCAACAAAGCCATGCTTGTCCATTGTCATCGATTAAGGCAGTAGGATCTATGTCATTCCACCAGCCACGTGGACCGTTGGAGGTCATATCATCGGTTACAAGAGGCTGGCCGATTGCGTCAGTAAAAGGTCCGGTGGGAGTATCTCCGACGGCTACACCGATTGCTTTGCTATTGTAGGGTTCACCGGCTTGTACAGTAGTATAGTAATAGAATTTGCCATTGTGCTCTATAACTTGTGAGGCCCATGCTTCACCAATCCCCCATTTGAAGTCTGTGGGCTTCAATACAACACCATGATCAGTCCATGTTTGCATGTCCTGTGTAGAGTAACATAACCATTCGGTAATGTTGAATTCTTTGCCGCCATGAGCAGTGTCCTGACCTTCATAGAACTCGTCGTGCCCTACGTAAAGATAGAGAGTTCCGTCGTATACAAGCGGAGCCGGATCTGCTGTAAATTTGTCTTTAACTAAGGGGTTGCCTGTGTTTTGAAAAGTGGGTAATTGTGGGCGTTGTACACATCCTGCCAGCAGGACAATGGCACAAAAAATAAAAAGCAAATTCTTTTTCATACGTAATATGTTATTAGATAGCATTAATTAATCAAGGTTGAGTAAGGCATGAACCTCAATACAAAAATAGGCCTGTAATGCATTTGTAGGCTTGTGCTTTTAGATATTCAGTTTATATTTTTAGATAAAAATAAGTCCTACATACTTTTCCCAAAGTAGTAGGACCCGTTTCTAAGTATGACTAACTTATGTATAACTGATGATTTGTGTCTGTTTAAGTTTGTTATATTCGGTTTTGAAAGAATTATTCAAAGCTGATCCAGTCTACTGCTACCGGGTTTTCTCCGGTCTGAGTTATAATCAGGTCTTGCATGCTTGTAGGTGCATTGGATACATTTGTACTGATTTCGGTCCATTTCCCGGTTGGTTTTATGGGCAATTCGGCAATTGTCATTCCTTTTTCACCGGGAGTCCGCAGGGTTATTGCTCCGCCTTTTTCCGAGCGCACACGTGCTTTGAGCCGCTTTACGGGAGTGGTGCCGAAATCTACTTTATTATATGTCACCCATGTACCAGCTCTGTTGAATAAGGTCTGCCAGCCTTCAAATGTATTGGAAGGCTCCAGATAATCAATAGTCACTCCGTAGGGGCTTATGGTAGAATAGCGGTCAATCTGTATTTTGCTTCGTGCATCGGTTATTCCTACACCGCGCAGTGTCGGTTTGACTTTTTTGATAGTGCCGTCTGTATTGAAGAATAGCGAGTCGATACGCGCCGAACGGTTCTTGTCGAAATTGGGAGAATAGTCATTATGGTGATAGAAGAGATACCACTGCCCATTGTACTCTGTAATGGAGTGGTGGTTTGTCCAGCAGCCGGAAGGTGATTCATCCATAATTATTCCCGTAAAGGTGAACGGACCCATTGGGCTGTCTGCCATGGCATACGCCAGAGTTTCAGTCTTGTCTTGCACCCAGGGGAAAGTGAGGTAATATTTATTATTGTGCTTGAAGGCATACGGCCCTTCCTTAAATCCGTCAGGCAATCCTTGAATCTGCATGGGTTCTGAAGCGAGTTCTTTCATGTTCGGTTTCAATTTGGCAACTGAAATTCCGCGTCCGGACCAGTAAATATATGCTTCTCCATCTGTATCGATGAGGACGCAGGGGTCAATGCCGCCTACTCCTTTTATAGGTTCGGCTTCCGGAGTGAAAGGTCCTTCCGGACTGTCAGCGATGGCTACACCGATGCTGAATCCGCGTCTGCCTTCACCTTGGGGAGTACTGGGAAAATAGAAATAATATTTTCCGTCTTTGTACACACAGTCGGGCGCCCACATGGAGTAGGAGTCGGGCTGTACCCAGGGTACTTTGTTCTGAGTAAGGATTACACCATGGTCTGTCCAGTCGGTCAGGTTGGTCGAGGAAAATACATGGTAGTCTGCCATGCAGAACCATTCTTTCAAACGGTCAATAGGACTGGGTATGTCATGCGAAGGGTAAATATATACCTTGCCGTTGAACACTCGCGCCGTAGGGTCGGCGGTAAATTGGTCTCTGATGACCGGGTTCTGCGCCTGAAGGGTACTTGCAATAGTAATTGCCGCAGAGAATAAAAGGAAAAGTTTTCTCATGATATTATAATGTGTTACATGTTATGATGTTACAAATGTAACAAGTTCTTTCCTTTTTTCCTTATACTTTTAAATACACCTCTTGTGTTTTTAAGTAAAAAGTGCCCTATAACATAAAAAGACTTGTAATGAATAGAATACAGGGGTATTTGTGGAAATTATAAATCCCCCTTATCTACTTGATAAGAGGGGAGAAGTCCTGTTTATATACTTTTACCCATTTCGTAGGCCTCTTGCATGGCAGGATTTCCTTTGATTTCTCCAGTGTGCCATACTCCCAGTCCATACACTATTCCCTTAACCGTAGGATTCTCCAGACAGTCGAGGAATCCTTGGAAAGTATCGATTGTGCGTAACATCTTTTTCCGGTCGTCTTCGGCCGCGGTTACGATAAAGTAAAACTCTTTGTCTGCCATCTTTGTGTATTGGCTGCAACAACGGTCTATTAAGGTTTTCATCTGTGCCGACATGGTGTAGAAGTAAACGGGTGTACTCATGACGATTACATCTGCGGCAAGCATCTTTCCGATTACTTCGGTTGCATCGTCTTTTTGAGGACAGGGCTTGCCATACAGACTACACATGCTGCATCCTGTGCAGTAGTGAATGGCTTTATCACGAAGGAAAATTTTTTCTGCATTATTGCCAGCCTTGATCGCTCCGCGCAGGAATTCATCGCAGAGTGTATCGGAGTTACCGCCGCGACGCGGACTTGATGAGAGAATCAGTACTTTTTTCATGTTTGTTTCAATGTTTTTGTTTACTGCAAAAGTAGAAAGATTTTATCAAACGGTTTGTATCTGAATCTTCGGAAGTTGTATCTTTATTACGGTTTTTGCATATGTATGCTTGAAGAAAGTTGACTGTTCAGGATACCTTTCAACTTGTATTTTCCTAAATATCGAATAACTCCTGTCATGCGATGGGAGGAGGAGGAATCAAAGGACGGAGGAAGAATAAGATAAATTAATATCCCCCGTTACCCTACATATAAGATAAATCCCTATCTTTGTGGCGCTTTTTATCTAAACAAAGATTTCAAATTAATTAAGATACAACAAAAAATGGCACAAGAAGACGTTTTTAAGAAACTCGTATCACACTGCAAGGAATACGGATTTGTGTTCCCTTCCAGCGACATCTATGACGGTTTGGGAGCCGTATATGATTATGGTCAGATGGGTGTGGAACTGAAAAATAACATCAAACAGTACTGGTGGCAAAGTATGGTGCTGCTGCACGAGAATATAGTAGGCATTGACTCGGCTATCTTTATGCATCCCACAATCTGGAAGGCAAGCGGACACGTAGATGCGTTCAATGATCCTTTGATTGATAACCGCGATTCCAAGAAACGTTATCGTGCCGATGTGTTGATTGAAGATCAACTCGCCAAATATGACGACAAAATAAACAAAGAAGTTGCCAAAGCTGCCAAACGTTTCGGTGAAGCTTTTGATGAAGCACAGTTTCGCAGTACAAATACCCGCGTGCTGGAGCATCAGGCTAAACGTGACGCTTTGCACGAACGTTTTGCCAAAGCATTGAATGATAATAACCTTGATGAATTGCGCCAGATTATATTGGATGAGGAAATTGTTTGCCCTATCAGCGGTACGAAGAACTGGACGGAAGTTCGCCAGTTCAATCTGATGTTTACCACTGAAATGGGTTCTACTTCTGAAGGTGCAATGAAGATTTACCTTCGTCCGGAAACAGCTCAAGGTATCTTCGTGAACTATCTGAATGTACAGAAGACCGGTCGTATGAAGATTCCTTTCGGTATCGCACAGATCGGTAAGGCTTTCCGTAACGAAATCGTTGCACGCCAGTTCATCTTCCGTATGCGTGAGTTTGAGCAAATGGAGATGCAGTTCTTTGTAAAACCGGGTACTGAACTCGACTGGTTCAAGACTTGGAAAGAAACCCGTTTGAAATGGCATAAGGCATTGGGCTTCGGCGATGACCATTATCGCTATCACGACCATGACAAGTTGGCTCACTATGCCAATGCTGCTACGGATATCGAATTCCTGATGCCTTTCGGCTTCAAGGAAGTGGAAGGTATTCACAGTCGTACGAACTTCGACTTGTCTCAACATGAGAAATTCTCCGGTAAGAACATTAAATACTTTGATCCGGAAACCAACGAAAGTTATACTCCGTATGTTATCGAGACCTCTATTGGCGTAGACCGTATGTTTCTTAGCATTATGTCGGCTTCTTACTGTGAGGAGCAGTTGGAGAATGGCGAGACTCGTGTTGTCCTGAAGTTACCTGCTGCATTGGCTCCGGTGAAACTGGCTGTTATGCCGCTGGTGAAGAAAGACGGCCTTCCTGAGAAAGCTCGTGAGATTATTGATAACTTGAAGTTCCATTTCCATTGCCAGTATGACGAGAAAGACAGCATCGGTAAGCGTTATCGCCGTCAGGATGCCATCGGTACTCCGTACTGTGTAACTGTGGATCACCAGACGCTGGAAGACAATTGCGTAACGTTACGTAATCGCGATACAATGCAACAGGAACGTGTAGCTATCTCTGAACTGAACAATATCATTGCAGATCGCGTAAGCATCACGTCTTTGCTGAAAACGCTGCAATAAGAAAATATTTAGCTGTCCGCCATTCGGGGTGTTACAAAGATCGGCGGATAGTGAATATAAAATAATAGTAATTCTATAATTTTTTAATTAGATGAAGAGACCGTTCTTTTTGTTTTTGCCTTTCTTGCTCTTCGTGGCAGGTGCATTCGTAGCTTGCGAAGAAGTGGAGGAGGCTGGAAAATATGATAACTGGGTGCCACGTAATGAAGCTTTTATTGATTCTATAAAAGCCGAGACCGGTAATAGCATTGTAGCTTCGTTGGAAGATGCAAAGAATATGGAAATTGGAAAACTGTATGCTATAAAAGTCGAAACTGGGGGTGTCAGTGTTGATGGTAATTCCAAGCCCCAATATGTCTATTGCAAGAAGCTATGGAAAGAAGATGGAGGAGCATACCCGCTATTTACAGACGAGGTAAGCACTTACTATTACGGTACTTTCATCACAGGGGAGGAATTTGACGGTAATTTTGACGGCTTTGGAGCAACAGACAGTAAGCTACCATTGCCTTTGTCGTCGCCCTCGTCCGAGTCATCCGAATTACTTGCCGAATCCAAGTGGCCTACGGATTTTAATTCTCCTTCTGAATTTTTTGTTTCGAAAGTAATTTCCGGATGGACATGGCCTTTGCAGTATATGCAGGTAGGCGAACGTTGGCTACTGTATATCCCTTGGCAAAGCGGATATGGTTCGAGTGGTAATTCATCCATTCCCGGTTATTCATCATTGACATTTGATGTATATTTGAAAGGAATTGTGTAGGAAAAACGAATTGATATGAATGAGAAAGGTGATAAAGTTTGCTCTTTATCACCTTTTCTGTTTATAATCAGGGACTTATCAGATGCCTTTTGTTATATCTTCTTTTTAATGGCTTTTACCCAGATTTTATAGCCTTCTTCCTTTAGATGCAGTCCGTCGGTTGTCAGATCTGCTCGTAACACATTGCTTCCTTTTTCTGTGAACAGAGGAAAGAGATTGATGTATGTCAGGCCTTTTTCTTTGGCAAGAGCTTCTAACTGTTTATTGATTTCGGGTATCATACTTGTTTTTCCCGTCAGCCTTTTATAGCGGCCGAAACTCTCGTTGATGGGAAGCAGGCTTTGCAGGTAGAGTCTGGTGTCGGGAGATTCCTTCCGAATGCGTTCTACCGTTGTGCGAATCATGCTGACAATACTGTCACTTGTCAGGCCATGGGAGATGTCGTTCACACCGATAAGGAGGAATAACTTGGCAGGATGTCCCGGCAATATTTGGTGGAGACGGTCGTATACACCCATCACTTCATCGCCGATGATGCCGCGGTTGCGTACATGCTTGTTACCGAGGCGGGCAGCCCAATTACCACCGTTTTCTGTCAGGCTGTTGCCTAACATTACGATGTCCTTGTTGCTGATAGGAGCTTCGTCCATGAACTGAATGAACCGTTTGTAGTAATGTTCTGTATATATACGCGGAGTAGGGTGCGCTTGTTCGGGGACTACATGTTGCAATGGCTGCGCAATGGTTATTTGTAGTCCGCAGAAAAGGAAAAGAAAACTTAGATATGTTCTCATAATGGTAGCAGGATTAGAGGTAAAAGATTATAGATCGTCACTCCTTAATCCGATAAGCATCTGCGGCTTTTTTCACAGAGCCATGCATGAGTAAGAGAGCTTTGGCTTTTCCATAATCAAGTCCTAATTCTTCGACCAACATACGTGTTCCGCGATCTACTAGTTTCTTGTTGCTAAGTTGCATGTTTACCATTTTGTTACCTTTTACACGCCCCAATTGTATCATTACGGAAGTGGTAATCATATTGAGAATCATCTTCTGCCCTGTACCCGATTTCATTCGGGAGCTTCCCGTAACATATTCCGGGCCTACAATCATTTCAATGGCTACGTCTGATTCCGCTGCCATTGGAGAGTCGGGGTTACTGGTGATGCAGGCTGTCAGAATCCCATGTTCGCGTGCTTCATGCAGTGCGCCGATTACGTAGGGGGTAGTACCGGATGCAGCTATGCCGATGACCGTATCTTTATCCGTAATATTGCGTTCTACGAGTTCCTCCCAACCACGTTGCATGTCATCTTCCGCATTCTCCACCGGGTTGCGTAGGGCTGTGTCACCACCGGCTATCAGGCCGATAACCAATGTTGGAGGCATGCCGAATGTCGGTGGAATTTCGGAAGCGTCGAGCACGCCAAGGCGTCCGCTTGTACCGGCACCCATGTAGAAAATACGTCCGCCCTGTTTCATGCGGGGAACTATCTGCGTCACTAACTTCTCTATTTGAGGTATTGTTTTTTGTATGGCAAGCGCCACTTTTTGATCTTCTCTGTTGATGTCTACCAGTATTTCATGGACGGACTTTTTTTCCAGGTCGTTGTAGAGCGAGGGTTGCTCTGAAATTTTTATAAACATAGGTCTATTTACTTTATGGGGGTTGTTGTTTACTATTTTATCACCTTATAGGTTACTTTCCGCTATGATATTTAATCAGTCCTTCCATTGGACTCTTAATGATAGTGCCCAACTGGATATTCATTTCCTGTGCAGCTTCTGCTAATATTGTTTTATAATAGAAAGCTACCGAACCGATAAAGTGTACTTTGCTATTACGGAAGTTCTCATATTGCATGACATTGCGTTTGAGGAATGATTTGAAACTTCCCAGTACCAGCGCATGTATGCAAGGTTCATCTATGTTCTGTGCGAGGAAAGGCGAAAGGCTCGCAAGAAAACGGTTAGGAAATGGTTTGCGATAAACGTGGTCTATAATGTCGGCAGGTGTCAGGCCGAACTGTTTGAGAAATTTCTCCTTCAATTCGGGAGTCATCTGGTTTTTCAGTATATCACCTACCAATAACTTGCCCAGTACGGCACCGCTGCCTTCGTCTCCAAGTATGAATCCCAACGGGGACACATTGGAAACAATCTGCTTTCCATCATAATAGCAAGAATTGGAGCCTGTACCCATAATACAGGCAATGCCGGCCTCGTGTTGGCAGAGTCCATGAGCAACAGCAAGCATATCTGTATTGACTTCTACCTCTCTCTTTATTTGGAGATGCTTGGTAATGGCGCGGTGGACCATAGCTATTTTATCGGGAAATCCGCATCCTGCACCATAGAAATATACGGCATCCAATGCATTTGTTTTTAACTGAGGCAACAGTGATGTTGCGATCTCATTGCTGATTTCCTCTTCCGACTGAAAGAAAGGGTTAATTCCTTTCGTGGATATCTGTTGGATGGGTTGTCCGTTTTCTACAACACACCAATCGGTTTTTGTAGAGCCACTGTCTGCTATTAGAATCATATCTTTATAGTTGTTTGGTTATTAGTGATTGATGATTAATGATGGGTGGTTAGTGGCTGATAGCCAATTGCTGATCACACATCACCAATTGTTATATTTTTATATAAATCTTCCGTTTGTAGAGCTGGTAGCCGATGCACCAGTTTATGCCGACGAACAACAGCGCATAGGCCAGTGAACCGCCGGTTTCACCGAATATCGGCATCAGCAATATCTTATATAGGAATGTGTGTATACTGATGCTGCTTTCTCCCCATGGGAAACAGATGCTGCCGAAGAGAATACTAAGCACGCCTCCCAATACATACATGAACAGGGGATTGACGCCGAATGATTCGAAGAACAGGCTCCATTTCTTATAGCCTTTTACATCGATAATCCAGATGAGCAGTGCCAGAAAGCTGGAAGCCAACCCGCATGTTGTGAGAACGAAGGTAGGCGACCAAATCTTTTTGTTGATTGGGCATCCGTAACTCAACAAGAAACCGGAGAATGTAAGGATAGTGCCTACTAAAAACAATTTGATGAGATGTGAGTTGAGCATGCTTTCACGATCTTCATTGGCTTTGCCCCCTTCGAGCATCATGCGTCCCACACAGAAGCCCAGCAGTACATGGGCTATGGCGGGAATGGTACTTAAGAGGCCTTCCGGATCGATGCCGTTGTCCTTGTACATGTGTGCTGGGGTCAGGATAGTGCGGTCTACGATAGAAAGTATGTTCGTATCGTTATAGGCAAATCCATTGCCACATAGCAATAGGATGAAATATCCTGTCAGAAGAGTGGCGATAAGATACGGGATGTTTTTGTGCTTCATGGTCAGGGCAATGATAGCGGTAGCGCCATAGCAGAGAGCCAGACGTTGCATGACACCCAGAATACGGATACGGTCGAACGTCCATACGGATTCCCATAGTTGCGTGCCGAAACTGATGCCTTCGGTGGGAGAGGTCCAATAATAGCAGAACTTCGAGAACCAGCCGATAGCCATACCAATGAGGAAGATAAGTATGGTGCGTTTTAAGATTTTTATGCCGGCGGCATGACTGAATTCAAAATTATATTTCTTCAAAGAAATGTACGTGGAAATCCCCATGATGAACATAAAGAAAGGGAACACAAGGTCGGTGGGGGTAAGGCCGTTCCATTCCGCATGGCGCAAGGGGGCGTAAATATGTGCCCATGTGCCCGGATTGTTGACCATGATCATTCCCGCAATGGTGACTCCCCGGAGGATGTCAAGGGCAAGAATACGTTTGTTTGTTTTTACTGCATTACTCATAATTTCAGGTGTGTTAAGTTAGTCTTGGGTTGTTGTCAAAGGTTGTGTGCATTGATCTACGAGGTAGGCAATGGACACATATGGGATACCGGAGTTGGTTGTCAGTCCGATTTCACAGGTGCGGCTGTTGGAGTAACCGATGCCGATGCCGGCAGCCTCTATCTGTGGACGGAGCTTACGCAGGGCGTAGGTATTCAGTTCGGGATACGTGAAGCCTCGGTCGCCGGCAAAGCCGCAGCAACCTACCTCTTCCGGCACGATGACCTTTGTGGAGCAGAGCTGTGCCAGGGCTATGATTGTATCGGCCAGTCCCATTTTACGCATGGAGCAGGTTATGTGGACTGCTATGGGTCGGTCAATGGGAGTGAATGACAGCTTGTCGCGCAGGAATGTGTATATGAACTCTGCCGGTTCATAAAGTTTCATTTTTTGAATGGTGCTGCGCATGCGGTGCAGACATGGGCTTTGGTCGCACAGGACAGGGTATTTCCCTTCTTCGCTGGCTTCCCAAAGCGCCGCTTCCAGTTCGGCTGTTTTGCGGTTGGCTATGTCGAGCATGCCTTTGCTCTCCCAGATTGTGCCGCAACAGAGCTTTTCCATGTTTTTAGGGAAGATGACTTCGTAACCGCCTTTTTGGAGCAGGGCGATCATTTTGTTGACCAGCGGCTGTTCCACAGGAGATTTCTTGGGCAGCCCCATCGTTTGGTTGATGCAACTGGGGAAGTAGACTACTTTATTTCCGGCTTTTAATTCTTTAGGTTTGAATTTGTAGGGCTTTGGCATTGCCGGAGTCCATAGGGGGATGCCGAGGGCATTGTGCATGCCTTTGGTGATACTGCTCATCGCTTTTGTTCCCAAAATGGAATGGCCGAGGTCTGCCAGTCCTAATATAGGTCGCAGTGCGCTTTTGATACCTGCAAAATGGTTGGCGGCAAAATTTCCGGCTTTATAGCCTAAACTGCCTTGCGGTAATTCTTCCTGGCGGATGATGTGCGTAAGGTCACCAGTATTGATTCCCATAGGGCAAGACATGGAGCACAGTCCGTCTCCGGCACAAGTCCGGTTTCCGGGGTAGAGATATTGCTTTTCCAACAAGGCCAGACGTTCAGGAGCATCGCCATTCTGCCGGAGACGGGCAATCTCTCTTTGCAGTACGATGCGTTGTCGCGAGGAAAGGGTGAAACCGCAGGAAAGGCAGTTCACTTCACAAAAGCCACATTCAATGCAGCGGTTCACTTTGGCAGCAGGGCTTTTCGCATCTAAGGGTATGAGAGGAAGCGGTTTGAAGTTCTTTATATGGCATTTCGGGTCATCATTGAAGATAACGCCCGGATTCAACAAGCCCTGTGGGTCAAATAGCTTTTTAACGGCTTTCATTACTTCGTAGGCGGAGTCTCCCCATTCGTAACGAACAAAGGGAGCCATGTTGCGTCCTGTACCATGTTCTGCCTTCAGAGAACCATCGTATTTGTCCACCACCAATGTTTTGACATCGTTCATCAGCTCCTCGTAACGCTTTACTTCGGCGTCACTGCCAAAGGACTGGTTGAGGATGAAGTGATAGTTACCTTCCAACGCATGTCCATATATACAGGCGTCTTCGTAACCATGCCGGGCGATGAGTTGCTGTAACTCGGCGGTTGCCTCGGGCAAATCTTCGATGTGGAAAGCCACATCTTCGATGAGACAGGTTGTTCCCGGTTTTCGCGTTCCGCCTACGGAAGGGAAGATACCGGAACGGATAGCCCAGTATTGTGAATATTCCTCGGGCTTGTCTGTGAAGCGTACAGGCGTATAGGTTCGGAAGTGAGAGAGACAATGTTCTATTGCACCGATATTCCGTTTCAGTTCTTCGTCTGTGCGGGCTTTGGTTTCGGTCAGTACGGCAGTCAGTCCGGTTTCGTCTCCCGGTTCTATGCCGGGCAGGGGAGATGAACATATTTCTCCTCTGTATTTCAGGAATATGGGGTCGCTGACCGATGCCAGGGACTTCCAATCCAGTAGTTCTGCTCCTTTTACAATCCCCCCGCCGTTGTTGTCCGTCAGCTTCTTCATGGCCACTACGGCACGACAAGCGTCTTTTATAGTCTTGAAGTAGAGCATGGCGCTTGCCTTGCAGGGATAGTCGTACTCTGTTTTCATGGTGACCTGCGAAAGGAATGCCAATGTTCCTTCCGAACCGACCATAAGGTGAGCTATGATATCGAACGGATCGTCAAAGCGGATGAAAGGAAGGAGGTTCAGTCCTGTTACGTTCTTGATGGAATATTTGTAATGAATACGCTCGGATAGTTTCTCATCGGCGCGTACTTCATCGCGAAGCGTACAAATCCGGCGCAAGAAATCGCGGTGTGTCACTTCGAATGCGGCACGGCTGACGGCATCTCCGGTGTCAAGCACCGTTCCGTCTGCCAAAACAATACGGGCGGAAAGAAGCACCTTGTCACTGTTGGCGTGTGTGCCGCAGTTCATGCCGGAAGCGTTGTTCATGACGATACCGCCCACCATGGCGCTTTTGACGGAAGCTGGGTCCGGAGCGAACTTCCTCCCGAAAGGGGCTAACAGCTCATTGACCCGTTGACCGATGATGCCGGGTTGCAGGGTAATTTCCTCATGGCCGGCGGAAAGGCTGTATTGTTCCCAGTGTTTGCCGGCTACGATGAGTATGGAGTCACTGATGGCTTGTCCGGAAAGGCTGGTTCCTGCCGCTCGGAAAGTTACGGGCAGGTGGTGGTGACCGGCTAGTTTCAGTAATCGGGAAATCTCTTCTTCTCCCTCCGAGCGGATTACGATTTGCGGGATGAGGCGGTAAAAACCTGCGTCCGTTCCCCATGCCAGTCGGCGGAGTTCATCGGTGTAGATCCTTTCTTGCGGGATGAACTGTTTCGCTTCCTGCAGGAAAGCCATGTAGTTACTCTGTTTCATAACGTATAATTTGTTACTGTTATGCATGTTTCCGTATACTCTCGTCGGGATGTGCTGTGAAGCGCATTTGCGGAGTGAAGGATTCAGTATACGATTGAAATGCATTCAGGATCATATCAATTTGTATTCAGTTTTGCTTGTCAAACTATTTGTATAAATAATATGGTTTCGACAGTTTGCGGAAGTCTTCGACATCCTTATACCAATACTCCCGGATATCCTCCCACCGGTTGCGCTTGCTGAACCGTTCGCGTATCTGTTTGGAACCGCTTACTTTATCGAACATGGCAAACCGGCCTTTGTCTGCATGGTCGAAGACGGCACGTTCGGGATAGAGGGCGGCTACTTTCTCCATGACGAGAAACTGTATTTCACTGAGTGGAGCTTTGCCAAAGTCCATGATGTGCACCTGCACACCTTGCAACAGTTCGCCTTTGCCTACGGAGTAGAACGGTTTCAGATACATAGGCCGGAAGATAACACCCGGTACGCCCAGGCTGTTCAGGCTTTTGGCAAGTTTCTCCGCTTCCACCCATGTAGCTGCAAACATCTGGAACGGAATCGTATAACCTACTCCGATAGACATGTAGCCTAACTCGCCTAAAATTCCGCTGACAGGATAGAAAAATGCGGAATGTGGATGTGGGATGTGCGGGGATGAAGGAACCCATTGCAAGCCGGTCTGTGTGTAGTCCATTTTGCGCTTCCAGCCTTTCATTTTTACAACCTGCAGTTTGCATTGCTTTCCGTCTTTCAGCATCTTCTCTCCATTCAGCAGTAAAGCCAACTCACCGCAAGTGAGCCCGTAAAGATACGGAATTTTGAATTGGCTGACAAACGAAATGCAGTCATCTTCTGTCAGATTGCCTTCAATCTTCAACCCGCCTACGGGGTTGGGGCGGTCCAGTACAATAAATTCTTTTCCGTTTTCGGCGGCAGCTTCCATGGCAAGTCCCATAGTGCTGATATATGTGAACGAACGGCAGCCGATGTCCTGTATGTCATATACCAGTACATCGATGTCTTTCAGCATTTCCGGGGTCGCTTTGCGTGTCTTGCCGTAGAGGGAATAAACGGGCAGCCCGGTGGAGGGGTCTTTTATGTCGGTCACATGGTCGCCTGCATGTACATCGCCGCGCACGCCATGTTCCGGACCATAAAGGGCTACGAGGTTCACGTTCGGTGCTTCATGCAGAATGTCTATGGTGGACTTTAACTTGTTGTCTACTCCGGTAGGATTGGTAATCAAACCTACGCGTTTCCCCTCCAGGCACTTGAAGTTCTGTTCTTTCAGCACCTCAATGCCGGTTTTGATTCTTATCTTCTGTGCTTGTGCCATACTGCCGCAAAGGAGGCAGAGCAAGCAGGCTATAATTGTTCTTTTCATAAGCATGTATTCTGAATTAGTTATGTTGTTTGTATCCGTCACTCTTCATAATCATTTTTTTCCGTATTCCGGATCAATCCTTCTGTCTGCAAAAATTGTGACTATTACGGTGGCGACACAGCAGATTATCACCATCCAGAAGAAGTTGATGTAGCCGATTGCTTCCTGAATATACCCTGCAAACATACCCGGAATCATCATACTCAATGCCATGAATGCGGTGCAGATGGCATAATGGGATGTCTTGAACTCACCTTCGGAGAAGTACATCATATAGAGCATGTAGGCTGTGAATCCGAATCCGTAGCCGAATTGTTCGATAGCAATAGCCGTTGATATGGCAAACAGGTTTTCGGGCTGGCAAACAGCCAGGTAAACGAAAGTCAGGCAGGGGAGCGTCATACATGCCGCCATCCACCAAATGGACTTCTTTAATCCTATGCGCGATGCGAACAGTCCTCCGAGGATGCCGCCCAGAGTGAGAAAAATTACTCCGATAGTGCCATATACGATGCCCACTTCTGCCGTAGATAGCCCTAAGCCTCCCACTCCTTTGGCGGCAACAAGGAAAGGCATGCACATCTTGATGAGGAATGCCTCGGGCAGACGGTAGAGCAGCATGAATACGATGGCAAGCAACACGCCCGGTTTGGTGAAATAAGTGGCGAATGTACGGCCGAATTCTTTGAAGATGGCCTTTGCACTGGCTGTTCCCGGCGCCAGTACCGATTTGTCGGAAGCCGGTTTGGGGATTGCAAAGAGGTGATAGAAACTTACTGCACTGAACATGACGGCTGTAACCAGCATCGTGATGGTCCATGACAGTGGGATATTGTCGTATTTCAATTCGATGGCGCCGGCAATGGCTACGAGCACTCCTTGTCCGAAAATGGACGCGAGACGATAGAACGTACTGCGGATACCGACGAATTCTGCCTGTTCGCCCGACTTTAACGCCAGCATATAGAATCCGTCCGCTGCAATGTCGTGTGTGGCGGAGGCAAATGCCGTAATGATGAACAGTACCAGGGTAATGGTGAACATGCTGATAGGAGTCGTTCCGGCTGCCATGGTCGCTTCGTCCGGACGTGGAATGGTCAGGGTCAGCAAGATAAAGGCTATCGACATCAGTATCTGCATGGAAACAACCCACCATCTTTTGGTCTTGATGATGTCCACAAACGGGCTCCAGAAGGGTTTGATAGTCCAGGGTAGATACAGCAAGCTGGTAAACAGCGCCATGTCTCCGTTGGGAACACCCATTTTGGCAAACATCAGTACTGAGATGTTATTCACGATAAAATAAGGGATGCCTTGTGCAAAGTACAGGGTGGGCACCCATGCCCAAGGGGATATTTTCTTGATATTATTCATTCTGTTGGTTGTTTTTCGGTTATTAGATTAGTCATATAGTTTGTCAATAGTGGCGCCGGTATAGTAGTGCAGCAGTATCGCGTCATATTGATATCCCTGCTCTCCCATTACGGCAGCGCCTATCTGGCAGAGGCCCACACCATGTCCCCAACCGGCTCCTGTGAGGATAAAACGTCCGGGTATACCTTCCGCCGACAGTTCTGCCCGGTCTATGACAAAGGCGGAACTGTAAAGGTGTGAAGGAGACAGGGTGCGTCGGATCTCTAACTCTTTGCCGATAGTACGTGTCTTTTTGGTCCCGACGATTTTCAGCTTCCAAAGGCGTCCGGAAGTGCCGCGGGCCACAGGAACAAGATCGATTATCCGCCCGTAGTCTACTCCGGAACGTTTCAGGATGAGGGCGGAGAGTTCGTCCTGAGTATATTCCACTTTCCAGCGGTAGAAATCTGTGGTTTCCTGGTCGTAATTGTTGAGAACCTGCGACAGGATTTTTTTGTCCGTAGTGTTGCAAAATGATTCGGGAGAGGTACGTATCCAGCGGTCGGCCTCGGCTTCCTGTGTCAGGTCGGGCAACTTGGAAACGAGTTTCCCGCTTCCTGCCAAATAATCACGTTGTTTGGCGAGGTAGGGGCGTCTGGTGTCTTCCCAGCAATATTGAAATTCTTCGAAGATACCGCCGCAGCATTTGGAGAAACGGGCGTCGCAGATGTTGCCTTCCGAAGTAAGCACCTGTCCGCGGGTAGCGGCTATCGCCTGCCTGACTATGTCGGTAGAGGCGCGGGTAATTCCCTGATAGCGTTGGCAGTGATCGTCTGCACATACATCGAAATGGGTATGGTCTTCGCGGTCGTACCAGCGGATTAATTCCTCGTCGGTTTGGGTGAAAGCGGAATAACCGGTGTGTGCTTCTGTGATTTCCTTGTTCTTCCGTATCTGCGCCAATAGCCAACTGCGTGAAATGACAGCGTGTGCTTTCAGCAGTTCTAAGGAAGCTGTTGCACTCATTTCGCTGGAAATGACACTCGTCAGATAGTCTTCGATATGGATGACATTGATGCCTGTTAATTTGCCGTTTTCCACAATAATTTTCAAAGAACCAGAAAAGCGTTGGTCTTCTTTGCGCTCCCAGTGGAAGTTTATGCCGATAGTCACGTCCAGCAATTCAAAGGCGGCAGTTTCTTCCAGAGGTTCAAACAACAATTCATCATATTGCCGGCCGTTCCAAAGGATTCTTCCTTCGTTATAGGTGACGACTTGTTTGCCACAGACTTCCTTACCGGATGTGTGGTAGGGGGTCAGTAGGATGAACTCTATCTGCGGTTCGAATAATATACCGACTTCTACTTTAGGTTCTTTCATATTCGTCTGTTTATAAAGAATAACGATGTTATATTTGTTCTTTGATACGTTGCCGTACCTTTTGGAAATCTGTGGGCGAAAGGCATACTTCACCTAATATTTGTGCGATGTCCTCTGCCGTTATTTTGATGAAATCTTTTTCGACGGGAGTGATGAATACACCGCCTAAATCAACGGATGCAGGACTGCTTAGCAGATTTGCGTCTCCTTCGGCTGTGTAACAGGCCGGACGGTGTTTGGCGCGGGGAAAGATGAAAACAATCCATTTGCCGGCCTCGTACATTCCGAGAACGTTCATCATCGGTTCGTCCTCACCAGGTTGTATGTCCAAAGAGTGATAGACGATGTCGAACAATTTAATTGCAGTTTTCCGGTCGGCAGACTCAATAACAAGCGTAGTGCGTGGGGTGTCGTTCAGGTGCCAAAGGGTGGCTTGACCGTAATCCGCTACTTTGCCTGCCACCAGCTCTCGCCAGCTTTGCTCAATGGGCATGAAGCCTTTGTTGCCAGCTTGGAAATGTGCATGGTCGGGAGCGGAAGCGCCGCATTTGGGGCCGTTGTAAAAGATTGTATAATCAGTCAACTGTTGTGCCAGATCCAGCATATCGCCGAAACGGGGGGATATGCGTTGATTCACATGCGCCGTTTCCGGTATCGTCAAATGACGGGGAAATATAGGAAACGGATTGACTAATATATTATAGTGCCCTTCAAATGGAATACCTTTTTGCTCTGCCGGCAAATTGGCGGGGCAGAGAAAGCATTTCCGCTCCTTTATGGACTTGGCATCTACTTTGGCTCCGGAAGACACGATACGTGCCGGATTGAACTGAACCTTGTAGAGAATCCCGTTTACATTCAGTTCTTTCACCTGTACCCCGGAAAGGGCGGCGTAGTTGTTACGCGCCGTTTCCCAGGAAACAAGTTGCTCGGTCAGAAGATTGTGTACGGTCTGGTTCATAGATTATTTCTTGTTTTTCTTGTTCATTGCTACACGCGCCTGCAATTCCCAAGTGCGGATGCGGTCTTTATACAAGTTGTGTCCGTTCATTTTAACGACGTCCAATGAAGCGTCTGAGTTGTCATCCCAGCGGCGGCAGAGGTAAACGACTTCGTAGACACGGCCTATCTGGTATCGGCGGGAGAAGTTCAACCCCAAAGCATAGTCTTCGCCATAGCTTGTATTGGGCACTTTAACTTCACGCAACACCGGAGTATAGAATGCACGCGGTGCACCCAGCCCGTTGATACGCAGGGCATTGTTCCGCCCGTTGTGCGGTGTCCATTCCTTGTGGTCGATAATGCCCGGTGCAATCATATTCATATTGAAGTCCGTCATCATGTAGGTGCCCACTACCATAGCACAGTTCTGTTCGTAGAAAGCGCGTACCATTATAGCCAACGTATTTTCATTGGCGTATACGTCGTCGCTGTCCAACTGTATGGCAAACTTTCCGCATTTGGGATGGTGTACGCCCATGTTCCAGCAACCACCGATACCGAGATCGTTGCGTTCGGGGATTATATGGATGAGGCGTTCATCGTTTTTGAACTCGTCGATGGCTTCTGTGGTTCCGTCTGTGGAGTGGTTGTCAATAATGATGAGGTTGAACTTGAAGCCTGTCTTCTGACTTAGAACGGAACGGATAGCATCGCGAATGGTGCGGATACGGTTGCGTACGGGGATGATGACAGATGCCTCGTACTCGAAGTTGCCGGCAGAAAATTCTATTTGCTTGAATTCCGGTTCCAGATAACCGCCTATTTCTTTCAGGTGTTCCGTACATGCTTCTTCCATTTCAATCTGACGGTTACGGTTCTTCGGATCGACATAGTCAAAAATCTTTTCGCCGCTTTTGCGCGTATCATTTTCCACCTCGCTGTACAGGTATTCGTTGATGTGCACAAGATCTGCATTTTGGCTCAACTTCAGGCGTAAGTCGTAGAGACCGGCAAAGTTATACTCGGATGTTATGCGTCCGGCTGCCTCTTTTAGTCTGGATGTATTGAAGAGCAGTACTGAACCGAAGTTGAAATCATCCCTTAGCGAGCCGAACTGGTAGTCTATGACAGGGGCATTGGTTTGTTTGCCACCGGCTATCTGATAATGGTCGGCATATACCATTCCCGCATCCGAATCTTCGGCGATGTGCATCATGCGCTCCAGTGCAAACATTCCCAGTTCAAGAGTGGTCTCTTTGGTATAGAGCAATGTATATTCCGTATTCGCTTTTTGTGCTATGGCTTTCATGGTAGCGCTGCTATGAGGCATGTCTACAACTAAAAGTTCGCAACCGGGCAGCGGTTCAAGGGTAGAGTCTGTTGTTACCAAGTGGATATTTCCAACGAGACCGGTAATCTGTAATCCTTGTACTGTCTTTTCAGCTTGTTCTTTTCCTGCGTAGGGAATAAAGCAATCAATCTTCTTCATATCTGTAAGGTGTTATTTTTATTCTTGGTTCTTATTTTTTTATTTTGAATTTAAGCAACCCTGTCTCTCCTCCGGTGGCGGTGAACAGTACCCGGTTACCGCTTAGCGCCACTACGGTGCTTATAAGGGAGTTACCTATTTTGTGTTTCCACAATACTTTTCCGGTCTTAGCCTCCAATGCGAAGATAAGACCTTCTTTGGTGCTTCCAAATACGATCCCATCTTTTTCGACCTGCATGGAAGGTGCGTGCTCGTAGCCGAATCCGACATTGGATGCCCATAATTCATGCGGGTGGCTGCCTTTGGTGGAGTAGCAGACGATACTGTCGTTCATCGTTTTGCTGTAAATGCGTTCTCCATCTTCGGACAATCCTATCGTTTCGCGTACCATAGACTGGAAAGTGCGCCATACGGTATTGCCTGTTTCTATCTCAATGGCAGTCATGGCGCGTTGCGGGTCGGTGATGAATACTTTTCCCTCTGCGGCTACCGGCCATACGGCTGCCGGAGAAAAGTGCATGCGGGTCAGTCCGCCTGTCCATTTCCATAACTCCCTGCCGTCTGCCTTATTCAGCGCATACAAAGTGTTGTCCCATGCACCGAAGATGATTTTGCTGTCCGTCACCAGAGGTTTGGTTTCAATGTAACCCTTTACACCTGTAAAAGTCCACTTTATCTCTCCGTTGCTGGTGTTGATGGCACGAAAGGTATGGTCGCTGGCGCCTATATAGGCAGTGCCGTTGTCTATGGTTACTGCCCCCAATACGGGTTCGGAGGCTTTCACTATCCACAATAAGTTTCCGTTTTGAGCATTCAGACCGTATATTTTGCAGTCTGCGGAACCGAAAACAACAATTCCCTCGCTGACAGCGGGTGTTCCGACGATTCTTTTTCCGGACTGGAAACGCCATAACGCCTTGCCGTCTTTAAGAGCATAGGCGGTCAGGTATCCCATGTCGTCACCGATGAAGACTTTATCCTTTTCTACAGCTGGCGAGCAATAAATGCCGACTCCGGTTTTTGTTACCCATTGTTCTTTCACCTGCGGATATTCTTTGTTTGCGGAGAAGTCCGGATATTTTTCGGCTTTTCCATTGCGCTCGTAATACGATTCTGTCAGGGAGAAACCAGCCCATTGTTTTTTCGGCTCTCCGATACGTTGTGTATAGACGCGAATGGAGTCCTTGGTTATCTCGTAGATGCCATACCCCGGTTTCCCATCCTTGTCACGCAGGTTGCTGCGCATTAATACTCCCGGAATACCGTCATAACGCAAATCGCGGTTACGGTGATAGTGTCCGCCGATGAATAGGCGTATGTTATACGGACGTACGGCATCTGTCACCTCATACCAGTTATCCACATCGCCTTCTATCATTGGGTAGTGGGTCACAAGTATTACAGGCTTGTTCTGTTGAGGATCTCCGGTGTTGTATTGATTCATTCTTTCCGTCATCCAACGGATATCCTGGGGAACGACATGCCCGTATGCCATACGCATCAGGGGCCCGGAGTTAAAACCTAAAAATAAGAATCCTTTGTGTTCGAAATCGAACCGTTCGCCACCGAAGATTTCTCCGAAGGCGGTGCAGCCGGAATCGCTCCATTTGGTTTCATGGTTGCCCAGTGCCACATAGTATTTCACTTTCAGCAGGTCAAGGCATGATTTTACTTTTTCCATAGTGGCACGATCGCCTTCCTCGGCGATGTCTCCTGTTACTAATACAAAGTCGATGCTGTCTGTGGCATTTATCTGTGCGATAGAGCGCAACAGGTCTTCGGTAGGGTTGGGGTTGCTTGGACTTAGATGAATGTCCGTCAATTGTGCGAAGCGGAACGTTACTTGTTGTGCCTGCGCCATAAACGGCAGCAGGCACACAAGCAGGGCACTGATGAATAGTCTTCGGTTCATAGATGATGATTGGTTTTATAATTTTTCTTTTTACTTTTTGGTATTGCTGTCGAAAAACGTCATAATGGCGTTCATCAGATATTCTCTTTCTTCCGTAGTACGCAGTGACTCGAAAGGAAAACCTAATACGCAAGTCTTATAACTGCCTTGATAGGCTACGCCGGCGCTCAGGTTATTTTCCGGGTAACGCATGATTGTATATGCTCCTTCCGTAGCAGGTTCAATAGCATCGGGAGATTCTACGACGTAAGAATCAGAGTTCAGCTCATTGTAATAGGTATAGTTTCCTGCAAGGGAGGGGAACGGGGAAGTTACGCACTTCACCTTGCCCATAATGGCTGCTTGTCCCGCACGCCACTTATATTTCAGGACTTCCATTGCAAATTTCTTATCTTCTTCTTTGGCAGTAATAAGGCGGTTATCCCATAGGTCTGTCCCTACGTATGCTCCGGATATGAAGATGTTGCCGCCCTGGTTGCAGTAGGCCGTAATACATTCTTGCATTGGTTTGCTGAATGTTTTGAACTCCAGAGGTTTTACTCCGCCTCTACCTATCTTGGTTTGACATTCTTTGCCGAGGATAAGATCGGTGTATTTATAATCGTTCAAGGTTATTTGCCCATCTTCAACAGCTTCGTCGCTGCATGACACAAAGGAGTAACCTGCCTTCAGTATGGCAGTTCCATGCAGGGCCGGATAATCGAACGTGTTTCCGGCGATGACTTGTGTCTCATAATTACTGTAACTGTCACCGAAACCGGACGCGTCATCATCCATCCAGGGGATGGAGCGACGGTACTCTTTCATTTTTCCTATATAACTGATGTCTTTGATGTAGGGCACTCCATGGTCTAATTCATCCAGAAAGCCGGCAAGCAATGTATCTGCCGGAGGGGCAGCGACAAAATCAGCGGGTGCACTGATGCGGTCAAACCCATTCACGACCAATACGGTCCCTTTGCTGTTGAAAGCCTGCCCTGCCGAAAGTATTTCGGAGGGGAAACTTTCACCACCTTTGTTGAGGGCGGTTACTTTGTAGCTGCATACAACACCCGCTGGAAGCGTGGTGCGATAACTGTTTTTATCTACTACTACGCCGTTGTCAAAGTCGCCGTTGCCGGTACGGGTGTAGACAATGTATTTTTCGGCATTGGCTGTCGGTTCCAATGGATCGGCTACTGCTTGCCAGGTTAGTTCAATCTCATTTTCACTTATCATACGCAGGGCCATGTGGTCGACCGGTAAAGGCTGCACGATATAGTTCGTGCGGTATTGTGAGCAGAGGAACTGTAACATTCCTTTGTAGATGGCGCGGCTTACCGTAAAGCGAAAACGCGGATCAAGCCCGTATCGCATATCTGCGAAATTCTGGTGAGAAAGTAACTCAAGCAGCATAGTCGGAACTTGGGGTACACGCGCTTCGTAATACGATTGATCCCATTTTCCGCGGCGTGTCCATTGGGGCTCGTAAAGAGTGCGGATATCGCGCACGATATTGGACTGAATCAGGTCCGTCAAATCATGTGAGAGATAGCGTGACGCGCCGTTGGCGAATACCCCCTTGTAGGAGTCAGTTTGGTAAATGCCGAGTGTTCCGATGATAGAGTCGTTGAGTGTGGTTCCGGCATCCGAATGGAAGGCGAATGCCATATCTACCGGAATGTTCAGACCTCTTTCTGTGGGATTGGCAGCAGAACCACCGGCGAGATAGTTCACCCATATAGCGCGGCTTTTATAATCATCTGTGTAATCATTCTTACCCTGACTTTCCGAATACACACTGTCCGGGATGCCTGCCCATTGCATCCAATAACGGGCGGCTTCGCAGAAACGCGGATAGCCGCTTTCCTGATATATGGCTGTATAGGGTGACTGATGTGTGGTTTTAGTCTGTTTGGTTTCATCCGATGAATTGGCGGTTTTATCGGAGCTTTTCAGATTATCCGTAGCACCTTCTTCCGAAATGCGACGGGCAATGTTACCCATGCCGCCGCCTATTTTGATCGCATCGGCTGTCACTGTTTGTCCGGCTTTGGCGGAACGATTGCTCAAGGTTACTTTGTATGCATTATCCTGTTCTGCGTCGAAACCGAAAGTGCCTAAATAAATCCAGGTACCACCGCCCATCTGCTGGTTGACTTTGAACCGGGATGCTCCGCCTTTATGGTGGACGGTGTAGAGGGCGTCATCACTGCTGTTCGGGACGGTATGATAGGATACATAGACTGCGTATTGTCCGTCCCGGGGAATTTCGGGTATCCATTCGGCAACGCTTTCTTTTCCTTTCTTAATAGTCTCTATGGTGCGGAATGTTCCTTCTTTAAATGGATTCTCAAAATCGGTGTATAACGGGCGTAGATGTGCAAAACCTTTTCCGACACCTTGCATCCAAGGCTTGTCGGTTACCTTTTCCGTATAAATGGAGCGTGTGTTGAGGCAACCGTCGTTATCAATAATGATTTCGGCAGTCTGGCAGTCACGCTCACGTGGAATCAGCACATTGGCTCCGGCATTTTCCAGCATCGGGACGAGGTAGGGGAGAACAAAACTTTGTGTATACAGGTCCTCCACAGTCTGAAGACAGCGGGCGCGTTGCCACTCCCAACGGTCTAGTTTCGGCTCATAGTAGAAACCATGGCTTTGCCATAAGGCTATGTGGCGATTCTGCAATCCGTTAGTGGGCGTATAGGGTCTGGATACTTTGGTCACCAAAGGCTTTTTCACTTCTTGGCTGAATACCAGGGCTTTTTTATCTTTTTTTGAACGAAGCGCCTGAGGTATCAGTTCTTCAATACAGTGTTTATTGGTATGTAACTGCAATCTGTATTTTGTAAGTTCGGCCGGTAACAAGGCGCTGATTCCTTGATAAATCTCTGCCACGTTATTTTCCCGGAAAGGAATGTAGGAACAGTTCATGTTGGCAAACAGTTGCAGAGCGTTACCCTTTATGGCAACGGAGTCAATCGTGATGTGTCCTATGGATACCTCTTTTCGCGCGGTAGCATCCAGAAATTTTCCTATTTCTTGGCGGATTTCTGGAGAGAGTTCTTGCGCGCCGCCCGTATGGGGGATAAGGACGGCGACAAGCATACTGAATAAAAAGTGAAGTCTTACACTCATGATGATGACGTATTAAGTTAAATGTTTTTCTTGTTTTTTCTTATCAATATGCAGAGTCCGATGAATGTGAACAATGCGTTGAATATGAGTAACTCATAGCTGAACTGATAACCGTTGAACCATGCCTCCGAATTCTTTTGCAGGATAAAACAGAGAAACGGGGAAGCGACAGCTACTGCCGGTATATATTTATCATGCACTTGCTGCTTCATAAAGATGCCGAAGGCAAACAGACCCAGGATAGGACCGTATGTGTAGCTTGCCAGAATATATACGGCATCGATTACGCTGGTATTGTTCAACAGATTGAACACAAAGATAGTGACCCCCATTATTACGGCCATTCCCACGTGCACTCGTTTCCGGATTTTCACAACCTCTTCTTCCGTCTTGCCTTTCGTGCCTAGAATATCTACGGTGAAAGACGTTGTGAGTGCAGTCAATGCAGAGCCGGCTGCCGAATAGGCGGAGGAAATCAGTCCGATGATAAACAGAATACCTACAATGACAGGGAAGTAATTCCCGGTGGCGATTACGGGGAAGAGTTCATCGCTTTTATCCACTTGTATGCCTTGGCTGTCGGCAAATGTGTAAAGCAACACACCTAGCATCAGGAACAGCAGAATAACGAAGCACTGTGAAATGATGCTGGTGATCATATTCTTTTGCGAGTCTTTGAAGTTTTTACAACTGAGATTGCGTTGCATCATATCTTGGTCTAATCCAGTCATGGCTACCATGGTGAACGCTCCGGCGAAAAACTGCTTGAAGAAATATTGTTTGCTGTTGATATCATCGAAAAAGAAAATGCGGGACATGTCACTGTCGGCAATCGTGCTTATCATGCTTGTAAAAGACAGGTTCAGGTCGGAAGCTATGTAACAGATGCATAACACCACAGAGACAACAAGGCAAAAAGTTTTCAAGGAATCTGTCCAGATAAGTGATTTCACTCCACCGCGGAATGTGTACAACCATACCAATGCTACGGTGATAGCCACATTTAGAATAAACGGCAGGCCAAACGGTTCAAAAACCAGTAGTTGCAAGGTCAGGCAAACCAGGAATAAGCGTACTGCTGCTCCCAGCATTTTAGAGATAAAAAAGAACCACGCTCCGGTGTGGTATGAAGACATACCGAAGCGGTTCTCCAAGTATTCATAAATGGAAACCAAATTCATCCGGTAGAACAATGGTGTCAAAATAAAAGCAATGATTAACTGCCCGGCTACGAAGCCCAATACCATTTGTAGATATCCGAAACTACTGGAAGCAACCATGCCGGGTACAGACACGTATGTCACTCCCGATATGCTGGAACCAATCATTGCAAAGGCTACCACATACCAGGATGACTTGCGGTTGCCTACAAAGAAACCCGCATTGTCTGCTTTTCTGCCGGCAATGTAGGATACTGTGAACAGTATTATAAAATAGGCGGCAATAGTAATGATAACGGATAGTGGATTCATTATGGAGCTTGGGTATTAGTATTTACAGGTTAATCAGTAATTATTTTCTATGGATGGCTATTCTTTGTAGAGCAAATAGGGCTTCCTTTGCTCTTTGAACCTTTCCACATCGCCTTTCCAACGGCTTTTAATTTCTTCCGCGCTCTTTCCGTCTTTTATCATCTTCCGGACATAGTCTGTGCCTACCAGCAGTTCGAAGAAAGGGCGGAAGAAATGATCGCCCATATTCAAGTTTTTATAAGCATCAATTATATAGCTCAGGTCTACTCCTCGTTTCCAGATTTCCTCATCGCTCATATTGCTGAGATTTACGCCATGGCATAGCTTGTTCAGCTGGGGCGGATTCTTAGCTCCGGGAACGCTTTTGGGCGTGAAGCTGTAAGTGTAACCTGTCATATTAGGGTGGCCGTATATTTGGAAGGGGAGGGAGGTGCCTCTCCCCAAACTGACGGGAGTTGCTTCGAAGTAACAAGTAGCCGGATATAAATAGACCGATTTCATGTTCGGAAGGTTGGGAGATGGTGGAACCGGCAATGTGTATTTTGTCTGATGCGTGTAGTTCTTGCAAGGTATGACGATGAGGTCGCATACGCGTGAAGCCGGCAGCCAACGTTCTCCGTTTACCATTAGTGCCAGTTCGCCCAGAGTCATGCCATGCACAATGGGGATGGGCAGCCAGCCTACTCCGGATTTATATTTCATATCCAATATGGGCCCGTCCACGTAATGTCCGTTCGGATTGGGCCGGTCCAACAGCAATACCTTGCGGTTATATTCGGCACAAGCATCCATCAACCGGCACATTGTTATATAATAGGTATAAAATCGTAAGCCTACATCCTGTATATCGATTACCAGTATGTCGAACTTCCTCATGGATGCCTCACTCGGTTTCTTGTCTTTTCCGTCATAAAGGGAAAGGATAGGCACGCCTGTTTTCTTATCGACAGAGCTGGATACGTGTTCTCCTGCATCTGCATTTCCGCGAAAACCATGTTCGGGTGAGAATATGGCTACTACATTGAATTCATTTTCCAATAGGATATCCAGTAAGTGCTTGTCTCCCACCATGCCTGTATGATTGGAAAAGATGGCAATCCGTTTACCTTTTAGAATTGGAAAATATTCTGCGGTCTGCTCATCGCCCAGAATCGGGCGTTCCTTTTGTGCCTGACACAACAGTGAACTACATAGCAGAATGGTTAATAGTAGTAGTTTCTTCATATATATAGTATTAAGGAAAGTTCATATGGACAAAGATACTCTTTATTTTAATATCAAAAACACTTATTTGCAAATATTTGATATTATAATTATTAATTTGCAATTAAAAAACAGCGGTTCTATCTGATGCTCGAGATGCTATATTTAAAAAAAAGTACCTGACTCGTTTTTTCTTGTCAGGTACTTTTTTCTTAGTTAAACTTTGATGAGACACCGTATAGGATTGTCGATTTCATTCATTTATTCGATATTTCCCAGTCTAAATTCTGTTTCATATTTTTGTTTAGAGTCAATTGTCCGGTTGGTATCGGATAGAGATAGTGTTTTCTTTCGTAAATACGGTTCTGGCCGTCGGAAGCATCGAGGTATTTGCCTTTCAAAGTTTCTTCAGGATTGGCCACATTTTCCAGATTGGCACCCAAAAAGACATTAGGATGCTTCTTGCTATCCAATAATTCCAATTGATGCCAACGGATGAGATCCCAATAACGGTACCAGTTGTCAAACATAAGTTCGCAACGGCGACAACGGCGGATTTCCCATATCAAATTGCTAACTCCCATATTATTGGCAGGATCGTCTGCCGGGGTGGTTGTCATATCAGGCAGACCGGCGCGGGCTTGTAATTTATTGATTGTGTTATTTAGATCGAGCTGTGTCAATGTACCCAATTCTGCTTTTGCTTCTGCATAGTTCAGATAGATAATGGAAAGCCAGTAGATGGGGGCATCTGTATAGGCAGTACCAATTTGGTTACGATTGTAGAGATCCAGAGACGTATTGTCGAATTTGGCTACTCCATAGCCTGTCGATGCTGTGAAAGGAGCTACGCCGGCACGGCTGTAAGCATGCCCTCTGAATGCCAATACCGGATCGATAGTAGCTGCCAGGCGTTTGTCGCGGACTGCAAGTACGTTTGCCAGTGAATATTCGCCGTTAACAAGTGTAGCCGCATCGTTTGTGTTCTCTTCCGTTGTAGCCAGCGGCTTTCCGTCCAAAAACAGGTAGCTGTCAAATGCATCCTTTGACATGCCATGTGTGCCACTCGTGTTTACTGTATAATCGATAGTGGAATGCATGAAGGCATCTTTGGAGTAAGGTTTGTAGAAAATGATTTCCGTATCCTTGGAGAGGTCGACCGAGTTATAGATGGATTGATAATCTTCTCTTAATTTATAGTTCTTGGCCATCAGAGCTTCACAGGCTATTACACACTCTTGCAAAAACTTCTGTGCCCGGGTGTTGTCTGCAGCTTTTCCGTTTTCGTTTTGGGTGCGGTATTTACAGAATGTGCCTTCCCATAAACAAATGTCGGCTGTCATAGCAAGCGCCATGTCTTTATTGAAACGTTGCTTGTTGGTACCGGTCATGTTCTCACAGGCATATTTTAAGTCATCCAGGACATTGTCCATAACAATGTCGCGGTCGGTACGTTCTGCAAGAAGGGTTTCCTTATCGTTCGAATCTATCACTTTGTCTATCCATTGTACATCGCCGTACATGCGCACAAGCTGAAAGTACTCCCATGCACGATTCAAACGGGCGATTCCTTCATAGTTAGCCTTTACGGCATTATCCAGGAAAGACGAGCGTACACCCTCTATGATGTAAGCGGCACGACGGATTTCAACAAATGGATCGGACCAGTTACTAGATTTGGCAACCACGTTTGTGTAAGTCCAGGTATGTGAGTCATTGTCTACCTGGTCATCACTTAAGGTTTTGAAATAGAACCATCCTCCGCCACTTCCGTTTCCGTAGCCGGAGTAGTTGTTGAGGAAAGTATTGCACTGGTTTTCCAGATTGTCAGTGTTGCTCCAGTACTCTGGGGTATTGGAGAAAGTGTCTAACGGCTCTTTGTCAAGCAAATCATTGCAACTTGTCAAGGCCATTAAAACTATGGTTCCGTATATAAATAGTTTTTTCATTGTTTTTAAGTTTTAGCAATTATTACAATGTTACTTGAATACCGAATGAGAAAGTGCGGGTGATAGGTGCGACACGTCCCCAAGTACCGTAGCTCCCATCGCTGTTAGAGGAAGGATTCGCATTGATTTCCGGGTCAACCGGTAAGTCGCCGCTGCCTTTATGCAACAAGAATAAGTTGCTTCCGCTAAAGTAAATACGTGCTTTCTCGATGAAAGCCTTACGGGTCCATTCTTTTGGGAATGTATAACCTAAAGTTACATTTTTCAGACGGAGATATGACATGTCTGTTAAATAACGGCTTTGCGGATAATAGTTGTGGCAACCATTGGCAATGCCGGATATTGTACCTCCGGCTTCATTTCCCGGATAGAGACGTGGATAAGCATTACTCTGCCGGATATCATAGCCTGTAACCTGAGTCCAGTCATTGTTGTAGAGTACTTTATTGTAGCTGGTCTGATTGGCATAGATGGCCAAGTCGGCATTACGCATCATTGGGAAGTTGAAGGATGAAATAGTCCATTCATCGCGTTTGCCTACTCCTTGGAAGAATAAATCAAGGTCGATGCCTTTCCAGGCGCCACCGATATGGAAACTATACTCGTAGCGGGGCATAGAGTTGCCAATGACTTTCAAATCTCCATGATCGTCAGCTGTGCCTTTGCCTCCATCTATTTTTTTATCGCCGTTCAGATCTTTAAACTTGATATCGCCCGGTCCGTAATGGAAGTTGTCACCTTCCAGACCGGATTGGTCTGCTATACCCTGTTTGTAATTCCAGGAACCATCTTCATTTTGTCCTGTGAAGTCGGATTCTTCAAAATAACGTTCGGTTTCAAAACCCCAAATATCTCCATAGGTTTTGCCGCTATAATAAGTGTTCAACATTTTACTGTCATTAGTCCACTTGGTGACTTTGGTTTTGGAATCGCTTATATTGAAGTTTGCATAGACAGTCCATTCATTGAATTGATGCCGCCAGTTCAGATTCAATTCCCAACCGCGCGTACGCAGATTACCGGCATTGGCATAGGGGGCGTCAGCACCCAATGTATTGGGCAATACTTCCGAAGGGGCCAACATGTCGCGTGTTTCGCGTTGGAACCAGTCGAAGCTAACATTTAGGTCGTTGTTCAGGAAAGCCAAATCCAAACCGAGATTTGTGGTACGGATGCGTTCCCAACTTAATGTGCTGGATACTAAGTCCGGCATATTATACATTGTGAGACGGTTGGCGTTGGCACCGTTTCCATCCGCCCAATTTACATAACCGGTAGACGAGTTGTTCAAGCGTTGTCCGATTAGTTCAACAAATCGGTAGTCTCCTACGGCTTCATTACCGATTTCTCCAAAAGAAGCGCGTAATTTGGCATTGTTGATAATGTTCTTTAAAGGTTGGAAGTAGGCTTCCTCGGATAGGCGGTAACCGATAGATGCAGAAGGGAAGAATGCCCAACGGTCATTGCTGGGGAAACGGGATGAGCCGTCGTAGCGACCATTCAGTTCCAATAAGTAAATACCCTTGTAATCGTAATTGATACGTCCGAAGTAACCGGCGGATGCGCGGTCATTATGCTTCCAATCCAAACCTTGCCCGTCTTGGTTTGCCAGATTCAGTTCCGGATAATTCTGGTCGAAGAGTCCACTGCGCTCCCCATATAGATAGATGTAGTCGGTTTCTTCGGCATTAGCTCCTACCATGACATTTACATTGTGTTTTTTTGCAAATGTCTTTGTGTAATTGGCATAAACATTCAGCGTCCAGTTATTTTGGCGGGAAGCGTCACGCCAAATGCCGGTACTGCTTTTGCCGACAATGTAGGAAGGAGTGTCAAATGTGCCCCAGTTGTTCATACCGAAAACAGAGTAGTCGGCAGAGCCGCTATTCATATTTTGAATGGTGTATGTGAAATCTGCATTCAGCGTTAATCCTTTGATGATATCGGCTTTCAAGAACGTGTTCATGCGGGTAAGGTCTGTATTCTCTTTACGGTCGGCAGCTTGTTTCTGCTGTGCGATAGTCTTGAAATCATAGCCATCTACTGTACCGTAAGGTCCGAAGAAGCTACCCCAACGCCACAGATATTGGTAAGTATTCTGCCATGTGTCGGGACGTTGGTAACTCTTGCGTGTATAGTTGAAGCGTGCTCCCACTTGTAGCCAGTCGAATACATTGGTGGTCAAGTTGACCGAAGCGTTGTATTTCTTTAATTCGTCTGGGTGAATCTTCATAATTCCCTGTTTATCGTCATAACCGAAGGAGAGATAATAATGGGTCTTGCCGCTGGTGCCTTGAATTGATACGTTGTGGCTTTGTGAGGGAGCAGCATTGTTGTAAAAGATTCCTTGGACATCCCAGTCTGCATATAGCAATCCCTTGCCATTCTCAAACAACAGATAATCGCCTACATTATCCATGCTTTGGAAAGGTTGCATTTCACGATAACCGCTTTTGCCGCCATGTTGTCTTTGCCAAGCTTCAGCGTAAGGCAACATTTGGTCAAAGTACATACCAAAGAGTTCGGGCATTCCTTCGCCGGCATTCATTTTGGCTTCAATTCCTGCGCGGAGTTGAGTGGGTACATCAGGGTAGTCAGGAATATAGGTTGACTGGTCCCATGCAAAGTTATTGCTATAATTAATTGTAATCTTGTCTTTTGGCTTTGCCCCTTTTGTATTAATCAAGATTACACCAAAGGCGGCACGTGCACCATATATGGAAGTAGAGGCGGCATCTTTCAGAACAGAGATGCTTTCTATATCTTGAGTGTTTAAGAAAGAAATATCATCCATTGGTACTCCATCTACTATAATTAGCGGATTGCTGACCTCTTTGTTGCTCAGTGTTCCCAATCCGCGAATACGCATAGAAGCAGCACTGTTGATATCGCCGGTGTTGTTCAGAATGGAAAGCCCTGGTACGGCACCTTGCAAAGCTTTTGCCACATCCTGCTGTGGACGACCTTCCATTGTTTTGGATAAATCAACCGTAGAGACAGCACCTGTCAGGTTAGCTTTCTTCTGTACGCCATATCCCACTACTACTACTTCAGAAAGCATTTCACTATCTTCTTTCAGAACGACTTTCATTGTTTTGGAAGCCTTTGTCTCTTGTGTCTGGTATCCAACAAATGAAATCCTTAAAGTTGCTCCCGGTTTTACGTTCAATGTAAATTTACCGTCCATGTCGGTGATAATACCGTTGGTCGTTCCTATTTCTACTACGCTGGCTCCGATGACGGGATCACCGCTTGCGTCTACAACTAAGCCACTGACAGTTTGGACCTGAAGTTGTTCTGTTACTTCTAAAGAACTGTCGGTGTTCGTTTGAGCAGCCATCGCATTACCACTGCTTAAAAACAGTGCGCTGATTGCTACTGCTGTGAGGAATTTGCTATTTGCCAATCCTCGTTTTATGCGATCTTCATTCATAAATGATTGATGATTTTGTTGTTAATAAAATGTTTTTCAAAATAGATAAGGGGAAAATGGGAGGATTTAAGGTTGTTATCTCCTCTGTTGTAGGCTTTTGATTATTCCATAGGCGTTTTTCTTATTTAAGGGTTCATAACTGCTATATTATCTCTCTATTTTTTATCTTGATCCAAGTACACGAGGAACTTAGTATATATTAAATCCCAGTTAATTTCTTAACTGTATTAACCGTCTTAAGAGATAAATCTTGTTATTAACAAAGGTGATAAAGTATTTTGTGTACTTCACACGTAACAAAGATATGTTTTTATTCAATATCAAGAACATTTCTTTGCACTTTTTTAACTTTATAATTTTTAATTTGCAAAGAATGCTTGTATATACATTATTATATATTTAATTTAAGGTTCTTCAATATTTAAAGCATGGAATTCTATCAATCCATTCATAGGGGTTTCTTCAATCACATCTAATTCGATTCCAAATTCACCTGCTACTTCTCTTAATATGGTGGCGTAACTGTTAGCTAATGAACCGACAAATCGAATGGGATAGTTTTTGTAGTCATATTGGCATACATTTCGAGTGAAGAAGTTTCTTAGATTACTGGTTATCAGATTGAATACATAATCGTCATTCGTATAATCGGCTAAAAAATAAGAGATTGTGGAAAGAAAACGGTTCGGGAAAGGACGGTTATACACTGATTCCATGACCTCATTAGGACTGATGCGGAACTTTTCGAAAAAATCGGCCATTACATCCTTAGGAGCCAAGCCTTTCAAGACATCAGACAAGAACATTTTGCCCAACACCGCTCCACTGCCCTCATCGCCTAGAATATATCCGCCTGCTCTGACGTTCTTAACTACTATTTTTCCGTCATAAAAGCATGAGTTAGAGCCTGTTCCTAAAATACAGGCAATACCTGCTTCGCATTTGAACAAACCGCGGGCAGCTGCAAGAAGATCGCTTTCTACTTGGATAGGAGTTTTAAATTGTGCTACTAATGATGCACCCAATATATTCTTCTTTTCATAAGAAGTACATCCGGCTCCATAATAGTATACTTGCTCTAATTTCTTTTTAAAGAAAATCTCAGGTAAACCTAAACGTACACTCCGGCTAATCTCCCTTCTTGTTTGGAAAAAAGGATTTAACCCTTCTGTGAAAACACGCTGTATCAAGTGATTGTCTTCAACCAGGGCCCATTCAGTTCTTGTAGAACCACTTTCTGCGATTAGTTTCATAGATAGCTTGTTTTAGAATTGGATACAAATATATAGTTATTTTTAATATTCTTGCACTATTTTCTCAAAAACTTTATTTTATGATTTAGATCGGTCATTATCTTTTGATTCTATCAGGTAAGATGTTTGTAGGCTGACAATAACCGCGCATCTGTCATGAACAAATAAAGGCCTACGTACTTTTAATTCGTTAGACAACTGTCTAACGAATTATTATTAATGGACATAAGGTTATAACCGCCTAAGTTCCTCGTGTACTTGAAACTTATAACTAAAAATATATAAACCTTTAAACTAAAAAACGCCTATGGAGCAATTGGAAACACAGAGACGAGGGTAGCTCGTATTATACTCTCATAATTATTTTTACTCTTACCTATTTTTGAGAAAATTATTTTAATTAACAAAATCATCAATCATTTATGAATGAAGATCGCAGAAAGCGAGGATTTGTGCACAGCAATTTCCTCACAGCAGTAGCAATCAGCGCACTGTTTTTAGGCAGTGGTAATGTGATGGCTGCTCAAACGGATACCGACATCTCTTTAGGAGTGACAGAGCAATTGCAAATGCAAACTATAACCGGACTGGTGGTAGATGCAAATGGTGAACCTGTCATCGGAGCCAGTGTCGTAGAGAAAGGAACTACAAATGGCGGTATAACCAATATTGACGGCAAGTTTACGCTGAATGTGAAGCCGGGAGCCGTTTTGAAAGTTTCGTTCGTTGGTTATCAGACTGAGGAGGTAAAAGCCACGAGAACAATGAAAATTGTTTTGAAGGAGGACAGCGAGATGCTTTCCGAAGTTGTAGTCGTGGGTTACGGTACACAAAAGAAGGCCAATCTTACGGGAGCCGTAGCGACGGTCGATGTAAACAAGGCATTGGACAGCCGCCCTATTGCCGATGTGGGGCGCGGACTTCAAGGTTCGGTGGCAGGTGTCAATGTCACAATTCCTACGGGTGAAATCGGTTCGGACCCGTTGATAAAAATTCGTGGTCAAGTAGGTTCTATCAAAGGTGGTAGCAGTCCGCTTATTTTGTTGGACAATGTGGAGATTCCGAGTATTCAGATGGTGAATCCGGATGATATTCAATCCATTTCAATTTTGAAGGATGCGGCTTCCTCCTCTATTTACGGTGCGAAGGCAGCTTTCGGTGTAGTGTTGATTACTACGAAAAAGGGAGCGCAAGGAGATAAGTTCGAAGTGAGCTATTCCAATAACTTCTCTTGGCAGGACCCCGCCAAGAAAATTGAAATCGGAGGCATAGAGGCACTGCAATATACGCTGGATGCGCAGATCAACAGAAATGAGCCTATGCCTGCCGGTGGTTTTTGGCGTATCAATGAAGAAAGTTTGGAGAAAGCTAAAGAATGGCAGCGGTTATATGGCGGGAAAGTAAATTGGAACGATCCTGTGGTATATGGGCGTGACTGGTATTTCGATGGATCGCAGAAATATGGATACCGAACCTATGACGGAGCTAAGGCAATGATTAAGAATTGGGCCCCGACCATGACGCATAATCTGTCTGTAAGTGGAAAGAGTGGAAAGACTACCTATAACATAGGTTTGGGCTATCTGGACCAGAGCGGCATGTCAAGAACGGCGAAGGAGGATGATTTCAAACGATATAATGCTTCGGTCAGCGTTTCTTCGGAACTCAACAAATACATTACGGTGAGAGCCAGCTCTATCTACTCCGACCGCAACAAACGCTATCCGGGCATCGGTAATACGGCTGCTGACCCTTGGTTGTATCTTTACCGTTGGAGCCCGTTGATGCCGATGGGGGTAACGGAGCATGGCAATCCGTTGAAAGAGCCTACCTATGAAATGGCGGCTTCCAATACTGATAATTTGCAGAATAAGTATTATAACATCAATTTAGGATTTACGCTGAATCTCACCAAGAACTGGGATGTCAAGTTCGACTATACGTATGACAAGCAGTCTACCGAAACCAATTCTTCGGTAACGCAATACAATGCCGGTGAGATGTGGTACTCGCCAACACCATGGATTGAAAACGGCAGCCAGGTATATGTCAACGAACTTGGAGAGAGAGTGGACACCGGCGGCATGCCCGCCTATCGTTTCCCGGTGGGACCTTATTACAACAGTTCGGGCCCTCAGACAAGTCAGGTGGCAACCAAGAACAGATCGGTGGACAACAACACCATTAATGTTTATACTACCTACAACCTGCAACTCGGTGCAGAGAAGCAGCATGCTTTCAAGTTTATGGCAGGTATGAACAGGGTGACCAATAAATGGAGTTCATCAAAGGGTACCATAAACGATCTGATAGACTTGGAGAACCCGCAATTCCCGTTTGCCGTAGGCGACCAGTTCTTTGAAGGAGACCGCAACTGGGAATCTCAACTGGGCTTCTTCGGACGTCTCAACTATGCTTTTGAAGACAAATACTTCCTCGAAGCCAATATACGCAGGGATGGCTCATCCAAATTCCCCGATCATCTGAAATGGAAATGGTTCCCTTCTTTCTCCGCCGGTTGGGTATTTACCAGTGAGGAATTCATGAAACCCATTGAGAACATCCTGAGCTTCGGTAAGTTCAGGGCATCTTGGGGTAGCATCGGTGACCAGACGGTATCCAATACATTGTATAAGTCTGTATTGGAAGGAGGACAGTCTACTTGGCTGGGCGGTAACGGCAATAAACTGCCTTTGTTCGGAACTCCTACGCTGGTGGACAGTGACATTAGCTGGCAGCAGATCGAAACGCTGGACTTCGGTATTGACTTGCGGTTCTTTAACAATAAGTTTGGCGTGACTTTCGATTGGTACAGACGGGATACAAAAGACATGCTTGTGGGTGGTGAAAGCCTACCGGTGACACTGGGCACTACTGCTCCGGTGGGCAACTACGGTAGCTTGAGGACCAAAGGCTGGGAATTGTCGGCCGACTTCAACCATCGTTTCTCTAACGGATTGGGCATCAATGCTATGGCATCTATATCCGATGCAACTACCCACATAACCAGAGGCGCTGACTATCTGACGCCATGGGAAGACCGTAAGCTGGGTTCTGAATTCTCTACCGGAAGCCGATACGGCGATATTTACGGTTTGGTAACAGACAGGCTGTTCCAAAAAGAGGACTTCGTTTATGGAGAGGATGGAAAGATAGAGAAAGTGACCGTTGTCTATAATGGAACGGCTCGCGAAACGAACAAACAGTCTTCCAAGTATCCTGTATATCAGGTGCACTATGAAGACGGCAACAAGATTGTCTTTGCTCCCGGTGATGTTAAGTTCGTAGATTTGGATGGCGATGGCTACATCACTCCGGGTACGGGTACAAACGGTGATCCGGGCGACGTGACCGTTATCGGTAATACCACTCCCCGCTATGAATACAGTTTCCGTTTGGGTGCCGACTATAAAGGTATCGATTTCTCCATCTTCTTTCAGGGCATTGGCAAACGCCAGATCTGGGGTAGCGGACAATTGGCCATTCCGGGTTTCAATGCCAAAGAAGGGGCTATGCCCAAGACTTTTACCACCAACTATTGGACGGAAGAGAATACGGATGCTTTCTATCCCAGAGCTTGGGATTTGGGAGGCAACGATACCGGATTCAGCATGCAGAAGCAGTCACGCTATCTGCTCGACATGTCCTACTTAAGAATCAAGAACATTACGTTGGGATATTCCGTACCCAGAAATCTGTTGTCCAAAGTATACCTGACGAAAGCCAGAATCTATATGTCACTGGAGAATTTCTTCACATTTGATAATCTGGACGGGCTGCCTATCGACCCGGAAGCTGTGTCGGGCTATTCCATGTTCAGAACTGATGAAAGATATAATCTTGGACGCACCGGTACGGGTACACCGGTATTTAAGAGCATATCATGCGGTATTCAACTAACCTTCTAAAATAGAATTATTATGAAACTAAAAATATATGCAGTTTTAACCTGTATCATCTTCTTGTTCTCCAATTGCAATGATGTGCTCGACCGCCCTTCATTGACATCGGCCGAAGATGCTGCCTATTGGACCAGCGAGTCGAGAGTGCGCTTGTATGCCAACGCTTTCTATTCCAACTTCTTTGTGGGCTATGGAGTGGGTTATGAAACCACTTATGCTCCCAACGCCAATTATACCTTTAATGATGATGCGGTGATTAGATCCACCCAGAGGAACTTCAACCGTTCGGTTCCTACCAGCAAGGGAAGTACATCCTTGGACATTAAATGGGAGAGTGAGTTTACAGGCCCGACCTGGAATTTTGCCTGGGTCAGAAAAGCCAATATCATGCTTGCCCGTATCGACAGTGAGATGACGAATATATTGACCGAAGAACAGTATAACCATTGGACGGGTATAGGACGCTTCTTCAGGGCATTGGAATATGCGCGTCTTGTAAACGTGTTCGGTGATGTGCCCTATTATGACACAGAGGTGCTGAATACCGATAAAGATGCCCTGTACAAAGACCGTACTCCAAGAAACGAGGTAATGGATGCCGTTTATGATGATTTTGACTTTGCGATGCAGAACGTCCGTAAGAGCGACGGTGCGCAAAATGTAGACCGCTATGTGGTGGCCGCTTTCGTTTCGCGTTGGGCATTGTTCGAAGCAAGCTGGCAGAAGTATTACTATAAGGACAATGAACGTGCCAAGAAGTTCTTTGAGCAGGCCATTACGGCAGCGGATATTGTAATGGGCAGCGGCAAATACGCCATCGACGTGGATTTCCGTACGCTGTTTGGCTCGATGAAGGCTCCCGGAAAAGAATGTATCTTATATCGTACTTATGATGCCGGCCAGAAGGTGACGCACTCCATTGCATCGAATTGCAATCCGCAGAACTCCACCGATGTAGGTCCGAACCTTGATTTGATAAAGTCGTTCATCTGTACGGACGGCAAAGATTATCAGACTTCCGGACTGGATGATGCCGATGACTTTACGTTGAGCAACCTCATCAAGACAAGAGACCCGCGCTTTGAAGCGAGTTTCTATGAAAAGCCGGTGCCTACGGCAAAGAGTTGTTATTTGTTTGTAACCAAGTTTATACCGCGAAGCGCTTTGGATTTTTTGAAAATAGAGGGCGGCACCATAGCTCCTGAGTTCTCGGGCAGCAGCAACGTGACCGGTTATCCGGTTATCCGTTATGCCGAAGTGCTCTTGAACTGGATTGAAGCAAAGGCGGAACTTGCAACATTGGGCGGAACGGCGGTTATTCAGGATGACATTGATGTTTCTATCAATAAGATTCGCGAGAGACCGATAGCGCCCGAAGCGAAGAAGCTGGGAGTTACCCGCACTGCTGATATGGACCTCGCCGACCTTCCGGACGATCCCCGCAGAGATCCTTCTGTATCAAAACTGCTTTGGGAGATCAGGCGTGAACGTCGTATGGAGTTTGCATTTGAGTTCTCGCGTATTATCGATCTGAGACGTTGGGGCAAGTTGGAATACATGGATACTGAAAAGAATAAGGACTTGTTGGCAGGTACTTGGGTGAATTTTGCCGAAGAGGTGAGCGATGAGCTGAAAGATGAAAATAAGGGCAAAATCCGGGTAATGGACAAGCAGGGCAACTTCATCGTGTTCGACGGTAAGAACAAGGATAAGATGAAAGGTTTCTTCTATCCCGCAGAGAATTTGGGGAGATTGAAGTTCTTGAATGTTCCTAATGTCAATCCGTACCTTTCGCCTATCGGTACTAACCAGATTGCGGACTACCAAAGCAGAGGATATACGCTGACGCAGACCGAAGGCTGGCCTACCGGCTTGGAATAATGAAGCGAGTAAGTGAAACAATGAAATTTATTTCAAACTAAAACATGAGATTATGTATAAACTAATAAGAAATATTGGATTTGCAGTCGTATCACTGGGGCTTGGCATGGCTTCTTGTGATGAGGACTATCCTAAAAGCCATATAGAGCCTTATGATACCGAACTCCTTTCAATCAAAATACTTAATGCCGGAGCCAACGGTGACAAAGTGGTGGAAGGAACGATTGATGAAGCAAAGAAGACGATCAATTTCCCCCGTCTGGATGTGGAAACCGACTTCTCGGCTTTAAGTATAGAAGCCGAACTTTCCGAAGGAGCTGCATTGCAGAGCGAAGTAATGGATTATTCCATGGATGCGGAGACGAATGAAAAGACACAGGTGCTTAGAATTATCAATCATAACAGATACAAGGACTATCTGATGAAAGTCAGAAAAAGAGTTCCGGTATTTGGTGCTGATTTTGAAAAGCCGACGGTGTATAATTTTTCGGGAGATAATATTTATAGTGATTTTGCTACTAATTATACCCGATGTGCTTCGTATGACGGTGAACATGTATTAGTGGTCAGTAGGCCAACTACTCCTAATTTCCATACTCCCCATCTCCTTAAGGTTTCAGATTTGAAAAGGGGAGAAATCAAACCGATCATGTTAGATGTAACAGGTGTAAAAGGGGGAACTTATGACTACAACATGGGGGCATTGATTAATGGACATGTGTATCTTTCAAGTCTGTCCGGAGGTAAGGTTTCGCCTTTTAAAATTTATTATTGGGAAACGCCGACTTCTAATCCGGAGGTAATAGCGAATATTAACGTGGGAAATATTCCCGGAGCAGGGAACAGACATGGTGATAATGCCTCTTATAATATTGATGAAAACGGTAATGGCTTTATCTTCTTTGGAGACAATGCTGCTACTGAATTTTTAAAGGTTCCTATAAGTGGACATAAAACGGTTGATATTGGTAATATTAAAGTTTTACCTTCAAAATCAGATGCAACAATGGTGACAAATGTATATAGAGTCGGTGATACGGATCAGTATTTATGGTCAGGTATCAGAGTGCCTGTTACATTGGTTGATGAATCGCTTGGGGAAAAATATAAATCAAAAATAGCAGGAGAAGCTGTTGCTCCAAAGGTTGTTACATTCAATGAGGAACGCTATTTATTGGTTTGTACGGCTGGACAAGGAGCTGCTTCTAAAGCTTCTATTGCTTTGGAAGTTTATGATTTAACCAAAGGAGAAACCATCGAAGATGCATTGAAAAAGTTTGATGAGGGAGAGAATCATAACCCTATTTACCAATTTAAACTGGGGGGAAGTGGAAACGGAAATGCTTTAGCTCAGACGGATTATTACATAGAGAAAGATGAAAACGGGAAAGATGCAAAGCTTTGTCTATTTGCGTCGCGTACTCAATCCGGATTTGTTATCTGTGAATTCCCCATCAAGCAAGAGGAAATGGATTGATGCTTTATCTTTTTGTAGGATTAAATAATTTATAATGTTTACTTGGGAGCCGTCTGATCTGTTTTAATTGGGCGGCTTCTTCTTCTAAAACCAAAATAATGAAATACTTAAAATATATAACTCTGGTTGCTCTTCTTGCATTTGCCGTCTCTTGTAGCAAGGACGACGATGGAGAGAATATGCCTCCGGAGCCCACACCACCGGTAGAAAAACCTGAACCGCAGGCTGTAACCTTACCCCAAAAAGAATTGCGCGGTGCATGGATCACTACCGTATGGGGCATTGACTGGCCGATGGAAGATTACAATGCCGCTACTCAGCAAAAGAAATATACGGATTATTTGGATTTGTTGGTTGCCAATAACATGAATGCTGTATTCTTCCAGATACGCGGAATGGCGGATGCCTTTTACGAGTCGCAGTATGAGTCGTGGAGTAAGAACATAACCGGTACTGCCGGAAAAAATCCGGGCTATGATGTTTTGGGTTTCCTTGTAGAGGAGGCCCACAAACGGGGACTCCAGTTTCATGCCTGGATGAATCCTTACCGCATCTCTACAAGGGCAAGCAAGAACAGTTCTTTTGCTGAACTTGACACCAAAATTCCGGTAGCGTGGACTAAGGACTATAACAAAATCCGCATCTACAACCCCGCCATGCCCGAAGTGCAGACCCGTATTATGGATATCGTCAAAGAAATCATAACCAAATACGATGTAGACGGCATCCATATGGATGATTATTTCTACCCTTCGCTGGAAGAAGGCGAAAGCATGAATGATAATGCGGAATATGAGAAATATGGCAAAGACAAGTTTAAGAGTATTGAGGAATTCAGACGAAACAATGTGGATGTAGTGATACAAAACATTCAGAAGGTTATCATAGATACCAAACCCGGCGTGATCTTTTCCGTAAGCCCTGCGGCAAATATAGACAACAATTACAGCAAGCTGTTTGCCGATGTCAGGAAATGGCTGAAAGAAGGGTGGGTGGATGTAATCATTCCTCAATTGTACTTCGCTACGGGGACAGGGAAAAACAGCTTCAACCAGTTTCTTGATCAGTGGATGCAGTATGTCAACCAAACCCATTGCCTGATAGGTTATGGCATTTATAAATTTGGCAGTACCGATCCTGACTACGGCAACGCTTTTCACTCCTCTGCCGACCTGAAGAGCCAGTTCGAATATGCAAGCAAGAAGTCGAAAGTGAACGGCAGTGTTTTGTACAGCATCAAAGATGTGGTAGCGAATAAAGTAGGTATCGGAACTGCCATTAAGGAGATATACAAGAAAAAAACGGTAATTCCCTATTTGGGGCGGACAGAGGCGAAATTGCCCTCTACTCCCGTCAAGGTCAGGACGGATGGCGGAAACTTGTCTTGGGAAGCGGTGTCCGGCGCTTATTATGCCGTATACAAAAGCAATGGAGAAGGGAAATTGGCTACTCTCGTGGGAACTACCAGGGAGACTTCTTTCAAGTTGCCCGGCAAAGGGACTTATTGTGTCACAGCGCTGGATAAAGCCAATGCAGAAAGCAGGATTTCAGAGCTGGTAACTTATTGATTAGACAATAAACCCCTGTTTTTATAAGGGAAGGGTGGTGTCGAAAGAAAATCAGCTATCATCCTGTCATTCGGAACGGGGTGATAGCTGATTTTTGTTTTTACACTTTATTTATGAACTAATCTTTCAGTGCATTCTCCTTGATCAGGTATTCCGCTATCTGAACGGCGTTCAGTGCGGCACCTTTCTTGATCTGGTCACCTACAATCCAGAAAGTGAGTCCGCAGTCATTGCTGAGGTCTTTGCGGATGCGTCCTACGTATACAGGGTCTTTTCCTGCAAGGAACAGCGGCATCGGATATTCTTTCTCTGCCGGGTTGTCCATCAGTACAAGACCTTCACCGTTAGCAAAGGCTTCGCGGGCTTCTTCTACGGAAACAGGACGTTCTGTCTCTACCCAGATGCTTTCCGAGTGAGAACGGAGGGCGGGAACACGAACACAAGTTGCGCTGACTTTAATGTCGGAGTGCATAATCTTACGGGTTTCGTTGTACATCTTCATTTCCTCTTTGGTATATCCGTTTTCAGTGAACACGTCGATTTGGGGAATCAGGTTGAATGCCAATTGGTAGGCGAATTTTTCAACGGTAACCGGATGGCCGGCCAATACTTGGCGGTATTGTTCGTATAGCTCGTCCATCGCAGCGGCGCCTGCACCGCTGGCAGCCTGATAGGTGGATACGTGTACGGTCTTTATATGAGAAAGCTGTTCGATGGCTTTCAGTGCCACTACCATTTGGATAGTAGTACAGTTAGGGTTGGCGATAATACCGCGCGGACGATCTTTAGAGTCGGCAGCATTTACCTCAGGAACAACCAAAGGCACATCGGTATCCATACGGAAAGCACTGGAGTTGTCAATCATTACAGCTCCGTACTTGGTAATGGTTTCGGCGAACTCTTTAGAGGTGCCTGCGCCTGCGGAAGTGAAAGCGATATCAACCCCTTTAAAGTCATCGTTGTGTTGCAAGAGTTTAACCTCGATCTGTTTACCGCGGAAGGTATATTTGGTGCCGGCGCTGCGTTTAGAACCGAACAACACTAACTCGTCCAACGGGAAATTCCTTTCATCGAGCACTCGCAGGAATTCTTGTCCTACGGCTCCGCTTGCTCCAACAATAGCTACTTTCATTTTTCTTTTGTTTTAAATTAGTTTATAAATTTATTGTAATCTATCTATAAATGATAGAATTGGTTGCAAATTTATAACAAATTGCTGTATGACACCGCATAAAGTGAAAACTTTTTCGTTATTTTGCAACTAAAACCTAAAACTCACTGCGTATGGACTGGTTCAATCTCAGTTTAACACTTCCTGTAACCGACCCTACATGGATATTTCTCCTTGTACTCCTTATCATATTGTTTGCGCCTATACTACTGAATAAACTGCGTATTCCGCATATCATCGGTATGATTCTGGCAGGTTTGGTGATTGGTGAACATGGTTTCAATATCTTGGTGCGTGATAGCAGTTTCGAACTGTTTGGTAAAGTTGGGCTTTACTATATCATGTTTTTGGCGGGGCTGGAGATGAATATGGGGGACTTTAAGAAAAACCGCGGTAAGGCTGTGATGCTGGGGCTGCTGGCTTTTATTATCCCGATTGGCATAGGTCTGGTTACCAACATGCTGCTGTTGAAATATAGTCTTGTGACGTCTGTCTTGCTGGCAAGTATGTATGCCTCGCACACTTTAGTGGCTTATCCGATTGTTATCCGTTACGGTGTGTCTCGTCATCGCAGCGTGAGCATTGCTGTGGGGGGGACAGCGGTGACAGATACGCTTACCTTGTTGGTACTGGCTGTGGTGGGCGGTCTGTTCAAAGGAGAGTCCGGAGGATTATTCTGGTTATGGCTGGTGATAAAGGTGGTGTTTCTTGGAGCTTTGATCATGTATTCGTTTCCGCGTATCGGACGCTGGTTCTTCCGTCGTTACGATGACAATGTGATGCAGTTTATTTTTGTACTTGCCATGGTCTTTCTGGGCGCCGGCTTAATGGAGTTTGTGGGAATGGAAGGCATTTTGGGAGCATTCTTGGCCGGACTGGTCTTGAACCGTCTGATACCGCATGTCTCTCCGTTGATGAATCATTTGGAGTTTGTGGGCAATGCTCTCTTCATACCCTATTTTCTGATAGGAGTGGGCATGCTGATTGACATACATGTAATATTTGGACAGGGTGACGCTTTGAAAGTGGCTGCCGTTATGATTACTGTGGCACTGGTGGGTAAATGGATTGCTTCCTGGCTGACACAGAAAATCTATAAAATGGCTCCCATAGAACGTGAGTTGATGTTTGGTCTGAGTAATGCGCAGGCTGCAGCTACGCTGGCGGCAGTGCTGGTAGGATATAACATTATCTTGCCCGGCGGCGAACGTTTACTGAATGAAGACGTGCTGAACGGTACGGTATTATTGATTCTTGTTACTTGCGTAGTAAGTTCTTTTATCACTGAAAGGGCGGCTCGTAAGATAGCCATGTGTGAAGCGCATTTGGAAGAAGAACGTACGGTTGAGGCGGAAAGGATACTTATTCCGATAGCAAATCCGGATACGATTGAATACCTGATGAATTTGTCTTTGTTGATACGCGATACCAAACAGAAAGATAACTTGCTGGCATTGAATGTGATCAATGACAATAATACTTCCGAAGGCTTGGAACTTCGCGGTAAGAGGTATTTAGAAAAGGCAGCTATGATTACGGCTTCCGCCGACGTACCTTTACGACAGATTACCCGGTATGATTTGAATATTGCTTCGGGCATTATCCATACGGCGAAAGAATATGAGGTAACCGATGTGATTATTGGTTTGCACCGCAAGGTTAATATTGTGGACTCTTTCTTTGGTATGCTTGCCGAGAACTTGTTGAAGGGTTTGCATCGTGAAGTGATGATTGCTAAATTCCTGATTCCGATTAATACAATAAGGCGAATTATCATAGCCGTTCCTCCCAAAGCAGAGTATGAAGCTGGATTCCAAAAATGGGTGGAACATTTTTGCCGGATGGGAGGTACATTGGGTTGCCGGGTGCATTTCTTTGCAAATGAAGAGACAACCGTCCGGTTGCAGGCATTGGTGAAGAAGAAATACGGGCAGACCTTAACGGACTTTTCCCGTTTGGATGATTGGGGGGATTTGTTGATCCTGACAGGCCAGGTAAATTATGACCATTTACTGGTGGTGATAAGTGCGCGTAGAGGCTCTATCTCTTACGATAGTTCTTTTGAAAGGCTGCCGGCGCAGTTGGGCAAATATTTCTCCAATAATAGTTTGATTGTGCTCTATCCTGACCAGCTGGGCGAGCCCCAAGATGCTGTCTCTTTTTCTAATCCGCGTAATGAGGCGCAGCATTACGAGAAAGTGGGCAAGTGGGTATATAAGTGGTTTAAGGAGAGCTGAACCCTTAGTGACTGAGGCTTCATAATTTATAATTAGTAATTTTATAATTATCATTGTGGAAGATTGGCAACAAAGAACCCGGATTTTGCTGGGAGAGGATAAAATGAAACGGCTGCAACAAGCGCATGTATTGGTGGTAGGTCTCGGCGGTGTAGGTGCCTACGCAGCTGAAATGATATGTCGTGCGGGGGTAGGACGGATGACGATTGTGGATGCAGATACTGTGCAGCCTACTAATATAAATCGGCAGCTCCCCGCTTTACATTCCACGATCGGAAAAGAGAAGTCTGCAGTTTTGGCTGCACGCTTCAAGGATATCAATCCGGATATACAACTGAGGGTATTGCCGGTATTCCTGAAAGACGGGAATATACCCGAACTGCTTGATGCCGCGCAATATGATTTTGTGGTAGATGCCATTGATACGCTTGCTCCTAAATGCCACTTGATAGCGGAATCACTGAAACGTCATATTAAGATTGTGTCGAGCATGGGAGCGGGGGCAAAAAGTGATATTACGCAGGTGCGCTTTGCCGACATATGGGATACGTATCATTGCGGATTGAGCAAAGCGGTGAGAAAACGCTTACAGAAGTTGGGGATCAAGCGCAAGTTGCCGGTTGTGTTCAGTACCGAACAGGCCGATCCGAAGGCTGTGTTGCTGACGGAAGATGAACAGAATAAGAAGTCCACTTGCGGAACTGTGAGCTATATGCCGGCTGTATTCGGATGTTACCTTGCGGAATATGTTATTAAGAGATTGTAACCAGACCATCAAATAGTAAATAATATCAATGATACGCTTAGAAGGAATAACCAAAAGTTTCGGTGGTTTGCAGGTATTGCGAGGTATCGACCTGGAGATAGAAAAAGGGGAGGTTGTCAGCATTGTCGGGCCTAGCGGCGCCGGAAAGACTACCTTATTGCAGATTATGGGTACGCTGGATATGCCTGATAAAGGTTCGGTAATGATTGACGGTACATTAGTGAATCATCTGAAGGAAAAAGAGCTCTCTGCATTCCGTAACAAACATATAGGTTTTGTCTTTCAGTTTCATCAGCTATTGCCGGAGTTCACTGCTTTGGAGAATGTGATGATACCTGCTTTTATTGCCGGTATGGGGCAGCAGGAAGCAAAGGCGGCCGCTAACGAAATATTGGAGTTCATGGGATTGGCGGAACGCGCCTCGCATAAACCCAATGAACTGTCTGGCGGTGAGAAACAACGTGTGGCAGTTGCCCGCGCACTGATTAATCATCCGGCGGTAGTGCTGGCAGATGAACCGTCCGGAAGTTTGGACACACATAATAAGGAGGAGTTGCATCAGTTGTTTTTTGATTTGCGCAACCGTTTGGGACAGACATTCGTTATTGTAACGCATGATGAAGGGTTAGCACAAATTACCGACCGCACCATTCATTTGAAGGATGGCGAGGTTTGCAACTACTGATTCTTATTCAAAACAGACATAGTGGGAGAGCCGTTCTAAATCGCTCTTTGTGAATTCTTCGTAGAGGGCGAATGGCTTAAGATTATGAAGTTCACCTCTTTTTCTGCGGTATTCCACAAATGCTTTTGCTTGGTAGAAGTTTATATAGGGGTGGTAGCAAAGGCGCTCTATGCCGGCGTGGTTTAGATTGATGCGTCGGATTTCCGAGGGAGCAACAGTGAACCATGCCTGTAATTGGTGATAATCCAGATGAATCTCTTCTAATTGCTCTATCTTGTAAAAACCGCCTAAGCGTTTCCGGTAGCCAACTATCAATCGGGCTATGCCACTTCCTATGCCGGGAATCTTCTTCAGTTCAGTAGTATCGGCATTGTTTAGATCGAGCACTGTGCCTGTCGGATATTTATAGATGCTGTCTTTTTGGGGTGGTGCAGGATGATATAGGGAGGCTGTTTCCCTTATGGTATCTTCTGCTGTAAAATAGATGTAAGGGGCTAATGCACGATATTGTTCTTCTGTTAGTCCGTATACCTTTTTGAAGTCCTCCGTTTTGCGAAACTTCCCTCCTTTGCTCCGGTAGAGCAGTATGTTTTTTGCCATCCATGAGGGGATACCCAACCGGCAGAAAGCAGTGGAGTCTGCATGGTTAGGATCAAAAGGGGCCAATATAATTGTCTTTTTTTTATGTTTGGGGAATTTGTCGAAATGGCTGTGAACGTTTTTGTCTTGTTCGCGCATGCTGTTGATAAAGTGGTCGTATTCTCTCAAAGCGGCGACTTGCAATTGGATTTCTTTATCGGAAAGTGCCCGGTTGTTTTGTTGGAAAGAATAAATATACCCGGAGAGAAAGATGACGATGATTCCTATGATAAGAACAAGGATGCCCCGTCTTTCTCCCCGGGAAAAGTATAAAAAGTCTTTGAATGGGTTCTTCATACCGGTCTATTTAAGGAAGCCCAATTCGTTGATGAAAATGAGTGCGATACCTATTGGAGCAATAAATTTAAGAATAAAGATTAGCAATTTGTAGATATGTATATTCAGAGTGCCGTTGTTGCTGACTTCTTCCCAAACAATCTTTTTGTCCAAATACCAACCGGTAAAGATTGAGATGAAGAGCCCACCCAAAGGTAACATGATTTTAGCAGTGAGGAAGTCGAACAAATCGAATAAGTTAAGACCGAAAATTGTGTAATTCTTTCCTACGCCTAGCGACAGTGAACATAATATTCCCAGTATGATACAGCCTGCTGTAACTAACCGGGCTGCTTTCTTTCGTGTAAACTTGAATTCTTCGTGCAGATAGGCCGTTACCACCTCATGTAAAGAGATTGTGGAGGTTAATGCTGCGAGTGCCAACAGAATATAGAACATGAGCGACAAGGCAATAGCCAGCCAGGGTATATCACCGAATGCCTGCTGAAAGACATTGGGCAGGGTGATGAATAGCAAGCTCGGTCCTGCATCCGGCTGAATACCGACGGAGAATGCAGCAGGGAAGATGATAAATCCTGCAAGTATGGCAACCAGCGTATCGATACCTGCCACATTGAGTGCCGTTTTAGATAGGTTGGTGTCGTTTCTGAAATAAGAAGCATATGTACAGAGACATCCCATACCGAGGCTGAGTGAAAAGAATGCTTGTCCCATTGCCCCTAAAAACACGTTGCCGTCCACTTTACTGAAGTCCGGTTTCAGTAGAAATTCGATGCCTGCTCCTGCGCCGGGTAATGATATGGAACAGATGGCGAGTACTATTAGTAGGATAAATAGCATGGGCATCATTATCTTGGCTGACTTTTCAATGCCTTTTTCCACTCCTTTCACGATGATGAAGTGTGTTGCTAACAAGAACATTATCAGCCAGATAATAGGGCGCCATGGATTGCTGACAAACCCGTTGAAAGAAGAAATAAACTCCGCGGCGGATTTACCGGCAAAACTATTGGTTGCGGCTTCTCCTATGAATTCTAAAGTCCAGCCGGCCACTACCGAATAATAGCCTAAAATGAGAAAACCTGCTAATACGCCCATTCGTCCTACCCAACGCCATTGGGTGCCCGGCGCCAGTTTGTGGTAGGCTCCGGCTGTGTTGGCACGCGAATGGCGTCCGATAAGAAATTCAGCTATCATGATAGGTATGCCCAAGATAAGTACGCAAACCAGATATATCAGTATGAAAGCTGCGCCACCATGATTACCTGTCTCGAAGGGGAATCTCCAGATATTTCCCAAACCAACTGCAGAACCGGCTGAGGCGAGTATGACACCTAGTTTACTCCCAAAGTTAGCTCTTTCATTTCTTGTCATAAAACGTGGATTTTTCTTACAATTCGTTATTAATACCGATTAAAATATGCAAATATAGAAAATGTTCCATACTTTTGTACACAGATTGTTCATAATTTGAGATATGCTATATTATATTAAGAAATATCCGGTATCGCTCGCAGTAATACTTACTGTCATTTATCTGTCATTTTTCAAACCGCCTACGACTGAGCTGGGCACTATTCCGAATCTTGACAAGGTGGTGCATATTTGCATGTATTTCGGTATGTCCGGGATGTTGTGGTTGGAGTTCCTGCGGGCACACCGAAAGGATCATACTCCTATATGGCATGCTTGGGTGGGCGCATTTATCTGCCCGGTGCTGTTTAGCGGAATAGTGGAATTGTTGCAGGAGTATTGCACTACTTATCGTGGCGGTGATTGGCTGGACTTTGCAGCCAATACCACCGGAGCTGTTCTGGCATCATTGGCAGCTTGTCTGGTTTTGAAGCCGCGAATGAAACGATGACCTGCGGGCTAAAGATAATCGACTACGGTATTCAGCTTTATTCCGTTTGAACCTTTAATCAGAATTGTTTTTCCACAAGGCTTATTCTTTTGGAGCTCGGTTATCAAAGCCGGGGCATCGGGATAGGTGGGATAGTTGTGGCGGGTTGCCGCAAATAATTCGCCTACCAACGCCACATCTTTAAAGTCGCACTTTTCCAGATAGTCCACTATCTTTTGATGTTCTTCGGAACTGTCTTTGCCTAATTCGCGCATATCTCCCAATATCAGCATCTTTTGTCCGGCCTGCATATTGTGAAAATTACTGATGGATGCCAGCATGCTTGTAGGGTTAGCATTATAGGCATCGATAATCAGGGTGTTGTCTGCGGTCTTTTTTAGTTGCGAACGGTTGTTCCGGGGTTCATACTCATTTAGAGCTTGGTCTATTTTTTTCGGTTCCACTCCAAAGAAACATCCGATAGTAACGGCGGCAAGTGCATTGGATAGGTTATATTCGCCAATCAGCCGGGTGTGCACTTCATGGAGGCTGCCTTCTTTTCCGGATTTCCACTCAAAAATAAGGTAGGGAGAATTACCGGTGACGTGTCCGTTGACGTACAAGCCATCTTGCTCTCCGTAGCTTATCGGATTTAGTCCCCAAGCTAATTTTGTGAGGTAAGGATTGTCCTGATGAATAAAGATTGTGGAGTCACCTTTTTGACGCAGGTAATCGTATAACTCGCCTTTAGTACGGATGACACCTTCAAAAGAACCGAACCCCTCTAAATGTCCTTTTCCTACGTTGGTGATAATCCCATAGTCGGGTTCGGCTATTTCTACCAGTTCCTTGATGTCTCCGGGGTGGCTGGCTCCCATTTCTACAATTCCGAGGTCATGTTCTGCTTGCAGGCGGAGGAGGGTGAGTGGCACGCCTATCGGATTATTCAGATTTCCTTGCGTGTACAGTATGTTATATTTCCGGGACAATACGGCGGATATAAGCTCTTTGGTAGTTGTCTTGCCGTTGGTTCCTGTAATGCCAATGATACGCGTACCCAGCCGGCGGCGGTGATAATTGGCCAACTGTTGCAGGGTGCGCAGGCTATTATCCACTAATATATAATGTGTATCTCCGGCAGGAACATAGTCGGCTTCATCTACAATTGCGTAGGCGCTTCCGGCTTCCAGCGCTTTGGCTGCAAAGGCGTTACCATTGAAGTTGTCGCCTTTTAAAGCAATGAATAATGAGCCTTTGGGGCAGTTACGGCTATCGGTAGTGACACCGGTGCAACCGAGAAATATCTGATAAAGAGCAGTAATATCCATAATTCCTTTTTCTTTTTATAAGCAAAGATACTTTATTTTTGAGACTTGATGCACCAACAAAGGCTTTTTTGTTTACATTTGCAGCTATATAGTAAAAAAGAACTGTCTATGAAAACTTTGCAGTCTGAATATATAAATGTCAACGGTTCCTTGTTAGACCTTTCTTCCCCCTGCGTCATGGGGATTCTCAATGTTACTCCCGATTCTTTTTATGCCGGTAGCCGTATGCAGACGGAAGTCGACATAGCGCATCGTGTGGAACAGATTGTTGCCGAAGGAGCGCGTATTATTGATGTCGGTGCCTACTCTTCGCGCTCAAACGCTGAGAATGTATCTCCCGGGGAGGAAATGGAACGTTTACGCATGGGGTTGGGCATCCTGAGGAAAGTGCAGCCTGATGCGGTTGTTTCAGTAGATACTTTCAGGGCGGATGTGGCGAAAATGTGTGTCGAGGAGTATGGTGTGGCAATTATCAACGATATTGCCGCGGGAGAAATGGATGAGAATATGTTCCGTACGGTTGCTGCGTTGAATGTTCCTTATATAATGATGCATATGCAGGGTACACCGCAGGATATGCAGCAACACCCTCATTATGATAATCTGCTGAAAGAGGTGTTCATGTATTTTTCCCATAAAGTGCAGCAGTTGCGCGATTTAGGCGTGAAAGACATTATTTTGGATCCGGGTTTTGGCTTTGGCAAGACGGTGGAGCATAACTATGAGTTGCTGGCTCATTTGGAGGAGTTCCGTATTTTTGAACTTCCTTTGCTAGTAGGCGTTTCCCGTAAATCAATGATTTACCGCTTATTGGGCACCACCGCTCAAGAGGCGTTGAACGGTACAACCGTACTGGATACCATCTGCCTGTTGAAGGGGGCTGATATACTTCGCGTACACGATGTGCGCGAAGCAGTGGAAACGGTGAAAATTGTGGAAGCAATGAAAGCTGGGTGCTCTGCGTTAATCACTAATCATTAACCATTAATCACTGACGACTGTGTTTTTTGAATTTGGCATAAAAGATTTTATAGACATTCTGCTGGTAGCTTTCCTGCTTTATTATACGTACAAACTGATGAAAGCGTCCGGTTCTATCAACGTGTTTACGGGCATCTTGGTGTTCATTTTGATTTGGCTGGTGGTTTCTCAAGTGCTGGAGATGAAGCTTTTGGGGTCTATCTTCGACAAACTGGTCAGCGTGGGGGTGCTGGCGCTTATTATTCTGTTTCAAGACGAGATACGCCGCTTCCTGCTTACACTCGGTTCGCATCAGCATGCCAGCGCTCTGGTGCGTTTCTTTACGGGGAATAAGAAAGAGAGTATGGAGCATGATGAAATTATGCCGGTTGTCATGGCATGCATCAGTATGGGCAAACAGAAAGTCGGTGCGCTGATTGTCATTGAACATAATATGCCGTTGGACGACGTTGTGCGTACGGGAGAGGTGATCAATGCCGATATAAACCAGCGTCTGATAGAGAATATTTTCTTCAAGAACAGTCCGCTGCATGACGGGGCAATGGTCATCAGCAAGAAACGTATCAAGGCAGCAGGATGTATCTTGCCTGTGTCGCATAATTTGGATATTCCGAAGGAGCTAGGTCTGCGTCATCGCGCAGCTATGGGTATATCTCAGGTCTCGGATGCTCACGCTGTCATTGTGTCGGAGGAGACGGGATCCATTTCCGTAGCCTATAAAGGACAGTTCTATTTGCGTTTGAGCGCCGAGGAGCTGGAGCGTCTTTTGACAAAAGAAATTTAAATGAAATAAAGAAATCGGAACGCTTTGCAATCGCCTGATTATCAGATGCAATAAATATGGATGTATTCAGTCGTATACTGAATGCCATTCAGTATACGACTGAACCTATTTAAGTATACGACTGAATAGGGTTCGATATAGGGCAGATTTCCAATTTCTTTCTAACAGTAAAGAAAAATGATTTATAATCTATAAATTGAATAGAATGGATAGACGAAACTTTTTACGAACCGGCGGAATGGCTGTTTTAGGCTCATTGGCCATGCCGTCGTTGGCTATGCCGGAGTCTGTACGCGGAGCATTGGGAGGAACAGACCACAAGTCGGCTGTTGCTGCTGCTATCAATCATTTTGGTGTGACGGAAGCCGATTTGAAAAAGGTAATGGCTGTTGCCCTGGAAAAGGGAGGCGATTATGCTGACCTTTATTTCGAGCATACTTTTAATAATGATGTGAGCTTAATGGATGGCAAGGTAAACAATTGCGGTTCCAATATTGATTTTGGTATGGGAGTGCGTGTCCTTGCGGGAGACCAAAGCGGCTACGCCTATGTAGAAGGCGTTACGTTAGAGGAAATGTTGCGTGCCGCCCGTACTGCCGCCCGTATTGCATCTTCGGGTAAGGCCGGCAAGCCCGTAGGCCTGACAGCGAAGACAATAGCCCGGAATCGCTATGCCGTTACGGCTCCCTGGGAAGATGTGAGCGTGAAAGATAAGATCCCTTATCTGGAAAAGCTGAATGAGAAAATCTTTTCTTTGGATAATCGTGTTCGGAAAGTGCAGGCATATTTGCAAGATAGCACTTCGCATGTGTTGTTCTGCAATTCGGAAGGCGTCAGCTATTATGATTATCGTCCGATGGTATCTTTTATGGCTGTTTGTATCATGGAAGAGAACGGTAAAATGGAAAACGGCTATGCCGGAAGATCCTATCGCAAGGGCTTTGAATTTATGACAGACGATGTTGTGGACGTAATTGCCCGCGAGGTGGTGGACCGGACGGCTATCTTATTCAAGGCTATCAAGCCTAAAGGTGGTGAAATGCCTGTTGTAATGGGATCGGGCGGTTCGGGCATTTTGTTGCACGAGGCTATCGGACATGCTTTTGAAGCTGACTTCAACCGTAAGGACATATCCATATTCTCTAGCCAGCTGAACAAGAAAGTATGCAACGAACATATCAATGTGGTAGATGACGGCACGATTCCTTTCAATCGCGGTTCTGTGAACTTTGACGATGAAGGTGTGGAGGGACAGAAAACTTATATTGTCCGGGAAGGTGTACTTACCAGCTATCTGCACGATCGTATCAGCGCCAAGCATTATGGTGTGAATCCTACGGGAAACGGCCGTCGCGATACATTCCGCAATCTGCCTATCCCCCGCATGCGCGCCACGTATATGGAAGCCGGAAATATGAAAGAAGCGGATATTATTTCGACTGTAAAGAACGGTATTTTCGTAGATACGTTTACGAATGGTCAGGTGCAGATTGGCGCCGGTGACTTTACTTTCTTCGTGAAGTCCGGTTATTTGATTGAGGATGGTAAACTGACACAACCCATCAAGGATATCAATATCATAGGTAATGGTCCGAAAGCACTGGCAGACATAACAATGGTGGCCGATAATGACAAGATTGACAACGGAACGTGGACTTGCGGCAAGGACGGGCAGTCCTGTCCGGTGACCTGCGGCATGCCGTCGGCATTGGTCAGCAAACTGACGGTAGGTGGAGAAAGTTAACGTTAAACATAGAAATCATGATTACAGACAATAATAAGAAACTGGCACAGTGGGCAATGGATTATGCCCTGAAAAACGGATGCCGGGCAGCCAAGTTGGTGCTGTACTCCAACTCCAACGCCTCATTTGAATTGCGTGACGCCAAAATGGATAAACTGCAGCAAGCCTCGGAAAGCGGGCTTAGCATCAGTTTGTATGTTGATGGTAAATACGGTTCTTATTCAACCAACCGTTTGGATAAGAAGGAGCTGGAAACGTTCATTAAGAATGGTATTGAGTCTACACGTTATCTGGCTGTGGACGAGGCACGTGTGTTGCCTGACGCTTCCCGCTATTATAAAGGAGGTAAGCCTGATTTGCAGTTGTTCGACAAACAGTTCAACATCATCAATCCGGATGATAAGGTTGCTGTTGCACGAGCCGCTGCCGAAGAGGTTTTAGGTAAGGACAATCGTATCATATCCGTAGGCACTTCATATAGCGATGGTGAAAATGCCTCTTATCGTTTGACAAGTAACGGTTTTGAAGGAGAGTCCGGTTCTACCTGGTTTTCTGTGTCTGCAGATGTGGCGATGCGGGGAGAAGGAGAGATGCGTCCGTCATCTTATTGGTATGAGTCGGCCCTGTTTTATGACAAACTGGTGAAATCGGGTGTCGGTGTGAAAGCTTTGGAACGCGTCTTGCAAAAACTCGGACAAAGGAAAGTGGCTTCCGGTAAATATACGATGGTTGTGGACCCCATGAATTCCAGTAATCTGCTTAGCCCGGTATTGAGCGCATTGTATGGTTCTGCGTTGCAGCAAAAGAACTCTTTCCTATTGGATAAACTGAATACGAAAATAGGTGCGGAGTTGTTGAACCTTATGGATGAACCTCACTTGATCGGTGCAAGGGGAGCACGCTATTTCGACAGTGAGGGAGTGGCAACAGAACCGCGTTCTGTGTTTGAAAACGGGGTGCTGAAGACTTACTTTATCGATACCTATAATTCCAAGAAAATGGGAGTGGAGCCTACCGTTAATTCTCCTTCTCTGTTGGTGCTTAAGCCGGGGAGCAAAGACCTGAACGGTTTGGTTGCCGATGTACAGAAAGGTATTTTGGTCACAGGCTTTAACGGAGGTAACTGCAACAGCAGCTCGGGAGATTTCTCGTATGGCATTGAGGGATTCTTGATTGAAAACGGCAAGCTGACCCAGCCAATCAGTGAGATGAATGTAACGGGTAATATGATAACGCTTTGGGCTTCCTTGGCGGCTGTGGGTAATGACGCTCGTATGTCTTCATCCTGGCGTATTCCTTCCTTGGTGTTCGAAGGAGTAGACTTCAGCGGATTGTAACCTGCTAATTTAGCATTAGACTCATATAGGGGTGTAATGGCGATAATATTTTCTCGGCAAGCTCGCCGATAGTGAGTGCCAAATGCCTGCCCGGCAGACGTTTGGCACTACTCATACATTTACCGTTGTTCAGGTAATAGTAGCCGCTGTTGGTACTGAGTTGCTGGTCGGTAAGGGCAATGCTCATTTCCAGTTCCGGATGTCCGGCGGCATATTGTTGCAGTATTTCTTTGGCATTGATGATGCGTGCCATGCCCAGTGGTTGCAGGCCTTCTTGTTCTTCTGCCGGCGGGGCGGATACTTGAATGGACGGGATGTGCAACAGTTTGCAAATACGTTGTAGTAATAATGTACGCATATCGGGTGTCTCCGCAACGATTTCCCCTACGTGCCAAACGCTTCCTGCCGGATATGCAATGGCTAATGCCAAGATTCTGCCACTTTGATTTAGTGTGTAAACATGCCCTTTGCTTAGTTGTAAATCAGAAAGAATAACCCGAAAGTCTGTTTCGGTATGTTGGATGCAATAAGGCCGTTCTCTCATTTTCCGGTTTAAGTAACTGTATATGTCTTCCTGATAGTCGTTGGCTTTTTCCAAAACAACCGTTTCGTTGGAGTTGGTCTTGTCCGAAGCGGTAAAGGTGGTGGAGGCATATTTAAATACAGGTGCATAGCCGGTACCGGCATAATAGTCGAATAGCCAGGGCTCTGCCGGAATCAGAGTGGAAACGGCGACTCCGTTCTGTTGCATGCGGGCAAATGCCTGTGATAGAAGTTCGCGCATAGCTCCACGATTCCGGTAGTCGGGATGTGTACAAGCTCCCGACACATAGCCTGTACTGATCTCTTTCCCTCCGAAAGTCATGGGATAGGGCAGTATTTGCAGGGCGGCAATCACCTCCTCACCACTTTGAATGGCGATGTTAACTTCATTGTTGTAGCGCAGGCGGAAGTACATCTCTGTAAATTCGTCGCTGTCGTTAAAACAAAGTTTCCATAACTTTTTTACCTGTTCCCGCATCTTTTCATTCCTCTGTCATCACATTGTATACTTCACTATAACTTAGCGCTTATCCTATCGTATTACCACTTGAAAGCCCCTACCGGCCGTTCCTTTAAGCAAGCCATATACTTTTCAAGGATTATGGCGGGTTGGTAAGATAGTTTTGCTTTTCGTAATCCTTCAATCCCCAAATCCTCTTCCCGGTTGATGTAGATATATTGTTCCGGAATATGGTTGGCAAACTCATAATTAATCATGGCATAAGCACCGTCTATATTGGTATCAGCTTTCTCTACATGCACTCCAAATGTGTTTTGGTTGATAGGCATGCCGAAGGTAAAGGCTGCGATTTTGTCTTCTACATGAAGGATGCCGCCGGTCAGTCCCAATGCATCAAAATTATGAAGAGCGTATATCAGTGCACGACGCTCGTTGCCGGTTCCCTCATGCTGGTCACAGTTATTGGCTTTACACCATTCTGCTTCCAAATCAAGGCACTCTTGAATACGGTCGGCAGTTATCGGGGTGTATTTATAATTATATGTTTTCCTGAATTTGTTGACATGATTCCGCTTTGCCTGGAATTTCTTGCCGGATAGGGTGGCAAGGTCAGAGCGCAGGTATATATAGTCGGCGTAATCTCTGTCTGCTGTGAACTGGAATTTGCCGGGCATAAAAGTTTCTAATTCGGCGCACATTCCGGCGCAGATACCCAACAGGCAAAAGGGTTCGCCTTCCCGGTTGGCATCTTCTATCAGTGCGTTCAGTACCTTGTTTAAATCGCCGTTGCCGATAGGCATCATATATACAAGCTCTCCTTCGGCCCAAAATTTCAATAACAGGAAACCGTCCATAACAGCGAATTTCGTATTATATAAAAAACGCCAACTGCATAAGTTGGAAAATGATAGATCACAGTTCTGTCGTGGGCTATTCAGGGTAAAGGAAGTTATAAGTTCTTTGTCTTCTAGTTCAATATCTTTAAATTGAATCATACGTTATCTCTATTGGTTTAAGAATATAATAACAAAAATAGGATGATTTTGTTAGAGCAGCCCTAACAATCGCAAAATTGTTGGCGTTAATAAAGCTGTGAGAATCCCGTTAAGTGTAAGTCCGAGGCTGGCAAATGCACCGTATTTACTACTGATGTCCATTGCTGCCGATGTACCGACCGCATGTGCGGCAGCTCCCAAGGAGAGACCCTGTGCCATGGGACTTCCGATGTGGGTGATTTTCATGGTTTTAAACCCTAATATTCCACCCAGCAGACCAACGCAAACCACTACGGCGGCAGTCAGTGCAGGGATGCCTCCTATCGACTTCGTAACTTCCATGGCTATCGGGGTGGTTACGGATTTGGGGGCTAATGAATAAATAATCTCGTCGGATGCTCCCATCAACTTGGCTATCAGAACTACGGAAATAACTCCTACAATGCATCCCGCCAGTTGTGAAAGCAGAATAGGCAACAACTGTTTCCTGATAGTTTCCAGTTGCAGATACAAAGGTACACCTAATGCGACTACCGCCGGTTTGAGCCAGAATTCAATCAGATATCCTCCTTTATTATATGTGTCGTAACTGATATTCGCCATCTTCAGGAAAATAATGAGTATGGCGATGGTCAGCAGAATGGGATTCAGCAACATGATTCCTGTCTTCTTTTGAAGCAGCTTGGCTAAGAAGAATATCCCGAAAGTGATAGCCAGCAGGAAGAATTCGTTTTCCAGAAAGTTCATTTGATTTTACGCGTTAGTTGGTGAACCCACCCGGTAACAACAAGCACCAATAGAGTGCTGATTAACGATGCGGTGACAATGGGCCAGAATTCGGCGGCAATAATATCAAAATAAAGCATAAGGGCCACACCGGGCGGAATGAAGAAAAAGCCCAGGTTGGCTACTAAAAAATCGGACATCCCCTGCACCCAGTGCAGTTTTATCCAACCTAATTTTAAGAAAAGGGTGAGCAGCAGCATGCCGATGATGCTGGAGGGGAGTTTGATATCCGTTAAGAATACAATCAATTCACCTAAGGCCAGACATCCGAAAAGAATAGCGCATTGACGGATCATAATACCTGATTATTAAATAATACCTACCTAATTGAAAACTAGGAAAACGCTGCAAAGTTAGCTATTTGAAATGAGGAACTATACCGTAAATCATCTGTTAGTGTTAAATATTATAATAATTCTCGTTTGGTATGGAAAAAGGCTTAGAATTGCAATGTGGATATTGCAAAATTGTGTACTTTTGCGCAGTGAATAACACGAACTACCGATTCTTATACACAATTAAAATATCATGCAAAGATTAATTAATGAAATTTTAGAGCGTGCGAAAGCCGATCGCCAACGCATTGTTCTTCCTGAAGGTACGGAAGAACGCACATTGAAAGCTGCCAATCAAATTTTGACAGACGGTATTGCAGACCTCATTCTTTTGGGCAATCCTGCTGAAATCAACGCTTGCGCAACAGAGTGGGGACTTGGTAATATTTCCAAGGCTACTATTATTGATCCGGAGAACAATCCGAAGCAGGAAGAATATGCACAGCTGCTGTTCGAACTGCGTAAGAAAAAAGGCATGACTATTGAAGAAGCCCGCAAATTGGTTACCAATCCGCTTTACTTGGGTTGTTTGATTATCAAGAACGGCGATGCGGACGGTCAGTTGGCAGGCGCCCGCAATACTACCGGTGATGTGCTTCGTCCGGCTTTGCAGATAATCAAGACAGCTCCGGGCATTACTTGTGTCTCTGGTGCGATGTTGCTGTTGACACATGCTCCTGAGTATGGAAAGAACGGTGTTCTGGTAATGGGAGATGTTGCTGTAACTCCGGTTCCTGATGCTTCTCAGCTGGCACAGATCGCTGTTTGTACAGCACGTACGGCTAAGGCTGTTGCAGGCCTTGATCCCAAGGTGGCATTGTTGAGTTTTTCTACGAAGGGCTCTGCAAAACACGAAGTGGTGGACAAAGTGGTGGAAGCCTTGAAAATTGCTAAAGAACTGGCTCCTGACATTGCTATTGACGGTGAATTGCAGGCTGATGCAGCGCTGGTTCCTGAGGTAGGCACCAGCAAAGCTCCGGGTTCTGCCATTGCAGGCAATGCAAATGTGTTGGTTGTTCCGAGTCTTGAGGTAGGTAATATCTCTTACAAGTTGGTACAGCGTTTGGGACATGCCGATGCGGTTGGTCCGATCTTGCAAGGTATTGCTCGCCCGGTAAACGATTTGTCACGCGGTTGCTCCATCGAAGATGTTTATCGTATGATTGCAATTACTGCAAACCAAGCTATTGCAGCTAAACATAATAAATAATTCAAAATTAATATCATGAAAGTTTTAGTATTGAACTGCGGTAGCTCGTCTATCAAATATAAATTGTTTGATATGGACCATAAAGAGGTTATCGCTCAAGGTGGTATTGAAAAAATAGGTTTGAAAGGCTCTTTCCTGAAGCAGACTTTGCCTAATGGTGAAAAAAAGATTCTGGAAAAAGATATACCGGAGCATACTGTAGGTGTAGAGTTCATCCTGAATACATTGATTAGTCCTGAATATGGTGCAATCAAATCTTTGGATGAAATCAATGCAGTTGGTCACCGCATGGTACATGGTGGTGAGAAGTTCAGTGAATCGGTATTGCTGACGCAGGAAGTGCTGGATGCGTTTACTGCTTGCAATGATTTGGCTCCGCTTCATAATCCTGCCAATTTGAAAGGTGTAAACGCGGTTTCGGCTATTCTGCCTGATGTTCCGCAAATAGGTGTATTTGATACTGCTTTCCACCAGACAATGCCTGATTATGCATACTTGTATGCCGTTCCTTACGAATTGTATGAAAAATATGGCGTCCGTCGTTATGGTTTCCATGGAACTTCTCACCGTTATGTGTCAAAACGTGTTTGTGAGTTTTTGGGCGTGCAACCGGAAGGAAAGAAAATCATTACTTGTCACATTGGTAATGGTGGTTCTATCTCTGCTATCAAAGATGGCAAGTGTGTGGACACCAGCATGGGGCTGACACCGTTGGAAGGATTGATGATGGGTACTCGTAGCGGTGACATCGACGCCGGCGCTGTCACTTTCATCATGGAGAAAGAACATTTGGATGCAAACGGAGTGTCCAACCTTCTGAATAAAAAGAGTGGTGTATTGGGCGTTTCGGGTGTATCCAGCGATATGCGCGAATTGGAAGCGGCTGTTGCTGCCGGTAATCCGAAAGCTATTTTGGCGGAAAAGATGTATTTCTATCGTATAAAGAAATACGTGGGTGCTTATGCTGCTGCTTTGGGCGGTGTGGATATTATCGTATTTACAGGTGGTGTCGGCGAGAACCAATGCAACTGCCGTAGCGAAGTATGCGAAGGGTTGGAATTCATGGGCATCAAAGTAGACCTGAAAAAGAACGAAGTACGTGGTGAAGAAGCCGTAATCTCTGCTGATGACTCTAAGGTTAAAGTAGTGGTTATTCCGACCGATGAAGAACTGATGATTGCTTCGGATACAATGGCTATCTTGAATAAATAACAAAAAGGGCCGGGCTCTTTCTGAATAAAGAGCAGCCATCACCTTTGCTATAATCTTCAAGCAAGGTGATGGCTGCTCTTATATTCTTTGTTTATCTGATGTTTCAGTTCAGCCTATTGAACGTTATCCTTGATGGATGCTCTTTTTGATGAAGCACTTTGATTGTTGATTTGATAAAATCGTTATTGCTGCATTGATATATGTCAACAAATTGCTGCGGATTCCGGTCTACTAAGGGAAACCAACTGCTTTGTATCTGAACAACAATTTTGTGTCCCTTCTTAAATGTATGTGCTATGTCGTTCATGGAAAAGCAGATACGAGTGGGGTGATTGGGAGTAAAGGCTTCAGGATGTTCGAAGCTATTCCTGTATCTTCCTCTCATTACTTCTCCCCGTATCAGCATTTGATATCCGTTCATTAGATAGGTGTGCTTTTGAGACGGATTTTGATAATCATCAGGATATTCATCTATAATCTTAACTACGAAATCTGCATCTGTTGTAGTTATGGCAACTTCTAGCTCGGCTTTAATGGCGCCGCCTAGGGTAATGTTTTCTTTTAGCGGTTCGGTCTTAAAAGATAATACATCTGGGCGGCGTTCGGAAAAACGCTGGTCGTCTGTCATATATTCTTTAGGGCGGGTATATGTAGTCTTGTCTGTATATGGTACGGGCTTATCGGGGTCTGATATATACTCTGAATAAGATTCCTTTTTTTCTGGAGGACACATGTTTAATGTTCCGTTTTCGCCCAAATAGAATGAAAGGGGGTGTGTGCCTGTTGGTGGCCATGCATGGAATTGCTTCCACTCGTTTTTTCCGGAGAAGAAAACGGTTGCCTTTTGTGATGTGGGAGTGGAGTTTCCTGTATTGTTCAAGTGGTATTGTAGGAAAGGATATTCTATATTATTACGGTAATATAGAACTGTTTGAGAACCGAAATCTATATTGCCGAGGTTGCTCTGGCCTTTACCATTCCAAGCGCCATGATGCCATGGTCCCATAATAATTTCCAAATCGGTTTGAGGGCTTTGCTTGCGAATAGCCTTGTATAACTCCCAGGCTCCATAGCAATCTTCTGCGTCGAATAGACCTCCCACTATTAATACAGCGGGATCAATATCGTAACAGGAACGACGGCTGTCCCGTTCTTGCCACCATTGGTCATAATTTGGATGTTCCATCAATTCTTTCCAATAGGTGATGCTGTCACCTGCAATGCGGGTTAAGTCTTTCAGACTGCCGACATTCAGAAAAAAAGAGTATTCATCTGTTAGGTAGTAGGGCTTGGCTGGTGGCAGGTTGTCGGTCGGGGTGGGGCGCGGGCGATTGACTGAAGTGGCAAATCTGAAACCGTCGCAAAGCATAAATGCGCCGTTGTGGTGATAGTCATCCCCCATGAACCAGTCGGTGACAGGGGCTTGGGGAACTACGGCTTTGATTGCCGGGTGCTTACTTAGTGCCCCCATGAGTGCATAAAATCCTGAATACGAGGATCCGATAATACCGATATTTCCGTTGTTGTGTGTATGGGATAACAACCATTCGGCTGTATCATATACATCACTGGCTTCATCTGTGTCATCCTGTTTTGTTTTATTGCGGATGAACGGGCGTACATTGATGAACTCACCTTCGCTCTTCCAACGTCCTCGCACGTCCTGTATTACAAAAATATATTTTTCGTGGGCATACTTTTTCCATATGCCCCATAGCTTGTTGTTAAACTTCTTTCCGTAGGGTGATGCCTTGTAGGGCGTCCGGGTCATTAATATAGGTGCTTTTTGGGTTTGCTGGAGTGGTTCGTATATTGCGGTGTATAAGCATATGCCGTCTCGCATGGGAATCATAACTTCTTTTTTATGGTAGTTCTCGGTTATCCAAGCTTCAGTTATCTCTTGTGCCGATAGATTAAGTGATAGCCAGATATAAAACAGGGTAAAGCATAAGGCCTTACCCTGTTGATTTATTGAATGGATCATGATATTAGATGTAATATATGCTATATTAAACAATGATAAGCTCTATCCCGATTTCTTCGATAGACTGTGCCATTGCTTTGGATATTCCAGAATCTGTGATGATGACGTCTACCCGGTTGAGGTCACAAATCTTGCCGAAGCCTCTCCGTCCGAATTTTGAGGAATCAGCCAATATGATTGTACGCAGGGAAGCTTCTATCATTTTCTTGTTTAGATTGGCTTCTGCGATATTTGAGTTGGTGATTCCATGTTCCAAGTCAATTCCGTCTACTCCCAAAAAAAGTTTGGAGCAGGTGATTTGTTCAAAAAGTTGTGAAGTATAATCGCCAATTACAGAACAAGAATTTTTTCTGACTGTACCTCCTAATTGGATAACTTCTATGTTATTGACTGCATTCAGCAATATGGCTGTTTTTAAAGAGGCAGTCACTACGATTAAATGTTCTATCGGAGTCAGTTGCTCTGCAAGCATGTGGACGGTTGATCCTGAAGCTATAATAATAGAGTCGTTTTTCTCTATTAGTTTAGCCGCAGCTATTGCGATTCTTTTCTTTTCGTTTGTTTGCAGCTTTTCTTTCTCCTGAACATTGATCTCCGGAGTCACGGGATTAATGGGGCTTGCACTTCCATGAGTGCGGTAAAGCAGTTTCTTCTCTTCTAAATATTTTAGATCTTTTCGAATGGTAACGGGAGTGACCTCCAGGTCTTTAGCGATATCATTTACTTTGATAAAGCCATTCCTGTTTAAACATTCAAGGATATACTTATGTCTTTCTGCTATACTTGTCATTTGAAATTCTATTTTTTACAAAGGTAAACTAAATCTTAATAAATAACAAATGAAAGTTGTAAAAGTTTCATTATATAATGTAAGTTTCTACTTATCTCTTTTTTATTTCTAAAAACGAAAAAATATTTGCTTTTTTTGTTGCGGTGTATTTCTTTTTATGTATTTTTGCAGTGTTATTTCTTTCTATTCGTTTCGTGTTTTCGAAAAGCGAATATTAAACAAAAGAAAACGAAATAATCTGCTTGCCCATGAAAGTATGCTAAAACAGAGAAATAGGAAAGCAGGATGTGATATTTATCATTAAGCATTTTATTACGTTACCTGTGTGGTGAGTAAGATTTGAATAATGAGTGATTTGTTTAATGTGGAATTTTAAAAAAAATAGTACCATGAAAAACTATGCAAAGCTATTTAAAACGTCAATGGCTCTCCTTATGCTGGGAGGCCTGTTGGTGGCACCGGATTTGTCTGCACAGAATAAACTGAACACACTGAAATTTGATAAAACATCTCAGCTGAGAGACTTTTTTAGCTATAAAGGAGACGGAACGATACTGGTTAGCGGTCATCGTGGAGGATACGAGGTGGGTTATGCGGAGAACTGTATAGAAGGGCTGGAGAATGTTCTTACCCAAATGCCCGCTTTCTTTGAAATAGATCCTCGCCTGACTAAAGACAGTGTGATTGTACTAATGCACGATGCAACTTTGGATCGTACTACCACAGGGAAAGGTAAGGTAAAAGACTATACATGGGAGGAACTTCAGTCGCTTCGTTTGAAAGATCATTCCGGCAAAGTGACAGATTGCCGTATTCCGACTTTAGAAGAAGTTATTGTTTGGAGTAAAGGTAAAACAATTATCAATTTAGATAAAAAGGATGTTCCGATGTCTATGATCGCAGCTTTGATAAAAAAGCATAGAGCAGAAAAACATGTAATGCTGACAGTGCATACAGGTGCACAGGCGAGGTACTATTACGACCGTTTTCCTGATATTATGATGTCTGTCTTTGCTCGCAACATGAAAGAGTTTGAAGATATATCAATTTCGGGTGTACCTTGGGAAAACATGATTGCTTATGTTGGCCGCACTTTAACTCCGGAGAATAGTAAAATATGCGAAATGCTTCATGCGCATGGAGTGCGTTGTATGATTAGTGTAGCACCTACGCATGACAAACTGCCTACTGTTGAAGAACGTGCGGCAAAATATAAGGAGGAGATTGACAAGAGGCCGGATATTATAGAATCGGATATACCGACGGAAGTGTGGAAGGTCTTGCACTCTCGGTAATTGATTTGTCTTCCGGAAATGAATATCCCGGAGTTTGTGATAAAAATAACCTAATGGATAATTTAATAATAAGGAAATTATAAATATGTCAAGAATTGAAGATGCCTTGAAGGCTGCGAATGAGACTTGTGCTCTTCGTATAGGTAGTGAAGTGTTAAATGAGGTCGCTGTTATGTTTAAAGAGCAGTTTCCCGGGAAAAGGGCGGTAGTCGTTGCTGATGAAACAACTTGGGATGTTGCTGGTAAAAAAGTGGAAGAAGAATTGAAAAAGGCAGGGGTGAGGTTGCAACCGGCATTCATCTTTACACAGCCGGACCTGTATGCTGAATATTCTTATATCGATCTTTTGGTCGAATCGTTGAAAGAGCATGACGCAATACCGGTAGCGGTAGGTTCCGGAACAATCAATGATTTGACAAAACTTTCCTCTCATCTGACAGGCAGGAGATATATGTGTGTAGCCACTGCGGCTTCTATGGATGGTTATACGGCATTTGGAGCGTCGATTACGGCGGAGGGTGCCAAACAAACGTTTAGTTGTCCGGCTCCTTTGGCTGTTTTGGCCGATACGAACATCATTAGAAAAGCTCCCGGCGTTATGACTGCTTCCGGGTATGCGGATTTATTTGCAAAAGTTACAGCAGGAGCTGACTGGATACTGGCTGATTGGATGGGTGTTGAGAAAATAGATGAGACTGCTTGGAGTATTGTTCAGGATGGTCTGCATGATGCTTTGGCAAATCCGGAGGGCGCTGCTGCAGGTGATGATGAGGCTATATCGCAACTGATTGAGGGGCTTATGCTGGGAGGTTTTGCTATGCAGTGGTCTAAATCAAGTCGGCCTGCTTCCGGTGCAGAGCACCAGTTTAGCCATCTTTGGAATATGGAACACCATTTGAATAATGGCGAACATATATCTCATGGATTTCAAGTCAGTATAGGAATGTTGGCTGTTACGGCATTCTATGAACAGGTTCTGAGGACCCCTTTGGAAAACTTGGATGTCGAAGCCTGTTGTGCAGCATGGCCGACTCCGGAGGAATTGGAGAAAACTGCGCTCGAAATGTTTGTGGGAACTGATTTTCCGAATATCGGAGTACAGGAAACGAAAGCTAAGTACGTGACACGTGAAGAATTGGCCGTTCAGTTGCAGCAGTTGAAAGAATATTGGCCGAAAATTCGGGAACGCCTACTTGCACAGTTGCTTCCTTATAAAGAAGTAAAACGGCGCTTGGAGTTGGTTGGGGCTCCTACGGAACCGGAACAAATTGGTATTACGAGAAAGCGTTTGCGCGATACGTTTATTCGTGCGCAATTTATCCGTCGCCGTTTTACTGTGCTTGATCTTGCTGTGCGTAGCGGTTATATGAAGCAATGGTTGGACGGTTTGTTCGGCAAAGGAAAGATTTGGGAGATAACGGAATAAAATACGAAAGAACATGAAACAGGAGGGAATGACGCCTGAGGTGGCAAAGAAGTTTAAGTACTGGCAAACACGAACTATTATAGCAAGCATGATAGGCTATGCTTTGTTTTATTTTGTTCGTAAGAATCTAAGTATAGCGATGCCTGCCATGCAGGAAGATTTAGGCATTACAAAAGGAGATTTGGGATTATTCCTGACACTACATGGGTTGCTGTATGGGGTTTCAAAGTTCGCTAACGGTTTTATTGGCGATCGTGTGAATGCACGCTATTTTATGGTGACAGGATTGGTACTTTCCGCCGTTTGTAATATTTTGTTTGGATTTAGTTCCGCAGTGCTTGTATTTGGTATTGTTTGGATGCTGAACGGCTGGTTTCAAGGGATGGGTTTTCCGCCTTGTGCTCGTTTGCTGACTCACTGGATTCCTCCTACGCAACTTGCAACCAAAATGTCCATATGGAATACTTCACATTCTATTGGTGCCGGCTTGGTGGTGATAGTATGCGGATATATTGTTAGCCTTGGGTGGCGTTGGTGCTTTTGGTTTCCTTCCATTATTGCTTTGGTAGGTGCGGTGGGACTTTGGTTTGCTTTGCGCGACACTCCTCGTTCTGTGGGCTTGCCGGAACTTAATCAAAAGGGAGCCGGCGAAGCTAAGGAAGAATCTTCCAAGGAGTTTAAGGCTTTTGTACGGAAACATGTTTTTGGAAACCCCACTATTTGGGTATTAGCCTTTGCTAATTTCTTTGTGTATATTGTCCGTTACGCTGTGCTCGATTGGGGACCTACCCTTTTAGGAGAATGGAAAGGCATCTCCATTCAACATGCCGGCTGGATGGTCGCTGCCTTTGAAATCTCCGGTATTTTGGGGATGTTGACGGCAGGTTGGGCGACAGACCGCTTCTTTGGCGGACGCGGACCACGAGTTTGCGTGCTTTGTATGGCTTTGGCTACGGTGTTTATAGCTTTATTTTGGGGATTACAAGAACCTTCGATGTGGTTGGCTACATGTTTGCTCGGAGCTGCCGGATTCTGCATTTATGGTCCTCAGGCACTCGTTGGTATTGCTGCAGCCAATATAGCTACCAAAAAGGCGGCGGCTACGGCCGTTGGCTTTACAGGGTTGTTTGGTTATGCCAGTACGTTGGTTTCAGGTTGGGGATTAGGACTTTTGGCTCAACATTATGGTTGGGATGTAGCGGTCGGTGCGTTGATCTTAATAGCAGTTGTTGGTACTCTTATTTTTATGGCTGCATGGACAGCTAAAGCGAATGGATATGATGAAGGTAATTGAAGGGATTGAAAAATGGATATAAATGAAATAATATTGGAAAAGGTTCGCCGAGTGAAGCATGTAGCTTTAGATATGGATGGAACTATTTATAATGGAGGGACGCTTTTCCCTTTTACGATTGGTTTTTTGGATAAAATGAAGGAGTTGGGTATTGGCTATTCGTTTTTGACTAATAATCCTTCGAGAAGTACTAACGATTATTTGAAGCATTTGAATGACATGGGAATTAAGGCTTCAAAAGATGAGTTCTATACGTCGGCTCAGGCTACAATCGATTATCTCCGGTTGTATCGTCCTGATTGTAAGCGGCTTTTCATTTTGGGGACTCCAAGCATGATAAAAGAGTTTGAGGAGGCTGGGTTTGAATCTACAATGGACGATGCAAATGATGAGCCGGATGCTGTTGTTGTAGGATTTGATATGTCTTTGGTATATTCGCGCTTGTGTCGTGCTGCGTGGTGGATTAATCAGAAGAAGCTTTATCTTGCGACTAACCCGGACCGGATATGTCCGACTGATAAATCTTTGGTGCTGGTTGATTGTGGGTCTATTTGTTCAAGTTTGGAGCATGCCACCGGGCGAAAACCGGATATGATTATCGGAAAGCCTGATCCTCGAATGTTGAACGGTATCATGGAACGTCATAATCTGCAAGCTGAACAAATAGCTATGGTTGGTGATCGGATTTATACGGATATTCTTATGGCACAGCGGGCAAGCGCTCTGTCGGTGTTGGTTCTTTCAGGAGAGACAACGTATAAGGAGGCTGCGGCTCTTCAGCCTAATCCGGATTTGATTATGCGCGATTTGGCGGAATTTCAGGAAATGATTTTATTAGCACATAGTACGTTTTAATATATGAGGGTAAAAGTTTTTTTTTGCGTATTATTTTTCTCGATAACAGGTAAATACGGTTTGTTACAGGCGGTTCAACCGCCTGTAACTTTTTTATTTAAGGCCTTGCAGATGAATATCTGGATGGGTGGTTCTAAGGTGGATGGGGCGGTTGGTATGATTGTCGATGAAATCATTCATTCGGATGCGGATATCATCTTTCTTAATGAACTGCGGGATTATCGGGGAGAGAATTTTATTTCTTATATGGTAAAGGAACTGAACCGGCGTGGTTATACTTTTTATGGGAAGAACAGTTCTTTGTCAGTAGGAGTGCTGTCGCGCTTTCCGATTGATGAGCAGGAAACAGTCTATCCGCGTGTAAAAGGAGAAAAAGGTGCAATTTTGCGTGTATTGCTTACTGTTGCCGGTAGAAAAGTAGCGGTATATGCCGCTCATCTGGATTATCGGCATTATGCCTGTTATCTACCTAGGGGATATAGCGGGAGTGATTGGAAAAAGATAGCTAAGCCTGTGTTGAATGAGGAGGATATCCTTGCAATGAATGGAAAGAGTGACCGGAAGAAAGCGGTTGAAGTTTTTTTGCAGCGAGTACGGTTGGACATTGAACAGAAACACACCATTCTACTAGCAGGTGACTTCAATGAACCGTCTCATTTGGATTGGAAAGAAGATACGAAAAAGTTGTGGGGACATAATGGGGTAATAGTGAATTGGGACTGTTCCCGTATGCTCTATGAGGCAGGTTTCAGGGATGCTTATCGTTCGGTTTATCCTAATCCCGTTACTCATCCGGGCTTTACGTATCCTGCCGGAAACAAATGTGCACCTGTGGCTAAATTGACGTGGGCGCCTGAGGCTGATGAACGAGAACGAATTGATTTTATTTATTATTACCCTTCCCCGTTTTTGGTTCCGGAAGAAGCTTGGATTGTAGGGCCTGTACATTCTGTTGTGAAAGGAAAAATGAAAAAGGAGAGGAGTTCGGATTGTTTTATTCGCCCTAAGAGAGGGTGGCCCACAGATCATAAAGCTGTGATGCTCTCTTTTCGCGTTTCTGGACTACATTCGGAAAATCCTTGCAATATGAATTGAAAAAACATGGAGGTGTGTTAAAATAGAACTCGGCTATCATTCTAAACAACAGAATGATAGCCGAATTCTATTTTGATATAATCCTGTGTAAGACCTTTTTCCCCATTAATGTTATTTGGTCCTTATTTTACATAAGATAGCTGAAGTAGCGGGCATTTGAAGGCGTGTTTCTCCTTTTTTTGTTTTAATCCGATAGCTGGAAGTCGTTCCTGCTAACCATTCAATCTTTGAATTGTCCGGCAGGTTGACGGCTGTCTCCGCTTTTTGCCCGCTGGGGTTTAACGCGATGAAATATTGTTCATCGCCTATCCATCTCATGTATGCAAAAGGGTATGGCTGTTCTATGTCGCTAATAGCTTTCCAGTCGCCTCTTGTGCCAATCGCTGGTATGTTCTTTCTGACTTCTAGTAGAGTGCGTACATAATTCAAGATGGAAGTACGGTCGTTTTCTTGCGAGGCTACATTGGGGTAATTGTCGGCAGGGTCTATCGGCAAATAGATTTGGTTGGATGGTGCGGATGAAAATCCGGCGTTTAATCCTGTTTCCCATTGCATGGGAGTGCGACAACTGCTTCTGTTGCGTGCGCTCTTACTCCCTTCTTTGTAAGGGGCTTCTTCCAGGTTTCTCATACCTATTTCCTCACCATAGTATATGATAGGTGGCCAAGGCATCGTGAGAAAGAGAGTTAATGCTACTTTGAGTTCTTCCGGTGTGTTGCGTTGCAGGCGGTTCAGACGCCATATATCATGGCTGCATGTAGGCATGGTGGCATATCCCAGGTTTCTGGTTGCTTGATATTCTTTGCCATAATTAGTTACAAACTCTTTGATTTGTCCATTGCCGGATTTGTCGAAGTAGCAGTTGTTTGGTTTTCCTTTGTCGTCTGTGTTGCAGACAAGGTTTCGGTATATTTTCACTCCGTTGTGAATAATAAGATCAATGTTGAATCCAGCTTTGATAGCTTCATGCGGCATACTCCATTCCGACATCATGATTCCTTCCGGATATTTCTTGTTGAACCAGCTTAGGATCTCGTCCCACAATTGCATGGTGGCTGTGTGGTTGCGGTCATCGCGTTTGATGAGGCTTTGTGCCATGTCTACGCGGAATCCGTCTACTCCTTTGTCCATCCAGAAAGCAATGATATTTTTCAGTTCGCGGCGGACAGCTTGTGGTCCGGGAGCATTGACGGACTGTTTCCAGGGATGGTTGGGATCGGGTTGGGCAAATCCGTAATTCAGTGCAGGTTGGCAGTCAAAGAAGTTTTTCATATAGTATCCGTTGCGTGCTGCGTCTGGTGCGTCTACGTACTTTTGGGGTTTTTGTTTTTTGTCGGTTGTCCAAATGTAGTAATCACTATGTTGCAGGTTGGTATCAGTCTGCTTGGACTGTAAAAACCATGGATGCTTATCCGAGGTATGTCCAGCCACAAGGTCCAGACAAACTCGGATACCTTTGGAGTGTGCTGTCTGGATAAGTGCTGTCAATGTTTCGTTTTGACCAAACCGGGGATCAATACGGTAAAAGTCAGTGATGTCGTATCCGCCGTCCTTGAATTCGGAAGAGAAAATAGGGCTGAGCCAAATGGTGTTTACTCCGATTGAACGGATATAATCCAGTCTGGAGTGAATTCCTTTCAGATCTCCGATGCCATTTCCGTCACTGTCTTGAAAGCTGCTGGGATATATATGGTATATAACTGCGTCTTTTAGCCATTCGGGACCTTTCTGCGAGAAAGCTTCAGTAGATAAAATGAAGCATAATAGTAAAAATAATGTTTCTTTTGTTTTCATATCATTTCGATTGTTGATGATTTATATACCGCAAATATAATAATTTGTGGAAGATAGGGCAGATAAATACTCTTTGAAATTATGACTTTTAACTTTTATTGGACGTCTCTCTTGTTGCGTTTAGCTTTGCTTTTAATGATTTTGTATTGCGTTTGTGTTTCATTTGCGTTTCTTTTTCTTTAATATTTATTCTTATTTTGCATTTTTCTTTCGTTTTCTTGCTATTATTTTCGTTTTTTATTTGCTGTATTATTTTTTATATTTATATTTGTCGCGGAAAGTTATCTAAATGAATATGACGACAGATTAAATTTCGTTTATAAATATCTGATATTAATTATTATAATATATAAGACTATGAAAACATTATGCAGTATGGCACTTAAGACAGTGCTACTTTGTGCTTGCTTCTCTTCTGTGTTATTTGCTTGTGAAGATGGTGAGACGGTTGAACCTACTGAAAAAAAGCCTTTGGTTTTTAATGAGCCGTATTTTGAGAAACTTTCGAAACCTCTTTCCGAAGATTTGATTTACAGTAAAGGTGTATCTTTGAAAAGAAACGCTGTAATTCAAAGCATGGATATTGCCAAGAACGGTGATATTTATTATGTGCAGATAGCGGGAAGCAGCCAGCATCAGTTGAATGTGTTGCGTGGAGCGCCTAATGCTACCAATCCTTCGGAATGTATGGTATTTGAGTTCTTTGGACATGGAACGAACATGGCCGTTGAAGAAGCTGCCGACGGAACTTATATTTGGTTAGGGAGTCATGGCAATAAGGGGAGTGACAAAAGTTATGGCGGTTCGCAGACGATATGCCGCGTGAAGTATGAACCGGGAACAAGTGTACAGCTTGCCGGAGGTGATGTATTCCATCTGAAAGGTACCCGTAATATACATCCTGCAATTAATGTGGAGAAAGATTTGCTGGGAGTACAATATTCCAAGAAGGTGTCGGGGGTTAATACGCGTGTTTTTGTAGCTTATCGTTTGAGTGAAGCTATGAAGCTGGCTCCGGTGGATGTCGTGCTGGAACCTCTGAAGTATGGCGGTGAAGATGAGGCTACTCCTGAGAAAACAGTGACGTTGACTGTCAAGGCGAGAGAGCTTTCTCAGCTTCAGCCTCTTTATCAATTTGCGGTTTCCGACGGACATGGAGGAAGTGTAGGCGAGTTGGCTTTTCAGGGTTATGATATTGATGAGCAATTCGTCTACTATTATGAGGGTATGGGATATCTTGAAGCCGATCCTTCAAAGGCTTATGTAAGTGTATTGGATAAAAACGGCCTTCTTTCTGCACGAAAGGAAGTGGCTGCTGTTGCAGATGCCGAGAAACTGAATGAATTCGGAATGACCGATCGTGGGTATATGGAAGCGGAAGGTATCAAAGTGAAGAATGGCACGCTGTACTTGGGTTTTGCATCGAGAAAAATGGAAGGAAAGGATGATAAGCGCCTGGCGAATATTTTGATTTATCGCAATAAATGATTCTGGTTTTAAAAGTGAAGATAATTTTCAAAAGATAAATACTATGAAACAATTCTTTTTTATGTTGCTTCTGTTGGGAGCCGTCTTTGCAGGATGTAATGATGATGTGACTCCTCCGATTCCTGTGATTAAGGAGTTTGAGCTTACAGTGTTGGATAAGGCGGATGTACCCATATCCAAAGCAGTGGTAAATGTTTTTATGAGCCATAAACCGGATGTACTGGTTATGAGTAAAAATACGGATATTTTTGGTAAGGTACACTTCTTGAACCTCAAGCCGGGAAACTATATTTTTACGGCGATGATGGGTGAGACGGAAATATTGAAGACTGATGTGGTAGTGGACGACGACAACGCTCTAAATGTCGCTACGATGAAAGCTGGCAATTATGAAATGACGGTGGCCGACTATACGGTCATTGTGAAATCGGATAGAGGTGCTGCTATCTCCGGACGTAAGGTAGATTTGTTGACCAAAGAGGACCAGGTTGTTTATAAGTCGGGATTGACGGATGAGAAAGGTGAAATGCTTTTTACTAAAATACCTTTGGATGATTATTTGATTAAAGTATATGACGAAATGAATGAGGTGGCAGTACAGACAGAGGCTGTCTCTGTTGTTGAAGATGTTACCAAGAATACATCCAATGTGGAGATTGTGAAGCTGATACATCATTCGGATATTGTTATTACGGGATTCCTTGTGGATCCGAAAGGAGCGGATTCTCCAAAACCGGGGACTGTGTCAGGCGGTGGTTTCGCTCATAAAGGCGGTTATGAGTATGTTCAACTGCTGGCATTGAAAGATATTAATTTTGATGAGACTCCGTATTGTGTCATTACGGGTATGAATGCTACGAATCCGGCTGATAAAACTTATCCTGCCGCCTTGGATGGCTGGGTAGAGTCGAAAGGACAGAATACATACACTACCTATCAGATGAATCTTGCATCCGGTAGTGTAAAGAAAGGACAATTCTTCTATGTAGGTGGAGCAAGCTATATGATTGCAAGCTATTATGACGATTGGGGAAGCCCTATGATAGAGAAGGATAGATGGTGGGCATACGATTTCTATTATAAGAGAGGTAGCAACGATAATGGAGCGGCAAAAGGTGGTAAAGGTATATTCAATAATTTTAATTCCGATAAAAAGACGAATGTGCCCGATGGAATAGCAGTGTTTAAAGGAGTGGATATCGATAAGAATACAGTACCTCAAGATGTTGTATTCTATGGTGGCGAGTCTCCCATCAGAAAAGAAGACCGTTATCTGATTACTGACAATGATCTGTATCGTACTGTAAACTCCAAAGGTGAGCCGCAACCTTATTTTGGCGATGGAACAAACACTTGGTTTGCCAAGCAAGGACATAATGATGACGGATGTTACATCATGATGGGCGGAGAAGTTACCACAACCGAATGGCTGAAACCTCGTGTTGGCAAATTGTATAAACTGAACGTGAAAGGTGGTCCTGAAAGTGTAAGTGTAAGTGATATTGAAGCTGCTGAAGGAGTAACTGTATTTGTTGATAAATAAATCTGATAATATGAAAACAATAAATGTGAATAAAACTTGCCGTATAGCGGTGTTCTCATTGGCGTGCTGTCTGGCTGCACCTTCATGGGCCGATGATTTGAATCGGGATGAATTGGGTGTCCGTTATGAATCACAAACTGTGATGCAGAAAGAATTGGTAAAGGGGTGTGTGCGCGACCAGAATGGCGAACCGTTGATCGGCGTAACTGTAAGAGTGCAGGGAACCTCACAAGGTACCATTACCGATATTGACGGAAATTATAGTCTGGCATTGCCAAGCAAACAGACCAAACTGGAATTCTCTTTTATAGGTTATAATACAGTGGTACTTACACCGGGCAGCCGGAAGTCTTTGGATGTTACTCTTAAAGAGGATGTCAAGGCTTTGGATGAAGTGGTGGTTGTGGGATATGGTACTATGAAGAAACGAGACTTGGTAGGTGCGGTAGACCATATTAATTCCGAAGCATTGGAAGGACGTTCAACTCCGTCATTGACACGTAGCTTGCAAGGGCAGATTCCGAACTTGAACATATCCATGCGTGACGGTAAGCCCGACCGTGGAGCGTCTTATAATATTCGCGGTACAACCTCTATTGGTGCAGGTGGAGAAGCCCTGATTTTAATAGACGGTGTGGAAGGTGACCCGAATTCAGTAAATCCGCAAGATATAGAGAGCGTTTCTGTTCTGAAAGATGCCTCTTCGGCTGCAGTATATGGTGCTCGCGGTACTTTTGGTGTGGTATTGATCACCACCAAGAATGCGCAGAAAGGTGGCGTGAAAGTGAATTATAATGGTAGTTTCTCTTTCAGCCAGCGTACAGTGGAGCCTGATTTGGTGACAAACGGATTGCAGTGGACAGACGACTTTGTAGAAGCCTTTGTAAACAATAAAGGAACTATGCCTACTTCTATCAATAATATATTTCCTTATACACCGGAGTGGCACGAAGAATTGCGTCGCCACGATGCGAATCCTGACCTGCCCAAAGTGCAGATAAACGAGAATACCGGACAGTATGAGTACTTTGGAAATACGGATTGGGACAAACTTCTCTATAAAGACGTGACAGCCGGGACAGACCACTCAATGAGTATCACAGGTGGAAATGATATAGCCAACTTCTATGTGTCGGGCCGTTTTTTCTCACAGGATGGTATCTACCGTGCCAATACAGATGATTACCAGCGTGGAAACTTTCGTGCGAAAGGCTCTATAAAAATCAAGCCTTGGCTGAGCATCGATAATAACTTTGATATGATGCACAAGACGTATCATTATCCTTTGATTTCGTATGATCAGACTTTGAATATCCAGCGTAATATGGAACAGCAGGGCTTTCCGATGGCTGTAATGTATAATCCCGACGGAAGCCTGACGTACAGTGCTGTTTATTGTGCTGTGGGAGATTTCTATAACGAAAGCTCTTATCAGGACCAGACAACACTGCAATATAAGAATACTTTTGGAGTAAACATTACTCCTATTAAAGATGTGCTGAAGTTCCGCGGAGATTTTACTTATGTCAATACGGCTTATAAGCGTAATCGTGTTTTGAATTATGTTCCTTACAGCACCGGTCCCGAACAGTTTGCGGAAAAGGGCAAGAGCATTATGATGGATAATAAAGATGAAACCCGTTACATGGCAGCCAACCTTAATGGTACTTGGACTCCGAAACTGGGAAAAAATCATGCTTTATCCGTAATGGGAGGCTGGAACCTGGAGACGTCGAATAAAGATACCTTTTATTCGGAAAGAGACGGTTTCCTTTTCCCCGACAGACCGAATTATGATTTGATGGACGGTTTGAACTATAAACTGGAACAAGGTGACAAGAACTGGTCTTATGTAGGTGTGTTCTATCGTTTGAACTATGGATACAAAGGACGTTATCTTATTGAAACAAGCGGACGTTATGACGGTTCGTCCAAATTCCCTGTTAATGAGATGTGGGGCTTCTTCCCTTCTGCTTCGGCGGCATGGCGTATCTCGGAAGAAAAGTTCATGGAGGGTACTCGTTCCTGGCTCGATAATCTGAAGTTGAGATTCTCAGTCGGTACATTGGGTAATGGTAATGTAGATCCCTATAAATTCCTACCCACCATGAGTATTGATAAAACCGGCGTGATTGTAGGCGACGGGCAAGTGAATTATACAAGTTATCCGGGATTGATTCCCAATAATCTGACTTGGGAAAAGGTTACCACATACGATGTGGGTGTAGACGTGGATATGTTTAAAAACCGCCTGACGATAGGATTCGATTGGTACCGCCGTAATACGACTGATATGTATACGGTAGGACCTACGCTTCCGGAAGTGTTGGGTACTACTCAACCCAAAGGCAACTATGCCGATCTGAAAACAAAAGGCTGGGAATTGACCCTTTCATGGAGAGATAATTTCAAACTGGCAGGCAGTGATTTCCATTATGGAGTGAAGTTCATGCTATGGGATAGCCAAAGCTGGATTACCAAATATAACAATGCTACCGGCAAGTTGAGTGATTACTATGAAGGTTACCGCATTGGTGACATTTGGGGATACAACATCGAAGGTTTGTTCACCAGTTATGATGAAATAGCCAACCATGCCGACCAGGATTATATGAAGATTTCCGACTCTAAGATATGGCAACCCGGTGACTTGAAGTTTGCCGATTTGAATGGAGACGGTAAAATTGACAAGGGTGCGCAAACGTTGAGCGATCATGGTGACTTGGTTATTGTCGGCAATGAGGAAGAACGTTATCATTACGGTTTCAATTTGAATGTAGGTTGGAAGGGTATCGGCATTTCCGCTTTCTTCCAAGGCGTAGGAAAAAGAGATTGGTATCCGGGACAGGAAACAGGATTCTTCTGGGGCAAGTACAACCGCCCTTACGGCTACTCACTGAAGATGCATGAGAACCGTTGGACGGAGGAGAATCCTAACCCCAACGCTTATTGGCCCCGTTTGGTGGGATATTCTTCTGAAAATGGCGGACGCCCGATGGGAACGCCGAATAACCGCTATATGCAGGATGCTTCTTACTTGCGTCTGAAAGCGCTGACCGTTGATTATTCATTGCCGCAGGCATGGGTGTCTAAGTTAGGACTGACCGGATTGAAGATTTATTTCACCGGCGAAAATCTCTTCACATTCTCCAATGTATGTGAGAATTTCGACCCTGAAGTGATCAAGGGCGGTGATGTCGATTTGAAAGACCGTAAAGGTGAGGAACAGGGATATAGTTATCCGATGCTGAAAACGTATACGGTAGGATTGAATGTTTCATTCTAAAAAAAGAGGGAAGATTATGAAAAAAATATATTTATATGCAATGGCATTGGGACTGATGTTCGCGTCATGCGAGGATTTCTTGACCGAATATCCCAAAAATAAGATAACGCCTGATGATTTCTTTAAGACAGAGCGCGAGATAAGTCTTTATGCAAATTCTTTTTATGAAAAAGATATGCCGGGAGTCGGCGTGGCTACCGGAGACGGTGTGTCCGATATTATGGAGGTGGTTTCGGTCAGTTCGTATCTGAGCTCGGGTTATGGGCCCGACAATCAAGGCGGATGGAGCTGGAGTGACTTACGAAATATCAACTATTTCATTGACCGTCTGAAGCAATCGCCGGTAAGTGACGATATCAAGAACAAATATATGGGATTGGCTAAGTTCTGGCGTGCCAAATTCTATTTCGAGAAAGTGAAAACTTTCGGTGGAGTTCCTTATTACGACTATTGCCTGGAACCTGACGATGAGGCACTGTATAAACCTCGTGACTCAAGAGAGTTCGTAATGGACAAGGTCTTGAATGACCTGAATGAAGCTGTAAAATACCTCACTGACAAAAAAGATGAGACTTGTACAACAGTCACCCGATACGTAGCATTGGCAATGAAGGCGCGCGTATGCTTACATGAAGGTACATTCCGTAAATATCATACGGAAATGAATTTGCCGGATGCGGACAAATGGATCAGGGAGGCGGCTTCGGCTGCAGAGGAGTTGATAAATTCCAAGCAATACAAACTGTTGAATACCGGTGAGGCTGAAAAGGATTACCGCAAATTGTTTACGGCGGAGAACAGAACAGGTGTACGCTCCATTTTGGATGAGACTATTTGGGCACAGGTGTATGATGCCGAATTTCGTCGTTGGCATGATGTGACATGGAAGTACAATTCCGCTACGGCAGGTTCCCGCTGGTCGTTGACCCGTTCATTCGTTAACACTTATTTGATGAGGGACGGTAGCCGTTTTACGGACAAAGCCGGTTATGAGACGATGACTTTCCCACAGGAAGTGAAAGATCGTGATTGCCGTTTGAAGCAGACAATCCGTACTCCGGGTTACAAGCGCATAAGTAAAGATAAGGAAGTAACGGTTTTGCCGGATTTCACTATTACATTGAGCGGCTATCACATGATGAAGTGGTCTTTGGACGATACATTCTATGATGGTCAGGCGGAAGCCACAAACGCAATGCCTATATTCCGGTATGCCGAAATCCTGCTGATTTATGCAGAAGCTAAAGCCGAACTCGGTGAGTTCACTTCGGATACATGGAACAAAACGATCAAACTGCTGCGTGAACGGGCCGGTGTCAACGGTAAAGAACCTGAAACTGCGGATTCTTATATGCAGGAAACCTACTATCCGGATATAGCGGACAAATATTTGTTGGAAATCAGACGCGAACGCGCCATTGAACTGATAGCAGAGGACCGTCGTTATGATGACCTGATGCGCTGGAAAGCGGCAGACCTGTTTGCTGCAAACAGAACGAAGTGGGAAGGTATTTACATTCCGAAAGTGAATGAAGGCTACGATTTGGACGGTGACGGAAAGAATGACGTATGTTTCTATAAAGGCACTAAGCCCGGTATTTCAGGAGTCAAGTTCGTGCAGCTTGGCGGTAACCTCACCCTTTCGGGCGAAAAAAGTGGCTATTTGGTTTGGGGAGAAACTTTCCAACGGGAATGGGATGATAAGAAATATCTTCGCCCTATACCGAGAAATGTCAGGGTTATAAATCCGGCTTTGGAGCAGAATCCGGGTTGGGAAGAGAACTAAGTATATAATTTAGTGATGTGATATAAATGATGTTTGAGGCCGGGAATGATGTATCTAAGAGTACATCTTTCGGCCTCTATCAGTCTATATTTGACTGTCGGATGTAATGTCTTTCTTAAAGCGACAGCAGTCGGGCATAAAATAAAAATGAAAATAGTGGAAATTATGAAATGGATTATACTTGTTAGCCTGTTCCTCGTTGGTGGAATGGTGAAAGCTCAACATCTTCCGCAATGGTTGGAAAAGGCGGTGGTTTATCAAATCTATCCGGCCTCTTTCAAAGATAGTGATGGTGACGGTATCGGTGATTTGAAAGGAATTGAATCGCAATTGGACTATATCAAGTCCATTGGAGTGAACACGATTTGGATTAGTCCGGTGTTTTCCTCCGAGTTCTTTGATGGTGGGTATGATGTGACAGATTTCTATTCTGTGGACAAGCGTTATGGAACAAATTCCCAGTTGGTGAGTCTTGTTCAGAAAGTACATGAAAAAGGAATGAAAATTTTTATGGATCTTGTGGCAGGACATACCTCGGACAAGCATCCCTGGTTTTTGCAATCAAAGCAGGCTGATAAGAACTTGCAATATAGCGATTATTTCATCTGGACACCTACCAAAGCGGAAAAACCGAAACAGTTTGTTGCCACAGACTGTGAACGTGACGGCAATTACATGAAGAATTTTTTTGATTGCCAGCCAGCACTGAACTATGGGTATGCCAATCCCAATCCGGAGCATCCTTGGGAACAGTCGGTGGACGCTCCCGGCCCGCAAGCGGTTCGGCGTGAATTGAAGAATATTATTTCTTTTTGGATGGATAAAGGTATGGACGGCTTTCGGGTGGATATGGCATACAGCCTGATAAAGAATGATCCGAAGCACATCGAGACAAGTCGTTTATGGAAAGGCGTTAGCACTTGGTTCAAAGAAAAATATCCGGAGGGAGCTTTTATTGCCGAATGGGGAGAACCGACCAATTCTATTGGCGGCGGATTTCATATCGATTTTCTGTTCCATATCGGACGGAAAGGGTATACTTCTCTCTTCTTCAACAAGAAAAAAACGGAAGATATCAATTGCTATTTCGGGTTGGAAGGAGCAGGACAGGTTAAGCAGTTTGTAGAGATGTACCAGAAAGAATATGGAGAAACGAAAGGAAAAGGCTATATCTCCTTGCCGACTTCCAACCATGATATATGGCGTCTGGCTTGCGGAAAACGTACGGACTTGAAACAGTTGAAAGTAGCAATGACTTTCTTGCTGACTATGCCGGGAGTTCCTTGCATCTATTATGGTGATGAAATAGGAATGAAGTATATTGAAGGACTTCCCGACGTGGAGGGTAGCGTGCTTACTTCGCGGAATCGTGCCGGAAGCCGTACGCCTATGCAGTGGGACGGCTCTGTCAACTTGGGCTTTTCTACTGCTCCCGCAGAAAAGTTGTATATCCCGGTTGACCCGGCAGAGGATGCCCCCACTGTGGAACAACAGCAAGCAGATGAGAACTCTTTGTTGAACTATGTACGTGACGTATTGAAATTGCGTGATTCTTCCAAGGCTTTAGGAAATACAGGAGACTGGAGAATGATCAGTAACGTGGAGCAGCCTTATCCTTTGATCTATTTGCGTGAAGCGGATGGAGAACGTTATTGTGTGGCTGTAAACCCAAGCGCGAAGAAAGTGACGGCGAAGTTTCCGACATTCAACTCCGGAAAGTGGGAAATAGTGTTGGGCGATAAAAAGCAGGCGAAGTATAAAGGCGGTACAACAGAGGACTGCATAAAGATGGCACCCGTATCTGCTGTGATTTTTAAGATTAACGAATAATGTGGATGAGAAATATTGTTCTGGCAATTCTGTTATTCACTTGCGTGTCATTGGCCGCGCAAGATAATGGGTGGAAGTTGACTGCTACCGATGCCGATGCAGCTTATGTCGGTGCTCCGGTAGCCAATGGCGGTATCGGAATATTGCCTTGGAAAGAACCTTTTTCGGTGCGGCATGTCATTCTGAACCATGTATTCGAGAACGGAGGTAAACATGGTGTCAGTCGGGTATTGCGGGGTATAAATCCTTTTTTGCTTTCGCTGAAGGTGGATGATGTGGCCGTTGAGGGGAAGAACATTGCCGGTTGGCAGCAGGAGATTGACATGAAGGCTGCTGCCCACATCACATCGTTTGATGCGCTGAATAAGGTGAAAGTGAAGTATAGTATTCGTGCGTTGAGGAATATGCCTTACGCCGGAATGATTCAGGTAGAAATAAAGGCTCTTGAGAACTGTGCGGTACAGGTGTTGCAGCGGACGAAAGTCCCGAAAGAATACGGTGTGCCCGATACAGTATATACCAAGATGAAAGGTGGACAAGCCGGGCAGTACGTTGTGAGTGTCAGTGCGCCTTCCCGGTATGGTACGCACAAGGTGACGGGTTCGGCGGGCTTTGTTTATGAAAAGAAAGCGTTCGATTTCCGGTTGTTGAAAGAAGCGGGGGCTATATCTATCTCCCGCACATTGCAGAAAGGAGAAACCGTAAAGTTTGCCCTTTTGGGTACGGTATGCTCCACCCGGGATTTTGCCGATCCTTTTGGTGAATCCATACGTCAGGTCGTTTATGCCAATTATGAGGGGACGGATCGTTTGCTGGAAGCGCATCAGGCTGCCTGGGACGAGCTTTGGGAAGGTGATGTAATTATAGAAGGCGATGAAGAGGCACAGCGCAATGTACGTTTTGCTCTTTATAATCTTTATTCTTTCGGACGGGCAGGAAGCCGTTTGAGCATTCCGCCGATGGGACTTTCGGCACAAGGATATAATGGACATATCTTTTGGGATACGGAATTGTGGATGTATCCGCCGATGCTATTGCTGAATCAAGGGATAGCCCGTTCCATGATGGATTATCGTACCGACCGCATGGAGGGGGCGGCTTGTCGTGCTTATGCCCATGGCTATAAAGGTGTCATGTTCCCTTGGGAGTCGGATGATACCGGTACGGAGTCCACTCCTGTATGGGCTTTGACCGGACCGTTTGAACATCACATCACAGCTGATGTGGCAATTGCCGCCTGGCATTATTATTGTGTGACGAAAGATCGTGAATGGCTGGTCGAGACAGGCTATCCTTTGCTGAAAGAAGTTGCTGCATTTTGGGAAATTCGTGTAAGGAAGATGCCCGACGGCGGTTATGCGATAGCCAATGTGGTGGGAGCCAATGAATATGCCAGCGGTGTGACGGATAACGCGTTTACCAATGGTGCGGCTGTTTGCGCCTTGAAGTATGCGGTAAGTGCAGCCGAAGCCTGCGGGGAAGAAGCCCCCGCCGTATGGAACGATATTGCGGAGAATCTGCGCTTTCACTCGTTTGGCAACGGGGTGACGAAAGAGCATGAAAAGTATAAAGGAGCTATGATTAAGCAAGCGGACGTCAATCTGTTGGGCTATCCGCTGGAGGTGGTTACCGATCCTGAAACTTTAAAGAAAGATTTGGAGTATTATGCCGGGAAGATAGATCCGAAGCATGGTCCTGCAATGTCCTATTCTGCTTTCTGTGTGCAGTATGCCCGTTTGGGTGATGCGGATAAAGCCTATGAAATGTTCCGCCGTTCTTATGTCCCTAATTTGCGTCCTCCCTTTGGAGTGTTGGCGGAAACTCCCACCAGTCAGAATCCTTATTTTGCCACAGGTGCAGGAGGATTGCTGCAAGCTGTTATCAACGGCTTTGCCGGGTTAAGGATAACGGAAAACGGGGTGGTGCAACTGCCTTCGGTATTGCCGAAACATTGGACGAAGGTTGTCATAAAAGGAGTGGGTCCTGAAAAAAAAGACTACGTAAGAGAACGAAAATAGAATGTAATCTGTGGTGTGTTGTTTTTACCGGAATCCCTATAAGTCTTCAAAAAGAGGCTTATAGGGATTTGTTTTTAACACAAACGCAATTATTACGGAACGAAAAATGTTCTATCTTTGCTCCGCATTAATAAATAAAGGGGTATTGCAATGAAACAGGTTATAAGAAGACATGTAGCTGTACTGCTGGTCATATTTCTGGTAAGTACAGTTTGGGCGCAACAGGCAAAGTATGTATTTTATTTCATTGGAGATGGAATGGGGGTAAACCAAGTGAATGGTGCTGAGATGTATCTGGCTGAACAGGAAGGGCGTATTGGAGTAAAACCGCTTTTGTTCACCACATTTCCGGCGGGTACGATGGCAACGACCTTTTCCGCTACCAATTCGGTGACCGATTCTTCTGCGGCGGGTACGGCACTTGCCACCGGAGAGAAAACCTATAACGGTGCTGTCAGTATGGATGATGACAAAAACGTCCTGAGCACCGTTGCCGAAAGAGCGAAGAAAGCCGGCCGGAAAGTGGGCATCGCTACCAGTGTCAGTGTGGACCATGCTACTCCTGCGGCGTTCTATGCTCATCAGCCCAATCGTAGCAGGTATTATGAGATTGCACTTGATTTACCGAAAGCCGGTTTCGACTTCTATGCGGGCAGCGGCTTCCTGAAGCCCACCACGACTGCCGATAAGAAAGAGGCTCCGAACGTTTTTCCTATTATAGAAGAAGCGGGCTACACTATTGCGAGGGGACTGGATGAATACAAGGAAAAAGCTGCGGATGCAAAGAAAATGATACTTATCCAGAAAGAGGGCGCCGAACCCTCCTGCTTGCCTTATGCCATAGACCACGAAGAGGGGGATTTGACTTTGCCTGAGATAACGGAAAGCGCGGTTTCCTTTTTGTCTAAAGGAAACAAAAAAGGTTTCTTCCTCATGGTGGAAGGCGGCAAGATAGACTGGGCGTGCCATAGCAACGATCCGGTTACCGTTTTTGAAGAGGTCATCGATTTGGACAATGCGGTGAGGGTTGCTTATGAGTTCTACAAAAAGCATCCGAAGGAAACCCTGATTGTTGTAACTGCCGACCATGAGACCGGTGGCATGGGATTGGGCATCGGGAAATATGAACTGCATCTGAAATCTTTGCTGAATCAGAAGCAATCCCAAGACCTTCTTTCCAAAGCGATTACCGATTTGCGGAAAGATAAGGCCGGAAAAGCTTCATGGAATGAGATAAAGGATTTGCTTACAGAGAAAATGGGCTTTTGGAAAGAACTGCCTTTGACTTGGGAGCAGGAGAAAATGCTTCGTGATGAATATGAACAGTCGTTTGTGAAAAACAAAGTAGTTTTTGAGGAGAGTCTTTATGCAAGGACCGAACCTTTGGCTGCTGCTGCCAGAAAGGTTATGAGCCAGATAGCAATGGTGGGGTGGACCAGTTCCAGTCATACGGCGGGGTATGTGCCTGTGTTTGCGATAGGCGCAGGAGCCGACTTGTTTACCGGCAAGATGGATAATACGGAAATTCCGAAACGTATTGCGAAAGCAGCAGGATATAAGTAAAATGCAATCGGCTATCATTCTGTCATAAAGAGTGGTAGCCGATTGCATTTTGACCTAATCTCTTCCGGTCTCTTATTTCAGATCCTCTTTGATAACCTTGTCCATTTCTTTGATCAGCTTTTTTCGTTTTTGGGCGGATTTCACCTTTTCGTCTTTATAGCCGAGGTCTGTCCGTTCGGCAACGTCTTCGCTCCATTCTTCAAATTCGTTCTTTGCCGGGTGGCCGTTGGGGTCTATGTTCTCTTCGGCAATGGAGTTGTTTCTGTAAATCATATCATCCATAACAATGTTGTTTTTAATGGTTATGATGATAGTACAAGATTCCGCGCAAAAAGTTCCGGTTTCCCGTCTCTTTTCGCAATCATTTAATAAGAATAAACGATTCTTGCAATTTATGGCAGATGTTTATAGCTTCGTTTCTCCTTCAATAAACTCTTCCAGGAAGAGGTTTTCTCCGTCAAATACGGCATACGAGAAGTAATTTATCCAGTCGCCGAGAATCAGTACGCGGGCAGTGGTGCTCAACATCAGGTCCAGCTCAATGTGGCGGTGTCCATAGATGAAGAAGTTGATATTCGGGTGGCTTTTCAGGTAGTCTTTGGTATACAGCACCAGATGCTCTTCGTTTTCGCCCATGTAGTCGGGTTCTTTTCCGTCTATTCTTTTCAGGCGGCTATGCTTGGCCCACGTCAGTCCAAATTCTACGCTCCAGCGGGGATGAAGGGCGGAGAATAATGTCTGGAGGCTGCGGCTGTGGAACATGGCTCGCAGCAATTTGAACTTTTTATCCGGATCGCCCAGTCCGTCGCCATGGGCAAGATAGAACTCTTTTCCGTAGATTTCCGTAGTAAGGGGTTCGCGGTGAATGGTTACTCCGCATTCCTTGGTCAGGTAATCCCCGCACCAGATGTCGTGGTTGCCGGTAAAGAAGTGCACTTCCACGCCCATGTCCGTCAGTTCGGACAGTTTGCCGAGAAAGCGGGTGTAGCCTTTGGGCACGACGGTGCGGAACTCGTACCAGAAGTCGAACATGTCTCCCAGCAGATATACGGCGGATGCCTTGTGCTTGATACTGTCGAGAAAGTTGACTAACCGTCTCTCCTGTGTACGTCCATGTTCGATGGCTCGTGAACCCAGGTGTGCGTCTGATAGGAAATATACGTTCTTCATTTATATACTATTCCGTTATTCGTTAGAGAAAGCCCAGTTCCAGTTTCGCTTCTTCACTCATCATGTCTTTGTCCCATTCGGGTTCGAACACCAGGTTGACGGTAGCGGATTCCACTCCGTCTATCGATTCTACTTTCTGGCGGACGTCTTCCATGATGAAGTCTGCCGCAGGGCAGTTGGGGGCTGTCAGGGTCATGTCGATGACTGCCTCACCGCTGTCGGAAACGTCTATTTTATAGATTAGCCCTAAGTCGTATACGTTCACCGGAATCTCCGGGTCGAATACGGTTTTCAGCATGGCTACGATTTTTTCTTCTATTTCAAATTTGGTCATATTCGTACGGTTGTTGGTTTAGCGAAGCAAATCTAAAGATTTTAATTGAAACTACAAAGAATGTGCATGCTACATTACAGCATACCTTCGTCATTGAAACTGTAATATAGTCCGTCTGTAATTATAACGTGGTCAATCATACGGATGTTCATGGTCTGTGCGCCTTTCTGTATGAGTTGCGTTAGTCGGCGGTCGTCGTCGCTGGGGTGCGGGTTTCCCGAAGGGTGGTTGTGCACCAGTGCAATCTGTGTGGCGCGTTGCAGCAACGCTTCGCGCAAAACGCTTCTTACGTCGGCGCTGGTTTGGTCGATGCCGCCCCGGCTGATGCGTACCTTATCTATGACATGGGTTGCCTGGTTGAGCAGAAGTACCCAGAATTCTTCGATGGTGAGGTCGCACAGCAACGGGTGGAAAATTTCATAAATATCATTGGACGAACGTATGACGGTGTGTTCCGGATGTTCTTGCAGTTTTCTGCGTTTTCCCAGTTCAAGGGCTGCCATGATGGTTATGCTTTTGGCGGGTCCAAGCCCTTTGAAACGGGAGAAATCGTGCACTTCCCATTTCCCTAACCGGTTCAGGTCGTTGTTGCAGCAGGCAAGTGTCCGCTGCATCAGTGTAACGGCGCTCTCTTCGGTGTTTCCGGAACCGATAAGTATTGCCAGCAGTTCTGCATCGCTAAGGGCTTCTGCGCCTTTTAGCATCATTTTCTCCCGCGGGCGATCTTCTATTGCCCACTGGTTGATTGTTAATTTCTTCATTTCTTTTTTCTTTACCGACTGCCGGCACTTGCCGTTCATCACTTGTAAAAGTTCTTTTTGAATGCTTCGAACTCATCTTTGCCGAGTATGCAGCGGTTCCACCAGGCTCTCCAGAATCCGGTTCCATATCCGATGAGCTGGATGAAGGATGCGGCAATGGAATAAAGGCCGATGCGCAGGCTCTTGTTTTGAATGGCGGAGTCTGTGCAGACGAGCAGTGCATATAGCGCAACCGGTAGGAGGCTGTATAGGCAAAAAGGTGCGCCTGCCAGTAGCACCACTACTCCCAGAGTGAATGTGGCGGGCAGCAGATGCACGATTTTCAAGGAGTCGGGATGTTTCTTGTAGAGGTTGATGCGGGCAATGCCGGAATTGTGCACTTGCTTGAAGAATTTCTTCAGGTCCGTCCGTCGTTTGTGATATACCCATGCTCCGGGAAACAGCCTGCACCTGTATCCGCCTTTGAAGATGCGGATGCTGAAATCTATGTCTTCTCCAAAACGCATCCGGGAGAAGCCGCCGAGTGCTTCGTAGACCTCGCGGCGTACTCCCATATTGAAGCTTCTCGGATAGAACTTGTCCATTTTCTTTTTCCCGCCGCGAATACCGCCGGTGGTGAAGAATGAAGTCATGGAGTAGTTGATGGCTTTTTGCACATCGGTAAAAGAGGCATGTGCGCGGTCGGGTCCGCCAAAGGCGTCGGCAGGAGTTTCCTGTAATTCTTTTTCCACTTCCTGAAAGTAATCTTCGGGAAGGATGCAGTCGGAGTCCAGTATTATCAGGTATTCTCCCCGGCTGCGTTCTGCGCCATAATTGCGTGTTTGCCCCGGGCCGGAATTGGGCTTGGAGTAGTAGCGGATGTTCAGAATGTCCTGATAACGGTCTGCGACATTTTTGCAGGGAACGGAAGAGCCGTCTTCTACGATGATGACTTCGAAATCCTTGAAACTTTGCCGGGTCAGGCTTTGCAAAAGCTCGTCCACCTCGTCGGGGCGGTTGTATACGGGAATGATAACGGAATATCGCATGTCTCTGTCTCTTTTTATCGGGTTACGGGAGATGATGCTGCAAAGATACGTTTTTATTTGGTGATAGGTTGTTGTTTTGCCGCACATTCAGATTGTTATTTTTTGTGCACGTCCTTCTTCGCAAAGTTTAAAAACGAGAATTATCTGTCACGCTGTCACATTACGGGGGTATGACGCTGATTGTATGTATGTTGCGTTGTGACGGATGAGTGTGACGGATAAGATTGTTTACAGTTATCTGTCACGCAGTGTGTCGTCCTGATTTGGTTGACCGGTTTAACTTCTTAATCCTGTATTTGGTTGTCTTAGTCCATTACTTAAAACGGCTTGGATGCGTATTCATATCGGCATAGGAAGAAGCGGCGGTTCATTATGCAGCATTCCGCCATGCTTAGGGAAAATATTTGTTTCTCAGGTAGATACTGGCAGTTTCTCCGGGGTAAACTGGGAGTTCTAACGTACGCAACTAAGAGTTTCATTAGGGTAAACTGGGAGTTCCTGCCGCTGAAACTGTCAATGTCCTGCAGGCTTGTCTAAACGGAAAAGGGGCTGAATCTCGTTTTGAGACAGCCCCTTCAAATATTTAAAGGATAGACTTATGCTTTTACGCGGCCTACGTATGAACCGTCGCGAGTGTCGATTTCGATGGTTTCACCTTCGTTGATGAACAACGGTACACGTACGGTTGCACCCGATTCTACTGTTGCAGGTTTCAGGGTGTTGGTAGCTGTGTCGCCTTTCAAGCCCGGTTCGGTGTAAGTAATCTTCATCTGAACCTTCACAGGTACGTCAGCGTACAGAACTGTCTCGGTAGAGGCGTCGGATACAACATCCACAATCATTCCTTCCAGCAGGAAGTCCACACCGTTGATCAAGTCGTGGGCGATAGGAATTTGGTCGAAAGTTTCCTGGTTCATGAACTGGTAGTTGTCACCGTCATGATAGAGGTATTGGTGCGGACGGCGTTCTACACGTACGTCTTCCAGCTTTTCACCGATGTTGAAACGACGTTCCAGAACGTAGCCGTTGACTACATCTTTCAGCTTGGTACGCATGAAAGTATTACCTTTTCCCGGCTTTACATGCAGGAAGTCAATGCAGAAATAGAGCTTGCCGTCCATGCGGATGCAAGTTCCGATTTTAATGTCTTGGGCATTAATCATACTTTATAGTCTTTATTATTATTATGTTATTAAGATGTTTCCCTTGATTTGCGAGTGCAAAAGTAATGGAAATCGGTAAAAAACACAAAAAGTTTTGAGATAAAATGAGTTATCTCTTGGTTATTTTAGAAAAAGTCTCTATTTTTGCAGCCCGATTACGTAGAATAATAACATAAAACAAGATACAGTAATGAAAAGAACATTTCAACCCTCTAACAGAAAGAGAAAAAACAAACATGGGTTCCGTGAGAGAATGGCTACAGCTAATGGTCGCAGAGTATTGGCCGCACGTCGTGCTAAAGGCAGAAAGAAACTGACTGTTTCTGACGAATACAACGGAGTGAAAGCATAAGTCATTCCCTATTAATTAGAAAATAAGAAAGCCGCAAAGGACTGGTGACAGTGTTTTGCGGTTTTTCTTTTGTGAAACTTTCAAGAAAACATCATTGCAATGCGCCCAAATTGCATTATCTTTGTGCCAAAAGCGAAGATAAACCGCATCCCGGCATAAAAAATGAACAAGTTCATTTTATTCTGCTCTCGGTTTGCATTATCTTTGCACCAAATTGTAGTGATTATGACTATAAAGGATTTTTTTTCTTTCCGGCAGAACAAGTACTTCTGGATAAACATCGCGGCAATGATTGTTGTAGTGGGATTGTTGCTGTTCGGGACATTGAAAGGAATAGATATATACACTCATCATGGTGAGGCTGTGGTGGTGCCTGACGTAAAAGGCATGACGGTGGGAGAAGCCGGAAAGGTGTTTGAAAACAAAGGACTGGCTTGCGTCATTTCCGATTCTACCTATGTGAAAGACAAACCCGCAGGCTGCATTTTGGACTATAATCCGGCTGCCGGACAAAAGGTGAAAGAAGGCCGGATCATTTATCTGACAATCAATGCCATCAATATACCCTTGCAAGCGGTTCCCGATGTAGCGGACAACAGTTCGTTGCGTCAGGCGGAAGCGCGTATCCTGGCCTCCGGATTTAAGTTGAACGACATTGAGTACATGGCAGGCGAGAAGGACTGGGTGTATGGTGTGAAGTATCAGGACCGCGTTCTTGCCATGGGCGAAAAAGTGCCTATGGGCGCAACGCTGACTTTGATGGTCGGCAATGGCGGAGAGGAAATGCAGGAAGGTGATTCCCTGTCTGCGGATGAAGGCGCAGAACCGCGGGAGGTTGTTACGTCCGAAAGTTCTGCAGCCGATGAGTCTTGGTTCTGAAGTTAAACGTAAGTGCGCGCGAATGAGGGTGTCTTTAATTCTTAAAAAGGACAAATGATGATCGAAGAGTTACCGGACGACATAGAGAACGATGTACTGGACGATATAGAACCTGTCGGTGATGAGTCGCAGCTTTACGAGCACTTCCGCGTTGTTGTGGACAAAGGGCAGGAGATGATGCGTGTGGACAAGTATCTGTTCGACCGCCTGACTAATGCTTCGCGTAACCGTATACAGAAGGCTGCCGATGCCGGGTTTGTAATGGCAAATGATAAACCTGTCAAGAGCAGTTACAAGGTAAAACCGCTGGACGTGATAACGGTTATGATGGATCGTCCCCGCTATGAAAACGAGGTTATTCCCGAAGACATTCCCCTTAATATAGTCTATGAAGACAAGTTCCTTATGGTGGTTAACAAACCGGCCGGGCTGGTGGTGCATCCCGGACATGGCAACTATCATGGCACGCTTGTCAATGCCATTGCCTGGCACATGAAAGATATTCCCGATTATGATGCCAATGACCCGCACGTGGGGCTTGTGCACCGTATCGATAAAGATACATCCGGCTTGCTGGTGATTGCCAAAACACCGGATGCAAAAACCAATCTCGGCCTCCAATTTTTCAATAAAACCACTAAACGCCGTTATCGTGCTCTCGTCTGGGGGAATGTGGAGCAGGACGAAGGTACGATTGTAGGCAACGTGGGGCGTAATCCTAAAGACCGTATGCAGATGACCGTCCTTCCCGACGACCAGGGTAAGCATGCCGTTACCCACTACCGGGTGTTGGAACGTTTGGGATATGTGACCCTTGTGGAGTGTGTCCTCGAAACAGGGCGCACCCATCAAATTCGTGTGCACATGAAGCACATCGGGCATGTCCTTTTCAATGATGAACGCTATGGCGGCCATGAGATTCTGAAAGGAACGCATTTTGCCAAATACAAACAGTTTGTAAACAATTGCTTCGATACTTGTCCGCGGCAGGCATTGCATGCCATGACGCTGGGGTTTGTGCATCCCGTTACCGGAGAAGAAATGTACTTTACCTCGGAACTGCCGGATGACATGACCCGGCTGATTGATAAGTGGAGAGGCTACATTAGTAATAGAGAATTAGAATGAAACGCACAATTGCTATTGCATGTGGGGGGGATACTTCCGAATTTGAGGTTTCCCTGCGCAGCGCACAAGGAATTTACTCCTTCATCGACAAGGAGAAATATACATTATATATTGTAGAGATGCATGGGCTGGACTGGCATGTGCAGCTTCCCGACGGGACAAAGGCTCCTGTGGACCGCAATGACTTCAGTTTCAGGCTGGGGGGGGAGAAGGTGGTATTCGACTTTGTATATATCACCATTCATGGTACTCCGGGTGAGGACGGACGCTTGCAGGGGTATTTAGATATGCTTCATATACCCTATTCTTGCTGTGGAGTGCTTGCGGCTGCACTGACCTATGATAAGTTTGCCTGTAATCAATATCTGAAAGCTTTCGGTGTGCGTATCGCCGACTCTCTGCTGCTCCGTCAGGGACAGTCGGTTTCCGATGAAGACGTAATTGGTAAGATAGGGCTGCCCTGCTTCATCAAACCCAGTCTGGGAGGTTCCAGTTTCGGCGTGACAAAGGTTAAAACAAGGGAAGAGATACAGCCTGCCATTGAGAAGGCTTTCAAAGAAGCCAGGGAGGTATTGGTGGAGGCTTTCATGCAAGGTATGGAAATTACCTGCGGCTGCTATAAAACCAAAGAAAAGTCTGTGGTATTTCCCATTACGGAAGTGGTGTCGCATAATGAGTATTTTGACTATAAAGCCAAATATAACGGTGAGTCGGATGAGATAACTCCGGCGCGTATTCCCGACGAATTGCGCGATCGTGTGCAGAAGCTCACTTCCGCCATTTATGATATCCTCGGCGCTGCCGGAATTATTCGTGTGGATTATATCATCACCGAAGGAGAGAAGATAAATCTGCTGGAGGTGAACACCACTCCGGGCATGACTGCCACCAGTTTTATCCCGCAGCAGGTGCGCGCGGCAAACTTGGATATAAAAGATGTAATGACAGATATAATAGAAAACCAATTTTAGATATTGACAGTTTGGTGCCAACCGGCTATTAGATGCCCGTTTATTAGTCTTGGAACCGAATGTTGATTGTTTGAAATTTAAAATTGCATATCATGGAATTTGAAGAAATCCGCCCTTATCATGACGAAGAACTGCCTCAGATCTTTGAGGAATTAATTGCTGACCCGGCGTTCCAACAAGTGGCTTGCGCCGTTATGCCGGGTGTCCCTTTTGAAGCTATCGCGCAAAAAATGCGCGCAAGCAAGACCAAGCAGGAGTTTCAGGAGAACCTCTGCTATGGAATCCTGCATAAGTTGGCCAAGGATACCACAGACGGACTGATATTGGAAAGCATGGCTGTGCTGAACAAACAGTCTGCCTATACTTATGTTTCCAATCACAGAGACATCATTCTTGATTCCGGCTTTTTGTCTGTTCTTCTGGTGGAACAGGGACTGGATACCGTAGAAATCGCCATCGGTGATAATCTGCTGATTTATCCTTGGATCAAGAAACTGGTCCGCATCAATAAATGCTTCACCGTACAGCGTGCGCTTACCATGCGCCAGATGCTGGAATCGTCCATTCGCATGTCGCGCTATATGCACTATACCATTGCGGAGAAGAAACAGTCCATCTGGATCGCCCAACGTGAGGGGCGTGCCAAGGACTCCAATGACGTCACGCAGGATAGTGTGCTGAAAATGTTGTCAATGGGCGGCGACGGAGATATCATTACCAACCTTCAGGAACTGAACATCGTTCCGCTTTCCATTTCGTATGAATACGATCCTTGTGATTTCCTGAAGGCGCAGGAATTCCAGTTGAAGCGCGACATTCCTGATTTCAAGAAAACTACGGATGATGACCTGCTGAATATGCAGACCGGGCTTCTGGGATATAAAGGGCGTGTATGTTTCCGCATGGCATCCTGTATTAATGAGGATCTGGCCAAACTGGACAGGACATTGCCTAAACCGGAACTGTTTGTGGCTATATCTGCCTTGATTGATAAGCGTATTCATGCCAACTATCGTATTTTTGCCAATAATTATGTGGCTCACGACCTGTTGTATAATGCGGAGGAATTTGCCGACCATTATACGGCGGAGGATAGGAAACGCTTTACAAGTTATATTGACACCCAGTTGGAACGTATCACGATTCCCAATAAGGATGTGGACTTCCTGCGTGAGAAGTTGCTGCTGATGTATGCCAACCCGTTGACAAACCATTTGGTTGCGACTAAATAAGAAGTCATTGGCGGTTTTTATGGTAGTAGTGAAGGAGGGAGTCTTAATCGCGTGGAACGAGTGAATGTGAAAAGATACTGTCGTGGATTGTTGGTTGCCGTATTGGCCTGCTTGTTGGCGGCATGCGGTGATGACTATTATTATCCTTCTGTGCGGCAGGATTTCCTGACTGCATTTTCCGGTGCGGACGGAAGGCTGGAGACGGTGCTCACCGATGAAGGCGAGACCTTTCGGGTTGTTGAGGATGCGTCCGGCATGCGTATTGGTGCGGATGCCGCTATCCGCATAGTGGCCAATTATGAGACATTGACAACTGACGATAAAGTTGCAGGCATTAAACTGTATGCTTTATTGCAGGCGATTTCTCCTGTCCCTTTAGCGGCTGATGAGTTTGAAGAGGGCGTGAAGACGGAGCCTTCGGAGGTGCAGAGCATTTGGTTGGGGCATGATTATCTGAATATAATCTTGAAAGTAAAACAGCAAGGGAAACATCTTTTTCATTTTGTGGAGGATGAGGTTTCTGTGGATGAAGCGAGTGGGCGTGCCAAAGTGCGCTTGACTTTGTTCCATGATGTGACCAGTGCCACGCAAGATTATAGCAAACGCGCTTATCTGTCTGTCCCCTTAAGGCAGTATATGATTGACGGTGTGCAGGGAGTGGATGTCTTTTTTAGTGTTTATACTTACTCCGGCCGCCTCAAAACCTATATTTTGGATGAAACAGGGCTCCATGTGGAGGAGAAGTGATTCTATTTCTATACATTATATATAAGAGGATAGGCCATCGGAGTTTTGGCATATCCTCTTTTCTTTTTTAAAGGTTGTTGTGGTGGCAGGGATCGGCAATGGTCAGCTCAATACCCATCTCCTCTATGCGTAGGGCGGTGGAGGGGGGGATTTTGGAGTCGGTGATGATATGGTCGATGTCTTCCATATCGGCTATTTTGCTGAAGCCGCGCCGTCCGAACTTGGAGGAGTCTGCCAGCACAATTGTTTTTTGTGCGGTTTGCATCATCACGCGGTTGAGGCTTGCTTCCATCATATTGGTGGTGGTGATGCCGAAGTCGAGGTCAATGCCGTCCACACCGATGAATAATTTGCTGCACGAGAAGTCTGCCAGTATGTTTTCCGCATATTTCCCCACAACGGAGAGGCTGCTGTGCCGTAGAATTCCGCCAAGCTGGATGATGCATATGTTTTTCTCGCTTGCCAAGATGTTTGAGACCTCCATGGAAGCGGTGATGACGGTCAGCTCGTCTGCCGGAGCTATGCTGCGTGCAAGCGCGTGCATGGTTGTGCCCGACGCTATCAGGATGGAATCCTTGGGGGCGATTAGGTTGGCGGCTTTCATTCCTATCAGCCGCTTTTCCTCAACATATAATTTTTCTTTCTCGCTGACGTTCCGATTGTCGATATAAGGGTCTATCAGGATTGCCTTTCCATGATTCCGATACAGTTTCTTTTCTCTTTCGAGATCGGTCAAGTCCTTTCGTATCGTAACTGACGAAACGTTGAGATGCGTAGCTAAGTCTGTTACTAAAATAGAATCGTGTTGCATTAATAGCTCTAATATGAGAGCCTGCCTTTCTTCTTTTGTCATAATCGGTCTGGAAATTGTATTTTATGCGCTAATATACTTGAAAAAAATAGTATAAAGAAACTCTCAATGCTAAGAAATGGTAAAACGTCCGTTTGGTAGTGCTTTCTTTTGAAATGTAAGCTGAATCGGGGCTTTTGGGGGAGAAACTTCTCGTTTGAAGAGTTTTTTTCTGGTTTTTAGCAAAAAAATAAAGAAAAAGTTTCGCTATTATAAAAATAGAATTTATATTTGTTGCGAAATGAAACCTGAGTTGTTTTGGTAAGAAAGAAAAGTGACTGTTGCATGGATCTTGAATCCCAAACAATATTAACTAATATTATAAGAGGCATGGTACTTAATAGCGGAACTAACGAATTTGATATCATTATTATTGGTGGAGGTGCAACCGGAGCCGGTACGGCAAGAGACTGTTCCTTGCGTGGAATGCGTGTCTTGCTTGTGGAGCGCTTCGATTTTGCCGCCGGTGCTACCGGGCGCAATCATGGATTGCTTCATAGTGGCGCCCGTTACGCGGTGACTGATAGAGAATCGGCCGCTGAATGTATTAAAGAGAATATGATTCTTCGGAAGATAGCACGTCATTGCGTGGAGGAAAACGGCGGTTTGTTTATCTCTCTTCCGGAAGATGATCTTTCCTATCAGAACCTGTTTGTGGAGTCCTGCCGGGCGGCAGGTATTAATGCCGAGACGATTGATCCGGCTGAGGCGAGGCTGATAGAGCCTTCTGTGAATCCTTCAATAATCGGTGCGGTGAAAGTTCCCGACGGCTCGATAGATCCTTTCAGGCTGACTTTGGCAAACGTCATCGACGCTAAAGCTCATGGTGCAAAAGTATTGGTATACCATGAAGTGACAGCTTTGATTCGGGAACAGGGAGCTATTGTGGGAGTCACCGTATTTAATCATAAAACAAAGACTGAACATAATTATTATGCACCTCTGACTATCAATGCGGGAGGTATCTGGGGACATGGCATTGCTGCAAAAGCAGGCATAAGGGTGGACATGTTCCCTGCGAAAGGCTCATTGTTGATTTTTGGGCATCGAATCAATAATGTTGTGCTGAATCGCTGCCGCAAGCCCGCCAATGCGGACATTCTCGTTCCGGGGGATACAATCTGCCTGATTGGAACGACTTCAAGTCGTGTGGGTTTTGACGAGGTGGATGATGTGAGGGTTACGTCGGAAGAAGTTGACCTGCTGTTGTCGGAAGGTGAAAAGCTGGCTCCTGCATTGGCAACAACCCGTATTCTGCGTGCATACGCCGGCGTTCGTCCGCTGGTGGCTGCCGACAATGATCCTTCCGGCCGTAACATCAGCCGCGGCATCGTATTGCTGGATCATGAGACACGTGACGGTGTGGCGGGTTTTGTAACTATTACCGGCGGCAAGTTGATGACTTACCGCTTGATGGCGGAGTGGGCTACGGATCTGGCCTGCAAGAAACTTGGTGTTGATAAGCCTTGTACTACCATGAATGAACCTCTTCCCGGTTCGCGAATGGAAGAAGGAGAGTCCAATGGCAGGCAGGTAGTGGCTGATCAGCCTAAACGTTCTTCGGTTGGGCGTCATGGTGAAATGGCTGCAAAGATTGCGTCGGAAAGCAAGTATGATAATAGTCTGGTTTGCGAGTGTGAAGATGTTACAGTGGGCGAGGTCAACTATGCGGTGAACGAGCTTGATGTGCACAACCTGATAGACTTGCGTCGTCGCACGCGTGTCGGTATGGGGACATGTCAGGGAGAACTTTGTGCTTGTCGTGCGGCAGGTTTGTTGGGCGAGGCGCATAATTGTTCGCAGAAGGCGAAAGATGATTTGGCTTCGTTCCTGAATGAACGTTGGAAAGGATTGTATCCTGTGGCGTGGGGCGAGGCGTTGCGCGAAAGCGAATATACCCAGTGGATATATAGCGGAGTTTGTGGAATGGAATAAAATGAATAAAGATGAAATTTGATGTTTTAATAATAGGTGGGGGACTTGCCGGCTTGACATGTGGAATCCGTTTGCAGAAGAACGGTGTGAAATGTGCTATTGTTTCCACCGGACAAAGTGCGTTGCACTTTTCTTCGGGTTCGTTTGATTTGCTTAATGAGCTTCCTGACGGTACGAAGGTGGATAATCCCATGGCTGCTGTTGGGAAAGTCAGTGCGAATCATCCTTATGCCAAATTGGGTAGTGAGTTTGCATATTATGTTCATGAGGCTAAGCAGCAGTTCCTTGATTTGGGGATTGAGGTGGCCGGTGATGCTGAACAGAACCATTTGCGCATAACCCCTATGGGTACATTGAAACCGACTTGGCTGACCTTCTCCGATTTTACGCCTTTCTCATCGGCAAGTGACATGGCCGGCAAGAAGATTCGGGTTGTCAATATAGCCGGATTCCTTGACTTCAATACGAAGTTTGTCGCTGACAGCTTTGAGAAGTATGGGGCAAAGTGCCAGATTTCTTCCATAAATCTTCCCGAACTGGAAAGACTGCGGATTAGTCCGACAGAAATGCGATCCACTAATATTGCCAGAGTTTTGGAGAATGAAAAAACGCTTGAGGCCCTGATAATGGAATTGGCAGGAACGGTTTCCGGTTTCGATGTGGTTGCTTTGCCTGCCGTATTCGGACTTTCGTCTGTGGCGCCGGTAAGGAGACTGAAAGAAGCGTTGAATATTCCGGTATGGCTGATACCGACAATGCCGCCGTCTGTTCCCGGTATTCGTGCACAGCAACAGCTCCGTCGTTCTTTTGAAGAACTGGGGGGAGTATATATGCTGGGTGATACAGTGGTGAAAGCAGATTTTAAGGGCAACAAGGTACAATCGGTATATTCCGTCAATCATGGGGATATTTCATTTGTGGCGGAAAACTTTGTTCTGGCTTCGGGAAGTTATTTCAGCAACGGATTGATTGCGCAACCCGATAAAGTTATCGAGCCGGTCTTCGGCAGTGATGTCGATTTTACTCCCGGACGTGACAGTTGGTATGACAAGTCGTTCTTCAATAAACAGAATTATATGACATTCGGCGTAGCTACCGATGAAAAGTTGCGGATAAAGATCAAGGGCGATGTACAACAGAATCTGTTTGCGGTCGGATCTGTTTTAGGCGGCTCCAATACAATATACGAGGGCTGCGGTGCAGGTGTCTCTATGCTTACGGCATTATATGTAGCGGATAACTTAATAAATGGATGAGATCATGAATATGCAGCAGAACAATATAAGCGAGAACAATTTTGAGCAATGCATAAAATGTACTGTTTGTACAGTGTATTGTCCGGTTATTCCGGTGAACCCCAAGTATCCCGGTCCGAAGCAAGCTGGTCCGGACGAGGAGCGCCTTCGCTTGAAAAGAGGTGAATATTTTGATGAGGCGCTGAAATATTGTTTGAATTGTAAACGTTGTGAAGTGGCTTGCCCGTCGAATGTGAAGATTGGAGACATCATTCAGCTGGCACGCATCAAATATAGCAAGAAAAAACCGGCATTGCGTGATATCATGTTGGCCAATACGGATTTCGTGGGCACTATGGCATCTGCTTTCGCTCCTGTGGTAAATGCCACATTGTCTTTGAAACCGGTGAAAATGGTGATGGATGGAGCGTTGAAGATAGATCATCGTCGTGTCTTTCCGAAATATTCTTCCCAGACATTCGAAAGTTGGTTCAAGAAGAATGTAATGGCTTTGCAAGAGAACTATAAGAAACATGTGACTTTCTTCCATGGCTGTTACATCAATTATAATTTCCCCCAACTGGGTAAGGACATGGTGAGTGTGCTCAATGCGATAGGCTATGGAGTGCATTTGCTTGAAAAGGAGAAATGTTGCGGGGTGGCTTTGATTTCCAACGGCTTGATAAATCAAGCGCGTAAGCAGGCTGAGTCCAATCTCCGTTCCGTTCGTAAGTCTGTTCTGGAGGACAAGCGTCCTGTTATCGGAGCCTCGTCAACCTGTATTTTCACGATGCGCGATGAATATCCTCATTTACTTGGAATTGACAATGCAGATGTGCGCGACAGCATAGAGCTGGCCACCCGTTTTATTTTCCGTCTGCTTGAGGAAGGAAACGTAAAGTTGAAATTCCGGAATGATGTGAAGATGAAGATAGCCTATCATACGCCTTGCCATATGGAAAAATTGGGTTGGGCATATTATTCCATTGCTTTATTGCGCAGTATTCCCAATGTGGATCTTACCGTACTGAACTCCCAGTGTTGCGGAATTGCAGGCACGTATGGATTTAAAAAAGAAAACTACGAAACATCACAGGGAATAGGCGCTTCACTGTTCAACCAGATAGAAGAAGTGGCAGCGGATTTTGTGGCTACCGATTGTGAAACCTGCAAATGGCAGATTGAAATGTCTACTTCGGCAAAAGTAAAACACCCCATCTCGGTACTTGCGGAAGCTCTGGATTTAGAAGAAACCAGAAAATTGAATTGTAATAAATAATATTATCATTAAATCTTTGTACTATGTGGAATTTTTTGGCACCACCTGCTTACAAGCAGGAGTTACCGGCAGAGAAGATTGACTCTGTATATAAGAGTTATCGCTGGCAGGTCTTCTTAGGCATTTTTATCGGTTACGCAGGTTTTTATATTGTGCGTAAGAACTTTTCAATGGCTATCCCGGAACTTGGCCAGTTTGGTTTTGAAAAAGGAGAATTGAGCATCGTGCTTTCTATGAATGCGGTTGCTTATGCTTTGTCCAAGTTTTTAATGGGAAGCGTGTCCGATCGTAGCAATGCGCGTGTATTCCTACCATTAGGATTGGTTTTGGCGGCTGTTTCCATGATGTTTATGATTGTACCGGTACAATTCTTCGGTCCGGAACAAAAATCATTGGCTATCATTGTAATGGCTGTCCTGAATTTTTTGGTAGGTTGGTTCAACGGTATGGGATGGCCTCCTTGCGGACGGGTCATGACACACTGGTTTTCAGTGACCGAACGGGGAACAATGATGTCCATTTGGAACTGCGCCCATAACGTGGGCGGTGCGTTGGTAGGCCCAATGGCTGTTTATGGCGCACTGTGGTTTGGCTCTTGGTTCTATGGAGTTGATTCATCCCGTTACTTTCTCATCGGTACGTATGTTTTCCCGGCAGCGGTAGCTATCCTCGTGGCGTTGGTGGCATATTGCCTGATACGTGATACTCCTCAATCCTGCGGACTTCCTTCCATTGAGAAATACCGCAATGATTATCCTAAGAATTATAGCGAAAAACAGGAAGAAGTGCTGACGGCTAAAGAAATCTTCTTTAAGCATGTGTTCAACAACAAAATGCTTTGGTACATTGCTATCGCCAATGCCTTTGTCTATATGGTGCGTTACGGCTGCTTGGACTGGGCTCCGACGTTCCTGAAAGAGGCCCAGGGATATGATATCAAGCAAGCGGGGTGGGCATATTTTGCCTATGAGTTTGCGGCAATACCCGGAACACTGGTTTGCGGTTGGCTGAGTGATAAGGTATTTAAGGGTGGGCGTGCTATGACTACTATCATCTTTATGGCTATTGTAGCGGTATTTATCTTCCTCTATTGGCAGTGTTCCGACAACTATATGATTGTGACTTTGTCTCTGATTGCTATCGGTTTCTTTATCTATGGGCCGGTAATGTTGATTGGAGTTCAGGCGCTTGATCTTGCTCCTAAGAATGCTGCCGGTACGGCTGCCGGACTTACCGGGTTCTTCGGCTACTTCTTCGGAACGGCTATTTTGGCCAATGTAGTCCTCGGTTATGTAGCTGAAATGGCCGGTTGGGACTGGACTTTCATCTTGCTGCTCATCGCTTGTGCTTTGTCCATCCTATTGATGTCTTTCACTTATAAAGACGAAAAAGCATTACTTGCGGAAAGAAATAAGAAATAATCTTTTTAAGATAATATAGAATGATTTTAAACCAGTATTTACCTTAAAAATTAAACTATGTTGAAGAATCCAATCAGATTGAGCGCAACCTTATTAGGTATGGCTTTAGTAGCTTTCACTTCCTGTGAAGACCAAGATTTTACAGATGTGAATAATGATGCAACACGTGTTGAAGTAAACACAATCTCAGCCGAAATGGCAAAAGTACGCGACTATGTACCCGATTACGCTGTAATGGCTCATCGCGGTTCAACATTCTGGGCGCCGGAAGAAACGGAATCAGCATGGCGCTGGGCACGCGAAATGGGTGCGGATTATCTTGAATCCGATCTTCAGTGCACGAAGGACGGTGTGATCCTTGCGAACCATGATGACAATTTGAAACGTACCACTAACATTGAGAATGTGTATAGCGAACTTGTTCCGGCAACGCGTAAAGCTTTTTACATGCGTCATGGAGTGAGCGAGGAAGAGGCAGAAAAATTGGTTGCCGCTGATAAGGCAAGTTTCCGTCCCTATTATGCGATGTCTTATATGTACGAAGAATTACTGGCTCTGGATGCCGGCAGTTGGTTCAATGAGACAAGTATTGAGCAAGCCCGCAAGTCATTTGCCGAAAAACATCAATATGTTTCCGCCCTTGAAGACCAGATTCGTTACGCCGAAGGCAAAATGCTGAAACGCGGTTCTGATGGTGAACGCATATACACTGTCACCGGCACTTGGGATCCGGACAAACCCCGGGATTGCTTGACATATAAATTTGAATATGTGGATGATCCGCAGGATACAGGTAACCGTCCGGGTATTTATATCGAGTTTAAGGAGTCTTGGCTGAATCCTTCGGACTTTGAAAAGCGTGTTTACAATAAATTGGACGAACTTGGTTGGAACATTATTACGAAACCTTGTGATGGAGAACCTTTCTATAAGAACAATAAAGTAAATGTAGGCAATACCAATGGTAAGGTGATTCTTCAGACATTCTCTCTTGAAAGTCTTCGCCGCACAGCAGACGAATTCCAGGGTAAAATACCTATGTGTTTCTTGTTGTGGGAAGGCAACGGCGCCACCGACTTGAAGTATGACACGCCTCAGGGATATGCCTCTTTCATCAATCTTGGTTTGGAATATAAGGCTCACATTATCGGCCCTTGCATTGCGGGAGCTCCTAATAACTATCCGGAGATGAACGCCCCATGGCAGGCCTATCTGATCAAGAAATCCGGCATGTTGAATCATCCGTACTCATTCGACTCTTATGCGCAAATGGGTAAGTATTTCGGACAATACAACTGGGGAAATACTGTACAATATGACGATGTTCTGCATGGTATCTATGGTGACGGTCTGTTCACTAACCGTTCGGAAATGAGTCTGAAATATTTAATTGACAATGGTCTGCGCAAAGCGCCTGCTCCTCAAACGGTTCCGGATGCAGTTGAGACACTTGAAAGACTTGGTTATTAATTAATTTATTAACACTAATACAGATTATATTATATGAAAAAATATATTTTAATGCCGGTATTGGCTGCATTGTCACTGTCAGGATCGGTAATCCAAGCTCAGGACTTTGATAATAATCCGGTTGTTAATGTTAGCAACAGTAAGGAAAACTTGAACTTCACGATTGGTGCGCGTTTCATGATGGACGGTGCATACTATCATTCGGACTTCACTCCGGTAAAATCGGGAGCAGCCATTACTGATGCGCGTATCCGTACTTCAATGAGTTATGAAGACTGGTACTTCTATGCAGATTTTGATTTCTCCAAAGGTAAATTCTCACAGAAGAATATTTTCCTGCAATACTCGCTGGAAGGTGCAAAAGGCACTCACCGCTTTAAAGCCGGTTATTACAACAATCCGGTTTCAATGGCAAATAATACCAGCCGCGGAAGCCTGCACTTTATCTCCCGTTCGGCTGCAGCCAATGCTTTTTCGCCTTCTCGTGAGTTGGGTCTGAGCTATATTTTCTACAACGACCATTTCTTTGCAAATCAGGGTGTATTTGCCGAAAACAAATACAACGATCAGCCGTCAGGCTATCAGGGCATGTCATTGGGTGGCCGTTGGGTATGGCGTCCTATCAATAATGATGACAGGACATTCCACTTAGGAGCTGCTTTCCGTTATGCTAATATTGCTACCGGCACAGTAGAGAACAATGTCCTGAAAACCGAACTGGATATGGGATCTTCATTGGAAACTTACGTAGACGCTACTCAGGATTTCTTATCGGCCAAGTTGCCATGGGCAAAAAATGTGTACGATGTGGGTGCTGAGTTCTTGTATAAGACAGATGACTTTTTTGCCCGCGGCGAATACATGTACAAACATGTGACGAAAAAACGTGATGACCAGGCTTTGTTCGAAGCTAATCTGGGGTCTATTGACTCTTGGGGCTCGCTTGAGTCATGGCAGAAAGGTAATCCGCTTGGTGACAATTCTTTCCATGGGGCTTACATTGAAGCCGGTTATAAGATCTTCGGTGATCCGTATCAATACAGCAATTCCGATGCTTTGTTGAAGGGGCTGAACGGTAGAGCGCTTGAGGTGGTGGCTCGTTATAGTTATACAGGCTTGAACGATCTCGTTGAGGGTGAGAAATATGTTCCCGGCCGCGATCAATATTATCCTAACGGTGTATTGGCAGACTATCCCGCCACTTCGTTGAGCATTGGCGGCGGTAATATGCACTCGGCAACTTTAGGCGTAAACTACTCTTTCAACAAGTTCGCCCAAGTAATGTTGAGCTATACTTACAATCGTCTTGATCGCGATAAGTTCCAGTACGATAAGAACTTCCATGTGCTTCAGGCGCGTCTGATGTTCCAATTCTAATTGTGTGCATTTGTTTATAATAATGGTTAGTGAGCCTCTGTAACAGAGGTAACAAAAGAAAAGGGGATACTGTCACAGTGGTATCCTCTTTTTGTTGTATAGTGGAGGCAGCACAGATATTTCCCGAGATATTTGGTAGTAAAAACGAAAAAGTCATAACTTTGATTGCATTTTCAATTCTGATTAAAATGAGTAAACTTATGAAAGCATTTCTTGCAGGCATTTGTCTGTTTTTTGCCACCCTCGTTTCTTGCCAGCAGAAGGGAGAAGGTTTTACATCTGTTTCGGCAGATGAGTTTGCGACATTGATTGCTGATCCCGAAATTCAGCGATTGGATGTGCGTACGGTTGCCGAGTATTCGGAAGAGCACATCCCCGGCAGTATCAATATCAATGTGCTGGATGAGCAGTTTGCTGTTGTGGCGGATTCCACACTCCGGAAAGACGCACCGGTAGCTCTTTATTGCCGTAGCGGAAAACGCAGCAAGAAGGCTGCGGCTATCCTAAGCAAAAAGGGATATACGGTTTATGAACTCGATAAGGGGTTCACCGGCTGGAAACAAGCAGGGAAGGAAACAGAGAAATAGGCTGTTCCTTGTTTTGATACTCTCGATACCGGATGCTTAGCCGTTAAGGGTATCGATTGAAGCGTTGTTTTTTCTTTGGACAATATTATAATCCGGCAGGACAAAAACAATATCAAAAAATACTTATTACCAATATTGATGGACGATATTAATGGCTCTTTGTTTTATAACTGACTACATTTGTTCACCCAAATAATTCTAAATGAAAACAAAGAATTACATTAAATTGTGTACCATGAAAATAAGTATTAATTGTATATTAATTAAATGCCCTGATAAAATGAAGATTATATTTGCTGTAATTGGGATATTATGCATGGGACTGATGTCTGTGCATGCCAATAACCCGTTGAGACAATCGCCTTATCCGCAAAAGGATAATATCATATATTTGAACCCGGCTCCTTTATTGGTGCCGTTGAGCATGAAGCAGTCGGATTATTTGCAGTTCAACCTCTCGCAAGATAAGAACTTCAAAGGAGACAACGATATTCTCTCCAAACCTGTACCCTGGTGCATGTTCAATGCCCATAAGGTACTGAATACAGGTGTGTGGTACTGGCGTTTCCGTTCGGTCAGCAAGGCCGGTGAAGAAATGCCTTGGAGTGAGACGTATAGTTTTACAGTAGAAGAGACTACTCCGCAGTTTGCAACACCTCCGTTTGAGGTACTTTTGAAGAACCTTCCTAAGGACTATCCGCGTATTTATTGCTTTTTGAACGGGCACTTGGCGGATGCCCGGAAGAAGGTGCGTACTCATCCGGAGTTTGAAGTGATGGTTGATGATGCACGTACTGCGCTTGCTATGGATTTCAGTACCGATACGCAACCTTATAAACATGTCTTTGCCATGTCTGAGAATTTTGATAAGCTGAATACTGCCTATCAAATGTTGCAATATGACGTTTATGCAGATAAGATGATGGCGAATGTACGTTGCCTTCTTAAGCAAGAACCGGCTAAGGACTTTATCGACAATGATTTCAAGGCAGGAGAGCTGGTCTATCTGCTGGCAGCTACTTATGAGAATTTTTATGAGCGCTTTACGGAGCAAGAGCATAAGCAGATAGAAAAGATTATAATGGGCGTTCTTGGCTTTTATTATAACGGCCGGCTCTTAGGGCGTGAGGAGAATATGTTTTTCGATGAACATATCTGGCAGTTTGAAATACGCCGTTTCTTGCAAGCTTCATTGGTGCTGTATGACAAATATCCTGCTGCAAAAGAATATTTGGAGTATTACTATGAACTTTGGAATACGCGAGGACCGGGCACAGGTTTTAATCGTGACGGCGCATGGCACAATGGAGCCAACTATTTCAGCGCAAATGCAGTCAGCTTGTGCTATCTTCCCACTTTGTTCGGTTATCTCACAGGGACTGACTTTCTGCAGCATCCTTGGTATAAGAATGGGGGAATAGGGGTGGCATATACTTGGCTGCCCGGCTCTTTGAGTGCAGGTTTTGGCGACGGACATGAAAAAAGAAATGGTAAACCTTTACGCATCCGGAGCGCTTTTGCCGATTTCCTGGCCCGTACTACCGGTGACCCGTATGCAGCCTGGTATTCTGCTGTCAACAACCGGTATGATACCGAGTTTGAAACCCGTCTCTACCGTCTCGCATCCGCCAAGCAGCGCCCGGCCAATTGTGAACTTCCGGCGGATGCGCCGAAAGCTGTATGGTTTAGGGACTGTGGCGAAATGATAGCCAACAGTAATTTGGGGGATTTGAAAAAGAATATCAGCCTGAGTTTTCGTTCCAGTCCTTTCGGTTCGGGCAATCATACCCATTCCAATCAGAATGCTTTCAATCTGCATTATGGTGGGGAAGCGGTTTTCCATGCAGTGGGGCATTATATGAACTTCTGTGATCCGCATAATCTGCTGTCCTATCGCAATACACGTGCCCATAACACCATGCTTATAAACGGTATCGGTCAGCCTTTTACACCCGATGCCTATGGATACATTGTGCGTATGTTCAATGGGGATAACATCTCTTATGCTTTGGGGGACGCTTCAACAGCATATTGTGGCATCAGTAATATCCGTTTGTGGAAAAGAAGTTTTGAGAAGTATCATCTGACACAAACGCCCGAAAACGGTTTCGGTGAGACTCCTTTGAAGAAGTACCGTAGACACATTTTCCTGTTGCACCCCAATAAAGTCGTTATTTATGACGAACTGGAGGCAAATGAGAAAGTGCGTTGGGACTGGTTGCTGCATAGTCCTGTGAAATTTGATATAAATCCTGCCGCATCCATACTCACGACAGTGAACAAAGAGAAGGGGTTTAGTTCCGTTGTCCAATTGTTTTGTGAACAGGAAGCTGCTATCACCCAAACTGATAAATATGCTGCTCCTCCGAATCATGCTGATGCCCAGCGTGGTGAGGACTTTACCGATCCCTGGTCACTTACTGCAAGTTTCGGGCCGAGCAGGAATAATCGTATACTTACCATTATTCAGGTTGAAGCCGATGGCAGGCAGGCTGTGCAGATAATGAGAGAGGGCAATACTTTCCGATGCGGCGAATGGGTTATTGAAGCCGAATTGAATGCTAAACGTCCGGGCAGATTGTATATCCGTAACAGCCGGAACAATGCTGTGTTCAGCTATGGGGATAAGAAACCGGAAATAAACGGAGAACTCTATTCATGTAAAGAGAAAGATGCTTCTGTTTTGTTCGACTGTGTCAACGGGGAATGGACGGTTCAGGAAATGGGCGACCAAAGAGTGCAAACGATGGGAAAGTGGTAAATCTCTTGTGGCTTATTACTTCATGGGGTTGTATCAAAATGAGATTCAGCTGAATCTCATTTTGATACAACCCCATGAAATATAAGGCATAATAAGGTTTTATACCATATATGAGTGCGTCTTTATAAGCTTTCTATCAGACGTTTCAGTACCACTGTTGCAGAAATCTCCCGGTTGGCAGCTTCCGGTATTACGATAGATTGCGGACTTTCAATCACATCATCCGTTACAATCATATTGCGGCGTACCGGCAGGCAGTGCATGAAATAGGCATTGTTGGTTACTGCCATTTGGCGGTCGCTTACGGTCCAGTCGCGGTCTTTGCTCAGGATTTGTCCGTAGTTGTCACCGGTGTAGGCAGCCCAGTTCTTGGCATATACAAAGTCTGCACCTTCAAAAGCCTTCATCTGGTCGTATTCCACGCGGGCATTACCCACAAACTTAGGATCGAGTTCATAACCTTCGGGGTGGGTAATGACGAATTCGTAGTCCGTCGCATTCATCCACTCGGCAAAAGAGTTGGGAACAGCCTGCGGCAACGGGCGCGGGTGCGGAGCCCATGTCATTACGACTTTGGGACGCGCCGTTTTCTTGTATTCCTCAATTGTGATGAGGTCTGCAAAGCTTTGCAGCGGATGGCGTGTGGCAGCTTCCATAGAGAATACCGGACGGCCGGAGTGCTTTATGAACTGATTCAGTATCACTTCGTTGTAATCGTATTCGCGGTTTTCAAAACGGGCAAAGGAACGCACTCCGATAATATCGCAGTAACAACCCATTACGGGAATGGCTTCCAGCAGATGTTCCGGTTTGTCACCGTCCATGATGACACCGCGCTCTGTTTCCAGTTTCCAGGCTCCTTGATTGATGTCCAATACAATGACATTCATGCCCAAATTGAGGGCGGCTTTTTGAGTGCTGAGACGGGTGCGCAGACTTGAGTTGAAGAATATCATCATCAATGTCTTGTTACGTCCCAGCTCTACATATTTGAAACGGTCTTTTTTGATTTCGAATGCTTCGTCAAGTGCAGTTCTCAGGTTACCGATGTCCTGCACGCAAGTAAACTTCTTCATACTTTTCTAATGATTAGTGGTTAGTGATTAGTGGTTAGTGATAAGCACTAATTTCTTATCTGTCCTTCTCCTTCAATTATCCATTTATATGTGGTAATTTCTTCTAAAGCCATTGGCCCGCGTGCATGTAGCTTTTGTGTGCTGATGCCAATCTCCGCACCCAATCCGAACTGTGCGCCGTCTGTAAAGGAAGTCGGGGCATTGACGTAGACGCAGGCCGCATCCACTTCGCGGCAGAACCAGTCGGCATGGCCTTTGTCTTCGGTCACGATACATTCACTGTGCTTGGAGCCATATTGCTGTATGTGCGCTATGGCGCTATCTATACCTTCAACGACTTTCACTGCCATTTTATAGTCTAAGAATTCCGTACCGAAGTCTTCTTCCGTAGCTTCTTTCAGCAATTGGGCCGGATAGTGTCCTTGTAGAGAGGCGTATGCAAACGTATCTGCATAGATAATTACGTTGTTTTCCTGCAACGGTGCACAGAGGGCGGGCAGGTCTTTCATGCGGTCGGCGTCTACGAGCAGGCAGTCCAATGCATTGCATACACTGACGCGACGGGTCTTGGCGTTGTTGATAATGGCAGCTCCCATCTCTACATCTCCGTAACGGTCAAAGAATGTATGGCAGATGCCGGCGCCGGTTTCTATCACCGGAATGGTGGCATTCTGGCGGACAAAGTTGATGAGGTTGCTGCTGCCGCGCGGAATGATTAGATCTACATAACCGTTGGCATGGAGCAATTCGGTGGTGGCTTCGCGGTCGGAAGGGAGCAGTTCCACGATGTGCAGGTCTGTTTCAAACTGTTTCAGCACATCATGTATCACACTGATAATGGCGCGGTTGGAACAGTCGGCATCGCTTCCGCCTTTCAATATGCAGGCGTTGCCGCTTTTCAGGCAGAGCGAGAACACGTCGAAACTAACGTTGGGACGTGCTTCGTAGATGATGCCGATTACTCCGAAGGGGACGCTCACCCGCTTTATTTTCAATCCGTTGGGCATTACTCCCTGTTTTTGTACGCGTCCTACCGGTGAGGGTAACTTGGCTACTTTACGGATATCGGTTGCGATTCCTTTCAGACGCTCGGGTGTGAGCATCAGGCGGTCGTACTTCGGATTGGAAGTATCCATGCGGTTCAAGTCTTTCCGGTTTTCGGCAAGGATAAAATCGGTTCTCTCCTCGGCTGCATCTGCAACTGCCAGCAGTATCTGGTTGATCTTTTCGTCGTTCAGCGCCAATAGTTTGCGACTGGCATACTGTACGGCGGCAAAAGTTTTGCTTAAATTCATTTTTCTTTGAAGTTTATAATTGTTTCTTTCGCAAATGTAGTGATAATATTAATAAGTAGTGCATTAAAAGACTGGCATAAGTGTACCAATTTACTACCGCACTTTGGTACATCCTGTACCAAAGGCTGGTACATGAAATACCAAAGGTTGGTACACCTGGTACCAATGGTTGGTATATGTTGTACCAACGGTTGGTACGCGGAATATCACAGGTTGGTATATGAAATGCCTCCCGGAAGGATGCAGGTGCCAAAGCGTGTCGCTTTCTTTCGGCTTATTCTATATAGAGATAGTCGTAGTGCACTACGGGTTTCTTGCCATGTTTCCCCATGGCTTCACGCGCTTGTTCGGAGTTGCAATTGGCTTTGCCCACACCCACTGCGTTTCCTGTATGGTCAATGATGCGCACAATGTCGTCTTTCTCAAATCCGCCCCGTACATCGGTGATGCCTATGGGGAGGATGCTGACTGCCTTGTCGGAAGCCAATATCTTGGTGGCGCATTCGTTGATGTGCAGTTCGCCTTTGGCGAAACCTTCGCTGTGGGCTATCCATTTCTTGACGCTGGATACGGGTTCGGGAGAGGGGATGAAACGGGTGTATTTCAATTCCTCGTTCTTCATTCTTAATTCCTCATTTCTCAGGATGTCTGTAAGTATATTGTCTCGCTTGCCGTTGGCAATGATGACGGTGATGCCCTCATCGGCCACTTTACGTGCGATGTTGGTTTTGGTGAGCATGCCGCCACGTCCGAAACTGGATTTAGAGGTCTGTATGTAAGAGGAGAGGTCTTTGCCATGTTCTATCTCGCGGATGACTTCCGATGCAGGGTCGGCAGGCAATCCGTTATAGATGCCGTCTATGTTGCTCAGGATAATCAGGGCTTGCACATCCATCATGGAGGCTATCAGTCCGGAGAGTTCGTCGTTATCGGTGAACATCAGTTCGCTGACGGAGATTGTGTCGTTCTCGTTGACAATGGGAATTACTCCGTTTTCCAGCATGACGGTCATGCAGTTCTTTTGGTTGAGGTAGTGGCGGCGGGTACCGAAATTCTCTTTCATGGTGAGTACTTGCCCTACGGGGATGCCATGCTCGCGGAATAATTCGTAGTAGCGGTTGATAAGTTTAGCCTGCCCTACGGCTGAAAACAGCTGGCGTTGGTCTACGCTGTCCAGCTTTTTCGTAGGGTGTATCTCGCTCCGGCCGGATGCTACGGCACCGGAAGAAACAAGGATGATTTCCACACCTGCTTTGTGCAGCCCGGCTATTTGGTCTACAAGGGCGGACATACGCGTTACGTCCAATGTGCCGTCACGACGTGTCAATACATTGCTGCCTATCTTGACAGCAATTCTCGTTAGTTGTTGCTCCATATTTGTGTTCTTTCCCTATGTAGGGAGGTTTAATCTCCCTCTTCCTTTTTTTCGTATGCACGAACAACCTCCATGGCTGTTTCGTAGTTTGCTTCATTTACGAGTACAGCTACATCTATTGCTGTATCGGGTAGGACAACGTTTACTACCATCCCGTCTTTCAAGGTTGACTCAATGTCATTGTTCCCTAACAGGCTTTTTACAAGTTGGGCTTCCCAAAGTGATCCTTTGAATACTTCGATGAGCTTGCTTTTATCTTCTTCTTTCATAATGGTATGAATTTAGAGTTCTTGTTTCACAAATATAACAAGTTTTTTTGACTTAATGTTTAATATCCTGTAATTTGTAGCTATAACTCGATGCGGCGTACCGTTATTGCTTCGTTCAGGAAGATAGATGCCGACTCGATGAATTTTTCTTCCGCCTCTGTGGTGTAATAGGTGCATTTGCCGCCTCGCGTACATTTGATATCTATTTCGGGGTGGCGGTGGAGATAGTCCTTCAAGCTGTCCGCTACTAATTGTCCTTGTGATACGATGGTGATGCCGGCCGGCATATACTGTTGTATCTTAGGCAGGAGTATCGGGTAGTGGGTGCAGCCTAGAATTGCGGTGTCTATTTCCCGGTCTTTGGCAAGAAGTTCATTTATGTATTTGCGGATGAAATAATCCGTTCCGTCACCCAGCGCTTCGTTGTTTTCTACGAGTGATACCCATAATGGACAGGCTTCTCCGCTGACTTTGATATCGGGGAAAAGTTTGCGGATCTCAAGCGGATAGGATTCGGATTTGATAGTGCCGCTTGTGGCGAGCACTCCGACGTGGCGGCTGCGGGTGATATTGCCGATACATTCCACAGTGGGGCGGATAACGCCCAACACGCGGCGTGCGGAGTCGAGGTGCGGCAGGTCGTTTATCTGTATGCTGCGCAGAGCCTTGGCGGATGCAGTATTGCAAGCAAGGATTACAAGGTGGCATCCCATTTCGAACAGTCGGGTAACAGCTTGCAATGTGAAAGCGTAAACAACTTCAAATGAGCGTGTGCCGTAAGGAGCGCGGGCATTGTCTCCCAAATAGATATAATCGTATTCTGGTAGTATTTCCCGTATCTTGCTCAAGATCGTGAGACCGCCGTATCCGGAATCGAATACGCCGATGGGGCCGGGGCTGGAGGGGAGTTTCTGTTTCATACAATCTTTCTGGCGCTAAGTGTAGTGTGCAGCAAAGATAATGTAATTTACGGGGATAGAGTGTGGATTGTGCATAATTTTGTAAAAGATGCCGGAATGTAAAAAAGCCAGACTGTCCAACAGTCTGGCTTTTTTCTGTGATTGCCTCATTTAGAGGTATACGGTTTACCGATGTTATTTGATGCCGAGTTGCGTTTTTACTTTGGCGGTAACATCTATGCTCTGTGTTCCTACATAGGGTATCGGAGTACGGGCCAAGTCGAATATATATACAACACCTTCAGCTTTACCTACCGCTTGGATAGCTTCGTCCAGTTTCTTATAGATAGGTGTCATAGCATCTTGCTGTGCTTTTTGCATGGACTGGTAGGCTTCTTGCTGGAACTGTTCCTGGCGTTGTGCCATGTCCTGCAATTCTTTCTGACGTCTTTCTGCGATGTTTTTGGGCAGTGAGTCAGCTTGTGCTAAGAATTCTTGATACTTTTTATTGAACTCTTCCTGAGTGCGTTGCATTTCTGTTTGGTACTCTTTAGACATAGCATCCAGGTCGGCTTGAGCTTTTGTGTATTCCGGCATGGTGATGATAACTTCTTGGGAGTTCATGTGAGCGAATTTAGTTTGCGCCATGGCTCCCAGAGGGAGGGCAAACATAACTACGAGCAGTGCGATTTTTTTAAGCATAATATTTATATTTATTTTGATTATTATTCGTTATATGGGATGCAAATGTATGAAATTAATTTGAATATCCTAATTTTGCAAGCACTTCATTGCTTATATCGATACTTGGAGAAGCGAAAATTATGCTTGATGCGGATGCGCGGTCCACCACTACGGCGTAGCCTTTTTGTGTGGAGATAGCCTTTACCGCTTCGTAGATTTCATCTTGAATGGGCTGCATTAAGGCTTCGCGCTTTTTGATGAGTTCGCCTTCGGGACCGAAGTATTTACGGCGTAATTCCGCTGCTGATTTTTCTTTGGCAACAATCTCTTCTTCTTTCTTTGACTTCTGTGCGTCGGAAAGGGTCTTAATAGATGCCTGATAGCTATCATACAGACCTTTGGCTTCTTTGCCCAGCTTTTCAACCTCACTTTGCCATTGCCTGCTAGCTTGATCCAATTCTTCAGTTGCACTTTGGTAGGCAGGGATATTCTTCAGGATGTACTCCATGTCAATCAGGGCAAACTTCTGTGCATTGGCTGTCATGCCTATGGCAAACAGCAGAAACATGCTTAATAAACTCTTTCTCATAACGTTCTGGTTTTAGTTAAACAAAATTAGAACTCTTGTCCTAAGATGAAGTGGAACTGGCTGCCGCCGTAATCACTTCTTCCGAATACTTTGTCGAAACCGTAAGCCCAGTCAATACCCATCATGCCAATCATAGGAAGGAAGATGCGGACACCGACACCGGCAGAACGTTTCAAATCAAACGGGTTGAACTTGTTTACGTCTTGCCAAGCATTACCGGCTTCAACAAAAGTCAACGCATAAATACTGGTACTTGTTTCCAGCATCAGCGGATATCTTAATTCCAGGCCGAGACGTGTGTATGCATAGCCTTCGTATCCATAAGGAGTAAGAGAGCTGTTTTCATATCCACGCAAGGCAACACTTTCGGTTGCGTAGCTGGAATATCCTGTCATACCGTCTCCACCCACGTCAAAGGTTTCAAACGGAGATTTCTTATATTTGTTGTAGTGCCCTAACAAACCGAACTCTACACGTCCCATCAATACCGGAGTGCGTTTTACTGCTATCGGGTCCATTAACGGGATGTATATTTTGGATTTGAATTTCCACTTGTGGTATTCTATCCACTTATGCATCTTGTTCATGTCGTCCTGATTGCTGGTACTGTACTTGCTGTAATCCGTACCGTCAAACAAAGAGTAGGGCGGCGTCAGTTGTGCCGATAGCGAGAACTCCGAACCTTGACGCGGATAAATAGGATTGTCGATAGAACTACGTGATAGCGTGAGGTTTATACTCAAGTTATTACATTTACCGTTGGTGACAGGGAAATACTGCCAGTCGCTCAGGATATAACGCTGATAAGACAATTCTGCTGTAAATTGGAAGTAGTCATCCGGCCATTTCAGACGTTTACCGAACATTACTGCCAATCCCCACATCTGAATGGATTTGTCAGGATCGTAATAGTTCTCGTAATTGTTGTAGTTACCATAGTTATACATGCCATAACCGTACATGCCGCTATAATAGCTGTTGTAATAGCTATTCATGTATGCGTCATTGTAGTAGCGGCTACTAATGTCTGTCTGACGGGAGTAGAATGCAGATACGGAGAAAGCATTCGGACGTTTGCCGCCAAACCAGGGATCATAGAATGATACGCTGTATGATTGGTAATATTTGGCATTGGTCTGTCCGCTGATTGTCAATGTCTGTCCGTCGCCTTGTGGCAGGATACCACGATAATTTTCTCCCGGATGCAAGAGGTTGGCAACAGAGAAGTTTGTGAACTTCAGGCTCAGTTTACCGATAATACCTGTTTGCCCCCAACCGGCAGAGAATTCTACTTGGTCGTTTGCTTTGGAGATGAGGTCATAGCCGATGTCTACTGTACCGTCCTCCGGTTTGGGTTGGATGTCCGGTTGGATTTGTTCGGGGTCGAAGTGTCCCATTTGCTGGATTTCACGCATGGAACGCATCAAGTCCTCACGACTGAATAATTGACCCGGGCGGGTGCGTAACTCACGACGGACTACATTTTCATATAAACGGTCGTTACCATTGATGCTGATTTTGTTGATAGTAGCCTGCCGACCTTCAAAAATACGCATTTCCAAATCAATGGAGTCACCTACGATGTTTACTTCCACCGGGTCGAGCGAATAGAACAGATAACCATTATTGTAATAAAGGTTGCCGATTGCATCTTCGTCCGTACTGGTGCGCTCTTCCAGCAGTTTCTGGTTGTAGACATCTCCTTTCTTCATGCGCAACAAGAAGTTCAACTGTTCGGAAGGATAAAGGGTGTTACCAACCCACGTTACATTACGCAAATAGTATTTCTGGCCTTCTTCAATTTCCATTGAAATATCTACCGTACGTTCATCATAGGGCTTGATGCTGTCTGTCACAATCATGGCATCACGATAACCTAGTTCGTTATATTTGTCTATAATGAGCTGTTTATCGGCTTCATAGTTCTCCTCCACGAATTTTTTTGTGCGGAAGAGGTTGAGAAGTTTGCCCTTCTCGTTGGTTTTCTTCATCACACGTTTCAGTTTCTTGGTGGTGATGGCTTGGTTACCGGTAATCGTGATTTTATGTACTTTTACTTTCTCTTTCTTGTCGATATTAATATCGACCAAGACTTGATTGGCATTATTGGGATCATCTTTTTGGGTAATGATCACATCGGCATTTTTGAACCCCTTATCATCAAAATAACGTTTGATCAGTGTTTTGGCACGATCTATTAAGTTAGGAGTTACTTGGTTTCCTTTTATCAGTCCTACTCTGGCCTCTAAGTCTTCACGCTCTGATTTCTTCACGCCATGATAGCGGATGTCGGACACGCGGGGACGCATGGTCAAGTGGATTGTGAGCCAAATCTGATCGCCTTCAATCTTGTCTGCCGTAATTTGTACATCCGAAAAAAGACCATGTCGCCAATAGCGTTTACATGCTTGCGTTATTTCATCACCGGGTACGGTAATCGTTTGGCCTTTGGATAATCCGGATAAACCAATGATTACATAATCTTCATAATTCTTGGCTCCTACTACCTTTATATCTGCTATTTCATACTTTTTGGGTGTCCCCGAATAAAGGATAACCGGCTTTTCGGCCCCATCAGTATTGCTTGTGTTCTGTGCCGCGCTGGTCAGTACACAGCTAAAGAGGCAGATAATTGTTACGAGTATGGAGAAAATACGATAGTACATCTTTTTATTTACTATTTTACAATTTACTATTTACTATTTGTGTTTGTTCGGTCAACTGATTTGTTCACTGGTTTTTCCGAACCTGCGCTCACGCTTCTGATAGTCGTAAATGGCTTTGTGAAGTGCCTCTTCACGAAAGTCCGGCCAATAGGTGTCGCAGAAATAAAGTTCCGAGTAAGCACATTGCCAAAGCAGGTAGTTACTTAGGCGAACTTCTCCACCCGTACGTATCAATAGATCCGGATCGGGCATAAAGTTGGTGGTAAGGTGCTGGGAGAACAGGTGGCTATCAATCCGGTCGGGAGCTAATTCGCCTTTTTGCACTAAGATTGCAATCTGGCGGGCCGCTTCTGTTATCTCCCAATGAGATGAGTAGCTGATTGCCAGCACTAAGGACATTCCCGTATTATTTGCGGTATGTGCCACACAGGTTTCCAAACGTTCCCGTACATTGTCGGGTAGCTTGGTTAAGTCTCCTATAATTCGGAAACTGATATTATTCTTCATGAATGTTTCTTCCTCGATAGAGTCGAAAAGAAGTGCCATCAGTGCGGCGACTTCGTTAGAAGGACGATTCCAATTTTCGGTGGAGAACGTATATAAAGTCAGATATTTGATGCCTAATTTTGACGCTTCTTCTGCAATGATATGCACAGTCTCAGCACCGGCTTGGTGTCCGTAACTGCGTTCTTGTCCACGCAGTTTTGCCCAACGCCCGTTGCCGTCCATGATGATTGCCACGTGCTGTGGAATTCGGCTTAAATCAAGTTCTTCTGTATTCAGCATCTTTCTATACTTACATCTCTTGTCTTGGTTACTATTATTCGTCTTATACCTTATATAATAAAGACAACAATAACATAATAGGTTTATGGTATAGCCGGCATTAGCTTATTAAGATGTCCGCGCCAAACAGCATTTGTCTTTCCGTCGCCACCAAATATTACCCATATATAAGGACTGTCAACAACAATGGAGTAAGGGGCGGTTATGCCTGCCATATCTTTGTCCAATAAGAACTTCTTTTCTGTTTTACGCCAAGATATGCCGTCTACTGAGGAGTAGATAACATTTAGTCTGTTGACGTCTTCACTTCCGAATATATAGAATATATTTCCGTAATTCATCACAACCGGATTTTTCAATGCCGGGCAGAATGCATCATATGCCGTATTATCAAGTGGGAACCAATTCCTGCCATCGTTAGAGACCCAGGGAACCGTTTGTGATAGGTCGCTGTTTGAGGTAGTACCTACCATTATAGTCTGCAGCTGATAGTTTGTTTCAAAGTTGGCGGAGTAGATATTGGCTGTCGGATGATAATTTGTATCGTCAAATTGACCGCTGTTTTGGCTTTCTCCATTGTCGCTGGTAGAGTAAACTCCGTTATCGGTAATAACGGTAAGCGTATTCGGAAAACCTGCCACTAATGCCTGAACATCACTTCCTAATTTAGGTACGATCTCCCATTGAATGCCGTCTTGTGAGGTAAAGACTTGCTTGTTTTCTGTAACAATGTAGAGTTGCTCTCGGGATGTGGTGCTTGTAGCTCCTTCTTCATATTTCACGTTGACAAGTGTTGCCAGCTTGGCATCAGTCGGAAAATCTATATAGGCATCAGCTGTTTCCCATCCGTATTCACTTGGCTTTGTAGAAGTCTTATAAGCAGCATTTTGTGTAAATACCCATAAGTCGTTATTGAACAATATTGCTTTTTGACCTTTTACAGAAGGTATCCCAGGGAGGGCAGATGCCATACGATCCCAAACTAAAGAGTCAGGATCCTGTTTATGTCTCCTGATTTTGAGGGTATATATTCTAGGTGTTGTATTAGGATCTGGAGCATGTATCTTAAATTCCATACCTTCGTTCTTATTGTTGTCGTCGATTATTGCTCCAGTCAAGTCTACCGAGTCGGTTTGGACAAATACAGTGTCATTAAGTCCGGCAGTTATCCAACCGCTTACGAGGAAAGTGTCAATTAATATGCGATCAATAATGGTATCTGCTCCAACAGGCAATGAGTCTTGGTTGTAAATCTCTCTGTGCAGTTGGTCTATTGTGAATTTATAATGCTTGCCATATATCGTGTCAAGGGCAAATGCATGTACCGTCGCGTCAGAACTTAATTCGATTGTATTATCATCAGAGTCAAGGCACGAACTTATTGCGATTGATACAAAAATGAAACTTGCAATTATTGCTAAAAACTTTATTCTCATTTTAAAAGATAGTGTTTATTTACAAGTTGCAAAAATAGGAACATTTTTTTCTATAAACAGCTTTATCGGCAAGTTTTATATAAAATTATAGATAATATGGCTGTTTTTCTCGATTAAAAAGCCCTCGAATAAGGCTGTTAGCCTAATCTTGTGGCGATGTAATGCCGAAAATTTCTTCCGAAATATTGTTCATTGACATAAGGTATTTTATTGCCTATTTCAGGTGCTTTAACACCAGAGAATAATTTTAGAGGGCTTTCTTCCACGAAAATCTCGTCCCATAGCTCTGCATTAATGAAAGATTGTGATAAGTAGCTTCCTCCTTCTACGAGTAATGATTGCAGTCCTTGCGCATACAGATGTTGCATGATTTGGGGCAATATATTCTGTTGAAAGTCAATAACGATGTATTCAGTGTTAGGGAATGCTGCATGCGGCTGTCCCGTAAAAACAAGTGTGCGGATACTGTCATCGAACAGATGTAAGGAAGGTGAGAGGCGTTGCTGCCTGTCTATAACAATCCGTACGGGAGATTGACCTTGCCAGTTGCGTACTGTCAGACTGGGATTGTCCAACTCTGCTGTGTGTGTGCCCACCATGATCGCGCTATGTTCTGCCCGTCTTTTGTGTACAAGCATGGAGGTCAGAGGAGTGGATAGAATAACCGGTTTTCCGTCCTTTCGGCATTTGTCAATGTGCTTATCGGCAGACTCAGCCCATTTCAACGTGATGTAGGGCCGGTGCAAAGAGTGGAATGTGACAAAACGCCGGATTAAGTTTTTGCAATCTTCTTCCAGTACTCCGACGATGACTTCACGTCCTGCATCTTTCAATTTTTGAATACCTCGCCCTGCTACTTTTGCAAAGGGATCTTGGCAGCCGATTACAATACGGGGGATTTGTTTCTCGATAATCAGATCGGCGCAAGGCGGTGTCTTACCATAGTGGGCGCAAGGCTCCAGACTGACATAAATGGTGGAGCGTTTCAGTAAAGAGGGCTCTTTTACAGAGCGAATCGCGTTAACTTCGGCATGCGCTTCACCACAACGTATATGATAGCCTTCGCCTATAATTTTCCCGTCGCACACAATTACTGCGCCTACCATTGGATTGGGAGCAGTGTTGCATAAACCGTTTTGGGCTAACTGAATACAACGGCGCATATATTTTTCTTCTTCCATACTTTGTATTACTCTTAAAGTTCTACTATTTTTGCAGCTTGAATGCCGAATGTTATGAATGTTTCCGTCTCCCATATTCGTCGTGCTTTGCAGGAGAGTTACTCTGTGCAAGAAGCTGCCAACTTATCCCGCATTGTCTGTTGTGAAATGCTGGGACAGACCACGATTGATTATTATTTGGGCAAAGATATAATTTTATCTTCAAAAGAGATGCAGAAATTAAATGGCATTCTTGCCCGTTTGCTTAATTTTGAACCGATACAGTATATACAGGGAACTGCCCGTTTTTTGGAACGCTCCTACCATGTTGCTCCGGGAGTGTTGATTCCCCGCCCGGAAACGGAAGAATTGGTGGAGGTAATGCTAAGGGAAATCCCGTCTGATGCCCGTATCCTTGACATTGGAACAGGAAGTGGCTGTATTGCTATCTCTCTTTCCAAAGCGTTCCCGAATGCGAAAGTAACGGCCTGGGATGTTTCGGAGGATGCCCTTTGTATCGCTCGCCGCAATAATGATGATTTGCAGGCGTCGGTTTGTTTTGTGAAGCAGGACGTATTGGCATGGAGAGGGGATGGCGGACAGTGCTATGATGTGATTGTCAGTAATCCACCGTACATCACAGAGTCGGAAAAGCAAGAGATGGAGCGTAATGTTTTGGACTGGGAACCTTTTTCGGCATTATTTGTTCCGAATAATGATCCATTGCTCTTTTATCGGAGAATTGGAGAATTAGGCAGGATGATGCTGGTAGACGGTGGCCGGCTTTATTTTGAAATAAATCGGGCTTATGGGGAGGCTACGGCGATGATGCTTTGTGGACAAGGATATACCGGTATACGGATACTAAAAGATATTTCCGGAAATGATAGATTTGTAATTGCAGAACGATGATAGAAATTACTGAAACAGATGCTTTAAGCCGGCTGGCTGCTTATTGTTCCACAGCGGAACATTGTCGGGCGGAAGTTACGGAGAAGTTGCAGCGATGGGGGATCTCCTATGATGCCATAGACCGTATCATAAACCGTTTGGAACAAGAAAAATACATTGACGAGGAGCGCTTTTGCCGCGCTTTTATTCATGATAAATACCGCTTTGCCAAATGGGGGAAAATAAAAATAGGTCAGGCACTCCAATTAAAGAAAATTCCCCAAAGAGTTTTTTCTCCGTACCTGAATGAAATTGATGAGGATGAATATCTTACTATTTTGAATAATCTGCTGATGACAAAACGTAAAAGCGTTCATGCCGAGAATGAATTCGAATTGACTAACAAGTTGGTACGTTTTGCTCTGAGCAGAGGATTCGAAATGAAAGATATTCGCCATTGTATTACACTTTCTGATGAAAATGACAATCTGGAGTAAAAATTATCCGTTTTCTTTTTTCTATTCTCGTTAGCTTTCTGTATTTTTGCGGCATATTTATCATAATAGTTAGTTTAGCTATGAAAACTTTAGAAAGATTGTTTGCAGAGAAGTTGCTGAAGATTAAAGCGATTAAACTACAACCCGCTAATCCATTTACTTGGGCATCAGGATGGAAATCTCCGTTTTACTGTGATAACCGTAAAACTCTTTCATATCCTTCTCTCCGTAATTTCGTGAAATTGGAAATTACGCGTCTGATTCTGGAACGTTTCGGTCAGGTTGATGCGATAGCCGGTGTCGCTACAGGAGCTATTCCTCAGGGGGCATTGGTGGCTGATGCATTGAATCTGCCATTTGTATATGTGCGCTCTACTCCGAAAGATCATGGATTAGAGAACCTGATTGAAGGTGAACTTCGTCCGGGCATGAAAGTTGTTGTGGTGGAAGATTTGATTTCTACCGGTGGAAGCAGTTTGAAGGCTGTTGAGGCTATTCGTCGTGATGGATGTGAAGTGATCGGTATGGTTGCTGCTTACACTTATGGGTTTCCTGTTGCAGAGAAGGCATTCAAAGAAGCAAAGGTTCCTTTGGTGACATTGACCAACTACGAAGCCGTAATGGAAGTTGCGCTCCGTACAGGTTATATCGAAGAAGAAGATGTGGCTACGTTGAATGAGTGGCGTAAAGATCCTGCACATTGGGACGCTGGAAAATAAGATTTATTTTATATAATGATAAGATTATGACGAAAGAACCATTCGGATAAATACTGTCCGGATAGTTCTTTTTGTCTTTTAAAGACCATTAGGATTATGACTAAATTTGAAAGTGCGGTGAAGGTGATACCTGCCTCGCAAAATGCTGTTTACGAGAAACTTTCAGACCTTAATAATTTAGATAAGGTAAAGGATCGTCTGCCGCAGGACAAGGTGAAGAATTTGAGCTTTGATAAGGAAAATCTATCGATAGAGGTGCCACCGGTTGGGAAAATCGTATTACAGATCGTAGAGAAAGAACCTTGTAAGTGTATCAAGTTTGCAACAACGAGCTCTCCTTTGCCGTTTAATTTGTGGATACAGATTGTGCCTGTTACAGAAACGGAATGTAAAATGAAACTTACTATTGGAATGGAATTAAATCCGTTTATGAAAACTATGGTGCAGAAACCTTTGCAGGAAGGATTGGAGAAAATGGCAGAAACTCTGTCGCTAATCAAATATTAATTCATTAATCATAAGAAATTCATGGTTCAGAAACTTTGGGAAAAATCCGTTCAGGTGAATAAGGATATAGAGCGTTTTACGGTGGGACGCGATCGGGAAATGGACCTTTATCTGGCAAAACATGATGTGCTGGGATCCATGGCGCATATCACGATGCTGGAAAGTATCGGCTTGTTGGCAAAGGATGAGTTGTCTTTGTTGCTTGCAGAATTGAAGAATATTTATGTTACGGCTGAAAAAGGGGAGTTTGTGATAGAAGAGGGAGTGGAAGATGTCCATTCTCAGGTGGAGCTGATGCTGACTCGTAAGCTGGGCGATATAGGAAAGAAAATTCATAGTGGACGGTCACGCAATGACCAGGTATTGTTGGATCTGAAACTTTTTACCCGTACGCAGATAAAGGAAATAGCTGAGGCTGTGGAGCAGCTTTTCCATGTGCTTATCATGCAGAGTGAGCGTTATAAAAATGTGCTGATGCCGGGATACACTCATTTACAGATAGCAATGCCATCGTCTTTCGGACTGTGGTTTGGCGCTTATGCGGAGAGTTTGGTAGATGATATGCTATTTTTGCAGGCTGCCTTCAAGATGTGTAATCGTAATCCTTTAGGCTCTGCTGCAGGATACGGTTCTTCCTTTCCTCTGAACCGTACGATGACTACTCGGTTATTAGGCTTCGATTCATTGAATTATAATGTGGTATATGCTCAAATGGGGCGCGGTAAAATGGAGCGTAATGTTGCTTTCGCTTTGGCAACTATTGCGGGTACCCTTTCCAAACTTGCATTTGATGCTTGTCTGTTCAATAGTCAGAACTTTGGGTTTGTAAAGTTGCCCGATGACTGTACTACCGGTTCGAGCATCATGCCACATAAGAAAAATCCGGATGTATTTGAACTGACACGTGCCAAATGTAATAAATTACAATCATTACCTCAACAGATAATGATGATAGCCAATAATTTGCCTTCCGGTTATTTCCGGGACTTGCAGATTATTAAGGAGGTGTTCCTGCCTGCTTTTCAGGAATTGAAAGACTGCCTGCAGATGGCAACTTATATTATGAATGAAATCAAGGTGAATGAACATATTCTTGATGATGATAAATATTTGCTTATTTTCAGTGTGGAAGAGGTGAACAGTCTGGTCCGGGAAGGTATGCCGTTTCGCGATGCTTATAAGAAAGTTGGTTTGGACATTGAAGCCGGTAAGTTTTCTCATGACAAAGAAGTGCATCATACGCACGAAGGCAGTATTGGCAATCTGTGCAATGATGAGATTTCTGTTTTAATGCAGAAAGTTGTAGATGGTTTTAATTTTGGAACAATGGAACAGGCTGAAAAGGCACTGCTTAGTAGGTAGCGCTATTAGTTAACTTGTTGTAGTGTACGATGTTAACTTCTTATATTAAGTATGTTAACTTATTAATGATAGCTCAGTTAACATCGTACTTCCTATTTTGTTAACTTTTTCCGGTGAAAAGTTTGGCTGTAACGGGGAAACTGTTTATCTTTGCATCCGTTCTCCAAAAAACTGCGGAAATAGCTCAGTTGGTAGAGCATAACCTTGCCAAGGTTAGGGTCGCGAGTTCGAGTCTCGTTTTCCGCTCTCCTTTTTAAGGATGCTCGAATGGTGGAATGGTAGACACGAAGGACTTAAAATCCTTTGGCCATTGCGGCTGTGCGGGTTCAAGTCCCGCTTCGAGTACTTGGTTAAAGTCTCGTAAATCATTGATTTACGAGACTTTTTTATTGTCTTTATCTAACATGGGAATCTTGTTTTTTATATAAAATAGAGTCACATTCTACCTTGAATTATGCCACTCATGTAAACCAAGATGTAAACCGAAAAAATGTATGAATGCTGCGGTTAATGTGTTGCGTTGCAGGGCGAAAATTCTAGGAATGGTGAACATCCGCTTTGATAATCCGAAAGTTTCCGCTGACGTGCAACATAGACATCATATATACCATACCGCTATAATAACGGAATCTACCCGTAGGTAACGGTTCATCCCATAATCTCCGTATGTACTCTTTTGCCAGATTCTTATCACTCAATGCAAAAGCTCCCACTGCATTTGCCCCAATCATACCTGTTGAATAATTACCCGCAGATTCCGAACCGTCCACATTGAAATATTCATGCGTAAAATTATCCCGCTTGAAGAAGTTGAGCAAGCGATTCATCATCTCCGTCTGGTTAGCAGCATCTTTGCCAAACCAATAATAATCCATACCTACATTCATGGCACAGCGAATAGCGTCAAACTGATATCTTCTTGTATCATATCCCCAATTCTGAGGTTTCCAAGGAGTACCATTAAATGTAGAATAGTTCGGGAAGAGACCGGTCTGTTTATGCGAGGCATCAGACAGCAAACGGCGGGCTGCATCAGGAGTTTGCTTCCAGAAGTCTGTATTGGTATCAGACCACAAAGCCCAAAGTTCAAGGAAAGCAGGCAAATTATAGGAAGGATCCGTATAATGATAGTAAATCTTTTCCGGTACAAAAGTTACTAATTTACTTTCTGTATTGAATAGGTTATAAACACCTTGGGAACCATCTTTGGACATGAGATCTTTCAATATTTTCTAGGCTTCCCGATTATAGTCGTATGTACCTTTGTCTCCCCAACGATGAGAAGCGAAAAACAAGGAGGTGATAAAATAAATTTCACCATCTGAAGCGCAGCTTGGCTCCTTGCCTATTTTAGCTCCATCAGGTGTACAGTGCCAGGCATAATATCCGGACCATTTACCCGAAGTATACAGCATATGTTTCTTGGCCCAACGCCATAACTTATCGAACTCGGCCTGCTTATCCAGCTGTACGCATATCATCATTCCATAGGACATACCTTCTGTGCGCACATCCCGATTTCCGGTGTCATAAATATAGGCAGTGTTATCATTACATTCATAGTAAACCTTTGTTTTTTCATTCACAAAAAAGTGATGCCAAATTTGCTCTATTTTCAGATTGGTTTGTTGCTGAGAAATACCTAAATATTCATTAAATAAATTCCGGTATTTATCGGTGTAGTAAGCTCCAGTTGCTGTTTTGCCTTTCTCATAACCAGTTGTTTCTTTTGTTACTATCCCATTCCTTGCTAAAGTTGGTAAACAACTCAATAACAATAGAAGGATTAAACAATGAATCTTTTTGATTTGCTTTGTTACATTTCTCATAACCTTTAGTTTAAAATATTAATAAGTACCTCCCTTTTATTACATTAATCTTTCGAAAGACACACTATTATGACTCATAATAATTCTATAACTAAATATATACATCCTTCTAATTGCAAATATGTCCCAAAAAACAATATAATTTATATACTCACGTTACACGTTTTTATGGCTGTATTACATTTTCAGCGCACAGTCTAATATATTACAAAATTCTTTTGCATGAATCTGATTATTATGTAAGCAGGTTAACTTAGAAATACCTGTCATATAAATGGTTTCGTTTTTGTTATTTCACTCATTTTTTGTGGAGAGAATAATAAAACTGCACACTATCTATCATTATATAGTAAAAAGTATATATTCCCTCACTTTTCGGTAACTATATATTGCCTTACAGTGTGAATCTTTGTTAAGTAGTAGAGTATATTAAAGTATAAGCCTCCTATAAGCATTATAATTGTTTATAGAGGGTTTGCTGTAAGTCAGTATATAGTCACTATACATTTTATATGTCTGATACGCTTCGGACTTCATGTAGACTGAAGCCTTGTTGCTGAAATTGGGCTTATGAAGTTCTTCTTTCAATGACTTTTCTAGCTTTTTATACTTATTAAAGTCTGTTATACTGTACCAATAATTATCAATCCGTTTTCTGATTTGTCCAGCTCCTTTTTATTCATCATTTCAAATGCCGTATAAGCTATTTTTGTATTACTATTGAAGGATTTATAAATACGATATTTTCCCGGACGATTCTGATCGGATTGGTCGGTAGCGCTTCCCATGTTTTTATTTTCCTTTATTGCCTTATCAATACACCCCACTATTACTGTATTGAGATGAATATATAGATAATTGTTTTCATGGCATACTTTCATTATTTCGGGGTGATTTAATCAGTGGGAGATTCAAATTTTATCGGAAACGTGAATCTTACTTTTAGATTCACTCCATGCTGGTTACCAGGCTTCCATTTTGGCATTATTGAAACAATACGTAATGCTTCCTCACAAAAAGCTGTATCAACACTTAACACCGGATTGATGCTACGGAGAATTATGGGTTGTGTTACTGTTCCGTCTTTATCTATAATAACTTGTACAATAATCCTACCTTCCAGTCTACTTTGTTTTGCAGCTTGAGGATATCTGATATTCCGGTGTATAAACTCCATCAGTCCAGGCATACCACCAGGAAACTCAGGCATATTCTGAACAATATCAAATATATCATCTTCACTTGAAGGTGCCTTATAATCCAAAGACCATGCAGGTCCTACAGGAATAGGTCTGTCTCTAGACGAAACCTGGTGTGATATATATGCTTCAAACCATTGATGAATTGTATAATAACATTCTTTGTTCTCATTATAGACTCTGATTTTCAAAAGATAATCACCGGGTTGACAGTTGTCAGGGAAATCAATGCCTATCTCAGCAGTTTGCCCTTTCTCAAAATGAAGGGCGACAGACTCCTTATTCACCTCCTTACCAGGAATCTTATGTAATTTCTTTTGTTTGTCCTCCAGATAGAAGTCAGCTTCACCTTTATATATCAGATTATAATTGGAACTGACAATGGAAATATAAACCTTGCCTTTGGAAATGCTGGTACCATTTACTATGATGTCCTCACTTTTTTCACGATTTATCCGGTTGTTATGTTTGTTAAAAGAAGCTTTGATTACTTCTTTTTTATCATCTATCAAATGTCCCCATTTTACAGGCATCTCTTTCTTTGTAGGAGAGGTGGCATTTACGGGAGGGATATACTCTATTTCTATAGTTCCTGTGTCTTTTGGATCTTGTTTGGGACCCTCTTCAAGTACTATAATTGATGCCTGATTCTTTTCTTTAGGTAATACAGTATAGAGTCCTTGTTCATCTTTCAATATTTCATAACTGCCCGATTCCAACCATTTATTCCATCTGTTGAATAAATCGGATATGAACAGGTATAAATCTTCTGAGATATAAATATCTTTGCCTGATTTGACATTGAATTTTAGTTTGTTATTTTCTAAAACAAGAAATTTCCTGGCTCTGTCCAACGCTTTCAGGTATACTACCTGATTAAAGGCATAATTCTTGTTGAATCCTTCTCCTGTATACATGTCTATTGCGGCATAGGACATTATCCCTCTTGTTCTAAGGAAAGTTGTATCACTTATGGAAGCTCTGTATTCATTCGCTTCTTTCCATAATATTTCTTCTTCAAAGATCGTATCCGTAACATCAGCATAGTTTTCTTTATTGCTTTTTCCATTACAGCCAATCAGAAAAAGATAACATACTAAAAAATATAGCATTTCTGTTTTCATACGTCTATAATATTCTGAGATTCTTTTCCATGCCTTTTCCAAAGGCATAAATCCGGGATTTATTTCAAAGATAATACTTTTGATATGAAAACGGAATGGTATCCGGTCTCTATTTCTCAAGAGACTGCTATATTACAGTTCTTTAAATAAACATGTCGGATAAGTATGTAAGAAAATTATGATGTCGGAAATAAATTACTTACACAATGAAGGGTACCGAAACAAACGTCTGAATATGAATTGCCATAGCCAGAAAAAGGCAAAGGGAATGACTAGGATGATTGACGGTGCTTTTTATTATTTCCTTCTCTCTTTTCAAATCGAGTTTTTGCCATTCTAACCAGCCCAATGCCTAATAACTGAAACATAACTGGCATAGAGCAATATGTTTGAAAATTTAATCAGTAAAATATTGAAGATTGAGTGGGAGCCTATACCCAATCGTCAGGAGATTGTTACCATACCTGATGTCATTTATCATCCGAACCTGTTCCTGAAAAATACAGGAAAGACATCGAAACGCTCCGAAAGAAATATGGAGATGCTTTCAAAACCAGTCTCTGTATTAATCTTACACTTCAAAAGGCTTTATCAATCATGCTGAGAGAAAGGAGGCGTCGAATTGATCCATGCAGAGGCTTACAATCCTATTTGATGAAAGAATGGGATATAGATTAACACAACATGCCTTTATTAATTTTTCCTGTTGGATATTGACGGAGAATCTATACGGGTAATAGCCGTAATCTTCTTGTTATGTATCATCCCGATCGGCTCGGCTGTTTTAAAGATTTAACTTCAAGTTTCCATCTGGTTGATATGTGAAAGTAGCTCTTGACCAGAACTGTTCAGGCATTGAGTTTCATGCCTGTTCTGGAACGTTTTCAGTCTGACAACGTCTTTACAGAGCTTAATTTGTAGATTATAACTGATTAAAACAGCGATAAGGCATATCGTGGAGTATTGTGTTATTATTGGGTGGTTTTATGTTATCACTTCTTACTCTATAGCGCTATATTTGTACCAATGCTTTTTATAGTGATTTAATTTAGTGAATTAAAAAATAAGTGAACTTTTATGTTTTATATGAGATACCTGACATCTGTACTATTTCTATTTTTAGGAATTCTGCCTTTGGTGAGTTTCGGACAAGAAGTTCATACCATAAAAGCTATAGGAGATCTTCCGTTCAGTAATCAATTTCAAGTGAGAGTGAACGGACAAGTTGCTACTGTTGAAAAACTGGAAAAGTTTGATGTCCCTATTCATTATACTAGGATTGCGTATGGTGGTGATAAGCCCGTAACAATAGAAATCGAGATAAATAATCCTATTGAATATTACTCCATTAGCCCTAAAAGGAAGCAACTTAAAGGGCTGGTCAAGGATCATATTCTTTCATTTTCTCTTGATGGACCCACTTATTTGCTGGTCAAAATAAACAGAATGGAAGAACTTTTTATTTTGGTTGATAAAATGCAGGATTATAAGTCCGATACCTTTACAGGTTCTTTGACCGATATTATGGATTATCAGGTGGATAATACAGGAAAAAGTATTGAAACTGCGAAACTTCAGAAGGCTATAGATGATGTTTCCCGTATGAATGGAGTTTTATATTTTCCTGCGGGTATATATAAAACAGGAGAATTGAAAATGCGGAGCAATATGTCTGTTATCTTATCAGAAGGAGCTTTGTTATTGGGAAGTGAAGATGTGAAAGATTATGCGGATAAGTCTTTGATCCGCCTGGATAATGTTTCAAATTTCCGTTTATTAGGTTATGGTGTCATTGATGGTTCTGGTTGGTCAGGACTGCGTAACAATGGAGGTACTGGATTTCATTTATTATATGCATCGGATTGCAACGATATATTAATTGATGGTGTTATGCTTCGTGATCCTTCCTTTTGGAATACGAGAGTCTATCGTTCCAAAAACTTCCATTTGAAAAATATAAAGATATTCAATAACCGTCCTTATAAGAACTGGACTAATACGGACGGCATTGATTTTGATTCCTCTGTTGATTGTTCAGTCACACATGCTGTGATACATGCCGGTGATGACAACCTGGTGGTGAAAGGGCTTGATAAGGAGCGATTGTTTATTTCTGAGAATATACTGTTTGATGATGTTTTGACAGTTGGTAATTCTGCTGCAACTAAGATCGGTACGGAAACAGGGGTGGAATATTTCAAGAATATAACATTCAGGAATATAGATGTAGTAAAATGCAAACGTGCTTTAGTAATAAACGCCTATGACTCTACCTATGTTGAAAATGTCAAGTTTGAGAATATCTTTGTGGAAGAGTTCGATTTCAATGGTACTGAATCTCCCCGTCTGATCGATTTTGAAATAACAGATAAGAGCTGGCGGGAATGTGTGGGAAATTGTACGATTAATAATGTTCGGATAAATAATGTACATGTTGGGTGTGGTCTGCAACAGGTGACTTCACAGATATTAGGGAAGAATCAAGAGTTTGGAGTGGATGGAGTATACATTCATAGTCTGAAAGTGCGAAATAAAGAAATACATAGCCTTTCTGATTTGAATATGAAGGTAAATGAATTTGCAAAAAGAATTATATTCATAAATAAATAGAAATCTGATAGATGAAAAAAGTATTATTAAATCTAGTATTCTTTTGTGCTTTGGCATGCTTTGCTGAGGCACAGGAGTTTAAGGTTGCTGATATATTCAGTGACAATATGGTGTTGCAGCAAAAAATAAATAATCCGTTCTGGGGATGGGGAAAACCGGGAGAGAAAGTGACTATTTCCACTTCATGGAATCCTGATAAAGAATATACAGGGGTTGTTAATTCTAAAGGAACCTGGAAGATAGTCGTACCTACGCCTGCTGCCGGAGGACCTTATGAGGTGACAGTCACTGCCAATAAGAAAAAAGTCTTTCAGAATGTGTTTGTGGGAGAAGTATGGCTGGCAAGCGGACAGTCCAACATGAGCATGCCGTTGAAAGGATACTATTGCCAGCCGGTGTTGGGGGCTACGGAGGCCATATTATCTTCAGCAAAAAAGCAAATACATTTCATTAATATACCTACTTTAGCGGCCTATAAACCATTGGAGCATTTTGATGCCGGATGGGTGAAGGCTTCTCCGGAGAATGTAGCGGAATGTACGGCTGTGGGATGGTTCTTTGCTGATTTCTTACAGCGTAATATAGATGTGCCAGTCGGTATTATTAATGCCAGTTATGGAGGCTCCAACATCGAAGCATGGATGAATGCGGAGGCTTGTAAACAATTTGATGATATCCCCGTACCGCCATTGAGTGATGAAACTTCTCCGTGGATTAGTAATGTGCCTACGGTTTTGTATAATGGTATGATTCATCCGCTAGTGGGATATGGTATAAAAGGTATTATCTGGTATCAAGGTGAATCCAACATTTTCAATGTGCTTCGTTATGCTCCGTCAGTTGCTGCCATGGTAAGTAAATGGCGCGAAGCATGGGGACTAGGAGAAATACCTTTCTATTATGCACAGATTGCCCCTTACGACTATAAAGAGTGGAACTTTTTTACACCTCAATGGCCGGAAGTTTCGGCTTATCAACGGGAAGCGCAAAGACAGTGTCTGAAGCTGATTCCAAACTCTGCAATGGCGGTATTGTTGGATGTAGGAGAGCGATATCTGATCCATCCGAGAAGGAAAAAAGAAGTGGGCGATCGTTTGGGCATGCTGGCGCTTTCTAAAACCTATGGAGTGAAAGGATTTGAAGCAGAAAGTCCAACTTTCAGCAGAATGGAAGTTGAGGGAAATAAGGCTATTATCCATTTTGACAATCAATTTAACGGGCTTACCAGCTACGGGAAGACTTTAGAACTGTTTGAGGTATCTGGAGATAATAAAGTATTCCATAAGGCGGAGGCTTACATTGATGAAGAAAAAGGTACTGTGGTTGTTTCATGTAAATATGTGACGGAGCCTAAAGCTGTGAGATATGCATTTAAAGATTTTGTGAAAGCTGAATTATTTGGTACAGGCGGTTTGCCAGTATCGTCCTTCCGAACTGACAATTGGGATTAATTAATAACATGATATTATGCGAAAACTATTGATATTATTTGTATTGGTTTTGCTCCCATGGTTATCTGTTCAGTCACAAAAGCCGATTTATCAAGATGCGGGACAGCCAGTTGAAATCAGAGTAAAAGATTTGCTGAAGCGGATGACATTGCATGAAAAGGTGCTTCAGCTGAATCAATATACATTTGGGGAGAATGATAATCCCAATAATATAGGTAAGGAAGTGAAAAATCTTCCGGCGGAGATTGGTTCGTTGATTTATCTCCATACCGATCCGAAGTTACGTAATCAGATTCAGCGTAAGGCAATGGAAGAATCTCGCCTGGGAATACCCATTCTCTTCGGATTTGATGTAATTCATGGATTGCGTACTGTGTATCCGATATCATTGGCACAAGCCTGCAGTTTTAATCCGGATTTGGTGACTTTGGCTTGCAGGGTGGCTGCTAAGGAATCTGTGTTGTCAGGTATTGACTGGACATTTTCTCCTATGATTGATGTGGCGAGAGATCCTCGTTGGGGGCGTATTTCCGAATGTTATGGAGAAGACCCTTACCTGAATACAGTATTTGGCATAGCATCGGTAAAGGGTTACCAGGGTGAGAAATTGTCAGATCCATATTCTATCGCAGCTTGTCTGAAACATTATGTAGGTTATGGAGTATCCGAAGGCGGACGGGATTACAGATATACAGATATATCACCCCAGGCTTTGTGGGAAACCTATCTACCGCCTTATGAAGCTGGTGTAAAAGCAGGTGCTGCTACACTTATGAGTAGTTTTAATGATATTAGCGGAATACCTGCTACTTCAAATCATTATATATTAACTGAAATCCTAAAAAATAAGTGGCAACATGATGGTTTTGTCGTATCCGACTGGAATGCAATAGAACAGTTAATTTATCAGGGTGTTGCCAAAGACCGGAAAGAAGCTGCGTATAAGGCTTTTCATGCCGGTGTGGAGATGGATATGCGTGATAATGTATATTGTGAATATTTAGAGCAGTTGGTTGCTGAAAAGAAGATACAAGTGTCGCAGATAGATGATGCGGTTGCCCGTATACTCCGACTCAAATTTCGCCTGGGCTTATTTGATGAACCTTATGCGAAAGAATTGATTGAGCAAGAACGTTATTTGCAGCAAGAGGATATTGCTTTGGCTGGTCGTTTGGCAGAAGAATCAATGGTGCTGTTGAAGAATGCAAATAACTTATTACCTTTTTCTTCAATGATTAAAAAAGTTGCGGTGATAGGCCCTATAGCAAAGGATAGTGTTAATCTATTAGGTGCTTGGGCTTTTAAAGGGAAGGCTGAAGATGTGGAGACCATTTATGAAGGAATGCAGAAAGAATTTGGCGATAAAGTACGGTTGGACTACGAGCAGGGTTGTGCATTGGATGGGAGTGATGAATCGGGTTTCTCTGCTGCCTTAAAAACGGCTGAAGCATCCGATGTTGTAGTACTATGTTTAGGCGAGTCCAAACAGTGGAGTGGAGAGAATGCTTCACGCTCTACGATTGCTTTGCCCGATATTCAGGAGAAGTTGCTTTTGCATCTAAAGCAGGCGAATAAGCCCATTGTACTTGTTCTTTCCAGTGGCCGCCCTCTTGAATTGATCAGACTGGAACCTCAGGTAGAAGCTATCATTGAGATGTGGCAGCCCGGTGTTGCGGGAGGAACTCCTCTGGCAGGCATTTTATCGGGCAGGGTGAATCCTTCTGGAAAGTTGTCAGTGACATTCCCACTGTCTACAGGCCAGATACCGGTCTATTATAACATGCGGCAGTCTGCCCGTCCGTTCGATGCGATGGGGGATTATCAGGATATTCCTACCGAACCTTTATATTCGTTCGGGTATGGATTGAGTTATACTACCTTTGTTTATTCAGATGCGAAACTTTCTTCCTTGAAAATCAGGAAGGATCAGAAGATAACAGCTGAGGTCACAGTGACTAACGCGGGTAAGGTGGAAGGAAAAGAAACCGTGTTATGGTATGTGTCCGATCCGTTCTGTACTATTTCCCGTCCTATGAAAGAGTTGAAATTCTTCGAGAAACAGTCGTTGAATGCCGGTGAAAGCAGAGTCTTTCGGTTTGATATTGATCCTATGAGAGATTTGAGCTATACGGATGCAACGGGCAAGCGCTTTTTAGAGCCGGGTGAATTTATAGTGTCGGTAGGTGGACGGAAACTGACTTTTGAAGTTGTGGACTAAGTTTTTCGGTGAATAAACAGTCTTTGATAAAAATAAATATGATTTATGAATAAAATAAGAATAAATACCTTGTTGCTGTTGTTGTGCATATTCCTTCCGGGAGTGGCGCAGGATGTATCTGACGGATGGAATAAAAATAAAACAGCAAGATTGACCAAACCTGTATTTGTCTATAACAATTGGTCCGCCTACGATGAATTGTCTGATAACATTCCTCTGAATGAGACATTGGCAATGAAAGAGTTGGATCACATTGCGCGTTTGAAAAAAATGGGTGTACAGGTGGATTATTATCTGATGGACGCATTTTGGTTTGATGTGAATGAAGGATATCGTAAGTGGAGATCGGACTGTTGGCCGGAAGGTCCCAAGCGTTGGCTGGATGCGTGTAAAAGAGAAGGAATAAAGCCCGGTTTGTGGTTCTCTACGAACTTGCTGCGTATAGGTGGCGAGGCAAATACGATGAAAGTTATTCCGGAATGGGAAAGTTCTGTGGCGGAAGACGGAGTAACTCTTTGTCTGTTCAGGGGAGGATATTTACATCATCTTATGCAGACTCTGCAAATGTACGCAGATATGGGTATCAAGATGTTCAAATTTGATTTTGCTTATTTTGATGCGGCAACTCCTGATGCCAAATGTACGATGCTACCTGCTGACATTGAGGAACAGAATAAAAATGCCTTTATTTCTGCCATAAAAGAATTCCGTTATAAGAATCCGGATGTACTTTTTATTGGTTACAATGGTTTCGGGGGAGATATGGAAAATACGGTTACTCCGTTTCGAAAAACGGTAGACCTACGTTGGCTGGAAATATTTGATACGATGTATTGCGGTGATCCCCGTCTATCCGATGTGCCGATGATGAATTTCTGGCGCTCACAGGATTTGTATTCGGATCACATGACCTTCCAATACTTGTTTAACGGAGTGCCGGTTCAGCGCATTGATAATTGTGCTTTTATGATTGGCACCACGGGTACTTGTTATAACAGGGCCTTAAATGCTTGGAAAGGTATGATGATTTTGACGATGGCACGCGGAGGCTGGTTGAATGTTTGTCATGGAAATATTGATTTGTTAAGTGATGATGATGCTTGCTGGATGGCTAAAGTGCAGCAATTGTATATGAAGGTACAGCAGTATGGAAATATTTCGGCATTCGGTTCCATCCCCGGTAAGGCTCTGCCATACGGATATATGGCTTCCGCTGAAGGAGGAAACCTTTATACTGTGGTAAACGCCTCACAGGAGAAAGTCAAAGTAACCTTGCCTGAAGCGACAGGAACGGGGAGAGTGCTTTTCACAGACAGTGGTTTTATACCTGTTTTAGAAAAGAATATTGTGGAATTGGGTCCAGAACAGATGGCTGTTGTCGGGTACGGTAAGTTCAGTGCCCGGGGGTATGATTTAGGTATTGAGAAAGATATCGTTATCCCTGCAACAATTCAAAAGGTAAAAATAGATGTGCAAAAGAAAAATGAGCATATCTTGCAGGCACATTACACTTCTTCAAAAGGGAAAACTGTGCGAATTCTCTTTCAGCAACTGGATGAGCGTGGAAAAGCATTCCGTTCGTGGGGCGGTGCTCCTCCCACCGGGATTAAAATGGATCATTTCTTCAATATAGAAGTAAAGCAGGGCAAGCGTGCAGTTCCGGTAAAGAAATCGCATGATAAGATGATCTGGTGCGGTTTGTCATGGGCGGTAGGAGAGGTTTCTGCTGACGATATAAAAGAAGGACGTCCGTTGGAAATAAGTTGTACCACTATAGATGGGAATAGCGAACACTGCTTATTGGAAGTTTATGAGGTTGAATATTCTGCTGATAAGAAATAAAATTGGAAAAGGGATGGCTGGAACCGCTTCACAGTCATCCCTTTTTTGAGGTTATCGGTCTCCTTTTTTTAGATCCCTGAAATTCTTGGGTGTTTCATTATATACTTCCTTAAAGCACTTAATGAAATAATGTGCCTGGTTAAAACCGGTCAAGTAGGCAATTTCCGCAATAGACAAATCACTGTTTATCAATAGCTCGGATGCTTTTCGAAGCCGGATGGCCCGGATAAACTGATTGGGTGTCTGCCCGATGAGCATTCTGAATTTCTTATGAAGCACTGTCTTACTGATATTCATGGCTATTGAGAATTCCTCAATGTTGAAGTCTGCCTTGTCCAGATTCTCTTCTATCACCTTCATGGCCTGTTGCAGGAATACTTCCTTGGAATTGAACTCAATGGTATCGCTGTCTTTGGCAATCAGGTTCTTCAGGAGTTGTTCTTTTCGCTTTTGGCGCGTATTCAAGATATTCATTATTTGATTAATCAATGCTTCCGTATCAAAAGGTTTCTTGATATAGATGTCAGCGCCTTCTTTATAGCCTCTCAGTTCATCCTCAGATGAAGTTTTGGCAGTCAGTAATATAACGAATATATCGGCATAAAGGGAATTCTCCTTTATGTGGCGGCACAGTGTCAGGCCATCCATACCGGGCATCATGATGTCCGATATTACGATTTCAGGAAGATACTCATCTACTAATTTCAAGGCCTCTTCTCCATGGGTGGCTGTCACTATGTTGAAGTACTCCGTCAATTTGTCCGTAAGGTATTTAAGTATCTGTTCGTTATCTTCTACAAGAAGTATGGTGGCACTGTTCTCCATATTGGTTGCCTGTGCTTTAAATTCGGTAATATCAGTTGCTTCCTGATATTTTTCAGAATTCTCTACCGGTAGTTTGATGCACAGTGTGGTGCCTTGTCCGGGTTGTGAGTCAATAGAAACTGTGCCGTTCATTACTGATACGAATTTCTTTACGACATATAATCCTATGCCCAATCCGTTGGGAGTATTTTCTTTATTGTATTGGGGCTCACGGTAGAATTTATTGAATACTGTTGTTTGGTATAGCTGATTGATACCCGGTCCCGTATCTTTTATGAATACACTCAATTGCCCATCTATATATTCCAGTGCTACCGATACACTGCCTTGATCGGGGGTATACTTGATGGCGTTACTCAGCAAGTTATATAAAATCCTTTCAAATTTCACACTATCAATCCATATATGTATGGAGGGGATATTGGCTTGGTAAGATAGCTGGATCTTTTTAGAGCTTGCCAGATAATTGAATGCATTCACTATGATGCGGCAGAATGATACGATTTCTATGGTTCTATTGTTTATCTTTACTTCAGAGAATTCCACTCGCTTGAAGTCGAGGATTGTAGAAAATAGATCGGATAAGAATGCAGCATTCTTAGTGATGATGGATAGTCTTTCATACTGGATATCATCTTCTTTGGTTTCACGCAACATATCATTGGCAGGTGCCAGTATCAAAGATAAAGGTGTAATCAGGTCGTGCCCGAGACTTTCGAAGAAACTTTCCTTTTCCTTTAATAGTTCTTCTTTCTTCAATGTCTCCATCTCCTGTATCTTTTGTATGCTCTTTCTTCTGTAGTGTCTGATAATCATATATATTATGAGTGCGATGCTCAACAAGATAATCAGGCAGGAAATGGAATAGAACAAAGGTGTTTTCCACCAGGGTGGAGCGACAATAATACTCATGGACCAGCATGGTTTGGTGCCTGACTCTTCGTTATATTTCATAATTTCCAGAGTGTATGTACCTGGGTTGAGTTGTGAGAAGGTCAGAGGTACGGACATATCAAGATATTGCCAGCTGTCGGTAAAACCGATCATCCTGTATAGATATTTATTGCAGTAGTTGGCTTCCCCTATTTCAGTAAAGGACAGGGAGATCCATTTGGAGGCATAAGAGAGGGTGATGGAAGGAATATATTCGGTATTCTCTTTTAAAATCACCCGGTTGTTTATCGTGTCACCGACTTGTATCTTTTGGTGGTTGATCTCTAGATCGGTCAATATGAGTTTGGTTTTATCATATTGATGCAGTGCCTTTTCCACATCCATGGCCATGAGCTGTTCGGTATTGCTGAACAGGATATATTCTTTGTTTTCATAAGTTATTTTTTCAGCTGAAAGGATGGAAGAATTGCCCCAATAGCTGATATTCGGTTCGCAAATGCGTTGTTCATTGTTTATGTAGCAGAATATCTTTTCACCGATAAAGAACCATAGATTTTGGTTATCATCGAGCAACAATGACTTGATGGCCCCTTGTGGCAATGGGTATGTAGGGAATGCTGTAGAAACTTGCAGTGAATCATTGGATACTTCCATCTTCAACAGATTGTTTGATGTTCCTATCCACCAGCATTTATTACTCTTATCTTCTATGATAGAGTAGACAATCTCCTGGTCGATGATTTTATCTTTTAGAGTGACCTGGTCCGATGCATTGAAGATAGAGAGCCCATTATGCGAAGCTATGAACAATTGATTGTCACGATAAGGTATGATAGCGTTTATTCTGTCCCGACTGAAATAGTCATAATGGATATAATCTTTTATTTGTTGGTTCTTCTTGTCCAGATATACGGACATCAGACCGTTTTGTTTGGTGCCTATCCACACCTTATTATCTTTTATATAGAAAGTCGTAATCTTTTCTAATTCAGTGCTTGCCGTAAATTCTTTCCATTGAATTTCCTGCGAATTATTATTCTGGAAAGAATATAATAATCCTATGCCATCGTGTCCCACTAACGTAATATCCTTATTTTGCCCGATAGATAAGATATGGTCCTTGAATTTATCTCTGCTTTTGTAGTTTTCCTTTTCAGTCGAGGTACGCATATCGAAATGATACATGCCGTCTCCTAAAGTTCCCAACAATATTTTATCTTGTAAAAGGGCGATAGAAGTGATAGGAGAATGTGTTTTACGAATTGAGAGTAACTGATTGATTCCCCTGTCTGAGGAGGAGTATTTATAGAGTCCTTTTCCGTATGAACCTATCCAGATATTATCAAGACTATCTTTATAAATAGTATTGATAAAAGTAGTGCCCAGATGTTCTGTGCCGGGCAATGGATAAATACGTTCTTGTTCTTTATCATATACTTTTATTCCCTCTCCCCATGTGCCGATTAAAAGTTTATTTGCTTCTCCTTCTATGCGGTATATGGGGGTATTGCTGTTATAGAGATGGATGGTCCGGGCTTGTTCGGGTTGTTGACTCCATGTTAATCCATAGAGTGCATTATCCCATGAAGAGTAATATAGTGTATTTTCTTCTCCGGTGTCGTGTATTTGTGTGATGGTTTGGTTCTTGGGAGTAATGTCTGCCCATGTTCGTTTTTGGGAATTGTACATCAGAAGTCCTGTATAGGTGCTGATCCATATATTTCCTTTAGGTTTTTCCACAAAACTAGAAACAATGACTCCTGAATGGCTACGTTCGGCGGTAAAACTGGTACGTTCTGTATTCTTGGGAGTTAATTTGCATATACCTTCTTCCCAACTTCCCAGCCAGATGTTATGATCAGAGTCTTCGAATATGGAAACAATCCGGTTAGGGATGGGTTCGGAAACTTGTTCATTGAGGTGGGTGAACTGGTCGGTCCGCGGATTGTATATATCTACTCCTCCGGTTTTAAAGCCAATCCATAACAAGCCTTTGGAATCAAGGAACAAGGTTTCTATATTGTTATTCTTAAGACTGTTATTTACTGATTTTCCCGATTTATAGACTTTAAATCGATGTCCGTCAAAACGGTTGAGTCCATCTTCTGTAGCAATCCACATATAATAGTCATTTTCACAGATGGAAGTGATTTCAGAACTTGATAATCCATCTGCTAAATCATAATGCAATAGTTTCTGTGCTCCGGCAGTGGAAGCTAAAAAGAGTGTGAATATAAATAATAGCTTTCTCATAATTTTAATGTTTAGGACAATGCATCATATATTGTTCGAGTAAATCCTCCATTTCTTTTGCAGGTAAAGACTCTATTAAACGGATATGCTTTCCTGTTCTTGTAGCTCTCCATGTATTATTACCTTCAGAGTCTACAGATATAACTCCCCGTTCACTGATATAATAAGGTGTATAGCCTTTTATGGCTACCCAAACGGTTGCCTGATCCCAACTCCATCTACCTTGTGGCTCTCCCTGCGACATGCTTAGTAAAAACACATCTTTTATAGGGTGATTTTCTACAGGCATCCGGCTAACTCGGCGACCAGTTATTATGTTGTAGCCAATCTCGAATCCACAGAAGATAATGTCTGTAGGCCAATGGCTCACAACGAAAGAAGAGGAGGAAGCGTCACAATATACATTATATTCTCGTCCTTCGGGGAATACTCCTGCCATGGAAACCAACTGTTTAACCTTTCTGCGTACAAGTTCTACTCCTGTTTCCGGTGAAAATTCGTCTCCTTTTGATTGTAGCAGTTCTTTTAGGTTGGAGAAAGCTCCGATGGTGCAGATTGTGACACTATTATCTGGTTGCGTGCATAAAATAGATCGATATACCTTAACAGCATCGGGGGCATCTGATGATTTTGCTATTCGGTGGGTATATTTCTGAGGCAAAACTTCAGTCCATTTCTTGTTGTGCGGGCATTCCAATGTGACAGCACTTTCTCCTTTAGCAACGCCAAGAGGAATATCAGGTCGTTTGAAGTATGTATTAATGATCTCAATACAAGGAATTGTTAATTCGGACTTATTAGACGATATAGTAGCCAGTATATCTACATATCCACTGTCTGCTAATGCATGCATCACTGCCATGGCACCCACGTCATCGTAGTCAGGTCCCAAGTCCGTATCTAAAATCAATCGGACCTTATCAGCATTAGTTATATTTGAAAGGCTACATCCACAAAGGAGAAACAATAAGAAAGAGTATAAAATAAATCTTATTTTAGTCATAGCATACTGATTAAAATTCAATATTCAAAAGTAGGAAAAAATAAGCGATCCCCTTCTTTTTGAAGACGCTTAAAAATAAAAGAATCGTGCCGATTGATAACAAATTCCTGTTTTTGATAGTGGATACAGGAATTTGTTATTCTTTTGTGCTTTTCTGTTATCCTGTTTATAAAGAAACAGAGACTTTTACATCAGTAACTTTTTAATTTAAAATATTATGAATAAACAACATGTTTTGCAAAGACGAATCATTTTCGGATTGTTATTTCTTGGTGGAGTAACTCTCTCTTATGCATCAACAGAAAAAGATCTCGGTTCTTCAACATCAGCCATTACACAACAGGCTGTAACAGTAAAAGGTTCTGTGAAGGATGCTGCCGGTGAAGCGATAATTGGAGCCTCTGTAGTAGTAGAAGGTACTACGAATGGTCTGATTACAGATGTAGATGGACATTTCTCTATTCAGGCATCAGTAGGACAAAATCTTGTGATTTCTTATATCGGTTATGAGACGCAAGTCATGAAAATTGCCCGGGCAAACCAACAAATTAATATTGTATTAAAAGAAAGCTCGGAGTTGATCGATGAAGTTGTGGTTGTGGCCTATGGTACGCAGAAAAAAGCCAATCTGACGGGAGCAGTATCTTCTGTAAAAGTTAATGATATTAAAGATATACCGGTATCCAATACTTCCAGTTTACTGCAAGGACGAATGAGTGGTGTTACCGTGAGTTCTTTCTCTGCACAACCCGGTGCTGAAGGAGATGTGGAAATCCGTATCCGCGGTATAAACACTTTTGGTGACAGTAATCCTATGGTGTTGATTGATGGTGTGGAAGGAAGTTTGAATAGTGTATCTCCGAATGATATTGAAAATATTTCGGTTTTGAAAGATGCAGCTTCAGCTTCTATATATGGTGTACGTGCAGCCAACGGTGTAGTCTTGGTGACAACGAAACGTGGACATACGGACAAAAAAACTTTGTCTTATAGTGGATCTTACGGTGTTCAGAAAGCTACGGTTCTACCCACCTATATTAATTCATGGGATTGGGCAACTCTTTATAATGAGCAGAATGAAGCTATGGGAGATGTAACTACGAATTTTACTCCCGAAATGATTCAGCAAATGAAAGATGGATCTAACCCTGATTTATTTGCTAATACTCGTTGGTCGGATAAAATATTTCGTTCTGCTCCTATACAGACACATCATTTGTCTATGTCGGGTGGAAATGCAACTTCTCATTATATGGGGTCGGTAGGATATATGGGACAGGATGGTATCATGGAAGGTACAAGTACTGACCGTTTTAATTTTCGTTTGAATGCTGACAGCAAATTCATTGATATAATCACTTTAGGACTGAATGTTTCTGGTAACCACGAAGAAGTAGAGGAGCCGACCATTGGTACTTACTATGTATTCGAACAGATGAAATGGCATTCCCGTCCTTCGGTGCCTTATAAATATAGTAATGGTGATTGGGGATTTGTAGATGGTAACGACAAAATGCAGGCTATTAAGAATCCGGCATATGCCACTACAATTACTTCAAAGAAAAAGTACAGTCGCTTTGATGGTAAGGCTTTCTTAGAAATTGAGCCAATTAAGAACCTATCTATAAAAACGAGTTTTGCTTATCAATATAACCAATGGAACAGTATTGCTGCTGAACCTGCTTATATCCCATTGGACTCGTATGGTAATCCTGTAGGAGGAAGTGGTAAAAATTATCTAACAGATGCTTATTATTCTGAAACTCAGTGGATCAATGAAAATCTTATAACTTATCATTTTGATGTGAGTGGACATGCATTCAACTTCTTATTGGGGCAATCCAATCAATATAATAATTTCCGTTCTACTACAGCAACAGGCGAGGATCTTCCAAGTGATAATATTTCTGTATTGAATGGTGCTTTAAGCACTTCTGCCAAAGGAGATGCTGCTGAAGCTGCCTTAAGATCTTTTTTTGGTCGTGTGAATTACAATTACAAAGATCGTTATCTGTTAGAGTTTAATCTTCGTCGTGATGAGTCTTCTAGAATCCCAAAGAAGAATCGTGTTGGTTATTTCCCTTCTGTGTCTGTGGGCTGGAATATTGCTCAAGAAGCCTTTATGGAAAAATATAGCTTTATTAGTCAATTGAAATTGAGAGCTAGTTGGGGAGAATTGGGTAATCAGGAAATTGGTTACTATCCATTTGCACAATATATTGGTTTAGGTAATAATTATGTATGGGGAGATAGTAAAACTCAAGGTGTAGCTATTTCCTCATTAGCGAACCCTGATATAAAATGGGAAACAACTGCTACTACGGATGTAGGTATAGATGCTGCTTTTCTGAATAATAAAATTACCCTTACTGCCGATTATTTTTATAAAAAAACCTCTGATATCTTGTTGCAATTGCCTATTCCTGGAATTGTAGGTATTTCTACGGAACCTTATGTTAATGCTGCATCAGTAAAAAATGAGGGCTGGGAGTTTGCTTTAGGTTATAATGATCAATGGGGAGATTGGACATTTGGTGCAAATGTTAATTTCAGTAAAGTGAAAAATGAGATTCTTGACTTACATGGTAAAGATTCTTGGATTACAGATTGGTCTATTAATTTGGAAGGACATCCTATCAATTCTTATTATGGCTATGTAGCTGATGGATTGTATCGTACACAAGAAGATGTGGATGAAGCCAATGAAAAGAATTCTGTTGGTGGCGGTGCCCTGAAGCTGGGTGATATTCGTTACAAGGATATTAGTGGCCCAGAAGGCAAACCGGATGGAGTGGTGGATACTAATGATCGTACAGTAATCGGTAATCCATTTCCTGATTTTACTTATGGTTTTGGTTTAAATGCTGCTTATAAAGGATTTGATTTTTCTGCTTTTTTTCAGGGAGTGGCTGGTGTAGATCGTGTCGTAATGGATTATCCTACTATTTCGGGTAATGTTACAACAGTATTTTTAGATCGTTACTCTGAGAGTGCTAATCCTAACGGAAATTTCCCACGTTTAGGTAATGGTGATTATAATAGTCAACCTTCTTCATTTTGGTTGAAAGATGCTTCTTACCTACGTTTAAAAAACATTGAATTGGGCTATTCTTTCAAGCAAGAATGGATTCGTAAAGCAAAACTGGAACGTCTGAGAATATATGTTTCTGCACAGAATATTCTGACTATTACTGGTATTGATGATTATGATCCAGAAAAGTATGGTACTGATACTCGTGGTCACGCTTATCCTAATGCCAAGACGTTCTCTGTAGGATTAAACATCACATTATAATTTAAAATAAAAGAATCATGAAAAAAATATATTATTCAGTTATTTTCTCATTGGCTTTCTCTCTTTTTTCTTGTTCAGACTTCTTGGACCGTGAATCTTTGTCAGAGTTGTCCAATGGTAATTTTTGGAATACAGAAGCTGATGCAACTAAGGCATTAGTCGGTTGTTATGATGCTTTGCAGAGTGAAGGCAGTTTGGGATTCTGTTGGCCGGGGGACAAGACTTGTAGTTTGCGCGAACTGGAATTTGCTACGGATAATGGTTATTTTGCTTGGATTCCGTGGGTTGGACCCGATGTTATTACTAATAACACCATGAGTCCTACGTCTGCTGTTACCAAAGCAGTATGGAATGCTTCTTACACAGGTATTGCGCGATGCAATAATGTTATTGAGAAAGTACCACAAATGTTGGAAGCTGGTAAAATAAGTGAGGAGGCTGGTACAAGGATTGTTTGTGAAGCCAAATTCATTAGAGCCTTGTTTTACAATCATCTGACTAGCTTATATCGCGATGTTCCCAAAGTTTTTAATGTGTTGACTACTGAAACAAGCCAAGTGCCTAAGTCGCCGAAATCAGAAATTATAGCTGATATAGTCAAAGATCTGAAAGATATTACTGCCGAGGGGATGTTACCTGTTACTGCTGATAGAGGACGCGCTACTAGAGGTGCTGCACTAGGTCTATTGACTCGTGTATACTTGTATAACGAAATGTATAAGGAGGCTGCAGATGCTGCTGCGCAGGTCATGAGTTTAGGCTATATAATAGATCCCAATTACAGTACGTTGTTTACAGAAGCTGGTGGTGCCAGCAAAGAAATAGTATTTGCCATTCGCTTTAAAAATACTGATCAACAAAATGGTGAAGGTGGTTTTTTAGCTTATAATTATGGTTATCCGATGGAGTGGCAGTTGCCTTATCCGAATTTGGCAAACGATTTTTATTGCAAAGATGGCAAACCCATTACTTCTTCGGAAATCTATGATCCGAATGATGATTCAACTCGCGATCCACGTTTGACATATACACTGATGACGAAGAATGGTGATACGTATGATGGTAAAGTTAGTGATGCATGGTGGTCCTGGAACAGTCCATTCCAATTGTTCATGCGTAAATATCAAAATCAACCTACTACATGGACTGCTGATAATCAGGATATGTATGTCATTCGCTATGCTGATGTGCTATTGATGCGCGCAGAAGCTTTGGCTAAGCAAAATACGGGTAAAGACGAAATAATGTCACTGGTGAACCAGGTGCGTCAGCGTGCCGATGTGATGATGCCGAAGGTGGAAGATGCTGAAGGTTCCAATCTCTCTTATGACCAATTGCTCGATGTGGTGAAACATGAAAGAAGGGTGGAGTTGGCTTTAGAAGGTACCCGCTATTTTGACCTTATGCGTTGGAAAGAAATGGATAAAGCATACGAAAGATGTCGGGCAGACGGTGGAGCAGGTTCTCATGTCTTCGATTCATCAAAGGGATATGTATGGCCTATTCCTCAATCAGAGCTAGATAATAATAGGGCTTTGGTTCAGGCACCAGAATGGGGTGGTAAATAATTGAAATAAATTCCAGAAAGAGGCTGGTCGGATGAAAATCTTGTCTGAAGGCCAGCCTTTGCTCTGCTAAATGTAATGATATGAGAAGTATATACAGCCTATTGCTTTTGTTAATAACGTTGGAATTGAGTAGTTGCAGTGAAAAGAAGCCCACCCCTCGAGAACAATCTTTCGATGAAGGGTGGTTGTTTCATCGTGGAGATATTATTGAAGGTGAGAGATCAGATTTAGACGATTCACAATGGCGTCTGGTGAATCTTCCCCACGATTGGAGTATTGAAAATATTCCCGGAACAAACTCTCCTTTTACTGCTGATGCTATCACTGAGGTTTCGGGAGGTTTTACTGTCGGTGGAACTGGCTGGTATAGGAAGCATTTCTATGTGGATACAGCTGAGAAAGGGAAATGTATAGTTGTTGCTTTCGATGGAATTTATATGAATGCAGATATTTGGGTGAATGATCGCCATGTAGCCAATCATGTTTATGGATATACTGCATTTGAGCTGGATATAACAGATTATGTGCGATTTGGAGAAAAAAACCTGATAGCTGTTCGCGTAAAGAATGAAGGTCTGAACTGCCGTTGGTATACAGGTTCGGGAATCTATAGGCATACTTCTTTGAAAATAACCAATCCGCTTCATTTTGAGACTTGGGGGACGTTTATCACCACACCTGTTGCCACAACCAATAAAGCAGAGGTACATGTACAGAGCGTTCTAGCAAATACAGAGAAAGTAACTGGAAAAGTGATTTTGGAAACACAGATTGTAGATAAGGAGAACCGTACTGTAGCTTGGAAGGAGCAACTGGTAACATTGGATAATCAAGAAAAAACAGAAATTAACCATATATTAGAAGTGACTTCTCCGCAATTATGGTCTACAGACAATCCTTACTTATATAAAGTTGTAAACCGTCTTCTGAAAGACAATAAGATAATAGATGAGGAATGTATTTCAATAGGTATACGAAATATTGCATTTAGTGCAGAGAATGGTTTCCATCTGAATGGTAAATCCATGAAATTAAAAGGTGGATGTATTCATCATGACAATGGCCCTTTGGGTGCAAAGGCTTTTGATCGGGCAGAGGAAAGGAAAATTGAATTATTGAAGGCGGCTGGTTTCAATGCGCTACGCTTGTCCCATAATCCTCCTTCAACTGCTTTGCTTAATGCCTGCGACCGTTTAGGTATGTTGGTGATAGATGAGGCTTTTGATATGTGGCGACAAGGTCATTACAAGGATGATTATGGACAGTATTTTGATAAGTTATGGAAAGAAGATCTGTATAGCATGGTTGCACGTGATAGAAATCACCCTTGTGTCATTATGTGGAGTATTGGTAATGAAATCAAAAACAAAGAAACTACTGAAGTAGTAGAGGTATGCAGGGAATTGACAGGTTTTGTGAAGGCACTTGATACAACTCGTCCTGTTACGGCGGGAGTCAACTCTATTGTTGATGCAACGGATGATTTTCTGCTCCCCTTGGATGTTTGTGGTTATAATTACTGTTTAAATCGTTATGAATTGGATGCCAAACGTCACCCGGACCGAATTATCTATGCCTCGGAATCCTACGCATCCCAGGCTTATGATTATTGGAAAGGGGTAGAAAATCATTCATGGGTGATCGGTGATTTTATCTGGACTGCTTTTGATTATATTGGTGAGGCAAGTATCGGCTGGTGTGGGTATCCGCTTGATAAACGTATTTTCCCTTGGAATCATGCTAATTGCGGCGATTTGAATCTTTCGGGCGAACGTCGTCCCCAATCCTATTTGCGCGAAACGTTATGGAGTGAGGCACCGGTATCCCATATTGTTGTGACGCCTCCTGTTCCCTCTTTCCCTTTGAATCCGGATAAGGCGGAGTGGAGTGTATGGGATTTTCCGGACGTTGTGGATCATTGGAATTTTCCGGGATATGAAGGAAAAAAGATGACAGTATCTGTATACTCCAATTGTGAACAGATTGAATTGTTCTTGAATGGAGAATCTTTAGGCAAACAAGAAAATACTGTCGATAAGAAAAATACGCTTGTTTGGGAAGTACCTTATGTTCATGGAATATTGAAAGCCGTGAGTTATAATAAAGGCAATGAGGTGGGCACTGCAGCATTGGAAAGTGCCGGTAAGGTTGAAAAAATCAGATTATCTGCAGACAGAACGGAAATCGTAGCTGATGGTAATGATCTAAGCTATATTACATTAGAATTGGTAGATAGTAAAGGCATTAGGAATCAGTTGGCTGAAGAATTGGTGGAATTTTTTATAGAAGGGGATGCTACGATTGAGGGAGTAGGTAATGCCAATCCTATGAGTGTAGAAGGTTTCGTTGCTAGTAGTCGGAAGACGTGGCGTGGAAGCAACCTGTTGGTGGTGCGTTCTGGTAAAACGTCTGGTAAAGTTATTGTAACAGCAAAAGTACAAGGACTTCCAGTGGCTAATATTATTATAAATCAGAGGAGTAAATAAAGACATCTACAATAGAAAAGTGGATATTGGCGGATAATGAAGAGTATCCCTAGATTCTATCAAAATCGGATAAAATTTACCTTTTATCTATCTTCTCTTTGTTATATATAAGGAGTAGGTCTAACGAAAATAGGAGATAATATGAAGTTGAAAGCATTAGTAAAACGATATGTATTTGTCATTGTAAACTCGTTGATTGTTACAGCATGCAGTCAGAGTATGGATTGTTCCGTACGAAAGATTAAGTTTGATCAGGGCTGGAAATTCCATCTCGGTCAAATAAAAGATGCAGCAAAAGAGTCTTGTGATGATTCGGAATGGCGAGTGTTAAATCTACCACATGACTGGAGCGCAGAACCTCTTCCCGATTCAGAAGGTTTATCAGTAGGACCCTTTTCTAAGGAAAGTATTGGAGGTTTTGCTACCGGACAAACCGTAGGTGGTGAAGGGTGGTATAGAAAATCATTTATTATTGACCGTAAAGATGCTCACAAGCTTCATTCCCTTTATTTTGAGGGAGTTTATGCGCAGTCCGAAGTGTGGGTGAATGGACAGAAAGTGAAATTCAATGCGTATGGATATTCATCCTTTAAATGTGATATCACTTCGTATTGCCATCCGGCAGGTGAAGTGAACACTATTGCTGTAAAGGTAACGAATGAGGGGAAAAATTCTCGTTGGTATGCCGGTTCAGGCATTTACCGGCATGTATGGTTAATTAAGACCGATCCTGTTCATTTGGATGAATGGGGAGTTGCTGTGCGTACTGTGAAAGTAACAGATGATGAGGCAATATTGGCAATAGAGGTAGATGTGCTGAATGAGAAAACTGAAAGTGCGGAAGCAAATATGGTGATTACTATTATTTCTCCTGATGGTGAGGAAGTAGGTGTGGAAGAGCAATCTGTGAATGTTGATGCAGCTGGTAAACAGACGATTGCTTTTTCTTTGCCGGTGAAACAGGCAAAGTTATGGTCGGTTGATACTCCGCATTTGTATAAAGCGAAGATTTTGCTTAGTTCCGGGCATGAGGTGTTGGATCAAATATCTATTCCTTTTGGTATCCGTACCATTTCTTTCAGTGCGAAAGAAGGATTTAAGTTGAATGATTTGTCTCTGAAACTGAAAGGTGGCTGTGTACATCATGATAATGGTTTGTTGGGAGCTGCTTCGTTGGATAGGGCGGAGATGCGTAAAATAGAATTGTTGAAGGCAAATGGATATAATGCAGTCAGATGTGCTCACAATCCTCCGGCAGAAGCTTTTCTCAGAGCTTGTGATGAGCAGGGTATGTTGGTAATTGATGAGGCTTTTGATCATTGGCAAAAAGAAAAGAATCCTCAGGACTATCATCGTTTCTTTGATGAATGGAACGAAAAAGATATTTCGGCAATGGTGTTAAGAGATCGGAATCATCCGTCTGTCATCATGTGGAGTATCGGAAATGAAATTCAGGAACGTTCGGATGATGCCGGTGTGGAGATTGCTGAAAGATTGAGGAATATAGTGAAGAAGTTGGATCCTTCGCGTCCGGTAACTGCTGCTATCAACGATTATTGGGATAATCCGCAACTGAAGTGGAAGGAAGATGCTGTAAAAGCCATGCAGCATCTGGATGTGGCAGGATACAACTATATGTGGTACGAATATGAGAATGATCATCAGCAAGATCCTTCACGTATTATATATGGTAGTGAGACTGTAGCTCAGGAAGCTGCTGTAAACTGGAATCTGGTGGAAAAGCATCCATATATCATTGGTGATTTTGTATGGACTGCCCTTGATTATTTAGGTGAATCGGGAATAGGTCATACACTGGAACTGAGTAAAGGCGAGAAAAATCCTCAGTTTATGGGGTGGCCCTGGTATAACGCATGGTGTGGAGATATTGATATCTGTGGAGAAAAGAAGCCACAATCTTATTACCGCGATATTGTTTGGAAGGAAAGGGAAATAACAATGGCGGTACAACCTTTGCCGGCTGCCGGGAAAACAGAAGATGTGAGCTATTGGGGGTGGAAGAACGAATCTCTTAGTTGGAATTGGAAAGGGCTGGAAGGCAAACCTGTAAAAGTGAATGTTTATAGTCGTGCGCCTAAGGTAAGACTCTATCTTAATAATGAATTGCTGGGTGAGCAAGAAGTTTCAAAGAAAGATTATACGGCTACGTTTATAGTCAACTATCAGCCGGGTGAATTGAAAGCAGTGGCTATCTATGACAACAGCGAATCTTCATGTGCTATTTTAAGAACCACAGGTGCTCCGGTACAGATACGTTTAATCGCTGATCGCAAAGTGATTAAAGCGGATAGGGATGATCTGGCTTATGTCACTGTTGAATTGATTGATAAAGAGGGTAAGGTAGTACCTGATGCTGATATGAAAGTGACTTTGAGTGCTGTGGGAAATGGTATTATCAGGGGATCTGGGAATGCATGTCCTACAGATATGGAAAGTTTCCGTTCCTTATCACCTAAAACTTTTAAAGGTAAAGCAATGGCTATATTGCAACCGGATGGAAATGCAGGTGAGATAATCTTGAATGTTTCAGCAGAGGGGATGAAAGGGGCATCGGTTACAATTAAGACGGTGGATCGGATGTCGGCTAAGCAACAGGGAAAAGATATCGTAACTCCCGGCAGTATTTGGAAAGATACGGATGGAAATCCGATAAATGCACATGGGGGAGGTATTCTCTACCATGAAGGTACTTATTATTGGTATGGTGAATTTAAAGGTGATTCTACCTATCGCCTGGACTGGGTTAAAACCTGGGAGTGCTGGCGGGCTGAAGCTGGGGGGGTGGCTTGCTATTCATCCAAGAATCTGACAGACTGGAAATTTGAGGGTAAGGTTCTGCCTACGGTAGATGATGATCCGACTTCTGATCTTCACCCTTCGCAAGTGATAGAGCGCCCGAAGGTCATCTATAATGAGAAAACCGGTAAGTTTGTAATGTGGATGCATATTGAAAGTCCTGATTATGAAAAGGCACATGCTGGGGTAGCAATCAGTGACTCACCGACAGGAACCTTCACTTATTTGGGGTCTTTTAAACCGAATGGAGCAGATAGTCGTGATCAGACTATCTTCAAGGATGATGATGGAAAGGCTTATCATATTTGCTCCTCAGAATGGAACAGTACTTTGTATATCAGTTTGCTGACTGATGATTATACAAAACCTTCAGGAACTTATGTCCGGAGATTTATTGGACAATCTCGGGAAGCTCCTGCAGTCTTTAAACGAAACGGTCATTATTATATGCTCTCATCCGGTTGCACCGGTTGGGACCCGAATAAAGCCAAATGGGCCGTATCTGATTCAATGTTGGGAGTTTGGGAACTGAAAGATAACCCCTGTTTGGGGCGTGATGCCGATAAGACATTTTATGCCCAAAGTACTTATGTACTTCCCATTGAAGGGATGCAGGATCAATTTATTGCTATGTTTGACAGGTGGAATAAAACGGATTTAATAAATTCACGATATGTTTGGTTACCGGTTGAGTTCGATGGAGACAGACCACTTATTCGCTGGGCGGATCAGTGGAGTACTCAGACAATGGAAGCGGTTTATTAACCTAATGATAGAATACAAATGAAAAAAATATCCTTTTTATTTATCGGTTTTTGCTTGTTTACGAATTTATCAGCACAGAAAGTTTATAGACTGGATGCTTCGAACGTCATGGAGACACCTTTGTACGGTCATCTGAAAATGGGAAATCCGGGGCCTAAGGAGAGAGCAATAGAAGTTAATAGCCTATATATGACCGTGGGCGGGAAGCCAATTCTACCCGTTATGGGAGAATTGCATTTTTCACGTATCCGTAAGGATTTGTGGGAAGATCGTATCTTGAAAATGAAAGCTTGCGGTATCAATATTATCTCGACTTATTTGTTTTGGAATCATCACGAAGAGATAGAAGGTCAGTTTGAATGGGAGAATGAGAAGGATTTGCGCAGCTTTATTAAGTTATGCCAGAAACATGGGCTGTTTGTAGTTCCGAGACTGGGTCCCTGGTCGCATGGAGAAGCTCGTAATGGTGGGACACCTGATTGGATTTTACAGAAAAAATATCTGAAAGACCGCTCAAATGATGTGGTTTATCAGAATTATGTCAAACGCTATTTTGCTCAAATAGCTAACCGGTTGAAAGGGCTTTACTATAAAGATGGTGGGAATATCATAGGCATCCAGTTGGAAAATGAATATTGGTATGGCAAGGAGGGTGAACCACATATCCAATGGTTGAAAGATACGGCTTTGGAAAATGGTATTGATGTTCCGATGTATACGGTTACTGGATGGGGAGACGGTTCTGTTCCTCCTTTTGAAGTGATCCCTTTATGGGGAGGATATGCAGATGCTCCATGGGTGGAACATGTGGGAAAAGAATACCAGCCGGGAAACTTCTTGTTTGACTCGTTTCGTGATAATGAGAATATAGGTAATGATCAAATAAAGCGGCAAGATGTGTATATGACATATGAAAAATACCCCTTCTTTACTTGTGAAATGGGAGTGGGTGTGCAAAATACCTATCACAGGCGACTCAGCATCGATCCTTTAGACGGGTTGGGCATGATGATAGCCAAACTTGGTTCAGGGTCTAATCTGCTGGGATATTATATTTTTGCCGGTGCCACTCAGTTTACGGGTAAACTATGGTCTACTGAGGAAGAACAATTGAAAACAGGGTATTGGAGTCGGTTACCAGTGAAGTCTTATGATTTTCAGGCTGCTATTCGTGAATCAGGAGAAATAGCAGAATCTTATAAGAAGGTGAAAAAACTGCATTACTTTGTCAATGAGTTTGAGAAAGACCTAGCTCCCATGATGCCTGTTATCCCGAAATGGGAAGAAGATGGGTTACAGGTGTCTGTACGCTCTAATAATGAAACTGGCTATATGTTTGGAATCAATTATTCCCGTTACCATCCGAAGAAGGCACAGAAGAGTGTGAAGTTTGAGGTGAAACTGAAAGATAAAATGCTTCGTTTTCCTCAGAAAAGTGTTGAAATGCAGGATAGTACGGTCTTTATCTGGCCCTTGAATGTGGAACTTGATGCTATGCGCTTGAATTATGCTACGGCACAATTAATGGGAAGCGTTGATAATTGTTATCTGTTTTTCCAGAACAGGCAAATTCCCGTGGAGCTATCTTTTGATAAATCGACTGTGAAAGGAGTGAAGGCAAGTCGGGCTAAGATACAGGAGGAAAGTGATAGTTGGATTGTTAACGGACTGAATCCGGGAAAAGATTGTGTACTTAAGGTACAATTGCAGAATGGAGAAGAAAAGTATGTTGTTATTCTGACAGAAAAAGAGGCTGATAACTGCTGGTTATTGGAACAAGATGGAAAGAAGGTATGCTATATTTCTGATGCGGATTTATACAGTTCATTTGGAGATGTTTATATTTTCTCTACTGATAAGAAGGCTGCTTATTATAAGTTGAAGACGGGTATGAATCCGCGATTTGAACAGAAAGCGGTTATTTTCAATCAGCCGCAAATGGATATTCGTATTCAGCCTAAGGGCATCCTGGAAGAGGCAAAATGGTTGGAAACAGCAAACTTTCATGGGATTGAACCTTATCAGCAGCGTTATCGCCGTTTCTTCTTTAAGGAATTCAACCTAGATAATCCTTCGACGATCAAGAAAGTCACTTTGTTTATGTATCCGGAGTCGAAATGTATACTCAATCTGAATGATACTTGGGTAAATCAGGAAATAAAACCAAACCAGTTAAATGAAATAGACCTTACAGGATATGCCAGGAAAGGTGTCAATCTATTGTTTGCAAGTTTCCCATTTGTTGAGGGGAAGAAGCTATTTGCTGCACGTGTTATTGTGGAATACTATAATTATGACAGGATTGAATTTAGTACCGACTCTTCCTGGCTGTCGACGGACTATTACTCCAATCCTTCACTTACACGGGAATTTCCACAACCGATGATGCCGATGGTGGTGGATAAACCGGGATATGCCGACGGTATTGCTCATAATACATTCAAAGAGTGGAGGCTACAAGTGCCGACAGATGCATTGGAGAATTTGAATAACATCTATATGCGTATCAACTATTCCGGTGATAAGGCGGAAATTTATAACGGATATATGCTTTCGGATGATGATTATAACAGTCATGCCACCTGGACGGTAGGTTTAAACCGGCAGGAACATTCTGTAGAGGGGAAAGAGTTGACGCTTGTGATTTATAAACTGGATAAAGACGAGAAAATCTTTTTTGACTTACCGGCAAACGGGACTGATGAGCAAGCTGATGTGAAAAAGGTTGAATTTGATTTTGAATGTTTACAAAAGATAGACTGATAAAATGAAACGACTCAATATTATCTTGTTTCTCCTGGCTTTGGCTGTTTTAACAGTTGAGGCAAAGGATTTGAAGGTTGCCGATATTTTCGGCGATAATATGGTGCTACAGCAAAAGACGGTCACACCGATATGGGGATGGGCAGATGCCGGGACGACAGTCACAGTGACTTCATCATGGAACGACAAGAGTTATTCCACCAAAGCAGGGAGAGATGGTACGTGGAGAATTATGCTTCATACACCGGAAGCAGGAGGTCCCTATGTATTAACCATAACGGGAGACAATACTCTAATTTTCAGTGATATATATGTGGGGGAAGTTTGGCTAGCAAGTGGGCAATCAAATATGGCTATGCAGCTGAAAGAATGTTATGAATCTACCAAAGCTATTCTGACTTCTCAAAAAAGCAATATTCGTTTTATAAATGTGCCTCCACTTGGCAGTTATAAACCACTTACGGATATAAAAGCAGATTGGGTGGTGGCTGCTCCGGAAAATGTAGGAGATTGTAGTGCGGTTGCATGGTATTTTGCTCATTTTATTCAGGAGAATCTTGGGGTTCCGGTTGGTATTATTAATGCAAGCTTTGGTGGTTCCGTTGTTGAAACCTGGATGAGTCGTGAAACTTGTCAGACACTGGGTGATATTTCAGTTCCGGAAGTGAGTGATGGTACTACAGGGTGGGAGGCCAATATACCTACTACCATGTATAATGGAATGTTGAACCCCATTGTCGGTTATGGCATACAGGGTTGTATCTGGTATCAGGGAGAATCAAATGTATATAATGTTTCTCAGTATTCGAATCGACTGGTTGTTATGGTAGCTGAATGGAGACGGAAGTGGGGAAGAAATTTTCCGTTCTATTTCACGCAAATAGCTCCTTTTGATTATACTACATGGAATGTTCCAAGTGAGGTCGGTGAGCATGTAGGTGCTTATCTGCGTGATGAACAGAGAAGAAGTATGGATCGAATTGAGAATAGTGGTATGGCGGTCATTTTGGATGTGGGAGAAGTAGAACAAATTCATCCGGTACGCAAAGAGAAAGTTGGTGAACGTTTAGGATTGATGGCATTAGCTGAAGTGTATGGTACGAAGGGATTTGAATATAAGAGTCCGACTTTTGAAAGGATGGAAGTCGATGGGGATAAAGCTGTGATTTTTTTTAAAGATTTATATTATGGACTAACGAGTTATGGAAAGCCCCTGCATTTATTTGAAATAGCAGATGAGAGTAAAGTTTTTCATCCGGCTGAAGCGTATGTAGATGAAGAAAGAGATGTTGTAATAGTGTCTTCTAAATATGTGAGGAATCCGAAAGCAGTTAGATATGCCTTTAAAAATTATGTAGAACCGGAACTATTCAGTCTTAGCGGGCTTCCGGTATCTTCTTTCCGGACAGACAATTGGTAATAATAAACTTTAAAATAATATGTACATGAAAAATATAAAGACAATACTTTGTGGAGGTTTGGTTGCAATGTTAGTTTCTTGCTCTTCGCAGATGACAACGACTAATTATTATTTTGATTCTGTAAATGGTGACGATGCTAATAATGGAACCTCTGTAGGGACTCCTTTTAAGTCTTTGGCAAAGCTTCAGTCTTTAACTCTAAAAGGTGGAGACAGTATTTTGTTGAAATCCGGTGCTGTATTTACGGAGAAACTTTTGCTTTCCTGTTGTGGAGAGGAGAATAATCCTGTCGTACTGGGCAAATATGGAGGATTGGAAAAACCGCATATAAAAGGAAATGGAGTTGATACAGCTGCTGTTCATATATTGAACTCAGAGAATCTGGTGATACGCGATCTTGAAATTTCTAATAAAGGTGATGTTCCGAAAGCTGGTTTATTGGGCTTGTGGGTAGAGTTGGATAAGTTTGGAGAATCACATAATATGGTCATTGATGACTTGTACGTGCACGATGTATATGGAAGTACGGTGATAGAGAAAGGTGGCGGCATAGGAATTTGCATTCAGAATGGCCGGGATAATGACAGTATTCTGAATCGATTTATTGGAATGACTATTGAAAATTGCTATCTGAAAGATTGCCAAAGGGATGGAATTAAGTTTAGGGGTTATTGGAGCAGGAAGCAGTGGAATCCTAATTTGGGAGTAGTCGTCAGGAAGAATGTATTGGATGGAGTGCCGGGTGACGGTATTGTTCTGGCTGGTTGCGATGGTGGATTGATAGAATATAACGTGATGAAGAATTGTCCGAAAACTCTACCTGAATCAGAAGCTTGTGATGGAATATGGCCTTGGTGTAGCGACAATACATTGGTACAGTTTAATATAGTAAGTGATCATAGATCTATTATAGACGGGTATGCTTATGATTCGGACTGGGGATGTCGGAATTCTATATTCCAGTATAATCTGAGCTATAATAATGATGGCGGCTTCATGTTGGTAATTGGTACGAATGGTTGGCCGGAAGACTGGTGTGTGAATGGGAATATTGAAACCAAGGTACGTTACAATGTCAGTATAAATGATGGACTACGCAATTATCTGACTAATGCTAGCCATAAAGATGCCTACTTCAGCCCTGTAATGCATTTCACTGGATATACTCAGAATACATTGGTAGAGAATAATTTGTTTTACCTGTTTCCAAAACCGGAGCCACAGATAGACCGTACGCTTTTCCATTTCACTAAGCATGATTCATCTTATGGGAAAGGAGATGTCTTTAAGAATAATTATATTTATGCTCCAGAGGTGATTGTAGCTGTAAAAGAGGAAAAGGCAGTGGGTAACCAATATTTCGGAAATGTATATATTGGTAGTTTGAAAACCCCTGCCACTGGTTTTACAAAGCAGGAAGGAACTTTCAATAAATCACTTTGGTATAACACAGAAGATAAGAATTGGGATATTCTTCTTGATTTTTTGAAGGATAAAACTGTACCTGTTAATGGTAAAGAACTGAAAGTACTTGATATAATCGGAGCTAATTGAAATAGAATCTTAAATCATTAAAATACTTTAGATATGAGTTTATTCAAATTATGCGTAGCAAATCTAGTGACATTATTCTGGGTAGTAGTTCCTGCTGTCATGGGTGCCAATATTATACCTCAGCCTTCTTATGTACAAGAGAAGCAAGGTACATTCGATTTAGCTCATAACAACAATATTCTATATGCCGGTAAACATCCGGAAGTAAATCAGATAATTGATAACTTTATGGAGCAAGTGTTGGGAGACTATGGTTTGAGGTTGCAAGCAAACAAGTCTAAAAAGGCCGGCATATTACTGCAAGATAAAAAATCCTTGAATGAAGAAGCATATGAACTTTCTGTTGTTGCAAATAAAGTGGTAATTAAGGCATCTGCACCTGCCGGTTTTTTTTATGCTCTCCGCACTGTTAATCAGTTGATTCTGGCAGATAAAAATCATACTTTACTTCCTTGCATCCTTGTGAAAGATGCACCTCGTTTTTCTTACCGGGGATTCTTGATCGATGCGGGGCGCTATTATTTACCTTTGAAAGATGTGAAAAAAGCTATTGACCTAGCAGCTAATTATAAGTTGAATCGTTTTCACTGGCATCTGACCGATGATCAGGGATGGCGGTTGGAGATAAAAAAATATCCGCGTCTTACCGAAAAAGGCTCTGTACGTTCTAATTCGGCTATTGGCACCTGGGATCAATATTATCCTCGTCATTATGATGGAAAAGAACATTCAGGATACTATACGCAAGATGAAATTCGTGATATTGTGAGATATGCAGCTGACAGGCAAATTACAATTGTTCCTGAGATTGAAATGCCGGGGCACGCCCTGGCGGCTTTGAGCGTTTATCCGGAATATGCATGTAGTTTTCATTCTTCACTTGATTTGATGGCAGGAGCTGGCATTTCTGATCAGGTGTATTGTCCCAAACCTCAGACATTCCGGTTTATAAAGGATATTCTTACAGAAATTGCAAGCTTGTTTCCCGGAGAATATATTCATATTGGCGGTGATGAATGCCCTAAAACATCCTGGAAGCAATGTGAGGATTGCCAGGCTTTGATAAGGAAAGAAAATCTGAAAGACGAGTTTGAACTTCATGCTTATTTTATTCAGCAGGTTGAGAAGATTGCGGAAGGTCTTGGACGAAAGCTGATTGGTTGGGATGAGGTTCTGGAAGGAGGACTTCCTCTGAAAGCTACGGTAATGTCGTGGAGAGGGGAAGCGGGAGGCATAAAGGCTGCTCAATTGGGTAATAATGTGATTATGACTCCTAATACTTATTGTTATCTGGATTATTATCAGGAGAATCCGGAATTTGCTCCTTTAGCTATCGGGGGATTTATATCATTGGAACAGGTATATGATTACGAACCTATTCCAGAGGCACTTACTGCGGAAGAAGCTAAACATATTATAGGGATTCAGGGAAATATATGGGGAGAATATGTTGCTACTATTGAGAAATTTGAATATATGGCATTTCCCCGCCTGCTTGCCATTGCAGAAGTGGCTTGGAGCCAGCCTGGAAATAAAAACCGGGAACTTTTTATTTCTCATCTGAAGAAAGAGTTTTCTTTTTTCCAGAAAAGGAATGTCAATACATGCCGTGAATATTTCAGACCTCGTATTCAGGGAGGTTGGGATAGTGAAAAAGGAATGTATGCGGTTACACTTGAGACTATATGTCCTGATGCTGATATTCGCTACACATTGGATGGTTCGGAACCTACGGTGGAATCGGATATCTATGAAGGCCCGGTTTATTTGACAGAGAATACTTGTGTGAAAGCTGTGGTGACAGATAAAGATAATCAAATATTAGAAGCTCCGACGGTGAAGAACTTTCTGGTGAATAAAGCAACGGGATGTACTTATACACTTTCCACCGATGCCTGGAGTTTGGATTGGTATCCGGTGAAGCCTACTCTGTTTACGGATGGTGTGCAAGGTTTTACTCCCTCAAATTACGAATGGGCAGCTATCGCTTCCGGTGTAGAAATTGTGATTGATCTGAAGAAGAATACAACAGTATCCGGAGTTCGCTTCGGCACTATGGTTGCTCCTATAAACAGTACGCTTCCGGCTAAGTCTATGATATGTTATCTTTCAAAAGATGGCAAGGAATTCCGGCAGATAGGAGAAAGTACCTTCTCATATCCTGTATACAAAGGAGAGAAAGAGATCTATCATAATTATGTGAAGACGGAAAAGAAAGACGGACGATACTTGAAGCTTGTGATAAACGGGCAAACTGAATTACCCGAAGATTACCCTTATCCGAATGCTTTGCCTTCGATTGCATTAGATGAAATAGAAGTTTTCTAATAAGAAGTGTGGTTATGAATAAATTGTTATTTTTTTCTATATTGCTATTGACCTGTGTAACGGGTTGGGCTAACGGCATACGAAATTTTTATGTGGATTCTTTTAGCGATAGTCAAGTTGCTGATGGTAGTATGGAATCCCCGTTTAAAAGTTTGGATGCTTTGAAAGGTGTTAAATTTCTGCCGGGTGATTGTATTCATCTGGCAGGGAATCAGATATTAACCGGAACTATTCATGTTAAGGGAGTAAAGGCAACATCTGAGAATCCGCTTACTATCACTTCATACGGGACGGGAGTTTCACATATTTATTCTGTCCATAGTTCTGCCATTGTAATAGATGCCTGTGAGAATATTCATGTAAAGAATGTAGTGGTGAAAGGTTCGGGGCGTAAAAAGGGCAATACGGGGACAGGCATAGAGGTGGTTAATTCGAGGTTGATAGAGGTTGATCGAGTGGAAGCTTCCGGGTATCAAATGAATGGCATTGGGGTAACTGGCGGAGGAGATGTACGTATAACTCATTCGTACGTACATGATAATGGTTATAACGGTATTGAAGTGACTGGTAAATGGGGAACAAAATCTGTGCATAATATTTATATAGGCCATTGTGTAGCCGAAAATAATGCTGGAAATCCTGCTATTTTGGACAATCATAGCGGAAGCGGGATATTGGTAGGCCATGCAACCAATGTAACAATAGAGTATTGTGAGGCTATGGGGAATGGTTGGGATATGCCGAGGTCCGGAAATGGACCGGTTGGAATTTGGGGATACGAATCAGATCGTTTAACTATTCAATATTGTTTTTCGCATGACAACAAGACTTCTCCGGAAGGATTAGACGGAGGCGGATTTGATTTTGACGGAGGAATAACGAATTCGTTAATGCAGTATAATCTTGCTATGAATAATGAGGGGGCTGGCTATGGCTTGTTTCAGTTTGGCGGCGCAACAGAATGGAACAATAATATCGTACGTTATAATGTGAGTATTAATGACGGGATTAAGAATTCTCATGCGGGTATTTATGTTTGGTGTGATCCGTATAATAAAGATGTTCCTTTATGTGAAACTAAGGTACACGATAATTTAATTATCAGTAATCAGGGGTATTCTATTTCTTTTAATACAGGATTTTCTTCAGGATTGGAATTTGCGAATAATACGTTTATTCTGACTAATGGAGGAATAGAACATTTGCACGGGGATGAAACGAAAGGAATGGCGATTTATAAAGGTAATCGATTTTGGTCTGAAACTGCCGGACAAAAAGGAGAACGACAGCCTCGGGTACCTCAGGATGCAACAGCAAACTATGAGGCAGTTGGATATAATCTTCCCGTAAGTGTAGATATATTTCGGCTGAAAGAAATTATAACTGATATGATACCCTTAACAAAATGAGGGCTATGAATAAAAAAAGTCTTTTCTGGTGGACATTGCTTGGTTGTATAAGTGGTTATTACTGCCAGGTAAATGCGCAGTCTGCATATCATATAAATCTGGATATACCGGATAAAATAATAGAAACCGGTCATCTGGATTTGGGTGGAGTGGCTCCTGATGGAGGTTCTATATCTGTAAATAGTTATTATATGGAATTAAATAAGTCTCCTTTCATTCCTATTATGGGAGAGATACATTATGCCCGTATTCCAAATGAACAGTGGGAAGAACAGATATTGAAGGTTAAGTCGGGAGGAGTGAATGTTATTTGCACTTATGTTTTCTGGAATATTCACGAGGAAACAGAAGGTGTTTTTGATTGGAACGGTGATAAGGATCTCCGGAAGTTTATCTCTTTTTGTCAGAAACATAATATGAAAACGCTTGTTCGTATAGGGCCTTTCTGTCACGGAGAAATCAGAAATGGGGGCATACCGGATTGGCTTTATGGGCGCCCGTTCCTGATTCGCACCAATGATCGGGAATATTTGAAATATGTAGATCGGCTTTATGCTGCCATTGCTTCTCAACTGAAGGGATTTTTCTATAAAGATGGTGGTTGCATCATTGGTATTCAATTGGAAAATGAGTTGCAACACTCTGCTGCTCCCTGGGCTATTCGCTACCCTGATCAGCCTATTGACTATACTGTTGCTGATTATGATGTGCAAAATACCAAATTTGGTGTATCGGTACAAGAACAGGATATCCAGAGTCCTGAAGCCGGTAATCAGCACATGAAAACGTTGAAAGAGATAGCACTGTCTTATGGGATGGAAGTTCCGTTGTATACAGCTACGGGGTGGGGAAATGCTGCGATCATTCCCCAAGAAGTTATTCCTGTAACGGCGGCTTATACTTATCCGACATGGGCGGATATAGGTATGTCTCCATTCTATTTATTCAGAGATATTCACGCTACTCCCGATTACTCTCCGGTACGATATGAAGGATGCCGCTATCCTTCTTTCTGTGCGGAAATGGGAGTCGGTATTCAGATGACTTATGGCAGAAGGCCGCGCATTCCGGCCGAAGCAGGTGAAGGACTGATGGTACGTTCGTTAGGAAGTGGCGCCAATGGCATAGGCTATTATATGTATCATGGCGGAATTACTCCTCAGGGAAAGAAGGGTTTCTTTAGTGATGAACCTTCAGGGGTGCCAAAGATGTCTTACGATTTTCAGGCTCCTATCGGAGAATTCGGACATACGCGCGCTTCTTATCATTCATTGCGCATTATTCATCATTTTGTGAATGATTTCGGTCATTTGCTGGCACCTATGGGAGTAGTGTTACCGGAAAACAGTGATACGATCACTCCTTCAAATACTCATACCCTTAGATATGCAGTGCGTAAAAAAGAAAATGCTGGATTTGTTTTTATTACGAATTTCCAGGATCATTGTAAACGTGAAGATCTGAGAGATGTCAGTCTTACTTTGAAATTGGCCGGTGAAACGGTTCGTTTTCCACAGGAGGGAACCGTAACGGTAGCCAAGAATGCCAATATAATTCTTCCTTTTAATATGGATTTAGATGGTATCTTATTGAAGTCGGCTACCCTGCAACCGTTGGCAAGAATTACTTCCGAAGGAAAGAAACATTATTTCTTTTTTGCACCCGAAGGAATGAAGCCGGAGTATATATTCGCAGAGAATACGGTGAAAGGAGGGACTAAAAAGTTGATTCCAGTACCTGGATTTAACAGCACGGTAAGACTAAAATCTATAACAGGGGAAGAGATTCTTATTACAACTTTAACTCGGGAACAAGCCTTAGCAGCCTGTAAAGTGACGGTGGAAAAGGAGGAGAAATTACTGATAACTTCCGCAGATGTGCTGCAGGAAGATGCTAAAGTACGGATTCAATCTACGGATACCATATTGAAGGTTGTTGCTTTTCCTGCGGTTCGTTTTATAACTGAAACTTCTGCGAAGATCAGTAAAAAGAAGTATTGCAGTGAGATATCATTTATCAAGAAAGGAGTACACATTTTCCCCGAGGTTCACATGGCGAGTGAGAGGCGTTTTCTGGTTCATTTGCCGGAAGGTGCTTTCAGAGATGTGAGTGATCTTATTCTTTCTATTGATTATATCGGAGATACAGGTGCTGCATTTATTAATGGAGAGATGGTGGCGGATAATTTCTATCATGGCAACCCGTGGCGGATAGGATTGAAGCGATATGCCGAAGCTGTTCAGGGCGATGGCATCTATTTCTACTTGCAACAATTGTTTGCTAATGCTACTTACCTGCAAGATTTACCTGAAGGGCTCAGGTTGGATTTCTCAAAAGGAGGGCTATGTCGGCTGAATAAGATACAGGTTATTCCTGAATATTATGTAACTTTTACTATTGGAAGTTAAAAAAGAATAGAAAATGAAACAAATAGATTTTTACCTGAAGTTTGTAATTCTAATATTGGGCATCAGCACTTCTTCTATTGTCTGCTTAGCTCAAGAGGTATTTCCCGTGACATGCAAGGAATATAATGAAATAATTCTGACTCATGTGCTAACTCCTGTAGGACCTGTCCCGACTGCTATGGATGCTGATGGTGTTTATCCGTATGTTAGTTATAGTGAGACTTCCAATCGGCCGGTTCCTAAAACTTATCGAATGATTTCACTTGAAAATGAACTTATTAAAGTTGTAATTTGTCCGGACTTATGTGGTAAGGTGATGTCGATGATACATAAAGGGAGTGGTAAAGAAGTCTTGTATAATCCACATCTTGTACGCCACACACGTATTTTGCCACGTTTCTATTTTGTGGCGGGCGGTATAGAGGTCAGCTTCCCTATTTCACATACCCCTACTCAGAATGAGTCAGTTTGTTATAAGATAGATCGGACTACTGACCGGATTTATGTTACTTGTGGTGAGCGGGAGATGCATTACGGTATGCAATTTTCTGTTGAATATTCTTTGGGGACAGGAGAACACTTTCTGACACAACGTGTCAGAATGCATAATCCGGGTACGAATGCCTATCCCTGGATGTCGTGGACAAATGCTGCTATTCCTTGCATGCCTGATACTGAATATAATTTTCCGCAAGGAGAAGTATTGGTACATGCTTCTGCATTAGATACAATAAACTGGAAAAAACAGGGACCTAAAAAAGAAAAAGATATATCAGAAATGACCGGGTATTTCTGGAAGACGAAAGATGTAAACGCTTTTGGCGCTTATACTCCTTCATTGGGGTATGGCCTTTATCATATTGCGGACGAACAAAGTGCACCGGGAATAAAGTTATGGAGTTATGGAGTGAAGGAAGATAAAGAATGGTCATTGCTCAGTACAAATAATAGACAGACTTATGCAGAACTACAAGGGGGACCTATCAGCGACCAGTCTATAAAACTGGAATTGCAGCCGGGTGAATACAGGGAGCATACCGAGTTTTGGATACCTGCTGATAAACGAATGGATATTTGTAAACTTTCTGTGCCGGAAGTTGCATTGCGTCCGATAACGGAAGTGCCGTTATTCGGCTGGGCAAGAGAGAATGAGATCGCTCCCTGGATTGCATTGCTCAATGCTTTTGAGTATGGAACGGATATTCCTCAAATAGATCCGACAACCACTTTTTGGGCACCTTCCGGAATGGAAAATCTAGATGATGCTTTTCAGTGGGCTATTATAAAATGCAATAAAGATCAGCAAGACTATTGGAAGTATTATTACGGTGCATGGTTGGCCGGACGCGAAAGAAGTAAAGAAGCTATTGTTTGGTTAAGTAGTGTGAATTTGGGATTAGCGCAGGCTTTATTGGCAAGATTGTATGAGATAAATAAAGAATATACCAAAGCGGAAGCTACTTATGATGCCATAAGCGAAGAATGGGTGGCACTGCATCCGCAGGTGGTTGTAGCTCGTGATAAATTGTTGCGTCAGTTGGGGAGTAGGACTCTTGCTAAACGCGAGGAATGGCTGAGTAAAGTTGATGCTTCTGCAGATGAATGGATTGCCGAAAGGCGGGTACAACTACTTATTGATAAAAAACAATATAAAGCTGCTAAAGACTTATTGTTGTCTATTAAATTTCAGAAAGTACATCAAACTTATAATCGTACGGATATGTGGCGTCAAATATGCAAAGCTTTAGGAGAATCTTCATATATAATTCCGGATAATTTAGGTGAAGACCGTTTGGCGCGCTTTGGAGCATATCGGGAATTTGAATAATCAATTCTATTAATTAAGCTATAAAACCATGAAAAAGAATCTGCTGATAACGGCAACTTTAGTTCTGTTTTTATCTACCTCTTGTGGCCATAGAGTGAGTGATGCAATAACTATTACAGTATATACGGATAGTATTGTCAGTGATGTGTCAAAGCATCCGGTAGGAATTAATCTGAATTTTATAATGGATGGCGGGCGTTTTCCTGAGGCAAAGAAGAACGTAACAGAAGTAGTAAAAGAACTAGGAACAAAATATCTGCGATATCCGGGTGGTGAGAAATCGGATTTATATCTTTTCAGCATACCGCCTTATGAAGAATCGCATACTTCATTGGCGAGAACAATTGGGTTGGATGATTATCCCGGAGTTTTTAAAGATGGAGAGTTTGTTTATGACCCTTTGGATTTCGATGAATTCATGAAAGTTTGCCGGGATGTTGGAGCTGAACCTGTATTGGTAATTGCTGCTGATAATTATTTGCGTAAACCTGGAAAGGGAGAAAGAGTCTCTAGCCGTGAAGCTTTAATTAAACATGCTGCTGAATGGGTGAAGTATGCTAATATTAAGAAAAAGTACAATGTACGATATTGGATGATAGGAAATGAAAGTTGGAACAAGAATAATGAAAACTCTACGGTTGAGATTTATGCTCAGGATATCATAGATTTTTCGAAAGCCATGAAGGCAGTGGATCCTTCTATCTTGGTTATTCCTAATGGTGATAGTGACGAGTTCTTCAAAACAGTTATAAACAAAGCTGGAAACTATATTGACCGTCTGTGTGTAAGCAATTATGGCGTTTTTGATTTCAATGCCGGATATGAGAGTTATAGAGATACTACTCGTTGCTTGATATGGCCGGCACAAACAGCACTTAATGCTATGAATAAGTATGCTACACAAGAACAGCTTGATAAATGGAAATTGATAGTTGCTGAGTATGGTACAATTGATTGGGCTGGGCTTTGGCATGGAACTAACGATATGGGACATGCTATTGTGAATTTTGATATGACCGGTCAATTATTGTTGGAGCCACAGATAGAGTTTTCATGTTTTTGGAATACTCGTTGGCTGAATAATGAAGAATATCCTCAGACTGATCACGATGCCGTTGATTCGAATGGAAATATCAATCCTACTGGATATTCATTGTTGATTTGGAATAAATTTATGGGTGACAAAATGATAAAATCCGAATCAATGGGGGCTATAATATCTTATGCTAGTTATTCTCCGCATGAGAATCGGTTATTTGTATATTTCATTAATAAGGGAGAAAGAGAAGAAAATGTAAATCTTATTATTCCTAATAAGGCTGCTGCCAAGATTGTCCAGTGCTGGGAGTATTTCGGTAAAGACGATAAGGATGTAGCTCCTATATGGCAACAGAAAAGAGTAGAAGGATTAGAGTTTGATTTGAAAAAGTATTCGATTACTGTTGCTGAATATCTGTTGTAGAAAGTCCGTATTTCATTTTTTAATTTGCTAATTGCGGAGTATTTGGTGGCAAGAGGTAAGGTGTATAAGTTTTGATAATGTGAAAAATAACAATTCGCTTACATTTGTGGATACTAAACCTCATTATGCTTTATTGGATGGGCTACGAGGAGTGGCAGCCTTGTTGGTTGTTTGGTATCATATTTTTGAAGGATATGCTTTCGCCGGGGGGATAATCGTAGAAGTAGTAAATCATGGGTATTTAGCAGTGGATTTTTTCTTTATACTTTCAGGTTTCGTGATTAGTTATGCTTATGATGATCGTATAGGCAAGAAGTTTACTTTCAATGGATTACTCAAACGTCGTCTTATTCGTTTGCACCCTATGGTTATTATGGGGGCACTGATTGGGACTGTTGCATATTGCATACAGGGACGTATGCAATGGAATGGAACACAGGTGCCATTTCATATCATAATAGGCTCGTTATTGCTAGGGCTGTTTTTTATACCTATCCTTCCTAAAAGTATATATGATGTTCGTGGTAATGGAGAAATGTTTCCGCTTAATGGTCCCTGTTGGTCATTATTCTTTGAATATATTGCCAATATAGTGTATGCGGTATTAATACACCGTTTCTCTAATAAGGTTTTAACGATATGGACTATCCTGTTAGGGATTGGTCTAGCATATTTTGCTATCTATGATGTGGTTGGGTATGGTTGTATTGGAGTCGGGTGGACTTTCGATGTGGTAAATTTAGTAGGAGGACTTTTACGTACACTATTTTCTTTTTCTTTAGGTATGCTGATGGCGCGTAATTTCAAAGCTATTAAAGTGAGAGGTGCCTTTTGGACTTGTTCGATAATATTGGTTGTTCTATTTCATGTGCCATATATAGCAGATAGTGACGGAATAAACTACAATGGACTTTTTGAAATGTTATGTATTGCAATAGTATTCCCGATATTAATATGGTTAGGAGCTTCTGGAAGGACAACTGACAATATGTCTACTAAAGTATGTAAATTCTTGGGAGATATATCATTTCCCGTTTATATTGTTCATTATCCTTTAATGTATCTGTTTTATTCATGGCTTATTGTTAATAAACTTTATACTTTATATGAAACTTGGCAGATTGTATTAATAGTGATGATTGGCAGTATTATATTAGCTTTTTTGTGCTTAAGATTTTATGATGAACCGTTAAGAAAATGGTTGCTAGAAAAGAATAAGCCAGAGAAATTTTTGTTGAAAAGGGAGTAGAGTGCTGCTCATATCTATTAGTTTATTTTAAGACAATGCCTTCCAGTTAAAATGGATTAATATATAGAAATATTCATATTTCTCATACGAGCTGATTGAGGCTCTGTATTTGTTGGAAAAAGAACAGTCATTATTCATTAGTTGTTTGGAAAAAATCTAATATGAGCTTGAGCATGCTACAAATAGGCTTAGCAAAAGCCTATTTGCCACTAACATCGAACTATTGCTTGACAATTTTTAGCATCCGGTAAGGCTCAGAGTGAGGGATTACCAATAGTTAAATATTGCGTGGGCGAATAATGCTTGTCTCTAGGATATTTCGGTGACTTGATAAAAAAGCAAATATGAATGTAACTTATGTTTGGGCTATGAGACATTGCATCCGCAAGTAAGTATTATCAAATTGGAGCATTCAACACCCAAATTGTAACAAATACTGTAAAATTCAAGTCCTAGGTTAGTTGCTAATAGAGGAATATAACGATGGTTGCCATTCGGCTTTTATAACATTTGTTCTGAAATAGTCAAATGACCGAATTTAATAATTAATCTTCCTTTCTCTTATCTATGATTTCGTTGCGATATAGAGTTGTAAATCTGTTAAATAATTTTTACTATTATACTGTGATATAGTGTCAATCCTGAATTTTTCCTATCAAGGAGTTCTTATAAATGCATTTAAACCACTGTATAATGGGACAAAAGGTCGAACTAATTGTCTGTTAATGACTTTTGTTCGACCTCTTTTATATATTTCCTTTATATTTTTTTCGTGGGCGAGTATTTATACTCAATGGATTTCAATAGGCTTTCTTCTGAGGTTCCACCAACTAAAATTTTGTATCTTCCCTGTAGAGGGTGTACAGTATTACTATCTTTATCCCACCACGTAAAGGTATCGGATGTGAGAGGGAAAGAAACTTCAGATGTTTGACCAGCAGGAATGTGAATACGTTGGAACCCTCGTAGGGTTTTTAAAGGGCCATCGGGGTCATCATAGCGTTTTATATAAAGTTGAATAACCTCGTCACCGTTATAATTTCCAGAGTTCGTTACTTTCACTTTAAGTTTACCATTCTCAATGAAAGGGGTACTATAGGAGAAAGTAGTGTAGCTTAATCCGTGACCAAAAGGATATAGTGGTTCATAATTCAGATAGCGATATGTACGCCCTTGCATGTTATAATCTTCAAAATCGGGTAGTTGGTTGTCTTTTTTATAAAAAGTGATTGGTAATCTACCTGCAGGGTTGTAATCGCCAAATAGTACTTCTGCAATTGCGGTGCCGCCAGCCTGTCCTGGATACCATGCTTGTAGAATGGCATCGCAAATTTGGCTTTCGGGCTGCAACCCCATAGCGCATCCTGAGAAATTCACGAATACTATTGGCTTGCCAGTAGCTTTCAGGGCTTTTACTAATTTGCGTTGTACATTGGGTAGTTCGATAGTGGTACGATCCCCTCCTCGGAATCCTTCTGCATCTACATCCATTTCTTCACCTTCCAATGAAGCGGATATACCACCTGCATATATGATTACATCTGCTTTTGCTGCTTGGTTAATAACTGCCTGTATGTCGTTTGGATAATAATTTACCCAAGGATATTTCTGAACTTCTATATTCTTTTGAGGAATATAAATTAACCTTTCTTGAGGTAAATACTGTGTTAGTCCTTCAAGTAAGGTAATGGTGTGGACTGGAAAACCGTTGTAGTTGGCCCATTGCATCACAGAGTCATTAGCGTTTGGTCCAATGAGTGCTACTGTCATTTCTTTGTCTAATGGTAATATATTTTTATGGTTTTGTAGTAATGTCATACTCTCACGTGCCATTTGTAGAGCCAACTGCTGATGTGCATGACACGACAACAGACTGTCTGGCAACTGATCCCACGGGGTGGTGTCATCCATTTCACCCAACTCAAAACGTGCTTTCATGAGACGACACAATGATTGGTCTATAGCGGACTCATTGATCAACCCTTCTTTTACAGCAGATATTAATCCGGTATACGAGCGTCCACATTCCAGGTCAGTGCCACTTAATACGGCAGCTGCTGATGCATCAGCTTTGTTCTTATGTGTTTCATGCCGCCCTTTGAAATAGAAGTTGTCAATGGCTCCACAATCGCTAACTACCAAGCCTTTATAGTTCCATTCGTTTCGTAGTATGTTGATAAGCAAACGATCACTGCCGCAACAAGGGTCTCCTTCGAAACGGTTATATGCACACATGACTTCCTTTACATTTCCTTGTATGACTAAATCTTGAAAAGCAGGTAGGTAAGTTTCCCAAAGATCGCGTGGATTGATGTTCTCAGCATTAAAGCTGTGCCGATTCCATTCAGGTCCAGAATGTACAGCATAATGTTTAGCGCAGGCGTGTGTTTTGTTATATTTAGTATTTTGGGGACCTTGTAGGCCATTAACAACTGATAATCCCATACGTGAGGTAAGATAGGGGTCTTCACCATAGGTTTCTTGTCCACGTCCCCAACGCGGGTCACGAAATATATTAATGTTGGGTGTCCAAAAAGTTAGCCCTGTATATCGCTTGTAGTTGCCTGCTTCACGAGCCTGACGGTATTTAACACGTGCTTCATCACTTATAGACGTGAATACTTGGTAAAGTAATGTGTCATTGAAAGAAGCCCCCATGCCAATGGCTTGAGGGTAGACTGTGGCTAGTCCGTTTCTAGCAACTCCATGTAGGGCTTCGTTCCACCACTCATAAGGCTTGATTCCCAATCGTTTCACAGCTGATGAGTTGTTTTGCATTAAGGTAATCTTTTCTTCTAAAGTGAGCCGGCTTACCAAGTCTGCTGCTCGTTCGGTAGGGGAGAGGGACTTGTTTTGGTAAGGAGCTTGATTGCTACATGCTACCAATGTTAGCGTACATGCTAGCATCATGAATTTAATAAGTCGTTTCATAATATTAAAAGCTATTTGAGTTGTTTATATATTAGGAAAATGTTCATTAGTCGAATTTTCCCAAAACAGGAAATTCGGTAATACGTAGTGTAGTACATCCATATGGGATGAGGGTAATTTCTTCTTCTGAACCTTTTTCGTTATTTATGCCGTATATCATTCGGCTGTATGGTTGGGGACCCGCCATTTCATTATAGAGTGTCCATGAAGGTATTTTTTTTGCTTTGACCTTGATCTCTATAGGGGCACTCTCTTGATTCCAAAAATATTTGGCTTTCATTTTTTCGGGGTATTCTACTACAATAAAGTTTTTGCTAAAGTTTAGAGTGTCGAAGTCTATCAGTCCATAGTTCCACGGAGTGGTAGGCAGTACTTCATTATAACTTGTTCCAAAACGTACAGGATCGTCCTTAATTTGTTTCTTTACCCATTTTTCGCCTATTTTTAAAGAGTAAACTAGTGGTCCGCGTTCTACTGCAACTGAGTTTTCATACCATTCAGAAGTAAATACTTTCATGGGTAGAATTAGTTCAAGTTGATCTCCTGCATGCCACTCGCGTTTTATAACTTCGATACCAGACTGCGAGTTTGATAGCTGTATAGTTTTACCATTAATTTTTATTTCAGCTTCTTGACACCATGTAGGTATACGTAGATGTAATGGGAAATAGCAGGATGTGTTTATGGAATTAGGAAAATTGAAAGTGAACATAATATTGTTCCCCATGGGATATGTGGTAGTTTCTGTTACATGTACATCTACTCCTTGACCTACCTTTATAGTTGCTTCGGAGGGGGCATAAACCAGTGCAGCTATGCCGTTATCAGCTGTGGCGTACCATAAATTTTGTGTAAACTTAGGCCAACCTTGGTGAAAGTTACTGGTACAGCAAGGATAGCCGGTTAGAAGTCCATACACAATGTCTGTTTCGCAATGATTGATATCAAAATTGTGTTCGTGACGTGTGAGCATTACTTGGTTAGGTTGCTGAAAATATTGACGTGCCATGAAGTTATCCGTGATATGTGTAGGTAAAGCATTATATGCTAATTTTTCAAGATGATCGGCGAATTGTATATCTCCTGTAATTTCGAGCATGCTTTCTAATGAATACATCAGTTCTACAATAGAACATAATTCTGTCCCTTGGGTTGGTTTATTACCATGTAAAGCTTCATCTGCTCCATACATTCCTTGAGGTTGCCCGTGGTATTTGCGTATGTCTGAGAATGCTTTCTTGACAGCATGTATATAGGTAGAATCCGGATCTTGTTGGTAGTATATGATTGGCTCTTTGATACCTTGGGCTAAATTCACACCATGAATAGTATTAATACGTGTTAGGTCATCACGTCGCAAGAACATATCTACATAATCATAGCTTTGCTTATGTAGTAGCTTGCCTAATTCTAACAGAAATGATTCACCCGTTATATTATAAAGCCAATATACAATCTGAAGATTGTCGCAAGCTCGATACTCTGCCCAAAAAGTCCAATATCCTAAAGGCTTTTGTGGTAAAGTTTGTAATTGATAGCGGAAATAGCGGGTAAGAAATGGAATAACTCTTGTATCTCCAGTAGCCTCATAGTGCTGTTTCATGATCTTTAATATTACCATGCGAGGCCACCAATCTTCTGAGTTGTTACGCTGTAGCCCTGGCTCAGGTTCGTAGTTGCGTGAAGGACCGAAAAAACCGTCTTTACGTTGACTATTCAAAGCCCATTCTATCCAGGGTTGTATTTTGCGTTTCATTTCTTCATCGTCCAGGAGATAGGATAGGGGTAACAATCCATCTATCCAATATGGACCTCTTTCCCATTGGTCACCGTCACCCCCCAACCAGCCATTACGGATGCCCATAACTTCCGGATAGAGTTTGTCAAGTTGTGAAGACATACCATTACGTTGTCTGAAAAGCATTTCTTTGAGCCATCCCTTTGGCTTGATACTACCTATTGGAAGCTGTATATAAGGTTTTCGTTGAAGAGGGTAAAGGTTGTTACGATAGTTCACAGACATTTGAGGTTGTGCTAGGCTAAGTGGTATAATAAATACCGATAAAAACAATACTATTAGTACGAAAGTCAAAGATTTTATTGGTTTCATAAAGTTTGTGGATAAAATGATTTGATGTTTTTTACAATTCAAAGGTATGCTTTATTGTATGTAGTTCCAAGTTGATGCAGATTTTTACACGATATTGACAAATTATTGTTAGATAACCTTTTGAGGTGGTATATGAGAAAATATTACTACTCTGTCAGAAACTTATAAAATTGTGTCAGAATGGTGTGTTGTGCTGAATGAGTAACTTGTTCGTTGATTATAGTGCGGTGAAATTTGAATTCGTTTTTTAAGGGCATATGCTTTGTGTTTTTCTTAAGGTGGTAGTCGCCTTTGTAATGGGTGATCTATAGGTACTTTAGACTTGATAAAAATGTTGTTGTTATGAATTGTGTGTAGGCGGGCTTTCTATCTTGGCTTCATATTTTTTATTATCTGATGCTTTTGCAATATTCTTATTCTTAGGGTGTTATGGGATAAAACTACTCCTTTATAGATATTGGTACCTGAAACTTTATAGGTGTCTAATATTGAATGCCACTATTCTAATTGTTGTTATGTGGTGAAGTATGAAGATGCAAAATGGAGATATTCTGCCATTTTATATCATAAATTTGTAGAATTTTGTTTAGAAATGGTTCTTTATATAATTTTGCGATGAAGAAAAACAGCTGTTAATGTTAAAAAAACAAGTTAAGTATGAAAAACATTATTTTTACCTTTATGGTAGCCTATTGTTTCACTATTTTTTTTGCTGCTTGCAGCAATGATGAACTATTACCTGATTTTATTTATGAAATGACGGTATCATCGGAAACAATAAATGTAGTTTCTGAAGGAGCTACTGAAACTATCGAAGTTAATTCCAATTTTAATTGGACAGTGGAAAGTAATGCCGAATGGTGCAAGCCTACTATAAAAGGCGGTTCGGCAGGGAGTTCTTCTTTTCAAATTATAGTGGAAAAAAATGAAAAAATTGAGGAGCGTTTGGCAGAAGTAACAGTGAAAGCAGGTTCGGTTGAACGCAAAATTGAAGTTGTGCAACTTAACCCTGATGGTTTTGAAATTGTGGATATGCCCACTTCGATTACAGTAGACGGGCTTGAGAATGTCATTCAACTAAAAGCTAAAACTAACCTGAAGTTAGAAGTGACATCTGCTGATGGATGGGCTGTAATGCTTGAGGATGAGGTGGCTAGTGGCAATCCTCCTCGTCAGATTCCTTTACGTATTATGTTTAAGGATAATGTCACAGGTTCCCCTCGAACCTCTACTGTTTCTATTAACGGTAAAGGACTTCCTACTAATTATGCCAAAACATTCGAAGTTACTCAACAGCCGGCCCCCGAAGCGAATATAAATGATGAACGCATTTTGGGTACATGGTTGGTTACCAGGGCTATGAATGGTACATCCAATGATTTAGCTCTTTTGGGCAAGACGATGATTTTCGAAGCCAATGGACTGTTCAAAGAAAACTCATCAACAGGAGCAGTCATAGATGGAACGTGGAATGTGAGAGGTGAACGATTGTCCATTTACTATTCTGATAATACTCGTCGATATCTATACTTGGAGGAAACAGGTGAGTCAATCAAAGGAAGAATGACTTCTACTGATATTAATTCGGAGATTTTGTTTGAATCTACTCTTTCGCAGGCAACAGGAGGTGATTGTGTGCTTAGTCTTGTGGATGTAACCAACACTAAAGTCGTTTATATGATGGTAATAAATGGTGATGTGAGTAAATATTCAGAATATGGGTTGGTCATGGGACGTACTAAAGACCCTACAATGAATGACAAGAAGTTTGTCGGCAAAGGTGGAAATGTAGTAGTTGGTGAAATCACTAAATTACTTTCTGGTGATACTTACCATATTCGAGGGTATCGTGTTGAGGGTTCTAATACTTTGTATACAGAGAACATACAAATCGATATGCCAGTTAAGGATTATGATGGTAATCAATACAAAATAGTGAAGATTGGTGACCAATATTGGCTAGCCGAGAATCTAAGAACTACACACTATAATAATGGAGACGAAATTCTGTACTGTGATAAGAATCATAATGCAGAATTTGATAAAGCTGGTCGATCAGATATGGTAGGCGCATTCAGTTGGATTTTTGGTGAAGCTGCTGATTGGCAGTGGACTGCAGATACTTTCAATCAAAATGTGAGTGATCATAGTGCAAAAGCGTATGGTGGCATTTATAATTGGTATGCAGTAGCAGATGAGCGAGGTATTGCCCCTGAAGGCTGGCATGTACCCAGTAAAGCCGAATTGATGACTTTGCTAGAGTCAATTGGAGCCAGCACTGAAGATTTTGCTGCAGGTGATATGAATTACATGAATGGGCTTTTGGCGCATGACCACTATGCTAATTCTGCTGGTTGGAATGGCTGGGCTTGTTCAGGACGCAATGGAGATGGTACATGGAAAGGTTGGGATACTTTAGGAGCACGTGAAACAACTTGGTGGTCTATTGATGTTAGTGATTCCAACTATCCTTGGTTACTTTATCATCGCCGCGGTGATGGAGGTGATAGTGGTATTAGTTGGACTCATAAGTATGAAGGTTGGCAAGTGCGTTGTGTACGTGATGCTGGTAAATAATAAACTTTTTTAATTTAGAAAAACATAGTGAACATATGTATAAGACAATTCGGCAATTTAGCATATTTTTTGTTGTACTATTGATGTGTATAACAGTATCATTCGCTCAGACGAATGGGAGCATAACTGTGACAGGCACGGTGGTTGATGAAAAAGGAGAATCTATTATTGGTGCGACTGTACAAGTGGAGGGTACTACAAACGGGGTGATTACTGATATAGATGGTAAGTATTCAGTGAGAGTGGAAAATGATAAAAGTACACTTCGCTTCTCATTTGTGGGATTAGTCCCTGTTGTTGAACAGGTGAAGGGACGGAGAATCATCAATGTAGTATTAAAATCTGATACCGAAGTTTTAGATGAAGTGGTGGTGACTGCCTTAGGTATCAAAAAAGAGAAAAAGAAGTTGGGTTATGCGGTGCAAGATTTAGATGCTCCTGCGCTCACCAAGATTCCGGCTGCTAATACTGCTTCTAATCTAACCGGCAAGATTGCTGGACTCAAGGTGTCAAATTCTCCTAACCTTTTTGATACCCCTGCACTCCTTTTGCGTGGCGTGGCTCCTGTAGTTGTAATTGATGGAGTACCAGTTGAAAGTGCAACGTTTTGGGAGGTTGCCCCTGAAGATATAGAGAGTATGTGCGTATTAAAAGGCCCTGCTGCCGCTGTCCTTTACGGACAGATGGGACAGAATGGTGTGATTCAGATTACCACAAAGAAAGCTAAAGAGGCGGTTAAAATTTCAGTAAACTCATCCACTGGATTCGACACAGGTATGATTGCAAATCCATCTTACCAGAAAAAATATGGAACAGGTTATCAAGGTCAATATCGTGTGGGTAATAGTACCGATGAATTTTGGGGAGCATGGGGGCCGGAACTCGATGGTAGGTTACTTCCACAATGGAATAGCCCTTATGATGCCGATGGCAACAGAATTGCTATACCTTGGATTCCACGCGGTAAGGATAATTTAAAAAATATGTTGCGTACAGGGGTGGTGACAAACAATAATATAAGTGTGGAAACGAAATTTGATAAAGGAGATTTCCGTATATCTTTAAGTGAAATGCATCAAAAGGGTGTGTTTGAAAATACTAAATTGAACAGTTATACTGTGAATATGAGCGGTGGTATACAATTCTCCAAAAAATTGCGTTTTGATGCCAATATTAATTATAATAAGATTGATTCACCAAACTTCCCATCTGTGGGATATGGTCGGAACAGTCCTATTTACTCTATGATTCTTTGGGCCGGTGCTAATGTGGATGTACGCGATTTACGTAATTATTGGGCTCCTGGCTTGGAAGGTTTGCAGCAACGTAATTTTGATATTGGGCCTGGTTACGACAATGGTTCATTCGATTATAACAATCCTTATTTCATTTTATATGAAAATTTGCATGGCTATCACAAGAATACAGCATACGGCAGTGCATCATTGAAATATGATGTAACTAACGAATTGAACATAACTTTGCGTACAGGTGTAAACATGAATCAGCTAATGGAGGATTATCGTACAGCCTATTCTACTGCATATAATCGCAACGGAAATTATTCTCAAAGCTACAAAAATGATTTTCAGATTTTAACAGACTTGATTGCTAAATATGATAAGAAATTAGGTATATTTGATGTAGGTGCAATGCTTGGATTTAATGCACGTCAATATAATGACGCTTCACACTATGCTGAAACTGACGGCTTGGCTGTTCCTGGTATTTACACTTTATCAAATTCAATGAAACCGACTACCCCTACCAGTAGTAAGCGTGAGTTGGCTGAGTATGCGGTTTATGGATATTTGGATTTAGGTTGGAAAAACTATTTGATGTTAAATCTGACGGCTCGTAACCAATGGTCATCTACTATTCCTACTTTTGGTAAAAATAGTTATTTGTATCCATCTGCACAGCTTTCTACAGTAGTATCAGAATATATTCCTATGCCTGAATTTATTAGCTACTTAAAGTTAAGAGGCTCTTATGCTCGTGTGGGTAGTGCTTTCTCTCCTTATTACTTTTCACCTGTGTATAGTGAAACTGGTACCTGGAATAACAATTTAGGTTTGACTTCTCCTGAAATTATTTACTCTAAAGACATCAAACCTTCTTATAGTACTGGTTATGAAGTAGGTGGCGAACTTCGTTTGTTTAACAACCGTTTAGGTTTTGACGCAACTTATTTTTATTTTATTGATGGTCCACAGACTTACAATCAACCCATTTCAGAAACATCGGGGTATGGAGCTTATTGTTTGAATGGATTGAAAACATTACGTAAAGGTTGGGAACTTTCAATTACCGCTTCTCCTTTTAGAAATGAAAGAGGTTTTAATTGGGATCTTGTATTGAATCTTTCTTCTTATCGCAACTATTTACATGAATTACCTGAAGGGCAAACGCAATACGGTGAGTTAAAAGTTGGTGATCGTATGGATGCTATTTATGGTTCAGCCATAATGTATGCTCCGGAAAATAGCGAGTATGCAGGGCAGGTGATTATAGGTGATAATGGAAATATTCAAAAGGATAATATCAAACAAAAACTGGGATATTCTAATAATGATTTGATGGTTGGCTTCAGTAACAATATGTCATATGGCCCAGTATCACTGAACTTCTCGTTTGATGCCTGTATTGGTGGTAAGATGCTTAGCCAATATAACAGATATATGTGGGCTGGTGGGCGTTCACTTGATATTGATGATCAAGAGCGCCAAAACTGGTATGCTGGTAAAGAATACATTGCAGAAGGCGTAAAAGTTGTATCGGGTGAGTTGAAACGCGATGGAGAAGGTAATGTTATTAGTGACACGCGTAAGTTTGCTCCTAATGATATTCCAACTAATTATTTTGATTATGTGCAGAATTCTAAAGGATATTATGGTATAGATGAGTGTGTGTTGGTTGATCGTTCATTCTTGAAACTGCGTGAAGTATCGCTCACTTATGATCTCACTAAACATTTGACAAAAACTCCTATTAAAGGAGCTAGTGTTTCTTTGGTAGGTCGTAACCTTTTCCTAATTACTAAATCTGGATTAGTAGACCCTGATCAGTATAATGAGAATACAGTGTGGGATAACCTGCAAACTCCTTCATTCCGCAATATCGGATTTAATGTGAACATAACATTCTAAATGGATAAAAGTAAAAAACAACAATTATGAAAATACTAAAAAATAAATTCGCAGCTTTGGTGGCAGGCGTGTTCATGCTTTCTGCATGTCAACCATTCTCTGAATATGAGAATAATCCTAATTCGGCCTCTCAAGGGCAGGTGCCTCCTACTTTGCTTCTTAATACAATTATTAAAAATACCTTAGGATGTTATCGCCCCTTGATTGGGGTACAATGTGGTTGGTCACAATACATCGCATCTATATCAGCTCAACAGGGTGATCTTGAGTTCCAAGGTTATTTGGGAGGAGAGGCAGGATTAACTTACCATATCATGCGTGATGTAGAAGCAATGGAATTTGAGGCTGATCGTGTAAACTCCCCTGCATACAAAGGGGTAGGGAACTTCTTTAAGGCTTGGAATTATATTGACATGACTATGCAGATGGGTGATGTACCTATGACTGAGGCAATGAAAGGACAGTCTGAAGCTAATTTTACCCCTAAATACGATACTCAAAAACAGGTGTTTCAAAATTGCTTGAGCATGCTGGAAGAAGCCAATTCCATCTTGGCACAGGCTGCACAAGAGAAAGTTTCATTAGGTAGTGGAGACCTCATTTTTAATGGGGATGTAGCACAATGGCAAAAGGCTGTGAATGCTTTAAGGCTTCGTACATTAATCAATTTGAGTAAACGTTCTGATGATGCCGATTTAAAAATCAAAGAACAATTTGCAGAGATTGTGAATAATCCCACAAAATATCCGCTCTTCAGTTCAAATACAGATAATGTTACTTACCGTTGGTACGATATCGAAGATAATCGTTATCTGTGGTTCTATTTGAAAGCTAATGTTGATTATTATAGAATTGGAAATACTTATTATGACTTGATTAAGAAATATAACGATCCACGTATTTCTGTGATTGCCGAACGTACAAAAGTTGCACAGGATGCTAATCCTGATAATTCAAACTTTGATGTGAATGAGTATGGTGGAGTGAACTCGAACGATCTCTACGATGCTATTTATGCAACACGTGAACAGGCCTCAACTTTCAATCGTGAATATTATTGTACACCTGTAGGGGAGCCTATGATTTTGTTAGGTTATTCAGAACAGTGTTTTAATATTGCCGAGGCTATCAATTTAGGTTGGATTGAAGGTGATGCCGATGCTTATTACAAAGCAGGTATACGGGCTTCTATGGAATCTTACAATCTTGATGAAGCTGTTATTTCTGACTATATCAATAGTCCTGCGGTTGCTTACAACAACGATTTAGAGCAAATCCTTAATCAGAAATACATTTCGTTCTTCAATAATTCAGGCTGGGAGCCTTTCTATAATATGCGTCGTACAGGAGTTCCTGCATATCAGATTGGTAGTAATATGAGTAATCCTAGCGGTAAGGTTCCTGTGAGGTGGAGGTATCCAAGGGCTGAATACCAAACAAATGAAGCTAATGTGAAAGAAGCGATCAAACGGCAGTACGATGGTTCGGATGATGTAGATGATGTTATGTGGATTTTGAAATAAGTGTGTATAATTAGGATTATTGAATAGTTATGGGGAGGCATCAATGCCTGTATATATACATTGATGCTTCCTTATTGTTATTATTTAATATTGTATTAGTTTTTTCTTTAGCTTCCATTGGGTGGTATAAAGATTGTTTGTTTACTGAGAAAATAAAAATACTAATGAAAAAGTTCCTCTTATATTTCATTCTGAGTATTGTTTGGTGCATAGCATTACAAGCTGGTGAAATTCAGAATAATGACGACGCACGCCAATACAGTGCTGAAGCACGTCCTTGGGTGTGGTGGTTTTGGCTAGGAAATGCGGTAACAGAAGACCTAATTGATAAGCATATGGATGCATATGCAAAAGCTGGATATGGTGGTGTGGTAATTATAGCTACGTATGGTGTGGAAGGATACGAGGACAAGCAATTAACGTATAGGAGTGATGAGTGGTATAATATGGTGAACCATACATTGAAGAATGCTAAACGGCTGAATATGAAGGTCGATTTGGCACTTTCTTCTGCATGGCCGTTTGGAGGTAAACAGGTTGTAAAACAAGATGGGGCCAAATTTTTAAAACGCTCATTGAGTTTTGAGTCGAATGGGATAATTGATAAGTTCTTAATAGATGATAAAGATAATGAATATATTATTGCTGTATCAGCTTTCTCAGATGATGGCGAATATCGTGATCTGACTTCTCATGTCAGTGCAAGTGGTAAATTGAAAATATCGCTTCCAAAAGGGAAATGGCGAATAGAAACAGTAATGGGAGGATATACTAACCAACATGTTAAACGTTCTTCTCCAGGGGGAGAAGGACTTGTTTTAGATAACTTTGACAGAGATGCATTACGTAACTATTTAAAAGATTTTGAAAAAGATCTGATACGCATGAAAGGTATTCGGGCGGTATTCAATGACTCATATGAGGTATACGGTGCCGACTATACTACTACATTTATTTCAGAGTTTGAGAAAAGACGTGGGTATTCTCCAAAGCCGTATCTCTCTCTCTTGTTTGATAAGCAGCAAGGTGAGCTTCACGAAAGGTTCCTTTGTGACTATCGTGCTACGATGGCAGATTTGATTCTGGATAATTTTACCAAGGAATGGACTCATTGGAGTAATGAGAATCTTTTGCTTACTATGGAACAGGCCCATGGAAGTCCTTCAAATGTTTTGGATATGTATGCTGCTGCAGACATCCCTCAGTGCGAATCGTTTGGTCCCAGCTGCTTTAATATAGATAAAGTGCGAGTGGATGAGGATACACGACGAGTTCCTTATAAAAGGCCTGATGTATTACATATGAAATTTGCTTCATCGGGTGCAAACCTTATGGGAAATCGACTGGTTTCGAGTGAGACAGCTACATGGTTGACTAATCATTTTCGTACTGCTCTCTCTCAAGTAAAACCCGAGGTGGATAAGCTTTTTGTGGCAGGTATAAACCATATACATCTCATAAGTTCCACTAATACACCTTTAGATTCAGAATATCCTGGCTGGGTATTCTATCCGGCTCTGGACTTTGGTCCTCGATCATCATTGATGGACTATATGCCTGATTTTAGCCTTTATGTCTCAAGGGTACAGAATGTACTACAGCAGTCTGAAAATGATAATGATATATTACTTTATTATCCTGTATCTGATTACTTTAGTGAAACAAAAGAAGACTTGGGAGTACTCACCATGATGGACCATCTTACTACCAAATGGGGATTTGATTGGCCATTTGCTGTGACTGGTCGTAATTTAAAAGATGCTGGTTATCAGTTTGATTATGTGTCTGATAAATTGTTACAAGGCATGACTGTGGATAATGGAATGATTAAAAGTCAAGGTGGACATCTATATAAAGCCGTAGTAATTCCAGCATGTAAGCGTATACCTATTGAAACTATGACTAAATTGTTGCAGTTAGCTAAAAGTGGTGTTTCTGTTATATTTGATAGTTCTATGCCTCTTGATGTTCCAGGACTTCATAAAGTGAGTGAGAGACTGCTGATACTTAACAATCTTCGTGAAACCATGAGAAGTGTCCCCCAAGTGTTTATTACAGAGGATGTTGATTCAATTTTACAGAAACTTGAAATTCCCAAAGTAGGATTTACTACTGTAGGACTGGATTTTATTCGTAAAAGTTACAAAGGAGGAAAAATATATTTTGTGGCTAATCAAGATAGTAGATTCAATTATGGTAATATTATGCTTGATGCTAAGTACAAAAACTTAACAGCTTACAATCCACTCACTGGTGATTTTTATAAACTTTCTGCAACAGAAAGGGAGGGACGTAATTGTGAAATACGAATTCAATTGTTGCCTGGAGAATCAATTATAATCTTTGCTGATAATAGAATACAAAAAGCAGAAGCTTACAATGAATACATAGGAAAAAAATATCAGTTAAAAGGGGAGTGGACTATTTCTTTTGGAGAGGAGAAGAATTCTCCTGCTACTTTAACAACAACTAAGCTGCGTAGTTGGACTGAGTTGGGTGACAGCACACATTGTTATTATAATGGAGTGGGATGTTACAAATTGGCATTTGATTTACCAAAAGGTTTAGAGAACTCTACAAAATTACGGTTGAAATTCTCTGATGTTCGTGATATGGCTGAAGTGTTTATCAATGGAAAATCAATAGGAAGAACTTGGTGTGTTCCTTATTTATTGGATTTTGATGCTAAGCTTTTAAAGCGGAAAAATAATAAAATAGAAATAAAAGTGAAAAATATAGCTACTAATAAAATAATAGGTATGGATCGCCACCATATTAAATGGAAAGAATGTTATATTAGTGACCCAAAGCGTGGTGATTATAATACCACTGATTGGCAGTTAGAAGAATCAGGATTGGTAGGTGATATATATTTAATAGGTAATGATTAATATACAAACAAAATGAATAATAAAATAAAAGGTTGGTTTTTGAAGAGTATAGTAATCTCATTGCTCTTTCAAAGCTTTTCTATACAAGCACAAGAATTGAAGCAAAAGCTTTCTGATTTTACTGCAACCGAACGTCCATGGCTTTGGTGGTATTGGTTAGGTAGCGCAGTGGATTGTACAGGGTTAGATTGGCATCTGCAGCAGTTTAAAGAAATGGGCTATGGTGGTGCCAGCATTGCAGCCACATATGGGGTTGATGATTATAAAGAGAAGTTTATTCCCTTTATGAGTCAAGACTGGATTAAAATGTTGAATTATACTGCTACTAGTTTTAAAAACAACGGGTTGGCAATTGATGCATCACTAACTTCTGCTTGGCCTTTTGGAGGACCTAATGTTACCCCTGAAATGGGTGCTAAATATTCGGTTGTGACTCGCGTATTTACAGCAATGCCTAAAGAGAAAGTAAATATTCAAGTAGATACATTGGGCAAAGGTGAAATTCAGGTACTAAGTGCTTACTCTGCTGATGGAGAATATATAGAACTTACCCAGCATATCAATAAAAATGGTATATTGACTTACACATTTCCTGCAAAAAAATATGATGTATATGCTTTATTTTCTTGTCCTACCGGACAACGGACGAAACGTTCAGGATTGGGAGGCGAGGGATTGGTAATAGATCATTTTGATAAAAATACGGTCCATCAATATTTGAAAAGATTTGATGCTCTGTTTCAATCACGGTCAGACTTGCGCTCAACTTTCAATGACTCATACGAGGTTTATGGAGCTGATTATACTCCTGTATTGCTAGATGAATTCAAAATACGTCGAGGTTATGATTTAAGAAAAGTACTTTACTTACTTGATCCTTCGAACAAAAGTGATGAAGCGCGTAGAGTATTATGTGATTATCGTGAAACAGTGTCTGATCTTCTATTGGATAATTTTGTGAAAGTATGGCATGAGTGGGCGAATAGTCATGGAGTAAAAACTGTGGAACAAGCTCATGGAACTCCGGCTAATTGGCTCGATTTATATGGGGCTTCAGATATCCCTCAAACTGAATCGTTTGGTGCCAGTCCACTGAATATAAAGAATGTGCGGATTGACAAAGTATATAACGAAAAGTCTTTTGGTCGCCCAGATAAGATGCTATTAAAATTTGCTTCATCTGCATCGCACGTAATGGGTAAGTCTCTCACGTCATCAGAAACAGCTACTTGGTTGGGTGATCATTTTAAGGTGGCATTATCACAGGTAAAACCGCAAATTGATGAGTTGTATATAAGTGGAATCAACCATATAATGTTGACTTGTGGTGCTTATTCACCCAAAGAAATAGATTTTCCAGGATGGAGGTTTTATCCTGCAGCTAATTTTGGAATAACCAGTGCTTTCAAGGAAACAATTCCGAACTTTTCACTCTATGTCGCGCGCTGCCAACATCTGTTACAGAATAGTTTAACAGATAATGAGGTACTACTGTATGTACCTATGCATGACTTTTGGACAGAATCGGACGATGAAGATGGACGCAGTAAATTAAAGATGTTTACCATACACAATCCTGATACTTGGTTCTACCGTCAGGACATAGGTGATATTGCACGTACAATGAAACGTGAAGGTTTTGATTTTGATTATATATCCGATAGGCAGATTATTATGTCAGATGCAGTTAATGGTAAAATCGTAACACCAGGAAAATCTGCTTACACTACTATTGTTGTGCCTTGTTGTAAGCGTATGCCACTTTCAACGCTACGTCAACTCAGACAGTTTGCAGAGAAAGGCGTTCAAATTGTTTTTGCATATAGAATGCCTCGTGACATTCCAGGTTATTATGTATCTGAAAAACAGCGTAAAGAATTTTATTCATTGTTGGATGAGATGAAAGGTTATAATAATGTCCAAGTGGATGCTCAGTTTTGCAATGCTATTAAACGTTCTGGTGTGATACAAGAGAAATTTGGCACCCAAAATTTGGAATTCATACGTATGCGGAATAAACAAGGCATAATTTACTTTGTTGCTAATCAAAGTAATGAGTTTGAAGAAGGCTGGATTAAACTCGGTAGAACTACAGAGAATATAACGCTTTATAATCCGTTGACAGGTGAAGAGGGGATGGCTAGAATATCAGATAAGGGAGTTTATTT